>Ga0302326_10000004_pt1 | contig 851300 bp, 831 predicted proteins | sample Palsa_T0_3_FD_202264 | JGI IMG/M metagenome (GOLD analysis project Ga0302326, IMG submission 202264) | Peat permafrost microbial communities from Stordalen Mire near Abisko, Sweden - Palsa_T0_3 | ecosystem: Environmental > Terrestrial > Soil > Palsa > Peat permafrost | place: Sweden: Abisko... | reverse complement strand
CACACTTTTTGCGAGGCTCACCACCCGGTTACGTAACGGTAGGGCGTTGGATAGTACATAGCTCATCGCTATTCCTCGCTCAGGCCACAGTGAGCGTCGCGGTGCCCGACCCTCCGACACAGCCGCGAACCCGGGCGCCGGCACCGTAGCGGCTGTGACCTCGTCGTCGGCGGCGGAGAAGGATTCTGCTCGCCTTGACTCGTCCTCACCGGTGACCCGCGGTGGCCGGCGACCCGTTCAGCGCACGGATCATGGCGTCATACGCGTCGTCCCTGGTCAGGTGGGCGTAGTTCTTGGCGATCACCTCAGTCGACGCGCCGGCAATGAACGAGAGCTGAATCGGGTTCATGCCGCACCGCAACATCTCAGTCATCCAGGAGTGCCGGAGCAGGTGCGGGAACACGCGCTTCGACATGCCCGCCCGCGCCACCGCCTCCTTGACCACCTGGTACACCCCGCCTGTGGTCAGCGCGTCGTAGTCGCCGAGCCCTCTCCGCCGATGCGACAGAAAGATCGCGTCTGACGTGCGCCCCACCGGCCGGTTGGCGATGAGCCGTTCGACGCGCCGGACCAGGTTCGGTGGCAGCGGCACATCCCGGATCCGATCGCGCTTGCCATGCACCCGGAGGTGTACGTGGCGGCCTCCGCGGATCAGGTCACCCGCGTCGAGGCGGGTGAGCTCCTCGAGCCGGAGACCGCAGTCGGCGAAGATCCGAATGATCAGCTTGTCCCGCTCGTGGGGCATCACCCGCTCGAGCTCGTCGAGCTCGGCCCGGCTGAGGACGTCGCGGATCGGTCGCTCCCGCCTCGGCACCTGAGGCTTGGCCTTGACCTCCTCGCCCTCCCGGCTCGCCCAGTTCAAGAGCAGGCGGATCGGCCGGATGTAGGTGGCGACGCTGTGCTTGGAGAGCGGCTGGCCGGCCGCGGTCGTGCGGGCGAGCAGCTCCGAGGTGAACCGGTCGACCGCGCGGCGGTCGAGTTGGGCGAGGTCGGTGATGCCCTCGCGCTCGCACCAGGGGAAGAACACCGAGTACAGGGAGTAGGTGTACTGGTGCTCGCTGCGGGGCGAGAGGCCCCGGGCGCGGCAGTTGCTCAGGTAGTCGTCGGCGAGGAGCCTGAGCGGCGATGTCGCCGCTCCGTTGATGGGTCGTGCGGCCATGGTGAAGGCCCTTTTCTTGTTGCACGTGCCGGCAAATATATTGATCGAACTTGCCCGCAAACCCGATGCTCAGCATCGATTGAGCGCGTGACGGGCGGTGGAGTTATCCACTGGTCGAACGCACCCGAAAACGCCCGAATCGAATTGGAGATTCGGATTGGCTGGGGAGAGAGGATTCGAACCTCTGATTGGCTGATCCAGAATCAGCTGCCTTACCACTTGGCCACTCCCCAGCGGAGGCCATCGAGTGTACCGGACACCCCCCGGCACCCCTGTTTGCCGCCTCGGTACGCGGCATATACTGGGCAGTGATGGATCTGCTCGAGTTGCTCCGCTTTCAGGCCCGGCGGTATCGCTGTTCGGCGTGTGGCGAGAACATGGCCGACTGCGGGATCAACGTGCTTGCCCAGCAGGGCAATCGCGCCCTGGTCCGGGTCACCTGCGCGTCCTGCAACGACGAGAACCTGCTCCAGATCATCTTCCAGACCGAGGCCGAGGAGAAGGCAACCCCCGCCATCGATGAGGGCGTCCCGGATGTCGCCGACCCCATCACCGGTGACGAGATGCTCGAGCTCCATTCGCTCCTCTCCTCGCACGAGGGCGCACTGACCGAGCTGCTCGTCAAGCGCTGACCGCGACCCCGGACGGGGTCCGTGCGACACTTCCCCGCCGTATGGCGAGCCTCGATCCCGGCCAGGACATGGTCTTCGACCGTCTCTACGGACTCGAGTTCGGCGAGACGACCCCGGACCGCATGACGGCGACGTGCCCGGTCACCCCGAAGGTCCTCCAGCCCTTCGGCATCGTCCACGGCGGCGTGTTCTGCGCCATGGCCGAGACGATCACGTCAGTCGGCACCTACATCGGTGTCCAGGAGGCCGGCAACATCTCCGTGGGGATGTCCAACAACATGAGCTTTCTCCGCCCGATCACCGGTGGGACCATTCACGCCGAGGCCAAGCCGCGTCACCGCGGGCGAACCACCTGGATCTGGGACGTCGAGATCACGAACGACGACGGCGCGCTCTGCGCCATCGGCCGCGTGTCTATCGCGGTTCGGCCCCGGCCCTAGCCTCCTGCCGATCGACCAGCCGCTTGGCTGCGTACGCACCACCGGCAGACCCGGCTGCACTCACCCCGCGGAGCGCGACCTTCTGCCAGATGGGGGTTTTGTCGCCGCCTTTCTTGACCTCCTTGCGGAGTGCCTGGAGCTCGGCCACGAGGTCGTCGAGCGTGACCGGCGGCGTCTCCTCCTCGGCCTTGTCGCGGCGGAGGCGTGAGCGGATCAGCACGATCGTCCCGATCAGCAGCACGGCGCCACCCGCAATGGCGGCGTAGCGCGGCCCGTCGCGGCGCAGGCGTGCTTTCCAGTCGAGCTCCGCGCGCACGCGGTCCTCGAGCCGGCCGGCGCTGGTCGCCAGCGCCTGCTTGCTCAGCTCCCTTTGACGCTGCGCTTCGTCAGTTCCCGGAGCCACTCGGCATCCTCCTTCAGGGTTGATTCCAGATGTTGCCGCCCTCGCTTGATCGCCTTTCTCGCCTTGGACTGTCCGATGTAGATCAGAACGAGCGCGAGCACCAGAAAGATCCCACCGAGCGCGAGCCAGCGGACCCACTCGGAGCCCAGGATCCCGAGCCCCGACGGCAGCGCGCCCAGGGCCTCGATCACCGCAATAAAGAGGAACACGAGGGCCACGACCATCATCGCCGTCGCGATCAGGAGTTGGATGATCGCGCGCTTCAGCTCCGCCCCGACGACGCTGATCTCGGCACGCGCCAGCCTGATCGCATCCTCGACCACCTGACGCGCGAGGGAGATCGGGTCGGTGCTCTCAGGCGCGTCGCCGTCCACGGTACCTCCAGGCATTAGGTCGGGAGCCTCAACGGGTCCGAAGAATGCGGCGCGCCGCCCGCAAGCTCACCCAAACTCGCAAGGTTGCATGATACTTGCGCGGACTCGCGGGGGGCGTAACCCTCCCACAGCCAACCCCGTTGGAAAGAGCAGATGGCGGAAATCTCTCCAGTTCGACGACTCCCCCGCGGCGGTCCCGACGGCACCGCCGACCTCGAGGTTCGACGCCGCTACCTTCGCCGCAGCCGTCGCTTTGCGAGCGGGCGTGTGTGGATCACCGTCTGGGTCGGCGTGTTTGCGGTTGTGGGCTGGCTGTTCATCGCGGGGTTCGCCGGCTTCAACCACTGAGCGCAGACCTCGCCGCGCGACGATCGATCAGTCGATCAGCTCGCGGAGGTCCTGGAGCTGGAGCGAGATCCAGCGCGTGATGTCGTTGGTCCGCACCACGTCGCGAATCCTCGCCTGCCGAGCCTTCTTCTGCGCCTCATCCATCATCAGCCCGAGGTAGAGCGCCTCTGCGGTCTCGTCGATGTCGAAGGGGTTGACGGTGATGGCCCATTCGCCGAGCTCCTCGTGTGACCCGGCGTTCTCGCTGAGCACCAGGACACCGTCGCGCTGATTGACGAGCGGGCCCTCCTTGGCCACGAGGTTCATCCCGTCATAGATCGGATTGACGAGCAGCACGTCGAACATCCGGTATCCGGCGATGGCGCGCTCCATGTTGTCGTCGATCTCGACGCGAATTGGCGTCCAACCGCCGCGACTGTATTCCCGATTGATTCGCGCAGCGACGCTCAACACGCTGCCGAGGTAGGCGCGATAGTCGTCGATGTCCTGCCGGCTCGGTTGCAGGAATGCCCAGAAGATGACGGCGCCGGTGAGCTCCGGGTGTCCGACGAGGAGGCGCTCATACGCGAGGAATCCGCGGACGATGTTCTTGCTGAGATCCGTGCGGTCGACGCGCAGGATCAGGTGCTTCGGCCGCCATTGGTCGATGCGCTCGACCTCGGCCAGCACCGCGGGCTGCTCCGAGTGTTGAATGAAGGTCGTCGGGTCGACGCTGATCGGATAGTTGCGCACCCACACCGCGCGGCCCTCGGAGAACACGGTGCGCTCGCGGTGGTCGACCGTCAGCCCGAGGTTCTGCTCGCACGTCATCAGGAAGTTGCGCACGTCACGTGAGGTCTGGAACCCGATGATGTCCGCGCCGAGCAGGCCGTGCACGATCGCATCGCGGATGTGCCGTGGCAGCACGGTCCAGTACTGCGGCGTCGGCCACGGGATGTGGACGAAGTGCTGGATGCGAACGTCGGGCCGCCGCTCGCGGATGAGCCCCGGGACGCAGTACATCTGATAGTCCTGCACGAGGACGACCGATGGTTTGTCGGAGCGCTCCACCTCGGCGAGCACGCGGTCGGCGACGAGCCGGTTCACCGTCACGTAGCCGTCGATCCACGCCCGGTGGATCGTCTCGTCGACAACCGGCTCGCGTGCGAGGTCCCAGAGGTAGTGCTGGATGAACCAGAGCAGCGGGTTGGCGATGACGTTGTAGTAGAGGTCGTATGCCTCGTTGGTCGGCTGCACGAAGGCGACCTTGACGGTGGTGCCGTCGTCGGTCGTCAGCTCGGCGGGGTCACCGCGTTCCGCGAGGACTCGGTCGGAGCTGTCGCGCGCCAGGGCGACCCACACCGCATCGGTGGCCGACGCGAGCGAGGTCATCGCCGTGACCAGTCCGCCGGCGCCCTTCACCAACCGCTCGGGGGTGCCTCGGTACGGGTCGGCGGCATGCAGGACCAGCGGCGCCCGGTTGGCGACGATGATCGGCTGGACCCCCCCGAGAATCCTTCGGGTGTACGGCTCGATCGCCGACAAAGGCTCGACTCCTCCACAGGCCGAGCGGGGCCTGCCCGCTGATCCATGCTACCGGGACGGTCCTTTCGATGGCCTCACCGGCCACAATCCTGTGACGTGGCCCATCCCATTGCGGAGTACCGTGTCGACACGCCTCGCCTCGCGCTGTCCGTTCGTGACCATGCCGGTGGCGAGCCGGCGATCCTCGCCCTCCACGGTCTGGCGAGCAACGCGCGCTGGTGGGACCTGGTCGCCGACCGGCTCGTCCCGGCCCATCGGATGATCGCGGTCGACCTGCCCGGACACGGACAGAGCGACCGGCCCGAAGACGGCTACGACTTCGACACCGTCTCGCGCGACCTCGAGGGTTTGCTTGCCGCGCTTCGTCATCCGGAGCCGCTCGTGGTGGTCGGCCACAGCTGGGGCGCGACCGTCGCCCTCTCCTTCGCGGCGGCCTACCCGGCGCTCACGCTCGGCGTGATCTGCATCGACGGTGGTGCCGGCGACCTCAAGGCGTACTTCGGACCGAGCTGGGAGATGGCCGAACAGACCATGCGCCCGCCGGCGCTCTCGGGGATCACGCCGGCGATGCTTCGCGCCTGGATGGACTCCTCGCCGCTCCGCGACGGCTCGGATCCCGAGACCGCGGCGGCGATCCTCGGCGGCAATTTCGAGGACGACGGCAGCGGCGCCGGAACGATTCGTCCGCGGCTGACGCTCGAGCATCACATGCAGATCGCACACCATCTCTTCGACGCCAACGGCTTTGAGCTGATGGCAAAGGTGCAGGCACCGATGCTCTTCATCCCCGCAGGGTCGCCGTCTCCCGAGGACTCGCCGAAGGTGCGCTCGATCGCGAGGGCCGAGGAGGTGGTCGGCGATCGCGCTCGTTTTGTGTGGATCGACGGGGTGCACGACCTGCCGGTGCAGCGTCCGGCGCAGGTCGCCGCGGCGATCGCGGAGTTCGTCGACGAGCTCGCGGCTCAGCCCAGGAGCACGTCCCAGAAGTAGCGCTCGCTCCGGGGCACGCCCTGATCGACGTGGATGTGCTTCACCTCGGTGTACTCGAGGAGCCCCTCGCGCCCGTGCTCGCGACCGATGCCGCTCTGCTTGTAGCCGCCAAACGGCGCGAGCGGATTGAGCAGGTGCCAGTCGTTGATCCAGACCGTCCCGGTGCGCAGCTGCTTCGCGATCTCGATTGCGCCGCGCGTGTCGCGCGACCACACGCCGCCGGCGAGCCCGTAGATCGACCGGTTGGCCCGCTGGATCACTTCGCCGAGGTCGCTCCAGCGCTGCACCGTAAGGACTGGTCCGAAGATCTCCTCGGTGCCGGCGTGCGAGTTCGGCGAGACGTCGGTGAGCACCGTCGGCTGGATGAAGAAGCCGCGTTCCCCGACACTCGGCGCGCGTCCGCCCCCGCAGGCGACGGTCGCACCCTCCTGCTTCGCGCGCTCGATCGCGGACAGGATCATGTCGTACTGCAAGCGGCTGATCACCGGGCCGACCTGCGTGTCGAAGTCGGCAGCGTCACCGACGCGCAGCGACGCAGCGCCATCGATCAGGCGGTCGACGAAGGTGTCGTAGATGTCGTCGTGGACGAAGAGGCGCGTGCCGGACTCGCACATCTGGCCCTGGTGAAAGAAGGTGCCGAAGAGCGCGCCGTCGACGGCGATGTCGAGGTCGGCATCCGGGCAGACGATGTTCGCTGATTTGCCACCGAGCTCCAGGGTCACCTTCTTGATGGTGGGAGCCGCCGCGGCGAGGATCTTGCGGCCGGTCGCGGTTGACCCCGTGAATGCGACCTTGTCCACGTCGGGGTTCTCGACGAGCTCGATGCCGGCGTCGACGCTGTCGCCGGTCACCACGTTGAGCACACCGCGCGGGAGCAGACCCGTCTCGTCGATCGCGCGAGCAACCGCGAGCGCAGTCAGCGGCGTCTGCGGCGATGGCTTGAGGACAATCGAGTTGCCCATGGCAAGCGCCGGGGCGATCTTCCACATCGCGAAGATGAGCGGGTAGTTCCAGGGGATGATCCCGGCGCAGACGCCGATCGGCTCGCGCTGCACGAAGTTCCACGACACGTATGGCGAATCGATCCAGGGGAGCGGCTCGTACCAGGGGATGCTCAGCGCCTGCTCGGCCATGCTCCGGAACCACTCGATGGCGAGCGGGACGTCCACCACGGCGGTCTTGCGCAGCGCGGCGCCGGCGTTCTGCGACTCGAGCAGTCCCCAGTCTTCCGAGACCTCCTGGAGGTGCTCGACGATCTGGAACATGATCTGGGTCCGCTGGAGTTGTGACTTGAGGCGCCATTCGCCGGCGTCGAAGGCGCGCCGGGCAGCGGCGACGGCTCGCTTCGCATCCGCGCGGCTGCTTGCCGGCGCGACAGCCATGACCTCTTCGGTGGACGGGTTGATCACCTCATAGGTGCGGCCGTCCTCGGCGCCGGTCCACTCGCCGTCGATGTACTGCTGATACGTCGCCACGTCGGGCTCAACGACGGTTGCCACTGACCACCTCCACCACTCTTGACACCGGTGTCGATTATGCGTCGGCGGCGACCCTGCTTCGCCGCACGACACTTGACATGCAGCCGCGCGGTTGCCTATCATGACGACCCTGAAAGGCAACCAATTGGCTGCATCTGCCGCGCCGGACGCCGACGCCGTCTTTCGGGCGCTCGCCGATCCCAGCAGGCGTGCCCTGCTCGACCGGCTCGCATCCCGCAACGGACAGAGCCTGCGCGATCTCTGCGTGGGCCTTGCGATGACGCGCCAGTCGGTCACCAAGCACCTCGCGGTCCTAGGAGCCGCATGCGTGGTGACGACCGAGCGGCGCGGACGCGAAAAGCTGCACTTCCTGAATGCAGCCCCGATCAACGACATCGCCGACCGCTGGATCGGTCGGTACCGCGGGCGCGCAGAGGCGCTCGCGGATCTGCAACACATCCTGGAGGACAACGCCATGGGACAGACCGAGTTCGTCTACATCACCTACATCCGCACAACTCCCGAGCAGCTCTGGCGAGCGCTCACCGAACCCGAGTTCATCCGCCGCTACTTCCAGGGCGGCGGGCCGGACTCGGACTGGCAGGTCGGCTCCGCGATCCGCTGGAAGGTCGACGCCGACGACGAGAATCACGACTGGGGGCAGCGCGTCCTGGTCGCGGACCCGCCACGGAAGCTCGCCTACTCCTGGCACGGGTACGAGCCGGAGATCTCCCACTTCTTCAATTGGAGCGCCGAGCAGCTCGCGGAGGTGCAGACGGAACCGCGCTCGAAGGTCACCTTCGAGATCGAGCCTGCCGGGGAGATGGTCAAGCTCACCGTCCGCCACGACGACTTCGTCACCGACAGCACCATGCTCAAGGGGGTCAGCCAGGGGTGGCCGTTGATCCTGTCGATGCTCAAGTCGATGCTGGAGACCGACGTGGTTGGGGTCGCGACGCATCCCTGACCGCCGCGCCGGGGTGCCGATTTGTCCGCGCCGCTGAACTGACGGCACCCTACGATACTGTCATTCTGCGAACGCATAGAGTGGAGTGGCGGGATGGACCAGATCGAGTTTGCCGACGGCTTCGACACCCCCGACACGCTGGCCTTCGGGCTCGGCGCCGGACAGCTCGCGGTCGTCATGGTCGGAGCGCTTGCTGCGTACTCGCTGGTGCGCTCGACGCTGCCTCCCGCCGTCGTGGACCCCCTCGCCGTTCTCCTCGCCGGCGCGGCCGCGGCGCTCGGCTGGCTCAAGGTCGCCGGACGGCCGGCACTGGACTGGGCGGTCTTCGCCGGCCGGTTCTGGATGCGGCCGCGGCGTGGGACGGCGCGATGGGACGTTGCCGGCGCGACGCCAACACCCGCCGGCGCGACATCGCGAGATGACCAGCAGCCGGCTTCGACAGGCCCTCCGCGACTGCCAATTCGCGAACTCCTGGGCACCACACCGATGGCGCCGCCGAATGCCGCGGTCGCGCCGCCCCCGGAGCCGCCGATCACCCGCGCACACGGCGCCCGGCGGGTCACCTTCTTCTCACTGCGAGGCGGCACCGGGCGAAGCACGCTGGCCACCGAACTCACCTGCCTGCTCGCGGCCAGTGGCGACGACGGGCACAGCTCCCCGAAGGTCGCGTTGGTCGACCTCGATCTGCGCAGCCCTAGCGTCGCGGTCCGGCTCGGATCGCCCGCGCAGACGCTGCTCGATTTCGCGCTGGCACCGCCCGACGACCGACGCGTCATCGATTTCATGGTCGCGCATTCATCCGGCGCGCAGGTGCTCCTCGGTCCCCAGCGCGCGGTGAACCCGGAGTGGCCTGTCACGCCCGCACTCCTGCGCGAGGTCCTTCGCGAGCTGGACATGGAGGGATTCGACCTCGTCGTCCTCGACGTGTCCCCGGAGCTCTCACCGTTGAACACGACAGCCCTCTGCGCATGCGACGACGTCTTCGTCGTCGTGGTGCCCACGGCCGGCGGCGTTCAGGACGCGTATCGCAGCACCGAGGCATTGCGCCGCCTCGGCCTCCGCCACCAGCTCCGCTACATCGTCAACCGATCCAGGCCGGAGACGGACCTGAGCGAGCCGATGGCCGACCTCGGCGGTCAGCTGATCGCCGAGATCCCGGACGACGAGTCGGTGATCACCGCGGAGAACACGCACCGTCTTGTGGGGCTCGAGGAGTCAGCGCCTGCGGCGATCGCGCTGCGCCGTCTCGCCCGCCGCGTCGCAAGCGAGTTGCGGAGCCCGTGGCCGTCCTGACCTCGCTCCGCCTGCCTCGCCCGTCTTCAGGGCCGGCGCTTGTCTCCTCCGTCGTCATTCGTGGCAACCGCTGTGAGCATGGCGGCCAGGTATCGGCCGTGCTCGCGACCAGCGATCTCGATATCGAGGCGCTCGACCCGGCGCGCAAAGCCGCGGCGTCGGCGTCCTTCGCCCGGATGTGTCACACGCTTCAGAACCCGATGCAGCTCCTCGTTCGCGTCCGCCGGCTTGCGGCGCCGGACCCGCCCGGAGGCGACGGCCCGCACGCGCAACTCGATGCGGCCATGCACCGTCACTGGACCGAGCAGATGCGAGACGGGAACCGCCATACCCGCCAGGTGCTGGTCGCGCTCGTCGCGTCGACTCCGGCGGCGCTCGACGCCGCCTGCGCGCACGCGACGGATCGCCTTGCGGCCCTGGGGGTGAGCGCCACGCGCCTCGACGGCGACGCGCTCGCCGCCGCAGTTACTGACGGCTTCAACACAAACCTGACCTGGTACGAGCATCCCAGGTTCGCGGTGCTCGGCGACGTCATGGCGCGCGGGCACGCGCTTCGACGCCTTCCGGGTCATCCGGTCGAGGCGGGTTGGCTGGCACCACTGCTCAGCGTGCAGACCGAGTGCGACATCGCAGTGCACCTGGTCCCGGCGTCGCTCGGTGAAGCGCTCGGACGTCTGAGCCGGCGTCTTCGCGATTTCTCGGCGCACCGCATGCTCGAGGCCGAACGCGGCGCGCTCGGCGACGTGCATGTCGATATCGGTGTGGACTCAGCAAGCGCGCTCCGTGAGCGGCTCGCACGCAATCAGGGACGCCCGCTCCATCTCTCGGTCATCGCGACGGTGCGAGGCACGACCCATGAAACGGTGCACGCGCGGAGTGCTGCGCTGCACCTCGGATTTGCGTCGTCGCTGATCGGTGTGGAGATCACCCATTTCCGCCACTTGGCGGCGCTGATGAGCACGCTCCCACTGGGGGTCGATTCGCTCGGCGCCGGCAAACTCGTCGACTCCACGGCCGCGGCGAGTTGCGTCCCCTGGATCGAAGCCGGGTGTGCTGATCCGGGTGGCTACCGCCTCGGCGCGGCGATCCGTTCCGGCCTGCCCGTGCTGGTTGCCCCGTTCGACACCTCGCGCCATCCGAATCCCAACGTCGCAGTGTTCGCTGCCTCCGGCCACGGCAAGAGCTTCGCGATCGGCACGCTCGTGCTCGAGGCCGCGGTCGCCGGCGTGAACTCGGTGATCATCGATCCCGAGGGCGAGTACCGCACTCTCGTCGGCGCGCTCGGCGGTCGCTACCTGGAGCTGGCGCCGGGAACGGACGCGGCGGTCAACGTCTTCGAAGGCGCCGGCGACGATCCGGAGGAGGCGATCGCGGCGGTCGTCGCGTTGGTCACCGTGCTCTGCGGTGACCAGCTCGGCGATGTCGAGCGAGCGGTCGTCGATGCTGCGGCGCGGGCGGCGTTGCAGCGTGCGGCAGACGAACACCGCACGCCGCTCCTCGAGGACTGCCTCGCGACGCTGGAGCTCGAAGCCCGCCCGGTCGCGATGGTGGTGCATCGCTTCTGCACCGGAGGGCTCGGCGCGCTCTTCAACCGACCGACCTCGCTCGCGGTCGATTCCGGCGTGTGCGCGATCTCGCTCCGCGAGATGCCGCCCGAACACGTCGCCGCGGCGACACTCATCGTTGCGCGATGGTTGTGGGAGCTCGTGCGTCGCGATCGCCGGCAGCGTCACATCGTGTTCGACGAGGTTGGTGCGCTCTGCGCACATCGTCCTTTGCGCGATCTCCTCGTGCAGCTGGCGCGGCGCTGCCGCAAATACAACGCATCGCTCGTTGTGGCCACGCAGAACGCGCAGGACCTCCTCGGCACGGACGAGGGGAGCGTGATCGCGACGAATTGCGCGGTGGTCCTCCTCGGCGGTCACCGTGCTGCGGAAACAGCACGAATGGAGCGTGCGTTCGGCCTGACGACGGCGCAGCGAGGCTTCCTCGAGAGCGCATCTCGCGGCGAGTTCCTGCTGATCGCAGGCGATCGCCGCGTGGCGATGCGGATCGAGGTTCCGGAGCTGCATCGGTCCATACTCACCGGTGAAACGACGTCGTCTTACCCCCTTGACGACGGGCCGCCTGACTCGCAAGATATGGGGGCTCCCGGACGGCCGAGCCCCAAGATGTGGGATCATTGAGGTGATCTCAGTACGCGGAGATTGGGGGTGTAGTCCGCCAGGGGCGCCGTCTTGCACACGTCTCAGCACAATGAAGCGCCCATCAGCCAGAAGAGGAAAGACCGTGGATCGATCCGCCTCCAAACCCGTCCCGGACGACTCGCACGACATCTCCATGGAGCCCCCGTCCGGCCGTCGTTCCGGTCGGCGAAATGGGACCCTGCAGACTCGCGTGAGCGCAAAGGTGGAGGTTGAGGGCGGTGGTATTCACGTCGAGCGGCGCTTCACCAACGACGGTGTGCATCCCTTCGACGAGGTGACCTGGGAGACGCGCACCGCGGCGATCGGCAACGAGAAGGGCGAGACCGTTTTCGAGCAGAAGGACTGCGAGATCCCCACGTTCTGGTCACAGATGGCCACAAACGTCGTGGTCAGCAAGTACTTCCGTGGCAAGCTCGGCACCCCGGGCCGCGAGACCAGCGTCAAGCAGATGATCTCGCGGGTTTCGGACACCATCGGCAGGTGGGGCCGCGAAGGCGGCTACTTCGCCACCGAGACCGACGCGTCGGCGTTCCAGGACGAGCTCACCCACCTCTTGCTCCATCAGAAGATGAGCTTCAACAGCCCGGTGTGGTTCAACATCGGCGTTCCCGGCAGCAAGAATCAAGCGAGTGCCTGTTTCATCAACAGTGTCGAGGACACGATGGAGTCGATCCTCACGCTCGCGAAGACCGAAGGCATGCTCTTCAAGTACGGCAGTGGCACGGGGACCAACCTGTCCACCATCAGGTCGGCGAACGAGTCCCTCGCGGGCGGCGGCACCGCCAGCGGGCCGGTGTCGTTCATGAAGGGCTTCGACGCCTTCGCCGGCGTCATCAAGAGCGGAGGCACGACGCGTCGCGCCGCCAAGATGGTCATCCTCAATATCGACCATCCCGACGTCGAGGACTTCATCACCTGCAAGGTGACGGAGGAGCGCAAGGCGTGGACGCTCATCGAGGGCGGCTACGACAGCGCCTTCACCGGTGAGGCCTATTCGTCGGTCTTCTTCCAGAACAGCAACAACTCCGTCCGCGTGACGGACGAGTTCATGCGCGCGGTGCAGGACGATCGTGACTGGCACCTCCGCGCGGTCACCGATGCCAACCGCATCCTCAAGACGGTGAAGGCGCGCGAGCTGATGCGGCTCATCGCCGAGTCCGCGTGGCAGTGCGGCGACCCCGGCATGCAGTACGACACCACCATCAACGACTGGCACACCTCCGCTGTCACGGGGCGCATCAACGCGAGCAACCCCTGCAGCGAGTTCATGTTCCTCGACGACACCAGCTGCAACCTGGCGTCGATCAACCTCACACGGTTCCTCAACGACGACGGCTCGATCGATATCGAGGCATACAAGCACGCGATTCACATCACGATCACGGCCCAGGAGATCCTCGTCAGCAACGCGTCCTACCCGACCGAGAAGATCACGAAGAACAGCGAGGACTTCCGCCCGCTCGGCCTGGGCTACGCGAACCTCGGTGCACTCCTCATGGCACGCGGCGTTCCGTACGACTCTCCGCAGGGTCGCGACCTGGCCGCCTGCCTCACCTCGATCCTCACCGGTGAGGCGTACGCGCAGTCGTCACGCATCGCCCGTGAGATCGGCGCGTTCAACGGCTACGCCGCCAACCGCCAGCCGATGCTCCGCGTGGTCGGCAAGCATCGTGAGGCCGCGTACAACATTCCGACTGACAACATCGAGGCCGACCTCGTCGGCGCGGCGCGGCACGCGTGGGATGAGGCGCACGAGCTCGGCGCGCGTCATGGCTATCGCAACTCGCAGGCAACGGTGCTCGCGCCAACCGGGACGATCAGCTTCATGCTCGACTGCGACACCACCGGCGTCGAGCCGGACATCGCACTCGTCAAGTACAAGAAGCTCGTCGGCGGCGGCATGCTGAAGATGGTCAACGGCACGGTGCCCGCGGCGCTGCGCCGGCTCGGCTACGGGGAGACGGCGATCGCCGACATCATCGCCTTCATCGACGCCAACGACACCATCGAAGGCGCACCGACGCTGCGCGATGAGGACGTCGCCGTCTTCGACTGCGCATTCACACCGCAGAACGGCAAGCGTTCGATCGCCTGGCAGGGACACCTCCGGATGATGGCTGCGGTGCAGCCGTTCATCAGCGGCGCGATCTCCAAGACGGTGAACATGCCCAACGAGGCAACCGTCGAGGACATCGAGCGGGCGTACACCGACGGATGGAAGCTCGGGCTCAAGGCGGTCGCCATCTACCGCGACGGCAGCAAGCGCAGTCAGCCGCTGGCGACGAGCATCGACAAGACGACCGGTCACCGCACGCAGTTGGTGGAGCGCCCGCTGCGCAAGCGCCTCCCCGTCGAGCGCACCGCACTGACGCACAAGTTCGAGGTCGGCGGACACGAGGGCTACATCACGGTCGGCCTCTACGAAGACGGCACGCCTGGCGAGATCTTCCTGCGCATGGCCAAGGAAGGCTCCACGGTCAGCGGGCTGATGGACTCATTCGCCACCGCCGTGTCACTCGCACTCCAGTACGGCGTGCCACTCCCGGCACTCGTCGACAAGTTCTCGCACACACGGTTCGATCCCCAGGGCTTCACTCGGAATCCGGAGATCCCGATCGCCAAGTCGGTGATGGACTACATTTTCCGCTGGCTCGCTTCTCGCTTCCTGCCCCAGGAGGAGCGCGACCGCCTCGGGATCATCCGCCGCGAGGCCGACGGCAGCGTTACCGCGGCCGCGGTCGACCTCGCCGATTTCGGCACCGAGCCCGCTGTCGCACCAACACCGGTAGCCACATCCGCAGCGACCGCGCGCAAGCCGGTCGCTGCGATCCCCATCACCAGCGCGGGCGCATTCATCAACCAGGAAGACGCACCGACCTGCAGCGACTGCGGCAGCCTGATGGTGCGCAACGGCGCCTGCTACAAGTGCCACAACTGCGGAGCGACAAGCGGCTGCAGCTGATCCCTGAGAACCTCCTCCCCTCTCGCCCGGGCCGCCTTCGAAACGCTTTTGGAGGCGGCCCTCTTTTTTTGCCGTGAGTGAGCCTCAGCACGCTGGAAGCCGCCGGGGCCAATGTGCAAGGATGCGCAACGTGGAGCAACGCATCAGTCTCGTGACGCTCGGCGTCAACGACCTGGCCAGGGCACGCACATTCTATGAAGCCCTCGGTTGGCGTGGCGCTCAACAGCCCGACGACGAGGTCTGTTTCTTCCAGGCTGGAGGATTGGTGTTTGGCTTGTGGACTGCGCTCGGGGGGCATGGCGCGCCGGGCGTCGAACTCGCCTACAACGTGCGCTCTGCCGACGAGGTCGACGCCACGCTCGAGGCGGCGGAACGCGCAGGGGCAACGATCATTCGCCCGGCGGCGGTGGCGGAATGGGGTGGAGTGTCCGGGGCATTTGCGGACCCCGACGGCTACGTGTGGGAAGTCGCTCACAATCCCGGGTGGACGCTGAGCGATGACGGCAGCGTTCGCCTGTAGCGAGTCGAACTCAGTGGCCGCCACTGGAAGGCCGGTCGATGAGCCTGCCGTTCCTCGACAGGTTCGGGTCGGTGCACGCGGCAAGGTTGAAGCAGCAGGGCCGCCGCTTCCCGTTGTCCATTTTCGAGATACTCACTTCGACGCGCCGTTTGCGCGTGTCAGGATTCTGGGTTGCGTTGACCCAGCGAACCCATTCCCAGCGCGCCATCGGCGTTATGGCGTTCCAGAGGTCTTGGATCTTCTGAGGGGCGGCCGCCAGAGCTGACTCGAGATCCGGCGGCACCTCCGGCTCCGGCCAGTCTTTGCGTGGCGCAACTTCGACTGTCGCGGTGCCACCCTCGCTGATCGCAGCAGCCTTTTGGATCTTTCGATCAACCCTCATCCAGTGGCCAAAAACGCCGTCTGGTTCCAACACCGTCTGGAACTCATGACGGTTGATCGTTGCTTGGACAGCAACCTGCCCGCGCGAGGGCAATTGCTTGCTCGCTTTCTCCGGCAAACGCAGGATCAGGGCGTTGTCGACCGTGTCCAGCGTGGCGCTGAAACGAACCGTTGGCGCCGCTTTGGGCTGACTCATGGTGGGTATATATTTTGCGGCACCGGCCCTCGCGACGTCCGCGCGCTGCCCGTGCAGGCGCACCATCCTTGCCGACGTGCAGACAAAAAAGGTACCGTCCGACCGGACAGCCGGCCTGACTGAACTCGTGTTCCCCGGGTTCAGCGCATGGGTTTTCGAGTGGTTCGCCGGACTCGAGCGAGACAACTCACGCGAATACTTCAGGGCCACGCGCGAGCGGTACGAGGTCGAGGTGCGCGGTGCGCTGACCTTGATGCTGCAGGAGTTGACCGGGACGTTCGGTGGCAGCGTTCGGGTGTTCCGTCAACAGAACGACATGCGCTTTTCGCCCGCGGTTCCCTACAAGACGCGGACCTACGGTGTCCTCGATTTCACGACGCCGGTCAAGCCTCGGCTCTATGCGGACATCTCCGCGCACGGCCTCTACTCGGGCACCGGATATCACCGGCTCGCACCCGACCAGCTCAGCCGCTACCGCAGCGCCGTCTTCGACGATCAGGTCGGCGCGCGTCTGGCTGCAACGTTGATCACGGCGCGGGACTCCGGCCTCGAACTCATCACCGACAGCCTCACTGCCGTGCCCCGCGGGTACCCACGCGATCACCCGAGAGCGGAGCTGCTGAAGGCGAGATCATTGCTCGCAGGACGCCTGAGGACCGGCGCGACCGGCATCAGCCGTCACGACGCGATCGAGCAGGTGGCCGGCGCCTGGCGCGCCGCGGCGGCGCTGACCAGCTGGCTCGGTGAGCACGTCGGCCCGAGCACGCTCCCACCGCGGGAGCGCTGGCCGCGACGACCGGAGAAGCCGCCCGGACCGGGGCTACGTGGCCAGGAGGCCGGCGAACCGACGGAGATACAACGGCCATCCGTCTTCGCCGTCGACACCGTCACGGACCGAGTCCCAACCGTCGCCGTGACGCTCGAGATTCCGGTGCTCGAGCTCGACCCGTGTGCGGTCGGGGGCCTCGGCGATGAATCGCACCTCGACCTCGCTCGTCTTCGCGAGATCGGTCTCGATGCTCCACTGCGGGTTGATATCCCAGCTGATCACGACTCGGTTGGGCGGCTACTGCTTACTGACAGGTCGTGTCAACGGGCAATCAGACGTCGCCGGTCCGCCGGTCATACTTGCGGCCTTCATCCACCGCCGCCCGAGGACACTTGATGCGCGCACGCAACATCGCCGCTCCCGGCGACGGCGATTGACGCACCGATGACGCCTCCGGCCACTCCAGGAACGGTGGAACTGACCTGGCTTGGACAGAGCGGGTTCCTGCTGCGCTTCCCATCGGCGAATGTGCTGGTCGACCCGTTTCTGAGCGACCGCGGTGAGCGGCTCGTGCAGGCGCCGGCGCTCGAGTCGCTCGGCAGCATCGACATCGTGGCCGCAACGCACGAGCACTGGGATCACCTCGACCTTCCCGCCATTCTCGGCCTCCTCGAGCTGCACCCGAAGATGCTCGTGCTCGTCCCGCTACCGATCGTCGACCAGGTCCTCGACGCGGGCGTGGCATCCGATCGGGTTCGCGGTGTCCAGCCAGACGAGGGCCTGATCCACGGCGAGCTGCAGATCACTCCCGTGCCGGCGAGGCACGGCATGCATGTGAGCGATGCATACAACTTCGGCACCCACCTCTCCGACGGGAAGGTGCGGTATCTCGGGTATGTCATGAGTGAGCAAGGCGTTGTCGTGTATCACGCGGGCGACACTGTCCTGTACGACGAGCAGGCGCCACTCCTCGAGACCCTCGGCGTCCAACTGGCACTCCTGCCCATCAACGGAAGGGACGCGGAGCGCGAGGCGCTCGACATCGTGGGAAACCTGTCGCCCGAAGATGCTGCGTCACTGACGGCAGCGGCGCACATTCCGGTCGTCGTGCCGATGCACTACGACATGTTCGCCGGCAATCCCGGCGATCCAGGAGCACTCGTCTCGGCCGTCGCGCGTGTCGCCCCGGACTCCGCGGTCCTCGTCCCCGCGCACCAACGACACTTCGTCGTGACAGCAAGCCCGAGTTGAGTCGCTGAGCGGACGACCTCAACGCCCCAACCCGAGCTCCACTGCCTTGACGATGAGCAGCAGCACGGCAACCACCAGGTAGCCGCGCAGCGCATACATGCCGACCAGGCGCCCGCGGGACCAGACCGGACGGTGGAGGAGTGTCAGCTGCGGCATGCGCCACGTCGCCCGGTTCTGGCGCGCCTCGTGCTCGACGCCTCCACCGTGGCCCAGCAGCACCACGGCGACAACGCCCAGGAACATCGCGCCAAGTGCTGCAGCGAGCCAGGGCAGCAACAGGATGACGTCGAACGCAGGGAAGAGCGTGTTCACGACGAGAATCCCGGACAGCATCAGCAGCACTGCGACGATGAGCGACGCCAGACCATTGAGCCACGGCGCGTTGATCCACGGCCCGAGCACGTCCCTGTCGTTGCAGAGCAGGAGGAGGAAGACCGTTGCGCTCGGCAGCAGCACGCCCGCAAGCGCCTGTACCGCAGTGGTGATGACTCCCAGCGGTGCGCCGGGGATGAGCACGACACGCGCCGCGAGTGCCACGAGACCGGCGAACACGGCGGAGAAGAGCTTCGTATCGGCCACACTGCTCCCAGCGGCGAAAGCTTCCCGTCACGGTCATGGCGACAAGGCCGACAGTCGCAAGCGGGACCACCAGATCGGGGCTGATGTCGAAGTACGACGCCGCCAGGCTGATGCCGATGAACGCCCATGTCACGATCCGTCGCGCGTGTTGGGCTCTGCTCCGCGCCGGCCGAATTCGTGCGCGGGCGCTTCGCTCTCGTACGCGGTCGGGTCCACCAGCTGCGCGAGCGCGAATGCCTCACGTCGCTCGTAGCAGGTACCGCAGGTGCCGCAATGGAGCGCACCGCCCTTGTAGCAGGACCAGGTTCGCTCGAATGGAACGTGAAGCTCGTTGCCCAGCTTGACGATGTCGGCCTTGGTCATCGACAGGAACGGCGTCAGGATCTCGATGCTCGCGAGTCCTTCGACGGCGAGATTCACCATCGTCGCGAATGCGCGGACGAACTCCGGCCGGCAATCCGGGTAGATGAAGTGGTCGCCGGTGTGCGCACCGAATGCAACGGCCCCAGCCTCACGTGTGACGGCGAGCGCACACGCGATGCTGAGCATGATCGCGTTGCGATTCGGCACCACGGTGATCCGCATGCTCTCGTCGGCGTAATGCCCGTCGGGAACGGCCACACTCTCGTCGGTCAGCGCCGACCCGCCCAGGACGCTGGTGAGTCCCGCCGCATGCAGGTCGATCAGTGTCCACGACGCGCCGAGACCGGCTGATATCCGCTCAGCGAACTCCAATTCCTTGCGGTGTCGCTGCCCGTAGTCGAACGAGATCGCCGCGAGCGTGTATCCCTGGGCGCGCAACGAGTACGCCATGGTTGTGGAGTCCAGGCCTCCCGACAGGACCACGACCGCTCGGCGCTCAGGCATCAGAGCGTCGTGGGTCATTGCAGAGATCGAACACCTTGCCGTCCGGGGCGCGAAAGTGCTGCCAGGAGTAGCCGCCACCGCCGGTCTTGCGCTCCCCGATGAGTTCGATGCCGGCCGCTTGCAACTCTGCGATCGCGGCGGCCAGGTCCTCCACCACCAGGCCCGCGACGACCTGATCGTGCGCGAATTGCTCGACCGGATCAGGCCCGTTCGGCCCGAAGATCTCGACCTGGTCTCCGTCCGGCATCCGGAACACCAGAAAGTCGTCCCGTTCGGCGATGGCCTCGAGTCCGATGATGTCGCGGAAGAAGGCGGTCATCGCTTCGTACTGATCTGTCTTGACGCCGACCCAACTCACGCCCTTCACCCGCATGGCTGCTCTCCTTCTCCTCGAGTAACGGCAGACTTCACCTGTTCCCTCATCGCGACGGAGCGGCGGACGCTCAGACCCAACCGCGGCGTCGGAAGAAGTACAGCTGCGTGATGATCGAGATCGCCATGATCACCAGGCCGATGCCGAACGCATAAAAGCTGCCGATCCGTGACACCAACCAGCTGAAGTTCATCCCGAAGAACCCGGTGAGAAATGTCAGCGGCAGGAAGAGGCTCGCGACGACCGTGAGTGCTTTCACGGTCATGTTGAGTCGGTTCGAGACGGTGGAGAGGTAGACGTCCATGGCACCGGTGAGCAGGTCGCGCAGCGAATCGACCGTCTCGTACTGACGGATGATGTGGTCGTAGACATCGCGGTAGTACGCTGTCGTCTCGCGGTCCAGTTCGAGTGACAAGGTCACCAGCCGTTGGAACATGTCGCGTTGCGCGCCGAGGATGCGCCGCATCTCCACCGCGGAATGCTTCATCTCCTGGAGCAGCGCCAGCTGCGAGTTGGTGGCGTTCTCGAGCACAGCGTCCTGCAACCGGTCGACGGATTCGTCGAGCGTCTCGAGCGCCGTGAACGTCGTGTCCACCAGTGTGTCCATGACGAGGTAGGTGAGGAACGATGACTTGCGACAGACGCTCTCCGGTGTCTCGGCAATCCGTGTGTTGAGCTGATCGAAGGACGGCTCCGGCTCCAGGTGCACCGTCACCAGATAGGTGGGTGCGATGTAGAGGTGATGCTCTCGGAATGAGACCTCGTCGCCGCTGAGAGCGATCACGAACACGACCGCGAAGACGTATCCGTCGTACCCGTCCAGCTTTGGCCGCTGGTTCTGGTGCTTGACGTCCTCGATCGTGAGTTGATGAAACTTGAAGGTGTCGCTCAACAGCAGGTAGTCGGCATCATCAGGCGCCTGGATGTCGAGCCAGAACGTTTCGTGTGAAACGTTGATCAGGTGGTCGATCGCGTCCGGGGCGGCTGTTTCCTTGTGACCTTCGGCCGTGAAGAGCCTGCGCATCGCACGACGATCCTACGTTGTCCTCGAGATATACGGACGACGAACCACGCCTCCACAGTTCGCCCGGCATGGTTGACGGTTGGGCCGACCGGGCCGCTCACGCACAGCCCGGTGGCATTCCCTCGCTCACCGAGGTGAGTTACCAGTAGTACCAACGGCCGCCGCGCGGCCGGAATGCGAACCCGATCACCCACACGATCAGCGCGATGATTGCGATCCACCACAGCGTGTGCACCGCAACCCCGAATCCGAAAAGCAGGGCGACGAGCAACAGGAACACCAGCAACGCTCCCATGGTCAGCTCCTCCTACCGGCCATCAGCTGTCGCCAGCCCCTGGCCTCGATTGCTACGCCGTGACGCCTCGCTGCCGCGCGAATCCTGCGCCAGGCCCGGTCTCGCTCCGCATCGGTGACGCCCTCGACCTGGTCGAACCTGGCGCGTGCCATAGACCTGTCCTCCGTTAGCGTATAGCGGACCTATCACGAAGAATGATGGCTCTAGGTACCTGTAAATGCAAGCGACCGGCGGCAGTCTTTCCCCTGTCATCCTGCAACACAATCGCACGGCTCGGCGCCCCATTTCGGGTGCACCCGACTAGAATCGGAGGCATGATGATCGCGGAGTTGCGACTGCAGGTGCCCGAGAGCGCGCGTGGAGAGTCCTATGCCTGTTGAGACGCTGGCCCCGCCGTCGCAACGGATGCTGGACCTGGACAAACCGCTGTACACGATCAGTGTCGCTGCTGAAATCCTCTCGTCCCATCCGCGCACGCTGATGATGTACGAGAGCATGGGTCTTGGCGTCCCTGCTCGCACGGCGACGAACCGGCGTCGCTACACGCAGCGGGACATCCTCACGCTCACAGCGATCCAGCGACTGACGCGGCAGCACGGCCTCAACATCGCCGGCGCGCGTTACGTCATCAAATGTCTGCAACTCCTCGACGCGCACGGGATCCCGCGACCGTCCGAGCTCACCGATGTCGACCTGGAGCACGTCCGGCTCTCGTCATAGCGCGACGCACGTCCTGCTCTGGCAGTGCTTTAACGGGTGGCTGGCGCCATCGTCGGCTCCTTCTCGTCACCGCCGCCGCTCAGCCCCTAGTATTACAGCTTTGCCAGGGGAATTGATGATAGCGATAGTGGTAGTATTGGCCCGAACCATGCAGGAGTACCTCGGCCGCGAGAACATCGCCATCCTCGAAGAGCAGCTCACGGCCTTCAAGGTCAGCGTCGACCACTGGAAGGGTGCTGGAGGGTCGCAGCAATGAGCCCGGACTCGTCGGAAACGTCCCAGTCCGAGGAGGAGAAGGCGGCCCTCGACCAGGTTGAGCCCGATCGGCTTCTGGCCGGCGAGGATGAGGACACCGCTCATCTCGACGACGCGATCCACTGGGTCAAGGTGTACTCGGAGCTGCTGGAGTTCAAGCGTTCGGTGCTCGCCACCACCGAGGAGCACGTCGTCACGATGGATCCGGATGCAAGTGTCGAGGTGCAGGAGACCGATTTGAAGGCCCTGCACGCGGAGGCGCTGCGCTTCGAGCGCCGCCTCGTCTACTGGCGAACTCGTAGCGCCGCGCTCGAAACGCAGTCGGGTCCTTCGGACGAGACACAACGGGAGTAAGGCGGCAGGGCACGGGCGGTGCCCAGCGAATTTGGCCAAGCTGAGCACGGTGCAATCCGGCCCTTCGGAGACGGCACAACGGGAGTAGGGCGGCAGGGGACGGGCAGCACCCAGCGAATTTGGCCGCTCCCGAGCGAGCGCGACAATCTGCTTGCGCGAACGAGGGAGCGGACAAGCTGAGCACGGTGCCGCGCGTCCCCCTGCCGCCAAACACAAAGCGCACGCACGAACGTCGGATCAGTCCGCGCGCAGGCCGTTCCAGCTGAGCAGCGCCGTCCAGTCATGCTCGTACCCGAGCGTTGAGGGTGCGGCGGTCGCGAGTTGCAGGCGCTGCGCGGCCACCGGCGGAAAGTCGAGCCACACGGCGGTGGTGATGCGCAACTGGTGACCGTGCCCGAACAGGAGCACGTCTCCGTCGACGGCCCGAACGCGAGTGATCACGCGGGCCGCCCTCGCGGCAACGTCGTCGAGGGTCTCACCACCGATCACGCCATCGCGGAAGAGCGTCCAGCCCGGTCGTTCCTGCTGGATCTCTGAGCTGGTGAGTCCTTCGTACGCGCCGTAATCCCATTCGATGAGATCGGGGTCGACGACTGCGCGATCCGCGAAGCCGGCGATCTCGCACGTCTCGCGAGCACGCCGCAATGGACTGACGAACACCGCGGCGAACTGCAGGCCTGCGAGGGCTGTGACCAGGTGCTCGGCCTGAACGCGCCCCTCGGGTGTGAGTGCCAGATCACTCCGGCCGGTATGACGCTGCACCCGGCTCCATGCGGTCTCGCCGTGGCGCACGACAACGATCCGCTGCGCTGTGTTGACGGTGCGACTCTCCACCGCGCGCGACTCTAGCCTGCCGGATCCGGGGCGGCGGTGTCAGCGGCCGGGCCTGACTCGATGAGCGCCCACAGGCGTTCCGCCACGGCGGCGGTCACAGCGTCAAGATCCTGCTCGCGCCGGTCCACCCAGAAATGGCACTGCAGCAATGGCACGTCGCGGTCGAGAGTCGGCTCGAAGACAATCGCAGGTTGCGCCTCGATACCAGGCACGGTTGCAACAGCCGCCCGGGCGCGTCGCATCAGGTCGGTGAGGTCGGACTCCACTGGAATCCGTACGCCAACGGTGAGCCGGCGCGTGTCGTAATGCGTCTTGTTGATCACGATCCCGGTGAACACGGTGAGATTCGGCAGGATCGCGAGCTCGCCGATGCCGGTGCGGAGCGTGGTGGTGCGCAGGGTGATGTTCTGCACCGCGCCCGTCTGATCCAGGACGCTGATGGTGTCACCGAGGCGGAAGGGCTGCTCGAGCAGGAGCCAGATCCCGGCGAGCACGTTGCGCAGCAGGTCCTGAAACGCGAGGCCGATCGCGACCGTGCCCACCCCGGCGGCGGTGACGATCACTGCGACGTTGACGCCGTAGACGACGAGCGCGCTGATCACCGCGATGACATACGTCGTGACCGTGATCAGGTTGCGGACCAGCGTGCGGACCTGGCGATCCGCCTTGCTCCGCCGCATCGCCCAGAGCACGATCATGCGCATCACGCGGCCGACGATGTAGATCGCGACGAAGATCGCGATTGCGCTGAGCAGGTGCTCCACGAGCGGGCCGACCAGGCCGTTCTCAGCAGGCCGCTGGATCGACCGGCAGATGAAGTCGAACCAATTGCTCGGGTCGCACATCGCGCTACTGGCGATCATGATCGCCGGCGTCAGGATCGGGCGAAGCCGCTAGGACGACCCGGCGTCGTCGTCCGCGGGCTCGGCTGTCTCGGCCTCGACCTCGGCCGCAACCTCCGCCTCCTCGGTCTCGGCGCTGACGCGCACCTGCGCGACCTTGAGGACGAGCTCGTCGGGATCGACACCGGTTGCGAGCGTCACCCGATCGGGGAGCGGCACCTCGCCGAGGCGGATCCCCTGGTCGACTTCGACCAGGCCCGAGATATCGACATTGAGCAGCGCCGGGATGTCGGCCGGCAGGCACTCGACGTTGATGGAGGTGATGATCTGCTGGAGCACCCCGAGCTTGAACTCGGAGACCGCCGGCGACTCACCGACCGGGATGAGCGGGATCTCGACGGTCAGCTTCTCGCGCAGGTTCACCGCAAAGAGATCGACATGCATCAACTCGGTGGTGCGAGGGCTGACCTGCAGCTCCCGGATCAGCACCTTGCGGACACGTCCGCCGTCGAGCGCGAGATCGACAAGGTGGCTGTGGCCGGCCTGGTGCCAGACGCGCCTCAGGCTGCGCGCCTCGATCGAGAGCGCCTGCGGCTCGACATTGTGTCCGTAGAGGACGGCGGGCACGTCCCCGCGACGCCGCACGGCGTGCACGTGGCGTCCGGTCTCGGACCGTACGGTTGCGCTGAGCTCGAGGGACGTTGCCATGTCTGCCCGGTTACTCTACCGGCTCGGCGGTCGCTGCCGAATTCACGGCAGCGGCGATCGCCGCGAGAGCGGCGTCGATGCACCCGATCCCGCGTTCGGGTTTGGCGTCCGGATCGGCCACGGCGGCGGTCTCCGGCCAGGCAGCAGCGGCGGCGGCGATCAGCCTGCGAGCGGCCACGGGGCTGCTCGCGGGGAGGACGAAATACGGCCACGCGACGTCGGAAACCTCCTCCCCATCGGCCGGCGATGCGAGGATCTCGAGCGCGCGCTCGAGCGATGCCTGGCGGACGCCGGCAGCTCCTGCCTCCATCTCGGCGTGCACCGCATCGTGCAGTCGCTGGGCGAGGCCCGACACGTCGGTCTCGCGGTGCCGCGGCGGCCCGGTCTCCTCGCTGCCGTGGAGCATGAAGATGCCGCCGTTCCAGACCGTCCTCCAGGTTTCGTCACCATCACCTCGGGTGACCCGGCAGACCTCATCGCCCCCGCTGACGTCCATCCACACCGCGCGCGCGCCGTTGCCGCGCAGGAAGCTCAGCCAGAGGTCGAGGCTGTCGCCGATCGGCTCGAACGCCTGACCGTCCACCCAGACGTACGACATCTTCCGGAAGGTCGCGAAGGCCGGATGGGGGGGTGGCACACCTGCTCGTGTGTCCGCCGGGTCATTGACGAACCGTCCCGCGCGGGCAGTCGCCGTGGCGAGACAGAGCAGCCCCGGGGTCAGGCCGCCGCCCCCGCGCCGAATCGCTCCTTGACGTAGGAGACGGCCTCGTCGAGCGACGTTCCGGGGGTGAACACCTTGTCGACCCCGAGCTGCTCGAGCGCTGTGACGTCAGAGTCGGGAATGATCCCGCCGCCGAAGACGACGATGTCCGACGCGTCACGCTCCTTGAGGAGCCGGATGATCTCGGGGAAAAGGGTCATGTGGGCGCCGCTCAGGAGGCTGATGCCGATGCCGTCGACGTCCTCCTGGATCGCCGCCTCCACCACCATCGCCGGCGTCTGGTGGAGGCCGGTGTAGATCACCTCGACGCCGGCGTCGCGAAGCGCCCGCGAGATCACCTTGACCCCACGGTCATGCCCGTCGAGGCCCACCTTGGCGGTGAGGATCCGGATCTTGCGCGCGGTCGTCGGCGCGGCTGTGGCGTCCATGAACTTCTGATGTTAGAGCCTGATCCTCCCGTAGACTGCTGCAGTGCACCACCCGGGCGATCGCGGGGCATCCGGCCCACGGGTGCTGCGCTCCGCCGGGGCACGTCGGGCAGTCCTCGCGGGGCTCGGGCTGACCCTTTTCCTGATCTCCTTCGCCGGTGCCAATCCCCCCGGGGCTGTCTCCGACGAGCCGGATCAGTATGTCAAGGCAGTCGCGGCGGGACATCTCAACCTCGTCGGCGAGAAGGTGTCAACCGCCGAGGCACGCTCGATGGACGACTGGCTCCCGGGGATCAACCGGGTCCTCACGAGCTACCCCGCCTTTGCGCAGCTGGCGCGGTCATATCGGATCCCGTCCGCGCTGGATCCCCGATATCTCGGCTGTACCGTCGAATCAGTCGTGGCCTCGTGCCTCGATCGGCGCTCTCCCCAGACCTCCAGCCCAACGGAAACGGTCGTGAGCTCGGTGGGCAGCTACCCGCCATACATCTACATCCCGGCAGGCCTCGTGATGCGAGCTGCAAGCGACACTGTGGCGGCACTGCTGCTCGGGCGGCTCACGTTTGCGCTCATCGCCGCTCTCCTGCTCTGCGCCGCGCTGCTGGTGGCGCTCCGTGCCCGACCGGGACCCCTGACCGTGGCGTCGATCCTACTCTGCGTCGGACCGACATCGATCCTGGTCATGTCCGGGCTCAGCTCCAGTGGTCCCGAGTCGGCCGCGGGCATTGCGTGGTGGGTGGCCCTGCTGGCGGCGAGCGAGCCGCATCCGCCGCGCGGGGCATGGTGGCTCGCGCTCGCCGCCGGGGCCGTCTGTGGCGTTGCCCGGAGCACGGGTCCTGTGTGGCTGGTCCTGATCGCCGTGATCGTCCTGATCTTCCGGGGACCGCGCGCGTCGTGGGCGGCATTTCGCTCTGGTCGAAAGATCGCCGTGGCCGCTGTTGCCGTCTGCGTCGTGGCAGGGGTCGCGACGCTTGGCTGGCAGCTGGCAGTGCAGCCCGCGTATCAGGAATCGCTCGCTCCGACGCTGGGCAATGCGTCCCCATCGATGATCGCCTACATCCTCTCGCGCGCTGTCGCGGTCTTCGGATGGGGCGAGGCCGCGCCGGCTCCCGCGCTTGCGCAGGTGTGGGGGCTGCTGGCGGCGGCGATGGTTGCCATCGGCGTTACCGCAGGACTCAGGCGGCGAGCATGGAGCGAGGTGGCGTCACTGGTGGCGATCTGCGTCGCGGTTGTCGTGGTCATCGCCGGGTTCCTCGCGCTCGGGAGCCACGCCGGCATGATCCAGGGTCGCTGGTTCCTCGCGCCGCTCGCCGGGATACCGATTATCTCGGGATGGATCTCCACGACCCCGTCTCAGACGGTGGGTGAACACCGAACCGCGCGTCTGGTGTCGGGTGTGGTGGTCATCGTCACCGCCGCATGCCTCGCGATCTTCTGGTGGGCCAACGAATATCGATATGCCGCCGACGGCGGGTCGCTGCTGTTCCTGAGTCATGCACTCTGGCAACCACCGCTTGGATGGGCGCCCTGGGTTGTGTGCGCGGTCGTGGGCCTGGTTGCAATGCTGGCCGCAGGGTTGAGCCGCGGTGCCGCGCATCCTGCGAGCATGCCGCAGCCTGCCGCCTGAGCTATCGCTCAGTCGGAAGGGACGGCCGCAAAGACGTCGGGACGCTCGGCGATCCACTCGGCAAACAGGCGGAGTCCGTCGCGAAGAGAGCGTCGGGGCCCCCAGCCGAGATCCTCAGTGATCAACGTCGCATCGGCTCGCCAGCAGCGCACGTCCCAGCCGCGATTCGGATACGCCCCCCAGTCGGGAGCGACGTCAATGTGGAAGGTCTCACACGCGAGACCCACGAGCGACTCGAGGGAGGTTTCGACTCCCGTCCCGACGTTGTAGATCCGCTGCGGACGCCGTGCTGTCGCCGCAGCCACATAGGCATCGATGACGTCGTCGATGTACACGAAGTCGCGCACGATCCAGGGATCGGCGAGTGGTGGCAGCTCACCGCGCAGCGCTCGCGCGCACAGCGCCGGCATCAGCCGGCGTGGATCCTCGAACGGCCCGTATGCGGAGTACAAACGCAGCGTCACAACGTCCATGTCGCTCGGCTCCGCGCGCATCGAGCACAGCCAGGTTGCCGCTGCCTTGGTTGCGGCGTAGACGCTGTTGGGACGCGGCGTTTCGGTCTCCGACGGCGCATGGTCGCAGTCACCGTATTCCGACGACGTGCCGGAGTTCACGAGCCGCGGGCAGCCCGCTGCGGCCGCCGCATGGAGGATGTTGGCGGTGCCGACGACGTTGGTCGCGGCGATGGTGCGGACGTCGCGCTGGAACGAGTACGCGCCGTGCGCGGCGCAGTGAAAGACGACGTCCGGTTGCACCGCGAGCAGCGTCGCGTCGAGCCACGCTGCGTCGAGGATGGTCCCGTTGTGGATGACCGCCCCCTGCAGCGCAGCGTTTCGCCAGCTCGTCGATTCCGGCCGGACGATCGCGTGCACCTCCTCACCCGCGGCGATGAGGTGCGTACTCAACGCGCAGCCGATGAATCCGCTCGCCCCCGTGATGAGCGCTCGCACGACCTCAGCCGGGCGCGGCCCGTCGCGCTGCGTCGGCGTCCGTGTACGCGAACGAATCGAGCAGCGGCTGCGCGAGCCGCGCAACGGCGGCAGCCTCGTCGGGCGTCAGTTCCGCCGCGGTCCGCTCGTTCTCCTCGGTCGTGGGACGGCGGATCGTGCCCCACGGATACACCTCGGTGAGCGGTGCGCCATTCCACGTCGGCGTGAGCACGAGCTCCGCCGCATCGATGCCGATGCGCTCACAGACGGGACCGAGCGCGGCACGCGGATCGGTGCACAGGTCTTCGAAGCGCAGAACCGTGATGCGGTCGGCAAAGCGTCGCTGCGCAGCGAGCACGAGCATCTGCACCACCACCCAGCCCTCGATGTAGTGCGCGAGCGAGAGCGGCGCCGGACGGCGTTTCGTCTCCGCATACGCGGACCATGGGTTGCGCACGACGTGGAGCACGTGCCCGTCAGGCATCTCCTCGAGGAATCGTTCCGCATCGACACCGAAGATCGGGCTGTACCCCACGCTGAAGCGTTCGCGACCGCTGCGCCGCAGATCGGTCCATGCATCGAACGTCGCCGTGAAGAAGGCCGCGATGAGATCGCCGGGCGACGGTTGCGTGCCCTCGAGCAGCGCGATGAAGCGCCGCTTGCGGTCGGCGTCGTCGAGACCGAAGGGATGCTCGCGAAACTTGCTGACGAACGGCGTGCGCGCGCGCACCCTGCACTCCTCATCGATGATCGATTCGAACTGCGTGGCCAGGTCGGCGCCGAGCCGGAAGACCGGCCACCGATATTTCACCGGGTAGAGCGCGGCCCAGCGGTCGCGCACCAGCGCCGTGCCCAGCTGCGACTCGAACGGGTAGACGAGCAGCTCCGGGTGGCCGTCGAGATATCGATGCGTGGTGTTGCCCCCGTTCTCGTACATCGCGGAGATCATCACCAGCGGATGTCTCTGTCCCTCAGTGCTCGCCATCATCACTCCCAGTTCGAGTCGTTGTAGAAAAGATCACGCAGTTGCGCGGTGTGCGCGGACCGCGCGCGATTGTACGGAAGGCCGGCCGTCTGTCCCGCATCGATCCACTCGATGGCGAAGATCTGGTTGCCCATCGGCCAGGTGATGCTGCCGAGCAGCGCGCCGCTGCCCGTGTCGATCGCGTGGATCCCGCAGATCGCCGACCGGACGCCCGGTGCGTAGTGCGCGAATGCGGGCAGCAGTCGCGACGTGCCCACGAACGCGACCGTGCCGTGCAGGCACAGGCCCCGGGTCCAGCCTTGTAGCTTGCGCACGGGGGCGTAGATCCCGTCCTCGATGACACCGACGGTGCCGTAACCGCTGTCGTCGACCCAGAGCCTGCCGCCGTCGAGGCGTGCGGAATGCGGGCGCGTCAGCCCGGATGCGATCACCTCTCGCGTGCGACCCGAGTACACAACTCCCTGGCGGTCGGCATCGAAGCGCAGATGTCCCGGCGGATAGCGCAGTCGCCGCGCGATGGACGCGGTGAAGAACGAGTCATCGAGCGTCGCCCCCGCGGCGATGGAGTTGAGCTGGAGCCAGTTCCTGCGAGTGTCGGGGCCGCCGTCGCGATCCATGATCGACGGCCACCAGCGCGCCACGAGCGATCCGTTGGCACAGACCTCGGCGACGTGATTCTTGCCGACCGCCGTCGCGTGGAGACGATCGCCGACGAAGGCGAGGTCGTGCAGGTACGTGGAGCCTGGGAAGAATGTCGTCTGCGCCGGGAGCAGGACGCCACGCGGGCGTGCCGTCCCCGCGCCCGGACCGGGCGCGAGCACGAGGAGTTGATTCGGGTTGCGCGTGAGGGCAACGCTGACGCGGCCGCTGCGCCGGTCGACGGCAACTCCCGAGGGATGCGGCAACGGCAGCCACGACACCTCGGGGCGCCCGCCGGCGCTCACGCCGAGCGAGAGGAGAAGATGCTCGTACTCGCGCGTCACGAGCAGCCGGATCCCGAGCCGGCCGAGCAGTCCCCAGAAATCCCCGCGCACCCGGTGCGCGAGGCGGTCGCCGACCGCGAATGGCGCAGCGCTCGGGAGCGCAATCACCTGCGCGGGATCGCGGAGCGCGCGACCGTCCTCCTCGAACAGCGCGACCGACTCAGCCTGGAGCATCGGCAACGCGCAGTGGAGGAGCGGCTGCAAGACGCCGGCGCATGGCAAAGGGCCGGGCGTACAACCGCACTGCCGAGCGCATGTTGGTCGTCGCCTTGCCGTTGATGCGGGTGGTGTCGTACACCGGAACCTCCACCACCGGGATGCTGTGCATCCTGCAGAGCGCGCAGAGCTCGAGGTCGATGAGATCGCCCTGCTCGGTCAGCTGCAGGCGATCCAGCAGGCGTCGATGGAACACCTTCGGCGTGCCGTTGACATCCCAGACCGCAAGCCCGAACAGCGCGCGCGCCTCGAAGTTGTAGAGAACGGAACCGACACGGCGGATCGCCTGGTTCCGCTGCTTCCTGCTCGCCTTGACCACGGCCTCGGTGTTGACGGCACCGTATCGCAGCGCCAGCTCGAGATCGCGTGCCTGGGTGCGCGCAGAGTTCGTGTAGCAGAGCATCTCGCCGCGAGCCGCGCCGAGCCCCGCGATGACCGCTGCACCCCACCCCTTGTGCGACGTCACGAGCCGCACCATGGGGTCCGCGTCCGCGACCGCGGCCGCGACGGAGAGCGTCTCGTCGCCGCCGCCATTGGCGACGAGCAGAATCTCCGCGCCGCCCGGAAGGCTCGCGAGCGCAGTGTGCGCACGCTGGACGATCTCCCGGAGCTCCGCCGCCTGGTGATAGACGGGCAGGATGATCGACGTCGCAACCGCAGCCGCAGCCGGCTTCCCTGCTCGCATCGCGTCAGGAGGCGCGGAGATAGTGGCGCGCGACCAGGGTCGCAAGCCGCGCGGCGACCGTCTCTGCGTCGAGGCCCGCACGCCGGCGCAGGAACGCCTCGGACCCGACCGTCGAGAAGTGCGTCTCCTCGATGCCGAGGCGGAGCAAGCGGCACGCAAGCCCCTGTTCCGCGATCACCTCGGCAGCCATGCTGCCGAGACCACCGGGCAGGACGTGGTCCTCGAGGGTCACCACGCTGCTCGCTGCACCGAGCAGCTCGGCCAGGTGCGCGACCGGCGGCGGGGCGAGACACGTGGCGACAGCCACGCGGACGTGGATGCCGCGTGCCGCGAGCGACGCATGCGCGCGCATCGCCTCATCGGCAATGGTGCCGAGCGCGAGGAGCAGCACGTCACCGTCGCCGATCACCTGCAGCCTCGCCTCGTCGAATGTTCCTGGGAGCCCATCGAGCACGCGCGAGTCCTTGGCGAGCCGGAAGTAGGTCGGTCCCTCTGCGTCGTGCAGCGCGCGCACCGCCGCTTCGGCGTCGCGATCGTCGGCGGGGACGACCACTCGCATGTGCGGGAGCGTGCGCATCACAGCGACGTCCTCGACGGCATGGTGCGTGATCCCCGCCGTACCGTATCCGAAGCCACCGCCGACCGCGATGACGCGCACCTGCGATTGATGCAGGTGTGCCCCGTTGCGTATCTGCTCGAACGGACGCAGCGATGCGAAGGTCGCGATCGAATAGCAGTACGGGCGGTAACCCTCGAGCGCGAGCCCGGCCGCGACGCCGAGCATGTTCGCCTCGGCGACGCCCATGTTGATGAAGCGCTTGGGATGCGTGTCGGCAAACTCCTCGATGACCATGAAGCCGAGGTCGCCGGTGAGGAGCACGAGACGCTCGTCGGTGCGCGCGATCTCGGTCAGCTCGTGGATCACGGCTTTTCTCATGCCATCGCCGCCAGCTCTCGGAGCGCCAGGTAGTACTGCTGGTCGCTGAGCGGGAGGTAGTGCCACGCCACCTGACCCTCCATGAAGGACACGCCATGGCCGGCCACGGTCCGGGCGATCACCATGCGCGGCGCGTTGGTGTGGTGGGGCGCGAGCGCCGCCGCGAGCGCTGCCGTGTCGTGTCCGTCAACGACCACCGACGACCAGCCGAAGCTGGACATCTTCGCGGCGACATCCTCTGCCGATCCGAGGTCGAGCACGTCGCGGGTGCGGCCGAGCGCCTGCTGGCCGTTGAGGTCGACGATCGCCGTCAGACGGCCGAGGTTCCGGTGCCCGGCGAACATGATCGCCTCCCAGACCGAGCCCTCATTGAGCTCAGCATCGCTCAGCAGGCAGAAGGTGCGACGGGCGCCACCGTCGATCTGCGTCGCCAGGGCACTGCCGGCCGACAGCGAGAGCCCCTGCCCGAGCGAGCCGGTCGAGACGTCGATGCCGGCCACCGTGTGCTCGGGATGGACGCCGAGCTCGCTGCCGTCAGCGCAGTAGCGGTTCAGGTCGTCGCGCGAGAGCCGGCCGCAGAGATGGAGCGCTCCGTACAGCGCCAGGGCGGCGTGCCCCTTGGAGAGGACGAAACGCGTCCGCGCCTGCTCCGTCTCGGCGGTTTCCAGGTACAGCGTGAAGAGCACGGCCATGATGTCGACAATCGAGAGGGACGAGGCAATGTGGCCGACACCGGCGCGCTTCGACACCTCGACGACGAGGCGCCGCAACTCGCGAGCGAAGTCGTTGGGATCCATGGCTTGGCGGGGCAAGTGTCACCGCCGCGAAGCCGGAATTCCGGCGTACCACATGAATGTCACCCCGCCGCGACGGGGGCCGTCAGCGCAGCGGGACCGCCTCGACGAAAAGCCGCTCGCTGTACGTCTCGGCGAAGGGCTCCCAGACGCCGGCACACGTGTAGAGCGTGAGCATCGGCGTACCGGTGGTCGTGAACATCCCGGCGGGCTCGCCTGATCGGTGCAGCGAGTTCAGCGTGGTCACCTTGAACTGCAGCTTCGCCCCTCCCGCGTCGATGATGTCGATCTCGGCACCCGGGCGGATCTCGTTCAGCTTCCAGAACACGGCGGGACCGTCAGTCCACCAGTCGAGGTGGCCGTCGATGACCGCATCGCCTGCGGCGCCGGGCACCGGCCCCAGCTTGTTGCCGTCGGCGCCGACCGCCATGTTCTGGGGCCCGCTGAGAGCCGTCACCGTCGGGAACTCGCTAACGTTTCCAGTCATCGGGGGCGCCGCCTTGACAGGACGCGCGAGCACGCCGGTCACGAGGAGTGAACCGATCAATGCCGCAGCAGTGCAAAGCGCACGCATGCGTCGCTGAGATCGCGAAGTTACCCTCGCCTGAATCATCTCGCCCCCCCACTGGACCCTGCCCCGAAGGTCTCAATCTCTCTAGTTCTGGTGCCAGCGCACCGGACCCGTCAAAGTATGCAGAGGGCTGATTGCCGCGTCTACGCCAATGGAAAGGATGATTCCATTCAAGTTATGTGATTGATGGGATCTACCACCCGCGGATCTGACAGCGTCCCCGCGGTGGCCGGGAGTGCTGCCTCGGGGGATGGCGGGCTCAGACGGCCGGCTGGATCTCCGGGGGAGCGGGAAGCGCCGCAACGGCCACCTCCGACAGGCGGCGAGCGACACTGAGCGCACGGTCCGCATGGGGAAGGTGATCACGGTCGACACCGGAGACCGCGGCCGCGCCGTCACGAGCACCGACGAGCGCGCCGGCGAGGCTGGCTGCAACTGCGGTCCCGCCGGCGGCCGCCGCGAGCACGTCGTCGAAGGGATTGACGGTGGCGAGGGCGCAGATCGCGCGCTGGAGCGTCAGACCGGGGTCCGGGTCGGAGACGTCCATCGGGGGACCGTCGTCGATGATCCGAAGCCGTTCCAGCAGCGCCATTGGCGCGTCCTCGAGCAGCGACTGGCGAACCCGGACGAGTGACGTCTCGAGATCGAAGCGGAGCAGGTCGGCGATCAGCAATGCGGCCGCGACTGCGGTGACGGCCGTGCCCTCATCGGCGCCCGCCATGGCCACGCAACGGTACGCATCGCGCCGCAATCTCGGCCGGTCGAGTGGGCTGAGGAGTCCGAAGGGCAGAGCTCGGAGCAGCAATCCCGCGGCGCCCGCTCGCGACGGACGTTCGAGGCCGCGCTGGCGAAGATCGGCGTCGTTGAAGCCACCACATGCCGCCGCCGACTCGGCGACGCCGACCAGGTCGGCAGTACCCGCAGCGGTCCCGGCGGCGTGCTCCCCGGCAAGCGCGCCGATGAAGCTCGCGTCGATCCGGCCGGGGAGATCCTCGATGAGCGTCACCCGCAGAACGCTATCCTTTCCCACGATGCCGACGTCGGAACGTGCTGTGGCTGTCGTCCGTGCGATCGCCAGCAGTGGCGCCCTGCGCGCGGCTCCCGGCCTCCTCGACCAGAGCCGCTGGCGCGGTCCGCGCCCAGCCGCGGTGCGTATCGAGCGGAGTCGGGTTCACGGCGATGGAGGCCTTGTGGCCGACCAGACTGCACTGACGCTATGGTTCGGTGAAGGGCCAGGTCTCTCCGGCATCTCCGTGCGTGGCCGTGCGACCCGCGTCGCGGTCCGGACGCTGGCCGGTGTTGCGGCGACCGTGGCGATCGGCGCCGCGAGCGCATTCGTGGCTCGCCAGGAGGCCGGCCGATTGGGGAGGAGTCCCCGGCTCCTACTCCGCGAGCCAGGGAAGGACGACCGGTCCTGACGTTCGCGTCCGGCGCGACATCGCGCGGACTGCCTGCCCGTCGGTGATCAGGACCTCGCGCGAGCAGGGGTTCATCGCCTCGCGCCACTCCCGCAGCACCCGGCGCTGAAACCGCTCCGCGGACGGCAACGCCGCCGGCAGGGCGAGCACTGCACCCCGATCCGGCACCCCGAGCATGACGTCGCCCTCCGCGCGCTCGGCCAGCGCCGCGAGCACGCGCGGCGCGCGCAGCAGGCTGCCCTGGAACAGCGGATCCGACGCCACCCTCCACCCATCGGCGGGGATACGGTCCGTACGTGCGACGCGCGCCACCAGCGGCTCGAAACGCAGCGCCGTGTTGGCGTCCGCGGTCTCGAGCACGTCGTGGTCGCTCAACCCCAGTGCCGTCCACTCGTCCCGGGGAACGCCGCGCATGATCGAGCCGGGCAGCTCCTCCGCCACAAACGCCGTCATGTCCGCGCCGATCGGCGCCCGCAGGAGGTCTCCGACGCGACCGTGACTGCTCAGGAAGCGGTCGTTGCGGACACACCAGAGCAGCCGGGGCAACGAGAGCGCAACGGCCGGTTGCGGCGTCAGCTGATGCTCGACGGACGCCACGTACTCGCCGATCAGTGCCGGCACCTTGTCGGGTTGGCGTTCACACGCGTGGAAGAGTGGCGCGAGCGGCAACATCAGATCGAGTCCGGAACCGGTCACGTGCAGGGCGAAACGCGCCCCATCCACGTCGACCTGCGCGCCGTGATACCGCGCAACCAACTGCAGGCGAATCCGCTCCGCGAATGCCCCGCGTTCCATTACCTACTGGGTCGCAGCGGCGAGGCGCAGCCGCATCGCGGCGATGAGGGATTCATCGCCCTTCTGCGTGAGCGCGTCAAGTGGCCCCCGGCCCCACAGATACAGGAACAACGCCCCGGGATCGCCGGCGAGCACCGCCCCAGGTGACGTGCGCCGGCCCGGAGTGACAACGGTGCGCGATTCCTCGAGCACCACCGACCACGCCGCGTCACCCGCGAGCACCTCAACCTTCCCGGTGCCAGGGCCTTCAGCGGCAGCCTCGTCCTCCCCAGCCAGCATGAGCATCAGGACTTCGTCGATGCCATCGATGGCAAGCGCGGGGTCGATCGCGCTCGGCGGACCGAACTGCGCCTCGACGTCGACACGGTGCACCACCGTCTCCAGGGCCATCCGCCGGTACCAGAAGCCGACCGTCTGATCGGGTTCCCACCACGTCCAGGCATGGTCGGACGGTTTGTGCGCCGCAAGCTCCGCAAGCAATTTCGCGTGCTCATCGGTGAACCACTCGACGGTGTCCTTCCCGAACGGTTCGTCGGTGACCCACTCACCATCCACCGGCTGTCGCCCGAGGCGCATGGCGATCACCTTGTGGTCGTACACCGTCGCCAGGTGCGCCACCACCTCGCGAACATCCCACGGCGGGCAGATCGGCACGGGACGGTCCAGTCCGCGCGGCGCCGTCACGGCGATCAGATCGCCGTCAGCGCGAATGTGCTCCAGATACCCCCTGAACTCCAAGTGATTACGCCGCCCCTCGCTTCGAGCTCACGTAATCCACGAGCACGTAGTCACCAAGACGATCCGGGCTGATGAAGAAGGCCCGGCCGCGATTGAGCCGCGTCATCTGATTCACGAACTGCACAAGGTGATGGTTCGACTCGAGCATGAACGTGTTGATCACGATGTTGTCCCGCGTGCACCGCTTCACCTCGAGCAACGTCTTCTGAAACGTCTCCGGCAGCGGCGGATAGAAGAACACCGGACGCCCATTCTCGATATGCGCCGTGGGCTCACCGTCACTGACGATGATGATCTGCTTGTTCTCCCCCGGATCGCGCGCAAGCAACCGCCGAGCCAGCATCAACCCATGCTGCATATTCGTCCCATAGACATACTCATTCACTGACAGATGCGGCAACGCCGCAGGCTTGATCTCCCGCGCAAGATCACTGAACCCAATGATGTGCAACGTGTCCCGCGGATAAGCACTCCGAATCAAAGAATCCAGCGCAAGCGCCACTTTTTTCGCGGCGTAGAAATACCCCCGAAGAGGCATCGATCGACTCATATCAAGCATGAGGACCGTAGCCGACCGCGTCAGCGTATCGGACCGATGGACAACAAAATCCTCCGGCGAAAGCCGAGGCACAGAGCGCCGCTGACCAGACTGAGCCGAGGACGGCGGGGACCCCGGCGGAGGCTGAATAGTCCGGTTTGAAGCCGGAGCCGGGGTCCCCGCCGGCCGCACGTCAAGCCCAGCGTCATCGGCATCCCGGCGTACCGCGCTCATGAGCGTCTCTTTGACGTCCAAATCGAACACGTCCCCAAACTCGTACGGCTTCGTGTCCTCCTCGCGTTCACCGCCCTGGCCGTGTCGCGATATCGGATGGTCCCCGAAGCGATCGCGGCGCAGCCGCGCGAAAAGATCACCGAGAGCCTTCTGACCGATCCTCCGGAGCCCGCGAGCAGTCAGACGCATGCCCTCCTCATCGTGCTCGATGAGTCCGCGCTGCTCGAGCTGATCAGTCATGCGCTGCAGACGCGACAGGTCGCGCGCGGCGTTGTCGCCGAGGACATCACGCAAGGCTTCCTCGGTCGCGTCATCGAGCGGCTCGCCGCGGTACATGCCGCGAAGTCCGCGCTCCAGCTCCTCGATCGATTGCAGGCGATCCATGACACCCATCGCCTCGTCGAACGGCAGTTGCTCGTTGCCGAAGAAGGAGTATCGCTGGCCGAGGTGGCGGCGATCGGAGAGCAGCTCCAGCCCCCCCATCAGCTCGGCAAGCTGCGCCTGCAGGTCGGGATCGCCGAAGGTCGCCGACATCAGCTCCTCGAGCTGGTGGCGCATCTCGGGCGAGAGCGACTGCATCAGCGAGTCCATGCGAGCCATCTGCGCAGCGAGCTGCGCGAGGAACTCATCGAAGGTCGCGGGCGCGTCCGGGAACATCGAGCCCCACTTCTTCAGGAAGTCCTCGTAGTTGTGCTGCAACTGGGCCTCGGGGACGCCCTCGAGCTTCTGGCGCACGAGCGAGTTGAGGTCTTTCGCCATCTCGCGCAGTGCGGTGATGTCCTGCTTCGACATCTGTCCCATCTGCTCGGACATCTGCTTGAAGTACGTGTTGACGACGTTCTGCTTGATCTCCTCGAGGAGCTTCTGAAACGCCTGCTCCGCGCGCTGGTCCATGAATTCATAGCTCTGCAGCTCGCGGATGACACCGCCCGGTTCCTGAGGCAGATTGTCGAGATGCTCGCGCCGCTTCTTGGCGACGCGTTCGAGAATCCGTTGTGCGCTCCCGTCGGTGGCGTTCTTGAGCCGCTCGTCGATTCCCTGACGCTCGAGCCGGAGCACGTTGTCGAGCTTCTCCTCGATGTCCTTGAAGACGTTGTCGAGGCTGTAGCGCTCGAGTTGCTGCTGGCGCTGCTTTCGGAGGCGTTCCATCAGCTCCTCGAGCCCGGGGAACTTGCGGCCGTCACGGTCGCGCCATCCCTGACTCAGCAGCCGGCGCAATGCGGTCTCGAAATCCCAGCCGTGGAACACATCCTCACTGAGCCGGTCGAAGAGCGCGTCGGCGTCATCGCCGAGTGGATCCTGCGTGCCGTCCCAGACGCTGAACTTGTGCGCACGCGGGGGAATCCCCCGCGAACCCCCTCTCTCAGATTCGTCAGGCACTGCACCGCGATCCGGCGGAACGAGAGAGTCCTCGGGCGGGCCGTTATCCTCCATAGACCGCGCTTCCGTCGAGTGCGGTCTTGTTGAGGCGCTTGCCGAGGTGGAGTCCTTCGAGCACGAACTCGAGCACCGCGACGCGCATCGCGTCCGTGTCCGGTTCACCGAGGCGCTGGCGTGCACGCTCGACCCCACCGAGCTCGGTGAGCGCCTGCGCGTAATCGGCGATTGGATGCTGGTCGCCGACCTCGACGGTGAAGCCGCCGCGATCGAACCGCTGCACCAGGTCGCTGAATTCCTGCACCGTGAAGTGGCGGCGGAACACGTTGTTGCACGCGGTGCGCATCAACTTCTCGAGCACGGCGCCGTCGTCGCCGTCCTCCCAGGTCTCGAGCTCGATCTTGCCCGCGGTGGACGACGTGAGCGCCGGCAGATCGCTGATGCGCGCAACCGCCTCACGCTCGCCGGTGCGCAACGCTCTGCGCAAGGCTCCGGCAGCGAGATTCTCGTAGTTCGCAGTTGTCAATCGGACCGAGACACCGCTGCGTTGATTCACCTGCGGATGGCGGCGCGCGACATGCGAAAGTTCGGCGACGATTTCCTGCATGAAGCCGGGAACGGTGACCGGCACGGGCATCTCGTCGAACGTCATCCGCTCCTGTTCGGCAATGGCAATCTCGTCGTCGATGGTGCGCGGGTAGTGGGTGCGAACCTGTGCGCCGAAACGGTCCTTGAGCGGCGTGATGATGCGCCCGCGGTTTGTGTAGTCCTCGGGGTTCGCCGTCGCGACGACGAACACATCGAGTGGCAGACGCAACCGGTAGCCACGAATCTGCACGTCGCGCTCTTCGATGATGTTGAGCAGTCCGACCTGGATGCGCTCGGCGAGGTCCGGCAGCTCGTTGATCGCGAAAATCCCGCGGTTGGTGCGTGGTATCAGGCCGTAGTGGATGGTGAGCTCGTCACTGAGATAGCGCCCTTCAGCGACCCGGATGGGGTCGACCTCGCCGATCAGGTCGGCGATCGATGTGTCCGGCGTTGCGAGCTTTTCCGAATAGCGCTGGTCAGGGGTGAGCCAGGCGAGCTCGGTTGCGTCGCCATGTTCGGCGACGAGGTCACGGCAACGGCGGCAGATCGGCTCGTACGGATTGTCGTTGATCTCGCAACCCGCGATGGCCGGGACCGACTCGTCGAGGAGCGTCACCAGCCCCCGGATGAGCCGCGACTTCGCCTGGCCGCGCTCGCCGAGCAGGACCATGTCCTGGCCCGCGAGGATGGCGTTCTCGATCTGCGGGATGACCGAATCGTCGTAGCCGCGGATGCCGCCGAAGAGCTCCTCGCGGTTACTGAGCTTGCGAATCAGATTGCGACGAAGCTCGGTCCTGACCGGCAGGACGCGGTATTCCGCGCGACGCAACTCGCCGATGGTGGACGGGGCCTGGGACATCGCATCCCAAGCCTACACCGGTACGGTGGATCGGCTGTCGCGCCCCGTCAGCGTCGCCTGCGCTCTGCGATCGAGCGACACGCGCGCCGCGGCGACGAGGCGGCCGGCAAGCTCCTGCTCCTGGCCGAAGTGGAGGTGGATGAAGGACGCGAGCATCAGCGGATCGGTCCACCCCTCGCAGCCGAGTGGCTCGCCGTCGCAGTCGTGCATCGTGTACGCGGGGTTGAGGCAGGCGCCGCCTGGCATCAGATGGCTGAAATGGAACTCGTGGCCACGGAGGCGAGTCCCTGCAGGGCCCAGCATCGAGGCCGTGGCGATGCTGAGGTCGCGGTAGCCACTGTGCAGCGTGCCGGCTTCGAGCGCGATGTCGATCGGGATCAGTCCGGCCATCTGGTGGGTGACGCCGTCGCTGGTCCGGAGCGAGCGGGCGAGATACTGAAGGCCACACCCTTCCGCGTAGACGGGCACCTGGTGCGCGCGGGCACGCCGCAGCGACTCGAGGAACGGCTGGTTGTCCGCGAGCTTCGGCACAAACGCCTCGGAGATGCCGCCCCCGATATAGATGAGTCCGAGGTCCCGCGGGAGGGCGGCGTCCTCGAGCGGGGAGAACGTGACGATCTCGGCGCCGGCGTCCTCGAGCAGCTCGAGATTTTCGGAGTAATAGAAGCAGAAGGCGTCGTCGAATGCGACGCCGATGCGGACCGGGTCTCCTGCGGGCGTCGCTGTGCGAAGGTGCGACGGCAGACGCGCGGGGTGTGAGGCCTCCATGAGCCGCTCGATGAGGTCGAGATCGCAGTGGCGGGCCACCGCGTCGCCGAGCTCTTCGATCGCCGCATCCACGTGCGGGTTCTGGAGGAGCGGCAGCAGTCCCGTGCGCAGCTCCGGGATGCGGACCGACTGGATGTGGGGGAGTGCGCCGAGCACCGGCATGCGCGCGAGCGACCAGACCGCGTCCTCGATCACGCGGCGGCGGTAGTCGTTGGGGACGTTGTTGAGGATCACGCCCACCACGCTGCCGGAGCTGTCGAGCTGCTTGATGCCGAGCGCTGCCGCGGCGGCTGTCTCGCCCGTGGCCCATGCGTCGATGACGAGGACGACCGGGGCGGCGATGATGCGCGCGACCTCGAGCGTGCTGCCCGGAAAGTCGGTCTGCTTCCCGGCGGATGCTTCGGTGACCATGCCGTGGCCGTCGAGCAGGCCCATCGCCCCTTCGACGATGACGCGGTCTGCGCCGAGCGCCCCGTGCGCGAGCGATCGCCGGACGCCGTCAGCCCCGAGCAGCCAGGAATCGAGATTACGGCACGGCCTTCGACTGGCATGCGCGAGGTACGAGGTGTCGATGAAGTCGGCGCCGACCTTGAAGGTCTGCACGGTGCGGCCACGAGCGCGCAGCGCGGCGGTGAGACCCAGGCTGATCGAGGTTTTTCCGGAACCTGAACCCAGGCCGCTGACGACGAGCCGCGGGATCTCGATCTCCTCGAGCATGAGGTGCCTCCGGATGCGCTCTGCCGCTTTCGCGAGGTCGAGGGCGCCTTGATCACTCTCACCGAGCTCATCAAACCGCCGAGCTCGCACGTCGACGCTAGCACCAGGTGCAGGGCGCGGCAAGAGCGGAACCTGTAACGACGTGGGAGTGCGTGCGGGGTGGCGGCAAAGGGTGTGATGACCTCGTGGTTCGAGCCCTGCCAGCCCCCACAACGCCGCCGGAGTCTTGTTAGGATCCGCCCCGAGCCAGGGACGGATCGACCCTGGCCTCGACCACAGCGGAAGACGCAGAGGAAACCCGGATATGGCACTCAGCTTTTACTTCACGCCCAGCACATTCACTCCCGAACGATATGACGCCACGATCAAGCGGCTCGAAGCGGCGGGAGCCGGAGCGCCGGCCGGAAGGCTCTACCACTGTGCAATGGAATCTGACGGCTTGATCCAGGTGTTCGACGTCTGGGAATCTCAGGAGGCGTTCGAGGCGTTCGGGGCGACGCTGGTTCCCATCATGACCGAGATCGGCGCTGATCCCGGCACCCCGATGGTTGCGCCGGTTCATAACATCATCAAAGGCTGACGTCTGCGTCACCATGAGGTTCCGGGTTACCGGCGTCCTCGCAAGATAATTCGAGTCGCCCGCCTGCTGTGCTTCCACGGTGCGCTGGCCGGGCGCGACCGGGGTGATTGGGGCGCCGTTGGTTCCACCGCAGGTGCGCACCGGCGGTGTCTTGGTGGTCAAGGGCATCGTCAGACCGGACGTGGCGCTCTGCACGCGGCCGGGGAAGGTATCTCTGGCCGGCCGTCCTTCAGCCCGAGTATTTCTCGATGAGAGTCTCTCCGGCGGATGCGGGGAAGGACTGTCCACCGGCCATACAAAAAGCGCCGTTTGCGCAACTGATCGCGTTCAAGAAATCCTCGGTGGCGCTGCTGTTGGGCGATTTCGCGACACTCCAGGCAGTTCCATTCCAGCTCTCGATCAGCGTTTGACTCCCGTAGCCCGGGCTCGGCGGCGTGTAACTCCCGACAGTCATGCACATGCTGGTGGCGCCCGTACAGCTCACGCCGACCAAGGTGTCGGAACTCATCGGGCTTGGCGAATTGCTGATCGTCCACGTCGCACCGTTCCACAGTTCTGTCAGCGTGTGGTCGCCGGCGATGTTGTAGAAGCCAACAGCCGCGCAGAAGGATGAGCTCGTGCAGCTGGTCGCTTCGAGTTGACTGTTGTTGGACCCGGACGTGTTCGGCGAGCTCACCAAGCTCCACGTTTTCCCGTTCCACAGCTCAGTGAGCGTGTCATAGCCTCCGCCTCGGTGATAGTCGCCCACGGCTGCGCAGAAGGCCGTGCTCACGCAGCTCACGCCGTGAAGGGCGTCCTTCGTGCGTATGTTTGGAGAACCGACCAAAGCCCACGCGCTGCCGTTCCACTCCTCGATGAGCGTGTGACGGTCGGATGCATCGTTGTACCACCCGACGGCCATGCAGAATGCGGTGCTCACGCAGCTGACGCCGGCGAGGCGGTTGACCTTCACGCCGGGATCTTGCGAGGGCAGGATCGTCCATTCCTTTCCATTCCACCGCTCGGTGAGTGTCTGCCACCCTGTGCCGCTGGAGACGCTGCCGACTGACATACAGAACGTCTGGCTCGTGCAACTGATCCCGACAAGGGCGCTGTTGGTCGGCGGCGTGGGCACGACGCTCCAGCTGCTGCCATTCCACAGTTCCGCACCGGAGTCTCCGGAAGCCATGCAGAACGTCGCGATCGGGCAACTCATCCCTTCGACGACGTCGGCGCCTCCGACATTGGGTGCGTTCACGAGTGTCCAGTGAGGCGTGGCAGCTGCGACGCCACTCGTGCTCATCGCAAGAGCAACGAGCATCGCGACGCAGGCTGGGAGGTACGCCAGCCGAGCCGTCCTGGCGCGCATCCGATGTCTAGCCCGTGAGCCCGACGACCGCAGGCCCGAAGGTTGCGCTCAGCGTTTCGCCGGACATGTATCCGACGTAGAGCAGTACGCTCACGACTGCCTTGCCGTTGTGGAAGGGCCTCCCTGTCACACCGGCGATGAGATCCAGCGGAAACGCCACGTTGGACGACGTGCACTGGAACGGCAGTGGTGCAGGAGCTTCTGCGACGTCCGCATTGCTGGCGAATGCCGTCCCATTACCTGCCGCCTGCTCAATGCTGACGTCCCAGCTGTCATAAAGGACTGAATCACCTGATGCCGGGGCTGGGCAGTCGACCCTGAGACGCAGGCTGACCTCGATCCGCGCGTGCAGGACGGCGCGGGGGACGGTGACTGACATGCCGGCTGCTGCCACCGCGAGAGGTGCCAGGGCAGCAAGCAGCGCTACCGGAGCAGCGATCCGTCGAAACCAGCTGCGCATTGGGGCGCTCCTCGATGTCCTGGACCTACGCGGTTTCACACGCATCACCAATGGAGGCGAACGACAGCCGGGCCGACAGACGCGCTGACCGAGGCGCCGGATGCATAGGCGACCCCTGCACTCGCGGTGACGATCGCTTGCCCTCGACGGAAAGCTGGCCCTGGAGTCTGGGCAAGGATGTCGATCGGGAGGGTGACGGCTGACCCAGTGCACTGAAAGAACATTGGAGACGGGTACTGCGACAGCATCTCGACCTCGCCGTAGGCGATCTTCCATCCCGCCGCCTCTTCGACACTGACAGCCCAGGCTTCCTGACTGACATAGTCGCCCGGCGCCGGGGCCGGGCAATCGATGGTGAGCGTAAAGGTGATCTCAACTCGGGCATGCAGCGTCCCTGGTGACACATGCAGCGTCATCCCATCAGCCCTAACCATCGACGGCATCATTGCCGCTGCAGCGACCAGCGGCACCATCGCCATACCGAGGCGTCTCAGCATGTCGCTCCTCCCGGTGCGCCATGACTCCCGCGAGGAGCCTGACCGGCGCAGCACGGGAGATTAGCAGGTGCTCTTTTGTCCATGTGTACGGTGCCGGACATCGGTGGCGTGCGAGAACAGGCGCTCGCGGTAGCGGCGGGCCCGACCGATCTGACCGGCGACGGGCTGGCACCGCTGACCGGACGAATCTAACCGGCCGACGAGACCCCCGCGGCGACCGGCTGACCGCTGAGTGCCACCGCTCTTGCAGCGCGGAGATCGCGCAGGCGGGCGCGCACGCGCTGGAAGCCCTGGAAACTGTCGACCTCGAGGCCGAAGCAGGCGTCGACGAGCCTCCCTCGCGGAAGGTGGTCCGCGAGATTCGGCTTGTTGAAGGCAATCGCCTCGACGATCCCGGAGCCGGTGGCAAGCACGACCCGGATGTGCTGTCGCTCCGAACCGAACGTGGACGTGCCCAGAACTCTGGCCCCGCAGACTGCGAGCAGCGGTGCGGGATTGCCCTGCCCGCTCGGCTCGAGCTGATCCAGCGCCTGGCACAGCTCGGGGGTGACGTCGATGCCGGTGATCTCGCAGTCGATCGAGAAGTCGCGGCGGCGCTCCACGCCCGCGTTCTGCTCGCCGACGGAGGCAGCGATGCGTTCGCGGAACTCGTCGAAGCGCGATGCCTCGAGGCTGAAGCCCGCCGCCGCGGCATGACCGCCGTAGCGCAGCAGTGAAGTCGCCGCGCCGTCCAGTGCCTTGACGATGTGGACGCCACCCGCGGAGCGCGCCGAGCCCTTGGCTTCCACGGGATCGAGGCATGCGATGAAGGTCGGCCGCGCGTAGCGTTCGGCGAGCCGTCCCGCCACGAGGCCGACGATGCCCATGGGCCAGCCCGGGTCCCCGAGCACGATCGCGGCGGCGTCGTCATCGATCGCCGCGACCTGCTCCTCCGCCTCGGCGAGTGCCTGGGCGACCGCCTGCTGACGCAGTCGGTTCTGGGTGTCGAGCTCGGCGGCGAGCCGCTCCGATTCCTCGGGATCGTCGGAGAGACAGAGCTCGAGCGCGATACGAGCATCCTCCATACGGCCCGCGGCGTTGATGCGTGGACCGACCATGAATGCGATGTCGGTGCCGCGTGGCGGCGGCGAGATCCCCGCGACCTCGCAGAGCGCGCGAAGCCCGGGAAGATCCGCGAGGCGCGGCAGGCCGTCGCGCACGATGACGCGGTTCTCGCCCCGGAGCGGCATCATGTCGGCGATCGTTCCGAGCGCCGCAAGCCCGAGTGATGCGTCGGCGCTCCCGGCCGGCACCACACCACGCGACTCCAGCGCCTGGACGAGCTTGAACGCAACCCCGGCACCGGCGAGCCCATCGAATTCGTAGGTCGAGCCGGGGAGCTTGGGGTTGACGAGCGCGTCGGCCGGCGCCAGCTGGGGAGGCGACCCACCCGGAGCGAGCGCCAGATGGTGGTCGGTGACCACGAGGCGCATGTTCGCGGGGCGGCCGACCGCCACATCGACGCTGCTCGTGCCGCAGTCCACGGTGACGACACATCGCGCTCCGCGGGCTGCCAGTTCCACGAGTGCGGCGGCATGGAGCCCGTATCCCTCGGTCATGCGGTTGGGGATGTACGGGATGACCGTCGCGCCGGCCGCGCGAAGACTGCGCGTGAGCATCGCGCACGCGGTCACTCCGTCGGCATCGTAGTCGCCGTAGATGGCGATCGAACCGCCTTCAGCAATCGTCGCCTGGATTGCGGCCACCGCCGGCTCCATCTCGGGCAGTCCGAATGGATCGTGGTATCCGCCGCTGACGTCGAGGAAGGCCGCAGCCGCGGCTGCATCGAAGCCGCGTGCCGCCAGGACCTGCCCGACGACGGGGTGCAGACCGGGCAGCGGTTCGGCGTCGCTCAAGCGCCAGCGGCGCGGCGCCGGCTGCACCGGCGAGCCTCAGGCGCCCGAGACTGGAGGCGCCGGTGGCGTGCCCGACCCGGGCACCGTCGGCGCCGGAGCGGCTCCGGTGGCCTGCCCGTACGTCGCGTTGGTGATGGCACTGAAGTCGACCTTCGGCGCCTCGGCGACCACCGCGCGCTGCGCGGCGTCGATCTGGAAGAACTCGGCGTTCTGGAAATGGAACATGTTGGCGATGACGTTCGACGGGAACGCCTGGACACGACGGTTGAACTGCTGCACGTTGGCGTTGTAGATCTGGCGGGACGCCTGGATGCGATCCTCGGTGTCGGACAAGGTCGCCTGGAGTTGCAGGAAGTTCGTGTTTGCCTTGAGCTCCGGGTAGTTCTCCGCCACCGCGAAGAGACGTCCGAGGGCCATCTGGAACGGGCCTTCAGCGGCGGAAGCTGCAGCCGGCCCCTGTGCGTTGATGCCGACCGATCGCGCCTGCGCAACCTCTTCGAAGACACCACGCTCGTGGGCGGCGTAGCCCTGCACGGTCGAGACGAGGTTCGGGATGAGGTCGTACCGCCGCTTCAGTTCGGTATCGATATCCGCCCACGCGTTCTGCACCGCGTTGCGTTGGGAGACGAACCGGTTGTACGAAGCCACCACGCCGAGCGCGATGACCACGATGATCACGATGACGACGATCAGGACAATCACGGGGGTCTCCTTCGGAGCGGGGGTCGAATGCGGGTCCTAGGGTACCGCGCCGGAAGAGGGGATCAAACCCCGGGCGGCTGAGCCCCGGTGACGGTTCGGGAGCGTACCAGCGCCGGGATCCGCTGAACGACCAGCGCCGCCGCGTCGAACATGGCGCCGAGCTCCGCCACCGGGCGGCGGTGCGCGTAGACCATCAGCTCCACCGGCCCGAAGACCACGTGATATCCGGGGTCGAGACCCAGCAGCGTCTCGATCATCTGCGCATCGATGAGCTCGACCGCAAAGGCGCCATCGCTCGACTGCACGTCAAACCGGTCGTTGAAGGCGATCGACTCGAATCGGATGCCCGGTGCGCCGACCGACTTCTCCGCAAGGGCTCCGATCACGCCCCGGGGGGAGACCGTGACCTGCGGTATCCACTGGCCGCCGAGGGTCCCGATGACGTTGGAGAACGACACCGTGTTCTGGTTCTTGCCGTCGGAGACGACGTACGAGTAGTCGCAGTACGTGACCGGCAGGCCGTTCCACTGTCCGCGGAGCACGTTGCGCCAGTACCGGCGATTTCCCATCTCGAACAGCGAGAACCCGCTGTCGCCCAGATCCCAGTCGCCGCCGAGCACCGTGAGGCCGTGCGCGGCTGCGAAGGTGGAGATATCGCGAATGCGTTGCTGCCCGACGAAGTAGGACACGAGGCCGACCGCGGCCGCCACGATGAAGAACAGGACGAAGAGAACCATTCAGCGGCGCGCGTGCGGCCTGCGTTCAGCTGCCCATGAGTTGACGCAACACGAGCGGCAGGATACCGCCGTTGCGCAGGTAGTCCACGTCCGTCTCGCTGTCCAGGCGGCAGACCGTGTCGAACTCGATGTCGGCCTGACCGGCGCGACGCGCGCTCACGTGCACCGTCGAGCCGGGCGACGCCGCTGCGACACCGCGAATCGTGTACAGCTCGGTCCCATCGAGGTTGAGCGTCACGGCACTCTCACCGGCGCGGAACTGCAGCGGCAGGATCCCCATGCCCACCAGGTTGCTGCGATGGATGCGCTCATACGACTCGGCGATGACGGCGCGAACCCCCTGCAGCAGCGGCCCTTTTGCCGCCCAGTCCCGCGACGATCCCGACCCGTACTCGCGTCCCGCGATGACGATGAGCGGGACGCCTTCCTGCTGATAGAGCGCTGACGCGTCGAAGATCGTCATCACGGCGCCGTCCGGAAGGTGCGCGGTCCAACCGCCCTCCTTGCCGTCGGCAAGCTGATTGTGCAGCCGGATGTTCGCGAAGGTCCCGCGGACCATCACGTCATGGTTCCCCCGGCGCGCGCCGTAGGTGTTGAAGTCACGCGCCTCGACGCCGTGTTCGCGCAGATACTCGGCAGCCGGGCTCACGCCGGAGATGCTCCCGGCCGGTGAGATGTGGTCGGTGGTGATGGAGTCGCCCACAAGCGCGAGCACGCGCGCGTCGATGACGTCCGCGGGTGCGGTCGGCTCGGGTGCCATGTCGACGAAGTACGGTGGTTCGCGCACGTAGGTCGAGTCCGCGTCCCAGTCGAAGAGCGCACCGGTCGGTGACGGAAGTTGCTGCCAGTGCTCGTCCCCGTCGAAAATCCGCGCGTATTCGCGCGTGTACAGATCACTGCCGATGGCGGCGCGCACGGTCTCCGTGACCTCGTCGGCGCTTGGCCAGATATCGGTGAGGTAGACGGGGCTCCCGTCGCGTCCGGTGCCGAGTGAGTCGGTGGTGAGGTCGATGTCGAGGCGTCCCGCCAGCGCGTATGCGACGACGAGCGGCGGCGATGCGAGGTAGGCGGCTCGCACCTGCGGGTGGATCCGGCCTTCGAAGTTGCGATTGCCGCTGAGCACCGCGGCGACCGTGAGGTCCTCGGCGTCGATGCGCTCCGCCACGAGCTCGGGGAGCGGGCCGCTGTTGCCGATGCAGGTGGTGCAGCCGTAGCCGACCAGGTTGAATCGGAGCTGTTCAAGGGAGCTGAGCAACCCCGCCCGTTCGAGGTAATCGGTGACGACACGCGAGCCCGGCGCCAGCGACGTCTTGACATAGTCGGGAGGCATGAGACCGCGCGCGACGGCGTTGCGGGCCAGCAGGCCCGCAGCGACCATCACCGTCGGGTTCGACGTGTTGGTGCACGAGGTGATGGCCGCAATCACGACCGATCCATCCCGGACCAGGGCGGCGTCGCGCGGTCCGTTCGGGGATGTGACCTCGGCCATGCCGTCGGGGTCGATGCCGCCCTCGTCCTCCTCGCGGGAGAGCTCGGCCTCGGCGGTGGCGTCGTTGGTGCCCCGTGGTGGCTGCTCCCAGACGTTGCAGAATGACTCCCACACGCGCGGCAGGGCGACACGGTCCTGGGGCCGCTTCGGCCCGGCGACGCTCGGCACGACACTCGCGAGGTCCAGTTCGACCATCTCGCTGAAGATCGGGATCTCCGAGTCGTCGGTCCGGAACATGCCCTGTTCCTTCGCGTAGCGCTCGACCAGGTCGATGTGATCCGAGTCCCGGCCCGAGCCGCGCAGGTACTCGAGGGTTCGCGCGTCGACAGGGAAGAGCGACGCGGTCGCCCCGAACTCGGGCGACATATTGGAGAGTGTGGCGCGGTCCGGGACCGACATCGAGCTCAGCCCGCTGCCGCAGAACTCCACGAACTTGTTGACGACACCGTGCTTGCGGAGCATCTCGGTGAGCGTGAGCACCAGGTCGGTGGCGGTGGTGCCGGCGGGTAGCGCGTTGTGGAACCGCACGCCCACCACGACCGGGGCGAGCAGGAAAAGGGGCTGGCCGAGCATGCAGGCCTCTGCCTCGATGCCACCGACGCCCCAGCCGAGCACGCCGATACCGTTGACCATGGGGGTGTGTGAGTCCGTGCCGACAAGCGTGTCCGGCAACGCCGTGCGCACGCCGTCGATCTCGCGAACCTGCACCACCTGCGCGAGGTACTCGAGGTTGATCTGGTGGACGATCCCCATTCCAGGTGGAACGACCCGGAAGCCCTGAAATGCCTGCTGCGCCCAGCGGAGCAGCGAATACCGCTCGCGGTTGCGTTCGTACTCGCGCGCGATGTTGCGCTCGTAGGCGTCGCGGTTGCCGAAGGCATCGACCTGCACCGAGTGATCGACCACGAGGTCGACCGGGACGAGTGGGTCGATGCGCATGGGATCGCCGCCCGCCAGCGCCACCGCCGACCGCATTGCGGCGAGATCGACCACGGCCGGGACGCCGGTGAAGTCCTGGAGCAGGACCCGGGCCGGCATGAAGGCGCGCTCGCGGTCGATGCCCGAGCCGGTGCCGTCCCAACGTGCGATCGCCTCGACATCACCCTCGCGAACCGATGGGGCGGACGAGTTGCGCACGCTGTTCTCGAGCAGGATCTTCAGCGTCACCGGGAGGCGGGAGACGTCACCGAGGCCGCGGTCGGCAAGCGCGCCGAGGCGATGGTAGGAAACCCCCGGCAGCAGTTCCGCCCTGGTGCCGTAGGGATCAGTGCCAGCCATGAGGTTTCCATCTTCGCACCCGGCACCGGCGCGGGGCGCCCTGCGGATGGGCGCACGGACCTGGTGTGCGAGCAACGGTCGGATTGACCACAACACAGTGTGCGGCGGGGCTATTCTTCTCCCGAGAACGAGGTATTGCAGGGGATTTAGCCGTGGCCACCACTCAGAGAACCAACCTGCGCCCAGAGCATCAGCTCTATCACGAGTACTCCACCGAGGTCGATCAGGCCCGGACGAATGTTCATTACGAACAGCCGCCGGAGTTCTTCCTGCTGATCACGGGCGGTGACTGGAATGTCTACTCGGCCAACCTCTGGGATCCCGGAACCGAGGACGATACGGCCTCTCAGGAGGCCAAGCTCAACCTCATCGGGCGTCTCGCGGGTCTCGAGAAGGGCATGCGGCTCATCGACGTCGGCTGTGGCTGGGCCGGACCGCTCACGTATCTCTGCGACACCTTCGGGCTGACGGGGACTGGGCTGACCCTGTCGCCAACGCAGAAGGGCTATGCCGAGCAGCGCATCGCCCGGCGCGGGACCGACGCGAAGATCGTCCTCAGTCACTGGGAGGACTACACCCCGGACGAGCAGGTCGACGCGATCTACACCGACGAGGTGATCGTTCACTTCTTCAACCTCGGTGGGTTCTTCACCAAGTGCCACGACTGGCTCAAACCTGGCGGCGTGATGATCAACAAGGAGTTGCATCTGAAGCACCCGCGCCATGCCAAGCTCGATCGCGGTGGCGAGTTCGTGAGCCAGATCTACGGCGACACCGGCAACTACCGGACGCTCTCGGAGGAGCTCGGGCTCGCCAACCAGGCGGGGTTCGACATCGAGCGCGTCCACCACATCGAGCGGCGCCACTACGAGGTGACCATCGATCACTGGCTCGCCAACATGCACAAGCACGCGAACCAGCTCAAGGAGATGGTCGGCGATCAGCACTACCGCGATTTCAGGGTGTACCTCAGGCTTGCCCGGCACATCCAGCGCAACGTGACCCTCGACGTGGTGGTCTGCCGAAGATTCGACTGAGCCGAATACTCTCGGCGTTGCAAGGTGGGAAGGGGATGGGCGGAGGGGGCCGTCTCGCAGCCGAGGCTACCCCCTCGGCGAGAGCGAGGGGCGGGACGCCACTGGCGTTCCGACCCCGTGCCCCCGTAGTCCATCCTCTTCCCACCCCCACTCTGAGCGGCCATGAGGCGAGGATCAGGTCGGCGTTGAGAGTTGGGCCAGGTACGACGTGAGGTGCGTGTAGGCGCCGGTCGCGAGTAGCACGCCCAGTGCGACGGTCACGACGCCACCGATCAGCGTCAGCGGGCGCACGAATCGGTTGAGGCGGCGGGGGAGTTCCGGGAGTGACGCCCAGAGGAGTGCCACGGCGACAAACGGCAGTCCCAACCCCATCGAATAGATGACCAGGAGAAGGGCGCCCGTCAACGCGTGCGAGCTGAGCGCTGCCAGCGTGAGCGCTGCGGCGAGGTATGGGCCGACGCAGGGGGTCCAGCCGAGGCCGAAGACGATGCCGACGAGAAAGGCCCCGAGCACCCCGCGACGGCGAAGCCTTTCCGGGAGCTGGAAGCCCTGGGTGCGTTCGAGGAGACCGATCCTGACCACGCCGATGATCGCAAGACCGAAGAGGATCACAGCGACACCGCCGACGATCTCGACGATCCGCCCGCTCACCGCCCCGTTGGCGACCCGCGCGATGCCCCCGGCAGTGAGCCCGAGGAGCACGAACACGACGGTGAACCCGGCGACGTAGAGCAGCGAACCCGCGAGCAGCCGGAGCCGGAAGCTGTGCCGGTCGGGGTTGCTCAGCTCGGCGGCGCTCACGCCGGACACGCAGGCGAGATACGCCGGCAGGAGCGGAACCGTGCAGGGTGCGAGAAAGGATCCGAGTCCCGCGACGAAGGTCGCGAGCGCCGTCGCAATCGAGAGCATCAGCCGAAGGTGAAGGTATAGATCCGGAAGCCTGCAGGGACGGTCAGGTCGATGAGATGGTATCCGGACGAGACACCTGTGAGCAGCTGGAACAGGTCCTGACGCGTCACCATGAACCCGGAGTCGGTCAAGGCGGGACCGCTGTTGACGCTGGCCACCGTCTTACCGTCAAGTTTGACTGAAACCGAGAGGACTGGCCCGGGAGTGCCCGCGACGATATAGACGGAGTCGGCGGTGAAGTCGAGCCGCACATGACCGGTCGTGTCAGCCTGGAGGTACTCGCCCTCATCGGTCCAGATGCCGGTCACCTGGATGGCGTCCTGCGACTGTGGCGGCCCTGGATCCGGGTAGACCATCGGGCTGCCGAGGTTGCCGTAGTTCTCGTTGTCCGCGAGTTGCCCGCGCTCGCTCCCCGCATACAGCTCGGGCGTGGTGTTGTCCGGGACAGGTGTCGATGCGGGGAGCGCGGCGGTGTGCACCTTGAGGAGCTGCGCCACGGCGGCGTCCGTCTGAGCGTAGTCGCCCTCGCCGAAGCTCTTGTAGGCGATCCGACCCTGCTGGTCGAGAAGGTACTCGGCCGGCCAGTACTCGTTCTGATACGCATTCCACGTCGCCATCTGGCTGTCGATTGCGACCGGCCAGGTGATTCCCAGGCGTGTGACCGCCGCGGCAACATTGGCCGGAACCTTTTCGAAATCGAACTCCGGCGAATGGACGCCGACAATCGTGAAGCCGTCGTTCTTGTAGTCGTCGTAGAGGATCTTCAGATGGGGGATGGTGCGCACGCAGTTGACGCACGAGAAGGTCCAGAAATCGATGAGAACGACCTTGCCCCGCAGGTCGGCGAGGGTCAGTGGCGGGCTGTTGAGCCACCCGTCGATGCCGACGAAGTCCGGCGCCTCGGTGCGATCGCTGACCGCCTGCAACTGGTCGCCCGTGGACGACGCCGGCGGAGGGCTGCTGACCACGGTGAAGAGCACCGCGGCGACGATCAGCACGGCGACAGTGGTGAGGGCGAGACGGTAGCGGGTCACGTGGGCTCAGTCGAACTCTAGGGGCTCCATGTTGAGGAACCATTACGGAACCGGTCCTGTCTGCTAGCTTGAACGTGACCTCAAGTCGCAGATGAATTCGATGAGCACCCCCGTTCCCGACCGGCTGCTCGGCGATCGGAGGCGAGTGGTGGTCGAGCACGTCCGGCCGGCCGTCGACTGCGGCGACTTCCCCGCCAAGGCCACTCGCGGCCAGCCGTTGCGGGTTTCCGCGCGCGCCTTTGCGGACGGCCACGACCCCCTCCTCGCCTGGGTCTGGCACTGGCCCGGCGCCCGGCCGCTCGCGCCCGAGGCGCCTCCACCGGGGATGGTCGAGGTGCCGATGGAGGCCGAGCCACAGGACGAGTACGGCGCCTGGATCAAGCCGCGCCGTCTCGGCCCATGGAGCTTCGCGGTGGTGGGGATTCTCGACGTCTGGGGGGGCTGGGCTCGAGATCTGAACATCCGGTTCGCGGCCGGGGTCGACGTTGCGCTCGATCTCGCCGACGGTGCGGCGCTCGCAGCCGCCAGAGCGGAACGGCCGGTCGTCTCAAAGTCGGACCGGAGGGCGCTCACCGCACTCGCGGGCAAGCTTGACGCGGCGACCTCGCCCGAGACGAGGGTCCAGCTGGCGACGCGCGACGCCACGATGGGGCTGATGCGCCGAACCGCCGATCTCAGTCACGCGACGATCTCCGGGCCCTATCGACTCTGGGTCGAACGCGAGATCGCCGGTTTCTCGGCCTGGTACGAGATGTTCCCGCGGTCGGAGGGCGCTGTGCCGCCGCAGAGCGGCACGTTCAAGCTCGCCGAGCGACGGCTCCCGGATATCGCAGCAATGGGATTCTCGGTGCTCTACCTCCCGCCGATCCACCCGATCGGAGTGACCCATCGCAAGGGCCCGAACAACGTGACCGAGTGCTTGCCCGGGGATCCCGGCAGCCCGTGGGCCATCGGCGCGGCGTCGGGGGGTCATACGGCAGTGGATCCGGAGCTCGGCACCATCGAAGACTTTGATGCGTTCGTCGCCGCGGCGCAGGGCGCGGGTCTCGAGGTCGCACTCGACTACGCGCTCCAGTGCAGCCCCGATCACCCCTGGGTGACCGAGCATCCCGAGTGGTTCCGGCACCGCTCGGACGGGTCGATCCGCTACGCCGAGAATCCACCCAAGCAATACCAGGACATCTACCCGATCGACTTCGACAGTGACGATGCGCCGCGCCTCTGGACGGCGCTGCGCGAGGTGATGCGATTCTGGATCAGCCACGGGGTGCGCATCTTCCGCGTCGACAACCCGCACACCAAGGCGTTCCCGTTCTGGGAGTGGCTGATCGCGGAGATGCGTCGCGAGTACCCGGACGTCGTGATGCTCGCCGAGGCCTTCGTCCGCCCCGCAGTGATGCAGCGGCTCGCCAAGATCGGTTTCTCGCAGTCGTATACGTACTTCACGTGGCGCAACAGCGCCTGGGAGCTCCGGCAGTATCTGACAGAATTGTCACAGACAGAGCTGGTCGACTGGTTCCGTCCGAACTTCTGGGTGAACACGCCGGACATCCTCCCCGCCGCGCTCCAGTACGGCGGACCATCGGCCTTCAGGATGCGTGCCGTGCTCGCCGCGATCACCTGTCCGTCCTGGGGTATGTACAGCGGCTACGAGCTCTGCGAGAACATGGCGGTCCGGGAGGGGAGCGAGGAATATCTCGATTCCGAGAAGTACCAGCTCCGACCACGCGACTGGTCGCAACCCGGTTCGATTGCTCCGCTCATCACGCGCCTCAACTCGATCCGCAACCAGCACCACGATGCCATCGCGCAGTTGAGCACACTTCGTTTGCACCATATGACGGATGAGTGGATGCTGTGCGTCTCGCGCTCGACGCCTGACAAGGACGACGTGATCGTGCTGGTCGTCAACCTGGATCCCCATCATCCACGAGAAGCAAATACCTGGCTGGATCTCGGCGAGCTCGGTGTCACGGCGGACCAGCCGTTCGAAGTTCATGATCTGCTCGGAGGTGAGACCTACACGTGGCACGGAGCGGTGAACTACGTACGACTCGACCCAGCCGTGCGGCCGGCGCACATCCTGCACGTGCGCCCACAACCATGAACGCGCGTCTCGATATCGCCGATGATCCCCTCTGGTTTCAGAAAGCGGTGTTCTACGAGCTGTCAGTCCGCGCTTTCCACGATGGCAATAACGACGGCATCGGTGATTTCGTCGGGCTGATCGGCAAGCTCGAGTATCTCGAGTGGCTCGGCGTGGACTGCATCTGGCTGCTGCCGTTCCAGCAGAGCCCGCTCCGAGACGGCGGCTATGACATCGCCGACTACCGGTCGGTGTTGCCCGACTACGGAACGGTGCAGGACGTGGCGCTGCTCGTCGAGGAGGCACATCGACGCGGCATCCGAGTGATCATGGACCTGGTCATCAACCACACCAGCGATCAGCATCCGTGGTTCAAGAGCGCGCGCTCATCCCCCGACAGCGAGCATCGCGACTGGTACATGTGGTCGAACACGAAGAACCGCTTCACCGAGGCGCGGATCATCTTCCTCGATACCGAGACGTCGAACTGGACGTGGGACGACGATTCAGGGCAGTACTACTTTCACCGCTTCTTCAGTCATCAGCCGGATCTCAACTACGACAACCCACGGGTGCGCGCCGAGATCACCGATGTGTGCAGGTTCTGGCTCGACCTCGGTATGGACGGCTTCCGGCTCGACGCGGTGCCGTATCTCTTCAAGCGCGAGGGGACCAACTGCGAGAACCTGCCGGAGACACACGGGTTCCTGGCGGACCTGCGCGCCGTGATCGATATCGAATATCCCGGAAAGGTGCTGCTCGCCGAGGCCAATCAGTGGCCCGAGGACGTTGTGGATTATTTCGGCTCCACGGATCGGCCGGAGTGCCACATGTGCTTCAACTTCCCGCTGATGCCGCGGATGTTCATGGGGCTGCGCCGCGAGCAGCGCTACCCGATCACCGAGATCCTGGATCGCACCCCGGTGCTGCCGCCGAACAGCCAGTGGGGCATCTTCCTGCGCAACCACGACGAGCTCACCCTCGAGATGGTCACCGACGAGGAACGCGACTACATGTGGGGGGAGTACGCGAAGGACCCTCGCGCCAAGCTCAATCTCGGCATCCGCCGGCGACTTGCACCGCTCCTCAACAACGGGCGCCGCCAGATGGAGCTGTTTCACGGACTCATCCTGTCGCTGCCGGGCAGCCCGATCCTTTACTACGGCGACGAGATCGGCATGGGAGACAACGTCTATCTCGGGGATCGAGACGGTGTCCGCACCCCAATGCAGTGGACCGCCGACAGCAACGGTGGTTTCAGTCGCGCCGACTTCGCGCAACTGTATCTGCCGCCGCTCATGGACCCGGTGTACGGGTTCCAGGCGTGCAACGTCGCCGCCCAGCGCCGCAATGAGTCGTCGATGCTGCACTGGCTCCGCCGCTTTATCGCAGTGCGCAAGCGCTTTCCCGTGTTCGGCGAGGGGACCTTCGAATCACTCGACGCGGCCAACCCCTCGGTGTTCGCCTTCCTGCGCAGCCTCGACGGCCAGGTGGTGCTCTGCGTCAACAACCTCTCGCGCTTCGCGCAACCGGTCGAGCTCGACCTGCGCAAGTACGTGGAGACGACACCGGTGGAGTTGCTCGGTCGCGTCCACTTTCCGCGCATCGGCGAGCTGCCGTACCTGTTGACGATGGGCCCGCACGGCTTCTACTGGTTCACGCTCGACCCACCGGCATCATGAGCAACCACGACGGCCGCCTGATCGCCCTCCTCCGCGAGCATCACCTCGTGGGATGCGAGGAGGCGCTTGGCGCATACATCGCGCGGCAGCGATGGGGCGGTGCGCAGGGCCGCACCATCCGCAGCACCGAGATCGTTGACGCCGCGGTGATCAGCGAGCGATCACCGGTGCTGCTGCACACGCTCACCGCTGTCACGTTCACCGACTCCCGCACCACGCGCTATGCGCTGCCGCTCGGCATTCGTCCGGCGGGCGATCCGATCGGCGAGCGCGTACCGGAGTTCATGATCCCGTGGGCGCAGGCCCCCGATGCGATCGTGCTCTACGACGCCGTCGGCGACGACGTATATATCGAGTGGCTGCTCGGCGCCATTCGCGCGCAGCGGGTGCTCGAGACGTCGAGCGGAACACTGCGCTGCTCGTGCCCGAAGCCGGACGCGCTCGACAGCGGCAGCCTGTCCTCGATCCGGCATCTCAGGGTGGAGCAGAGCAACACGTCACTCGAGGTCGGTGACGCCATATTTCTCAAGCATCTGCGTCGCGTCGAGACCGGACCGTCGCAGGAACTCGAGATGTCCGACGCGCTGGAGTCTGCCGGGTTCACACACCTCGCACCGATGCTCGGGCGCGCAGTGTGGGAGTCCGGTGACGAAGCCGCGTCGCCACTCGTGCTCGTCCAGCGCTTTCTCCACAACAGCACCGAGGGGTGGGCGCTTGCGCTCACGTCGCTGCGTGACCTGTACGCCAACGCCGAGTCCATCGGTGCGGCCGATCCGGTCGAGCGACGGACGATGGTGGACGAACAGGACGCCGCGTTCCTCTCCGAGGCGATGCGGCTCGGCAAAGTGGTCGCGGAGATGCATCTCGCGCTCGCGGCAGGTGCACCTGGGACGGACATGGCGCCGGTGCCCATGACCGACGAGTCACTCAACACGTGGGCGAACGCCATGACCGGCGAGCTCGATCACCTGCTCGCGCGCCAAGAACCTTCGCTCGACCGGTTGCGTGATGTGAGGAACGGCGTCGTCGAGCGATTCGACCAGATCCGCGGGCTCTCCCCGAACGGGCTGCTCATGCGCATTCACGGCGACCTGCACCTCGGTCAACTGCTCCGTGTCGACACGGGCTGGGTCATCCTCGATTTCGAGGGAGAGCCGGACCGCACGCCTGCAGAACGCCGTGAGCTCAGCACGCCGCTCCGCGACGTCGCCGCGATGCTGCGCTCGTTCGACTACGCGGCCGTCGCCGCGATCATCGAGCGCGTCGCACCGGACAGCGATGAGGCGGCCGCGCTCTACGGGTATGGCGAGGCCTGGGCGGACGCCAACCGCGACGCCTTCTGGAGTGCATACCTCGAAACGATCGGCTCCCAGCCGATACTGCCGGCCCCCGGGCCATCGTTGGTGCTCCGCCGCGCGTTCGAGGTGCAGAAGGCCGTGTACGAGATCGGGTACGAACTCGGCCATCGCCCCAGCTGGGCGACGATCCCCCTCCGCTTCCTGCTCCGCGGCGTCGACCGGTGACCGTCCACGACCCGGCACCGTCTGGCCTGGAGACGGCCGTTGAGCAGATGCTCGCCGGCCGATTGCGCGACCCGCACGCGTTGCTGGGTCCCCTCCCCGCGGGCGACCACGTCCGGATCCGCGCATTCCATCCGGAGGCGACCGCTGCGAGCGTCGCACGCCTGGACGGCGTCACGCCGATGCGCCGCCTCAATGCCGCCGGGCTGTTCGAGGCAAGCGTACCGGCGGCGGAGACGGGCTACCGAATCCGGTTCCACAACGATGAGCGCGACTGGGAACAGGAGGACCCATACCGGTTCTCCCCCACGCTTGGCGAGCTCGACCTCCACCTCATCGGCGAGGGCACACATGCCCAGCTGTGGCGCGTGCTCGGTGCGCGGATCGTCGAGCACGAGGGCGTCCTCGGCACGGCGTTCAGCGTCTGGGCTCCGAATGCGCTCGGGGTCAGCGTCGTCAGCGACGCGAACTTCTGGGACGCACGCACCTGGCCGATGCGGACGCTCGGCGGTTCGGGGGTGTGGGAGCTGTTCTGTCCCGGTGTCGGTGCCGGGGTCCGTTACAAGTTCCTGGTCACGCGCGGCGACGGCATGCGCATCTTCAAAGCGGACCCGCTGGCACGAGCGGCGGACCATCCGCCCGGGACCGCGAGCATCGTCGAGCAGAGCAGTCACAACTGGCGGGACGGGACATGGATGCGCCGGCGCGCGCGGGCCACCGCGAGCCAGTCGCCGTTCGCCGTCTACGAGGTCCACCTCGGCTCGTGGCGTCGTGGCCCCGATGGCCGGGTGCTCAATTACCGTGAGATCGCCGAGCCGCTTGCGGCGCACTGCCGGGCCATGGGATTCACGCACGTCGAGTTGCTGCCGATCATGGAGCACCCCTTCGGCGGGTCCTGGGGATACCAGGTGAGCGGGTACTACGCCCCGACGGCACGCCACGGCTCCCCGGACGACTTCAGGCGTTTCGTCGACGTCATGCATCGCAACGGCATCGGCGTGATCCTCGATTGGGTGCCCGCCCATTTTCCCCGCGACGGCTGGGCCCTCGCACGGTTCGACGGCACGCCGCTCTATGAACACGGCGACCCGCGCCGCGGAGAGCATCCCGATTGGGGGACATACGTTTTCAACTACGGGCGCAACCAGGTTCGCAACTTCCTCGTCGGCAACGCCCACTACTGGGCGGAGGAATTTCATATCGACGGGCTCCGCGTCGATGCCGTCGCCTCGATGCTCTACCTCGACTATTCGCGCCAGCCCGGCGCCTGGGTGCCGAACGTCCATGGCGGCAAGGAGAACCTCGAGGCGATCGCACTGATCCGCGAGGTCAACGACTCCCTGCACGCGCGCAGATCCGGAGTGCTCACCATCGCCGAGGAGTCGACCACCTGGCCGGGCGTCACCCGGTCCACCGCGAGCGGCGGCCTCGGCTTCGACTTCAAATGGAACATGGGCTGGATGCACGACACGCTCGACTACCTCCACAAGGATCCCGTCTACCGCAGGTACGCGCACCACCAGATGACCTTCGGCCTGATGTACGCGTGGTCGGAGCGATACATCCTGCCGCTGTCGCATGACGAGGTCGTGCATCTCAAGGGGTCGCTCCTCGGCAAGATGTCGGGTGATCCCTGGAAGCGATTCGCGAACCTCCGGGCGCTGTACGGGTGGATGTGGGCGCACCCGGGAAAGAAGCTCCTCTTCATGGGAGGTGAGCTCGCCGACGAGCACGAGTGGGCGCACGAGGCCGAGCTCGACTGGCGCCTGCTCGACGACCCGCCACACGCCGGGGTGCACCGTCTCATGGTCGACCTGGGCTCGCTGTACACCGGCTCGCCGGCGCTCTGGGAGCTCGACGAGAGCCCGAACGGGTTCGAGTGGATCGACGCAGGCAACGCCGATCAGAACGTGCTCAGCTTCGTCCGGCGCGACGCCCACGGCAACCCGGGGATCGCCTGCATCGCCAACTTCTCCCCGGTCGTGCGCTACGACTTCAGGGTTGGCCTGCCGTTGCCCGGCACGTGGACCGAGGTGCTCAACACGGACGCCCTGCCGTACGGAGGCAGCGGCATCGGCAACCTGGGCGCGGTCGATGCCGAGGCTCAGCCGATGCATGCGTTTTCGTACTCGGCGCGGGTCACCCTGCCGCCGCTCGCGGTGCTCTGGCTCGCTGCTCCCGTCGCCGAACCCCCCATTGCTTAACCCCGGCGCATTGGCGAGAATGGGTGGCAACCTGCGGGCCGAGAGTGGACCAACTGCGATGAATCGTGAATTTGCGATTCCATCACGGGCGCGTCGTGCTCGGGCGAGACCGCTCTGAGCAGACACGAGGGGTGACCCACGACCATGAACAGCGACGAGGCCCGCACCCGGCTGCTGACTGAGCGAGCCCGGATCGAGGAACTGCGTATCGCCGCGAACAGGCTCACCGCGGACGCCCAGGAGGCGACCGAGCGCGAGCTCTCGTCTGCGGAGCAGCACCCGGCGGAGCTCGCCAGCGAGACGATCGGCCTGGAGATCGACCACAGCGTGCTGCAGCACGCCGAGCTCGAGCTCGAGGAGCTCGAAGAAGCGGTCAAACGCGTCGACAGCGGCTCGTACGGGAAGTGCCAGGCCTGCGGAAACCCGATCAGCGAGGCTCGTCTCGAGGCGATCCCGACGGCCCGATTCTGCATCGAGGACCAGGCGAAGCACGATCGCAACGGGCGGCGCAACGGGCGCTGAGATCCGGTCCTGTTGGCCTCTCGCGCGGGCGGCTGACTGACTGTTCCTAGTGGCGGAAGTGGCGTTCTCCGGCGAGGACGACGGCCATCCCCAGGGCGTCTGCCGCCTCGGTGACCTTCGGGTCGTTCTTGCTGCCTCCAGGATGGATGACCGATCGCACCCCGGCGTTCCCCAGGGTCTCGAGCCCGTCGGGCATCGGGAAGAAGGCGTCCGATGCCGAGACTGCGCCTGAGGCGCGGTCACCGGCTCGAGCCACGGCGAGCTCCGACGACTCGACCCGGGACATCTGACCCGCACCGACCCCCACCGCCATGCCGTCGCGGACGATGACCACCGCGTTGGACTTCACGTGCCGGCAGACCCGCCAGGCGATCAGCAGGTCGCGCCACTCCGCGTCGTCGGGCTGCCGCACGCTCGCGACGGTCATGGCCGCGCGGTCGGTGAGCACGCGGTCGCGGGTCTGTACCAGCAGTCCGCCGTCGATGCTGCGAACGTCGAGCGGCTCCGCGCGCGAGGGCAGGTCGACGACGAGGACACGGATCCGCGGCTTCGTGGCGAGGTGCGCGGCCGCGGCGTCATCCAGTCCAGGGCAGACCACGGCCTCGAGGAACGTCTCGGTGAGGGCTTCGGCGGTGGCGACGTCAATTGGCCGGTTGATGCCCACGATGCCGCCAAATGCGGAGCGGGGGTCGCAGGCGTATGCGCGGCGGTAGGCGTCGACGGCGCTCTCGCCCACGGCGAAGCCGCAGGGGTTGGTGTGCTTGATCACGCAGGCCGCGGGCTCGTCGAACTCGGCGACCAGCGCCCGCGCGGCGTCGACGTCGAGCCAGTTGGTGAACGACAGGGCGGTGCCCTGGAGCTTGCGGGCATGCGCCATCCCGCCCGGCGGTCCGGGCACGGCGTAAAGCGCACCGCGCTGGTGCGGGTTCTCCCCGTAGCGGAGCTCGTGCAACCGGCGCCCGCCGACGGTGAGCTCCGCTGGCAGGGTTGTCTCGGCGGCGCCGCTGCGCAGCCACGCAGCAACCTGGGTGTCGTACGCGGCAACGTGCGCGAATGCCTCGGTCGCCAGCCGGTGGCGCGTCGCGACCGACACCGACCCGTGCTCACGCACTTCGCCGAGCACCGCCTCGTACTGCGAGGGTGAGACGATGACCGCGACCGAGTCCCGGTTCTTCGCCGCCGCGCGGATCAGGGTCGGACCTCCGATGTCGATGTTCTCGATGATCGTTTCGTCATCCGCCCCGCTCGCCAGGGTCTCGGAGAACGGGTACAGGGACGAGACCACGAGGTCGATCGGCTCGAAGCGGCTCTCGGCGAGCTGGCGCATGTGCTCGGGGTTGTCCCGCCGGGCGAGGATGCCGGCGTGAATCGCGGGGTGCAGCGTGCGGACGCGCCCGTCGAGCATCTCCGGGAAGCCGGTGACGTCGGCGACCGACTGGACCTCGACCCCCGCATCGATGAGCGCCCGGCTGGTGCTGCTGGTCGCGATCAGGTCGTACCCGTGCTCGACGAGGCCCCGCGCGAATTCGACCAGACCGGTCTTGTCGCTCACCGAGAGCAGCGCCCGGGGACTCATACCGGTGCAGCCTCGGGCGCCGGGAGCACCCGGACCCGGCTGCCATCGCGCTGGAGCCGGTCGGTGCTCCAGAGTGCCACGGCTCGCGGGAGCAGCTCCCACTCCGCCCGATGGATGCGGTCGCGGAGCGTCGCCGCGTCATCGTCCATCTCGACCGGGACCGCGGCCTGGAGCAGGATCGGACCGCCGTCAGCTTCGCCCCGCTCGAGGAGCTGCACCGTGCAACCGGTCACGCGCACGCCGCGCGCCAGCGCTCGCTCGATCGCGTCCATGCCGCCCGCGAACGCCGGAAGCAGCGACGGGTGCACGTTGATGATCGCGTCGGGGTAGGCGTCAAGGAACTCGTCGCTCAGGATCCGGTCATAACCGGCACAGACGACGAGACGGACGCCGGCCGCCTGGAACCGCTCGTGGATCTCTCGATCGCGGGTCCCCGGGTCACCGCCGTAATCCGACTGGGGCAGCGCCACGGCCGGCACGCCCCAGCCGAGGGCAACGTCGAGTGCATGCGCCGAGCGCCGGTTCGAGACCACGAGCGCCACTCGCGCGGGAAACGCTGGATCCGTGCACGCCTGCAGCAGCGCATCGAGGTTGGTCCCGGCTCCGGACACCAGCACGCCGACCTGGGTCCGTTCGCTCACCGAAGGATGACCCGCCGTGTGCCCGACTGAGGCACCACCTCACCGATGCGCCAGATCGGAATGCCGGCGGCGGTCGCGATTGCGGGGACGCCGGCCGGAACGATCACCACCATCCCCACCCCCATGTTGAAGGTGCGCCACATCTCCTCGAGATGGACGCCTCCGGCATGCTGGATGGCGCCGAAGATCGGCGGGACGTCCCAGGTGGACCGTTCGATGGTCGCAGCAAGTCCCTCCGGAAGCACGCGCGGCACGTTGTCGATCACCCCGCCCCCGGTGATGTGCGCCACGGCGCGGACGTCGGTGAGACGGCGCACCTCGCGGATCGCATGCAGGTAGCAGCGGTGCGGCTCGAGCAGGAGGTCGGCGAGTGGGCGGTCGGTACCGGGGAGGACGTCCGACCACTGGAGCTCGTGCTCGGCGACGATGTGGCGCACCAGCGAGTAGCCGTTGGTGTGGAGTCCGCTGCTCGGGAGCGCGAGCAGGACGTCACCCGCCTGGACGCGGCTGCCGTCGATGATCGCCGACGCGGTCACGGAGCCGACGATGAAGCCCGCGATGTCGTAGTCGCCGAGGGCGTACACGCCGGGCATCTCAGCGGTCTCGCCGCCGATCAGGGCACATCCGGCCGCGCGGCACGCCTCCGCGATCCCCTCGATGAGCTCGGCGAGGTGCTCCGGCACGAGCTTGCCGGTGGCGTAGTAGTCGAGAAAGAAGAGCGGATCGGCGCCGCAGCAGAGGATGTCGTTGACGCAGTGGTTGACGAGGTCGATGCCGATGCCGCGGTGGCGTCCGGTGGCGATCGCGACCTTGACCTTGGTGCCGACGGAGTCGGTGCTCGAGGCGAGCACCCGCCCGTCGGGCGAACCCGGTTCCAGCGCGAAGAGCCCGCTGAAAGCGCCGATGCCGCCGAGGACCTGGCCGGTATGCGTCGAAGCGATCGTGCGCCGGATCAGGCTGACGGCACGGTTGCCCTCATCGATGTCGACACCGGCGTCCGCGTAGCGAAGATCACCCATCTGGAATGAGAGTGTATCGGCGGTCTCACACGGGACGCGGAATGGCGACAGCCATCGCACGCAGGCACAGCGGTGTCACCATGTACGCGTACACGGCCCAAGTCCAGGAATCCAGGTCTCATCGTGAATCCAACCGATACGTCGGACCCGAGCTATTTTCATCGGGTTGTCGACTGCCAGTGGGCGTGCCCGGCCCACACCAACGTTCCCGAGTACATCCGCCTGATCGCTCAGGGGCGGTACACGGACGCGTACATGTCCAACCGTGAGTCCAACGTCTTTCCTGGGATTCTCGGCCGGACCTGCGACCGTCCCTGCGAGCCCGCATGCCGCCGGACGAGGATCGACGGCTCCCCGGTGGCGATCTGCCGCCTCAAGCGCGTCGCTTCCGACCTGCGCGGCGATATCGCCGACCGGCTTCCGGTCATTCCGTCGAGCAAGAACGGACGTCGCGTTGTGTGCGTCGGCGCTGGGCCGGCGTCGCTCACCGTCGCCAACGACCTGATGCCGCTCGGCTACGACGTGGTGATCCTCGAGCAGCACGACACGCCGGGTGGCCTGATGCGGACCAACATCCCGGCCTTCCGGCTCCCGGCCGAGGTGCTCGACGAGGAGATCGCGACCATCGTCGACCTGGGCGTCGACCTCCGGCTGAACACGCCGGTGTCGAGCCTTCGGAGCCTGCTCGCGCAGGACTTCGACGCCGTGTTCATCGGCACGGGCGCGCCGCGAGGCAAGGATCTCGACATTCCGGGACGTCACGACAGCGACCGCATCCACATCGGTATCGACTGGCTGGAATCGGTCGCCTTCGGGCACACCGAGAAAATCGGCGAGCACGTCCTGATCATCGGAGTCGGCAACACTGCGATGGACTGCTGCCGGTCGTCGCTCCGCCTCGGCGGCACCGACATCAAGGTGATGGCGCGGCGCCCGCGATCGTTCTTCAAAGCCTCCTCGTGGGAGCTCGAGGACGCAGAGGAGGAAGGCGTCGAGATCCTCGTCAACCATGCCCCGACGCGGTTCGTCATCGAGGACGGACGCCTCGTGGGCATGGAGTTTCAGCGCCTCGAATGGGACGAGCAGGCGCGCCACTCGACGGTCATCGACAGCGTGGTGATCCCGTGCGACGACGTCATCCTCGCGATCGGCCAGGAGAACGCGTTTCCCTGGATCGAGCGCGATCTCGGCGTCGAGGTCGGCGACTGGGACATGCCGGTGGTGGATCCGGTCACCTTTCAGTCGTCGCTGCCCGGTGTCTTCTTCGGCGGGGACTCGGCGATGGGCCCGAAGAACATCATCTGGGCCGTCGAGCACGGCCACCAGGCCGCGATCTCGATTCACAACCATTGCGAAGGCATCGCGGTCACGTCCCGGCCACCGCAGGGGGTCAACCTCGTGAGCCAGAAGATGGGCCTCACGGAGTGGAGCTACCACAACGACTACAACCCGTCGACGCGCCAGAAGATGCAGCACATCGAGCTGACACACCGGTTCCAGAGCATCGGTACCGAGGTGGAGGTGGGGTTCTCCGCGGAGCAGACCGCGCGTGAAGTGCAGCGCTGCCTCAATTGCGACATCCAGACCGTCTTCGCGGCGCCGCTGTGCATCGAGTGCGACGCGTGCATCGACATCTGCCCCGTGCAGTGTCTGACCATCACGGAGAACGGCGATGAGGCCGATCTGCGCACGCGGTTGTCGGCGCCGGCGAAGAACCTCGACCAGGCGCTGTACGTCTCTGCTGCCCTGCCGCAGACGGCGCGTGTGATGGTCAAGGACGAGGATCTGTGCGTGCACTGCGGCCTCTGCGCCGAGCGTTGCCCGACAGCGGCGTGGGACATGCAGAAGTTCGAGCTCCTGCTCCCGCTTGCGATGTCCACGCCTGTTCCGGTGGCGACCTGACGTGGCGGCCGAGCATTTCGAGCAGACCCGCAGCAAGGTGAACGACTTCGCCCTGAAGCTCGCAAACGTCAACGGCACGGGCTCGTCGAGCGCCAACAACCTCCTGATGCGCTCGATCTTCCGCATGGGCGTGCCGGTCTCCGGCAAGAACCTCTTTCCGTCGAACATCCAGGGACTGCCGACCTGGTACGAGATCCGCGTCAACAAGGACGGCCATGTCGCCCGTGCCCGTGAGTACGACCTCATGGTGGCGATGAACGGTCAGACGTACGCACGCGACATCGCCGAGGTGGCGGGTGGCGGCTTCACGATGTACGACTCGTCGTGGCCGCTCGATCGCGACCTGATCCGCGAGGACGTGACCTACCTCGGCGTGCCGCTCGCCGAGATGTGCAACGACGAGTTCCGCGGCCCACGAGAGCGCATCCTGATGAAGAACATCGCGTGCGCGGGTGCGCTTGTGGCGATGCTCGGCATCGACATGGACGTCATCGCGACGTTGCTCACCGAGCAGTTCGCCGGCAAGGACCGGCTGCGCGAATCCAACCAGCGTGCGCTCCGTCTCGGCTACGACTTCGCGACCTCGCATTTCGACCATCCGCTGCCGTGCCGGATCGAGGCGATGAACGCCACGGCCGGATCCATTCTCATCGATGGCAACACCGCTGCGGCACTGGGATGCGTCTACGCGGGCGCCACCGTTGCGGCCTGGTACCCGATCACGCCATCGACCTCGCTGATGGACGCATTCGCCAAGTACTGCGCCAAGTTCCGGCGCGACCCCGTCACCGGGCAGAACAACTATCTCGTCCTGCAGGCCGAGGATGAGCTCGCCGCGATCGGCATGGTCCTCGGCGCGTCATGGGCTGGAGCGCGAGCATTCACGTCGACGTCGGGTCCCGGCATCTCGCTGATGCAGGAGTTGCTCGGCATGGGCTACTACGCCGAGATCCCGGCAGTCGTGTTCGACGTCCAGCGGGTTGGCCCGTCCACGGGGATGCCGACTCGCGTTCAGCAGGCGGACATCCTGGCATGCGCGTACGCGTCACACGGCGACACCAAGCACGTGCTGCTCTTCCCGGCGAGCCCGGCTGAGTGCTTCCATATGGCGCCGGTGGCGTTCGACCTCGCGGAGCGGTTCCAGACGCCGGTGTTCGTGCTCTCCGACCTCGATATCGGCATGAACGACTGGGTGAGCCCGGCGCTCGAATGGGACGACTCCTACGTGCCCGACCGCGGCCGCGTCCTCGACGCCGGCGACCTGCGCGAGCTCGAGGTCTTCCATCGCTACGAGCCCGCTGACGCCGAGGCGGTCGCGGCGCGCACGCTCCCCGGCGTGAGCGAGCTCGGCGCGTATTTCACGCGGGGCTCGGGCCACACCATCGAAGGTGCGTACACCGAGTATCCCGAGGAATACCAGGCGGTGCTGGATCGCCTGGCACGCAAGCACACGGCGGTGGCCGAGCACATCCCCGCCCCGGTGGTTGACGATCACGCCAAGGCACCGCTCGGCATCGTGACCCTCGGCAGCTGTGAGCTCGCAGTGCTGGAAGCGATCGAGCTGCTCGCCAGGCGCGACGTCGCCGCCGACTACATGCGCATCCGTGGATTCCCCTTCGGCGCCGCGGTGCGCGCTTTCCTCGATGCGCACGAGACGATCGTCGTCGTCGAGCAGAACCGCGACGCGCAGTTGCGCACGTTGCTGACCCTGGAGACGCCCGTCTCAAAGGAGAAGCTCCAATCGGTGCTGGCCTATGGCGGCTATCCGCTCAGCGCCGAGGACGTCATCGACGGCGTCATCAAGATCGCGGGAGGCTGACCGATGCCATCCATCGTCAAACCCGTGGTCACCCATCCCGGACTCGAACGCAACGCGCTCGGGCTGACGATCCGGGACTACGAGGGTGGGATGTCGACGCTGTGCGCCGGCTGCGGCCACGACTCGGTCACCGCCGCGATCACGCACGCGCTCTGGGAGAGCGACACGCCACCGCACATGATCGCCAAGCTGAGCGGGATCGGCTGTTCCGCGAAGACGGCTGCGTACTTCGCTCGTGGCGCGCATGGGTTCAACGGCTGTCACGGCCGCATGCCACCGATTGCCACCGGCGCGAGTGCCGCCAACCGCGACCTGCTCTGCATCGGCATCTCCGGTGACGGTGACTCGCTGTCAATCGGCCTCGGCCACCTCGCGCACCTGGTGCGCCGCAACGTGCGCATGGTCTACGTCATCGAGAACAACGGCGTGTACGGGCTCACCAAAGGCCAGTTCTCGGCGTCCGCGGATGTCGGCTCAACCACAAAGCGTGGCGAAGCCAATCATCTGCAGCCGATCGATCCGATCATGCTCGGGCTCTCGATTGGCGCGACGTTCCTCGCCCGCGGATTCTCGGGCGACAAACGCCAGCTCGTGCCGATCTTCCGCGCCGCGATGGCGCATCGCGGTCTCGCGGTCATCGACGTCATCTCACCCTGCGTCACCTTCAACGACCACGAGGGATCGACCAAGAGCTATCTCTTCACTCGTCAGCATGACGTGCAGATGAGCGTCACCGACTTCGTGCCGCCCGCTGAAGAGATCTCGGCGACGATCCCGGCCGAGGGGGTGGTCAGCATTCCAATGCACGACGGCGCGACGCTGCGCTTCCGCAGCGTGCCGGACGGATACGACCCGACCGACCGCTTGGCGGTGATGGAGCACCTGATGGCGTCGCGCGGTCGCGGCGAGATCGTGACCGGCCTCCTGTACATCGACGAGCAGTCGTCCGATCTGCACGAGCTGGGCAACACCACCGCAACACCGCTCACCCAGGTGCCGTACGAGCAGCTCACCCCGGGATCGGCGGCGCTCGCCGGTATCGGCTTCCGCTGATCCGCGGTCAAGGCCCCGAGCTGCAACGCTCCTTTACCCGGGGAGCGCGTCGCGGGCTCGCATCAGGAAGGTCCGCTCCACGGCGTTCGACGTGAGTGCGGCAGCCGTGTCGTACGCGGCGCGCGCGTCCTCGTTGCGGCCGACCCTGCTCAGCAGATCAGCCCTCACGGCGTGGAACAGGTAGTACTCGCCGAAGTCGAGACGGTCGACTGCTTCCAGCGCCACTGTGGCTCCACGCATCTGCGCCAGCGCGACAACACGGTTGAGCGCAACGACGGGCGTCGGGTTCACCGCGAGCAGCTGGTCGTAGAGCTGGAGGATCTGGCCCCAGTCGGTGTCGGATGCACGCTCGGCCTCGCTGTGGACCGCACTGATCGCAGCCTGGATCTGATACGGGCCCGGCTGGTTGCGCCGCAGGCACGCTCGGACGATCTCCTGGCCCTCGGCGATGAGCGAGCGATCCCACGTCGAGCGGTCCTGATCGTCGAGGAGGACGAGATCCCCGCCCGCCGTCGTACGACTTCGCTGGCGCGAGTGGATGAGCAGCATGAGCGCAAGGAGGCCGAGCACCTCGGGCTCGTCCGGCATGAGTTCCGAAAGGATCCGGCCCAGCCGGATCGCCTCTGCGCACAGATCTGAACGACCAAGACGCTCGCCGGAGCTCGCCACGTACCCCTCGTTGAAGATCAGATAGACCACGGCGAGCACCGCGCTGAGCCGGCCTGCAAGTTCCGTCGAGGCCGGCACGCGATACGGGATCCCGGCGTCCCGGATCTTGTGCTTGGCTCGCACGATGCGCTGAGCCATCGTCGCCTCAGGGACGATGAACGCGCGCGCGATCTCCACCGTCGACAGACCGCCGAGCAACCGCAGTGTCAGCGCGACCTGTACCTCGGTGGCGAGGGCTGGATGGCAGCATGTGAAGATCAAGCTGAGGCGCTCGTCGCGTACAGGTCGGTTGTCGATCGGGTGGCCTTCCGCCTGCATCAGCGCGGCCTTTGCGTGGCGATCCGCACGCGCGGCGTCACCGCGCAGGCGATCGATTGCACGGCGCCGCGCCGTGGTGATGATCCAGCCGGCCGGACTGGGAGGCAGTCCCGTCTCCGGCCACCGCTGCACCGCAACCGTGAACGCTTCCTGGACTGCCTCCTCGGCGATGTCGATGTCCCCGAACGATCGGACGAGCACAGCAACGGCGCGGCCGAACTCCTCGCGAAACACACGCTCGATCTCCGAGTCACTGACCCGTCGCATGTGTGGAATCAGGCGTCCGGCGCATCCATGAACGGCCGGACCTCGATCGGAGCGAGGCACGCGACGGTCGCTTTGCGCGCCCACGTGAGCGCAGCGTCGAGGTCGTCCGCATTGATGATCCAGAAGCCGCCGATGCGCTCCTTGGCCTCTGCGTACGGGCCGTCGGTCGTGACCACGGTGCCATCCTTCACGCGCACCACCGATGCGGTGCTGTCGTTGTGCAGGCCGCCGGCGAAGACCCAGGCGCCCGCGGTCATCATCTCCGCGTTGAGCGCATCGACGTCACGGATACTGGCCGCCATGACTTCGGGCGCCAGGGCTGGGCCGCGGTCTGCGTGATAGACGCTGAGCATGTACTGCTTCATCGTGGTTCCTCCTTGGCACGAACTCTTGAGCAAGAGATCGTGCCGTCTGCTTCTTTCGGCCGGTCATCCGGCCCGTCATCTCCTAGACGGAGCTCATCGCCGGAAATCGACAGGCCAAGGATGAGCCGATCCGGTGTGCTCGAGCCGGATCAGCCGGACCGGCGATCGCCGAGTCGCTTCTCGATGCCGTCGAGGACGAGGCTCACGCCCTGGTCGGCCCGCCGCTCCGAATCGTCTTCCGTCGATCCGGACGCCTGCGCCGCAGAACGCGTGACCGGGGCGGCCGTGTCCAGGGTCACGCGCACGCAGCCGCTGTACACCGCGAGGTCGTAGCGATCGCTGCGCATCGGCACGGCTGAATCCCACTGCACGTCAGTCGTCACTGCGCGGATCGGCTTGTCATCGAAACGCACCCTCATCGAACCGGACGACACCATGGCATGAGCGGCCGTGTTCCGCGGACGGTGCAGGGTGACCCCGACGATGCCGCTGTTGACGCGGATCGGGACGACGCCCACGGGGGCCGGCAGCGTGCAGGTCACATTGGCCGCGCCGCTGTCGAGCTCGATGCCGCTGACACGCAGTCCGGAAAGGTCGAGCACTGTGTTCCACGTGCCTCCGTGGATCTTGAAATACCAGGTGTAGTTCGGACTCAGCTCGACCGCCCCATGATCACCACCTCGGCGGTTCTTGACGAGCACGAGGCCCTTGGGCCGGATCTCGACCGAGGCGGCACCCCCACCACCGGTCGAGGTTGCGATGTCGACCGTGTCCGGCGCGGCGGCGCGGACCAGCACCTTCCACGAGCCCGAGTCGACGGCCAGGGTCATAGCCTCGCCACCCGGCCCGCGCCTCGCTGCCGGGGGTTCGCTGAACGCCGACACGGCGGACTCGATCACGAGCGTGGCAGCTGCACTCTCGGCGTCCGCCAGCCCCGCAGCGCTGAGGACACGAGCCACGTCGCGGGTCAGACGGCTGCGCTGGACGACAGCGGGGGAGCTGAGCACCACCGTCGCGGCGCCGCGGTGCTGCTTCAGATATCGGGCGAGCTCAGCGCAGACCGCGGTCACCTGGGGGCGCCAGGCGGACTCCGACGCGGGCATCGCCACGCGGTCGAGGACCGATTCCGCCACCAATTCGAGGAGTTGGTCCTTGTCGCGGAGGTGCCAGTACAGGGACGCGGCCTTCACTCCGAGCCGGTCGGCGAGCGCGCGCATGGAGAGGCCGTCGACACCGACCGCATCGAGCATCGCCAGCGCTGCCTGGACGACCGTTTCGCGGTTGAGGCGGGATCCCTCCGTCTCCTGACGGGCCACAGGTGTGTCCTCCAGATCTCGGCCGACCGGCCGCGCATGGTTAGGGGCTTGACGTGCCTAACGACGTTAGTCTAAAATCTAGCACGTCACCGTTAGACGCTATTTCACTCGGATGGTGTTAGAGATGAATCCTACGCTCGAGGCCGCCGACGTCGTCAAGGCATTCGGCAAGACGCGTGCCCTTGATGGCCTCAGCCTCACGATGCAGCCAGGTCAGGTCCTCGCCCTGCTCGGTCCGAACGGCGCGGGCAAGACGACGTTCGTCAATCTCGTTGCCACGCTGATCCGGCCGGACCAGGGAACGCTTCGGGTGCAGGGCATCGACGTGGCAGGCGATCCGGGCGCGGTTCGGCGGAGCATCGCGCTCGCCGGGCAGTCGGCCGCTGTCGAGCCGACCATGACCGGCCGCGAGAACGTCGTGATGGTGGCGCGCCTCTTCGGCGCCTCTGCCTCGGACGCCCGCCGCGACGCCGCAACCGTCATAGAGCAGATGGGCCTCACTGAAGCCGCCGACCGGCTCGTTCGCACGTACTCCGGTGGCATGCGCCGCCGCCTCGACCTCGGGGCGAGCCTCGTCGCCCGGCCTCGCCTGCTGCTCCTCGACGAGCCGACCACGGGACTGGACCCGCGCAGCCGCCTCGAGCTGTGGGACGTCATCCGCTCGCTGGTCGCAAACGGCACCGACGTCCTGCTCACCACCCAGTACCTCGACGAGGCCGATCATCTCGCCTCACAGATCGCCATCATCGATCACGGCAGTGTGATCGCATCGGGCACGCCGCGGGAGTTGAAGCGTCTCGCCGGCAGCAATGTCGTCGAGGTTCGGGTTCGGGAGAGTTCCTCGCTGGATCGCGTCGCCACAACGCTGATGGCGATCGGCGACGGACCGGCGACCATCGACGTGCCGACTCGCAGTGTTCGTGTGGCGCTCAGCGCCGACACCGAGCGTGTCTTTGCGGCGCTGCGCCCCCTCGACGACACGGGCATCGCGATCGATGAGGTCTCCGTTCGCCAGCCAACACTCGATGAAGCGTTTCTCGCCCTCACGGGCGCACCCAAGGAGGCAGTGGCATGAGCATCACACTCGCACCGCAGCGCGGCAACGCCGCCGGCATCTTCATCTCGACCGGGCAGATCGCGCGCCGCGTCCTGCTCAAGTTCATCCGGTCGCCGCAGCTCATCGTGGTCGGCACTGTGCAGGGCGCCATGTTCCTGCTCATCTTCCGCTACGTCTTTGGTGGCGCCATCGCCATCAAGGGCATCAACTACGTCGACTTCGTGGTGCCCGGATTCATCACGACAGGCATCCTCTTCAACGCGATGTATGCGTCGGCTGGAATGGCCGAGGACCTGAGCGCGGGTCTCATCTCGCGGTTGCGATCGCTGCCGATCCCCCGCAGTGCCGTGCTCGTCGGCCGTGCAGTCGCGGACACCGTCCTCCAGATATGGGGCCTCGTGGTCACTGTCGGCATCGGCTTCCTGGTTGGCTTTCGCATCCATAGCAGCCTGGGTGGTGCGCTCGCCGCTGCCGCGCTGGTGGTGCTGTTCGGCTTCGTCTTCGAGTGGGTCTTCGTGTTGCTCGGGATGCTCGCCGGTTCGGCTCAGGCCGCCCAGGGCTTCGCGCTCATCGTGTTCCCGTTCACGTTCGTCTCCTCCGCCTACATCCCGGTGGCGACGATGCCGTCCTGGATGCAGGGCTTCGCCGAGAATCAGCCGCTCACGGTGATGGTGAACGCGGTGCGCTGCCTCACGCAGGGCGCCCCTTCAGAGGCGTTGCTCGGTCATCCCACGTCGTATTTCGTGATCCGCTCATTGATCTGGTCCGTCGCGATCGTCGCCGTGTTCGCGCCGCTGGCTGTCGCGAAGTACCGGCGCGGGTAGGGGTCTCGGTTATGCGAGGAGGGCGGCGATCGTTGCGGGATCGAAGTTCGCGCCGCTGAGCACGATGACTGTCGGCTGGTCGGCGCTCCCGGCCGGCACCTTGCCGGTGAGATACGCGGCCAGCGCCAAGGCGGCGGTCGGCTCGATGGCGAGCTTGAGCCGCATCCACGCAACGAGCACCGCATCCTCGAGCTCGCGCTCCGAGACGGTGACGATGTCGCGCACCAGCCCTCCGGCAATCATCACCTCGAAGTTTCGATCGCCGATCGACTTGGACTTCACACCCTCGGCGATTGTCACGGGGACCGAATCGAGTGACTGCAGGACTCCCGTGCGCAGGCTCGCGGCAGCGTCGGCGGCGCCTTCGGGTTCCACACCGATGATCGCTGTCTCGGGCGCGAGCGCCGAGATCGCCAGCGCGATCCCCGAGATCTGACCACCGCCGCCGACGGGGACGACAACTGCTCCGGGGGCCGGTGCGTCCTCGAGGATCTCGAGGCCGACAGTCCCGGCGCCGTGTACGACGTCCCAGTCGTCATATGGATGAATCAGTCGCAGCCCCTGGGATCGGGCGATCTCCTCGGCGATCTCCTCCCGGTTGTCGTACGTGACGCCGTCGGAGACGACTGTCGCGCCGAACGATCGGATCCCGGCGACCTTGGCCGGCGTCACGCCATCCGGGACGACGATCGTTGCCGGGAGGCCGGCGGCCCGGGCCGCGCACGCGAGCGCCTGACCATGGTTGCCGGAGCTGTGGGTGACGACACCGACGACGTCGGGCTCACGCTCGATCAGACTCAGCACCGCGTTGAAGGCACCCCGAGCCTTGAAGGAGCCGGTCACCTGCAGCGACTCCGGCTTGACCATCAAGCCCGCGGCAATGTCGTTGGTCAGGAGTGGTGTCCGGCGGACGTGGCCCCGAATGCGAGCTGCCGCGCGGCGAATCTCCGCGAGGTGCTCAGCCGCCTGAACGTCCCCGGTCACCGAACGTCAGGACGAGACCGCGACGGGAATCTCCAGCGCGAGCTTGTCCATCTCGAGTTGCGCGGGAACGTCCACCGGGTACGAGCCGGTGAAGCAGGCAAAGCAGAATCCCTTGCCGTCGGGTTGGCCCATCGCGCGACGCAGGCCCGCGAGGCTGAGGTAGCGGAGGGAATCGGCGCCGAGCATCGCGCCGATCTCACGCTCGGTATGGCCGGCGGCGATGAGCTCACGCCGCGACGCGATGTCGATGCCCATGAAGCAGGGCCAGGCGATCGGCGGCGACGCGATGCGCATGTGCACCTCGCTCGCTCCGGCGCGGCGCAGCTCGTCGATGATGCGGCGCGACGTCGTGCCTCGTACGATCGAGTCGTCCACGAGCACGACGCGTCGACCTTCGAGGACGTGGCGCATGGGGTTGAACTTCAGGCGGATGCCCGCTTCGCGGAGGCGCTGCGTCGGCTGGATGAACGTGCGCGTGATGTAGCGCGACTTGATCATCCCTTCCGCGAACGGCAGGCCCGCCTCCTCGGCGTAGCCGATCGCCGCGGGGGTGCCGCTGTCGGGCAGCGTGATGACGATGTCCCCGTCCGCCGGCGCTTCACGCGCGAGCTCGCGGCCCATGTGGCGCCGGGACTCGTAGAGGGACGTGCCCATCATCACGCTATCGGGCCTCGCGAAATAGATGAACTCGAAGGAGCACATCGCGCGATGTGCGGCCGTCCGCTGAATCTTCGTGCTGCGCATGCCCGACGCATCCACGGTCACGATCTCCCCGGGCTCGATCTCGCAGATGAAGGTTGCACCGACGACGTCGAGTGCGCAGGTTTCGCTGGCCATCACGTACCCGGTGCCGCCGGGTGCATCGATGTCGCCGAAGCGGCCGAGGCACAGCGGACGGATGCCGAGCGGGTCACGCGCGGCGACGAGCGAGTCCCTGGTGAGGAAGACGAGACAATACGCACCCTCGACGCGCGGCAGCGCCTCGGCGAGCGCCTGTTCCAGCGAGTCGGCTTTGGTCTGCACGATCAGTGCGCCGAGCACCTCGGTGTCACTCGTCGTCTCGAAATCGAAGCCCTTGGTGATCAGCTCGTCGCGAAGCTTGGTGGCGTTGACGAGGTTGCCGTTATGGGCGATAACCACCGGCCCGATCGTCGGATGCTCGACCGAGATCGGCTGCGCATTGAGCAGCCGCGCACTGCCGGTGGTGCTGTAGCGCGTATGCCCGATCGCGATGTTGCCTCGCAGATCGTCAATGGTCTCCTGGTCGAACACCTGCGAGACGAGGCCCATCTCCTTGCGGATGCGGATCTCGTGACCGTCGCTGACCGCAATACCGGCGGATTCCTGTCCGCGATGCTGCAACGAGTACAGGCCGAAGTACGTCAGGTTGGCGACGTCCTCTCCCGGGTGGAACACCCCGAAGACTCCGCATTCCTCATGCAGATGATCGTCGTCGATGGCGTTCAATCCGGCCTGATCACTCACGCTCGATCAATGCTCCTTCGTATACCCATCGCACGTCGGCGAGTGACACGTCAATGCATCCGGTCACCTCGACCCTCTCGCCTCCGACGGAGCCGAGACTGCGGAACGGGACCGAGTGCCGCGCTGCCAGCTCGTGCAATCGCACAAGTGCCTCCCTGGCGAAGCTGATGACGAAACGAGATTGACTCTCTCCGAAGAGTATACCGGCCGACCCGTTAATCAACCCTTCGCCAGTTTCGAGCTCGTCGATCGCGATCCCGGCGCCTCTGTCGCCCAGCAGACATGACTCCGCGAGTGCGATCGCAAGGCCGCCCTCTGCGCAGTCGTGCGCAGAGTGCAGCAGACCCGTCGCGATCGCCTCGATGACGAACGCCTGCACGCTGCGCTCGAGTTCGAGGTCGAGGAGCGGTGGGGTCCCGGCGTTGACCCCGTGGGCAATCCTCTGATATTCGCTGCCGTCGAGCTCAGCCGCGACCGGGCCGACCAGCGCCACCAGGTCGCCCTCATCGCGGAATCCCGAAGTGCAGCGCCGCGCGACGTCATCGATGACCCCGACCATGCCGATGACAACGGTCGGATTGATCCCGGTGCCGCCGGTGTCGTTGTACAGGCTCACGTTGCCGCTCACAACCGGGATGTCGAGGGCTTCGCAGGCCTCACTGATGCCCTCGATGGCGTCGTGCAGGTCCCACCACACGTCGGCGTGCTCGGGATTGGCGAAATTCAGGCAATTCGTGATCGCGGCCGGCTGCGCGCCGGTTGCGACCACATTGCGGGCCGCCTCGCAGACGGCGATCATCGCCCCCCGCCTGGCGTCAAGGGCTGTGTACCGCGAGTTGCCGTCGGTCGCGAGGGCGAGCCCCAAGTGCGTTCCGTCGACACGGACGAGCGCTGCATCACCACCGGGAAGAATCACGGTCGCGTCGCCGACCTGATGGTCGTAGCGGCGGTAGACGGACGCCCGGCTCCCGAGGTTCGGGCTGCCCAGCAGTGCCAGCAGGGCCTCTTCGGGCGACCAGACCGGCGGCGTGAGATCGGCGGCCGGCGGCGCGGCTTTGCGGTCCGGTCGGGGTCCGGGTGCGACGCGCGGTGGCGCGCCGTCGACGAGCAGATCGAGCGGCAGATCGCAGACGGGCTCGGCACTGTCGCGAACCACGAATCGCTGCTCGGGCAGGATGACCGCGATCACATCGGAATGCAGGTCCCAGCGCTCGAAGACCTCCTGCAGGGATTGCACGTCCCCGGGCTTGGCGACGATCAGCATCCGCTCCTGTGACTCGCTGAGCATCACCTCGTACGGGGTCATGCCCGTCTCGCGACGTGAGGCGCGCGCGACGTCGACCTCGATGCCGCAACCGCCTCGATGCGCGAGCTCCGCCGTGCTTCCGCAGAGCCCGGCCGCGCCGAGATCCTGCATGGCGATCACGCGCGGATCGCCGGCGAGCTCGAGACACGCCTCCATGAGGCACTTCTCGAGAAATGGGTTGCCGACCTGCACCGCGGGGCGTCGGGCGGCACTGTCGGAGTCGAGGACGACCGACGCGAAACTGGCGCCGTGGATACCGTCACGACCGGTGTCGGCGCCGACAAGGAGGACGAGATTGCCGGGACCGCTCGCAATCGCGCGAGTCAGCTTGCCCTGCTCAACGATGCCGACGCACATCGCATTGACCAGACAGTTGGTGCGGTACGACTCGTCGAAGTAGAGCTCACCACCGACAGTGGGCACGCCGATGCAGTTGCCGTATCCGCCGACGCCGGCGACGACACCATCAAACAGATGGCGCTGATGAGGTTCGTCGAGCGGGCCGAAGCGCAGAGAATCGAGCAGCGCAACCGGACGAGCCCCCATCGTGAAGATGTCACGCAGAATGCCGCCCACCCCGGTCGCAGCGCCCTGGTACGGCTCGATCGCGCTCGGATGGTTGTGCGACTCGATCTTGAACACGCATGCCAGACCCTGTCCGATATCCACCGCCCCCGCGTTTTCGCCCGGACCCTGAAGGACGCGCGGACCCTTGGTCGGCAAGGTGCCGAGAAGCGGCTTGCTGGTCTTGTAACTGCAGTGCTCGCTCCAGAGCGCTCCGACGATGCCGAGCTCGAGCCGGTTCGGCTCGCGTCCGAGTGCTTCGACGAGATGAACGTACTCGGTACGAATGAGCGCCACCTCTGCGAGGTCCGCATCGCTCGCCGCCGCGAACTGCATGGTGGTCACGACGCCGCAGCGACCGGCATCGCACCAGTGCGACTGAGCGATGTTGCGACGTTGTGAAACAGTCGCATCCCATCCGACGATCCCAGCATCGGCTCACATGCGCGCTCCGGGTGTGGCATCATCCCGAGCACGTTGCGACCTTCGTTGACAATGCCCGCGATGTCACGCATCGATCCATTCGGCGACTCGCCACCGACATCGGACCCATCGCGCCGCACATAGCGAAACGCCACGCGGCCTTCGCGCTCGAGCATGTCGAGCGTCGCCTCATCCGCAACGAATCGCCCTTCACCGTGGGACACAGGAACCTCCAGCACATCCCCAACCGCACATCCCGAACTCACGGCGCTGTCCGTCGTCTCGACGCGCAACCAGGTCGGCACGCACCGAAACTCGAGGGAACTGTTCCGCGTCAGCGCTCCCGGCAACAAATGCGCCTCACAGAGAATCTGAAACCCATTGCAGATTCCCCACACGAGACCGCCGGCGCCAGCAAATTCCGAGACCGACTCCATCAGCGGCGCGAAGCGCGCGACCGCTCCCGCACGCAAGTAGTCGCCATACGCAAATCCGCCAGGCAGGATCACGCAATCCGCGCCCTGCAGATCTCGATCCTTGTGCCACAGCATCACGGCCTCGTGTCCAGCCAACTCGACCGCATGCTTGCAATCGCGATCGGACCAGGTGCCGGGAAACACCGCAATGCCGAACCGCATCAGGACCCCAAGCGCCGCAAAACGGGGAGGACACGAACTGCGCCGAGCAACCTCGCTCGGCGAGCTGCGAGTCGCAACGTGGGGCTGGAATCAGCAGGGCGGAGTGCGAGAAGGACAGCGCGATGCAAGGTGGGGAGGGCATGAACGGAGCGGGGCCGTCTCGCAGCCGGGGCTCCCCCCCCCGGCGAGAGCGAGGGGCGGAACCGCGAAGGCGTTCCGACCCCGTGCCCAGCGCAGGTCATGCCCTCCCCACCCCTCACAACGCCTGCTCAGACAGCGAGCGAATCGAGGAGATACGCGAGTCCTCGATCACCGTATTGCGCAGCAGCTGCTCGCACATCGCCTCCACCTGCACACGCACCGACGCCTCGTCATCGACCTCGACCTCGAGCTCGAGATACTTTCCGACGCGTACGGAGCGCACCTGCGGAAACCCGAGACGGTGGAGTCCGTCGCGAACCACGAGGCCCTGCGGGTCATTGACGACCGGCTTCAGCGCGACGACGACCTCGACCGCGAAGGTCATTCGGCGGTGACCCCTTCGATCTCGATGCCGCAGATGCGACGAGCAGCTTCGATGTATCGCTGCGTCGTACCGCGGACGACATCATCGGGAAGCTCGGGCCCGGGATACGTCTTGCCCCAGCCGAGCGTCTCTGTGTAGTCGCGCACGAACTGCTTGTCGAACGAGACGGCGGGTTCGCCTTCGCGCCACTGCGACATCTCCCAGAAGCGCGAGGAGTCAGGCGTGAAGATCTCATCGATCAGCGTGAGCTTCCCGTTGATGAAGCCGAACTCGAACTTCGTATCGGCAAGGTAGATGCCCTGGCCCTCGCACCGAGCGGTGGCGAAGTCGAACAGCCGGAGCGATGCGGACTCCAGCTCATCCGCAAGCGACTGGCCGACGAGCGCGCGGAGCTCCTGCCGCGAGATGTTGACGTCGTGGCCATCGTCCTTCTTGACGGCCGGCGTGAAGCGCGGCGACGGAAGCCGTGACGAGTCGCGCAGCCCTTCCCGGAGCGCCTCGCCTGCGAGCGTTCCCTTCTCGCGATACTCCTTCCATCCGGAGCCGCTGATGAATCCGCGCACGACACATTCGATGTCGATCCGGTTCGCCCGAGCGACGTGCATCGAACGCGGCAGCCAGTCATCGCGCACCCCTTCCGGGATCGCCTCTTCCACATCTGCGAGCAGGTGATTCGGCATGATGGCCTGCGTCTGCGCGAACCACCACCGCGACATCTGCGTGAGCACCGTGCCCTTCCCAGGAATCGGCGTCGGCAGGACGACGTCGAACACGCTCAGGCGGTCGGTCGCGATCATCAGCAGGGTTCCGTCGGCGAGCTGGAACGTGTCCCGCACCTTCCCGCGGCGGAACAGGTTCAGACCACCGATCTCCGCGCTGCTCATCACCTGCATCAACTCATCCTCCCGCCGGCCAGGCCGGCCTCAATTGCGAGCGCCGGCGCCGAAGCGCTCTGCGGGGCTCGCTGTGCTGTTGTCGTCGAAAGACCCAGACGCCGGTAGGTCTCATCGATGTGGGCGAGATACGGCTCGACGTCGAAACAATGTGCGATCGTCGCCTCAGACAGGGCGGCGGCGATGTCGGCATCGACAGCCACGAGGTCGCGGAACGAGCCTTCGTCGTCGCGCGCTCGAGCGGCGAGCGCCTGCACTGTGCGGTACGCACGCTCGCGCGGCCATTCGGCCTCCACGATCAGCGCGGTGAGCACCTGTTGCGAGAACACGATGCCACCGTGCAATTCGAGGTTCGCCGCCATGTTCTCGGACTTGACGCGGAGGCCCTCGACGATTCGCGTGGAGAGACGCACGATGTAGTCGCTCAGTGCGCACGCATCGGGCAGGATCACGCGCTCTGCCGACGAGTGCGAGATGTCGCGCTCGTGCCAGAGGGCGATATCCTCCATTGCGGTCATCGCGTATCCGCGAAGCACGCGAGCGAGCCCGCAGATGCGCTCGCACAGCACCGGATTCCGCTTGTGGGGCATGGCCGATGAGCCTTTCTGACGCTGCCCGAACGGCTCCTCGGCCTCGTCGACCTCGGTGATCTGGAGAAGCCGGATCGTGGTTGCGAGACGCTCCAGAACCGCGCCGAGCAGGGCCAGCGCAGTGATGAATGACGCGTGGCGGTCGCGCGCGAGCACCTGTGTAGCAACAGGAGCTGTCGCCAATTTGAGGTGCGTGCACACGTGCTCTTCAACCTCGGCGGGAATGCTCGCATGCGTGCCGACCGCGCCGGTGATCTTTCCAACCGCGACCTCCACCGTCGCTGCGGCGAGCCGTTCACGCGCGCGACGCACCTCGTCGAGGTGGTTGGCAAGCTTTATTCCGAGGGTCAGCGGTTCTGCATGAACGCCGTGGGTCCGACCCATCATCACGGTCAGGCGGTGGCGTTCGGCCTGTTCGATCAACGCCCCGACCAGCGATTCGACATCGGCATCGATCACGCCGGCGGCGTCGCGGAGCTGCGTGGACAGGGCCGTGTCGACGACGTCTGACGAGGTCAGTCCGAGGTGAAAATACCGGCCCGCGTCGCCGACCGTCTCCTGGACGGCGGCGACGAACGCCGCCATGTCGTGCCCCTGCTCCGCCTCGAGCTCGGCGATCCGCTCGGCATCGATCGTCGCCCCCTGGAGGATCGACAGGGCCTCGACCGGAATCCGGCCGACCTCCGCCCAACCCTCACACGCGAGCAACTCGACATCCAGCCAGCGTTGCAGCCGCGAGGTGTCACTGAAGATCTTCGCGATCTGCTGCGGGGCGTACCGGGGGATCACGTACCCTCATTCTATCGAGGTGACCGGTGGATCCTCTCTGCCCCTGGTGATCGCGCACCGCGGCGCTCCACGCGAAGCCCCGGAGAACACTCCGGCCGCGTTCGAGGCGGCGATCGCGCTCGGCGCGGATGCGGTGGAATTCGATGTGCGCCGGACGGCCGACGGCGAGCTCGTCGTGCACCACAACGCGTCGCGGCGCGGGGTCCCCGTCTCGATGCTCACGTACCCGGCACTGGTCCGGCTGAGCCGTCACGAGCCGCCACTGTTCGACACCATCCTCGATCTCTGCGCGGGCCGGATCGCCCTCGATGTCGAGGTCAAGGAGCCGGGCTACGAGGCCGAGGTCGTCGAGGCGGCGTCGAGACGTTTTCCTCGCGACCGGCTTCTGTACACGTCCTTCGAGGAGTCGGTGATCACCACGATCAAGCGCCTGGATCGGGATGCGCGGTGCGGCCTGCTGCTCGGGCCGGGCCGGCTCCGCAGCCGCGCCCAGCGGTACGAGGCGCTGCCCTTCGATCTCGCCGAACGGTGTGGGGCCGACGTCCTTGCGGTCCACCAGTGGCTCGCGCCGGTCCGCGGCCGGAGCCGGAGGTTCCCGGGGACCGGCCTGCTCTCCGAGGCGCGGGCGCGGGGGTTTCCGATCATGGTGTGGACCGTCGACGGGCCCCAGCGGCTGCGCTCGTACCTTGCGGACGGGCGGGTGGCAGGGATAATCACTGACCTGCCCGGCCTCGCGGTCGAGACTCGCCGTGGGTTGCTCTCCGGCCAACATCGTGAAGGGACGACGCGACGCAGGGGTGCGGGAATCAGGGAGCGGGACGATGACATGCCAGCCCACGTAACCGGACCAACTCGGCCGGCGTTGACTGATCGAGTGCGCCCGGTGATTCCGAGATGACGCTACCTCGGGCGTATGAGGACCAGCTTGTCGAGCGTGCCAAACAGGACGCAGACGCCTTTGGGGAACTGTACGACCACTACTTCGGGCAGATCTACCGGTTCGTCTTCAGTCGACTGAGAGATCAGGAGGCCGCAGAGGACGTCACCTCAGAGGTCTTTTTCAAAGCACTCCGCGCAATCGGGCGATACAAACCGGCAGGCCATCCCTTCAGTGCCTGGCTCTACCAGATCAGCGTCAATGCCATCAATGATCATTACCGCAGCCGTAAACCGACCTCGAGCCTCGACAGCGCAATCGCTGTCGCCGATCCGGCTCGCCCTGTTGACGACCGTGTCGTGGACAGCGCCGAGGCGGCCCGGGTCTGGGCGGCCATCGACGACCTTCCGCCGCAGCAGAGGGCGGCCATGACCCTGAAACTCGGCGAGGATCTCAAGCTCGCCCAGATCGGCGAGATCCTGGGGAAGAGCGAAGGAGCGGTGAAACTGCTCATCCATCGCGGGATGATCGGGGTCAGGCTCCGCCTCGGGGTCGTTGTCGCCGTCGAGGAGCAGCTCTGATGGCGTGGATGGGCGGATGGTTCGATCCGGAGCTCGAGGACCTGTTCCACGGTGAGCCCGAACTGCTCGAGACGGCACAGCAGGTGCGCGCAGCGCGTCCTCGCGTCGAGCCAGACCCTCGCTTTCAGAATCGCCTCCGCGCACAGCTCGTCGCGGAGGCATCGCGTGGCGCCGCTGCACGGGGCGTCCGGCGCTGGTGGCGTCTCGGTCCTGCGCACTTCGCATGGGGTGGGGCATTCGTCGGGGCGGCCTTGATCACTGCGACGGTCCTCACCTTCGTTTCGAATCACAACTCGGTGCAGACGGTGACCGGGTTCTCACAACTCACGGCCCAGCACCAGGTCAGCCCCAACCAGGTGATCACCGTCGCTTTCAACCAGCCGATGAACGAGCAGGCGGTCGAGGCAGGTGTCCACATCCAGCCGGCGATCAAGGTGACCTACTCGTGGAAGGACAACAGCCTCGTGATCTCGCCGGCGTATCACCTCGCGGCAAACACGCCGTACGTGGTGACCATCGCCCAGACCGCGATCCGCTCCGTCTCGGGCGCGTCGGCGACGGCGCCGATCAACATCACATTCGGGACCGCGCCGACGCCGACGCCGGCCCCGGTCGCGCCACCGTCGCTCACTCCTGTCGTTCTCGGTGTGAACGGCGCCGCCGGATCGCTGCTCTTCGCCCCCGACGGTTCCGTGGTCAGCACGGTCGGAGTCCTGCCCGGGTCTGCGACGACCTCACCCTCGCCATCTCCGACCGCGTCGCCGGCAAGCGCGACGCCGACTCCCGAGGGTGTGATCACGCAGGCACCCGCCGTCCCCGGTGCGCTCGTCGAGTACCCGGCCACGGGAACGCCGACGCAGCTCGGACCGCAGGCGAGCGCTGCAGCGTTCTCGCCGAACGGCAGGTACTTGGCGACGGCGGTAGACGACGGCAACGGCGGGTCGAAGATCTTCGCCAGCCAGAGCAACGGGCAGCAGGCCGACCGCCTCATCGACTCGGCGACGCCCGTCACTGCGCTGACCTGGGTCTCCAACGACACCATCGTCTACACCGACGGCACGAGCATCTTCTCGGTCGACCTGTCGCGCGCCCGGAAGACGCTCGACACGCTCCCTGTGGGAACGGGCACGATCACCGCACTGGTGCCCGGCGGGACATACGCCTACGTCGTCCCGGCAGGCGGCGCCAGCGGTGCGCTCCTCGACTGGAGCACCGGGGCTGACCAGACACTCCAGGGTGCGACCGATGACGTCGCCTTCAGCGGCGACGGCCAGACCGTTGCCTGGATCGACGAGTCGTCGACTCCGAGCCGTCTGCTCACCGAGGCAGTCGGCAGCCAGGGCGCACCGACCATGCTCACCACTCCTGATCAAACCGCAAGCCCAAGTGACGTGACCCTCGACCAGAGCGGCAACGAGGCCGCATATCTGAGTACCAACGCTGCCGGGGTGGCCGAGCTTGTCGTCGCGCAGATTCGAAGTGGCACCCCGCTTGCGATCGCACCGCTGACGGATGTCTCGCAACTGACGCTGTCACCAGGTGGCGACCGGATTGCATTCGTCTCGAATACCGGAGCCGGGGCGAGCATCGAACAAGCTCCTGTCCCGGGCGCGAGTGCCGCGCAGACCGGTTCGCAGATCCCTCTCGATGCCAATGACACGCTGCAGCAATTCGTCCAGGCGCAGGTCGGGCAGAACGGCCAGCCCGACCTCGACACCCTCGCCGCGCTCAGCGCCGCAGGCGTCGACGCTGCGTCCAGCACGCCGCAGAATCTCAGCCGCGCCTACATCATCAACACCTACGTCGAGCCGGACGGCGGCGTCCTGGCGAGCATCGAATTGATCGTCGACCCTAATGCGGTGCACACGACTGCGAGAGTCGCGAGCGAGACGATCCTCCTCGCGCAGCAGGCAACGGGGGGCTATCTGGTCACGTCGGCGTCGACCACGCAACTCCGCGACGAATCCGCGGGGCCGCACGTGGTCCAGGTCAGCTCGACCACCACGGCCGGCGTCACCACCCTCCAGGTCAGCTTTGACAGCGACCTCGATCCGAGCACGGTGGCCGACGCGATCTCGGTGGTGTCGCAGTCTGGCTCGACGCTCCCCTCGACAGCCGTGTATGACGCCGACACGCGTACCGCCACAGTCACGATCGCCAATGCGCCGTCCGGCACGCTGACCCTCGATATCGCCACCACGCTTGACGACTTCGAGGGGCAGGCGCTCGCGCACAGCTTCGCGGCTCAGGTCGAAGCAAGCTCCTAGACGCGGCGCTCCGTGACGGCGCAGTACACGGTGGCGTGCACAGGAATGCGCATGGTTCCGTCGGCGGCAGTGCAGGGCGCCAGGGCACGCTGACACGCGGCGCGCAGCGCTTCCACGGCATCGTCCGGTTGGTTCGCGAGCTCGATGGCGACGGACCGCTCCGTGACCAGCGCAGCCCAGTACGTGGCGATACCGTCGAATCGCACGACGTCATGCACTGACACGGGTTCCCAGCCTTCGGCCTGTCGGGGGTCGGGACGTGCGAGACAGCGTGTGAGGAACGGTGAGGTCATCCCGAGAACGTCGTGCAACGCATGTGCGAGCGCGGCTTCGTGGAGCGGCGCGTCCGTACCCCACGTGAGCACGGCCGCGCACCCGTTGGAACGCATCGCTTCTCGGGCCACGTGGAGCAGCGGGTCACCACCCCAGAATCCCAGCGTGCACAACGATGCGATCCGGTCGTACGACGCATCGAGCAATGGGGACGCACCGTCGGTGGCGAGCTTCGAGGAAACAGCGCATCCGGTCGCCGCGACACCGGCTTCCGCGCGCCGAAGGAGCGCGGGGTCCTTGTCGACGAGCACAACGTTTCCCCGTGCGCCGACTGCGCCACCGAGCGCCACCCCGAGAGTCCCGCCGTCGCACATCAGGTCGCACACGGTCTCGCCCGGGCGCACACCGAGCATGCTGACGACCTGCTCGGCGAGTGGCCGCAGCACCGCGCTCGCGTACCGCCGCCCGAACCGCGGCTCCACGACGCTACCCGGAGACGGCGACTGCGGCGGCGATCGCCGCGGCGCGCGCCGGATCGCGCACGACCCGCCGCAACGGCTCCTGACGTTTCGCCCATTCGTCAGCGCTCGCGACCAGCTCCGGATGCTGCTCGATGAACGCCGTGCTGTAGTTCCCCGCACGAAAGTCCGGGTCGTCGATCACCGCGAGGTGGTAGGCGATGTTGGTGTGGATGCCGGTGATCACATATTCCAGCAGCGCACGGCGCATGCGGTCGAGCGCCATGTCGCGGGTCGGCGCGTAGGTGATCAGCTTGGCGATCATCGGGTCGTAGTTGGGAGAGACGAGACCCGGGTTCACGAGCGAACTGTCGACGCGGACGCCGGGTCCGGCCGGTTCGTGGTATCCGGTCACCTGGCCCGGCGACGGGAGGAAGCCGCGTGCGTAGTTCTCCGCATTGATCCGGCATTCGACCGCATGCCCGCGCGGGGTGACATCTGCCTGGGTCATCGTGAGGCGCTCTCCGGCCGCGATGCGTAATTGCTCGGCGACGAGGTCGATGCCGTAGACGAGCTCCGTGATCGGGTGCTCCACCTGCAGGCGCGTGTTCATCTCGAGGAAAAAGAACTCCCCGTCGCGGTAGATGAACTCCACAGTTCCGGCATTGACATATCCGACTGCTCGCGCAGCAGTCACCGCTGCGTCACCCATGCGCGCGCGTGTCGCCGCGTCGATGACGGGCGATGGCGCCTCCTCGATGATCTTCTGATGGCGGCGTTGGATCGAGCATTCGCGCTCGCCGAGGTGAATGACGTTGCCGTGTGTGTCCGCCAGCACCTGGATCTCGATGTGGCGCGGCTCCTCGAGGTAGCGCTCGAGAAAGATGGTGTCGTTGCCGAATGCTCGTTGCGCCGTGCTCTTCGCCGTGTCGAATGACCCGCGCAGCTCCTCCTCGTCGCGGGCGACGCGCATGCCGATGCCACCACCGCCGGCGCTCGCTTTGATGAGGACCGGGTACCCGATGGCCGCCGCTGCGATGACGGTTTCCTCGATGTCGCCGAGGGCACCGGTTCCGGGAACGACGGGGACCCCGGAGTTGCGCATGCGCTCGCGAGCGGGGACCTTCTCCCCCATTGCCGCCATCGCATCCGGCGGAGGTCCGACGAAGACGATCCCGTTGTTCGCGCACGCACGCGCCAGCTGCTGGTTCTCGCTGAGAAACCCGTACCCGGGATGAATCGCCTGCGCTCCGGTTGATCCGGCGGCGTCGATGATGCGGTCGATCAGCAGGTACGACTGCGCTGCGGGAGCCGGACCGATCTCGACAGCCTCGTCGGCGAGCAGGACGAATGCAGCGCCGCGGTCGACATCGCTGTGCACCGCAACGGTCCGGACGCCGAGGTCGCGGCATCCACGGATGATGCGCAGCGCTATCTCCCCGCGGTTGGCGATGAGGACCTTGTCGAACATACTCTGACTTCCCGTGGCGCTCAGGCGCCGATCTGGATCAGGGGTGCGCGAGGGCTGACCACAACACCCTCCTTCACGTACACCTCGGTGACGGTCCCCGCTCGCGTCGCGGTGATGTCGTTCTGCATCTTCATCGCCTCGAGCACGCACACCACGTCACCGAGCGCGACGTGGTCGCCGACCTTGACGTTCACCTTGAGCAGCAGCCCCTGCATCGGCGAGACCACCGTCCCATCACGGACGGTCGGCGCCACGGGAGCCGCCGGCGCGGCAGCAGCGGCGACGCCGGTGTCGACCCCGCCGATGATGCGCACCGCGTAACTCTGCCCGTCGACCTCGACCGTGAGCTCGCGAACCGGCAGCGCCTGGGCCGCCTCACCCTGCGTCTCGACCGCGGCGGCGTGGGAATCCGCGAGCAGCTCGGAGGAGCCGACCGCGGGCGCAGGTTCCGGCTCGTCGCCGAGTCGCTCGGCGACTGCGTCACCGCGCACGAGGTTGAGGTACGCATTCGGAAACAGCGCGTAGGTGACCATCGCGTCGGCATCCGGTGTGGGGTATCCCTCTCGGATGAGCTCGCGCCGGGTGGTCGCCATCGCGGGCTCGAGGAGGTCGGCCGGGCGGCAGGTGATCGGTTCCTCCCGGCCGTTGACGAGCCGCCGAACCTCACGATCGACCGGTTCCGGGGGATCGCCGTAGAGGCCGAGGCAGTAGTCCTTGATCTCCTGGCTGATGGTCGCGTAGCGGTCTCCCTCGACCACGTTGTAGACCGCCTGCGTGGCCATGATCTCCGTCAGTGGCGTGATGAGCGGTGGGTACCCGAGCTCGGCACGGACCTGGACGACATCGGCCTCCACCTCGGCCAGACGGTCCAGTGCATTGCGCTCACGCAGCTCCGCCATTGCGTGTCCCATCGCCGACGGCGGGAGCAGCCCGCGCAGCGCCGAGGTATCGAGCCGAGCGGCGAGCGGATCAACGACGTCCGTGTATGACACCAGTTCCTGCTCGAGCACGAGTGCAGCCGCGGCGACGCGCTCGAGGTCGAGACCGGGATCGACGTCGGTTCCGGCAAACCCTGCGATCAAAGCCTCGGCGCCGGGCATCGACGCGCCGCCGGCCAGTGGCGAGAGCGCGCAGTCGGCACGGTACGCGCCCGCGCCAGCGGCGGCGTGGCACGCCAGGGCGGCCATCCCCGTCTGCGCGGAGATCGAGACCGCCACCGGGACGCCCGCCGCCTCTCGGATGACCTGGACCGCCCCGGCTGCGGCCGCCGCGCCGAGCACGCCCAGCGGATCATGGAGGCAGATGGTGGGGTAGCCGGCGTCGACGAGCCTGCGAGCCACGTCGCCGAGCCCGTCGAGGCCGCGGCCCGGCACCTCGTTGTAGACGATGACTCCCTCTGCCTGCTTCCCGGTCGCCGCGATCGCCTTCGCGCAGCGCTCGAGGTTGCGAACGTCGTTGAGGGGGTCGTAGCAGCGGAAGATGTCGACCCCCGCGGCCGCCGAGGTTTCGATGAAGGCGTCAACGAGGTCGTCGGGCACCTGGCGGTGGCCGACCAGCGACTGCCCGCCGATGACCGCCAGGAACGGGGTGATCGGCGCCGCCGCGCGGATGGCGCGGAGCCGCGCGAACGGATCCTCGGCGAGAAACCGCAGCGATGCTTCGAAGGTCGAACCGCCGAAGACGTCGAGCGCCGCGAAACCGCAGTGGTCGAGGGTCTCCGCAACCGGCAGAGCATGGCGGAGGCGCAGCCTGCTGACCATCAGCGACTGCTGCCCATGGCGGAGCGACGTCTCCACCAACTCTAGTCGGGGCACAGCGGGCCATTCTAGAGGTCCGCCGGTATACCCCTCCTACTCGAAGCGGAATCCCTCGGGGAGCTGGACCTTCGAGCGCATGCGCGCCCGCTCCTCTTTGATGCGCCCGGCCACCTCGGCATCGAACAGACCGATGATCTCGGCGGCGAGATGCCCGGCATTGCGCGCCCCCATCGGGCCGACGGCAACGGTGGCGACAGGGATGCCGGGCGGCATCTGCACGATGGAGAGCAGGGAGTCGAATCCGGCGAGCGGGGTCGCCGCCAGCGGCACACCGATCACCGGGAGGGTGGTCAGCGACGCGAGCACGCCAGGGAGGTGGGCGGCGGCTCCGGCGCCGGCAATCAGGACGCGCAGCCCGCGCTCGTATGCCGCGAGCGCATATGCGCGAACCACGTCACCGGCGCGGTGCGCGGACATGACGCCGATCTCCCAACCGATCCCGTACCCGTCGAGCACCTCACCACAGGTGTTCATCACCGGCAGGTCGGACTCACTGCCGACGACGATGCCGACGCGGACCGGCTCCGTCACGCGCGGGTCCCCGCAGCGACTGGGCGTCCGATGTCGGCGCGGGACTGCATACCGTCGAAGTGCACGCGCGAAAGATTGCCATATGCACGGGTCCGCGCCGCCTCGATGTCGCCGGCGACGGCGGTGATACAGAGCACGCGTCCACCCGCGGTCCGCAGGGTCCCGTCGGCGTCGCGAGCGGTTCCCGCGTGGAAGCAGAGCACGTCGCTGTCGAGCGCGCCGATGCCGCTGATCACGTCGCCGCGCCGCACGTCCCCGGGATAGCCGGCGGCAGCCGCGACAACGCCGACTGCCGCCCCGCGCGCCGCTGGTGCAATGCCCGCTCCAACCTCGCCCCGGGCGCATGCGGTGAGCACATCGAGCAGGGACTCGTCGAGGAGCGGCAGGACAACCTGTGTCTCCGGGTCGCCGAAACGAGCGTTGAACTCGAGCACGCGCACGCCGTCCGGTGTGAGTATCAGACCCGCGTACAGACACCCGACGAAGGGGTTTCCCCGCTGCCGCAGCGCGTCGATACAGGGGTGGAGCACCGTGCGCGAGATCTCCGCGATGAACTCGCTCGACGAATCAGGAGGTGGTGCAATCGCCCCCATGCCACCGGTGTTGGCGCCGCGGTCGCCGTCGAAGATGCGTTTGTGATCGCGAGCCGGAACCAGGCACCGCACGTTGCGTCCGTCGCTGAGCCCGAAGATGCTCACCTCAACCCCACGGAGCACTTCCTCGATCACCACCTGCCGCCCGGCGTCGCCGAAGCGCAGCGCACCGAGGCACTCGTCGAGTGCACGTTCGGACTCATCGGTGCCGCCGCAGATGACGACTCCCTTGCCGAGCGCGAGGCCGTCCGCCTTGACGACGCACACGCCACCGAGCTCGGCGACGAACGCGCTGAGCTGCTTGCGATCGTCCGCTCCGCCCGCGATCCAGCGCGCGGTGGGGATCCCCGCCGCGTCCATCACCTGCTTCGCGTACGTCTTCGACGACTCGATGCGCGCCGCAGCGGCGGTGGGTCCGAAGACGAGCACGCCACGTGCTGCGCACGCGTCGGCGACACCGGCCGCGGCTGCCGCGTCGGGTCCGATGATGACCAGGTCGACCGCGCGCTCGACCGCGAGTGTGGCCACCGCCCGGGCGTCGGTGACGTCGACGGCGACGTTCTCGGCGATCTCGCCGGTGCCGCCGTTACCGGGAGCGACGATGATCGCCACGTCGGGTGCATCGCGGCGGCACGCCCACGCCAGCGCGTGCTCGCGTCCCCCGGATCCGACGATGAGTACCCGCCCTATTCCCATTCGATCGTCGACGGCGGTTTGCTCGAGATGTCGTAGACGACGCGATTCACGCCCGGCACCTCGTTGACGATGCGCCGGCTGATCAATCCGAGCACGTCATAGGGGACTTTCGCCCAGTCCGCGGTCATGCCGTCCTCGCTCTCCACGATGCGAACCGCCACGACGTTGCCGTAGGTCCGGAAGTCACCCATGACACCCACCGACGAGATCGGCGTGAGGATCGCGAAGGACTGCCACACCTTTCGATACAGACCACTGCGCTTGATCTCGTCGATGACGACCCAGTCGGCGGCGCGGAGTGTTTCGAGTCGTTCTCGGGTCACTTCGCCGATGATCCGGATCGCGAGACCCGGCCCCGGGAACGGCTGGCGGAAGACCATGTCCTCGGGAAGTCCCAGGGCGAGACCGACGTTGCGCACCTCGTCCTTGAACAGGTAGCGCAGCGGCTCGACGAGCTCGAAGCGAAGGTTCTCGGGCAGCCCGCCGACGTTGTGGTGAGTCTTGATCTTGGTGGCGTTGTGGGTGTCGTGCGATGTCGACTCGATGACGTCCGGGTAGAGCGTTCCCTGCGCGAGGAAGTCGATCTCGCCGAGACGCGTTGCCTGTTCCTCGAAGACGCGGATGAACGTCGCCCCGATGCGCCGGCGCTTCTCCTCCGGGTCGATGACCCCGGCGAGCGCGTCGAGAAACTGGTCGGTCGCGTCCACGTGGACCAGGCGGATATGCCGCTGGGTGATCATCACATCGACCACCCGGTCACCCTCGCCACGGCGGAGCAGCCCGTTGTCGACAAAGACGCAGGTGAGCTGGTCACCCACCGCGCGATGGACGAGGGTGGCGGCGACGGCCGAGTCGACACCTCCGCTCAGTGCGCAGATCACCTTGCCATCGCCGATCTGCCGGCGCAGCGCGGCGATCGTCGTCTCGATGAACGAGTCCGCCTGCCAGGTGCCCGCGCAGCCGCACACGTCGATGAGGAAGTTGCGCAGGACGTCGCGTCCCAGCGGCGTGTGCGCGACCTCGAGATGGAACTGGATGCCGTAGCGACGACCCGGTCCGACGAAGGCCGCGCACGACGAGTTGAGGGAGTGCGCGATCGCCCGGAAACCGGTGGGGAGCTCGGTGATGACGTCGCCATGTGACATCCAGACCGCGAGCTCCGAGGGGAGTTTGGCGAAGAGGCCGGCGTTGTCGTCGACGGTGACCGACGCGCTCCCGTACTCGCGACGCTCCGCGGGGGCAACTGCGCCGCCGAGGTCCACCGCGAGGAGCTGCATCCCGTAGCAGATACCGAGGATCGGGATGTCGAGGTCGTAGAGGGCAGGATCGGGATGCGGTGCGCCGGGCTCGAACACCGATGCGGGCCCGCCGCTGAAGATGATCCCGCGCGGAGCCCTGCGGCGGATCTCCTCGGCGCTGATGGAGCCCGGAACGAGCTCGCAGTACACCTTTGCCTCGCGCACGCGACGCGCGATCAACTGACTGTACTGGCTCCCGAAATCGAGGACGAGGATCGTGTCCTGCGCGATCTGCGCAGGCGCCTGTGCCACAGCCCCTGCATCAGTCGCAACAGTCATCACCGTCCTCCCACCGCTCCTCAGACCCCCATGCCGACACGCTGCTCGCGTTGCTGCAATTTGCCTTCCGTCTTGATCGAGGGCGCGATCACCATCTCGGTCTCCTGGAATTCGGCAATCGTGCGTGCACCGCAGACGCCCATTGCGGCTTTCAGCGCTCCGACCAGATTCATGCTGCCGTCATCGACGTGCGCGGGTCCGAAAAGGATCTCGCGGAGCGTGCCTTTGATGCCGGTGCGAATGCGCGTGCCGCGGGGCAGATTCGGGTCCGGTGTCGCCATGCCCCAGTGGTTGCCGTGTCCGGCGGCTTCGGACGCCGACGCGAAGATCGAGCCGATCATCACCGCATCCGCGCCACTGGCGAATGCCTTCGCGACGTCGCCGCCAAGACGCATGCCGCCGTCGGTGATGATCGCGACGCGCTCGCCGCTGCGCCTGAAGTGGTCGTCACGAGCAGCTGCGCAGTCGCTGGTTGCCGTCACCTGCGGCACTCCGACACCGAGCACCGCGCGCGTGGTGCAGGCGGCTCCCGGGCCGACGCCGACCAGCAGTCCCTTGATCCCCGTGTCCATGAGCTCGAGCGCCGTCGCGTAATCGACGCAGTTGCCGGCGACGATCGGGATGTCGACGGAATGGGTCAGCTCCGAGAAGGAGAGGTGCTTGTACGACCGGCTCACGTGACGGGCGGTGAGCACTGTCCCCTGGACCACCAGCATGTGCGCGCCGGCCTCCTGGACGATCGGAGCGCGGCGCTCGGCGTGCGCAGGGACCGTCGACACGGCGCATGCGACGCCGCCGGCGGTGATCTCCTCGATTCGCTGACCGATGAGCCCGTCCTGCACCGGTGCGGTGTAGATCTTCTGCAGCAGCGTGTTGATCTTGTCGACCGGCGAATCGGCGATCTCCGCCAGCACCTCGGCCGGATCCTCGTACCGAGTTTGCACTCCGTCGAGGTTGAGGACCGCGAGGCCCCCGAGCTTTCCCATCTCCTTCGCGAAGTGGGTATCGACGACACCATCCATTGCAGCGGCGAGGAATGGGATCTCGAGTGCCGTCCCGTTGACGGCGAACGTGACATCGATTTCAGCGGGATTGACCGTCACGCGGCCCGGGACCAGCGCCACCTCGTCGAACCCGTAGGCGCGTCGGGCCCGCTTGCCTCTGCCCAACTCGAACTCCATCTGGAGATTCTACAGGAGTGACCGGGGAGTCCGGCCTTGTTATCCCACCATCTTGTGGGGCCGGACACACGCACCCACCACATCTGGTGGTGACGCGGGAGCCAAGGACCGCCTACGGGTAGATGCCCCGAACGCGCGTGGCCTCGGCCACCTTGGTCACCGCGATCCGAAACGCGGCGTCGCGCAGCGTGATCGAATGGGATTGCGCCTCGCCCCGGACCTGTTGATAGCTCCGGGTCATCACCTCGCGGAGGCGCGAGTTCACCTCGCCCGAACCCCAGAAGTACGCCTGCATGTCCTGCACCCATTCGAAGTAGGACACGACCACGCCGCCGGCACTGGCGAGAATGTCCGGGAGGATGAGGACGCCGCGCGCATTGAGCTCGGCGTCGGCCTCCACGGTGAGCGGCGCGTTCGCGCCCTCCGCGATCACCCTGGCTCGAACGCGGCCGGCGTTGCGCTCGCTGATCTGCGCCTCGAGCGCCGCGGGGACCAGCACGTCGACGTCGAGGGCCAGCAGCTCGTCACGGTCGACTTGTTCCGCGCCGCCATAGTCGGCGAAGTGACCGCCCTCCTCCTTGAGGTGGCGCAGCGCAGTCAGGTCGAGCCCTTCGGGGCGATACAGCCCGCACGTGCTGTCGGAGACGGCAACGACCGTCATGCCCTCAGCGGTCAGCAACTCGGCGCACACACCGCCGACCTTGCCAAATCCCTGGATCGCCACACGTGCGCCCGACGGATCCATGCCGGCGTCGCGCATGGCGAGCACCGTGACAATGGTCAGACCGCGCCCGGGCCCGGTGAACCGACCCTCCGAGCCACCGATCGACTGCGGTTTCCCGGTCACCGACGCGGGCACGGAGAAGCCCGCGTGCATCGACAGCGTGTCCATGATCCACGCCATCACCTGCGGACCGGTGCCGAGGTCGGGTGCCGGAATGTCACGGTCCGGCCCGACGATGAGCGAGATCTCCGTCGTGAACCGTCTGGTGAGACGTTCCAACTCGGTGAGGCTGAGCGCATGCGGGTCACAGATCACGCCACCCTTTGCTCCGCCAAACGGGACGTCGGCGACCGCTGTCTTCCAGGTCATGTACATCGCCAGCGCTCGTGCATCGTCGAGGGTCATTGACGGGTGGAAGCGCAATCCGCCTTTCGCCGGTCCACGCGCAATGTTGTGCTGCACGCGAAAGCCGGTGAAGACCTGGAACGAACCGTCGTCCATCTCCACTGGGAAATGCACGGTCAGCTCGCGTTTGACCTCGCGCAGCACCGCACGCACGGAATCGTCCAACCCGAGGGCATCGGCGGTGGCGTCGAACTGCCGCTGAGCAATGCTCAGGGCGGAGCGCTCATTGAACCCGGACATGCGCAGGCCGCACTATACGCAACTGGGCAGCGGTTTAGGTCGGTCGCGACACCCCGGATTAGGCATTCCCGCATGTCGTGTAGTTGCCTGCCATGGCAGCAACCCAGTGCACAATCATTGACAATCATGATCCCAACCAGCATGCTATACGAGAACGATCGGAGGTTTTGGACACCTCCTGTCACAAACAACAAGGAGGCCCATAGGTTATGGCCAGGACCAGACGTAGGCGAGGCGGCGTCGAGAAGGCCGTCAAACGCACCGTGAGGCGCGTAGGGACGACAGCTCGCCGTCGCGCACCCGCCGCTGGTGGCGATCTCGTTAAAGCGGTGCAGAACCTCGTGAAGGCGTTGCCCGTCGGCGAGTTGGAAAAGAGACTTGCGGGCCTCGAGAAGACTGTTGCGCGGCTCGAAACGAGTCTGCGTGGCGCAGCCAAGCGCGCGGGAACCGCAGTCCGCGGTAGCAAGACCACCGCTGCCAAACGCACAACCGCGAAACGCGGCACGGCCAAGCGGGCGACCGCAAAGCGTGCGACGGCCAAGCGGGCGACCGCAAAGCGCGCCGGCGCCAAGAAGACGACGGCACGGAAGACCACGGCCCGCAAGCCGGCGGCTCGGAAGACCACTGCGCGCAAGACCACGGCCCGCAAGCCGGCGGCGCGCAAGACGACCGCTCGTAAGACCACTGCGCGCAAGACCACGGCTCGTAAGCCGGCGGCTGCTCGCAAGACCACCGCGCGCAAGACCACGGCCCGTAAGCCGGCGGCTGCTCGCAAGACCACCGCGCGCAAGACCACGGCCCGTAAGCCGGCGGCTGCTCGCAAGACCACCGCGCGCAAGCCGGTGACCCGGCGTCGCGTCGTGCGCAAGCCTGTCGCTGCACCGCCCGCAGCGGCTCCGGCGACCACGACCCCAAGCTGAGGACAGCGCACATCGATTTCGAGAAGGCCTCCGGCACCAGCCGGGGGCCTTCTTCGTGTCACGGCTTCGAGCGCGACACCGTGCTCAGGCGGCGAGCACCTGAGCGATCACGGCCGCGGCGCGCCCGGCTTCAGCGGCGTCCACACCAAGGTGCGTGACGCAGCGGAGCGTGTGCGGTCCCATCGTCCCCACGAGGACGTTCTCATCGCGTATCCGAGCCGCCAGGTTCGCCGCAGGCTCGATTGTGTCGAACATGACGATGTTGGTCGGAACCGCCGGTCGCTGCAACCGCGCCGCAGGGCATTCGCCCACCGCCGCTGCGATGACACTCGCATTGGCGTGGTCCTCCGCGAGCCGGGCGACGTTGTGCTCGAGTGCATACAGGCCCGCGGCGGCGATGATACCGGCCTGACGCATGCCGCCGCCAAGACGCTTGCGCCAGCGGCGCACGGTGGCGATCGTGACAGTGTCGCCCGCGACGACGGAGCCCACGGGCGCGCCAAGGCCCTTGCTGATGCAGACGGTGACGGTGTCGCATTCATCCACCAGGTCCGCGGGCGCGACCCCGAGTGCTGTGGCGGCGTTGAAGAGCCGAGCGCCGTCACAGTGCACCCGGAGGCCGAGGGCGTGCGCGGCGTGCGTGGCCACATGCAGGCGTGTCGCATCGATGGCGGCCCCGCCTCGCCGGTTGTGCGTGTTCTCGAGACAGAGCAGCGTGGAGACGGGCTGATGGATGTCCTGGATCCGGACCGCCGCCGCAATTGACTCCGCGTCGGGAACGCCGTCGACGCTGTCGAGAACGCGGAGCTGGATGCCGGCGACGATCGCCGTGCCTCCGACTTCGTAGACGACCACGTGCGCCTGCGCGTCCGCGATGACCTCATCGCCGGGTCGGGTCTGCGCGGCGACGCACGTCAGGTTCCCCATGGTGCCGCTCGGCACGAACACGGCCGCTTCCTTGCCGAGCAGGCGCGCCATGTCCTCTTCGAGGCGGCGTACCGTCGAATCCTCGCCCCAGACATCGTCACCGACCTCGGCGCGTGCCATGGCGGCACGCATTCCAGCATCGGGGACGGTCAGGGTGTCACTCCGGAGATCGACGAGACCCGGCACCGGCATTGCCACCGAAATGTGACACTTTTCAGGTGCCCATCGTCGTCATCAATTTCATCGACGGCGAGGTCGTTCTCGCCGAGGCGCCGGAGATCACGTTTGATCTCGCGATCCTCGATGCCGAGTTGCGTTCGATCAATCAGAACAGCGAGCGTGCCCTGTTCCCGGTGAGCGCGATCCGGCAGATCCTCGTCGGCGATCCGGAACCGGCACCGCCTGAGACGGAGGTCGCGACGTGGGATCGGGCCGCATTCCACTTCATCGACGGTATGGTGCTCCGCGCGTCGATCCGCTCGGATGCGCATCTCGGTCGGTACGGGGGTGTCTGGCGGATCGTCGAGCCGGGTTCCAACGAACTCCGCACCATCGCCGTTCCGTACGCGGCGCTCAAGGGTGTGTACCAGATCCGTCAGTGGGACAGCCGGCCGGCGAGTGAGCGGGACGAACATGCCGAGCTCGACCAGCTCGCCCGCGTGCTCGCGGAGCGTGAGCGGACGATCGCCGGGGGCGGCACCGTGCCGACGCGGCGGCCGCTCCTGTCGCGAATGCGACGCCCGCCGGGTTCGGCCTGATATCGGACCTGTCGCGCATCTGTCGACAGCGCAGAGGCGTCTCTGACCCCGTGGTACCGTCGGCGCTGTGACCACCACGCTGGTGCGTGGCGAGCCCGAGGTCGGCGATGCCCCCCCTTCGCTGACCAGCCGACTCCTCACCCCAAAAACACTCGCGTCCCTCGGCATCGCCGTCGTCATCGTCGGCGTGGCACTGTGGCGCGCCCCGATCGACTGGGGCGCCGCCTGGGACAACATCCGCCACGCGAATCCTCTCCTCTATGTTGCGGCCCTCGCGGTCTACTACTCGTCGTTCGTGCTGCGCTCGATCCGCTGGCACGTGCTGCTCAAGAACGCCGGGGAGGACCGCCCGTCGAGATCCCTGGTCGGCATCGTGATCACGTCGTTCTTCGTCAACTGCGTGGTGCCCGCGAAGATGGGCGACATCTACCGTGGGTATCTCGCCAAGCAGAAGCTCGGCATCCCGGTCAGCAAGGCCCTCGGCACCATCATCGCCGAGCGCCTCATCGACCTCATCGTGCTCATGTCACTGCTGCTCGCCGCCGGCGCCGTCGTGTTTCGCACCAAGGCGCCGGGGATTCTCATCCCCTATGTCGTGATCGGTGTGGCCGTCTGCCTCGCCGGTGTCGGCGTCATCCTCGTGATGCGCGCCGGCCGTGGACAGCGGGTGCTCCGTCACCTGCCGGAAGCGGTCTTCCACCGGTACGAGAGCCTCCGCCTCGGGACTGTCGACTCGTTTGCCCGCCTGCCCACCCTGCTCGTGCTCACGGTGCTCGTGTGGACGGCTGAGGGAGCACGCCTCGGGCTCGTGGTTTTCTCGCTCCACCTTGCCGGCGTCCATCTGGGGCCATCGCAGTTCCTGCTCATCGCGCTGGTGGCGGCGCTGCTGACGACCGTGCCATTCCTTCCCGGTGGCCTCGGTCTCGTCGAGGCGGGCATGATCGGTGTGCTCATCACCGTCGGAGGCGTGCCCAACTCCGCAGCCGTGTCGATCACGCTCCTCGACCGAAGCATCAGCTACGGCAGCCTGGTGCTGATCGGATTCATCATCTTCGTCGTGACCCACGTGCATGTTCCCAAGGCGCAGCGGGTCGCCGCGCAGGGGTGAGGGCGCTCGTCACCGGCGGGGCCGGATTCATCGGCTCGCATATCACCGATGCGGTGATCGACGCCGGTCACACCGTGACCGTGATCGACGACCTCTCCCGCGGCAGGCGTGAGCAGGTGAACCCCGCCGCGACCTTCGTGGCACTCGACATCACGTCGCCGGAGCTCGCCGCTGCGTTCGCCGACGCGCATCCTGACGTGATCTTTCACGCGGCAGCGCAGATCGATGTTCGCGAGTCGGTGCGCGACCCGCTGCACGACGCTGACGTCAACGTGGTCGGCACCGTGAACGTGCTGAGCGCCGCGGTCGACGCGGGAGCGCGTCGCGTCATTTTCGCGTCGAGTGGCGGTGCGATCTACGGCGATACGGACGTCATTCCAACACCGGAGGAGCACCCCTGCCGCCCCGAGTCGCCGTACGGAACGGCCAAGCTCTGCGGAGAGGCGTACGGCGGCACCTTCAGCCGCCAGGCCGGTCTCGAGTTCGTCGGTCTCCGCTACGCGAACGTCTACGGCCCTCGTCAGGATCCGCATGGTGAGGCGGGCGTCGTCGCCATCTTCGCCACCCGGCTCGTGCATGGGCAGGCTGTGGTGATCAACGGCGACGGGACACAGACGCGTGACTACGTTCACGTCCACGATGTCGTGCGCGCCAACCTCGCGGCGGTTGACGGCCCGACCGGCGTGTACAACATCGGCACCGGCGTCGAGACCGACGTCAACACCCTCTACCGGATGCTCGCAGCAGCATCGGGAGTCAACGCGGTTGCGCGGCACGGCCCCGCAAAATCCGGGGAGCAACGACGGTCCTGCCTCGACACGACGGCTGCGCGCGAGCGTCTCGGCTGGAAGGCAACCGTGACCTTCGCGGACGGGGTGCTGTCGACCGTCGAGTACTTCAGGACCGCCGGCTAGCGACCGAGCTCCGAGCGCGCGTGTTCGAGGTTCGCGGATCCACGACTCCGCAGCCTGACTCCGGCGTCCCGCAGCGCCTCATCTCTCGCATAGGCGGGTGACTCCGCCAGTCGAGCCGACCAGCTCAGCTCATCGACCGCGAGCTCCAACGCGGTCCGTGCCTGGTCGAGCGCCACCGCCACCGGGATTGCGGCGATGCGTTCGAGCGCCTGGGCGCATCCGTCCAGCGTGCGTCTGAGAGCGTGCGCCGACGTGGCGTCCTCTGAAGACGGGCTTCCCTCGAGTGCCTTCGCCGCGTCGGTCACCGTGTCGAGCACCGCAACCAGCACCGCATGCGGATCCTCTTCAACAGTGGCGCCGGCGCCCATCATCCGGTAGGCGCCGACCAGGAACAGCACCACGACCACCGCGGCGATGACATAGATGACCGTCACTGCCGGTCGTCGCCGCTTACTTGTAGCGGAAGGTGATGCGCCCGCGCGAGAGGTCGTATGGGCTCAGTTCGACGCGGACCCGGTCCCCGATGAGGATGCGGATGTAGAACTTGCGCATCTTTCCCGAGGTGTACGCGAGCACATCCTGACCCGTCTGCAAGCGCACCTTGAACATCGCGTTCGGCAACGGCTCGACCACCGTCGCGTCCATCTCGATGGTCTCTTCCTTGACCTCGACCTGGGGGGTACCGTCGGAAGCGTCCCGTCGACGGACGGGGCCGCGCCGGCGGGTACTACCGGGGCGGGGTGGGCGTCGTGCCAAACAGGGTCTCCTCGAAGCTGAACGGGCGGTTGGCGAGCGTATCACGGAGCCGTTCCCTGGTAACGTCGTGCGGATGCGGACGCGAGATCGATCTCCCTTCCTTGACGCGTTGCGCGAGCGCGTGCTGGTTTTCGACGGTGCGATGGGCACCAGCCTGCAGGCGGAGAACCTCACCGGCGACGATTTCGGCGGCGCGGCGCTCGAGGGATGGATGGACGGCCTCGCCATCCACGCCCCGCAGGTCGTCGAGCGGGTGCACCGGAGTTTCCTCGATGCGGGCTGTGACGTCATCGAGACGTGCACCTTTCAAGCAACCCGCCCTCGTCTCGAGGAGTGGGGCCAGGGGGAACTCACCACTGACCTGAACGTCTCCGCGGCCCGGCTCGCGCGGAGGATCGCGGACGAGTACGCGCAGGACGGACGGCCGCGGTTCGTCGCGGGAAGCATGGGGCCCACGGGTTTCCTGCCCGCATCGAGCGATCCGGGAATGAGCCGGCTCGGGTTTGGGGACCTCGTGCCGGTCTACCGGGAGCAGGCGGCCTCGCTGATTCTCGGCGGTGTCGACGTGCTCATCATCGAGACGCAGCAGGACATCCTCGAGACAAAGGCAGCCGTCTTCGGCGCCCGCGCCGCTGCCACAGACGCCGGTCGTGCCGTGGCGATCATGACCACGGTGTCGCTGGACGTCACCGGCCGGATGCTGCTCGGCACCGACGCTGCGGCGGTGCTCGCAGTGCTCTCCGCGCTGCACGTCGACGTCATCGGCTTCAACTGCTCGACCGGTCCGGAGCACATGCGCGAACCGATCCGCTACATCACGTCGCACACGTCGCTGCCCGTCGCATGCATCCCCAACGCCGGCCTTCCACTGAACGTCGACGGTCGCGCGCACTACCCGCTGCAACCGGTGCCGATGGCCACCGAGCTCGCGAGCTTCGTCAGTGAGTACGGCGTCAGCGTCGTCGGCGGATGTTGCGGGTCGACCCCGGAACACATCCGGGAGCTGGTGGCGCGAGTCGGGTCGGCATCACGCGCACAGACGACGCCGGATCTCGAGCCGCGCCTGGCAAGCAGCATGCACGCGATCGACCTCCGTCAGCAGCCTGCTCCGCTGCTCATCGGAGAGCGGGTCAATGCTCAGGGATCGCGTGCGATCAAGCGTCTCCTCCTCGCAGACGACTACGACGGGATCCTCGGCATCGCCCGGACGCAGGTCGAGGGCGGTGCGCATGCGCTCGACCTGTGCGTCGCCGTCACCGAGCGCAGCGATGAGTCGGAGCAGATGCGGACTGTCGTCAAGACGCTGCAGATGAGCATCGATGCGCCACTCGTCATCGACAGCACCGACGCCGACGTCATCAAGGCCGCGCTCGAGGTGTACCCGGGTCGCGGCATCGTCAACAGCGTCAACCTCGAGAACGGACGGGTCCGCTGCGACGCGGTGCTGCCGTCGGTGCGCGATCACGGCGCGTGCGTCATCGCGCTGACGATCGACGAGCAGGGGATGGCACGCACCGCCGATCGCAAGCTCGAGATCGCGCGGCGCATTCACGACCTCGCGCGCGATGACTTCGCGCTCACGCCCGACCAGCTGATCTTCGATGCGCTCACGTTCACGCTCGCCACCGGCGAGGCCGAGTGGATCGACTCGGCGCACGAGACCATCGAGGGCATCAGCGCCATCAAGCGCGCGTTGCCCGGCGTGCTCACGGTGCTCGGCGTGTCCAACGTCTCGTTCGGGCTGGCGCCGCACATGCGCCCGATCCTCAACAGCGTCTTCCTGCATCACTGCGTCCAGGCGGGACTCGACGCGGCGATCATCAATCCAACCCACGTCGTCCCCTACGGCGAGATCGATCCCGTGGCGCGACGTCTCGCCGAGGAGTTGGTCTTCAACAGCGTGCCTGATGCGCTCACGCGCTTCATCGCGCATTTCGACGACGGCGCATCGACGGGTGGCGCCGGCCTTCCCGAGACCGCCGATCCATACGAGGGCATGTCGACCGTGGAGCGCATCCACGCGCAGATCCTGCACCGGCGGAAGGACGGCATCGAGGAACAGATCGACCTCGCGTTGCGGGACCTCGATGCGGTGACCGTGCTCAACACCGTGCTCCTGCCGGCGATGAAGGATGTCGGCGATCGGTTCGGCACGGGCGAGCTGATCCTGCCCTTCGTGCTCCAGAGCGCCGAGGTGATGAAGCGCGCGGTGGCACACCTCGAGCAGTATCTCGAGAAGCGTGAGGGCTACACGAAGGGCAAGGTCGTGCTCGCGACCGTGTACGGCGACGTGCACGACATCGGCAAGAACCTCGTCAAGACCATCCTGAGCAACAACGGATACACGGTGTTCGACCTCGGCAAGCAGGTGCCGCTCAACACGATCATCGACAAGGCGCTCGAGGTCGACGCCGACGCGATCGGTCTTTCGGCGCTGCTGGTGAGCACGAGCAAGCAGATGCCGGCGTGCGTCAAGGAGCTTGACGAACGCGGCCTGAGCTATCCGCTGATCATCGGTGGCGCGGCGATCAATCGCGGATTCGGCAGGCGGATCCTGTATCTCGATGAGCAGCGGGCGTACGAGCCCGGTGTCTTCTACTGCAAGGACGCGTTCGAGGGGCTGGAAACCGTTGATCAGCTCCTCGATCCGGACCGTCACGACGCGCTCCTCACGCGCGTTCGTGAAGAGGCACGCGTGCATCGCGTGCGCGAGCGCGAGAAGCTCGAGCGCCGCAGTGCCGCTGCGGCCGGCGCGGCCGTGCTCCCGGCTCACAGCGCCGTACGGCGCAACGCCCCCATCCCGACGGTGCCCTTCTGGGGGGCCCGCGTGCTGCGCGACATTCCCATCTGGGACGTCTACCCGTTCATCGATCGCAACTCGCTCTACAAGATGAGCTGGCAGTTCCGCGGCGTACGCGACGCGGCCAAGTGGGAGGAGTTGCTGCGGACCGAGCTCGAGCCACGCCTGCAGCGATCCATGGAGGAGGCCGTGCGCGACGGGTGGCTGCATCTCGATGCCGTCTATGGGTACTGGCCGGCGCTCGCCGACGGCGACACCATCGTCGTGTACGACCCCGGCGACATCGACGCCGAGTTGGGACGGTTCACGTTCCCCCGCCAGTCCGAGCAGCATCGTCTCTGCCTCGCCGACTACGTCCGCCCTGCCGAGGACGCCGCCGACGGCGAGCGTGACGTCATCGCGCTGCAGGTGGTGACCACCGGGCCCGGCGCCTCAGAGCTGTCCAACCGTCTCCAGGTCGACGGCGCCTACGACGACATGCTCCGCATCCACGGCTTTGCCACCCAGATGGCGGAGGCCACGGCGGAGTATGTCCACCACCGCATCCGCCGCGAGCTGCGCCTCGGCGAGGATCAGGGCCGCCGCTACTCCTGGGGCTACCCGTCGTGCCCGGACCTCGAGGACCACGAGATCCTCATGAAGATCGTCCCCGCCTCGGAAATCGGGGTCGTGCTCACCGAGGGGTACCAGTTCGTCCCCGAGCAGTCGACGGGCGCGATCGTGATGCACCACCCCGAAGCGCGGTACTTCGCCGTCTACGGGGGCGCTCCCATCGAGGAAGACGCCCCGGGCGCGCCCGAGCCCGTGCTCACGGGAGCAGGGATCCCCTGAGCGCGGAGAACACAGGACGCCCAGCGACTCTGTTCGGGGTGCGGCGAGCCGGATTGGGGTCAGGTGGTCCAGTGGTCGTACTGCTCGGCGAGGCGTTCCAACTGTTCGGCATCCGCGAGCGAGCGCTCGTCGAGTGCCGCGAGCGCGGCGAGGTAGTGGTCAAATCCGCCCGGAGTGAAGATCGTGAGCAGACGGCCGCCGGCCTCGCACGTCACCTCGTGCCAGACGCCCGGGGGAATGTTGACGACCGTTCCGGGCGTTGCCGCTGAGGTCTCGTCGTCGAAGGTGAAGACGACTGTTCCGTCGAGGACGAAGAACACCTCCATCGTCTTTCGGTGGTAGTGGCGAGCGAGCAGGAATCCCGGTTTGAGTCTGTCCTCGGCGAGCGTGAGCCTCCCATCGGTGGCCTCGACCGGGGTCTTGATGGTGATGCGGTCGTTGGACCAGTCGTAGTCCAACCCTTCTGTCGCGGCAACGATGGTCTGATGCATCCACGTGACGCTACTCGACCCACGGCGTGCGGTCTACTCCGCTGCGCCCCCGGAGGCCTTGGCAGCGGCGATCGCGGCGAGTTCGGCTCTCGCTGCCACGGCGATATCAGCCCCGGTGTTGGCGTGGCCATTGATGCCCCAGCCGCCGTCTGGGGATTCGTAGATCAGCACCCAGGCGCGCTCGACCAGCGTCGGGTCGCCGGCAGCCGCGGCGACGATGTCAGTCAATTCCCTGACGACGCCGAGCTGCTTCTCGCGATCGAGGACACCCATCGGTGTCAGAACCTGGACGCGAACATAGTTGCTGTCACCCGAGACGTTCGAGAGCGAGTCCTCGGGGAGCTCGTGGACGAAGGCGGCCGTGTTGTTTTTGAACAGGGAGATCGGAGGCACCTGCTCCCAGCGCATCACGGCGGCGGCGAGGTTCTGAGCCAACTCGTGCTTGGCTTTGAATGTTCCGGTGGTGGCGTAGACATCGATCATCGGCATGGTCCGGCTCCTCCAGGAGTTATGGTGTTCGTCATAGTGACGGAGTGGAGCATGCACTATGACGGTCGTCATAGTCAAGGGATCGGAAGGCTCCAAGCCCGTGTCGACCGCTGCCGATGACCAATGACAGCCGTGAGCGGATGGTGCGCAGCGCAGCATCGCTGATCAGCACGAGGGGCGTGAGCGCGACGTCCTTCTCGGACGTCGTGGCGGACAGCGGCGCCCCGCGCGGGTCGATCTATCACCACTTTCCTCAGGGGAAGCAGCAACTCGCCACCGAAGCCATCCAATGGACCTCCGATCGCGTCGTTGCGTATCTTCGTGCGGGGACTGATGCCAGCCCCGCGGCGGTGCTGACCAGATTCATCCAGCTCTGGCGCCAGGTGGTCGTGACGTCGAGTGCCGCATCGGGATGTGTCGTTGCCGGCGTGGCCCTCGACACCGGCGTCGACGCCGCTCTGATGGACGTCGCTCGCGACACCTTCCGGTCCTGGGAAGCAGTCCTTGCCGATCAGCTGGAGAAGGCCGGCACCCCTGCCGGCCGCGCACGGGGCGTCGCGATCGCCACCCTCGCCGGCATGGAGGGCGCCCTCATCCTCTGCAGAGCCGAAGGCAACGTGCAGCCCCTTGACGACGTCGCCGGGGAACTGATGCGCCTCTTGCCCGAGTAAGCCGCGCCCTACTCGGCGTACCGCCGGATGCGGTTGTCCTCCTCGCCGTGCTCGCTCTGATACAGCGAGCACGTCTCGGGCTCGGAAATGCACGGTGGCACGGGGTGGCGACCGGTGAACTTGTGGGTTTGCCGGTCGACGTGGCAGTCGGCCTTGTACCTGGTCAGCATGCCGAACGGCCCGGCGCTCTCCCTGATGATCTGCTCGAGGTACGGGCAGCGGCGTCCGCGGGATCGAGATGGCGCCGACTCGCGCTGCGGCTCGGGCCGGCCGCGTGGCGGCGGCGGTGGTTCTGCTCGCATCGCCCCCCGAGTGTAGAACTCCTTACGGGGCGAGCATCGACTGGATGCGCGACGCGAGTTCCTTGATCTTGAAGGGCTTCGCGAGCGTCTGCACGTTGCCGTATGCCTCCAGCTTGGGTGCCGTCGAGGCATTCACGAGCGCGCTGACAACGAGCACCTTGGGATCGCTGCCGTGATCGGAGCGGATCCGCTCGAGCACCTGGGTTCCGGAGAGGTCACCCGGCAGCATCAGATCGAGCAGCACCAGGTCCGGCTGGAACTCGACGAATGCTGTGAGGCCCTCGTCGCCGCTCTTCGCCACCTTCACCTCATAGCCCTCCATCGTGCAGAGCAGAGATTCGATGTCGGCGAGCGCGTAATAGTCCTCGATGATCAGGACTTTCTTCATGGCGGTACTCGTCGCTGGAGTCATTTGGGGATCCGGCCGAATATAGCACGGGCATTTCCGCGGTCCCGGGGGGTGTGTCCAACCCGTCACCGGCCGACGCAGCGCCGACACAGCCACACCACGCTCGGCGCCTCCGATCAGATCGAGCGGTCGATCAGCGTCCCTGTTCCCAGACCGCCGCCACAGCACATCGCTTGGAGGCCGTAGCGGCCGTCGCGCCGTTCGAGCTCGTGGAGCAGCGTGGTCATGAGCCTCGCCCCACTCGCGCCGAGCGGATGGCCGAGCGCGATGGCGCCCCCGTTGACGTTGACGCGGTCCATGTCCGGATGGTGCTCGTGCTCCCACGCCAGCACGACCGGCGCAAAGGCCTCGTTGATCTCGAACAGGTCGATGTCGTTGATCCCGAGCCCCGAGCGCTCGAGCAGCCTCGTGGTGGCGGGAATCGGTCCGGTGAGCATCGTGACCGGATCGACGCCCACAACTGTCTGACCGGCGATCCGCGCGCGGGGTGTGACCCCGAGCTCGTTGGCACGCTCGAGGGACATCAGCAGCACGGCGGCCGCGCCGTCGGTGATCTGCGAGCTGTTGCCCGCGTGCATGATGCCGTCCGGCTTGAATGCCGGTTGCAGCGACGCAAGCGATTCCGCTGTGGTGTCCGGGCGGATGCCCTGGTCCTGGCTGATGACCCGGCCGTCGCCGTTCGCGCCCACGACAACCGGAGCGATCTCGCGGTCGAACCACCCGTTCGCCTGCGCCTCGCCGGCACGCCGCTGCGAGCGCGCCGCGAACTCGTCCGCCTGCTCGCGGGTGATGTGCCACATCTCCGCGATCATCTCGGCGGACAGTCCCTGGGGCACGAGGTTGTATACCTCGAGCAGCTCGGGCGGAAAGGGCGTCCCGGGACCCTGGAACACGGTCGTGCCCATGGGCACCCGGCTCATGCTCTCCACGCCGGCAGCGATGGTGATGTCGCAGACGCCGGACTGGATGAGATTCGCGGCGAAGTGGATCGCCTGCTGCGACGAGCCGCACTGCCGGTCGACCGTGGTTGCCGGCACCTCAATCGGAAACCCGGCGGCGAGCACGGCCTGACGCGCGATGTTCACCGCCTGCTCGCCGGTCTGGCTCACGCATCCGAAGATGACGTCGCCCACCAGCGCGGGGTCGATGGCGGCGCGACTCGTCACCTCGCGGAGCACGTGCGCGGCAAGGAGGACCGGGTGCACATCGCGGAAATCGCCGTTGCGTTGGTTGCCGCGCCCCATCGGGGTCCGGACGGCCTCCACGATGACGACGTCAGTCATTGCTCACTCTGAATTGGCTCATTTGAATTGGCTCACCCTGAATTGGTTCCCCCGAATTTGTACTGAATTTGTTCGGCCGGGCCGCCAACCTTAGCAGCGGGGCCTTCGTCAGCCGCCAAACCGGTAGATGAGCTCGAGCACCGCTTGCGGTGCCGAGGCATCGAGCAGGTTCGCCGGTCCGCGCTCGGTCGTGATCAGCGCCCAACCGTTCGGGGGCACGGGGTCGGACGGGCTTGCGACAAGCACGTCGCCCACCGCGGGTTGACTCGAGTACACGGCTTCCACCGGGACGACCTCCATCCCGAGCGCTTCCAGGCCGGGCGTCGCGTCATCGGTCTCCACCTGGCGCGGCGGCACGAGCAGGTAGTGGAAGAAGGCCTCGATATAGGGCGGGTCGAGCGAGTTCGACAGAAAGACGCGGTGCGTTCCGCCCAGGTCGTGCGCCGTGATGATCGCTGCGATCTCGCCCGTGTCGAAGTCGGGGGCCGAGCGGTTGGGGTACGCGGCGTAGAGATCCACGGTGAAGAAGACCGCCTGCGCCACCAGGCCCGCACTGAGAGCAGCGACGACGATGCGACCAGCCCCGACCCGCCCGGTGAGCGCCGTTCGCAGGCCGTCCGCGCCAACGATGGCGAGGATCACCAGGAACGGGAACATCCCCGATGACCGCAGCGCGTGCGGTGTCCCGTTGTTGGTCAGCGCCGCGGCGATCGGGCTCAACAGGATGCCCGCCACGAGGAACCGCACCAGTGGCTCGCGCCGCCGCTGCCAGCACATGACGATCCCCGCGATGAGCAGCGGGGCCATAACCCAGAGCAGCATCCCGCCGATCTCGGTGTTCTGGCGCGGATTCAAGTCGCCCTGGACGAACAGGAAGCTCGGGCTGAAGTAGGTGACGTAGTTGACGAGGAATCGATCGATGACGACGCTGAGCGGGGAGCCGTCGGCCCAGATGCTGATCTCCGAGAAACGCCCCGTGAGCGCGCCGGGGTTGGCGAGCGCATAGATGCCGAGCACCACATACCCCGCACCGATGGGAACGAGCGCCCGCCACCAGCCGCTCGCCTTCGCCAGCCACCACGCGATCACCAGCGGGATGGCGAGCAGCAGGATCTCGAGCCTCGCCGTGGTGTAGCCGTAGATCGCGAAGGCGAGCAACACGCCCGCGATGCCGAACTGGCGTGGGGTCGGCTGCCTCGCGACGAGACACCAGAGCGCGGCCGACAGCAGCGCCACCATCGAGATCGTTTCGAAGCCGACCCTGCTCTCGATGACGAGCCACGGCGTGAACGCCGTGAGCGCCATGGTGCCGAGCGTGATCATCCGCGAGCCGGTCATGCGCCATGCGGCCGCCGTGAGGAACGCCACGACCACGAGGCCGAAGATCGCGGCCGGAAAGCGCTCCACCGCAACGGTCAGGGGCAGGAACCGGAGCAGCGCGGCGACGGCGTAGACGTACACGGGGTTCTTGTATTCGCCGAAGGCCTCGAAGAAGAGTGGGAAGTGGATCCCATGCTCGTCGACGCCGAAGTGCGCGATCGTCCAGGCGTTGTAGCCGATCGACGCCTCATCGACGTAGAGACCGGGCGGCGAGCCGGCGAGATCGACGATGTTGCGAACCACCACGAGGATCGCCAGGGCCGCGACCGCCGCGATCCAGATCCGGCGGTGCAACCGCTCTGCGTCCGGCTCAGGTGTCACGCACGCGCGGCGGCGACGAAGTCGGCGAACAGCCGTCGCGCCCAATCGCGCTCGAGGTACAGCTCCTCGGGGTGGCACTGCAACCCGATGACGAACCGACGCCCGGGACTCTCGACTGCCTCGACGAGCCCATCGTGCGCGCGCGCGCTCACCACGAGATCTCGGCCGAGATCGCGCAATGCCTGGTGATGCATGCTGTTGACGTCGACGAGCTGCGCGCCGGCGATCGCGTGCAGGCGCGAGTCAGCGGCGACGTCGATGTTGTGCGTGAGCTCCTGACGCGACCCGTCCTGGGAATGGTTGTGCTCGGTGGCGCCCTGCGTGCCGACGTCCTGCCAGAGCGTTCCCCCGAGGGCCACGTTGAGGACCTGGGCTCCGCGGCAGATTGCGAGGATCGGCTTGTCGGCCTCGAGTGCCCAGCGTGCGAGGAGCAGCTCCGAACGGTCGAGCTCGTGATCGACCTCGACGGCGCAGTCCTCGCGAGTGGCTTCGCCGTACAGCTCCGGCTCGACGTCGGGACCACCCGGGAGGCAGACGCCGTCGCAGAGATCGAAGAGCTCGCGCAGTCGAGGCTCCGACAACGATGCGCTGATCCCGAGCGGCGTGCCACCCGCATCCTCGAGCGCATCGAAATATGCCCGGTTGCGAGCGAGGTCCGCAGGGAGTCCCTTCTCGTGCAGCACCCGCAGGGTGATGCCGATCAACGGTGCGTGCGACATTGCAGAACCTTCGCGATGTGTCTACGAGGTGAAGCTGAAACGGCCGAGGTGCAACCAGGGTGACAGTACCCCGGATTCGCCTTCCCCCAGCTCGAGTCGCCGCTCGCGGCTCACCTGCAGGACGGCGGCGAGCGCTTCGACGATGCTCTGCGTGAAGCGGAGGTCCTTGACGGGATGCGTGATGCTCCCGTTCTCGATCAGGAACGTCCCCTCGCGAGTCATCCCGGTGATCACCGTGCGCAGCGGATGCACATCTCGCACATACCAGAACCGGGTGATGTAGAGCCCGCGCGAGACGGACCGCACCATTTCCGTCCAGGGGGTGTCGCCCGAATCCATCGCGACGTGGCGCGGGAGTGGCCCCCACGTGTTCGGTTGCGGCAGCGAATGCCCGGTCGACGCGACGCCGTCCTGCAGCGCCGTCGGCGTGTCATACACGACCGCTGCGCAGACGCCGCGGTCGATCAGCGTCACCGGTCGCGTCGACACGCCCTCGTCGTCGAACGGGAAGGGGAAGACGTCATCTGTCCGCGCGTCGTCGCGGATGGTGACCCTCTCGCTCATGAGCCGCTCGCCCAGGCGCATGAAACTTCGGTGCTCCTGCAACGCCAGCGCGCTGAACCCCACCCACGCAAGGTGTTCCAGCAGGTCGGTTACCGCATACGGCGAGAGAATGACCTCGTAGTCGCCGGGTCCGATCTCCTTCGCATTCTGGTTGCGCTCGCACGTGTCCACGACCTCTGCAGCGAGACCGGCCACGTCGAGCGCAGTGATGTCAGCCGAGTGGCGCGATGCATAGCCACCGCCGTTGTCGCCGCGTGCAACCGACACCAGGCTCGCCTGCGTCGAGGTCGCCGATCGGCGCAGGCCGGCGCTCGTGATGATCGCGGTGGTGGTCGTGGCGGTGCTCAACGCGCCGTACGCGTTGACACCGTGTGCGGCCGCTGCTTCTGTGATTGTGGAGACGAGCTCGGCGCGGTCCTGCGGCGTCGCGGAGTCTGTCGACGCCGCAAATGCGACAGGACCATCGGCACCCTGGTCGCCCGGGGGCAGTGGGGACACATCGCTGGTGCTGGTCACGCGCCGGCTCTGTTCCGCCGCATCGAAGGCGAGGGCCAGCGCTTGCTCCCCGTGCCCACGCACCTCGCCGACGCCGGTGCGTCCACCGTCGATGAGGCGGACCCGGATGTGCCGGTACCGCTCGGCGACACTCTGATGGATCTCGTTACCGGCGAAGCGGGTGAGCTCGCTTCGCGAATCCGCGATGACCACCTCCGCCTCGCCATGCTTGAGCGAGGCGAGAGCGCTCTCGCCGAGCGCGAGCAGCTCGTCGCCGGCGCTCATCGCGCGGGCTCCACCCGAACGTTGCGGAAGCGGCACGGTGCGGCGCCGTGACCGACGTGCATCGATTGCGAGGGCTGACCCTTGCCACAGTTGACGACGCCGAACATCTGCCACTCCGGCAAACCCGCGACCGCGTCGCACGACCCCCAGAACTCCGGCGTCTGCCCGCTGTAGATGGGATTGCGCACCAGCCGGGTGCGCTTGCCGTCGATGATCTCCCAGCCGTTCTGGGTACCGAACTGAAAATTGAGGCGCCGGTCGTCGATGCTCCAGGATCGGTTCGTCTCAAGATAGACGCCGTGCTCCGTGGTGGCGATCATCTCCTCGAGGCTTGACGTTCCCGGTTCGAGGTTGATGTTGGTCATGCGGATGATCGGGAGCCGGCCCCAGCCGTCGGCGCGCATGGCGCCGTTGCTCACCTGGCCGATCGCCGCCGCGGTCTCGCGCGACGTGAGGTAGCCGGTGAAGATGCCCTGATCGACGAGCAGGGAGCGCTGCGCCGGCACACCCTCGTCATCCCAGCCGAAGGTGCCGAGGCCGGGCGCCCGGGTGGAATCGGCCGTCATGGTCACGTGCTCGCTCCCGTAGCGAAAGGTGCCGAGCATTTCGGGCATCAGAAAGGACGTTCCGGCGTACGCCGCCTCGTGTCCGAGCACACGGTCGAGCTCGGTCGGATGGCCGCACGACTCGTGGACCTGGAGCGCGGCCTGCGTGGCGTCGAGGATGACCGTCATGGTGCCGGCGGGGCACTCCGCCGCACTCAGCAGCGCGACCGCTTCCTCGGCGACCCGTCCGGCATTCCCGGGGAGGTCGAACGCCTCGATGGCCTCCCACCCGGCGCAGATCTGATGGCGTCCGAAGCTGTTCGGAAAGCTGCGGGTCTGGACGTCGTCGTCACTGGTGGCGGTGGCGTCAAGACCGCCGCCGGACTCGATGATCGTCTGGTCCAGCAGCGCGCCCTCGCTGCTGGCGAAATGCCGCACCTCGCGAACAAACTCGAGCGAGCACTCTCGCACCCTGACCTGGGGCAGGCGTGACATGGCGAGGTCGGTTCGCATGAGCAGGTCGACCTTGTCGTCCAGCGAGACCGCGAAAGGGTCGCGGACGACCGGTGTCCGGTATTCGCCGACCAGGGCCGGGGCCGGGGCCAATCGCACCGATACGCGGTTGACGCGCGAGGACGCCTTCGCGATCTGAACCGCCTGGCGGGCTGCCTCCTCGATGCTCGGTCCGCTGAGGTCATCGACGCCGGCGAATCCCCAGGCACCGCCGGCGATCACGCGGATGCCGATGCCCTCATCCTCGAACAGCTCCACCGACGCCACAGCGCCGTTCTTGACGGTGAGCCGCTGGACGGTCCGGTTGATCACCCTGCAATCGGCATACGACGCACCCGCGGCTGACGCCGCATCAAGTGCCCGCTCGCTGAGATGTCGCACGAGGGCGGAGTATACGGGCCGTCGTGCCGCGGAACGTTCCGGGGACTAACCCTCGCAATCTCCTGCGGTGCACGACCACGCCGCTGTGTCGAAGTCAGGAACGAGATCGTTCTGCACGACACCCTCCAGGCTCGATGAGTACGTGTTGACGATCACCTGCTGGTAGAGCGGGATCGCGGGCAACAGCGCAGCGAGGCGTTGATCGGCGAGCGCGTAGTCCTGCGCGCGCGTGCTGAGGTCGGCGGTGGTGCGAGCGCCATCCAGGTCCCTGTCGAGCTCTGCATCATTGAGCCCGCTGAAGTTCATGCCCGTGCCGAGGTTGGCGCTCGATGGAACCGCATCCTCCTGCAGGCAGGTTCCGCCGCAGTCACCGTGCCAGGTCGATGCATACGTATCGGGCTCGCCCGGAAGCCCGAGGGCAACCGTGTACAACGCCACGTCGAATGCGTGTGTCGCCAGCGGGCCCCCGTCGGCGAACGATCCGAAGAAGGTTGCTGCGGGGACGTTCGGCTCGAACGCCGCCGGCACGTTGATGCCGATGTTGGCCAGATCAGTCCGGATCATCGACTCCACCGTCACGCGCACGGGGTCGTCGCTCGTCGTGCCGATGTTGATGACCAGGCAGGTGCCGTCCTTCTCCGCACGGAAGTCCTCGCCGTCCGGGGCGACTCCGCACTTCGCGACCCGGGTGTCACCGGCGGAGTCGAGCATGGCGTTTGCTGTTGCCGGGTTGTACGCGGTGGTGCTGACGCCGTCGCTCGCGAGATAGCTCGCTCCGAGGTCCATCCAGGAGTCCGGCGGTACCGTGGTGTCGCCGGGTGCGACGGCCTTGATGATCGCCTGCCGATCGATGCCGAGCAGCATCGCCTGGCGGACGGTCGGATCCGAGGTGTCCTCGTTCTCGTCGGCGGCGGGGTTGTCGCACAGGCCGCCGTCCGTGGCGCAGAGGTTGAACATGAGTACCTCGGCCCCCGATCCGTCCACCGGGTCCACGGTCAGCGGCGCTGTGTGCGCCCGGACCGACGCCTCGAGCTTCGGGAGCGCCGCAAGCCCGAGATTGAGCCCCACCTCGACGGCCCCCGAACTCACATCCTTCTCCTCGGCCGCGAGATCCGGCTCGATCCTGAAGACGATCTTGTCGAGGTGCGGGACGGCGCTCTTGTTCCAGTAGTCGGGGTTGCGCACGAGCACCACCTCGGACCCCGGGGAGTCACTCGCCATGACGAAGGGCCCGGTACCGTCGAGCACCGTGCCCAACGAGGAGGTGCTGCTGTAGGCAGATGCATTGCCGGATCCCTTGGTCAGGTTGAAGTTCTGATCACTCGTCTCGAGGTTGCCGCCGGCGGCCATGACCGGGTCGAGCACGGCGGCGGGCAGGATCCCGTCCACGCCGCTCCCGAGCGCGAGATACGGACCGTACTGCGACTTGAAGTCCACGACCGCCGTGTCCTGATCCGGCTCGGTGCATTTGATGACCTGGTCCCACCCGGCCGTCGACGCAAGCGGCGTGGGGTTGGGCTTGCCGAGCGCGCCATAGGCGAGCCAGTGGAATGCAAAGGTGTCGCACACGTCGTGTGCGGTCAGGGCGCTGCCGTCGTCCCAGGTGACTCCCTGTCTGAGGTGCCAGGTGACGCACATCGCTGCTGCCGTGTCCGCGCAGCCACTCGTCTGCACGCCGCCGTTGGCGAGCGTCGGGACCGAGGTCGCCAGGTCCGGGCTCCAGTAGTCCGCCTCCGAGGTTGCGCTCGCGGTCGCCGTCGTCGACCGATACCAGAGCAGTCCCTCCTCGACGGGTGCCGCGATCACGTCAGCCGTGGGAAGGTCGCCGGTGATGCCGTCGTCGAGCAGTGTCGACGGTGCCTGCCAGACGCCGATGGTCAATATCCCCCCACCGGCTGCGGTGCCCCCGGGACCGCCTGTCGGCGATGCCGCCGGCGGCGTCGACGTGCAGCCGGACAGCAGCACCGTGAGCAGCACCACCAGCGGGGTGGCGCGGCGCCAACGCCTGCCACTCGGAGTGATGAGTCGCGAGCCTGCATGAGACACGAGCGTGCATTGTGCCCCGCCCGTATAGTGGAACCGGAGTGGTCGATGGGCTGATGGGGAGATTCGCGGCAACGGCGGGATCAGGAGACATGCCATGAGGATCGGCCGCGGGAGGCGTCCGCGCAGGCGCGACCCGAGGCGGCGGTTTCGCAATCGCCTGCTCCTGGGGATGGTGACCGTGGCATTGCTGCCGTTGCTCGCCTTTGCCGTGCTGGCGGTGTTTGAGCTCGACACTGTCGCCAGGAGCACCGCCACAGCGACCGAGACGGCGATTCTGGAACACCAGCAGAACCTCGCCGACGGCGCCCTCGACAAGCGTGCCGTTGCCCTGGACGCGAGCATGAGCGAGATCGACAGTGGGGTCCAGGAGGGTCTCGGCGGTGCCCTCTTCAAGGCAATCACAGCGACTCCGGCCAAGGCGCCCCTGCCGAGGACCCCGATGACGCCACTCGGATCCGCATTTCAGTTCGCCTCCACCGGCGACAGCACGTTGATTCTGCCGTCCGGCACAACCACCGGCGGTCGCTTCGTGACGGCGAGTGCGGACAGCACCGTCGCCGCCGAGGTCCAGGCGATCTTCAAGCTGAACAACGCCATCACAGCCGTGTGGTTCGACGACGCGGCGACCGGGGCGCTGCGTGCCTATCCCGCGTTCGACCCATCCGTCTCCCCAAGCCCGCTCTACGATCCCGCAGCTCGCGCAGGAATTCTCAGCCGCTCGGAGGGTGGTGTCTCGGCCGCCAGCGCGCCGAACGTGTGGATTGAGCAGGGCGCGCCGGGGCGCAGTGAGGATGGACCGTTCTGGACCGATCCGTATCCGCTCCTCGAGAGTGGCTCGTCGGGCGTGAGCGCGTGGTATCAGAACCCGTCGTCGATCCAGGTCGGCGTTGACATCTCCGTCCCGAAGCTCATCGGGACGGCGCTGGTGAACGGGGCTCCGGCGAGCCTCAACCCGGTGGTGATCAGCGCGACCGGAACCGTTCTCTACAGCGCGCAGGGCGCGCAGACCGACTTCCCACCCGCCTCGCCGGCTCCGCTGCCGCCGGCGCTCTCGGCCGCGCTGCACCGCATCGAGGTGACCGGAGCGACGCCCGGCGTCCCGTTGACCGCCCGCTTCGACAAGGTGAGTACCGACCTCTTCACCTCACCTGTCTACAGCTCGCACTGGATCATCCTGAACCCGGTCCCGGTGAGCACACTCGAGCCGAATCTCAGCCAGCTCACGCTCGGGGTCACGGACAGCGTGCACCGGCTCTTCCCGGTGACCGTCCTCCCGGTCCTCATCCTGCTCGTCGGCCTGGCGTTCATCGCCACGACGCTGCTGTCGCGCCGCATGTACCTGCCGGTCCAGGCGCTCACCGACCATGCGGTGCTCGAGGAGCGCACCCGTCTGGCTCGCGAGATTCACGACACGCTCGCCCAGCAGTTGACCGGGATCGTGCTGGAGCTCGAAGCCGCCGACACGCTGCTGAACCGGGGATCGGAGCGGCGTGCCCGGTCGTCCGTGGAGCGGGCTCGGGAGCTCGCGCGCGGGGCGCTCCAGGAGGCGCGCAGCTCGGTCTGGAACCTTCGTCCTGCACCACTTTCCGCCACCGGGCTGGTTGCGGCGATCGGCCATGAGGTCGAAGCGTGGGAAGAGCGAACCGGCATCCCTGCGCGGTTCAAGGCTCGCGCCGTGCCACTCCACCCACCGCTGTCGCCCACGGCCGAGGTCGCCCTCCTCCGCATCGGCCAGGAGGCGCTTTCGAACGCCGCGAGGCACGGCAAGCCCGAGCACGTCGACGTCGAGCTGCGCGCCCACGCCAAGGAGCTCATCCTCTCCGTCCGTGACGACGGCGTCGGTTTCGACCCGGCGGCGAGTGCTCCGCGGGAGGACTGCTTCGGCCTCGACGGGATGGCCGAACGCGCACGCAACGCGGGCGGATCGCTGACCGTGGTGAGCGCTCCCGGCCACGGGACCACTGTCACCACCAGGCTGCCGTTCACGGAAACGGTGGCCGAGGCGGTGAGCGCGTGATCAGCGTCCTCGTTGCCGATGACCATCCGGTCGTCCGAGACGGCCTCTGCACGATGCTCGAGCTGGAGCCGGACATCAGGGTGGTGGGGCGAGCGTCCGACGGCGTGGAGGCCGTGGAACAGGCTCGCAGGACCCACCCCGACGTGATCCTCCTCGACGTCCAGATGCCGGTCATGGACGGCATCGAGGCGCTGCGCAAGATCCGCGCGCGGGACCCCGAAGCTCGCGTGATCGTCCTCACGACGTATCGCAATGAGGACTACATCTTTCCCTCGCTCAAGGCCGGCGCGCTCGGCTACCTGCTCAAGGACGCGACCCGCGAGGAGCTGGCGGGTGCCATCCGGAAGGTCGCCGCGGGGGAGTCGCTCCTCGACCCACAACTGGTGAGCGCGGCTGCCGAGAACATGCCCTCGATCACCCGCCGCGAGCGTGACGTGCTGCGACTGATGGCCGACGGCAAGAACAACGCCGAGATCGCGGTGCTGCTCTTCCTGAGCGAGAACACTGTGAAGACGCACGTCAGCAACATCCTCGAGAAGCTCGGATGCAAGGACCGCGCGGCGGCGGTGCTGCTGGCCTGGAGACGCCACATCATCTGAGTCGAAATCTCGCGGCAGTCGAGGGGTCGGCTGAGGAGCAGGCTGCTCCCGGAGCCACCGACGGGTGACGATTTCCTCCGAGCGCCGGGGTTGGACATCCCGTGGGATGTCGAGCCCCCAATAGACTGTCCCGGCAATGGAATCGGTGGGCGTTGGATTACTCGGCCTCGGCACGGTTGGCGTTGCGGTCGCACGGCGCCTCATCGAGGAGTGGGAGTTGCTCGGCGAGCGTGCCGGCGCGACGCCGGTCCTCCGTGTCGTCGCGGTGCGCGACGTCGCACGATCCCGCGACATCGATCTGAAGAACGTCAGGGTGGTCGACGACCCCTTCGCCGTGGTGGGCGATCCGGCCGTGGCCGTGGTCGTCGAGGCGATGGGTGGCACCGATCCGGCGACCGCGCTGATCGAATCGGCGCTGCGCGCCGGCAAGACGGTGGTCACTGCCAACAAGGCGGTGATCGCCGCGGCCGGTCCACGGCTCAGTGCGCTCGCGTCCGAACACGACGCACGCCTGTACTTCGAGGCGAGTGTCGGCGCAGGCCTGCCGATCATCGCGCTGCTTCGCGCGAGCCTCCTCGGTGATCGCATCTCCGCACTCGATTGCGTGATCAATGGAACCACCAACGTGATCCTCACTCAGATGCGAGGCACCGGTGTGAGCTTCGAGAGCGCGCTCGCCGACGCCCAGCGCCGGGGCTTTGCCGAGGCTGATCCATCGCTCGACATCGACGGGTGGGACGCCGTGCACAAGCTCGTGATCCTTGCCCGGCTTGCGCTTGCTGCGTCGGTCACGCCAGACGCCGTCGACCGTGTAGGTATCCGCGATGTGGCCGGCGCCGATGTCGCCGCCCTCGCCCAGTTGGGCTATCGAGTCCGCCTGCTCGCCCACGCCGAGCGCGGGCCCGGCGATGCCGTCCACCTCCGCGTGCGCCCGACCGCCGTCGGTCCCGGACACCCGCTCCACACCGTTGATGATGCTGACAATGCTGTCGTTATCTCGAGCGACCTCGCGGGAACGGTGCTGCTCCGTGGGCTCGGTGCCGGCGGCGCGTCGACCGCGAGTGCAGTGGTGAGCGACGTCGTCACGGCGGTTCGAGACCGCACGGGGCATGCTGAGCACAGTGCGACCGCCCGCTCCGACCCCCCGATGCTGAGTCCCGAGGATGTGGAGGTCGCCGGGTATGTCCGCGTTCGCCTCTCGGCAGAGGCCGAGGCGCGCGCCCTGGTGCTCCTGGCGCTCGAGGACCGCGGGCTCGCCGTCGACGCCGCCGTCGACCTGGCCGGATCAGAGCTCGTGGTGCTCACCGGGCTGGCCCCGCGGGCAGTCCACGACCGCGCTCTGGAAACACTTGACACGCTCACCTCCGTGGACGATATTCTCGGCGCCCTCGACCGGGTCGAGGCGTAGGCGGGCGAAGTGACCATCCGCGCTCAGGGCGTGATTGCCCGCTGGGGGGATCGGCTCACGCTCTCGCCGCAGGCGCCGCGCATCAGCCTCGGCGAAGGCGGCACGCCGTGCGTGGAGTCGCTGAGCATCGGGCCCTCGTTGGGGCTTGCCTCGTTGCACTTCAAGCTCGAGGGCCAGAACCCGACCGGCTCCTTCAAGGACCGGGGCATGGTCGTGGCCGTCGCAGCGGCGCTCCACGAGGGCAGCAGGGCGATCATCTGTGCGTCGACCGGCAATACGAGCGCCTCCGCGGCGGCGTACGGCGGGCGCTTCGGCCTGCGCACGGTGGTGGTCGTGCCCCATGGGCACATCGCCTCGGGCAAGCTGGTCCAGGCTCGGGTCCACGGAGCAACCGTCGTCAGCATCAGGGGCGGTTTCGACGTCGCGCTCCGGGTCGTCCGCGAGCTCTGCGAGCGCCACCCGGTCACCCTGGTCAACAGCGTGAACCAGAACCGGATCGAGGGCCAGAAGACGGCGGCATTCGAGATCGTCGACGAGCTCGGCGATGCGCCGGACGTCCTGGCGCTTCCGGTTGGGAACGCCGGCAATATCACCGCGTACTGGCGGGGCTTTCGTGAGGATCACCGCGACGGAAGGGCGAGCCGCCTGCCTCGGATGCTCGGCGGGCAGGCATCCGGGGCGGCGCCGCTCGTCCTGGGACACCCGGTCGACGACCCCCAGACGATCGCGACGGCGATCCGGATCGGCAATCCCGCGTCCTGGCAGGGCGCAATCGAGGCGCGCGATCAGTCCGAGGGGATGATCGCCTCGGTGGAGGACAGTGCGATCCTCGATGCGCAGCGCCGCCTCGCCCGGCTCGAGGGGATCTTCTGCGAGCCGGCGTCGGCCGCAGCCCTGGCCGTCCTCGAGCGCGCGATCGCCGACGGGGCGGTGGCGCCCGGAACCCACGCGGTCTGCGTGCTCACCGGCAACGGGTTGAAGGATCCCGGCGCGGTCGAAGCCGCGCTGGCGCCGATTCTGGAGGTTCCTCCGGACGCGAGCGCGCTGGCGCGAGCGATCGAGATCTAACGCACGTGCGCGTCCGTGTCGCGGTTCCCGCCAGCGTCGCCAACCTCGGTCCGGGGTTCGACATCCTCGCAATGGCGCTGCAGCTCCAGAGCGACATCCGGGCGGAGCAACGACCGGGGGCGCTGACCATCGACGCCGGACCGGACGCGCCGCCGGACCTCAACGACCCGGAGCACAACCTCGTGACCACCGCGTACACAGCCGCGTGCGCCGCGCTAGGCGTCCCCGCCACAGGGGTGCACTTCACGTGCGTGAACCGGATCCCCATCGGGCGAGGCATGGGATCGAGTGCCGCCGCAGCCCTCGCCGGGGTCCTGGCGGCCACTGCGCTGCACCAGGCCCCGTGGGACGAGGGCGCCGTGCTCGAGCGCGTCGGCGCACTCGAGGGTCATCGCGACAACGCGGCGGCAGCGCTGCTCGGGGGGCTTGCCATCTGCGCCCCGGGCGCACCTGCCGTCCAGATGGCGGTGTCCGACGACCTCCGCGCGGTGCTGTTCATTCCCGACCGGCCGTTCACGACCAGCGTGTCGCGGCAGGTGGTGCCTGAGAGCTTCAGCAGGGCTGACGCGATCTTCAACGCGAGCCGCTGCGCGCTGCTCGTCAGAGCGCTCGCGATCGGCGATCACGCGGCCCTGCGGGTGGCGATGGACGACCGCTGGCACCAGGACGCCAGATTCGCGCTCATCACCGGGGCCCGGGCGATCGTCGACGCCGCCAACGATGCCGGCGCGTCGGGCGCCGCGCTGGCGGGCGCCGGCCCTTCGATCATCGCGCTCACGCCGCAGGACCCCGAGCCGATCGGCGCCGCGATGCAACTCGCGGCGACCGCTGCCGGCGTCGAGGGTCGGACGATGGTCCTGCCACCGCGCAATTACGGCACTAGGGTGGACGTGTCGGCGTGACCCGAGTGGTGCACAAGTACGGCGGTTCGAGCGTCGCGACGCCGATGAAGCTGCGCCGCGTGGCGCGCCGCATCCGTGAGTCGATGGAGGCCGGCACTGAGATCGTCGTCGTGGTGAGCGCCATGGGTGACACCACCGACGAGCTGATCGCGCTCGCCCACCGCGTCACCGGCGATCCACCGTCGCGGGAGATGGACATGCTGCTGAGCAGCGGCGAGACGATCACGGCACCGCTGCTCGCCATGGCGCTCCATGCGGCGGGCACACCGGCGATCTCGCTCACGGGGGCGCAGGCCGGCATCCGGACGAGCCGCGCCCACCGCACTGCGCGCATCGTCGACATCGTCCCCCAGCGCGTCCTCGACGAGCTCGGCCGCGGCAACGTGGTGGTGGTCGCGGGATTCCAGGGCGCCACCGAGGACATGGATGTCACGACGCTCGGCCGTGGCGGGTCGGATACGACCGCGGTCGCGCTCGCCGTGGCCATCCACGCCGACCGCTGCGAGATCTTCACCGACGTTCCCGGCGTGCACACCGCCGACCCGCGCATCGTTCCCGATGCTCGGGTCATCGCGTCGATCGACTACGACGAGATGCTCGAGCTCGCCTCCGCCGGCGCCCGGGTGATGCATCCACGCGCCGTCGAGATCGGTGAGGCGTACTCGATGGAGATTCGCGTGCGATCCACGTTCGACAACGAACCGGGGACAATCATCGCGAAGCAGAACAGGATGGAACTACGTCAGAAGGTGCGCGCCATTGCGCACGAGACCGATGTGGCGAAGGTGACGATCCTCCGCGTCCCGGACCAGCCGGGTGTGGCGGCGGCGATCTTCGGTCCGTTCGGTGACGCCGGGATCGACGTCGACATCGTGCTCCAGAACGTGAGTCACGACGGCACCACCGACCTGAGCTTCACCATTGCCGAGTCGCATCTGCCCAAGGCGCGCCGGATGCTTCCGGCTGTGGCGAAGAGCGTGCATGCACAGGGGTACACGGCCACAGCGGGAATCGCCAAGGTGACCGTGATCGGGAGCGGGCTCAAGGGAACACCCGGGCTCTACGCGAAGATCTTCCGTGCGCTGGCCGACTCGGGCATCAACATCCAGATGATCGCGACGAGCGAGATCCACGTGACCTGCATCATCGATCGTCCGCGCGTCCGCGATGCCGTGCGTGCCCTGCACACCGCGTTCGAACTGGAAAGGATTTGAGCCTCAGTGTCGGCATCGTCGGACTGCCAAACGCCGGAAAGTCGACGCTCTTCAACGCGATGACCCAGGCCGGTGCGGCGGTCGGCAACTATCCGTTCACCACCATTGAGCCGAACACCGGCGTCGTGCCGGTCCCCGATTCGCGTCTCGACCGTCTCGCCGCGCTGTTCGAGCCACCGAAGGTCATCCCGGCGACGGTGACGTTCACGGATATCGCCGGACTCGTGCGAGGCGCGAGCCGCGGCGAGGGACTCGGCAATCGCTTCCTCGGCCACATTCGTGAGGCCGACGCGACAGCGCTGGTCGTTCGCGCCTTTGATGACTCTGACGTCACGCACGTCGAGGGGGGTGTGGACCCGGTGCGTGACATCGACGTGCTCGAGCTCGAACTGCAGCTCGCGGACCTCGAGACGATCACGAAGCGCCTGGAGCGCACCGAGAAATCCTCGCGCCTGCAGAAGGAGAAGGAGCCGGAGATGATCGCGCTCCTGCGCCGTGTGCAGGAGCATCTCGATCAGGGAAAACCAGTGCGCACGATGTCGCTCACCGCTCCGGAGCACGCGATGTTGCGTGAGTTCTGGCTGCTCACCGGCAAGCCGCTCATGGTCGTCGTCAACGTCGCGGAGTCCGCAGCGCAGGAGCCGGTGCCCCAACAGATCATCGAGCGCGCCTCGCTCGCGGGCGGCGACGTGATCGCCGTCTCCGCCCGCATCGAGAACGACATCGCGGAGCTCGACCCCGTCGATCGAGCGGGATTCCTTCGGGATCTCGGTCTCGAGGAGCCCGGGCTCCACCGCGTCGCTCGGAGCGCCTACCGGTTGCTGCGGCTCATCACGTTCTTCACCGCGGGCGACACCGAGGTGCGCGCGTGGAACCTTCGCGAGGGCGAGACCGCGCTCGACGCCGCGGCGAGCATCCACACGGACATTGCGCGCGGTTTTATCCGCGCCGAGGTGACCGACGCGGAGGAGTTGCTCGATGCCGGTTCCTATGCGGTGTTGCGCGAGCGGGGCAAGCAGCGGCTCGAGGGCCGCGACTACGTGATGCGCGACGGCGATGTCATCCACGTCCGCTTCAATGTCTGAGGTCACGGTCGGCGCAACCGGTCGGCGACTCGAGTTGCTCATCGACGACCCCGCCCCGGGTGAGGAGAACATGCGGCGCGACCTGGCGCTGCTGGATGCCTGCGTGCGCGGAGCGACGGCCGGTTCGGTGCGGCTCTACGGGTTCAGTCCCGCATGCCTGAGCCTTGGCAGGATGCAGCCGCTCGACGATGTGGATCTCGAGGCGTGCGCGCGAGACGGCGTCGACGTGGTGCGCCGGCCGAGCGGCGGCCGGGCCGTGCTCCACGACCAGGAGGTGACCTACTCGGTCGTGTGCCGGTCGACGGATCCGGCGTTCGGCGGGCGGGTGCTGGAGTCGTGTTCCCGAATCCATGAGGCGGTCGCCGCGGGGCTGTCACTCCTCGGCGTGCGCACCACGCCCCGGGGGATGCCTGCCGACCTCCGGCGCGATGCCCGCGAGGGCGCGACCGTCGCCGACTGCTTCGCGCGCCCCGCCGCCCACGAACTCCTCGACGATCGCGGACGCAAGCTGGTCGGCAGCGCTCAGGCAAGGCGGGCCGGCGCGCTGCTCCAGCACGGATCGGTGCTGCTCGAGCCGCCGCGAGCGGCCTCCTACCTTCGCGGCGATGCCGAGTCGACGCTCGGTGGGGTGGGGGTGCGTGAGCTCCTTGGGCGCCGGATCAGCCGGGAAGAGTTGAGCGCCGCCCTTGCGGCGGGGTTCAGCAGCGCTCTCCAGAGAGGGGCTCGACCTGACGCTCTCGCGCTCAGCCGACGAGTTGCGCGCCCTGGATGAGTCCGTTCGCCACGTGATAGACGACAGCCGCGTGAATCTCTGTCGGCATACCGGGAAGGACGAAGCCCGTGACGACCTCCTCGTCGATGACCACGGATCCCACTTCGATGCGATTGCGAATCTCTGCGTGCAGGCTCGGACTGCTCTCGAACAGGCCGCCATAGACCGAACCGATCTGGTCGCGTCCCGAGGCGAGCGTGCTGCCGTCCGGTTGCACGACCTTCGCATCCGGCGCGTAGCACGCGACAAACCCCTGAATGTCACGTCGGTTGTAGGCGTCCACCTGTCGATCAATGACTTCGACGCTCGTGGTCATGCGTTCATCTCCTGCTGAGCCGGTTTGGAACCAGGGCGATGATAGTGATGACGATCGCCTGAGACGACGCGACTGATCTGGAGTGAGCGTCTGCCGACAACTCCTTGACCTCCTTCAGACCAGTGGAGTATGTCCCCCGCCAGCACCACATGATCTGTTACGACAACAAGCCGGGAACCCCTCCACCACCGGCACCGAGGTCTCCCGGGGTGCAATTCGGAGACAGTGGCGCGGCCCCAAATATTGTCGCCGGTTCGGCTGAACCCCAGCGAGCCTCCTGGAAGCTCCGGTGAAGCGTTCCTCGCGACCGGGTACCCGAACGGCTCACGTTCGTTCACCATCTTTGACACCTGCGACTGCAGCTTCGGCGGCCAGCACGGCACCATCTCCATCCGTGCCTACGGGACCACATCCCCCAAGGGGGTCTCAACCGGCACCTTCCTGATCACCTCCGGAGGTGGCCCGACGCGCGGCTCGTTGAGGACACTGGCGGGATACGGAACCTTCTTCTCCAACTCCAGTTATCCGTCGGGCCAGGTGCGGCTCGTCGAGCACGTGGCGATCACCGAGACCTCACCTTCTTGAGCTTGGATGGAGAGGCGATCCCCCTGTCGGGGATCGCCTCTTCCCTATTGCCCGGGCTGAAACCTCTCTGTCAGAGCTCTTTTCGCATCTGGACCGAGGTTTCCCGGTAACCCAGGCTTGAGTAGAGGGCTCGCGCAAGGGCGTTGTGGCCGAAGACGTTGAGCCCAAGCGCATGAAGGCCGTTGCGCCTCCCCTCGTCCTCAGCGAGTTGCATCGCCGCTCGCCCGTATCCGCGGCCTCTGGATGCCTCGTCCACCGAGATGTCGTAGATGAAACCCACTCCGGCCTCCGCACGCGGGTTCCGCAGCGAGAGCCAGAGCCACCCCACAGGTTGACCGTCCGCTTCCAGCCTGAAGATCAGCTGGCCTGGCGTGTCGAGCCCTCGAGGGAGAAGGTCTGCCGTATCGCGTCGACCCTTCTCTTCGGCCGCCTCGCGGCTCATGCTCCCGGAAGCAACAATCTCGTCGACGTATCCCTGGAGTTCCGCCTCTGACCATTCCTCGTACTCGTCGGCGCTGGGTTTGCGAAGTGTGACCGTCACTCGGCAAATCATGCCGATTCCTCCGACACCTTGCGTCGACCGGTGCGCCGGGTGCAGCTCAGCGCTTCACCACGAACACGTACTCGCCGCTCGAGTCGTTGAGTGGCGTCCGATCGAAGTCGCCATAGACCGCCTCGACCTTGAGGCCCGCGGCATCGATGAGTCCCAGCCACTCGTTCCTGGTGGCCCACCAGAGCGATGCCGAGGCGCCGCTGTCCAGCGTGATATCGATCCTGCCGTCCCCGACGGCATAGCGGATCGTGTGCGGAATCGGCGATTCCTGGCGGTGCCCGTCGAGGCGCGAAGCGATCACGTGGTCGAAGACGAAGGCATTCCACGCAAACCGGCCGCCAGGTTGCAGCGAGGCGGCCACGCGCTCGAAGGTGCGGCGCCGGTCGGCCCAGGTCGGCAGATGCAACAGCGCACGGAACGGGCAGTAGATGAGCGCCGCCGGCTCGTCGAGGGAGAGATCACGCATGTCGCCGAGGCGAAGGTCGAGATCCACCCCGGCACGCTTGGAACTCTCGCGAGCCTGCGCGAGCATCGCCGTCGATGTGTCGATCCCGATCACCGTTCGCCGCGTCGCGCGTGCGACGGGAATCGCCACACGACCGTTCCCGACGGCGAGCTCCACGATGGGCCCGCGGGATTCGCATGCGAGCGCCACGTAGAAGGGCACGTCCTCGGTCATGTGCGCCGACCATTCGTCGTAGCGATTGGCGTATTCCTCGTCCCAGCTCATCTGCCGATCCTACGGCCGTTCGGCCCCACGAGGCGACACACCGTCGCGATCGGCTCGCTCATTGAATACCCCTGCATGATGTGCTAGCGTTCGGCGCAGGCCACAAGATGTAGGGCTGCACCCCTTACGTTCGCGGCTCGTCAGGCAGCGGGCACCGGGCTCTCCCACCGCGCAGGCCATGCCCCCAATCGTGGCCGCTCTCATCCGGAGGCCCGCTGCCTGCCTCGGTTCCGGATGCCCCACGGTTGTGCAACCTCGGGTCGGCCAAGCACCCCCCTGATACGCTTCGAGGCGCTCATGGCAAAGAAGACCCGCAAACAGAAACAACGGGCATCCACGCGGCGCCCCGGCGCACCCGCTCCGGCGACACCCGGCGCTGCAACACGCCAGGCACCGGCACCGGCACCGACATCGACGGCTGCACGTCCAGTGCAAACCCAGCTGCTCCCCCAATCAGTCCTCCCGCTTCCCGGCACCGAGCTCGAGATCGAGTCGGAGCCGGTCGACGAGGAGGAGCCGGACGATGCCGTCGCAGCGGTCGCCACCGACACGTCGGCACGCCGCCGCGTCGAGCGCGTCAACCCGGCTTCGCAGCCGCGGGTACCCCGGGGCCAGATGAGTGCTGCAGCGATGTTCCAACCGCTCGACAGCGACGACGCCGCGATCCCGTTCGACCGCGTCCCGTACGTGCCTCGCGATCTTCGGCGTGTGGCGCTCATGGCGTCGCTCATGGTCGTCCTCATCCTCATCGCTGCAGTGGTGGTGACACGCATCAATCCGTGAGCATCGAGACACGCACGTGCGAGTGATCCTCTACACCGGCAAGGGAGGTGTGGGGAAAACGACGGTCGCCGCCGCGACGGCAGTCAAATGCGCGAGCCTCGGCTACAAGACGCTCGTGATCAGCACCGACGCCGCGCACAGCCTGGGCGACAGCATCGACCAGGAGATCGGTGACCAGCCGACGGAGCTTGCTCCCAACCTCTGGGGACAGGAGGTCAACGCGCTCCACGAGCTCGAGGAGCACTGGGACCGCATCCACATCTATCTGACGTCGCTCTTCGCCTCGCAGGGTGTCGACGACATCGTCGCCGAGGAGATGGCCTCACCTCCAGGGATGGAGGAGGTCGCCAGCCTCATGTGGATCAAGAAGCACAAGCGCGAGGGCAAGTTCGACGTCCTCATCGTGGATTGCGCCCCCACCGGCGAGACGCTGCAATTGCTCGCATTTCCCGACGTCGCCAAGTGGTATCTGGACCGCATCTTCCCGATCCACCGGATGATGAACAAGGTCGCGCGCCCGGTCATGCAGCCGTTCATCAGCATCCCGCTGCCGAGCGACGAGATCTTCAGCAATGTCAAGGATCTCCTCATCGACCTGGAGGGGATGAAGAAGATTCTCGGCGACCCCAAGGTGTGCACGACGCGGATCGTGCTCAACCTCGAGAAGATGGTGGTGAAGGAGGCCCAGCGCGCATTCACGTACCTGAGCCTCTACGACTACCTGACGGACCTCGTGGTGGTGAACCGTGTTCTCCCACCAGAGGTCACCGACAGCTACTTCGACTCGTGGCGCGAGGCACAGCAGCGTTATGCGGTGATGGTGGAAACCGCGTTCTCGCCGATCCCGACCTTGCAGACCAAGCTCTTCGACCGCGAGATCGTCGGGCTCGACTCGCTCGCCGAGATGGGCGAATCCATCTACGGTGATCGTGACCCCTCGCAGATCTTCTATCACTCGGTGCCACAGCGCATTCGCAAGGTCGGCAACACCTACGAGCTGCAGCTCCACCTTCCCTTCGTTGGCAAGGAGGACGTGGACATCAAGCATCGCGAGGGCGAGCTCTTCGTCAGCGTCGGGCCGTACAAGCGAGAGATCTCCCTGCCTCGGGTGCTCAACGGCAAGCGCGTCACCAGAGGCAGGCTCGACGACGGCATGCTCTCGGTGACGTTTGCGGACCGCAAGCCATGACCGACGCAGTTTGGACACAGGCGACACGTCTCGTCGACGAGGCGTCGCGACTCCTCGGAACATCGTTGAGCGATCTCGTGCCACCCGAGGCGCAGCGGCACCTGCTGATCGCCCAGCGTGAGCTGTTGCTCGCGCTCGCGGCGACCATCGACCACCACACCCAGCCGCCGGAAACCACCGAGCCGTCAACACGCGGCCGGAAACGAGCACGGAGCGGATCGGAGCGCTCGCGGCGGCCGTCGCGGGTCGAGCTCGAGTAGCCGGCGCCGGGTGGTCAGCCCCGGTACCTACCTGGCGATCGTTCTCTACACCCTCCCAGGCTTCGCGTTCGGATCGGTCATCCACGAGCTCTCCCACGCCGCTATTGCCCTGCGCTGCGGCGACCCGACCCCGCGCCGTGATGGCCGCATGACCCTCGACCCGCGCCGGAATCTCGACCCGTTCGGCTGCCTCGCGCTGCTCCTCGCGGGAGTGGGCTGGGGGCGGCCGGTCCCGCTCGATCCGCTCTATCTGCGAGAAGGCAGACAGCGTGCGGCGGTCGCGGCGGCAGGACCACTGGCCCATCTCGTCGTCGCCGCCATCTTCGCCGGGGCGTTGCGCGTCGAGCTGCTGGGCTCGGGCGTGAACGCAGCGGGATTCGACACCCTTGCCCAGCTCACGCTGCAGGGTGTGATCCTGGGCGTGCTGCTCCAGGGGTTTCTCGTCAACATCGCGCTCTTCGTGTTCAACGCACTGCCCATCCGGGGACTCGACGGCTACGCCGTGATTCGCAGCCTCGCTTTCGGCGCGGTACCTCGCCTGTTCCTGTACCTCGAGCAGTACCGATACGTGGTCTACGCCGTCGCCGTGCTGGTGGCGCTGCTCCCACCGCCGCTGACCCACGGCAACGTCGACATCGTCAATGCCATGACGGTTGGGACGGCGACACTCGTCTTCGACCATGTGATCGTCCCCGGCGTCGATCCGCTCTTCATCGGACTGCCGAACGTGCTGCACCTCCTTTCATGAGCTCGGTGGTGATCGACGGCGTCGAGTGGACGGTCGAGGGCGCCCAGGTTGCAATCGTGGAGCGCGGCCGGGTGCTCCTCCAGTTCCGTCCCTGGCCCCCTGGCTGGGAACTTCCCGGCGGTCACTGCGAACCAGGCGAGGACCCCGCGGTCACAGCGGCACGCGAGGTCGAGGAGGAGTCCGGCTACAAGGTGCGCATCGCCGGCATCGTCGGCGTGTACTCGTGGCGGGGGCTCCGTTCGGCCGGTGACGTGGTCTTCCTCGGCCAGGTCATCGGGGGTGCTCCTCGGCGGAGTCTCGAGGCGTGGGCACTCCGCATGGCAGCCCCGGACAGACTGCCTCGGACGGTGTTTCCCTGGATCCGTGAGCGTGCGCGCGACGCGGTGGACGTCGCGGGCGGCGCGGCTCCTGTGCATCGAGTCCAGCCGGTGACGATCCGTCATGTGCTCGGCTTTGCGACCGCGTGGCTGCATACCCCGGTCGACCGGCTGCTGGGGCGCCGGTGATCACCGCGCTGCTCTTCCTGGCGAGTCTGATCCTCGTCGTGGTCGCGTCGGAGCTGTTCACCAACGCAATCGAATGGGCCGGCTACCTGCTCAACCTCGGCACCGGAGCGACCGGGAGCCTGCTCGCCGCCCTCGGAACATCCCTGCCGGAGACGGTCGTTCCCATCGTCGCGCTGGCGACGCACTCCACGGGCGCCAACCTCGTCGCCACCGGGGCCGTGCTCGGATCGCCGTTTCTGCTGCTGACGCTCGGCGCGGGTGCGACCGGTGTCGCCGTCGTGCTTCGAGGGGGCGCTCGCCGGCTCGTGATCGATCCGCTCCAGGCACGGCGAGACCTGGGTGTCTTCCTCGGTGCGTTCACCGTCGCGGTGCTCTCGAGCCTGCTGCCGAACGGTGCGCGGATCGCGGTCGGCGCGCTCCTGCTCATCACCTACGCCGCATATGTCGTCGTGACGCTCCGCAGCAGCGCCGCCGCGGGGGAGAGCCCGGAGCCGCTGCACATCGTCCGCTGGCGGCCGGGTGAGCCGCACCCGGTGCTGGTGAGCGTGCAACTCGTCATCGCCGTTGGATTGCTGGTGCTCGGGTCGCAACTGTTCGTGACCGCACTCGACCGGACGGCATCGGCACTGGCGATCCCGATCCTCGTGCTGTCGCTGGTCGTCGTGCCGATCGCGACCGAGCTCCCGGAGACGCTCAACAGCGTGCTCTGGGTTCGCACCAACGACGATGCCCTTGCGTTCGGCAATGTGGCCGGGTCGGCGACGTTTCAGTCGTGCGTCCTCGGGGCACTCGGAGTCGTCTTCACAACCTGGCAGCCCGGGGCGGCGGGCTATATCAGTGCGTCGCTCACTGTGCTCACCGCGGCATTCCTGCTGGCCCTGCTCTGGCGAGGCAAGGCACACGGCGGGCACCTGATGCTCGTGCTCGTGCCATGGATCGTGTACGTGGTGGCGCAGGTCGTCACGGGAGGACGCCTGGCCCTCTGAGGTATGCACAATCCTGCGCTCATGCACATCCACAGTTCGGACTCTGTTGACGAGTACGCGTCGGCGGTCCAGGCGTTTCTCGAGCAGGAACCGTGTGCCCGCAACGTGTTGCTGACAGTCATCGAGAGCGTGCGCACCGGCTCCGCTGCATACAGCGGTCCGTCGAGCTTCTGGTGGGTCAGCGCTGACACGGGAGCTGTGGCCGGCGCCGCGAGCTGGACGCCACCGTATGCGCTCCTGGTCTCGTCGCTGCCCGAGGAGGCTGCCCCCGGTATGGCCGCGGCGATGCTCACCCGCGCGTCGGCGCTCGGCATCCAGCCCCACGGTGTCAACGGTCCTGAGGGGGCCGCCGACGCGGTCGCGGCAGCCTGGACGGCGGCGACCGGCGATGTCATCGAACGGGAACGCCTCATCCTCCTCAACGAGCTCGGGCACCTCATCGACGTGCCGGTGCCGTCCGGCGCGCGCCGCCGGGCCGTGCTCGACGACGTCCCCCTCCTGGCCGCGTGGCTCGAGGCGTTCGGCGCAGAGATCGAGGTGATCGTCGGCGCCGACCCGGTCGCCACCGCCGAGCGGTTCGTGCAGGCAGGAGGCTACGACCTCTGGATCGACGATGGGGTGCCCGTGTGCGTCGTCGGCCATCGCGTTGCGGCTCGCGTCCTCCGCGTCGGCCCTGTCTACACGCCGCCCGAGCACCGAAACCGCGGGTACGGACGCCGCCTCACCTACGAGGTGACCGCCGAGGCCATCGCACGGCCGGATGTCGACCGCGCCATGCTCTTCACAGATGCAGCCAATCCTGTCTCAAACTCGATTTACCGCCAGGCTGGATACGAGCCCCGCGAACGTCACGTCGAGATCGAGTTCGCCAAGCGGACCGTTGCGCCATAGCCCTAGAGTCGGCGCCATGAATCTCGAAGGCAAGGTGGCGGTCGTCACCGGCAGTGGACGTGGCATCGGCCGCGCGTACGCGCTTGCGCTCGCCGAGGCAGGGTGCGCGCTGGTCGTCAACGACGTCGACGGTGACGTCGCCGAAGCGACGGCCGACGCGATCGCCGGCGCCGGCGGGCGGGTCGTGGCGGAGGTATGCGCCGTCGGGACCACGGAGGCGGCCGAGCAGCTCGTCTCGGGCGCCGTCAAGGCATTCGGACGCCTCGACATCATGTGCACCAACGCGGGCATCCTTCGCGACCGCGTCCTCTGGAACATGAGCGACGACGACTTCGACGTTGTGATCCAGACCCACCTGCGGGGCACGTTCACCTGCGCGCGCGCCGCCGTGCGCCAGATGCGCGAGCAGGGGACCGGGGGACGGATCGTTGTGGTGTCGTCGATCGCCGGGCAGCGCGGGAACTTCGGGCAGACGAACTACGCCGCCGCCAAGGCCGGCATCGCCGCGTATGCGCGCACCTGGGCCATGGAGTGCGCCAAGCACAACATCACGGTCAACGCGATCGTGCCCAACGCCATCACGCGGATGATCTCGACGATCCCGGGTATGGCGTCGCTCGTCGAGGCTGCGGAGAAGGGCGAGCCGCTGCCGGCGACCGTGCGCAAGCAGATGGGCATGGGCACGCCCGAGGATGTGGCGCCGCTGCTGGTGTTTCTCAGCTCCGATGAGGCTGCAGGGGTGACCGGTCAGTGCATCGGCCTCGGCGGCGACAAGCTCTCGCTCTGGGCGCACCCCAAGGAGATCTCCGTCGCATACCGTGACGGCGGCTGGACCGCCGATGCCATTGCCGAGGTGTGGTCGACGTCGGTCGGCTCCGAACCCGAGACCTACGGCATCCAGTTCCTCGGCGGCACCACCTGAGCTGACCGTCAGGGCGGTGGGGGCAGCGGTTCGGGCGGATCCGGCGTCACGACGATGGGCGGTCCCGCGCCGATGATGAGCGCTGCGAGGTTGTGGAGCACGGCTACCAGCAGGATCACCAGCGCCACCAGGAGCCCCGTGCCCGGGTTGATGTTGAAGAGCGACGCGGGATCGATCCCGGGGACGCTCGACCCCTCGGACGATGAGATCTTCGAGAGCAGCAGGTCGCGGACGTGGACCTGATCGAGGACGAGGAGCAGGCCGGCACCGGCCGCGAAGATCGCCGTGACCAGCGCCCGGCTCCGTGCTCCCAGGGCACCGAGGAGCCCGGCACTGGCGAAGATCAGACCGAGCACGACGCTCAGGAGCGCGAGAAAGGCAACGAGCTGCGGGCCGATGTTCGCCGAGGAGGTGTCCGCCGCGGCCGCGTTGTTCTGGTTGCAGGCGTCGGGCACCGACCCGATCACCGGATCCTTCCCGAAGGCGAGCTGCCAGCCGTTGTAGGTGAGGATGTTCACGCCGTTGAGCGCGTTGATGCAGGCAATCACCTGCGCGCCTTGTGCTGCGGTCACGCCCTGCGATGCATCGATCGACCCCAGGGCGGACTTCGTGGTCGCGGTGTTGCACGACACGCCGGCAAACGCCAGGAAGAACGAGAGGATGACCAGGAGGAAGAGGAACGGACTGACCCGGCGCGCACCGGGCTCGCCGGCCAGCGAGGCCGCGTTCACCGAGCCACGGCGCAGGACATCTCAGCCGACACGATCGCCGGGGGCGCAGGGATGATCCGGGCGGAGCAGGACCACACGGTCGGAGCCTTCCTGGTACACGCCGAGAACGAGCACCTCGCTCCGAACCGGTCCGACCTGGCGAGGTGGCAGGTTCACGACCGCGACGACGTTGCTTCCGGTCAGCTCGTCCGGGGTGTAGAGATCGGTGAGCCGCGCCGAGGATTGCATCGTTCCCAGCGGACCGAAGTCGATGACCATCCGATAGGCGGGGCGGCGGGCCTCGGGAAAGGTCTCGCATCGCACCACGGTTCCAACCCGGATGTCGACGGCGAAGAACTGTGCCGCATCGATCTCCGCCGACGCGGCAGGCTCTCCACTCACGCGTCGCAGTGTATCGGCACACCTATACTCGCCCGCGATACCTGACCTCGTTCGGAGGGAACGTCATCGCGGGCTTGCGCCGCCTCGCAGCAGTCTCGACGGCAGTGCTCTTGCTCAGCGCGTGCGGCGGAACGTCGAACGTGCCGTCGCTCAACGCGGTGACATTGCTGAAGGCAGCCAAGGGCGTCGTCGACAGCACATCGTCGTTCCACTTCGTGCTCACCAGCGCCGACGTCACGGGGTCGGGCGCGGAGCTCACGGGTGGCAGCGGCGACATGAAGCGGCCGGACAGCATGTCCGGGACACTCCAGGTGTCGATCTACGGTCTGGCGCTCAACGTGCCGGTCGTCTCTGTTGGAGGCGTGTTCTCGGTGAAACTGCCCACCGGCGGGGGGTTCACCACGGCAAACCCCGCCGACTACGGCTTCGCCGACCCCGCCACGCTCATCGACCCCACCACAGGCCTGTCGTCGCTCCTGCTCAAATGCCAGTCCCCGCAAGTCGAAAGCGACGATCGATACAACGGCGAGGCACTCCACGAGATCGGGTGCACGCTGCCGGGGAGCGCCGTGGCCGCGGTGCTCACGAGCGCTAATCCCTCGAAGAGCGTCGCCGCGACCTTCGGTATCGATACGAGCACCAGTCAACTCCGGCGTGTGGTGCTCACCGGTCCCTTCGTCAGCGCCAACGCCGACACCTCCTACACGCTTGTTCTTACCAACTATGGCGAGAACGTGTCAGTGACGCCGCCCGCCAGCGGGTGAACACGCGCCGGCGATGGATCCTTGCCATCGCAGCGGCGTCGGTGCTCGTCGCCGCGATGGACACGTACGTGGTGGTCCTCGCGCTCCCGGCGATCATGGCGCAGGTCGGCATCGGCATCGACCAGCTGCAGGCGGCGACCCCGATCGTCAGCGGATTCCTGCTCGGCTACGTCGTGGTCATGCCGCTCCTGGGCCGGCTTTCCGATGTCTACGGCAGACGGCCACTCCTGCTCCTCTGCCTCGCCCTTTTTGCGGGAGGTTCGCTCGTGACCGCGTCCGCCACGGACCTGGGCTCTGTGGTCACGGGGCGGGCGCTCCAGGGTCTCGGCGGTGGCGGGCTCGTGCCGGTGACATTGGCGCTGGTCGCGGACCTCTGGGCACCCGAGCGGCGGAGCCTGCCGCTCGGGGTCATCGGCGGCGTGCAGGAGCTGGGGAGCGTCCTCGGCCCGCTCTACGGAGGCTTGATCCTCACCGTCGCCACCTGGCAGACGATCTTCTGGCTGAACCTTCCGATCGCCGGGGTGCTGGGGCTCGGGCTGGTCGCCGCGAAACGGCGATCCGTTGACGCGACTCCGGCCCAGGTTCCGAAGTTACGGCTCGACCGTGTCTCCATCTCGCTCGCCGTGCTCGCGCTCGCGGCCGGGTGTCTCTCGATCGCTTCGCCGGGCGCGCTCCGCGACAGCGACACGATCGGCCTGGCGTACAGCGCCCTCGGCGGCCTTGTCTGGCTCACCCCCATCGCACTCCTCGCGGCAGGGGCTGCGGGAGCACTGGTGCTCTGGGAGGTGCACGGTCACACCGCAACGAGAGCGCTGATCCCTGTCAGGCGCCTTCCCAGCGTGGCGGGCGTGGTGGACTGGCCCGGCGCCGCGCTGCTCGGGGTCGCGCTCGCGACGATCATCGTCAGCTTCTCCGCCCAGGACCCGTCCACCGGTGCGATCTCGCCGGCAGCGATCTGGTTGCTCCCGCTCGGCGCGGTCGCCACAGCGGGCTTCGTGGTCAGAGAGCGGCGTGCGCGACATCCGCTCATCGCTGCAGCCGAGCTGCGGTCGAGAGGCGCGTACGGGGCGCTCCTCACCAACCTCGCCGTGGGCGCCGCGCTGATGGCCGCTCTCCTCGACATCCCGGTCCTGGCCCGGGCGACGGTGGACCCGAACTCTCAGCTCGGCGCCGCCCTCGTCCTCCTGCGCCTCCTGGTCACCGTGCCGATCGGAGCGGTGGCCGGAGGCTGGCTCTCGCAGCGCCTCGGCAACCGGCTCGTCGCCGGCGCGGGGCTGGCGCTCACCGCGGTCGCCTTCCTCGCGATGACGCGCTGGACCGCGATGACGCTCGGCGACCCCTTCGGACCCGCATGGCTGCACCCGAGCGACCCGGTGCTCCTCGCCTGCGGCCTCGGCTTCGGCCTCGCGATCGCCCCGGTGAATGCCTCGATGCTGGCCTCGGTCCGCGAGCAGATGCACGGGCTGGCATCGGCGCTGGTGGTCGTGGCGCGCATGATCGGGATGCTCGTGGGCATCTCCATCCTCACCGCGGTGAGCCTGCACATCTTCTACACGTCGTCCTCGGCGTTCCCGTCGCCGTCGGCGCTCTGCCCGAAGGCACCGCTCAACTGCCCGGCGTATGAGCACGATGTGACCACGGCGATCGTCACCGAGCTGCGCGCCGTGTTCCTCGGTGCAGCTATCAGCGCCGGACTGGCAGCGGTCCTCGCCGCGGGGCTGCTGCGCGGCCGGACCCGGCGGCTGGTGCCCGCGGTCCGATGAGCGCAATGGTGCGCGAGGTCATCCCGGAATCGCCAGAGCTCGAGGATCTCCTCGGGTCGATCGCGGACGCCGCCAACAGCCTGAACGTGGAGGTCTATCTCGTCGGCGGGTTCGTGCGCGACCGGCTGCTCGGCGGTGCACAAGGCAAGGACATCGACCTCGTCACGGTTGGCGTCGACCCGATGCCGCTCCTCGCGGCGGTCGCCGCGCGGTTCGGCTGGCATCCTCCCGAGCGTTTCGAACGCTTCGGAACCGCGCAGATTCGCGGCGGCGCCTACATCGTCGAGGGGGTGCGCGCGCGTGCCGAGCGCTATGACCCGGAGTCGCGCAATCCCGACGTCCGGCCGGGCACGCTCGCCGAGGATGTGTGGCGTCGCGACTTCACGGTGAATGCGCTCTGCCAGACGCTGAGCGGCGACGTCGTCGACATCACGGGCCTCGGTCTCACCGACCTGCTCGCCGGCGTGCTGCGGACCCCGCTCGATCCTGCGGAGACCTTCGCCGAGGACCCCCTGCGCATGTACCGGGCCGCTCGGTTCGTCGCCCGGCTCGGCTTCACGCTCGCGCCCGGGACGATCGAGGCGATGCGGACGCAGGCTCCGCGAACGTCGATTCTCTCCGTGGAGCGGATCAGCGACGAGATCCGGCGCATGCTCGTCGCTCCACACCCGAGCGCCGGCATCGCTGTGCTGCGGGACGCGGGACTGCTCGAGCAGGTGCTGCCCGAGCTGGTCGCGGGGATCGGCATCGAACAGGGCGGGTTTCACACGCACGACGTCTACGGGCACACGCTGATCACCGTCGACCGTGCGGCACCCGACCTCGTGACCCGTACCGCCGCGCTGCTCCACGACATCGCCAAGCCGCCCACCCACGCGCTCGCGGCGGACGGCCGGCACACGTTCTACGACCACCCACAGATCGGCGCCGACATGGCCCGCACCATCCTGACCCGCTGGCGATTCAGCAACGACGAGGTCAGCGACGTGAGCCGCCTCGTGCGTCTCCACCTTCGGCCGATCCAGTACGACCGTGAGACATTCAGCGACGCCGCGGTTCGTCGCCTGATCCGGGACGCCGGCGCGCTTCGCGACCGGATGCTCGACCTCGCCCGGGCCGACACGATGGCCTCGGCCTATCCGACCCTCGACGAGCTCGACGAGCTCGGCGAGCGGATGGCACGGCTCGACTCCGGAGGAGCGGTGTCCGCCATGGCCGACCCGCTCAGCGGCGACGACCTCATGGCGATGGCCGGCCGTGGGCCCGGACCCTGGGTGGGCCAGGTGAAGGCAGCGATCCGCGAGGCGGTCATCGAGGGCGCGATCCCACCGGGCGACCGTGCGCTCGCTCGCGAATGGATCGAGGCGCACACTGAGCTGCTGAGCGGCGGCTGAACGCACACCCGTGCGGGGCTGTGACGCTTCACGTCCCGATCGGGACCGACGGCAATAAAGACGGCAACAAAGTAGAATGCGCGGTCCGAGATGTTGAGCAAGATCCGTAGTGCCAAACGACTTTTCGTCGACCTGCCGCGCATGCTGCGGCTCGCATACTGCCTCATGTTCGACGCGCGTGTGCCCGGCTACATGAAGGTCGCATTCGGTGGTGGACTGGCGCTGATCGCCCTGCCGGTCATCGATCTCCCGGAGTCGCTCCCGGTCGTCGGCGAGCTCGACGTGCTTGCGCTGAGCCTGCTCGCGACCCGCGCGTTCGTGGCGGCCTGTCCCCGTCACATCGTCGCCGAGCAGGAGGAATTGATCACCCAGCGGCGGAGCCGCTTCGATGACGACGTCCGCAATGGTGAGCGCATCGCCCTGATGATCTACCGGCGCCTGCGTCCAGAAGAGCAGGAGGCGCTCTCGTGAAGGTACTGTTTCTGAAAGAAGTGGCAGGAACTGCCAAAACCGGCGATGTCCGCGAGGTGTCCCCGGGGTACGCGCGCAATTTCCTGTTCCCGCAGCACCTTGCGGTGATCGCGGATCAGAACACCGTCGACCAGATTCGCCGCCGTGAGGAGGCGACCCGCCGTCGCGTCGAGAAGGCGCTCATCGACGCAAAGGAGACGGCCCAGCGGCTGCGCAAGCTGACTGTCACCGTGTACGCCAAGGCCGGCGAGGCCGGGCGTCTGTTCGGCACGGTCACCACCGCGGACGTCGCGAAGCAGCTGAAGCGCGAGGCGGGGATCGACATCGACAAGCGGAAGATCGCAATCGACCCGCCGATCCGCTCGCTCGGCCCACACGAGGCCACCATCGAGCTCCACCCGGAGGTCACGGAGACACTCAAGGTCGTCGTCGCGGCCCAATGACGTCTCTCCCGCAGACCGAGCTCGTGGGACGCGGAGCTCCGGCGGGAGCGGTGCCGGTTCGTGTGCCGCCGCACGACAACGACGCGGAGCAGGCGGTGCTCGGCGGCATCCTTATCGACCGCGAGGCGCTCGCCGTCGTCCGCGACGTGCTGGTCCCCGAGGATTTCTACGCCGAGCGCCACGCGGTGCTGTATCGCGCGGCGCTGGCCCTCGACGATCGCGGCGAGGCCATCGACACGGTCACGCTTCGCGATCAGCTCGAGCGCGGCCCCGGGATCGGCAGGGCGGGCGGGATGGACTACATCGCCGAGCTCACGCTCGTGGTGCCGAGCTCGGCGAGCGTCAAGCACTACGCGGACATCGTCATCGGGCACGCGCTCCGGCGCCGGCTCATCGAGGCGGGCGGCAGGGTGAGCCGGCTCGGGTTCGACAACACCACGCCGGTGAGCGACGCGATCGACCTCGCGGAGCAGGAGGTGTTCAAGATCGGCCAGGAGAGCCGCGGCTCTGAGATGCGCAACATCGCCCCGGTCGTCCGCGAGTGGTGGGACGCCCTCGAGCACCGCATCGAGAGCAAGCAACTCGTCACGGGCGTGCCGACGAACTTCTCCAAGCTCGACATGCTCACCCAGGGTCTCCAGCCCGGCGAGCTGATCATCCTCGCGGCCCGCCCGGCGGTCGGCAAGACATCCTTCGCGCTGAACATCGCCCGCAACGCGGCGGTGCTCGCGGGCCGGCCGGTCGTGGTCTTCTCGCTCGAGATGTCGCGTCAGTCGCTCGTCCAGCGGCTCATCTGCAGCGAGGCACACGTCGACTCGTACATGCTCCGCAGTGGCCAGGCGGACGCCATGGCATTCCAGAAGATCGCCAAAGCGATGGACACGCTCACCCATGCCGATCTCTGGATCGACGACTCACCGGGGCTGGCCATCACCACGCTTCGGGCCCGTGCACGGCGGATGAAGTCGCAGCACAAAATCGAGTTGATCGTCATCGACTACCTGCAGCTCATGCAGGGCGGCCGGCGCGATTCGCGAGTTCAGGAGGTCTCGGACATCTCCTCGGGCCTGAAAGCGATCGCCAAGGAGCTCGATGTTCCGGTGCTGGCCCTCTCCCAGCTCTCGCGCGCGGCCGAGCAGCGGGAGAACAAGCGACCGCAGCTCAGCGACCTTCGAGACAGCGGTTCGATCGAGCAGGACGCCGATGTGGTGCTCTTCCTCTATCGCGAGGGGATGCACAACCGCGAGATCGACCGTGGCAAGACGGAGCTCATCGTCGCCAAGAACCGCAACGGGCCGGTCGCCGACCTCGACCTGGTGTTCATCGCCGAGCAGACCGCATTCCGCGAGCCGTACCTCGCGGCGAGTGACGGACCGACCGCATAACCCGTCGCGCGGAGCAGTCGCAGTGTCACGGACCGGCCAACGGCGGGAAGCGAGTGGGTCAACCCTGCTTCAATGGTGTGGATGCGACAAGCCCTGCGTACTGCCCGGGCAGTGATCCGATCCCCGTGGATTCGGGTCAGCGGAACGGTCGTCGGCCTGGTCATCCTCGCCCGCACGATCAACCTGCCTCAGGCTGTCGCGAGCCTCGCGCATGCCGATCCACTCTGGATTGCTGCCGCGCTCGGGCTCACGGTGCTCGCGGTCGCGGCGAGCGTTTTCGAGTGGGGCGTCCTGCTCCGCACTGCCGACGCGCCGGCGGGTGTCGGCCCCGGCTCGCTGCTCAGCTGGCGCCGCCTGAGCTCGTCGTACCTCCAGAGCCTGTTCTTCACGCAGATGCTTCCCGCCGGTGTCGGCGGCGACGCCATGCGCACCGTCGAGATGGGCCGCCAGATCGGCCACGGCCGCGTGCTCGCCTCGCTCGCCGGCAGCCGCCTTGCCGGGATGCTCGGCATGACGTGCTGGGGAATCGCCGCCGCCATCCTGCTGCGCGCACTGCTCGGCACCGGGGTGGTCATCGTGATCGCCGGGCTCGCGATGGCCGTCGTGGTCATCTGGCTTGCGGCCCTGAGCGCTGACCGCCTGGTGCCGCACCGCCTGCTCGCCCGCCTGTCCGGCGCCATGAGCCGCGGCGTGCGCTCCTTCAGCGACGCGTTCTCCGGGTACCGCCAGCATCCTCACGCAGTCGCCCAGTCGCTCCTCGTCGGCGCCGCGGGCTGGGGATTCAATCTCCTCGCCCTGAGCGTCGCCGCCCGCGCGATCGGTGTCGACCTCAGCTGGGCGGTCCTTGCCGTGTGCATCCCGATCACGCTCCTGGTGGCCCTGGCACCGTTCAGCATCAACGGGCTCGGGCTCCGCGAGGGCGTCCTGGTGGCGTTGTTGTCACACACCGGGGTCTCGATCGCCCATGCGGGCGCGATCTCCGTGCTCATCGATCTCCAGATGCTGCCGTTCGCTGTGCTTGGGGCCGTCCTCTGGTCGCGCCACCGGCGCAGCAATCGCTCTCCGGCAGAGCTCGCGGTCGAGGTCGCGGCGGTCGAGGACAGAGCGCTCGCGGAATTGACCCCTGGTGCGCCTAGACTTCAGCGGCGTGACCCGTCAGTTCAGCGACTTCCTGGCGGCCCACGCGGCTCGGATCGCCGATTTGTGGGCGAGGCAGACATCACCGGCTGAGACCGGGGAGCCCCTCGACCGCGCTCGAGGACCCCGCCAGTTCGTCAACGCGGTCCTGGTCGCGCTGACCGCGGACGACTTCCGGCCGCTGATCGCCTACCACCATCTCGATGCGGGCACCGGGATCGAGAGCCGGCTCGAGACGGCGCTCGCCAACCTCACAGCGCTGCGCCAGGTGACTGCCGAGGCGGTCCGTGACGAACGCCTCGACGCCGAGGAAACGCTCGCGCTGGTGTCGACAACCGCGGATGACGTCGAGGCGGTCGGCAGGCACCTCGCCGCTTCGTGCGTCGAGACCCTCGAGCACCGCCTCTCGACTGCGACCTCGGAATCGTCGGCTCGGGGGACCTCGCTCTCGATCACCATGCACGAGCTCCGCCGCCCGCTGACGATCCTCAACAGCTACGGCCAGTTGCTCAGCGCGGGAATGCTCGGCGCACTCCCCGAGACCGCCATGGTGGCCATCGAAGGCATCACCGCGAGCACCGAGATGATGGTCCGGATGGTCAACGCGCTCGCCGAGCTCGCGCGCCTGGAGGATCCCGACGACCACTTCGCGCTCGAGGTGATGGACGCGGAGGAGGTCGTCGTCGAGGCGATCGAGCACGTCGCCATGGAGGCGAAGCTGCGCGAGTCGACGATCACGAGCGAATGCGAGCGCGGGCTCGCCATCAGGGGCGACCGGCGCCGGCTCATCCTGGCGCTGACCAACCTGCTGGGCAACGCCGTCAAGCACGGGCCGATGGGGTCCCCGATCGAGGTGATCGCGGCACGCGAGGGAGGGTCGGTGCGCTTCACCGTTCGCGACCACGGGACGGGGTTCCCGGTGGCGGACACGGGCCACCTCTTCGACAAGTACTTCCGGTCGGTCGCCGAGCGGCAACGCAAGGTGCCCGGGAGCGGCCTCGGCCTCTACATCGTGCGCACGGTCGCGGAGCGGCATGGCGGGACCGTCGCTGCTCGGAGCGTCCCCGGCAGCGGCGCCGAATTCGACATGACGATCCCACTGCAGCTGGAGGAGGCGACCACATGACCACGGCGGTGACCAGGACCGAGCGCGACTCGATGGGCGAGTTCGAGGTGCCGGCAGACGCCTACTACGGCGCCAACACCATGCGCGCGAAGGTCAACTTCCCGATCAGCGACCTCCGCCTTCCGCGCGGCTTCATCCGCGCCATCGGGCTGATCAAGCAACAATCCGCGCTGGTCAACCGCGAGCTGGGCCTGCTCGATGAGGCCCTTGCCGGCGCGATCATCCGCGCCGCCCAGGACGTCATCGATGGCGTCCTCGACGAGGAGTTCATCGTCGACATCTTCCAGACTGGGAGTGGCACCTCGACGAACATGAACGCCAATGAGGTGATCGCCAACCGGGCGATCGAGCTGCTCGGTGGCGTGCGCGGATCACGCTCGCCGGTGCACCCGAACGACCACGTCAACCTCGGCCAGTCGAGCAACGACGTGATCCCGACGGCGATCCAGGTGGCCGCGGCGGTCTCGATCAGCGAGGACACGATCACCGGCCTGCGGGTTCTTGAAGACTCACTGCGCCACAAGTCCGAGGAGTTGTGGCCGGTGATCAAGACGGGCCGCACCCATCTCCAGGACGCGACCCCGATCCGGCTCGGCCAGGAGTTCCTCGGCTACGCCGGCCAGGCCGAACGAGCCCGCCTCCGCTGCGAGGAGGCGGTCGCGACACTGGCCGAGCTGCCGCTTGGGGGGACGGCGGTCGGGACCGGTGTCGGAACCCATCCGGCGTTCCCGCCCAAGGTGATCGCGCTGCTCGCGGCCGATCTTGGCATCCCATTCCGCGAGACCGAGAACCACTTCAGCGGTCAGTCGACACTTGACGCGGTCGTCGCGGCGAGCGGCGCGCTCCGAGCCGTGGCCGTCTCGCTCTACAAGATCGCCAGCGACCTCCGGCTCCTCGGCTGCGGCCCGCGCGCCGGCATCGCCGAGATCGCCATCCCGGCCGTGCAACCGGGCTCATCGATCATGCCCGGCAAGGTCAACCCCGTGATCTGCGAGTCGGTGACCATGGTGGCCGCGCAGGTGATCGGCAACGACGCCACCGTCGCGTTCTGCGGCGCCGCCGGGTCGCTCCTCGAGCTCAACGTGATGATGCCCGTGGCCGCCTACGACCTCCTCCAGTCCGCCGCGCTGCTGGCGGCATCCGCTCGCAACCTGGCGACGCAGTGCATCGACGGCATCACCGCCACCGAGAATGGTCCGGCGATGGTCGAGCGCGGGCTGATGCTCTGCACGGCGCTTGCCCCGGTGATCGGGTACGACGCCGCCGGGGCGATCGCCAAGGAGGCGTACAACACCGGGCGCACGGTCCGCGAGGTCGCCCGCGAGCGCAGTGGCCTCGACGAGGCGGAGTTGACCCGGCTGCTCGACGCCGAGGCGATGACCCACCCCGGGCGCGACTCGGCGCCGGCGGGCGGCTGACGGTGCCGACGCTCGCGGTCGTCGGCGCCGGCGCGATGGGCAGCCAGATCGCCTACCAGGCCGCGCTCCACGGCTACGACACCCGCCTCGTGAGCCGGAGCGAGGACCGGCTCCGCTCGGCCAGCATCGCCGCGTCGGCGCTGCTTCGACGCCGCGTCGAGAAAGGAAAGCTCGATGGCGACGCGTGCGAGGCGGCGATCGCGCGCGTGACCCTGCGCCCCGACGTCCAGGCCGTCGCCGGGGCGGAGACGATCATCGAGTCGGTCGCCGAGGACCGCGACGTCAAGTGCCTGGTGTACGAGCAGATCTGCGAGCACGCGGATGCTACCGCCATCATTGGCACCAACTCGTCGACGATGCCGTCGTCCCTCCTCGAGAGCGCGGTGACGCACTCCGAGCGGTTCCTCAACATCCATTTCTTCAATCCCCCGCTGCTCATGGCGCTCGTCGAGGTGGTACCCGGACCGCACACGGCCGAGGACGCGATCCTCCGCGCCATGGACTTCGCCCGCGCCATCGGCAAGACTCCGGTGCGCCTCGCCCGCGAGGAGTACGGGTTCATCGCCAATCGCGTGCTCTTCATCGCCGTCCAGGAGGCGATGCGCCTGGTGCAGGACGGCTACATCTCCGTCGAGGACTGCGACCTCGCGGTCCGCAACGCGCTCGGATGGCCGATGGGGCCCTTCGCGCTCTCCGATCTGATTGGGCTCGACGTGGTCGAGGCGATCCTCGACGAGGGGTTGCGCCAGACCGGCGACGCGCGGTGGGAGCCGGTCCCGCTGCTGCGCAATCTGGTCGCGCGCGGCCGGCTCGGCAACAAGACGAGCGGGGGATTCCTGACGCCGGAGTCAGCGTAGGCCGAACGCCTCGAGGACATCCGCGACACCACCGTCCTGCGGGAGGGCGCACGTGGCGTCGGCGGCGGCGAGCACCTCAGGGCGGGATGTCGCGATTGCCACCGCGTATCCGGCACCGGTCAGGAGCTCGACGTCGTTCGGGGCGTCGCCGATCGCGACCGCGTCGCCGAGCGAGAACCCGAGGCGCGCGCACACGATCTCGCACGCCGTCGCCTTGCTGACTTCAGGATCGAGGATCTCGACGAATTCGGGGTTCGAGCGCGTGATGCGAGCACTCCCCGCGAGTTCGCGGGCCATGAGCGCGGTGGCGCGATCCACCTCGGCAGGATCCTCGATGACGCATGCGGCTTTGGTGGTGCCCCGCTCGAGCAACGGCTCGAGATCCGGCACGACGCGGAAGTGCACGCCGCTGATGTGCGAGTACAGCCGCGCCTCGGGGCGATCGCGCTCGCAGAGCAACTCGTCGTCCTGGTACGCCTGGAAGTGCCAGTCCTGCTCGCGCGCGATATGCAGCGCGCGTCGAGCCGGAGCTGCGCGAAGCGGCTGCTCGAAAATGGTGCGAGCCGGCACGCCGTCCGGACGAGGCATCTCGCGAACCATCGCACCCTGATAGCAGATCACCGGCTCGAGCACTCCCAGCTCCTCAGCCCAGAACAGCGCGGAGCGGTACATGCGCCCGGTGGCGACGATGACCGGCATGCGCGCAGCCACAGCGCGCACGGCATCGCGAACGCGGGGAAGCAATTCCTGGCGGTAGTCAATCGTCGTACCGTCGAGATCGAGGATCACGACGCGAGGCACGAATGTCCCCGCGAGCGGCCGCGCTTCGCGGATGTCGGTGAGCGACGTCACCCGGCTCCGAGCGTGCTGACGCGGTGGAACGGCATCAAAGCGATCTTACGCAGGCGTGGTCGCGTCAATCCGGGGTAGACTGACGTTGTCTTGCGTTCGTCTTCTCGCGCGCGGTTTGGTAGACCGCTCGCCGCAAGGCCTCGTCCCGCTGCTCCGGCGCCGGTAGATGAGGTCTTGAGTGCTGTCATCCCCGAACCGGTCAGCTTCAGCGAGCTCTCCTTGAGCGTCGCCATGCAGCACACGGTTGCGGAGCTCGGCTACACCATGGCCACGCCGATCCAGGCCGGATCGCTGCCGTTCGCTCTGGCGGGACGCGATGTCATCGGCCAGGCGCAGACCGGGAGCGGCAAGACCGCGGCATTCGGCATCCCGATCATCGAACGGCTCGATCCGCGCGACGGACCGGTGCAGGCGCTGGTGCTCTGCCCGACGCGCGAGCTGGCGGTCCAGGTTCACGAGGAGCTGGTGCGGCTCGGCAAGCGCCACGAGTTGCGAAGCGTCGCGATCTACGGCGGCGATTCCATCGGCCGCCAGATGGAGGAGCTGCGCCAGGGTGCGCACATCGTGGTGGCGACTCCCGGCCGGCTCGGCGATCACATCCAGCGACGCTCGCTCACGCTGGCCAATGTTCGCGTCTGCGTGCTCGACGAAGCCGACCGGATGCTCGACATGGGCTTCGCGCCGGATGTCGAGCGAATCCTCCGTCAGTGCCCCGCTCAGCGTCAGACGCTGCTCTTCAGCGCCACCATGCCCGAGTGGGTGCGCAGGCTCGCGCTGCGTCACATGCACGATCCCGAGACCGTGGAGATCAGCACCCGGCCGGAGATCCCCGCCGAGGTCCGCCAGCTGTATGTGCAGACAACCTGGGCGGACAAGACCGACGCGATGGCGCAGATCCTCGACCAGCCCGACGTCGTCATGGCGCTGATCTTCGTGGAGACCAAGCGAACCGCAGACGTCCTGCAGGCGCAACTCGGCGGACGCGGGTATCAGGTCGGGCTGCTCCACGGTGACCTCACGCAACGCGAGCGGGATCGCGCCATGCAACAGTTCCGCGCCTCACACGTCAAATACCTGATCGCGACCAATGTCGCGGCGCGCGGACTCGACATCGACGACATCTCGCACGTGATCAACTACGACGTGCCGCTGACGCCGGACGAGTATCTTCACCGAGTCGGTCGGACCGGTCGAGCCGGGCGGGCGGGCGTTGCGGTGACGCTGATCACACCGAGCGAGATCCTCAAGCTTCGCGACGTCGAGAAGCACGCGCGCACGCACATCGAACGCGCGACGCTCGACGAGGATTTCCCCGCTGTCGTGGTCAGCGCCCCCGCCTGAGCCCGCGCGGACAGACATGCTGCCGGCAATCCACGACACGGGCACTGGCGAGGCGGTGCTGTTCCTGCACGCGTTCACCATGGACGCATCGCAGTGGGACCACCAGGTCGCCGCGCTTTCTGGCGACATGCGCTGCGTGCGGGTCGACCTGTGGGGCTGTGGTGATTCGCCGCCGCCGCCCGCCGGCACTCCCAGCCTGGACACGTTCGCGGCCGCGGTGCTCGAGGCACTCGACTCGCGCAACATCGAACGTGTCACCGTCGTGGGACTTTCGATGGGAGGCTATGTTGCCTTTGCGTTGTGGCGGCTGGCGCCGCAACGGATCCGCGCTCTCGCGCTGTGTAACACTCGCGCCGGTGCCGATGCCCCAGGACCGCGCGATGACCGTCTCGCGATGGCAGATCTGGTCGAGCGCGAACAATCGGTCGAAGCAATCGTCGAGCCCATGGTCGCTCGCCTGCTGAGCCCCTCGGCCCAGGCGGAGGCGCACATCGTCGACCCGGTGCGCGGACGCATCCGGCGCTGCACCCCGGCGGGAATCGCATTTGCACAGCGAGCCATCGCGAGCCGGCCCGACAGCATCCCACTGCTCGATTCCATCACCGTCCCGACACTCGTGGTCGCCGGAACACAGGACGCCATCGTCGGCCCTGGTGAAGTTCGCGCCATGGCTGACCGTATCCCCGGTTCCCGGTACGCGGAGCTTGACTGCGGGCACCTGAGCAACCTCGAGCTTCCTCGCCCCGTCAACGAAGCGCTCGCGGTATTTCTCACACCGGCGACAATGACGTCGTGAGTCAACTGCCGAACGACCTGCTCGAGATCCTGGCCTGTCCGCGCTGCCGGGGGCCGCTCATCGTCGAGCCGGCATCGCTGCGTTGTGATGCGTGCCTGCTCCGCTACCGCGTCGACAACGGCATCCCGGTGATGCTCATCCACGAAGCCGAGCAGGTGAGCCCCGAAGGTTCCTCGCCCGACTGAGGTCAGACCGACGCGCCGACTGCCTCGGTCGCGACCGACGCGGGCGCTGCGCAGAAACCCTCGTAGTCGATCGGCTCGGTGATGGTGGGATTCTCCCCACACACCGGGCACTGCGGATCGCGCGGCACGCGGAATTCGCGGAATTTCATCGCGAGCGCGTCGATGTGCAGCAGTCGTCCGGTGAGCAGGTCGCCTGCGCCGGTGATCAGCTTGATGACCTCGGTCGCCTGCAGGACGCCGACGATTCCGGGGAGCACGCCGAGCACGCCTGCCTCCGCACACGACGGGGCCTCCTCCGGCGGAGGCGGCGAAGGATACCGGCAGCGGTAGCACGGGGACTGGAAGGGCACCACCGTGGTGACCTGGCCTTCGAAACGAAAGATGCCGCCGTCGACCATCGGCTTCTTGGCAAAGATGGCCACATCGTTGGCGAGGTAGCGAGTCGGGAAGTTGTCGCAGCCGTTCACGATGATGTCGTACTGCTCGAAGATCCCGCGGGCGTTCTCGCCGCTCAGCACGACGTTGTGCTCGACGACTCGGACGTCGCTGTTCAGCGCGGTGAGCGCGATCCGTGCCGAGGCGGTTTTCAGCATGCCGATCCGATCCTCGGTGTGCAGGATCTGACGCTGCAGGTTGCTCCGGTCAACGGTGTCGAAGTCGACGAATCCGATCGTCCCCACGCCGGCAGCCGCGAGGTACAGCGCAGCCGGACTGCCGAGCCCGCCCGCGCCGATGAGCAGCACCTTGGCGTCGAGCAGCTTCGCCTGCCCTTCAACCCCGATCTCGGGGATCAGCAGGTGACGGCTGTAGCGCTGCTGCTGCTGTGCCGTGAGCACCCTGGGAACGATGAAGTCGAACCCGGCCTGCTTCCAGGCACCGTAGCCGCCGGCCATCGACTGGACGTCGGTGTAGCCGAGCTCCTGCAGGGCGCGCGCAGCGAGCAGTGAGCGAACGCCGCCTGCGCAGTACAGCGTGATCGGCGTGTCGCGCCTGGGGACGGAGTCCTCGATGCGGGTTTCGATGAATCCCTTGCTGAGATGCATCGCACCCGGGATGTAGCCCTCGTCGAACTCGCTGCGCTCGCGAACGTCGATGAGGGTGCGTGATCCTGCGACCGCCCGAACCTGCTGCGGGGAGACCTCAGGGACGGTGCGGCGTGCGTCGTCGAGGACGTCGCGGGAAGACTTGGCCATAGAGGCAGTCTACCCAAAACCTGCCGAAACTTGACCTGCCGGGTCTGGATTCGGTTCAGGACCTCGGCGGACGGCCCACCGGACGTGTCCTCGGCCTTCCAACCGGTCGCTTCGCGGGTGCCGGCGCGGCTGCCGACTTTCGGGGTCTCCCGACCGCACGCGTGGCCGGTGCTGCGGCGGTGACAGCCTTGCGCGGCCTGCCGACCGGTCGCTTGCCCGGAGCCGCCGGGGCGGCTGCCGTCCTGGTGGGCCGTCCGGTGCGCTTGGCGGGAGTGATCGACGGTGCCGGTGCAGCCACGGCGGGCGCCATCGCCGCGAGGATCGTGCGTTCGGTCTCCTCGAGCCGGGCGGCAAGCGCGAGAACGCGGCGGTGGGCGGCTCGGGTCGCCGCCAGCGCGTCCGCGAGCGATGCGGGCGCGCCGCCTGTCCGCTTCTGCTTTTTTCCAGCCATGATCGGAGCGACCCTACCATAGACTGAGACGGTGCATCCGACGCGTACGGCGCGCCCACTTGCCACTCTCCTGGTTGCGTCCGGGATCGAGACGGCCCTGCGCCCCGCTCAACAGGCCCTCGAGATCCGCGCTGTCGCCTCCGACTCGCGGCTGGTATCGCCCGGCACCCTCTTTGTCGCCATCCCCGGCCTGCGCGCCGATGGGCACGGATTCGTCGCTGACGCGGTCGCGCGTGGCGCCGTGGCAGTGGTCGCCGAGCGGCTCCCGGAAGCCCCGCCTGACGCCTCGATCCCGCTGATCCTCGTCGGCGATGCTCGACTGGCCCTCTCCGATCTCGCCGACGCGTTCAACGATCACCCCAGCAGGTCGCTCTGCGTCGCCGGGATCACCGGAACCGACGGCAAGACCACCACGGCGACCCTCCTCTGGCATGCATGGCGAGCCGCCGGGATCCCCGCGGCGTCGATCACGACCGTCGATCGCCGCACGGCGGACGGGGTCATCCCCAATCCCTCGCGGCAGACGACACCCGAGGCACCCGAACTGCAGGCGGAGCTTGCTCGGATTCGCGACGCCGGCTGCACGCACGTCGCGCTCGAGACCTCGTCGCACGCGCTCGAGATGCACCGCGCCGACAGCGTTGCGTTCCGCGCCGCCGTGTTCACGCGGATCACCACCGAGCATCTCGAACTCCACGGCAGCCGCACGCGCTACCTCGCGGCCAAGGCGCGCCTGCTCGAACGCGTGTCGCCCCGAACCGACGGCCTTGCAGTCCTCGACGCGGGCGATGCATTCGGATACCCGCATCTCGTCAGGATCCCGGTCGCCAGGAGGATCACGTACACCGACCTTCCCGGCATCGGCGCGGACCTGCAAGCGGACGACGTCGTCGCCGAGCGCGGCGCCGTGCACTTCACAGCGCGCACGCCGTGGGGAGTGGCCGAGGTGGGGATCCGCCTGGCTGGAACCTTCAACGCACGCAACGCGCTGGCCGCCCTGGCCGCGGCCTGCGCCACGGGCGCCGAGTTCGGTGCCGCAGTCTCGGGACTCGAAGCAGCGGAGGCGGTCACCGGTCGGATGGAACCGGTCGAGCTCGGCCAGCCGTATGCGGTGGTGGTCGACTACGCACACACCGCCGATGCGCTTGAGACAGTCCTCCACGAGTTGCGCCGGACGACCACGGGGACGCTCTGGGCAGTCTTTGGGTCCGCCGGCGAACGTGACGTCGAGAAGCGGGCGGCGATGGGAGCGGTGGCGGCACGGCTCGCGGACGTCAGCGTCATCACCGACGAGGACCCTCGCGGCGAGGATCGCACCCTCATCCTCGAACAGATCGCCGCCGGAGCGGTTGCCGCGGGAGCCGATCGCGGCACGAACCTCTTCGTCATCCCCGACCGGGTGGAGGCGATCGGATTCGCAGTGGCCAGTGCCGCGCCGGGCGACACGGTCCTCTGTGCCGGCAAGGGTCATGAGAAGACCCTGGAGACCGCGGACGGCGAGATCCCGTGGAATGAGCGTGCGGTGGCGATCGCGGCGATCCAGGCGCGTCTCTAGCTGATCGGGTGTCGGCTTGGCGTGCCCGGTCGCCGCGGGTACTCGTCGGGGGTGGGCGCGACCTTGCGGACCCGAAGGATGCCGTCCGACGGCGCCTCCGGAGCACCGCCACCGCAGGCTGACGCCGCAGCCGAGCACGTCGCGAGCGCCGCCGGAGCGTCGGCGACCAGCGCGCAGAGCGTGCCGCCGGTGCGGAGCAGTGGCAGCGCCAGTTCGCAAAGGACCGCCGGCGGAGCGGTTGCGCGGGATATCGCCAGGTCGAAGGTCGCGCGCATGCCGTCCCGACGGCCAACGTCCTCCGCGCGATCCGCGACCACGTGGACCGACTGCAGCCCGAGCAGGCCGGCGACGTGGATGAGAAACCCGCTCTTGCGCCGGTCGGCATCGAGGAGAGTCATCGACAGGTCCGGCCGGAGAATGGCGATGACGACCCCGGGCACCCCGCCGCCGGATCCGATGTCGACGACGCTGCACCCGGTGCCGGGAGCGGCCACCTCGAGCAGTTCCTCCGCCTCGGCGATGTTGCGTGACCACATCTGGTCGCGTGGAATCGAGGTGAGGTTGAGGTGCTGAGACCAACGGGCGAGCTCGTCGAGATACGCCTCGAGAGTCGCGTTCCTGTCGCCGGGCTGGTGCGGCCTCATGGCCCCGAGCCTACCGCTCGCCTGCGAGCGTGGCGGGTCGGTGACGGTGGCTCCGTTGCCTCCCCGAGTAGCCTTCGCCGTGCGATCATGCACTGGAGCGATGGAGACGAACGAGGAAACCTCCGACCGGTGCCCCATGTGCAAGGGTGAGATGCTCTCGGTGCTGTACTACGGCGCCGATGGCGAATCGGTCGGCGGGCACCGCATCTGCCCCGGTTGCGGCCCACGGTCAGCAGTCGAGCTCGGAGCGCCGGGCGAGATCCGCCGCCGGCTCCTGGAGCGCAAAGCCTCCTGATCTCGCCGGGCGCGCACCAGCCGCGCCCCGATGGTTGCGTCCTCCTTGGAGGTTCCGGCCGCGATCGTGTGACGCCGCCGTGACGGCAGGTCACGGCGCGATGACATCGAGAGGAGGCGCCAGCACCCGATGGGAGACTGGCCCCGATGCGTCACCCCCGGTTTCCGTTCGCCCATCACCGTCTCGTCCGCGCGCTTCCGTTCGCGCTGCTCCTGACGCTGATCGCGGTACCGGCCGCTGCGAGCCCGACTCCGGGGGTCACCGCGGCCCAGCAGGCCGCTGCCGCCGCGGCCAACGACGCGAACAATGCGAAGGACGCCGCCAACAACGCCGACGCCGCACTGGCATTGGCGCGCGCAGCGCTCGCCGCGGCGAACACGCACCTGGCGCAGATCAACACTCAGATCACCGCGCTTGACGTGACGATCGCCGCGGATACCGCGACGCTCAAGACCGTCGACGCGCAACTCGACGCGGATCGGGGTCACCTCGCGGCCTACCTTCGCCAGTCCTACGAGAATGGCGGGACCGAGGCCCTGCTCGCCTACATCATCTCTGCGAACACCATCGCAATGGCGATCCAGCGAGACGTGCAGGTCAACGAGATCTCATCCGCGAGTCAGCAGCTGGTCGCGCGCATCGGCGCCGAAGAGCAGAAGGCGAGCAGCACGCTCGCCCAGCACACCGCCGACCTTACGCAGCTCGCTGCCGAAGAGGAGCAGGGTCGGACCGAGCAAGCGATCATCAAGGTGCAGACTCAGAACCTTCTTGCTGCGGACATCACTGCGCACGCGCACGTTTCGCAAGCGCAGAAGGCACTTGCAGCAGCAGTGGCAGCGCTCGCCGCGGCGCGCGCCCGGGACGTGATCTACCCGCCGCTCCCCGGCCCGCTCTTCACGGTTGACACCAACCTGACGCTGCCGAGTGGCGAGACGGCGGCGAGCCTCAATCAGTTCCTTGCCGGCTCCGCGCTTGCGGGTCTTGGGGCCAGCTTCATGCAGGCTGAGACCACGTATCACGTCAGCGCGCGCTACTTCGTCGCACACGCGATTCTGGAGTCGGCCTGGGGGACCAGCGCGATCGCGCAGTACAAGTTCAACCTCTTCGGGTTCGGCGCCGATGACGCGAACCCCTACGGCGATGCGATGACCTTCGCGAGCTTCAGTGCGTGCATCCAGTACGTCGCCCAGTTCATCGAGGTCAACTACCTCACGCCCACTGGCCCGTTCTTCCACGGCCCGACGTTGCGCGGCATGAACGTCGATTACGCGAGCGATCCCAACTGGGCGGAGAAGATCGCGAGCATCGCGGACACGATCCCGCCGGTCGCCGTTCCCTGAACCGAAGCCCGGTTTACTTGGAGGCGCGACGCCGGCCGGCCTTCAGGACTCTCACCTCGTCGGCACGAAGCTCACGGTCGACCTCTTCCTGGGAGGCATCATCGAGCTCCTCGCTCACCGCCCACGCGAACTTCACATGTGCGGGTTGGGTGCGATCGAACTGCACGTTCCACACCTCACCCACGGCGAGCGGCAACTCCGTGCGCGGAACACGCACATGGACCTCGACCGATTGCGGTTCCAGGCCCGGCGCATGGAGCGTCACGCGGGCGCTCACGCGCGGCGACGATCGATGCGCGTGTTCAGTCTCGGTGTAGCTCACCAGCGTGGCCGTTCCGGCCACCGGGTCCTTCATGTGTCCGAACATTCCGTTCACTCCTGAGCCTTGCGAAGCGTCCAGTGTGCTCCGTCCGAGGGCGCGGGCATGGCTGCCCTGGACGGCGCGAGATTGAGGAACCGAGCAGCCGGCATCGGATGGGAACCCGTCGGGCTCGACACGGTGGGCTAGGCTGGCCGCATGCAGCATCCGATCGGCGAGCACGCGCTGCTCGCTGACTCGAGGACTGCGGCGCTCATCGATCCGGACGGCAACGTGGCGTGGCTCTGCTGGCCGTCGATCGATTCAACGCCACTGCTTTTCTCGATCCTCGACTCGGATCGCGGCGGCACCTTCGGCGTGCGACCGGCGCGGCCGGATGCGCGCGTGGTCTCGCGCCGCTACCTCCCTCGTTCGCTCGTGCTCGAGACCGTCTGGGAAATCGGTGCAGCGCGGCTGATCGTTGACGACGCGCTCGACCTCGAGGATGGTGCGCTCCTGATTCGAAGCCTTCGTGCGGAAGGAGACGAGGTCGACGTGGCCGTCACGGTGACCGCGCCCCGATGGCCCGGGGCGCCGGCGGCGATGCGCAGCTTCGGCCACGCGGTCGAGCTTGCCGGGAGTGCCGGCGTCGCGATCCATGCACCCTCGCACTGGGAGCCACGCGCGGAAGGCACCCGGTCGGAGTTCACGGTCCGCCCCGGCAGGCCGGAGACGCTCACCCTCGGGACGGCGGGCAGTCCCACGCGCACACCATCGATTGCAGCAACCCTCTCCGCGTGGCAGCACCAGGTCCCGTCGTTCCGCGGCGGAGCCGTGCAGCCGCACCTCGACGGCCTTCTGGAGACGACCGCCGCCGTGCTGCTCGGCTTGCATCGCCGCGACGGTGGCATCGTCGCGGCGCCGACCACGTCCCTGCCGCAGTGGCCGGGATCCGCTCGCACCTGGGACTACCGGTACTGCTGGCTTCGGGACTCGTCGCTGGCCGCGCTTGCGATGCTCCGGCTCGGCCTGGTGGCCGCCGCGCGATCGCTGGGAGCTTTCATCGGCAGCGTGGTCACCGAGTCCGGGCCGCTCCCACTCGTGCGCATCGACGGCACCGCGCCACCCGAGGAGACCGAGATCGCCGACCTCGCCGGATACGGCGGCGCGCGTCCCGTCAGGATCGGCAACGCCGCCGCCGGCCAGGCGCAACTCGACGTCCCCGGCGAGGTCATCGAGCTCGCGACGTCGCTCGCCAGGGCCGCCGCACTTCCCGACGAACTCGCGACCGCGGTGCCGATCCTCGCCCGGTGGCTCGTGGACCACTGGTCGGAGCCGGACAACGGAATCTGGGAGATCCGTGGGGCTCCGGCTCGATACACGCATTCCCTGCTCACCGCCGCAAGCGGGCTCACGGGCGCCGCGTCGCTCGCGGATCGGCACATCGTGGCGGGCGACGCGGCCGTGTGGCGCCAGGCGGCTGCCGCAGCGATGGTGGCGATCGATCCAACCGGGGGCGCCATGGAGCTTCGTCTCGACGGCGGTGGTGCCGACGCCGCGCTCGCCCAGGCGGCGCTGCTCGGCGGCCTCAACTCCATCGCAGGGCGGATCGAGCCCACCCTGGACCTGATCGCGGAGCGGCTCGCGCGCGACCGTCTCGTCGACCGCTACGAGGGACAGCCCGACACGCTCGACGACCCCTGCGCGCCGTTTGTCTTTCCGACCTTCTGGCTTGCCGGCGCGTTGACCGCCGCCGGACGCTCCGGTGCCCACTGGCTGGACTCTGCGATCGCGACCCGCGGACCGCTCGGCCTTTTCGGTGAGGTCGCGGACCCGGGCGATCACTCCCCGCTCGGCAACTATCCCCAGGTGCAGAGCCACGCCGCGTTCGTCCTCGCGGTCGTTGCGCCGGAGAGCGGCTCCTAGATCACGCGCAGGACGACGGGTCGGCTGCCACCAGGGGAACGTGCACGCCGACGGCGATGCCGCCTGGAACTGTGGCGACGCACTCGATATCCGTCCGGAGCGGGCTGAGTTCCGGGGCGATCGCGAACAGGCGATCCAGGGAAAGGGCTGCATCGATCGCCGAGACGAAACCCGAGCCGGCGAACCCCGGCAGCCCCAGCATGCCGATATCGAGCTCCGGGACCTGCGCGGCAATCACCGGGCCGTTCGGCCCCGGCTGCAGCGAGAGGCTGATGTGCGCCACCGCAGTCGGCGTGAACGGACCCGCTGAAATTTGCGCCGACACAACCAGGAGCCCGTCGCGAACGCGCACCTGAACGTCTCTGTACTCGTCGGGATGTGGATCGTTGGCGACGGCGAGCACCGTGAGGTCCTCCTCGCTCAGCACGACGACCCCGTGGGGGGAGCTGAGCAGCTGCTCCGCCATCTCCTTGCCCAGCGCGACCGCGATCGCCGTCTCGGTGGACCCGTGCGACGGGCCGGCCGGCGGCGCGCCGAGCACCGGGGCGGCCAGGGCGCGATCGGCCACGAAGACCGAGCCGCCGACGAGGATGAGGAGCACGACCAGGCCGAGGCAGCAGCCGCGCACGATCCCGCGCTGATCAGATGGGTTCACAAACCCTATGTTCGCCCGCCGGGCTCTGCGGCGTGCGAAGCCGGCAGTGGCGCGAGGACGAGCCTCGTCCTGGCGTGGCGACGAACGTCCTGGGCACTCCAGTACAGCGGGAACTGACGGTTGGTCTTCCAGCGTCGCGACAGGTCGCGGTAGTGGCGGGATCCCGGCTGCCCGGACTGGCCGGGCAGGTGGATGCCACCGCTCGACTCCCACTTGCCCACGTCGATGACCTGACGCCAGGACGGGGCCGAAAGTCGGGTCTCGAAGGGTGCCCCGGGAACCAGGGAAGTGGCGAGGACGGTATCGGTATTGCCGCCGACCCTGACGGACGGAGCGTTGAAGAACCAGGCCAGACCGCGGCGGCGGCCGAATGCGTGGATGAGCTCGAGCCGGTGGACGCGCCCCCACGTCCAGCGACGCGAGCTCCTGCCGAAGCGCCCGCGGAGGTCGGTCATGGCGTCGTCCAGTGACTTCGCCACCACCTCCGCCCACGTGGTGAGCCCCTCGAAGAGGCCGTCGTCGCCGAGCTCCCAGCGCTCGATCAGGAGCGGGGTCAGCCTGCCGACCAGGTTGCCCGGGTACTGGAACACGGGATGGGAGAGGTCGACGCCGGCCAGGATGCGCCAGGCGTTGCCGCAGACAGGGCTCAGCGAATGCTCGGCGAGCCGGGCCATGAACGCCTCATAGACCGTCGGTTCGACCCGGTGCGAGTCCATGACCGCATCCCATGAGGCGAGGCGATGGCGAACAGCTTCGGCTGCGGGATGCTCGCAGCGCATCGCGCCGAGCAACCGAACCACCTGGCGGGCGGGTGGGCAGACGAGGTCCATCTGCGCGCGGGCCATGTACGCAAGGTCGACGACGCGTTCGCCGAGGAGCTCGCCGATCCGCAGCGCGCGATACCCCGACATGTAGTCGGTGCCGATGTAAAAGGGGAAGTTCTCCCCGGCGATTCGGTTGTTGGCGGTGATGATCTGGCGTTCGGGAGGATCGAAGAGCTGCGGCACCTCGTCCGGGGTCAGGTAGCGCGTCCACGCCGCATCCCCGGTCCAGCCCTGGACCGGCAGTCCGCTCGGCTTCGATTTGCGGACCGGGATGCGCCCGCACAGGAGGTATCCGATGTGGCCGTCGACGTCCGCGTACACAACGTTCTGGGAGGGTGCGTCGAACGGCGCGAAGGCCTCCTTGAAGCTCTTCCAGTCGCCGGCGCGCTGGAGGCGGAGCAGCCCTTCGGCGGCGCCGCCCGGCTGGAGCGCTGTCCACTGGAGCGCGAGTCCTCGCCAGATCGACCGCTCGGGATCCTCGATCCGCTCGACGACGGGGCCGTGACGGGTGATCACCACCTCCTCGAGCTCATCGGAAGCACCCTTGACGTGGATGATCTCGCGCAGCCGCCGCGTCGCCTCGAATCCCCGCTCGGTACGGAAACGGTCCGCGGCGGGGGAGTCGAACTCCTCGATCACGAGGTCCTGGCAATCGGCGAAGGAGTTGGTGAATCCCCAGGCGACGCGCTTGTTGTGGCCGATGATCACGAAGGGCATGCCGGGCATGGTCACGCCGGTCGATTCGAAGTCCTCACCGGCTCGGACGTGCGCCGCGTACCAGATCGACGGCATCCCCGGGACCAGGTGCGGGTCGTTGCAGAGAATCGGACGTCCTGTCGAGGTGCGCTCACCGGACACGACCCATGCGTTGCTCATCCCGCCGGCAGTTGGAATCCAGCGCGCGGCCTCGCGGAACATCGTCAGCAGCTGGGAGCGGGTATCGCTGCCGCCCGTCGCCTTGACGGTGCTCGCGAGAATGGTCGGATTCGCGTCCGGATAGACGATGTCGAGGCGGGCGGCGTGTTCCGGGCCGATCGCGCGAAGCAACTCGAGCCGCTGCAACTCCGTGTCCCAGTTCATGCTGAGCCCGAGCGCGAGCAGCTTGAGCGTGGCGAGGCTGTGCATCGGCTCCCAGGGCTCCGGGGTCGCGCCCAGCAGCCGGTACTCCAGCGGCAGGGCCCGGCCCGACTGCGCGATCGCGTTCACTCCGGCCGCGTACGCCTTGAGCATGCGTCGCGCCTCAGGGGCGAGGCGAAGCTCCTCGTCACGGGCGACCCGGTGGAGCCCGACGCGCCGGATGAAACGATCGATGTTCACGCCGTCGGTTCCCACCAACTCGCTGATGCGACCCGTGGCGACGCGGCGGTTCACCTCCATCTGCCAGAGCCGGTCCTGGGCGTGGACGACACCCATGGCGAAGGCCGCGTCCTCCATGGAGGTGGCATTCACGTGGGGCACGCCCCAGCGATCCCGCCCGACCGTGACCGCGGCCGCGAGGCCGGCGACCCCGAGCCTGCCGCGTACCTGGGGCAGGGACACACCGAAGGTGCGATGGCGCGCGACCAGCAGAGCGGCGCAGAGGACGACCACAACGGCCGCCACGACGATGAGGGCAATGATCATTTGAAGCGGTCTGGGAACGTACTACACTCGCGAGCCCATGGCCTTGCGAACTCCGCTGCACGACCGGCATGTCGCGGCCGGCGCACGCATGGTTGAGTTCGGTGGCTACGACATGCCGCTGCAATACTCGACCATCCGCGAGGAGCACGTCGCGGTCCGCACCCGCTGCGGCCTCTTCGACCTCTCGCACATGGGCGAGGTGCGATTCAGGGGCGCCGGCGCACTCGACGTGGTGCAGCGACTGGTCACCAACGACGTGGCCCGCCTCGAGATCGGCGGGGCCCTCTACGGCGTGATGTGCCATGAGGCGGGCGGGATCGTGGATGACGTGGTCGTGTACCGCGAGGCTGACGGCTACATGGTGGTGATCAATGCCGCCTGCCGGACCAAGGACGTCGCCTGGATGGGCGACCACAGTGCCGGCAGCGTCTTCGAGGACGTCAGCGACTCCGTTGCCCTGCTCGCGGTGCAGGGTCCCCGCGCCGTCGCGCTGGTCAGCGGCATGTGCGCCGACGAGGTCGCCGGGCTGCGCCCATTCCACGCGACCGACACCACGGTCGCCGGGGTGACGGCGTCAGTCTCCCGAACCGGGTACACCGGTGAGGACGGCTTCGAGCTCTACGTCGATGCGGGTGACGCTCCGGGCCTCTGGGATGCGCTCCTCGAGGCCGGCGGCGGGGATGGGCTGATCCCGTGCGGGCTCGGCGCCCGCGACACGCTTCGCCTCGAAGCCGGGCTCCGGCTCTACGGCCAGGACATGGACGACGCCACGGACCCGTACAGTTGCTCGCTGGGGTGGACGGTGAAGCTCCAGAAGGGTACGTTCATCGGCAGTGAAGCCCTGACGCGGCTCGATCCGTCGCACCCACCCCGGCGTTTCGTCGGTATCACGCTCGACGGCAGGGCGATCGCCCGCCATGGACAGCGGGTGCTCGTGGACGGCGAGCCGGCCGGCGAGGTCACCAGCGGAACCTACAGCTTCACGCTCGATCACTCCATCGCCACCGCATCATTGGACGGCGACGTCCCGGCGGACGCCGCACTCGCCGTCGATGTCAGAGGCACCGTCGCCGCGGCAACGGTGGTGCCACTGCCTTTCTACCGCCGCCCCAAGGGAGCCTGAACGTGGCCGACCTCTCCAACTACCGATTCACCGCAAGCCACGAGTGGGTCCACGTCGACGGCTCGAACGCGAAGATCGGGATCACCGATCACGCCCAGGCTCAGCTCGGTGACGTGATCTTCCTCGAGCTTCCACCGGTGGGAACCGAGGTCAAAGCGGGCACGAAGTTCGGTGCCATCGAATCGGTGAAAGCTGCGTCCGACCTGTACGCACCGGTGAGCGGCACCGTGGCCGAGATCAACGCCGCGCTGACCGAACAGCCGGAGCTCGTGAACTCCGATCCGTACGGCGACGGCTGGATGCTGCGACTGGAGAGCGCGAGCGACGATGGCGGTGACCTCCTCGACGAAGCGGGTTACACGAAGCTGGTCGGCGCCTGACCTAGACTTCTGGGCGGGGTCAGCTAGCTCAGCTGGTTAGAGCGCGCGGTTCACATCCGCGAGGTCGAGGGTTCGAGTCCCCCGCTGACCACCACGTTCCTTTCACCACACCAATGGAATCAGTCGCTTCGTCCTCGCAGCGTATGTGCTGTATCCCGGAAGTTCGCGGCGCAGCAACGTCTCCTCGGCGGCGACGCGTCGGTGGTATGCGCCGCCGACGAGCCCACCCACCACCTGGACGGCGAGCCAGTTCCGCGACGTGAGCGCAAACCCCGTCCATACCAGCAACGAGCCTGCGTACCCCGGATGCCGGACGAATCGGTACGGTCCTCTGTCGACGACGCGCTGCGCATCCTCGATGCGGAGCGTGCGCGTGTAGGAGCGACCGAGCGTGCGCATCGACCAGGCGCGCAGTCCCAGTCCCAATGCCTGCAGTCCGACCCCGACCGGGCCGGCCGCACGGGGCAGTTGTTCCGGAGCCAGCCGGCGCAGCAATGGTGCTGCGACGACCGACGTCGCGTATGCCGCGACGATCAGGCGCGTCGTCCCGCGGTCGTCGTGCGACGCCTCGAGACTTGAAGCGGCTCCTCGTTGCCGGGTGGCTGCTTCGAGGACGAGGAATCCCGCAACTCCCGCATAGCCGGCGAGAAACCAGGCGATGCCGTCGCTTCCGGGAAGCGGCTCCGCAGACCCCGTCATGGCAAGAGCGTGACACCTGGCTGGTACGCTCCGTGCAATGAGTGACGACCGTCCCGTACTGCTCTTCGGTGAGACGTATCACCACGCCAACATCCTGTACCGCACTGGATTTCTCGTCCCCGACCCCGTCGTGGTCGTCGACCGCGGCGGCGCTGACACCGTGCTCTGGACGAGCGTGCTCGAGGAGGGCCGGGCTCGCAAGGAGGCATCGGTGGGCGAGGTGCGCAGCACTGTCGAGCTGAACATCGCGCCACCTCGCGCAGGCGGCAACGAGTACGACGGTTGGGCGGCCCTGGTTGCGGCGGTGTGTCGCGAGCACGGGCTCGGCGCGGTCGACGTTGAAGCCGACTTCCCGGCCGAGCTCGCCGACCACCTGCGCCACGACGACGTCGACGTCCGCCCGCGGAACGACATCTACCAGCAGCGGCGCAGGATCAAGACGCCGCAGGAGATCGAGTGGATCACCGCGACGGAGAACGCCGGCATGGCGGCGCTTCAGAAGGCCATCGACGTCATCGCGGCGGCGGAGATCCGCGACGGGCTGCTGCAGCATCAGGGCCGCAACATGACGAGCGCGGATCTCATCTACACCGTCGAAAGCCACCTGCTCGAGAACGGGAACAGCACCATGGACTCGATCTGCTGCGGCGGCCCCGAGTCAGCCGATCCGCACCGGACGGAGAGCGCCGTCATCCGTGAGGGGCTGCCGATCGTGCTCGACATCTATCCGTTCGACAAGCGCACTCGCTACTGCGGCGACATGACTCGCACCGTCGTGCGCGGCACGCCGCCGGCGGAGGTGACGCGCATGTGGGACGCCGTGCTCGAGGCACAGCAGGCGGGGCTCGACACCGTGCGGCCAGGCGCGAACGGGCGCGACGTCCATTTCGCGTGCTGCGAGGTCTTCAAGAAGCACGGCTATGGATCGCTCCCGAGGCCGTACCGCGACATACCGAGCGACGCGCGCTTCATCCACGGGACGGGGCACGGTCTCGGGCTCGAGGTCCACGAGTTCCCTCGGATCAGCGAGGCGGATGTGGTCCTCGAGGTCGGTGACGTCATCACCGTTGAGCCGGGGCTGTATGACCCGCGTCTCGGCGGTATCCGCATCGAGGATCTCGTCGTGGTCACCGAGACGGGCTGCCGTAACCTGACCACGCTGCCAAAGACGTTCCAGCTCGACTGACGCCTCGGCCTGGCGGGATGCAGAGCGTCCCCTGCTACACTGCGATCGCTTCTCCATCGAGGAGCGTTTCCACATAACGCTTTCCTGCGCCCGGATCGCGACTGCCTGATCACCTCGGCAGCCGCAGCACCCCGGGCGTCGCAAGCCCAGAGGAAAGGAGGTGCCACGCATGGTGCGTGACTACGAACTCATGTACATCGTCCGGCCGGAGCTGGAGGATGACGCGGTGCGCGTTGCCGTCAAGTCGGTGCGCGCCCTGATCGAGTCCCACGGCGGCGAGGTCGTCAAGACCACGCTCTGGGGCAAGCGCCGGTTGGCCTTCGAGGTCAAAAGGCTTCGCGAGGGTCACTACGTGCTGGTGGTGTTCCACCTCGACGGCGGCAAGGTCGCCGAGATCGAGCGCGCGCTCCGCATCCACGACACCGTCTTCCGCCATCTCATCGTCGTCCACGAGGGCCCGATGCCGGACCCGGAGGCCGAGATCGAGGAAGTGCAGGGACCGATCGAGCCGGAAGCTGAAATCGATCGCGCAGACGCGGATACTGTCGGGACAGGGTCCGTGGGCGGGGACGACGATCTGGAGTCAGACGACGTGCCCTCGGCAATCGATGACGACGAAGGAGATTTGTGATGGCGGGTTCCCTCAATCGCGTGATGCTCATCGGCAGGCTGACCCGCGACCCCGAGCTCCGCTACACCCCGAGCGGCACCGCCGTCTGCAACCTCGCGCTCGCGACCAATCGCTACGGCAGTGATCCCACCACCGGCGAGCGCAAGGAGTTCACCGACTACCACGACGTGGTCGTCTGGAACCAGGGCACGCGCAAGCTCGCCGAGACCACCGCGCAGTACCTGCAGAAGGGCCGCCTCATCTACGTCGAGGGCCGGCTGCAGACGCGCTCGTGGGACGACGCCCAGAGCGGCCAGAAGCGCTACAAGACCGAGGTCAACGCCAACGACGTGCAATTCCTCGACAGCGCCGGCCGTCAGGAAGGTGGTGGGCCGTCGTCCAGTGACGCCGGCGGCGCAAGCCCGTCGCCTGTTCCTGTCGGCGGCGGTGACGTCGACCCCGATGACATTCCGTTCTAAGTACTTGCCCTTCTAGGTTGGAGACCAATGCCTGATTTCGATCGCCGCCGCCGCAAGGTGTGCAGCTTCTGCCTGGAGCACATCGACTTCATCGACTACAAGGAGGTCACCCGGCTGCGCCGGTACCTCTCCGAGCGAGGCAAGATCCTGCCCCGGCGCATGACGGGCACCTGTGCCCGTCATCAGCGGTCACTGACGGTGGCGCTGAAGCGGGCCCGGCACATCGCGCTGCTGCCGTTCGCGGAGATTCGCTAAGCGTTCGGACCGGGAAACTCGTAGACCAGGATTTCCCACAGGGATTTCGGTGCCGCGCCGACGGATAGTTCCACAGGCCCTTTGAGCGACTGCACCGACAGCAGCGCGGTGCCGACGGCGCCGTTCAGACATCCGCCACGTGTGCCGATCTGCTCGGAGCTGTTGGAAGCGGCGAAATTGATTGTTCCGGTGCCGGTGCAGGCGTACCGGACGTAGATCGGACCGGTGTGAGTGAAGGGTCCCACGCTGGTCGTCCCGGTGCCATACATCCCCTCGACAAGCACGCGCGAACCTGCGGGGGCGCTCGAGAAATCCAGGGTGAGCCCCGGGAGGACCGGCCCGCCGTCAGCGATGACGATCTCCCACCTCGTTGCTGGATCGGCACTCACCTTCAGAGTCAACGGTGTCCCGCCGATTGGACCGATCGCCGGAACGATGACTCCCTGAACAGATGCAGCGGTCCCGTCCGGCGAGCACGCGACTTCGTTGAACGCCACGTCACTGTTCGTCGATGCGACTCCGAATGTGCCGTCGCCGACGCATGCGTACTCGATGAAGATGAGTCCGTTGGGCGTAAAGGTCTGCAGCGTGGCAGCGCCCTGACCGTGCAACACCGGGATCAGGGTCCGGGTGCTCGAGGGAAGGGGCGCAGTCATCTGCGAGGCATTCGGGAGCGAGCTCCCATTTCCCGCGCCGGCTGGGGCCGGCGGAGGTGCGTTGTGATGCTGATGCAGTTCGGTGGCGAACAGGGCGATTCCGGCGGCCACGAGGGCTGCTGCAGCCACACCCACAACGAGATTGAGGCTCAGCCGGCGTGCGCGTGCCGGCGGCGTGGCGCCGGCAAGGCCGCGGGGAGGGCTCTGGTCCTCGATGTGCTCGTAGAAGGTCCGCAGGCGGCTCTCGAGACGTGGATCGAGGTCAATCATCGATGAGCTCCTTGCGCAGGGTGGCGAGACCGCGCGCCACGTGGGTGCGCACGGTTCCGGGGCGGCATCCCATGAACACGGCGCACTCCTCGATGGAGTAGCCGTGGCGATAGTTGAGGGTGATTGCGGCCCGCTGCTTGAGTGACAGCCGCCGGTAGGCACGATCCATATCGATGAGCTCCGCGTTGGAGCTCCGGGCGGGCGCCGACCCGGCCTCCTCGCGGAGGTCGAGCGGTGGCCATCCACGCGCACGCAGCAGCCGGCGGCGGCTGATGCAGTGGTTGACGCACACGCGGGTGAGCCACGCCGCGGGACGATCCATGCCTGACACCGACCCCCAGGACCGCCAGGCCTTGAGCAGCGTTTCCTGAACCGCATCCTCAGCCTCGCCCTCGTCTCTGAGTATCGACAGCGCAAGCGAGTAGAGCCGCCTGGCCTCCGGAATTGCCACTGCCTCGAAGGTGCGTTGGGGCGAAGCCTCGCCCGCCTGTGCAACACCTGCCACTGCAATCACACCTATCCCAACGCTTCCCGAAGCGGTTTTGCTGACACCTCGCACCTATACTGGATCGCAGGCGCATGCGCGTTCCCCGGGCTCGTTTTCTCCACATCCTTGCCATCGCCCCGGTCGCCGCGATTGCCGCGGGTGTCCTCGGTCCAACGCCCCATGCCCTGGCAGCGGCATCCAAGGCGCCGTCGCAGATCATCGTCACGGTCGACCCGTCCTTCGGCGGCCAGCCAACCCCGTCGCATCCGAACGTCCCGTTCGATCCCGGTGCCGTCGGGGTCAACGGCCTGCTCGAGAAGGACGTCGATCTCGATGTGGGCAAGCGGCTTGCCTCACTGCTGCGCGCGGACCTCGTGGACGTGGTCATGACCCGCAGTACTGACGCGTACGTGTCGGCGGCGCGGCGCGAGCAGATTTCGGCGGCGCATCACGCGGTTCTGGTCATCAGTCTCGCGGCAGCGACCGCTGCTGATCCAGGTACCCGCGGCTCGCTGGTCCGCACTCCGAGCACCGCGGGCAGAGCGTTCGCGCAGACCCTGAGTGACGCGCTCGCCGCGCAGGTCACCGACGACGGACTCCCCGACGGCGGAGTCGCTCTCGGCGATGCGGCATGGGCCTCCTCGCGTGTGCCCGCCGCGACGGTCGAGATGGGATACCTCAGCAACCGCACCGACGCCACGCTGATGGCCACCATCGCCTTCCGTCAGGACGTTGCCGCAGGAGTACGCAACGGCGTCGAGGCGTACATGCCCGCGATCATCGCGCGGCGCAACGCGATCCGCGCCTGGCGAAGCGATCATCCCGGCGCGGTGGCGCCGGGTGCATTCGCGCCCGCATCAGCGGCGATCCCGGGGGCGAGTGGATTTCAGTTCGCGCCGGTGGTCGCGTGGCTGCTCGCCATCGTTGCTGTTGGACTGGTGCTTCTGTTCCGCGAAGCGGTCGCGCGCGTGCTCGTCGTGCTGATCGCCCTGATCGTGCGAATGTTCGGTGGTGTGATGTGGCTGCGACGCACGGCGATTCGGCGCCGGCGCAGGCGCCGTACGATGAGCACCGGCACACCGCCCGAGCAGCCGTATCAGCGGCGGGTGTCCGTCTATGACGACATTCCGCTCTGAGCCCTGGTGACCATGGAGGTGTGTCCGTCGTGAGAGTGGCCTATTGGATCGTCGCCGCACTGCTGGCGGTGTTCTATCTCTACTCGGGTGTGCTCAAGGTCGTTCGCTCCAAGGATCAGTTGCGGCCGATGATGGGCTGGGTCGACACCTTTCCCCTGCCGTTCGTGCGCACCATCGGCTTGCTCGAGGTGCTCGGCGCCCTGGGACTCATCCTCCCACCGCTGACCGGCATCGCGGTGGGTCTCGCGCTTGTCGCGGCGGTAGGGCTCGTGCTCATCCAGGTCGGTGCGCTGTCGCTGCACCTCAGCCGCGGCGAGATCAAGGTCATCGGGCTGAACATCGGTCTCCTTGCCCTCGCCGGCATCGCGATATGGCTCTCGACGACCTGGCTCTAGAGGAGGGCTTGGCGTGCGATGACCTGTTGCTCTCCACAGCGTTGCTCCGAGCCTCGGTGAGGCGACGTGCTCACACAACCTTGTGCTGCCGGAACCGACGTCCAACGCGGTCATCGAGCGTGCGCTTTCCGTTGGTAGGACTCCGTCTCGGGAACAGCGCCCGACGGATCCACCGTCACTCCCCGGCGAGCTGGCGCAGGTTTGTCTTGGCGAGTTCGATGAGCTCCTCGCTCCCGTCCGAAAGGATCGTTCGCATCGCAAAGAGGCTGAATCCCTTTGCCTGCTCGAGAGTGATCTTCGGGGGCATCGCCAGCTCCTGGCGGGCGACATGGACGTCGACGAGAGCGGGTCCGTCATGGGCAAACGCAGTTCGCAGTGCCAGTTCGAGCTCGTCGGCCCGCTCCACCGTCGCGCCGAAGAGATCGATTGCCCGGGCGACCCCGGCAAAGTCGGGGTTGTCGAGGTCTGTCCCGTGATTGACGAAGCCCGCTGCGGGAGTGAGGTCGGGCGGTCCCGACGGCGCCCTTCGGTAGACTTCGGCCATGGGTGAACCACAACTCCGCGTTCCCGGTCCGACCCCGCTCCCCGCTCGCGTGGTCCGCTCCGCGAGCCGTCCCATGATCAACCACCGCGGCCCGGAGTTCGCCGCGGTCATGGACGATGTCATCAGTGGCCTGCGCTGGGCGCTGCGCACCGAGAACGACATCCTCCTGTACCCGTGCAGTGGCACCGGTGGCCTCGAGGCCGCTGTCGTCAACCTCCTCAGTCCCGGCGAGCAGGCGTTGTTCTGCGCCATGGGCTCGTTCGGCGAACGCTTCGCGAAGATCGGCGATACGTACGGTGCCGAGGTCGTGCGCCTCACAGTCGCGCCCGGCGAGCCGATCGATCCTGAGGATGTCGAGCGCACGCTCGCCGAGCATCCGGACATCACCACGGTGTTCGTGACTCACAACGAGACGTCCACCGGGGTGACCAACGACCTCGCGGCCATCGCCGGAGTCGTCAAGAGCCGCGGCAAGATGCTCGCGGTCGACAGCGTCAGTGGCGCGGGTTGCCTGCCGCTGGAGACCGACGCTCTCGGCATCGACGTCTTGATCACCGGCTCGCAGAAGGGTTGGATGTCGCCGCCAGGCATCGCCATGATCGCGGTCAGCGCGGCAGCGTTTGCGCGTGCCGAGACCGCGACAAGCCCGCGCTTCTACCTCGATTTCGGACGCGAGAAGAAGTCGCAGGACAAGAACCAGACGGCCACCACCCCGGCGGTCCAGGTGATGTTCGCTCTCCAGGAAGGCCTGGCGATGCTCCGCGAGGAAGGGCTGGACAACGTCTGGGCGCGCCACGCCCGCATCGGCAACATGATTCGCGCGGGCATCGAGGCGATGGGCATGAAATTGCTCGCCGCACCAGGCCATCGAAGCGACACGGTCACCGCGGTGCACAGCCCCGCGGACTCGCCTGAGGCGCTGAAGACTCTGCTCACGACCTTGCGCACCAAGCACGGCCTCGTGCTCGCGGGTGGCCAGGAATCGCTGCAGGGCAAGATCTTCCGCATCGGCCATCTCGGCTTCATCGACGACGCCGACGCGTACACGATCCTCGCGCTCCTCGAGGCCGGCCTCATCGACACGGGACTGCGCACGCGCGGCGGGCTCGCCATCGCCGCCGCGCAGGGTGCGGCACGCGGGGCGGTCACTCACGCAGAACCCGTCACCGTCGGGTGAGCATCGCCGCCGAGCCGCGCACCGCGACCGGCACCGTGACGCGCATCCTGGTTGCCGACCCGATCGCTGAGGACGGCGTGACGCGTCTGCGCGCCGCAGGCGAGGTTGACGTGATGACGGGGCTTGAACCGAGCGCGCTCCGCGAGCGCATCGGCGAATACGACGCACTCGTCGTCCGCAGCGAGACCAAGGTCACGGCCGAGGTGTTCGCCGCGGCGCCGCGACTACGCGTGGTCGGACGTGCCGGTGTCGGCGTCGACAACATCGACATCGAAGCCGCCACCCGGCACGGCGTGCTCGTCCTCAATGCACCGACCGGCAACACGATCGCGGCCACGGAGCACGTCATCGCGATGATGCTTGCGCTCGCCCGTAACCTCCCTGCGGCCGATCGTTCACTGCACGCCGGTCTCTGGGAACGCTCGAAATTCATGGGCATCGAGCTGCGCGAGAAGACGCTCGGAGTCCTCGGGCTCGGAAAGATCGGTTCCGAGGTTGCTCGCATCGCCCGCGAGGGGTTGCGCATGCGGGTGCTGGCGCACGACCCGCTGGTCACCGCAGAACGCGCGCAACAGGCGGGCGTGGAGCTCTGCGACTTCGAGACGTTGCTGACGGAATCGGACTTTCTCACCGTCCATGTGCCGTTGACCGACGCAACCCGCGGCGTGATCGGTGCTGCGGAGCTCAAGCGAATGCGCACGGGCGCCCGACTCATCAACGTCGCGCGCGGTGGCATCATCGATGAGCAGGCGCTCGCCGACGCGATCATCGAGGGTCACATCGCCGGCGCCGCGATCGACGTGTTCACCAAGGAACCCCCCGACCCGGCGAATCCACTGCTCCAGCTCGAGAAGGTGGTGCTGACGCCGCACCTCGGCGCGAGCACGCGCGAAGCCCAGGTGAACGTCGCCTTCGACGTCGCCGACCAGATCGTGGAATACCTCGCGGGTGGGACGCCCCGCTACGCGGTCAACGCTCCGACGGTCCTGCCCGAGGAGCTGGCCAGGCTCCAGCCCTACCTCGTTCTGGGCGAGAAGATCGGGTCGCTCGCAGCGCAGCTCGACGGGCGAAAGCTCCGCCATATCGTGTGCAGCTATTCGGGCGAACTTGCGGGTGTCGACACCTCGATCATCACCGCGCACGTGCTGCGTGGGCTGTTCGCGCACTTCACCGAGACGCGCGTGAACCCGGTCAACGCCAAGGTCGTGGCCACATCGATGGGCGTTGCCGTCGACGAGCGCCACACGACACGAAGTGTCGATCCCGAAGGAACGCTGCTCGTCGAAGTGATCGGGGAGCAGACGCTGCGCATCGCCGGAACGCAGTTCGACGACGGGCCGCGCATCACACGCATGAACGACTTTCGGGTTGACATGCAGCCGGCCGGCACCTATCTGGTCGTGACCCACCAGGACCGCCCCGGCGTCATCGCGGCCATATCGACGCTGCTGGCGCGCAACGACATCAACATCGCCGGCATCGAGCTGGGAAGAGACCGGCCGCGCGGGCATGCGGTGATGCTGATGGAGATCGACGACCCGGTCGGTGCGGAGCTTCTCGAGGAGGTGCGCGAAACCGCTTTGCTCGACCAGCTCCGCCAGGTGCGGCTCTGAAGGCCTGACGCTCCGTCCACGACGGAGGCAGACTGATGGCCGCGGTGCAGCCGTTCGAAGGCACTCGCTTCAACCCCGAGCACGTGAGGCTCGGAGGTGTGCTCGCACCGCCGTATGACGTCATCAGCGCGGCACAGCGCGACGAGTTGTACGGCCGCGACCTGCGCAACATCGTGCGCATCGACTACGGCGCGACCTACCCCGGCGACATCGCAGGCGTCGACGACCAGTACACACGCGCGGCGTCGTTCCTGAGGTCGTGGCTCGACCTCGGCATCCTCGTCCGCGATGAGCCGGCGAGCTTCTACGTCGTCGATCACTCCTTCCAGCATCCGGAGGGCGGTGAGCGACGGCGGCGCGGTGTGCTCGCGACAGTTGGCGCCAGGCCGTGGGAGTCATCGGACCTGCGTCCGCACGAGCGCACGCTTCGCGGTCCCAAGGCAGACCGGCTGGCGCTCGTGCGCGCCACCCGAGCGCAGACGAGCCCCATCTTCGCGGTATGGACAGGCGCGGGTGGGATCGCGGAGACGCTCGACGCCGTCGCGACGGGCGATGCGCTCCTGGGTGGGCGCATCGATGGTGAGATCGCCTCGGAGAAGCTGCTGCTCTGGCGTGTGTCGGATCCGGAGCACGTCGCATCGATTGCCGCCGCGTTGCACAGGTCCTCGCTCTACGTCGCCGACGGCCACCATCGGTACGAGACTGCCGCGGCATACGCCGCGGAGCGACGGGCCGCGGATCCGGACGCTCCCGAGGGCGCAGCCTTCGAACGCTGCCTCGTGTATCTCACCGCTGCGGACGATCCGGGGATCACCATCCTGCCGACGCATCGACTGGTACGACCAGGACCCGGTATCGCGTTCAGCCTTGACGATCTGTGGGCACGGCTCGACGACGCCTACGAAACGCTCCCCGCCGCCGACGGTCGCAGCGCACTCGCGGCCGCCGCATCGATGCACGCGACCCACCATGCCTTCGCGGTCGTCGCCCACGATGGGGCGGCAGTGCTTCGGCGGCCACGGCGTTTCGACGGCTCACCGCGTGACCGCCTCGACGTTGCCGTGCTCGAAACCGAGGTGCTCGGGCCGGCCGGCGTGTCTCGCGACATGATCAGCGGCGGCGCGCTCGCGTACACGCGCGATGCCGACGGGCTCGACACCGCGATCAGGCGTGGCGAGGCGACGCTCGCTTTCGGTGTGTCACCGGTGACCGCCGGCGAGGTGATCGCGGTGGCTGACGCCGGGGAGACGATGCCGCAGAAGTCGACATACTTCTATCCGAAAGTGCCGACCGGGCTCGCGCTTTTCGAGGTGTGATCACGCTGCTGCGACCTCGGCGTGTTTGGCGCGTGGTCGCCAGCGGGTAGAGTTGAAGCGTTCAACCGCGAACAGGGAACCATTGCTTGCCGACCTACGGATACCGCTGCCCACAGTGCTCGACTGAGTTCGAGATCTGGCAGTCCATGCGCGACGATCCCGGCGCGCCCTGCCCGAACTGCGGCGCTGCCGCGACACGGCAGTTCTTTCCAGCGGGGATCGTCTTCAAGGGCTCCGGCTTCTACAAGACCGACAGCCGCGGTGCGTCTTCTTCTTCGATCACGTCGGAAAGCGGCGAGTCGAAGAGCTCCGCAGCGAGCGCCAAGTCTGACGGCGCCAAGTCCGACGGCGCCAAGTCCGACGGCGCGAAATCCGAGAAGAAGACACCGGTGTCCGAAGGCTCGTCGACCACCACAACGAAACCCGCTTCGACTGACGCCGCCAGTTGAGTACGATGGATCAGCGGCTGCCCGACTATCAGGAGACCCATATGTCCCACCCGATCACCGTCACCGACACCACCTTCAAGGAAGAGGTGCTGGACTCGGAGCTGCCCGTTCTGGTGGACTTCTGGGCCTCGTGGTGCACCCCCTGCAAGATGATCGCCCCGATCGTCGAGGAGTTCGCCACGCAGTACGAGGGTCAGGTCAAGGTCGCCAAGGTTGACGTCGACGCCAACCCGATCACACCAGGGATGTTCGGAATCATGAGCATTCCCACGCTGATGATCTTCCGGGGCGGCAAGGCCGAGGAGCGGATCGTCGGCTACCAGCCGAAGCAGTCGCTCGAGGCGAAGCTTCTCGCCGTCCTCGCTGCCTGAACCCTTCAGGCGAGCAGGAGCGCGGTGACCTCGCCGGCGAGATAGAGCGAGCCGCACACCACCACGACGCCATCGCGTCCGGCGAGCTGGCGGGCGCGGTCGAGCGCCGTGTTGACGTCGCCGGCGATCTCAGCCGGAGGATCGAAGAGTCGAGCGAGGTCGGCGGGCGGCGTCGCCCGTTCGACCGCGGGCGCCGTGACCACGACCTCGCGGGTGAGTTGTGCGAGGCCGGCCGCCATGGACTCGACGTCCTTGTTTCGCATGGCCGCGAACACAGCCACGCATCGCCGCCTGCCGATCAGCTCTCGAGCGGATGCGACCATCGCGGCCATCCCGGCCGGGTTGTGGGCGCCGTCGATCAGGAGTGGCGGCTCGGACTCGATCCAATCCATGCGCCCCGGCCAGCGCACCTCCTGACACCCGTGGACGACTGCGCTGCGGTCGATCGCAATCCCCGTCGATCTGAGCGCATCGCAGACCGCGACGGCGGTGGCGATATTCGCGACCTGGAATGCCCCGCGGAGCGGTGCCGTTACTGAGATCGAGGTGCCGTCGAAGACGGTCGCAACCTCGACGCCGCGCAGCCCCGCAAAGCGGCCCGTGAAGGCGACATCCTCGCCGACCACCGTGAGCGTCGCGCCCACGGCTGCGGCACGCGACCGCACCTCGGCCAACCCGGGCTCGGATGCACCGGTCACGGCGAGGTTGCCCGGCTTGATGATCGCTGCCTTTTCGCGCGCGATCTCGGGGATCGTCTCTCCGAGCAGATCCTGGTGATCAAGGGCCACGTTGGTGACGACCGCGACGCCGAGATCGAGCACGTTGGTGCTGTCGAGTCGCCCGCCGAGACCGACCTCACACACGAGCACCTCGGCATCCGCCTCGCGTGCCGCGAGGATGCCGGCCGCTGTCAGCGCCTCGAAGCCCGTCGGCTGGAGCTCCTCCGGCAGGGCCTCAGCCGCGTCCCACACGCGAGTGACCAGAGCGCCAAAATCCGTCTCGGTGATCGGCACGCCGTCGCGAACGATGCGCTCGGTGTACGAGACGAGGTGTGGGCTCGTCAGCAGGACGGTCCGGTATCCGGCGGCGCGACAGACCGAGTCCACCGTGGCGCACACGGAGCCCTTGCCGTTCGTTCCCGCCACCAGTGTGCCGCGGAGCCCGGCGTGTGGATTGCCGAGCGCGGCGAGCAGGGCTCGGGTGCGTTCGAGGCCGGGCATGATGCCACGCCACGCGACCGAGTCGAGGGCCGCCACAGCACGCTCGTAGGTGGTCGCCGTCACGCCCAGTGCCACGCCTCGTTCATCGCCTCATCGGGGTCGGGGCGGCTGATCAGCAGGCGGAGCGCCCCCATCCAGGCGCGCCGGCGGTCCGAGGCATCCTCGACGCCCTCGATCGCGAGGTCGCGAAAGAGGCAGCCGGTCTGGTGCGCCAGCACAGCCTGCAACTCCTGGTACTCGAGCAGGCCGGAAGCGTCGACGATCGCTGCGCGACCGCCTTCGGCCTTGATCACCAACCGGAAGACGCGCCCCTGGTTGTCGTCGAAGGTCGAGCGTGGGGCGATGCTGACGATCCCGATCGACGGCATGAGTCCAGCGATGCGATCCAGCCAGGCACGCTGCGAGTCCGCGGACGCCTCGACCGCCGTGTCGACGAACAGCTCACCGGCAAGCGAGAGCACGGCCGTCTGGAACTGCGTGTAGTAGAGGAGATCGGCGCCGTTGAGCGCGACGCTGCCAACGTCGGTGCCGTCATCGCCGGTGAAGGTGACCATGAACGGGCGCGCGTATGGCTTGCGCGCCTCCTGCTCGCTCCAGCGAATTCGTAACGATGGCATCGGCGTCAGACCCGTGCGAGCGAACGCCGCGCCCGGGCGAGCGCCAGCGTGTTGCGGAGCAGCATCGCGATCGTCATCGGTCCGACCCCGCCGGGGACGGGCGTCAGCCAGCCGGCAACCGGCTCCACCGACTCGCGATCGACGTCACCGAGGACGACGCCGTCCCGCGGGGTCGTCCCGACATCGATGACGAACGCCCCGGGCTTCACGAACGAGGCGTCGACCATGTGCGGCCTGCCGATCGCGCTCACGAGGATGTCCGCCTCGCGGCAGATGGACGCGAGATCAGGCGTCCTGGAATGGCAGATGGTCACCGTGGAGTCAGCGTTCGTCAGCATCAGCGCGATCGGTCTTCCGACGATGGCGCTCCGCCCGATGACCACCGCTCGGCTGCCCCGGATCGGCACCTCGCTTCGCCGCAGGAGTTCCATGCAGCCGAGCGGCGTGCCCGGTGCGACGACCGCAGGATGTCCCTCGGCGAGGCGGCCGAAGTTGTATGGGTGGAACCCGTCGGCGTCCTTCTCCGGCGAGATGCACCCGGTCACCGCCTCAGCGTCGACGTGTCTCGGGAGGGGCAGCTGCACCAGGATGCCGTCGATGCTCCCGTCTGCGTCGAGCGACCGCACAAGGGCCACGAGCTCGGCCGTGGTGCTGTCTTCGGGTGGCCGGTGCAGCGCGAAGGTGACTCCCGCGCGCTCCGCAGCCCGGCCCTTGTTGCGCACGTAGATCGCCGAAGCGGGGTCGTCGCCGCAGAGGACCACGGCGAGTGACGGCGGCGGGCTGCCGGTCCGGGTCATGGTCACGATCTCGGCGGCGAGCTCCTCACGGAGCTCCGCTGCGACGGCCTTGCCGTCAACGATGGTTGCACTCATGGTGCAGGCCCTCCCCGGAATCGCTCGATGATCACCGAGCAGCGGTCGATCGCTCCCGCAATCGGTGGCTGCTTGCCCACGCGGACCTTGACGCTGGCGACTTCCGGCTCGGCGAGCAGGCTCGCGGCAATCCGCGCAGCGATCGCCTCGATGAGCCTGTACTGCTGGTCTTCGACCACCTCGCGCACCAGGCTGAAGGCACGCGAGTAGTCGAGGGTGTCGGCGATATCGTCGGTTCGCCCGGCAACGGTGAGATCGAGACGCACCTCGACGTCGACGCGAAAGCGATTCCCGAGGGTGCGTTCAGCCTGGGTTTCGCCGTGGTAGCCGTAGAACGACATTCCTTCGAGGACGAGCAGATCCGGCGAGGCTGGCACGGCGCGATTGTACGAAGGGGCGCCGTGGACGACGGCGGGACCCGCTCCCTTGAAGGGTGGGCGAGGCGTGGCCTCAGACTCCGCGAACGCCGCCCTCGGGTCGCAACACCTGCTCGCGGTTGTCGACCGGGTTGACCATCACGACCTGGAAGAGATCCTCGAAGTCGCACGCGAAGAGTTGCATCAGCGACTGGCGCAACTTCGGCCCCGGGTTGCGGGTCCCGGCCTCGAGCGCCGGGATGTAGTTCTGCGTGACCCCGAGCCGGCGCGCAAGCTCGCGTTGGGTCAGATGATGCTTGTCGCGCATCGCCCGCAGGCCGACGGCCCTCACCTCGACATTCACACGGACAAATATACCCACCTGTGAGTGTGTTCGTCAACGCAACCAGGCGGCTGACGCCGCGCAGATCTGCTAGACCAGACGGCGATGACCGCAGCGCCGCGCGTGCCGTTGCACACCGCCCGCCTTGTCCTCGAGCCGGTCACGCACGCCCACGACGGCGATCTGTTCCAGGCGGCGCTGGCGTCGCGAGCCGAATTACTGCCGTGGATGCCGTGGGCAGTCGACCTCTCCATGGACGCCCAATCCGCTTACGCCGACCGCGCACTGCCGGAGTGGGAGGCGGGCTCGCCCGCTTTCGCCATCACCGAGCACGGGCTGGCGATCGGCGTGATCGGCTTCATTCGCATCACCGACTCCGAATACGAGATCCACTACTGGCTTGCCACGGACCGCACCGGCCGGGGCTACGTCACCGAGGCCGCGCAAGCGCTCGTGGAGTGGGCGCCGGGCGCGCTCGGCGCGGAGCGCATCGTTCTCCACGCGGGTATGGAGAATCGACGCAGCCTCGCGATCGCCGAGCGGCTCGGCTTCACCCGTGACGGCGAGCTCAAGGGTGGGATGACCGGCGGGAGTGTCGCGATCTTTCCCGCCGACAGCCATCACCTCGACCTTTAGCCGCTGCGCTTCAGCAGTCCGAGCCGCTTGGCGCGTCGCTCGGCACGGGCGAACACGAAGACGCCGGCGGGAATCAGCACCGCTCCCATCACGAGGAGCACGAGAATGGTTCCGAGCAGCGAGCCGGCACCGGCACGGTTGAGCAGCGCGGAGCGGATACCGCTGAGCGTGTATGTCAGCGGCGACGCCTGCCCCATGACGCGCAGGACGGTGGGGAGCACGGTGATCGGGTAGTACACCCCCGAGACAAGCAGCAGCACGCCCTGCACGGCGATGGCCATCTGCTCACCTTTCTCCGGTGACAGCAGCGGCAGGATCGAGGTGAAAATGCCGAGGCCGAGCACCGGGAAGGTCGCCGCGGCAAGCACGAGCAGCGCCGACCCCGGATTGGCGTTGGAGAGGTCCAGATGGAACGCCAGCGCGATCGCGATCATGATGATCACGCTGCGCAGCAGCGCATACACGATGGCGAACGAGCAGATCCCGAGCAGGTGGGTGACGCGCCGCACCGGCGCCATGAACGTGTATTCGATGGTCCCCTCCCAGCGCTCCCACGCGATCGCGAACGACACGTCGAAGAACATCAGCGAGAGATAGCTCCAGAGCAGCGAGCCGATCAGCAGGTACAGTTGCGCGTGCGCGATATCCACGTGCGAATTCGGCCCGCTGAAGGATCCGAGCCCGGACGCCAGGTAGCCGATGCTGAGCGTGCTCACGATGCTGTAGACCAGCCACACGACTTCCCAGATCCAGTAGCGCTTGTAGAGGTTTCGCTGGCGTTCGAAGAACCCCAGAAAGGCGTTCGCCTCGAAGCGCAAGCCTGGCGACGGCATCTCGACGTCGCGTACCTGCGTGCTCATGATTGGTCCTCCTCGTCAGATTCACTGTCGTCGTCAAACGTCTTGCCGGTGAGGCGCAGGAACACGTCTTCCAGCGAGGCACCGTCGCCGCTGACGCTGTGCTCGGCGCGAAGTTCCGCCGGCGACCCCTCAGCAAGGATCCGGCCACGGTCGAGGATGATCACCCGGTCGCAGAGGCGCTCCGCCTCCTCGAGGTCATGGGTGCTCAGCAGCACGGTCACGCCGGACTGCGCTCTGATGTCGCGCACGAACCCCTGGACCTCGCGCTTCGAGCGCGGGTCGAGGCCAGTCGTCGGCTCGTCCATCAGCAGCAGCGATGGGCTCGTCAGGAGGCTGCGTGCGATCGCAACCTTCTGCTGCTGTCCTCGCGACAGCTGCTTCATCGGCTTGTCGATCGTGTCGCGCGGAAGACCGAGGCGTGTGAGCGCGGCGACCGCTGCGTCGCGGGTGCCCTTGCCGCCCTGTCCGTAGAGACGACTCGCGTAGGAGAGGTTCTCCCACGGGCTCATCTCCTTGAAAAAGCTTGCCTCGACGGAGACGCGGTTCACATGGCGGCGCACCTCATGGCCGTCGGCGACCACGTCGTGGCCGAACACGCGCGCCGTTCCCTCGTCTGGGATCGTGAGCGTGGCGAGCACGCGAAGCAATGTCGACTTGCCGCTGCCGTTCAGCCCGACGATCGCGACCATCTCACCGTCGCGCACGAGCAGATCGACCGAGTCGACGGCGCGCTTCGGCTGGCTCGATTGCTCGCGCCGCCGCCACGGACGGCCACGTCGTTCGCGCCGGAACGACTTCACCAGCTTCGTCACCTCGACGGCGATGCCGCCGTCACCTACCCTGGACACCGATTTCTCCTGCTCACGTTGCTGTTTCTCTTCTGGACAAACAAAAGGACCGTGCCGACCGGGCCGCACGATCCTGTGAGCAGAGCTGTTCGATGCTCAGCTACTCAAGGTGCGACCCCGGACGAGCGGACTCTTCCCTCGATGGGGGTGAGCCCGGTCCCGATGCATTGCGTAGCTGTCACCAGTGGCGCTCCTTTGCGCGAACAGACGAACGAGCGGTCATGTTAGGTGCTGCGCCCGACGGTGTCAAACGAGGGGCGAGCTGCGTTCGCATCGGCGCAGCCTAGTAGCACCACGGTCTCCTCGACTGTCCAGCACTGTCCATCAACCGCGTTCCGAGAATGCTTCGGCGGTGATCCGATAGAGAACGTGCCGCAGGAGTGGCGAGGTTTTCGCCGTGGCCCCAGTGCGCCACCGCGAGACGCCAGCCGATTTCCACCGACGGGTATCCGAGCGTCGTGTCGGCCGGACTCAGGCCCACAAAGCCGATGAAGGGATCGCCGTCGACAACCTCCACGGCCCAGGGGCCCCAACCCGTCTCGCGGAAACGCTGCTCGATCCAGTCCGCGTAGGCGATGGACTGGGCCGCCGTGAGCGGCCCCTGAAACCACTCCATGACGAGCGGATCTGCATTGAGCGCGGTGAACGGCGCGCGGTCCTCCGGACGCCATGGTCTGAGCAGCAGCCGCTCGGTGTGCAGCGTGATCTCGTCCGGCATGGGGCTCACGTTATCCTCGGTGCATGTGCCGCGTCTGCATGAAGCGACCGGAGATCCCCGATGAGCGCTACGGGCGCTGCGAACAATGTGCCAAAGCCGGGCGCAACGCCTTTCGCTTCCGGCTGTTTCCCAGCCGGGGTGGTGCCGGCTTCACGGTCAAGGCCGGAGAGCTTTCGCCCCACGCGCTCCGCCAGAAATGGCGCGCACCCCTTGCGGCATACAACGGACATGTGTCGACAAAGACAAACCTCGGCCTCCATGAGCTGGAGATGGTCACCACAAAGGAGCGGATCGAGAGTCTGCGGGTCGCGCCCGATCTCGCCGGGCATGCCGCAGCGGTGCTCGCCGCACTCCATGACGCAGCGGAGCGAACCGACTCCGCCTGGTAGGACTGCCGCCTCGGTCAGTGGAGCAGCTTCCACGTCCATGAGGGACCGTTGATCCCGGTGGCCGACACCACGCGCCACGTGATCGAGGTCGTTGCGTTCAGCACTCCCGTCACATGACCGACGATCGCGCTGCGTCCGAACACCCCTGACGTGGGCACCTTTGTGACAGTGAATCGCAGGACGACGCCGGGTCGGATGAGCACCACGGTGCTCCCCGCGTTGGGAAGCAGCTCCGCCTGTGTGGTTCCGCCCCACGCGGTCGTGACGGTTCCGGTGACCGTCGGCATGGCCTCGTTCAGGTCAACGGCGCTGTAGCTGTTGAGCGCTGCCGCCGACGCACTCTCCGCAGCCGCAAATGCGGCACCGAGCTCAGGATGGGCGGGATCCGAACCAGCGGCGGGCGGCTGACCGAGGACCGCGCCCCACACGGTCACTGACACGCCGGGCGTCGTGTCGAACGACTTCCGGGCCGCGAACAACAGGCAGCCGCCTGCTGCACCGGTCCAGCCGGTCTTGATCCCCAGCCACATGGGATCCTGGCCGAGCAGTACGTCGAGGTTGTGCAGGACGATGCCGTCGGGCAGGCGCACTTCCTGCGTTGCCACCAGTTCGGCGAGCGTCGGACTGTCGGTGACCGCCTTCGCGAGGATGACGAGATCGCTTGCCGTGGACACGGTTTTCGAACTGATGCCGCTGGGATCTGCGAAGTGAGTGCTGTGCATACCCATTGCCGCGGCCGTCGCGTTGAGGTTCGCGATGAACGCGCTTCGATTTCCCGACGACCACACCGCGAGCGATTCAGCGATGTTATCGGCCGATGGCAGCAGCAACGCGAGCAGCAGGTCGCGTTCGGAGAGCACCTCGCCGGCCTCCACCCGGAGACTGGATCCCCCCTCGGCGACCGCCTCCCGGTACAGCGCGACGTCCGCGTCGGTCATGGTCCGCGACGGGCCACTCGCACCCGGCGCCAGCGGGAGCGCGTGGAGTACCACGAGTGCCGTCATCGCTTTCGCCACCGATCCGATCGGGCGCACGACGCCTGCAGCGTGGCTGGCCGCTTCGCCGGGCACGCTCGCGGACAGCGCGAAGCTGCCCTTTGAGGGGATCGGAATCGGCGGTGGCGGCCGGCTTCCATCGAGAACGCCCGTGGCGGGCACGTCGATGCTCACTGTCGCAGCGGGCAGCCGTGCCGTGAGCTTCACCACGAAGAACGACCCCACAGCGATCAGCATCACGGCAACCACCATGATCCAGACCATCCATGGCCATCGCGCCCGCCGCGCCGGCGTCATCGGGGTCCTCCTCGCATGTCTCCCCGTAGCATGCGTCCGTGACTACCGACGACAACGCCGCATGCGCGGCGAGCGTCAGATCATCCGAGCTGATGGATCAGGCCTTGGCCCGGCGTGAAACCCTTGCGCCCTTCACCGCGCTCGAGAGCGAGGTGCTCGCCGAGAAACGCACCACTCGACGGGCCGGAACCTTGACCGCCTCGCCGGTGCGCGGGTTGCGACCGAGGCGCGCGGCACGCTGCGCGGTCTTGAAGTTGCCGAAACCGTGGATTCGCACTTCGTCGCCTTTTTCCAGGGACTGCGCGATTGTGTCGAAAAACCAGCGGACCTCATCGCGCGCTGCGGTGACGGTGATTTCTGCGCGATCTGCGAGTTGCTTTGCGAGCACGTCGCGTGTGACGACTGTGGCCATGCGTTCTCTCCAGGTTGTTGGCGGCGAAACGGCCGCGATTGTAAGGAAAACCGATGTGCTTTCTCAACATCGATCGTGTCGAGTGCTGTGCTAGCGTCGCACAAAGTGTCGTCGGCACATACCGGCGTTGCCGATGCGGAGTGGGATATTGCGCTGCAGCGCATGGGCGGCCACTTCCTGCAGAGCACGTTGTGGCAGCGCGTCCAGACCGCTCTCGGGCACGAGGTCACCTGGGCCAGGGATGAGCACTGGATGTGGGCAGGAGCGATTCGTTCGGGACGCTTTCCTCGCTACGTCTACCTGCCGCACGGACCCACCGCCACGTCGAGCGACGCGATGACCGGCGCGTTTTCGGGCGCGGTGGATGCCGCTCGCGCTCGTTCTCTCGACTTCGTGCGCGCAGAACCCGCCGGCGCAGTTGCGTTGCTGGCCCTGCAGGCATCCAGTGCCACCAAAAGCCGGCCGATCCAGCCGCGGTGGACATGGGTTCTCGACCTCACGCCTGACGAGGCCGCTCTGCGCCGCGGATTGAGCGCCGGGCATCGGGGAGCGATCAACGCGGCGCCACGCCGAGGACTGACATTCCGCGTCAGCAGCGATCCTGACGACATCGAGATCTTTCTTCGCCTTCAGGAGCGAGGTGCTGCCGCAGGACGATTTCGCGGTCAGGAGCAGTCATATCACCGCGCCGTCGCTCGGACGCTCCTGCCCGAGCACGCAGCGGCCCTGTACTTCGCAGAAGCAGCAGGTCAGGCGGTTGCGGCCTCGCTCTGCTTCGACTTCTCGGGAACGCGCTACTACGCGCACGCTGTGTCCGACCCGGATGCCGGACGCCGGCTGCAGGCTGCGGCGCCGCTGGTCTGGCAGATGATCCTGGACGCACGTGCGAGCGGCGCGCACCGGTTCGACTTCTGGGGAATCACGCCGGGCGGCGCGACCGCTCCCGCGACAACGCCGCATCCGTGGGACGGCTTCTCGCAATTCAAGCGATCCTTCGGCGGCGAGGCCATCGAGCGTGCGGGGACATGGGATTTCGGCGTGCGCTCCCTGCGGCACAGCCTCTACCGGGCCGCGGTGCGGCTCAGGCGATGAGGGTCGCAGGCCCCGATGAGCTCCGCCGTTGGGACGAGCTCGTTGCCGGCAATCCGGATGGCGGGCAGATCCTGCAGACGCGAGCCTGGGGTGAGTTCAAACGCGCCCACCGATGGGCACCGCACTATCTCCTCTCCGAGTCCGGTCCGCTCGTCGCGGTGCTCGAGCTCGCGCACACGGTGCCGGGGTTGGGCGTGCTCGGCTACGTTCCCAAAGGGCCCGGTGTCAACGGCATCGCACAGCTGCCCGCGGTCCTCGACGGGCTCCGTGCCACCGCCGGTTCCGCGTTCGCGATCAAGGTCGAGCCGGAGATCGAGCAGAGCGAGGCGGCGACATCGGCGCTGCGGGGGATGGGTCTCGAGAAGTCGCGCCACGACGTGCAGATCAGCAGAGCGACGATCATCGTGGACCTCCGTCCGGACGAGGACGCGCTGCTCGCGTCGTTCAAGCCGAAGTGCCGCTACAACATTCGCCTCGCCCAGCGGCGTGGCGTGATCGTCGAGCCGGTCGCGCTCGACGGCTCGAGCATCGACACCATGTACTCGCTGATGGAATCGACGCGGGAAAGAGCCGGGTTCACATTGCGCAGCAAGGAGTACTTCTCCGGGTACTGGCGGCTCCACGCCGCCGCGGGACAGGGTCAGCTCTTCTTTGCGTCGCTGGACGGCGAGGTGCTCGCCGGAGTTTTCGCAACCCGCATCGGCAGCAAGGCCTGGTACAAGGACGGCGGATCCACGAAGGAACACGCCGCGGTGATGGCGCCGCATCTCCTCCAGTGGGAGGTCATGCGCTGGCTCAAATCGCGCGGAGTCGAAGCCTACGATCTCGTCGCCGTGCCGCCCGCCGGCGATCTCAACCCATCGCATCCACTCTACGGGCTGTACCGGTTCAAGTCGGGATTCAGCGAGCGCATCACCGAGTACGTCGGCACCTGGGATCTTCCAATCCTCCGGCGCCGCTTCTCGCTGTGGAATGCGGTTGCCGAGCGTGCCGCCCACCAGTGGTCGTACCGCGTGCGGCACGACCTCCTGTATTGATGTTTCGCGAGGCTAGCGCCAGATCCGCTTCATGATCACTTTCGACAGCTTCTCGGGATCGTGGTGGGTGGAGATCTGCGACGAGGCCACGTCGGCGAGGATGTAGTTCACGGGCTGGAGCGTTGCCTGGTCGCGGTCGAACCCGACCCGGGTCACGCCCGCCTCCACTGCCGACGGCGGCAGGGGCAGGCCGGTGTTGCTGTTGACGATCACGTAGTCGAAGAGCGAGACGCCGACATGGTCCTCGATGGTTTTCAGGTGCTCACTCACCGAGAAGCCCATTGTTTCCCCGGGCTGGCCGGCGATGTTGCACACGTACACCTTCACCGCAGGGCTGGCGCGGAGCGCCTCGACCATGCCTTCGATCAGGAGGTTGGGCAGGATCGACGTGTACAGCGATCCCGGCCCGACGATGATCAGCTCGGCCGCGAGGATCGCGGTCTCAGCCTCCGGGTTGATCTCGGCGTCGGCGGGCTCGAGGAAGACCCTGTCGATGTGCTCCGCGCCGTACGGCACCTTCGACTCGCCGACTCGCACCTCGCTGCCCGCGGTGGCGCAGAGCACGACGTCGCGAAGCGTGGACGGGACGATCTGCCCGCGGACCGCGAGGACCCGGCCGGACTCTCGGATCGCGTGCTCGAAGTCACCGGTGATTTCGGCCATTGCGGTGATGAAGAGATTGCCGAACGAGTGGCCCGCGAGTGCTCCCTCTCCTCCGAACCGGTACTGGAAGAGCTCGGTCATCAGCGGCTCGGTCTCGGCGAGCGCGGTGAGGCACTGGCGAATATCCCCGGGTGGGAGGACTCGATATTCCTCGCGAAGCCTGCCACTCGAGCCGCCGTCGTCGGCCACCGTGACGATCGCGACGATGTTGCCGGTGTACTTCTTCACACCCCGGAGCAGCGCCGAGAGCCCGGTGCCGCCTCCGATTGCGACGAGGCGAGGTCCCTTGGCGAGCGAGCGGAATCTGTAGAGCTGTTCGGCGAGACCACGGTCGGTACTGCCGCGCCCAGGGAGGAATGGCCCGAGGATCGACTGGCTGAGCTTGTAGAAGCTGAGCACGATGAGTCCGACGCCGACCAGGGCAAAGAACAGGGCACGGATCAGGCGCGGGAGGAACTGGAGGGTCGCGTCCTGCACCCACGACGGGAAGACGATCGATGCGCTGTAGAGGTCACGCAGGAGGTAGCCCGCCGCCAGGCTGATCATGACGACCGCCACGAACAGGAGGAGCAACCAGCGTTTGACGTGAAGTCCCGGCGTGAACCAGCGCATCAGGTTCGCGCTCGGGCGGATTCGTACCTTCATACCGCGCCTCGATTCTGGCACTTCGGCTCCAACCTGCCAGGGAATCGCCGCTTCCCGGTCAGCCCTCGGACGACAGCCGAAGCTCCCCCTTCGAGGCCAGCTCGACCGGATCGCGGCGCCGGCGAAGCTTTGCGAGGTTGTGCTCGGCGTCGATGTAGCGAGCGGTGCCGGAGTAGGACCGCATCACCAGGCTCTGCGTGTGGCAGCGATCCTCGCCGAGGAAGCGAACCCCCTCGAGGAGCTCACCGCTCGTGATCCCGGTCGCGGCGAAGAACACGTTGTCGCCGGAGACGAGGTCGTCCAGCTCGAGCACGTCCCCGGCGTGCTTGCCCTCGCGCGCCTCGACGCTCCGCTCGTTCTCGCCCACCCACACACGCGCCTGCATCCCGCCGCCGACGCACTTGATGGCACAGGCGGCCAGCACGGCCTCAGGAGCGCCGCCGATCCCCATCAGCACGTCGATGCCCGTGCGGTGCTCCATCCCGGCCATGAGACCCGCTGCGACGTCGCCGTCCATGATCAGCTTCACCCGTGCGCCGGCGGATCGGATCTCTTCGAGGAGTGTCTCGTGCCGCTCGCGGTCGAGCACGACGACCGTGAGATCCTCGATGCGGCGATCCTCGGCCTTGGCGATGCGCTTGAGGTTCTGCGCCACCGAGGCGGTGATGTCGATCACCTTTGCCGCAGCCGGTCCGACGATCAGCTTCTCGATGTAGTGCAGGTGGGTGTGGAACATCGAGCCGCGCTCGGCGAGCGCGACTGTCGCGATCCCGCCGGGGATGCCTCGGGCGACCAGACGGGTCCCGTCGATCGGATCGACGGCCACGTCGACGGCCGGAGGATTGCCGTTGCCGACCTGCTCACCGATGTAGAGCATCGGCGCCTCGTCCTTCTCGCCCTCACCGATGACGACCACGCCATCCATGTCGACGAAGCCGAGGCTCCGACGCATCGAGTCGACGGCCGCCTGGTCGGCCTGCTCTTTCTGGTTCCGCCCCATGTGCCGGGCGGCCGCCATCGCGGCGCCTTCGGTGACCCGGACCAGTTCGAGGGCAAGGTTGCGATCGATCGGGGTTCCAAGATCGCGCGGCCGCGTTGCCATTCGCCCGCGATCATACGGCGCGCGTCCCGCTCAGCCCGCCCGTGCCGAAGTCGATGATCGCCTCGGCTGCGCACCGGATCCCTTCCTCAAGCGCCGACTGGAAGGTGACGTCGTCGCTGCGCTCGACCTTCGCGACGAAGCCGAGAAATCCCCCGGCCAGGGCATCCCCGGCGCCGGTCGGATCGACGACCACGGCCACCGGGGCTGCCGGCCGCTCGACGATCTGTCCGGCGGTCACGCATGCGGCGCCGAGTGGTCCCTGCTTGACCACCACCGCCCGAAGCCGGCCCTTTCCACAGAGGGCTGTGGCCGAGACGCGCCAGTCGTGCTCGCCGGTCAGTGCCGCAAGCTCGGTGGCGGTGAGGAAGAGGACGTCCACGCACTCGATGACAGAACGGACCTCGGCCGGCCGGCGCTCGATGAAGACCGTCATTGAGTCGGCCCCGATCAGTGCGGCCGCGGACTGGTCGAGCACGGCCCGCTGCAGGGTCGGGTCCATGCTCGCGACAAAGAACACCTCCGCCCGGCGCGACCGTTCGGTCAGGACCGGGTCCCACTCGGGGTCGCAGCCTGGCTCGGAGGACTCGTCGGAGGTGACCCAACGCTCGAAATCGTGGACCGCGTGCCAGCGAAAGGTGGGGGAGGTGCTGACGACCATGCCCTCGAGATCGATGCCGGGGTGGGCGAGGATCCGGCGAAAGTCAGGAGCGGTGTCTGAGCCGACGATGCCATTGACATGGACCGGCGCGTAGCGCGCGACCGCGAGGGGGAAGTACACCGCAGATCCGCCGAGTGCGTCCCGCCTCCCCGCCGGAGTGGTCAGGTCGTCGTTGTGGAAGGTGCCGGCGACGGCGACCTCCCAGGTCACGTCGGTGGTTCGTCAGCCCGCGGCGACGGTTCGGCTCCGATCGCCGAAGAGCGGGATGATCGGGGCGAGCCTCGGGCGGCGCGATTCCAGCGCGCGCATGAGCAGCACTTCCTGTGCTTCGAAGAGGATGTCCGCAACGTGGTCCGGGTCGCGATCGATGCCGAGACGGTCACGCAGCCCGGGATCCACTGCGCCCACCGCACGGACCACGGCACTCCAGAGCGGCGCCGGGATCAGGCGGAAGGACCGGAGGCGGCATTCCTCGATGAGGTCGATGAGCACGTCCGCCTCGCGGACGCGCAGACGGGTGCGCGAGATGCGTTCGCGACGAAACGCGGCCTCACGCTCGACCCGGGCGATTTCCAGGCACGTCCGCTCCAACGGACCGGGGTGGGAGCGCGTTGCGGCAGCGTGCACCTGCGGATTGTCCCACGCTCGGTTGAGCCTGCGAGCCTTGTTACCTGCTGTTACATGGGGTAGCAGATCGAGCGCCAGCGGCCCCCGCCGGGAACGAGGTGCACCACCCGCCGGATCCGGGCGACCGGCTCCGGGTCGCCGACCTCATATTCAACGTCGAGCTCGGCGACATCACGATATGTCCTGCCCCGTGACGTCTCGGTCCATTCGGGAAGGTAGCGGACCTCCTTGACGCTCACGCCGCGCAGGCGGCGCATTGCGGAAGCCCCCTGCGCCTCCGCGAAGGCTTCTGGTGAGCCCCAGCTGAGCTGGCAGTCCTCGCTCAACAGCGAGAACGCGCGGCGGTACTGGTTCGCCCGCATCAACTCCACGAAGAGCGCCTCGCTGAAGGCCGGGTTACCGGGCGGCCGCGAGCCGAGCGGGGCGTGTCCACGCTCGTGCGCGTCGACCAGCGCGGCCGCGCGCCGCGACGTGACGTTGGCGGTCTCGCTGCCGGCCCAGAACGCTCGAGTCCCGGCGTCGACCTGGGTGCCCCGAGGGACGGCGGCAGCCGGTTCGGCAGCCGGGGTCGCGGCGACCGCGGCGGGCCGGCGATCAGAGCGGCGCAGCCAGCGAGTGAAGCGGTTCCCGTCGGAACGTCCGCGACGGGATCGCTCTGTGCCGAGCAGGACGTGGGGTGGCAACGGCATCGCCGGCGCCAGTGTACGCGGCGGGCTCGAGGGAACGAAAGGCGGGCACACCGGCAGGTCGTTTCCCTACGATGCGCGGTGATGCCGCCACCCCGCGCCCGCATCCTGATCGCAGAGGATGAGGCAGCCGTCGCGCAGCAGGTCATCAATCGATTCACCGTGCTGGGTCATGACGTGCGCTGGGCGAAAGCTGTTCGCGAGGTGCGCGCGGAGCTCCCGGCATTCGAGCCGGACGTGCTCATCCTTGACGCAACCCTCGACACTGACGGCCTCGAACTCTTCCAGGCGATCCGCTTCGCCCCGGAGCACCCTCGCGCAGGGGTGGTGATTCTCACGGCGGCCGGGGACATCGGCGCCCGTGAGCGCGCCCAGCAACTCGGCGCCGCCGCGGTGATGATGAAACCGGTGCGCCATGACGAGCTGGTGGAGATCGTCGAGGACCTGCTGACCTACATCTGACGAGACGCTCGACCGAGTCGAGGTCAGTGGAACACCGCGTCGAGCACGATGTTGACGCCGCTCCCGGCGACCCAGATGCCCAGCGTCGCCCACACGTAGACGGGGATGGCCGCCGGCCGGTCATACCAGCCCACCACGCGACGGTCGGTCATGATCGCGATCGCGAGGACGTCGAGGAGCACGAGGATGAGCGTGCCGAGGAGCCCCGGCAGTCCCGCGCTGTTGCCGGACACCGCCAGCACCACCTCGGAGACAGCCGCCAGCGCGATCTGGGTGACGAAGGTGCCGATCTGCACCGTGCGGATCCAGGCATGGCGGCGGGTCAGCAGGGACGCCAGGATGATGAGGGTCGCCGCAAACGCCGCGTAGGCGACCGCCTCGATGACCTGAGCGGCCAGCGGCAGGGCCTTGGCACCCGAACTGCTCTGCACGGCGCCCGCGAACGGCGCCAGGGTGACGAAGAGGGCGAGGATCGCAAGCGCCAGGTCCCAGGTGTAGACGAAGAGCACCGCCCCGGGACGGCGCTGCTCCTGCTGTTCCTCGTCTCGCGCCGTCACCGAGTTCGCCACGCGGCGATGATGGCATCGCGGGGACCGGTCGCCGCGTCCGGGTGGCGACGTACGCTTTGGCGGTGACCACAATCGTTGTCCTGCGTGGTGATCAGACCGGCCAGGAGCTCCTCGATGAGGCGCTCCGCGTGATCCACCCGGACGTGATCGACGTCGAGCTCGAGCTGCAGACCTTCGATCTCTCGCTGGCACACCGGCGTGAGACTGCGAACGCCGTGGTCGGCGAGGCCGCCGACGCGATGCGTGCTGCGGGATTCGGGCTCAAGGCGGCGACGGTCACACCCACCGATCGCAGCGATGTCGGCAGTCCGAATGCGCTGCTCCGCGAGCGAGTCGGCGGACGGGTGATCCTGCGCACCGGTCAGCGGATTCCGGGCGTGGCGGGCATCGCCGGGGTCAGCGCACCGATCAGCATCGTGCGCATGGCGATCGACGATGCCTACAACGCGAAGGAGTGGCGCGAGGACCATGACGGCGATGAGCTCGCGTACCGCACCGAGCACATCTCCAGGGCGACCTGCCGCGCAGTCGCTGAGTTCGCCTTCATGCATGCGGCGCGCACCCGTGCCCGGGTGTTCGGCGGTCCAAAGTTCACCGTGTCGAGGATTTACGAGGGGATGTTCAAGGAGGAGCTCGATGCGGCGGCGGGACGTCATCCCGAGGTCGATTACGAGCCCCAGCTGATCGACGCGACCTATGCGCTGCTCTTCAGCCGCGCCGGCGACGCCCTGGTGATTCCGGCGCTGAACCGCGACGGCGACTGCCTGAGCGACCTGGTGCTGCCACTCTTCGGCAGCATCGCCGGTGCCGAATCGCTGCTGCTCGGTTTCGGCGACGATCCGCTCGTCCCTTCGGTGGTCATGGCCGAGGCCCCACACGGCACCGCACCGAGCCTCGAGGGCAAGAACGTCGCCAACCCGATGGCCATGATCCTCGCGGCGGCGGCCCTGCTCGGGTTTGCCACCGACCGGCCCTGCCGGCTGGCGTCGACGGCCATCCGCGACGCGGTGTTCGACGCGCTGCGCGCCGGTATCGCCACCTCGGATCTCGGCGGCCAGGCTTCGACGACCGGCTTCACCGACTCCGTCATCGAGCGCGTCCGGTCGGCGATCGGGGCGGCGACTCCGATTCCTTCATGAGCCGCATCCACCTCGACCATGCGGCGACGACGCCGCTGGCATCCGAGGTGCTCGACGAGATGTTGCCGTATTTGACGGTAACTCAGGGGAACCCATCCTCCGTGCACGAGTCGGGCCGTGCCGCGCGAGCCGCCGTCGACCATTCGAGGGATCGCATCGCCGCCGTGCTCGGTTGCGCGCAGCGTGAGGTCGTCTTCACCGGTTCCGGCACCGAGGCCGACAACCTGGCGATCCGCGGGGTGCTCGAGCGCTGGGGCGAGGAGCGGGGCCGGCACATCGTCGTGAGCGCGATCGAGCACGACGCCGTCCTCGAGACGGCACGCCGCCTCGAGGAGATCCGGATGGCCACGCTCACGGTTGCCGGGTGCGACCGGGAAAGCCGTGTCAACCCCGAGACTGTGGCTGAGGCGGTGACCTCCGAGACGGTTCTTGTTTCAGTCATGTTCGTCAACAACGAGACCGGCGCGATCCAGGACGTTGCCGGGATCGCCGATGCCGTGCATCGGCGCAACCCGAGGACGCTCATCCACACCGACGCGGTGCAGGCCTTCGGCAGGATCGCGTTCCATCCCGCGGAGCTCGGCGTCGACCTGCTGTCGCTCTCTGCCCACAAGCTGTACGGCCCCAAGGGGGTGGGCGCGCTCTGGATCCGCCACGGCGTCGCGCTTGCGGCCCAGACGACGGGCGGCGGCCAGGAGCGCAACCGCCGGAGTGCCACCGAGAATGTTGCGGGGATCGTCGGGTTCGCTGCCGCGGCGGAGCTTGCCGCGCGGGTTCGCGATGTGGAGGCTGTGCGCCAGATGACGTTGTGCCGCCGCCTGATCACCGCCGTCCGCGAGCAGGTGCCGGATGCGATGGTCACGGCCGAAGCCGCGGTGAAAGCTCCCGGGTTCGCCACCTTCGCGCTTCCCGGCGTCCGGAGCGACGTCCTGCTCGCGGCACTCGACATGGACGGCGTCGAGGCGTCAGCCGGGTCGGCGTGCGCGAGCGGCGCCCCACTGCCGTCGCACGTGCTCCGGGCGATGGGCTACCCGGACGAGCTCGCCGCCGGCGCGCTGCGCTGCACCACCGGTCGATCGACGACCGATCAGGACGTGGACGCAGCGGCGGGGGTGGTCGCCCGAGCGGTCGACAGGATCCGAGCGGGCGCCGGCGCGGCGGTCGGGGGTCGCTGACCTCTCAGGCGATCTCGGCGTCGAACAGCGAGATTTCTTCCTGAGTGGGCCGTTCGAACAGCGCAATCGACTGGTCAAGACGCGATTCGCTGATGTAAAAGGTGCCTGGTGGCGCATCGGCGTTGCGCTGCTTGAGGCGCTCCATCAACTCGTCACGCGTCGCATCCACCAGGCAGAGAACCACCCGCGCTCCTCGGTCGCGGGCCTCCAGCCGGTAGCGATCGCGCTCTGATCGAGACCAGAGGCCCCAGTCGAGGATCACGTTGCAGCCCAGGGCGAGCGCGCGCGTTGCGACGCTCCACTGAATGCGTTCGACCGGATCCCGGAGCGCGTCAAGTTCGGCGCCCGACACCTCCGGATGGACGTCATGGAGCCACTCGTCTGCGGTGAGCCGAAGCGCCGAGTGCTCCGTCTCAAGCCGTTTCGCCAGGGTGGTCTTCCCCGACCCTTGCAGGCCGCACGTGATGAAGAGAGTGGTCACGCGGGGGCTGGCAGGTCGATCGCGGTGCGCAGGGCGGTTGCGTCGGCGGCGGCGGTGGCAAGCAGTGGGATCACCTGCGTCTGAACGGTCGTGATCACGCTGATCGCAGGGGCGGTCGCCGCCTGCTCCAGCAGTTTCTCGATGGCGGCGTCATCTCCGAGGAGCCTGCCTGCCTCAGTCGCCGCATTCCCGCTGAAGGGGATCGCCCGGAGCGCGTTGTCGTAGGTGATCGTGAGCTGGCGCTGTCCGCTCAGCGCCGTCTGGCAGGTCTTGAGCGACGCGGTGGCGCTGCCCGCGTCGCAGGCTGCGTTCTCGGTCGTCGCGATCTGCTCCTCGCCGGCGTTGTAGTGGCCCGCAGCAGCCGTGTAACGCGCCTGGATCTGCGCAACCGTCAGCGGGGTCGGCGTCGTGGAGTTCGGGCTCGACGATCCGCCACAGGCGGCGAGGAGGGTGGCCGTCGTCGCGAGCAGGATCGGGAGACGAACGTGGGGAAATGGGCGCACCGCCCGGCGAGAATATCGCAGCGGCGGCCGGATCCTTCTCGGAAGCGGGGCGGGTCGGGTATAATTCTGACCATGACAGTCGGGATTCTCTCGAGCCCGGCGCGAGGCGCGTCGCACCGGCACACATCCGATCCCAGCGCCCCACCCGCAGCATCGTTCTCGATGCGGGTGAGCTCGAAGGCTCACTACGGCCTGCGCATGATGACCGAGTTCGCCAAGGCCTATGGCGCCGGTCCCCTGAGCATCGCCGAGGTGGCTCGGGTCGAGCACCTGCCGCTCGCCTATCTCGAGCAACTCGCGTCGCAATTGCGTCGCGGTGGGCTCGTCGAGAGCACGCGCGGGGTGCACGGCGGTTATTCGCTCACGCGTCCTGCCGAGCAGATCAGCGTGCTCGACGTGGTCACGGTGATCGAGGGCGAGGTCTCCCCGGTGGAATGCGTCTCGCACGGGTACGTGACGGGCACATGCCAGCGCGAGGGCGAGTGCGCGTCGCGCGGGCTCTGGCTGCGCCTCAAGCAGAGCATCGACGCCGTGCTCAGCCAGACCACGCTCGCCGAGCTCGTGGCGGATCAATCGCTGATCGACTCGATGGCGCCGGCCGCGGAGCCGGGCCGGTGACCAAGACGGTCCTCTCGATCTCCGGGCTCCACGCGACGGTCGAGGGCAAGGAGATCCTCAAAGGCGTCGACCTCGAGGTGGCGCAGGGTGAGATCCACGCGCTCATGGGGCCGAACGGCTCCGGCAAGAGCACACTCGCGTACACGCTCATGGGTCATCCCAAGTACGTCGTCACCGGCGGTGCCGTCACCTTCGGCGGCGAGAATCTCCTCCCGCTCACGGCCGACGCCCGCGCGCGCCTCGGCCTCTTCCTCTGCTTCCAGTACCCGACTGCGATTCCCGGCGTGAGCACGGTGAACTTCCTTCGCGCAGCCTTGCGCGCCCAGGGAAAGGAGATGCCGGCCCGCGAGTTCCTCAACCGACTCAGCACCGAGATGCAGGAGCTCAAGATCGACGAGAGCTTTCGCTCCCGCTACATCAACGACGGGTTCTCGGGCGGTGAGAAGAAGCGCATGGAAATCCTGCAGCTCGCCATGCTGCGCCCCAAGCTCGCAATTCTCGACGAGACCGACTCAGGCCTCGACGTCGACGCGCTGCGCACCGTCGCCGACGGCGTCATGCGCCTCTGCGGCCCGGACATGGGTGTCCTCGTGATCACCCACTATCCGCGCATCCTCGAACATCTCCACCCGGACCGCGTGCACGTTCTTCATGACGGGCGCGTGGTCACCTCCGGCGGGGCGGACCTTGCGCAACAGATCGAGCGTGAGGGCTACGAACCAATTCTCGGGACGGCCGTGGCCGCCACCGCGTAGGAGATTCGCGATGGCGATTCAGGCGAAAGAGCTGACCAAGGACTACCAGTACGGCTTCTCCGATGTCGATGTCTCGGTGTTTCGCACCGCAAAGGGATTGTCGCCCGAGGTTGTGGCGTCCATCTCGCAGCACAAGGACGAGCCCGAGTGGATGCTGAAATTCCGTCTCAAGGCGCTCGACCATTTCCGCAAACGGCCGATGCCCACGTGGGGCGCCGATCTGTCGGGTCTCGACTTCGAGAACATCTACTACTACGTCAAGCCTGTCGAGGAGATGAGCCGGTCGTGGGATGACGTCCCCGACTCGATCAAGCAGACCTTCGACCGCCTCGGCATTCCCCAGGCGGAGCGGAAGTTCCTCGCCGGTGTGAGCGCGCAGTACGACTCGGAGGTCGTCTACCACAGCATCCGCGAGGATCTCGAGAAGCAGGGCGTCCTCTTCAGTGACTGCGACACCGGGTTGCGCGAGCACGAGGAGCTCTTCCGCAAGTATTTCGGCACCGTCATCCCCCCGAACGACAACAAGTTCGCCGCGCTCAACAGCGCCGTGTGGTCGGGCGGATCATTCGTCTACGTCCCGAAGGGCGTCAAGGTCGACATCCCGCTTCAGGCCTATTTCCGGATCAACAGCGACAACATGGGCCAGTTCGAGCGGACGCTGATCATCGCTGACGAGGGTTCCTCGGTGCACTACATCGAGGGCTGCACCGCTCCGAACTATTCGAGTGACTCGCTGCACAGCGCGGTGGTGGAGCTGATCGCACACAAGGGCGCGAAGATCCGCTACACGACGATTCAGAACTGGTCGGACAACGTGTACAACCTGGTCACGAAGCGGGCCATCGCCAATGAGAACGCCACCGTCGAGTGGATCGACGGCAACCTGGGCTCCAAGGTGACCATGAAATACCCGTCGGTGTACCTGATGGGCGAGGGCGCGCACGCCGAGGTCATGAGCGCCGCGTTCGCGGGCAGCGGCCAGCACCAGGACGCCGGCAGCAAGGCCATCCACGTCGCGCCGAACACCACCAGCAATATCGTGTCGCGCTCGATCAGCAAGGGCAGCGGACGCACGTCGTATCGCGGTCATATCAAGGTGCTCCCCAAGGCGTACAACGTCAAGGTCAGCGTCCGCTGTGACGCGTTGCTCCTCGACGAGGAGTCGCGCAGCGACACGTACCCCTACATGGACATCGACAACCCGGACGTGACCATCGGGCACGAGGCGAGCGTCAGCAAGGTCGGCGAGGATCAGATCTTCTATCTGACGTCGCGCGGCATCCCCGAGCAGGACGCGACCGCGCTGATCGTCAACGGATTCTTCGAGCCCTTCGTCAAGGAGCTGCCGATGGAGTACGCGGTCGAGCTCAACCGTTTGCTCGCGCTCTCCATGGAGGGAGCGATCGGGTGACGATCCCGCTGGCCGATTCGCCCGCAGCGGCGCTCGGGCAAGAGGTCGCGGCAGAGCGAGCCGGGTCATCTCCGGCGTGGCTCGCAGCGCGCCGCCGGATCGCGTGGGATGCGTACGAGACCATCCCCATGCCCTCGTCACAGCGCGACGAGGACTGGCGGCGCACGGACATCTCGTCGCTCCACCCGGAGCGTTTCACGCCAGTCGACAGCGTCGACACCGCCGTCGTCGACGCGATGCGCGCGCAGCGGGACCGGGCGGCACCGACGGCTGCGTTCATCATCGATTCGCCGGTGGCGAACCCCATCGAGGGGGCGGACACGCTGCTCGCGCAGGGAATCATCGTCACCACCCTGGAAGAGGCGGCGCTCGTGCACCCGGAGCTCGTGCAGCGCGCCTTCGCGGCGGTTCGTGTCGACGAGTCGAAGTTCACAGCCCTGTGGAATGCCCTGTGGCAGGGCGGCGCTTTCGTGTACGTCCCCCGGGGTGTCGAGGCGCGGGTCCCGGTCTGGATCGCCCATCCGGCCGCCGGGAGCGACCGTGCGGTCTTCCCGTCCACCGTTGTCGTGCTCGACGAAGGCAGCGCGCTGACGGTGATCGACGCGTACGCCTCCCCGACGGGTCCGGCGGCGCTGCTCAGCGACGCGATGGTCATCCTCTCCGCGGCGCGCGACGCGCGCCTCGACTACAACACCGTCCAGCAGTGGGGCGTGGGCGTGTGGCACGTCGGCCTGGAGCGCGCCGTGCTCGACGCCAACGCCAAGCTCCGCTTCATGGGGGTCACGCTCGGCGCCCGCCTGCAGAAGGTCTGGTGGGAGGTGATGCTCGACGGCGTTGGCAGCGAGGCCGACGTGCTCGGCATCTGCTTCGGCGACGGCACCCAGCATTTCGACCACCAGTCCCTCCAGGCACATCGCGGCCGCGAGACGCGGAGCAACCTGCTCCTCAAGGTCGCTGTCCGCGACCACGCCAGGTCGGTGTACGGCGGCATGATCGAAGTGGCGCCGACAGCTGTGCATACCGACGCCTATGTGGCAAACCGCAACCTCCTGCTGAGCCAGGGCGCCAAGGCCGACTCGATTCCGCGCCTGGAGATCAGGGCCAACGACGTGAAATGCGGCCACGGCGCGACTGCCGGCCACATCGACTCCGACCAGCGCTTCTATCTCATGGCGCGCGGCGTGCCACCCGAGGAGGCGAGCTCGCTCATCGTCCGCGGCTTCATGGACGATGTCCTCGACCGGGTCCCGCACCGCGGATTCGCCGAGCTGGCCGGAGCGCTGCTCGACGCGGAGATCGCCGGTGGCTCTGTCGCCGGGGTTGCGGCGGAGGCCTGATGAGCGAGGGCTGGGTCGACGTCGCCCGCAGCGGTGACATCCCCCCGGGATGCGCTGCACGAGTGGAAATCGACGACACGCCTGTGGCGATCTTCAACGTCGCCGGCACCTTCTACGCGCTCGATGACACCTGCAGCCACGCCGAGGCATCGCTCAGCGAGGGCGATCTCGACATCGATCGCTGCGTGATCGAGTGTCCGTTGCACGGGTCGAGCTTCGACCTCCGTACCGGCGAGCCGGTCTCGCTGCCGGCCGTCGAACCGGTGCGCGTTCATCGCGTCGAGGCGACCGACGACGGGTTGCTCCGCGTCGCGCTCTGCGACGAGGTGGCGGCACAGTGACCACCCACATCGCCACCGACACCGGTCTCGACGTCGAGCGCATCCGCGCTGACTTTCCAATCCTCGGGCGCCAGGTCGGGGGGCACCCGCTCGTCTACCTCGACTCGGCGGCGACGTCGCAGAAGCCACAGGTCGTTGTGGACACTATCGACCAGTACTACGCCACCAGCAATGCGAATGTGCATCGGGGAGTCCACACGCTCGGCAACGAGGCGACCGACTCGTTCGAACATGCGCGGGCTCGCGTCGCGGCCTTCATCGACGCGCCGGCCGAAGGCCTGGTCTTCGTTCGCAACACGACCGAAGCGATCAACCTTGTCGCTTCGTCATACGCGACGCAGCTGCTCGAACCGGGTGACCGGATCGTCGTCACCGTCATGGAGCACCACAGCAACCTCGTGCCATGGCAACTGGCCGCGGAACGCCGCGGGCTGACGCTCGCGGCGATCGACATCGACGCCGATGGCCGGCTCGACCTGACCACGCTTGACGAGCTGCTCGCAGCCCCAACCCGGCTCGTCGCGATCGGTCATCAATCCAATGTGCTCGGCACGGTCAACGATATCCGCGCCATCATCGAGCGCGCGCATGCGGCGGGGGCGCTCGTGTGCCTCGACGCGGCGCAGTCGGTGCCGCACATGAGCTTCTCAGCGCGTGAGCTCGACTGCGACTTCATCGCCTTCAGTGGACACAAGATGTGCGGACCCATGGGTATCGGCGTGCTCTGGGCACGGCCCGAGCTGCTCGAGCAGATGCCGCCCTTTCTCGGTGGGGGCAGCATGATCAGCCGCGTCACGCTCGAACGGAGCACGTGGAACACCGTGCCGCACAAGTTCGAGGCCGGTACCCCCGACGTCGCGGGAGCGGTCGGCCTCGCCGCCGCGTGTGATTACCTCGACAGCATCGGCCTTGATCGGATCCACGCGCACGAGCTGTCGCTCACCCGCCACCTCCTCGATGTTTTGGACGAGGTTGGCGACATCACGATATTCGGTCCCCGTGACCTCGAGGCGCGCGGCGGCGTCGTGAGCTTCAACCTCGCGGACGTGCACGCCCACGACGTCGGCACCATCCTGGATCGGCGCGGCATCGCGGTTCGCGCCGGACACCACTGCGCCCAGCCGCTGATGGCTCGATACGACGTGCCGTCGATGGCACGCGCGTCGGTGTATCTGTACACCACGCACAAGGAGATCGACGCGCTCGGCGAGGGCCTCGGCGAGGTCCGCCGGGTCTTTCGGGTCTAGGCCTTCCCCGCCAGGAAGGCGGCGATGCGAGCGGCGGCGTCCACGCGCATCGGCAGCACCCCATGACCGAGGCCCGGATAGACGACGAGCTCAGCGTTGCGGAGCGAGCCCACCTCGCGACGCAGCAGGTCGATCTTCGCGAAGGGGTCACGATCGCCGGAAAGCAGGAGCACCGGGCACGCGATGCCCGGCCAGTGCGCGGTGCGGAGCTCCTCGGGATGTCCCGGCCGGTGCAGCGGATAGCTGAGCAGCACGAGCGCGCGCACGGGTTGCGCCGCGGCGAGCAGGCTGGCCATGCGACCGCCGTACGAGTGGCCCCCGATCGCAGCGCCAGGCGCCGTCTCAAGCGCCGTGCGGAACACCTCGATGGCGCGGTCGTTGCTCGACTTCGGCAGATCGAGTGCCACCGCCCGAACACCGTGCTTCGCGAGCTCAGTCACCCACGGTCGCATCGACTCGGCGGTGCCCGACGCGCCGTGGCCGAGGAACAGGTCCGCGGCGCCTAGTGACGACGGACGGCCGCTCACCGCGGCCTTACGCTTGCTCACGTTCGAGAATCTGGAACGCGGCCGGCTGGAGCACGTGTGCGGAGGTCGGCGGCCGCCCGGGGAGCCATGTCGCGCAGACCACCGCACCGCAGAGCAGGATCGCGCTGCCGCCCCAGAAGGGCAGGCCCGCGTTGAGGCCGTAGAGCGAGCCGAGGACGGCGGCGCCAAAGGCCATGCCGCTGAACTGGTAGAGGCCGCCGATGCCCATGGCGCGCCCGCGATTCGCCTCCGGCGTGCTGTCCCCGATGACCGCGAAGAGACACGGTTCGAGGATCACGGTGGCGACAGCCTCGATCGCGCCGACAGTCAGGATCACGGCGAGGATGTGGAGGAACGGATAGGTCGCGGCGCACGCGGCCACGACCACGAGCCCCGCCGTGACCAGCTTTCGCCGGTCGGCCCGGTCTGCCAGGCGGCCGCCGGCGCGCGCCAGGAGCAGGATCGGCAGCGCGAACAGGCTCACCGAAAGCCCGATGACGAACGGGTCCTGGCCGCGCGCCGCGAGGTACTGCGGCCAGACGACGTCGTACATCGACCAGATCGTGCCGACGGCGAACAGCGCGGCGATCGACACCACGATCCCCCGGATGCGCCACCAGCGGAAGGGCTCCTGCTTCGCCACGGAGGTGCTCGGCTCCGCACGGGTTTCGGGCACCCGAAGCATCGGGCCGATGCCGATGAACATCGACAGCCCGGTGATGCCGAACACGGCGGAATCACGCCACAGCGCGGCAGCGCCGCCGATCAGGGGACCGACGAGGAGCCCCACCATCTCGTACGCCTGGAGCTGCGAGAAGCGCTGCGCCCGTTGCTCCGGCACGCTGAGGTCGGTGAGCGCAGATCGCAGCGCAGGTACGTACGCCCCGGCACACGCGCCCATGCCGATGCGGAGCGCGGTGAGCACCGGGAGCGTCCCGATGTTGAGGAACAGGAAGAGCGCGAGGACGGCGTACACGAGCCGGGGCAGGATGAGGAATGGCTTGCGCCCCCAGCGGTCACAGAGGCGTCCCGCCGGCACCTGGACGAGCGTGGTTGCGACCAGCGGACCGGCGATGAAGATCGCCACGTCAACGGAATTGCCGCCACGGTGCGCGACGTAGAGCGGGGCGATCGGAAAGATCGCCGCAACGCCCGTGAACATGATCAACTGCCCGATCAGCAGCCAGAACGCGGGGTCGGCTCTCCGTTTTCCAGTGCGCGCAAGGACGTCGATGCGTGCCATGTCTCCATTCTCAGGTTTTGGGTACGAACCGTTGGACTACGATGGTGCTATGGCAGTCGGCTCCACGCCCGTCGACGACGATCTCTACCGCGAGATCATCCTCGACCACTATCGCAATCCACGCCACCATCAGGCGGTCGACCCCGCCGACCGGGTGGTCGAAGCGAATAACCCGCTGTGCGGCGACGAAATCGACCTCAGCTATCGCCTGGACAATGGAACCGTCGCGGCGATCGGATTCATGGGACGCGGATGCTCCATCAGCCAGGCATCCGCGAGCATGCTCTGCGAGGCCGTGACGGGGATGAGCGTTGAAGGTGCGGCATCGCTCGCCGAGCGCTTCCGCTCAATGCTCACCGGGGACGGCGCATCCGTATCGGACGGCGACGATATCGGCGATCTCGAGGCCCTTCGCGGCGTCCGCGCCTACCCCGTGCGGGTCAAGTGCGCGACGCTCGTGTGGAACGCGCTCCTCGAGGGTCTTTCCGCAACCGCCGCGACTGCGGCTCCAGCATCGAGGATCGAGCAATGAGCACCACAGAACCGGTTTCGACCACTGAGCCGGCGGCGCTGAAGGAGGCGAAGGCCTCGGATGCGTTGATTCGCGCAGCGCTCAGCGAGGTGTACGACCCGGAGATCGGCATCGACATCGTGTCACTCGGGTTGATCTACGGCACCGCGATCGACGATGAGGGCCTGCTCACGATCGACATGACGCTGACGACCCCGTACTGCCCGATGGGTCCGATCATCGAAACCCAGGCGCACGCCGTCTGCGCGCCGCTTCCGGGTGTCCGTGACGTGCACATCAACCTGGTGTGGACGCCACCCTGGGATCCGCGCACGATGGCCTCGGATGAGGCCCAGCTCGAGCTCGGCATCTACTGACCTCGGCGGCGGCGGGCCGGTCTGGCATGGTGTCAGTCCATGGAACGCGTTTTCACGCACGCTGAGGCGACGGCGCTGCTGCCACGGTTGACCGACCTGCTCGCATCGCTTCGCAGCGCTCACCGTGCCGCACTTGCCCAGGGGGCCGACCTGGAACCCCATCCCCTGTCATCCAACGGCTCGGCGGCGGCGGCGATGAAGGCTTCCGGGCCGTTTCACGACGCCCAGCGCCTGACCGCTGAGATCGACGGGCTCGGAGTGATCCTTCGCGATCCCGACACCGGACTCGTCGACTTCGCATCGGTCCGAGAGGACATCCCGATCTACCTCTGCTGGCGTCTCGGCGAGGAGCGGATCGGCTTCTGGCACCCGCGTGACACCGGGTTCATGGGACGTCTCCCGCTCTGATCGCGCCTCAGGTCTTGGGAGGAGCCGCTGAGAGCCGCCTGACGTCCTCGGGGGTCATCCGCACGAAAAGCGCGAGATCGTCACTCCGGTCGAGAAATCGCACCTGCACCACGACGTCGTGGGCGAAAAACCCGATGGGGCGGACGACGATGCCCACCAGTTCCCCGTCGTCGAAGAGCACGTCGTGGACGGTGCCGAGCTTCTCGCCCGCGTGGCCGATCATCACGTTCTCGCCGTGCCGGATCTCGATCTCGCCCTCCGGCTTGTCCGCCCTCTCCTGAAGGAGCGGAAACATCGGGCCGACGCCGAGTGCACCGCCCGCGAGCGCTGCCGCGTAGCGGAGACCGTCGCCCCGTTCGAGCGCCTTGTACTGGTAGCTGAGGTACGGCGGCAGCGCTCGCGTCGACCGCCTGTCCAGGGTGAGGCGGACGCCGTCCGAGTTCACCGACGCGATCGCAGTGAGCGGCACGATGACCTCCGCGACCATCATTCCCGCTCCTGGTGCGAGTGACCTCCCCGAGAAGCGGTTGGTCTCGCGCACGATCAGCGCACGCGGATCCCAGCTGTCGGCGTCCACGACGATGCGTTCGAGCGTGCCGGCGTGGTGGCCGTCGGACGTTTGCACCGATGCGCCGAGACGCAGGTCGAAGCTCTGACTCGCCTGGCGGTCCGATTCCGTCACGCCGGAGTCCCAAACCGGGATACACTTTCCGAGCGTCTCTCGGCCCGGACCCGCCCCGCCTCGAACACGACGCATGCGGACGCGGTGCCGTGGCACTCAGGCAAAAGGAGGAACCTAGCCCATGACAGATTCTTCGAGAACCACCTCCTTCCCGACCAGCGCAGTGGTGGAGAGCTGACCGCAGGGAGCCAGGTCACCACTCGGAGAGAGGCGCAAACCGTCGCACTCGGCGGTCTCTCCACGCATTTGCGCTAACCGCGGCACTGTCGCGGCCCGAGCCTCTCACCGGCTTTATCAGGTGAAACGCGCCGTCTCGACCTGTGCGGCACGGGTCGAGACGGCCGGCGACGGGACGATCTGGTCGCTTTCGACCCAGCCCTCGTCGCTGCCGGCGACGCGTACCTTCACGAACTGGCCGCTGCGCTCCGCGAGTGCTTCGACCTCCGTTGCCGTGAGGATCTCGCGCCCGCGGGCCGCGTCGTATCGCGGCTCCACGAAGAGCCGGTACGGAGTTCCAGCCCACGAGGCGACCAGGGTCACCGGACCGGGCGGGATGCGCCTGTCGCGATAGACGGTTCGCGAGTCGGCGGCGCCCGCGGTGAGCAACCGGATCACCTGGAGGGCGCGCGTGGTCGTACCGCGATCGGCCTTGCCCATCGCCTTCGAGATCAGCCCGCCGCCCGAGCTGGCTTCGACCTCAACCCAGGTGCCCTCGGTGACGGTCACGGCGCGGCATCGCACCCACCGGATTCGCACCTTGGGACGACCCCACTGCCCGAAGAGGCCGCGCCGGCGGTGCTCGACGATCCGGGCCTCGCTGTCCCCGACCACCTCGTAGCGGTACGGGGGCGTGCCGATCATCTGCTCCATGATCGCGAACACCTCACGGGGTGGAGCAGCGGACAGGAGGCGCCACGTCTGCGCGGAGGGAGCGAGCATCGCCCCCGGATTGTAGCGGGGCGCGCTCAGCGGTCCGACGGCGGATCGGCGGCGTCCCGAGCGATCGTATAGCGCTCGCACATGGTGTCGAAGCGCGTCGCCGTATAGGCGTCGAGGAGATCTCGATGACGCTGGACCAGCGGCACGATGAACTCGCGGAGATAGCGCCCACGAGCCGACCACTGGTAGTAGGAACGGCCCCCGTGATGGTACGGGCCGTAGAGCGCACTCCCCGGATACGTGCGCCGCAGCCACTCGAAGGTCTCCTCGTGGCGGACGTGCATACGCAGCGTCACCTGCGGCTGCCGGCCGTCGCCGCCGAAATGGCCTTCACCGACGAGGAGGCCGAGAAGGAATCCGATCGCCAGATCCTCCCTGTCCGGCTGCTCTTCCTGGCTCGGCGTCCCTGCGTCGGACGGTGCTCGCGACCCCACGGACCCAACCTTAGAGCCGCTGTTGTTTCACCGTCAAGTCGCGTGCGGAACATTGTCCCGTGCCCTGGGTGCGTCCACGGTGAGTTTTCCACAGCTTGGGGCCGCCCCGCGGCCGTTCCAACTCGCGTGCGCCTGAATGCAGGACGAGTTGCCTGGGGAAACACGGGATAACTCGGTGTCCGGATGACGGGCGCGGCGATCCGCCCATAATCAGCCGCTAACCGTGCCACCTAGTATTCTCGCGGTCGCCAATCAGAAGGGCGGCGTCGGAAAGACCACCACCGCTGTCAGCGTGGGCGCAGCGCTCGCCGAGATGGGCCGGAAGGTGCTCCTGATCGACATCGACCCTCAGGCCAACGCCACGTCCGGGCTCGGCGTGGATCGGAGCCGCGTCGAGACGAGCATCTACGACGTCATCGTCATGGGCCGGTCGCTGGCTGAGGCACGCCTCCCCACAGCGGTTCCGGGTCTCGACGTGATCCCGTCGGACATCGCGCTCGCGGGCTCCGAAATCGAACTGGTGGACCTCGCGCGTCGAGAACGACGCCTCCAATACGCGCTCGAGGCCCTCGAATCGGACGACGACTACGTGCTCATCGATTCCCCGCCGAGCCTCGGCCTGCTCGCGATCAACGCTGTGGTTGCGGCCGATGCGCTGCTCATACCGATCCAGTGCGAGTTCTATGCGCTCGAGGGGCTCGGGCTCCTCATGCACACGCTCGCGCTGCTCCGCCGCGAGCTGAATCCGACACTCGGCATCGCCGGCATCGTCATGACCCTCTTCGATGCCCGGCTCGCGCTCGCTCACCAGGTCGTGGATGAGGTACGCGCGCGGTTCGGCGACCAGCTCCTGACCCCGCTCATCCCCCGCAACGTTCGCCTCAGCGAGGCGCCGAGCCACGGACTGCCGATCACCCTGTACGACCCCACATGCCGTGGCGCCATCGCCTATCGGGAGCTGAGCGCCAACCTCGACGCGCGAATCCGCAGTGGGGCTGCTCTCTCTGCCGCCGGCGTCCCGAGCCCGGCGTGAGCGAGGTGGCTCCGCCCCGCGCGTTCCGCCGCCGCGGTCTGGGCCGGGGACTCGATGCGCTCCTCACCAACGAGGCTGAGGCCGAGGAAGGGTCGCCACTGATCAGTCTCGATCCGGGAACCGTCGCGCCGAACCCGGAACAGCCGCGCCGTGCGTTTGAACCTGATGCGCTTGCCGCGCTTGGCGATTCGATCCGCCTGCACGGCCTGCTCCATCCGATCGTCGTGCAGCGAGACGGCGACTCGTACAGCCTCGTGGCCGGCGAGCGACGTCTCAGAGCGGCCCAGCTCGCGGGAGTCTCCAGCATCCCCGCGATCGTCAGGCCGGCCGCGGAGTCGAGCCGCCACCAGCTCGAGATGGCGCTCACCGAGAATCTGCAGCGAGCTGATCTCAATCCGATGGAGGAGGCCGCAGCGTATGCGCGCCTTTCCGACGCCTTCGGCCTGACCCACGAGGCGATCGCCCTTCGCCTCGGTCGCAGCCGCTCCGGCATCTCGAACGCGATCCGCCTGCTCGATCTCCCAGCTCCAGTGCAGGAAGCGGTCGCCGACTCTCGGCTCACGGCGAGCCACGCCCGGGCGCTGCTGGTACTGCCGCTTGCTGCCGATCAGGAGGCCGTCGCGGCGCTCGCGATCGCCGACAGCCTGAACGTCCGTGAGACCGAGCGCGCCGTCCAGGAGCGGCTGACACGGGCCTCAGCGTCGCCTCGCGGGCGCACCCCGGGCGAGACGGTCGAGGAAGTCACGCCCGATGACCGCGCCCTGCGGCGCGGCCTCGAGCACGCGCTCGGCGTTCCCGTTCGGCTCCAACGCCGAAAGGGCGGTGGCGGCAGGATCGTCATCGACTGGGCCGATGACTCCGACCTGGACTCGCTCTATCGCAAGCTCGGCGGTCCGACGCTGTAGGCGACACGCCGCCGCAAAGGCCCGCCGGGCGTCAGCCGACCGGTCGGTCCGCTGCCCCCGTGAGTCGTGCCTCAGCTGCGCCGGCGTCGAAGTTCGCGAGGAAGGCCTCGATGTACTTCGGACGGTCGGCCGGCTTGTAGTCGAGCAGGAACGCATGCTCCCAGACGTCCATCACCACGATGGGCCTGAAGCCCGCGATGTTGCCGTCCTCGTGGAGCGTGATCCAGTGATTGCTGAGCCGCCCGGTCGCGGTGTCCAGGAAGGTCACCGCCCAGCCCACGCCACGCATCCCGCCGATCGCGGTGAAGTCCTTGCGCCATGTGTCGATGTCGCCGAACGACTCGCCGAGTGCGCGTCCCAGCGCGGACGACGACGAGATACCGCCGCCGCTCGCCTTGGTGAGGTTCCCGAAGTACCACTCGTGGAGGACCATTCCGTTGTACTCAAAGCCGAGTCGGCGGGTGATCTCCGCGTACGAGGGATTCGACGCCAGGCCCTGGCCCGCCGCCTGCATCGTGACCAGCTGCTCGTTGAGGAGGTTCGTGTTTTTGACATAACCGGCATAAAGTCCGAAGTGGACTTCGAGGGTGTTGTCAGAGATGCCCGTCAGTCCGGACAGGTCGAACGTCCTCGCTTTGTAGGGGGTCTGGGTCAGGAGCGCCATCTCATGCCTCGTCTATTCAACCTGGTCCGCGATCGTGCGTGGCCACATTCTGGCAGCGTGGGACGGGATCTCGCATGGCGCACTCACCCGACCGGCGGGACGATCGACACCGGTTTGTCGTAGCTCGTGTAGGTGTCGGTCATGAAGTGCTGCTGGGCGTCCATCGCCACCTGGCGGACGCGCCCCGAGGCATCGACCCAGAAGGTGAACCAGATCGGCGTGGAGATGGCATCGCCGAAGCTCGCGACCATTGTCGTCGGCACGCCGTCAAGCATCGCCTCCCCGATCACATGCGCATTCGTCAGCGGTAGGAAGAAGTCCCACGTGAACGATGACGAGACGCTGTCCGCCGTCACCGATTGCTCCTGGTGCCATGGCTGGCCCGGCGCCTCCTGTGTGTAGAAGGTGCTGCCGATCCAGATGGTCCGGCCACTCTCGTTGACCGTCCACGCCTCGCGATCGGGTGCGTCCGCCGAGAGCGTGCTGCGCTCCACATAGGTGCCCGAGTTGAGGACCTCGCTGTACTGGTACGCCGTCAGCGTCCTCATCGTCGATTCGAGCTGTGTCAGGAGCGCCGCGCCGGACGGGGCGGGAAGCTTGGGAATCGTGAACGTCGCCTGGCCGCCCCCGGAGTTCTCGGTTTCAACCCAAACAACATCGCCCTGGTTGATGTGGATGGTCGCGGAGCGGCAGGTGTCACCGCACGGGAGCAGCGCCGTGTAGACGCCATTGACGGCGATGTTGGCGGCAATCCCCTGCGCCGCGGCGCTTCCATCGGGCGGAAGGAGGTAGACGGTTGCGCGATTCACGCCCGGCAGCCCCGGAGCAAGGCTCAAGCCGACGAGGATGGACCCTGCGGCTCCGGCCATGGTGAGCTCGCCACGAGTCGGGAGGCCGGCGGTCGGGGTCGCTGCCGCCTCCTCGGCTGCGTGCCGAGCCGCCGCTGTCGGCGGCGTCGGAAAGGACGAGAGCAGTGCTGCCGCGGCCACGACGCCCACCGCAAGCGTGGCTTCGATGCGCAGGTGTGGTCGCTTGAGGCGCCACGCCACGGCCGAGAGCGGCAGCATGAGGGCGACCAGCGCCATCTTCACGAGCAGCACCCGCCCGTACGCGGTGCCGAACAGCGCCTGAACGGAGCCGAGTTGCGTGATCGCCTCCAGCCCTCCCGCGACCACCGTTGCGCCGAATGCCGCCAGCGCGACCGGTGTGAACCTGGCGAGCAGCACGCGCGCATCGCTGGACCGCCATCCCCCCGGAGGATGCACGAGCGCGAGGGCGGCGATCCCTCCCGCCCAGAGGCCGGCGGCAAGCAGGTGGACCGCGTCGAGGCCGACCCCATACCAGGCGGGGTCGACGCCTGCGGCGTGTCCACCCGCAGCGAGCAGCACGAGCGCGCCTGCCACCCATACCGGCAACGTCCTCGATCCCAGCACGACGGCCACGAGGGTCAGTGCTTCGAGGCAGAGCCGGGCAATCAAGGCCACTCCGGAGAGCCCGTTGAAGAACGCCAGATAGCCGCTGAGGCTGTGCCCGCCCGAGCCGACCGTCGCCTCCGCCCACACGGCCACCAGACCCGCCGAGAGCGCGATGCTCGACGCTCTGAAGCCCGGCTTCACCCACTCGAGCGGCGGGGAGCGGCGTGCGAGCCTGCCGATCAGCAGTTGTCCGGCCAGGAGCAGCAGCGCCAGCGCCTCGATCCACTTGATCGCACCAATCGCGATGTCGGACGGTGCGGGACCAGGAACGGCGTTCGCGGCAGCCACCGACGAGTCGGATCCTGTGATACCGACGTCGAAGGTGAAACTCCCGGTCACGTGGTGGCCGTCGAACGCGCTGACCGTCGTCCAGTCGACCGTGTACACGCCCGAGGCATTGGTCGCCAGCGGAATCCGGATCTCCTCGGCGCTGTCGACCTGACCCTGCCACACGTGCCCCGTCGGGTCGGCCACCGAGGCAAATGACAGGGCCGCATTGAGGGGCTGGTCGAATTCGAGAATGACCACGCCGGGGGCGGTGCCGAGATGGGCGCCCGCCGGCGGTGACGATGCGGACAGGAGCGCGTGGGCCGAGACGACGAGCGGGATCGCCAGGGCTGCGAGGATCGCGACCAGCACCGCGGCGAGGCGACGGACCCCGGTTGTCACGTTCCCATGATGGAGCAGCGCGTCGCGGCCGCAGAAGTGGCACCCCCGGGGGTTCCCCTCATAATCGGCCCGAGTGGCTCAGGACCTCCCGCCCCCGGAAGCGACGAGCGCGCACAGTCCCTGGTGGCGAGGATCGTGGGTCCGCGACACCGTCGAGGTGCTGCTGATCGCGGTGATCCTCTACGTCGCGATCGCCTTTGCGTTGCAGACGGTTCGCGTCGACGGGGAGAGCATGAACAACACGCTGGCGAACCAGGACCTGCTCCTCGCCAGCAAGATCTCGTACGACTTCGGACAAAACCCGCAGCGCGGCGACATCGTGATCCTCATCCCGCCGTCGGATCCCACCCAGGATTTCATCAAACGGGTGATCGGGCTCCCCGGCGATGTCATCGAGATCGACGGAGACCACACTCCCACCCAGATGCTCATCGAGCCGGGCGGGAAAGGTCCGTTCCAGGTGCTGGACGAACCCTATCTGCCCGAGGCGTGGACCGCACTCAAGTACTGCTGCACATCGACCGGCATGGCCTCGTCAACACCGCAGCCGCTGACCATCCCTGCCGATGAATATTTCGTGATGGGCGACAACCGCAACTACTCGAGCGACTCACGAGTGTTCGGCCTGGTGCCGCGCAAGAACATTCTCGCCAAGGCGATCCTGCGCATCTGGCCGCTCGATCACTTCGGCAGCCTTGGCGCGGGGCCCAGCTTCGAGCTCGTGACGACGTCCGCGCTTGTGTTCCCGGCATTCGGGATCGCGGGATTCGAGGCGTGGCGCTGGCGACGGCGGCGGATGCGCAAGCTCGCCGCCGCGGAGAGCGCGCCACCGGAAACCGACCCGCTCCAATAGCGCAACGAGCGGATCAGCCGTTCACCCACGCAGAGTCCGCGGCGCTCCACGCGATGAGCTCCGCAGGCTCGAAGAAGAGCGCAACCTCCTCCGCGCCGCGCCCGGGAGAGTCGCTGCCGTGCACCACGTTATTGCCAATGCTGACGGCAAGGTCGCCGCGGATGCTCCCGGGCGCTGCGGCCGACGGGTTGGTGGCGCCCATCATCGAGCGCACCTGCGCCACAGCGTCATCGCCCTCCCACACCATGGCGACGACCGGTGCCGAGGTGATGAACTCGACGAGCCCGGCGAAGAAGGGTTTGCCCACGTGCTCGGCGTAGTGCCGTTCCGCGAGGTCGCGGTCGATCCGCAGCAGCTTGAGCGCTACCAGGTGCAGACCGCGACGCTCGAAACGCGAGATCAACTCGCCGACGAGGCGACGTTGCACGCCGTCGGGCTTGACGAGGACCAGGGTCCGCTCGGCACTCACAGCGCGGAAGTCTGACACGCGGTCATCAGACCGCGATCGCCTTTTCGAACCGCGTCTCGCTGCGGAACGGACCCACCACCGCGGCACGGAGTCCCGAGGTGAGGAGCCGCGCTGCGAGCTCGCTGACCTGCGTCGCATCGACCGACTCGAGACGCGCCACCAGCTCGTCGGGTTCGACGATCCTGCCCTGCAGCAGAAGCTGCTGGCCGGCGTACTCGCAGAGCGCGGACGTGCTCTCGAGCGAGAGCAGGAGCCGGCCCTTCGCATACTCCCGGGCCTTGGTGAGTTCCGCCGCTCCGACCGGATCCTCGGCGAGCTTGCGCAGCTCGACGATCGCGGCCTCGAGCGCCGTCGCGGCCTGGCGCGGTTCGCAGGCGAGACCGATCCCGAGCACGCCGGTGTCGGACATGCGGCTCATGAACGAGTGCACGTCGTACACCAGCCCTCGCTGCTCGCGGAGCTCGAGAAACAGGCGGCTCGACATGCCCTCGCCGAGGATCACGTTGAGGATGTCGGCCACATGGCGGTCCGGGTCGTTGTACGACGGCGCCCGCGCCCCGACGAGGATGTTCGCCTGCTCGGCGCTCCGCCGGATCACCCGGAGGGGCGGCCCCGTCGGGGGTGTCGCCGGTGTCGCCGGTGCGGGAGTGGGGCGCCGCTTCGCGGCCCACGGGCCGATCGCCTCGTCGATCATCCCCATCGCTTCCGCGGTCTCGAATCCCCCGGCGATGCTCACGACGAGGGTCGCCGGGAGCATGTGCTTGGCGAGGTGCGTGCGGCAGTCCTCGGCCGTGAAGGAGCGCACGGTCTCCTCGCGCCCGGCGACATCCCATCCCAGCGGGTGATCCGGCCACATCAACGCGTCGAAGGCGATCTGCACGTAGTCCTGGGGGTTGTCCTGGTACATGCGCAGCTCTTCGATGACCACCTGGCGTTCCTTGACGACCTCCGCCTCCTCGAGCGCGGGGCTCAGGAGCATGTCGCTGAGGACTGCGACCGCCAGGGCCAGTTTTGCAACGGGCACACGCGTCCAGAAGACCGTCGCCTCGCGATCGGTGGCTGCGTTGAGCACACCGCCGACCCCTTCGATCGCCTCGCTGATGTCGCGAGCAGTCGGAAACCGCTTGCCACCCTTGAACACCATGTGCTCGACGAAGTGGCTGATCCCGCTCTCCGATTCGTTCTCGTGGCGTGAGCCGACGGCGACCATGAAGGCGATCGCCACCGAAGCGCGACCGGCCAGCGGGACGGCCGTGAGCCGGGTCCCCCCGGCGAGAGATTCGACGCCGAACTCGGTCAGTACGAGCGCCCGGACGACCGGCCCTGTCGGGCTCCTTCGATGCGCTCGGGCGGGCCGCCCTGCGCCGGACCCGTCGGGTTGATGACCACGTGCCGTGCCGGCTCTCTGCCCGCGCTCTCGGTGGTCACGTCGGGATCGCCGGCGAGGGTCATGTGGATCACGCGCCGCTCGTAGGCGTGCATCGGGTCGAGGGTGTACGGCTCGCCGGTCCGCTTGACGCGAAGCGCGAGGCGCTCGGCGAGCTCGCGGACCTGGTCCTCACGCCGGGCGCGATACCGCTCCACGTCGAGGATCACCCTGCGCGTCTCGACGCCTTCCTCACCGAGCATGAGGTTCACGGCCGTCTGCAGCGACCGCAGCGTCTCGCCACGCCATCCGATGAGCAGCCCGAGGTCGTCACCGGCGATGTCGAGGATCACCGGACCCCCGGACGATGCACTGGCCGTCCCCGTCCCGCGACGGACGCTCACCCGGCACGGCACTTCCATGCGCGTCAAGAGTTCCTCGAGCAGCGCCCGTGCGTTCGCCGCGTGCTCGTCGATCCGGTAGACCCGGACGCGCCGCTCGCCGCTCGAGAGACGCTCGCCCGGGAGCGGCCTGCTCTCCGGTGACAGCACCTGCACCTCGACCTGCTCGCGATTGGCCCCGAGTTGCGCCAGCGCGCTGCTGACAGCCTCCTCGATCGTCGCCCCGCGCGCCTCGACCCCGTCTTCGGTCTCTGCCTCGACTGCGCCAACCCTGCTCTCGCTCACCACTTCTCCCTCGACGCCGCGCTCAGCGGCGCCGCCTCCGTCTGTTCGGTCTATTGGGTCGCGCCAGCGAGCGAGCGGTCGCGCTCTGCGATCGGACTGCCGGCTCATCGCCGGTGGCCGCCTTGCCATTGGCGCCGGCTTTCGTCCCGTTGGCGCCTGCCTCGGTCCCGTTTGCACTGGCTTCAGTCCCGTTGGTGCCGGCCTTCGTGCCGTTGCGTGCGTTCTTGGTGCTCGTGACGACAACCGTCTTCTTTCCCGGCCCCGAGCCCGCTCCGGTCTTGACCGGCGTCCGTGGAATCGTCAACGCCGTCACGCGGTTGGCGCCGGGGAACCAGGACGGCACCACCAGGCCGTTCCATCCGAGCAGGTGGTACTGCTGCGCGACCATGAACATCGTCCCGGTGGCCCAGTAGATTGCCAGCCCCTGCGGGAAGAGGAAGCTGAACACGAAGATCATCACCGGGAAGATGAACGACATCTGCCGGGTGACGCCCTGCATGGAGCGTTCCTGGTCGGACATGTCCGGACGCGTCGGGGGCATCATCATTCGCGATTGCGCGAAGGTGAATGCGCCCGCGATGATCGGCAGGATCAGAAGTTGGGGACTGGTCGCAAGCCCGAGCAGGCCGGAGTGGCCGGTGCAGCACGCCTGCTGCGCAGACTTGGTGACATCGCTGATCCAGAGAAATCCCTTGTCGCCGGCCTTGAGCGTGGACGTGACGGACTTGATCGACTGATAGAGGCCGATCAGCACCGGCATCTGCACCAGCGCCGGGATGCAGCCGGTGAGGCTCGAGAAGGGGCTGATCCCGTGCTCCTTGTAGAGCGCGTTCATCTCCTGGCTCAAGCGTTGCGGCTCTTTCTTGTACTTCTTGCGCAGTTCCTGAAGTTGCGGTGCGACGAGACGCTGTTCCGCCTGGATGCGCCTCGAGGTGCGCAGCTGCCAGCCGAAGACCGGGAACAGCACTGCGCGAATGCCGATGGTGAGCACGACGACCGCCAGCCCGAACGCGCCGATCGCCTTGAGCGGCCCCACGCTCGTGAAGATCGATATCAACTCACGCAGCACCCAGGCGAAGGGGTACTGCAGGATCGAGAAGATCGAGAGCGGGTTGAACCCGCTGGAGGTGGTTGTCGTGGTTGCGGCGATCACGCGGCCTTCCCCGCCTGCGTGGCCTCGTGATGCGTGCGCCGCGCGGCCCGCCAGCTCACGTAGGTCTCCGGAACCGGGTCGAATCCGCCCTCATGGAACGGGTGACACCGAGCGATCCGGCGTACCGCAAGCCACCAGCCGCGGCGCGCGCCGAAGCGCTGAATGGACTCGTAGCCGTAGTGCGAGCAGGTGGGCTCGTAGCGGCAGGAACTCATCATTCCGAAGAGCGGGCCGATCGTGACCTGGTAGATCCGGATGAACACCAGGCTGACGCGTCTCACGTGCCGGCCCTCAGCGCTGCGGAGCGGGATACGGCGGCCAGCGCTGACGTGAGGCCGGCGCGGAGCTGCAGAAAGGGCATCTCGGTGGCGCGTCCCGGCAGGCTCACCACCATGTCGAGTCCAGGATGCTCCACCAGGACCGGGGCGATGGCCGCGCGTAACCGGCGGCGCGCGCGATTGCGACTCACCGCTCCGGTGGCGCCGGGCACCGCGAATGCGACCCTTGACACCGCAGCCGCACCCGGAAGGGCGCGCACTCGAATCACACCGGCGCGTGCCTCGCTCCCGGTTTCCCGCACCGCCGCAATCCGGCGTCGCCCGGGAAGGCGATGCCGCTGATTCATCGCGTCGGAGCCGGAGTCAGGCGCTTGCGGCCCTTGCGACGGCGTGCCTTGAGCACCTGGCGCCCGCCCGGCGTCGCCATACGTATGCGAAAGCCATGCGTCTTGCGCCGGTAGCGCTTCTTGGGTTGGTACGTCCGCTTGATGGCCGTCTCTCCGAGACATTGATCGCGTCGGGGGCGCTCTTGGCGCCGCTGAGCCCGACGGGGTTTGCCTCGCGAGTATACCAAGGCAGCAGGCGACCGCCCCTCCAGCGGCGAGTTCACAATCCGTGTGCCCCGGTTTTGGTGCGCTCGCTCCGGTTGTTACCGGGGCCGCGCATTGCTAGACTCCGCAGGCTGCAGCGGGAGCGGGAAGCCCTCCTCTACGTCTCACCAAGCCCCCCGGCCACCAGCGGCCAAGCATTTATCCACTGATGTGCGCAAGTTGTGGATAAGTGCGCTGTGTTCGGCGGGCCATGGCGAGGAACGAGTGGATCGAACAGTCGGTATCGGAGTCATCGGTGATCAGGCTCAGCGCGTGGAGCCGGTCGTCGACAGTGGGAGCTCGAGCGCGAGCATGGACCCACAGCAACTCTGGCAGGTCGCCCAGGAAGAGCTTCGCTTCCAGGTGGTTCGCCCCGGATACGAGGCGTGGCTGGCGAACGCCGTCCTCGTCGACTCCGACGGGCACACCTTCACAGTGGGGGTGCCGACGATGTTCGCCCGCGACTGGGTCAGCGAGCGCTACGTCCCGCTGATCCGCGAGACGCTCTCCGGCGTGCTCGGTCGCGACTGCGAGGTGATCATCACCGTCGACCCGGAGGCGTCGCCGCCACCAGAAGCGCCGCCGAATGTCCCGGACCCCATGTACGCGCACGTGAGCGAGCCCGAGGACGGAGCCAATGACTCACGGCTCAACCCGGCATTCACCTTCAGCACGTTCGTGGTCGGCAACTCCAGCCGGTTCGCGCACGCCGCGTGCCGGGCGGTTGCCGAGGCGCCAGGCAAGGCCTACAACCCGCTGTTCCTGTATGGCGGCGTCGGTCTCGGCAAGACGCATCTCATGCATGCGATCGGCCACGCGGTGCGTGAGAACCACCGCAACGCGAAGGTCGTGTACGTCACCTCCGAGAAGTTCATGAACGAGATGGTCGCCTCGATCGTCGAGAACCGGCCGGCCGAGTTCCGCATGCGGTACCGCGGCGTCGACGTGCTGCTCATCGACGACATCCAGTTCCTGGCCGGCAAGGACCACACGAGAGAGGAGTTCTTCCACACCTTCAATGCGCTCCAGGAGTTCCAGAAGCAGATCGTCGTGAGCAGCGACCGTCCGCCGAAGGACATCCCGACACTCGAGGACCGCCTCCGGAGTCGCTTCGAGGGAGGGCTCATGGCGGACATTCAGCCCCCGGATTTCGAGACGCGCCTGGCGATTCTCACCACGAAGCTGGGGCCGTACAGCAAGCTCGTCCCCGACGAGGTGTGCTCGTTCATCGCCCACCGGATCCAGAAGAACATCCGCGAGCTCGAGGGCGCGCTCATCCGCGTGCTCGCGCACGCGTCGATCAACGGACAGCAGATCACGCTCGAGACCGCACAGCAGATCCTCCGCGACGTCATCCCGGTCCAGGATTCGACGCCGGTCAGCATCGAGACGATCCAGATCACGGTCGCCGCGCATTACTCCATCTCGGTGGAGGAAATGAAAGGCAAGCGGCGCGACAAGAACATCGTCTTCCCGCGCCAGGTGGCGATGTACCTCATTCGCGAGGCGACCGAGTCATCGCTCCCCGTCATCGGTAGCGCCTTCGGCGGCAGGGATCACACCACGGCGCTGCATGCAATCGAAAAGATCACCGAGCTCATGCGTGAGGACGTGCGCCTCCAGGGTGAGGTGCGAGCCATCCGCGAACAGCTGCACAACCGTTGACAACCCTGTTGACGACGCCCGGGACGGCATGTGGACAACGTGCGCAAGTCAGTGGTCGGTGGACAACTGGTGGACAACCGATGCCGCTTGCGCACAGGGCGGCAACGCTCCCGGAGACCTCATGAGATCGCTTTTCGAGTTGTCCCCCGTGTCCCCACTACTACATCGTCTACTGGTCTCTAGACTCTGCAGGTCATACTGATTGAGTCTGGTGATAACGCAGCCTCCAGAGAGGAATCGTCCATGAAAGCGACCGTCTCGTCCTCGACCCTCAGTGGTGCTCTCGGGCTCGTGTCCCGCGCGGTATCGCCGAGATCGACTCTGCCCGTGCTCAGCAATGTGCTCCTCGAGACAGGTGTCGACGGCCTGCGCGTGACCGCGACGAATCTCGACCTCACGATCACCGTGGCGGTGCCTGCCACCGTACTCGAGGAAGGCCGCGTCACAGTGCCGGCGCGGCTGCTCGGCGAGTTTGTTGCGTCGCTTGGTGATGCACCCTGCACGATGGAGCTGGAACCGGCGACGCAGGTGCTCAAGCTCACCGGAGGCGTTCACCGCGCGAACGTTCACGGCATCGATGCGGTGGAGTTTCCGCCGCTTCCGGCTCGCGATACGGAAACCTCGATCGAGGTGGACGCGGTCACGCTGCAGAACGCGATCACGCAGACAGTCATGGCGGCGAGCTCCGATGAAGCATCGCCGGTGTTGACCGGTGTCCTGCTGCAAATCGATGGCACCCGGCTCACGCTTGCGGCAACCGATCGTCACCGTCTCGCGGTGAAAACCATCGACGTCACCGTGAACGGCACACCGCCGGTCACCTCCGTGATCGTGCCATCGCGCCACCTGTCCGAGGTTGCTCGAGCAGTCAATCCGAATCGAACGACTGTGGGCATCGCGTTCGCTCATGCACGCAACCAGGTCTTCTTCACCCTGAAGGACGTGGAGATATCGTCACGTTTGATCGAGGGGACATATCCCAATTACACACAGGTCATTCCGGGTGAGTCGACCACGACGGTGAGCCTGTCAACGGCGTCGCTGCTTCGCGAGGCGAAGACCGCCGCCGTCCTCGCACGTGATGCCGCGAACCCTGTTCGACTGCGTATCGGCGACGGGACGCTGACCCTGCTTGCGCAGACCGCGGAGGTTGGTGACGACGAGGCGCCGCTGAGTGCCTCCGTGCAGGGCGACGATGTGCAGATCGCGTTCAACGCTCGCTACATGCTGGACGCGTTATCGGCGCTCGACTCGGACGAGGTTCAGCTGTCTTTCAACGGGTCCCTGCAGCCGGGGGTCATCCGTCCTGTCGGGAAGGACGACTATCTCTGCATCATCATGCCCGTGCGCGTCGCCTGAGCCTCCCCTCGGGGGAGCGGACGTCAGTCACATCGCCTTGAAACGGATGCGCCGGACCAGATCCTGACCCACGCGCTGATTCAATGCGTCGATGACTCGCGGAGCGTCCATCTGGAGTTGATGCGCCAGAGCGGTGTTCGCGGTGGCGATCACCAGAACGCCACGATCGAGCCGCTCTGCGCGGCACATCGCGGCCAGTCCGGCGCCGACGACGTCGGCGAGCGCGAGCCGAAGACGTTCCTCGCGAACCTGGACGCGAACCCCGAGCCCACGCAGCGCGGGGTCGATGAGGTCGGAGAGGCGCTGTTCGGTCACTCGCGCGCATCCTTGCTGACGACACCACGATGCACGGTGAAGTGGAGCACCTCGTCAAAGGCGGCGACTTCGGTGAGCGGCTCGGTGGTTGTCACCAGCACCTGGTGTTGCGCTCCCTGCGCCAGCAGAGCGAGCAGCCGGCCGCGACGATCGGGGTCGAGTTCACTCAGCACGTCGTCGAGAAGGATGACCGGCGCGACCCCTGCCGTGTCCTGGAGGTAGCGGACCTCGGCGAGTTTGCAGGCGAGCACGATGCTTCGCTGCTGACCCTGCGATGCGGTTCCACGCGCCGCGCGGCCGTCGAGGTCGAATGCCATGTCATCGCGGTGCGGGCCGGCCAGCGTGACGCCACGGGCGATCTCTTCCGCCGTGCGCAAGCGGAGCGTATCGAGCAGCGTCTGTTCTGCAGCTTCGACGGTGTCAGCAACTGCATCGACGTGTGCCGGCGCGTAGCGAACAGCGATCTGCTCGCGCTGGCCGCTCAGTTCGCGAAGCGAGAGCGCTGCGAGCGGGGCCAGCGCATCGACAAGGCGTGCGCGCGCAACGGCGAGCCACGCGCCGTGGTGGGCGAGCTCGCTCGTGAAGCTCTGCAGCGAGTCGCGCGCACCGGTGCCGAGACGAAGCTGATGCAGCAACGCATTGCGCTGCTCGAGCACGCGTCGGTAGCGCGACATGTGCGCAACCGCCTGCTGGTCGGTCTGCGCCAGGATCACGTCGAGAAACTGCCGGCGTCCGTCTGGCCCGCCGCGCACGAGCGCAAGATCCTCCGGCCAGAAGAGCACCACTGGGCAGACGCCGAGCATGGCGCGCGCGGGTCTCGGCTTGCCGTCAACGGCAGTGACCCGTCCGACGCGTCCGGTTGCGGCGTCGCGTTGATATCGGACCGAGAGTGTGACCTCCGCAGGTGGACGAGCAACATCCGCCTCGGCGAGCGCGGCATCCTCGCTCCAGAGCAGCAGATCGGTGCTGCTCGTCGTGCGTGGTGACCTCGTGAGCGCCAGTGTGGCGATCGCCTCGAGGAGGTTGGTCTTGCCCTGCGCGTTTTGGCCATGAATGACATTGAGCCCGGGGCCGAAGCGCACCGTCGTCTCGATGTAGTTGCGAAAGCCGTGCAGTCGGAGCCGGACGATCGCGCACCGCGGCGCGCCTGTGCCGGCAGGCTCGGACGGCGCGTCGACGGTCGGAGCGTCGACGCTCATGCGCCGCGTCCGGACATCGAAGCGATCAACTCGGCAATTCGGCGGGTGGCGTCCGGACGGGCGGCAGCCTTGACCGCAGTGCGCATGGCCGCCAGAGCCGCCGACCCGGGTTCGGCGAGTTCAGCCACGGCATCAACGAGCTGCTCGTCCCGCGGCACATACCGTCCCGCGCCGATGTCGACGACCCACTCCACGTTCCCGCGCTCCTGGCCGGGGAGATACCAGACGAGGAGCAGCGGCAACCCGCAGCAGAGCGCCTCAGCGATCGTGCCGGGCCCCGCCTTCGAGACCACCACGTCGCTCGCTCGCATCCACTCCGGCATGTTCTCCACGTAGCCGAGGACACGTACCGGCCGCCCGGCCCCAGTGACCAGGCCCGCGAGTGACGTTCGAGCCCGTTCGTTGCGGCCGCAGATCACGACGACGTCGAGGTCGAGCGATCCCGCGGCGATCGCCCGCGCATGCTTGACGAGCCCACCGGATCCGTCCGCACCACCGCAGACGAGCACCACGAAGCTGTCTGTGCGCAGGCCGAGCCGTTCACGAATCGCGGCGATGCCCGCAGCGTCGCCGGGGAGCTCGGTGAACCGGCGGTCGACCGCGAGGCCGAAGTCGTGACAGCGCGAGGCGGGGATGCCGGCGCGACGGCAGTGGTCAAGTCCGCCCGGGGATGGGACGACCACCGCGTCGACGTCGCGGCACTCCCATGCGACATGGATGTCGACGAGGTCGGTGATCACCGTGATCACCGGGATCCGGCGCGCCCGGCTGCGCACGGCGCGCACGCTGATGTGATTGAGCAGCGGGTGGAACGAGACGACGCACTCGGGGTCGAGGTGATCGATCGCTTCGGTCACCGCGCTGGTCACCGACCGCAGCACCGTCCGTTCGAGCAGCGCGACCGCGGAACGGCTGTTGGTGGAGTAGTAGAGACCACCCCACAGCCAGCGCGCGTGGCGCGTGATCGGCCCGTAGAGGCCCGCGGTGCCGCCGATCACACGCGGCTTGGCACTGGTGAACGGATCGAGGATGGTGATCTCGAACTCCCCGGGCGCCGATGCCGCCATCTGGCGCTCAACTGCGGTGGCCGCGGCGCGATGGCCGCCCCCCGTGTCAGCGATGAGGAAGAGCACGCGCCGCATCAGCTCACCGCGACCGAGGCCGCGACCAGGGTGCGTGGCGCAAAGTCGGTGATGACCGTGGCGTCGCTGCCGTCGGCGTTCTCGATGTACGCCTGGACGATGCCGGACGCGTCGGCGTTGAGATAGACGAGCTGGCGGCCGGACGGCGCGACCACCACCGTGCCGAGCGAGCCGGGCAACGGGCCTGAGGCGATCGGAATCTGCTCATCACCCGCAACACTGACGAGCACGAGCGTGGGGCTGCCGGCCGCCGGCCGGCGGATGCCCACCAGCGTCCCGATCGACGTGAACCCCACCGGTTGCACGAACGGGTCGAGGAGCCGAGCAGCCGTCGACGAGGCGCCGAGGCCGGCGACCCAGGTTCCCTGCGCACCGGTCGCCGACCGGAGAAACGCCAGCTGGGAGCCGTCCGGTGAGATCGCCGGGTCACTCGAGGCGCCGATGAGGCCGGGTATCGGATACCTGGCAAGCACCACCGAGTCCGCGAGCTCGAGATGCTCGAAGTCAGTCGCGCCGGCGACATCGAGGACCAGCTGCTCACCGAGCGGGCTCCAGACGGCCGGAGCCACGAGCGGATCGCCGGGTGGCAGGGTGGTGAGTGATCCCGTCACCGGGTTGAAGAACGACACGTTGCCGGCTCGCGAGAACGCGAGCGTCGACCCGTCGGGCGACCAGGACGGGAGCGAGGAGTCGGCGAAGCTCGTGACCACCGTCCCGGTCGCCGGGTCGAGCACGACGAGGACCGGTGTCGGCGCCTCGACCGTGGCATCGAGCTCGACGACCGCGAGCCAGCCACCTCCAGGCGAGAGGGCTGCAGCGGCGTAGGTGTAGAGCGGCGCCGCGAAGGCTGCGACGCCACATCCCGTCCGCAGAGGACACCGAGGTGCCTCGAGCATCGCCTCCGTCGAGATCGGCTCACCCACCGCAGCCGGGGCGAGTGGCGAGACAAGCACCGTGGTGGCACCTTCTCCCGGGACGGCGGCCAGCACCACCACATGCGGTCCGGGCGACACGCCGGACGTCGTGAAGGTGGACACAGCCCCGGTCACGAGCGGTTGGTGGTCGATGTCGGTCGCGGTCACCGCGACGTCGAGATGGTACGTGACCCCCGCCTCGAGGGTTGCTCCGGGGAGCACGACGAAGCGGCTCGGGTCGCGCAGATTGCGAACGACACGTGTTCCCGGCACCGGCGGGTTCAGCGTGATCGCCCCCTGCGTCGCGTCGGCGTCCATCGCGGTCGAGAAGCTCACCGAGATCGAGGCATCGACTGCGACGCCGGTCGACCCGTCGGCAGGCTGGAGCGCGCGGATGACCGGGGCCGGCCCGGTGGTGATCGTCCAGTGGTGGTCGACAGAGTTCACGACTCCGCTCGGGTCACTGATCCCGCCGGCCAGCGTGAAGGTGTACGAGGTGCTCGGCGCGAAGATCGCGCGCTGGTGGAGCAGCGTGAAACCGGTGTCTCCCCCGAACCAGACGATCCGGCACGGAGCAAGCGGGCCGGCGCCGAACGCGGCTTCGAGATTGCACGAGGCGATCGGCCGGCTCACGGAGAAGCGGCCTCGGACTGACGAGGTCACCACCGGCCTGTCGAACTCGACGGTCACGGCCGCGTCAGCGGTGACCCCGACGGCGCCTCGGGCGGGGGACAGCTGGATGATCTGGGGCGGGCTGCTGAAACACCCGGACAGGCACGCGCAGAGCAGTCCACTCACGGCCCATGGTGCGATCCGGCGCAGGCCGGAGGTGAGACGGGGTCCCCGGAGCGACCTAGTAGGCGCGGTTGAGCGCGGCGTCGACGTCGATCGGAACGATTGCGCCGTCGCCGCCCTTGACCTCGATGACCGACTGCCGGTCGGTGGCCAGGGAGGCAACCGCCGTAGTGGCCTTGTCGAGGGACCGTTGGGATTCGGTGTACGTGCCGAGGATGTCGCCATCTCGAAGCAGGATGATCCCCGCCTCATTCGGAGTTTGCACGACCACCGACCCGCTCACATGCTCCTCGGCCAGATATTCGAGCAGGGCCTGGAGATTCACGAAGCGCCCGAGCAGCCCGCGGTAGAGATAGGGCGACGTGAACAGTTGCCCCAGCGCGGTCACGGTCTCGCCGTCGAGCTCGATGACGTCGATGACCCCGTCACCCGCGTCCATGTGCCGGCGGATCTGCAGGAATGCGTCCTCACCCTGGACCGCCGTGCCGTTGCTGTCCAAAGCTTCCAGCGCCTGACCCTCGTTCAGGAGGATGACGCCGCTGTAGCCGGTGCCGCTCAGATTCACGTAGCCGGTATGACGATCCGACCGGAGCGTGCGAAGCAGGCGGGGAAAGTCGACGAACGAACTCTTCAAGCCTTCGTAGTGCGCGCGCCCGGACGGGAGCGGATAGTCGCGGACAGTGGGAGCTTCCACGGTCGCGCCTGCAGCTGACGGCACCGCGCGGTCCGGTGACGCCGCAGGAGCGGACGCGGCCGGCGCCACTGGCTCGGGCTCGGGTTCGCTGAATGCGGGGTGGTACGACACCGGTTCGGGCGCCGGCTGGTACGAGACGGGCTCCGGGGCCGGGGCCGCGGGGGCTACCTGGAATTCGGCGACCGGTTCGGGCGCCGGCTCGGGCGCCGGCGCCGGTGTCTCGGCGACCGGTTCGGGCGCCGGCTCGGGTTCGGGCGCAGGTGCCGCGAAGGCATATGCCGGCTCCTCGACCGGCTCCGGAAGGCTGGCGGCCGGAGCGGGAGCGTACGTGTCTGCGGCGGAGTAGGCCGGCGCGGCATCGGGCCAGGTGGACGCACCTGTCGCCGCCGCGGCGGCGGGAGTGCGGCTGTCCGCGGCGGCGATCAACTCCGCCGGCGAGGCCTTGATGGTCTCCTCCGCGGGGAGCTTGGCTCGCGGATCGAACTGGTACGAGCCGTCGTCCCACCCGAGCGCGTCGATCACGACCTCCTCGCCCTGCCCACCAGGGCCACTCGCGTGGAAGAGGTGTCCGAACAGGAAGTAGAGAGAGCAGTTGTCGCCACCGTTGTCGATGGTCAGGGTGCCGGTCGCTCGCTCTGCTTGCATCGACTGCAGCAGCGTGGCGAGCCCGCCGTCACGAAGGGAACCCTGGGTCTGCACGGGTGCGGGTCTCCAGTTTTGTGATGGGGAACCGTCCCCCAGAGGCGGTCCGAATTGGAGTCGGCCCGTATAGTAGCAACCCTTCACCGTTCCGAACGAGGTTCGATACTCCAGAATGACGCGAGCTCACTTCGAGGAATTGGTGTGGATGGACAGCAGGTACGGGTGCTCGTCGTCGATGACGACGCGCTGACCCGAAAAGCCGTTCGCCTCACCTGTGAGTCCGAGGGCTACACCGTTCAGGAGGCCGAGCGCGCCAGCGACGCACTCGCCCGCCTTGAAGTCTTCCATCCGGATGTGGTGGTGCTCGATCTCATGCTCCCCGATCTCTCGGGCTTCGACGTCTGCCGCGAGATCCGCCGCGCCGGTTACCGGATGCCGGTGATCATCCTCAGCGCCAAGCACGACGAGATCGACATCGTGCTCGGGCTGGAGATCGGCGCGGATGACTACATCGCCAAACCATTCCGAGCGCGCGAGCTCCTCGCGCGCATCGGCGCCCAGCTGCGCAGGGCGAAGGAGCTTCGCGGTGACGACAAGCCCGCCGACGGACGCCTCGTCTTTCGAGACATCGTCATCGATACCGCCGAGCGTCGTGTGACGAGGTCCGACCGGGACATCGTGCTCACGCACACCGAGTTCGACCTGCTCTCCTACCTCGCCTCGAACGCCGGCAAGGTGCTCTCCCGCGAGCGAATCCTCAGCGCCGTCTGGGGCTACGAGCACCCCATCGAGACGCGGGTCATCGACGTGCATGTGCGCAATCTGCGGCGCAAGATCGAGCCGGATCCCGCGCAACCCCGGCACATTCTCGCCGTCCCCGGGATCGGATACCGCTTCGCCGGGCTTCGTCGCTGACGATCCTCGCGGATGTGAGGTGGCCGGCAAAGTACACTCGGCGTCGTGCGAACCCCTTCCATGCTCGATCCACGCGAGCCGAGCACTGAGACCCGGCGGGCCGATCCCGCATCGGCGATCACGGTCGGCGCGCTCTCGATCATCGCCGTGGCGCTCCTGGCCGCCGCGCTGCTGGCGACCTACACCTACTCCACCCCGAACGTCGAGCTGCCCCTGGTCATCGCCATCGCGCTCCTCTTCGTGGTCGTCGTCTTCGCCAACGTCCTCCGGCTGGCGGTGCGCCACCTGCGCCCGGGGCGCTGACCGATGACGGAGCATCCCGGAGCCGGCCAGGCGGGCCCGGAGCCGGCAGGAGCTGACCGTCCGACCTTTCCGTCGTACGAGGAATTCGCCTCCGACCTGCTGGAAGCGGTCGACGCCGTCGGGCTCAGCATCGAGGACGTCCGCCACCATCTCGAGCCGGGGCTCGGGGAGCGCCGTTTCGAGTGCACCGTCCGGCTCACCGGGGATCCCCCGCCGCGATACCACGTGCACGTGAGCTACACGTGGGATGCGCTGCTCACCTTCATCTCAGCGTACGGCCCGGGGGCTGACTGTGAGCTCTATCACGACGACGATGAAGCCCAGGACTGCCCGCACCAGCAGATCACCCCGCAGGCGTTCGTCGACGTCGAGGCCGAGTTCGTGCTGGGTGACGGCGGGTACGAGCTCCACGATCTGGATGAGGTTGGCGGCTGGGTCGAAACCGTGCAGAACCTGCTCGGCAAGGCGTTCTCCGAGGACGACAAGCCGAGTGTCCACGTGGGGATCGCTGTCCTCGGGACGACGACGCTCGTCGAGAAGTTCACCGCCGAGCACTCGTGGTTCCTCGACTTCGAGAAGCAGCCGGACCTCGCCGCGCTGGCCAGGCAGATCGACACCGCGCTCAAGCTGGTGCCGCAGTTGGCCGACCGCCTGCCCATCTAGGGTTCCCACCTGAGACCGGCGCCACTCACGCCAGGCAGGTGAGGGGGCGGCCCCCGTTGTACGTGATCATGTCCATGAGCGCACCGCGCACGTCGATCCGCCCGCCGCGCGGCGTCCCGTCCAACTCGGCGTACGCTCGGTGGAGGTTGCCGACGATCCGCTCGACGTCGTGCAATTTCGTGAAGTCGCCGAGGTCGCACGCGAGCGCCGCTTCGAGCGGGGTGCGGCCCGCCGCACGTCCCGCCTCCGCGATCTCCAGCACGCGATGCAGGTAGGCGAGCACCTTCGGGATCAACTCGGGTCCGCACACGTCCCATGCCCGGGGACGATGGTTGTGGCGTGGAGAGACCTCCTCGATGCGCGGATCACCGACGGATCGGGTCTCATGCAGGCCTGTGCTCATGGTGTCTCCCCTGTGCGTGATGGCTCTGTCTTGAAGCCAGCCGCGATGAGCAGATCCTGCTCGAACGCGCGGTGGCTGATCTCCGGGTGCGGCACCACGAGCCCCGGTTCCTGCACGCGGATCTCGCCCTGCTCTCCGAGCATCAGAATGTCGGCGTCCGCGTTGCGCGGCCCCCATCGATAGGTCGGCCGGCGTCCCGCGGCGATCTCCGCGTTGCGGCAGTGCTCGAGCCAGCGCTGCGGTGACCACGGCGCAGGACTGCGCAACCGGACGACCTGGTTGTGAAAGTCGCCTTGCGCCGTCACGCCGACAGGTCTCGTGAGGATCTCCGGCGACGCGGAGACGATGGTCACGCCGTCCGCCGTCAGCGCGTTGCGCAGTCGCGCGAGGTTCCTACCGCGGTGACCCATGTTGGTGCCGAGCGAGATCCACGCCGTGTCCGTCGTCACAACGGCACTGCCCCTCCCCTGGCGCCGCACCACAGCGCGCCGCGCCGAAGCCTCGACGGATACTGCACGGGTGTCGCCGGGCACGATTTCACTGCGGTCAACCGGTCGGGCCCGGGATCGGCAGGCCGAGGAGTGCCTCCGGGGTGCCGCGCACGACGGCGTCCGCGGCGCGGAGCGCCCGCACGGTCTCGGCGACGTCGTGCACGCGAACCATGTGGGCGCCGGCCTGTACCGAGAGCACCGCAAGAGCCAGGCTCGGCTCGAGCCGATGCTCCTGTCCGGATTCGCCGATGAGCAGCCCGGTTGTGGACTTCCGCGACGGGCCCACGAGCACGGCGTGGCCGATGCCAAGCAGCTCACCGAGACGGCGCACCAGCTCGAGGTTGTGCGCCGGTGTCTTGGCGAATCCGAAGCCGGGATCGATGATCACCTGGGACAGCGGGATGCCCGCCTTCTCCGCGACGGCCAGGCTCTCGCGCAACCCGAGGCACACGTCCTCGAGGAGGTCGCCGTACTCCGTCCCGTGCTGGTTGTGCATCGCAACAACCCCCGTCTCCGGGTGTTCCGCGATCACCGCGGCCATATCGGGATCGCCGCGCAGCCCCCAGACGTCGTTGACGATCACCGCGCCGGCGTCGAGCGCGGCCGCCGCCACGCTCGCTTTGCGGGTGTCGATGCTGATCGGAACTCGAAGGCGCGGGGCCAGCTCCCGAATCACCGGCAGCACTCGCGCCATCTCGTCATCGGCCGAGACCGTCTCCCGCGTCCGCGAGGGCCTGGTGCTCTCGCCGCCGATGTCGACGATGTCCGCACCGTCGGCGGCGAGCAACTCCGCGCGCGCCACGGCCGCCGCGACATCGTCGCCGGTGCCGTCGCCGGAGAACGAGTCCGGTGTGACGTTGAGGATCCCCATCACGAGGGTCCGCCTGCCGAATTCGATGCGATGCCCGGTGACCTCGACGGGTGGGGGCGGCCCGCCTCGGGCCATGAGCACCGAGCCGATCGCTGCGCCGACCTCGCCGGCGTTGTCGCTCCACGCGGCGAGTTGCATCGGCAGCATGCCCGCGGTCATCAGCGGCATGAGCAGCACGGCCCGATCGCCGTCGGGGTTGCTGAGCACCTCACCGCCGCCATCCGCGACGAGGCGCTCGATGACCCGGATCTGGTCCGAGCTCAGTCCGCGAAGCGCAAGCGCCTCCACCGCGCCCCGCTGCGCGAGCACGGAGAGCCGCTCCGGTGGAAGGCCGAGGCGCAGCACCGCTTCGCGCAGCGCATCGGCGGGACCGGGCAGCAGCGGCCGCACGCTGTAGCGCGCGGCGGCGTCAGCGCTCCCGGCGCCCACGTCACGTCCCGCCGGCGGGGGTATCCGCGGGCTGCAGCTCGCCGGCTGCGCGCTTGGGGACCATCACCCGGCGCTTGAAGATGCAGACGCGTTCGCCCCGCTGGTTGAAGGCGCGCGTCTCGACCGTGACGATGCCCCGGTCGGGCTTGCTCGAGGACTCGCGCTTGTCGAGCACCGTCGTCTCCGCGTAGATGGTGTCGCCGTGGAAGGTCGGGTGCTCGTGCCTGAGCGATTCGACCTCGAGGTTGGCGATCGCCTTGCCGCTGACGTCGGCGACACTCATCCCCAGCGCGAGGCTGTAGACGAGGTTGCCGACCACCACGTTGCGCTTGAACTCCGTCTTCGTCTCCGCGTAGTGCGCGTCCGTGTGGAGCGGATGGTGGTTCATGGTCAGCAGGCAGAAGAGGTGGTCGTCTGCCTCGGTGATCGTCTTGCCCGGCCAGTGGCGGTACGTCGCCCCGACGTCGAACTCCTCGTAGTAGCGGCCGAATTGCACGGTCAGGCGGCGGAGGCGCTCGCCGCCAGCGCTCTTGTGTCCATGGTGCAACCTACTCTACGTGGCCGCGACGCGATTCCGCCCCGAGACGTCGCCGGCCACGATCGTCCACGGCGAGGCACTGGACGTCCTTCGGTCGTTGCCCGACCGATGCGCCGGGCTCGTGTACGTTGATCCTCCGTTCAACACCGGCGGCGCCCGCACGGGATTGAGCACCAGCGTCACCGAGGATCCGAGCGCCACGCGCGTCGGATTTGCGGGGCGACACTATCGGGTCGAACAGCAACCAGGTGCTCGCTACGACGACCACTTCGACGATTACATCGGCTGGCTTCGCCCCCGGATCGTGGAGACGCGCCGGATCCTTGCGCCCCAGGGCACGCTCTACTTCCACATCGATCCGCGCGAGTCCCATTACTGCAAGGTCCTGCTCGACGAGATCTTCGGAAGGGCGTGCTTCCTCAACGAGGTGGTCTGGGCATACGACTACGGCGCGCGGACGAAACGCCGCTGGCCGGCGAAGCACGACGTCATCCTGGTGTACGTGAGGGATCCCCGCGGGTACCACTTCGACGCCTCCGACGTGTCGCGCGAGCCCTACATGGCGCCGAAACTGCAGACACCGGAGCGTGCGGCGCGCGGCAAGTTGCCGACCGATGTCTGGTGGCACACGATCGTCCCGACGTCGTCTCGAGAACGCACCGGCTACCCGACTCAGAAACCGCTCGGCATTCTGCGCCGCGTCGTGGCCGCATCATCGCGTCCGGGAGATCTCGTCGTCGACTGGTGCGCGGGCAGTGGCACAACCGGAGCTGCCGCAGCCGAGCTGGGTCGTCGCTTCCTGCTCATCGACAACCAGCCGGAGGCGATCGAGGTGATGCGACAGCGGCTCGCACACGTTCCCGGACTCGAGGTGATCAGCCAGTGATGCGGTGGCGCTCCAGCAGTCCTTTGGCGATGATGATGCGCTGAATCTCGTTGGTCCCCTCGCCGATGATCAGGAGCGGCGCATCGCGGTAGAGGCGCTCGACGTCGTACTCCTTCGAGAAGCCGTAGCCGCCATGGACACGCATCGCCTCGCTGACCACCTCGAAGCACGTCTCACTGGCGAAGAGCTTTGCCATCCCGCATTCAACGTCGGCGCGTTCGCCCGCGTCCTTCCTGCGCGCCGCGTAGTTGGTGAGCAGGCGCGCCGCCTGGATCTTCGTCGCCATGTCGGCGAGCTTGAACTGGATCGCCTCGTGCTGCGCGATGGGGACGCCGAATGCGTGGCGCTGCTGCGCATAGGCGATCGACAGCTCGAACGCCCGTTGCGCGACCCCGACGCCGCGGGCGGCGACGTTGACGCGGCCGACCTCGATGGCCGCCATCATCTGCTTGAATCCCCGACCCTCGACCTCGCCGAGCAGGTTGGCCACGGGCTGGCGGTTGTTCTCGAAAACGAGCTCGGTGGTCTCGACGCCCTTGTAGCCGAGTTTTTCGATGTGCCGCGAGGATGTGAATCCGGGGTACTGCTTTTCGGCGAGGATGCACGACATGCCGCGATGCGGCGGCGATGCGCCGGGGTCTGTTTTCACGAGCGTCGCCACCACCGTTGAGTGCTCGCCGTTGGTGGCCCACATCTTGGTGCCGTTGATGACGTACGCATCGTTGTCGCGGACGGCGCGGGTCTGGATCGCCTGAACGTCCGAGCCGCAGTTCGGCTCGCTCATCGAGAACCCACCGTGAAACTCGCCCGTGGCCATACGCGGCAGAAAACGCTGCTTCTGCTCATCGCTCCCGAAGTTCTCGATGAGGAAGCTGACGATGAAGTGCGTGTTGATGATCCCGGTGATCGACATCCAGCCGCGCGCGATCTCCTCGCACACCATCGCGTAGGTTGCGTAGTCGAGGCCGGTGCCGCCGTACCGCTCGTCGATCGCGAATCCGAAGAACCCCAGCTGCTTCATCTGCGCGACGATCTCGGACGGATAGATGTCGTCGTGGTCGAGGTCGTGCGCGACGGGAAGGATCTCGCGCTCCACGAAGTCACGGACCATGCCGACGATCTCACGCTGCTCGGTGGTCATGTCGATGGACATGTGCGCGAGTCTAGTCGTCCATGTCGGGCGTCAGGCCCTGGCGGCGCCGAGAATGTGCACCCGCGCGGTGCGCCATCGTGGCGAGGCGAGGACGCCCTCGATCCCGAACGACATCTCGAGCAGGGGTCGGTTGAAGGCGATGTACGACGGGTCGCCGTTGAAGGTCAGCTCGGTCTCCTCGAAGCCGGCCGCATTGAGCAGGCGATGCAGGCTGACGGTGCTGTTGGCGCGGTATCGGACGGGATAGGCGTCGCCTTCACCGCGTCCATAGAGTCGCCGCGTCATTCCGGCGTGCCAACGGTGCGGGATCGCCCGGATCATCCAGGCGTTGTAGTTCCACGCATTTGGTGTGAGGAACACAAAGCTGCCGCCCCTGACCAGCACCCGATGCACCTCCGAGAAGACGAGGCCGGGATGGTCGAGATGCTCGAGGACCCACGCCGACGCAACCACATCGAAGGATCCGGCGCGAAACGGCAGGTCCTCGCCGGAGCCCACCACTCGATGTTCGATCGCGCCGTTGGTTGCGAGGGCTCCGATGTCCGGGTCGACGCCGAAGACCGTTGCACCAGGCGCGCACGAGCGATCGACGCCGTGGAGTCTGTTGCGGCCACAGCCGAGATCGAGGATACGTGCTCCCTGCAACGACGCCGTCCCGATCATCGTCTGGTACATGCGCACGCTGTCGACCCAGGTCGGATTGCGACGCTGGTACTCCGCGCGGGCGCGCATCTGCCGCTCGAACCCTGCTGCCATGCGGGCGGCAGTGTAATCGCCGCTCATCCCGGCAGTCGCGCTGATACAGTTGCCGCGATGAGCGAACGGCCGTTCGCGCGATGATCGCCCGCTCCGCCGGCGACGGGCGAGTCCCGTCATCGGCACCTGCGCTCGGGAACTTCGATATCCGGATGCAGGATTGCATCGAGTTTCTGCGAGGGCTGCCCGGCGGCTCGGTGGATCTGATCGTCACCGACCCGGCGTACTCCGGGATGAATCGTCATATGCGCTTCGGGCACGGACGGATCGTCGGCCACTACGGGAAGCCCGACAACGAGCGCTGGTTTCACGAGTTCTCCGACGACCCCGAGACGTATGCGGTGTTTCTCCGTGAGTGTCATCGCGTGCTCCGTCAGGACCGTCACATCTACATCATGTTCGACAGCTTTTCGATGCTCTCACTCGGAGCGCTGGTGCGGGAGTGCTTCGATGTCAAAGGCGTCGTCGTCTGGGACAAGGTGCACCTGGGCATGGGGCATTACTTCCGCCGCCGCCACGAGCAGATCGTGTTTGCCGCCAAGGGCCGGCGAAAGCTGTCACGCCGAGACCTTCCCGATGTGTGGGCAGTCCCGCGCATCCACCGGGCCGCGTACCCGACGCAGAAGCCCGTGAAGCTCTTCGAGTTCATGGTGCAGGCGAGCGCGGAGCCCGGCTTTCTCGTCTGCGATCCGTTCTGCGGCAGCGGCTCGTCGGCGGTCGCCGCGATGCGAGGCGGGTGCGATTTCATCGGAGCCGACATCGATGCGCGTGCCGTCGACCTCTCCGTGGAGCGCCTCGGAGCTCTGGTTGCCACGGGCCACGACCCCCTCGAACCGGGTCGTCAGGCCGGCGAGGATTCGGCTGGCGCGAGCTCTCATCGCACGGTGTCGTGACGCGAACCCGAGCGTCGAAATCGCATCCGAGGGGGCGGATTCTGATGACTGCGACGATCGGGTCACCCCCGCGCCACAGACCGCCGAACGCCTGAGCGGGGCTCCCGGCTTCGCGAGAATCTTGCCGACGAGGCTGCGCCCCAGGCCCGGTGAACGATCGCTGCGGAGAGGGGCACCGCGGGGGGTCACACCATCACTACCGCGCCACCAGGCCTGCCGCCGGCGACGCATGTCGAGGAACAGTGGCAGCGTCGACCCGTCCTGAGCGCGCTCGTGCGTGTCGGCGTCGTGGTCCTTCCCGCCGCCGCGGGCATCGCAGCCGGGGCCCTCGTCAGCAGGCTGCTGCCGCACGGACCGGGCTTCGGTCCGGCGTTGCTCTCGTTCGCCGTGACCTCGATCGTCATGCTGGTCACGATCGTCGCCCTGGAGCGCGCCGGCCGCCGGCTCCTGCCACTCGCGGCGCTGCTCAACCTGTCATTGCTGTTTCCCGACCGCGCTCCCAAGCGGTTCGCGATCGCGAGAAAGGTGGGCAAGCCCAAGGATCTGCAGCGCCAGCTCCAGGAGGCGCGCGACAAGGGCGTCCGGGGTGGCGACACGGCCTACATGCAGCAGGTGCTCGAGTTGGTGGCCGCGCTCAGCGTCCACGACCGGCAGACCCGCGGCCACTCCGAGCGGGTACGAGTGTTCGCCGATCTCATCGCCGACGAGATGCACCTGTCGGACGCCGATCGCGCCCGTCTGCGCTGGGCATCGCTGCTCCACGACATCGGCAAGCTCGTGGTGCCCACCGAGATTCTCACCAAGCCGGCCGCGCTCAATGACGCTGAGATGAGCGCGGTCCGGCGCCACCCGGAGGAGGGTGAACGCCTCATCGGACCGCTGCGCATATGGCTCGGCGACTGGGGTGAGGCCGTCGTGCAACACCACGAGCGCTATGACGGCACGGGCTACCCACGTGGGCTTGCCGGCGACCAGATCTCGCTTGCCGGACGCATCGTCGCTGTCGCCGACTCGTATGAGGTGATGACCGCTGCCCGCCCGTACCGGAAGTCGGTGGGCGTGTCGGCTGCTCGTCAGGAGCTGGTCAAATGCTCGGGAAGCCAGTTCGACCCGCTCGTGGTCCGGGCATTTCTGAACATCTCGATGGGCCGCCTCTGGCGCGTGGTCGGCCTCGGCTCGTGGGTGGCCCAGCTGTCACTCCTCGCCTGGATCCAGCGTCTCGGCTGGAACTGGGGCGCTGCTGCCCTCGCCTCGGGCACGACTGCGCTCGCGGTCGCGGTCCCTGGGATCGTGCCGCGCGTCACGCCCGCCCCGACGGTGATCTCGACAATGCCCGTGCTCACGGTGAGTGGCCCTTCCCTTCCCACGCCTCGACCGACCAGCACCGGCGGCAAGGCACGCGGGTCCAACAATGGCGGCTCGAGCGGCAGCCCCCAGAGCGCCGGCACCCCGCAGCCCGTACCAACGGCCAGCCCGTCGCCGGCGCCGACCACATCGCCAACGCCGTCACCGAGCCCGACGCCCCATCCCGATCCGCCGCCGGACGTCGTGCTCAAGGGCGAAGGCGTTGACGTGATGCGCCAGTGGGTCGGATCCGGGAGCTTCCTGGATGCAAGCACCGCAGGCAAGAAATTCACGGCGGTGGTGAGCTACGGCGACGGCAGCGGACCGATGCCGCTCGTCCTGAACGGCAATCACTTCGTGCTCGAGCACTTCTTCCCTTACGACGCGCTCCCGCACAAGTACACAGTGACCGTCATCGTCACCGACAACCACGGCGTCTCAGGCTACGCATGGATCAGCGTCACGATCTACTGAAGGGGCGACACCGTGAGGCCGGCCGCGACACCGCGCGCATAGAACTGCGCCGCGATCTTTCGGGAGGCCTCGTCGATCATCTCGTCACCGAGCATCACGGCTCCCTTGCGGTCGATCTCCGTGGCCTGGCGGTATACCTCGAGCATGCGTGCGGCCTTGTCGAAATCGGCCTGCGCCGGGGTGAAGGTCTCATTGGCCGGCTCGATCTGCACCGGGTGCAGCACCCACTTTCCGTCGTAGCCGAGCGCGGCTGCGCGCGACGCTGACGCCCGGTATCCCTCCACGTCGTGGATCGCGAGGTACGGACCGTCGATGACCTGGATGCCCGCGGCGCGCGCAGCCACGGCGAGACGGAAGAGCACGTAGTGAAAGATATCGCCGGGATAGTTGTAGTCATTGCGGACCGAGAGCGACGGCAGCTGCATCGACGCGGAAAAGTCGGCCGGACCATAGGTGAGCGTCTCCAGACGATCACTCGAGAACGCAATCTCATCAGATCGCATCAGCCCCTCGGCATCCTCGATCTGCGCCTCGATGCCGATGCGACCGACTTCGAGCCCGAGTGCCTGCTCGAGCTGCAGGAGCGCCCGGTCGACGAACGCGATGTCGCCGGCGTTGCGCACCTTCGGCACCATGATGCAGTCGAGCGCATCGCCGGCCCCCGTGACGACCTCGCGCAGGTCGTCGAACGCGAACTGACTGGTCACCTGATTGATGCGGACGACGCGCGTCTTGCCGTGCCAGTCGTGGGTCCGCAGCGCTTCGACCACCTTGCCGCGTGCCGCGGGCTTCTCCAGCGGAGCGCATGCGTCCTCGAGGTCGAGGAACACCTCGTCGGCAGCGCTGGCCGATGCCTTTTCCATCATCCGCGGGTTGCTGCCAGGAACGGCAAGAACTGAACGGCGAAGGCGCGCCGTGGACACCGCTCGGCTACTCCGCCGGAGTGTTCGGCCGGTCGTCGGGCGACGTGGGCTTGTCCTTGGGTGGCGTCGGACGATCGTCTGGTGGGATGTCTGTGTCATCGGGCGTCAGACCGCCCATGCCGCCCATGCCGCCCATGCCGCCCATACCGCCGAACAGCCCGCCGAGCATCTGCTGGAACTGCTCCGGGCCCCCGAGGTCGTCCTGGACGCGTTCAAACATGCGCGCCATCAACTCCTGAAGCTGTGGATCCTCGGAGAGCTTTTCCTGAAGGCCGCCGAGCTGGGACATGAGCTGCTCCATCTGCACCTCCTGAGCCACCTGCATCAGCACGGGCTGGGAGGCCGCCGCCACAACCACCTGCACCTGCTGACGGATCACCTCGAATCCCTTGCAGGCCATGCACGTCCCCTGGTGCTGGCACCGGCAGAGGCGGGATTTGAGCTTGTCGAGCTCCGAGTGGATGCCACTCAGGTCAACTCCCGGTTGAGAAACGTCGCCCATGACATGATCGTAGTCGAGACGCGATTCACGCCGTGCACGTTGCAATCGCGCCGCGATCGGGTATAGTCATTCGCAGACGGGAGGCCTCGCGCATCCCCGCGGTTGACGTCGATTGGATCGTCGCCCCGCGTCAAAGAGCTCCGCCCGAGGCCGTCCCGAAGTCCAGTAATTGCGTCGGTGGACAGGGCCACCGCGCATCCGAGGTTGACAGTCCGCTGATAGCCCCAGACCTCGCGCTCGATCGTCTGCACCTCATCGTGCCCGACGGCAGCGATGCCATGGTCGTCCTGGAAGCATGGGCGAACGGCTCGCAGCCCGGCGCCGATCCGCGGTCGGTTTTTGCCGAGCGCATCGGTGAGGTCGGCCACGTCTCCGTCTCGTTCGGCGATGAGGATCCGATCCAGCTGCGCCTCGATCTCCCGGACCTGGTCCTCCAATGCGTCGCGCAAGCCGGGCCGGACGGCACCCGTGAGCATCTCGGTCTGCGCGTTCTGTCCATCAGGCCGACGGGTGGACAACCCGAGGGCGCAAAGCTGCTGACGATCACCACCCGCGAGCCCATCGTCACTGCCGCAAACGGCGTCGTGAGTGACACGTTCCGCCTCCTCGACTGGCGGATCTCGACCCAGCACGCGGCACGGTCGGAGCAGCTCTACGCGACCCTGAAGCTGGTTGACAGCCTCGAACGAGCCGAGAAGCAGCGGGCGCAGTCTCAGCGCACCCGGTTCAACGGAGCTCGCGAGTTCTGGCGCTGCCGGACCTGCCGCGCGCTCTGGCGCCCCGAGAGCCAGGAGCGGTGCCCTTCCTGCGGCCGCGAGTTCACGGATGCGGATCGCAAGTCACCCGAGGTCGGCAAGGTGGAGTTCCAGATCCCCATCGGCGAGCCGATCAACCTGACCCCTGACGCAGCAGTGCTCATCGAGCCCGACGACGAGACCAATTTCGTCGGGCGGGTCGCCCGCATCGACCACCAGCGTCACGTGGTGGAGATCGTCACCCGCACCTTCGAGCACTCCGGCAGCGAGGGATACATCGCGCCGTCCTTCAACAAGGCGCTGTACCAGGCAAAGCGATCGGTCCTCGCCGCCATCGCGACCAAGGATTTCGGTGTCGGGTTGCTTGCCCAGCTGCTCGTGAGCCCGGAGACGATCATCGCGCCCAAGGATGAATCGGACGCCGAATCGTCCTGGCTGACGAGCGGCATGCGTCCCAACAAGCCGCAGAACCGCGCGGTGGGACTGCTCAGCCGCCTGGCGGCAGGTGAGGCGGTATTCATCCAGGGGCCGCCCGGCACGGGCAAGACGACGGTCATCGTCGAAGCAGTCAAGCGCCGCCTGGCGGCGAACCCCGATGAGCGGATCCTCGTGACCTCGCACAGTAACCTCGCCGTCGATAACGCACTCGAGCGCCTCGCCGGGACTCCGGGAATGCGCGCCGTCCGTGTCGCCCGCGCCGAGCGCGTGCATCCGGCCGTCGACAAGTTCCGCTGCGACGATGAGGACGACCCGCGCCTGCTCGAGGCCAACTGCTACTTCGCGACGTGCGCCACCGCCGCCACGTCCGGCATTACCGACATGAACTTCGACATCGTCATCCTCGACGAGGCGAACAAGGCCCGCGCCGACGAGGCGCTGCCGGCGCTACGCCTGGGGCGCAGCCTCGCGCTCGTCGGTGACCACAAGCAGCTGCCGCCGGTCGAGGACGACGCCCTGTACGGCATCGTGGAGATCGACCCGGCCCTCGAGGATCTGGTCAACCGCAGCCTCTTCGAGCAGTGCTGGGATGGCGGCCTGCCAGCGGAGGCGCAGTGCCTGCTGACCATCCAGCACCGTATGCACCCGGATATCGCCGCGTACGTCTCGGCGGCGTCCTATGACAGCCAGCTCGAGAATGCCCCCGAGGTCGAGGCATACGACTACATCACCCGCAAACCGTTCCCGGTCGCCCTGCACTTCGTCGACACCGAAGGCATGCGCGGCGGACGCGAGCGACGCGGACCCGGCGGTGCGCTGCGCAACGAGGCCGAGGTTCGGGTGGCGGCACAGGTGGTCCGCCTCCTCGACGAGCGCGCTCCGCGCGAGCTGAGCATGGCGGTGATCGCGATGTACGCCGAGCAGGTCGAGCGGTTGCGTCAGGCGCTCGGCCGGCGCCGCTTCAAGCGGACGGTGAAGATCGACACCGTCGACTCGTTCGAGGGACGCGAGGAGGACATCGTGGTCATCTCCCTCGTGCGCTCGAACGAGCGTGGGCGCATCGGCTTCCTGAGAGTTCCGAACCGCCTCAACGTGGCCATCTCGCGAGCGAAGCGACTGGTCGCGTGCATCGGCGACAGCGCCACCCTGCGCAGTGGTGACGAGTCGATGTACGGAATGCTCGTCGAGGCGTCTCGTTCCACGGGTGGCTGGCTGAGCGCGCTCGAACTCGTCTCCCAGCCCAAGCCACGGCGCGGCGACCCGCGTCCGCCAGGACAGCCTTCCGGTGGGGAGGGCGGCGATGAGACCGATCCCGAGCGCGCCGCGAAGCGTCGCCGCCGCCGCCGCCGGGGCAGGCGTGGCGCCGCGGGGCCCGTGACCGCGTCGACGGAAGCCGGCGCCGAGATCGCCGGCCCTCCTGCACCGGCAGTCGACGGGCAACCGCAGGAAGGCGCACAGCGCCGCCGGCGAAGGCGCCGCCGCCGTGGCCGCGGCCGCGGTCAGCCGTTGACCCAGGCGGCCGGCGAATCGGGGGAGAACGCCACAGCGCCTCCGGATGAGCAGCCGACCACAGCACCTGCCGCGGCCGGGGAATCCCCCGAGGTCTGACGCACGTGAGCGATACCGTCACGGTCTTCGTCCGCGCCGGGGATCCCGCCTCGGAGGCAACCCTTCGGTACCTCGATCAGCGCGGGGTCGCGTACACCAAGCGAGACGTGCTCAACGATCCCTCGGCAACTGCAATCCTCTTCGGTCGATTGGGCAGGGTCGTTGTCCCCGTCGTCCAGGTGGGTGACCGGCTGCTTGTCGGGCACGACCCGGTGCAGCTCGCACGGTTCCTTCCACGCGAAGACAGTGAGGAGCAGCACGTCTCGTTCGGAGCATCGGTCCGGACGGTCACGAGTGAGATTGCCAAGGAGAAACAGCTGCCGGCGACCTACGGCGTCGAGGTGGGCCAGGTCAAGCCGGCTTCGCCGGCCGAAGCGGCCGGGATCCTGCCGGGCGACATCATCACGGGGATCGGTCCCTACACCGTGAATGGGGGCGCCGACCAGTTCCGCCGGGCCGTCTCGCTGCGCCAGCCGGGCGACACCATGCTCCTGACGATCTGGCGGGAGGGCGATGTCGTCGAGGTGGCAGTCGCCTTCCCCGTGGAGGTCCCCGCAGAGGTTCCTCCCCAGGAAGCGCCTCCGGGCTGACCGGCTCACAACCGTGCCGGGGCCGGCGTTTGATATGCAGTGAGCACGGTGAAGACGACAGCACTGCCCCCGTTCCAGCTGGTGTTCGATGAGCACGCGCACGCCGTGCTGACCTTTCTCGCGGGTGCCGTCGGTGCCTCCGAAGCAGAGGATTGCTTTCAGGAGACGATGCTCAGCGCGCTCCGCGCCTACCCACGCCTCCAGGACGCATCCAACCTGCGAGGCTGGCTGTTCACGATCGCCCGGCGCAAGGCCATCGACGCCCACCGAGCGCGAGCCCGCCGGCCGGCGCCGGTCGCCGACCCTGACCCGGGAGCGACGGTCGACGAGCATCCCCGGATCGACGACGGGCTCTGGGACCGCGTTCGCGGTCTTCCGATCAAGCAGCGCAAGGCCGTTGTCCTGCGCTTCGCCGGAGACAGAAGTTATCCCGAGATCGCTGGAGCGATGTCCGTCAGCCAGGACTCGGCGCGCCAGAGCGTGCACGAGGGCCTGAAGAAACTCAGAAGGGAGCTCCAGTGATCACGAATGCGATGAAAGACCGGTTTGTCGAACGGGCCCAGGCGAAGCGGCTCGTCGACGTGGCCGTGACGACCATGGACAGCCCGATCGGAACGCTGCTGCTCATGGCCACGCCGAAAGGGCTGGTTCGGATCGCCTTCGAGAGCGAGAACCGCGACGACGTGCTCGGCGAGGTCGCCGAGAACCTGTCGCCGCGAATCCTCGAGGCACCGCGCCGGCTCGACCCCGTGCGCCGCGAGCTCGAACGGTATTTCGAGGGCAATCTCCGTGCCTTCGAGGTGCCGCTCGACTGGTCGCTGGCCGGCGACTTCGCCCGCCGGGTGCTCCGCCGAACTGCCGGGATCCCGTACGGCTCGGTGGCGAGCTACGGCGACGTCGCCATGGGCGTCGGCACGCCGCACGGAGCCCGGGCGGTCGGCAACGCGCTGGGGTCGAATCCGATTCCCGTGGTGGTGCCGTGCCACCGGGTCATCCGCACGGGCGGCGCCATCGGCGGCTACGGCGGCGGCTTGGCGCGCAAGCGCTGGCTGCTTGCGCTCGAGGCCGGCTGAGCCGGCTACCAGCCGGGAGGGGGCTCGGAGCGGTTCAGCAGCCGGACGAAATCCTCTGCGCGGGCGACCGCCTCCCACCGCCTCGAGAAGAAGTCCTGCGTGATCATCCGGTTGTCCGCCAGCGAGGTCACCGTGACCGCCCACTGGTTGAGAGCGCGGGACACCTCCACCTCGTGGGTGGCGGATTCATTGCGCATGACAACACCGCTGGCCGCCGGACGGCGCCCACGGTCGTTGCGTCGAGAGGACGCCATAGCCATCGCAAAGACCTCCAATACCAGGCATTACGCCCCACCGCCCGGCCCATTGTCCCCCAAATGGGTCCCTCCCAGCGAGAGCGTCAGCTGGCTCCCGGTTTCTCGCTCGCCCGGCTCTGCCCGGGCGGCCGGGATGGCCGCCGGCACGGGTATCGCGATCTCCACCCATTCGGGGACACGTCCATCGCGGTCGCGGAGCGTCTCGACCACCGGCTCGGGTGGCCTCGGCAGCCCCAGGCCGAGCATCGCGCCGAAATCGAATGCATTGACCACGGCGTAGTTGCTCCGGTTGTTGTTCAAGAGCACGTGCAGCGGCACCCCTGAGTCACTCGCCGCTCGCATCGCCGGAATCCATTCCGCGAGCTCGTCCGGCGTGTACAGATAGTTGAATCGATCCCCGCTGGTGGGGCCGTTCTTGTACCAGGTCTCGCGGTTCCGCCCGTGGAACCGAGCGATGCACAGCCGCGGCGAGGTGACGGCGAGCAGCGGCGGCGCAGTCCCGGATCCGATCTGCGGAGCGTCGACACCGACATACACGCACTCGAGCTCGCGAAGCAGATCCTCGGTCGCCGGCCACGCATCGTGGTCGAACCAGGAGCGATGTCGGAACTCGATGGCGAGCAGGTCATCGGGGTGACGGTCCCGAGCTGCGAGCAGCCACTCGCGTGACTCCGGGCGGTTGGTCAACCATGGTGGGAACTGGTAGTGGATGGCGACCAGCTTGCCGCTGGAGCGCAGCGGTGTCAGCGCGGCCATGAAGTCGCGTTCCTCCTCGAGCGTGGGCCGGCGCGGGATCCGATCCTCGCGCTCATGGCCGGTCAGGCTCCGATACGCCTTGATGTTGAAGCGGAAATGGTCGGGAGTCCGCTCAACCCATCCCTCGACCACCTGAGGACGGGGAATCCCGTAAAAGGTCGTGTCGATCTCCACGACGGGGAAGTACTCGGCGTAATACGTGAGCTTGTCGCGCTGCCGGCGCCCGTGCTCCAGCTCGGCCGGGTAGAAGTCGGTGTGGTCGGCCCAATTGCAGGTCCCGACCGCAATCGGCGCGCCCATATGAGCAAACAGTAACGAAGCCGTCACCGAAGCTGACGAGACTGTCAGTGCATCTGGCCCTACGATCCCGGCGGTGGTGCATAAGGCGGAGTCTTCTCGAGCAGTGATGGCGCCCATCGAGCGTCGTCTCAGCGCCGGCTGGAGCCGGCGTTCGCGCATGGACGCGCGAATGTGGATTCTGGCCGCCGTCCTGCTCGCGATCGCGGCGGCGATCTGGGTCGGATACGCCGACGCCCTGCCGGTGTTCACGCAGCCGGACCTTCCCTGGTGGGCGTACGCGATCGCGTTCTTTGCCGCCTCTCGTCTGGCGTCGATGGACAGTCCTCGCCGGGGCACGCAGGCCATCACACTGGCGGCGGCGCCATTCGTGGTAGGGCTCTTCCACGCGACGCCGCTCGAGCTGCTCGCGGGATATGCCGCCGGCTCCGGCCTCGCCGCAGCGACCAGGCGGCCCCTGGCCGTATTGCAGACGGCGTTCGAAATCGTCCGCTTCGCGGTGTTCGCCGGTCTCGGGATCTGGGCGTTCCGAACGATCTCGGGGAGCCCGAATCTCCCGGTATGGCACAGCGCTTTCGGGGCCATCGTTGCCACGGCCATCACCGTGCTCCGGCGCGGCGTCTCGGAGGGCATCGTGCTGCGGCCGCGTGAACGCGGTAGCTGGATCGACGTTGCCAATCATCTGGGTGCGGCCTACGTGGCCGCAGCCGCAGCGATGTGCATCGGGCTCATCGCCGTCCGCCTGATTCCGGTCGATCGATTCGCGCTGGTACCGCTCGCGGTCGTCACCCTCACCGTCCTGATGACCCATCGCGCGTGGGTGCGCGAGCGATACGACCACGAGGCCGCCGAGTTCCTGATCGGCGCCGTTGATGCACTCGCCGGGCGCGAGCTCGAGCCGTCGATCGTCCTGCTCCTCAACCGCGCTCGCGACATCTTCCACGCGGACATCGCCCAGCTCACCGTGTTCCCATCGCAGCCGTCTGAGAAGGCGTTCCGCACCACCGTTCGCCACGGCGAGCCTGACGAGGTCATGGTGGCGCTCGGCCTCGGTGAGCTCGACGACGTGCTCGAAGCCGAGACGGCCGGGGTGATCGTTCGCGCCGGCGCAGACGGCGATCTCAGCTCGGAGATGCTCGCTCAACGAGGCGTCTCGGAGGCCATGGTCGCGCTGCTCCGAGGCGAGTCGCGAATGATCGGCAGCCTCATGGTCGGGGGTCACCTCGACGCCCGCACCTTCGACTCACGAGACCTTCGCCTCTTCCGGACCCTCGCGACGCGGACGACGGCCATCCTCGAGAACAGCCGCATGGAGCGATCGATCGCGCGACTGACGGAGCTCCAGGAACAGCTGACCCACCAGGCGTACCACGACTCGCTCACGGATCTCGCCAACCGCTCGCTCTTCGGACAGCAGATCGAGCAGGCCTTGCGCCGCAGTGCGGAAGGGTCCGCGAGCGTCGCCGTGATCTTCCTCGACATCGACGATTTCAAAGGCGTCAACGACACGCTCGGTCATGCCGCCGGCGACGCCCTGCTTGTCGAGGTCGCGGCCCGGATCCGCGCGTGCCTGCGCCGTCCGGACACGGCTGCGCGCCTCGGCGGCGACGAATTCGCGCTCCTGATCGAGGGCGTCGACAGCGCGATCGAGGCCGAGCATGTCGCGCGACGCGTCCTGCACGTTCTCAGCGCACCCTTCACCGTCTCCGGTACTTCGGTCACGGTGCGTGCGTCGCTCGGCATCGCAGTCGCAGACAATTCCGACGCAAACGCGACGAGCCTGATGCGCCACGCCGATGTCGCGATGTATGTCGCCAAGGGCGCCGGCCGGAACCGTTACGTGCTCTTCGCTCCGGGTATGGAGAGCGAGGTCGTACACCGGCGCAAGCTCCGCGGCGAGCTCGAGCACGCGATGGAGCTTGGCCAGTTCGTCCTGCACTACCAGCCGGTTGTCAACCTGATCACGGGGGAGATCACGGCGGTCGAAGCCCTGGTGCGCTGGCACCATCCGCTCCGCGGGATCGTCGCTCCCGGCGAGTTCATCGGTGTTGCAGAGGAGAGCGGCCTGATCATGCAGCTCGGAGAATGGGTGCTCCGGACGGCGTGCGCCACGACGCTGCGATTTCAGCGGTTGCAGTCGGCGTCCCTCGCCGTCTGCGTGAACGTCTCGGTCGTGCAGCTGAACTCCCCGACATTCGTCGAGGACGTTCTCGCCATCGTCAAGGAATCCGGGCTTGCGCCCGAGACCCTGATTCTGGAGCTGACCGAGTCGATGTTCGTCGAGGACACGGCGATCGTCATCGCGAAGCTCGACGCGCTGCGCAACGCGGGAATCCGCGTCGCGATCGACGATTTCGGCACCGGCTACTCGTCCTTGAGCTACCTGCGCCGGCTTCCCGTCGACATCCTGAAGATCGCCAAGCCATTCGTCGACGACCTGGCCGGCGGTGCCGAGGAGGACTTCACCCGAGCGATCGTCACGATCGCGGACGCCCTCCAACTCCACGTCATCGCGGAGGGGATCGAGGCCGCCTCGCAGGTGACCCGTCTGCTTTCACTCGGATGCCTCGCCGGCCAGGGATATCACCTCTGCCATCCACTTCCCGCGGTGGAGATCGAGCAACTGCTTCGCCACGGCGGGATCGATCGCAGCCGCCTCGAGGCCGAGCCCCAGGAGCAGGCAGCACCACTTCGGTTGCTCGGATAACCATGTCCATTTTGCTCGCCGTTCTCGCACTCTCGATCGTCGCGCTCACGATCGCCGGTGCCTCCTGGACAGTGATGCGCCGCGAGAAGACGCGGCTCGGATTCCTGTTCGCGACCACACAGGCGCTCCTCGAAGCGCGTGACCTCGATGTCGCTTCCGTCGAGGTGCTCCGGCGCGCAAGCGTTCGTTTCGGGGCCGACTGCGCCGAGCTGACCCTGCTCCCCGAGGGCGGGACGGGCGCGGCGTTTCGGACGACGGTGCGTGCCGGTGAGCCTGTTGAGGTCATGCGATCCAGTGACCTCGAGGACGACGACATTGCGCTCACGCCGCCGATCTACGGCGTCGTCCATATCGCCGAGGCTGCGTTTGATCCATGGGTCGTTCGCCTGTGCGGTCGTCTCGGAGTTTCGCGTGGCCTCGCCGTGACCCTGCGTCACGGCTCGCGCACCGTCGGTTACCTGGCGCTCGGGATGCGCATCTCCGACAGCCGTGAATCGCGCGCCGACGACGAGCAGCTCGAGGAGCTCGCGAACCAGGTGGCGCTCACGATCGAGCGCAGCCGCCTGCACGAAGGGCTGGCGCGGCTTGCAGCCCTGCAGAGCGAGCTCGCGGATCGCGCGTTCCACGATCCGCTCACCCAACTCGCCAACCGCGCGCTGTTCATCGATCGCATGGAGCGGGCCCTCCTCGAACGCGACCCGGAGCGCCACGTCGTGAGTGTCGTCTCAGTCCATCTCGAGGATCTCGGGCGCATCAACGCCGAGCAGGGCCATGCCGCCGGAGACGCCGTCCTTGTCGAGGTCGCCCGGCGGCTGCACGAGTGTCTGCGCCGTACCGATACCGCCGCCCGGCTCGGCGGCGACGAGTTTGCGCTGCTGCTTCCCGAAGTGCTCCATACCCGCGAGGCGGAGCTGATCGCGCAGCGCGTCGTGGAGGCGCTGGCCGCCCCGGTCGCCACCGATGGAGGCACCGTCTCGGTCAAGGCGTCGGTCGGGCTTGCCTGCGCGGGCCCCGAGCCCGTGTCAGCGGCCCTTCTGCTCCGCTTTGCGACATTCGCCGCCCAGGAGGCACGTGAGGCGGGCTCCAGCACCTATCGCATCCACGGCGGCACGACCGCCGGCTCCGCCGACCCGAACCTCGCCGAGGAGCTGGAGACGGCCCTTGATGAGGGGGAGCTCGTCCTCCATTACCAGCCGATCGTGGAGCTGCGCACCGGCAAGATCCTCGGAGCCGAGGCGCTGGTCCGCTGGCAGCATCCGGTTCGCGGGCTGCTCGCGCCGCTCGATTTCCTCCCGGTCGCGGTCGAATGCGGGTTGATCGAGCGGGTCGAGGACTACGTGATCCGCACCGCCTGCGAGCAGCTCCGCCGCTGGCAGGTGGCATACCCGGCGACGCCGGAGCTGGCGATGTCGATCAACGTCGCCCCCAGCGAGCTGAGCCGCGGGAGGCTCGTCGACCGGGTCACCAAGTGTCTCGCCAGGGTGGAGGTCGATCCGGCCAGTCTGATCCTCGAGGTCACCGAGAACGCGGTGCTCGAGGACCTGCACAGCGCGATCACCACCTTCGACGCCCTGCAGCGCGCGGGCGTCCAGGTTGCCATCGACGACGTCGGCACTGGATACACATCGCTTGCCTACCTCCGGCGCCTGCCGATCGACATCCTGAAGATCGCAAGGCCGCTGATCGCCGAGCTCGGCGATCCCAACTCGAGCGGGGAGCTGGCGCGCACCGTGGTCACGCACGGGGATACGCTGCACCTCGCGCTGGTGGCGGAGGGCGTCGAGCTGCCGCTCCAGGTCAAGCGTCTGAACGAGCTCGGCTGCGGGATGGCGCAGGGATTCCTCATCGCCCGCCCCTGCGACCCCGCGACCATGGAGACGCTGCTCGACAAGGGTTGGCTCGACCCGGCCGTGTTCGGCCGCGTCACGCCAGCGAACGGAGCCCTCGTGAAGGTAGCCGCGGCGAAGGCGGCCCCGTTGAACGGAGCTCCGGTGAACGGAGCCCTGGCGAAGGTATCTCCTGCGAAAGTAGGCCCCGCGGAGGCGGCTCTGGCGGAGGTAGCCGCGGCGAATGTAGCCCCGATGAACGGAGCCCTAGCGGAGGTAGCTCCAGTGACCGGCGCCCCGGCGGAAGCAGCCCCGGTGAACGGAGCCCCGGCGGAGGCAGCCCCGGTGAACGGAGCCCCGGCGGAGGCAGCCCCAGTGAACGAAGCCCCAGCGAAGGTAGCCGCGGCGGAGGCAGCCCCAGTGAACGGAGCCCCAGCGAAGGTAGCCGCGGCGGAGGCAGCCCCGGCGGGGGTAGTGCCGGTGAACGGAGCCCTAGCGACGGTCGCTCCGGGCAAGGTTGCCGCGGCCGAGGCAGGCCCGGTGAACGGAGCAGCACTAGCGAAGGTAGCCGCAGCGGAGGTGGCCACGGCGGAGGTAGCCGCGGCGAACGGAACCCTAGCGAAGACAGCTCCGGCGAAGGTAGCCCTGGCGGGGGTGACTCCGGCGAGTGTAGTCGTGGTGAATGTAGCCCCGGTGAACGGAGCCCCGGCGGAGGCAGCCCTGGTGACCGGAGCCCTAGCGAAGGTAGCTCCGGCGGACGCAGCCCCAGCGAAGGCAGCTCTGGCGGACGCGGCCCAAGTGGCCGGAGCCCCGGCGGAGGCAACCCCAGCGAAGGCAGCTCCGGCGGACGCAGCCCCAGTGGCCGGAGCCCCGGCGGAGGCAGCCCCAGTGAACGGAGCAGCACTAGCGAAGGTAGCCCCGGCGGAGGTAGCCGCGGCGAACGGAACCCTAGCGAAGGTAGCTCCGGCGAAGGCAGCCCCAGGGAACGGAGCCGTAGCGAAGACAGCTCCGGCGAAGGTAGCCGTAGCGAAGACAGCTCCGGCGGAGGTGGCCGCGGCGAATGTAGCCCCGGTGAACGGAGCCCTAGCGAAGGCAGCTCCGGCGAAGGTAGCTCCGGCGAAGGTAGCTCCGGCGAAGGTAGCTCCGGCGAAGGTATCTCGGGCCAAGGTAGCCCGGGCCAAGGTAGCCCCGATGAACGAAGCCCCAACGAAGGTAGCTCCGGCGGACGCAGCCCCAGTGACCCGAGCCCTAGCGAAGGCAGCCCCGGTGAACGGAGCCCTAGCGAAGGTAGCCCGGGCAAAGTCAGCCCGGGCAAAGGCAGCCCCGGTGAACGGAGCCCTAGCGAAGGTAGCTCCGGCGGACGCAGCCCCACTGAACGGACCTCTGGCGAAGACAGCTCCGGCGAATGTATCCCCGATGAACGGAGCCCTCGCGAAGGTAGCTCCGGCGGACGCAGTCCCAGTGCACGGGCCACTAGCGAAGACAGCCCCGGCGAAGGTAGCCCTGGAGGGGGTGACTCCGGCGGAGGTGACCGCGGCGAATGTAGCCCCAGTGAACGGAGCCCTAGCGAAGGCAGCCCCGGTGAACGGAGCCCTGGCGAAGGTAGCTCCGGCGGAGGCAGCGTCGGCGAGGGTAGCTCCGGCGAAACGAAGCCCGGTGAAGCGCGCCGCGGCGAAGGTAGCTCCGGCGAAACGAACCCCGGTGAAACGAGCCGCCACGAAGGTGGCTCCGGCGAAACGAGGCTCCGTGAAACGCGTCGCGGCGAAGGTGGCTCCGGTGAAACGCGTCGCGGCGAAGGTCGCTCCGGCGAAACGAACCCCGTTGAAACGCGTCGCGGCGAAGGTCGCTCCGGCGAAACGAAGCCCGGTGAAACGCGTCGCCGCGAAGGTAGCTCCGGCGAAACGAGGCCCGGTGAAACGCGTCGCCGCGAAGGTAGCTCCGGCGAAACGAAGCCCGGTGAAGCGTGTCGCGCCGAAGGTGACTCCGGCGAAACGAGGCCCGGTGAAACGCGTCGCGGCGAAGGTGACTCCGGCGAAACGAAGCCCGGTGAAGCGCCCTGCGGCGAAGGTAGCTCCGGCGAAACGAGGCCCGGTGAAACGCCCTGCGGCGAAGGTAGCTCCGGCGAAACGAGGCCCGGTGAAGCGCGTCGCGGCAAAGGTAGCTCCGGCGAAACGAAGCCCGGTGAAACGCGTCGCGGCGAAGGTGGCGCCGGCGAAACGAGGCCCGGTGAAACGCGTCGCGGCGAAGGTAGCGCCGGCGAAACGAGGCCCTGTGAAACGAGTCCCGGCGAAGCGAGTCCCGGCCACGAGCCAGACGGGCCGCTCGCGGCGCGTACCCTCAGCGGGTGCACCAGCGCGAAAGTCTGCGTGAGCTCGCCGTCGCGGCTGCGTCAGCGGCGGGCGATCTGGTCGCTCAATCCCATGCCCGCCCTGGGACGTTGACCACCGAGGTCAAGAGCCCGGGCGACTACGTCACCGACGTCGATCGCTCGGCTGAGCTGGCCGCGATCAAGGTCCTTCGCGAAGGCTCGCCTGGCATCGCAATCCTGGCCGAGGAATCCGGGGGGCTGCGCGCAGACCGCATGTGGGTCATCGATCCCGTGGACGGGACCACCAACTTCCTTCGCGGCTTTCCGGTGGTCGGCGTGAGCGTCGCGCTTGTCGAGGACGGGCGGCCGGTCGTCGGCGCGGTCGCCGCCCCACTGCTCGGCGAGGTGTGGAGCGCAGCCGAGGGCAAGGGCGCGTTCGATCGTGATGGCCGCCGTCTCGAGGTGTCGACCCATCCGGGTTCGGGCGTCATCGCAACCGGATTCCCGTTTCGCCGCAAGGAGCGGCTCCCGCGCTATCTGCCGGTCATGACGGCGGCGCTGGAGCGCTTCGAGGATCTCCGCCGCGCGGGAGCCGCGAGCCTGGATCTCGCCTACGTCGGCGCGGGGGTCTTCGATGGATTCTTCGAGCTCGGTCTCGGCATCTGGGACATCGCGGCAGGAGCCCTGCTGGTGCGCGAGGCCGGCGGAGTGGTGACCGACTGGAGCGGCGATCCGGAAGCGGTATTCGTCAGCGGCGACATCCTGGCGGGGACGCCGTCGTGGCACGCGGCCATGCTCGAGATCGTGGCTGCGTAACTGCGGATCCCAGTCCGAGCCTTATAAGGTACGTCGCCTGTGAGTACCAAGAATCCATCGACCCCGGCACACGGCCTTCTCAGCGGAAGGCGCATCGTCGTGACCGGCGTCCTGACCCCGAAAAGCATCGCCTTTGCGATCGCTGCTGCGGCGCAGGCAGCCGGAGCCGAGGTGATGCTGACGTCGTTCGGGAGGGCGATGAGCCTGACGCGGCGGAGCGCGCAACGTCTGAGCCCGGTGCCCGAGGTCCTCGAGATGGACGTCACCGATGTTGCCCAGGTGCAGTCGGTCGCCGAGCACGCGCGGGCGACCTGGGGTGGGGTCGACGGCGTCGTCCATGCGATCGGCTTCGCTCCCGCAGACTGCCTCGGCGGCGGGTTCCTCCAGGCGCCCTGGAGCTCGGTGAGCGTGGCCTTTCATGTCAGCAGCTACTCACTGCAGACGCTGGCCGCGGCGTTCGCCCCGCTGATGCCCGAATCCGGCGGATCGATCGTCACGCTCACCTTCGACGCGCGCGTGGCGTGGCCGGTCTATGACTGGATGGGGCCGGCCAAGGCAGCGCTCGAGGCGATCGTGCGGTATCTCGCACGTGAGCTCGGTCCGCGCGGAATCCGCGTGAACACCATCTCCGCAGGACCCCTTGAGACGATCGCCGCACGCTCGATCCCCGGATTCGAGGCCCTGAAGTCGTCCTGGGGGCAGCGCTCCCCGCTCGGCTGGGACAGCGCGGACAGCGGGCCGGTGGCCGACGTCACCGCGTTTCTGCTCAGCGACCTGTCGCGCGGCATCACGGGCGAGATGATTCACGTCGACGGCGGCTACCACTCCCAGGGTGCGCCGCCTCTCGAGACCGCGGAGGCGAAGGTATGAGCGGCAGCAACGGCAGCCCGCGCGTTGCCATCACCGGCATCGGTGCGGTGACCCCACTGGGACTCGACGCGGAGTCGACCTGGCAGTCGTGCCGTCGTGGTCAGGGCGGCATCGGGCCGATCACGGCCTTCGACGCGTCACACCTCACGACCCAGATCGCCGGCCAGGTGAAGGGCTTCGACCCGGAGGCGGTTCTCGGAAAGAAGGAAGCTCGCCGGACCAGCCGGTGCACGCAACTCGCGCTCTTCGCAGCCCGCCAGGCCGTCGAGGACTCCGGCCTCGACATCCGGCCCATGGCCGAGGACGTCGGGGTGCTCGTCGCCTCGGGAGTCGGCGGCATCGAGGTCATCGAGCGCAACGTCCTCGCCCTCTACAACCAGGGCCCGCGCCGCGTCTCGCCGTTCACCGTGCCGTCGATGATCATCGACATGCCGGCGGGCGCGATCGCGATCGACTGCGGCGCCAAGGGCGTCAACTACGCGATTGTCAGCGCGTGCTCATCCTCCGGGCACGCGATCGGGGAGGCGGCGGAATGGATCCGGCGCGGCGAGGCGACCGCGATCATCACGGGTGGCACCGAGGCGTCGATCACCAACATCAGCGTCGCCGCGTTCGACGCCATGCAGGCGCTGTCCACGCGCAACGACGAGCCCGATCGCGCGTCGCGCCCCTTCGACAAGGACCGAGACGGCTTCGTGATGGGCGAGGGCGCCGGGATGTTCGTGGTCGAGGACTGGGGACATGCGGTCGCGCGCGGCGCCCATATCTACGGCGAGGTCGCCGGCTACGGCGCCACCGCCGACGCCTTCCACATCACCCAGCCGGACGAGCAGGGTGATGGCGCGCGCCGCTGCATCCTGCGGTCGCTGAAGCGGGCAGGACGCGACGCCGATGAGGTCGACTACATCAACGCGCACGGCACCTCGACGCAGATGAACGATGCCGCCGAGACCCGCGCAGTGAAGGCAGCCTTCGGACCGCAGGCGGGCACGATCCCGATGTCGTCCACCAAGTCGATGCACGGACACCTGCTCGGCGCCGCCGGCGCCGTTGAGGCGGTCATCACGATCCTCGCCATCCGTGACCAGTTCGTCCCGCCGACGATCAACCTGGACGAGCCCGATCCCGAATGCGACCTTGACTACGTCCCCAACCACGGGCGTGACGCTCGGATCGACTTCGCTCTCAGCACGTCATACGGATTCGGGGGACACAACGTGTGTCTGGCGCTCGCGCGAACGGATGGTGTCTGACCCGCTCGTCCGCGACGCCGGCTCCGGCCGCCTCACCCTCTGCCGCGCCGACATCACGACCCTGGGGGTCGATGTCATCGTCAACGCTGCCAACGCTTCGCTGGCCGGTGGCGGCGGTGTCGACGGCGCGATCCACCGCGCCGCCGGACCGGATCTGATGCGAGAGTTGCGCCATCGCTATGCCGGCTGCCCCACCGGATCCGCCGTGATCACCGGCGCCGGCCGCCTGCGCGCTCGGCACGTCATCCACGCGGTCGGGCCTCGCTGGCGCGGCGGGGAGCACGATGAGCCAGGAATGCTCGCGTCGGCATACCGGACTGCCTTCATACTCGCCGCCGAGCACGAGTGCGTCACCGTCGCGGCGCCTGCAATCAGCACCGGGATCTACGGATTCCCGATCGAGCGGGGCGCGCCGATCGCGATCGGGGAAGCGATTGCCGCGCTCGACGTCGTGGGAACCACCATCCGGGAGATCATCTTCGCGCTCTTCTCCGATTCGGATCTCGAGGTATTCGCGAGGGCCCTGTGACGCCCGCTTGACGGTGGCGTCGGAGCCGTGGCCATAGAGTGGGCAGCGCCTTGTCCGAACGTCCGAGGTGGTTCGCCGCCGCACTGATCACCGTCGCCTCGATCGTCCTTGCCCATTACGGTCAGGTCTGGGCAGTCGTCCCGAACTCCCTTGCGCCGACGAGCGACTTTGCGGGCACGTATGTCGCGTCGACCCTGATCCGCTCGGGACACGCCGCGCAGATATACGACGCTGCGGCAGAGCGCGAGACACTGGTGGAGACGGGCGCCCCGGCGAATCACGACGACATTCCCTTCGAGAACCCGCCCGCAGCAGCCGTGGTCGCCCTCCCGTTCAGCCTGCTGGGCGCCGGCGCCGCCTGGCGCGCGTGGTCCCTGCTGCAACTCGCGCTCATGGCGCTCTCGCTCCTCCTGGTCACCCGTGCCGCGCCCTGGCCAGCATCGCTCCCCAGGCTGCCGCGGGTGGCCATCGTGCTCGTTGCGCTGGCGGGTTTCGGCACGGGGCTGCTCTTCCTCGAGGGCCAGTGGGACGGCGTCTGCGTACTCGGGCTCGCCTGCGCCTATGCCCTCTGGCGGCGGGAGAGACCTGGTGCCGCCGGATTCGCCCTCGGCTTCACTGCGGCCATCGCCAAGCCCCAACTCGTCATCGGCATCGCCGCGTACATGGTCGGCCGCCGCGACTGGCGGGCGGTCATCGGCGCGATCCTGGGCGCGGCGGTGAGTCTCGGGATCGGGGTGATCGGCGCCGGAACCCACTCTCTGGGCTCGTTTCTGACGGCGATCGCGATGCCGAGCAACTCCCCGACCGCGCAGATGCAGGGAACGAGTGGCCTCTTCGGCTCGCTGCTCGGGCACGCGTCCGGGGTGTTCCTGCTTGCCGTGGGGGCAGCGATCGCAGCCGCGGCCGTCGCCGGATGGCTGGGAACGGTCGCCCACCGGCGCCCCGACCTCTTCGAGCCGTCGCTCTGCGCGGCGGTGGCGCTCTCACTCTTCGCTTCACCCCACCTGCTCGGACATGACCTGACGCTGCTTGCCCCGGTTCTCGTCGTAGGGCTCGCCTGGCTGGCCGGCCGACCAGACGAGCGTCCGTGGCCCGGTCTGGCAACCATCGGCGTCCTCGCGGTCTGGGCTCTGCTCTCGCTCGCCAGCCTCGGCGACCTGTCTCAGAACACAGTCGGATTCCCGGGCAGAGCCACTCCGTGGGTGCTGCTGCTGACGGCGGCAGCCTGGTGCGCCCTGGTCGTGCGCGCCGCTCGACCCGAGATCGCCGGCAGACAGCGCGTGATACCCGCGGTCGCAACCTCGGCGCGCGACCCGCGTTAAGTCAGCCTCGTAATGGGTACGTTCATACAGATGAAAGCCGCGGCGATCACCATGAGAATCGCACCATGAACAGAGGCGGCATCCAGATCGCGCGCATCGCCGGGATCAAAGTCACGGCGGACTGGAGCGTGCTCTTGATCGGTGCTCTCCTCGCCTACGGCGTGGCTGGGGGCGCTGTGCCCGCAGCGGTACCGGGAACGCCGGTCTGGCTCGCCTGGGTCGTCGGGGTGATCGCCGCGTCACTCCTGATCGTTTCGCTGACAGCCCATGAGATGGCTCATGCGCTGCTTGCGCGGCGGCGTGGCGTGGCCGTCGAGGGCATCAAGCTGTGGCTCTTCGGTGGCGTCGCTCAGATGGGCGGTGACTGGCTCAACGCAAGGACCGAGATGCTGGTCGCGGCGGTCGGACCAGCCGTGACGGCGGCGCTGGCCGTCGTCTTCGTCGGAGCCTCGTGGCTCCTGGTGCAGGTCGGCGCTCCGCCTCTCGTGATCGTCGTCGCGGAGTGGCTCGCCGCCGTGAATATGCTGCTGCTCGTCTTCAACCTCATTCCGGCGTTTCCCCTGGACGGCGGACGCATCCTTCGCGGCTTCATCTGGAGCAGGACCAAGAATCGGACCACCGCCACGGTCGCCGCTGCGCGGGCGGGACGTTTCTTCGCGGTGCTGCTGATCGGCCTCGGCGTCCTCGACCTCTTCTTCCTCGATCCGGTGGGCGGGCTCTGGCTCATGCTCATCGGCTGGTTCCTCGACAGCGCCGCCCGCGGGGAGGCGAACGGGGAGCAGGCCCGCCACGCGCTGGAAGGTGTGCTCGTCGGGGACGCCATGTCGAAGAACCCGGTCATCGCCCCGTCGTGGATCACTGTCGAGCTGCTTGTCGAGCAGTACGTCATGGGCCACCAGTTCACGTCCTTTCCGACCCACAGCATCGACGGTCGGATCGACGGCCTCGTCACCATGCGCGGCATCAAGCAGGTTCCCCCCCAGCAACGCGGCAACCGCCGCGCCATCGACATCGCGATCCCCGCCGACCGCGTCCCGATTGCCCGTCAGGACGAGCAGCTCACCGACCTGCTCAAGCGCATCGGCCCCGCGTCCGACGGACGGGCGATGGTCTACGACGGGGGAACGCTCGTCGGAATCGTCTCGCCGAGCGATGTTGCGCGCCTCTTCCACGGCGGGCCGGGAAGAATGGCCGCGCGCGCAGCCGCCTAGCTCGGCTTGGCTTCCTCGCCGCCGACGCTGAGGATCAACTTGCCGAAGTTCTCGCCGCTGTACAGCGTGAGCAGTGTCTCGGGAAAGCGCTCGATCCCGGTGACCACGTGCTCGAGCGATTGCAGCCGGCCGTCAGCGATCCAACCGGCCATCTCCTGCGTGGCTTCGGCGTAGCGCGTGGCGTAGTCGAAGACCACGAAGCCCTCCATGCGGGCGCGGTCGACGAGCAGGGTCATGTAGTTCGCCGGTCCGCGCACCGGGCCGTCATTGTTGTACTGCGAGATGGATCCGCAGATGACGATGCGCGCGTGGCGCGCGAGCCTGGTGAGCACGATGTCGAGAATTTCGCCGCCGACGTTGTCGAAGTACACGTCCACGCGATCCGGACAGTGCTCGCGAAGGGCCGCGCGGACATCCTCGCTCTTGTAGTCGACCGCGGCGTCGAATCCGAGCTCATCGACGATGAACCGGCACTTCTCCGCCCCGCCGGCGATGCCGACAACCCGGCAGCCCTTGATCTTCGCGATCTGACCCACGAGCTGACCCACCGCGCCGGCGGCCGCCGAGACGACAACCGTCTCGCCCGCGACCGGACGGCCGACATCGAGGAGCCCGAAATACGCGGTCATCCCCGGCATGCCGAGGACACTCAGGTACTGGGGAAGCGGCGCCGTCTCGGGCGCCACGCGGATCACGCCCCGGCCATCGCTGATCGCGTACTCCTGCACGCCGAAGATCCCGCTGACGTGGTCGCCGACGGTAAAGCCCGGATGCCTCGAGGCGACAACGCTGCCGATGCCGCCCGCGCGCATGACCTCTCCGATGCCGACGGGCGGCACGTAGGACCGTCCGTCGTTCATCCAGCCGCGCATCGCCGGGTCGAGTGAGACGTAGAGGACACGCACGAGCAAGTTCCCATCCTCGGGCTCCGGGACGGCCTCGGTGCGGAATTCCCAGTCGGTCGCTTTCGGAAGTCCCTTCGGGCGTGCCGCGAGACGCCACTGACGGTTCACGGGGGCGCCGGTCGGCGCTGATGTGGAGGACATCGCATCAGACTACGCGCAGGGGGCTGGTAGGCTCTGGCCGATGCTGAGCGCAGGGCTGATCCTCTTCCTGGCCGCCCTGCAAGGAGTCACCGAACTCTTTCCGGTGTCGTCGCTCGGTCACGCGGTGGTGGTGCCCCCGCTCATCGGGCTCAACTTCCAGGAGAGCAGTCCCGCGTTCGTCCCGGTGCTTGCCGTACTGCACCTCGGCACCGCCGGGGCGTTGCTCTTTCTCTACCGGCGCGACTGGGTCCGGATCGTGGTCGGGTTTTTCCGCGCGGCCGTGCAGGGTCGTATCGACGGCCCGGACCAGCGCCTGGCGATCATGCTGATCGTCGGATCCGTCCCCGCCGGCATCGTCGGGTTCCTTCTGCAGGATCCACTCAAGTCGCTGTTCGCGGATCCCCGCGCAGCGTCCGCATTCCTGATCGTCAACGGCGGCATCCTCTTCGCCGCCGAGATGTTCCGCCGCCGAGACGAGCGGCGCCGCGCCGTCGCCGGCGCGCCCGTGCTCGCCCACGAGGAGGACGATCCGGCCTACGAGCGCATCGAGGGCCTGAGCCTGCGAACCACGGTGATCGTCGGCTTCTTCCAGGCCGGCGCGCTGCTTCCCGGCATCTCCCGCTCGGGGATCACGATGGCCGCCGGTCTTGTCGCGGGACTGCGTCACGAGGAGGCAGCCCGTTTCTCGTTTCTGCTCGCGACCCCGATCATCCTTGCCGCCGGGCTCTTCGAGCTGCCCGACCTCGGCTCCGACGCGCCAACGCTGCTGGTCGCCATCGCCGCCGCGGCCTTAGCCGGTCTCGTCGCCTACGCGAGCGCCCGGTTCCTGTTGCGCTATCTTCGGTCAGGACGTCTCGACCCCTTCGCGTATTACTGTGCCGCTCTCGGGGTTGCAGGCCTCGTCTTCATCCGCTGACGGTCGTGATCTGAATGGTTGCACTCAGGAACGTGTGTTCGTACCGGCGGCTCGACCGCAATCACAGGGGGTTTTGTCATGCGGGGTAGCCGCCCACTGGCGCTCGCGCTCCTGGCTCTGGCCGTGATCTTCGCCCTGGCGACGGTGTTCTTCTTCACCCAGAAGACGAGCTTCCTCGCGTCCGGCAAACCGGAGCTGCACTGGAAGCACGCGATCGTCTTCCTCGTCCTGACGCTGCTCGCCGTGGTCGCGGCCAACTTCGCACGACCCAAGCCCGCGAGGGCCTGAGCACCATGCTGCCGTGACCCCCAACCGCGCGGTCGAGATCTACCGTCAGGCGTTCGCCGACACGCGCCGGGAGCGGCTGTTTCTGTCGTCCGTGTCATTTTTCACGACCTTCGCGGCCACCCGGGCAATCACACATGCCATCAAGGACGGCGTGGGTCCCTTCCACAACCTGAGTGTGGGTGGGCGCCATTTCCATCACCTCGTCATCGGGATCAGCGGGCTCCTCGCCACGGGCTACCTGTGGTTGCTGGAGGTCGACACTACGAAGAAGACGAAAGGCGCCGGCGATGATATGGCAGAGGACAAACACGGTACCGACGATGCGCTGGCGAAATTCACGTCAATTCTCTATGGCGGTTCCTCGGCGCTCACCCTCGACGAATTCGCGCTCTGGCTCGACCTCCAGGATGTCTACTGGACGAAGCAGGGGCGCGCGAGTGTCGACGCGGTGGTGCTGTTCGGTGGGGTGCTCTCGATCGGGCTCTGGGGCGGCCCGTTCTTCCGCCGAATTTACCGCGAGCTTTCGCACATCTGATCGCCGATAGCGCATCATGCCCACGTGCAACGACGGGGTTTCGCTGCAGCGCTCCTGAGTTTTGGCGTGCTGATCGCCACGGCGGTCAACGTGTTCGCCGACGGGTCTCAGAATCTCTATCCGAGTGGCGCAACCGGGTCCCGTGCCAACACGGAATGGCGTACCGGATCCTATGGCGCCGGTACCATCACTCGGCGCACGCTGCTCCACGCGTATGCCACGACCGGTGAGTTTCTCCTGGTTGGATCCACGGCGGTGGGAAAGGGAGCGGCGGATATTCTCATCTGGAATCCGGGACTGGTCACCGGCACGCCGGGCAACGAAACAATTCCCGCAACGTCGTCATTCTCGTGCGCAGCGCAGCGCACGCTCTCGGGCATCGCAGCGCAGGGCGAGATCACGAGTCGCGCCGAGGAGCTCGCCGGACCGGACACCGTGCCCGGCGGTGGCGTCAGCAACGGATACACGCCCTGCTACTACCCGGCGCCGTCCACGGGGATCTACAGCATCGCCATGATCGGGCCGGCGGGCATGGCGTCGAACGTCGACGGTGGAGTCAGTGCCGACATCGCGCTCACCGTCCCCGGTGACTTCAGCGCGGCGCAGGGAACGTCGATCGCCGCGTGGGACGTGACGGTTCGCGACAGCCTGACCAACGCGGCCACGACACAGACCGGACGCGTGTTCAGTTATGTGCTCTCGCTCTTCACCGGCGGCAATGGACTGCCGGTCAACTCGACGACCTACGCCGTGACCACGGACGGGTTTCGCTACCGGATCGACCAGCGGGGCATGGATCCGGACGGATGGGTCCAGTACGGGAGCGAGCTCGGCTTCATCGACCCCGACGGCACGACTCCGCTCTACCACGACGCACTTGCCAACAACACGGGGAGCCCGGGGCAGCTCACCTCGGTGGATGGTGGTGTCATCTTCGCGCCGCCGACCTACCCGATCTTCTTCACGCCGCCGGCGAACGTCACACTCTCGGCGCTCGGCATCCCGCTGACACCGATCGCGTCGTTGGTGAGCAACGTCAGCTTCGCGGGGAATGTGATCGGCAGCACGACGCTGTTCCAGAGCGGCGGGACATTCTCGTACACGTCCAACGTCGCGGGCGTCTATCAAATCATCATCAGTCGTGACGGCATCAATTACGACCCGACCAATCCGCTGAACCGCGTCCTCAGCGGTCTCAAGGGAGCGGGGACACAGACGGTGACCTGGAACGGCAAGGACAACTCCGGCAATTACTTCCCGACCAATGCGCCAGGCGCCAACTACCCATTCAAGATCGACGTCCATGCCGGCGAATATCACTTCCCGTTCGTCGACGTGGAGAACGACACCGCGGGCGGGCCGACGATCACGATGCTCAACCCGCCCGGCGGCGTCTGCCCGCCGTTCACCGGTGGATGCAGCGGTGCTTTCTACGACGACCGCGGCTACACGACGACCACCGGTGTCACCGTCGAAACCCCGGGCTCGGTGCTCTGCGGCACTGCGCCCCCCGCTGCCGCCTTCAGCGACCCGATCAACGGGTTCAACACGACGGGAACCCAGCGCGCCTTCGGCACCGCGACCGGCGGCAACACCAACGTGCCGTGCACCGGGAGTTTCGGCGACGCGAAAGGGCTCGATCTCTGGACGTACTACCCGAGCCACGAGGTCAACAGCACGCTGACCATCGTCGCGCCCGGGTCCTACGCCGACATCGCGGTCAACAAGACGGTCAGCGACGCGAACCCGGTGATCGGCGATGACGACGTCTACACCATCACCGCGCACGACAACGGCCCGCTCGCGGCGACCGGTGTCACGGTGACCGATGTGCTCCCCAACGGGCTCGTCTTCGTGAGCTCGAGCGCCTCGCAGGGCGCCTACGTCCCGGCGACCGGAGTCTGGACTGTCGGCTCGCTCGCGATCGGAGGGACGGCGACGTTGCACATCACGGTCCGGCTTGCGGCGACTGGTGTCATCACCAACACGGCAACCAAGTCCGGCGAGACGCAGACCGACCCGAACCCGGCGAATGACGTGTCGTCGGTGAGCATCACGGTCGCTTCGGCGCCGACTCCTCCGGTCCCCGAAACCGGCGCAGCGCCGGCGTCAACGATCCCCGCCGGGCTCGGTCAGGGAGTGGCACTGCTCGGTGTGCTGCTGTGCGCGGCGGCACTGATTCTGCGACGGCGCACGCTCGCGATCACCACGAATCGACATACCGGCGTTTCGCTGCCGCCGGCGGTGAGTCCCCGGAATGGAGGATCACCGCGGCCACCAAGGCTCGCGTGGCTGCGGGGTCGATCACGTCATCGACCTCGAAGTACGTTGCGGTGTTGAGCGCGGTCCCGCGCTCGTACATCTCCGCGACCATGGCGTCGAAGCGCGCCGTCCTCTCCTCGGCGTTCTCGATCGCCTCCAACTCCTTTCGGTAGGCGAGCTTCACCGCTCCCTCGAGCCCCATACCACCGAATTCGCCGGTGGGCCATGCGACGGTCATCAACGGCGCGCGAAAGCTCCCGCCGGCCATCGCCTGCGCGCCGAGTCCATATCCTTTGCGCAACACCACGGTCATGAACGGCACCGTCAGCGCGGCGCCGGCGAGAAACAGCCGGCTCGCGTGGCGAACCAGCGCCGTGGTCTCGGCATCCGGACCGACCATGATCCCCGGTGTATCGCAGAGGAAGAGCACCGGCAGCCGGAACGCTTCGCACAGCTGCAGGAATCGCGCCGCCTTGTCGGCGCAATCACTGGTGATCGCGCCCGCGAGGTGCATCGGATTGTTGGCGACGATCCCGACGGAATGCCCTTCGATGCGCGCAAGCACGGTCACCATGCCTCGCCCGAAGCGTGGGCGCAATGCAAGCGTCGAGCCGGTGTCAGCGATGACCTCGATCGCACGATGCACGTCGTATGCGCGACGCCTGTTCTCCGGGACGACATCGCGAAGTGCGCGTTGATCGGGCGCCTCAAACGTCGCAAGCGGCCCTTGAAAGAAGGACAGCGCGTGCCGGGCCAGGCGGACGGCGTCGGCTTCGTCGGTGGCGGCGATGTCGATCACGCCGTTCCGCACCTGGACCTCGAAAGGCCCGACCTGGTCGGCGTCCACAACGCCGAGGCCGCCGCCTTCGATCATCGCCGGGCCGCCCATACCGATGCTCGCCTCAGGCGTCGCGATGATCAGATCGGAGCAGCCGAGCAGCGCCGCGTTGCCGGCGAAGCAGCGACCCGACGCGATCCCGATCCGCGGGACGACACCTGAGAGCCGTGCCCACAGCGCGAACGCCATCACGTCGAGGCCGGCGACCATCGCGTGATCCGTGTCCCCCGGCCGCCCACCGCCGCCCTCCGCGAAGAGCACGACCGGCAGGCGGCGCCGCTCGATGACCTCGAAGAGGCGGTCCTTCTTGCGATGCCCCATGACCCCCTGGGTTCCGGCGAGGACGGTGTAGTCATACGAGAGCACAGCGCAGTGGGCGCGATCCTCGCCGACCAGCGCCGTGTTCACGCGCGCGGTCCCGGCAACGAGGCCGTCCGCCGGAGTCCGCCGCACGAGGTCATCAACAGTGCGCCGGCCGCGCTGCGCTGCGATCGCCAGGCCGCCGTACTCCACAAAGCTGTCCGGGTCGCACAGGTCCGCGAGATTCTCTCGCGCCGTCCTGCGTCCGGCCGCGTGGCGGGCGTCGACGACCTCGCCGCGAGCCTCGTCACCGATCAGGGCTCGCCGGCGCAGCGTTTCTGTGAGATCGGGACGCGGTGTCTCTTCGTCGGTCATCGGATGAGCTTAGGGCGCCGGTAAGCTGTCGGCAGTGGCCGATATCGACGCCGCGCTCGCCGGAACGGCACCTGCACGTCGCATCAGCGACCAGCTCGCCCGCCATGCCCTGGCGAAACCCGAGGCGTGGGAGGACGAACCCTGGGAAGGGGATCGTGTTGCCAAGGTGCGGAAGAAGATCTTCGTGTTCCTGCCGTCCAACGATGCGGGTTCGCTCGGTGTGAAGATCCCGCACTCCCGCGTGTACGCCGCGACGCTGCCCTGCGCGGTGCCGATGGCGTATGGCCTTGGCAAGCACGGGTGGGTGACGATCCATCTCGACCACACGTCGCGGCCGGCAGTGGCACTGCTTCGCGACTGGATTGACGAGAGCTATGCGGCGATAGCGCCCGTGACCCTCGTGCGTCTCGCGGAGTCGGTCAACGAGCCCTGACGCCCGCGGCGTCTGGCAAGCGGGCGCAACTCCCCTGGCTCCATGACGGGGGGATCGGATCCCAGAACGCTGCAGAGCACGTTCGTCAGGGTGGCGGCTCCACCACGGCAACGCGGTCAGCGATATGGATGCGCCACCCCTCCTCATGGACGCGGCGGTGGTGCCGACGGCAGAGGGAGACCAGGTTCTCGAGGTCGGTGGGACCGCCGTCCCCCCAGTGGATGATGTGGTGACCGTCGGTCCACGCAGGTGGCCGGTCGCACCCCGGGAAGCGGCAGCCCTGGTCGCGCAGGACCAGCGCGGTCCGGATTGATGCCGGGATCGTGCGCGTGGCCCGTCCCACCGAGAGCGGCACCGCAGGCGCGCCGGTCATCCAGGCCGACTCACCGTCAGCAGACGGCGCAACCGTCACCACCGTCCGGACCGCGTCGCAGGCGATCCGCCGCGCCGTCTCGGGATGGATCGGACCCACGCCGCGCAACTCCGCCGGCGGTGCGATGGCGCCAGAGCGAAGCGGCCCGACGCCCCCAGTGTCCATGTGCACGGTGCCTGCACCCGCGATGCGCCCGTGCACCGTGTCGGAGCGCAGCGTCTCCGCGCTCACCGTGACCGTCAGATGCGGCCGCTGCCCGTGGACATCGCGGTGATCACCGCAGCGCAACTGCGTGGCGGCCATATCGACGAGCGCGTCGGCACGGCGCTCCGACGCGGACCGCGCCTCGCCACGATTCATCCCGTGACTCATCGCATCGATCGCGGTCTTGAGCAGGGCGCCGCCTTCGGCATCGAGCTGACCACTCACGACGAACACACCGCCATAGGTCTCATCGCAGTCGAACCAGCGACGCTCGTGCGCGTGATTGGCATCGGCGAGCACGCCGTCGGGATCGATGCCGAGCCTGGTGGTGCGGGTGAGGAAACGCATCTGACGAGGCTCGACCTGCTCCGCTGCTTCCACGAGGATGTCCTCGTACGGCCGCACCTGCTCCACCCCGACATCCCCGGCGAGGTGGGCGATCATCGTGACGTTGGTGAAGGAGGCGCGACCGGCACGAGCGCTGTCGAGCACGGCCGGGAGCTCGCCGAGGGTCCGGGCCAGATGCACGCGAGACGCGGCCGCCTTGGCCGTCATGCCACAGCAGCGTCGCAGCCATGACACCGTGCTCCCGCCGCCATCGGACTGCGCGCCGCGACCGGCATGAAAGCGGTGCAGACGACGGAGGCACTCGGCTTCGAGCCGATCGATCTCCCGCCGCATGTCGATGATGTCCGCGCCCAACTCGAATGTCGTGACCCCGTCGATGGACTCGTCGACGAGTGCGTCGACAGCGTCATGCAGACGCGACCTCGTGTCCGGAATCGCGAACGCTTCCATGGGCATATTCTACCAAACATCTGTTCGTCAGCGCACGGACTCAGCACGGACAAGGTCGCTCTCGCCGCAGGTTGTAGCCGCTTTCGACAGAAACGCTTCCGGGGGCGACGCCGGACAACGTCGAGGCCGTGAGCCACCGGCCGCGCCCGATCGTCACTTCAACGACTCACTGCCAACACGCATCTGAGCCTGCAGGGCCGCAACACTCGGCTCACCCATGGGAAGGCGAACCTTTCTTCTGCTCGTCGTGGCCGTGGTCGTGCTCGGCGTGGTCAACGGCGTCTTCCTCGTTGTTGCGCCGCTCCAACGGGCCACCTACGGCCTTGATGACTTCTCGGAATCCCTGACCGCACTCCTTGCAGGCGGCGCGTGTCTCTTCACCGCCGCCCGCGCTCACGGTCGGACCAGGCAGGCATGGGGCTTGATCGGTATCGCCGCTCTGTGCTGGGGACTCGGCCAGGTTGCGTGGACCTATCAGGAGGTCGTCCTGAATCTCGTCCCCGCCAACCTTTTCCCGTCCTACCCAGACCTCGGATACCTGACCTCGGTGCCATTCGCGATCGCCGGCCTGCTCCGGCTTCCAGGAGCGGCCACCACCCCAGGGGCGCGTGCGCGCTCGGTGCTTGACGGCCTGCTGATCGCCGGTGCGTTGCTCTTCATCAGTTGGGACGTCGTCCTCGGACCCGTGTACGCGTCGTCCTCAACCGATATCTTTTCGCAGATCGTCGGTCTTGCCTATCCGATCAGCGACATCGCGATGGTGACCATCGTGGTGCTCACTCTTTCGCGTTTGCAGGTTGGTCAGCGCTTACCGCTCGTCCTGCTCGCATGTGGTGTCCTGCTCAACGCGGTAGCAGACAGCTCGTTCGCCTTCCTCACCACCCTGCAGAGCTATACGTCAGTGAACTTCCCGGATCTCGGCTGGACTCTGGGCTATGCCCTCATCGGCCTCGCCGCAGTGCGGACGCTGGGGATGTCCGCGCACAGTGAGCCAGGCGAAGTGCGGCAACCGCGATGGACCCTGATGCTCCCGTATCTCACGGTGACCGGAGCCGGCATCGCAGCCGTCGTGACCGAGTTCGTCGCCGGGTCGCTCAACCGCGTACTGGAATGGGACCTCATCCTGACCATCACCGTTGTGCTCGTCAGGCAGTACTTGTTCGCGCGCGAGACGCGTTCCCTGAACGAGCAGGTCGCGCTCAAGAACGATGACCTCGACGTCAAGATTCGCGAACGCACCGGAGCGCTCGTCGAGAGCCTCGAGGATCTGTACCGGTCCAACGATGAGCGGACGAGACTGCTGCTGCGCCTCGTCACCGTCCAGGAACAGGAACGCCAGCACATCGCCGGCGTGATCCACGACGACATGCTGCAGTCGATGATCGCGGCAAAGATGCGCATCTTCCTCCTGCAGGGCGACGCCGAAACCGATGACGGGACCGCAGCATCCATCGAGGCATCTATCGAGGGAGCGATCGTGCGGATGCGCAACTTGCTGAGCGACCTCCATCCCCACATCCTCGAGCTCGGGTTGATCGTCGCCGTCGAGGAGTCGATAGCGGAATTCAACGAACCCGGGGGTCTGGAGGTCGTTCTGCGGAACAAGCTGGTCGGGACGCCTTCGCCAATCGTCGCCACCACCCTGTACCGGATCGTCCGCGAGGCGCTCAACAACGCGACCAAGCACGCCCCCGGCGCTACCGTCACAGTGCTCCTGCACGGCGATCAGGAAGCCGGGTTCGGTGCTCGCGTTACGGATGATGGACCTGGGTTCGCGCCGCGTGGGGACGGCCGGTCGCCCCAAGGGCACCTTGGACTCAGTTCGATGCACGAGCGTGCGCAAGCCCTGGGAGGGTGGGCTCGCGTTGACAGCGCGGTCGGAAGCGGTACGGTGATCGAAGCCTGGCTGCCACAGAGACCCGAGGTCATCAACGAACTGCCCGCGGCGTGACGTTCTCGTGACGATGCGGCCCGAGGCGAAACCCGGCCACGCGGCAGTCCAGAGTGAGCCGCAATGAACTCCGAGCCGCTGCGAGTGATCATCGTCGACGACAACGGAGAAGTGCTCTCGGCTCTCGGACGGATCATCGACAGGCAGTCCGATATGGAGTTGCTCGGTGTTGCGTCCAGCGTCGATGACGGCGTACTGATGGCGCGGCTTCTGCAGCCGGACGTGGTCGTCCTCGACGTCAACATGCCGAATGGCGGCGGACTTCGAGCCGCGAAAGAGATGGTCGCGGTGGTGCCGGGCGCGCGTCTGATCGCATTTTCGGCTTTCGACAAGATGCTCATTCGCAAAGCGATGACCGCGGCAGGCGTGTCCGCGTACGTGTCCAAGTCAGGCGACATCCGCGAACTCCTCGTCGCAGTCCGCGCCGGGCGGGATATCGACGCGTTCGCGACCCGCTGAGGGCACTCAGCCAGGTCGTCGCGAGGGGCGATCCTCGTTGACGAGGAACGTGAACAGGCGAAGGTCGGGTTCGAACGCATGCGGTCGAGACATGAGTCGGTTGGCGCCGACGGCCGCCGTCGAGTCCGGGACAGCCACGAAATCCAGCCCCGAGAAGCCCGCTTCGGTGAACCAGCGGCGGATCGTTGGTGTCAAGTCTGGCGTGAACGTGCCACGTGTCCAGATCACGGTGGCGTTGGGTGCGCACAGGGACGAAAGGTGAGCAGCGGTGTGATGGATGTCGTCATCCGTGATGTTGCCGAAGATGCCGCACGCGAGCACGATGTCCGCGGGGACCGCACCCGCGTAGGCCGTCGTCCATGAGGCGTCGCCGGTCACGACCTCAATCACCGGTGAGATCCGGGCCGCCGTGGATCGCGCGCGTTCCGCCAGCTCCGGATTCAGCTCGACCAGTCGCGCGTGGACGTCCGCGCATCTCGGGTGTGTGGGCAGCACCCCGAGCAGGTCGCGCCCGTCCCCGGCGCACAGGCTGATGACGCGGATCGGACCCGGCGCAGCGGAGTCGAGGGCTCGGCGTATCAGGTTCTGGACGACCTCGAGGCGCTTCGAGAGGGGTGATCCGGCGGCGTATCCCCTGTGCCACTCGACCCATTCGCTCATGGCGCTCCGGACAACAATCGAACTAACACAAACTAGGGTAAGTATCCCCACACCGTAGAAGGATCTGCTATACTGTCGTCATGTCCAACCGGAAGAACCCCACTCGTGGGACCGCATCGGAGTCGCGGTTCTCTGTCATGGAGTTCATGGCGGAGTTCCCCGATGACGACGCGTGCCTTGCCCATTTGTGGCGTACCCGCTACTCGCCTGATGGCGAGCATGCCCTGTGCCCCAAGTGCGGGGTTGAGCGGTCCTTCCACAAGTACGTCAACGGGGACGGTCGCCAGTCGTGGACCTGCACCCATTGCGGTCGCCACGTCCATCCCACGGCGGGGACGATCTTTCACAAGTCGTCCACGTCCCTTCACCTTTGGTACTACGCGCTCTTTCTCATCACAAGCACCCGATGCGGTATCTCCGCGAAGCAGCTCGAACGCGAGCTTGGCGTCACCTACAAAACCGCTTGGCGGATGTTCAACGTCATCCGCAACTCGCTCATGTCGCAGGACAACGCGTCCGTCGTTCTCTCTGGCGACGTTGAGATGGACGAGACCTACCTGACGCGCAAGCGCCGCAACTCCGACGGACCCGGCCAGCAGGGCCGTAGTCTCAACGAGCGCGTGGTCATGGGTGCCGTGCAGCGCCAGGGGCAGGTCGTTGTCAAGTACGTCCCCGCTGCCACCACGATCGAAGCGTCGCGACTCGCTCGCGTTCACCTGTTGCCCTCCACGACCATCTTCACGGACGAGTTCCGTATCTACGACGCGCTCGACGGTCGCGAGGTTGCCGCGCACTACCGGATCAACCATTCGGCCAAGGTGTACGTCGATGGGGACGTCCACACCCAAACCATCGAGGGGTTCTGGTCGCTCGTCAAGGGTGGCTTGCGTGGCGTCTACCACTCCGTGTCCACGAAGTGGCTCCAGTCCTACTTGGACGAGTACGCGTGGCGCTACAACCATCGCGAGTTCACCCCCCGCATCCGTGGCGTGAAGCGCGTCCCTGTGGGAGAGGCGAAGTTCCGCCTACTCGTCGCCCTTGCCGCTCGTCCGGTTCGATGAGGCCCCGTCCGTCTGCCGACCCCGTTACCGGGGCCGCTTATGACATGGACGCCCCAATGCTCGATTCCCGGATTCGTAAACGTGAACGGATCCGACTGCCTCTCCTCGCTGTCAACGGAGTCCTGGCTGATTACACCTTCGTGGAATGTCGCATCGAAGGCCCTGCCGTGGTAGTCACTCCCGACTGCCAGTTCGTCGACAACACTTTCGCGGACCACCCTACGGCCTTTCTCTGGCCGGTCGATACCGAGGCTCGTCCCGCCATTAGTGGGATCTTCATCCTCTCCAAGTGCCTCTTCGAGGGATGCCTGTTCGTCAACGTCGGCTTTGCCGGACCTATAGCCGACATCGAGCGATGGCGAGACGTATTGCTCGCGCCTAGGGCCTAGGAATCCGTCGGTGCGGCCTTGCTCCGACGGCTGGGTACCTTTCGGGGCGGCGGCTCCGCCTTCAGCACCTTCTCCAAGTTGGCCTCGAACTCGCCCCTTGTCGGAATGGGGATCTTGAGCCCCTTTGGCGTGTACTGCACGTTGGGCTGATCTTTCATGCTCTCCCAGCATAACGGACCCCCATGGCACCCGCTGTATTGCAGCTTGAAGGTCAACCGGGCACGCCAGCATCTGCGGGAACTCCAGGATCTCAGCGAGGCGTTTGGGGAACTCCACCCATACGACGTCGTCACCGGCAATGAGCCGGAATGGCAGACGGTCGATGCCGCTCAGTTCCCTTTGGTGACCTTCCGTCACGGCCCCCCGGACATCATCGCCGGCTGCCTCGGGGACTGTTTGCAAGCCTACAAGTCCGCTCTCGACCACGCGATTTATCACCTCACGGTCCTGTATCGGGGCAAAAACCATCCCGGCCTCGACAAGATCGAGTTTCCGATCATCGCAACGCGGTCGGAATACATAAGAAAAGGAAAGAAGTGGGTGAGTGCCCTCCCGATGGAGATGCAGGCATTCATCGAGGAATTGCAGCCGTATCTCGGACGTACCTATACGGAGCGGCAATCCCTCTTCGCACTCTGGGAGTTGGCACGTCTCGACCGACATCGCTACATCCACGTCATGAGCCAGGCGGTCATGGGACCCGGCACCATGTCCATCAACTCCGTCACCAATGAATCGGAAGCTCCAGCAAAGCTGCCGGGGGGATCCTCGCTGTTCGTGAGGTACACCGCGAACATCGCGCCCGGCGTGCAGATGAATGCCACAACGCCCCTCTCGATAGTCGTCAAGGAGCCGACCATAGGGATATTCCCGCTGCAAGAAGGCCTTATAGATATAGATCTTGTCGTTCGCGCCATTCTCGCCAAGCTCGCAAGCGGCGATTATTGGGGCTAGCCAGCGCGGCGTCACGAGGACGCCCCCCGATAGTCAGTTAGGGGAGTTCGTTGAAGGCTCCGCAGGCCGCGCAGACCAGGACGATGTTCCGAATCTGAAGTTCCCACACGTTCTCGGCCAGCGCGCTCTCGCACGATGCGCACACGAAGGTCGTGTCTCCGTCCCCGTACATCACGACCGTCCCCGGACCTTTGTGGAAGAACACCGCCCGGGTGTTCGGCTCTGGCTCCGGAATCGAGCGAAGGTGGATCCGCTTCATCGGGGAGCCTCCGAAGTCGCCATCCGTCTATCTCGTAACGCCCAGGCGGTACGTCGAGGGGGCGTCGGAAACGCCGTGTCAGCCAGAACCGGAACGTCAACCATAGCCACGTCCTCCTCATGAGTCGTTACTCCATGAGTGTAGACGCTTTCTACGGTGATGGGATAGTTGCCCAAACTAGTGGTGCCCGCTCAGGGGTTCGAACCCTGGACCTTGGGATTAAGAGGTCGGCTCCAGCCCGTTCGTTGATGCCCGCGGATGCCCGTATCGTATTCAGCAGCACCCATCACGGCCGTCGGTAGACCCGTCATTGCCCGCCACTGTTCGCACCTGTAGCTGTCAGAACTGCTGTCAAGTCGGCTCGGCGTGATCGCCCAGGCCGTCGCGGGAGACCGCGCGAAGCTGGCTCACCAGGACATCGACGGCCTCCGTAGGCACTCGCCTCAAACGGCCAAGCTTGACGGTCTCGAGGCGTCCGCTACCGATGAGGTCGTACACGAGAGTGCGGCCGCACCCCAGTCGGTGCGCAACTTCGGCCACGGTCAGCAAGAGCGGCGTCACCGGCGCAGTGCGTGCGGGAGTTCGATCATTGGCGGCAGAGAGTGGGCCTCGGCGGGTAAGTTCGGAGCCCGTCGGCGGCGGTGATGTGAACGAAAGTACGACTTGAGCCATGGACCTCAATGTACTGCCATCCGCGCTAACAGAGCGCCTACAGTTTTCCGTTGACCACACCGTTGAGCTCACGTAAAAGTCCGGCAGATACTTGACACCGCGGGTCCGGTCTCATGCGGACACCATTCAGCGCGTTCGTCGGATATTTGACCCCCGGTGGTGGTCGTGGCACGACCGACACAGGAGGGCCGAGGCTAGGACCAGTCGTCTTCCGGCCTCCGTAGCACCCCTGGCGGTACGCGCTCAGCGCGCCGCGCGGGTTGGGGGATCCCGGCCTCGAAGAGCCCCCGGCACCGGGCCAGTCGGCACATCCTGCGCCGCCTCCCCGCATCACGGCCGGCACCACTACGAGCTCCCACAGACACAGCTCCAGCGGCCTCACAGACACTGCTCCCACCCCCGAACTCATCACCCTCAGTTCCCGACCTCGCGCCTTCACATCACACACACTTTCACCTGCGGTTTTGTCGCCGTTTACGAGGCAAAATGTAGGCGCTCTGTTGTCGCTTGATGCGCTTGAATATGCGTGAAATGCAAAGCGTTGTTCATGACGAAACCGCGGGCGTGGGAGCGCGGTGCGCTGCATGCCGCCGAGCCCTACGCCGACGCAGCACCGGTCGGCCGCCCCGGTTCTGCGGTGGGACGTGTCGGAGCAGCGCACATCGGCGACGGCAGCAGGGTCTCAGCGAGTCAATGCCTCGATGGGCGTCCGCTCGCGGTCGCCTCTCGCTGCGACGGGCGAGAACCTGGCGAGCACGCGGAGCAGCGCTCGCACGGCGGCGTGAATGCCGGCGCCGCGCCCGCGCTGATCTGGCGGCGCAACGCCTCGCGCAGCGCCGATGGCGAGCGGCCAGCGCCGCGTTGACTCGGCTTCAGCGCGATGCGGTCGCGACAGCGACCTGGCCGGCGATCAACGCGGCCGCTAGACGTGTCGCAGAGGCAGCCGCGGAATGTCGCCGCCTGGAGGCTCCGGGTGCGGACTGGGGCAACGAGCTCCGGCGGGCGATCGAGGCAGCGAACCTCGCTGAGCGTCAATCCCGTAGCCGCCTAGCGCCGGAGTCGCCGGATCGGCCTGATCGAGACCGGCCGGTCCTTACCGATTCTCGGTGACCCGGGGCGCATGCTTTGGAAGCAGAAGTACGCTCCCATTGACGCAGATAGACTCGGGGTGTGGGTGAGGCGTCCAACGCAAGCCGTCGAGTTGAGCCGTGGTGGGTCAAGACAAGTTATCTGACCGCCGCCGTCGTCGCCGGATTCTGCGACTGGCTTTTCGTGTCGGGTGCCGCAGCCCCCAACTCGCACAACACCAACCCGGCGTGGACTGTGTACCTTGGTACCTGCCTAGCGCTTGCGTCCGCGGTTGCGCTCATCGCTGCGTTGGCGAGGGCGAGGCTGGCGCGGTTGTTATGCCGCGCGGCTGCTACCGGAGCTGCGGCGTGCTTCGTTCTTCTCGGCGCCGCGAGCATAGGTATCGTCTTCGCGCCGCTCGTGGCGTGGCTTTGCGTATCGACGTTCGCCAACGGGCGATCGTCCGAGAACTCGCTGTCTGTGTCCGTGACGGCCTTCGCCGTCGCGTTTCTCATTCCTCTCGTCGGACTTATGACCGTGTATCAGCGGTAAGCGCTCCCACCGGGGTACCCCTCGCTCGGGCGCTAGAGACGCCTTCTAGGCCCTGTCGGCGTCATGGATTCTGGCGTCGTCCCCTGCCTTGCTGGCAACCTGCCTGAGACAGGGTCGTCCACGCCGGCATCATCTCGCTTGCCCAGGTCGACACCTTTCCGAGACCCTATGTCAGGGTCGCGCCCGGTTCCCCGCGGACAGACTCGCCGTCCCGGGACCAGGCTTGAATCTGACACGCTCCTCAACGATCACCCTCGAACTGAGTCGTCTCGAACTCAAGAACCGGTAGGCCCGACTTCCCGCGCTCGAGGATGCCTTAGCGCTGTCCAGATACAGGGGTCGCTGCCACGGCAGGGAATTGAGAGTCATGATCTCGGCCATGGCCTCGAAGGGAGTGTGGCGAATGATCGGCCGGCAGGTACGGTCGCGTCGCGATCGGTCGATCGCGCTCGGGGCGGGCATCCTGGTGGCCTCGGTGAGTTTCTCGCTGCTGACCGCTGACGTCTCTACCAGCCAGTTGGAGGTGACGACGACCGTCGCCCACAACTATGCGCAGTCGTCCTACGACATCCTGGTCCGGCCGCGTGGATCACGAACGACACTTGAGAACAGCGAGGGGGTGATCCGTCCAGGGGCGGTCTCGGGCATTTCGGGTGGGATCACCCTCGCGCAATGGCAACAGATTCTGCGAATCCCAGGCGTGTCCGTTGCGGCCCCGATCGCAGTGCTGGGGTATGCGCTTCCCCAGACTACATTTCCGATTGACCTCACGAGCGATATGGGCACCGCATCGCATGCCCTCTTCCGTGTCGATGTCGAACGAGTCACCGACAACGGACTCACGCACCAAGCGGATGCTCCCGTCTACGTCTACATCACGCGTAATGCCATGGCGCCAGAGCCAACGGAAGGCAACACGCTGGCGGCAGTAGCCCCGAAAGAAGTCTTGGGGCCGGGTAATGACCAACCCGTGTGCGCCGAGGTGCTGATCAGCAGCAGTCCGTTCGACTCGACGGATCGTAGTGACGGGATCGCCGCCTTTGGGAATGTGGACTGCTGGTCGTTGCAGAGCGGCCTCTCGGGCAGCACCAGCTTTGCGCCGTTCGCATCCGGCCACGCAGGGGCGCTGGTTCCGATCTATCTGCCGTTTGTGATCGCCGCGATCGACCCTGTGCAGGAAGCGAAGCTCGATGGACTCAACGCCGCCGTGGTGTCCGGCCGTTACTTGCAATCCGATGATGTGCCCAGCTATCCGTTAGCCGCATACCCGACGTATGCGTCAGTTCCGGTGCTCGCATCGAGCCAACCGTATGCGGACGAAAGCATCGCGGCAACCGTGCAAGCGCTTCCTGCCACGGCAGCGCAGCGCCTCGTCCAGGGAAGCCCACTGCTCGGGAGCAACCTTGCCACCTTCCTCGCGGCGCAACCAGCGAAGAATCTTGAAAAGGTGAACATCGAGCCCCAACAGGAACAGAACGCGCTCCTCGACGCGCTCGCCGGGCCGGCGGAGGCGTCTCCCAACATCCCCGCGTATTGGTCCGTGGCGCCAACGACGTACCAAGTCGAACCGGATGGATCGCTGGTGCCAAACGAAGTCAGTAACGGAAATGCCACATGGACCGCCGGTGACTTCGACACCTACATCCAGGCTCCTCTCAGCGCCGAAGACGTGCAGTTCCGCAACCTCACCGAGCATGCAAGCCCGGACAACGCTGAAACGGGAGAGTTTCCCGCGCTGCTCCATTCGGTGGGAGTGTTCAATCCCAACAAGTTGCCGGGCTTCAACAGCACGGTAAGCAACGCCCTCAACGTCTTTCGCGCTCCGGGGCTTGAACCCGCGGACGCTCGTTCAGCGAAATTGCTGGGTGGGCAACCCCTCCTGCCGAACGGTAACCTGGGTGGCTATCCAACGCAACCGCCACTCATGCTCACCGACCTTGCATCACTTCCCGCCTTCGAGGGCGGGCACTATTTGCCCAACTCCGGCGCGGCTCCGATCAGTGCAATTCGAGTAAGGGTTTCGGGCGTCGTTGGCATCGATCCACTGAGTCGCGAGCGGGTGCGTCTGGTTGCCCAGCGGATCGAAGCCGAGACCGGTCTGGACGTGGACATCACCGCTGGGTCGTCGCCATCGCCTCGGACGATCGCGCTTCCCGCCGGTCACTTCGGACGGCCGGCTCTCGAACTCACCGAGCCCTGGTCAAAGAAGGGCGTGGCTCTGGCCATCATCCAGGGAATCGACCAAAAGAGCTTGGTGCTGTTCATCCTTGTCCTGGTGGTGTGCGTGCTCTTTCTGGCAAACGGGGCATATGCCAGCGTCCGCTCCCGGCGCACGGAGTTGGGGGTGCTGGCGTGCCTCGGGTGGGGTCGCGCTGCGGTGTTTCGACTCGTGCTGGGTGAGCTCGCGCTGGTGGGTCTCGTTGCAGGCGTCATTGGAGCAGCACTGGCAGAGGCCCTCGCATTCGCACTACGTCTGCAACTACCGTGGTGGCACGCGCTGCTGGTGGTGCCGATCGCTCTGGTGCTCGCGTGCGTGGCGGCGTTACTGCCTGCCTGGGCTGCGACGTGGGGCCGGCCGCTCGACGCTGTGTATGCGGTCGCGGGCGGGGGAGGCGGTCATCGACAAGTTCTGAGTGTCACTGGCATCGCCTTCGCCAACGTCTCCCGCCGCCCAGCACGCATTGTCAGCGGGGCAATCGGCTTGTTCATCGGCGTGGCCGCGTTTGCTGCGCTGCTCGCCGTGCAGCTGGCGTTTCAGGGCCAGGTGGCCGGCAGCGTGCTGGGCGACCTAGTCAGCGTGCAGGTTCGTGGCGTGGATCTCGTCGCTGCGGTTCTGGCACTCCTCCTCGGTGCCTTCAGCGTTGCGGATGTCCTAGCGGTGAATCTTCGTGACCGCGCTGGGGAGCAGGCGGTGCTTGCGGCCACGGGGTGGCGACCGCGAACACTGTTCCGCCTGGCGTTCACGGAGGGAATGGTGGTCGGCATCGTTGGCGTCATTGCGGGAGGTGCTGTAGGTGTGGGTGTGGCAACACTGCTCACCGGTTCTGCGCTTGCCGTCATCCCTGCGGTGGTACTTGCGGCTACGATCAGCCTTGCCTTGGTGGCAGCTGTCGTGACCTTGCCCGCGTTGCAGGCGTCGCGAACCGCGCCTGCGGCAGCGTTAGCCGAGGACTGAGCGATGCCAGGGGTTGCCGTTGTCGGACGTGGGTTGACGCGCGATTACCCCGCAGGGGAACGCTCACTCACGGCACTCGACCACGTGGACATCGACATTGACGCGGGTTCCTTGGTTGCGATTACCGGGCCCTCAGGTTCGGGGAAATCCACGCTGCTGCATGTCATCGGCGGCATGGACATCCTCACCTCAGGGACGCTGCGAGTAGGGGACACGCAGCTTGACGAGTTGCCTCCGCGACGGCTGGTCACCTATCGACGCAAGGTGGGATTCGTATTCCAACGATTTCACCTTCTGCCCGCACTGACTGCGGCAGACAACGTGGCCGCACCCCTGCTGCCCTATGAGGCGGGTAAGAAGCTGCAACAGAGAGCTCGCGAACTGCTCGAGCAAGTGGGTCTGGGAGACCGGGCGGATGCGCTGCCGTCGCAGCTCTCCGGTGGTGAGCAGCAGCGGGTGGCGATTGCGCGAGCGTTGATTGTGGATCCGCCGTTGCTACTTGCAGACGAACCGACCGGCAACCTGGACTCCGTCACTGGGGTAGCCATCGTTGATTTGCTCATCGACCTGCACACTCGCACTGGCGCCACCCTGATCGTGGCCACGCACGACCCGGCGGTGGATGCTCGCTGCGACCATCATTTGGCGATCCGAGACGGACGGATGGAGGCTCCATCGGCTGAAAGTAGGGCCCGAACGTTCGAGCGTCCCGCCTCGGCGTGACATGCGTTCTGTCGACATCCTGGATGTCGGGCCTTCGGACAGTGTTGTACTAGCAGGGTGCGCAGGATCCGTGGACGACTACGCGAAATTGAGCGCGACTGGTGACCGTTCCCAGCCCAGCATCTGCGTGAGATCGACACCCTTCTTGACACCCTATAGCGTGGTCAAGTCCGAACTCTGGCGGGCGGAATTCCTGTGTGACCGCCGAATTCCGAGTACACGGCGACCCTCAACGGGCACTCCCGAACGTACCAGGGACGAACTTGAAAACCGGCGGGCGCAGGAGACTACTTTGCGAGGTCTGCCAGCAGGCTCTTCAACTGAAGCGCGCGGGTACCTCGCTGGCGGTCCAGTGCTTCGCGCATTACGGCCAAAGCGGCGCTTTGCCACTCGTTGTAGGGCATGTTCTCTCTTCCGGCCAACGCGCGGGCAAGTTCAAGCGGTCGCTCGGTCTGGTCGAGATTCAGCCTGGGAGATGGCAGAAAAATAACCGTCGGCGAATAGTCGGCTGACCGCATTCGTTTTGCGATTTGTGGGGCATATGCCATCAACTGACCCCATTCGGCGAGCGGATCTTCGACGGGCTGCCGCCATGTGACCACCGTCAACTCGGTGAGTGCAATGGCGACAAGTTCCTCGCGCTGGGTGAACTGCGCCAAGTCGCGCGTGACTACGGCGTCGAATCCACCGAGTTTCGCCACGAGATAAAGCATCCAGTCGGGAGTCGATGTTCGCGCGAGGCTGGGCGCAAACGCGCTGAAGTGCTGAAACTCGATCGTGCGCATGAACATGGTCGGCTCGATGCCTGGCGGCGGGTTCGGAAAGCCCTGATCGAGTAGGAATCGGAGCGGACGAGGGTCACGCTGCAAGCGCGAGACCTTGCAGCCTCCTCTCGAGATCCAGGGCGTCGGTCACGGCCGCCGGCTTCAGGAAGGGGTAGAGGTGGAGGATCTCGCGGCTGTCCAGGCCACGATCCTCGGCGAGGCTGTGCAGGGACGACGTTGGCACTCGAGTTCCCGCAACGCAGGGATCGCCGCCGAGCACCCATGGAGAAATCGCCGTGAAGCGCGATGGGCGCAGAAGATTCGGCCCCTGCCATCGCGCGTTGTCCACCGGCACGAAGAGGTCGAAGTGGTCGACCCAAGGAACAAGTTCGCTAAACAGCTGCTGCCCGCTCAACGCATCAACGGCGGAATCCCCGTGGAGGAAGACCCGTCCATCGCTCCGCACGTGAGCTTCGTCCAACTTGCCGAGGTCGAGGCGATGGCGAACCGAGCCGATCATCGTGCTCGCATTGCCCGGTGCCATGTTCTTCGTTCTCAGCCACGCATACAGCCGCAGGAGCACCAGGTCCCGGTATGACCAGTACATCGGATGGAGGTCTGCGTGATCCGGCACGATCAAGCCTTCCCGAGCCCAGTAGTAAACGGTCGATTTCGGAACTCCGGAAAGCTGACTCGCCCGCACAGCGAGGTAACGCCCACGCGTCGAACAGAGAGCAAGTCGAATCTGCTCACGCTCCTGCTCACCCAGCTTTGGGTTGGTCCACGACCATGTCGGAGCGGTTGTGACTGTGGCTGTGGCTGTGGTCCGACTTCCGCTGCCCATGTATCCTCCGCTATCGCTGCGAGAGCAGCCCATCCATCCGCGCGGCCGCTTCCGCCTGAAGCCCAGGCATCACATGACTATAGGTGTTGAGAGTCAAAGTGATCTGCGAATGCCCGAGCAGCTCCATCACCACGCGCGGGCTCACGCCTTGCGCCAGGAGCAGGGACGCGCAGGCATGACGCAGGTCATGGAAACGCTGTCGAGGCAGCCCAGCGCGCGCCAGGTGGCGCTGAAACATGTGGGTTACTGTGCTGTCAGTGAGGGGCCGGCCAACCGCCGTCGAGAACACGAAGTCTCCCTCCTCCCATTCCGCGCCGGCGAGCAGCCGCTGCTCCGTCTGTCGCACCCGGTGGGCCCGCAGAGATTCCGTGACCAGGGCTGGCATCACGATCGTCCGGCGCGCGCGGGCCGATTTCGGCTCGACCAACCGCAGCTTCCCCTCGATGCGCTGCAACCCGTGGCGTATGTGGAGAGTGCCCGCATCGAGGTCTACGTCCTCCCAACGCAATCCCAGTGCTTCCCCCTGGCGTAAGCCAACGGCTAGCGCCACGGTGTAGAGGGGCTCGAGCGGATCGCCTCGCACAGCCTTGAGGAACAACCGAGCCTGTTCGGGTTCGAGCGGACGCACCTCGAAGCGCACGGCCCGCGGTGGCGACACCAGCGTTGCGACATTCCGCGATACCAGCCCCCACCGGAGCGCCTGGTTGAGCGCCGTCCGCAGGACACCGCGAATCATCGCAACCCGCCGCGGCGACAGCCCCGCCGCCAGCTTTCGGTTCATCAGTGCCTGGACGTGCTGAGGGGTGAGCTTCGCCAGCGGAACCCCCCCTAGTTCTGGGATCACGTGCAAGCGGATCAAGGATGCATAGCTCACGTACGTCATCGGCCGGATCGACGGTTTGGCCGACTCCTCGAGCCAGCTCTCGAGGTACTTGTCTACGGTCTGCCGCTCTCCCGGTATCGGGAGCCCATCCTGCACGGACTTCAGCGCCGTGGTCAGCTTCGCAGCCGCCTCTGCACGGGTCTTCCCGTACCTGAAAACCCGCCCCCTTCCGGCCACGCCGCTGACCTGGGCGACCCAACGGCCGTCCTTTCGTCGGTAGATGCTCCCTTCCGAGTTGCCCCGTCGTCCCTTCCGCCCGTGTTCGCTCACCTTCGTCGGGATCCGTCCAAGTTCGCCGACATTTGCTGTCAAACTGCTGTCAATCGGATCCGGCACGATTCCCGACATGCCCAGGAGTCTACGCTATTGTATTCAGAAACTGGTGCCCGCTCAGGGGTTCGAACCCTGGACCTTGGGATTAAGAGTCCCCTGCTCTACCAACTGAGCTAAACGGGCCGGGGCCCGATTCTACCCGGGGGTCACCGGCGCGTCGGACCCGCGCCGCCGCCGACACGCCCGGCGCGCCGCTCACCACCGAGCCAGATCATCGAACGGTACTGCTGCGCGAGGCGCATGCGGACCGGCGGTGGCGACGGGGAGACGGCGCCCGAGATCGGTGATGTCGTCCCTTCCTCGATCGCCCTTCGCAGGTCGACAGCGCCCTTGCCCGGGAACACGGTCAGGACCCGTCCCAGGTCGTGCTCGCCGAAGTGGCTGTCGCCGGCGCCGAGCGCGGCACCGAGCTGCTCCCGGTGCTCGGCGTAGAAGGCGTCGAGCAGCCCCCAGGTCCTGGGGAGGACCGGTGCCGTGTGGCGAAGCTCGATCCCGTCCACCCGGCGGCTCTCGAGCAGGTGACGGGCCTTCACCGGAGTCATGGAGGCGAACCAGGTCGGCATGAACGGGTGGGCGATGATCGCCAGTCCGCCCGCGTCGTGGATGGCGTCAACCGTGTCCTCAACGGACATGTGCATGCGAATCTGCCGATCCAGAAAGAGCCCGAGGACGTGGATTCCCGGCGGGAATGACGCGGTCACCTCCTCACCGCGGACGACGTCGACTCCGAGGGCCTCGCCGGCTTCGATCGCCGGTCCGAGGTCCGAGATCGTGTCGTGATCGGTGATGCAGAGCACGTCCAACCCGATTGCCGCGGCCGCGCGGACGAGATCCGTGGCGCTGACCATCCCGTCGCTCGCGAGGGTGTGCGCATGGATCTCGGCCAGTCCGAGTCCGTCCGCCGCGCGCACGCGTGCGGCGGCCCTCTGCTTCATCGATCCAGTGTAGGGGCCGCTGAGAGAGCGCTGAGAAGAAGCATTTTGGGATCATCTCGTGGCCGAGTTGTGGCAAACCGGCTCATATACTCGAGGCAGTGAGTGGGCCGACCCGTATCCTCGTCGTCGACGACGAACAGAGCATCACCGACTTCATTGCGCTCGGATTGCGCCATGAGGGATACGACGTCCGCACTGCGCCGGACGGACATGTCGCACTCCGGGTGGTGGACGAGTACAAGCCCCATCTCGTTGTTCTCGACCTGATGATGCCGCGCGTCGACGGCTGGCAGCTGTGTCGCGCCCTTTCCGGGGACCGCTCCCGCGGGATCATCATTCTCAGCGCGAGAGATGAGACCAGCGATCGCATCCAGGGTCTCGAGCTCGGGGCGGACGACTACCTCGTCAAGCCCTTCGACTTCGCCGAGTTGCTTGCCAGGATCAAGGCCGTGCTCCGGCGTCGCAACCCCGACCTCACCCGCGTCATCCACGCCGGCGACCTCAGCATCGACACCGCGACGCGAGAGGTGCGTGCCGGGGAACGCACCGTGGAACTCTCGGTGCGCGAATACGACCTGCTGCTGTATCTCGCCAGCAACGCCGACCAGGTGCTCCCACGCCAGCGGATTCTCGATGAGGTCTGGGGCTACAACTTCTTCGGCGACGAGAACAACATCGAGGTCTACGTTCGCTACCTGCGCACCAAGCTCGGCGACACCACTCACGAGCGAATTCAGACGGTACGTGGTGTCGGGTACCGGCTGCGCAGCACGGTCGATGGGAGCGACGCCGCGGCGCGGTAGAACGTGCGTCGCATCGGACACGCTCTCGCATCGTTGCGCTGGCGGCTCACCCTCACCTTCATCGCCCTGCTCCTGCCGTTGCTGGTCCTGCTCGCCGGGTATCAGTTTCTGACACTGCGGGCAAGCCTCATCACCAACCGTGTGGCCGAATTGCAGGCCGACTTCACCTCCGCGAAGCGGTTGATCGCGACCAAGGAGAAGGCGTTGGGCGCGACCACGACGGCGGCGCTCCGGTTGTGCGCGACCCATCCCGAGATCGTCGGCCCCGCGGTGGCGAACGCCGTGTCCACCGTCACGGGACAGACCGTCCAGGTGATCGTCTACGACAGCAGCCTCACCGAGGAGGCCGTCGCACCCGTCGGGGCGAACCCGCCGAGTCTCGACAACGCCGTGCTCCAGGGCGTGGTGGACCGGGGGACGCGCTCGACCGCGCAGCAGATCACGACCACGAGCGGTGATCAACTCGTCGTGGGCTTCCCTGTCGTCGCCGGGACCGGCGCATGCGGCGTGGCGCAGCTCTCGGTCTCGATGACCCCGATCACGAATGTGCTGCACGACGAGATCCTGCTCATCACCGCAGGGGGTCTCGTCGTCCTCGCGCTGGCACTCGCCCTGGGCGTGCTGCTCACCGGCCGGACGCTGCTGCCGATGCGCCGCCTGACCGCCACGGCCGAGCAACTCGCCGCCGGCGATCTCACCGCGCGGAGCCGCCTGACGCCGAGCCGCGACGAGGTCGGCCAGCTCGCCAGCAGCTTCGACCACATGGCCGATCGCATCGAGGAGGCATTCAGGGCGCAACAGGATTCCGAAGCGCAGGTGCGCCGGTTCATCGCCGACGCGTCGCACGAGCTGCGCACGCCGCTCACAGCGCTCAAGGGGTACATCGATGTGCTACGCCGGGGCGCAGGGCGCGAGCCCGCCGTGCTCGATGCCGCCCTCGAGTCGATGAGCAACGAGTCCGAGCGTATGCGCGTCCTGGTGCTGGACCTGCTGACCCTGGCTCGCCTTGACGCGGAGCGCGAATCGCACCCCGAGGACTTCGACCTCAACGCCGCGGTCAACGTGCTCCTCAACGAAGGGGTGCCGGGGATGCCCGCACAGGTGGAGCGCAGCCTCGGCCCGCCCCTCTACGTGCATGCCGACCGCGGCGCGATGACCACGATCGTTCGCAACCTCCTCGTCAACGCCTGCAAGTACGCGCGCGGCGCTGCCCAGCACTGGAGTTCGACGGCCGAGGCCGGTTGGGCGAAACTCGAGCTCCGCGACGAGGGGCCGGGTATCCCGGCAAGCGACCTGCCCCACGTCTTCGAGCGGTTCTACCGAGGCGAGAAGACCCGTGCGCGCGAGGAGGGCGGGAGCGGGCTCGGCCTCAGCATCGTGCAGGGGCTGGCACGCGCCCAGGGAGGCGATGTCGCGATCCGGAGTTTCGAGGGCGCCGGTACAACCGTGACCGTCTGGTTTCCGCTGGCGCCCATCCCGCCGCCACCACCGCCTACAGGTTGAACGGCGACTGAAACGAGAGCCCGCTCAGCACGGTCAGCTGCCCGGTGGCCATCAGCAACCCGAAGACGAAAAGGATGACCCCGGCGACGATGCTGATCACGCGGAGATGGCGGTTGATGCTCCGCAGCACCCCGCCGAGCCTGTCGGCCAGCAGCGCGACCAGCAGAAACGGGATCGCCAGCCCCAGGCAGTACAGGACCATGAAGGGGAGCCCGCCGAACTCCCGGTTCTGCGCGATGGTGAGGATGGCGCCGAGCTGCGGACCGAGGCAGGGAAGCCACCCGGCCGCGAACGTCAGCCCGAGGAGCAGACCGCCCGCAGCGCCGCTCGACACCGGAAGGTGGAACCGCCGCTCGCGCTCGAGCCAGCCGAACCGGAACACGCCCATCGTCTGGAGCGCGAGCACCATGATGATCGCGCCGGCGACGCGGTTCACGAGATCCAGGTTGCGCTGGAAGACCGTGATGGCGAGCACTCCTTCGAGCAGGTAGTACTCGCAGATGAAGACCACGCTGAACCCCACCACGAAGGCGATGCCGGTCGTCATGGCGGAAGTCCTGGCGGATGTGATCGTCCCGCCGGATGCGCCTGCCAGCGCCGGCTGACCCGCGCGCCCGCTCAGGTACGCGGCGTAGGCGGGCATGAGCGGAAAGACGCAGGGCGAGAGGAAGGACACGAGCCCCGCGAGAAACGCGAGCGGAATCGACGGTCCCGCTGACACCCCGATCACGGCGCTAGCGTAGGTCGGCGAGCGCTACGGAGGACCTTCCACGTAGTAGCGCTGTCGCCAGCGGATGTAGACGTAGAGCGCGAGCAGCACGAAGAAGACCTCGTAGACGAGCGGGGTCGGCCAGTGGAACGCGGCTTGCGCGAACCGCTGAATGCCGCTCGCCGGCGGAGTGCTGGCTGGTTTGACCGCGTGAGGGACCGGCGTGGCCGTCGGTAAGGGGGTCGGCACGGACGACGGCACCGGAGCGCCCGAAGCCTCGGCGATCAGCTGCGGCGGCGCCGGCGCGGTGGTGTCACTCTCGAGATAGACGTGGCTGCCCCCCGTCGGCGGGTTGAGCGCCACCACGACCTCCGGGGGCGTCGTCGTCGCGACCGCGATCGCGTCGACGTTCTTGCTCTCGTTCGGCAGTCCAGTGTCGGCCCTGTGATACGTCAGGCCGCCATCGGTCGACCGGTAGAAGTCGCCGCCGGTGCTGCCGCCGGCATCGGCCCCGGCATAGGCGAGGTTGGGATCGAGCGGTCCGAACTGCGCGACCGTGAGCGTCAGCGCGGCCGGAACGCCGGTTCCGGCAGTCCAGGTCGCGCCGGTGTCGCCGCTCCGGAAGATTCCCTGCGACGTTGCGACGATCAATGGTCGCTGCGGCACGGCTGCGTCGATCTGGCCGGCTGTGATCGATGAGACGACCGATCCAGACGGCAGCCCGGATTGGAGCACTTCCCATGCACCGCCACCGGTGCTGCTGAAGAGGTATCCGGAGGCAAGCGTGCCACTGATTGCTCCGTCGGCACCGGCGATGACCGTGAACTGCGGGTCGTTGGCCGCAACGGCGACGGCCGCGATCGAATACCGGTCGAGCCCGCCGTCGTGCCAGACAAGGCCGTTGGGACTCAGCGCGACCCCCGCATTCGTGCCGGCCGCGATGCCATCGAGCCCGAACGCGAGCGCACGCACGTCGAGGTTGCCGAGCCCACTTGACGCGTCCACCCAGGTGGCACCGGCGTCCGTGCTCGCGTAGACCCCCTTGCCGTCGGTCCCGGCGAAGGCGTCATTCGCATTTTTCGCGTTGAAGCCGACCGTCCAGACCCGAATGCCCGTCATCGTCAGTGTCCAGGTCGCGCCGGTGTCGCGAGAGACGTAGATCCCGTTGTCCGTGCCGGCGATGATCGTGCTCGGCTGCGACGGCTCGACCGCGAGGCTCCAGATCTTTCCGGACCCGAGGCCGGGCATCGCCCCCGTCTCCGAGAATCCGACTGGCGCCGCCGACACAGGACCGCTCATGAGGCCGAGTCCGGTGACGAGCGAGACGGCGAACAGGACGGCGCCGAGCGACTTCCGGCGGCGGCGTGCCGAATGCGTGGCGGGCGGGCAGGCGTGGGTTGGGTGGTGAATGCTCAGTGCTGGGCGCTTGAGTGGGTCGAGTGAGAGTGACGGCGCCGCGAGGTCTCGCGCCGCAATCGGGGAGACGACCCAAGAATACCGCGCGTTCCGGGTTTCGCGACCGCCCGGTCGCGGTATGTGCGAACGAGATGCCAACGACTTTCAAGGACTACTACGCGATCCTGGGCGTTCCGCGGACAGCCACCGAGAAGGAGATCCGCACCGCCTTCCGCAAGCTCGCCCGCAAGCATCACCCCGATGTGAACCAGGGCGACAAGGCTGCCGAGGACCGATTCAAGGAGATCAACGAGGCCAACGAGGTGCTCGGTGATCCTGAGAAGCGCAAGAAGTACGACGAGCTTGGACCACGGTGGCAGGAGTACGAGCAGTGGGAACGCGCCGGGCGTCCGGGCCCCAACCCCTTCGAGGGCAACGAGCGTTTCGGGTATCGGACGGTCTCGCCGGACGAGCTCGAGGGCATGTTCGGCAACCGCGCGCCCTTCAGCGACTTCTTCCAGCAGTTCTTCGGCGGAGCGGGCGGCGAGGCCCCGGAAGGGTTCACCACTGGTCGCCCCCGGCGCCGGGTGGCGCGCCGTGGAGAGGACGTCGAGGGCGATGCCGACATCAGCCTCGAAGAGGCGTTCTCCGGGGCGGCGCTCACGGTCGACATGAGCTCGTCGGACGGTGCTCGCCGCGTCGAGGTGAAGATCCCCGCAGGGATCCACGAAGGTGCCAGGGTGCGCGCCAGTGGACAGGGCAGCGCCGGCCGCAACGGCGGGCCCCGGGGCGATCTCTTCATACGGGTGCACATCCGGACACACGCCGTGTTCACCCGCACGGGGAACGATCTCAGCGTCCGTGTCCAAACGCCGCTGTCGACGGCCGTCGCCGGCGGTACCGTCGACGTCCCGACACTGAGGGGCACCACCGCTCAGCTCTCCATTCCGGCTGGGACGCAGAACGGCGCCCGCCTGCGTCTGCGGGGGCTCGGGATGCCGCACCTCAAGGGGGACGGAGCGGGCGACCTCCTGGCCACCGTCGATGTCCGGTTGCCCCATCCACCGCCCGAGCCGCTGCTCACCTGGGCGCTGACCGAGGAGCACCGGCCGGCTGATCCGCCTACGAGACAGTGAGCGGGTGGTCCACGGTATTCCGCCGGATCGTGCAGACATCGCCTTCGCAGGTCGAGGCGATGACGTCGAGGGTGAGCACCCCTGTCCCGGGCCGGCCCAGCCGCACCTCGATGCTCACCGGGAGGGTGTCGAGCGCCCAGGATCGCGGGCCAGGCCCGAGGAGCGTCTCGGAATCCGTGCTGAGATGCACTCGAACGGGGGGCCCCTGCTGAAGGTCGAGATCCGATCCGGCGAGGTCGACGTCCGCCCGCACCGTGATCAGGGCTCCAGCAACGCCGGCGAGCGAAGGCCCGTCGGTCTGTCGATCGGCGTGCTGCTCCCGCACGCGGACCTCGGTCACCGAACCGCTGACTGTGTCCACCGTGACCACCCGGTGGTGGTTGGTGTCGGCGACCAGGAGACGACCGTCCGGGAGCACGTCGAGCCCGCCCGGCTCGTCGACCGGCTCGCTCAGGGGCAGCGTGCGAAGCACGCCGTCGGCCCAGATGCGCACGAGCGAATTGAACGTGTCAGCGATCGCGATCGACCCGTCTGAAAGCGCCGCCACCCCGAGTGGATGCTGCAACCTCGCTGTGCGCCGATCGCCGTCATCGGCGCCCGAGTCAAAGAGGCCGATACCGACAAGTGTCTCGACCTTCCCGTCACGGAGCACCCGGAGCGCCGAAACCTCCGAGTCAGCGAATGCGACTGCGCCCCCTTCGATCAGCGTGAGGCCGCTCGGCTGGGCCAGGTGCGCCTCTCGCGCAGGTCCGTCACGCAAGCCCTCGGCCCGGCTCCCGGCGAGAACCTCCACCGCGCCGCCAGCCGCGGGGACGACGACGATCCTGTGCAGACCCGCTTCGGCGATCGCGATCCGGCCGTTCGGGATGACCAGGGCGTCCCACGGTGAACGCAGCCCTGAGGCGAGCACGTGGCGTTCGCCGCCGGGAAGATCGACCCCCACCACCTCCCCGGCGACGGTGTCGCAGATCAGGAGCCGTCCACCGTCGAAGCGCACACCCTGTGGTTGGTGGAAGCCGCCGAACTCGTGGCGGATGCTGCCGTCGAGGTCACAGACGAGCACGCGATCATGGCCGGTGTCGGCGATCGCGATCCTGGCGCGGCCATCCGACGCGACCTTGCCGGGGAAGGCGAGCGCGTCACCTGTTCGGACAGGGACGGGCGCGAACGCCGGCCCGACAGCGAGATCGCTCCGGCCGTCCAGGAGTTGCTGGATCACCTCACCGAGCGCCGGTCCGTTGCCCTCGCCGGACGCCATCGCGACCACATAACCGTCCGGGTCGATCACGACCATCGTCGGCCAGGCGCGAACGCCGTACTGCTGCCACGTCTCCAGCTCGGGATCGTCCAGCACGGGATGCGTGATTCGATGACGGGCAACCGCGCGTGCCACCGCATCGTGGTCGGACTCGTGCGGGAACTTCGGAGAGTGCACGCCGATCACCACGAGCCGATCCCCGAACCGCTCCTCGAGCGGTCGCAGTTCCTCGACGATGCGCAGGCAGTTGATGCAGCAGAACGTCCAGAAATCAAGCAGCACGACACGTCCGCGAAGATCACGCAGCGCCAGCGGACGTTCTGTGTTGATCCACCCTCCTGCACCGCGAAGTTCCGGTGCGCGGACGCGTCCGAGTGCCGTCGTCATGCGGTCCCATCATCTCGCGATGCAGGTTTCTGCCCGCGATGGCAGCGGCGGGCGACTCCGAGGCCTTGATATAATCGTCATGGAGGTGGGTTGGTGCACCGACCCAACGTCGCTCGCGGACCGTATTGGGTCGACGACGCTCTCTTGAAACTCTCCCTATCCCTTCCTGACCGGCAGGGGGTGGCCCTCCGCCCCCTGCCACTTTTCCTGAAGGCTTCAGGCTGCTCATGCCTTGTCAGTCGAGCAGCGAGGTGCGGACCAGGGTGTGCTCGCGGTCGGGCCCGACCGAGACGACATTGACGCTCGCGCCGCACAACTCCCCGACGCGATCGATGTATGTGCGGCATGCATCCGGGAGATCCTCGTAGCGCCGGCACTCGCGCGTCGGAGCCATCCATCCGGGAAACTCCTCGTAGATCGGCTCGACGTGCTTGAGGTGCGAGATGTTGGCCATCGGATGGTCCCAGTACTCGCCCTTGCTCATGTAGCCGGTGCAGATCTTCAATGTCTCGAACCCGTCAAGCACGTCGACCTTCGTCAGCACCATCGCATCGATGCCGTTGGTGGCGACCGCATACCGCGACACCGCAGCATCGAACCATCCAACGCGGCGAGCACGGCCGGTGGTGGTGCCGTACTCGACGCCGACTTCGCGAAGCTGGTCGCCGAGCAGATCGGTCAGCTCCGTCGGAAACGGCCCATACCCGACTCGCGTGGTGTATGCCTTGAACACGCCGACTGTCCGCGTGACTCGCGACGGTGGTATGCCGCTGCCGGTGCAGGCGCCGCCGGCAGTTGGTGACGATGATGTCACATACGGATAGGTGCCGAGGTCGATGTCGAGCATCACTCCCTGCGCACCTTCGAGCAGGATGCGCTTGTTGGTGGTGAGCGCTTCCTGGATCAGCGGATAGATGTCCTGGATGTACGGATCGATGCGCTCCGCATAGCCGAGGTACTCGTCGAGGATCTCCTTCTCGTTGAACGGTTCGGCGCCGTACAGCCGGGTGAGACTCTCATTCTTGAGACGGAGCACGAAGCGCAGCTTCTTCTTGAGAAAGGCCGGCTTCTGAAGGTCGCCGATGCGAAACCCGATCCGCCGAACCTTGTCCTCGTAGGCCGGTCCGATGCCGCGCCAGGTGGTGCCGAGGCGGTCGTCGCCACGCATCTCCTCGCCGAGCTGGTCGAGGACAGGGTGATACGGCATCACCATGTGCGCGCGTTCACTGATGACGAGGTTCTGCGCCGGGATCCCACCCGACTGGAGCTCGTCCAGCTCGCGGAGAAATGCTCCGGGATCCACCACCACGCCGTGGCCGATGATGCAGGTGGTCTTCGGGTAGAGGATGCCGCTCGGGATCAGATGGAATCGATGTTCCTTGCCACCGGTGACCACGGTGTGGCCGGCGTTGTTGCCCCCCTGCGAGCGGATGACCATGTCCACGGTGTCGGCGAGCAGGTCGATGACCTTGCCTTTGCCTTCATCGCCCCACTGGCCGCCGACCAGGACTGTCACGCTCATTGCGGCGGGAAGCGTACTGGACGGGGCTGGTACGAGCGGTTTGTTGCGGTTCTGCCCCTGAGCGACAAGCATCCGATCGAACGGGTCGTTGTGGTGACGCGGCACCGGTACGATGCTTCGACGATGTCAACGTCCGATCCGCAGGTGGCGGGCTGCATTTTCTGCGCCATTGTCCGCGGTGAAGCGCCGGCGACCTTCCTGCACCAGGACGACCTGGTCGTGGCATTCATGGACATCCGGCCCGTGCAGCCGGGGCATCTGCTCGTCGTGTCACGGACGCATGCCAAGCTGATCCCTGAGCTCGCGGCCGCGAGCCTTGCCCGGCTCTGGTTGGTCGCGACCGATCTCAATCGCGCCCTGCGACGGAGCGCGCTCCCGGTTGAGGCGGTGAGCGTCTATGTCGCCGACGGCGATGCAGCGGGCCAGGAGGTTGCGCACGTGCACATCCATCTGATTCCGAGGCACGCGCACGATGGGTTCGGCTTCCGCTTTCCTCCCGGGTACGGGATCCGGCCGGGACGGTCCGAGCTTGAGCGGCTGGCCGGCGAGATTCGCCCGGATGGTCCATCGACGGATCTCTGGGGTGCCGGTGGCGACTGAGGCATTCGGCGCGCGCCTCGACCGTTATCGAGCGAAGCCATGGTGGCCGGCTGCGGCGACCCTGGTCATCGCGGAACTGGGGCTCGGGGCGGCGCTCCTCATCCCGATCACCTTCAGTGACCCGAACGGGGTGGATCCATACCTCGCCCGCTTGAGCGTGGCCTCTGTCCTCATCGCCCTGCCATCGCTGTTCGTGCGACGTCTTGGCCCGGCTCGCCCGATTCTGCTTGCCCTGGCTGCTGTGGCGACCACCTACACATTGCTCGCTGCGGGTCCGCAGATCCTCTACGACCTGCTGGGATCGCGTTCGGGGAGCTTTGACGCACAGATCTTCTGGGCATCGGTGGCGCAGTCGGCCGGGACCCTGCTGATCGCGCTCGCGGCCGTGCGCACCGTGGCGCCGGAGTGGCGTCCCTCGCTCCGAATGCGCCGTATCGGTCTTGGCGGCCTTGCTGCCGGTGTCGTCGGCAGCGTGGTGCTGATCGGCCTGGGTCTCGCGCTGCCGGCGAATCTCCTCGGCCGCGTTGCCCTGCAACCGGTCGCGCTCGGCCGCGACTTCCCGTTGCTCGGGCCGGCGAATGCGCTCCAGGCGTTCTCGCAGGAGGTCCAGTTCCGAGGCCTGCTACTCGGTGCTCTCGAGCGCACCATGAGCCCCCGCTGGGCCAACGTGAGCCAGGCGGCGGTGTTCGGGCTCGCTCACCTGGCGATCAGCTACGGCGGTCCTGAGGCGCCCTTCGTACCGATCACCTTCCTCGTCGGTCTCGCCTTCGGCTGGCTGGTCCGGCGCACCAATTCGCTCTGGCCGGCGGTGGTCATCCACGCTGTCGCGGACATCGCGTTGCAGTTCGGCATCGTCCCGGGGCTGTATGGATTCTGACCGCGGTCGCCGCGCCCTTCGCCTGACTGCAGCGGTGTGCGTGGGGCTGACAGTCTTCCTCCTCGGCAGCGCGCCGGCGCGCGCGGCGGACGCCTGGTGGAGCCCCGTCGCCCTGCAGGGTGTCGCCGTGACCCGTGTTTCTGCCGTGGGCAACACGATCATGGTGCGCACCGGCACGGAGACCCTGATGTCGAGCGACGGCGGAAGCACTTTCGCTGCTCCATCTGCCGACACGCCATTCCCGCCGACCGGGGTGGTGGCGATCGACTCGCAGCGCTGGGCGATCAGCGCCGGCGGCACCGTCGTGCACATTGCCAACACCTCGCTCCCGGGTGCGGCGGTGGCCGATCCCGGCTCGCCGGGTCTCGGTGCCGGTGCCGACCTCATCGCCTCGCCTGCTGCGCTCCCAGGGGTGGTGGTTGCGGTGAGCACCAGCGGCGTCGTCTGGCGTCGCGGCCAGGACGGCGACTGGAAACAGGCGTTGTTGCTGCTGCCGGCAAGCCTCGTCCAGGGCGTCCCACGGGTCACGTCCGTCACCGCCTTCACCGAGCCGCTCAGCGAGGCGATCTACCTCAGCACCGCCGGGTACGCCGTGCTGATCAGCACCGACGGCGGGGACGACTGGATCCGTGCCGGGCCGGGCCTCCCGGACTCCGTGTCCTCGCTTTCGGCTGACTCCGCCCGCCACGCGGTGTATGCCGGTACGTCCGACGGCCTCTGGGTGCACGTGCTCCAGGAGCTGCCGGCACCGCCCGCGTACCAGGACGCGGCGCTGGTGTGGCGCTGGCTCGGGATCGGGGCCGTGACCCTGCTCGCCTCCATTGCCGCGCTGCTCGGCATGCTGCGGCTCGCGCCACGCCGCATCGACGGCTGAGGCGCGGCGCGCGCTCGGGCGCTTCCGCTAGCGTGGCCGCATGCCCAATCGCCTGGCGGCCGAGTCCAGTCCGTACCTGCTCCAGCACGCCGAGAACCCGGTCGACTGGTATCCGTGGGGGGACACGGCGTTCGAGGTCGCTCGCCGCGAGGACCGCCCGGTGCTGCTCTCGGTCGGCTACAGCGCCTGTCACTGGTGCCACGTGATGGCGCACGAGTCGTTCGAGAACCCCGAGATCGCCACGCTCATGAACACGCTCTTCGTCAACATCAAGGTCGATCGCGAGGAACGCCCCGACGTCGACTCCGTGTACATGAGCGCCGCCCAGGCGATGGGCATCCACGGCGGCTGGCCGCTGACGGTCTTCCTGACTCCGACCGGACTGCCCTTTTTCGGGGGCACGTACTTTCCGCCGGAGGATCGCCAGGGCCTGCACGGGTTCCCGGCGGTGCTCCAGGCCGCGGCCGACGCATACCACGCCCAGCGCGACGAGATCGGCGCGATGGGTGAGAAGGTCCGCGAGGCCGTCGCGCCAAGACAGCTCCCCGAGGCCGGTGAGCCCACTTCCGCGGTGCTCGATGCGGCCGCTCGGAAGCTCGCCGCTGACACCGATCGCGTCCACGGCGGCTTCGGTGCTGCGCCGAAGTTCCCGCATCCGCAGGCGCTCGATCTGATGCTGCACCGAGCCCTCGCAACCGGCGACGCGGTCATCAGGGACGCCGCTGTGCTCACTCTCGACGCGATGTCGCGTGGGGGCATCCACGACCAGGTGGGCGGTGGCTTCCATCGATACAGCGTCGACGCGCGATGGTCGGTGCCGCACTTCGAGAAGATGCTCTACGACAACGCGCTGCTCGCGCCGGTGTACCTCCACGCGTACCAGGTGAGCGGTCGCGACGATCTGCTCGAGGTCTGCACCCGAACCCTCGACTACATGGCTCGCGAGCTGCGCCTGCCGGGTGGTGGTTTTGCTGCGTCACAGGACGCGGACAGTCCCGGTGGCGAAGGTGCCTTCTTCGTCTGGACACCCGCCCAGTTGCGAGACGCGCTCGGCGTTGACGACGGTACCCTCGCCGCGCGGGTGTTCGGCGTCGTGGGCGGCGGCAACTTCGAGCATGGAACGACGGTGCTGTCGATGCCGTACCCGCTGACGCAGGTGGCCCGCTCGATGTCGCTCGACGTGCCGGAGTTGCACGCACGCCTCGAAGCCATCCGCACGCGGCTCCGCGAGGCGCGGTCGTCACGGGCGGCGCCGGAGCGCGACGGCAAAGTGATCACCGCGTGGAACGCCCTCGCCATCCGCGCCTTCGCGGAGGCGGGGTCAGCCCTCCAGCGGCCGGAGTACGTTGCTGTCGCCGCGGAATGCGCCGATTTCCTGCTCGACCATCTGGTCCGCGGCGGGGTCGTCTTTCGCGTCTGGAACGGTGGCGAAGGGCGGATCACCGGGTTTCTCGATGATGCCGCCAATCTCGGTGACGCGCTGCTCGCGCTCTACGAGGCGACCGGTGACCGGCGGTACTTCGTGGCGGCGCTCGGTCTCTGCGAGCGAATCGTGACGCAGCATCGGGACGCCGACGGCAACTATTTCGATACCGCCGGCGACTCGGAGCCGCTCATCGTCCGGCCGCGGACCATCGACGACAACCCGGTGAGTGCCGGACAGTCGGTGGCGGCGGCGCTCTTCTGCCGGATGCACGCATTCACCGGTGAGGAACGCTGGTATCTGCGTGCCATGGAGATCATCGCGCCACTCGTCGGCGTGGTGGGGCGGGCGCCGCTCGCGGTTGCCGGGCTCGCGGTCGCAATGGAGCTCGCGATCGGACCGATGCGGGAGATCGCGATCAGCGGTGACCGGGGGGATGCTCGGACCGGGGCGTTGGTCGAGGTCGTGCAGCGCCGGTTCGACCCGTTGACGGTCCTCGCCTGGGGACCCGCCGGCAGCGTGCCACTGCTCGAGGGGCGGACTCTCGTGGGCGGCGCGCCGGCGGCCTACGTCTGCCGCGGGTTCGTCTGTCAGGCGCCGGCGACGGGCCCGTCCGAGCTGGTGGCGGAACTCGAGGTCCGCGGCTGACGGGTCAGAACTGCCCGCAGCCGGACGGTGTCGCCATCGCCTCGAGCGGCGGGAGGAACTCGAACGCCGGCAGGCGTCTGCGGTCATCCGCCGGGAGGTAGTCGCCCGTGTGCGGATCCTCGACATACTCGAGGTGGGGTCCGCGCGTTGTGATCTCTCGCATCGCAGCGGCGAAGCGGTCGATCTGCTCCACCGTGGTGCCGATGCCGAATGACGCGCGAATCGCGCCCGGGATCTCCTGGTGCTCGCCGCGCCGGAGCCGCTCCCGGATGGTGTGCGCCTCCGCGATGCTGACGCCGAGCAGATGCGTGATATAGGGATGCGCGCAGAAGCACCCGTGGCGAACGCCGATCGCATACTCCGCGCTCAGCACCGACGCCACGAGCGCGTGATGCATGCCGTCGACGGTGAACGTGCTCACCCCGAGCCGGTCGACGTCAGGGCCGTCCCAGAGGCGAAGACGGTGCAGTGTCGGCAGGTCGTCGAGCTGCTCGTCGAGATATGCAAGCAGACGCTTCTCGTGCGCGCCGATGTGTGTCATGCCCGTGCGTCCGAGCACAGTGCATGCGGCGCCGAGCGCAATGGCGCCCACGACGTTCGGGCTTCCCGCCTCGTGCCGATCCGGCAGCGCCGCCCATTGCACGTCATCGGTCGTGACATAGGTCACGGCCCCGCCACCCGCCAGCATCGGCTCGGCGTCGGCGAGAACGGCCGACGGTCCGATCAGCACGCCGCCACCGAAAGGCGCGTACAGCTTGTGGCCGGAAAGCGCGAGGAAGTCGATACCCATGGCCACCATGTCGATCGTCCGGTGCGGCGCAAGCTGGGCGGCGTCGACCGCAAGCAACGCTCCATGCTCGTGAGCAAGCCGGCCGATCTCGGCGATGGGGAACACCTCACCGGTGACGTTGCTCGCCCCGGTGATGGCGACGATGCCGATGGGGCGGTGGCGGTCCTCGAGGGCGCGCCGCATGTCGGCGAGCAGTTGCTCCGGCGACTCGGGCGCGTCGAGGAGCTCGACCCGTGCGAGGCGCCTCCAGGGGAGCATGTTCGCGTGGTGCTCGACGATGGTGCTGAGCACCGATGTGCCGGGGCGGAGCACCAGGCAGTGGGTCAGGAGGTTGATGGCCTCCGTGGTGTTTCTGACAAAGATGACTGCATCAGACGAGCGCGCACCGGTGAAGGTCGCGACGGCGGATCGGGCCGCCTCATACGCGCGGGTCGACACCTGCGAGGCGAAACCGGCGCCGCGGTGCACGCTCGAGTACCAGGGCAGGAACTCGATCACCGTCTCGGCGACCGCCTCCATGGCCGGGGTGCTTGCCGCCATGTCAAGGTTCACGTAGGTGCGCGTCTCGCCGCCGGCGAGCTGGACCTCGAGATCCTGGCCCACGAGCCGGGGAAGCAGGGGGCCCGACGCAGGGCGGCGGGACCCGCTGCGGGGCGAGGAGTCGGTCAGCATCAGGTCTTCGAGGGTACTGCCAACCGGCCCAGGAGTATCACGTTCGCCACGATGTCACCGCCGAGGTGATACGCGACGTCGATCCAGTTGGCGGTGTCGAGCATCACGGCGTCGCAGCGGAATCCCGGACGCAGCATGCCCCGATCCGTGAGGCCGAGCGCCGCCGCGCCGCCGGCGGTGGCCGCCACCAGGGCCTGCGCGGGGGTGAGGCCACCGAGCGCCACGGCGAGCGAGATCATCAGCGGCATCGACTCGCTGTAGCAGGTGCCCGGGTTGCAATCCGTCGCCACCGCCACCGTGCAGCCGGCCTCGAGGAGGCGGCGTCCGGGTGGTGGCGGGCCACCGAGGACCACTGCAGCGCCGGGGAGGATCACGCCGACCACGCCCGCGCGGCTGAGCGCCTCGAGGTCGGTGTTCGACGCGTGCTCGAGGTGGTCGGCGCTGACAGCGCCGGTCTGCGCGGCGAGCAAGGCTCCGCCGCTGTGGGAACGCTGCTCCGCATGGATCTTCGGGCGCAACCCCTTGGCCTTCGCCGCCGTGAAGAGCCGCTCGCATTCGGCCACGGTGTATGCGCCGACGTCGCAGAACGCATCGACGAAACGCGCCCGCTTCGCTGCGCCTGTGACCCCGCGCGTGCACGCGTCGTCGATGAACGCATCACGTGACCCGTCCGGTACCCCGTGGAGCGGGAGGTAGGTCGCCACCACGTCGGGAAGGTCCTGCCATTGCCGGAGTCGCTCAGTCGCGTCCAGCTGCCGCATCTCGGCGTCGTACTCGAGCCCGTAGCCGCTTTTGACCTCGACTGTGGTGGTTCCGCCGGCGAGCATGCGTCTCGCTCGTTCGCGGGCCGCGGTCACGAGCTCCTCGACGCTTCCCGCCGCGGTGGCGTGAATTGTTGCCCGGATACCGCCGCCCGACGCCGCGATCTCCTCATACGTCACCCCCGACGCACGCTGCGCATACTCGTCGCCCCGGTCGCCCAGCCACACGATGTGTGTGTGCGCGTCGACGAACCCGGGGAGCACGGCGGCGCCGCGAGCGTGGATCTCCAGCGCTCCGCGCGGGACGTCGGATCGGTCGAGACCGGACTCCGGCCCTGCGTACACGATGACGCCGTCGCGCGCGACAAGCGCCGCGTCCCGTACCACGCCCGGCGCATCACCTCTCTCAGGATCGCAGGTGCAGAGCATGCCGATGCCGTGAACGACGACGTCAGTCATGACTCGCGAGTGGTCGCGGCGCCGGGCGACGATCCGGCGTCGAGCATGGGAACCCGGACTCCTCGGGCGCGAGCGGCGTCCTGCGCCTCGGGGTAGCCGGCGTCCGCGTGGCGCATCACGCCGGTCGACGGGTCATTGGTGAGCACCAGTTCGCAGCGTCGCGCCGAGAGCTCGCTGCCGTCGGCGCACACCTGCGCGCCTGCGTGAATCGACAGCCCCATGCCGACGCCGCCACCGTGATGCACCGCGACCCACGTTGCCCCGCTTGCCGTGTTGAGCAGTGCGTTGAGCACCGGCCAGTCCGCGATCGCGTCGCTGCCGTCGCGCATGGACTCGGTCTCGCGCAGCGGCGATGCCACAGACCCGCTGTCGAGATGATCGCGGCCGATCACGACCGGAGCCGACAGCTCGCCGCTGCGCACCATGTCGTTGAACCGGAGGCCCGCAAGGTGGCGCTCGCCGGCGCCCAGCCAGCAGATGCGCGCGGGAAGGCCCTGGAAGTGCACACGCTCCTTCGCGAGCCCGAGCCAGCGATGCAGCCCGTCGTGGTCGGGGAACAGCTCAAGCATCGCTGCGTCGGTGCGCGCGATGTCCTCCGGGTCGCCACTCAGCGCCACCCACCGGAACGGTCCCCGGCCTTCGCAGAACTGATCGCGGATGTATGCCGGGACGAATCCCGGGTATGCGAACGCGTCGGCGAACCCTGCAATCCGCGCCTGGTCGCGCAGCGAGTTGCCGTAGTCGAACACCTCGGCGCCACGCCGCTGATACTCGACCATCGCCTCGCAGTGACGCGCCATCGACTCGCGCGAGCGGCGCATGTACGCCTCGGGATCAGCGGCGCGGAGCGTCGCCGCCGCTTCGAGCGTCATCCCGGCAGGGATGTAGCCGTTCAGCGGGTCGTGAGCGCTGGTCTGGTCGGTGACGACGTCGATCGCGAGCGACGATTCGAGCAGCGCCGGCAGGGCCTCAGCGGCATTGGCGCACACCGCGACCGAGAGAGCGCGACCCTCCTCGCGTGCAATGTCGCACCGCCTCACCGCTGCATCGAGTGTGTCCGCGACCTCATCGACGTAGCCGGTGTCGAGGCGACGCTGCATGCGAGCTGGATCGACGTCGATGCAGAGCGCGACGCCGCCACTCATGGTCACCGCCAGCGGCTGCGCGCCACCCATGCCGCCAAGCCCGGAGGTCACGACGAGCCGCCCCTGCAGGCTGCCACCGAATCGCTTGCGAGCGACCGCCTCGAAGGTCTCGAACGTCCCCTGGAGGATGCCCTGCGTGCCGATGTAGATCCACGACCCCGCGGTCATCTGCCCGTACATGGTCAGCCCCATGGCCTCGAGGCGCCAGAACTCTTCCCACGTCGCCCAGCGCGGCACGAGAAGCGAATTCGCGATCAGGACCCGAGGCGCGAGCTCGTGCGTTCGTGCGACACCGACCGGCTTGCCCGACTGGACCAGGAGGGTCTCGTCGTCCCGGAGCGAGCGAAGCGTGGCGACGATTGCGTCGAAGCATTCCCATGATCGGGCGGCGCGGCCGGTGCCGCCGTACACGACCAGCGAGTCGGGGTCCTCGGCGACCGCCGGGTCGAGGTTGTTCATGAGACACCGCAGCGGCGCCTCCGTCTGCCAGCTGCTGCAGCTCAGCGTGGTGCCGTGGGGCGCTCGAACCGGGCGAGCCCCGGCTGTCATCGCAGGGTCACCCCGGCGCGCGCCACTGAGTCGTGCCATTCGCCGTCACGTGCCCAGGCCTCGGCGGCCTCGAGGTCGCCGCTGAGGATGCGGTCGGCCGCGAGGGCTGGCGTCCGCGCGCGCAGCGTCGCGATGACCGCTCCGGTCGCTCGTGCGGGACGGAGGGGATGGCGCATCTCGATCGCCTGGGCGGCGCTGAGCACCTCGATGGCGAGCACCGCGCGGAGCAGGCCCACCGAACGCCGGGTGCGCAGCGCTCCCTCGTAGCCCATCGAGACGTGGTCCTCCTGTCCGGCGCTGGTCGCGGCGCTCTGCACCGCGAACGGGGTGGCCGCATGGCGGAGCGCCGCGACCATGGCCGCCGCGGTGTACTGAGTGATCATCAACCCGCTGTTGAGCCCTGGCTCCGGGCTGAGGAACGCTGGGAGACCGCGCGATCGCGCCGGGTCGAGCAGCCTGTCGACGCGGCGCTCGCTGATGGTGGCGATGTCGGCGCACGCCGAGGCCAGCATGTCCGCCGCATACGCGAGCGCCTGCCCGTGGAAATTGCCGGCGCTCACGACGTCCTCCCCGAGGACGACCGGATTATCGACAACACTGGCCAATTCATGGTCGACCGTTTGCCGGCAGAAGGCGACCACATCTCGGGCAGCGCCATGCACCTGCGGCGCGCATCGCAGCGAGTACGCATCCTGGACCGCGTGGCGGGACGGCCGGTGCGACGCGACGATCGGGCTCTCATGCAGCAGGGCTCGCAGGTTCGCGGCGGAAACGGCCTGTCCCGGGGCGGGGCGAAGCGCGACCACGCGCTCGTCGTACGCCACCGTCGTCCCCAGCAACGCCTCGACGCTGAGCGCGCAGGCGATGTCGGCGAGGCGGAGCAGCTCCTCGATGTCATGCACCGCCAGCGCGAGCATGCTCGTCATCGCGTCGGTGCCGTTGATCAGCGCGAGGCCTTCCTTGGGCTCGACATCGATCGGCGCGAGTCCGTGCGCATGAAGGGCGGCCGCTCCGTCGATCCGCGCACCGCTGCCGTCCGCGACCCATCCCTGACCGAGCAGCACGGTGGCGACGGCGGCAAGCGGGGCCAGGTCGCCCGATGCGCCGAGCGAACCGTGCTCGGGCACCCAGGGGACGATGCCCGCACCGAGCAACCCGAGCAGTGCCTCGACCAATTCGACGCGAACGCCGGAGAGCCCGGCTGCGAGGGTCCGCGCACGGAGCAGGATCATTCCCCGGACGACCTCGTCGTCGAGGCGCCCACCGGACCCCGCGGCGTGGCTCAGGACGACCGACCGCTGGAGCAACGCACGGTCCGCCGGATCGACCGCCCGGTCGGCGAGTGCCCCGAAGCCGGTGGTCACGCCGTAGACGGCGGCTCCCTCGCGATCGAGACGGTCGACCACCTCACGCGCCGGACGCATCCGGTCGCGAACGCCTGGATCCAGGGCCACGGCTTCGCGCTCGCGGGCGGCGCGAACCACCGCATCGATGCTCAGAGCGCTGCCGTCGACAGTGATCATTCGGCGAGCAGCCTACTCGTCCCCAGGCCCGTCGCCCCCCGGTTGTCCGGCGTGAACCGCGAATCGATCCGGCGCACACGTACGTTATGCGTCAGTGGATGCGCACCCCGAGCCCCCGCCGCCGCCACCGCCGGCGCCTCCGCCATGGACGGCGCCCAACGCCAGGCCATCCCGGCGCTGGCCGATGCTGCTGCTCGTCATCGCCGGCATCGTCACCGGGGGGGCCGGCGCGGCGGTGGGGATTGCGAGCGGCACCGCTGCTGCTGCGTCCGCCGCCGCCACGCTCGCGGATCATGGGTCGTACGCCGAGGCAATCGCGATCGACGACGAGATCGCCGGACGGACTGGACCGCTCTACCTGGTCGACCCAGGCGCCGCCGGTGATGCTGCCCGCGCGGCCGAGCAGGCGGTCATGGCCTGGGCGGCGTCGCTTGGCCGCAAAGGGGAGGTCGATTCATCGGTCGCGCTCTACCAGACCGTGACGGCCCCAGCGCTCCGGGGATCGGCGCTCGACGCGCTGGCGGCGCTGCTCCTCACAACCTCGACCGCGGACGCCGCCCAGGCGCAGTACCCGAACGCGATCAGCCGGCTGCTGGAGATCAGGAGCCTCGCACCCGCGACGCCGGGCGGCATCCAGGTGGCGCGTCTGCTACCCATCGATCAGGCTGGGGAGGCGGGACTGCTGATCTCGGCGGGACGCGCCGACGACGCAGTCGCGATTCTCGACATCGTGGTCCGGGAGGGTTCGGCCCAGGCGAGCCGGACGGCCGACAGCCTCTTCCCGTCGGCACTCCTGGCAGCCGGCGAGGAGGACCTCGCCCACGACGCATACCTCGAAGCCCTGGCCGCCCTCCATCAGCTGGTGGCGACCTTCCCGAACAGTGCAGAGGCGGCGATCGGCGAGGCCATGCTCGAGGCTCCGCAACCGGTCACGGGCACGCTGGTGACCCATCTCGGGCTCCCCGTCTCCGCCAGAGTCCGGCTCAGCTCCAACTACAAGTCCGAGCCCGATGGGATGTATCAGACGAGCGGTCCGTTCTACTCGACGAGCGCCGACGCGTCCGGGGACTTCTCCCTCAGCGATATCCCGATCGGAGGACCGTACGTGCTCGAGGTCTTCGCGGGCGGCAACTGGACCACGCTCATCAATCCGACGACCAACCAGCCCGCCGATCCCGTGATGGTGACCCCGCTCGTCCCGGTGGACCTGACATTCGTGGTCCTTTCCTCGTAGGGACCGTCCACACGGCTAGGATGGTCAGACGATGGGAGGGGAATTCGAGGGAGTGGTGCGTCTTCGACGCACGTCACATGCCCGTGGCGGTCAGGCACTCCTCGAGTTCGCTGTGGTGCTGCCGCTCTTCCTCCTCTGCCTGATCGGCGCGCTGGACGCAGGCCTCTGGGCTGTTCAGACGTCGGCCGAGGTGTCTGCCGTCCAGCAGGCGGCGATGATCGCCTCATCGGCCGGCTCCAGCCCCGTCTCGGAGACGGCGCCAGATGCCCGGGTCGTCGCAGCGGCGATATCGGGGCGGTTGCGGAGCGCGCTGTTCGGCACTGCCATCGAGAGCTGGTGCGCCACCGATGCCAGCGGCGACTGCGCCCCCGACACCACACAGCAATGCCCGTCGACACCGGCGCAGGTCCAGGCGGCCGACGGTCCCCGCGTCGTGGTGGTCTGCGTCAGCGAGGCAGACCCGCCCGCATGCACGAAGCCACCACCCGGGCAGTCAGCACCCTGGCCGATCGGCTGCGACGACTCGCCGATGATCACCGTTCGCGTCATCGGTTTTGTCGCCTCGTTGGTGCCACCCGGCTTCGGGCCCGGCGCGCGCGGATTCGAGCTCCCAACCGACATCTCGGCAACCACGCACACGCTCCGATTCGCTCCGTGAGGCGCAGCAGGCGCCGCGGCGACGACGCTCAGGCGGTCCTCGAGACGGCACTCGTCATTCCGATCCTGCTGTTCCTGGTCTGCAACTTCATCGCGCTGATGGTTCAGGTCACCGTGCAGGAACAGCTCAACTCCGCGACTGCGCTCGCCGCACAATCGAGATTCCAGGCACCGGAGAGTGCCGTCGATGCACCGGGAACGCGATGCTGCGGCGTGCATGGCGTGATGCTGATCACCGCGGGCCTCCCGACCGGTTGCAGGTATGCCGCGGAGACCTTCTACGGAACCATGACGACGTACGTTGGCCTGCTCCACTGGGACACGGCGACGCTCTGCACGTCGGGCGGCGACAGCGGGAACGCCGGCAATCCGCCGAGACAACCCGTGAGCTACGCCGGATCACCCACCGACGCGGAGGTGTCGTGCGACATCGGATCGATCACCGCCGCGGGCATCGTCGTTCCCGGCTACGTTGACCGATCGCTCAACCCGCCATCCGGGCTCGAGGTGGTCACGTGCAGCGCATCGGCGTCGCTCGATTTCGCGAACACGCCGCTGGCGTGGGGCGTGTTCTGGACGCCGACGATCCACGCGCAGGCGGAGGCGCTCCCGCCGCCGTTTCGCCAGTGAGCAGCAGGCGCGAACGGGTCGCGCATCGACGCCAGCGCGGACAGACGCTCATCGTCTTCGCACTCGGTTTCGCGCTCTTCCTCTTCAGCCTGACGTGTCTCGTCGCGGACTCCGCGTATCTCTATGTGTGGTCGGGCCGCGTCCAGGATGCGGCGCAACTCGGCGCGCAATCCGGCGCCGACTCGGTCGATCCCAGCTACCTCTACGGCGTCACGGGCCCGTGTCCCAACCCGGGTTCGAGTGCCGTGTGCACGCCGCCGATTGTCGATATCAGCGCGCAGGATCGCGACGGCACGCTGTACGCGTTCCAGCGCTCCTGCATCCAGACGGCAGACCAGTCGGCGCAGATCCCTCGCGACCCCGCGGATCCACTGGTGTTGAAGACGGTGAACGATCCGCAGGTGCCCGAAGGAGCGCTGTGCGCCAGTGACGGGTGTCATGTGTACGCGGAGGTTTCGCGAGTCGTGCAACTCCCTGTCCCACTGCCCGGATTCCCCAGTGCGATCACCGTGCGAGGAGTCGCGTATGCGGCCGCGGTCGTGGGGACGAATGTCGCCACCTCGACGTGCACAGGGGTCACCTGGGTGCCGGCAGCGCCGCCAGGCTGAGCGGCGCGAGGGCGGATCGTCGTTAAGCTCGGGCGATGCTGATCCGCGAGCCCGCGCTGTGGCGCGACCTACCGGTGCGAGGCGACATCCTCGCTGCGTCCGCGCGTGATCTCAGCGGACTCGAGGCGTTGCGTCTCGTGCGCGGACAGCCACCGATGGGCCGCCTGACCGGGCTCACCTTCGACGGCGCCGATGAGGGCACCGCCGCCTTCAGCCTGCCCGTGTCAGCCTGGTTCGAGTGGTCCCACGGCGGCGTTCCCGGAGGTGTGCTCGCTCTTGCGGCCGACGCCGCGCTGGGCTGCGCCCTGCAGTCGTTGCTCCCGCCGCACACGCAGTACACGACGGCGGAGATGTCGATCACGTATCTGCGTCCGGCGCGGATCGACTCGGTCGTCACCGGGCACGGCCGCGCGCTGCACACCGGGCACACGCTGGGCCTGTCGGTGGGGGAGATCATCGACGGAGACGGCAGGCTCGTCGCGTACTCGACGTCGCGGATGCGCATCTTTGGCGAGGCGGCAGCGAGCGCTCCGACGCGTGGCGGCACCGCGGCGCCGCCGGCGCGTGAGCTCGGGCCACATGGCCCGGACGAAGGGCTCGACCCGTATCTCCGACCTGTGTCGGGCGAGCGGATCGACGAGGCCGAATTCCGCCAGCGCAGCGGGGTGGAGATCATTCACGCGCAGATTCGCGGCGACCTGCCGCTGCCGCCGATGCATCACCTGCTCGGGATCGTCCCGACGGCGGCGACGCTCGGAGCGGCCACCTGCGCCATGCCGCTGAGCGGCTGGCTCGCCACGCCGTTCGGATGGCCGCAGGGCGGCTTCATCGTCCTGCTCGCCGACCTCGCGCTCGCCCTGGCGACCCAGACGACTCTCGCCAAGGGTGAGGGGATGGCTTCCGTCGACATCAAGGTCAACTTCCTGCGCCCGGTCGCGGGGGACGGCAGCATGCTGGAGGCGCGCGCCAAGGTGGTCCACCGGGGCCGGACGCTGACTGTCGGAACGGCGGAGATCCTCGGCGCGGACGGCAGGCCCGTGGCCCTTGCCACGGGCTCAGCCGCCCTGCTCGGGACCGCCTGACCTCAGGCGATCTCCCGCTCGCCGGTGCCGCTGCGGGGGCGACGCACCTCCTGCGCAGGCAGGCGTACTCCGAGGTCGCGAGCGATCTGGCGACCATCGGGGCTGCCCCACCCGCTCGCAAGGTCCCATCCGCGACCGGCGCGGTACGGGCCGCCGGTGTCGCCGGAGGTCACGTCGTTGAAGCCGCGACCGCGCCGGGCGTAGAGCGCCGGATGGGGCAGGCCGATCCGGTGTCCCAGTTGCTCGGAGACGAGTGTCCACAGCGCCGTGTACATCGGCGCCACGGCGCTCGTGCCGCCCGTGGACCGCAGCCGCCGCAGCGCGACCACGTTCCATCCGGTCAGCGGGTCGGCGTTGCCGGCGCCGTCCGGCAGGCCACGCCCCAGTGCTCCTCCATCCGCCGATCGCGGACGGATGCCCAGCGCCGCCTGATACGCCGGTACCGGGAAGACGGTGCTGACGCCGCTTCCGGCCGCTCCTGCGCCGCGGGCCAGCTCATTCCAGACCGTTTCGGTCCGGATGCGACCACGAGCCGCGAGAAGCGTCGTCCCGCCGCATGCCCACGCGTGCGGGCTCGACGCGGGGAATTCCGGGTGCTGGAAGCCGTCGACCTCGTCGTTCGTCGAGCCGGCGTCGCCGGCGGCGGCGCTGAACGTGACGCCGTGGAGCGCGCCCGTGGCGAACGCGGCATCCAGCCCGCGCATGCCCTGCGGCGACCAGTGGTCCTCAGGAGCCCCCCAGCTGATCGACACCGCCGCCGGATGGCGAATCGCATCGCCGGCTGCGGTCGCAGCCGCGTCGATGAATCCGCGCTCGCTGTTGGGCGCGTTGTAGCTGACGATCGTGAGATGCGCCTTCGGTGCCATCGCCAGGACCATCGCGCCGATCACCTGGTAGTCGAGCGCAACCTCGACGTCGGCGCCACTCGGGTCCGAAGCCGGTGTGGCGCCGTCGAGCCACACGTTGGTGATGTCCGGCGCCGGCAGCCCGAGACGCGCGAACGAGGCCGCCAGGTCGAATGGGTGCACCACACCGCCGAGCTCGATCATCCCCGCCACCAGCTCGACTCCCTCGCCGCCATTGGCGAGGCGAGGGAAGTCGTAGAGCGACGCCAGCTGCGGCGGGTCATAGGCGAAGACAGCGCCGCGGCCGTCGTCGAGCCCACGCACGTGCGACCGTGCGATCGGGCGGTCATCAAGCCCGAAGACGCCCTCGACGACGCCGTCGAGGTGCGCCGGGAGGCGGGCGGGACCGCTGTGGCCGCGGTACTCGACAGTTGTGCCGTCCGGTCGCGTCCAGCCGAATCGCTCGAGGTCGACCTCGAAGACGCGGGAGAGCTGCTCGACTCTTCCTCGCAGCATGAGCCGCCGAGTGGCCGCGTCCTCACCGGTGACCTGGAGGCCGGCGGCGGTCGCCCAGCGCACGACGCGATCCCGATCGGCGGCATCGAAGCCGTGGCGTGCGGTCAGCTGGGCGAGGTCGAGATCGCGCGCGCTCGGGTCGGGGAGTGATTGCAACCACGCGAGGCTCTGCGCCGTCGTCGGGCCGCTCCTGCGCTCTCGAAGCAGGAGCGTGACGCTGGCATCGGCGTGCATCTCCGCGTCGGTGAGCTTGCGAATGGTTCGGTGGCCGGGGCGCGTGCCGCCGGCGGGGTGGTAGGCGCTGCCGCGCAGCGGAACGGAGTCGGGCATGATCGCCCCCCTCTCGAGGACGTCGGGCGGGCGCCGCCGTTGCGACGGCGCTGCATCCCGACGTGGAGCCGCCCATCATCGAGTGGGGCTCGGGACACGAAGGGGACGTTCGGTGAAGGCGTGCCCGCGAGGAGTCAGCCGCGGGTTCGGGCCTGTCCGATTGCCTCGATGGCGCTCTGATTCTCGAGCGACGACAGGTCGCCGGGATCAGTTCCCAGGTACACGGAGCGGACCACGCGGCGGAGCACCTTGGCGTTCCGAGTTTTGGGCAGCTCTGACACGATCTCGACGGCGTGCGGCGCCAGCGCCTTGCCGAGGTCTTCGGCGACGCGACGCGCAAGGGCAGTGCGCAGCTCGGGTGAGTCGGTCACTCCCGGCTTGAGCACGACGAAGACGACGAGTGCCTCTCCCTTGAGCGGATCGGGGACGCCGATCGCCGCGGCTTCCGCGACTGCAGGGTGGGCAACCAGCGCCGACTCCACCTCTGCCGGCCCGAGCCGCTTGCCGGCCACCTTGATGGTGTCGTCGCTCCGGCCGCGGATGTACCACAGACCGCCCGCGTCCACCTCGACCCAGTCCCCGTGCACCCACACGTCCGGCCAGCGAGACCAGTACGTGTCGAGATAGCGGTCTCGGTCGCGCCAGAAGCCGTGTGTCATGCCCGGCCACGGCGCGCGGATCACCAATTCTCCGACGCGGCCGCGAACGCTCATGCCGTGCTCGTCGACGACATCCGCGTCCATCCCAGGACACGGCCCCGCGAACGCGCACGGTTGCAGGGGCGTGAGCATGTTGCCGGCGAGGATCCCGCCGGAGATCTCGGTGCCGCCGGAATAGTTGATCACCGGCAGGCGGCCTCCGCCGACCTTCTGCTGGTACCAGAGCCAGGGATCGGTGTTCCACGGTTCACCCGTTGATCCGAGGACCCGGAGCGAGGAGAGATCGTGCGCAACGACGGGCTCGTCGCCGTGACGCATCAGCGCGCGGATCACCGTCGGTGCGACGCCGAGGACCGACACACGATGTCGCTCCACGACCGACCAGAGCCGGTCCGGTCCAGGGTGGTCGGGGACGCCGTCGAAGAGCACCAGGGTCGCACCGATGCTCAGCGCGCCGCAGATGGCCCACGGTCCCATCATCCAGCCGATGTCGGTGAACCAGAGCAGGCGATCCTGCTCGCCGATGTCGAAGCAGTGGGCCATATCCTGCATGGCCTTCACGGGAAAGCCACCGTGGACGTGCACGGTCCCCTTCGGCCGGCCGGTGGTGCCGCTCGTATAGATGATCATGAACGTCGAGTCCGCATCGGTATCGGCCGCCGGCCATGCCACCGTTGCGTGCTCCGGCATCGCCTCGTACACCACGTCGCGTTCCGCTCGCATGGGGATGTGCGCATCACCGAGGTTCGGCACCACGAGGATGTGCTCGAGCGTTGGCAGCTGTTCGGCAGCCTCATCGGCGACGGCCTTCATGCTGATCGTGCGGCCGCGGCGCGTGAATCCGTCAACAACGACCAGAACCTTCGCGTCGCAGTCGTGCAGCCGTGACACGATCGCCCCCGCGCCGTAGCCGCTGAAGAGCGGCACCACGATCGCTCCGAGCCAGGCGCACGCGAGGAAAAGTGAGACGGTCTCGGGAATCATCGGCATGCACAGGCCGACGCTGTCACCGGTGCGGATGCCGAGGTGATGCAGCGTCGAGGCCGCGAAGGCGGTCTCATTCCGGAGACGCGCGTACGTCCACTCGCGGGTGCTCCCGTCATCGCCCTCCCACACGACGGCCGCTCGGTCGGGCGCGCGTTGCGCCCAGCGGATCACCGCATTGTGCGCGAGGTTGATCCTGCCTCCAACCCAGAACCGCGTCCACGGCAGCCCCGGGGATGTGTCCAGAGCGACATCGAAGCGCCGTGTCCATGCCACCTCGATGTCGTCGGCCACGGCCGTCCAGAATCGCTCGGGGTCCTCGCGCGCGAGGCGGGCGACGCCGTCGAGATCGCCGGCGCCGAGCGAGTCGATGAAATGCGTGAGCCGCGACGCGCCGGCCTGTTCGGCTGTCGGCGTCCACGCGAATCGCGAGTCGAGGGCGCTCATCTCGCGCTGACCATAGCGCGTGGTCAGCGGTCGATCGCCGCCATGTCCCAGTGCCGATCGCCGCGCACGTTCTCGGGGCTGGCCACCGCCTCGAGGCGAGCGAGGTCGTGGGCGTCCAGCGCGATCTCCGCGGCTTGGACGTTCTCCTCGAGGCGCGAGCGCCGCTTGGTACCCGGAATCGGCACGATGTCCTGCCCCTGGTGGAGCAGCCACGCGAGTGCGAGCTGCGCCGCGGTCACACCTTTCTCCGTTGCGATCTCCCCGATGTGCGCTGCGACCGCCACGTTGGCATCGAAGTTTCCATCGGCGAATCGCGGGAAACGGGCTCGGCGCGTGTCGGTGGCCGCGAGTGTTTCGGGGGTGAGCGCACCCGTGAGGATGCCGCGGCCGAGCGGGCTGTATGCCACCAACCCGACGCCGAGCTCACGCAGGGCCGGCAGGACGGACTCCTCGACGTCACGCGCGAACAGCGAATATTCAGACTGCACCGCGGAGATCGGGTGCACGGCGTGCGCCCGGCGAATTGTTGCCGGCCCAGCCTCGCTCAACCCGAGATACCGGACCTTCCCCGCCTCGACGAGCTCGGCCATGGCTCCGACGGTCTCCTCGATGGGCACCGATCGATCCAGCCGGTGCTGGTAGTACAGATCGATCACGTCGATGTCGAGACGCTGCAGGGAAGCGTCGCATGCGCGATGCACGTGCTCCGGCCGGCCGTTGATCGTCTGCGATCCGTCCGCCTGTCGCACGAATCCGAACTTTGTCGCCACGATGAACTGATCGCGGCGTCCCGTCAGAGCCTTGCCGATGAGCTGCTCGTTGGTGAATGGGCCGTACATGTCGGCGGTATCGAGCATGGTCACCCCCAGCTCCGCGGCACGATCGATCGTCGCTATCGCTTCGCTTTCGTCACGTTCCTCTGCGGTGCCGTAGAAGTCGGACATGCCCATGCATCCGAGCCCCAGCGCCGACACCTCGAGACCCTGCGTGCCCAGCGTGCGCTGCTCCACGTGGCGTACCTCCTGATCGACCGTCCCGCTGATGGAAGGATGCGCGTCAGGCGTTCGGCTACGCCACCTGGGCGATCGGTGGCATCGCCGCGCGTGCGGCGCGGCCGGTGTCAGACCAACCGTAGATGGTGGCCGCGGCCGCGATGAGCCCGGCGACGAGGAACGCGAGCTCGGTCCCGCCGACCTGCGCGAGCCACCCGGCGAGCAATCCGCCCAGCGGTGCGGTGCCGATGAAGACGTATCCGTAAATGCCGAGCACACGTCCGCGCATCTCATCGGTCACGGCCAGCTGCAGGGTGGAGTTGGACTGCGAGGCGTAGAGCGTGAATGCGACGCCCGTGACGATCAGCGCGAGACCGGCCGCCCACGCCACGTGGAGTGGTGCAAGGGCGATCTCCGACACGGAGAACAGCGCTGCGCCGATGAGCATCGTGTGACGGCTCGCACGCCCGAGGGAAGCGGAGAACAACGCGCCGATGAGCGCACCGAAACCGAAGAGCGCTGAGAGGATGCCGAAGATTGCGGGTCCACTGTCGAGCGTTCGCGCGGCGAGGACCGGGAGCAGCACATTGAAGTTGATGCTGATCGTCGCGATCACAAGCATCATCACCAGCACCGAGCGGATGACCGGCCGCCGCCACGCGAACTGCAGACCCTCGAGGGATCCGCGGAAGAGGTTCTGACGGCGCTGATCCTTGCGAACCGGGAAGAGGTCGTGCACGCGCATGAACCAGAGCGCGGCGAGCACCGCCAGGTAGCTGAGTGCGTTGATCAGGAAGCAGACACCGACGCCGGCGATGGCGATCAGGCCGCCTGCGATGGCGGGCCCGATGATGCGTGACGCGTTGAACAGGCTGGAGTTCAAGGCGACGGCATTGGGTAACTCGTCGCGGCCGACCATCTGGATCGTGAACGCCTGACGAACCGGCGTGTCCAGGACGGTGATCAAGCCCGTCACCCCGGCGAGGACGTAGATCTCCCACACGGTCGCGTGCCCGGTGAGGGTCAGGCCGGCCAGGAGTGCCGCCGTGACCATGAAGGCCGCCTGCGTGCCGAGCAGCACCTTTCGCTGATCAAGACGGTCGGCGACGGCGCCGCCGAAGAGACCGAAGAGCCCGTACGGGCCGAACTGACACACGGCGAGGATGCCGACTGCGAGCGGGGAGTGCGTGTTCTGCACGACGAACCATGCCTGGGCGACGCTCTGCATCCACGTGCCGCTGATCGACACGACCTGCCCGAAGAAATACAGCCGGTAGTTGTAGTGGCGGCGCAGGCTCAGGAAGGTGCGCGCGGTCGCGTTGCCGATCCCGAGGCTCATCCGGCCTGTGCCAGTAACGCCTCGAGTGGCGCGATGGCCGCGGCGACTGCGGCGAGGTCGGTGTCGGCGAGCCTGCTCAGCTGCGCCGACAACCATGCGGTTCGCTTGTTTCGGATCACCTTGAGCACGCGCTCGCCCTCGGGTGTCACCTCGAGGTCGACGCGGCGCCGATCGCGCTCGGCCTGGCGGCGCGTCACGAGCCCCGAGGCCTCGAGACGGTCGATGTGGGTGCAAACCGACGGCATCGAGGTCCCTTCCCGAGACGCGAGTTCCGCAATCTTGATGCCAGGGTTGCCGGCGATCAGGCCGAGAAGGGAGAGCTGGCCGGCCGAGACACCGGACGCGTGCACCTCGCGGCGCAGATGCCGATTGAGATGCAGCAGCACCGGCCGGAGCCGGTTGGCGACATCGACGGGTCTCGTGGGCATGGCGGTCATCAAAATTCATTATATAATCTAACTAATTGTATGGCAACCCCTGTGGCCACGGCGCCGGGAACCCGTGGCCGGTGCGCCGCGTCTCGTCTCCGCACGATGTGAGCCACCTTGGAGGACCCTGAGATGCGCAAGTTCCTGTTCGCCGGCATGGGTGTTGCCGCCGCGGTTGTCCTGCAGGCCGGACAGGTGTTTGCGTGCGGCGGCCTCGTCGCGCCCGACGGCGATGTTCGACTCGCCAAGGCGACGACCTTTGTCGCGTGGTCGGCCGGCGTCGAGCACTACGTGACCAGCTTCGCGTTCACGGGCGCGGTGACCGATGTCGGATGGATCGTGCCGCTGCCGGCGATTCCGACGTCCATCACCGAGGCCGGCGCATGGACGCTCCAGCGGCTGGAGCGTGAATTCGCACCCCCCGAGCCCGACTTCCTCCAGTTCGCCGCAGCCGTACCACACGCGGGCGCGCCGGCGACCGTGATCGAGCAGGTGCAGGTCGAGGCACTTGACGTCACCGTCCTCAAGGGAAGCGGTCAGGCAGTCATCGACTGGTGCACGCACAACGGGTTTCTCGTGTCACCGGAGATCGAGAACCACCTGCTCCGGTACGCGTCGTCGAGTCCCATCTTCATGGCGGCGAAATACAACACCTCGCTGGCCCTGGAGCGCCATCAGCAGGCAGGTGACGGGGTGCCGCTGTTGATCACCATGCACACGCCGCATCTCTGGGTGCCCCTCGAGATCCTCGCCAACGCGGGGGCGCCGGTGAACGCGGATCTGTTCCTGCTCACCGATCAACCGCTGCAGACCGACAGTGGGGTGGCAGTGACGTCGGCACTGGCTGACGGCACCACGTTCGACAACGCACCGGGCTTCAAGGTGGCGGGCGCCGAACCGATGAATACCGGTCTCCACCACGACCTGTCGATCGACAGGAACATGTCGTGGGTTCCTTCGCATGGCTACCTGACATACCTGACCCTGAACGCACCGGGTGCGAGCGTCACCTACGACCTTGGCGTGGGATCCAACAACGCCATCCAGCTCACGTCATTCGGGACCTCGATTGCGGATCTCGTCGCCACGCCAGTCGTGCCTGTGCCTCCCGATCCCTTCGATCTGATCTTCCCGGCGCTGCTCATCGCGGGCACGCTGATCATCGTGGTCCCGGTCTCGGTCTGGCAGCTCCGGCCGCGCAGGATCAGAGGTTGAGGATGTCGACCGGTTCGATGCTCTCGGTCAGCGTCATGCCGGTCACCGTGGCGAAGAAGTACAGCTCCGCCTCGAGGGTACGCGCGATGTTCGCAACGTCGCGGAACCCATGCTGTTCGCCGGGAAATCCGATGTACGCGCACGGAACCTGCGCGCTCTTCAGCGCGGCGAACATGATCTCCGCCTGGTCCGGAGGCACCACCGGATCGTCGAGTCCCTGCAGGAGCAAGACCGCACCGCGTACCTGATCGATGAAGTGCACGGGGGATCGGTCGTACATCCCGCGGCCCTTGGGGAGCGGCGAGTCGTAGCGCGCCTCGAACTTGTGGCCCGGTGTCGCGAACAGCGCTTCGAGGTCGGCGATCCCGAAGAGGCTCGCGCCCGCCTGGAAGAGGTCGTGGAATGTCATCGCACAGAGCACCGCGTATCCGCCGGCGCTGCCGCCGTGGATGAACAGGCGGGCGGGATCAACGACGCCGGTGTCGACGAGATGCTGCGCACCTGCAAGGCAATCACCGACATCGACGACGCCCCACTGTTCGTTGAGCCGATCCCGGTACGCGCGGCCGTACCCGGTGCTTCCTCCGTAGTCGACGTCCAGATACGCGAACCCGCGGCTGGTCCAGAACTGGACCGACGGATCGAGTGCGGTGCTGGTCTGCGAGGTTGGTCCACCGTGCGCGCGAAGCAGGAGCGGAGGCTTGCGCCCCGCGTCCGGAGCGGCGGCGTCATTTCGCGGCGGGTAGAACCAGGCGTGCGCCGTCTCGCCGCCGTATCCGGGGAACGTCATGTGAGACGGCCTCGAAAGCACGGCCTCCTCGATGACCATGTCCCTGCTTTCCAACCGCACCGTCCGGTGAGCCCCAGTGGCCAGGCTGTGGCGGATGACACCGAGCGGTGTGTCCGGTCCTCCTGCTTCATAGAGGAGGTCGTCGCCGCTCGCGCTGACACTCAAACCAAACTCGGTCTCGGGGACCTCGACGCGCGTCACCGTCCCCGCGGCATCCACCACGAGCAACTCCCAGTCGCCTTCGCGACGGGCCCAGAGAACGATGCGCTGCTCTTCACAGAACGCGTAGGTGGACAGTCCGAACACCCATTGCGCGGCGCCACACTCCGCCTGCATCGGCGCGAGCGCATCGACCTTCGCGCCGTCCCATCGATAGAGGTTCCACCAACCGGTCCTGTCCGACGTGAAGTGCACGACGGATCGCGGAGACCACGACGGTTGAAAGATCGACTCGGACACACCGCCGGCGACGAGTCGCGCATCCCGTGGCATCCCCTGCCAATCAAGCGCCGCGACCCAGAGCTCGCAGCCGTCCCAGGGCATGTTGGGTTGGTTCCAGGTGAGCCACAGCATGCTCCGGGCATCCGGGCTGATTCGTGGCGTCGAGTAGAAGTCGTTGCCCGACACGAGCGTGACCGGCTCGCCACCATCGAGAGGGATGGCGCGAATGTCGTTCTGCACGGACGCACCGCCGTGGTCCTCGACGACGCAGACGATCCGGCTTCGCGTGACGTCCATCTCGAAGTCCGCATAGCGCAGCCCTGCGTTGAGCGGGGTCAGCGGCTCGGGGCCGGCACCGGGGACGACGGTGTGGATGCGCCCGTCACCGGCGTTGGAGAAGTACACGGTGCCGCGGTGCGCGAGCATCGCCGCGCCGCCGTACTCGTGGACCCAGGTACGCGCCGAAAGGGCGCGTCGATGATGTCCGCGACGACGCCGTCGTGCTCGCGCACGATGACGCACCGGCCTCGCTCCACTGGACGACCCTCGATCCAGTAGGCATCGCCATCACTGAGCTGCACGTCCGTGAGACGCATGCGGCCTGCCGCAGCTCGTTGCGCCGAGATGGGTGACGGCCAGACGGCCGATGGCGTGATGTTCGCCAGGACGCGCAGGGTCATGCTGTTGGAACGACGACGAACTGCTCAGCGAGGTGCCCTTCGGCGAGACCGTTCATCTTCGCCGTGGCCTCCAGCCAGCCGCGGACCCGCTCCTCGAGCGCGTCCCAGTCGCTGTACTGACTCCGGTGGCAGCGAAGCGCCGCGAGCTTGCGGTCCGCGGTCTCGGTGACGTCCACGACCTGAACGTCCAGTCCCGGCGCTGTCGCCGCGCTCATCCACACCTCTGCAACCGAGTAGGGTTCGAGTCCCTCCACCTCGAGGAGCTCGCGATGCGCGAACGGGTTCCGCGAATCCGGATACACGGCGCACAGGGTCGCCTCACCCGCGGCGAGATGGTCGGGGTGGCTGGCGAAGATGCGCGTGAAACTGCGCACCGGTGATTGCGTGATCACGCGTTGCGGTTGCTTCAGACGGATGACCCTCGAGATGTCGCGGCGCAGTTCGATGCTCGGCGTCAGCCGACCGTCGGGGTAGCCGAGGAATGTGATGTCGGTCACGCCGACCGCCGCCGCGGCCTCGGTCTGTTCGATGCGCCGGATCCCCGCCATCTGCTCGCGCGTGATGCTCCGGTCGGACCCGCCGGCGTCCCCGTCGGTGGCGATGCAATAGGACACCGTCACGCCGGCGTCGGTCCATTTGGCTGTGGTGGCCGCGTTGCCGAAGTCGCAGTCATCGGGATGGGCGACGACCACGAGGACACGTTCGATTCCGTCGATCTCTGACACCTGACCGATGGTAGCCAAAGGGGACGCCGGAGCCCCTTCGACCCATGCGACACTCGGGACATGCCTCCGCCGCAACCCACGCATCCGGATCTCGGGCGGCTCGCGGAGCTGCTCGGTGAGTGGCACGGCGAGGGCGAGGGTCAGTGGGCCACGGGTGCGCCCTTCCGGTATGAGGAGTGGGTGACCTTCCGGCACAACGGCAAGCCCTTCATCTCATATGTGCAGCGCACGACGGCTGCCGACGATGGGCGCCCGCTCCACGCCGAGTCCGGGTTCTGGCGAGCGCTCCCGGGCGGGGCCGTCGAGGTGGCGATGGCCCATCCGATCGGTGTCGTCGAGATCGAGACCGGCCGCTGGGAGGGGAACCACCTGCGGCTGCGCTCGACGGCGGTGGACTGCACGCGGACAGCCAAAACGGTCACCGGGCTGCACCGCGACTTCGAGATCGAAGGCGATGTGCTCAGCTACAGCCTCCGCATGGCGACCGACGGCGGCGAGCCCCGCGCACACCTCGCCGCCGAGCTTCGACGCGTCCCTGCGCCATCCGCCCAGGAGCCCTGAAGCGTGCTCGGGATCCCCCTGCCGGACGCGGTCCAGCGCCTCCTCACTCGCCCCATACCGGCCTCGGCACGCCCGCTCCCGCTGCGTGATCCCGCCCCGGATCCCGGCCTCTTCGGACCGGACTCGGTGACCTGGGTCGTCATGCGCGAGCCGAGGCTCCTGCTCGCTGCCGGGCGCGCACTCCTCCTGCAGGCGGCGAATCCCCTGGTCGCTCAGGGAGCGATCGTGCACAGCACGTATAGGTCGGACCCATACGGACGCCTCGAGAGGACGGTTCACTGGGTCACGGTCGTCTGCTTCGGGACGACCCAGGAGGCCGAGCGGATCTCGGGTCGTGTCAACCGGCTGCACCGCCCCGTCTCAGGAACGCTGCCGGCCGCGAACGCGACGTCGAGGGTCGCCGCGGGGACTGTGTATTCCGCAAGCGACCCAGCGCTGCTCCGCTGGGTCCACGCTTCGTTCGTCGACACCATGCTGGTCGCGCACGACGCCCTCGTCGGCGGGCTCACCAGGCAGGAGCGCGACACGTTCGTGCGCGAGTGGGATGCCGTCGGGCGGCTCATGGGGCTCTCCCGGAGCCAGGCCTGGCCGGATGCCGCAGCGCTCCGGAGGTACGTCGACAAGGAGGTGCGCAGCGGGCAGGCGCTTCCCGGCAGGGGATCGCGGGAGGTGGCGGAGACCGTCCTGCACCCGCCGATCAGCTCGCCGATGCTCCGTCCGGGCATGGACGCACTCGCGTTTGTCGCGACGGGACTGCTGCCGTCCGAACTGCGCCGCGGCTACGGACTCCACTGGACGCCGGCCCATGCTGCCGCCTTCGCGACACTGACCCGGTCCCTCCGCCTGGCGACCACGGGAATGCCACGGAGGCTCCGCATCTCACCCGTCTACGACCTCGCCCTGGCGCGCGCCGAGGGCCGATGGCCCGTTTCCAGGGCCGCCTGACCGAACGGACGCTCTCCCTCAGCAGGGTGAATTTCACCCGGAATGATGGCCGAGCCCGTGACGAATCGCTACTCTACGAACTGCGTACGGGGCAGAGAGACGCCACGTGGACATTTGTCGTCATAAGGAGGCATACATGACGTTTCGGAGCTGGCGGGCCAAATCTGTGCCCGCTCTCATCGGACTGGGGGCGATCGTTCTCGCAGCGTGCGGGAGCACCAGCACCGCCACCGGCCCCGCTGTGACCAAGACCACGGCGACGTTCGCCGAGGGTCCGGGTGCCCAGCCGAACTACATCTTCCCGCTGGCGTCGGGTGCCTATTTCAGCGTTGCGAACCTGAGCCAGTTCCAGTACCTCATGTACCGGCCGCTCTACTGGTTCGGCGACAACGGCCAGGTCCAGCTGAACAACAGCCTGAGCCTCGCCGATCCGCCCGTGTACTCCTCGGACGGCAAGTCGGTGACTATCACCCTCAAGGGCTGGAAGTGGTCGGACGGGACCCAGATCACCGCGCGTGACATCCAGTTCTGGCAGAACATGGTCACCGCCAACAAGGACAACTGGGCCGGCTACTCGCCTGGCGAGTACCCCGACAACGTCACCAGCACGACGATCAACCCGACCAACCCGCTGCAGATCACGTTCAATCTCAGTCAGGCGTACGGCTCGTACTTCTTCACGTACAACGAGCTCAGCCAGATCACCCCGCTTCCCCAGCACGTCTGGGACAAGGAATCGGCGACTGGGGCGGTCGGTGACTACGACGAGACTTCTGCCGGCGCGGTGGCGGTCTTCAAGTTCCTCGATTCGCAGTCGAAGGCCATCTCGACCTACGACACCAACCCGCTCTGGCAGGTGGTCGACGGGCCGTGGAAGCTGAAGTCGATGGACACCGCCGGCAACGTTGCAATGGTGCCGAACCCCGGCTACGGCGGACCGGTCAAGCCGACCCTCACCCAGTTCAACGAGGTTCCGTACACCAAGGACACCGCCGAGTTCAACCAGCTCAAGTCGGCAACCTCAGTCAGTGACACGATTGTGGATTACGGCTACATCCCATATGCGGATGTCTTGCAGAAGGGCTCGCTGAGCAACATCTACAACTTCGAGCCGTGGACCGGATGGCAGATCACGTACTTCCCGGAGAACTTCTCGAACCCGACCAGCGGCCCGATCTTCAACCAGCTGTACTTCAGACAGGCGATGCAGGACCTGGTGGACCAGAACACCTTCATAGCCAAGGCATTCTTCGGGTACGGGTACCCGACGTACGGCCCGGTGCCGACCAAGCCATCCTCGAACTTCGTCGACGCGTTCGAGAAGACCAATCCATACCCGTACAACCCGACCAAGGCAGTGTCCCTGCTCCAGGCCAACGGGTGGACGGTCAACGCCGGCGGGGTCAGCACGTGCACCAGCCCAGGAACCGGCACCGGCCAGTGCGGTGCGGGGGTGAAGCAGGGCGCCAAGGCCTCGTTCAATCTCCAGTACGTCAGCGGCACGCCCGCCCTTGACCAGGAGATGGCCCAGTTCAAAACGGACTTTGCACTCGCCGGCATCGCGATCAACCTTTCCACCGCACCATTCGACACCGTCATCGGCAACGCGTCGGGCTGCTCGCCAGGGACGCCATGCACATGGGACATGGAGTTCTGGGGTGGTGGTTGGATCTACGCACCTGACTACGAGCCGACCGGCGACGAGTTGTGGTCGTGCGTCGGGTCCGGCGCCAGCGCCCAGTACGCGGGCTCGGACTATGGCCACTACTGCGACCCGCAGGCGCAGGCTGACATTCTGGCGACAGAGACCAGCAGCAACGTCCAGGCCATGTACACGTACGAGGACTACCTCGCCAAGCAGCTTCCGGTCATCTGGCTGCCGGTCAACTACGCGCAGCTGAACATGATCAACAAGAACCTGAAGGGCACCCAGCCGCTGGACCCGCTCCTCCAGATCTACCCGGAGAACTGGCGCTGGTCCTGAGAGGACACTCGTGGCGCCAGCACTGAGTAACCAGGCTCAGTAACAATCACGGTGACCAACGGGGGATGCCGGCAAGAGCCGGCATCCCCCCGTCCATTCCGCTAATCTTTGTCAAATGGGCGTCAGGGCGAGGTAGGAGCCAATGCTCGGCTACATCATCCGGCGGGTTTTTCAGGCGATCCTGATCACGATCGGGGTCACCCTGATCGTTTTCATCCTGCTGCACGTTATCCCCGGTGCGAGCGTGGCCAGGAACGTCCTCGGCCCCCGTGCCAATGCGGCCCAGCTCGCGGCGTTCAATCATGAGAACGGCCTCGACCAGCCGCTTCCGCTGCAGTACCTGACCTACCTGTGGCAGCTGTTCCACGGGAACTTCGGCTACTCGTACAAGCTGAACCAGAGCGTCGCTTCGCTTCTGGTCCAGTACCTCCCCAAGACGCTGCTCCTGCTCGGCTTGTCGTACATCGTCGCAATCGTCATCGCCATCCCGCTCGGAATCTACCAGGCCGTTCGTCGCAACCATGTCGATGACTACGTCTTCACCGGCGCCTCGTTCGTGCTCTACTCGATGCCGGTGTTCTGGCTCGGGATCATCCTCATCGTCCTCTTCAGCTTCATCCTCCACTGGTTCCCGGCTGAGGGGCCTCAAGGCGCCTTCGTCACCGACGACCTGAACCAGTTGAGCTCACTGGTCCTGCCGGTCGCGACCCTCTCGCTGGTCACGATCGCCTCGTTCAGCCGGTACATGCGCTCCTCGACCCTCGAGAACATGGTCCAGGACTACACGCGTACCGCGCGGGCGAAGGGTGCTTCGAACTCCCGGGTGCTTTTCGTGCACGTGCTGCGGAACGCGATGATCCCGATCCTGACCCTGATCGGCCTTTCCGTCGGCTACGTCTTCAGCGGGGCCCTGATCACGGAAGCGCTCTTCAACTATCCGGGGATCGGCTACATCTTCTGGAACGCCACCTTGACCACGGACTATCCAATCATCCTCGGCGTCATCGTCGTGACCGGCTTCGCGACCGTCCTCGGTTCGCTCATGGCCGATGTCATGTACGCGATCGCCGACCCGCGTGTGAGGTACCGCCGAGCATGAGCACGTTGGATCAACCGCAAACCATCGTCTTTCCGGCTCCTGCCACTTCGACTGAGGAAAAACCTGGGGAGGTGCAGGACCTCGTCCCGGCTTTCGAGGCCCAGGGCGTCTGGCGACTTGCCTTCAACGTCTTCGTGCAGAACCGCCTCGCTGTGGTTGGCGTGGGCATCGTCGTGTTCATGTTCCTGTTCTGCTTCGTGGGGCCGTTCATCTACCACACGGACCAGGTCGACACGAACCTCGCCAATGATTTCCTTGCGCCATCGGCGAAGCACCTTCTCGGTACCGACGAGGACGGGTTCGACATCATCGGCCGGTTGATGATCGGCGGCCAGACCTCGCTCGAGATCGGCATCGCCGCGGCTTTGATCGCCACCCTGTTCGGTGTCCTCTGGGGTGCCGTTGCCGGCTTCTTCGGCGGCTGGGTCGACAACGTGTTGATGCGTTTCGTCGACATCATGCTCGCGATCCCGGCGCTGTTCCTCTTGCTCTTCCTGGCCGTCGCGTTCCCGCGCAACGTGTTGACCCTCATCCTCGTCGTGTCGATCACCGCGTGGCTCATCCCAGCCCGTCTCGTTCGTGCCGAGGCGCTGACGCTACGAACGCGCGAGTACGTTCAGGCTGTCACGATGATGGGCGGGGGCGGATTCCGCATCGTTCTTCGCCACATCATTCCGAACTCCGTCGGCACGATCATGGTGAATGCCACCTTCCAGGTGGCCGACGCCATCCTGCTTGTGGCCGCGGTCAACTACCTCGGCCTCGGTATCGCGCCGCCGGCCACCAACTGGGGCGCGATGCTCTCCGACGGGACGACCTACATCGCCAACGGCTGGTGGTGGTTGATCTACCCAGCCGGCCTCGCCATCGTGCTCACGGTCGTCGCCTTCAACTTCATCGGCGATGCGTTGCGCGACGCGCTCGAGGTGCGGCTCCAGAAGCGCTGAGGCGCTGCTCCTCGCGAATCCCACTGGTTGGGTGGGCGCTGTCCCGCGCTTCTCGTCCGGGTCCTGTCGGCTTGGGGTCCCCTCGCCACTCTGCGTATCGACGCCGATGCCAGTCGTCGGTTTCCTGAGCAGGCGGCGCAGCCCGGGCGCCGACGCTCCGGCGGCGCTCCTCCCCAAGCCGCCACCCGGACGGCGTCGTTCCACGAGCCGGGGTGATTCGCTCCTTGTCCGCCAGCGCGTCCCTCGCTAGGACCGAGATCTATCGAAGTTAGGCGGCGGTTTCGAGGGGGGTGCGCAGCGGGAAGTGGCACGCGGCGAGGTGGTGCTCGCCGAAGGCGCGCAGCGGGGGCTCCTGCTCGGCGCAGAGCTGCTGCGCGAGGGGGCAGCGCGTCCGGAAGCGGCAGCCTGACGGAGGGTTGATCGCCGACGGAATCTCGCCCTTGGGCGCATCCATTTCCTTGTTGCGCTCGATGTCCGGGTCAGGGATTGGAATCGCGCTGACCAGGCCGCGTGTGTATGGGTGCGCGGGTTCCGAGTAGAGCTCGGCGCCGCTGCCGATCTCGACCATCTTGCCGAGATACATCACGCCGATCCGGTCCGACATGTACTTCACGACCGAGAGGTCGTGGGAGATGATCACAAAGGTCAGCCCGTACTTCTCCTGCAGGCTGTTCATCATGTTCAGGATCTGCGAGCGGATGGAGACGTCCAGCGCCGACACGGGCTCGTCGGCAACGATGAGGCTGGGGTTGAGCGCAAGCGCCCTCGCGAGCCCGATGCGCTGGCGTTGACCGCCACTGAACTCGTGCGGATAGCGGTCCAGCGCGCCGCGCGCAAGTCCGACGTCATTGAGGAGCTCGGCGCACCGCTCGACCTGCTGCTTCTTGTTCCCGATGCCCTGGATTGCAAGCGGCTCGCGCAGGATCGTGACGACACGCATGCGCGGGTCCAGCGACGCATAGGGATCCTGGAACATCATCTGCATGTCCCGGCGCTTCGTGCGCAGCTTTCCCTTGCTCATCTTCGCGATGTCGTCGCCGTTGATGACGATCGAGCCCGACGTCGGCGGCTCGAGAGCAACGATCATTCGTCCCGTTGTGGTCTTGCCACAACCGGACTCGCCCACGAGTCCGAATGTCTCCCCGGGGCGCACTTCGAACGACACGTCGGAGACCGCGTGCACCGCGCCCACCTGCCGTTGCAGGATCGCGCCCTTGGTCACGGGGAACTCCTTGACGAGGTTCTTCACGATGAGAAATGGCCTGGTGCCGTTGGGCGAAGGAGCTGCCGTCGACGGAGTCGCAGGGGTCAAGGTCATCGTGCGGGAACTGGCTCCGGTACAAGCGGACTGTCAACACCGGCGGGGTGATGACACGCGTAGAGATGATCCGGCTCGTGCTCGATGAGCATGGGTTCCTCGGTGTGGCACACGGTGGTGTCAAACCTGCAGCGCGCCGCGAAGCGGCACGCGGGCGGCGGCGCGGTGAGGTCCGGCGGCAGACCGGGGATGCTGTACAGCCCTGTGGCGGCGTCCTGGTCGAGCCGCGGAATCGCCTCGACGAGGGCCTCCGTATAGCGATGGCGCATGCCTTTGAACAACGTCCGCGTCTCGGCGGTCTCGACGATCTTCCCCGCATACATGACCGCGACGCGGTCTGCGCGACCGGCGATGACCCCCATGTCGTGGGTGATCAACAGCACCGCCATGTGGAGGCGGCGGCGAAGATCATCGAGGAGGTCGAGGATCTGCGCCTGGATGGTCACGTCGAGCGCGGTCGTGGGCTCGTCAGCGATGAGGAGCTTCGGGTCACAGACCAGCGCCATCGCGATCATCACGCGCTGGCGAAGACCGCCGGAAAGCTGATGCGGGTAGTCGCTGAGGCGCTCTTTGGGGCGCGGCATCCCGACGAGTCCCAGGACTTCGGCGCACCGCTCACGCGTCTCGTCGTCGTTGAGATCGCGATGGATGTGCAGCACCTCGCCGATCTGATCTCCGATCGTCATGGTGGGGTTCAGCGACGTCATGGGGTCCTGGAAGATCACCGCGATGTCGTTGCCCCGGATGTCACGCATCGCCTTCTCTTCGAGGGGCACGATGTCGCGGCCGCTGAGCTTGATGCTCCCGGCGACGATGCTGCCGCCGGACGGCAGCAACTTCATGATCGACATGCCGGTGATGCTCTTGCCACAGCCGGACTCGCCGACGAGCCCCAGGGTCTCCCCGGGAGCGATGTGCATCGAGATGCCATCAACCGCGCGGACCGTGGTCCGCGACAGCCTGATGTAGGTCTTCAGACCCTCGATCTCGAGAACGTTGGTGGAGTCGTCCATGACGAAATGAGCAAGCCTCCTCACGAGGCAGTGTATCAGCGCCACCGGCCTGCTTTGGGGGTCTTCGACCAGCGCTCTGGCTTGGTAGGCTCGCCGGGTGACCGTTGCAGAGCCCAGCCCCGGCGTGCGGCCGGAGGAGGACGCGTTCGTCGGGGTCCGGGGCGTCCGGATCCACGTCAGTACATGGGTTCCCGAGGGCGCGCCAACGGGCGTCGTCGTCATCGCACATGGCTTCGCAGAGCACGGGGGCCGGTACGCGGCCGTGGCCGAACACATGCTCGCCGGGGGCATCGCCGTCTCTGCGGCAGACCACCGCGGTCACGGACTCAGCGGTGGCAGGCGAACCAGCGTGGTGCGTTTCGCCGACTACGCGGACGACCTGGCGACGGTGATCGTGCGGGTGCGCGACCGGTGGCCGTCACAGCGTCTCGTGCTCCTCGGCCACAGCCTGGGCGGGTTGATCGCGCTCGACTTCGCGGTACGCCCGGACACCGCGCTCGACGGGCTCGTCCTCTCCGCTCCGGCGGCATGCCCCGGCGACGTCTCGAAGGTCAAGCTCGCACTCGGTCGTGTGCTGTCGCGCGTTGCGCCCGACGCGGGGGTGCTGCGCCTGCCGCTCAACCGGATCAGCCGCGACCAGGCCGTCGTCGATGCGTACAACAACGACCCGCTCGTGTTCCGCACGCCGATTCGCGCGCGCCTCGGAGCGGAGATGCTCGACGCCATGGATCGCGTGGAAAAGGCCCTGCCGTCGATGCGCCTGCCGCTCCTGGTCATGCAGGGCACGGCCGACGGTCTCGTCGACCCGGGGTGCGGACCGCATGTCTACGATCGTGCCGGTTCCGCCGACAAGACGTTGAAGCTGTACGACGGTCTCTGGCACGAGATCTTCAACGAGCCCGAGCGCGACCGCGTCCTCGCCGACCTCACCGCATGGTTACGGTCTCACCTCAGCTGAGGCGCGCCGCAGCACGGTGGACTAGAGTTCATCACGGATGCGCGAGCTGTGGAAGATCAAACCCGGGTCAAAGGTCGATATCTCGACCCTCGACCCCGCCGACACGCGAGCACTCACGGGTGGGCGCAAGGCCGCGGACGCGGCCCTGCCTGGCGACCGGGCCGCGCTCACCGAGCTGCAGACGCGTCTCTGGGCGGAGAGCAGGCGCTCCCTGCTGCTGATCCTTCAGGGCACCGACGCGTCAGGGAAGGACGGCACCGTCGCCCACGTCTTCAACGGCGTCAACCCGGAGGGGACGAGGGTGACCTCGTTCAAGGCGCCGACGGCCGAGGAGCTGGCGCACGACTTTCTCTGGCGCGTGCACGCGGCGATGCCGCGCGCCGGAGAGATCGGCATCTTCAACCGCTCCCAGTACGAGGATGTCCTTGCGGCGCGTGTGCGCAAGCTCGTCCCCAAACAGGTGTGGAAGCAGCGATACAGCGACATCGCCGCATTCGAGTCCCTGCTCACGCAGGGGGGGACGACGATCATCAAATGCTGCCTGCTGATCAGCAAGGATGAGCAGCGCCGGCGTTTCGAGGATCGCCTCAAGAATCCGCAGAAACGCTGGAAGTTCCAGCGCGGCGACCTCGAGGACCGCGCGCTCTGGAAGGAGTATCAGGCGGCGTACTCAGAGGCCATCGAGCGGACGTCGACACAGGCCGCACCGTGGTACGTCATCCCCTCGGATCACAAATGGTTCCGCAACTGGGCGGTGAGCAGGTTGCTCATCGAGACGCTCACGGACATGGACCCGAAGTACCCGGACCCGGCAGATCTCGCGGGGATCACGATCACCTGACGCGCGTCACACAGGCCGTTCGGTGATCCAGATCATCATCCGGCCGGTCCTCCCCGCCGGGTCAGCCGGCCCATCGTTGGCTCGATCAAGGCGATACCCCAAGCGTCGGGCGCGCTGCGCTCGCGGCGTTGCCCTGGTCGCAGTGAATCTCGACCCGACGAACCCCGGGTGACCCGAATGCGGCGTTGGTGAGCAGCCGGGCGGATTCGGTGGCGATGCCACGCCGGTGGAATCCGGAGTGCACCCAGTACCCGATCTCCAGTGCGCCCGGACCGACACGCGGCATCAGGCCGCAACCGCCGGCGAACAGACCCGTGTCGCGCAGCGTGATCGCGTAGTTGGCAGCTGCGTCGCCACCGAACGATTCGACTGCGGGTTCGAGAAAGCTCGAGACCGACGCGTCGGTCGGAGGTTCCTGCGCCCACGGCATCCAGTGTCGAAGGCTCTCGAGGCTCGCCGCGATCGCAGCTTTCAACTCGTCTCGGTCGGTCAATCGATAGCGACGCAGCGTCACCATCTCGCCGTGCAGCTCCTCGGGCGGATGGAAGTCCATGCTGAGGAATTCTCTCGCTCCGGCTCGCGTGGCGACCCCGATCGGATTCGAACCGACGATCTCCACCTTGACAGGGTGGCGTGTTAGGCCAGGCTACACCACGGGGCCGCGGAGGCCCCGATGATAGCAACCGCGCTCATGAACGCCTGAGCGGTCGACGGCGAGAGGCGCCGGCGAGCGCGCCGTAGAATCGGGCGGCATGCAATTGTTCGACACCGCCCGCCAGGAGGTGGTGCCCTTCGAGCCGCGGGGCGGACGCGTCGGCATCTACGTGTGCGGCATCACGCCCTACGACTCGGCGCACCTCGGTCACGCGTTCGTCTATCACGTGTTTGACGTGCTCCACCGTCGCTTCCGCGATGCAGGACTGGCGGTGCGGAGCGTGCGCAATGTCACCGACGTCGATGACGACATCCTCCGCGTCGCACGCGAGCGCGGTGTCGACTTTCGAGCGCTGGCGACCGAGCAGGTGCGCATGTTCGACCACGACATGGCGGAGATCGGCCTGCTCCCGGTCGATGTTGCGCCGCGCGCGACCGAGCACGTGGAGGAGATGGTCGAGTGGATCGCGCGGATCGTCGACGGTGGTTACGCGTACGCGCGCGACGGCTGGGTCTTCTTCGACTCCGGCGTCTATCCGGACTACGGACGGCTGAGCCGCCTCGACCACGCGACCATGATCGAGCTCAGCCGCGAGCGCGGCGCCGACCCCGACGACCCTCGCAAGCGGCATCCGCTCGACTTCGTGCTCTGGCAGTCGTCGGCACCAGGCGAGCCGAGCTGGGCCAGCCCCTGGGGTCAGGGCCGGCCGGGCTGGCACATCGAGTGCACGGTGATGTCGACCGGGGCGCTCGGCCACCCCGTCGACATCCACGGCGGCGGCGACGATCTGATCTTTCCCCATCATGAGTCCGAGATCGCTCAGGCCGAGGCGGCCGGCGTCGCACCGTACGTCAGGCACTGGACGCACGTCGCGATGGTCAACCACGAGGGCGCGAAGATGAGCAAGTCGCTCGGCAACCTCGTCTTCGTGCGCGACCTGGTGGCCCGCGTTCCCGGGGCCGCGGTGCGCCTGCTCCTCGCCGCGCACCACTACCGGCAGTCCTGGACCTACAAGGAAGCCGAGGTCGACGTGGCCGCCGCCCGATACCGGCGATACCTCGCGGCAATGCAGGGGGGCGGTACTGTCGGCCACGAGGCCGCGCAGCGATACGAGGAGCAATTCTTCGCGCGTCTCGACCACGATCTCGACACTCCGGGGTCCCTCGAGGTGCTCGACGCCGTCGCGGACGAGCTTTCCAGTGGCGGCAACGGCGCCGGGCCGGGCACCGAGGGTCAGCAGCTGCTCGGCCGGCTGCTTGGTGTTCTCGGGGCGGAGCCCGAGGCGATCCAGGCTTGAGCGGTCAGCGGCCCCAGGGGGCGCGATCGCCGCGAGCGCGGAAGCGAAGCACCGCGGCGGAGATGTTCTCCTCGAGGAACTGGTAGAAGAGCTGCCGCTGCGACACATCGATCGCGGCCTCGACCTCCTGGCCCTCACGGCGACGCGCGATCCATGGTGGGACGCCGTCAGCCACCATCTCGGTGCCGACCCGGACGTGCACCAGAGCGTCGTTGTCCTCACTGACGTGCACGGTCACCTTGAGGATCAGACCGGTGTGCTCGACGATCCGCCAGCTCCGCTCCCAGCGAGCATTGCGAGCCGGGTCGTGAGCGAGACGGACGGATTCGTCGACGATGACGCTCTCGCCGCTCCGGACCGCACGGCCCAGAAGGCGCCGGATGCTCTGATCGAGATCGCGAGCGATCCAGTTGACCAGTGACGGCGCGCGATCGTCGATGTCAGGAAAGCCATTCGGATCCTTGGCCAGCTCGCCGATCGCCTGAACGGTCCCGGCATGCCGGCGGCAGTAGCTGATGCCCGAGAAGGACACGCTGTGCGCAGGGCAGAACGCCGCCTGGCACTGACGCCCGCGGCGGTCCCGGTACGCGCAGAGCTGCGCGTCGGTGCGAGTGCATCCGCGGAGCCCACACGGTCGGGCCGCGGACACGGCAACGCCGTTCGCGCTGTCATGGGGGCCGGGTTCGTACACGGTGGTCATCGTGGCAACTCCACGGGGACGATCCTACCCCGGGGTTGCCGCCCTGACCGGTGACGGAGCTGTTGCGACCTGTCGATCCAGTGCGACGGCAAGGCGGCGAATCGATGCCATCAACGCAGCGAATGCCGCCGGCGTCAGGGACTGCGCGCCGTCGCTCATGGCGTTCTCCGGGTCGGGGTGGACCTCGATCATGAGGCCGTCCGCACCGGCGGCGAGCGCTGCCCTGGACATGGGCGGCACCAGCGGCCGGTGACCGGTGGCGTGGGACGGATCGACGATCACGGGGAGGTGCGACAGCGACTTCACCACGGGCACCGCGCTGAGATCGAGCGTATTGCGGGTCGCTGCCTCGAACGTGCGGATGCCCCGTTCGCAGAGCACGACGTTCGGATTGCCGTGGGCTACGACGTACTCCGCCGCGAGCAGCCACTCCTCGATCGTGTTGCTGAGCCCGCGCTTCAGCAGCACCGGCCGGTGCGCCGCCCCGACCGCCTCGAGCAGCGCGAAGTTCTGCGCGTTGCGGGTGCCCACCTGGAGCATGTCTGCGTAATCGGAGACCAGCTCGACGTCGGCGGGCGTGAGCACCTCGGTCACCACCGGGAGCCCGGTCGCCTCGCGTGCCTCGGCGAGGTGGCGGAGCCCGTCGACACCCAGACCCCGGAAGGAGTAGGGCGAGGATCGCGGCTTGAAGGCGCCACCGCGGATCATCGTGGCTCCGGCGGCAGCCACCTCCTTCGCCGTTGCCAGGACCTGTTCACGGCTCTCCACGGCGCACGGACCCGCGATCACCACGAATGACCCGTCGCCGAACCGGACACCGGAGACATCGACCACCGTCGCCTCGGGGTGCCACTCACGAGTGACCTGCTTGTAGGGCTTGCTCACGGGGATCGCGTCGACCACCCCGGGAAGATCGCAGATGGCGTCGCGAATCGAGCCCGGGTTGCTCCCCAGGACGCCGATCGCGAGGCGGTCGGCGCCCGGCAGCTCGATCGGCTCGAAGCCGCGCTCACGCACGTGCTTGATGACGTTGGCGACCTGCTCGGGCGTCGCCTGCATGTTCATGAGCACCAGCATCGTCTGATCCTAACGACAAGCGGCGGTCACGCCCACGTCCAGCTGTCCAGAATCTCCTGAAGACCGCCGGCATCGCCCGCAAAATCCGTCTGGGCCGCGGTCACGACAATCTCGTACGTGTCGCCCGCCTGGTTCACCACCATCTCCTCACTCTCCTGCGTCGTCCCGGTGGCCGGGACGACCACGACGGTGTCCACGACGCCGGAGTCGCCGTCGATGTCGATGGGCTCCGCCTGGCCGACCTGCGTCGCTCCCGGCGGCGCGATGCTCGTCAAATACTGCGCGAGCTGATCGTCCGCGACCGGCTGCGGTGTCGTGCTTGCGACGAGGAGCGCATGGTCGGGTGCGGCGAGCAGCATGAGCACCGTTCCGCTGCCGCTCAGCGACGCGACAGCGCTCTGATCGGTCGTCTGATCCTGCCAGCCCGCCGGAATATTGGTCCGGAATCCGTTGCCGGCGAAGGGCTCCGGGGCCACCGTCGGAGTCGCGCCGGCGGTCGCGCGTGAACTGGGGGCGACGGTCGGGGTCGCCGCCGAGCACGCGGTGAGGAGCAGTGTCGTGGCGCACGCGCACGCAACGAGGGCGCGCGTGCAGAGGGAGGGCACAGTCACAACAACGAGGATAGCCGACCGATCCCGCCTGAGCAGGCATCGATGCGAGGACAATTCGACGCATGACAACGCGCTCCGCCCTCCGCGTGACGCGGTTGGGGCCGGCACACACCGGACAGCTCGCCGCGCTCATCGATCGCGAGCCGGTGACCAACGTCTACCTGCGCAGTGAGCTGCGGCTCGGCTTCGAGGCGGGCGACTGGTGGGGAGCGTTCGAAGAAGACGAGCTCACCTCGGTGGTGCTCGGATGGTCGTTGGTCGTCCCGTACATTCCCGACGTCGATGCTGCGCCGCCGCTCGCACAGGCACTCATCGCCGGCGCGCAGCCGCGCATGGTCGTCGGCCACCGAGCGTCAGTGATGGCGTTGCACAACGCATTTCGGCCACCGCGGCCGGCTCGGGAACTGCGCGACCCGCAGCCACTCATGATCCTGGACCGCGGCGACCTGCAGGGCACACCGTCCGGCGACGTTCGCCCGTCGACGCGTGCCGACCTCGAGGCGCTCATCGTTGCGGCGGCGCGCATGCACCGTGAGGAGATGGGCATCGACCCGCTTGCCGTCGACGCCCCGGCGTGGCGGATGCGCATGCTCAGCCTCATCGAGCGACGCTGGAGCTGGATCTGGATGCGGCATCGTGAGGTGCTCTTCAAGGCCGAGCTCTCGGCCTGGACCCCGGACGTCGTGCAGATCCAGGGCGTGTATACCGCGCCGAAATATCGCGGTCAGGGGATTGCGCGCGCCGGGCTTGCCGCCGTGTGCGCCCACGTCTTCGAGGACGTGCCGCGCTGCAGCCTCTATGTCAACCAGTACAACGTGATCGCGCAACGCGTGTACCAGCGGCTCGGATTCAAAGCTGCGGACGTGTTCGCCACAGTGATGTACTAGGCGCGGACCCCATGATCAAGACAAGCTCCGACGTCACCCTGCCCGTTCCGCCCGAGGAGGCGTTTGCGGTCGTGGCGGACATCGAGCACGCCGACTGGCTTCCGGCCATCAGACGGCTCCGCCACATCAGCGGACCCTCAGGCGGCGTCGGCGCGCGTTATGAGGTGGAGGCGGGCCTCGTCGGGCGCCATCTGCGCGGCGTGCTCGTCTGCAGCGAGCTGACCCCGCCGAAGCACATGGTCCTCACCCTCGAGGAGGGTTTGGATCTGACCCTTGAGGTCACCATTCGCAGGGTGGTCGGTGGGTGCACGGTGGTCATGTCGGCGCGGTATTCGGTGACCGGCCGCCCGTTTGCGGGTGCGGTGGAGCTCGCGTCGCAGGGACCCGCACGGCGCGAGACGGCGCGCGCGTGCGAGCAGCTTGCGGCGCGCTTCGGGCGCAAGAGTCAGCGCGAGAGCGCTGCGGGGTGACCGGATGACCAGGAGCGACGTGAGCGAGCCGGAGATCCTCGTCGCCAAGGCGCGGTCACTCCCCTCCTTGAGCGAGTCCGCGACCGCCGAACTCCTTGCGGAGGTCCGCGTCCAGGGCAGGGGCCCCGCGCTTGATACGCTCGTCGAGCACCAGCTTGCGGCCACCCTCGAGCTCGCCGCGGCCCGCCATGGCAAGGGGGTCGAGGTGGGCGATCTCGCCCAGGAGGGAACGATCGCCGCCGTGGTCGCCGTTCTCGAGTACGCCGGACAGGGCGGGCCGGCGGCCGGGCTCGACCGCTTCGTCGGGCGGCTGGTCGCCTCGCACATGGACGACACCATCGAGCTCGCGGCAATCGAGCGCGCCGGCGAAGAGGCGTTTGTCCGTGACACCGAGTTCTACGAAGCTGCGGAGATCCGGGCGAGGCACGAGCTCGGTCGCACTCCGACCACCGTGGAGCTTGCCGCCGAGCTGGGCTGGCCGGAGGAGCGCGTTGCGATCGTCGGGACGATCCTCAACGATGCGAGAGCACGCTACGACAGCGAGATTGTCGAGTACCTGGACGACATCGACGAGGGGGAGTAGCGCCGCCGTTCGAGGCGGCTCTCAGCGGCGCAGGTCGTCGCCGCGCCAGTCGAGGTCGTGGAGGCCCTCGCCGGTACCGCGCCTGATCGCGTCGCGGCCGAAGCGCTCGCGCAGTGCGTCGAGGGTGTGATCGATCCTATCGACCGCCGGCCGGTCGAAAAGATCGAGCTGCGGTGCGTCGGCGAGCCCGCTGACGCCGACTCCGAGCAGGCGCACCGAGGCACCCGACCACGCGGCGTCGAGCAGCGCGAGCGCGGCGTCGCGAACGGTGGTGTCCGTCGCCGTGGATGACCGAAGCGTCTCCTGACGGGTGATCGTCGTGAAGTCGGCGTAGCGGAGCTTCAGGGTGACCGTGCGGGCGGTCCAGCCTCCGGTGCGAAGGCGGGCGCCCACATCGCTCGCGAGCTCCGCGATGCGCAGATGCAGGGCGTCACGCTGCGACACGTCACGGGCGAAGGTCTCTTCGCGCGAGACGCTTCGAGGAGCGCCCGGGACCGTGACCGGCGCGGTGTCGATTCCCTGCGCGCGCTCCCACAAAGACGTCCCGGAGGCGCGCCCGACCCGTCGCTGCACCGTGTCGAGCGGGAGCGCGGCAAGCTGGCCGAGCGTCGAGATCCCCAGCCCGGCCAGGGCGCGCTCCGCCGCCGGTCCGAGCCCCGGGAGCCGGCGGAGTGGCAGCGGGGCGAGAAACGCAGCCTCGTCCCCGGGCTCGACGACGACGAAGCCTCGTGGCTTGCGCAGGTCGGATGCGATCTTGGCGATCGTCTTGCAGGTCGCGACCCCGAACGAGGCATGGAGACTGGTGGTGGTCAGGATTCGCTCGCGAATCTCCTCGGCGATCTGCCGCGGCGAGCCGAACCGCCGGGTCGACGCTGTGACCTCGAGGAACGCCTCATCGAGCGAGAGCGGCTCGATGACCGGCGTGTAATCGCGCGCGATGTCGAACACTGCCTTGGACGCATCGCGATACGCACGGAAGTCGACCGGCACCACCATGGCCTGCGGGCACAGGTGCAGCGCGGTGCGCAGCGGCATGGCCGAATGGACTCCGAATGCGCGGGCTTCGTATGACGCAGCGCTGACCACTCCACGATTCAGCTGCGCCGTGCCGTCACCGGCCGGCGCGCCACCGACGATGACCGGGAGCCCGCGCAACTCGGGTCTGCGCAGTTGCTCGACGGACGCGTAGAACGCGTCGAGATCGAGGTGGATGATCGCGCGATGCGTCATGACGGTGCCCGAATGCACGCCGCCTCAGGCGCCCGCCTGCCGCCTCCATTCGTCGATGTCCGACTCACGAACGTAGCCTGCGCGAATCATCAGTTCCATGTAGGAAACCGCGAGATGCGGCGCGGCTCGACGCAGCACCCACGGCGGTGGATTGTCCTTGTTCTTGTTGACGCTCTGATAGAAGTAGATCTGATTCAGATCGCACAGAAGAGCAAGCCGGTGCAAGGAAATTCCCCTCTCGGCGCACCGTTCCTTGACGTACTCCTTGAACTCCACGCTTAGACCCAGTATATGCCCATGTCGCGCAGCGCACCCGGCAATTCTCGAAGAGCGGCGATCTCTGCATCCGCGCCGCTTGCACCATGTTCACCACGCCTGTTGATCAGCACCGCGCGCATCCCCGCCGCGTGCGCTCCGGCGATGTCGGTGGCTTCCCGGTCTCCCACCATCACGGTGCGACCAGCGGGCGTCCCGAGTGCGTGCAGCGCCGCGTCGAACATGCGCGTCGCGGGCTTGCGCCACCCCACGTCGACGGAGAAGGTCACCGCGTCAAGATGCGTGTCGAGCCCGAGAAAGGCGACTTGCTCGTGGAGCGATCGGGCTCTGTACGGCGCGTTCGAGCAGACGCCCGTGCGAACGCCTCGACTTCGGAGCACATCGAGGAGCGGTATGGCCTCCGGATCAACGCGGGCGCCCTGCCACCAGGCCTCCTGCTCGATGCGGAGCAGCTCGTCAAGGAGGGCGTCGTCCAGGCTCAAGCCGGCGTCTCCGTAGGCCCGGAGTGCCACCGCCGGAAGATCCATCTCCTCGCGGGCGTCGGTCCGCTGGTACTCGATGACCTCCCGGTCAACGCGGTCGAGGACGGCGCGGAGGGCTTCGATCGAGATGCCACCTCCTCCGGAGCCGGTGAGGACCGCGAGCATCCGCACCGCAGCCTCGGCAAGCGCGTCGTCGGGGCGAGAGAACTCGACCAGGGTCTCGCCGTAGTCGAAGAGGACGCCGTCGATCTGACGCGGCCACCCTTCCCCGACACCACTCACGCTGGGGCGGCACCTCCGGCAGCACCGCCGCCGCGCCCACCCCGGCCACCGCGGCGCTTCCGCCCGCCCTGCCAGCGTCGCTTCGGCCGCTTGCCCGCGGTACGGGATGCCGGCGACAGCTTCTCGAGGTACGCCTCCCCCGGATGCGGCTCGTTGGGATGCGCGGCGCGGGCGCCCGGCGCCGCCGCGACTCGCGCCTCGTACTCGGCGACGACGGTCTCGAGAGGCCGCTTGTCGCTCGCAGGGGGCGCGGCGGTCTCAGCCCAGGGCTGCGACTTCGGGCTGGCTTCGGCCGCGAGCATGTCGCCGCCCGGAATCTCCGGCACGGCGTCCAGCACTGACTCGATCGCTCGCGCGATCAGGCGATCCGGGTCAAGGGGGTCGCGGAGCGGCCGTTCAGCCATTCGGTGCGGTGCTCCAGCCGGCGAGCGCAAGACCCGCGAGAGTCTTGACGTCCACCTCGCCCCCCCGAACGAGTGCTGCGATTCCGTCCCGATCGAACCGCTCGACATCCATGCGCTCGTCGATGTCGCGATTGGTCGGCCCCTCGGTCAGGCCCGTTGCCAGGAAGAAATGCATCACCTCGGTCGAGTACCCGGGGGTCAGCGGCGCCGCCGCAAGCGGATCGATGCGCGACGCGCGCAACCCGGTCTCCTCGGCGAGCTCGCGCTCGGCTGTCCGTCCGGGAGCCTCGTCGGCGTCCCGGGTGCCGGCGGGGAGCTCCCAGAGCGCGCGTCCGGCCGCGTGACGCCACTGGCGAACGAGGACCACCTTGCCGGCTTCGTCGATGGCGACGATCGCCACAGCGCCGGGGTGAGCCACGACCTCCCGCCGGGCGCGAGTGCCGTCGGCGAGGCGCACGTCGTCCTCGTAGAAGGTCAGCAGCCGTCCCTCGTAGATGATCCGCCGCCCCGTCTGGGTCTCGCGGAGGTGCTCGGTGGCTCCGGAATCATCCGGGCTCACGTCGGTGATCACCTCCTGAGTTTGACGCCCCTAGGAGCGCTTCAGGCGCAGGACCACTCGCGGGACTGTCCGTGCGCGAACATCTTCGCGGCGATATTCGCCTGATCGGCGGGATCCCAGATCGTCGCCGCCGTGCCGCCGTTGGCGATGAAGGTCGACATCAGGAACTGGAAAACGCCGATGTACGGCCCACGTGGGTTCACGGAATTCCAGTGGAAGTGCGATTCGCAGTTCGCGGTGCGGAGCATCCAGGAGACGCTCACCCCCCAATGCTCTGCCGAGGCGGTGATATCGGCGACAACCTGCGCCTGGCTGACCGAAAGGCCGCTCGGGACAACGAACGCCGGGCGGAATACCTGGCCGCGGCGAGGCGCAGCGGGCTTGACCGCGATCGGCACGGTGGCGCTGGTCAGCATCGGATAGCGAACCCGAAGCGTCATCGGATGCGTGGTCACGTTGGTGAGACGGCCGACGTCACCGACAGACCATCGGACCAGGGCGACAGACGCGGCAGCCCCCTGGGTGGGCGTCGTGATGAGCACTGCGGTCGCAGGTCCGGCCACCAACATGAAGCAGCCGAGAACCAGTCCACGTGCCCGCTTGGGTAAATGCAAGGCGGATCACTCCTGTTTGGTCGGGTCCGGCCATCTCTCCCCTGACCGGGCTTGAAAAGCGGCTCGACCCCTGTTGCCCCTCTGGAGACAGCTCGTCTCGACGACAACGTTGGGATCTGAAACCGCGGCCGACCGTACCACAACGGGTACTTGTGCCTGCAAGTCGCTCAAACGGAGCGAACGCTTCCTACCAGCCGGTGGAGGCACCGAGGGCGCACGAAGACGGCGCCGCATTGATCACGACCGGAACGGTCGCGGAGAGGCTGGGCGCCGCCTGCCAGATGAACTCCTCGTAGCCCCCTCCCAGGATTGCTCCGGCCTTGTTCTCGCACACCGCGAACCCAGCCACGGCCTCGCCCGAAGCCACCGTCGACGACGGAGTGAGCGTCCCGGTCACGTTGCCGTACCCGTTGGCGGAATGGCATGGGTTGCAGCTGTACGCGGCCGGCTCTGTGGTGAAGATGGGACCGATGGTGGTCGACCACGAGCCCACGGCGATCGTCGCAACAACGCTCGTTGCGCCGTCGCAGGCGTCGGTGCAGTCGGCGCTGACAGCCAGCGTCTCGCCGGGTGCGAGATTGACCGCCGCGGAGTCGAGCGAGCCGAGCGTCCGGCCGTCCCGGTGCGTCACGAAGTGCACGACGACCGACGCCGCCCCGTGGTACCTCGCGTCGTTCTTGAGGCTGGCGACAGGAAAGGCGGCGAGGTCGAATGTCCCGATGCCCAGACCGAGCAGACCGACGGACATGGTGTCCGGCGGGATCGGCGTCGGCGACGGCGTGGGAGCGGGCGTCGGCGACCGCGACGGTCCTGGTGTGGGTGTGGGCGATCCGGAGCACGCCGACAGGAGCACAGCCGCGACCCCGATGATCCAGAGGAGGGGGAACCTGAGCCGACGCATCCTCACCATCCTAAGGTGCGTTTCAGTTCCAGTCGGTGCGTGACAGAATTGACATTCACGTCAATCGCTCGGTCCAAGGAGGCATTGGCCCGTGCATTTCTCGGCTGAGCACGACGCCCTTCGGGAGACGGTGCGCGACTTCGTCGCGAAGGAGCTACGCCCTCACGCGGACGAGTGGGAGGCCGCCGAGGGATTCCCCGACAGCGTCTTCGTTCGGATGGGCGCACTCGGCCTGCTGGGGCTCCGCTACCCGGAGCAGTACGGCGGCCAGGGCGGCGACTACTTCAGCGCGATCGTTCTCGCAGAGGAGATGGCGCGCTGCGGATCCGGGGGTGTCGGCATGGCGATCAGCGTGCACACCGAGATGGCGACTCCTCCGATCCTCCGATGGGGGACCGAGGCGCAGAAGCAGCGCTATCTGGTCCCGGCAATCCGCGGCGAGAAGATCGCTGCGCTCGGTATCACTGAGCCCGACGCCGGCAGTGACGTCGCCAGCATCAGCACCCGCGCCGAGCGAGTGGACGGTCACTGGCGGATCAACGGCAGCAAGCTGTACATCACCAACGGCGTGCGGTGCGACTTCATCCTGCTGGTCGCGCGCACCGGGTCCCAGGAGGACGGCGCGCACGGGATCACGCTGTTCCTCGTCGACAAGAACCTTCCCGGCTTCACCGTCTCCCGAAAGCTCAAGAAGCTGGGGATGCACTCGAGCGATACGGCCGAACTCTCCTTCAATGATGTCGAGGTGGGTGACGACGCCGTGCTTGGTGAGGTCGGCCAGGGTTTCTACAACCTGATGTGGGAGCTCCAGGGCGAGCGCCTGATCGGCTCGGCGGGGTCCATCGCCGGCGCCGAGGTGGCCTTCGAGGAGACCCTCAAGTGGTGCAAGGAGCGCGAGGCGTTCGGCCGCCCGATCGGAAAGTTCCAGGTGAACCGGCACAAGCTCGTCGACCTCTTCACCGAGATCACCGTGGCCAAGAATTTCGTCTACAGCATCGCGGAGCGGTGGGATCGTGACGAGTACCCGGTCACCGAGATCTCGATGGCCAAGCTCCTGGTTGGGCGCGTGACGACTCTTGTCGCCGACACCTGCCTGCAGTTGCACGGCGGCATGGGCTACATGGCGGAGACCGGCATCTCCCGATACTTCCGCGACTCGCGCCTCATCCGCATCGGCGGCGGGACCGACGAGGTGATGAAGGAGATCATCGCCAAGACGGCGCTCGGGCTGTAGCAACGCTCAGCCGGCGGAATCTCCCAGCGCCGCGCCGAGGTCGCGCGCCTTGAGCACCAGACGGCCGTCGATCGGGAGCCAGATGAGAAACGGAAGTTTGCTTGCGGGGTCGGGGTTTCGCGCCACTCGGAAACGCATCTCCATGTCGTCTCGATTCTCACGCACGATGCGGGGTGGGTTGGGCGCGAACTGACCCCCGGGTGCCGGTTCACCGATAGACTCCGAGACGAGACCACCGTACGGAGGGACCGCAAATGCAGGACCGGATCGTCGGAACCACGATGCCCGTGCTCGAGCTCATGCTCGACCCCGGCGAGGCAATCTTCTCCGAGTCGGGAGAGCTCTCCTGGATGACGCAGTCGATCGTCATGCAGACGTCCACGCAGATGGGCGGCGGCGGTGGTGTCGGCGGCGTGTTCAAGCGCGCGCTGGGTGGCAGCTCGATCTTCATGAGCGAGTACTCGGCGCAGGGCGCAGCGGGCATGGTTGCGTTCGCCGCGCGGCTTCCCGGGCAGATCTTTCCGCTCGACGTGGCACCGCAGCCGGGCATGGGATATCTCGGCCACCGTCATGCGTTCGTCTGTGGGACCAGTGGCGTGCAACTCTCGATCGGGTTCCAGCAGCACCTCGGCGCGGGCTTCTTCGGCGGCGACGGGTTCCGCCTCCAGAAGATCGTGGGGCAGGGCAAGGCGTGGTGCGAGTTGAGCGGCGAGGTTCTCGCCTACGACCTGAAGCCGGGCGAGAGCCTGCGCGTGCATCCCGCACATGTCGGACTGTTCCAGGACACGGTGCAGTTCTCGATCACCACGGTGAAGGGCATCAAGAACAAGATCTTCGGCGGAGACGGCATCTTCCTCGCCCTGCTCACCGGGCCTGGACGCGTCTGGCTGCAGTCGCTGCCGCTCCAGAAGCTCGCGCAGGCGCTGTCGGAGTTCTCGCCTGGTCAGGCGGCCGAAGCGGGCGCCGCGGGTGCGGCCGGTGGAGCGATTACGGGCGGGGTGATGCGGGGGATTTTCGGGGGCTGAACTCGCTGCGCTGATACAGCGCGTGCAGCGTGATCCCAGCCGCCTCGAGCGCTTCGCGGCCACCCTCCTCACGGTCGACGACGCAGAGTGCGCCGGCGATGACGGCGCCCGTTGGGATGACGGCCTCCTGGGCCTGCAGAAATGTGCCACCGGTGGTCATCGTGTCGTCGACCAGGAGCACGCGCGTCCCCGGCCGCAGGTCGGGTCCCTCGATCGCGCGGCTCGTGCCGTGCGCCTTGACCTCCTTGCGAACGATGAACGCTGTGATGGGATGGTCGGTATCGCCGCTCAGCGCGGCCGTGGCGGCAGCGATCGGATCCGCGCCGAGCGTCAGGCCGCCGATGGCGTCGACGCCAAGCTCGCGGCAGTGCTCCAGTGTGAAGCGCGCAACCAGGTAGAGCCCGCGTCCATCGAGGGTTACCTGCTTGCCGTCGACGTAGTAGTCGCTGGTGCGTCCGCTCGTGAGCGTGAACGTGCCGTAGCTGAATGCGCGGACCGCGACCAGCTCGCGCAGCTCATCACGCAGATCGGTCTCAACTGCGGTGCTCATGGGGTCCAGCGGAGGATTGGGTGGCGCGCGGCGCGCACCTCGTCGACGCGGCTCACCGGGGTCTCGTGCGGTGCGTTCTGCACGAACGCGAGGTCGGCCTCGGCCTCTGCGATGATCGCCGCGCAGATGCCGGCCAGCGCATCGAGGCTCTGCTTCGACTCCGTCTCCGTCGGCTCGAACATCAGCGCCTCAGGCACGGTGAGCGGGAAGTACACGGTCGGCGCGTAGACGCCGTAGTCCAGCAGGCGCTTGGCGACGTCCATGGCGCGCAGCCCCTCGACACGACCGCCCTTGGTGCTGGCCACGAACTCGTGCATGCACGGTGTGTCGACTGCCATCGCGAACAGGCCGGTCAGCTGCGACTGCAGATAGCGCGCGTTCAGCACTGCGTCGCGTGCCACCCAGGGAAGGTGGTCACCGTAGGCGCGGATGTATGCGTAGGCGCGCACCAGCATGCCGAAATTGCCGTAGTACGAGCGCACCTTGCCGACGCTCTTCGGACGTTCGTGGTCGAGGAAGAATCGGTCGCCGTCCCGCTCGACAGTGGGCGTCGGAAGGAAATCGACGAGTCGCTCGCCGACGCCGACCGGACCCGCACCCGGGCCGCCACCACCGTGCGGAGTCGAGAACGTCTTGTGCAGGTTGAGGTGAACGACATCGAATCCCATGTCGCCGGGCCGAGCCATGCCGACCAGCGCATTGAGATTCGCGCCGTCGTAATAGACGAGCGCACCGGCTTCGTGCGCGAGCTTCGCGATCTCCACGATGTCCTTCTCGAAAACGCCGAGCGTGTTCGGGTTGGTCAGCATCACCGCCGCGACCGTGGTATCGAGATGGCTGGAGAAGTCACCGACGTCGACGGTGCCGTCGTGGTTACTCTTCACCGTCACCACGTCGAGGCCGCATGCGGCTGCGGATGCGGGGTTGGTGCCATGCGCGGAGTCGGGGATGAGCACGCGCGTACGCGCCACGTCCCCACGGTTGGCGTGATACGCCTGGATCATGCGCAGCCCCGTCCACTCGCCGTGCGCGCCCGCCGCCGGTTGCAGCGACATCCGCGCCATGCCTGTGATCGACGCGAGCATCCGGTCGAGCTCCCACATCAGCTGGAGTGCGCCCTGGATGTCCTCCTCGTCCTGATACGGGTGCAACTGCGCGAAGCCGTCGAGCCACGCGAGTTGCTCGTCGACAACCGGGTTGTATTTCATCGTGCACGAGCCGAGCGGGTACATCCCCTCATGGAGGTTGTGGTTGCGCCGCGCGAGACGGCCGAAGTGGCGTGCGAGGACTGCTTCCGGCACCGCCGGAACAGTGGGCGACGTGCTCCGCAGCAGCGACTGCGGGATCGCAGTCTCTCCGCCGGTCGCCGGAACGCCCGCTGCCGTCACCGCGGGTCCAGTCGTGTAGTTGGCGCTCAGCTCGAAGACGAGCGGTTCGTCAACCGCCCATCTGGCGTCGCGCGCCGCGGCGGGAATGGCGTCGTTCATGCGTGTGCCATCGCAACGGTGCGCTCCGACGCGACCACGTCAGCAGCGGCTGCCGCGTATCGATCGATCGCCTGCGGCGACGTCAATTCGGTGCAGCAGACCAGGATCTCGTTCTCGCGATTCGCGTCGATGCGTCCGAGCGGCAGTCCCGCGACGATGCCTCGCTGGTGCAGGGCCTGTGCGAAGGAAGCGGCGCTGCGCGGTGTGCGCAGCCCGAACTCCCAGAGAAACGGTGTCGACGGATTGGCGAGCGAGAGTCCCTCGATGCCGGTGAGGAGCTTCGCGAGATGATGGGCGCGTTGCGCGCTCACCTCCGCGACAGCGCGCATCCCGCCGGCGCCCATGTGCGCCATGTACACCGTCGCCGCGAGCGCGATCAGCGCGTGGTTGGTGCAGATGTTGGAGGTGGCGTGCTCGCGACGGATGTGCTGCTCGCGCGCCTGCAAGGTCAGGGTGTACGCGCGCCGCTCGTCGTGGTCCAGCGTCAGCCCAACGAGGCGACCCGGAATGCGCCGCATCTGCGCTTGCGCAACCGCCATGAATCCGACGTGCGGCCCACCGAATGACGCCGGGATGCCGAGCGGTTGTCCGTCGCCGACTGCGACATCGAAGCCGCTCTCGCCCGGCGGCGTCAGCAGCGCGCACGCGTGCAGGTCGGTCGCGCAGATGGCGAGCGCGCCGGCGTCGTGGGCCGCTTCCGCGAGCGGCGCGAGCTCCTGAATCGTGCCGGCGAAACTCGGGTACTGGACAAGGAGCGCAGCGTGCTCCGCGGTGAGTGCCGCGCGAACCGTCTCCGGTACGAGCACGCCGTCGGTGGTCGCGATGACATCGACGGCGATCCGCCGCCCATCACCGAAGGTGCGCAGGACCGCGATCGTCTCGGGGTGCACGGTGTCCGCAACCGCGATGCGAGTCCGGCCGGTCGCCTGGACGGCGATCACCATTCCCTCGGCGGCCGCGGTCGCGCCGTCATACAGCGAGGCGTTGGCAACATCGAGCCCGGTCAGCGCGCAGATCATCGACTGGAATTCGAAGATGGTCTGCAGGGTCCCCTGAGAAGCCTCAGCCTGATACGGGGTGTATGCCGTGTAGAACTCGGGTCGGGAGATCGTTCCGCGAACGATGGCCGGGCTGAACCGGCGGTAGACGCCGGCACCGAGAAAACTGTCATAGGTGCTCAGCGATCGATTGCGCGCTGCGAGCCGCTCGAGCTCGGCCACCAGGTCCTGCTCGGAGAGCGGCGGCGGCAGATCGATCACCGGATTGCGCAGGGCGGCCGGAATCGTCGTGAAGAGATCCGCTTCCGACGCTGCCCCGACCGCATCGAGCATCTCGCGACGCTCGGCATCGGAGTTGGGGAGATACGCCATGCTCAAAGTATGCCGGGCCGTGGGAGCCGCCCGGGAGCCGCCCACGTGACGCGGGCGAATTCGCGCTCGGAGGTTTGCTCAGGCGAACCGTTGGTAGACTGCAGATGTGTCCAAGCGCGCTAACACCGTTTCCATCGAGGATCTTGTCGCGTCGATCGAGACCGCTCGCGACAAGGTGATGGCCGATGAGGTCAAGAGCCTTGTGAAGCTCGGCCTCCCCAAGACTGTCGCCTACAAGATGGTCGCCGACCGCTACCGTCAGCGGGCCGAGGGTGACGACGGAGAAGCAGACTCCGCGAGCCCCTGGCCGGATATGTCCTGACCCGGCGCTAGGCGCCGGAGCCTGACCTGGTGGCGGCCCTGCGCCGCCCACGGACATACCACGCGACCACCGCGATCACGACCAGCACCGCGATGACGATTGCCGCCTTGCCGATCGGCCCTGCCACCTTGGTGTAGTTGGCGCCGACCTCGTACCCGAGGACGCCGAGGAAGGTGATCCAGATGGTCGAGCCGAGCAGCGAGAGCACGCCGAACCACCCAGGCTGAACCTTCGCGAGGCCGGCTGGGAACGAGATGTAGGTGCAGACGACCGGCACCATCCTTCCGAAGAACACGGTCGGCAGGCCGAATCGGGCGAACCATCGGTCCGCGAGATCGAGATGGCCTGGCGAAATGCCGATCCGCCGGCCCGGACCGAGGAGGAGCGGGCGCCCGAAGCGCCTCGCCAGCGAGTAGGCGATGAACGCGCCGATCAGGCTGCCCACGATGCCCGTGGCGATGACCAGAACGATGTTGAAATGCCCGGTGGCGGCGAGCACGCCCGCGACGGGCATGATCACCTCGCTCGGGAACGGCAGCCCGCAGCTGTTGATGATCATCAGCGCGAGCACGACAAAGATGCCCCCACTCGTGACCCACTGACCGATCACGCCGCCCATCGCCGCGGATTGTGGCCTACGCTGCCGCGAACATGCGCCGAAGGCTTCGTCCCGCCTCGATCCCGCCCTGGCCGGTGCCGTTCGACCCCGGAGCAGAGCTCGACTGGGGACGCCCCGAGTACGCGCGCCGCTTGCTCCGCGAGCATCTCGACCAATCCCACGACGGTGCGAGCAGACGGCAAACGGTGATCGCCGTACAGATGCGACGGCTGCGCAGGCTCCTCCCGCGCGCTCCGGCGCGGATTCTCGACGCCGGCTGTGGCCCGGGCCTGTATGCGGTGCCGCTGGCCATGCTTGGCCATGACGTGACCGGCGTCGACGTGAGTGCGGCCGCCATCCGCCACGCGCGCGGTCTCGCGCGCGAAGCGCACCTCCTCGGCAGGACGCGCTTCGTGCAGGGGGATCTGCGCAACGTGCCGCTGCCCGAGGCAGGATTCGACGCCGCGCTGCTCGTGTACTTCGTGCTCGAGGCGTTTTCCCGCGCAGAGCAGCCGAGGGTGCTCGAGCGTGTCGCCGGCTCACTGGCTCCGACCGGGATCCTGATCGCCGAAATGCGATTGCATCCCGACCAGCCGCCCGGTCGCATCGACTGGTGGGACATCGTGCCCAACTCACTGCTCTCCGATCGACGCCATCTGCTGCTCGGCGACGCGGTCTACGACCAGCGACGCCACACGTACGTGCTCCGTGAGGTGGCGGTTTTCGACGACGGCTCGGTGGCTGCGCGTCAGACCAGTGGCTGGCTCTGCCCCTTCGCGTCGATACCGCGTCTCTTTGCGCGGGCGGGGCTCGCCGACGTGTCGATGTTCGACGGGTGGAGCAGCGCTCCGGCGCACCCGCTCTCCGAATCCATCGTGGTCGTGGCCCGGCGCAAACGCCGCTGACCCCCTCGACGGGCGGTGCGAGCCGCTACCATTCGTTCCTTCGGTCCGGGAGTCCTGTCTGGAGTTGATTCACCATGCCGACGCCCACACCTGATCGCATCCGCACGGTCGCAGTCGTTGGTCACAGCCACGACGGAAAGACGACTCTCTGCGAGGCGTTGCTGCACACCGCCGGAGCAACCCAGCGAATGGGGTCGACCGAGCAGGCGACGTCGCTCTTCGACCACGAGCCCGAGGAGCAGCGTCACTCGATGAGCATCGGCCTCTCGGTCGCGCACTGCGACTGGGACGGCTACCGCGTGAACCTCATCGACGCGCCGGGCTTCCAGGACTTCGCGGGCGAGGTGATCGAGGGGTTGGCGGTCGCCGACGCGGCTGTCCTCGTCGTCGCGGCAACCGGAACGGTGCCGGTCGGCGCGGAGAACGCCTGGGAGATGATCCAGGCGGCCGGAGTCCCGGCGCTCATCGTCGTCAACCGTATGGACAAGGAGAACGCCGCCTACGAGGCCACCGTGGATGCGCTGCGCGAGTCGTTCTCGCGCAAGCCGATCGCGGTTGCCGTCCCGATCGGGACAGCCGAAGGATTTCGCGGGTACGTCGACCTCGTCGACGACCGAGCCCACGCCTTCGACGAACGCGGTCGCGCGACAGACACGTCTGTTCCTGACGAGATGAGCACGGAGATCGAGCGGGCGCACGCCGCCCTCGTGGACGCGGCGGCAGAGAGTGACGACGCGCTCCTTGAGAAGTACCTCGAGGGCACCGAGCTCACCGACGACGAGGTGCGGACCGCGCTGCACGCCGCCACCGCGCGTGGAACGCTGGCGCCGATCGTGTGCGCATCAGCGGCAACCGAGAAAGGCGCCGCGATGGTGCTCGACAGCATCGTTCGCTACCTCCCGGCGCCCACCGAGCGCACACGCACGGCGGTCGACTCGAAGGAGCACGAGGTCGCGGTGGCGTGTGACCCGGACGGCAAGCTCTGCGCCTTCGTGTTCAAGACGACCGTCGACACCTTCGGCAAGATCTCGTTCTTCAAGGTGCTGCGCGGCACGATGCGTGGCGACAGCCACCCGGTGACGGCGCGCCTCGGCCAGGAGGAGCGTTTCGCGCAGCTGGGTCAACCCAACGGGAAGGCGATCGTCACCGCCACCGAGGTGGTCGCCGGCGACATCGGTGTCGTCACCAAGCTGACCCACACCCAGACCGGTGACACGCTGTGTGGGAAGGATGCCCCGGTGATGTTGCCGCCGTTGCCGTGGCCGTCGCCGAGCGCCTCGGCTGCGATCGTCGCCAAGACCAAGGGCGACGAGGACAAGATCATGAGCGGCCTCGCGCGTCTGTCCGAGGAGGACATGACCTTCTTCACGGACCGCGACCCGGTGACCAATGAGGTGCTGGTCCATGGCCTCGGCGACGTCCACCTCGATGTCGCGCTGGAGCGCATGAAGCGGAAGTTCGGTGTCGACGCCGAGCTGCACCCGCCGAAGATCCCCTATCGCGAGACCATCACCGGCACGGCCCGTGTCGGCCACAAGTACAAGAAGCAGTCGGGCGGGTCGGGCCTGTACGGCGACGCAACCATCGAGATCGAGCCACTCCCGCGCGGCGGCGGCTACGAATGGGAGGACAAGATCTTCGGTGGATCGATCCCCCATCAGTTCCGGCCGTCCGTCGAGAAGGGCGTCCGCCAGACGATGGAGCAGGGTGCCGTGACCGGGAATCCGATCGTCGATGTCAAGGTGCGACTCGTGGACGGCTCGACGCACAGCGTTGACGGCAAGGACATCGCGTTCCAGATTGCCGGTGCCATGGCGATGCGTGAGGCCGTTCAGAAGGCCTCGCCCGTGATCCTGGAACCGATCATGGATGTCCGGGTCACGGTTCCGGAGCGATTCACCGGCGACATCATGGGACTGCTCAACTCGAAGCGAGGTCGCGTCGGCGGCGTCAACCCGATGGGCGACGGGCGAGCCGAGGTCAACGCGCACGTGCCGCAGTCCGAGATGTACACGTTCCCGGTCGAACTGCGCGCGATGACGCAAGGCCGGGGCAGGTATTCGATGACCTTCTCGAGCTACGAGGAGGTGCCGGCCATGGTCGCCCAGAAGCTCATCGACGCACACGGCAACGAGCATCCGGCCGCATGACGCGGCATCCACGCGAAGCCGTCCCAGGCGTCCCGTTGTCCGCACAGGAATTCGCACGAGATGAAGGAGCATGCAATGGGTGAGACGGTCGAATTCCCCAGTAACGGGCACACCGCCAGCGGATACCTCGCCAAGCCGCCGAGCGGCCACGGGCCGGGCGTCGTGGTGATCCAGGAATGGTGGGGCGTCAATGAGCACATCCGCGATCTCTGCGACCGTTTTGCGGGCGAGGGCTTCGTTGCGCTGGCGCCCGACCTCTATCACGGCAAGGAGACCAGGGAACCCGACGAGGCGGGCAAGTTGCTCATGGAACTCGACCTCGCCGGCGCTGCGCGCGACATGCTCGGCGCCGGCAAGTGGCTGGCAGCGAGCGAGCACACCGCCGGGGACCGAGTCGGCATCGTCGGCTTCTGCATGGGGGGCGCGCTCGCCATCTATGCGGCGACGCTGAGCGACGTCTTCGCAGCGGTCGTGCCCTTCTATCCGTACATGGGCGTCACCGCTGCTGCCAAACCCGATGTCACCAAGATCAAGGGGGCGGTTCTCGGCCATTTTGCCGAGAAGGACGAGGCGTACACCCCCGAGCAGGTCGAAGCGCTCGAGGCCGAGCTCCGCGGCGCCGGTGTCGATGTGGAGTTCTTCTGGTACGCGGGTGCGGACCATGCGTTCTTCAATGACACCCGTCCCGAGGTGTACGACGTCGACGCCTCGCGGCTTGCGTGGGACCGGACGAGAGCCTTCTTCCGGACCACACTCGTGGAGGCCTAGTTGATGGCCTCTGCAGGGGCCCATGGAAGACGGGCGGGGTCTATCTGACGGCCCCCGGAGGGGGCCGGGGGCTGCCGCGGGTTGAATTCGGCTCCAATACGGGTCCGATGTGGCTAGAATGCCCGCAACCTGCCTCCGAGCAGTCGCAGAACCACCCCCAACCCCCCGGAGGAGCAAATGGCCACTGGCTATTGCCTCAAATGCAAGGAACAGCGCGAGATCAAGGGCGCTGAGGCGATCACGATGAAGAACGGCAAACCGGCGACCACCGGCACGTGCCCCGTCTGCGGAACCAAGATCTTCAAGATCGGCAAGGCCGCCTAGCGATCGCCGGCCAGGTCTCGGGCGGTGCGCCCCGGCCCGGCCTACGAATTGGTGACGGGGTGCAGCCGCGCCCCCACACCTCCTCTCCCTGATGCAGCCCCCGCGAAGCGCGGGCGGGTCAGCCGGTTCCGAGCACCTCCCGCTCGAGCAGATCGAGCGGCAGCGACCCGAGGTTGAGCGCTTCCATGTGGAATCGCTTCAGATCGAATGCCGAGCCGAGTCTGGCTCGGAGCCGCTCGCGGATGTCGAGCCAGGCGCGCTCGCCCACCTTGTAGCTGATCGCCTGCGCGGGCAGGCCGCAATACCGGTCCAGCTCGCTGCGCGCGAACCCGGGGCCGGCGAACCCACAGTAGCGGCTCACGAAGGGCAGCGCCGTCTCCCAGTCCCAGACACGTCCGGGCTGGTAGCTCTCCGTCTCCGGGATGGCAAGCTGGAGGTGGAGGCCGATGTCGACGATCACCCGCATGGCCCGGAATGCCTGGGAGGCGAGCATTCCCAGCAGGTAGTCGGGGTTCTCGAGATAGCCGAGCTCCTCCATGAGCCGCTCCGCGTACAGTGCCCAGCCTTCACCGTGGCCTGAATAGAAGCCCAGCTGACGCTGGAAGCTCGACAGGCGCTCCTGGAAGGTCATGCAGAGCCCCACCTGGAGGTGATGGCCGGGGACACCCTCGTGATATGCGGTCGTCACCTCGGTCCAGAGGGGAAACCGGGTCTGCCCTTTCGCCGGGTACCACGTCCGGCCGGGCCGGCTGAAGTCCGCCGACGGCGCCGTGTAGTACATCGCCGCCGCTGTCCCCGGTGGCGCCTCGCGGCACTCGATGCGGTGGAGCGGCGCCGGGATGTCGAAGTGCGTGCCGTCGAGCTCATCGATGGTTCGGTCGGTCAACTCCTGCAGAAACGCGAGGACGTTGTCGAGGCCCTCGATGCTGCGGGCGGGGTCCTCCCGAAGCACCGCCATTGCGCCGTCGAGGCCGGCGCCGGGGGCGATTCGCTCGGCGGCCACGGTCATCTCCCCCTCGATGCGGTGGAGCTCGCTCCATCCCCAGGCGTAGATCTCCTCGGGGTCGGCGTTCATGCCGAGCCACCGGCGGATCCCGATCGCGTACAGCTCGCGACCCACGGCGTCGGCTTCGCGAGCACGCGGCGCGTACTCCTCGCGCAGGAACCCCGCCATCGCTGCGTATGCCGCTGTGGCCATCCCGGCGCTCTCCTGCAGCCTCGCGGCCAGGTCGTGATGCGGACTGGCAGCGGCGAGGCGCGCAAAGTACGGCGCCTCGGTCCCTTCGAGACCGCCGAGCGTCGCCGCCTGGTCGGCGCAGACCAGCGCCTGCCGGCGCGCCGCGACTTCTCCGCCGGCCAGGCCGCGTTGGATCGACCTGGTGAAACCGTCGAGCGCCTCCGGGACCCGGCGCATCCGTGTTGCGATCCGCTCCCAGTCCTCGGTTGTCTCCCGGGGGCAGAGGTCGAATGCCGACCGGATGAACGAGATCGGACAGTCGAGCGCGGAGAGCTGACGCCACGGGGCACCGGCCTCGTACCCGTCGAGCGCCGCCTCGAGCCGGTCTCGCATCACCGCGGCCGCGATGCGATCGGCGTCGCTCTCGACCGCCGTCCGTTCGAGAGCGCGGAGGGTCTGCCGGTCGAGATCAACACGCGCCTCGACCCCGTCGGGCGAGAAATCCGTCGCGTCCTCATCGCGCCCGGGGATGCCGAGAACCGTCGCCGTGAATGGGTCGAGGGCGCAGAGCTGATCGACGTACGAGTCGGCCAGACGGAAGACCTCCGTCACGCCTCGAGGGCCACCACCGCGCCGACACCGGCGATCGACGCAACCCGGTCGCCGTCGTCGAGCCGCATGATGATCACGCCCCGGGTCTGACGTCCGGAGATGCGCACCTGCTCGAGCGGAATGCGGATCACCTGCCCGGAGGTCGAGATCACCATCAGCTCCTCGGAGAGGTCCTCCACGACCCGCATCCCCACGATCTCGCCGATCTTGGGAATCGCGGTCTGGTCAACGGTGTACACGCCCTGGATGTTGCGGCTCTTGACCGGGTAGTCGCTCATGGGCGTCAGCTTGCCGAAGCCGTTCTCGGTGATCACGAGCACGTGACCTTCGGGATTGACGATGTCAAAGCCCGCGACCTCGTCACCCCTGCGGAGCCGGATCGCGCCGACTCCCATGGTGTCGCGGCCCATCGGGCGCACCTCCTTCTCGGTGAAGCGCGAGCCCTTACCCTGGCGGGTCACCACGAGCACATCGTTACCGCCCGACGAGCGGCGTACCCAGTTGAGCTCGTCGTCATCCTGCAGGTTGATGGCGATCAGCCCGTTGCGGCGCACCGCCGCGTAGGCAGCGGCCGGGGTCTTCTTGATCTGACCGAGCTTGGTCACCATCACCAGGTACTGCTCGTCGCTGAAGACTTCCATGTCGATGAGCGCGGTGACCTTCTCACCCTGATCAACCTCGATGAGGTTGATGATCGGGATGCCCTTGGCCTGGCGTTTGACGTCGGGAATCTCATGGGTTCGCAACCGGAAGACGCGGCCGCGATTGGTGAAGAACAGCATGTCGCTGTGCGTGTTCGCGGTGGTCGAGTGCTCGATGTAGTCCTCGTCCGTCGAGCGTCGCGCGCCGACGACTCCCTTGCCGCCGCGATGCTGCGCGCGGTAGATGTCCAGTGACATGCGCTTGATGTAGCCGCGGTGCGTCAGCGTCACGAAGACCTGCTCCTGGGGGATGAGGTCTTCCTCGTTCATCTCGAGCTCGTCATGGCGGATCTCGCTGCGCCGCGGATCGGCGAAGCGCCGGCGCAGGTTGGTGACCTCGTCCTTGATGACGCCGTCGATGAGCCTCGGGTTGCCGAGGAGATCCTCGAGCTGCGCGATCTTCTTGATCAGCTCCTCGTACTCCTCGCGGAGCTTGCCGCTCTCGAGCCGCGTGAGGCGCCCAAGCCGGAGGTCGACGATTGCCTTGGACTGGCGTTCGGTGAGACCGAATCGCTGCTCCAGGGCAGTCTGCGCCGACTTCTCATCCTGGGCGGCGCGGATCAGCGCGATCGTCTCGTCGAGATTGTCGAGGACGATCGTCAGCCCTTCGAGGATATGCGCCCGCTCCCGCGCGGTCGTCAGCTCGTGCCGCGTCCGCCGCGTCACGACGTTGCGCCGGTGGCCGATGTAGTGCCCGAGCATCGCCTTGAGGCTCAGCACCTGGGGGCGGCCGTCGACGATCGCGAGCATCAGCGCGCCAAAGGTCATCTGGAGCTGCGTGTGCTTGTAGAGGTTGTTGAGGACGGTGTGCGGTCGCGCGTTCGACTTCAGCTCGATGACGATGCGCACCTTCTCCTCGCGACCCGACTCGTCGTGCAGGTCGGCGATGCCGTCGATCTTGCGATCGTTGACGAGCTCGGCGATCGTCTGCATCAGGCGCGACTTGTTCACCTGGTAGGGCAGCTCGCGGACGATGATCTGCTCGCGCCCGGACTTCGACTCCTCGAAGTCGACCTGGGCACGCATCACGATGCGGCCGCGGCCGGTGCCGTACACGTTGGCGATGTCGCGCGTGTAGATGATCCCGCCGGTCGGGAAGTCCGGTCCTTTGACGATCCGGATCAGGTCCTCGGTGGTGGTGTCCGGGTCGTCGATCAGCCGGACCACAGCGTCGCAGATCTCACCGAGGTTGTGCGGCGGTATGTTGGTGGCCATACCGACCGCGATCCCGCTCGCCCCGTTGACCAGCAGGTTGGGAAGCAGCGACGGCATCACCGATGGCTCACGCACCCCCGGGACGTTCGCGAAGTTCGGGCCGAAATCGACCGTATCTTTCTCGATGTCGTCGACAAGGCTCATTGCCACCGCGGTCATGCGCGCTTCGGTGTACCGGTATGCGGCGGGCGGATCACCGTCGACCGACCCGAAGTTGCCCTGCCCGTCGATCAGGGGATAGCGCATCACCCAGGGCTGAGCGAGGCGCACGAGCGTGTCGTACACCGCCGAGTCACCGTGGGGGTGGTACTTGCCGAGGACTTCACCGACGACGGCGGCGCACTTCTGGTAGCGCGCACCGGCGGTCATCCCGGTGTCGAGCATCGCCCAGAGGATGCGGCGCTGGGCCGGCTTCAGCCCGTCGCGGATGTCCGGCAGCGCGCGGCTGATGATCACGCTCATCGCGTAGTCCATGTAGGACGCGCGCATCTCGGCCTCGAGTTCGATGGGATGGATCTGGCCGGGCTCGAACACCGCCATTACGCAGGCACCTCCGCCGGGCTTCTCACCGCGCCCGCGATAACGTTGCTGACGCCCTGCGCAGCCGCGCGGGCAGCGACACGGATCGCGTTCATCGTTGCCTCCGCGTCGGATCGACCGTGGGCAATCACCACCTCACCGGCGACACCGAGCAGGAGCGCGCCGCCGGTCTTCCGGTAGTCGATCCGATCCCGCAGCGGGCGAAGCTTCGGCCGCAGCAGGGCGCCGCCCACCTTGCCGCCGACTGACTTGCGCGCCTCGCGGGCAATGCTCGCGAACAGGAACTCGCCGATCCCCTCGGCCACCTTGAGCACGACGTTCCCGGTGAAGCCGTCGGTGACGACCACGTCGCACGCGCCGCGGAAAACGTCCTTGCCCTCGACGTTGCCGACGAACTGAATCGGCAGCGCCGCGATCAGCGGGTGAGCCGCCTGAACGAGCTCCGATCCCTTCTCCGATTCCTCGCCGTTGCTCAGCAACGCGACACGCGGCTTCGCGATGCCGAGCATGGTCCGGGCGTAGACGTCGCCCATCAGCGCGAACTGCGCAAGCCACTCCGGCTTACAGTCGGTGTTGGCACCAACATCCAGGATGAAGGTCTGACCGGCGTCGCTGGGGAACGATGCGCCGATCGCCGGGCGGGCAATGCCGGCGATGCGCTTGATCGTGAACAGCGCGGCCGCGAGCATGGCCCCACTGTTGCCGGCGCTCACCACCGCGCCCGCCTCGCCGGCGGCGACGAGCGCACAACCGCTCACCAGCGAAGAGTCGCGTTTGGCACGCACCGCGTTGGCCGGATGCTCGTTCATCTCGATGACGTCACGGGCGTCGACGACGGTGACGCCGTCCGGGATCGTTGTTGCGGCGGCGCGCAACTCGGCCTCGACGACCTCACGCCGGCCCACCAGGGTCACCGCGATGCCATGTTCGTTGCAGGCGCGCAGCGCGCCACGAACGATCTCAGTCGGTGCATGGTCGCCGCCCATCGCGTCGACCGCGATCGGTAGCGGCATCAGACGTCGAGGTTGCGCACGCTCGTGGCGTGGGTCTGGATGAACCGCTTGCGTGGCTCGACATCGGACCCCATCAGGCGGTCGAAGATGTCATCGGCCTTGAGGGCGTCGGCAACGCCGACCTGGAGGAGCACTCTGCGATCGGGGTCCATGGTGGTTGCCCACAACTCCTCGGACATCATCTCGCCGAGGCCCTTGTAGCGCGAGACCTCGGTATCGCGGCCCATGGATTTGACCTTGTCATCGCGCTGGTCGTCGCTGAAGGCGTACTCCGTCTGCTTGTTCCGCCCCTTGCCCTTCTCGAGCTTGTACAGGGGCGGCTGCGCGAGGTAGAGGAAGCCACCATCGACCAGCGGGCGCAGGTGACGCCAGAAGAACGTGAGCAACAGCGTGCGGATATGCGAACCGTCGACGTCGGCGTCCGCCATGAGCACGATGCGGTGGTAGCGGAGCTTGTCCACGCTGAACGTCTCGCCGAAGCCGCCGCCGAGCGCCATGATCAGATCCTTGATCTGCTCGTTGCCGAGGATCTTGTCTGCGCGGGCTTTCTCGACGTTGAGGATCTTGCCTCGTAGCGGCAGGATTGCCTGATTCCGGCGCTCGCGCGCCTCCTTGGCGGTGCCACCTGCGGAGAGGCCCTCGACGATGAAGATCTCGCAGTGGGCCGGGTCGCGCTCACTGCAGTCGACGAGCTTGCCGGGAAGTGTCGCCGATTCGAGCAGTGACTTGCGCTGCACCAGGTCGCGCGCTTTCGCGGCTGCCTGGCGTGCGCGCGCCGCTGTCAGGGATTGATCGATGATCTTGCGACCGTCGGTCGGATTCTCTTCCAGGTACTGCATGAGCGCTTCACTCAGGACCGTCGAGACCTGGCCCGACACCTCGCTGTTGCCGAGCTTTGTCTTGGTCTGGCCTTCGAACTGCGGCTCGCGCAACTTGACGCTGATCACGGCGGTCAGGCCGTCCCGGACGTCATCCCCGCTCAGGTTGGGATCCTGTTCCTTGAGGATGCTCGCCTTGCGCGCGTACTTGTTGAGCGTCGCGGTCAGCGCGCTGCGGAAGCCGGTGACGTGCGAGCCGCCCTCTTCGGTATGGACGTTGTTCGCAAACGCGAGAACGTGCTCGGTGAACACCGTGTTCTGGTACTGCAGCGCGATCTCGACGACGTTGCCGTCGATCTCTCGCTCGACGTACATCGGCTTCTGGTTGACGACGTTCCGGTTCGCATTGAGATATCTGACGAACGACTGGATCCCGCCTTCGAAGTGGAATGTGTACGCCTGATCGTCGCGCTCGTCCGCAAGCTGGATCGTGATGCCCTTGTTCAGGAACGCATAGCTGCGGAGCGAGTTGCAGACCGTCTCCCACGAGAACTCGATCTCCGGGAAAATCTCCGCGTCAGGCCAGAAGCGGACGAACGTCCCGCGCTTGTCCGACGTTCCGACAACGGCGACAGGCCCGTCGGGGACGCCGCGTGTGTACTCCTGGCGGTGGGTCTCACCGTCGAGGTAGACCTCGACCACGAGGCGCTCGCTGAGTGCGTTGACGACAGAAAGGCCGACGCCGTGCAATCCGCCCGAGACCTTGTAGCCGCCGCCGCCGAACTTTCCTCCGGCGTGGAGCGTGGTGAGCACGACCTCGAGCGCGGATTTCCGCGCCGTCGGGTGCATGCCCACGGGGATGCCGCGTCCGTTGTCGAGCACCGACACCGATTTGTCCGCATGCAGGACGACCCGAATGGTGTCGCACCAGCCCGCGAGGGCCTCGTCGATGCTGTTGTCGACGAGCTCGACCACGAGATGGTGCAGGCCACGGAGATCCGTGGAGCCGATGTACATCCCGGGGCGTCTGCGGACGGGTTCGAGACCCTCGAGAATCTGGATCTGGTCGGCGGAATACGTATCCTTGCCAACCCGGCCGGCGCTCAGAGGCTGTGGATCCGGATTGCCGTTTCCAGGGTTCGTCTCTGGCACTGAATCGTCCTCATCGGGGCGTTCGAGGCGTGCGGTGTCGGTTATTTGTGCTGCTCCGGTTGTGACGTGAGGGCTGGAGTGGCGGCCAGTGCTGAAACCGCTCGATTGCTCCGGCGGGCACCGCTCAAATCGGCCGTTCCAAGTACCCCTATTCTACCAGCCTGGCGCCTGAGTTCGCTCGGTTTGAGCAGTGCGCTGCACTAGCATCAGGAACGTGCAGGACACTGTCCGTTCCGCAGTCCGCCTGGCCCGTGGAGAGGGTCGATAAACATGCCGTCGACCACCCTTGAAGAGTACCGCCGAAAGCGAGACTTCAATCAGACCCCGGAGCCGAGTGGCGACCGTGCACCCCGAGCGGGTGGAGAGCGCTCCGCGTGGGAGCAATTGCCCCACGGCTCACGCTTCTGCATCCAGAAACATCGGGCCACACGCATGCACTTCGACTTCCGGCTCGAGCACGAGGGGGTCCTGCTCTCCTGGGCGGTGCCGCGGGGTCCGAGCCTGGATCCGGCAAAGAAGCGTCTCGCCGTGCAGACCGAGGATCATCCCATCGATTACGGCGAGTTCGAGGGCGTGATCCCGTCGGGATACGGCGCCGGCACCGTGATGCTCTGGGATATCGGGACCTTCGAATGGGTGAAGGAGTCCGCCGCCGACTTCGATCGATCCCGACTGAAAGGCGACATCAAGTTCCGCGTCCAGGGCACCAAGATCTCCGGCGAGTTCGCCCTCGTGCACATCGGCGAACGTGGCCGGCAGTACGGCGGCAGCAGCGACGGCGACAGGAACTGGCTGATGCTCAAGAAACGCGATGGCTCGGTGGTCGAGGGGTTCGAGGCGATCGACATCGACGTTTCAGTCAAAACCGGCAGAAGCCTGGCGCAGATCGCCAGCGAAGGCGGCGGCGACCCCCGTGAGATGCGCCGAGCCGCGCGAGCGCGAGGCACACCGCCCGTCACCGAGCCGCCCGTCGCCTCCCCGAGCCCTGCCCCGGCGCCGCCGCCGATGCTCGCGACCTCCGTTGAGCGGCCGTTTTCCCGTGACGGCTGGCTGTTCGAGCTGAAGTACGACGGCATACGCGCGATGGTCAGCGTCGCAGGCGACCAGGTGCGGATCAGCGGCCGGCGCGGCAACGACGAAACCGCTCACTACCCGGAGGCGGAGGCGATCCGGGCGGGCATCCACGCCCGCCAGGCGATTGTCGACGGAGAGCTCGTGGTCCTCGACGCCGAGGGCAAACCCTCGTTCGAGCGCATGCAGCAGCGCATCAACGTCACGCGCGACATCGATGTGCGGCGTGTCGCCGGCGAGCATCCCGTGACCTTCATCGCGTTCGACCTGCTCGAGTTGGATGGTCGCGACCTGCTCGGCACCGAGCTGCGCATTCGCAAGAAGACGCTGCGCGAAACCGTCGTCGACTCGCCGAACATCCTCTTCGCCGCGCATGTCGAGCGTGACGGGCAATCGCTGTTCGAGGTTGCGCGCGAGTCGGGGATCGAAGGCATCGTGGGAAAGCGCGCTGACTCGCTCTACCGCCCGGGGATTCGCAGTCCTGAGTGGGTCAAGATCAAGTCCTGGCGGGGCCAGTCCTGTGTCATCGCAGGCTACACGGCCGGTCGCGGTCGCCGAACCAACCAGCTCGGTGCACTCATCCTCGCCGTGCTCGACGGCACCCGCCTCGTCCACTGCGGCCAGGTGGGCACCGGTTTCGACGAGCAGACCCTGCGCGACCTCAGAGGTCGCCTCAAACCCCTCGAGGTGACGACCTGCCAACTCGACGTCACCCCAAAGACCTCCGAACCCGCCACCTGGCTCACACCGGAGCTCGTCTGCGAGGTCCGCTTCGCCGGCTGGACCCGAGACGGCATCCTCCGCCACCCCGCCTACCGAACCCTCCGCCCCGACCAAACGGTCGCAGACTGCACGAGAGCATCCGCGCCTGCGAAAGCCGCAGGCCCGCTGCGCACTCCAACGAGCGTTCTCAGCACCGCTCCGGATCCGCGACCTCCGGGTGGTGCAGCGGGGAGAAGCGTCGCCGTCACCACAGGGGACGAGGGGACCCCGCGGCGACAGGACCCGGAGGATCATGCGGAGCAACTGGCGCAGCTGAGAACGCTCAAAGCCAGTGCCCACTGGGACATAGCCGGCCGCAGACTCCCGCTCACCAACCTGGACAAGGTGCTCTGGCCTGCCGACGGGATCACCAAGCGCGAAATGATCGAGTACTACGTCCGGATGGCGCCGTACATGTTGCCGTACCTTCGCGACCGTCCCCTGTCGATGCAGGTCTTTCCCGACGGTATCGACGGAAAGTCGTTCTGGCGCAAGGATAAACCGGCACATGCACCGGAGTGGATCGAGTCGTGGACCTATCATGGCGAGAAGACCAAGACATACATCGTCGTCAACGAGGTGGCGACGCTGGCGTGGGTCGCGAACGCCGGTGTCATCGATCTGCATCCGTGGCACTCGCGTTTCGACGCGCCCAACGATCCCGACTGGGCAGTGTTCGACCTCGATCCGTTCGAGCCGGCAACATTTCAGGACGTTGTCGACATCGCCAGGCTCGTGAAGGCCGCGCTCGATCACTACGGCATGCACGGCGTCGCCAAGACGAGCGGTCAGACGGGTCTGCAGATCTATGTGCCCGTTCGTCGCGGCCCGGACTATTCGGCCGTCCGTCGCTGGGTCGAGGAAGTGGGCCGAGCCATCGACCAGGCGGCGCCGGGACGCGTCAGCTGGGAGTGGGCGGTGGCGAAGCGCACCGGACGGATCCGCATCGACTACACGCAGAACATCATCAACAAGACGCTGGCGGCTCCCTACTCGCTCCGTCCCGCCCCGGGCGCTCCGGTCTCGACACCGATCGCGTGGGAGGAGCTCGATGATCCCGACCTCCGCCCCGATCGATGGACCATCGCAACAATTGCGGAGCGTCTCGCCTCGACGGGCGATCTTTTCACGCCTGCGCTGCAGGCGGACCAGGACATCCCGACCGACAGGTGATGCGCGTGGAGCGCAGATTGCGGGTACTCTGCGTCGCGATGCGCCGCGCCGTCGTCTCGACCGTGCTCGTTACGGCAGTGAGCGTGCTCGCCGCCTGCGGCTCGTCGACCCCCGCGACGAGCAGCGGCTCGACAGGGGCCGCGACCCCGACGCCCACGCCGGCGCCAACACCGACTGCGACGCCCGAGCCGACCCCGACCCCAACCGCGACGCCACCGATCGCGTGCATGCCGGGGCAGTTCGACATCGCCATCCTGAACACCCAGGGCGCTGCCGGAACCATCTACGCGACCTTCGAGATCCGGAACTCGACAACGAGCGACTGCACGGAGAACGGGTACGCGAAGTTGCAGATGCTGGGCTCGGGAGGCGCGCTGCTCAACACCACCTGGACCAACGACAACTCGATGGCGTCACCCGGGCCGGTCGACCTCCCTTCGGGCACCGAGCCGCTCGGCGCCGCCGGCGCTTCAGGGCACGGGTATTTCCTCGTCTCGTGGACGGACGCGACCTGCTCCGCCGCGCAGGCCGAGATGCCGAAGTTCTGGCAGGTCACCCTGCCGACGTCCGGATTCCAGACCGACGTCACCGACATCAACACGAGCATGGTCTGTGGGGGCGCGATCAAGGTCGGGCCGATCAAGTCGGCCCCCTACACCTGATCGACGCGATGCCCCCCGCTTCCCAATAGAATTCGGACATGGCAGTGCTGCTGCTCAACGCTTCGATGCAGCCGCTCAACGTGATCAGTCACCGGCGGCTGGTGGTGCTCCTGACCAAGGAGCGAGTTGCGTTCGTTGACTCGGCGGCCGAGCGGGTGGCTGCCGAGGCGCTCGCCGGACGGCGGCTGCCGGAGGGTGTCGTCATCGTCCGCCTGCTTCGCACCATCCACGTCCCGCGCCGCCTGCTCCGGCCGAACCGGCGCAACCTGCTGCTTCGCGATGACCACACGTGCCAGTACTGCGGTCGTGTCGGCACCGCCGCCGACCTCACCGTCGACCACGTCATCCCGGTGTCTCGAGGCGGCGCACCGGATCGCTGGGAGAACGTGGTGATCGCGTGCCGGAAGTGCAACTGGCGTAAGGCGAATCACCGTCCCGAGGAGGTCGGGCTCATCCTCCGGCGCAAACCCGTTCCGCTGACTCAGGAATACGCGCACATCATCTTCCTGCGCTACCCGGAGCTCAAAGCGGCGTACGACCGGATGCTCGCCGCCGCCTGAGAAACGCCCGATCCACGGCGATCCCGCGCCCGTATACTCGAGGTGCCATGCCTCGATCCATGTGGCGGGGCGCCATCAGCTTTGGGATGGTGGCGATTCCCGTGCGGCTGTACTTGGCGACCGAGTCGAAGAGCGTTTCGTTCCGGTTGCTCTGTCCGCACGACCAGACGCCGGTTCGCAACAAGCGCTGGTGCCCGGAGGAGGATCGCGAGATCGGCTGGAGCGATGCGCTTCGCGGCTACGAGGTCGGGAAGGACGAGTACGTGATCGTCACGGACGCGGATCTCGACAACCTGCCGCTGACCACCACGCACACGATCGATATCGTCGAGTTCTGCCCGGACTCGGAGATCGAGGCCGGCGTCTATCTGAAGAGCGCGTACTACCTGGAGCCGGAGGCCGTCGGCGTCAAACCCTACGCATTGCTCCGCCAGGCGCTCGAGAAGACCGGCACGGTCGCCATCGGGAAGATCGCGCTCCGCGATCGCGAGCATCTCTGCCGACTTGCCCTCCACGAGGAGGGGCTGCTGCTCAACACCCTGCACTGGCCGGATGAGATCCGCTCGGCGGGAGAGCTCGCGATTCCCGAGCAGAGCCCCGACGTTCCCAAGAAGGAACTCGACATGGCCGTGATGCTTGTCGAGAACATGAGCGCCCACTTCGATCCGTCGCGCTATCACGACGACTACCGCGAGGCCGTGATCCAGGTGGTGGAGTCGAAGCTGACCAACCAGCCGATCGAGCGACCCGAGGTCCAGGAGGCGGGGAAGGTGACCGATCTCATGGCAGCACTGAAGGCGTCGGTCGAGGCAGCCAAATCCCGCCGCGCCGAGACAACCGACGCCGAGGATGCCGCTGGTGACGAAGCCGAGTCGATGGAACCCGCGCGGCGCCGCCGGGCATCCTGAGGCCCGGCGAGTGACGCGTGGCTGGTAGAGCAGGGCTGTCTCGTGCCGCCGTGGCGGCGTTCGGCGACCCCTTGCCGTTCCGCTCGCCCACGCCGCCGCAGCTCCCCGGGTACATTCCGATGGAGGCGTCGGTCCCCTGCGCGGAACCGTTCGATGATCGCGACTGGCTGTTCAGCGTCGACTGGGACGGAGCACGAGCGCTGCTGTTTCTCGATCCCGGGGGTGCCGTTCGGATCCAGGGCGAGCTGCCCGGCGATCTCGCGCTGCGTTTCCCCGACGTCTCCGCTCCCGCGTCAGTCCGGGGTGGCCGGGGCGCCGTGCTCGACGGCGTCATCGCCGTGCTCGACAGCGAGGGCCGTCCGGACCTCGCGGGCTTCGGCCGCCGGCTCGCAGCGGGTGCCGTCGCAGCGGCGGAGCTTCCCGCTGTCTTTCTCTGCTCGGACGTGCTCCACCTCGACGGCCGCTCGACCATGCGCTGGCCGCTGGACCGGCGCCTCGACGCGCTGGGCGAGCTGACAGGAGCCACCGACTCGCTCCAGGCGCCGGACCATGTGCGCGGACGTGGCGTGGCGCTCGCCGCCGCGGCCGCGGGCCGCGGTCTGGCGGCGTTGCTCGCACGGCGAGCCAACGCTCCATACCGGCCCGGGCTCGCCTCGCCCGACCGCCTGCGCATCGCGCTCGCCAATCAAACGACCTGCGTCGTCGCCGGCGTCGTCGCCCTCCGCCGCGGCGGCACCCGGCTGATCCTCGCCGAGCACGTCGCCGGCCGGCTGACCTTCGCCGGACAGGTGGACGGGCCGCGCGATCGGGTCGTCGCAAGCTGGCTCGCGCAACGCGCGGCTGATCTCTCGGTGGCCACGACACCACTCGATGGCGTGCAGCCGGTCAGCGCGTCGTGGGTCCGTCCGGTCCTCACCGCGACCGTCCGCCATCACGGCCGGAGCGCCCGCGGGGTCCTGCTCCGACCGGCGCTGCTCGCTGTCCGCGACGACGTCGACCCTCGCTGGTGCGTGCAGCGGCCGGCGGTGGCGGGCCCGGTCGAAGCCCGGGCAGGGACACGGTTCTCGCCGACGCTCCTGATGCCGCTTCCCCTCGGCGACGCCGCCGTCCTGCCCCGGGGAAGCCGATGACCGCATCGGTGCTCATGTGCCGGCCCGACCACTTCGGCATCGAGTACGAGATCAATCCCTGGATGCACGTCGCCGTGGAGGTCGATCACGCGCTGGCCGCCACGCAGTGGGAGGCGCTGTATCGCGCGTACGTCGACCTCGGCCTCGAAATCCAGCTCGCGGCCCCGGTGGCGGGTCTCCCCGACATGGTCTTCACGGCCAACGCGGCAGTGCTCTGGGACGACAGGGCCGTGCTGAGCAACTTCCACCACGCAGAGCGACAGGGGGAGGAGGCGCACTGGCGTCGGGAGCTCGAGCGGCTGAACTTCGACGTCCACGAGCTGCCTCGTTCGCTTTCCTTCGAAGGCGCGGGGGATGCCCTGTTCGTCGGCGATCGATTGTTCTGCGGCTACGGGTTCCGGACCGACCGCGACTCCCACCGGCCGGTTGCGCGCATCCTCGAGGTGGACGTCGTGTCCCTGGAGCTCGTCGATCCGCGCTTCTATCACCTGGACACCTGCTTCTGTCCCCTCGACGCGACAAATGTCCTCGCGGCGCCGGAGGCATTCGCGCCGGCGTCGATGCGGGCGATCCGCGAGCTGGTCCCGAACCTGATCGAGGTGCCGGTCGAGGTTGCAGCAGGCTTCGCGTGCAATGCGATGCCGATCGGCCGCCACGTTCTCGCCTCGCTGACCATCTCGCAGATGGAGGCGCCGCTCCGTGCCGCCGGATACACCGCGATCCCCCTGCCCATGGGGGAGTTCCTCAAGGCGGGCGGCGGTGTTCGCTGCCTCTCGCTGCCGCTCGGAAACGGCGAACGCGCGGCCGCGGGTGATGCGGCGCAACGCTCAGGGTAGGTCCAACAAGCTCTGAGCGTTTTCACAGACTTCCGCGCGAAGATGGTCCGGTGACCACAGTCAGCGCAGGCGAGCCCAACCGAGTTCTCGTGGTCGACGACGAGCGTGCGATCACGGACCTCGTCGCGATGGCGCTCAAGTACGAGGGGTTCTCGGTGCAGACCGCCGGGACCGCGAAACAGGCGCGCCACGCCGTGATGGACTTCCGTCCGGACCTCGTGATCCTCGACGTCGGCCTCCCGGACGACGATGGGTTCACGCTCGTGCAGCGGCTGATCACCGACGGCATCAAGGTTCCGGTGATCTTTCTCACCGCCCGCGACGCAACCGAGGAGAAGGTGCACGGGCTCACCATCGGAGGCGATGACTACGTCACCAAGCCATTCAGCATCGAGGAGCTGGTGGCGAGGATCCGCGTTGTCCTGCGGCGCCACCAGCCGGAGGGAGCGGTCGCGACCGGCAAGCTCGTGCTCCACGACCTCGAGCTCGACGACGAGACCCACGAGGTCTTTCGCGCCGGCGAGCCCGTCGAACTGACGCGCACCGAGTTCCGTCTCCTGCGCTACCTCATGATGAACACCGGCCGCGTGCTGTCGCGCTCGCAGATTCTCGACCACGTGTGGGACTACGACTTCGGCGGCGACGCGAGCGTGCTCGAGACCTACATCAGCTACCTTCGCCGCAAGGTCGATCAGGTCGAGCCGGCACTCATCCATACCGTTCGTGGAGTCGGGTACGTCATGCGCGTCCCGCGAACCGCGTCGGCGCACGCGTGAGCGGCGCCGCGACGATGTGCTCAGGACCGTAGATGTCGCTCCGCCTTCGGCTGCTGCTCACCCTGGCACCGCTCTTCATCCTGGGGCTCGCCGCAGCTGACTTCGGGACCTATGCGGCGCTGCAGAGCTCCCTGCTCCAGGGGATCGACCAGCAGCTGGTGAGCATTCAACCCGGTGTTCAGAACGTGCTCCAGAACGCGGGAGAATTTGGTGGGAGCGGCGGGCCGCCGGGCGGCGACCACAACCAGGAGTACGCCTTCCCGGCCGGTACGTACGGCGAGATCGTCGACTCCTCCGGGCACTCGATCGGCGGCGACTTCTTCGGCGCGAGCGTGTACGCGTCCTCGGCGAGCCCGGTCGTTCCCACGGGAATCACCGGCGACGCGGGAGAGGAGCTCACGCTGAGCGGTACGGGCACGTATCACTCGTACCGCGTCTACGTGACGTCGATGGGCGACGGCAGTGTCGTGGTGACCGCGATTCCGCAGGACGGCGTCAACGGCACGCTCAGCACGCTGCTGCTCTTCGAGATCGCCATCAGCAGCGGGATCATGATCATCGTTCTCGTCGTCACGTGGCTGCTCGTCCGGCGGGGCATGCGGCCGCTCGAGCGCATGGGCGCCACCGCTCGGTCCATCGCGGCAAGCGGTCTCGGGCGGCGGGTTGCGCCGTCCAACGAACGCACGGAGGTCGGCAGGCTCGGCATCGCACTCAACACGATGCTGGGACAGATCGAGCGAGCGTTCGCTGAACGAGACGTGACCGAGCAGAAGCTTCGCCACTTCGTCTCCGACGCCTCGCACGAGCTCCGCACGCCGCTGACATCGATGCGCGGGTATGCGGAGCTCCTGCAGCGCAATCCCGACATGACACGCGATGACGTGCTCCTCGCCGTGCGGCGAATCGAGGACGAGACCCGGCGCATGGGCGTGCTCGTCGACGACCTCCTCCTGCTCGCTCGACTCGACCAGGGCCGTCCTCTCGACAGGGCACCGGTCGACCTCACCGCAATGGTCAACGACGCCGTGAGCGACGCTCGCGCGGCGGACCCTGGGCGTTCCGTCGTCGCCCAGATTACCGCTCCCATCGCCGTGATGGGCGACGACCTTCGGCTCCGCCAGGCAGTGGCGAACCTCGTGCGCAACGCATTGGTGCACACGCCGGCCGGCAGCCCCGTCGAGGTCGCGTTGCGAGTGGAGAACGGATACGCCGACATCGACGTCATCGATCACGGGCCCGGAGTCCCGGAAGCGCAGCGCGAGCGGATCTTCGAGCGGTTTCATCGCGCGGACCCGACGCGCAGCCGTGATCAGGGCGGCAGTGGGCTGGGGCTCAGCATCGCGACGGCCGTCGTCGCGGCGCATGGCGGCAGGATCAGTGTCACCGACACTCAGGGTGGCGGGGCGACCTTCCGCATCGCGCTCCCGGCGTCGACGAGCAGCGTGACCGATGTCTGATCAACTGCTCTGGTACACCACACGCGGCGCAGGCGCGGTGAGCCTCGTACTCCTCAGCGCGGTGGTCGTGCTCGGACTCCTGGCGCGCGTGCGGTTCGAGACCCGCGGGTGGCCGCGATTCCTCAGCGCCGCAGTGCACGGCGATCTGGCTTTGATGACCCTGGTGTTTCTCCTGCTGCACATCGTGACCGCGGTGGTCGATCCGTTCACCCACCTCGGACTCGTTGCGGCACTGGTGCCTTTCGGCTCGTACTACCGCACGTTCTGGCTCGGGCTCGGAACCATCGCGTTCGAGATGCTCATCGCGATTGTTGCGACCAGCCTGCTCCGCAGACGCCTCGGCGCCCGTGTGTGGCGCGCGATCCACTGGCTCGCGTATGCGAGCTGGCCGGTGGCGGTCGTGCACGGCATTGGGACGGGCACCGATGGGACAGCGCTCTGGATGCTCGTCATCGACGGGGTGTGCGTGGCCGCCGTCGTCGCGGCGCTCGCGTGGCGCATGGTTGCCGCTCCGCCGGACCCACTGGCGGACGAGCGCCGGGTGGCCGCCGAACGTGCATCGTTCGGAGCCGGACGGTGAGCATCGCACTGCTGGCCGGCCCTGCTGCAGATCGCGGCATGGAGGCCCTGGCGGAGCATCAGCGCCGGCTCGGACCGCTCCCGCCCGCGGGCACGTTGATCGATGCGGTCGAGCGCAGCAACCTGCGCGGCAAGGGCGGCGCCGGGTTCCCGGTTGCAACCAAATGGCGCGCGGTCGCGTCGCAGCGGGCGGGAACCCCGGTGGTGGTTGCCAATGGTGGTGAGGGAGAGCCCTTGAGCCGCAAGGACCGAATGCTCATGGAGCAGCGCCCGCACCTCGTCATCGACGGAGCGCTCCTCGCGGCCGACGCCGTCGGCGCCGACGATGTGGTGCTCTACGTCGGCGCGGACCACACCGGCGCGATCCAGGCGATGCACCGTGCCACGACAGAGCGTCCGGTGTCCGAGCGGGCGCGGCTTCGTCTCATCAGCGCGCCCGTCCGCTACGTCTCCGGAGAGGAGACGGCCGCCGTGCATTTCATCAATGCCGGCATCGCGCTTCCCACATCGATTCCACCACGCCCCTACGAGCGCGGTGTCGACGGCCGTCCGACGCTCGTGCAGAACGTCGAGACGCTCGCCCACGTCGCGCTGATCGCGCGTTTCGGCGACGACTGGTTTCGCTCGCTCGGCCACGGGACGGCGTCGGGAACGACGCTGGTGACCGTCGGTGGCGCCGTGCCACAGACGGTGCTCATCGAGATCCCCCAGGGAGTACCGCTGGCCGATGCGATCGACGCCGCCGGTGGTCTCACGTCGGACAGTGCCGCCGTGCTCCTCGGCGGATATTTCGGAGGGTGGGTCGAGTCCACGGCCGCATGGGCGCTCCCGCTGGACGTCGAATCGCTGCGCCGGCTGGGCTCGTCGCTTGGTTGCGGTGTCATCGCCGTCCTGCCGTCGGGACGATGCGGTGTCGTCGAGACCGCCAGGATCCTCGCGTACCTCGCCCACGAGAGCGCACGTCAGTGCGGGCCGTGCACCTTTGGGCTGCGCGCCATCGCCGCGGCGGCGGGTCGGGTCTCGGGCCTGGCTTCGACGCCGGGCGACCTCGAGCGGATCCAGCGCTGGGCAGGCCTGCTTGCCGGCCGCGGCGCGTGCCGCCATCCCGATGGCGCCGCGGGTCTGCTCGCCTCAGCACTGGGTGTCTTCACGGCCGAGTTCCTGCTCCACGACAGCGATCACCGATGCAGCATCGCCACCGCTGCGGCCGCGGCATCGTGAGCGACCGCGTGATGCTCGGCATCGACCGCATCAAGTGCGACGGTCACGGTGTCTGCGCGGACCTGGTTCCCGAGCTCATCGAACTCGACGATTGGGGATACCCGGTCATTCGAGCAGGGGAGATTCCGCAATCGGTCCTGCCGCATGCGCGACGAGCCGTCGCCGGCTGTCCCGCGCTCGCGCTGCGCCTCCAGGCGATTGCCACGCGTCGCTGACGCGCCGCGACTCAGCCGTGCTGGAGATACAGGTCGAACTCCATCGTCGCCGTGCTGTCGACAGTCACGAAGTTGTCGACGTTGGGCGCCTGCATGTTGAACTCGACCCACGGGAATGTGATCGAACCGACCACCTCGATCTGTGAACCCGTCAGACGCGCCTGCACGGGAATCGTGACCGTCCGCGTCGTTCCGTGGATTGTCAGCGCACCGTGCAGCGACACGTGTATCTCGGCACCCGACGTCGCGTCTGCCGGCAGCGACACCGGGGATGAGAGCACGAATGTCGCCTGCGGATACTGCGCACTCACGAGTCCGAGTGTCTGGATGTGGTTGTCGCGCATCGACTGATCGCTGGTCAACGATTGCACGTTCACGGTGAACGACGCTGCGGTGACAGTCAGTGCGCTGCCTGACCCTGCAATGGTCGCGTTTCCCGTGATCTGTGATGTGCGCCCGACGGCGTCACTCGGCGCCGAGAGAAACGCGAGCCGTTCGCGGACTCGATAGCCGGCCACGGACTTGGACTCGACCGTCCACGTGCCGGGGATCTCGGCGGCAGTCAGCGCGGGGGATTGTGCCGTGGCCGCCGGGGATGCCAGGGCCAGCGGTGCGGGCGCTGAGTGGCTGAAGAGCACGAAATAGATGAACAGCACGCCCGCCGCGCCGACCGCGAGCACCGCTCCGACTGCGGTGAGCAGCCAGGCGCGCACGCTCCGCGGGCGAGGCAACGAACGGCGTTGGGGATTGGGCATCAGGTCTCCTTGCCTCGCGACTCTAGAGGTGTCTGCTCAGAGACGAGCCTGAGGAACCTGTGAGTCTCCTCAGAGGCTGCCGTGTCTTCACAGCACGCTCCCAGGATCCTCGCGGGCTGCGTCAAGGAGACGCTTGCAGGCTTGGTCTCATGAACGACGAGCGTGGCGAACCGGCCCCGGTCCTGGACATCGCGATCCCCGTCTACAACGAGGAGCGAATCCTCGATCGCAGCGTGCGCACGCTCCACGCGTTCGTCAACGCACACATCCCGTTCGCCACGCGGATCACGATCGTCGACAACGCGAGCCGGGACGCGACGCGCGTCATCGGCGCGGAGCTCGCGGCATCGCTGGATGGCGTGCGGTTCCTCCATCTTCCCGAGAAGGGGCGTGGGCGAGCGCTCCGAGCGGCGTGGACGGCGAGCGATGCGCGCGTCGTCGCGTACATGGACGTCGATCTCTCGACGCGCCTTGGGGCGCTGACGGCACTGATCGTGCCGATCATCGGGGGCAGCAGCGACATCAGCATCGGCAGCCGGCTGGCCCCTGGTGCGCTGGTCACGAGGAGTGTGCAGCGTGAATGCATATCGCGTGGGTACAACCTCCTGCTGCGTGCGTTGCTGCACACGCGCTTTCGCGATGCGCAGTGTGGATTCAAAGCAATACGCGCAGAGGTTGCGCAGGCCCTGCTGCCGGCGGTTCGTGACGAGGGGTGGTTCTTCGACACGGAGTTGCTCGTGATCGCGCAGCGCGCCGGCCTTCGCATCTCCGAGGTGCCCGTCGAGTGGGTCGAGGACACCGACTCGCGAGTGAGCATTCCCCGCACCGTGATCACCGATCTGCGCGGTGTGCTCCGGATGCTCCGAGCGGCTCCGGTCGCGGGTGCCGGGCTGCACGCGCCGCTGCAGGAAGGCCACTGATGGCCGCGCCGAAGCGACGCATCACCGTCGCCGAACGCGATCGCGCACTCCGTCTTCGGGGCAGGCTCACCACCCTGTCCGGTGTGGTGGGTACCGCCGCCGTTGCCGCCCTCGCGGTCGTCGCTGCGCACACCGACGCCGGGTCCTCGACGACCGCACGCAGCGTCACCACATCGTCGGTGACATCGCCGAGCGCGACGGCAACCGCGACGACCACACCCACATCCACGTCGAGCGGATCGTCCTCGCTCTCCACCGGGTCCGCGAGCTCCGGGAGCTCATCCTCAGCGAGTACCGTCAGCGGCGGATCATGACCCTTGGTGCGTATCGAGGCTCCGCGCTCGGCACGTCGCTGCACGTCGTGGTCACCGACCCACATGGCCTCGACACGGCGACCGCCGCAGCGCAGGCGGTGGTTGCCGCGATCGACATCGCGTGCAGCCGCTTCCGCGATGACAGCGAATTGACCCGTCTCCAGGCAGGCGAGGGCCGCAGGGAGGGAGTCGTGTCACCGCTGCTTGCGCGGGCCCTTGCCACCGCGCTGCGGGCCGCGGACCTGACCGGCGGCGCAGTGGACCCGACAGTCGGTGAAGCCGTCCGCAACGCCGGCTACGACGTGGACTTCGACGCCGTGGCGGCCGACGGTGAGCCTCTGACGCTCACGGTGGCACCGGTTCCGGGATGGCGGCGGATCCGGCTCTTCCCGGCGACCCGACGCGTCGAGATCGATGCCGGCGTCGAGGTGGACCTCGGTGCAACCGCCAAAGCGCTCGCCGCCGACCTCGCCGCCGCCGCGGCGCTCGAGGCGATCGGGTCCGGCGGCGTGCTGGTCAGCCTGGGCGGGGACGTCTCGGTCGCCGGCGATGCGCCCGAGGAGGGATGGCACATCCAGATCGCAGAGGACAGTCACGCGGCGATCACGCCAGACGGCGAGACCATCGCCATCCGCACAGGCGGTGTCGCGACGTCGAGCACGACGGTCCGGCGCTGGCGGCGCGGCGGCGTCGAGGTGCACCACATCATCGACCCGTCCACCGGACTCCCGGCCGCCGGCCCGTGGCGGACGGTCAGCGTTGTCGCGGGCACCTGTGTCGACGCCAATATCGCTGCCACCGCGGCGATCGTTCGTGGTGCCGGCGCCGCGGCGTGGCTCGACGACGCCGGACTTCCAGCCCGGCTCGTCGACCGGAGCGGGGCGATGACGCGAGTCGGCGGCTGGCCGTTGCCCGTCGCTCAGACGTCCTGAGCGATCAGATCCTGAACCTCACGCTGGTACTGACGCGTGTCGTCGTAGATGCCGTGGCTCGCGACACTCGCATCCCCCTGGTAGTAGCCGGCCAGGGTGGCGGCGATGTCGTCGGCGTGCTTGGTCATCAGGTGGCGCAGCAGCATGGAACCGGCGATGACGTTGTCCTGGGCCCGCCAGATATCGAGGTGCCTCCCGGCGAGATGTCTCGAGACCCACTCGCCCGTGAAGGGCTCGAGCTGCATGACCCCGACGGCGCCGGTGGGCGAGACCCGCTCCTGACGCCACTGTGACTCGGCCCAGGCCACGCCACGGACCAGCCGGACATCAACACCGACATCCGCGGCGACGAAGCTCACGAGCGCGTTCATCCGGGTGAGGCGGCCCGGGACGACCAGCTCGTCGCCCTCGGCGATCGGGGCGTTGACGCCGATGCCGTTGGTGCGGGCAAGGGCTGTGGGGTCCACGCCGAATCGGCGGGCGGTCTCGAAGACCCCCTCGCCCCGGCCGACCCGGTACGTCTCCGAATCGTTCGAGCCGCGCGCGTACCCCGGCAGCGTCAACGATGCGTCCGGAATCCGCAGCATCTGCCCAACGCGGATGAGCTCCGGTGCGGCCATTCGATTGGCATCGAGGAGCGCCGCCACCGTCGTCCCGTGACGGACGGCGATGTCCGATGCGGTGTCGCCCGGGCGCACCACATAGGAACTCGCGAAAACGGCCGTTGGGATGGTGGCCACGGCGGTGGCGCCGAGCGCGGCAGCGGCAAGTCGAGACCTTGTCGGCATCGGGTTCCTCGTGTAGTGGGACGTTGAGAGAGAAGTAGGGAACCGGTCGCCACGGGGCGACCAGTGGAGGGTAGGCACAGTAGATGGCGCGCGTCAAGCGTTGCCGGTCGCCGTAACGATTTCGTCACAGGCGAGTCCCCTCCGTGTGAAGCGGCGTCGACATGGCTCGAGTGCTACGCTGCGAAGTCAAGCCATGCGACTCCCGAGCCTGCCCCGCACCTCGCTGCCGACCACACTCCTGGCCGCTTCCTGCGGCGCGGGGCTCGGCGTCGTCACGTTCATCCTCAGTGCGTGGCTGCACGCGGTCGGCGCCACCGGAGCGGCGGCACTCCTCGCGGAGTCGGCGCTGCTCATCGCGCTTGCATGTGTCGCGGGCTTCGCGCTTTTCGACGGAAATACGCGCCTGCGTGGCGCGCGAGTGCCGATCAATCGCGCGCTCCCGCCCGCTTGGTGGCCTCGCGACCCGGACTCCGTGTCGCTGCTCGCAGCATGCGTCGGTGGGCCGCTCGTGATCGGCGCCGGCGCGGCGGTCCTGCTCTTCCGCTGACCTCCAGCTGGGTTCACCCAGTCAGGCGTGCAATCCCCCAGCGAGCTGCCTCGCGAACCGCTGGATCGCGGTCGTACTGCTCCGTCCTCCGCAATGCTGGAATGGCGGCACGATCCCCCGCATTGCCGAGCGCGATCGCGCAGTTGCGAGCGAGGCCGTCACGTCCGGTCCGTGCCACCGCGGTGCCCCGAAACCGACGGGTGAACTCCTCATCGGTGAGCTCGAGGCATTCGACCAGGTCTGGATACGGCACGGGACCGTGCAATGTGCTCGCGTCGCCGGCATCGAGTGCGGCGGGAGCGAGCCGGTGGTTGATGGGGCAGGCCTCCTGGCAGAGATCGCAGCCAAAGGCCCAGGTCCCCATCAGCGGGCGCATCGCATCCGGGATCGCGCCACGATGCTCGATGGTCAGATAGGAGATGCAGCGCCGGGCGTCGATGACTCCCGGCGCGACGATCGCACCGGTGGGACACGACGGGAGGCACGCGCTGCAACTCCCGCAACCGCGGCGGGATGGAACGTCCTCTGTGAAGGCTATCGAGACCGCGATGGCGGCGAGCAGCACGTACGACCCGGCTTCGAGCGTGATCACCGACGCGTGCTTGCCGGCGAATCCGATGCCCGCCCGCTCGGCGATCGCTCGATCGAACGCCCATCCGTGGTCGACAAAGCGCTTCGCGCGGACATCCTCGGCGCATCCGCGCAGCCAGCTCACCAGCGCGTCACAGCGTGCACGGAGGAGGTCGTGATAGTCGACGGCGCCTCCGCCTCCGCCTGCTTCCGTGCACGCGTAGGCGGAGAAACGACCGCGGACGATCCCATCCGGCGCGCGGCTCTCCACCGGCGCCGGGGCAGGTCGATAGGGCCACGCAAGCGCGATGATCGACTGAGCCCATGGGTATCGGGCGCCGATGTCCGCTGAAGCGGCAACGCGTTCTCGCGTGTACCAGGGCATCCCATCCATCCGCCCGGCGTCGATCGCGGCGAGCGCCCGTGTCCGCGCCTCCGTGAAGGGGCGCACGGATGTCACGCCGCACGCCGCGAATCCGAGGCGCCGCGCCTCACGGCCCAGTTCCCCCTTGAGCTGCGGGATGTCCATGTCTCAGCCTCTGCGAGTCGCCCCTGCAGGGGCGATGAATGAGCCTCCGCGAGTGTGGCCCCTGCAGGGCCGTTGATCAGCCTCCGGGAGTGCGTAGGATCGGGGGCATGAACGCGACCGCAGGCGGGGCAGCCCGACTGCCTCGCCTGCTCTGCATCATGGGATCCGGTGAGACCACGCCGACGATGGTCTCGGTGCATGCCGATCTGCTCTCGCGACTTGGGCCGCGCCCAGTCCCCGCAGTGCTCCTCGACACGCCGTTCGGTTTTCAGGAGAACGCCGCGGACATCAGCGAGCGCACCGTCGCGTACTTTCGCGATCGCGTCGGCTTCCCGATCACCGTTGCCTCCTTTCGGGGTCGCGAGCAGGTGACCGACCTCGAGTACGAGACCATGCTGGCGCGGGTTGCCGAAGCGCGCTACGTGTTCGCCGGGCCGGGAAGTCCGAGCTATGCGCTCCGGCAATGGAGCGGGACGGCGGTTCCGGACCTCCTCGCAGCGAAGCTCCGGGACGGTGGCTGCGTGACCCTTGCGAGCGCGGCCGCGGTCGGCCTCGGGGTGTGCTCACTGCCGGTGTACGAGGTGTACAAGGTGGGCGAGGAGCCGCGCTGGCTCGATGGTCTGGACCTCCTGAGCGCCACCGGCCTGCGTGCTGCTGTCGTCCCGCACTACAACAACGCCGAGGGCGGCACTCACGACACCCGCTACTGCTACATGGGCGAGCGTCGACTTCGCATCCTCGAGGATCTCCTCCCGGATGGGGTCGACATCCTCGGTGTCGACGAGCACACGGCGGCGATCTTCGATATCGACGCCGGAACAGTCTCGGTTCGGGGTCGCGGCGGCGTGACCTGGCGACGCCACGGGACTTCGCAACGATTCGAGAACGGCACGACGATTCCGGTCAAAGAACTTGCCGGCGGGCACATGGACGCAGGCGATTCCGCCGTCGAGGCGGCCGGATCAGGCGCAGGCACGGGTCCGGAGGACGCGCTCCCGGCGGCGGGAATCTCGCCGTTTCTCGAGGAGGTCACCCGGCAGTCGGACGCGGCCGACTCGGCGCTGGCGTCGCGCGATGTCGATGGGGCGGTGGGCGCGGTGCTCGCGATCGACTCGCAGATCCACGAGTGGGCCGCCGACACACTCGATTCCGATGAACAGGACCGGGCGCGCGAAACGCTCCGGCGCTACGTCGTGCGCCTCGGCGACCTGGCTCGCAGCGGCGCCGCCGATCCGCGCGATCTCGTTGGCCCCGTCGTGGACCGGATTCTCGATCTCCGTGTGCAGATGCGAGGTGCCGGGGAGTACGCACTCGCCGACAAACTGCGCGACGCGCTGGTCGATGCGGGTGTCGAAGTCCACGACACGCCGGCGGGATCGACCTGGGACTTCGCGTCAGCGTCCGAGGACTGACCGAGCCTGCCGCTCAGGCGGTTGCCTCACCCCTCGCTTCGGCGTCGAGGTGCATCTCGCGAGGGCGCCCGAGCCAGTATCCCTGACCCGCTGTCACGCCGAGCGCCATGAGACGGTCGGCGGTCGCCTCGTCCTCGATGCCTTCGGCGATGACGGTCGACCCTGAGCTTCGGGCATACGCGACGGTCGCCTCGATGACCGCGCGCGGACCGCGCTCGACGCAGCTCTGGGTGATGCTCTTGGCGATCTTCAGGAACTCCGGGACCGCCGCGGCAAGGAGCTCGAGGGTCGAATGACCCTCGCCGATGTCGTCGAGCGCGAACTGGAACCCGTGCTCGCGATAGCTCGCGAGCACGAGGCGGAGCCGCTGCTGATCCGCGATCGACTCGCGCTCGGTGATCTCGAGAACGATCGTCTCCGGGTCACGCTCCGCCCAGCGTGCGAGCAGGAGCATGTGGTCAACCGGGTGGAGGGGGTCGAGGAGCATCGCCGCCGAGACATTGAGAAAGAGGGGATCCGATTCCGGCAGTGCGGACGCAGCGGCGATCGCGATTCGCCGGCAGATCCAGTCGATTTCCTTCGTCACGCCCCGGCGGTGCGCCAGGGCGAACACGTCCTCGACACCGTCAGCCGGGTCTCGCAGACCGGGGACGCGGGCGAGGCCCTCCCATCCGATCGCGCGGTGATCGCTCAGCAGCACGATCGGCTGGAACATCGCCTGAATCACGCGTCGCTTGCTGAGGATGGCGTCCAGCATCGCGCCCGCATCTCCGCCGCCCTGGATGAGGCTCGGGATCGACCGATCGCCGGCGACGACCACGCGGTCGCGTCCGTCCTTCTTCGCTTTCGAGAGCGCCTCATCGGCGGCCAGCCACAGCGCGTGCACGCCACCACCACCTGCGGAGACGCCGGCACTGATACGCGCCCTGCCGTGCGGCAGGGCGACGCCGTGCAGTGAGACGCGCATGCGCTCGGCGATCGCAACCGCCTCGGCCTCAGTGGTTGCATCCATGATCGACACAAACTCGTCGCCGCCGATACGGAGCAGCTGATCGCCGGTGCGGAGCTGTGTCCGCAGGGTGCGAGCCACCTCGATGAGCAGCATGTCGCCTGCCTCGTGACCGAATTCGTCGTTGATGGGCTTGAGATGGTCGACGTCGATCGCGATCACAGCGGTCGCGCCGGTCAACTCGCCGAGACGCTCCTCGAAGGCACGCCGGTTACCGACCTTGGTCAGGGGGTCGGTGGTCGCGTGCAGGGCCTTCTCCTCAAAGAGGCCGGCCCGCGCGACCGCCACCGCGGCCTCGTCGGCGATCGCCTGGACGACGGTGAGGTCGTCGACATTCCAGCCGCCGCGGCGCGCGTGTGAGATGAGCACGAGCACGCCGATGACCCGTCCGCCGTCCGCTCGCAGCGGGGCGGCGACAACACTTCTCGACCGCCTCCCACTGCCGAGATTCTCGAGCTCTGTGATCTGCGCATCCGGCATGGAGGCATACGCGTGTCTGATCTCACGTGGTGTGCGGAGCAGGCAGGGCTCGCCGGTCGAATACACACGGCCGATGACGCCGTCGCCCGGCGCCATCATCGCTGTCGGTCCGTCTGCAGGCGAGATGCCTTCCGGCCCCAGGATCAACGGCAACGTCGTGAGGCCGCCGGCAGATGCATCGAAGAGGAGCATTCGCCCCCAGGTCGCGTCCGGATAGGTCTCGTGGCACCCGGTGAGCACGGCGGAGGCGACCCCCCGCGAGTCGGTGGTGAGCCCAAGTCGCCGCGCCACGTCCGCCACGGCTTGCAGCCGCCGGGTCTGGGACTCAAAGCGACGATCCGTCAGTGACCAGTTCGCATACGCGAGCACGACCAATCCGACCACGAGAGCGCCGACCTGGACCAGCTCCTTCACTCCATAGGTCGCAAACAAGCCGCCCCACCACCAGACCGCGGTCATCCCCGCGCCGGAGGCGAACAGGATGGTGATGAGCGCGGGCGGGCGTCCCGCCGGGTCGACGGTGAGCAACACTGCCACAAACCCGAGGACGATGAGCGGCACCGGGTGGCTCAACCGCGTTGCGGACAGACCAAGGATGAGCGTGCACAAGCCGACGCTGCTGAGACCCTGCACGAGCGTCACGACCGCGGGGCTGACACGCGAGGCTCGGCGCAACCGAATCGTGATCTCGAGCATCACGGCCGCGACGGCCACGAACTCGATCTCGACGAACATGATGCGAGGCGGGAGCGAGGAGTCGACCAGTTGCCAGCTGGTGATACCGAGCAGTACTCCCGTCGCGAACAGCGGTAGCCAGCGCCGTGCGGCGCTCTCGTTGTGCATGAACCCTCTCGATCGAAGAGCGTAGTTGGCGCCGAGCCCTCGGAGAGGGGCGTGACAGCTTTGTATCCGGTTCCTCAGAGGTCAGGGGTTTTGCACGGACAACGACCCGTTGAGGGCCTGGCCGATCACCTGCCGGCCGTTCTTCGGTGAGAGGACGAGCTGCGCCGCGCCCGCAGATCCGGCGTCGAAGAACAGTTGCACCGGGGCGCTCGACTGGCTGGTCAGCTCCCCGCCGCAGACCGTCCAGGACCCGGCTCCGCCGGTGAAGGGCTCGGTGTCGACGTTCTGAAAGATGGCGTCAACCGGGGTCAGCGGGCCCTGGACCAAAGCGCCCACACACAGCTGGCCGATGACCGGATCGCCGACATTGTCGAGGGAGACATCGATCTCGAGGCGCTTGCCGGCGGTTGCCGTTGTCGGCAGCGCGCCGCTGATGTCCGCCATCGCGGGCCCCGCTGTCGCGAACAGCGGTGTGATGACTCCGAGAAAGAGACCGAGGAGCACGGCGCCGACGATGACGAGGAAAACGATTCGGGGGTTGTTCTGGAACCAGCGCCTGATTGCGGCGAACACCCGGGTCAGATCGTCGCCGGCGGCTGATACTCGCCGAACACGGCCCGGAGCGCGCCACAGATCTCACCGAGCGTCGCCTCGAGGCGCACGGCGTCGAGGATGCGAGGCATCAGCGACTGATCCGACGTCGCGGCTTGCCTGATCCGCACAAGCGACGCGTCGACCGCGGCGGCGTCGCGCCGCGTGCGATGGCGGGCCAGCCGGGCTGCCTGCTCGGCCATCACCCGGTCGTCGGGTCGGAACAACAGCGGTGCGCCGCCCTCCTCGGTCTCGGTGTGACGGTTGACGCCGACGATCACCTTGTCGCCGACCGCGATCGCCCGCTCCGTGCGGTACGCCTCGTCCTGAATGTGCTGCTGCATCCATCCGGTCTCGATGCACGCAACCGCACCGCCGAGACCGTCGACCTCGTCGAGCAGGGCACCGGCCTGGCGGTCGAGCTCGTCGGTGAGCCACTCGACGTAGTACGACCCTCCAAGGGGGTCGACGGTGTTGGTGACGCCCGTCTCCTCGGCGATGATCTGCTGCGTGCGCACAGCGATGCGCTGCGCCTTCTCGGTCGGAATCGAGAGTGCCTCGTCGTAGCACGAGAGCGCGAGCGACTGGACTCCGCCGAGCACTGCGGCGAGCGCCTCGACCGTGGCGCGAACGATGTTGTTCTCGGGCTGCTGTGCGGTGAGCGTCGAACCACCGGTCTGTGTGTGGGTTCGCAACATCAGCGAGCGAGGATCTCGCGCAGCGAAACGCTCGGTCATCAAACGCGACCACATGCGCCGCAGCGCCCGATACTTGGCGATCTCCTCGAAGAAATCGATGTGGGTGTTGAAGATCCACGAGAGCTTGGGGGCGAAGTCATCGACGCCGACGCCGCGGTCGATCGACGCCTGCACGTAGGCGCACGCGTTCGCGAGCGCGAACGCCATCTCCTGCACCGCGGTGCTTCCCGCCTCGCGGATGTGATACCCGGACAGCGAGATCGGATTGAACTTCGGCGTGTTCACCGTGCACCACGCGATGAGATCGGCTGCGAGGCGCAACGACGGGCGTGGCGGATAGATGAAGGTGCCCCGCGCGATGTACTCCTTCAGCACGTCGTTCTGCACCGTTCCCATGATCGACGCAGCGTCCTGACCCTGACGCTCCGCAGCGACGACGTACATTGCGACGAGCACGGGGGCCGGCGCGTTGATGGTCATCGACGTGCTCACCGCGCTGAGCGGAATGCCCTCGAAGAGATCCTCCATGTCCCGCACGGAGTCGATGGCGACGCCGACCTGACCCACCTCGCCCGCGCTTCGTGGATCGTCACTGTCCAGCCCCATCTGCGTCGGGAGGTCGAAGGCCACGGAGAGCCCCTGCTGGCCCTGGGCGAGCAGGTAGCGGAACCGCGCGTTGGCGTCTGCGGCGGTGCCGTATCCCGCGTACTGGCGGATGCTCCAGAGGCGGCCCCGATACATCGTGGGCTGGATACCGCGGGTGAACGGCGCCACCCCGGGGAACCCCTCATCGCGAAGCGAGTCGTGCCCGGTCAGGTCGGCCTCTGTGTAGAGCGGGGCGACGGGGATGCCGCTCCCGGTCTCGAACGGATCCTTCCGTTCACCTCGTGCTCGTGCCGGTTCGAGACGCTCATCCTGCCACTCGATGAGGGAGCGGACGAAGTCCGGTGCTCCTTCCTCCACCGTGACGGACGACGAGGCATCCGGCTCGGTGACCATCACCGCAGCATATCTTTGTGTCACGAGCGCGCGAACTCGCCGATCGACCTCGGAAACCTGTGCGACACTCCCCCGCTATGGCGCTCCCCGTGAACACGTTGCTCGTCGAGGACTCCGCCGCCGGGCTGGCAGCCGGTGGGTGGCGATACACGCAGCGACAGCTGTATTACGCCACGTGCGCCCGCGCGGAAATCACTCCGTCGAACACGGCATCCAATGGGGAGATCGGCCTCGGCGTGCTGCTGATCCTCATCGGACTCATCTCGATCGGCATCAAGGTGCTCTTCGCCTTGTTCGTGACCCTGGGCGCGGCGCTCATCCTCGCCGGGATCCTCGGGAGGCTCCGCCGTCCGAGGTTGACCGGCAGGGTGCTCGCACTGTCATTCGACGAGTTCCGCTCTCGGTTCGGGACGATCCAGCTCGACGGCTTGATCCCCCCGGACACCGAGCCTCACGAACCGGCCTCCGCTTCGATGGACGAGGCTTCGGCGCCGCTGACAATCGTCACCGACACACGCGACACAGCGGCGATGATCGTGGCCAATGCGGAACGGGCAGAGCTCGCCGCAGCGCGTGTCATCGTCGCCGCCGACGGTCCGCTGCCGGTCCCGGGCGGACGAGCCGTCCTGATGCATGACGCGTCGCCGCGAGGCTGCGCACTGCTGCTGGATCTCCGCGATTCAGGCATCGAGGTCGTCGACGGCGGCCTGCGACCGCGCGAGGTTGACGGGCCGTCGATTCAGGTGATCGAGGGTGCGCCCGCGCGCCTGCCCCGCGACCTCAGCGCGACGCTGGAGCCCCGCGAGGTCGACTGGCTGCTCAGCGGCCGGCGCGTCGAGATGGCGACGTTGTCTCCAGAGGTCGCCATGGATCGGGTTCGCGCCGCGATGATGGAACGGCCTGATCCGCTTCACGGCGACGCCCCGCAGCGTTAGTCAGTCGCGCTGCTCGGCGTCTCGCGCGCCGACGAGTATCGACATGTTGCCCATCGGATGCCTGTTCTCGCGCATCAACTGATGAGCGAGGCCGACCTCATCGAATGCGAAGGTCGTCGACAGGCAGGGGTCCACCTCGCCGCTCCACACCATCGCGTTGAAGGCGGCACACTCCTCGTCGTTGGCGAAATGCGAGCCCTGGAGCCGCTTCTGCCGCATCCAGAGGTAGCGCAGGTCCACCGCGGCGTGATACCCGGTCGTGCCCGCGCAGATGACCACCATGCCACCGTTGTCGCAGACGAAGATCGATGTCGGGATGGTTGCCTCGCCCGGGTGCTCGAAGACGATCCGCGGGTTCCGGCGTTCGCCCACCACCGTCCAGAGCGCCTTGCCGAATGCACGTGCACCCTCGGTCCATGCGGCAAACGCCGCGTCGTCGCGCCAGTCGGGAATCACACCCCAGTGCGAGAACTCGCGCCGGTCGATGTAGCCACGTGCTCCGAGGTCCATGCAGTACCGGCCCCGTTCCGGACCCGAGGTCACGGCAATTGGAATTGCGCCCCTTGCCCGGGCGATCTGGATCGCCTGTGATCCCAGGCCGCCCGAGCCGCCCCAGATGAGCACCACATCGTTCTCGCGCACGGTGTGCGGGTGCCAGGAGCAGAGCATCCGATACGCCGTCGCGCCGACCAGGGTGCACGCCGCCGCCGCTGCCCAGCTGAGGTCAGGTGCTTTGGGCAGGAGTTGATGCGCCTGCACGAGCGTGTACTGCGCGAAGCTTCCCCAGTTCGTCTCGTACCCCCAGATCCGCGCACTCGGCGCGATGATCGGATCGCCGCCGCCGGTGATCCACGGGTCGGCCGGATCCCAGACCCCGCAATGCGCGACGACGTGATCGCCGACGTGGACGCTGTCGACTCCCTCGCCGACGGCCCAGACGATTCCGGACGCGTCGCTGCCGCCGATGTGGAAGTCCTCCTGCTCACCGGCCTTGTGGCGTGCCGCGATCACGTCGACCGGTCGCCCCAGCGCCGCCCAGACGTTGTTGTAGTTGACGCCGGCTGCCATCACGTAGACGAGCACCTGACCCGGGCCGGGACGCGGGGTCGGTACGGTCTCCACGGCGAACGCCGACTTCGGATCGCCGTACCGCTCCGGCCGGATGAGATGCGCGTGCATCCGATTCGGGACGGCACCCAGCCGCGGCATCGAGCCGACGTCCGTCAGGTCCTGACTCGTCATGGGGCTCGGACGATACACGGCACGGCTGCACCGGGTGACTCATCCAGGTGGGGCCGTATTTCGCCTCACACACCGTTCGCTACACTCAGCGGCGCTCTCGGAATGCCGGTGCCGGGAGGATCCAGGCGGTGACATGCGACCACTGCGGCAAGCAGGTTCCGGACGCCGTCTTCTGCACCAACTGTGGTGCGCACCACGGGCTGGCTGACGACGGCGTCGCGGCTCAGGAGCGTCCGCAGCACTTCGCCGCGCACCCGGGTGAGCACGTAGCCCAGCCGTCGATCTTCACGACACTCTTCCCGCATATCGGGCATCGGAAGCTCCAGGAATTCCGCTGGGCGCTGCTCCTGGGCTTTGCGCTCGTGGTGGTGCTCACCGCAACCGGCCTCATCACCGAAGCAGTGCTGGTCTCGATCTTCCTGGTGCCCACGCTGTACGTCGTGTCTCTCTACGAGGGGCAGGTGTACCGGAGGGAACCGGCGCTGGTGCTGGGAGCGACGCTTGGTGGCGGCATCGTCGTCGGTCTCGCGGTCACGATCATTGCTGAGCGCGTCATCGGTGGGAGCCTGGGATCCAGCGGGGTACCGATCCTCAGCTACGGCGTGATCCTCCCGGTCATCCAGCTCGTCGTGATGCCGATTCCCGCACTCGTCTTGCGGACGCGCCCGCAGTTCGCGGACACCATCGACGGCCTCGTTTTCGGGGTGACCGCCGGACTGGGCTTCGCCCTCGCTGAAGGTCTTGTCGGCTCCTGGAGTGTCATCACCCTCCCGGGGTTCCAGAACGACTCGGCGGACTGGATCTATCCGATGACGTCGCTGGCGCTCCTCATCCCGCTCCTGCACGGGAGCACCGCCGGGGCAATCGCTGCGACGTTGTGGCGTCCGTCGCGAACGGGAAGTGGACGCTGGGTATCGCTGTTCGGCATTCCGATCGTGCTGCTCGCGGTCGTGGCCTTCTACGCGGGCGCCCAGATCCTCGACAACCACGGTGTTGAGCAGTTGATCGTCCTCTTCTACCAGACGGCCCTGGCACTCCTCGTTGTTGTCTACATCCGCCATCAGGGCGCCGACTACATCGTGCTCACGTCGAACAGCAACGACAACGAGGCAGTCGGCCTGCAGCGCGAGCCGCTGACCGTCACCACCACCAACGCGGAGCTGGACCAGGATCTGCTCGCGGGGGACCAGCAGAGCGGCGATCCGGCTGCCAGGTTCTGCTCGACCGCGCCACCGACTCACACCGCGTTGGTGGGCTCGGGCGGATTCATCAAAGCGGACGTGATCACGATCTGCGAGGACGTCACGCCGACCGGGGGGCCGAAGTTCGCTGCGGAGGACGGATTCGTCGACGCCGTGGCCATGACGGCGAGTGGGAGCTACGAGGCGATCTGGGTGGAGATCTTCGCCCCCGTGAGCGACTATCAGTCCTTCTCCGACAGCCTCCCGACCGACCTGTTCACCTCGTCCACCTTCAAGGACGCATCGCCGCCTGCATCCTAGTCGCCGGTGCGATAGCGCCAGACGGACGGGAAGGCGATCGCCGCGGCGCCAAGCCCGACGAGACAGAGTGCACCGCCCGTGACGATCGCGACCTCGGCGCCGAACGCGTTGGCGACGACTCCGGTCTCCACGTCCCCGAGGTTGGGGCCGCCGGTGACGACCATGAAATACAGGGATGTCAGCCGTCCGCGCAGCTCGTCGGGCGCGATCCGCTGCATGATCGTTGTCCGGCACACGGCGCTGAAGCTGTCCGCGCCACCCGCGACGGCGAGGAGCACCAGTGCGACCCAGAGCGTCTTTGCGAATCCGAAGGCGATGATGACGACGCCCCAGGCGACGATCGCGACGACGATGATGCGCCCGAGTCGCCTTGATCGGGCCACGGCGCCGCTCGCGAGCGCGGCGATGACGGCTCCGAACCCAGGTGCTGCGTAGAGCAGGCCAAGTCCCTGCGCGCCGGCGTGGAAGGTCGTTGCGGCGAGTAACGGGAAGACGGCGCGCGGGAGGCCGAAGATCATCGCTGCCAGGTCCATGGCAAAGCCGCCGAGAATCACGGGTTGACGTCGAGCGAAGCTCAGCCCACGCAGGATCGCGGCCACGGGACGCTCGCGCTCAGGGGACGAGTGGCCCTGCGGCGGGAGGAGCAGGACAGCGATCAGCGCTGCGCTGAACGTGATCACGTCGACGGAATACGCCGCAGGAAGTCCGAGGTGAGCAATCACGAGGCCGCCGATCGCGGGACCGGCGACCAGCGTTGTCTGGAACAGAACGATGTTGAGCGAGAGGGCGCCGGCGAGCCGGTCGACACCGACGAGGTTCGGAATGATCGCCGTGCGCGTTGGGGCGTCGACCGCACCCACCAGCGCCGCCAGCGCCACCACCGCGTAGAGATAGAGCAGCCACGGATGGCCGATGAACGCGCCGAGCGCGAGCAGACCGGAGCAGGACGCCAGAAAGAGCTGGGTCACGAGCAGCACGCGACGCCGGTCGAAACGATCGGCGATGGCGCCGCCGCCGAGCGACCCGCAGATCAGCGGCACCGCCTGGACGATGCCGAGCAGCCCGACGTCGAGGGCGGAGCGGGTCAGCGAATACACCTGGAACGGCACTGCGACCAGCGTGATCTGGCGTCCGATCAGCGAGATGAGCTGGCCCACCCAGAGCCGGCGGAACGGCTGCGAGTCGCGCAGCGATCGCGCGTCCACGGCCAGCAGGCGGAACGCGCGGCTCGCCATCGGTCGCCGCTGCGGTGCGGCGACCAGCCCGCCTTCGGGGATCGCTCCCGGTTCGGTCGGCCCTGGCTCGGGGGTCAGCTCGTCGGGCATACCGTGCCGATGGCGTGCCGGGTCCGCACTCTGGAGCGCACCGGGGCAACGCTATCCTGTCCGCCGATGCCTGCGGCTCGCGCCCCCGACGCTCTGTGCGCACCGTGAACGCTCGGGACGCGTGGAACCCCACGCAGTACGAGCGTTTTCGCTCGGAGCGCGAACAGCCCTTTCACGACCTCGTCGCGTTGATCACCAGACGCCCCGCCGCCAGCGTCATCGACCTCGGGTGCGGGACGGGGCTGCTCACGGCCGCACTCCATCGCGAACTCTCGGCCACCGAGACCCTCGGCGTCGACTCGTCGGAGGCGATGCTCGAGCGAGCACGCACACTCGAGGGCGAGGGCTTGACGTTCGAGCGCGGCGATATCAGCCACCTGAAGGTGACGGCGCCATTCGACGTCGTCTTCTCCAATGCAGCACTGCAATGGGTCGGCGATCACCACACGCTGTTTGCGCGCCTGACGGCGATGCTTGCCCCAGGTGGTGAGCTTGCGGTGCAGGTTCCTGCCAACTTCGACCACGTCTCGCACACGCTCGCGGCCGACATCGCTCGCGAGGAGCCCTTTGCCGGCGCCATGCATGGCTATTCGAGGACGTTCTCGGTGTTGCCGCCCGAGGAGTACGCGACCCTGCTCCACACCCTGGGCTTCGTCGCCCAGTCGGTACGCCTGCAGGTGTACGGCCACGTGCTCGAATCGCCGGACGCGGTGGTGGAGTGGGTTCGCGGCACGCTCCTCACCGATTACGAGTCGCGCCTGCCGGAAGCGATGTACCAGGAGTTCGTCCTGCGGTATCGCGAAAGGCTCAGCGCCGCGCTCGGCGATCAGCGCCCGTACTTCTATCCGTTCAAGCGAATCCTGTTGTGGGGACGGGTCGCGGACTGATGGAGATCAAGCGTCTCGACCTCGGGCACCTGTCCATCGCACAGCAGCAATGGCCGGTGCACGGCTACGTCATCCTCCACGACGAGCTCGGCGTGGTGCTCGTCGACACCGGCTGCGGCGGCCCCGACGAGGTGCTCCGCTACTACGAGGTGGTCAACCGCACGGTCGCCGAGGCACTCGCCGATCACGATCTCGCCCCCATCGACGTGACCATGGTCATCAACACGCATCTCCACTTCGACCACTGCGGCCAGAACCCCGCGTTCGCGCATGCACCGCTGATGGTCCAGCGCGCAGAGCATGAGCGCATGCTTCAAGACCGCGACGAGGTCGGCGACTGGATCGAGGCGTCCGGAATGCGGTTCGAGCTCCTCGACGGCGACACCCAAGTCGCCGCCGACCTCCGGATCGTGACCTCTCCCGGTCACACCTCCGGGCACCAGTCGGTCGTCGCGACGACCGACGCCGGCACCGAGCTGTTCATCGGTGACGCTGCCTATACCCGGGCCGTCTGGGAGCATGCCGGCGCCAGGGCGCTGCCGGATGGACAGGCAGCCGATCTCGACACGTGGCGGGCGACGCTGACCGATCTCAAGGCGCTCACGCCGGCGCGGATCCACTTCTGCCACGACCGCTAGCCTGGGTCAGGCGTCGGGGTCGGTCCCGTCCCACTCCTTGAGCGGTCGCGACCACCATCCCCAGTCGGGGTCGAGCCGGGGCCGATCGTGAAGCGCGATCCGGCCGTTGCACCAGAGGAACGCGTCGACCGGTGTCGCGTCGATTGGGAGCCACATCGGGAAGAGGCGCGACACCACGCGCCCGCAGAGCTCACCGGGCAGCTCGAACGCCACCCCAAGACCGCGACCGATATCCCAGGTATGCACGAGCAACTCGTCGCACGACATCGCGCTGTACCCGGACCGATCGGTCATGCCCGAGTTGTGCCAGGAGCGCGCCTCCGGCGGCGCGTCGCGGATCACCGCAGCGAGGATCGAGATGTTCGCCTCGAGGTTGTCGATCAGTCCGTCGACGTCGAGCCCGGCGTCGACATCCCGCCCGACCGGCAGCCGGCGCGTCGCCCTGCTCGCCAGGTGAGCCGCGTAGACGAACTGAGCGTTGATCGCATGGCGCAGGGTCTGCCCACTGCTCCACTCGAGATCCGGGACGCGCGCCTGCCAGTCCCGACCACGCAGCGGCCGGAGAAATCCGAGCACGAGGTCGCGCGTCGCGATGACGTCCGCCGCGGTGACGAGATCGCCGGTCGGCGGCTCAGGAGACGGCGTTGACGATCTCCGGGCGCAGTCCGGGGAAGGTGGCGAGATACTCCCGCCGGTCCTTCTTGAGTCGCTCGACCAGCGCTCGGTACTCGTCCGTCCGGCCCTGACGCTCGTAGAGCTTCCGAGGCTGGAGGATCTCCGGGTCATCGATCCCCGGCAGCACCGACGCCACCTCGTAGCCGAAGTCGGGATCCCGCTCCCATTCGATCGTCCCTTCCGAGATCGCTTTCACCATCGCGCTCGAGTACGGGATGGTCACCTTCTTGCCGCGTTCGTCGTCGTCCGTGCCGCCGACCCGACCGGTGTTGAGCAGGTAGACCTGGAAGTTGCTGCTGTCCATGAGCTCGAGGAACCGGTTGCCCTGCTGCTCGTGGCGGAGGGGGAAGAAGGGATTGGTCCCGGGGACACGGAGGAACTTGCCGGCCTCCTCGGCACCGCCGGCCGACGTGCCGCGCGTCTCGCCGAGCATGAAATAGAGGGCAGCCTGCTCTCGATTGAGGCGAGCCACCCCGGGGATCAGGTTGTCGTTGCGATTGAGGATCAGGAAGTGATCGACCGACTTGACCTCGCGCGCGTCCTTGTGCCAGCCGAGTGCATCCATGCGAAAGACCGCGCGGCCGTTGGGCGTGTAGGCGGTGTCGAAGAAGTCGACAACGCCGGCGTCGTTCTGGGAGACGTTTTCCAGGTATGCCTCGGGCTTGCAGACGGCACCGTGAATCGTCGGTTCGAACTGCGGGTCGAGCGCGAACGTCTTCGCAAAGCACCCGTTCTCGGTGGCCACGATACGGCCGCCGGGATAGAGGGCGACGAAGTCGTCCTGCACCGGCTTGCTGTCGTTCTGGCGAGTAAATGTCGTGGTTGTCTTACCGGTGCCCGACAGACCGATGATGAGCAGCGCCTGCTCGCCGCGGTCGGTCGGGACGACCTTGCATCCCGCGTGCAGCGCGAGCCCACCCTGGTCGTAGGTGAGCTTGTTCCACATACGCAGTCCGCCCTTCTTCGACTCGCCGAAGTAGTCGCTGTTCAGAACGCGGGTGACGCCGGCGTCGAGGTCGACCGCGATGATCCGGTCGCTGGGATACCCCGGAGCATCCAGGTTGGGTGTGTAGATGACCGTCAGGACTGGCTCGAAATCGGGTCCGGGATTCTCGGCATCGAAATACAGCCAGTGCTGCATGCCGGCGATGTTCGCGTTGGCGGCTTCGATGAACAGGCGCGCCGCGACGCGGCGCTCGGGGTCGTTGCCGATGTACCCGTCGATCACGAGCATGTCCTGACCGCCGATGTACGCGTCCTGCCGTTCCGCGATCTTCGCGCCATCGGCGCGGCTGATCGTCTGGTCCGAGTGCTCCTCAGGATGGTCGGTGATCACATAGGTGCTGGCCTTGCTCCTGGAGACGACCTTGGTCTGCACGTTGTAGTTGTCATATTCGGAATGACGAGCGTTGGGCATTCGTGACGTCATGTCGCGCAGCTCCGCGGGGGAGGGGTTCCAGCGGATGTTCCGAGCTCCAGGAAGGGCACCCGCGCGGGTCTTGATGACGTCGCTCATGACTTCTCCAATATCCCTGGGCGCGATCCCTCCATGCAACCTCGATCATCGTGCCAGGTAGGCTTCTCCGGACCCCGCGAGCATAGCAAAGGGCCTTGTGGGGTGGGCCGAAGCAACGCCCCGCGCCCTTCATGGATGTAGGCTGTTACTGATGACTCAGACGGCTCCTGCGCCCATTGCCGAGGCGACGACGCTTCGTGAAAAGGCCTGGGTGTTCTTCAACGGCGAAATCGTTCGCTACGCGAACGCCAAGGTCGGGCTGCTGACACACGGCCTCAACTACGGAACGGGCGTCTTCGAGGGCATTCGTGCGTACTGGAACGCGGAGCGTGAGCAGCTCTTTGCGCTGAGCCTTGCCGAGCACTTCGAACGCATGCATCAGAACACTCGCGCCCTCCAGATGACGATTCCATGGAGTGTCGACGAGCTGGTCGCTGTCACGATCGACCTGCTGCGCCGCAACGAGTACCGCGAGGACACCTACATCCGCCCACTCTCATTCAAGTCGGCCGAGATCATCGGGGTGAAGCTGCACGATGTGGCCGACAGCTTCGCGATCGTGACCGCGCCGATGGGCCTGTACGTCGGCAACGCCGGGATCCGTTGCATGGTGTCGTCGTGGCGCCGTATCGACGATTCGATGGCGCCGGTGCGGACCAAGTGCACGGGGTTGTACGTCAACTCCGCGCTGGCAAAGAGTGAGGCCCTGCAGAACGGGTTCGACGAGGCGATCATGCTGTCCAGCGACGGTCATGTCTGTGAGGGCAGTGCCGAGAACATCTTCATCGTTCGCAAGGGCGAGATCATCACGCCGCCACCCTCCGACAATATTCTCGAAGGGATCACTCGCGCAAAGGTGATGCACCTGGTGCGCGAGGAGCTGGGGCTCGAGGTGCGCGAGCGCTCGATCGATCGCTCCGAGCTCTACGTCGCCGACGAGGTGTTCCTCGTGGGAACCGGAGCGCAGGTGGCGCCGGTGATCGAGATCGATCGCCGGCGTGTCGGCGACGGCGAGCCCGGCCCGCTGACCAATCGGGTGCAGGACACGTACCTGAAGGTCGTGACCGGACGCGATCCCAAATACGCCGCCTGGCTGACCCCGATCTACTGACCCCGGTCGAAATCGCGCCGGCTCACGACCCGCTGATCGTGGCAGCGCAGGCCGCGCAGGTGCCGTAGAAATCCAGCGCAGCGTGGTCGAGCGCGAAGCCGTAGCCGCCGCGCACCGCGTCGATCAGCTGGTTCACCGCCGTGTCGTCGATCTCGGTGGTCGAACCGCAGATGCGGCAGACGAGGTGGTGGTGATGGTTGTCCGCGCACGACGTATAGACGTGGACGTGGCCCTCGGCCTCGAATCGCTGCGCCAGGCCGTTCTCCACCAGGAAGTCCAGGGTCCGGAAGACGGTCGCGCGACCGAGCAGGGGATGCTCGGTCCGGAGCGAGTCGTACAGCTCCTGGGCGCTGACGGTATGGCGCGTTCGCGCGAGCGCGCTGGCGACGATCATCCGCTGCAGCGTCAGCCGGTGTCCCTGGGCCGCGAGACGGTCCTTGACCGTCGTCGGAGCTGCCGCCGGCATGCTCAGGCCGCCCGCCCGAGCCAGCGTTCCGGGTGGTGGAGCTCATCGAGCGTGGGCATCATCTCCGCCGATTCCCAGACCCGATTCAACGCGCTGAGCCCGGCTCGATCGACCACGCCCACCGCGAACTGCTCACCGACCTCGTACTGACGCATCTTCATCTCCAGCCCCGTGATCGTCAGGATGAGCCGCTCGATGGGTCCGCGCTGGCGCCGGCGCTGCTGCATCGCCGCCTCCAGCCGCTCCGATCCGCGGATGGCGGAGCGTCCGGCTCGGTGCATCAGGAAGTTGCTGTAGCCCTCGAGGACGCTCATCACCGCCTGGACGTGGCGGATCGTGTGCACCTGACTGCGCACCGTGTCCGGGAGCTTGCGAACCATCTGACGCGAGGGGAGCAGCGTCTCGCCGTCGGCGGAGAGGGCGTCGAGCATGAGGCCGCGCATCAGGCTCTCGAGGTGGGCTCCGAGCCACGGGTGGACCTCGAACTGCCAGGCGTGGGTGAGCTCATGGAGGATCAGCCACGGCCGGAGGTCGGTATCGCCCAGCGAGAGATCGCGCTCGATGCCGGCGATGTTGGGTTCGACGAGATACAGGGCACTCCCCTGGCGCTCGGTGCCCGCGACGTCCTCGAGGGCCAGGACGGGGTCGTACTGCCCGAGCACCCGCCTCGACATGAGGCCGAACAGCTCACCCACGTACCGGTCGAGCACCCGGCGGCTCATCGCGGTGGCCCGCGATTCCGGCACCGTTGCGCGGATCCGCTCGACCGGCGCCAGGAGGCGCTGCACCATGCCGAGGTTGGCATCGATGAAGCCGACGCGATCAAGGGCGACAAAGCGGGGATAGCCGGTCAGAGGCACCTGGGTGATCTCGGTCATCATCGGCGTCACCCGCGCTGCCATCTCGGTGTACGCCGCCTCGAGAGCCTCTGCGTTGAACAGCGAGCGGCCGGTGGCATCTCCCGTTCGGGCGACCGCGATGCGGCGCACGTCCTCCCAGTCGACCAGGCGACGAGGGGCCTGCAACTGCGGCCGGAGCAGGACGCGGGCGGACAGGATGGCGCCGGCACCCACCGCACCCACGGCGAGCGTGCGGCGTACCTTGTCTCCTCGACTGGCGGGACTCATGACTCGATCATACGGGTGGACCCCCGCCCGGCCCGAATCTACATCGAGGATCCGGACCGCCCGTCGATGTACACGGGATGCTCCGGAGGCTTGCCCTCGAGCCAATAGGCGTCGAGACGCTCGTCCGTCCAGCCGCGCTCGCGAAGGAATGGCTCGTCGAGGATCTGCTGGCCGGTGAGCGACGGTGGCTCGGTACCGACGATCTCCATCATCGCGTCGCAGAGAATCTCCGGCGACCGCCACTGGCTCCTGTCCCCGAGGCCCCAGTTGATGCTCGCGAGGCTCTCGATGATCGTCACCGGCCACAGCGAATTGCTGGCGATGCCGTCTGAGGCGTGCTCGGCGGCGATGCCGATTGCGAGCCGGGTCATACCCATCTTGGTGGTCATGTACAGGACATGACCGGGGCTCGGCTGCGTGCTGATCGGTGGTGAGCAGTTGATGACGTGGCCCCAGTGATTCGCGACCATGTGCGGGAGCGCGTAGTACGCGCAGAGATACGCGGCCCGAACGTTGATCTCCCACATGAGGTCGTAGCGCTTTGGCGGCGTCTGCAGAATCGGTTGCCACCAGAGTGCACCTGCGTTGTTGATGAGAATGTCGAGCCTGCCGAAGCGTTCGATGGTCGCGTCCACCATCGTTTTGACCTCGTCCTCGTGGCGCACGTCCACGCGCACCGCAAGCGCGGATCCGCCGGCGGCCTCGACCTCGGCCGCGACGGTGTGGATGCTGCCGGGCAGCTTGTCGGTGCCGCTCTCCGACTTGCCGGTGATGACGACCGCAGCGCCTTCACGGGCGAGCCGGAGCGACATCGCGCGACCGATGCCGCGGCTCGAACCGGTCACCAGCGCAACACGGCCTTCGAGTACACGTTCCGCGCTCATCGGCGCGCATCATATGCGCCGCGGCGATGGCCGCACCTGCAACCGGCTCTTCGGAGGGAAGCCTGCGTGGCCAAGGGGGTGCTCACCTGGGTGGGCCTGCTGCTCGGCGTCGGCGGGATCATCGCCTTCATCTACGGACTGACCGTCCTCATCTCCAACGGGAGTTGCGGCTGTAACTCCGACGGTTTCTGCTCCGGTCCCCCGTGCCCTCCGGCCGACGATCTCGGGTGCGTCGGGCTCTTTGCAGGCATCTGGGTTGCGATCGGTGGATTCATCCTCATGGGTGTCGCGCGCGGTCACGCCCGGGCGCAGCAGTGGCGTCAGCAGTACGCAAGCGGCGCGAACTCCTTCTCGAACATGAGCCGCGCATACGGAACCGGCGGCGGCGCTCCCGGCCTCACGCTGGGCGCGATGTCGAGCGGCTCCATCGCTCCTGGCGCTGTCCCGGTGGGCGGACCGCCGGGGAACCCCGACCTGATCGCGCAATTGCTCAAGGTGCGGCAGGAGAACAGCGCGAATCCGGCCGCAACCCGCGACGCGACTCTCGACCTCTTACGCAGCCACGGCTATCAGATTCCGGCCAACGCGCCACCAGGGTCGGTGGTGCAGATCGGCAGCTCCACGACCGCGTCGGGCGGGCCCGGGTTTGCGCTTCCCGGAGCGGCGCCGGAGTCGGCTGAGGCGATCCTCGCTCGCGACGCGCAGACCGGTCTGCCGGGCATGTCGCCTCCCCAGGGCGACGCTTCGTCACGCCTGCAGGAGCTCGACGCGCTGAAACAGCAGGGCGTGCTCAACGACGACGAGTACGCGGCGCAGCGCAAGCGGATCCTCGACTCGATCTGACACCGCACCAGGTTGCGTTGCGGCGGTGATGGAGCCGTTGCACGGCGTCCATACACTCACGATCGTGCTTCGAACTCTTGTCGTGACCGCGCTCGCGGCCACGGCGGTGGTGGCGTGCGGGTCAGCGCCGGCCGTTCCCGCCGCTTCAACGAATGTGCTGTCCGGACCCGGATTCTCGACGCAGTACCCCCTTGCGTGGTCCGGCACCACGGACAGCAGCGGAGGCGTCAGCGCGTACGAGTTGAGCTCGCACGGTGCGCTGAATACTTCAGGCATTCCCGTCGCGGGTGCAATCGGTATCACGGTGCTGGTGGAGCCGCTGTCCGTTCTTGCGGCCGCAGGAGCCAAAGATCTGGCGACACTGACGCCGGCGGAGTTGATGAGCGGTGTCGTCGGAACGCCGCCAGACGCCGTCGGTGTGACGGTGGCAACGGCAATCCACAGCGTGCATTTCGACGGTGACTCCGCTGCAGCGGTAACCCTGACGTACACGACCGGCGGGACGCCGAACATCCAGGAGGACGAGCTCGACAAGCACGGCTTGAGCCTGTACCTCGTGGAATTGGACACCGAGCCCTCGATGCGGGTGGCGGGTGAGGCCGTTGTCGCGTCGCTCATGAAGAGCTGGACCTGGACTTCCTGATCTGGTCACCGACCGACGGGGACGTATTCGGTGATGTCCTCGACGATGCGACCGAGCTCGTCGGTCAGTGGACCCGGGAGCCGGCGCTGGAGGATCTCCGCGACCGTCGTGTAGTACCAGAGCTGCGCGTGCGGGTCGGAGACGGTGAACCGCTGCCACACCAGGTCGCCGTCGGTGCCGAGGTCGGTGAGGATCGAGCGGGCGTTATGCACCTTGTCGCAAGCGGAGACGAGCAGTACGTCCGCGTCTGCGTCGTCGTTGAGGTGACGCAGGTACGCCTCCTTGCGCTCGCGCCAGTCGGGCTTGGGCTGTCCGGGTACTGCCACCGCGTCGCTGCAGGCCATGACGATCCGGGCGACCCTTTCGCCGAACTGCTCCTCGATGACGCGATGGGTGGCTTCGCCGTCCTCTGAATCCTCGACGGTGTCGTGGAGCAATGCCGCGATCGCCACGTCCTCGTCGGCGCCGTTTTCGAGAGCAAGCGCCGAGACCGACATGACATGGGCCATGTAGGGGATGCCGGTCTTCTTCCGCCACTGGTTGCCATGGACTGCCCACGCGAGCGCGAATGCCGCAGCGAACCGCCGTGTCAGTGGAGGTGCGACCTCGGTCTGTTTCGCCACGGTGCCATTGTGAGTTGCGCCCGGTGCCGACCGGACTGCCCTGCACGCGAGCGCCAGAATGGCGCGTGCGCTTCTATCTCGGCCACCGCCTCCCCGGAGGATTCTGGGCCGGCATCTCGACCTACGCCCGGCGCCCACACCGCGCGGTCCAAAAGGCTGCGCACACGACCGGCGGCATCGGGTGTGTCGGCTACCTCGTCCTGGCGGTGGTGCTGGCCTTGGGCATCGCGTACTGGTACATCAGCGTCCCGGTGCTCGTCCTCACCGCGATCGCGGTGGGGGTGACGGTGCACCGCCAGCACGCTCATCGAGCGCAGGCGGCGGTGACGGCCACAGCGCTCGCGGCAGCGGCCGCTGCCCTGCCGATCGTTGCGCACGCAGCCGCGTTGCAGAGCGGTCCGCACACGGTCACCGCGCCACTCGCGCAGCGCCGTGTCAGCACGCCGCCACTGACGATGCCGGCAGACACGTTCAAGGTGGGCTCGCTTGTCCACCTGGAGAAGGACGGAAGGCGTGCCACGTATTTCGTCGACCACGGAAGGACGCCCGACGAGATCGTGCTGAAGCGCGTCACCGGCGCACCATCGGTCCCCGATGCCTGACGCGGCGTTGCTCGGCCTCGTGATCGACAGGATCGAATCGCATCCTCCCGCTGCCGGAGCCGCGGATCTGATCCTCGCCGCCTTTCAGGACGCCGACCTGGTCGACGCGGTGCTTCGTGGCGAGCCCGGCGCGGCGGTGAAAGCCGAGGCGCAGACGGAGGCCGCCGCACCAAAAGCGGCGATCTTCCTGACGGCCATCGAGGTCGAGGGCTTTCGCGGTATCGGCCCGCCGACCACCCTCGCGATTGATCCGGGTCCAGGACTGACGCTGGTGGTCGGACGCAACGGATCCGGGAAGTCGTCGTTCTCAGAAGCCCTCGAGATGACCCTGCTGGGCACGAATCAGCGCTGGGATCAGCGGCTCAAGGTGTGGCGTGACGGATGGCAGAACCTCCATCACCGGCATACCCGCGTGGCCGCGAGGTTCGTGCTGGACGGGCGAAAGCAGCCCATCGAAGTGGCTCGCCTCTGGAAGGACTCAGCCGGCCCCGACGGTTCGACGCTGACCGTTGACGGCAAGCCCTCGTCCATCGCGGCGCTCGGGTGGGAACGCCAGCTTGCGGGCTATCCGCCGCTGCTCTCGCACAACGAGCTCGAGCACGCGCTCGACCGCGAGCAGTCGAAGCTTTACGATGCGCTTGCGGGCATTCTCGGCCTCGGTGAGCTCGCGTTTGCGCAGCAGGTCCTGCAGAAGGCGCGTCTCACTCGGGAGCGCGAGGCCAAGGACGCGCGCGAAGCGTTGCCTTCCTTGCGCGCGATCCTCGACAGGACTGCGGACGAGCGAGCCGGGTTGGTTCGCACGGCGCTTGCCGCGAAGGTGTGGGATCTCGACGCTGTAGCGGGCACAGTCGGCGGCGACGCGGACAGCGATGAGCGAAGCATGCTTCGCAAGCTCCGCGATATCGCGGGGCTCCCGGTGCTGGATCGCGACAAGCTCAACGCCGCGATCACCGAGCTCCGCGATGCGCACGCTGCTGCGGAGCGCCTCCGCGGCACCGATGCAGGGAAAGCGCACGAGATAGCACAGCTTCTGCAGCAGGCGCTTGACGTGCATGCGCACGCAGAAGGGGAGCAGTGTCCGGTCTGCGGAGCCGACGGTGTGCTGACGTATCAATGGCGTGTCGATGCGCGCGACAAGGTGGTCGCGCTTCGTGCAGACGCGGACGCGGTGCGCAAGGCACGCGGCATGGTCGACAACGCGATGGGCCAGGCGCGTCAACTGATCAGTGCCCCGCAGAAGGCGCTCAGAGACGGCGCAGGCGCTGGTGTCGACATCGGTCCCGCAATTGCACTCTGGGAGCGGTGGGCCGATGTTGCTGCCAATGGTGACGCGATCGCGCTGGCCAGCCACATCGAGACGCACGGGCCGCCACTGATCGCCGCTGTCGCCGATGTTCGCAGGGCCGCGGCCGCCGAGCTGGAGCGGCTCGAGCGCGCGTGGCGACCGGCTGCGGACGCGATCGCGGCGTGGCTGCCGCTTGGTCGCCGGGCGCAGGCAGCCGAGGTTGAAGCCGTGCGCATCAAAGAAGCGGAACGATGGCTCAGGGATGCGCACGACGAGCTCCGCGACGAGCGCTTCCGTCCCATCGCCGGGGCCGTCCAGGAGAACTGGACCGAGTTGCGCCAGGACAGCAACGTGTCGCTCGGTGACCTGCGCCTGCTCGGCGCGCAGAACCAGCGCCGGCTCGCCCTCGACGTCAAGGTCGACGGTGAGGAAGGCTCCGCACTGGGTGTGATGAGTCAGGGCGAGCTCAACTGCCTTGCGTTGTCACTCTTCCTGCCGCGCGCGTCGATGCCGGAGTCACCCTTCCGGTTTGTCGTCATCGACGATCCAGTGCAGGCGATGGATCCGGCGAAGGTCGTCGGCCTCGCCACCGTGCTCGCGCGAGCGGCCAGGGAACGCCAGGTCATCGTGCTCACCCATGACACGCGGCTCGCCGATGCGATGAGCGCGCTCGACATCGCGGCGACGGTGATCGAGGTCGTGCGACGCGAGCAGTCGGTCGTGGAGTTGCGCCGCATCCAGGATCCGGTGCAGCGCTACATCGAGGATGCCCTTGCTGTTGCGAAGAGTCGCGACGTCCCAACCGAGGCGCTGCGTGTCATCCCTGGGTTCTGCCGGCTCGCCCTCGAGGCCGCTGCGTCACTCGCGGCCACGCGGCGCCTCCTGCGCCACGGCATGCCGTATGCGGACGTCCAGAAAATCCTTGAGACGCCGACGACATTGAACATGTGGCTGGCACTGGCCTTTCTGAACGATCCCGAGCGCGCCGGCGACGTGGCGGGGTACCTCATGAAGCAGCATCCCGCTGCCCTCGAGGCTGTCCGGGAGTGCAATCGAGGCACGCACAGCGGGAAGTTGTTCGGTGACCCGGTGACCTTCATCCGCAGTGTCGAGAAGCTCACGCAAGCGATGCTGCGGGCCCAATGACGTGAACGTGACTGAACAGATCGGTGAGGTCGATAAGTTCACCAACGCGATGCTGCGGACCTAAATGACGTGACCGTGCATGACCAGGTCGATGCGCACCAACTCGTCTCCGCGGCGCGCGACCTCATCCGGAATGACGACGCAACGACCGCCGGCCTCTGGCCCCGCGCTGCGGCGTTGCTTGCACGCCAGGGCCTGGAGCTCGCGATGGTGCGTCTATGGGAGGTCACGGCGCCCGGGCTGGAGCGAACCTCGACCCGCTGTCAACTGCTCTGCGTCGGCGATATGCTCAACGATCGCGAGCTTGGCGGGCGCACAACGTTGACCTGGAACTCGCTGTCCAATGCGTGCCATCACCGCGTGTACGAGCTCCCACCAACTGCGAGCGAGCTCAACCTGGCGCTCGAGGCCGTCTGGGACCTCGCGGAGGCAGTGGAGAAGTTGCGCGGGAGGATCCGCGTCTGACTGTCGTCGGCTACGGCTGCGGCGTGAACACGATGCGCCGCCTCGTGTCGTCGACCCAGGCCTGCTCGACGTCGGCGAGTCGCACCGCCTGCGCGTCGATCGTGAACGTCCCTTTGGTGATTTCCGCCGCAAGCTCCGGTAGCTCGGCCCGGATTTCGCGCGCGCTGACCGAGCCCTGGCCGCTGCCCACGATCTGGAGGCATGTCGAGCGCAGCGCCGCTGATGGGATCGGTGCGACGGGACCGGCCACCGAGCCGATCTCGATCCATGTCAGTGTCTTGGCAGGATCGGCTCGGGCCGTGACGATCGCGATCATCGCCGCCGCAGTGGGCGCACCCCAGAGGTAATCGATCACGACGTCGACGTCACCGGCGGCCTGACCGAGCCGCTTGGCCACGTCGTCAGCGCCACCCTCGAGAAGGACGGTATCGGTGGCGCCAAGTGAAGGCAACTCCGCCAGACGCTCGGCGCCGCGCGCGGCAGCAACGATCCGGCCTGCGCCAAACAATTTCGCGACCTGGACGGCCATCTTGCCCGCGTTCCCGGTTGCGGCGAGGACGAGCACGCTCTGTCCCGCTTCGAACTTGATTCGCTGCCGCAGCGCCACCCATGACGACATGGACGGATTCATGGCCGCAGCCACGGCGATGGGATCGGAGCCCTCCGACAGCACCACGCTGCGGCGAACGTCGACGACGGTCTGCTCCGCCATGGTGCCCATCGTCGTGTCAGGAAGGATGAAGTAGCGAAGGAGGCCGTCCGGACCGCGACCGACGCCGTCGATGCCCGGCACGAGTGGCAACTCGTCGGTGCTTGTGTAGTGGGAACCGTCGGCCTGCGACCGGACGCGAGGGTGGAGCCCGGCGGCGAGCACGTCGACCAGGATCTCATCCTCGCCCTTCGGGACTGGGGTCGGGAACTCGAGGTATCGGGGTGGTACGTCAAACGAAGTCACGACGGCGGCGTGCATGGAGAGCCTCCAGGTGGATCGCGGTCAGGGTTGAGCGGGTGCGTGGCGCGCAGCGAAAGCTTGCCAATCAATCGCGTTCTCGCGCTTTGAGTCGATTGTCGCGTGCGACGTGAGTCGCGACAGGCACTTGTCGTTTGGCTTCGACACGCTCACTCCTGGAGATCCGTGGCGGGGTACGAAGTGAGGAGAAGCGATGCTCAGGAAGGTAGAACCCATCACCCTTGGTTGCGATGTCCGCGTCGAGGGCGACCACATCGCCGTCACGGGTCTCTTGCTGCACGACGCCGAACTGGCGGAGTACGTGGCCGAGCACCCCGAGGTAGATCGCCCGGCGGTGGTCGAGCGCGGGCTCAAGGTCGGCCTCATCGCGCTGCGCAATGCGGGAGTGACGCTCAACGTCGACTTTGTCGCCCGCGAGTTCGAACGGCTCATGCATCGGACGGACGAGTCCCACGATCGTGCCGCTGTTGCGCTTGACGTCGCACTCCGTGAAGCCTTTGCCGCCAAGGACGGTGCGCTCCCGCGCACGCTGGAGCACTTCCTCGGCAATGACGGAACCCTGCGCCGTCTCGTCGATGAACTCTTCGATGAAGAGCGCCGGGACAGCGCGATCGGCCGCATGCGCACACTGCTTGCCGGCTACTTTGACGGGGACGGCGCGACTATCAGCCGCATGCTCGATCCGCGCCGTGTGGATAGTCCGCTCCACGGTTTTCGCACCGAGATGCGCGACCTCATGAAGGACGTTAGCGACCGATTGGTGCGCCTCGAGGCCGCGCGCGACGCGCGCGCTGACGAGCGCGACAAGGGGACCGCGAAAGGGCTCGACTTCGAAGACGCGGTCGAGGCGCGTCTTGACACGCTCCTGGGTGGGACGGGCGATCTTGTCGAGCCGACCGGGACGGCAATCGGCAACAGCGTCCGCGGGCGCAAGGGAGATTTCCTCATCACGCTCGATCCGTCGTGGACGCGTGGGGTGCCGGTGCGTGTGGCCGTCGAGGCCAAGAGCGGTCGCCTTGGACTCGCCAAGCTCGTCCGAGACCTGGATGAGACGCGCCACAACCGCGACGCCATCGTGGCCGTCGCCGTGTACCGCGCCGGCAACGCGCCGTCCGGGTGCGCCATTCACGATCCACGGCGAGCACGTCATCTGCGAGTTCGATCCGGATGACCCGGACGACACCGCATTCACCGCCGCCGTGTGTGTGGCACGTGTGCTCGCATTGTCCGGTTCGCGCGCCCATGCGGACGTCGTCGACGCTGTCGCAGTGCACCGCGACCTCGACGGGATCCGCGCGCAATTGAACGCGATCGCCGGCATGAAGTCGAAGCTCACGTCGATCTCGACCGCGACAGGGGACGTGCGCAACGCGCTCGACGCGCTGCGGCAGGGAGTCCTCGACCGTGTGATGTCGATCGAGGGCAACGTCGCTGATGTCACCGACGGTCGCCAGGACGTCGCGTGATGCCGGCTCCTGACGTGCGGCGGTTTGTGGCGAACCTCATGCAGTGCTTCCTCGACTGCGCGCTCGAGTCGCAGTTCGTCATCCTCGAAGACGCGGATGCGGGCGACGAGTTCGTGCAGTTCAAGATGAATCACCGGATCCTCTACGGCGAGGTCGGGTCACGCGAGTGGGATGTCGCCGAGCTTCGGCGGCCGCTCGAACCGGAGGCGCGGGCATTGCTCGCCACACTCGGGTTCACCCATGGCGGACCCGAGCGCAATTACATCTGCGACAACCTCGCCCAGAGCGCGCCGTATTTGGCAGATCTCATCATCCGGCTCAGCGTTGCCGCGTACGGGACCGTCCCCGCGAATGTGAAGGTCAAGAGTGACGTCGTTGCGGTGCGAGCGCTCGCGGGACCTCTGGCACATGTGCCCAAGCCGACCCCCTACTCCTGGCAGTGGTCTCACCACAAGGAGTTGCGCTCGACGCCGGTCAAAGCCTCACCGGGGTTGAAGTTCAGAGTCGAGCGCGCGCTCAGGAGCAACTTCGCCGAGATCGGATCGACGACGGAAGAACTCGAAGCCTTGCGCCTCGAAGTCGAGAAGGCAAGCTCATTCGAAGCGCTGCCGGAGTGGGCGCAGGACTGGATTCGTAAGGCCGAAGAAGGACCACTCTGGGTCGTGCTCGGACGCTGATTGGCACGGGTGCCACCAGGGAGCGCCCGATCGCGCGTTCCGTTTGCGAACAGGCCCTCAGTCGCAGCTGGTCCCTTCTCGAGCCAGGCTTTCGGTGTCATGCATCAAGGCGGCGGCTCGACTACCGCACTGCCATGAGCGATGTGGATGCGCCAACCCTCTTCATGCACCCGCCGGTGATGCGATCGGCACAGCGAGACCAGATTCGCGAGCTCAGTTGGCCCGCCATCGGCCCAGTGGATGATGTGATGACCATCGGTCCATGCGGGCGGTCGGTCACACCCCGGAAAGCGGCAACCCTGGTCACGAAGGACGAGCGCGGTGCGGAGCGATGCCGGGATCGTGCGCGTGGCCCGTCCCACCGAGAGCGGCACCGCAGGCGTGCCGAACATCCACGACGAATCATCGCGAGTCGCTGCCACGGTCACGACCGTCCGCACCGCGTCGCAAGCGATCCGGCGTGCGATCTCGGGATGGATCGGACCAACCCCGCCCAACTCAGCCGGCTGTGCAATGGCGACAGCGCGCAGCGTGTTTTCGTTCCCTGTGCCTCTCGTCTGAGGGCGCAGCGTGGCGCCAGTCTTGGCGTCCGCGTTCCGGGCGTCCGTGCCCAGCGTGACCGTGCGCAGCGTGTCCGTGCTCCGGGCGTCCGCGCTCCGGGCGTCCGTGCGCAGCGTGTCCGCCCTCACCGTGAGGGTCAGATGCGGCCGCTGTCCGTGCACATCGCGGTGATCACCGCAGCGCAACTGCGTGGCCGCCATGTCGACGAGCGCGTCCGCACGCCGCTCCGATCCTGACCGCCCTTCCCCACGGGCCAAACCGTGACTGAGCGCATTGATCGCAGTCTTGAGCAGGGCACCGCCTTCGGCATCGAACTGTCCACGCAGGACGAACACGCCGCCATAGATCTCGTCGCAGTCCAACCAGCGACGCTCGTGAGCATGGTTGGCATCGGCAAGCACGCCGTCGGGATCGATGCTCAGCCGGATGGTTTCGGTGGCGATGCGCATGCGCCCGGAATCGAGCGTCTCCGCCGCAGGCAGGAGGATGTCTTCGTACCCCTGCACCTGCTCCACCCCGACGTTCCCGGCGAGGTGGCCGACCATGGCTACATTGGTGAAGGACGCGCGACCGGCGCGAGCGCTGTCGAGCATGGCCGGCAGCTCCCCGAGCCTCCGCGCCAGGTGCACGCGATACGCAGCCGCTTTCGCGGTCATCCCGCAGGAGCGCCGCAGCCACGACACCGTCGTGGCGCCGCCATCGGAGTCGGCGCCGCGATCGCGATGGAAGCGGTGCAGGCGCCGGAGGCGCTCGGCCTCGAGTCGGTCAATGGCCAGGCTGATATCGATGATGTCGGCGCCCAACTCGGAGGTCGCGACACCCTCGATCGACTCATTGACGAGTGCGTCGACGCCGTCACGCAATCGCTCTCTGGCATCCGGGATCGCGCGCTCTTCCATGCCCACATTCTACCAAACATCTGTTCGTACACAGCGCGCACTTGGCCCAACACGGACATCGTGATTCCTGTGAACCTGTTTTAGCTAGTTCTGGCAATAACAGAACAGGGAGTTAGGCAGCGGCGTCTCTGGGATAACGACGACCCGTGAGACACCGGTGCACGGACGATCAGTCGTCAGACAGTAGCGGCCTGTCGCACGCCCTCAGCGAAAAGTGCCGACGGACGATGACGCAGGGCCGCTTCCGCAGCGTCGAGCGCGCGATCCGCACTCATCTCTCGGTGTCGCGCGAGGAAGGCTGCAGCAATTGTTGGTGTTCGGTTCTGCGCGGCGACGCAATGTACGTACACCGATCGCCCGGCGTCGGCGCGGGACGCAATGAAGTCGGCGGTGTCGGCAAGGACAAACGCGAGATTCGGGTTGTCACCAGGACCGCGGTCGATCAGCCCAACCACCTGGTGTTCGACGCCTGGCGGCACATCCTGAGTGCCCATCCGGCACAGGGATACGACCACATCGGCGCCGCCCGCCAGCGCCGGCGCCAAGCCGCCGATACCACCGAACTGGACACCGCCAAGCTTCACCGGTGCTGGGCCTGGCTCCCATTGCTCGAGGTAGTGCGGCACGAGGTGGGCGACTCCCGGCCACCCGGCCTTGTCGGTGTGTCCACCTTGCGCCGCGCGACGCGCGAGGGCGTCGACATCCGCTGCCGTCAACTCGGGCTCGCCGTACAGACGCTTCCCGCGAAGCACAGAGGTCCACTCCAGCGGAACTGCGGTTGCGCCCCACCGGGCACCGAGCAGCGAACCCGCGATAGCCGCAACAGAGTCGGTGTCGCCACCGGAGCGAACTGCCGCCTCAACGGCTGCGACGAGGTGCGTGCATGGCGCGGGTCCATCAGGCACCGGTGTTCGCACGATCGCGGAGAGCGCAGCTTGGAACGCGTGGATCACCCAGCCATTGGTCCTGTAAAAGTCGACCGCAGGTCGTTCGCAGGCTTCGTCGATGAGTTGCATCCATCGCGCACGCCGCTCCTCGGGAATCAGCGCCACCGCGCTGCGAACCGCTTCAGCGAAGTCCCAGGTCTCGTCTGACGGCGGCGCCGCATGGATCGTGTGGTCGATGGCAACCGCCCAGAGCACACTCGCGTCAAGGCAGTCGATGTGAGGATGCGTCAGCTCCGTGACTCCCCGTGCGTACGTGGCTATCCCCTCGGGTTGGCCGGGGAACGACAGGCCCGCTGGGCCGATGCGCATCAGCCCCCCGTTACCGGCACTCTCCGGATTGCGCACCTGGTACGACGCGGCTGACTCAACAAGCGGGGCACCCAACCGCAGCACCGCGCTTGTCTGACTGCCGACGTCGCGCGGACCGCTTGCGAACCACCCCAGAAAGCCTTCCTGAACGGCGCCGACACCGCGGTCTCCGGTGGCCAGCGCCGTGAGGATGGCAAGTGCCATCTGTGTGTCATCGGTCCACTCGCCGGGCTTCCAGGCGAAGCCCCCGCCGCCCGTCATACCGAGTCGGGTCGAACCCTTAAGTGGGCCGCCGAATTCATGCGGTGCGCCGAGTGCGTCGCCAGCCGCGGAGGTCACGACAGTACCGGCCGATCGGTCGGAGATGACCGCGTTAGATGGAGCGCTGAAGGCTGAACTCATTAGTGAAGAGAGATACGCGCAGTTGGCGACAAATGCATGTCGCGTCCACGGCTTCTCGCCACCTAACTTGCGCGACGAAACTCCTCGTAGCGCTCCTCGAGGCGATCGGGCGCCGGCCGAAGCCTCGTATCGCGCGGAACGGTGATGGTCAACCCATGAACCCCCTGGAGCCCGTGCAAGAGCATCGGACCATCCCTTTCTCCGAGGATGTCGCTGCGCACTTCGAGAACGCGGTCTGGACGGACCCCGATCAGATTGTTGTCGAAGGCGGCGTGATGGAGCTTGCACAGCGCGAGGCCGTTCGGGACGATCGGTTCGCCTCTCGGATGGGTGTCGGGAAGGATGTGCGCGGCGTCGAGTAGTTCTTTGTGGCGCAGGCGGCAGACGGCACAGGTGCGCTGATACGCCGCGAGGACCCGCTCTCGGAATCCTTCTTGATGCAGACGCTTCTTGACCAATTGCAAGGCGTACGTACGCTGCGCGTCGTCGCTCATCAGAGTCATCTCTTGCGACGCTATGGCGTCCCCTGGATCAAACGCCACCTGGAACGACAGATCTTCGGGGTGGTCTCCCACCACCTGCACTGGCCAAACCGCCAGGTAAACACCCTTGACGATGCCGCGGAAGTAGATAAGCGGCTTCCGTTGCCGCATCGCCTCCCGCAGGCCGACGTTATCCGGGCTGCCTGCGCTCGTACCTTGATATCTGTAGACGAGGTGCCCGTAGCCGAACGTATCGTCGTACGGAGCCGGCTTATCCAGTTCCGGCGGTCGTGTCGTGAAACTGAGCGGGATCGACAGGATTCGCGGCTTGAAAATACCCCGTCCAGCAAAGAGGAGGTCGACCTTCTCCCCCTGGAAGGCGAAGCCGCCCTGCAGAACGGAGAGCGGCAGGACTGGCGGCCACCACTCTCCGCGAAGGCGCGCCTGCTCTGTGAGGAAAGCGAATGCAGCGGTGCGAACGGCGTCATCGATGTCGGCCGGCATCTCGATCGGTTCGGACTATGCCACCGGCAATGGCCCTCCGTCGCGATCGCGCCGAACTTAGTCCGCCCACCCTTAGCACTCGCCACCGCCACCCGCTAGCAGTCAGACCGCCCGAGTGCTAAACTAGGTCCTGGAATCCAGGCTAGAGGATCAAACCAGGAGGAACCATGGCCAAACAACTGCTCTTCGACGTCGAGGCCCGCGCCCATCTCAAACGAGGGGTCGATCGGGTTGCCGACGCCGTCAAGATCACGATCGGTCCCAAGGGCCGGAACGTCGTGCTGGACAAGAAGTTCGGCTCGCCGACCATCACCAACGACGGAGTCACGATCGCCAAGGAGATCGAGCTCGAGGAGCCCTTCGAGAATATGGGCGCCCAGCTGGTCAAGGAAGTGGCGAGCAAGACCAACGACATTGCTGGTGACGGAACCACCACCGCCACCGTTCTCGCCCAGGCGCTGATCGCAGCCGGCCTGCAGAACGTGGCCGCCGGCGCCAACCCGATCCAGCTCAAGAAGGGCATCGAGCTCGGCGTTGAGGCGATCGTCAAGGCAATCAAGGAGCAGTCGATCCCGATCTCCGAGCGCGAGAAGATCGCCCAGGTCGCCTCGATCTCCGCCGCCGATCCCACCATCGGCGAGACCGTCGCCGACGCGATGGAGAAGGTCGGCAAGGACGGCGTCATCACCGTCGAGGAGTCGAAGGGCCTCGAGACCGAGCTGGAGCTCGTCGAGGGCATGCAGTTCGACAAGGGCTACATCTCCGCCTACATGGTCACCAATGCCCAGCGCATGGAGGCCGTGCTCGAGGACCCGTACATCCTCATCACCGACAAGAAGATCTCGGCGATCGCGGACCTGCTCCCGATTCTCGAGAAGGTGGTCCAGAGCGGCAAGCCGCTCGTGGTCATCGCTGAGGACGTCGAGGGCGAGGCGCTTGCCACCCTCATCGTCAACAAGCTCCGCGGCACGTTCAACGCCGTCGCGGTCAAGGCCCCAGGCTTCGGTGATCGCCGCAAGGCGATGCTGCAGGACATCGCGATCCTGACCGGCGGCCAGGTGATCAGCGAGGAGGTCGGCCTCAAGCTCGACTCCGCGCAACTCAGCTCGCTGGGCCGTGCCCGCAGCGTGAGCATCACCAAGGACGACACCACTGTCGTCGAGGGCAATGGCAGCAAGGACGCGATCAAGGGCCGCATCGAGCAGATCAAGGCCGAGATCGACAAGTCCACCAGCGACTGGGACAAGGAAAAGCTCCAGGAGCGTCTCGCCAAGCTCAGCGGCGGCGTCGCCGTGATCAAGGTCGGCGCCCCGACCGAGACCGAGCTCAAGGAGAAGAAGCACCGCATGGAGGACGCCGTGTCCGCCACGCGCGCCGCAGTCGAAGAGGGGATCGTGCCTGGTGGTGGAGTCGTGCTCGTGAACGCGATCCCGGCACTCGACAAGGTGAAGGCCGAGGGCGACGTGCTCACCGGCGTGAACATCCTTCGTCGCGCGCTCGAGGAGCCCCTCCGCCAGATCGCGCAGAACGCCGGTATGGAAGGCTCCGTCGTGGTCGACAAGGTCAAGTCCCTCCCCAAGGGCCAGGGCTTTGACGCCGCCAAGGGCGAGTACGTCGACATGGTCAAGGCCGGCATCATCGACCCGACCAAGGTCACCCGCTCGGCGGTTCAGAACGCGGCGTCGATCGCCGCGCTCCTGCTCACCACCGAGGCGCTGATCACCGATATCCCTGAGAAGAAGGGTGGATCGGCCGCACCGCCGATGCCGGAGTACTGATCAGCAACTGATCCGATTCTCGAAAGGGCGGTCCGGGGTTCCCGGGCCGCTCTTTCTTTGTCCGGATATGTTGTACCGGCCGCGCGCGTCGCTTCACGGCTCCCCGGACCGATGCTTTCCTTTGTCCTGATGTGCTTGACCGGGCGCGCGCGTCGCTTCATGGCTCCCCGGACCGATCCTTTCCTTTGTCCGGATGTGCGTTACCGGGTGCGCGTTGCTTCCTGGGTCCGCTCGCTCAGCTTTGACGCCCGGTTCCGTTCCCAGGGACCTGGCGCCGCACGGGCGACTGCGCTTCCACGATGTGCTTCAGGCGCGCAAGGTTCCCGCGCCAGATGCGGGCAAGCAATGGACGGGCGACAACTTCACCGACGACGCCCCCCAACCACCATGGGAACGTCAAGCGCTCCTCCCAGGAGAAGCCCGTACGCTGCTTGCCCAGGGGGCGCAGTGTGAAGACACCAGCGCCTCGCACAATCCCGCGATGCTCGACGCCCATGGAAGCGCCGGGCGCCCACTCCGTGATCGACATAGTGTCGATGAAGTGGACGGGTCCGATCCTCGTGCGGCAGTCGAACGTCGTCCCCACACCGGTACGTTGTGTGGTGGCGAAGCTGATCGAATCCGCATCGGCCATCCAGTGGACATGCGAGTCGATCTGCTCAATGGCCGACCACGTGGTCTCCTGCGATGCGTTGAACGTCGTGTGCACGCGAAGTCTCGTCGTCATGCAGTCATCCACAGTTCCGCGACGAGCTCACGGATCGCCTGGCGCAACGGGACGGTCGTGCTGTTGCGAGCAGACGCACCATCACGGCGTGGCGAGCAACCGAACCGCATCATCGACATTCTGCGCCCAGTGATCCACGCCAAGCGTGAGTGCCGGCATGGCGGTGACCCCCGCGCCGCCGACCACGATCGGAGCGGTGACGCCCGCCTTTCTGAGCGTGCGTATGAGGATACCGAGGCTACGGCGATGGCGCGCGAGTGTCACGGCGATACCGATTCCGGTCAGCGACTCGGCACCGGCAGCGCATGCGGCGAACGCGTCGGCCGGCACGTCAGCTCCGAGGTCGATGACATCGAGGCCCCGGCTGCGCAACATGTCGGCGGCGAAGGCAGTCGGGAGCTCGTGCCGCTCACCTGCGGGTGCGCCGACGATCACGGTGCCGGTCCGCGGGCCGCGAGAGTGGAAAAGCGGTCCAAGGCGTCCAACCAACCGATGCACCACCACCGATGCACGATGTTCGTCGGCAACGGTGATGGCGCCTCGTGCCCACAGTTCGCCGATCGTCGTCAGGGCACGACCGAAGAGTTCAACGTATACGTCCCTGGGCGCCGCACCGCCGGCGAGCGCTTCCTGCACGATGGCCCAGCTCCCGTTCTCATCGCTCACGAGCAGGCGGGCGACCAACCGCTCGGCTGCGTTCGAATCGAGCCGGAGCCCCTTGCCACGCCCTCTGGTGACCTTCCTGGTCCGCTGGAACCGCTTCAGATCGGCAGCCGAGACTTCCCACTGCGATCCGGACTGGTGCGCTGGGAGGCGGCCGGTACGGATATAGCGGTAGACGGTCATGTAATGCACCCCGAGCAGCTCGGCGGCCTCGCGGAGCCCGTAGGTCGCATCGCCGCTCATGCCAGCGCCGCCAACTCGTCGCTGGTGATGCCGCTGCGTTCGCAGCAGAACGTCCAGAGCCGGGCCCGTTCGGCGACGGTGTCGCTCCGGCGGGTACGGCGCAGCCGGTGAGGACTGCGTTGCCGGCGGTCCAGCCACAGCGACCCTGACGGGCTGCCCGCGCCCGGCGCGGAGGCGAGCCAGACGATGGTGTCCGCTCCCTCCGAAGGCGATCGCAGCAGTGGACCGACGACTCGACGAAACGAGGGGAGCGATGTGCGCACTCCAGGCGTGTCGGCCCAGCCGGGATGCATCGCGGCCATCGTAATCGCGAGATGATCGAGTTGCGGAGCCCACCGCTCCACCAGCGAGACCTGCGCACGCTTCACCCGCGCGTATGCGGTCACCCCGTCGTACGTCGCGGCGCTCATTTCAAGCGAGTTGACGTGCAGGGGCTCGATGTACATGCCACCCGACGTGACGAAGATCACGCGAGAAGCGACGTTGCTCAGCTGCGCTCCGACGAGGTTGGTGAGCAGAAAGGGCCCGAGGAGTTGCGCAGCAACGGTCTGCTCGATGCCCTGCGGCGACACCTCCCGCGTTCTGCTCAACGCCCCGGCGTTGTGGATCAGCACATCGATGTGTGAGAGGTCACGCAGTGCGTCCGCTGCGCGCCGGACGGAGTCGAGGTCGCCCATGTCGGCCGCGACGACCATGACGTCATCGCTGCCGGTCGTTGCGGCGATCTCACGGCCGACGGCGTGGCCGCGCTCGGCGTCGCGCACCAGCACGACGACGCGACTCCCGAGGCGGGCAAGCTCGCGTGCGGTGACGCGGCCCAGCCCCGACGTCGCCCCGGTGACAATCGAGACCTTGCCGTCCATTCGATGCGTTGCCGGGGGTTCCCACCGGAACAGACGGCTGCGGACACTTGGGCCGATGCGCGTGAAACTGCCCACGACGGAGGCTTCAAGCGCTCGATCCACGGCGGCGCGAACACCGTCCATGTAGGTCACTGCGCGGCCGTGAGCACCGATCGCAGTGAATCTCGCGCTCGGTCGCCGACGCGACGGAAAGCGATGGCGAGCAGGGGGTTGGCCACCGCTGCGATACCCTTGAATCTGAGGTGCGCGTCATAGGCTATGCGGGAGCCTGCACCGAGGCGCTCGAATGTCAGCGTGTCGACCGACTCGAGCAGGCGCGTCGACGCGACGAACACGACCTGCTGGGGTGGCTTCAGGCTCCGCACCGTATATCGAAGCGTCATCTTCCTCCCCGCGAACGCCACGGTCAGGTCGAACGATGAGCCCTCGCGCACGTCACCCGTGTCAAGGCGCTGGGCGGTGATCACCCCAGGATCCCAGCGCGCCGCGTTGCTGAAGTCACTCATGTACGCGAAGGCCGCATCCACGTTCCATGTGGAGTTGATGACGGTGATGAAGCGGGGCATTGCTCGACCTGCCGGAGTGGGCTGACTTGACTTCGGCAGAGTTTAGCACTAAATTACACAGATGCAACGCATCGCCATTGTCGGCGGCGGGATCGCCGGCCTCAGCGCAGCCCATGTGCTCCACCGAACCAATGCGGTGACGGTGTTCGAGGCAGGCGATCGAGTCGGCGGCCACGCCAACACGGTGTCAGTGCATGAGGCCGGGCAGACGCTCGGCATCGACACCGGTTTCATCGTCTACAACGAGCGCAACTACCCCGCGTTCTCCGCGATCCTGGCGGGACTGGGCGTCGCGACGCAGGCGAGTGAGATGAGCTTCAGCGTCTCCTCGCTGGTCTCGGGGCTCGAATACCGCACGACCAGTCTCAATACGCTGCTCGCCCGGCGCAGCAATCTCTTCAGACCGTCCTTTGCGCAGATGGTCGCCGACATCCCGCGATTCAATCGCGCGGCGCGCAAGCTCGTCGAGAGCAGCGACATCACCACCTCGCTCAAGGACTTCCTCGTCGAGGGCCGGTACTCACGACCGTTTGTCGACGACTATCTGACTCCGCTCGGGGCCTCGATCTGGTCGGCGGATCCGCGGCGCTTCACCGAATACCCGGCGGCTCCACTCGCGCGCTTCCTGTATCGCCACGGCCTGCTCTCCTTCGGCGGCAGGCCGGAGTGGCGGACGGTGTCCGGCGGGTCCTGGGAATATGTCCGCCGCCTCATCCGCCCGTGGCGCGATCGGATTCGCACCGGCTGCGCCGTCCGCCGTATCGACCGAGACGACAGCGGAGTCGTGATCCGGAGTGGTGCGAACCCCGACGGGGAGCGCTTCGACAAGGTCATTCTGGCGACGCACTCGGACGTCTCCCTCTCCCTGCTCAGCAGTCCGACTCGCGCCGAGCTTGCGGTGCTCGGCGCGTTCCGCTATCAGCAGAACCGGGCCACGCTGCACACCGACCGAAGCCTGCTGCCGCAGCGCCGGCGAGCCTGGGCGAGCTGGAACTACCGGAGAGTGCTCGGCGAGCAGCCGTCGCCCATTCTCACCTACTACGCAAACCGGCTCCAGACGCTGCGCTCGACAACCGACTACTGCATCACGCTCAACGCCGACGCGGCCATCGACCCGTCCCGAGTCATCGCCTCCGTCGACTACGCGCACCCTGTTTTCGACGCAGCGGCGCTGCACGCGCAACGTCGCCGTGGCGAGATCGACGGCCGCCGCAACACGCATTACGCCGGCGCGTATTGGGGGTACGGCTTCCATGAGGACGCGGTCCAGAGCGCGCTCACGACAACCGAGCTCCTGCTCGAGAGAATGCCGGAGCGCGAGGCGGTGCTTGCGCGATGAGGCGGTCAGCGCTCTACGAAGGCACGGTGATGCATCAGCGCACGGGTGCGCACGCGAGCGGCTTCGTCCGCCGGGTCGCCATGCCATTCCTTGACCTCGACGAGGTCGACGGCCTCACGGACCTCGCGCCACTCTGGCGCGCGGAGCGCCGGGCGCCGGTCACCTTCCGTCGGAGTGATTTCATGGGCGAGCCCGGCACTTCGCTCAAAGTCACCGTCCTCGATCTGGTGGAACAGCGCGCGGGCTTTCGTCCGAACGGTTCGGTGCGGCTGCTTGCGCACCACCGCGCGTGGGGATGGTGCTTCAATCCCATCGCGCTGTACTACTGCTACGACGCCCGCGACGCGCTCCAGGTGGTGGTCGCCCACGTGACCAACACACCGTGGGGAGAGTCGCACGCGTACGTCCTCGATGTCCGCGAAGGGCTCCGTGTCGTGCACGACGAGGCGAAGCGGCTCCACGTCTCGCCGTTTCTGCCCATGGATCTCACCTACCACTTCCGCCTCACGGCGCCGGGGAAGCGATGCGGGCTCGGCATCACCGTCACGCGCGACGAGTCGGTCGTCTTCCGAGCGGGGCTGTCGTTACGGCGACGGCCATTGACGCGCCGCACGGTCACCGGGATGCTCGTGCGGCACCCGTTGAACACGCACCGTGTCTCCGCAGGGATCTATGCCCATGCCGCGCGACTCTGGCTCCGGGGGACCCCCTACGTTCCACACCCGGGTGTGGCCGCATGAGCGACACCACAGCGCGCTCCATCGCGGGCCGACGACCGAGCGCCGGAGTGCCCCGCCGGATCGCGACGGCCCTGCTCACACGCCTCGAGCACGGGACGCTCACCATCGTCGAGCACTCACGGAGAACGACCTTCGGCCACGGAGGCCCGGGTGGGATCGACGCGACCGTGCGCGTCCACGACCCAGCGGTCTGGCGGGCCGTCGTCACCCGCGGGAGCGCCGGACTGGGCGAGGCCTATTTCCAGGGGGCCTGGGACAGCGACGACGTGGTCGCAGTGCTCCGCCTGCTCGCGCGCAACCTGGATCGGCTCACCGGGATCATCAACCGAGTCATGTCGATCCGAGACGTCGCGGCGCGCCCCGCGTGGCGGCTGCGCCTCCCTTCCAGAGCCGATGACCGCAGAAACATCGAGGCGCACTACGATCTCGGCAACGAGTTCTTTGCACTCTTTCTCGATCCCTCCATGGCCTATTCGTGCGGCGTCTACGAATCCGAGGCGAGCACGCTCGCGGAGGCGTCGACCGCCAAGTTCGACCGGATCTGCCGCAAGCTCAACCTCGGGCCGGCCGACCACGTCGTCGAGATCGGCGGTGGATGGGGTGGGTTCGCGTTGCACGCCGCCTCACGCTATGGGTGTCGAGTCACCACGACCACCATCTCGGCGCGGCAGTTCGACTACGCGACGACCGCAGTCACACAGGCCCGGTTGACCGAGCGGATCACGGTGCTCAACCAGGACTATCGCGATCTCGAGGGACAGTTCTCGCACCTGGTCTCCATCGAGATGATCGAGGCCGTCGACTGGCGGCTCCACGATGCGTTCTTCGCCACGTGTGCCCGGCTCCTCCGGCCCGACGGACGCGCGGCCCTCCAGTGCATCGTCATCGATGACCGCGAATATGAGCGAGCCCGTACCCGGAAGGACTTCATCAAGCAACACATCTTCCCGGGTGGGTGCTTGCCGTCGATCACCGCCCTCGCTGATGCGGCGACGCGGGCGACCGATCTCCGCCTCATCGACCTCGAGGACATCGGCCCGCACTATGCACGGACGCTCTCCGACTGGAGGCGCCGGCTCGAGGACCGCTGGGCGGACGCGCGCGAGCTCGGCTTCGACGATGCGTTCCTGCGCAAGTGGCGGTTCTACCTGTCCTCAGGCGAGGCGGTGTTCCTCGAACGCCGAGTGAGTGACGTGCAGGTCGTATTCGCGCGTTCCGATTGGCGCGGTGCGCTGGGCCTTCGCGGAGCGTAGGCGGCGGCTTCAGGTCACCCGTCAGCTCACCGGCAACCGCTGCCTTTTTCCCGGACAATCGCGATGAATCGATCAACGATCGGCTACAACCCGGCGACAGCCGCCGTGCCCCGCTGCGCTGCTGACTAGATTCGAACTCCGAATCCCCTTTCAGAGGTACCTCGATGAGCGACGCATTGCCTGACGACTCCATCGCGGAGTCCCTCGGCGCAGGATTTCTGCACGTCACCGGGATCGGAAGCCGCCTCGCCAGGCGCGAGGCGGACGAGGAGCGGCTCGACTCGCTCGATGACAAGATGCTCACCGACCTCGATCGTGAGTTCCACGAGCGAGGCGACGAAGCCGTCCCGGGTCTTGACCTCGCGGCGGTCACGAAGGTCGACCCCGAGTTCACCGCGGATTCGTTCCTCCTGATCGCGAGAGACGCGTTCCGCGTCCTCCAGGATGCGCACACCGACGGCGCGCCGGCGCTCGACGCGGACATCGCCACGGCCGAAGTGACGACCGCCTCGGTGGTGGACGGCCGGGAGCGAGCCGTCGTTCGCTTCGGTATCAACGGGAGCACCTCAGTCACCCAGGACTGGACGTTCGAGCGCGACCCGACGGTGGATACGAGCGCGGACGACGAGCAGCACGAGATCGCCGACGGCGGATGGCTGGTGGCTCATTGCGGCTGGCGCCTGACCGGGATCGCCGCAGCCGCGTAGCGGTCCTGTTTGGCACGGCGCTGATCCGCTGGGAGTAGCGGGGTCAGGAGCAGGCGGTGGCCCGGTATGAGGCGTTGCCCAGGTCCGGCGCGGACTTGCCGTCGACAGTGATCGTCGCTCCACGAACCGGGGGCGCGCAGCCTTTCGGGAAGACCACGAAGACGCTTCGCGCGCCGGCGGAGATGTAGCCGTCGCAACTTGTGCTCGTGCACACGTAGGGCTCGAAGGTTCCGGTGAGCGTCGAGGTCCCGTTCGAGTTGACGGATTGCACCGGGTTGGCGAAGAGGCCGGTGAAGCCGACGACGAAGAGCACGACGATCACCACCACCGCGATCACCACGACGGGGAGGCCCCAGATCGGCCGCTGCCGCCTCGGTGACGGTTCCACGGCGTCTGCCGGCGGTGCATGCTCCGGGGCGCTCGGCGGATTCTCCATGGCACTGGTACGGTACCGAAGTCCGCCATGCGGCAGCCGATCGTCTTCGTTACCGACTTCGGACGCGACGACGCCTATGCGGCGGCGCTGATCGGTGCTGTCTGGCGCGTGGACCCGCATGCCGTCTGCATCGAGGGGACGCATGGGATCCCTCCCGGCGATGTGCTCGCAGGTGCGTACCAGCTGAAGGCACTGGCACGAGCCTTCAGCGGTGGTGCGGTCTTCTGCGCCGTGGTCGATCCCGGCGTGGGCACCGAGCGGCGCGCCATCGCTGTGAAGGCGGGACGGATCCGGTGCGTGGCGCCGGACAACGGACTGGTCTCGTACCTCTGGGAGGAAGCCGCTCCCAATGACCGGTGGGCGGTCAGGCTCGACGGTCCGCTCGACGCATCGCCAACCTTTCACGGGCGGGACGTGTTTGCGCCGTTCGCCGCGCAACTCTCGTCGCGGGAGCGGTTTGACGTCGGGGGGGACCTCATCGACGATCCGATCATCCTGGCCGGCGCCTTCAGTTGGCGGGTGGGCGCGAGAGTCACCGGGTGCGTGGCCGTCATCGATCACTTTGGCAACGCCATCACCACCATTCGCGCGGCTGATATCGACGGTGCTTCGGTTCGCTCCGTGACGTGGCCTGGCGGCAGCACGGCGGGCCTGGTCGCGACGTATGCCCACATCGACGCGGGGGTCGGCGCCCTGATCGGCAGTGCCGGGCACCTCGAGATCGCCGCCCGCGGAACCGCTGCCGCGGCTTCCGGCGGTCCACGTCTCGGGGACACGGTGGAGGTCGAGCTGGCGTGACTGCGATGCCGACCCCGAACGACGCACTCGGCGATCTCGCCTCGGACGAGCTGGCACGCCTCGACGCCGCCGCAGTGGACTGCGGCGTATCGACGCTGCAGTTGATGGAGGTCGCCGGCTGGCAGGTCGCGCGGTGCGCGTGGCAACGCCTCGGCGGCGACGCCGGCGTTGCAGTTATTGCTGGATATGGCAACAACGGTGGCGATGGATTGGTTGCGGCGAGACATCTCGCCACCTGGGGATGTGGCGTACGGGTGCTCGTCCTTGCCACCGAGTCGCGCGTCACGGGCATCGTCGCCGGACACGTGCTGTCTGCGCGAAGCTGTGGAGTCGACGTCATCGTCGACGCGGATCCCGCCGGCGTTCACGGTGTCGTTGCGCGCTGCGCTCTGGTCATCGATGCGATCCTCGGCACGGGCTTGCGCCGCGCGCCGCGCGAGCCCCAGGCAGCCGCGATTCGAGCGGTCAACGAGACCGTCGTTCCGGTGCTGAGCGTCGACGTGCCGAGCGGGCTGGATGCCACCACGGGAGAGGCGTTCGACCCGACGGTTCGCGCCACGCTGACCTGCACGCTCACCGCAATGAAGCAGGGTCTGCGCCGTGGTGACGGCCCGCGTCAGGCCGGTGAGACCTGGGTCGCCGACATCGGCATGCCGGCGGCGGCCTGGCGCCGAGCCGGGCTTTTGCGGCCACCCGGTGTGACCGGCGGGGAGTTGGTGCACACTTCGTCCTGATCTCCCGCTTGACCGCAGAGCGGACTCCCGGCTATTCTTCGACCCGTACTCCGCGCCCCAACGGCGCAAACGTCATGATCAACGTCTCAGCACACATCGCACCCGAGGCGCGCGAGCTTGCCGCAACCGCACGCGAGCAGCTCGATGATCTAGTCACGTATGCCACGCACCTGGTCAACCACCAGGCCGACGCCGTGGCCTTCGTCGCCGGGGGCATCCACCACGCAAGCCGCTACCCGCCGACGCGTCTGCGAATCGATGGACGAGCGGCCCTCTATCGGGCGGTCACGCGCGCGTGCCGCCACGGCCAGCGATTTCCACCCAAGCCGCAGGGGATCGGCCGGGTGTTCCGGCGTGGCGGCGGATCGGTTCGTGTCGAGGTCGACGATATCAACGCCGGCCGCATCAACACCGTCAAGCGCGCTCTCTGCATGCTCGGGTTCGATCGCAGGGCGGCGCTGCTCCTCCGGGATCTGTGCGGCCTCGACTACCACGAGATGGGACGTGCGCTCGAATGCTCACCGGAGGCGGCGTCGCGGCTGGTGGCGGCAGCGCGTCGTGAGTTCGGCTCGATCTATCGCGAGATCGCGCTGTGAGGTGCAGCCTCCTTGCGCTCAGCAGCTATATCGACAGCGAGCTCGACGTCGAGCCGGCCGGCGAGCTGGAGGCGCACCTGGTCGCGTGCGATCGCTGCCGGACCGCGATCGGCCACCTCCGCGAGGAATCGGCTCGGATCGGCGCGCTCGCCCGTGTTCACGTTCCCGATGACGCAGTGCGCGACCTGTTCAGCCAGATCGGTTTGATCGCGGAGGAGGACGACTTGCCCAAAGGACCTGTCCATCACGACCGGCCGGCATCAGTCGAGGCTCCGCCGTGGTTCGGCGCGGAGCGCGGCGCGGCGTTGCCCTGGGCGCCCCGTCCAACAGTCCACGATCAGTCGCAGCCTCGGGAATTGATCGGCGAGCGTTCGCCGAGCACCGCTGTCGTCGATCCGCCGGAACTGTTCCTCTGGGACGAGGGCACCGATCAGATCGCGACTGCGGCCCCATCACCGCCACCGTTGCACGACCTTCCCGCACCAGGGCCACAACCCGCCGCACACATCGACGGCGAGGCGGCGTTTGTCGAGCCGCAGCCTCCGGAGCTCAGCTCCGAGCCGCAGCCGCCGGATCTGTCCACGTCTGCGCATGTGTTGAATCCGCCTCGTCTCGCCGCCGGTCCGAACGCCTTCCAGCGTCTCCGCGACGCGGTGGCCGTTCGGCTCGCGCTCCGCCGCGGCGGCGGCACATTCGATTCGGGAGTCGAGATCGTCAGCGGCGCCGGCGCGCCGAAGTGGAACCAGCGCACGCACACGCGCCAGTGGAGCGCGAATCCGCCGGTCGTCGCGCGCGCCGCGACGCCGGTCCCGGCACCCGCGGATGCGCCCGGCGCGGTCTCTCCCGACATGCCGGTCGCGGCGCCCGCCGACACCCCGGTCGCGGCGCCTGCTGTCGAGCCGCTGTCACCACCGTCCCCGGTCACGCATGGCCGTCTCAGCCGATTCTTCGGAGTGGTCGACCCTGAGCCTGCGATCAGCGACGATGCCCGTGATCTCGACGCACCCGCCGCCCACCCCGCCACGCCCTCCGCGTCCCGAAGCGCTGAGCCACTGGACTCCGATGACCCCACGTCCGATGCGGCACGCGGGGAGAGAGCAGCAGCGTCACCGCCGGACCTCGCGGACATGCTCAGCGAAGTGGCGACCCTTGCCGCACCGCTCGAACGCACGCACGCGCCCGAGGAGAGCGGTCTGTCTCGGGGGCCGTCCAGTGACGGGGCACGTCAAGCGCCGAGCCCGTGGGCTGACGAGAATGCGGACCCTCGCGACGTCGAGTACATGGGAGCGGTCGTCGCGCCCAAGTTCGCAGCCGACGTCGAGCCGACGGGTCCGTACGCCTTCGACGACGACTTGGGAGGCGCATCGCTCCCGACCCCCGGGCGGCACATGCGCCGTCTGCATTCGCAGAAGGCAGATCGGCGCGACTGGAATCCGACCATTCCCGTCACCGGCCGCCACGTGCTCCCGCTCGGTGGACCGGCCGTCGGGGCCGCCGACCGCGACCGCAGGCTGTGGCTGTTCGGTGCCGTGACCGTCGTCCTGATACTCCTTGGGTTGCTCGTCGGGCGGCAGGTCACGCAGACGGCCCCGCTCGCTGCCTCCACCATCCCCAGGTCGACCCCGGCAGTGCACGCCAGCACCCCACCGACGTCAACGCTCCCGGTGGCCACGCCGGCTCCGGCCACGGGCCCGGTCATCCCTGCAGCGCCAACGCCGCAACAGCTCACCAGTGCCAAGACGCTCGGCACCGGAAGCAGTGGCTTCTCCGTGGCCGACGTGCGCTACGGCGAGCATCTCAACGACTTCCGCCTCGTCTTCGACATGGCGTATCCGGACACGGTCACCGGCAATCCCGACACGGTGATCGGCTTCGACGGGCCCACCACGCTCTACGTCGAGTTCACCGGAGTCAATGGTGCGTCCGACATCGCATCCATCCCAGCGGGACAGGTGGTCGTGTCGATGGTGGCACTCCCGATGGTGCGCGATAGCGGTCGCCTCATCTTCAAGATCACGCTCAGCAAGAAGGCGCCCTTCGACGCGTACTACCTCTCGGGTGCCCGCCTGGTCATCGACGTCACGTAGCCCGCGGCATCAGCCCGCGGTGGTCGTCGCCCCCTCGTGCGGCGTGGGAGTTCCCGCTTCGACGATCGGCTGACCATGCCGCTCGCGGAGGTCGAACTTGAGCACCTTCCCAGCGGGATTTCGAGGCAAGACGTCGACGAACACGATGGACTTCGGTTGCTTGTATCGCGCCAGCCTGTCCTGGGAGAACTCGATGACGTCCTCCTCGGTGAGTGACGCACCATCCTTCGGCACGACGATCGCGCGCACGGTCTCACCCCAGCGCGGATGCTGCACGCCGATGACAGCGACCTCCTTGATGCCGGGGTGCTGATAGAGCGCGTCCTCGACCTCCGCTGGATACACGTTCTCTCCGCCGGTGATGATCATGTCCTTCTTGCGATCGACGATGAAGAAGTATCCGTCGGCGTCGCGGATGCCGACGTCACCGGTGTGGAACCATCCGTCGATCAGCACCTCGGCGGTGGCGTCGGGCCGGTTCCAGTATCCCTTCATCACGTTCGGGCCACGGACGACAATTTCGCCGCGTTCCCCGTCGGGAACGTCGTGACCGTCGTCATCGACGATCTTCACGTCGGTGAAGAACGGTGCAATGCCCGCGGAGCCAAGCTTCTGGGTCGCCATCGATGACGGGAGGAACGATGCGAAGGGCGCCGTCTCGGTGAGCCCGTATCCCTGATTGAAGGGGAGTCCGCGCGCGCCGTACACCTTGATCAGTGCCTCGGGCACCGGCGCACCGCCGCATGACAGCACACGGATGCTGCTCAGATCGCGCGTGTCGAAGTCGGGATGCTGCGCCATGAAGAGGTACATGGCTGGGACGCCGAACATCGAGGTCACATGGAATTTCTCGATGTTCTCGAGCACCATCCCGGGCTCGAACATCTGCTCCATGACCACCGTCGCGCCCTTCAGGAACGCGAGGAGCGGCGTGACGTTGAGACCGCCGATATGGAAGAGCGGCGCCACCACAAGGGTGATCTCCTGGGAGCTCGCATCATCCGCGAGGAATGCGTTGATGTTGTTCCAGATGATGTTGCCGTGCGTGAGCATCGCTCCCTTCGGCCGCCCCGTCGTCCCCGACGTGTACATGATCAGGGCGACATCCGTCATGGCAACCGGGTAATCGAGGTCCGTGTCGCGCTGGTCGTGCAGCAGCGAGTCGAACCCGCGGGATCCTGGCTGCTCGACCGCGCAGACATACTCGCGCACGCTCAGGTCGCTGCGGACGGAGTCGATGATCGAGGCGAAGGCCTCCTCGTACACCAGGGTGTGCAGGCCCGCGTCACGGATGATGAAGCTCAGCTCGGGCCCGGTGAGCCGGAAATTGAGCGGCACGAAAATGGCATCGAGCTTCGCCGCCGCGAACAGCGTGAAGAAGAAGCGCGGATGGTTGAGCCCGAGAAAGCCGACCCGATCGCCCGGGTTGACCCCGAGTGTGTGGAGCCCGTGGGCCACCTTGTTCGTCAGATGGTTGAGCTCTGCGTAGGTCCACTGCTCGTCGCGGAAGATGAGCGCCGTGTTGTCCGGGCTGAGCTGGGCACGCCGGCTGAGCGTGAAACCGAGACCCTGGTCATTGGCCATTGCTGAACCCTCCGAGTGCCCACTTCGCCTGATCGCGATTCTCCCATTCGCGGCAGGGGAGCGTTTCGCTACGCGGTCCACCCTCCATCGACCACGAGCACGGATCCGGTCACGAAGGACGCCGCGTCCGATGCGAGAAACAACGCCGCACCCGCGATCTCGTTGGGGACGGCGTGGCGACCGAGGGCCGTCTGGGAAAGGATGCGGTCGTGGATTTCCGTGGTTTCGACGAGATATCGAGCCAGCTTGGTCTCGACGAGGCCCGGGGCGATGGCGTTGACGCGGATCCCGAGCGGTCCCAGCTCGTGCGACATGGTCCGGGTCAACGTGATCAGCGCCGCCTTGCTCGCGTTGTATGCGCCCGTCAGCGCCTCCGGTCGTATCCCTGCGACCGACGCCATGTTGATCACGCTGCCGCCGTGGTCGCGCATCCATGCGGCCACCGCGTAACGGGTGAGCCGGAGCGGGCCCATGACGTTGACGTCCCAGATCTTGTTGATGGCACCTTCGTCCGCGTCGAGGATCGGCCCGAACTGCGGATTCGTCGCCGCATTGTTGACGAGGATGTCGAGCCGCCCCGCCTCGCGCATCACCTGCGCCACCACCGACTCGCAGGTCGCGGCGTCCCCCACGTGCCCGGGCGTGGCGATCGCCCTCCCGCCGGCTGCGATGATCTCGGCCGCCGCCGACTCGCAGGCGTCGGCATGACGGGCGTTGAGCGCCACGGTCGCACCGGCCTCGGCGAGCGCGGTCGCGATCGCCAGTCCGATGCCGCGGCTGCCGCCGGTGACCAGGGCGACGCGGCCGTCGAGCGAGAACCGCTCCGCGACGCTCATCGTCAGTTGAGGCTGGAGGTGCCTGCGTGGTCCTTGGACCGGACCAGCATGCGGTCGAGGAGGGCCGCTTCGCGACGGAGCAGACCCAGGCAGGCGGCGAGCCGCTCCGCGGTGCCGTCGATCTCAAGGAGACGCTGGCGCTGTGCCGTCTCGACCTGCATGGCCGCTGCCACCAGGTACGACAGCAGCTCCGGGTCGGCGGGCAGCCCGAACTCGAATGGATCCTCCTGGCCGATGCCCCGCAGCTGACCGGCGTAGCCGCGAAAAGCCGCCGTCACCGCGGCCGCGAGACGCTCCGTGTCGTCGGCCGCAGCCGGGATGTCCTGGAGATAGTGCACCGACCCGACCAGGTACGGCCGCTGGTGGGAGAAGCCGTCGATGTGAAAACGCGACGCTCCGAGGACCACGAGGTTGTAGCCGCCGTCCGGTAACTCCTCGATCTCATCGAGCTGCGCCAGGGTGCCGACGTCATAGGGCACGGCGCTCCCTCCGGTCTCCTGACCCGAGCGGATCGCGACGATGCCGAAGGTGATCGACTCCCTGCGGCAGTCGCGCATCATCGCCTTGTAGCGCTCCTCGAAGATGTGCAGCGACATGGGCATGTGCGGGAACAGCACGGTGCCAAGCGGAAACAGCGGAACTTCGATGGCCATCACGTGCCGGTCCGCGGCCGCATCAGCGAGGCACTACGCCGCTTTGCAGTTCTTGGTGTGCTTGATGATCCGCTCGCGGCGAGGCTCTCCGGGCCGGCGGCTGTGCCGGAAGGCGATCTCGACGCCGATCTCGTTCTGACGCATGAGGTTGTTGCAGATCGGGCAGCGGACGTGCGTGAGGATGTCGCGCTGGGACGCGACGCCCTTGGATTCCTTGATCGTGTTTGCCATGGCTGCTGGGGCTCCTTGAGGGGTGGGCTGATTCGATTGTACGCGGCGTCGGGGTACGATTCGGCGCCGATGTCCCTCTCCCGCGGCACCTTCCGCCTGCGCATCGCGGGCAACGTCGCCGGGGCCGCGCTTGCGGTTCTGGCGCTCGGCGCTTGCGGAAGCCTCGTGCCCGTGAGCAGCCACATCACCCCGATACCTCCCGATTGCTCCACTCCGCGGCCCGTTTCCGCCTCGGATTCGTTCACGACGACGGCGGTGCTCCAGCCTGGACTGGAGGGTCTGCAGTTCGCCGATATCAGCGTCGGCTGCGGGGCGGCGGCCTCGGCGACCACAGCGGTGAATGTCCAGTTCACGGTCTGGCTCTCGACCGGCAAGCAGATCATCACCACCCGGGGTGCGAACCAGCCGACGAACTCGCTGACGCTCTCAGACCCGACAACGCTCGCGTTCTGGCGGCTCGGGATACCGGGCATGCGAGTAGGGGGGACACGGCGTCTGGTCGTGCCGCCGGCGCTGGGATTCGGCGCGGCCGGCAACTCCTCGGCAAACGTCCCGGCCAACGCCACCCTCGTGGTGGACGTCGAGCTGGTGTCCCTGGGCTGAGCCCCGAGTTAGGAGCGAGCTCGGGTCCAGAGGACCAGGAGGCCCAGGCAAGCTCCGGCGGAGATCAGGACGAACGCGATCGGGATGCCGATCACGAAGAAGAGGCTGGGCGCCGTTGTTGCCAACATGCTGCGTACAGCATACCCCCGCCGCGGCCCACCACCCTGACAGGCGGGTCAGATCAGGACGCGACTTCCATACGAGCGCCGAGCAGACCGAGCTCGATGTCGTGCATCACGGTGATGCGGAACGCCTGGCGTGCGGCCGCATCGAGTTCCGGAGCGATCGTCTCGTTGCGCGGACGGCCGATCCACGGCGGCTGGTGGCGCCCCATTGGCTCGCCGCCGACGCGGACGACGACGGCGCGGTCATCCTCCTCGTCGACCTCGATGGAGACGTGCTGGAGCACTCCGGTGCTGTCGACCAGCGTCCAGGAGCGCAGCCAGACCGGCATCGTGCTGCCCGGCACACGGACCGGGCGTACAGCACCGCTGACGACGTAGGCGTCCTTGTGGGGGGCGTCTGCGGTGAGTGCGATGCGGACTGCCGTGTCCAGCTCCCCGCCCACCCAGGTGGCGAGTGACGGGGCGCGGTTCTCGACGTCGGGAAGCATGTGCGTGAAGAAGCCGTTGGAGAGCGAGGGCGCCACCGTGGCGTGGCGGCGGCAGTACGGGAGGCCGAGGACGATCCTGCTGTGCTCATCGCACCAGGTCGTGCCGCACTTCACCTGCCGGCGGTCGACGTAGGTGCAGCGACAGGTCGCAGGCTTGGAGCATTCGCCGTCCAGGCACTTGCCCAGACCGTCGTTTTCGCCCTCAGCCGACCCGGCGTCGCCCGATTGCTTCCTCGAAAGCCGCTGCCACGGCTTCATCTTGTCCAATGTTGCTCACTCCTCGGCACATACGACTCTGTGCCAGGACGCCAGCGTAGTCGCCTTGTCGCCCCGAGCAAAGGCGGTGCATCCATCTTGTTACGTGCCGGATGCGCGTCGTGACCCGGAGCCGCGGGTCAGCGGGTCAGCGGGTCCTGGTCGCGTGAGAAGACCAGCGCCTCGATGGCCGATCGCATCGCCGTCGGCGCTCCCCGGGCAGCCGTCTGGTACCCCGTATCGGATTCGAACCGATGGTCTCCGCCTTGAGAGGGCGGTGTCCTGGGCCACTAGACGAACGGGGCCCGAAGGTCCCGGATCATACCAGCGCCGGGAGACGCCTCAGACCTGATCCGGCGCCGCCATCCCCAGGGTGTGGAGTGCGTCGGCGAGCGTCGCCCGGGTTGCGGCGACCAGCGCACGCCGGAAGCGACGTGTCGCCGGGTCCTCCTCGCGAACGATCGCCGGCGTGTGCTCGTAGAAGTCGCTGAACGCGGCAGCGAGGCCGAATGCGTACGTGGTGAGCAGCGACGGCGAGAGCGCCAGAGCCGTCTCCGTGAGCGCGCGGGTGTACGCCTCAATGCTGTGCAGCAACTCCCGCTCTGCCGGGTGCAACGCCGCCGGCACGGCGACAGCGACACCGTCGTCGGCGACCTTGCGCAGGATGCCGGCCGCGCGAGCATGCGCGTACTGCAGGTACACACCGGTGTCGCCGGTGACCCGCAAGGCTTCGTCGAAGTCGAACGCGATGATCTGATTCAACGAGAACTTGAGCAGGTAATAACGCACCGCGCCGGCGGCAACCACGGTCGCGCTCCGGGTGTCGCGCGCGTTGACGCTCAGGCGCGCGATCGCACGGTCGAGCAGATCGTCGGCGCGAACCTCGATGCCGCGCCGCCCGCTCAATGCCACGCTGTCGCGACCCTCCTCGATGTCGACGCCGAGCTCTGCGGCCGCGGCCGGTGTGAGCGCCACCACCTCGTAGCTCAGGTGGATCGAGTTGTCCGCCTCGCGCTCGTGGTGCAACCGGCGCAACGCCCGCTGCACGACACGCTGCGGATATGCCTGACGCGCATCGATGACGTTGATCACCCGCCGCGCGCGACCGAACCTCGCGCTCGGCGCGTCCGGCTGGGGCACGATCGCGGTGGTCACGAGTGTCCGGTCGCCCTCCCAGAAGGCATAGTTGAAGTCGCGCCCCAGGAGGCCGAATTTCCAGAGCTGGTAAGCGATATCCTTCGCCGTGTAGGTGGCGATACCGTCGGATTTGACCAGAACCTTGGTGTCGTCGTCACCGTCGTCATCGGCGCTGTCACCGGGCATCACCCAGCAGCCGGCGAGCTTGCCGCTCTCGGCGAGGACGATCGCGCCGGATTCGCGGAGCAGCTCGAACGCCTGGCGCCAGAAACCGAGGCCGATGATGTCCGACTCCCATGTGAGCAGGTCATAGGCGATGTCGAAGCGGCGCATGGTCGCGAGGTGCGCGTTGACGATCCGGCGCGCGAGGTCCTTGACGAACACTGCGGTCTCGTTGCCGCCCTCCTCGACCTCGCGAAGCACGGCGCGTCGACGTTCGAGCAGCGTCGGGTCGGTCTCGTAGCGTGCCGACACGGCGATGTACACCCGCGAGCAGAACTGATCGAACGGCTCGTCCACCATCGGTTCGAGGCCGAGTTCGCGGATGCCGACCACGACATCGGCAACCTGAACGCCGGTGTCGTCGATGTAGTTGTTCACCTCGACGGCGTGGCCGGTGCGCCGGAGGACGCGGGCGACCGTGTCCCCGATGCACGCATTCCGCAGGTGACCGATGTGCGCCGCTTTGTTGGGGTTCGTGGCGGTGTGCTCGACGAGCGTCTTGCCGGCGGCGATCGCCGCGTCCGTCGGCAGGTCGGGTCTCCCCGTCGCCTCGAGGTCGGTCGCCGTGGCGAGCACTGCCCCCGCCCACGCGCCCTCCTCGAGGTGGGCGTTGACGTACCCGGGTGGGGTCACGGTCCAGGCGCGTACCCGGGGGACCTCCGCCGCTTCGAGGTGGGCCGCGAGCTCGGCAGCGATGGCCGCCGGCGGGCGCCGCAACACTCGGGCAAGGCCGAGCGGCGCGGGCGTGGACCAGTCACCGAACTCGGGACGCGCGGAGCGCTCGACCACGACCTCGAAGCCGGGATCCACCCCGGAGGAATCGAGGGCACGTCGCACGGCCTCGATGAGCAGCGTCCGCGTGTCAGCCATATCGCGCAAGGGTAACGGGGAGCACGGCCGCATCCCGACGGGCGACAATGCGCCGCCGTGGACCCGCGACCATGCGTGATCCCGGCCGCGGGCCTGGGGACACGCTTTCTCCCTGCAACCAAGGAGCTTCCGAAAGAGCTGCTCCCGGTTCTCGATCGCCCCGTGATCCAGTGGGCGGTCGAGGAGGCGGTGGCCTCGGGAGCTGACGAGGTCGTCCTCGTGGTCGCCGAAGGCAAGGAGGCACTGGCCGCCCATCTGCGGCCGGATCTCCCGCTCGAGCGGCTCCTCGAGGAGCGGGGCAAGACCGCCGAACTGGCTGCCGTTCGCAAGGCTGGGAACCTGTGCCGCGTCACCGTGGTCCGACAGGCATACCCCCGAGGTCTCGGCGACGCGGTGCTCTGCGCCGCGGACGCGGTCGGGGACCGGACCTTCCTCTGCATACTCCCCGACGATCTCTCCCTCGCCGAACCACCGATCCTGACCCAGCTCTGGGAGGCGCACGAGCAGCTCGGGACGTCCATCCTTGCACTGATGCGGGTGCCGAACGACCAGATTTCGAGGTACGGGTGCGCCGAGATCGCCGAGTCCCGTGGCAAGCTGCACCGTGTGAGTGGACTGGTCGAGAAGCCGCCCGCTGCCGAGGCCAAGAGCGACCTGGCCGTCATGGGCAGGTATTTGCTGACGCCGGCGATCTTCCCGGCGCTCCGCAAGACCACCTCTGGGGCGCTCGGCGAGATCCAGCTCACGGACGGGATCGGCCACCTGCTCGAGTCCGGTGAGGTCTGGGGCGTCGAGTTCGAAGGCGAACTCCTCGACGTCGGGACGCCGTCCGGCTGGCTTGCGACCAACATGCGTCTGGCACGTGAGCACCCGGAGTACCGCGACGCGGTTGCCGACATCGGGAGGACGGACGCCGCATGAACGCACTTCGCCGTGAGTGGGGCGCGATCACGTTCGTGGTGACGATCCTCGTCGGCGCACTCGCTGTGGCGATCTCGCTCGGGGTGTCCGCATCCCACGCCACCCCGCTCGCCTCGGCGCCGCCGTGCCCCACGTACACGCCGTACGTCGTCACGCCGAGCCCTGCGCCCACGGCCACGCCCTCGCCGGCGGTCAGCGGCAAGCCGACCCCGACGGCGACCCCAACCCCCGTGCCGACGCCGACTGCGACACCGACGCCGTTCAACCCGGAGCTCCAGGGCTGTCCGACTGCACCGCTGCCGCCGACGGTCGCGCCGACACCCACTCCCAAGGTGACCCCGACCGCCGTGGGTGCGACCCCGACACCGGTCCCAACCGTGGCGCCCACCGCGATCCCCACGACGCCGCCGAACACCACGCCGCTGCCGACCGCGACGCCCACGAGCAGCGGCTCCGGCTGAGCCGGTCCGCTCCGGATCAGAGGCTCCCGCCCCGGATATGGGGCTCCCTCGGTCAGAGGGCGAAGAGCAACCTGTCGCCGTTCTCGGGCGTGATCGACGAGCGCTGCAGCTCGATGTCCACCGACGGCGGATGTCCGGTGTCGATCACCACGGCGATGCGCTCCGACAGACGGAGCCCGCCGATGCGGACACAGTCGCGGAGGAATGTGAACGCCATGGGGCGAACCAGGTTCCAGACGTAGCCTCGGACCGCCTGGGCGGACTCCGCTGACTCGAGCAGCGCGTCAGTGCCGCGCATGCTCCGGTCCTGGAACGCGAGCACGCACACCTGGTCGGTGAGTTGCACCGGCGCAGTCCACGAGTACTGGTCGTCATCAGCCAGGGACCCGACGATGCGGTCCTTGTCACTGAAGAGCGCGAGGCGTTCGACGAGCAGATGCATCGGGCCCGCGGGTCCTTCGACGAACAGGGGTATGTCGCGAAGCGGCTCGCTCCGGTCCTGCGCCGGGTAACGCGCCGAGAATCCGAGATCCTCGATGCCGCTGAATGGCGCGGGCACCTTGATGACCAGCTCGTCCATCAGCGAGCCTCTAGCATCAGGACGTTCACGCTGCTCATCACGTCGCCTCTGTGCGCGAATCTAGCACAGGGGTTGCCGAGATCGAGCGCGTGGAGTGATTGCTACACTCGCGCGACCATGCCGGCACTCGACGACGTTCGAGTCCTCGACCTCACGAGGCTGCTCCCCGGACCGTTCTGCACCCTGCTCCTCGCGGACTTCGGCGCTGATGTGATCAAGGTCGAGGACACCACAGGCGGCGACTACATGCGCTGGATGCCGCCGCTTGTGGATGAGTACTCAGCGATGTTCCACCCGATCAACCGCAACAAGCGCTCGCTTGCCATCGATCTCAAGAATCCCTTGGGACGCGAGGCGTTTCTCCGTCTGGCGACCACGGCGGATGTGGTCGTGGAGAGCTTCCGACCAGGGGTGATGGACCGTCTCGGCATCGGCGAAAGCGTCCTTCGGGATGCCAATCCCCGGATCGTGCTCTGCAGCATCAGCGGTTATGGCCAGGATGGACCGTTTCGTGACCGCGCCGGCCATGACCTCAACTACGCCGCGGTTGCCGGCGTGCTCCTGCTCGGGGGCACGGCGAACGCCGGTCCGGCGATGCCGGGTCTGCAGGTTGGCGACCTCGGTGGCGGTGCGCTCGATGCCGCGCTCGCGATCATGATCGCGCTCCACCACGCTCAGCGCACCGGCCGCGGGCAGCACTGCGATATCTCCATGGTCGATGGACTCGTCAGCTGGACCAGCGTGCATGCCTCCCAGCTCTTCGCGACCGGCGTGGCTCCGGCTCCTGGAGAGGGGATGCTCACCGGCCGGTATCCCTGTTACCGGATCTACGCCTGTGCGGACGGCTATCTCTCGGTGGGCGCGCTCGAGCCGAAGTTCTGGCGCGAGTTCGTCGAGGCCATCGGCCTCGCCGAACTGGCCGCCAACGGTCTCGTCGACGGCGAGGAGGGACAGCGGACGATCGCGGCGGTCGAAGCCGTGTTGCGGACGCGCACCCGTGCGCAGTGGGAGGAGTCGCTCGCCGGGCACGATGTGTGCGTCGAGCCCGTGCTCGACATCGGCGAAACGTTCGAGCATCCCCAGGTCCGCAGCCGGGGCATGCGTGTCGAGCCCGGTGATGGCAGGCCGACGGCGCAGACCGCCTCCCCGATCCGGCTCGCGGACACGCCCGCCTCCTACCGCCGCCACGCTCCCGGATACGGTGAGCACACCGACGAAGTGCTCGTCGAGGCCGGGTACGACACCGAGCACATCGCCGCGCTGCGGGCGGCAGGGGCGATCACATGAGCGAGGCGGCACCGGGTCCGCGTCACGCGCCTCGCACCACGCGCAGCGCGCAGAGCCGTGAACGGATCATCGCCGCGGCCACCGAGGTGTTCGCGCGTTCGGGGTTTCACGGCGCCAAGGTTGCCGACATTGCCGATCAGGCCGGCATCGCCTACGGGCTCGTCTACCACTACTTCCACAACAAGGAGGACATCCTCGCCGCGATCTTCACGGAGCGCTGGGCGCAATACGTGACCTACCTCCACGAGGTCGGCGACATGGAGATCGGTTTTCGCGAGCAGATGCGCCGGCTCGTGCATTTCTGGGTGGAGGTGTACCGGCGCGAGCCGGACCTGATGACCGTGATGATCAACGAGGTGACGCGCTCGTACGAATTTCTCGAGTCGCACGACATCGGGACCGTGATGGTGGCGTTCGAGGCAATCGAGCAGATCATCCGAAGGGCACGCGACCGTGGTGAGGTGGGACCCAACGTCGACCCGCAACTCGCCAGTTACGTCGTCTTCGGCGCCGCCGAGATGGTCCTGACCGGCTACGTGATGGGCACACTGAGGCGCGACGATCCAGGTGCGTTCGCGGGTGACGAGACGCAGATGCTCGAGGTGCTGCTCGACGGCCTGGCGCCTCGCACCGCTACGTGACGTTCGCCTCCCACCAGGCGTTCACGGCACGCGAGGTGGCCTCGAGATCGCCGCTGTTGTCGATGACCCACGTCGCCCGAGCGTGCTTCTCCTCGATGGGCATCTGGGCAGCGAGGCGTTGCTCCGCGGCGGCCGCATCGAGCCCGTTGCGTTCACGCATCCGCCGCACCTGCACCGCTCGTGGCGCATAGACCAGCAGGACCCCTTCGAACAACGACTCACGACCGTTCTCGAACAGCAGGGGGATGTCGACCGCGACCAGCGGTGCCGGTCCCGCGAGCGCCTGCGCAATCCGCTCCTGCGTCAACGCGGCGATGCGTGGATGCGTGATGCGTTCGAGATCACGGCGCGCATCGGGATCGGCGAAGACGACGGCACCGAGACGCGCGCGATCCAGGGTGCCGTCGGGCCGGAGCATCTCCTCACCGAAGCGCCGCGCCACCTCGGCCAGCGCCGGCCGGCCTGGAAGCACCACCTCACGGGCGAGCTCGTCGGCGTCGATGACCGCGGAGCCGTGAGCGGCAAGCATCGCGCCCACGGTGCTCTTGCCGGTGGCGATGCCCCCGGTGACGCCGATCAGTCGCATGGTGCTGGACCGTACTCCTGCCGCTGCAGGACCGCAGGGATCAGCCTGCCGCCGGCGCGGAGCACGAACTGCCCGCTGCCCATGAAGCGTCGCCGCGGAGGTAGAGCAGCATGCCGTGGTCGTCCGCGACCAGGGTCCACCCCGGGGTCGAGCTCAACTCGATCGTGAGCGTGCCCTTCGAGTAGAGCACCGCCGTCGTGTTGCTCGATATCAGCAGCTGCAACGCGGTCGGCGCCGTGGGATCGCCCGCCGCGATGCGCAGGTAGTCGTCAAAGACGTCGGTCCCGAGCGAGATCGATTCTCCGTACTCGTATACCGAGCCGCGCGGCCAGGTCCGGTCGATGACGTAGCCACCGGTGCCGTATGCGGTGAACACGCGCTGCGTCGTCGGGCTGCGATCGAGCACGGCCGTCGCGCACGAGGGGTACGCCGCCGCGATTCCCTGCGGCGTCGCGGTCTGCTCCACCCGTGCCGCCACGACGCCGACACCGAACACGCCGACGGCGATGAGGGCGATTCCCATCACCGGCAGCCGCCCTCGCGGTCGCGCGACGGCACTCCGGTGCGTGCGCCGCCCCTCGAGCCGGCGCACGACGCCCGCGGTCATGGCCATCCACGGCGGGATCATCACCGCCACGCAGATGGCGGTGTTGCGGACGGATGTGAGCGCGAGCGCAGCTCCAACAGCCGCAAGCGCGAGGTCGCGGAGTTCGAAGTGACGCCGCAGCGAAGGACGCGCAAGCACCGTGATGGTGAGCGCGGCGAAGGTGAGCAACAGCGCCAGGAGCACCCACATCGTCGGATCTGCGAAGTTGGGGGACTGCCACTCGATGATGCCCTTCGCCCGCTCGGTCGCGCCCGTCGTCGCGGCGAAGACGAACAGCCACGGACCATACGGATTCACGCATGCGGCGAGGGCAGAGGCGCCGAGTGCCACGGCGAGGGCCGTGATGCGCTGCCGGGATGCGACCGTTCCGATCGACCAGCGGCGCTTGATCGTCTCGACGACCACGACCACGGCGAGAAAGCCGATCCCCGCGATGAACCCCGCGTGCAGGTTCGCCCAGAGCAGGAAGAGCGGAGGCAGCAGCCACAGGCGCCGGCCGCCGGAGCGGAGAAAGGATTCGGCGATCCAGAGCGTCCAGCAGACGAGCGCGAAGGTGAAGACCTGCGGGCGGGTGCCGAGCACCGGCTCGGCGGCGCGCGCGCCGAGGGCCAGGCCGACGGCGAGCACCACCGGTCCCGCACCGCGCAGACGGCCGCGCAGCAGGGTCGCCACCATCGCGCTCCACGCAACGAGGCCCATGAGCACGGTGACGAGGAAGAGTCCGCCGACTGCGGCAAGCGCGGCGAAGATCGTCTCCGAGAGCCACTCGTGGGCTACCAGGGGATTGCCGAACGCCGTGTAGGCAAAGAGCTCCCCGGCGGGGATCTGGTGGTGGGCGATGATCCAGTCACCCAGGCGGATGTGCCACCACACGTCGGGGTCGCTCAGCGCATCGAGGCCGACTGCGCCCGTGAGGATCAGGACTGCCCCGAGCAAGGCGCGGCGCGGGTCTGAGAGCCAGGCGAGCACGCGGCGGGGCAGAGAGGGCGCCTCAGGGGCACTCGGCGGAGGGGAGTCGCGAAGGAGGGTCGCCATGCGAGCGCAGCGTAGGTGCCGCGCTCGCGCGAAAACCGATCGCAGCCGGGTGGCGACAGATTCGTATACTCCACGCGATGGCCAGCGAAACGCGGTCTCCGAAGCGACGCCAGACGTCAGCGAGCACGAGTACGCGTCCGGCACCCGCGCCTGCCGCTGTCTACTCAGGCCATACGATCTCCTGGCGGCACTGCCTCCTGGGGCTTTTCGTCGGTGAGATCGCGCTCCTGGTGATCAGCAACGCGGCGCTCATCGCCACCAACGCGGCCTTTGGCGGCACCGACAACATCGACGGCGGCGTCGTCGGCGTGTCGACTCTCCTGGCGGTGATCCTCGGCGGATGGCTTGCCGCAAAGCTCGCGGGCCGCTTCGGCCTCTACCAGGGAATCGTCGTCGCCATCGGCTTCATTGCCGTGGGAGCGATCTACACCTTCTTCCAGGAGTCATCGACCATCGCGGCGTCGCTCGCCACGAACAGCCATCACCTGATCGACCTCGGCCCGATGGACCTCGGCAACCTGTTCAGCGGCGATCTGCTCGCGCTGTTCGGTGGCTCCGTCGGCGGCCTGCTGTCCGGAAAGCGGTAGAGCCTGAGCGTCGGGCGCATTCAGGCACGCCAGAGACGCCCCAAGTGCGCCAGAGACACTCCCCGGGTCAGACCCCGACGGCACCTGCCTGCGCGGGCTGACCGGTGATCGGAACCTCGCGATAGGACTGGCCGATGAGATCGACCCGGCCCAGCGACTGGGCGAACTCCAGGCACGCGGCGCGCGTGAACCGAAGGTGCTTTCCGGGTGTGTGCCAGGCGCGCAAGTGACCCTGAGCGACGGCGCGGCGTAACGTCGATCGGGACACGCCGCAGAGTGCCGCCGCTTCGCCAGTTGTGAGGATCTCTTCCTCGCGCTCTGCCAATTCCTCCTCCAGACCGTCAGGCGTATGGAAATCCGGGCACGGATCTCAAGGTGCAGTTATACAACGCTTTGGCGAGGTCGTGCGGGTCATACCGTTGGGTGATGCTGGGAGCGTCTCCGGCGACCGTATACTCCAGGCAAGGTCAACTCACTCACCAGCCCGGTTGAGAGGGCGCGAGGATCACCATGAACGTCGATGTCCAGGCAATGGCACGGCGTCTGCAGGTAAGCCTCGGGACAGTCATCATTGGGAAGGAAGCGGAGATCGAACTCTGCATCGTCGGGCTCCTGTGCCGCGGCCACCTTCTGATCGAAGACGTTCCCGGCACCGGCAAGACGCTGCTCGCCAAGGCGCTCGCCCGCAGTAGCGGCTGCAGCTTCGAACGCGTCCAGTTCACCCCCGACCTCCTCCCCGGCGATGTGACCGGAGTGAGCGTGTACAACCCGCAGGACCAGACCTTCGAGTTCCGCAAGGGACCGATCTTCGCCCAGGTGCTGCTCGCGGACGAGATCAATCGCGCGACCCCGAAGACGCAGTCGGCGCTGCTCGAAGCGATGGAGGAGTGGCAGGTGACCGTTGACGGCACCAGCCATCCCCTGCCGGATCCCTTCATGGTGCTGGCAACCCAGAACCCCATCGAACTCGGCGGCACGTTCCCGCTCCCCGAGGCGCAGGTCGATCGGTTTCTGCTCAAGCTGCGACTTGGCTATCTCCCGGCGGCCGAGGAGGTCGCGATGCTCGATCGATTCCAGTCCGGGAGCCCGCTCGGCACACTTGAGCCGGTCACCGACGCCGCGGAGATCAAGGCCGCCCAGGCCGTGTGCCGCGACATCTACTGCGACGCCGCCCTCAAGGATTACTGCGTTCGCATCGTCCGGCGCACGCGCGACCATCGCGACGTCTCCCTCGGCTCGTCACCCCGCGGCACGCTTGGTCTGCTCCACGCCGGGCAGGCGCGGGCGGCCCTGGCGGGACGCGAGTTCGTGCTCCCTGACGACCTCAAGGATATTGCCGCGAACGTGCTCGAGCATCGAGTCATGCTCCGCCCGAACGCCGAGCTGCGGGGCCTCACCGCCGCGTCAGTGCTGGAGGAGGTACTGGCAACCGAGTCGGTGCCCATGACGGGCCGGCGTCTGGCGTGACCGGCGTCGCGGCGAGCGCCCGGAGCGGGCCGTGACCGCACGTGTCCCGATGATCGCCTGCGTGGCGGTCCTGGCCTTCTTTGCCGGGATCACGGGCGTCCGTCTTGCGTACACGTTGGCGTATGTGCTCGTGCTCCTTCTGGTGGTTGCCTACATCTGGTCGCGGCTGCTCGCGCGCAAGCTCCGGGTCACGCGTGAGTCGCCGCAGGGCTCGTTCATGATGGGAGAGCCGTTCGAGGAGACCTTCACGGTCAGGAACGAGAGCGGGCTCGGGCTTCCGTACTGCGAGGTTCGTGACGGCACCAAGCTCCCCGGGTACGCGCCGGGCAGGGCCTTCGCGCTCGCCGCGGGAGGGACGGTCACGTGGACTGCCCGGGGCATGTTCAACCTCCGCGGCGTGCATCGCTTCGGCCCGCTCGAGGCGCGTCTGGGCGATCCCTTCGGGCTCTTCCCGCGACGCATCCGGGTGGCGCCGGAGAACGAGGTCGTTGTCTACCCGGCAATCCACGCCCTCCTGCACAACGTGCCCCAGTGGAGTGGCAATGGCGTTGCGGAGGCTCACCGTGGTCAGCCTGTCGATGTGCCGCCCGACGTCTCGACCATCCGCGATTACGCGCCCACGGACGGCCTCAGCCGCATCCACTGGGCGTCGACGGCGCGCACCGGTCATCTGATGAGCCGGACCTTTGACACCGGACAGAGCGCCGACCTGCTGATCGTCCTCGACCTGCAGCGCGGCATCCATGCCGGGTCCGGCATCGAGTCGTCGGTCGAGTACGCCATCTCCCTCACAGCGTCGGTGGTGCACGGTGCCATCCGGCGCGGTCAGGCAGTCGGCCTGGTCACCAACACTCGCGGCGGTACCAGTTTTGGCGCGGGCCGGGGTGAGGTGCAGCGCCTTCGGCTCCTCGACTTCCTTGCGCTCGCAACCGACGACGGGACCCGAAGTCTCGCCGAGACGATCACCCGGCACGGTGACGGCTGGCGCGGACGCGGCGGCATGGTGGTGATCACCCCCAACCGATCGAGCGACTGGGTTGAGGCGCTTGTCGACAGCGCGACTCGCGGCCAGCGCCACCTCTGCATCTTCATCGAGCCGACGTCCTTTGGCGCCAAGGGCCAGGCGCTGCGCATTCCAGCCGCCTGGCGCCTCGCGCTCGACTGGTGGGTGGTCCGTCGCGGCGACGTGCTCGGTTCGGGCGAGCGGACCTCCGCAGCCGGCTGACGGAATGGACGTCTACGTCGACCGCCCCGCCGCGACGCCGGGTCGGACCGCGACGGCGAGGAAATACAACTTCGAGATCGCGGCGGCCCTGTGCGTCGCGCTGATCGGGGCGACGGCGTGGGCAGTGCTCGCCGCTGACTGGGTGCACGGCGGCGGCGGCGCAGTCGTGGTGGCGATCACCTCGGTGATCGAAGCAGCCCTGCTCGCGCAGGCCCGTGCCCCGCGCATCGCCACCGCAATCGCCGCGCCGTTTCTCGGGCTCGCGGCGATCGTGCCGACGACACTCGCGGCGATGCCGGCCGTGCCCGGACAGGACGTGGGCACGATCGTGGGCCACTACGCGCGCGCTCTCCTCACCGGCCTTTCGTCCAACCAGGACTGGGACTTCACCGTCGGCCTGTGCGCGATTCTCTTCCTCTGCGGCTACTGGCTCGGGTGGATGGTGCTGCGCGAGCACCGGGGCGTGCTCGCGGTGATCCCGATCTTCTCGGTTCTTGCCACAAATGTCGTCAACGCGGCGAATCCCGACCCGGTCGCGCTGCCCGAGGTCATCGCGGTGGTGCTCGCGATCGGCGTCGTCGCCGCGGCGTACCTGGGATCGCTCGGGGACCGTTGGGCGGCGTCGCGCATCACCGCGCTCGAAGGTCTCGGCGTGCGGTTCGGGACCAGTGTCGCCATCGTCGCCGCCGTGCTGACCATCCTCGCGCTCGTCTTGCCGCCGGTATCGACGGCGAACATCTCGACACAGATCTTCAAGAACGGGCTCGGCTTCGGGTCGAGTGGGAAGGGTCCGGGACTCTCGGTCACGGGGGGCACCTCGACGATTGGATTCAACGAGTCGGTGACGCTCGGCGGCGCACTGGTGAGTCACCCGCAGCTCGTCATGACCTACACGGTCAGCACGCCTGCCTCCGTCTACCTTCGTGTCGCCGACGACACGATCTTCGACGCGGGCAGCTGGTCGCCGGAGACCAGCACCAACGACAGTGCCTCCGATTCCACCTGGACGTCGATCCAGTTTCCCCAGGGTCTGCTGCCACGGGACACCGATCCGGAGGACGGCGGCATCGGGAAGGATGAGCAAACGGTGTCGGCGACACTCACGCTGCAGGCGAACGCGACTGGAGACCGGTCACTGGTGCCGTTCACGGGAGACCCCCTGTCGGTGAATCTGCCGGGTATCGCGGCCGGCGCCGTTGCAGATCCGCAGGCGCCCGCTCTGCTCACCGTCGACGAAGTCACCCTCGATCAGGACATCGTCAACGGGACTCAGCTCCAGACGTCGGCGGACATCTCGACGGCCACCGCCGCGCAGCTCGAGGCCGCGGGCACCGCCTATCCGGCGTGGACGAAGCAGTACACGGCGCTGCCCGACGATGCCACGCTCGGCGCCCTGACGATTCAAAAGCTCGCGAAGCAGTGGACGGCCGGGATGACGGATCCCTACGCCGATGCGATCGCGATCGAGAACCACCTCCGCGACCCGGCGAACTTCCAGTACACGCTGAACCCGCCGCAGGATCCCAAGCCGGGCACCTGGGCGCTCGTCTACTTCCTGACCACGAGCCACAAGGGTTACTGCCAGTACTTCGCCTCCGCGATGGGGTCGATGCTCCGGAGCCTCGACATCCCCACGCGTCTGGTGAGCGGATACGGCCCCGGGACCACTCGTGCGCAGAGCGGCCGCGCGGGCAGCCGCGAGCAGGAGGTCAGCACGAGTGACGCGCACAGTTGGGTCGAGGCCTACTTCCCCGGATACGGGTGGATTCCCTTCGAGCCAACGCCTGCTTCGAGCCAGGGTGATTACCAACCCTTCCCGCGCGGTCAGCAGGCCGTCACGGGCGCCTCGACCACCCCGGCGCCAACCCCGAAGGCGGTCCCCACGGTCAAGCCGATCGTGTCGAACCCCGCGAAGTCCACGGTCATTCCGACTCACAAGTCCGGTGCGGCGGTCCCGGAGCAGGTGGTGATCGCGCTGGCGGTGCTCGGTGCCGTCCTCGTTCTCCTCGCAGCGGTCCTGGTCTGGTTCCTCCTGCCGCGCTCGCTCGCCGGCGCCTGGCGACGCGTCGAGACCCTCGGTGCCATATCCGGGGTGGACCGCCGAAGAGCCGAGACCCACCGCGCGTTTGCGGCGCGGCTTGCGCGTGCTCGACCCCGGGCTGAATCCGCGCTCCGCGAGCTCGCGAGCGTCACCGCTCGCGCCGAGTTCAGCGCGTCTGGTGCATCGGGGTCCGAACGCGCGCAGGCGCTTCGAACCTGGCGCCGAGCACTCTTCGCAGCTACCCTGCGGCCGAGGAGATCTCCAGGCTGAGCATGTCGTGGGCGACGAGCGCACCCGGAAGATTGCGGCGTTCACTCAGGTGGCTCAGCAGGAAGCGTGTGGTCGGGTTCTCGGCAATGAGCCCGGCGACCTCGTCTCGCCACAGGTGGCCGCCCGGCGTTGGGCCGTCCCATCCGGTGCATTCGCACACATACAGGTCGCACCCCGCGATGGATCGGCGAAGCCCGCCGCACAGTTCGCTGTCGCCGGAGAAGCCGACTGAGGCCCCCCCCGGGTCGGTGATCCGGTACGCGAGCGACGGGCCGGTGCTGTGCACGACCGCGTGGCTCTGCACTCGATATCCGGCGACGGACACATCGCTGCCGTCCTGAAGGACGAGGTACTCCGGAGCGACGATGCTGTCCACCAGGCTGCGGATGTGGCGGCCGTAGCCGTCACTGAGCAGACGTCCCACGTACTCCCGGGTGCCGACCGGACCGCCGACCACCAGCTCGCCGGGATGCGACACATCGGCGAACGCCCGGGCACCGAGCACGGTGGGCAGCACGAAGCTGTGATCCGCGTGGAAGTGCGTGAGCAGAATCAGCGTCAGGGCGTGCACCGACGTGGCCGCGCGCCGAACCAGGGAGGGCACGGGCGCGCCGCAATCGACGAGGACGCGACCGTCGACGAGATACCCGGCGTTGCAGCCGCAGGTGCTGAACGCGCTCCCACTGCCGAGAACGGTGAGCCGCATGGCACAAGGTTAGCCGCCGCCGGGCGGTGGTATTAAGCGTGCATGCGACTGGACCGATTCACCGAGCGTTCCCAGGAGGCGCTGACCGCCGCTCAGCAGGCGGCGCAGCAACTCCAGCATCCGGCTGTGGATCCGGAGCATCTTCTCCTCGCGTTGCTCGAGCAGGACGAGGGACTCGTGCCCGCGTTGCTGCGCCGCCTCGAGGTTGCGCCGGAGCCGATGGCTGCGCGCCTCCAGGCAAGTCTCGAGAACCGCCCGAAGCAGATCGGCGTCAGCGATCCCGCCGTCAGCAGCGCGTTGCGCGCGGTGTTGATGACCGCATTCGAAGAGATGAGCCGTCTCAAGGACGAGTACGTCTCGACCGAACACCTTCTGCTCGCGCTCTGCGCAAAGCCGGAAGGCGAGGCGGGCCACCTGCTCCAGCAGGCGGGGGTCACGCCGGACCGGGTGTACGCCACGCTCGAGGCGGTGCGGGGATCACAGCGCGTGACCGACGCCAACCCTGAGGCGAAGTACCAGGCCCTGGAGAAGTACGGGCGCGACCTGACCGATGCCGCACGCCGCGGCAAGCTCGACCCCGTCATCGGCCGCGACGACGAGATCCGGCGCGTCATTCAGGTGCTGTCGCGCCGGACCAAGAACAACCCAGTCCTCATCGGGGAGCCCGGGGTGGGCAAGACGGCGATCGCCGAGGGTCTCGCGCAGCGGATCAGTTCCGGCGATGTGCCCGAGGGCTTGAAGGACAAGCGAGTTGTCGCGCTCGACCTCGGCGCGATGGTCGCCGGCAGCAAGTATCGCGGCGAGTTCGAGGACCGGCTCAAGGCGGTCCTTCGCGAGGTCACCTCATCGGATGGCGCGGTGATCCTCTTCATCGACGAGTTGCACACGCTGGTGGGCGCCGGCGCCGCCGAGGGCGCAATGGATGCCGGCAACATGCTCAAGCCCGCGCTTGCGCGAGGCGAGCTGCGCTGCATCGGCGCCACCACACTCGACGAATATCGCAAGCACATCGAGAAGGACGCCGCACTCGAGCGGCGCTTTCAACCGATCGTCGTCGACCAGCCGTCGGTGGAGGACACGATCAGCATTCTCCGCGGTCTCAAGGAGCGCTACGAGGTGCACCACGGTGTGCGCATCACCGACGCCGCGATCGTCGCCGCCGCGGTGCTGAGCAATCGCTACATCACAGAGAGATTCCTCCCTGACAAGGCGATCGACCTGATTGATGAAGCCGCTTCGCGGCTTCGCATCGAGATCGACTCACTCCCCACCGAGCTGGACGTCGTCGAGCGCGAAGTCCGTCAACTCGAGATCGAGCGCCAGGCGCTGCGCAAGGAGTCCGACAAGGCCTCGCAGGAACGTCTGGACCGTCTCGAGCGGGAACTCGCCGACCTGCAGGAGCGCGGCCGCGGATTGCGCACGCGCTGGGAGCAGGAGAAAGGTGCGCTCTCCGCCATCCGCGACATCAAGGAGCGGATGGAGCAGGTGCGTCATGAGGCCGACCGCGCCGAGCAGATGAGTGACTTCGGTCGTGCCGCGGAGCTTCGCTACGGCCAGCTCAACGAACTGCAGCGTGCGCTCGAACAGGAACAGTCCCGGCTCGTCGAGATGCAGGGGGATCACCCCCTTCTCAAGGAGGAAGTCGGAGAAGAGGACGTTGCCCTGGTGGTCTCGAGGTGGTCGGGTGTCCCGCTCACCAAGATGCTCGAGGGCGACATGCAGAAGCTGCTCCGCATCGAGCAGGATCTGCACGATCGCGTGGTCGGACAGGAGGACGCGATCAGCGCAGTCGCCAATGCCGTGCGCCGCGGACGCGCCGGTCTCGCGGACCCCAACCGGCCGATCGGCTCCTTCATCTTTCTCGGGCCAACCGGTGTCGGGAAGACCGAGCTGGCGCGCGCTCTCGCGGAGCTGCTCTTCGACGACGAGCGCTCGATGATCCGCCTCGACATGAGCGAGTACATGGAGAAGCACACGGTCTCGCGACTGGTGGGTGCACCTCCCGGCTATATCGGCTACGAGGAGGGCGGGCAGCTCACCGAGGCCATTCGCCGGAGGCCGTACAGCGTGCTGCTGCTCGACGAGATCGAGAAGGCACACCCGGACGTTTTCAACGTGCTCCTCCAACTCCTCGAGGACGGCCGTCTCACCGACGGCCAGGGGCGCACCGTGGACTTCCGCAACTGCGTGGTCATCATGACGAGCAACATCGGCTCCCAGCTCATCGCCGACGTGCCCGCGGACGCCGACGCGACCGTCTGGGATCGGGTGCGCGAGGGTGTGCTCGGCGAGCTGCGCGCGAACTTCCGTCCCGAGTTCCTGAACCGGGTTGACGACGTGATCCTGTTCTCCCGGCTCGACCGTGCGCAGCTCCGCCAGATCGTCGACATCCAGCTTCGGGGTGTCCGGGATCGACTCGCGGCACGCAAGCTGACACTGCACGTGAGCGACGCGGCGGTGGACGCGATCGCCGAGGAGGGCTACGACCCGACCTACGGCGCCCGCCCGCTGAAGCGCGTGATCCAGCGACGCCTGCAGGATCCGATCGCCATGGCCATCCTCGAAGGACGCTTCACCGAGGGCGACCTCGTCGAGGTTGAGGCCAAGGATGGCCAGATCACCATCAGCCGCGTCGCGCCGAGCACGCCACCGGCTGTCGCCGAGACCGCCGAGGTCTGACGCCCTCAGCTCCCCGCTGGAGCTGCCGTGGCAGCGAGCACGGCACCGATCGCGCGCCGGACGGACGCCGAGGTCAACCGGCCAGCGGCCCCGCACCGCGACCCTGATGAGCAGGGAGCGGATCCCCCAGATCACGCACCTTGCCGCGAAGAGGGCCGGGCCGCGTCTGCTCGCGAGGGAGGATCTTCTACGCTGTGCGGCTCCAGATGACCCAGCCTTCCCCGTCGCGCGTTCCGAGCCCCCTGCTGCTCGCCATCTCATCGCTCTTTGTCGCCACGCTCGTGGCTTCCAACATCCTCGCCGTGAAGATCGCCGACATCGGGCCCTTCTCGGTGCCTGCCGCGATTGTCATCTTCCCGCTCGCGTATCTCTTCGGCGATGTGCTCACCGAGGTCTGGGGATACCGCGTGGCACGCATGGTGATCTGGACGGGATTCTTCGCGAACATCGTCGTGGTCCTGTTCATCGCGGCAGCGATCGCCATACCCGCGGATCCACACTACGCCGACCAGGCGGCCTATGCGCGTGTGCTCGGCGAGAGCCCGCGCCTCGTGCTCGCGTCGCTCACCGCGTATCTGCTCGGCGAGTTTCTCAACGCGTTCGTCCTCGCCCGCCTCAAGGTCGCGACCAAGGGCCGCTTCCTCTGGACGCGAACCATCGGGTCGACCCTGGTCGGCCAGGGCGTCGACAGCGCGGTGTTCATCTCGCTCGCGTTCGCCGGCACCCAGCCCTGGTCGGTCCTGATCATCATCATCCGCGACGTCTGGGTCGTCAAGGTGCTCTACGAGGTGATCGCAACGCCAATCACCTACGCACTCGTCACCGCCCTCAAGCGCATCGAAGGGGTCGACACCTACGACCGCGACACAAAGTTCGCGCCGATCCCCCTCGCCTCTCTGCGTGCGCGCCTCCGTGGAGCCGAACAATGACCGAAGAACTGCACGGCACCCGCGCCATTCGCGAGGCAAAGCTCGAAGCGTTCGACAACCGCACACCCGAGCGTGACTACACCATCCAGTTCACGATCCCAGAGTTCACCTGCCTCTGCCCGATCTCCGGCTTCCCAGACTTCGCAACACTCCACATCCGCTACGTCCCGGGCCCCCGCTGCGTCGAACTGAAGTCCCTCAAGCTCTACATCAACGGATACCGCAACAGAAACGTCTTCCACGAGGACGTCGTCAACGTCATCCTCGCCGACCTGGTCGGTCTCCTCGAACCTCGCTACTGCGAAGTGGTCGGCGACTTCAACGTCCGAGGCAACATCAAGACGGTCGTTCGCGCGCAGCACCGCGACGCTCCCTGGGGCGGAGAAGTCGACCCGTGGTGGACGCCGGGAGGAAACGGAGCACCGACAGGGCCGAGCTAGAAACGACTGGCAGAGCCCGACAAGACATCGCTGGTGATGCGCGTGGCCCGAGGTGCAGGCCCAGAGGAAACGGAGCACCGACAGGGCCCCGGCGAGCTACTACCGCGAAGCAACCCCAGGGATGGGGGTGGTGAGCCGCGGCGCCACCGCCATCCCTGCCACACAGGCGCACAGGTGAGCGCCGCCCCCGTCCCTGCGGAACTGCGCGCGGGCGCCGATATGTCGCGCGCAGTACACCGTTTCCAAAAGATCCAGGGCATACTGCACGCCACCCCCCCGGCCGGAGCGCCGATTTCGCACGCGCGTCCTCTCCACATCTCAGCAAGAGTCCCAATGGCCACACACACGTTTCCCACCGGCTGGTCGCTCCTGGCGACACGTCCGCGCGAGGAGCTGCATCAGGCTCTCCTGACCAGCACCTGCGAGCGGTCGTTCGGCGATGTGCCGGTCGACTGGTGGGACGGGGCCGCGGAAGTCTGGCGACCCACATCCATCGTGCGTCTCCTGGGCGGCGTGTGGGACGTCGGTCGCGATGTCGAAGTGCTCGTCCCCGACGCGGGCGGCGTCTCGATGACCCGGGTCAGCATCGCTCAGGTCCGGCTCTCCAGGCTCCTCACCGCGGGGGTGTCCCGATTCTGGGTCGCCAGGTACCAGAGGTTGCTGGTGCTGCGGCTCATCGAGCAGGCAGCCCTCCTCGGCGGCGAACCCGATCCGATCCGGCGCCTCGCAGCGCGCATCCGCCACCGGGAGGCACTTGGACGCGACGTCTGGGCGACCGCATACCTCACGGGAGCCCGCGACGGCGTCGAGTACGCGCCGGAATCCGTTCCAGCAACCGATGACAACGGCTGGGAGCCGGCAGACGCCCGCGACCCGGGGGCGATCATCCACGCCGCGATGCGAGTGCTTGCGGCCGACCTGCTGCGGCTCGACGCGGCACTCGAGGAGGCCGGCGCCACCGCCGCCGAGCGCGCAGCAAACCCACTCCTCGCCGCGATCACGTCGCTCCTGCTGCGCGCACCGGCGACGCCGATGGTCAGCCCAGCGGGATCCGATTCTCGCCTGGCCTGAGCAGTACCCGCACCGCCGCGTCATCGCGACACTCCTCACGGACGCGCAGCCAGAGCCGGTCACCGTCGATCTCGAAACCGTGCCCCGACTGTGCGAGCACGGCGACCACCTGCGGGTCGATCGCCCCGACGCCGTCGAACTCGGGAACTGAGCTCGCGAGCCCGAATGCCGGACTCAGCTCGAGCATCCGCCGCGTCCACGCGGCCATCGGAACGCGGGGCATCGGTTCCCCGAGCAGCGTGGCGAGGAGCAGAGCGAGACCGCCGATGCGCGACCTCGCCGGCTCGGGGATGTGGTCCGAGAGCGCCCGCTCGTGGACGAGACCGGTCACGACGTCCCGGGCGCGGACTGACGAGTCGTCCGGTGGCACGGCAACCCAGAGCGCGCGCAGGCCCAACCGCGCGCTGAAGCCGGCATCGACGACGATGCGTCCGGGCACCGAGGCTGCCGCGGCCCGGATCGTCGCCAGCTTCGAGTCCGTTCCGGCGCCGCTCCCCGGCGCCAGCCCGGTCTCCTCATCCCACGACCGCGTGGCCCGGGAGACGCGGCCGTCGCGAACGGCGGCGAGCGGGAGCGCCAGACGGCGGATTCCGAGCTCGAGGGTCGCGGCGAGCGCACCATCGCCTGTGGCTCGAGGCGGGTAGACGGTGCCACCGATCGCGTCGGCAGCGATGCGCGCGAAGCCCAGACCCCAACGGTCGCGCTCAGCACGTCGGCGCGCCGTCGCGACCCGTGGTGGTGGGCCGGTGTGACGCCAGACAACGCGGAACGTCGTCCGGTCGACCTCGATCCGCACCGCCGCTGCCGCGTCGTGCCGTTCCGCGTTGACCGCGAGCTGGACGAGCACGAGCGCAGCGACCTCCGGACCGAGCACCGGACGGGCGGGACCGGCCGTTGCCTCGACGGTGAGGCCGGTGCGCGCCGTGATCCCCGCACGAGCGTGGTCGATGACGTCGTCGGTGCTGCCCCATCCGCCTGGATCGCGCCCCGCCACCAGTCGCAGGGAGCAGCCGAGCATGCGGACGCGCTGTGCCTGGCTGCCGGTCAGCGTCTGTGCGGCGGAGTCGATGGTGTCGAGCAACAGAGTCAGCAATTGATCGCAGAGGGCCGACGCGGGCTGGGTTCGGACGACGAGGCGAACGCTGCGCACCGCGTAGGAGACGGCGCCCGGCCCCGGCCCGTCCCACTCGGGCGTTCGGGCGACGACGTCACCGGCGGCGTCGACCAGCGCCGCCGCGAGTGGCAGCTCGGTGATCTCCGCCAGGCTCAGGTTCACGCTTCGACGTCGGGAGCGGCACCCTCGGTCGCCGTCACGGCGAGACGGTACTTGCGATTGCCATGGCTCACGAGTCGCACCGTCGACTCTCGACGCAGCAGCCATTCTCCAAAGCGGCGGACCGCCTTGGTCGCGGTGTCCGAATGGAACGTGACGATGTCCGGGTGGTGCACCACAAGGCGTATCGCCTCGCGGTGGTGATGCTGCTGGAGCGTTGGCACATGCACGACCACCGTGCCGTCATGGATGCGCAGGTCGCCGACGCTCCGATCCAGCATCCGGTCAATGCGCTCGAGCAATGACGCGTCACCGTCGCGCTTGTCATGCAGCAGCGCACGCGGATGCGAGCGCTGGATCTGGCTTCGAACATTGAACGCGTCGATGTTCTGCGAGTACACGATGACCGGACATTCGCGCAGCTCGCGGGCGAGTCGCGACAGCACGTCACCGCTGCTTGCGCTCGTGTCGGGTGCCTTGCCGAGGTCCCAGTCGATGATTGCGAGCACCGGCCTGCTCGAGTACCGGTTGTTCTCGAGCAGCGAGAGGGCCCGGGACGCACTCCTCGCGCCGAGCGGGTGAAAGCGCCTGCGTTTGAAATGGCTCTGCAGCTCACCGAGAGTCTCCGCATCATCCTCGAGGATGAGGACCTCCGGGTTGGCTCTCATTGCCGCGGTCCGACAGCGTCCGAGACGAGTGTGATGCCGGCGTCGCGGTCGCGCTGTGCCACCCACCCCGTGGCGTGCCTGGCCAGCGCAGACGAGGCAGCACGGAAGGTGCGTGCCGGGAGCGCGAATCCGCGCGGATACGCGGCGACGAGAGACTCGAGCGCCGCGCTGCGGAGCAGCGTGCCGTCGCCGAGCTCGACGCCGCTTCCGGGCGCGAGACGCATCCCGCCGACGTTCGCGGCGCACGCCGTGACGATGCTGGCGAGCAGCGCCGCGGGGCGATCGAAGCGCTGGGCATGTGCCGGGAGGCCGTCCGGCGCGGCTCCGAGCCAGGAGACGAGCACGGGACGGTGACCCAGCACGAGGGCGAGCGCCGGCGTCACCGGGACGGCGCTGCCGATCACCATCCAGGGCCAGGGGAGGCACGCCGCCGCGATCTCACCGGCGTCGTTGGAACGGGCGTCACGGACCACGGCCATCCCGCGCGGCACGGCGTCGCGCACCGCGACGGCGAGCTCGCCGTCGACCGTGACCACGAGGATCGCGCGGCTCCGATCGGGCGCGCGGACGCCCAGCATCCACGGAGCATCGGTGACGCCCACGAGATATCCCTCCCCGCCGAGCCTTGGGAGCGACCGGAGTGGTCCGTGCCCGCAGGCGGCTTCACCCAGTGTAGGGGTGACAGGGGTGGATCGGGCCAGCCAGGCGGACACGGACACCCTGTAACCATCGGGCGTCCGTCCGGACAGAAGACGGACAGACGCAATGGCCCGCGAAGTGGCAGACTGAGCGCGGTATGTCGACCTCAGACGCCGGGGAGCCAGCCGCCGCCGCGGACCGGCTGGCACTCACCGGGATCATCCACAGCCCCCTCGTTGATCGAGGAGGTGGCCGGCTCGGCCGGGTGGACGACGTCATCGCCCGTTTCGCGGAGGGGGGCTACCCACCCGTCACCGGTCTGGTCGCGCGCATCGCAGGGCGGAAGCTGTTCATCCCGCGTGACCGCATCGCTGCGCTGACATCCGGCAACGTCCAGCTCGCAGGGGAAGATCTCAACCTCGCCCATTTCGAGCGCCGTCAGGGCGAGGTGTTGCTCGGCGACGACGTGCTCGGACGCCGGCTCATCAGTGTTGATGCAGGACGCCTCGTGGTCGCGCACGACATCGAGCTGCGCTTCGAGAATGCGCGCTGGGTCGTGGCCGGAGTGGACACGCGGTCCCGCGGTCTGCGCGGCAGGTTGCTCGGCGGTCGCGGCGAGAGCCAGGGTTTCGTGGACTGGGCGGCAGTCGAGCCCTTCGTCGGGCACGTGCCGTCGTCGCGACTGCTGATGCCGCTCCGCCGTCTGCGCCGTCTCCATCCCGCGCAGATCGCCGACCTCGTCGAGGCCGCCTCGCACGACGAGGGTGAGGAGATCATCTCCGCGGTTCACGGCGATCCCGAGCTCGAGGCGGACGTGTTCGAAGAGCTGAATACCGAGCACCAGGTCGAGTTCCTGCGCGACAAGTCCGACGCAGAAGCTGCGGCGGTGCTCGCCGAGATGGGTCCCGACGATGCGGCCGACCTGGTCACCGAGCTCGACCAGCCACGTCGCGCGCCGATTCTTTCGCTGCTCCCACCATCGCAGCAGGCGAAGGTGCGCGCACTGCTCAGCTACGGTCAGAGCAGCGCGGGCGGGCTGATGAGCCCCGACTTCGTGTCGGTGGCCCCGACTGCCTCGGTGGCCGACGCGCTCGCGGCGGTGCGGGCTGCCGACGTCCTGCCGCAGGTGGTCGCGGACGTGTTCCTGCTCGACGACGGACATCTCGCCGGGTCCGTGCCGCTGATCGAGCTCCTTCGCGCCGACGGCGCGATGCGCGTCTCGGAGCTTGTCGAGCACAGCAATGCCTCGGTGCACGTCGACGACGACTTCCCCGAGGTAGCGCGACGCATGGCCGATTTCAACCTCACCGTCGTTGCGGTTCTCGAGGACGACGCTCGGGTCATCGGCGTGATCACCGTCGACGACGTGCTCGAGGCGATGCTGCCGGACGCATGGCGGCGTCGCGCCGAGGCCGACGGGGACTGACCTCCGGCTTTCGGTTCGCGTGCGGGTTGTACACTCCCTAGACGGCGACCGCACAACGGAGTGATGCACTTCCACATGGACGGTGGCGACTGTCCCAGTCCCGGCAGCGCACGGGCCGGCCCGCAACGAGGGAGCGAAGCACTCGTGACCTCCTGAGCGGACAGGCTCGCTCAGTCTTGCCGTCATCGACGGTGGGAGGTCCGATTTGGCGCAGGAGAAGGCTCGCAAGACGGCCGCCAAGGTGGCGACCGGCTCCAGAGTCGTCCCGGACGGTGCACATCACGGCGACATTCACGGCGCCTTCGGGACGATCGGTGAGCACGACCCTTCCGGTGCGCGTTCCTGGCGTCGCAGGCTCCTCGCGCTCGCGGTAATCGTCGGCCCCGGCCTCATCGTGATGGTCGGCGACAACGACGCCGGCGGTGTGTCGACGTATGCGGCGGCGGGACAGGACTACGGAACCAGCCTGCTCTGGACCCTGATATTGCTCATCCCGGTGCTCATCGTGAACCAGGAGATGGTGGTGCGCCTCGGCGCGGTGTCCGGTGTCGGGCATGGTCGCCTCATCTTCGAGCGGTTCGGAAAGATCTGGGGACGCTTCGCGGTCAGCGATCTGTTCGTGCTCAACTTCCTCACGATCGCCACGGAGTTCATCGGCATCTCGCTCGGTGCGCAGTACTTCGGAGTCCCCGCCTGGGTTGCGGTACCGCTCGCCGGTCTCCTGCTTGTCGGCATCACGGTCACCGGTCGTTTCGAGACGTGGGAACGGTTGATGTTCGTCATCCTCTTCGGGAATCTGCTGTGCATCCCGCTGATGTTTCTCTGCCATCCAACGCTTGGTCCGGTGGCGCAGCACTTCGTGATCCCGGGCGTGCAGGGCGGGTTCAAGTCCGACGGTGTGCTGCTCATCGTCGCGATCGTCGGTACCACCGTCACGCCGTGGCAGCTCTTCTTTCAGCAGTCGAACGTGGTCGACAAGCGCATCACGCCGCGTTGGATTCCGTACGAGCGTGCCGACACGGTGATCGGCGCGATGGTCGTGGTCATCGGCGCCACCGCGATCATGGTGGCGACGGCATTCGCTTTCAGCAAAACGGGGAACGGAGCCGGCAACGTGAATGCATTCAGCAATGCGTATGCGCTTGCCGAAGGTCTGAAGACACACGTCAGTGCGGCAGTGGGCGCCATCTTCTCGATCCTGTTGATCGACGCATCGGTGGTCGGAGCGAGTGCGGTCACACTCTCGACGTCGTATGCGTTCGGCGACACCTTCGGCATCAGGAACTCACTGCACCGGTCGTGGCGTGAGGCCAAGTCCTTCTACGCGATGTTCACCGGACTGGTCGCACTCGCCGCCATCTTCGTGCTCATCCCTGGCGTTCCGCTCGGCCTGATCACCACGGCGGTGCAGGCGCTCGCAGGTGTCATGCTGCCGAGCGCCTGCCTCTTCCTGCTGTTCCTCTGCAACGACCGCGACGTGCTCGGTCCATGGATCAACCGTCCGTGGTTCAACCTGCTCGCCTCGCTGATCCTCGGTGTGCTCCTGATCCTCTCGGTCATCCTCGTTGTGTCGACGATCCTTCCCGGCGTCGACGTCACCCAACTTTTTCTCGCGCTCAGCGTGGTGATGCTGGTGGGGCTCGCAGTCGCGATCGCGATCAACATTCGAGCGCGGCGGGCGATGCCGCCGGACCCGCGGATGTCCGAGGATCGTGAGACCTGGCGAATGCCGTCACTCGCACTGCTCAACCAACCGGTCAAATCGCGAGGGCGCCTGATCGCGCTCTGCTCGGTGCGCGGCTACGCGATCATTGCGATGGTGAGCCTGGTCGTCAAGACGATCCTGGTATCGCACGGCAGCCACTAGGACGGGATCGCCACCCGGCTGAAGGGCGTGACGCACGGCCGTCCGGGCGCGTGCTCGTAGACCACTCGCCCACCTCCGGCGATGACCGTCGATGCCGAGACCGTGCCGTAGACGTCGCCGTGAATGCACGCGGCATCCACCGCCGCATCACTCGCCGAGGTGTGGCTGGCCAGGATCGCTCGCATCCGGGTCATGGCCGCGTCGGCGTCGTCCCGTGAGCCGATCGCCTGCACCAACCCGGCGAGGAGCATCGCGACCTTGGGGTGGTTCGCATCGTCGACGTCGCGAGTGGTGAGCGCGTGCGGCCCGGGCTGGAGATCGACCACGCGCACGGGACCGGAGTCGTCCACGTGCGCCACGAGCGCGCGCTCCTCGCTCAGCCAGAGGACGTTGACAGGGTTGTACCGCCCCGGTCCGAGCCCGGTGAGATGGGCCGGCACCGCGGCAGGGTCGATGGTGAGCAACTCGACCGGAATCTCGCCACGGGAACGGCGCGAAGGATCGGGCGGGACGGGTGGCCCTTCGGCGGGATGGCGGTTGGTGACCGCGCACAGGGTGCCGTCGGCGCCGACAGCGAGCCACGTCCCCCCGGCGACGAGGTCACGACCCCCGAGAACCACAGGGCTCTCCTGGAGCACTCCCGGGGCCTGGCTCGGTCTCGCGATCAGCTCATCGCGATTCGCGGCGAGCACGATCGGGGTTCCCGGGTGGGATCTCCAGGCCAGGAGGATCGTGCACACCGTCTGAATCGTATGCGGACGTCCAACGGCGGTGTGAAGTCTGTAAACAGGGCCTCGCGGCGCAGTGACGACACGCCGACTTTCATCTCGGCAGGGAGGTATTAAGACCAATGTTTGATCACGTCAATGAGAGCAAACGTCATCGGCAGGCTCACCCCAAGGCAGCGCGCTGGATGGCGTGTGGCGCTGGCTCTGCTTCCCGGCGCTTTCGCGCTCATGGTGGCCGGGGTGTCCGGAGTGGCCGCCGCCGCGCCAACCGCCTCGCCGACGCCAACGCCGACTGCGACCCCGGCGCCGACCTGCCACCACCACCATCATGCTTGCGCCACGCCGACGCCCACACCGACTGCGACTCCAACCCCCACCCCGAGTCCCACCGGCTCCGGCAACCAGAGCGGCAACGGGGGTGGCGGCACGCCGACGCCAACGCCGACTGCCACACCGGTGCCGACTGCCACACCGGCACCGACCTCGAAGCCGGTCACCTCGACCGGGGGCACCTCGGGCGGCTCGCACACCGGGGGCACCAGCGCGTCGAGCACCGCCCCCGCCAGCCGTCCGCAGATCGTCGTGGTCCCGACGCCCTTCGCACCGCTCTCGAACGCCATCTCGGCGGTGACCTCGGGTCAGGGCCTCGACGCAGCCCGGATCCCACCGGTCGAGGCGCTCACGCCGCTCAGCGGGCTCGACTTCGGCAATGGCCTGAATCTCGGCCCGGTGCTCCTCCTCATCGACCTGATCGGAATCGGTCTGCTCGTCTACCTCGTCCGGACGCGCTGGCTGAACCCGGAGGCCTGAGCGACCGCAACGGGCCCGGCACCCTTGCCGATCCCCACCAGCCCGTGTTCGATCGCCGCCGCCGTGACCGCCGCGGCGCGCCGCGCGGCGTCGACGAGCGGCGTCCCGAGCGCCAGTTCAGCCGTGAGCGTCGCCGAATGCGTGCACCCGGTGCCATGGGTCGCGGTTCCTGCCACCCACGAGACCGGGATCTCCACATGTTCGGTGCCGTCGAAGAGCAGATCTGAGCCCTCGCCTGCTCCACCGGTGATCAGGACGGCGCCTGCTCCTCGGGCGACGATGCGCTCGGCAAGCGTCCTGCGATCGCCGTCGATGCCGGCGAGGACGCAGGCCTCGGCAAGGTTCGGCGTGACGACGGTCGCAAGGGGCAGGAGTGACGTGATGAGCACGTCCGTCGCCTCGGGGTCCAGCAGCGCCGCCCCGGTGCTCGCACGAAGGACGGGATCGACGACAAGCCGCGTCGGATGACGCCGGAGAAAGTCCGCGACTGCGACGATGACCTCCGCGGAGAGCAGGGCGCCCGTCTTCGCGACATCGACGCCGATATCCTCGTAGACGGCTTCGAGTTGCGCGGTGACGACCCAGGTGGGCAGCGTGAAGGTGGCCAGGACCCCGGTGGTGTTCTGCGCGGTGACGCCGACGATCGCCGTCATTCCGTGGCATCCCGCGGCGGCGAACGCCTTCAGGTCAGCCTGTATCCCTGCGCCTCCGCCCGAGTCTGACGTGGCGATCGAGAGGCAGCGAGGTGGTGTCACCTCACCATCGTAGATGCACGCTGCCTCGGTCTCAGCCGGCTGCCTGCCTCGCGACCTCGGGAACCCGTGCAATCACCGGCGTCCGGGCTGCATTGTCGAACACCACGACCCGGTTCTTGCCCTGACGTTTGGCGAGGTACATCGCCATGTCCGCACGGCGCATGAGCTCCTCGGGCTCGGGCGCATCGGCCGCGTCCTCAACGACGGCGACGCCGACGCTCGCTCCGATGGTGACCATGGCGTCGTCGATGGGGATCGGTCGCCGGAGCGTCTCGATGATCCGGTCGGCGACCACCGCCGCGTCGCTGAAATGCCGCATGCCGTCGAGGAGCATGCCGAACTCGTCGCCTCCGATACGTGCGGCGAGATCGAGCTTGCGCACCTGTACGCGCAGACGTGCCGCCACCGCACTGAGGACTCGGTCGCCCACGGCGTGACCGAAGTTGTCGTTGATCTCCTTGAACCCGTCGAGGTCGATGAACATCACCGCGACCGGACGACGCGACGTCGCAAGTTGGTCGAGCGATGTCGCCACCGTCTCGAGAAAGAGCGACCGGTTGGCGATCTGCGTGAGCGGGTCGTAGAAAGCGCGGCGCGCGAGCTCCGCCTTCTCGACGGACATCGCTCTGATCGCCTCGGCGAGCTGGCCGTTTTCCAGTGCGACGCTGATCAAGCCTGCGACCGTGCTGAGCAGACTCTCCTCGTTGGCGCCGAGTTTCTTGCCTCGTGCGGGGTTGAGCAGGAGCAGCATGCCCAGCGGTGCTTCGAGCCCGCGGAGCACGACCACGGTTCCGGCACTCGCAGACCGCTCGGCGAGCGCGAGCCCGAGCGACTGATCCCTGGCAAGCGAACCGGTGAGTATTGCGGTGGTGCGCAGCTCGTTGAGCACCTCCTGTTCGGCGAAGGTCAGCTCCGAGGTGCTGACGGGCGCCAGCCCGTCATTGCCGGTTGACGTGAAGCGGACCGCGGGGCCGCGCACCTCAGGGATGACCACGAGTTCGGCACGCTCGACACCGAACATGGCGGTGATGCCGTTCAACAGCTCACCGGCGCGCTCCCCGACCTGGCGGCTCGAATGCAGGATCTCGGTGGTGCGGTAGAGGAATTCATTGCGGTCGGCTCGGCGCTGACTTTCGCCGGCGGCGATCTGACCGACGAGCACGACAAACACCGGGGGCACGAGTGCCAGGATGAACCAGGGCCGCGTGGTCAGGATCATCACCGCCACGATCCCCAGCGAAGCGTTCGTGGTCGTCGCGACGACCTGGAACGCGTAGGCACGCGACACCTCGCCGAGCTCGAGACGGCCCTGCGCGATCGAGGTGCCGACATTGAGCGCGATCGGGTAGAACAACCAGCCGGACGCGACCATCGCCGCCGCGAAGGCGAGGATGCTGCGCATCGCGAGCGGATCACTCGCCATCGGCCCCACAGCGTTGAACACCAGAACCGCCACCGCGATGTAGACCACATCGAGCATCGCGTTGGCGAAATCCTTCACCCAGCGGATGCGGCGCTGCCGTGTCCAGCTGGCGAGCATCACGCCAACGACGTAGCAGCCGAGGAGCTGATGTGGGTCGACGAGGAACAGGCCCATCACCACCGGGATCTCGGTCAGCGAGAGCGTCGACAGCTCACGGTGCACGCGCACCTGGACGAAGAGCAGGCTCGTGACGTAGCAGGTGGCAACCTCCGCCCACCACGGAATCGCGCCGATGGTCGTCATCCGATGGACGTCCTGGAGCGGCAGCAACCACAACGTGGCACCGATGATCCCGAGCGCTATCGAGAAGACGAGGAGTCGTTGGGGACCGGTGAGCTGTCCGATTCGGGCGCGCGCTCGTGCGATGAGCACCGGTGCATGCACCACCGTCATCTCACTCATGTCACGTCACGACGCGGCTGTCCCCTGAGCACTGGCAACGACCTCCTGTCGGATCTCGGTCGACCCCCCAGACCGGCCGCTCGATTGTGTCGCGACATCACGCGGCGTCCGTCAACGGGAGCGTCACAGCGTGGTAACGACCCCGGAACAGCGATATCAGACCTGAACTTGCTGTTGGTCCGCGAGCCGTCCTGACACGTCACATAGCCTCGTCACATGACAATCACAGACGACCGCACGACGACTCCGACGCCCTCCGTCACGCCACCTTCGTACATTCGCCGGCACCCGATTCTCGCGGGGTTCGGCGTGCTCTCCGGCCTTTCACTGTTTTCGGCGCTCTGGCCGGTGAGTGCCGTCGTGATCGCTGTCGCGGTGGCCGGCCACGCGACGGGCCTCGACCGCGCGGCAGTGCTTCTGGTGGAGCGCGTCGCCGCCCGCATCGACGCCTCCGCCCACCACAGGTCGCATCCGGATCCGGCTCCCGTGGCACCGACGCCGGTGGCACCGACGCCCGCGCCGGCGGCGCCACGTCGTGAGGTCGATGCGCCCGCAACTCCAGCGGTGCGCTCGCATCGCGCCCCCCATGCGCCGACCCCGCATCGACCGGTGCGCACGCGCCGTCCGCAGACCACCGAGCATCGGGTCGGCGCGCGCAACGATGGGCCGGGACTCTGATCCAACGAGGAGGGATCGGCAGTACGCCCTGCAAGGCGACAGGGGATGGGCGGCACCCAGCGAATTTGGTAGCGACCGAGAGAGCGCGACAATTTGGGTGGCGCGACCGAGGGAGCGGACAAGCTGAGCACGGTGCCGCCCATCCCCTGTCGCCCAACCACAGCGCGCCCCAAGTGCCGACAGCCCGGCCGAGATGCTCTCAGCCGAGCCGGGCGCGTGCCTCTCTGAGCCGTCGTAGCGACGAGTCCTTGCCCAGGAACACCATCGCCTCGATCACGGGCAACCCTGCGGGGGTGCCGAGGATGGCGACGTAGAGAACGCGGAAGGCGTCGCGCGCCTTCACGCCGGCGCCTTCGGCAACGGCGCGGATCCGTTCGAGCAGGAGTTCGGGGTTGTCGAGGTCGCCGTCCTCGACCGCAACGATGCAGTCGTCGATCATCGCGACCGCCGTCGCCTGGTCGACATTCTTCGGGGGGAACGCAACGTGAGGGTCCGGCGTCACCTCGCCGAGGAGCGGCGCGCAGAGTCGTGTCGCATCAGCAAGGGTCACCATGCGCTCGCGGAGCATCGGGATGAGCAGGCGGCGCGTCTCCTTGCTGGTGCCCGGCAGCGGGAATTCGAGCGCCTCGACGAGCTCATCCGTGGTCATGCGGCGGATATGGACGCCATTGAGATCGTCGAGGCGCTTCGGGTCGAAGATCGCTGCTGCGGCGTTGACCCGGTCGAGGGTGAACCGCTGGCACAGCTCCTCGGGGGTGAACACCTCCTGCTCGTCGCCCGACGACCACCCGAGCAGCGCGATCGCGTTGACGATCGCGGATGGGAGGTAGCCCAGCTCGCCGTACTCGAGGACGTTCCGTGCTCCCCGCCGCTTGCTGAGCTTCTGGTGGTCGGGACCGAGCACGGCCGGGACGTGCGCGAAACGCGGCGCGTCCCATCTGAATGCGGCGTAGAGCGCCAGGTGTTTTGGCGTCGACGGGATCCACTCATCCGAGCGGATCACATCGCTGATCTCCATCAGGTGATCGTCGACGACCACGGCGAGGTGATACGTCGGGAATCCGTCGGACTTGAGCAGGACCTGGTCGTCGATGTCCGAGTTGGCGAAGCTCACGTGGCCACGGACCAGGTCGTCCCATTCCGTGACGCCGTCCGGCATGCGCAGCCGAACCACGGCGGCCATTCCCCCGGAACGTTCCTTCGCCACCTCGTCCTGACGGGCGAGACACCGCCGGTCGTACCGCGTCGGCTCCGAGCGGGCGCGTTGGGCGTCGCGCATCTCGGCAAGGCGCGCGGGCGTGCAGGTGCACCAGTACGCGTGGCCTGCGGCGACGAGCTCATCTGCGCGTTCGCGGTATGTGGCGATCCGCAGTGACTGGATGTACGGGGCGTGCGGGCCGCCGACCTCGGGACCCTCATCCCAGTTGAGCCCGAGCCAGCTGAGCGTCTCGACGATCAGCGCCTCGGTGCCGGGGATGTACCGCTCCTGGTCGGTGTCCTCGATCCGGAGGATGAAGTCTCCACCCGCGTGCCGGGCGGCGAGCCACGCGAACAGGGCAGTGCGAACCGAGCCGAAGTGCAGCGCACCAGTGGGTGACGGCGCGAAACGGGTGCGAACCCGCGCCTCCGGCACTAGGACAAACTCAGTGCGGGGCGAAGAGCACGAGGGTCAGGATCGTCCATGCGAGCAACCCGACGATGAGCATCGGCGCGTCGAGGTTCGAGACCACCACGGACATCACGCGAGGCGATCCACCGCCGCCTGTCGATGTGGCCGCGTCGCCGACCCGCACGACGCCGGGCGGCTTGCCGACGTCAGCCATGCCCCAGGGCGGTGGCGGCGCAGGCGGTGTGCCACGAGGCGTGATGTGCACCTGCTCGTCCTGACGGCGAAGCCTCTCCTCGTAGAGGATGCCGATGATCAGGAACGTGCCGAGAGCCCCTGTCCCGAGGCCCATCAAGATCAGGATGATTCCGAGTGCGGCGTTCAGGTAGTCGTTGTAGACGTGGCCTCCGAGCAGGTCCAGGATGCCGCCGGCGATCAGCGCGGCGGCGACCAGGCCGAACCCCACGGTCTTGCCAACAATCTCTCGGATCGGCATGCGGCGAGTATACCGGCGTCGTCAGCTTGCTTCGCAGCCGACGACGCGCGGCCCGCGCGAACCTAAGATTGGCGGTCGCGCCCGCATCGTCTAGCGGTCAGGACACCACCCTTTCAAGGTGGTAACCGGGGTTCGACTCCCCGTGCGGGTACGCGGGCGGCCGCGTCGCGTCACCCCGGCGGCGCTGTCGCAGCGCCGGACGGGACCGCCACCGGCCGGACGGTGTGGGACCGGCGGCTACCGGGGATTGCGGATGGTCGCGGCGGCGAGCAGGCCGCCCGCGGCGCAGACGATCGCGGCGATGAACGCCGCGTGCTGAAACCCGGTCTCGAAGACCGGAGGATGCAGATAGCTGTCGCCGGTGATCCCGGCGGCGGCGGGCAGGAGCGCGACCGCCAGGAGGCTCCCGGTGCGCGCGACGGCGTTGTTCACCGCCGAGGCGAGTCCGCTGCGGTGACTTGGCGCCGACGACATCGCGGTGGCCGTCAGCGGTGCCACCGTGATCGCCATTCCGAAACCGAACAGCAACACCGCCGGCAGCACTTCAAGCAGGTAACTCCCACTCGCGTCGATGCGCGAGAAGAGCGCCAGACCCACGGCCACAACGATCGGACCGACGGACATCTGAAGACGCGGGCCGATGCGCGCCGAGAGGGCGCCTGACCTCGACGAGAGCGCGAACAACATGAAGGTGATGGGCAGCAGCGATGCGCCGGCCTCGGTGGGGCTGTAATGCGAGACCTGCTGGAGCTCGATGGGGAGGAGGAAGAACATCCCTCCGAGCATTCCGTAGATCAGCAGGGTGACCCCGTTGGTGGCGCTGAACTGCCGGGACTTGAAGATGTCGAGCGGCACGATGGGCGCGCGGACGCGCAGCTCGACGACGATGAAGGTCAGCAGCGCAACGACTCCGATGAGGAGAGCACCGATGACGCTGGGCGAGGTCCAGTGTCCGCTTGATCCCTGAATCAGCCCGTAGGAGATGCCGACGAGTGCAGCGACGGTCAGCGCACTGCCGGCGATATCGATGTGGCCGGTCGCCTCCGGGTCGCGCGATTCCGGGACATGTCGCACGGAGATGAACAGGATGGCGCAGGCGATCGGCGCGTTGATCAGGAAGATCAACCGCCACGACACGGCTGTGATCAGGAATCCGCCGACGAACGGTCCCAATGCGGTGGCGACGCCGCCGAGCCCCGACCACGCGCCGATGACGCGACCACGCTCCTCCTTGGCGAATGACGCCTGAAGGATCGCGAGGCTGCCCGGGGTGAGCAGCGCACCGCCGACGCCCTGCAGCATTCGCGCCGCGATCAGCAGACCGATGTTGGGGGCTACCGCGCAGATGAGCGATGCCACCGCGAACCACGCGACGCCGATGGTGAAGACGAGCCGGCGACCAAAGCGGTCGCAGAGGGCCCCCGCCAGCAGGATGAGCCCGGCAACCGTGAGCAGATACCCTGCCGACACCCACTGCAGGCCCGCGATGGTCGCGTGAAAGTCTCTGCCGATCGCCGGCTGCGCGATCCCGACAACGGTGGCGTCGAGCTGCGCCATGGCGCTGCCGAGCACTGTCGCCGTCAGCACCCACCGCCCGCGGGCAGTGGACAGATGCAGTCCCCCCGAGTCGCCGGCCGTGCTTGTTACGCCCGAGGATCCCGCGTCAGTCACCCCACTCGACGTCACCGTAGTAGCCCGCGGGCTTGGGGTGGCGCTGATACGCCGCAACGCCGGCGCGACTCGCAGCGATCGTTGTGGTGGTGCCGTGCCCCGGGAGCACGAGAGTTTCTTCCGATAACGGCAGCAACTTCGCCGTGATGCTTGCCATGATCGTTTCCAGGTCGCCGCGCGCGCTCGTCTTGCCCGGGCCGCCGTGGAAGAGCGTGTCGCCGGTGATCACGGCCCGGCCGATGCGCAAGGAGATGCTGCCCGGCGTATGCCCGGGCGTGTGGAGGACGCCGATCCGGGCGCTGCCCACGGTGACCTCGGCGCCGTCGTCAAGGCGGCCGTCGATGCGCTCTTCGGGGATCCTGACCTCGCTGCTGCCGACGAGCACGGGTGCGCCTGTTGCCGCGCGAACGGCGTCGTAGGTCATCCAGTGGTCCGGATGCCAGTGCGTCGCGATGACCGTCTGGACACCGCCCTCGGCGGCGATCGCCTCGAGCAGTGGCGCCTCATCGAGCGGCATGTCGACGAGCACCGCAGCCCCCGCCGCGACGTCGCGCACCACGTACGCGTTGTTTCCGTAAGGCCCCATCGGGCCGATCTTGACGACGCGCACGCCGCCATCCTCGAAGACGGTGACCTCAGCGCCGGCCACGCGCCACCGTCGTGGCCGGCCGCTTCCGGGATGGCGCGGCCTTCTTGGTGTCGCCTTTCGCGGCGGCCTCGGCCCGCAGCGCGGCCTTGAAGGCGCGCTTCTGCGCCTGGTACTGCTCGCGTTCGGCGACGGTCCGGACGTCGGCGAGCGTCGGCCAGTCGGGCGCGACGTGCTCCCATCCGTCCGGACGTACGCCGAGGTGCTTGCCGACCACGCCGACCATGACCCGTGCCTTGGCCGCGCCGAAACCAGGGAGCGCGGCGAATCGCTTCTGCAGGTCCTTGGCGTCCTTGGCCTCTGTCCAGATCCTGGTCGTGTCGCCCCCGTACTCGCCGGCGATGACCTGGCAGAGCCCGTAGACGCGCTGCGCCATGCTCACCGGAAAGCGGTGGAGCGCCGGCGGAGTCTGAAACGCCTTCTCCACCTTTGCCGGGTCCATGCGAGCCACCTCGACCGGGTCGACGGTGCCCAGCCGCTCGCGCATGCGCAGCGGGCCCTGGAAGGCCCACTCGATCGGCACCTGCTGATCGAGGCAGAATCCGATGAGCAGCGCCGCGGGATCCTCGCTGACGAGTCGATCAGCCGCCGCGTCGCCGGTCCATTCGAGATGCAGGGTGGTCGGGGCGCTCTTTGCCACGCGTGTACGGTACCGCGCCGTGCCTCGAAACTGAGGCCGACGGCCGCGACTGCGTACACTCGGCGCATGTCGTGGCTCGGGAGTCTTTTCGGGTCGAAGCCACCGGCTGCGCCGCTCAACAGCGTGGTCGTCGCAAGCGATCTCGTCCAGCCCCTGACCGCGGGCGGAGCCGAGCTCTCGACGGCCGTGGACGGCGCGCTCCGCGCCTACCTCGACGCGCAGGCGAAAGCGCTTGCGGCAGGCGAGCCGGAGCGGATTCCATTCTGGCTCCGGCGCGACGTCGAGCACGCCGGTGACCTCGAGGATGAGCTCCGGGATCGTGTCATCCAGCGTCGCGCTGCTGAGGACGAGGCGCGCTGATCGCCGTCCCGACCGGAGGCTGTTGATGCGGGCACTGGTGTTCCAGGAGGTCGGCGTCGTCGAGATGGTCGACGTGCCGAAGCCGGGGATCGAGGAGCCGGGTGACGCGTTGGTGCGTGTCACACGGACGGCGATCTGTGGCAGCGACCTGCATGTCGTGCACGGGCGCATCCCCGGCATGAGTCCGGGTGGTGTGATGGGCCACGAGTTCGTCGGCGTCGTGGAGGCGGTGGACGGCGGCGTGCGCCGCTTCGCGGAAGGGGACCGCGTCGTCGGCTCGTTCACGATTCCGTGCGGCACCTGCTGGTACTGCGAGCGGCGCCACTTCAGCAGATGTCCGGATCAGCGCGTCTTCGGATACGGCTCCTTCTTCGGTGATGTCGCGGGCGCGCAGGCGGAGTACGTTCGCGTGCCGAACGCGGACCTGGTCCTGCACGCCATCGACGCGTCGATGAGCGACGAGCAGGCGTTGTTCGTCGGCGACATCTTCACGACCGGCTACGACTGCGCCACTGAAGCCCGGATCGAGAGGGGAGACGTTGTCACCGTGGTCGGCTGCGGCCCGGTCGGGCTCATGGCCATCCTCGGCGCGCGCGGATTCGAGCCGTCGACGATCTATGCGGTCGACACCGTGTCACAGCGTCTCGAGATGGCGCAGCAACTCGGAGCCATCGCCGTGGACGCCCGGGAGGTGCACGTTCCCAGCTTCGTGCAGGATCGGACCGGGGGTCGCGGCGCCGATGCAGTGCTGGAGTGCGTCGGTCTGGTTCCCGCGCTCCTGGACTCCATCGACATCGCCCGCGCCGGCGGGCGAATCAGCGTCATCGGGGTGCACAGCGACCAGGAGCTGGAGCTGCCGCTCAACACCACGTTCGTCAAGGCGATCGACCTCAAGTTCTGCGGTACCGCGAACATCATCGGGCGCTGGGACGATGCGCTCGCCATGGTGTCCAGCGGCGTGGTGCACCCCGACGAGATCATCTCGCACCGCCTCCCCCTTGACGAGGCCGTGCGCGGCTACGAGCTCTTCGCGAGCCGCGAAGCTCTGAAGGTCGTGCTCACCCCAGCAGGGTGAGAACGGACACGTGGTGCACGAACCACGCGATCACCCGATGCGACATCACGCGGTCACGCGTCCTCCGGTGACGTCGATGGTGATCCCGGTAACCCAGGCGGACTGCGCGGTCGCGAGGTAGAGCGCCGTGTCGGCGACGTCGTCGACGGTGCCGATTCTTCGCAGCGGAAAGGACTGTCCAAGCTGCTCGCGTGCCGCGGCCGGCATGAGCGATACAAGCCGTTCGGTCTCGATCGCGGACGGCGCGATGCAGTTGACGCGCACGCCGTGCGGAGCGAGATCGACGGCGAGATGCCGGGTGAGCATCACGATGCCGGCTTTCGCGGCGGCATATGCGATCGACGCGCCGCCCGGTTGCCGGCCGGCGGTGGACGACATCGTCACGATCGATCCTCGCCGCCGCTCGGTCATGCCGAGTGCGAAGGTCCGGACGGTGATGTACGTCGCGGTGAGGTTGCCGTCGATGACCGAGCGCCAGCGCGCGGCGTCCAGCTGGTCGATCGGCTCGGGGCGTCCGTCGCCACCCGCGAACGCCAGGAGCATGGTCGCCGGACCGAAGGCAGCCTCGGTTCCGGCGAGGAGCGCGTCGACGTCGCCCTGCTCAGTGCACTCGGCGGTGATGCCGATGGCGTGGCCGTCCGACGAGGTGATCGACGCCACCACGGCGTCGAGGGCTCCACGATCGCGGCCGGACACAACGACCCGGGCGCCCAGCGCAGCGAATCGCCATGCCGCCCTCGCGCCGATGCCGCGCGACCCACCCGTGACGACCACGACGTCGTCGCTCAGGTCCAGTGTCGGCGCGGTGGCAGCAGTCAGCATCGCTAATGACTGTACACTAAGTATAGTGAAATCTGCAGCATGCCATCGCGCCCGTACGAACTGAAGCGCCGCGCCGCGGCGATGGAGGAGCGCCGCGGACGCATCGTGGCCGCTGCTCGTGAGGAGCTGATCAGCGGCCGCGGGTTCACGCTCGAGGCGGTTGCCAAGCGGGCTGCGGTCTCGCGGGTCACCGTCTACGCCCAGTTCGGCGACCGCGAGGCGCTCCTCGAGGCGGTGTACGACGACCTGGCAGCGAGCGGTGGACTGCAGCGCATCCCCGACGCCTTCTCGAGAGAGGATCCCCTTGATGGCATCGAGGTTCTGGTCACCATTTTCTGCCATTTCTATTCAGTGCACCGTGAGGTGCTCCGGCGCCTGGGGGCGTTGTCAGCACTGAGCGACGGCGATCGCTCCACGCACGGAGCTCGCAACGCCCGCCGCCATCACGTCATCGCCGTGCTCCTGGGCCTCGCGGGAATTGATGATCAGCGCTTGAGTGACACGCTCCAGGCGCTCACAAGCTTTGCCTTCGTCGATGAGCTGGCCGGAACTGAGCGCACGCCGGATAACGTCGCCGGCGAGGTCGTGGCTCTGATTGCGCTGGCCGTCGATGCGACTCACCAACCGGGCTCGCGCAACCGGAGCTGAGAGCCCGCTCGTCACGGGTTGCACACGCCTGGTCGATGGCCGGACGCCGCTGATTTCTCGCAGAAGTCGGCGTACAGTTCAGCGGAGAAGGAGATCGAAATGACTGCTCAGGACGATTCGAGGGGTCTGACGCCGGGGAGCCGCCTGGATCCAGTGACCCAGTCGCGGGGATACACCGGCGGCGGAGTGTTCCCGGCTGGTCCTGCTGGTCCTGCAGTGACCCCGGAGGGCCTCTGGAAGGTCGGTTCGAACAGCTTCGCGAAGTCAGGCGTCGTGTGCGGGGTGCTCGCCATCCCGCTCGGCTGGATTCAGGTGATCGGCTTCCTCTTCGCCCTGATCTTCGGAGCGCTGGCGATCGCACTTGGCGCCATCGGCTTGGTCCGCTCAGGCCGGCTTCCCGCCGACGCGGGGAGATACCTCGCAATCCTCGCGCTCGCCATCGGCGTTGCGGTCATCGTGTGGAAGGTCATTGAAGGCGTCGGCCCATCACCGGTGATGATCGGGGCGTAGCATCCTGAGCCAGATTGGCTCAGGATGGCTTGACATGGCACCAACGTTAGTGCCATAGTGGCGTCATGGAGTTACGCCCGTACGTCGAGAGCATTCATCAGCAGCTGGCGGACGCAGCCGAAACCGGAGGTGAGGACGCCCGCGCTCTCGCCGATCGCCTCGCCGCACCGCTCGATGCGGCCATTCGCCTTGCCCTGCAGGACGCGCTCGGCGCGGCCGCGGAGGAGATCACCCGCGAGCTCGCGCCGGGGTCGGTGGAGTTGCGCATTCGCGGCCGGAACCCCGAGTTCGTGGTCAGCCTGCCGCCTGCCGAACAGCCGGTGGACGAATCTCACGAGCCCGGCTACGACCCTGGCTCCGCGCCCCTCGCCACCGGCGACGTCGATGAGGGTGGCACCTCGCGCATCAACCTTCGTCTCCCCGACCACCTGAAGACGCGGGTGGAGCAGGCTGCGAACAGCGAAGGGCTGTCCGCCAACACATGGCTCGTCCGAGCGGCGAGCGCCGCACTGGATCGCGTTGAACCGGACCGTCGCCGCGCCGGCGGTACCGCCCATGGCGCCGGTCGCTTCACCGGCTGGGTCCGCTGACCCGCCACCCACCGTTTGAGGAGAAAACATGCCCACGTTCGAGACACCGCGCCCGATCCTCGTCGACCTGGAACTCGGAGTCGGCGATGTCCGAATCACTGCCGGCGACCGGATCGACACGACGGTGGAGGTTCGTCCGACCGACCCCACAAGGAAGTCCGACGTTGCCGCTGCCGAGCAGACGCGCGTCGAATACTCCGACGGACGGCTGCTGATCAGGGCACCGAAAGGCTGGCGTCGCTACACGATCCGCGGCGGCGGCGAATCCATCGATGTGCAGGTCGAAGTTCCATCCGGATCGCAGATCCGCGGAGACGCCGGCATCGCCGCTCTCCACGTCACAGGGCCGATCGGCGAATGCCAGTACAAGACCGGCGTCGGTGACATCCAGGTCGAGCAGGCGGGGCCGGTGCATCTGTCCACCGGGGTCGGCGATATCGCGGCGCACCGCGTGGCTCAGCACGCTGAAATCAGCACGGGATCAGGGTCGGTGCGCCTCGGATCCGTCGACGGTACCGCCGTGGTCAAGGGTGCGAACGGTGACACCTGGATCGGAAGCATCTCGCGCGACCTTCGCGTGACCTCCGCCAACGGCTCGATTGTCGTCGAGCACTCGGACGACAGGGTCGTCGCGAAGACCGCCAACGGGGATGTCCGCCTCAGCGACATCGGTGGCGGCAGCATCGTGGCGCACACAGCACTGGGCAAAGTGGATGTTGGGATCCGCCAGGGTGTTGCCGCCTGGCTCGACCTCAACACGACCTTCGGCAAGGTGCACAACGACCTCGACGCAACCGGTCGCCCCGAGGAAGGTGAGGCATCCGCTGACGTTCACGCTCGCAGTTCGTTCGGCGATATCACCGTCCACCGCTCGGTCGCGACCGCGGCGGTCACGAGCAGCGTGTGATGGTCGAGACCGCTCCAGTTGCAGTGCGTGTGGCGGGGCTCCGAAAGTCGTTCGGCGACAAGCTCGTTCTCGACGGCATCGACCTCGAGATCGCCGAGGGGACGGTGTTCGCGTTGCTCGGACCCAACGGCGCCGGCAAAACGACGACAGTCCAGATTCTCTCCACGCTCATGCGTGCCGACGCAGGGGACATCCGCGTCGCCGGGTTTGACGTCAGCCGCGAACGGGACCGCGTCCGGGACGCCATCGGCGTGACCGGGCAGTTCTCGTCGGTGGACTACCTGCTGTCTGGCCGGGAGAACCTGATGCTCATGGCCGATCTCCATCACCTCGATCGGCTCGAGAGCCGTCGCCGCGTCGGGGAGATGCTCACTCGATTCGACCTGGTCGAGGCCGCTGGGCAGATGGTCATGAAGTATTCGGGCGGCATGCGGCGCCGGCTCGACCTGGCGATGACCCTCATCAGCGAGCCGCGGATCCTCTTCCTCGACGAGCCGACCACCGGCCTCGATCCACGAAGCCGCCACACGATGTGGCAGATCACTCGTGAGCTGGTTGCGGGCGGGGTCACCGTGCTGCTCACCACGCAGAACCTGGATGAAGCCGACGAACTCGCTGGTCGCATCGCGGTCCTCGACGAGGGCCGTCTGGTTGCGGAAGGCACGCCCGATGAGCTGAAGCGGCGTATCCCGGGTGGGCGTGTGCGGCTGCACTTCCGCGAGCGCAGCGCGTTGAGCGATGCCGCGCGCGCCCTCGGCCGGCAAGCGAGCGACGACGACGCGTTGGTCCTCGACCTTCCAACGGACGGGTCACCGGAGTCGCTCCGCAACCTGCTCAACCGGATTGACGACCACGCGCTGGGCGTGGAGAACGTCACCGTGGAAACGCCCGACCTCGACGATGTGTTCTTCGCGTTGACCGGCGCTCGGCACCATGTTGCGGCGGTGACGTCATGAGCTCGTCGGCGTATGCGCTGCGCGACTCCGCGACGATGCTGCGGCGCGACATCCGGCACTCGATTCGCTATCCGCTTCTTGCGATCGGCGGCATCCTTGTACCCGTTTTCCTGTTGCTGCTCTTCGTCGGTGTGTTCGGCAACACGCTTCGTGCGGGGCTCGGAGCTGCCGCACCCGCCGGCGGACATTACATCGACTACCTCGCCCCCGGCATCCTCGTGATGACCGCCGGTGCCGCGGCTGCGGGGACGGCCATCAACGTGTGTATCGACATGAACGAAGGCATCATTGCGCGCTTTCGAACGATGGCCATCACGCGTACTTCGGTGCTCACCGGTCAGGTGCTCGGCAGCCTCTCCAGAACGCTGATCAGCGGTGTGCTGGTGGTCGCCGTTGCCCTCGGGCTCGGTTTCCGTCCAACCGCAACACCGATCGAGTGGCTGGCAGCCGCCGGAGTCTTCGCCGGCGTGACCGTCTCGCTCACGTGGCTCACCATCGCCTTCGGCCTCCAGGCGAGGACGCCTGCGGGTGCGAACAGCCTGTCCCTGATTCCGCAGTTTCTTCCGTTCATCAGCAGCGCTTTCGTGCCAACTGCCTCCATGCCGGCGGGTGTGCGCTGGTTCGCGCAGAACCAACCCTTTACGCCGATGATCAACACGCTCCGCGGCCTTCTGACCGGTACGCCGATCGGGAACTCGGCGATCCTCGCGGTCGCGTGGTGCGTGGTCCTCGCGGTGGTCGGCTACCTGTGGTCGAGGGCTCGGTACAACCGGTATGTGACCCGCTAGAGGCGGGGCCTGCTCACACCGGAGTGGGCTGTAAGCTGTGCGTTGTTGCAGCAGCACGCGCACGGTGCCGTCGCGTGACTCCGAATCTCGAGGGGCCCGACGGCAAGCCGCCATCCGCAGGGGAGGCAGGCAAGGCCGCCCACGAAGGATGGAAGCGGGCGCTGACGATCGTCCCCATCCTGGTCGGCCTGCTGCTGCTCGTGTTGCTCATCGTGGCCGTCGTCACCTCACAGTCGACGACGTAGCGAAGCCGCCTGTTCGCGGTGGTCCCAGGGGATGGAGTCGAACCATCGGTACACGGTTTTACAGACCGCTGCCTTGACCACTTGGCTACCCTGGGATTGGCTTGCAGTATATGGGGTTTCTGGTTCTGAAGGTGTCTCGCCCTCGGCTCCTGACACCTCACCTGACACCTTCGTGCTAGGCTCTGAAATTGTAAGGCCCCGCCCGATCCGCGAGCACCGAGGCGGGCGCGGCCGATCCTGTCGAGGAGAACCGGCGGATGCAGGGTACTACCCAGTCAACGGCTGGCCCGGGACCCGCGCGCCATCGGAAGGGTCGTCGCGACCCTGGGGACGGCGCGATCTTCCAGCGCGGCGACGGGCGGTGGGTCGCGCGCCTCAAGCTTCCAGACGCGTCGAGCCGCTACTTCTACGGGCGCACCAAGGAGGACGTCCGGCTGCGGCTGCGGGAGGCGCAGCGGTCGATCGAGGATGGCAGGGTCCCGGCCGACCAGAAGCTGACGCTTGGCGCGTACCTCCAGCGCTGGCTCGACGGCCTGCCGGCCACCGACCTCAAGCCACGGACGATCGGCTACTACCGTCAGTATGTGCGCACCCATGTTGCGGGGAGCGAGGTGGCGCGCAAGCCGCTGGCGCGACTCGCGCCGCAGGACTTGCGCGAGCTGTACGCGAGGAAGCTGGCCTCCGGTCTGAGCCGGTCGACTGTGCATCACATCCACGCTGTGCTCCACCGCGCGCTGGCGGTGGCCGACCGCGAAGGTGTCATCCCCCGGAATGTCGCCGACCTGGTTGACGGCCCCGGTTATGCGAAGACCGAATTGCATGTGCTGACTGCAGACGAACCCGACCGCTTCCTTGCTGCGGTCGCCGGTGAGCCGCTCGAGGCGTTGTTCGTGCTGGCCGTGACGTCCGGACTGCGTCAAGGTGAGCTGCTCGCGCTGCGCTGGGCCAACGTGGACCTTGTTGACGGGGCCCTGGAGGTGATCGGTTCGCTCAGCGGCCTGCGCCGCGCTGACCGCCAGGTGGTCACGCCAAAGACCGGCAAAGGCCGCCGAGTGTCACTCGCCTCGCCAGCGGTGACCGCGCTCCGTGAGCATCGCCGTCGACAAACGGAGTTGCGTCTCGCGCTCGGTGCGGAGTGGCTGGACCGAGGTTTGGTGTTCTGTGATGAGACCGGGCACTTTGGCGACTATCTGCGACCCGCAAACCTGAACCGCGCCCTCACTCGCATCCTCGAACGCGCGGGTCTGCCCCGCATTCGCTTTCACGATCTCCGCCATACCGCAGCTACACGCATGCTCGGCCGAGGTATCCATCCGAAGATCGCCAGCGAGATGCTCGGGCACAGCAGCATCCACGTCACGCTTGACCGCTACAGCCACGTCACCACAACCATGCAGCGCGACGCGGTGCGCATCGCATGGGGTGACGCGCCGGCACCATAGCCCGTGAAGCTGCGCGACGTGGTGAAGGTTCTCGAGGAGGACGGCTGGCGGCTCGACCGCCAGGTGGGCAGCCACCGGCAGTATCGGCACTCTACGAAGCCAGGGACGGTCACCATCGCGGGTCAGTTGGGCAAAGACGCGAAGCCGGGTACCCTAGGTTCCATATGGAAGCAAGCGCAGATTCCAAGGGAGCAGCGGCCATGAACGCATACGTCGTGGTAATCGAGGGTGACGGAGATTCGTACTCCGGCTACTGCCCCGATCTGCCCGGATGCGTCACGGCCGGGGACAGTCCGGACGAGGTGACGCGCCTCATGCGTGAGGCCATCCCACTGCACGTGGAGAGCCTTCGGGCCCACGGTGAGCCGGTCCCCCCGCCGCAGAGCCAAGTGGAGTACGTCAAGGCCGTCTGAGTCGCCGCCCGGTCAGCGGCCGCCGCCGGGCGGCATTGTGCGAATTGCGTCATCGACCGGCTCTGTCGCTCCCGGGAAGACCTGCTCGATCTCCTGCTTCGCTTCGTCGTCGTCCAACTGGCCCCACGCCTGGGCCAGGGCGCCGGTTCGGGACGGGCGAGCGGCAAGCCAGATTGCTCCGCACAACGCTGCTCCTGCCAGCAGCGCGGTGACGACGATCGCAATCACGCTCACAGCCTGCAGCTCACGTGTGCGCCGACCACAACTTGTTCATCGTGAACACCAATCATCGATAGGCGTTGTAGTGCGGAGTCACCCCACCCTGTCAGCCGGAGCACACCCGTTATGAGCGTGTTACGAAGTGCAAGCGGCGTGGATCAGCCGAGCCGGGCACCTTGGCGGTTTTCAAGTTCGTCCTGGGAGCGTCCTGGAGCGGCCGCAAGCGAACGTCGCGTACTCACGATTGGCCATCCGGAGCGCGATTCTGTCCGCTACAGGCCGGGGGTGACCGCGGAATAGGGTGGCAGACAAGGTGTCAATCCGGGAAGGACTCGGACGTGCTAACCCCACCGTCCCCAGGTGCGCGTTGGGCGCTCACTCCAAACAGCTGGCACACCGATATCGACCAGGGCGGCGATGACCTGTCTGGGGTCATGACACCAAAATATTGCTCGCATCCCGTAGCGGCCGCGAATTCTGACTCCATCTCGGCCGATAATCGCGCCACGAACGTTCTCAGCGCGAACGATCGTTCCCTGTTGCCACGTCAAAGGTTGTGGATGCAGCTTCCACATCGCTCCCCGGAGGACCACGTCGCCGCTCCGCGTGAGCTCGAGAGAGGCCACCGGCCATCCGCCACGCGGACCCGACATCGTCCCGACGAACCGGACCGGTAGATCAGTCACTCGCCGAGTATCCGCCAGGCTGAGCTCCTTGCGGGCGAGCCTAACGTCCGTCACCCCAAGAGATTGCACGGTCCTGTCTGACGCAGTTGAGTCCTCAGGCGAGTCCAAACGCCGGCTGAGGCCGACCGGTTCTTGAGATCGATCAGGTTGAGTGCGACCGTGTTCGCCGATGGCCGTGTCGAGTCCGCGCCAGGCCACGGCAGCGGCCCCTTCGCCGAAAACCGAGCGCGGCCGTGGAATAGGTGTCGGAAAGGTGTCAGTCTGGTAGCGCGATGATGCTGGCGTGCAGAGCGATCGCGTAATGCGACCGTTGTGCGGCGGTCGAACTGTTACGCGAAGCGTTCAGTAGTGATCTCCGGCGGGCGCTAGCATGACCGTGTGAAACGGATCGTCACGAGGGCTCTTCTTCTTGGGTCAGTGCCGGTAGGGGTCGGAGTCGGTTTCTGGGCGGCAAACTTGTGGCCGCCGTTTCCAAACTGCCGTCCCTATGGGTGTTCGGGTCCTCCCTACGAGCCCACGTTTCAGGCATGGCAGTGCGCACTAATTGGTACTGCCGCCGCGGCCTTTCTTGTCGTCGTATCCATCATCGCGCGCCGTGCTCGTTTCGACCTCCGACGCCAGGGCTGAGAGCCTCTCTGGGTACACGGACGGATGCTCGCCTCAGGCACGAATGCCTCCTTCGCCCTGTGCTGACTACGATCGCGAGAGGGTGAACGCGGTGGAATTCTTTGGCAGTTTGGGTCGGATCGGCGGCTGCGATTGGACTGTTGACGACCTGGATTCGTGCCGATCGCACCCGCGCTGGCTTTACCGATACCGCGACGCGCCGCCCGTAGACGAACGACTCGCAATCGCGATCGCCATCCTGGTGGACGCCGCCATTGCAACCGTGGGCGTCACCCAAGTTGCCAGCGCGACGTTCTGGGCCTCCGTCGCCGTCCTTGTTGGTGCGCAGGCGCTCTTCTTGGGAAGCTGGCTATGGCACGTGTCCCGACGGCATGACGCTCGAGTGTGGCGACGCATTCATCGTCCATAGCCACTTGGCCTAGGTCTAGCGCGCCACACGTCGAATTTGCGTTCCGTCACGCAGTCGCTGACATCGGAACACTGGTTGAGCTTACGGGTGACCCGCCATCGGATTCGAGGTACTGGGATGACGTCGTCGAGGGCCTTCCAGGCAACGGCTAACCGGTTGTTACTGCGTCTTTTCGTGACGCAAGAAAGCCGTGCGCACCAGTAGGTGCAAGTGTGTGTGATGTGAAGGAGCGATGGCGAGAAGAAATGCAATGGATGCGGAGAACAGATGGAGGGAGATAGGAGGCGCGTGGCGATGTGGATGGGGGAGTTTTGGCTGCGGAGGCGTGGCCTCGGTAGCTAGCGCGGCGGGGTGTGGTTTCGGAGCGAGCCTGTTCGCTTCCGGCGCCCGCGCGCTGCGGTTATCGAGCCATCCCGGGGCGGCGGGACCAACCCAGCCGCTTGGCACGCTTCCGCTCCTCGCGCTGCCGGCGCCTGTGCTCCGCGCGGGTCAGGTGCCGGGACGTCAGCAGAACCACGGCGCGCTCGGCGCCTTCCCGCACCGGCGTCCACGGACCTCCCGGCGCCTGCGCTCGGGCGCACTCCGCGGCTGCAGCGGCGATCGCCCGCCATGCGGCCACGGCCGCGGGCGTTGCTGCGGGCGCCCCACGGAGCACATGGAGTCTCTCTGCGTTTGCGAAGGCGCTGTCCCAGCGGCGCAGAGCCCGGCGTACAGCGGCCTGGCGTGCGCGCTCCTCGCGCGCAGTGGCACGAACGCCGGCCAGCGCGTCCCGGCGCCTCTCCCAGAAGTTCGCACCTGAGAGCCGTAGCTGCCCTCGGGCGTGCGGCCATCGCGGCAGCGACTCGGGTTGGCCCTGGCGTCGACGCCGGTAGGCAGCAGCTCGACATGCTTCGCCACAGAAGCGCGGCGGACGGCCGCGGACGGAGCGCCTTTCCATTGCAACGTTGCACGCAGCACAGTGCACTGGACCCTGATCGACGAAGCATGGCTTCACGACGTCGTCATCGCGCCCTCGTCGCGAGCAGTACCAACACTTGCGAGATGCGGCGACCGTTGCCATGCCCCGATATCGCTCGCATTGGACCGAGTATGCCGTTGCGCCCGAACGCAAACCAGCGATTGCGAAAAGTGTAAGCGACCGGTAAGCGCTGGCGATATAGAGTGCACACATGGCCCAGTCAGAGTTGTTCTTCGATGAGCCAGCGTTGCGAGGAACCGTCGCTGTTCGCACGCAGTCGCCGACGTCTATCGGACCTGCGCGCGAGCACAGCGCTCGACCCCTCGCGCTGCTCCTGACCATAACCGATGTTGCAGAGCGCCTCGGATGTGGTCGCACGTTCGTGTACGAGCTCATCAGTTCCGGCGAGCTGGAGACGGTCAAGCTCGGAAGGCTGCGCCGAGTTCCAGTTGCAGCTCTCGATGCCTTGATCGAGCGTCTTCGGGCAAGTGCTCGCGACGACTGACCGTTCAGCTCACACGCCGAGCGGCGAGCAAAGCGGGCGGTGCGTTCGGAACTCTTCTTAGCTAACTCGGGGCCGCTTCAGCGCCCCTGGGAGTCAGCCGGCTCCCCGAAACGAGCCGCCATCGACGGCTCTCCCGGGTCAAAAGACACCTTCGCTGACACCTTCACCGGCGAAACCGCCCGGTCACCGGCGAACAGGCCAACGAGCGAAAGCCCTTATCTCACAACCATTTACGGCCATCTGCGAACTTCCGCGAAACGCCACTGATCAGCTTTACAGACCGCTGCCTTGACCACTTGGCTACCCTGGGATGGAAGGGATCCTTGCCGCCGGTGCCCGTCGTGCCCCAGGTTTTGTAGTCCCGAGATCCCCGAGTTGCGTACTCCGGCGCCCGGCAATAGTAGCCAGGACAACCGGCGGCAACGCGGCCGAGGTGTATCGAGGATCCGCCGGACGTGATCCCCGAAGCGTGCGTCGTGTGGTCAACAGAACCGATGGTCTGCCGAGGCGTCCAGCGCAGCGGGCGCCCGGCGTACCTCAGCTGTGATGTCCACCTTTGGGATCGCCGGGACCGTAGCCACCAGAGTTCGGACCCTTCGGACTACCTGGGTCGCACATGGCATCGACCTGGACCGAGGTCGCGTCGAGTTCCGTCGCCGAAACCTTGACGCCGGCAGCGGTGATCTTCTCGCCGGCGGTCACCTTGGAGAGGCTCTCGACGGTCGACCCGTCCTGCAGGACGGTGCTCGATCCCACAACGACGTCCTCAACCTGGGTGCGACACATGATCGCCACGACGATGACGTCGCCGTGAACGGACTCGACTGTCCCGTCGATTGTCTCGGTGGTTCCCTTCGGCTTGCTCGTCGCGGCCGTGAGCACCACTCGTTTCGTCGGCGCAACGCTCAGGTGGACCGGTGCCGGGCGAACATCGAGGGTGATGCCGATCGCGCCAACGCCGGAGAACAGCGGCGCCGACACCAGCGCTTCCGCTCTCACGTGGCTCGGGGCCGAATGGCCGGATGCGAAGACGACCGGGCCGACAAATGCAGCGCTGATTCCGAGCGCACTCACAAACGCACCGGAAGCGACGATGAGTTTCACAGGTGGTTTTCTCATGGGGCCCACCTTAGGCAGACGCACCAAAAACGTCAAATGGCGGAAATGTGATGACAGCAGGTGCTCAGCGGCGAGTGACCGGGAGCATCGCTCGAAGCTGTGGATCCTTCAGATAGCGGGTCACGACCTCGAGTGCTTCGTCGGGTCCCCCCGCGAGCGAGTCCGCGAACCACCCGCCGTCGTACGGGGCGTTGACGGCCACGAGCAGATCTCGCGCGGGCTGATGGCGTGGCGGCGGGACGTCGGGGACGAGCTTGTACGCGAGGATCACGCGGTTCCCCGCCCTGGCGATGCCGACATCTTCGATGACGTCCCATCGAGTCAGGCTGCTGTAAGGGTACTGGCGCTGGACCAGGCCGTCTCGGGTCAGCTCCAGAGCCGGCCGCAGCACGACGGCCGTCGTCGCCAGCCCGATCAGCGGTGCGGCCATGACGAACCAGCCGATCGTCGCCCCCACGAGCAGGCAGATCACGCCTGCGACCTCGGTGACGGCGAAGAGCGGCAACACCAGCGCCACCGGCCGGCGTGCACGGAACACGATCCTCCCGCGGCGAATCGTCAGCGAGGGGGGGAGCTCCGCGGGACTCGGCAACTCGGCCATCGGATCGATCCTAGCCGTGCCTGCCATCCTTCCCGGATGCTCCTCGACATCGGGTCCGTGTTCGGCGGCATCGGGCTCGCCGTCCTGGCGTTCGTCGTGGTGGTCGCCGTCTGTGTGGTCATCCTCAGGCTGCTGGCGGCAATCCTGCCGTCCTACGAGGATCGCGATGCGCGGGCCGCACTGCCAGCGGGGCCCGAGGCCGACGAGGTGACGGATTCCGTTGATCCGGCGCCGGACCCGGAACCCGCCGGCGAGGCATCCCCGGCGAGGGAGGCAACGGTGCCGGACGCGGCCGCCGACCAGGAAGGCTGAGCGTCGCCACTTGCTTTCGGGCGTACGGGGATCTAACATTCATAAGCGATCCTTTATGAAAGATTCCTTTATGGGTTCTGACTCCCCGTCTCGGCCGCCGCGCCGCGCCCTCCCGGGCAGCATCGCCGTCGGAGCGAGTGACCTCTCGGTGCACTTCGAGGGGCTCGCCAACCCGACCCGGCTGCTGATCGTCGAGCGGCTCGCGACCACCTCCGAGATGAATGTGTCCGAACTCGCGGACTACTGTCAGGTGAGCCAGCCACGCATGAGCTGGCATCTGCGGATCCTCCGCAAGGCGGAGGTGATCCGGACCCGGCGCGAGGGTCGAGAGGTGTTCTGCCGCCTCGATCGCGACGCCATCGCCAGTCACTTCAAGAGCTTCTCCCGGCTGATCTCCTCCGCAGGGGTTCCCGCCGAGGTCACATCAACAACACCGGTACACGAGGGCGCGTCGTGAGCAAGAAAGTCAGAGTCGCGATCATCGGCGTGGGCAACTGCGCCTCGTCGTTCATCCAGGGACTCGAGTACTACAAGAACGCAGATCCGAACGACACGGTCCCCGGGCTCATGCACGTGAACCTCGGCGGATATCACATCTCGGACATCGAGATCTCCGCGGCGTTCGACATCGACAAGGAGAAGGTCGGCAAGGACGTCTCCGAGGCGATATTCAGCGGGCTCAACAACACCGTGAAGTTCAGCGATGTGCCGAAGATGAACATCCCGGTGCAGCGCGGCATGACGCACGACGGGCTCGGCAAGTACCTGTCCGAGGTGATCACCAAAGCGCCCGGATCCACCGTCGACATCGCGCAGGTCCTCAAGGACACCGGCACCGACGTGGTGGTCAACTACCTGCCGGTCGGCAGCGAGGCCGCAACCCGTTGGTACACCGAGCAGATCCTCGAGGCGCCGTGCGCGATGGTGAACTGCATGCCCGTGTTCATCGCCCGCGAGGACTACTGGCAGGCGCGCTTTCGCAAGGCCGGCGTGCCGATCATCGGTGACGACATCAAGTCGCAGGTCGGGGCCACGATCGTCCACCGAGTGCTGACACATCTCTTCCGCGAGCGCGGTGTCGAGCTCGAGCACACGTACCAGTTGAACTTCGGCGGCAACACCGACTTCCTCAACATGCTCGAGCGCGAGCGCCTGATGAGCAAGAAGATCAGCAAGACCAACAGCGTGCAGTCGCAGCTCGCAACGCCGATGGCGAAGGAGGACATCCACATCGGACCGTCCGACTACGTGCCGTGGCTCAACGACCGCAAGTGGGCGTTCATCCGGCTCGAGGGTAAGTCGTTCGGCGATGTGCCGCTCAACGTCGAGTTGAAGCTCGAGGTGCACGATTCGCCGAACAGCGCGGGCATTGTCATCGACGCGGTGCGCTGCTGCAAGCTCGGACTCGATCGCGGCATGAGCGGCACGCTCGAAGGCCCGGCGTCGTACTTCATGAAGTCTCCGCCGAAGCAGGTGTCCGATGACGATGCGCACCGGGCGACCGAGGAGTTCATCGCCGGAGTCGAGACCGGTGGAGGCGGGCGCAACGGTCGCGCCGCCGATATGCTGCCGGAAGCGGCGGAGGCGGAACCCGCCACACCCGCGACGAATTAATCCGCCGACTACTCGGGAGCCGACAGCGTTGATGCAGGCCGGCGACATAGCGGTGAAGGCGCACGCCGACTCGGGCGTTGCGCGGGATCCGATGCTGCCGTACTACGCCTACCGCGGCGCCGAGGCGCTGGTGAACGCGCTGCCCCAACGGGTCTCGTACTGGCTCGGCGATCGTGCCGCGGACGCACTGCTCGCAACCGTCCCGGGGAGGTTCGACGGCCTCCGCGACAACCTCCGTCACGTCATTCCCACCATCAGCGAGCGGTCGATGAAGCACCTGATCCGCCGCAACGTCCGCAACCTCACGCACTGCTGGGTGGACGTGATGGAGATGTCGTCGCGACGGACCAACCTGCCGTCGCGGATCGACATGAAGGACCTGTACCACTTCGAGGATGCAATCGCTCGTGGCAACGGCGTCGTTGTCGCTTCGATGCATTTCGGTTCATGGGAGGTCGGGCTCGCGGGCTGGAACAAGATGGGCGGGAAGATGGCGCTGCTCGCCGAGGTACTGCGTCCGAAGCAGCTCTTCGACCGGGTCGTGGGGGCACGAAGCGCCCAGGGCGTCCACATCATTCCGATCGACACCCAGGCCATGCGCGAGGGTGATCCGCACGTTGCCCGCCGGCTCGGCGCCGCCTCGATGCGCGAGGTCTTCAAGGTGCTCCGGTCCGGCGGCGTCGTTGCGATGGCGCTCGACCGCGATCTCATCGGCAACGGCGAGCCGCTGGAGTTCTTCGGCCAGCCGGCGCCGATCCCCATCGGATCAGTCGAGATCGCCATTCGAGCCGGTGCCGCGATCGTGCCGATCCTGCTCTTCCGAGATCGTTATCGGGTCAAGGCGGTGGTGCATCCCGAGATCCGGTATGCAACAGATGCGCCCAGGGATGCCGAGGTGCGTAAGACTGCGCAGATGCTGCTGCGCATCTTCGAGGAGGCGATCCGCGAGCATCCCGAGCAATGGCACGTCCTCGACCCCATCTGGCCGGCGACTGGGGCGCAATGAAGATCTGCCTCGTCTCCCCGTACGACTTCATGCATCCGGGAGGCGTGACCGAGCATGTCCGGCACCTCTCGGCGAAGCTGCGCGCCCGCGGCCACGACGTCACCGTGCTCGCCCCGTCGAGCCGCGTCGGCGACGACCACGGCATCCCCGGCTATGTGCGCATCGGGCGCAGCGTCCCGGTGCGGACCAACGGCTCCGTCGCTCGCATCGCCCTGTCCTTCCACCTCGTGCGTCGCGTCCGCGCCCTGCTCGACGAGAACCATTTCGACGTCGTGCATTACCACGAGCCGCTCGTGCCGTCGCTGCCGATCACCGTGCTGCGCTTTCACAGCGGCGCGAATGTCGGCACGTTCCATGCCATGGCGCGTCGCAACCTCGGCTACTACTACGGCAGGCCCTTCCTCAAGCGCTACTTCAACCGGCTCCACGTCCACGTCGCGGTGAGTGTTCCGGCGCGCGACTTCATCGCGCGGTATTTCGACGGCGAGTATCGCGTCGTCCCCAACGGTATCGACTGCTCGCGCTTCAAGCCCGATCATCCCAAGCTCGATGAGCTGCGGACACCGGGCAAGGCGACGATCCTCTTTGTCGGCCGGCTCGAGTCGCGCAAGGGGCTCCCGACCTTGCTCGAGGCATACGGCCAGTTGCGCCGGGTTCGCTCCGACGCGCGACTGGTGATCGTCGGCGACGGGCCGATGCGCTGGGGGTACGAGAGTCAGGTTGCGGCGATGGGCATTCCCGACGTTGAGTTCGCCGGCAGGATCTCGTCGGAGCTGCTCCCGCGGTACTACGCCTCCGCCGACATCTTCTGCGCGCCGGCCACGGGCGGTGAGAGCTTCGGGATCGTTTTGCTCGAGGCGATGGCCAGCGGCGTGCCCGTCATCGCGTCTTCGATCCCGGGCTTCAGCAGCGTGATCACGGACGGCGTCGACGGCGTGCTCGTGCCGCCGCGCCATCCCAAGGAATGGGCGGCGGCGCTCGGCGCGCTCCTCGATGACCCGGCACGCGCGAGCGCGATGAGCGAGCGAGGACTTGCCACAGCGCAGCTGTATGACTGGGAGCATGTCGTCGACGAGGTTCTTGATGTGTATCGCGTGGCGCGTGAACGTGCCGGTGCGAGCACGGTGGTTTCCGGTGTTCACGTCCAGGCTCCAGGACTGGGTTAGGTCCGGCGCGCGTCGCGTCGTTCCTGCCCTCCGCGCTCTGCACCTGACGCCGAACATGCTGACGCTGCTCGGCCTGTTCATCTGCGCGGGCTCGGCTGTCCTGATCGCGCTCGGGTTCCTGCTCCCGGGTGGCCTGCTGCTGCTCATCGCGAGCGGCTTCGACATCCTCGACGGCGCGCTCGCGCGTGTCAGCGGCCGCGAGCAACGCTACGGAGCCTTTCTCGATTCCACCGTCGACCGCTATGCGGAGGCGATGACCGCCATCGCGTTGCTCGCGTACTTCATCTTTCACGGCCACCACACCCTCGAGCCGATGCTCGTCGTCTTCGCGCTGACCGGGTCGCTCCTCGTGTCGTATGTGCGGGCGCGAGCGCAATCGCTCGGCTTCAACGGCGACGGCGGGCTGCTGGCCCGCCCTGAGCGTGTCGTGATCACCGTCATCGGTCTCGTGATCGCGCCACTGCTCATCTGGGCGCTCTGGATCCTTGCCGTCCTGACCAACGTCACGGCGGTGCAGCGGATCTGGGTTGTCTGGCAGCAGGCGCGGCACATGGCCGCGGAGAGCCGCACAGCAACGGGCGTGCCCACGGCGTAGACGGTTCACGGGAGCGCGAGATCCAGGCGCGGATCCTCGGCGATCCCATCTCGCCGGATCTCGAAGTGCAGGTGGGGTCCGGTCGCATTGCCGGTTGAACCCACCGTCCCAATGATCTGCCCGGCGGCGACATAGTCCCCGGTGATCACGACCACGGTGTTGAGGTGGCCGTAGAGGCTGCTCAGGCCACCACCGTGATTGATGATCACGTGCAGTCCGTACCCGGTCGCCGACACGATGACCGTCACGACACCGGGGAGAGTCGCCATCACGGGCGTACCGCGGGCTGCCGCGAGGTCGATTCCCGAATGCCAATGCCCGCCGGGGCACGCCAGGTCGATCGGCTCGAACGAGAAGCTCGTACATCCGAAGCCCTGCGATATCCACGAGTGTGTCAGTGGTTTGACGAACGTGACACCCGCGGTGTCACTGACCGCCGCCGCGCTCGCGAGCGCCGTGCCGCCGCCGAGTCCGAGTGCCACGACCGCCGTGACCACCGCGAAAGCGCGAATCACAAGGCCGTCCGATGGCGCACGACGTGCGCCGGCATCAGTGCCTTGTGCATGGAGCGCCGCGCATGGCGCACCGCGGTGTGAGCACCGGTCTCGACGTGGGTCGCCGCGTGCAGCGTTCCCGGAACCTTGAGGACGATCCAGAGTATCGCGAGTGCGAACAGGCTCTCAGCGATACCGCTGCCGCTCCCGAAGCCCACCGCCATCGCAACGCGCAGGATGATCAACTGGACGGCCTGCATGAAGACCGCCACCATGAAGAGTCGCAGCCACGTCGACGCGTACCGCCGCGTGTCCGGAAGCACCGAGCATAGCGCCGCAAGTGGTGCCATCACGACGAGGATGTCGAGCATCGCGGTGCGAACGACGTACGAGAGCACGAGGATCACCACCGCCACGACAACGCCGATTGCGAAGAGCGCGTGGAAGAGGTCCTGCGATCCCTGGATGATCGACACCGTCGCAGCGCTCATCGACCCTGACCAGGGCAGCGTGTCGATGGTCAACGGACCGCCGAGCGATTGAACCACGCCGCCGATCGCGTTGTTGAGGTCGACGGCCATCTGGATGAAGTAGATCGATCCGTGGACCATCACGAGCGCCGCCATCACCCGCGGGATCACGACGTGCAGCGCGTAGCGGGCCTGGCTCGAGCGCTCGAAGATGCTCCGGAGCGAGGCATACAACAGCACGGCGCCGACGAGCACGTCGGCCACCAGTGCCAGCGATCCGTTGAGGCGCGCGATCGCCGGGTTCGCTGTCAGCGGACGGATCCCGGATGCCGTCGGGTCGACGGTGGTGAACAGATAGCGGCTCAGCTCGGAGTCGAGGTCAACGCGAGCCATCGCGATGAAGTGCGAGAGCACGCCGGTCAACAGTTGCAGGATCGTGCCGAGGGGATCGCGGATCCCCTGGATGATCCCCGGAAGCGACTGCATCGGCCGCGCTCAGTGAATCGTCGCTGGGACGCTGGCGATGAGCGCGTGCGTCAGTGTGCCGGCGACCTCGACGCCGATGGTGCCGAACACGATGCGCCCGATCCACTTCTTCGCCTGGGCGACGCTGGATGGGTCGACCGCGACGATCTTGTACATGAAGGCGATGAGAAATGCGAGCGCACCGACGCTGGCGAGCAGCCCCTGCGCGATGAGGATCCAGTTGTCGATGAGCGCCTTGAGTTGATCCATGTTGGGCGACCTCCGATACGTGTCAATCGATGGTCGGTCGCCCCTCCGGCCGTCCCGGGTGAGCACCCGGACAGTCAGCAGACTATACGGATTTGTGTATATCTGTCAAGTGACGACGGCTCGATCGGGTGGCTCCAGGACCGGCGGGCAGCCGTCGCTCAACGGCGACAGCTCGCTCTTTTCCTGATCCCCGCCCAGCCTCCCTACTCGCTGGAACTTGTACTAATCTCGCATTGACGAGCAAACACTGACGAGGAGAAGGCCGTGGCCAGTGAGAAGAGCCGGGGAGCCCCGAAGCGCAACGCGAAGAAGCCGAAGGCGGCGGCAATCGCCAAGGCGGCGAAGAAGGCTGCCGCTCAGACCGCAGCGCAGTCGCCAGCCGAGCGCTGACCTCCTCCGAGGTGACTCGCCCGCGCTAGCTGAGTTCGGCGGCCATCGAGCGCTTGCGGAGCTTGTTGCGCTCGTCCGCGTTGAGCACGCGTTTGCGCATGCGGATGCCGACCGGCGTGACCTCCACCAACTCGTCGTCGATGATGAAGTCCAGGCACTCCTCGAGCGACATCTTCCGCGGCGGCACAAGGCGGATGGTCATGTCTTCGGTGGATGACCGGATGTTGGTCTTCTGCTTCTGCTTGGTGACGTTGAGGTGGATGTCCCCCGGTCGGCGGTTGAGCCCGACGATCATTCCCTCATAGACGGGGGTCCCCGGCGCGATCAGCGGCTGACCTCGCTCCTGCAGCGTCACGAGCCCATATGCGACGGCCGTTCCCGGTTGACTCGCGGTCAGGACGCCGCCGCGCGTTGTCGTCGGCAGAGCCCAGGTGTGCTCCCAGCCGAGCAGTCGCGTTGCCATCACCCCGGTGCCGCGCGTGAGCGTGAGGATCTGGCTGCGCAAGCCGATCAGCGCGCGCGTCGGCGCGTGGTACGTGAGGCGGACACCGCCGCCGGCGTCGGTGCGCATCGCGGTCATCTTCGCGCCGCGCGTTCCGAGCGCATCGGTGATCGCTCCGACGACATCCGCTGAGCAGTCGATGACGCAGTCCTCGACAGGTTCCACGCGCTCGCCGTCGACCTCCTTGGTGATGACCGCGGGTCGCGAAACCTCGAACTCGTAGCCTTCGCGGCGCATCGTCTCGATGAGGATCGCGAGGTGCAATTCCCCGCGACCGCTCACATCGAAGATGTCGGCGGTCGGCCCGTCCTCCACCCGCAATGCCACATTGGTGAGCAACTCGCGTTCGAGCCGCGCCCGCAACTGTCGCGAGGTGCTGCTGACCGTCGCCTCGCGGCCGGCCAGCGGTGACTGATTGACGCAGAACTGCATCCGCAGCGTCGGCTCGCCGATTTCCAGCCGTGGCAATGCCTCGGGCTGCTCGGCGTCGGCAATCGTGTCGCCGATTGCGACGGCCGCGATCCCCGACAGATACACGATCTCGCCCGCGGACGCGGACTCCACTGAGAGGCGCTGCAGTGCCTCGACGGTGAGCACCGTCGCGATCCGCTCGACCTTCCCGGCACCCGTTGCGGTGCAGCAGACGACGCTCTGGCCCGGATGCACGGAGCCTCGCTGAATCTTGCCCAACGCGAGCCGGCCGCTCCAGTTGTCGTGATCGAGGTTGCTGACCAGCATCTGCAACGGGCCGTCGTCCGCGCGCGGCGGCGGCACGTGCTCGATGATCGCGTCGAGCAAGGGCTCGAGCGTCACGCCCGCGTGGGTCAGGTCCGACGTTGCCGTGCCCTCACGTGCATTGGTGTACAGGACCGGCGCGTCCAACTGCCAGGACTCCTTGGCCAGCTCGAGGAGCAGGTCGTGGGTGGCTTCGACAGTCTCGGCCGGCTGGGCATTGGTGCGGTCGATCTTGTTGACGACGATGATCGGCTGCAGGCCGAGCGCCATCGCCTGGCGGAGCACGACCCGCGTCTGGGGCATTGGACCTTCGGCGGCGTCGACCAGCAACAGGCAGCCGTCGGCCATCCCCAGGACCCGCTCGACCTCACCGCCGAAGTCGGCGTGACCGGGCGTGTCGATGATGTTGAGCTTGACGCCGTTGTATCGGACCGAGGTGGTCTTGGCGAGGATCGTGATCCCCTTCTCGCGCTCGAGATCGTTCGAATCCATGATCAGCTCGCCGACCTGCTCGTGGGCCGCGAAGACGCGCGATTGCTTCAGCAGCGCGTCCACGAGGGTGGTCTTGCCGTGGTCGACGTGCGCGATGATCGCGACGTTGCGGAGGTCTGAGCGGCGCTGTTCGCCCGGGACGAGAGGAGGTGGCACCTCCCGATTCTGACCGCCTTGGGTTCATCGTCCGCCCGTGACCCAGCGCAGGAACTGCTGAATGCGGGTCGCCAGCGCCGTTTCGAGATCCTGAATCAGCGAATACTGACCGGTCGCCGTCGCGGCGGTATTGGTGTTCAACTGCTTGAACAGACCAGACAGTGGGGTGGTCAGGCCTCCGAGCGGGTTCGTGTCCACCTCGGGTGCGGCGCTGGCCACGGGCAGCGCCGGACCGGCTCCGGGCGTCGCTGTCGCCGTTGCCGGCGGAGCCCAGCTGATATAGCGACCAGGGGACGGAGCCTGCGCGCCGGCATGGACGGCGAAAGCCACCACCCCGACGGCCGCAGCCGCACCGATCAACACGCGAACGCGGTGAGCGCCGAGCATGGGGTACCTCCAAAGTTCGAGCTTTGACGGTCGCCCCTCCGGCCGTGCCGGCGGATCCCGGCTCGACAAAGTATACGGATCTGTGTATATCGCGGTCCCCGTGGTGTCGGTCCTCGCGACCGGTTCCGCAGCACACGCAGACGCCTATATTCATCCCGTGAATGTGGCGAGGACACGCATGCTCTACGCCTTTGCCGCCATCGTTGGGATCCTCCTCGGCCTTGCAACGGCACAGGTCAGCGATTCGTGCGGCAGTTCGTGCACCAGGCCCCATTTCCCCTTCTGGCAAAGCGGCCTGATCGGGCTCGCGTGTGGGGTCGCAGTCCTCGTGGCGTGCGCGCTGCTCGACGAGGAATTCGTCCCGGTCACCCGCCAATGGCTCCGCGCGCTGAGGCGCCGCCGGTCCGGGGACGGGCGCAAGCGGCAGGCGAGCTGAGGGTGCTCAGCGGTCCCGCCGCATAAACTCCGCAGCGATGAGACGGCTCGCTCGCAGGCTCGCGTTGTTCCAGATGGCCGCACTCGTGCTCCTCGGCGTGGGCCTGGCATCATGCGGCTATCCGACCGCCCCGGAGTGCGGGATGCCGGACCCCGCTCACACCGCGGCGATCTCGGCCGACCCGGCGGTTGCCTGCTTCCTGACTGCCGCAAAGCACTGCAAGGAGATGGAGCTGGACGTCCTCGGCGACGGCTACGAGAACTCGGTCGACGAGCACTTCATCATCACGCCCAGCGACCACTGCAGGATCGACGACTACGTCGTCTACGACTACAACAGCGTCCAGACCACAGCGCTCGACTGGCAGTGCACGAGCTTCGCCCAGTTACCCGACTGGGGACTGGTGTTGACCGGCTGTACGCCGGCGGTCGGTTGCTACTCCGAGCTGGGCGCTCCGGTGATCGATCCTCCGGCGGTCGCGCCGTCGCTGCCACCCGAGGCCACACCCACCCCCGTCCCGTCATCCATCGCCACGCCGGCGCCGGATGGATCGCCCGCGATCAACGGCCGTCCACACTGCTAAAAGAGCGAAGGTGAGACGATTCAAGAGTGGCTGACCCTGTTTCGCTGACCCTCCCGGCAATGGGTGAGTCCGTTTCGGAGGGAATCGTCTCCCGCTGGCTCAAGGCCGTCGGCGACAGCGTTGACGAGGGCGAGCCGCTCGTCGAGGTCACCACCGACAAGGTCGACGTCGAGGTTCCCGCGCCCGCGAGCGGGCGATTGACCGAGATCGTGGCCGCCGAGGGCGAGACGGTCGCGGTCGGCGCAACCCTCGCTGTCATCGCGCCAGGCCCGCCTGCCGCGCCCGAGGCCACGCCGAAAGCCGAAGAGCCGGCCGCGGCAGCTCCGCTGCCTCCTCCAGAGCCCCCCGCGGCGGACGCTGCACCCGCTCCCGAAGAGTCAGGCTCGGAGAACGCGCCGCGAGCGCCAACGCCGCTCGGTGACGTCGCGCCCTCTGTGCCAACTCGAGAACCCGTGGCACCGGAAGCGCCTCCGGCCCAGCAACCGAACGCCATGTCTGACGGCTCGGATGTCGAGGCGGCACCACTCGCCCGCCGCGCGGCCGCCAGGAACGGCGTCGATTTGCACGCGGTGCACGGATCCGGCCCGGGTGGCATCGTCACCAAGGGCGACGTGCTGGCGGTGAAGACCGGTGGTGGACCACGACACGACCAGACGGTTCGCGTCACCGACGGCGAGCACGCCGATCCAATCAAGGGCTCGGCCGCGGCGCTCGTCGACTACATGGAGCGCAGCCGGGACATCCCGACGGCAACATCGTTCCGCACCATCGGCGTCGACGTCCTCGACAGCCGCCGGCGCCAGTTGAACCAGGCGCTCGCCGCGGGCGGCAACGGGGGCAAAGTGTCCTTCACCCATCTGATCGGCTACGCGATCGCCCGTGCCGCGGGTGCAAGCCCCTCCATGACCGCGCACTTCGCACGCACTGATGACGGCAAGCCGGCTCGGGTCGCAGGGCTTGCACACCTCGGGCTCGCGGTGGACAGCGTTCGAAAGGACGGGACGCGCTCACTGGTCGTCCCGGTGATCCGCGACGCCGCGGAGCTGCCGTTCAAGGAGTTCCGCGACGAGTATGAGCGGCTCATCGAACGCGCTCGCACCAACACGCTCACCGCGGATGAGCTCCAGGGCGCGACGCTCACGCTGACCAATCCCGGCGGCATCGGCACCATCGCCTCTGTTCCCCGACTCATGCCCGGCCAGGGAACCATCGTCGCAGTGGGTGCGATCGGCTATCCCGCCGAATGGCGAGGGGTACCCGAGACGAGCATCCGCGACCTCGGCGTCGGCAAGGTCATGACCATGACCAGCACCTATGACCACCGGGTGATTCAGGGCGCGGAGTCAGGCGAGTTCCTTGGTCGCATCGAATCCCTGCTCGCCGGCGCCGGTGGATTCTACGAACAGGTTTTTGCCAGTCTTGGCGTGATCATGCCGGCGCTCGACGTGGCGACGGTGGGCGCGGTGGTGCAGTCACCGGCAGCGTTTGCGGCCGCGCCGGCCGCGGAGGGTGCACCCGACCGCGTGCTGCTCGGTGCGATGCAGGCGGCGACATCACTCGTCAAAGCGCACCGCACCCACGGTCACCTCGGCGCCCACCTGGATCCCCTCGGCTCGCCGCCGATCGGCGATCCGGCCATGGACCCCTCGACCTACGGTCTGACCGAGGAGGTGATGGAGCAGATCCCCGCCGACCTCCTCCGCGTCTACGTCCCCGGTCGCAACCTCGCCGAAGTGCTCCCGAATCTGCGCGCAACGTACTGCAGCACCATCGCCTTCGAGATCGAGCACATCTCGAGCCACGAGCAACGCGTGTGGCTGCGTGAGCACATCGAGTCCGGCAAGTACCGGCCCACGCTGACCGTCGAGGACCGGCTCCGCCTCCTCGAACGGCTCACCAGGGTGGACGCGATGGAGCGGTACCAGCGCGCGGCGTTCCTCGGACAGAAGACGTTCTCTCTTGAAGGCCTCGATGCGCTCGTGCCGATGCTCGAGACGCTGATGAGCCGGGTCGCCGACGATGGCATCGGCGAGGTCGTCATGGGGATGTCCCACCGCGGCCGGCTCGCTGTGGTCGCGCATGTCGCCAACCACTCGTACAAGTCGATTCTCAACGCGTTCGAACTCGCGTCCGCACGCAGGGCGATCGGCGGCTTCGGATCGACCGGCGACGTGAAATATCACATCGGCGCAACCGGCACATACCACACCGAGTCCGGCAAGGTGATTCTCGTTCGGCTGCTGCCGAATCCGAGCCACCTGGAGGCGATCGATCCCGTGGTGGAAGGGTGGTGTCGCGCCGCGCAGACGCAGCGGCGCGCGACGACCCTGCACCTCGACCCGATGGCGGCACTCCCCGTGCTGATCCACGGCGACGCGGCCTTTGCGGGACAGGGCGTTGTGCAGGAGGTCCTCAACTTTCAGTCGCTCCCGGGATACACCACGGGCGGCACCGTGCACTTCATCGCCGACAACCAGGTCGGCTTCACCACCGACCCGCAGGAGGGGAGGTCGACACGGTACGCGTCAGACCTCGCCAAGGGGTTCGACATTCCCATCGTGCATGTCAACGCGGACGACGTCGAAGCGTGCCTGGCCGCGATCACCTTCGCATACGACTACCGGCGCGCATACCGTCGCGACGTGATGGTGCACCTGATCGGCTACCGACGCTTCGGCCACAACGAGGCGGACGAGCCCGCATACACACAGCCGCTCATGTACTTGAAGATCCGCCAGCACCCCACCGTGCGCGAGCTGTTTGCGGCACAGCTCGTGGCGGATGGTCTGATCCGGCCGGACGAGGTCGAGGCGCAGGCCAAGGCCATGTACGGGCGCATCGCCGATGCGCACAAGCAGGTCAAGGAGAATCTCGCCGCCGAGCTCGATGACCTCACCCACGAGCAGGTCGTCGAAGAGCCGGACGACGCGACCATGCGAACGGCCGTGTCGGGCCGCCATCTCGCCGAGCTCAACAACCAGCTGCTCACGTTCCCCAAGCACTTCACCCCGAACACCAAGCTGCTCCGCCAGATGGAGCGGCGCAAGTCGGCGATCCTCGAGGGCGCCATCGACTGGGGCACTGCGGAGGCGCTCGCGTTCGCGTCGCTCATCACGCAGGGGCATCCGATCCGGCTCACCGGACAGGACACCGTCCGCGGCACCTTCAGCCACCGTCACCTCGCGTTCCACGACGAGCGCAACGGCGAGGTGTTCATCCCGATGCAGCACCTCACCGACGCGCAGGCGACGTTCGAAGTGCTCAACAGCCCCTTGAGCGAGGTCGGTTGCCTTGGCTTCGAGTACGGCTACAGCGCCGCGGACCCGGAGACGCTGGTCATCTGGGAAGCGCAGTACGGCGACTTCTTCAACAACGCCGAGATGGTCGTCGACCAGTTCGTCTCATCGGCCCGGGCCAAATGGGGCCAGCATTCGCGGTTGACCATGCTCCTCCCACATGGCTATGAGGGGAGCGGCCCGGAGCACTCGAGCGCGCGGATCGAGCGCTTCCTGCAACTCTGCGCCAACGACAACATGCGCCTGGCCAACTGCACGACGCCCGCGCAGTACTTCCATCTGCTGCGCAGTCAGGGACTGCTCAACGACCCGCGGCCACTGATTGTGTTCACGCCGAAAAGCCTGCTCCGCCTCAAGGAATCGACCTCCAGGCTCGCCGACCTCAGCACCGGAAAGTTCCAGCCGGTCATCGATGATCCCACCGGTCCGGAGCGCCGCGATGAGGTGCGTTCGCTGCTCCTCTGTTCCGGCCGGATCTATTACGAGTTGAGCCTGTCGCCGCAACGCGCTGAAACCGCCGACGTCGCCATCGCGCGCATCGAGCAGTTGTATCCGCTCCCCATCGACGCGATGCTCGCGCTGGTGGACTCGTATCCGAATCTCGAGCGTCTGTACTGGGTGCAGGAAGAGCCGCAGAACATGGGTGCGTGGGGGAGTCTCGAGCGCGCGCTCGGCGTGGCGCGACCGTCCCACATTCAGTGGGGATATATCGGCAGGTCGCGTCGTGCCAGTCCTTCGGAGGGGTACGCGGGCTCGCATCAGCTCGAAGAGGAGCGCATCGTCTCCGAGGCCTTTGCCACGTCACGCCGCGGCCGCAACGGCGCCGTCGCGGCCGTCTCTGTCACGACGCCCGCGACGGCATGAGTCAGCGCGTCGTGGTGCTCGGCGGTGGGCCCGCCGGCGATGTCGCCGCTCTGCGCGCCTCGCAATTGGGCGCTGATGTCACCCTGATCGAGCGCGCGGAGCTGGGCGGAACCTGCCTCAACTGGGGCTGCATTCCCACCAAATCCCTGCTCGCGGGAGCTGATCTGCTGCGCAAGATCCGCGATGCGGCGTCGTTCGGCATTCGCGTCGCCGAGCCCGAGGTCGACTTCCCGAGAATGATGGAGCGCAAGGAGGAGATCGTCCTCACCATGCGCAAGGGCGTTGAGGCGGCGTGCAAGCGTCGCGGCGTGCGTGTCGTCCGCGCGCAGGGCGTGGTGGACGGCGACGCGGTCGTCACCGGTGATGACCGCCACGAGTTCGACCACCTTGTCGTGTGTGTCGGCACGGAGCCGTCGGGGCTGCCGGGCATCGACATGGAGCACCCACGCGTGGTGACGTCCAACGGCATCCTCCGGCTGGAGCGCATCCCCGAGCACATGCTCGTGATCGGCGGCGGCGTTGTCGGATGCGAGTTCGCCAGCCTGTTCGCGGCGCTGGGATCGCGCATCACCGTCGTCGAGGTGCTCCCGCAGGTCCTCGCCGGCGTCGACGCTCGCGTCGTCCAGCAGTGGCGCCGCATCGTCGAGAAGCAGGGCATCACCTTTCTCACAGGGCGCCGCGTCGAATCAGTCGACTACGCGACGGACTCGCTCAAGGCACATCTCGACGACGGTACTGCCGTCGAAGCGGATCTCCTGCTCGTGTCAGTCGGCCGTCGCGCCCAGACCCGTGGCATCGGTCTCGAGGATGCGGGCGTCGCCGTCAACGATCGCGACCACATCGAGGTCGACGAGTACCTACGCACGGCGAACCCGAAGATCTGGGCCGCGGGCGACTGCATCGGTGGTCTGCAACTGGCGCACCTCGGCAGCGCAGAAGGCGGCCGCGCCGTCGAGAACGCGCTGGGTCACGAGGTCATGCCCATGGACCGGACGGTGGTGCCCTCGTGCATCTACACGCACCCGGAAATTGCCATGGTTGGCATCAACCCAGAGGCCGCGAAAGCCGCCGGCATCGAGCTGAAGCTCGGCCAGGCCCGCTATCTCGGCAACGGCAAAGCACTCGGCGAAGGCGAACCAGACGGCCTCAACCAGCTGTACGCAGACGCGACGACCGATCGGCTGGTGGGCGCAACCGTGATGGGCGCCCACGCGGTCGAGATCATCCACGAGGTGGGGGTCGCAATCAGCGACGGTCTCACGATGGACGATCTCGGCGCGATCATCCACGCACACCCTACGGTGAGCGAACTGATGATGGACGCAGCAGAGCAGGGAGAAGGGGTCGCTCCGTATCTGAGCTAGGCTTGCGCTGCTCCGCGGAGGGCGGATCGGGGATCAACCCGCGCCACTGCTCAGCCTGTCAGCGCCCTCGTTCGCGCAGGCAAATTGTCGCACTCGCTCGGGAGCTGCCAAATTTCGCGGTGTCACGGGTTGATCCCCCGCTCCACCCTCCCAGGTCCACTCAGCTCAGGAGGTCGCTTTTGCGCAGACGATCGTTGCGGCGCATTGGTTTGCATAACCGTGGATGACGTGTTGCCGTTGACTCACGGCAGCCATGAAACTCATCACCATCCTCGGCACGCTGGTCGCCGTTGTTGGCCTCGCAGCCTGTGGCTCGACGGTCGCACCGACCGTCTCTCCATCTCTCGCAGTGACCGTCGCCCCGACACCCACCGCAACGCCCTCGCCGTCGGAAAGCCCGTCGTCGAGCGCAAGCGCCTCGCCCAGTCCGACCGAGGGTCCCTGTGGTGATGGCCCTTGCCAGACCGGGGTGGGCTGGGACACCATCTGCGCCGTCCCTGGCACGGCTCAGGGTGGAAGCCTGATCATCACGTGGACGGCAGGGTACGGGCAGGACGCGCCGGTTGTCCCCGACACCGTTACGGTTGACGGCAATATCCTGAATGTGACAGGCAACCCGTTCACCAGCGGGCCGTACGCTGCCGGTGATCACTCGTTCAGTTATCCGGGCGGCAAGGGCCCTTCCGCTGACGGCTCATTCCCCTTCGTCATCAGCGCTTGCACCATGCCTTCGAAGATCACCGTGTCAACCACCTGCTCCGCGACAACCGGACCCACTGGCGACGTCACGTTCTCTGGAGTGACTGTCGGAGATGAACTGGACGTGCTGAATTCAACGTATCCGGTCACCATTACGTCCAACCCGTTCACCGTGAACGAAGTCGGCGTCAGCGACAACGACTCGTATGTCGAGCGTAGCGGGACCACGACCGTCGCAAGCGGCACCTTCAGTGTCGAAGCTTGCGCAGGGTCGTAAACCCGCGCCCTCGATGCCCCGGGACAAGGCAACGCCGCCACTCCACGCTGTTTTAGCGAGCGCGACAGTCCGGAGCTGAGCGTGATCTGGGAGTGGGAGGGGTCACCTGTGTCACAGCGAATTTGGCAGCGCCGGAGAGAGCGCGACAATTCGCTAGCGCGAACGAGGGCGCTGACAAGCTGAGCACTGGCGCAGGTGACCCCTCCCGCTCCGCGGCGCAGCACGTTCCAGCGCAGGTCCCCGTCCCGCTCCGCACGGAGTGTCAGTTCAGGACGTCGCGGTCTTACGCAGACGCTCGTCGCGGCGCCGACGGTTGCGCATCCGCAGTGCGACGACGAGAACTCGTCCCTCGAACCACGTCGCCCAGGCCGTCGCAAGCGCTACGGCGAGGAGGATCGCACCGAGCCATCGTGGACCGAGCACGACGATGGTGAGGCCGGAGACCAGAAGCACCGCGGTGGCCGCCAGGAACGTGGCCGCCAGCAGCGCGCGCCAGGTCAGGAGGATCGACCTCCTGACGGCCATGATCGCTGCCTGCGCGTCGATACGAGCTTTGGGAGTGGCGCCCGGAACCGCCTGGCCGCCGGCCTGCGCCGTTCTGCGGCGGGTTGCCATCCGCCAGAAAAAGAGGCTCGCCGCAAGCCTGGCGAGGAGCCTGATCGCGATGGCCCACGGCATGTAGCCATGCTACAGTCGCCGGGCGTTTCAACCGTGGGAGCACCGAGATGATTCGTGCATATGTGCTCGTGACAGCGAGCGCCGGCAGGGCACAACACGTGGCTGACGCCTTGAGAGGCAGTGACGGCATCGTCCTGGTCGATGCGATCACGGGCGAGTACGACGTCATCGCTCAGGTCGAGGCTGCCGACATTGCGGGTATCGGACGTCTGATCCTTGACCGGATCCAGTCCGCGGACGGCGTGGTCAAGACGATCACGTGCCTCGCGGTCTGATCCTGACCTCGCGACACCCGTCAGGAGCGCTCGGCTGGGTGGACTAGCCGGTCTCTACGGGACGGCGCTGGCGCGCCTTCGGGGCAGTGCGCACCTGCGTCGATCGCTGCTGGTGTGGACGCTCCTCGGGCTCGTCCTCGGCGAAGCGCTCACAGTGGATGTGGCGCTGGTGCACGGGCATGGCACGCTCACCCTCGCGGTCATCGCCACCGCGGTCTGGTGGGTTGCGGTCACGGTCGGCGTGATTGGCGGGGCGGCCTTGCTTCGAACCCCCGACGGGACGCCGGTCGAGCGCTACGGCATCCCCAATGGGCTCACCGCGCTCCGGGGTTACGCGTGCGTCCCGGTCCTCTTCATCGGAACCCTGACGCTGCCGGGGCGCCTCGGGCTCGCTCTCTGGGGCGGGATCGGTGGCTCGGTGGGGCTCCTCGACGCCGTCGACGGATTCATCGCCCGCACATATGGTCCCGTCACGGTCCTGGGCAAGGCGATGGACCCGTTCGGGGATGCCCTGTACTTCGTGGTCGGGGCGATCGGCTCATGCGCGCTCGGGATCGTCCCGCTCTGGCTGGCGGTGCTGATCGTCGCCCGGTACGCCGGGCCGGTGGTGCTGACGCCGATCGTTCTGCTCACCGGCCGGCGCCCGGAGTTGGTCTACACGGTGTGGGGACGGCGAAACACGCTGCTCACCGGCATCGTCCTCTTCGCGCTGTACTGGGTCCGCCTGTTCTCCGGTCCGGTGGAGGTCATCGCGCTGATCATTGCGCTCCCGACACTCGTGCCCACGGCGTTGCTCCACTTCGTGGCCCTCTTCCGCCGGGTCGCGGAGTCGCCGCGGGCACGGTGACGCGCTGGATCAGCCGGCAGCCGAGCGGCTGAGCACTTCCCGGACGTGGCTGAGCCACCCCATCGCGGTGAGGCCGTGCGCCTCGGGCACGTAGTTGCAATCGAATCCGTCGGCGAGGATCCGCGTCAGGCCGGCGTCGTCGAAGCCCTCATCGACGAGACGGCCGATGTCCTCCGATGCTTCGACGACCGTATCCGGCGAGGCGTCGTCGGCAAAGGCGTGCAGCGCGGCATCCGGGGTGGCGTGATCCTGCGGCCAGTCCTGGTGGTAGTAGCCGGCGAGCAGCTGTGCCAGCGCTGGATAGTCGGTCGCGGCGTTGTCGATCGCGGTGTCAATGTCGATGGTGCCATTCATTGTCAGCGCTCCTGGTGTCTCTTGTCCCGACGTGGGGAACGGGTGGGATATGCGGTCACGAGGGTGAATCCGCCGGGCAGTTCGTCATTGCGACGCAGAACGAGTCGAACCGCGGTCACCTGCGTGGGAACCACAACGCCTCGGCTGACCTCCGCGAAGGTGAGCATGTGGCCGATCACCTCGCCCATGTCCTCGACAAAGGTGAAGGGCGCTCGCTTGTCCCTGCCGCCGAGCCACGCGGCGATGTCAGCGCTGCGCCGCGTGACTGCGATATCAACGCACCGCTGTGCGGTTGCGCGGCTCACGAAGCGTCCCGCTGCTGCGACACCCTCGCGGAGGATGCGACGCATCTCGTCGCCAGGCCGGGTATCGACGTGCCGGCGCAGGGTGTGCCCGCCCCGGCTCTCGTAGACGCTGAGGTCCTCGACCGGTATCCGGCGAGGGCGTGGCCCCAGATCCGGCCGGTCAATGCCATCGAGCATGCGTGTGTCCTCCCGCGCCTTTCTCTGAGCGGCAGATGATTGCCGCGTTGAGCCGCAGTCTCTCCGGCCCTGGCGGACACCACGCAGACGTTTGACCGGACCGGGCACGAACGCATAATCACCGACGCAGTGCTCGCCATCCTCAAGCCGACGCCTGCGCCCGGGTTCGTGATCGGGGAAGTCCCGATGCCGGTTCCCGCGGCCGGTCAGGTGCTCCTCCGCGTCGCCGCGACATCCGTGTGCGGCACTGACGTGCATCTCTACGACTGGAACCCGTGGGCGGCGGCGCGCGTCCGTCCGCCCCGCGTGGTCGGTCACGAGGTGTGCGGCGAGGTCGTGGCCTGGGGTGAGGGCGTCGTCGGTCCGCCGATCGGGACCCGTGTGGCGGTGGAGTCGCACATCGTGTGCGGCCACTGCGACGAATGCCGCCGTGGCGACTTCCACGTGTGCGAGAACACCCGCATCCTCGGCGTCGACGTCGACGGTGCCTTCGCGACCCACCTGGCCGTCCCCGTGGCGAACGTGTGGCCCGTCGGCGATGCCGTGGCCCCCGATATCGCCGCCGCCATGGAACCCTTCGGCAATGCGGTCCACGCCTGCTCGTACGGGGACCTCGAAGGACGCACCGTGGTGGTCTTCGGGTGCGGTCCGATCGGCTGTGCGGCGATCGCGGTCGCAAGGATTCGGGGCGCGTCGCGCGTCATCGGGGTGGATCGCAATGCCTACCGGCTCGGCCTGGCCGAGCGCATGGGGGCGAGCGCGATCGTCCAGGCGTCCGACGAAGCGGTCGATGACGCCGTTCGCCGGGTGGCGGTTGATGCCATCGACTGCGTCCTCGAGATGAGCGGATCGCCTGTCGCGGTCGCTTCAGCGACCCGTCTCGTCCGGCCCGGCGGTTGGATCAGCCTCCTCGGCATCGGCGACGGGCCGGACGTCGTCGATCTCTCCAGCGATGTGGTGATGAAGGGTTTGAGCCTCTATGGCATCGCCGGCCGGCGCATCCCGGAGACGTGGGAGCAGGTGACCGCCTACGTGCGGGACGGCGTCATCGACGTCGGCGCCCTGATCACGCACCGGTTCGCATTGCGCGAGATCGACGGCGCGATCGAGTTGATGAAGTCCGGTCAGTGCGGCAAGGTGACGCTGGCGCCCGAGTAGCGACGGGCGGGGTATCGTTGATCGATGGCGATGAGCACCGGCACGTCGAAAGCCGTCCAGGCACTTGACGCGTCGCTGAACGAGGATCTCGAGGCGCTGCGGCGGGATGGATTGTTCCGTCCACTTCGTGTGCTCGAATCGGCGCAGGGGCCGGAGGTCGACATCGCCGGCAAGGCGGTGATCAGCCTCTCCAGCAACAACTATCTCGGTCTGAACACGCACCCGCGACTCGTCGAGGCTGCGTCACGAGCGGCACTGGAATGGGGTGCAGGGACTGGCGCGGTGCGGACCATCGCCGGCACGCAGACGCTGCACGAGGAGTTGGAGCGCCGCCTCGCGACATTCAAGCGCACCGAGGCGTCACTCACCTTCCAGAGCGGGTACGCGGTGAATGTCGGCGTCATCGGCTCGATGCTCGACCAGGGTGATTGCGTCGTCAGCGACAAGCTGAACCACGCCAGCATCATCGACGGTATCCGGTTGACGAAGGCCGATCGGATTCTCTACGAGCACGCCGATCCAGAGGATGCCGAGCGGGCGCTCAGCGAGGCGCGGGCAAAGGGATATCGCCGCGTTCTCCTGGTCACCGACGGCGTCTTCAGCATGGACGGCGACATCGCGCCGCTTCCCGACCTCGTGGAACGTGCTGAACAGTACGGGGCGGCCGTGATGGTGGACGACGCGCACGCCACGGGTGTGCTCGGCGATCACGGGCGCGGGACCACCGATCACTTCGGCTTGCACGGAAGGGTTGCGCTGAACATCGGGACCTTGAGCAAGGCGATCGGCGTGGCCGGAGGCTACGTTGCCTCGACACAGGTGGTGCGCGATCACCTCATCCACAAGTCGCGGCCGTTCCTCTTCTCGTCCTCGCATCCCCCGGCAGTCGTGGCCGCCTGCATCGCCGCGGTCGATGTGCTCGAACAGGAGCCCCAGCTGATCGAACAGCTCTGGAGCAACACGCGCCACTTCAAAAGCGGGCTCCGCGAGCTTGGCTTTGACATCGGCCAGAGCGAGACGCCGATCACACCGGTGATGTGTGGTGAGGCGCCGGTCGCGATGGAGCTCTCCGACCTGCTCCTCGAGCGGGGCATCTTCGCCCAGGGCATCGGTTTCCCCACGGTCGCCCGCGGCAGGGCGCGCGTGCGGACAATCGTCTGCGCGACCCACACACACGCTCAGCTCGATCGCGCGCTCCTCGCATTCGAGGAGGTGGGCACCCGTCTTGGGCTGATCGGTGGCCGCCGGAAGGCGTAACGGGATGGCACCACCACGCTTCTGCGGGTTGCGTCCTTCACGGCGAAGGCAGCGGTAGCCATGGCGCATCGCACCGCTGTCGAGCTCGAGGAGGAGCGGCTGGAGATCCTGGCCGCGCAGCGTAACCGCGCGGCCTTCGCGTCGCTGTATGAGCGCTACGTCGACCAGATCCACGCCTACGCCTACACACTCACCCACGACATGGAGCAGGCCGACGACGTGACCGCAGCAACCTTTGCCAAGGCGATCGAGGAGCTTCCGCGCTTCGAATGGCGGGGCGTTCCGTATTCGGCGTGGTTGTATCGCGTCGCCGGCAACCTGGTTGCTCGCGAGCGTCGCCGTCCCGGCTGGATTGAGCTCGAACCGCGGATGCTGCCGGATTCGGGCGCGGATCCAGCGCTGCACGCCGAGGAGAACGACCGCGCTGAAACGGTGCGCGCGGCGGTGGCGGGGCTCCCGCACGACCAGCGCCAGGCGATCCTCCTGCGTTTCGGCGGCGAGCTTCGCAATCGGGAGATCGCCGAGATCATGGGCAGGAGCGAAGGCGCCGTGAAGCTGCTCACCTTCCGCGCGCTGACGGCGCTCCGGCGCCACCTCGGAGCGCCGATGCCGGCCGAGCGGCTCTCGAGGTCGGGCTCATGAACAGCGAGGATCGGCTCGACGCGGCGCTTGGAGGCGACATCGTTGCGTTCGCCGCATCGCCGGAGGTCTCGGGGCTCGTGGACACCGGCGATGAGATCGGCGGTGCGTTCGCTGCGTGGACGGTCGATCCCGAAAGGCGAGCGCAGATCTACGCCGCGGCGCTCGCCATCGCAGATGCGTCCGGGTTCGGCGTGCGGGTCCGCACCCTTGGTCTTGACCGCCGGGTCCAGGCCATCGCCGGCGGGGCCGTGGTCACGCTGGCAGCGGCGGCCGCGGTCGGGGTCGCGATCGCCCGAGGTCGGCGGCACGACCCAGCCGCTCTCGGCGCCTGAGGGCGGCGATGGATCCGGATCCACAACTCCCCGACGCCGAGCGGGAGCGCATCCGCCAGCGCGATCGCAAACGCGAGCAGCGAATGGTCGTCGACAACGCGGGCATCAAGCGCGTGCTGCCGGCGGTCGCGGAGAAAAAGCGGAAGGCGGCTGCGCCCCCGGCTCAGGACTCGGTGAGTTGACCGCTCAGCACTTCGGTGTTGGACGGGACGGCACTCCCGCCGGCTGGTTCCACCGTCGCGGCGATGCTCTTGTAGGCGGCCATGTTCCCATGCATGACAGCCGTCCATGGTCCGCCGTTCGGCCCCTGGCTGAGAAACGCCACGCCCTTCGGTGAGCCCTGCAGCGGGATCAGCCAGACCTCGTAGACCTCGGTGGTCGGCAGGGGATCGAGGCCGTTCACGGTGAGCACCCCTTGCGTCCCGCCGCTGACATCGAGGGTTCCCGTCGCCGTCGTTCCGGAGACCGTGTACGCGATCGGCGCTTGCTGGGTGCTCCTGCCGGCCGCCCCCCAGATTCCGAAGGCAAGGGCGGCGACCACGGCGACGGCTCCGACCACGGTGAATGCCCGGCTCGCGGGAATTGCGGCAACGAGGCGCTGCCACCATGGGATCCCCGCCGTGGTGCTCGCTTCGGCATAGACCTGGGCCATCAGGCTGCGGCGGAGGCGAGCAGGCGGCGGCACCAGCTCGAGCGCCGTCGGCAGCATCGCAGCGACGTCGGCATATTGCGCCGCCGCCTGCCGGCAGGTCTCGCAGGTGGCGAGGTGCCGCTCCATGGAGTCCCGGTCGGACGCCTCGAGGACCCCGACTGCGTCGAGCGCGAGGAGGTCGGCGACTTCGTCGTGGCTCATTGCGTCTGCCACGGCGTCTCCATGCGGTCGGCGAGGCTGGAGCGCAACTTGTCGAGAGCGATCCGAACGCGCCCCTTCACGGTGCCGAGCGGCACCTCCATGGCGGTGGCGATCTCGGATTGCGAGTAGCCGCCGTAGTAGGCGAGCTCGATGGTCTGGCGCTGCTCGGCGGGCAGCTCGGCGAGTGCCTTGCGGACCTCCTCGCCGCTCAACTCGAGCGCAACGGCCGCCCACGGGTCGCTGGTCACCGGCTCGATCGACTCGCCCTCGATCGGCGTGTCGAGCCGTGTCCGGTGCCGATCGCCGCGCAGACGGTCGATCGCGCGGTTGCGGACGATCGTGCAGATCCACGACCGGAGCGAGCCGCGGCCTGCCTGAAACGTGGACGCGCGCCGCCACACGGCCAGGAACGACTCCTGCACCACGTCCTCCGCGGCTCCCCGATCGCCGAGGATGCGCAGCGCGACGGTGTGGGCGAGGCCGCCGTATCGGTCGTACAAAGCTTCGATCCCCTCAGGCGAGTGGGCAGAGATCGAGCGAACAATGTCGTCGTCACTAAGGTGCACTCTCATGCTCCGACACACGCTCGGGGGTTGCGCGTCTGTTGGTACGAACGCAACCGGGTGCTCGGATCAGGGCGGCACGCGCCGGTTCGACGCGGAGCCACCTGAAGTGCTCCCTACGAGACTTTGACGCGACCGCCGCGAACCCGAGCCGCGGTCGACTGGAGCAGCACCGGCTCGTCGGGCAGATGCACCACGGCCGCCGCTGCCGACGGACGGAGGCTCGTTGCCGCCGGGCCTTCGAAGACCACCTTGACGGCTCCGGCGGCGGTGCCTGCCTGGGCGATTGCCAGGGCGGCCGTGTACTCATCGAGCGGGAATCGATGGGTCACGACGCCGTCCACCGGGAAGCTCGAATCGCTCAACCACTCGCGGATGGTGCCGAAGGTTCGCTTCCCGTCCGGTTCACGCCCGTACGAGGCGGCTCCGCGCACGGTGAGCTCGCGCGCCCAGATGAGCGACCACTCGATCTCGTGACGGCCGGACCGGCCGCAGAGCACCAGGGTGCCCCCGGCGCGGAGCAGGCGGACCGCGAGATCGATGCTCAGCGCCGAGGCGCGGCAGTCAAAGACGACGTCCACACCGCCGTCGAGCACTGGCAGCCCACCTCCGGCGGGTCGCATGATCCGCGCCTCCATGTGCTCGGCGGTCTTCTGGAGCATCTGCTCCGAGGATCCGTGCCAGACCCGGTTGGCGCCAATCTGCCGGATCGCCATGAAGGCGGCATTGGGGTCTCCGTTCAGCGGGGCGCTCTCGCGGTGGCGGCGGCCGAGGCGCGGCCGGGTCGTGCTCCGGGCGTCGTGGAGCACGATGATGTCGAGGTCCGGGTGGAGGCGCCGCAGTGTCGCGACGATGAGCCGGCTCAATGCGCCCGATCCGACGACGACTGCCGTGTCGCCCCGGCGGGTCCAGCGAAGGACCGCGTGGAGCGCCGTGGCAGCGGGCTCCGCGAGGACGCCACGCTGATCGGAGATGCCGTCCGCGGGAACGAGCATGTCCTCGTGGACGAGGAAGCCCTCACTCCAGCCACCGCCCGCCTTCTCACTCGAACCGACCGAACGGCCGGAGCAGAGGGCACCGCCACGGTCCGCGTTCTCGCAGAGGTGGGTATCTCCGGCGCGGCAGCGGCGGCATTCGGCCAGGCCCTTGTGCGCACAGCGCAGGGTGGGTTCAACCAGGACCCGATCGCCTTCGTGTGCCCATCGGGTCGACGACGCGCGCTCGACGACGCCCACCACCTCGTGCCCGGGAATGAACGTCCCGGCCGCTCCGTAGGCGGTGAGGATATTCGGCGCCGGGTCGCGATGCACGAGGGCCAGATCGGTGCCGCAGATGCCCGCGAGCGCGGGGCGGATGAGCACCCAGCCGGGACCGGGCGGAACCGGGGTCCGGACGTCGCGGACCTCGACCGGCAGCGAGGAGTTCTGCGGCGTGCGGCGGCGACGACCACGGCCCCGGCGGCCGGAGCCGGAGTCCATGAGGGTCGGATCGACGACTAGCGCCCGCATCGGGCGTGCCAAAGGGTGGAGTGGCCGCGAACAAGCGCGGCAGGGGACTCTCTCATCGCCTCAACTTGTGAGGATACCGTTGCTCACCCTGGCGGTGCAGCATTGACAATGGGTCTGATGACCGATCAGCCCCCGCCCAGCCCACCACCCGCCGACCTGGGAGCCCCGCCGCCGGCCTGGGGCTCACCACCGGCCGGCTGGGGCTCGCCGCCTCCCGGATGGGGCTCACCGCCGCCCGGCTGGGGTGGTCCGCCACCCGGTTGGGGGACGCCACCCGCCTGGGGAGCCCCACACGCGGGGTGGAATCCGGGGCTCATTCCGACGCAGGTGGGGTCCGGGCGCTTCCGGTCCATGTCGGTGGGCGAGTGGCTCGACGCCACCTTCACCATGTACCGGCGCAACTTCGCGTTGATCGCCTCGATCAGCGCAGTGGTGCAGATCCCCTATGCGCTGCTCACGTGGCTGCTCTTTGAGCTCACCGGCGTCGCAGCCTTCGTCCGCTCACCGTTCGCGTCGTTGGGCGCGCAGACGATCACGCCGGCGCAGGAGCAGCAGTTGCTCAATACCTTCCTCGGCATCTTCGCGGTTTCCGCGGCGCTGGTGCTGGTGAGCCTGCTGATCGTCGTCCCGCTGGGGGAGGCGGCGACGACACGCGCGGTGAGCGATCGCTACCTCGACCGGCCGAGCTCGCTGCTCGCGGCGTATCGCGCAGCGTGGAGTCGCCTCGGTGCGCTGATCACGATGATCCTGCTGCTCATCGCTGCCTACATCGGTTCCGTCGGCGTCCTCATCGTGCTGATCGTGCTGTTCAGTGTTGCCGGCGCCGGCGCGGTCGGGGCGCTGCTCGCGATCGTCGCCGCCATCGCGGTGATTCCGGGGCTGCTCTTCGTCTATATTCGAACGGCCGTCGCCGTGCCCGCGATCGTGCTGGAGCGCGTGTCGGGCTGGCACGGCCTGCAGCGGAGCTGGAACCTGGTCGGCGGCCGCTTCTGGCCGACATTCGGACGATTGGCCCTCCTGTGGATCATCGCCGCGATCATCTCGTCGGTGGTTGCCGCGATCTTCGAGGTGCCGGGAGGAGCGCTCTTTCCCAGCAATTCGTTCGTCTTCGACCAGGTGGCGAGTGCGATCGCGGCAGTCTTCGTCGGCCCGATCACGTACATCGGGGTGACGCTGCTGTACTACGACATCCGCATCCGCAAGGAAGGCTTCGACATCGAGATGCTCGCGCGGTCACTGTGAAGCGGCTGCTCGCAGCGTTCTTCGCCGGCGCTGCGCTCATGGTGGGGGGCACGGCAGCCTCGCCGGCGCAGGCCGCAGGTCCCTGCGTGACGCTCCAATACCTCGTGCTCCTCGGGGGAGCGGACAACGCGCTGAGTGCCGTCCCCGCGCAGCCGGCCGCGGCGCTGACCGCCATCACGGAGGCGGAGGCGCTCGCCCCCTCATCCAGCACTGAGCTCTCGCCGATTGTTGCAAGCCTGAGCGCGTCGCCCCCCGATATCGCCGGCGTCAAGCAGCGCATCGAACTCATCGTGCAGACACTCGCGCTGCCGGCAGGGTCGGTGTGTCACGTGGACTCCGCGGTGGCGGAGAACGATCTCCGCCAGGTGTACGCCTCATCAGTTTTTGCGGATCTCGACCAGAACCCACCGCCGTCCATCTTCTCGCGCATCGGTGCGGCGATCAACTGGATCCTCACGCATCTGTTCGATCTGCTCGGGAGCGGCGGCTCGATCGCGCTCGGTGTGATCGTTCTTGGCGGGCTGATCGCGTTTGTGATCTACCGGCTCCGCGGTGTCGCCGGCGGACGGCGCGCGCTCGGTGCGGTGGAGCCCGCGACCGCGGGCAGTGATCCGGACCACGAGTGGGAGCAGGCACGCTCCGCAGCGCAGCGCGGTGACTACCGCGAAGCGATTCGACGAGCGTTCCGGTCCGCACTGCTCGAGGTCGCCGATCGGCGGGCGCCTCTGGATCGGGCCTGGACCACCCGCGAGATGCTCGCGACACTGTCGACGGACGCGGACCTGCTCGCTGTGCTCGCGCCTGCGGCCGCGTCATTCGACAAGGCGTGGTACGGCGGGGGATCGGTCGACGCCGCTGACTGGGATCTCTCTCGCGCGCGCTGCGAGGCTGTGCGACGAGTGGCGCGCCGCGCGGCGGCGAAGATCCAGTGAGCCGTCCGCCGCTCTCGGCGATGCTCACGCTGATCGTCGCGCTCTGCGTCCTCGCGGTCATCGCCATCAGCAGCGCCATCCCTCCCAACGACCAGCTGAACCCATCCTCGCGATCCGCAGGCAGCCTCGGCACACTCGCGCTCTACACCTGGTTCTCGGACCTGGGTCTCAATGTCGGCCGGATCACGAGCACGTTCAATCTCACCGGCAGCGATATCGTCTTCTGCTACGACCCGACGGTCGCGCTCAGCACCTCAGACGTCAACACCCTGATGACCTTCCTTCGAGCCGGAGGCGATCTGGTCCTCGTGGTCACCCCCGCGAGCCTCGCCGATGCGGCGCCCCTGCTCAGCGAGCTCGACGTGAGTCCCTCGGCATCGCTCGGGGGCGGTGTGGCAACCGTCGCGCAACCGTTTGACGGCACAGACCGTGTGCGCTCTGTCCCGGTCGGTAGCGGGCTGACCTTCTCCGATGCGGCGCCCCTCGTTCCAATGCTCGTCGAGCAGAACGAGGTGGTGGCTGGAATCGTGCGTGTCGGCTCCGGCGGCCGCGCGTACGTCCTCGGAGATACGGAGCCACTTTCCAACGACGGTCTGCGACGAGGCGACTCGTCATTCCTCGCGCTCAGCCTGCTCCAGCGTGCTCGTGCTGGCCGGATCAGCTTCGACGAATATCACCATGGCGAAGGCACCGGTGCGAGTGGTGCCGGCGTGATCTTCGACGGGCCCGTCGGGCTGGCAACGCTCATGCTCGGCCTCGTCGTGCTCCTCGCCATCGCGGTGAACGGACGGCGTCTCGGCAAGCCGTCACAGGACGGCGGCGAGGCAGTGGTGCCGAGCGCGACGGCGTACGTGACGGCGATGGGACAGCTTTTCGCCCGCAGCCGCCAGCGCGGACCCATCGCCGGGCACTACGCCGACGAGCTCAAACGGAAAATCGGTAACGCCACCGGGGTCGACTGGCATCTCGACGACCAGACCTTCTGCGCCACCGTCGGCGTTGCCGGCGCGTCCTCGGCCGCAGCGCTCGCCGCACTGCTCGCGCACGCTCGCACCCTCGCCTCGGGCCGTCCGGAGGAGAGCGATCTGCTCCGGCTCGCGCGCGACGTCGATGCCTGCGAGCGCCAGTGGACCGGTGCGCCAGTTGGATGATCACGGGAGCGAGCAGGGCACAATGCGTGCCGTGGCACCTGAGAACAACGCGGCCGGACTCCGCGCCGCGCTGCACGACACCATGGGCCGGGCTGTCGTCGGTCAGTTGCAGGTCATCGACGGCCTGTACATAGCGGTCCTGTGCGGCGGGCATGTCCTTCTCGAAGGCGTTCCCGGGACCGCGAAGACCCTGATGGCGCGAACGCTCGCAGCAGCGCTTGATGCCCGATTCACGCGTATCCAGTTCACCCCCGACCTGCTCCCGTCAGACATCGTCGGGACGAGCGTCTACCGTCCCGACATGGGCACCTTCGAATTCCGTGAGGGGCCGATCTTCACCGACACCCTCCTCGCCGATGAGATCAACCGGGCGCCGGCGAAAACCCAGTCCGCGCTCCTCGAGGCGATGGAGGAGCGCCAGGTCACGTCAGATGGCGTGAGCCGTGCGCTCGGCGATCGCTTCCTCGTCGTGGCAACGCAGAACCCCGTGGAGTACGAGGGGACCTATCCGCTCCCCGAGGCGCAGCTCGATCGGTTCTTTTTCAAGCTCGAGGTGAATGTCCCCGAACCCGCAACCGAGATCGTGCTGCTTCGCAGAGTCGACAGCGGGTTCAACGCCCACGACCTGGTGGCCGCGGGCGTGACCTCGATCATCGACGCGGCCGCACTGACGCAGGTTCGCGCGGAGGTGGCCGCGGTTCGTGTCTCCGACGAGGTTCTCGGCTACATCTCCGCGATCGTGACGGCAACACGCACGAGCCCGGATCTCTCACTCGGTGCCAGTCCCCGTGGTTCGATTGCGCTGCTGCTCGCAGGCAAGGCGATGGCCGCCATTCAGGGACGCGACTACGTCGTTCCTGATGACGTCAAGGATGTCTGTATCCCGGCGCTGAGGCACCGGATGATCCGCCGTCCGGAGGCTGAGATTCAGGGCGTGTCCGAGGTCGCGGCGGTCCAGCGCGCGGTGGGCAGGGTACCGGTCCCGAGGTGACGGCGCCGCGATGACGTGGCGTGGTGCCGGGCTCCTGGCCGTCTGCATCGCGATCGTCGCCGTTGGCGCTGCGCTACCGGCACTGTTCATCGTGGGGCTCGCGCTCGTTACCGTTGCTGTCATCGCGGTCGTCGTCGACTCACGGCGCGCGCCCGGGGGCGCGGTGCTGCGCGTCGACCGCGTCTGCAACGACCTGCTCTCGGTGGGTGTCGCCAACCGCGTCACGCTCGGGATCACCGCACGCTCGGCCGGTGCGGCCGCGATCGTGCATGAGCGCGCATCACCCGGATTGCATCCCTCGCAGACACGTTGGAAGCTCCATCTTCCTGCCGCGATCGAGTACACGGTCACGCCGGTCGCCCGCGGTGATGTCACCCTCGGTCCGACTGTCGTACGTGTCACCGGCCCGTGGGGGCTCGGTTGGCGGCAGACGACCATCGACGCGCAGAGCAACGTGCGCGTCGACCCGAACCTCGCCGCCATCGACGTGTACGAGGCGCTCGCGCGGCGCGGCCAGCTTGCCGAGATCGGGCTGCGCACCATGCGACTCCGCACCGAGGGAAGTGAGTTCGAGCGGGTGCGCGAGGCGTTCCCCGACGACCCGTTGCGCGCCATCAACTGGCGTGCCACTGCTCGGACCGGGCGGCTGATGGCGAGCGAGCTCATCCCCGAGCGAGCCCAGCCGCTTGTGGTCTGCCTTGATCACGGCCGTCTCATGGGAATCGGCGCGGGTGAGCTCACCAAGCTCGACCACGCAATCAACGCGGCGCTGCTGCTCGTGCACGTCGCGCTGCGCAGCGGCGACCGCGCCGGAATGCTCGCGTTCTCGGACAGGGTCACCGACACGCTGCCGCCGCGCGCCGGGACCGCGCAGCTCCGCCGCTTCCTGGACGCGACGCGCCCGATCCTGCCGGGAGAGACCGAGGCCGACTACGACGACGCGTTCGGGTTCTTCAGCAGGTGGCAGACGCGGCGCTCACTCGTCGTCATCTTCACCGACGTGCTCGATCCCGACCAGGGAAAGGCGCTGATCCGGCAATGTGTCCGGCTGCGCCGCCGGCATCTCCCGCTGGTTGTGACCGTTCGCGATCCGGCCCTCGACGACGCTGCGAACGCCGTCCCGCGAACCGGTGACGACGCGTATGCGCGCGCCGTTGCCGGCGGGCTCATCGCCGACCGCGACGACACGCTGCGGATGTTGCGCAGCTCCGGTGTCGAAACCATCGACGCCGACGCGCGCACGCTGTCGCCCCGGCTCGTCAATCGCTACCTCGACCTCAAGCGGCGAGCGCGCCTGTAGCGCGGGCGCGCTCGCCGAGACGGCTACGTGGCCCTGCCCGCAAAGTTCCGACGTGTCGCCGGGTCGAGCAGCATCGCGTACAGGACCAGCACCTGGAGAACGATGTACACGATCAGGACGACGTCACCCGTGCCCGAGTTCACACGAGCGAAATCGGAGAGCGCGATCAGGATGCTCAGGACGTCGAGGACAACGATGATCCATCGTGCGACGTTCGACGGTCGCCCGACGATGATCCCGAGGACGAGATCGACGATTCCGATGAACAGCGGCACGATGGCGATTGCGAAGAACACGGCGCCCGCGGCATTGATGAAGTTGTTGCCGGCCTGTGCAGCGATGCTGTCGTATCCCGGGATGTTGTGCAAAGCGGCATGTCCCGCACTGAGGATGTACACGCCGATTGCGACCGACGCAGCCGCAAGCAGGATGACGAGGATCGCCTTCACGATGATGATGATCTGCGCGATCGTCAGCCAGAAGGTTCGCTTGTGCACTTTGACGACGACCGGCTGCGGCATCGCCTGTGGGGCGTACGGCATCTGTCCCGAGTACGCATTGCCAGGGGAATAGGGACCTGGTGGGGGCGCGTACGGCGGCGGGCCGCCGGATGGTGCGACTCCTGGGGGCTCCGGGGGTAGGCTTCCGGGTGGCTGGGGCGGCAGTGCTGCCACGATTGCTCTCCTCCTCTACTGACGCCGTCTCAGCCAGCGAGACGGTCGCCGGATTCTAGACTTTGCGGACCACGAAGGTGCTCGCGATCTTGTCGTGCCAGCCCTGCTTGCGCGAGTCGAAGGCCGCCCAGATGAGGCCGATGTAGAGGGCGAACACGCTGATCGCATACCCGACAAATCGGCCGATCGCCCGCCCGATGCCGATGTTCTGGCCCGTTGCGGCGTCCACCACGTGCAGGCCCAGCATCCGCTGCCCGAGGGTCCCGCCGAATTGAGACCACAGGATGACGAGATACAGGAACTGGACGGCGAGCCCGCCCAGTTCGAAGAAACGGAAAGTATTGATGAAGGGACTGACGCAGATGGCGCCCGTCCCGGCTGCGGCATTGGCGTTCAGGCAGTCGACGTACGTACGGACCGCCGACCCCTCGAGCACCACGAGGATGACGACGTAGGGGATACCGATGATCAACCCGTCGATGACCGTGGCCAGGAAACGGATCCAGAAACCCGCGTATCCGATGCCCGGCGCAGGGCCTGGGTAGAGGTTCTGGTACTGCGTCGCCACCGGATAGGCCGGATAGGCCGGATAGGCCGGATAGGCCGGAGCGTACGGCGGCGGTGGCGGCGACTGCTGCCCGCCATCCCATGGACCGGGCGCCAGCGGCGGGGGAAGCGGCGGCCCTCCGGCGGTCATCGAGTCGGGACACTATCAGGCTTCTCGGGTTTGTGACCTTTGCAGCCGAAACGTGACCTACCCGGTGTCGGGCAAGGCCTCCACTGCGGCGATCACGGCACGAGTGATCTGCGTCGGCGTCGACGCGCCCGAGGTGACACCGACACGGCGAACACCGTGGAACCACGCGGGGTCGATGTCCGCCGCAGTGTCGACGAGGTATGCGGGCCGGTGGCCTTTCTCGCGAACCACCTGCACGAGCCGCTGGCTGTTGCTGCTCCGCTCGCTGCCGACCACGATCACGCAATCGACGTCGTCTGCGGCGAGCACGGCCGCCTCCTGGCGTTCCTGGGTCGCACGGCAGATCTCGTTGTGGACCTCGATCGCCGGAAACCGCTCCACGAGACGTTCGATGATCGCCTGCGTGTCCCACATGCTCAGCGTGGTCTGACAGGTGACCGCGAGGGGACGGTCGCCGGGCACCTCCAGGGCATCTGCGTCTTCGATGCTCTCGATCAGGGTCGTGTGCTCGGGCGCGATACCGAGCACGCCGGCCGGCTCCGGGTGGCCGCGCTTGCCGATGTACACGACGTGATGGCCGCTCGCGACCAGTTCGCGCACGAGGTCGTGGGTGCGCGTGACGTCACTGCACGTTGCGTCAACCAGGTTGAGCCCGCGTGCGCGCGCAGCCTCGACGACGGCGGGCGAAATGCCATGAGCAGTGAAGATCACCGTGCCTTCGGTCACCTGCTCGAGGGCCTTCATGCGGTCCGGTTCGGCGACCAGGGCGACGCCGGATTCCTCGAGCTCGCGAGTCACATGCTCGTTGTGCACCAGGTAACCGAGCATCGTGACCCGCTCGGTGCCCGCCCGAGCAGCGCCTTCCCGCTTTGCGATCCGTATCGCTTCCACCACGCCGTGGCAGTAGCCACGCGGCGTGATGCGGACAACGTCCATCGACTCCAGTCTACGCGGGGGATTCCGCAGGACGGTCGAACTGCAGCGGGCGCCGTCGCCGCGGGGTCCGACCCGCCAGCAGCAGCCACGAGTAGAGCAGCACGCCGACCGTTCCTCCGACCGCGAGCTTCACCCCGTCGGGAAGCTCGCTCGGCGACACGAACGCCTCGAGCGTGCCCGCGATGATCAGCAGGCTGGCGGCGCCAAGGGCGAGCAGCACAGCTCGCACCGCCACCCGCGCGAGTGAGTCGGCTCGTCGTAACTGCCCGGGGCGCAGGATCGCGTCGCCGAGCATCAGACCGGTCCCACCACTGATCACGATCACGCTCAGTTCGAGGATCCCGTGGGGCACGATCAGCGACCAGAACTGGTAGTCGTAGCCACCCAGCCGGACGGCGGCGGCGACGGTCCCGAGCATCCAGCCGTTGGTGAGCAGCACAAGCGCAGTGGGGATGCCGAGCAACATCCCGCCTGCGAAGCAGATCAAGGCGACGCGGATGTTGTTCTGGATGATGAAGGCGGCCGCGAACGGCGCGTCCTGCACACCGGTGCCGATCTGCCCTCGCGCCATCTCATCGAAGAGTGACTGCGGCACCAGCGACGAGCGCAGGTCGGGGCGCAGGTCGAAAGCCACCCAGCCCGCGACGAAACCGATCACGAGCAGCGCGAGGCTCGCGACGATGTAGGGCCACGCTGCGCGGAAGGAGCGGGGGAGCGCGGTCGCGAAGAACGGCCAGATCGACCCGAGGCGCCAGGGTCTGCCCCGGTACAGCAGTGGATGTGCCCGTGCGCACAGGGTGTTCAGATATTCGGTGATCGGGGCATCGGGATGATCGCGACGTGCGATCGCAAGGTCACTCGAGGTCTGGCGAAGCAACAGGCCGAAGCGCTCGATGTCACCGGCAGACTGGCTCCGAAGACGCCCCCGCTTCGCGGTCTTGATCGCTGCCTCGAGTGCCGCCCACCGCGAACTGCGTTCAGCGATGAAGGTGTCGAGGCTCACGGGTACCGCTGCTCGAGTTGCAGGTAGACGCGTTCGATGAACAGTTCGGGCGGCCACATGCGTTCCGGCGCGCCCGGCGGGAGGCCGAGCCGGTCGAACAATCGCTTCGAGATGTCACCCGCAAGGTCGGCACGCAGTTTCGGGCTCAGTCCCGGGCGTGAGAGGAACACCCGCAGCGCGTCGCGTTCGAAGCTGCCGACGTGGTCGAGGCCGTCGATCGTCGGGCCCGCGTCCGGGGTTCGCAGGAGGATCGGCGGTGGTGCTGTCGCCGCCGCGAGCGTGACCACGGCTCGGTCGCGGACCACGATCGTTCCCGCGCCGAGGTCACCGAGGCGGCGGGTCTGCGGCTGAAAGAACATGATCACGATGCCGATCAGCACGACACCGAAGTCGACGACGCGGACGATGTTCCGCACAGCGATGGCTCCGAAATCGGCGGCGGAGCCGTCAAGCCGGATGACCCGCAAACCCATGGCGCTCTTGCCCGGGGTCTTGCCACCGCTCACGGCCTCCGAGACGAAGAAGTACCCGAAGTAGACGAACCCGGCAAAGAACCCCGCACCCGCGTCAGCGAAACCGGCGCCCTCGGCACTCGTCACGAACTCGTTTGCCACGGCGCCGTACAGCAGGATCGCGATCAGCGTGATCGGAATGGCGAGCAGGTTGTCCAGGATCTGGGCCACCAGGCGGCTGCCGAGGCCCGCGACGCTGTACCCCAGCGTGATGTTGTCGGATGTCTTGACGCTGATTGTGTCGAGCTGGCTCGAATCCACCGAATCATCGTCGCACGGCCGCCGTCGATCGCCACGGTCGTCGCGGGACGGTGACCGCCTGCTTCAGTCGACGGTCGCGACCGTCTGGCCCTCCTGGACCACCTCGCCCTCGGCGACCAGGATCTGGGTGACCGTGCCGGCTATCGGCGAGGTGATCGGGATCTCCATCTTCATCGACTCGAGGATCATCAAGGTGTCGTCCTCGTCAACCGTCTGCCCAACCTCGACGACGATCTTCCAGAGATTGCCGACCAGTTCAGCCTTCACCTCGGTCACCGTGCCCTCCTCATACCGGTGGCACGCCGTGCTTGCGCCACGCGCGCCGCTGCCGTTTCGTGACTGCACCCTCGAGTGCGTCGATGATCACCCGCCGTGTGTCCGCTGGATCGATGATGTCATCGACCATCGCCCATGAGGCGGCGATGAGCGGGTCGATCGTCTGACGGACGGCCGCGGCGTACTCAGCCCGCGCGGCGGCGGGGTCCTCGGCAGCCGCGATCTGCTTGGTGAAGATGATGTCGACGGCCCCCTCCGGACCCATCACGGAGATCTCCGCCGTCGGCCATGCGACGAGGGTGTCAGGTTCGTACCCACGACCGCACATGACGTAGTACCCGGCGCCGTATGCCTTGCGCAGCACGACGGTCACCTTCGGAACGGTCGCCTCGCTCACGGCGAAGAGCATCTTCGCGCCGTGGCGGATGATGCCCTGCTTCTCGACCTCGGTGCCGACGATGAATCCGGGCACGTCCTGGAGGAAGACCAGCGGGATGTTGAAGGCATCGCAGAGCCAGATGAAGCGCGCAGCCTTGTCCGCCGCGTCGATGTCGAGCGCTCCACCCTTGATCATCGGCTGGCTCGCCACGACGCCGGCGCTCTGGCCGTCGAGGCGCACCAGCGCGGTGATCACGTTGCGCGCAAAGGTCGGCTTGATCTCGAAGACGTTGCCGTCGTCGGCGATACGCTTGACCACCTTGCGCATGTCGTACGCGGCGCGTGGATTCGTCGGCACGAGCTGCGCGAGATCCTCGATCCGCCGGTCGCGAGGGTCGGAGGTCGGCCGCCGCGGCGCGGTCTCGCGATTGTTGGACGGCATGAAGGAAAGGAAGTCACGGACCGCTGCGATGCATGACCGATCGTCATCGACCTCGAGGTCGCCGACGCCGCTGATGTAGCAGTGGACCTGGCTGCCGCCCATCTCGTGGTCGGTCGTCTCCTCTCCCGTTGCCGCCTTGACCAGGCGCGCGCCGCCGAGCGACATGCTGCTCGTCCCCTTGACCATGGGCACGAAATCGGCGAGCCCCGGTATGTAGGCGGTGCCGGCGGCACACGGGCCGAGCATCGCAGCCACCTGCGGGACGACCCCGCTCATCTGCACCTGTTCGAAGAACAGCGCGCCGCTGCCGGCAAAGGTGCTCCCGGCCGCCTCCTGAATGCGGGCGCCGGCGGAGTCGAGCAGCCAGATCATCGGGAGCCGGTTGAGCATCGACTTCCTGCGCAGACGGGCGACCTTCTGCTCGCCGACCATGCCCATCGATCCGGCCATCACCGTGAAGTCGTAGGCGGCGCAGTACACGCGGCGGCCGTCCACGAGCCCTTCGCCGGTGACGACCCCGTCTGCCGGCGTGCGGTCAGGCTCGGTGGGTGCGCCGGTCATGGAATGCTGGTGCGCGAGCAGGCCGAACTCGACGAAGGTGTCCGCGTCGAAGAGCAGGTCGAGCCGCTCGCGGGCGGTCAGCTTGTCCTTCGAGTGCTGCCGGTCGACGCGCTCGGGCCCTCCCATCGCCAGCGAGCGCACACGCAATTCCCCGAGCGCGGCGGTGAGCTCGTCGAGGCTCGGTGTGTCCCGAGCTTCGGTCACCCGTCGTCCGAGCCGGTGCTCATCGCGAGTCGATGGTCAGGCGGCGACGCCGATGATCCGGCCGTCGATCCAGCCAGTCCACCCGTTTGAGCAGATCACCCGCGCCCACGCGCCCCGGACCTCGGCGACCTGGATCGGCAGGCCGGGTGCGAGGTTGGCGACCACCGGCCCCGAAGGATCGGGAGCGCCCCACGCGCGCAGTCCCTGGGGCGGGACGGAATGGCTCGGCGCCCATCCACCCGCCGGGGCGACCGGCTGCGCCTGCACCGGTTGTGCCTGCACGGGTTGCGCCTGGTACGGCTGCGGGCTGTAGCTCGGCTGCACCGGCTGAGCCTGCACCGGCTGCGGCGTGAAGCTCGGCGTCGGCAGCGGCTGAGCGACCGGTATGGCAGTCGGCACCGAGATCGGAGCGGGCGATGGCTGCGCGAACGTCGAGCCGGCGACTGCCGGGGCCGGCGTCGTCACCGGGTCCGCGGCGGGTGATGGGGTTGCCCCGACCTCGGCGACCACCGGCGCAAAGTCATCGACGGCGGTCGAATCGGGCTCGGGGTCGGCGTCAACAGCGTCTGACGCAACTGTCGCCGCTTCCTCATCGACCTCGGACGCCGTCTCCACGCCACCGATGGCGTCGAGCAACGTGCTCGTGCGAGCGAGCTCGGCGACCGCCTGGATAAAGGTGTGCTTGCTCAACCCGTCGAGGTAGACGTATGTCTGCGCGACGATGGTGGTGTCCGAACCGGAGCGTTCGACCGAAGCGGTCACCGAGCCGGGACGCGAGGCGACCAGCTGGTTGGCTGCGTCGACGTCGTCGCCGGTCAGGGTCACGCTGCGCCGGACGGTGACGCGATCCGCGCCGTCGGCCTTGAGCACGACCAGGTCGACCGGCGCCGTGCTCAGAGTTCCTGCCTTCACGCCGAACGAGAAGTCCGTGCCCGGCTCGAAGCGATCGGAGCCGATCTCCAGGTCGTCGTCGGATGAGCACCAGCCGGTGATGCTCTGCTTGACCTCATCAGGTGTCATAGGTGTGATCTCCTCTCCGCGTCCTCGAAGGCTGCGCCGACTATAACGGTGTTCAGGATGCGCGAGCGGGATGCGCGGCGGCCTCGCCCATCGCGAGCAGGCCGTCCAGCACATCGCCAATCTTGTTGAGCGCGAGTGAGAGGTGGCCCTCGTCAGGGAGCAGGTGCGCCTCGGCTCCCGGGATGTGCCCTGCGAGCCAGGCGCCGTGTGCCAGCGGCACCATCCGGTCCTCGCCGCCCTGCCAGACCGCGACCGGGGTCTGAATCGACGGCAGATCGAAGCCCCACGGCGTCACGAACGCGATGTCGTCGTCGCGCCATCCGGCGATCCCGGTGGACACGGCCCGAGACAGGCTGGTGGCCATGTACTCGGCATATCCACCGCTCAGCACCGCCTTGTCCACGTCACTCAGGAGACCGCCCAGCGCCGCCGCGACAGCCGCCGGTTGGACCCCGCCCAGTGAGACGGCCTCAGGAGTCAGGTACGCCTCCAGGGCGTCGGAGCCCTTCATGCTCGCGCCGAATTCCTCGAGATTCTCCGGGCCCATGCCGCTGAGCCAGTCGAGCCCGTCGGCAGGCCATGGCGCAACACCGGCGAGTGCCGCTGTAGCGATGACCCTGTCAGGAAGGAGCGCCGCACATGCGAGCGCATGCGGGCCACCACCTGACTGGCCGGCGCAGAAGAACGAACCGATCTTCAACGCGTCGAGGATGGCCTGGACGTCGGTCGCCACGTCGCCCACCGCTCGGCCGGCCATCGCGGACGACCCGGCGTACCCAGGGCGGGAGAACGTGACGAGGCGCATGTTGCGCTTGGCAAGCTCCGCGACCAGCGGCGGATAGGCACCCGCTGCCGACGGCGTTCCGCTGTGAAACAGGAAGCAGCGGCCGTTCTCCGGTCCCGCTGTGACAACTTCGAGCTGCCTGCCATCAGGCGCCTGCACCGTCCGCGTGCGTGGATCGGAACTCATCGCCTCATGGTACCGAGTGAGATGACGCGTTCTACTCCTCGATGTCATACGCCGTGGCGTGCGACGGCTGGTAGAGGCCGACACTCCCGCCACCGGGGACCCGCAGGCGCGTGAGGCGTCCGAAGCGCGTGGTGCTGATCGGCTCCGAGAACTCAGCACCCTTGGTGGTGAGCCCGGCGACAGTGCTGTCGATGTCGTCGCACATCAGGAAAAGCTCGTGGTGCCCACCGGGAGAGCCCTCTCCGGCGGGATGGATCCCCAGCTCCGCAGCCGGCAGCTTGAAGATGAGCCAGCCGCCGTGGATGTCGATATTCGGCATCTCGAGCACATCGCGAAAGAAGGCTCGCGCCTGTTCGGGATCGTCGGCGTAAATGATCGCGTGGGCGGCGGTGATCATGGTGGCAACCTCCTCGATATCGAAGTCCGCAAGTGTTGCAGCCGCGAGCCTCGCCTCGGCGCCCCCTCGTCCACGCGGCTCGGAACGCCGAGACGAATCGCGGCGATCGCCCTGTGACGGGCTGATAACGCGTCGGGGATCCGCGAGTCCACCGGATAGGCTGCCGGAGGTGAGCGGATCTCTCAGGCCTGCCCGGCTGATCATCGCGATTGCCGCAGCACTGCTCGTTGCGTACGCGGTGATCTGGACGCAGGTCAGCAGCTTCGACATTGGCCGGAGTGATTTCACGGCGTTCTACGTCGGCGCCACGCTGCTCCGCGAGGGCCACACCGGCGACCTGTACGACGAGGCGGTGCAGCAGCCGCTGCACAGCGCGCTGATCGCCCCGGATCGCGAGGACAACCTCCCATTCGTGAACACCCCGGTCGCCGCCGCGCTGGTGCTGCCGGCAACGTTGCTCCCGCTGGACGCCGCCTACCGGCTGTGGTCCCTGCTCGAGCTCGCCGTGCTGATCCTTGCCGTCGCGCTCGCGGTGCGAAGTGTTGCGTGGCCCGCCGGCATGCCCCGGATCTGGCGTCTTGCCGCGGGGGCCGCAGCACTTGCCGGAATGGGGACCTGGACCATGTTCGTACAGGCGCAGTGGACACCACTCCTTGCGCTCGGTCTCGTGCTCGCCTACCGATCGTGGAAGCACGGTCACCTGGCAACCGGGGCTGCCGTGCTGGTCGTGTCGGCCGGAATCGCCAAGCCCCATCTCGCCCTCGGACTCCTCGCGTTCCTCATCGGCTGGCGCGAGCGCCGCATCATCCTCGGCGCCGTGGCGGGCGTGCTGATGCTCGGACTGGCGTCCCTCGCGCTCGTCGGCCCGGCCGGCGTCGCCGGGTTCGTGAGCATCCTCGCCTCCTCCACCACGAGGTGGGAGCTCGCCACCATGGTCAGCTTCATCGGCGTGATCGGGTCGTTGTTCGGCAACGGCCTGGCGGCACACCTGATCGGGCTCGTCGCAACGCTGCTCGCGTGCGCTGCCGCGTTCTGGCTCGGGATGGCCGTCCGCCGCGACCCGAACCGGCTCGATAGCGCACTCGTGGGTGCCGCGGTGCTGTCACTGGTCGCGTCGCCACATGCCTACCCGGACGATCTCGTCATGCTGGCGCCGGTGCTGGTCATCGGCGTCGCCGCGGCTTCGCGCCGCGCCAGACCGCACGCGTCGTTGAAACTCGCATCCCCGGTCGCCCTCGCCTTCGGTGCCTGGGCGCTGATCACCGTCGCGGCGTGTACGGACCTCATCGACGCGGCAAAGTTCCCGCCCGGACAGCTCGCCGGATGGGCGCTGGTACTGGCCGCGGTCCTCGCCTGCCTGGCGACGGGGCGGCAGGCTGCGCTCCCGTCACTGCCCAGGGTCCCGGTCGGGCGCCTGGGCGGCGCCCGAACGCGTAGCTAGTCGGTAACGTCCGCTGCGGCGATCGTTCGACCGGGTTAGCGTCCTCGCGAAGATGGCCCGTCAAGGACTCCGAGCGCCAACCCCGCCACCCAATGCCGAGGCGCGCCGGAGACCGCTGCTCTTGGTCGCGATGGCGAGCGTCACCGGATCGGTCGTGACGGCGCTCGCCGCAACGCGCTTTGCCATCGCGTATCCGGAGACGACGGACCTCGCGGGAGTGGCCGCGACGCACCAGGCGCAGGCCGCCTCTCTCGGGTGCATCTACTCCCGGTCCGCGCAACTTGCGGGCGCGCAGCTGGTGTCCGGACTGGTCGCGCCCTCCGCGCCCGCCGGTCTCATCGCGCACTTCAACGAGCTACCGCCGATGACCCTCCTCGCCGCACCCTTCGCCGCGCTGCGGATTTCGACGGCGGTGAATCTGTGGGAGCTGGTTCTCTGGATCGCACTTGGCGCGTGCGCCGTCCTGCTCTGGCGGGCGCGTGGCGGCCTTCCTCATTGGGTGACGGCGGCGGTGGTCGCTTCTCTCCTCCTCAACCAGATCGCGAACACCGAGTTCAGCCTCGCCCAGAACGATGCGCTGCTCCTCGTCATCGCGCTGCTGGCGCTCGACCTGCTCCGGCGACATCAGGACCTCGCGGCGGGGGTGATGCTGGGGCTCGTCGCGGTCAAGCCGCAGCTGATCTTTCTCGCCGTCATCGCGCTGCTCATCCACCAGCGCTGGCGGGCGGTGGGGGCATGCGCCGCGACTGTCGCAGCGATCGGCGCGATCAGTGTGCTCATGGTCGGCCCGTCGTGCAGCGTGCAATGGCTCGGCAGCGCCACCCAGCTCGGGGAGTTTCAGATCGGCATCGGCCTGCCCGGAACCCTCGCCCGGTTGACCGGGAGCGTCGCGGCCACGGAGATCGCGTTCCTTGCCCTCGCCATCATCGCGGTGGTGGTGCTGACCCGGATCCGCCGCCGGGTGGACACGCCGCTCTTCGCCGCGATCGCGATAGCCCTGGCGGTTGTCATCGGCCTCCACACCCTGGCATACGACGTCCTCTTCCTCGCACCGCTGGGCATGACGGTGGCCCGATCGCAGCCATGGGCGGTGGTGGCGGCCGGCTGGGCGTTCACCCTCGCCCAGCTCATCTACCCGCGCGGCGTCGCGCCGGTCCTCACCACCGAGCTCGTGCCCTTTGTCGCGGTCGTCATCGCCGTTCTCTTTATTGTTCGCAACGCAACGCCATCCGAACAGGCTCCACGCGGGATCACCACAGCGAGTTCCCAGAAGCTCGCCGCAGCCACATAGATTGGGAAGACCGATGCAGTTCGAGCACGACGTCGTCGTTGTCGGGGGGTGCGGCCACGTGGGTCTTCCACTGGGGCTCGCCTTTGCCGAAGCCGGACTTGACGTTGTGTTGTTCGACACCAACGCCCAGGTCGTCGATGTCGTCAATGGCGGATCGATGCCCTTTGCCGAGGATGGCGCGCCGGAGCTGCTCACCCGGGTGCTCGCATCCGGACGACTGCATGCGACAACCGACCCGGCGGCGATCGAACACAGCGAGCACATCGTGGTGGTGGTGGGAACCCCGGTCGACCGCTATCTCAGTCCCGACGTCGAAGCGGTTGCGCGGGTGATCACGCCACTCGCGGACCACCTTGTCGACGGACACCACGTGGTGCTGCGGAGCACCGTGTACCCGGGTGTGACCGAGCGCGTGGCACGCCTCATCGCCAAGCTCGGCCGTGACATCGACGTCAGCTTCTGTCCGGAGCGCATCGCTGAAGGACATGCGCTCACCGAGATTCGCACGCTGCCTCAGATTGTCTCCGGGACGACCCCGCGCGCCGTTGAGCGGGCAGGCACGCTGTTCCGGCACCTGACTCAGGAGACCGTCGAGCTCGAGCCGGAGGAGGCAGAGCTCGCGAAGTTGTTCACGAACAGCTGGCGCTACCTCAAGTTCGCGGTCGCAAACCAGCTGTACATGATCGCCAACGACAATGGACTCGACTACGAACGGATCCGCAGCGCGGTCACGTTCCACTATCCGCGTGCGGCGGATCTCCCCGGCGCCGGGCTTGCAGCGGGGCCGTGCCTCCTGAAGGACACGATGCAGATCACAGCGTTTGCCGAGAACCGCTTCACGCTCGGCCACGCCGCCGTGATGGTCAACGAAGGCCTTCCGCTCTATATCCTGGGCAAGCTCGAGCAACGATTCGACTTGACGACGATGACCGTGGGACTCCTTGGCATGGCGTTCAAAGCCGAGTCCGATGACCCACGCTCGAGCCTGAGCTACAAGCTGAAGCGAATCCTCACCGGCAGAGCCGCGCGGGTGCTCTGCACCGACCCATACGTCGCGGGTGACCCGGAGATCGTCCCGCTCGACAGTGTCGTTGCCGAAGGTGATCTGCTGATCATCGCGGCACCGCACCGCGACTACCGGGAGCTGCGCACGGATAAGCCCGTCGTCGACATCACGAACCTCCTGGGCAACGGGGTCCGCGTGTGAAGCCACGCGTCAGCGTTGTGATACCCGCGCACAACGAGGGCGCGGCGGTGGCTCCCTTTCTCGACCGCATCTTCGAGGCGATCACGCTGCCCGCGGAGGTGCTCGTCGTGTACGACACCGTCGATGACACGACGGTCCCGTTTCTCGAGACGTACGTCCAACGCGAGCCGCGCCTGCGGCCCGTGCTGAACACCCTCGGACGCGGGCCCGCGAACGCGCTGCGCTTCGGGATCGAGCAAGCCACGGCGGATGTTGTCGTGGTCACCATGGCAGACGGCAGTGACGATCCGATGCAGATCGATCAACTCACGCGTCTGGTCGAGCGCGGCGTGGTCGTGGCGTGCGCATCGCGATACATGCGCGGTGGGCAGCAGGTCGGCGGTCCCTGGGTGAAAGGGCGGATCTCACGTCTCGCGGGTGTGTCCCTGAACGTACTTGCGCGCGTGGGCACTCACGATGCGACCAACTCGTTCAAGGCATATTCGCGCGCGTTCGTCGAGCGCGTCGGCATCGAATCCGACGCGGGGTTCGAGCTCGGCATCGAGTTGGTGGCAAAGGCGCGCCGTCTCGGCCTTCCGGTGGCGGAGCTCCCGACGATCTGGCTCGATCGTGCACACGGAACATCCAACTTCAAGGTCAAGGCGTGGATCCCCAGGTATCTGCACTGGTACCTCTATGCGCTCGGCCTCAGCCGGCGTGACACCACAGGGGACGGTCGCCGTCCGGGAGCGGGATCGTGACCCGCGTCCTGGTCACCGGGTCGTCGGGCTTCATCGGCGGATACGTGGTGGAGGAGTTGCTCGCGCGCGGATACGAGGTCGTGGGCGTCGACAACGAGTCGAAGTACGGGCATGTGGTCCGGTCGTTCGACACCAATCCCGCATACCGCCTCGTCCGCGGTGACGCGCGCGACTCCGAGCTGATGGCCGACGCGCTCGCGGGGTGTGACCACCTCATCGCCGGCGCGGCGATGATCGGGGGAATCTCGTACTTCCACACGTACGCATACGATCTGCTGGCAACCAACGAGCGGATCCTTGCGGCAACGTGCGATGCCGCGATTCGCGCGCATCGCGATGGCACGCTGGGCAAGGTCACCTACCTCAGCTCGTCGATGGTGTTCGAGTCGGCCACGTCCTGGCCGTCGGCAGAGGGGCAGGAGCTCGAGGTCCCCCCGCCGAAATCGTCGTACGGCTTTCAGAAGCTCGCAGTCGAGTACTTCGCCCGCGCCGCGCACAGCCAGCACGCGCTGCCGTACACCATTGTCCGGCCGTTCAACTGCGTCGGTGTCGGCGAGGGCCGCGCGCTGGGCGACATCGAGATTCCCAGCGGCAACGTCACGCTCGCGATGAGTCACGTCGTGCCCGACCTCGTGCAGAAGGTCGTCAAGGGTCAGGACCCCCTGCACATTCTCGGGAGCGGGACGCAGGTCCGTCACTACACGTATGCCGGTGATCTCGCGAGGGGAATCGTGACGGCGATGGAGAGTCCCGAGGCAGTCAACGACGACTTCAATCTCTCCACCAGCGAGTCGACGACAGTGCTCACCCTCGCGGAGAAGATCTGGCGCAGGATCAATGGTCACGACGTCCCGTTTCGGTACGTGAGCGATGCCCCCTTCGAGCATGACGTGCAGCGGAGGATCCCCTCGGTGGAAAAGGCGCGGCGTGTGCTCGGCTTCGAGGCCACGACCACGCTCGATGACATGCTCGATATCGTCATCCCGTGGATCGAGCAGGCGATCAGGTCGGGAGCAATCTAGAGCGGCTGGCCGGTGCGTGCGCGACCCGCGTCCCCGCGGCCACACTGCTCAGTTGTGGCGGACATCGAGATCACCCTGTTGGAGGCATCGCCCGCGACGCGCGCGATGCTGTGCGAGATCCTCATCGAGGTCGTCGCAACCGGCGGCTCCGTGAGCTTCATGCATCCGCTTGATCCGGCGGCGGCGGAAGCGTACTGGGACGGCGCGCTCGGGGCTGCGGCTCGCGATGAACGGATCGTCCTGGGCGCATGGGATGGCGACTTCCTCGTTGGCACGGTGACGCTCCTCCTCGACCTTCCAGCGAACCAGCCGCATCGCGCAGAGGTCGCCAAGCTCATGACGCGTCCGAGCCATCGTGGGCGCGGTATCGCGACGACGCTGATGGCTTCTCTGGAGGCGTTCGCCGTCGAGCGCGGGCGAACCCTGCTGGTGCTCGATACTGCCGTGGATGGTGGTGCCGCCCCGCTGTACGCGCGACTGGGGTTCACGCTCACCGGCGAAATTCCCGACTACGCCCTCAAGCCGCACGGCGGCCTGACGGGGACACTCATCTTCTGGAAACGGATCGGAGCTGCCGACGCGCGCGACAATGCGGGAACCGCGGACGAGCATGACCGGAGTTCTCGACCATGAATGCGGCAGTCATCGGTTTCGGGCTTGGATTCTTCGTGGCGTTGCAAGTTGGTCCGATGTCGCTCTTGCTGATCAGGTCGACGCTCCGTGGCGGTTGGCGTGTCGGGGTTGCCATCGGGGCGGGGATCGCTTCGGTTGACGGCCTCTACGCGGCAGCCGGCGCCGGTGGGGTCACGCCGCTGCTCACCATTCATCCTGTGCGCCTCGCGCTTGGGCTCGTCGGGGCAACAGTCCTCGTCCTGCTCGGCGCTCGGACGCTCTACGGCGCACTCCGCATTCGTGTCGGAGGTGAGACCGCATTCGAGCTCGCCACACCGGGGCGAGCTTTCCTCACGGCCCTCGGTGGCACCGCATCCAATCCCTCCACCATCCTCTCGTGGGGCGCGATCTTCGCGGCGACGAGTACCGCGGGCCTTGTGCACAGGACTGCCTCGGCCGTCCTGCTGGTGGCGGGCGTGGCGATCGGCAGTCTCACGTGGGTCACGATTCTGGCCACCGCTGTCGCGCTCGCACGTCGATCTGCGAGCGAGCGTGCACGACGTGTCACCGATGGAGTCGCCGGCGCCGGTCTGATCGGTTTCGGCGGTGTCCTCGCGTATTCGACGTTGGTAGCCCCGGCAGGAATCGAACCTGCGCGCACGGTTTAGGAAACCGCCGCTCTATCCACTGAGCTACGGGGCCGCAGCCTTTAATGCTATCTGGTCACTGTCATGTGCAACTGCGAGCGTGTCGTGTGAGGCTGCGCAAGCAATGCGTTGGCGGCGTGGCGATAGTGGCGACGGTGATGCTTGTCTCGTGCGGATCATCCGCTACTCCGACGGCAAGCACGACGAGCAGGGCCACCGTAACACCGACACCCGCCCAGGTGGCGACGCCGACGCCTGCTCCCGCAACGACAGCTGCCGCTACCGTCGACGAGCTGAGCGTCGTTGCGTCGATGGTCTATCCGGCATGCACGCCTGCAAACTGCGCGGGCGACGCGGTGTACACGACGTGCGATGCGAGCTCGTCCGGACCCGACGTCTTCGCGCCATGCCCGCTCACGGCAAGGCTTGATGCGCAGCTGAAGTCGGAGGTCGACGGTGTGGCGAGCGCGCCGGACCCGATTGGCGGCGGCCAGGATCCGGAGTGGCTCACGGAGACAGTGACCGCAATGCCTTCGGCAACCGGCGGGATCGTCCAGGTGACCCTGGGTTCCGGCCCGGGAACGACCACCGAGAAGTACGACCTCGTCGTGATCGTTCAGGGGAGCCAGTTGCTCGTCGACGATATCTACTGCACAGGCTCGGATCCGACCGACGCTGACGTCTTCGCCGCCGGCTGGCTCGACCGATCCGCGTGCACGGCATGAGCGCCATACTCAACAACACGATGCGAGCGACGCGACGCGACCGGTTCGCACTGACCGTCGACGACCAGGCGCGGCACTGGCTCGAGGAGCGTCCGCAGGCGACGCGACTGTTCATCAGCTACATGTCATCGCTTGCCTGCTGCTCCGGGGCTCGTGTGTGCGACGTGCGGGTGCGCCTCGACGCAGATATGTCGCAACGCGATGCACGTGGGGCGTCCTGGGTGGCGCTGGGTGTGGTCAACGGCCGCGAGGTGATGATCGACTCCCGCCTCGTCGATCGCATGCCCGCGCACCTTCGCTTTGTTCAGCGCGGGATCGGCCCCTTCCGCCACCTGGATCTCGACCTCAGCGGCGAGCAGTGGGCGGACGTGCTGTACCCCGTCGCACGCTGACCGGCGGCCACCCACCGGTGCGAAGCCGTCGGGAAGGGGAGATTCGAACTCCCGACCTCGCGGTCCCGAACCGCGCACTCTAACCTGGCTGAGCTACTTCCCGGCGCCGGCCCGGATGATACCACCCGCCTCTGCAGGCCCCGGGAACGCGCCCACATGGCGCCGTCAGGAATCGCATACTGGAAGCCATCGCGCGGTGCCGCCGCGCCCAGGAGTCCAGGTATATGGGTCGCATTACCATCGACATGACCATCAACGCGCCCGTCGCCACGGTGTTCGCGTACGTGGACGACTACCGCAACACCACCAAGTACATGAAGGACCTGGTGAAGTGGCAGCCGACGGGCAAGGTCACGCACGGGAAGGGCGCGCGGTTCGACGTCGGCATGAAGGCCGGTCCCACAACACTGTCCTCGGTGGTCGACATCACCACGTGGTTGGAGAACAAGGCAATTGGCTGGGACTCCAATGAAGGCTTCAAGCAGATCGGCATGTGGGCGTTCAAACCGAAGGGCGACAAGACGCAGGTCACCTTCGACATGGAGTACGAGTTCGGCGGTGGCATTGCCGGAAAGCTTCTCGGTCGCGCCGCGGAGCCGATCGTGCGGGGCAACCTGCAGCGATCCGTGGAGACGCTCAAGCTGCACACCGAGAGAATCGCGCCGAGGTCGGCCCCGAAGACAGCTGCGAAGGCCAGGACACAACACCCGACAGGGTCTGTGACGGCCACCACAAAATCCGCAACAAAAGCGACGACAGCGCGTGCGACAGGCACCACAAAATCTGCAACAAAGCCAGCAGCGACGCCAGTCACCAGAGCGAAGAACTCGCCAAAGAACGCTTAGAATGATCTTTCTCCCGGCACAGCGAACGGGATGAGGAGCGAGAACATGACGAGCGACAAAGTGGCGGCGAACGGACACGAGCCCCATACCGGTGGCGTGCGGGTCAAGCGTGGCCTGGCAGAGATGCTGAAGGGCGGCGTCATCATGGACGTCGTCACGGCCGAGCAGGCGAAGATCGCCGAGGATGCAGGCGCGGTCGCCGTCATGGCGCTCGAGCGTGTGCCGTCGGACATCCGTCGCGACGGTGGCGTCGCACGCATGAGCGACGTCAGCCTCATCAAGGAAATCATCGCCGCGGTGACGATTCCGGTCATGGCGAAAGCCCGTATCGGACATTTCGTCGAGGCGCAGGTGTTGCAGGCGCTGGGCGTCGACTACATCGATGAGTCAGAGGTGCTCACACCTGCGGACGAGGAGCATCACATCGACAAGTGGCAGTTCGATGTGCCATTCGTCTGCGGTGCGCGTGACCTCGGTGAAGCGCTGCGGCGCATCGGCGAAGGCGCCGCCATGATCCGCACCAAAGGTGAGGCTGGAACGGGCAATGTCGTGGAGGCGGTCCGTCACATGCGCGCCGTGCAGGGCGGCATCCGACGCATCGCGTCGATGCGACCGGAGGAGCTGATGGCCGAGGCGAAGCACCTCGGAGCGCCCTTCGACCTCGTTCAGGAGATTCACCGGACGGGCAAGCTGCCTGTCGTCAACTTCTCTGCGGGCGGCATTGCGACCCCCGCGGATGCAGCGCTGATGATGCAGCTCGGTTGCGATGGCAACTTTGTGGGCAGCGGCATCTTCAAGAGCACCAATCCCGAGGCATACGCCAAGGCGATCGTCGCCGCGACGACCTATTACGACAAGCCCGAGGTCATCGCCGAAGTGAGCGCGGGTCTGGGCAAGGCGATGCCCGGGCTCGACGTCGCATCGATGCCCGCCGGGGAGTTGCTCGCAACCCGGGGTTGGTAGCCTGCCGATGCGGCGCCGGCGGCGTACACTAGAGCGTGTGCGAATGACGCGAAGCCTGCCCCGCCAGGGACGGAGCGCTCGCGTCCGCTGAGAGGGAATTGACCATCCTCCGGGTAGGCGTTCTCGCCCTTCAGGGCGACGTCCGGGAACACCTGATGGCACTCCGCGGTTGCGGCGCGGAGGCATCCACGGTGCGAACGGCTGCTGAGCTCGAGCGTGTCGACGCGCTCGTCCTTCCCGGCGGCGAGTCGACCACGATGAGCCGCCTGCTGCAGGTCTTCGGCCTGGAGATGCCGCTCCGCGAGCGCCTCGCCGCCGGGATGCCGACGCTCTCGACGTGCGCCGGGCTGATCCTGATGAGCCGCGAGGTGCTCGACGGCCGTCCCGATCAGATCGCGCTCGGCATCCTCGACATCAGCGTTCGGCGCAATGGCTACGGGCGCCAGGTCGAATCCTTCGAGGCGGACGTGCCGGTCTCACTGCTCGGGGTGGCGCCGTTTCGAGCCGTGTTCATCCGCGCGCCGCTGATCGAGCGAGCCCGACCTGACGCGGAAGTAATTGCCACATTCGGCGATAACCCCGTGGCTGTCGCGCAGGGTCCGCATCTCGGTCTCTGCTTCCATCCGGAGATGACCGACGACTCGCGCCTCCACCGAGCGTTCCTCGAGCGCGCGACAGCCGCCCTCGAGGTGAGCGCTGCGTGATCATCCGCTCCGCGTCCTTCCGCGACCTCGCGCGGATCGAACAGCTGTACCGGGAGGCAACCGAGGACGAGCGCCACGGGGCGCAGATGACTCCCGACAGCCCCGTTCCGCAGGCGACGTTGCTGCGCTTGTGGCAGGCCCTCACCAAGTCACTGTCCTCGCTGGTCCCGATCACCGACGTGTCGGAGGAGATGCTCGTCGCCGAGGATGCGAAGGAGGGCGTCGTCGGTTTCGTGCAGGTCCAGTCGCTCTCGGTACGGCCGCGCTCGTGGCAGATCCTCAACCTGTGCACGTCGACAACCGCGCACGGGCATTTCGCACGAGCCGAACTGCTCGACGGCGTCCGCAACCGTGGTCTCGAGCATGGCGTGCAGCGCGTCCACGTGCGCCTGCCGCTCGACCACCCGCTACTCCCGGTCTTTCTCGAGCAGGGATTCACGCAGTTCGCCACCGAGCAGATCCTCTATCGCGATCAGGCGACGGCCGAGCCCGAACAGTCGGTGCGGTCGGCGCTCATCCGGCCCGCTCGGCGCGACGACATCGGTGCCATCTACCTGCTCTATCTGCGCACCACGCCGTCGCAGGTCGCTGCCGTTGAGGGACCGTCGCTCAAGACGTGGCAGGGCGGGTACGCGCAGGGCCTCATCGCTGCGCTCGCTCGGGACAATGTCCGCCACGTCGTCGTCGAGCGTCCGGGGATCGTTGCGTGGGCAGCGATCCGCCCACCCACAGCCGCTCAGCCGGCGAGCCTCAGCATGATGTGCGAAGGGCACGATCCCGCGTTGCGCGACGCCATCATCGACGCCGTCATCGCCGAGCTGCCGTCGGGGCCTGCATCGTGCGTGCTCCGCCACTACGACTCCGAGCTCATCAGAGCGCTGCAGCTGCGCGGGTTCGCTGTCTACGGGACACAGCTCCTGCTCATCAGCGAGTTTGGCGAGAAGGTGCGCATCAACGCGCCGTCGCGGCGCAAGAAGCCGGTCCTGGTGCACGCCGGCATCGCCCGGAGCGTGCCCGCCGCATCGCCGTCGGTTCCGCTCCGTGTCCTGTCAACGACCACCACGAGGAGAAAGAGATCGTCGCCCAGGTGATGCCGTACGGATCCTCGTGGGAGGAGGAGCTCAACCTGCTGTTCGCAGCGCTCCCGCCCCGCATCGCGTCTGCAGCGCAACGTCTTTCGCAGGGACGGGGCGACCTTCTCGAAGTGGTGCTCGACCTCGGCCGCGAGCCCGAGGCGCGCTTCACCGACGGTGAGGCGATTCTCGACTCCGCCAACGTGGGCAACGCGGAGATCGACTACGTGACCGAACATGTGGGTCTGTTCGGCGACGACAACCGCGCGGGGATCGAGCGCACGCTCCACCGGATCAGCGCGATCCGCAACCGCAAGGGAACCATCGTCGGGCTGACCTGCAGGGTGGGCCGTGCGGTCACCGGAACCATCGACATCATCAAGGACATGGTCATCGGCGGACAGTCGATCCTGCTGCTCGGGCCGCCGGGCATCGGCAAGACGACGATGCTGCGTGAGTGCGCGCGCGTGCTCAGCGATGAATGCGGCAAGCGAGTGGTGATCGTCGACACGTCGAACGAGATCGCGGGCGACGGTGATATCCCGCACCCTGGTATCGGCCGCTCGCGCAGGATGCAGGTTCGGACGCCGGCGCTCCAGCACGCGGTGATGATCGAGGCCGTGGAGAACCACATGCCCCAGTGCATCGTCATCGACGAAATCGGCACCGAGCTGGAGGCAGTCGCAGCACGGACTATTGCGGAGCGCGGCGTGCAGCTGGTCGGCACCGCGCACGGCTCCAACATCGACTCACTCCTCGTCAACCCGACACTCAACGACCTGCTCGGCGGCATCCAGACGGTGACACTGTCCGACGAGGAGGCTCGTCGCCGTGGCACGCAGAAGTCGGTGCTCGAGCGCAAGTCCCCGCCCACGTTCGACGTGCTCATCGAGATCCAGGAGCGCGACCGCGTGGTCGTCCACGCACCGCTGGCGGAGACCGTCGATGAAGCGCTGCGGGGGAGGGTTCGCCCGCCCCAGCTCCGGACACGCGATGAAGCCGGCGCAATCGTCAGCCGGGTCGACACCAGCGCGGCCGCGACGAGACCGTCGCCATTCGAGCCCGCTCCGTTCACGGGTGGCGCACGTGGCGGGAGGCGAACTCGCGAACGCCGGCGTCGCTTCGACGTCGACGAGTACATCGCCGGACAGCAACGACGGGAGCGTGAGTGGGAGCCGCCGGCTCCCGCGGCTCCGGCGGTGCGCCCGGGTCCGCCACTGTCGATCTTCCCCTACGGTGTTTCACGCAGCTATCTGGAGCAGTCGCTTCGCGAGATGCGACTGCCGGTCCGCATCCAGCACCACGTCGACGATGCCGACCTCGTGCTGACCTTGAAGAACTACTACCGGCGTCACGACTCTCCCGTTCGAGCCGCGGAGTCGTCGGGCATCCCGATTCATGTGCTTCGCAGCAACACGGTCGCCCAGATCAAGAGTGCGCTCGCACGAGTGTATGGCGTCGAAGCGCCTCCGGAAACGCCTGATGACACCGAGCCTGCAATGCAGGAGGTGATCGAGGGCATCGAGCAGATGCAACGAACCGGTAACGACGTCGAGCTCATGCCGCAGAACGCGTACGTGCGCAGGCTCCAGCACCAACTTGTCGAGCAGCACGCGCTCACGGCACGCAGCACCGGTGACGAACCCAATCGAAGACTCGTCATACTTCGACCCTCGGAATAGACCGCTTGGGTGAGGGGCCCGACGGTGGGGGAATAGTGACCGGCATGAGCGCATGGCGTGGCTTTTTCATCTCGTTCGAAGGGCTCGACGGTGCAGGCAAGAGCACCCAGGTCGCATCCCTGGCCGGCGCGCTGCGCCAGCAGGGCCATGACGTCGTCACGGTGCGACCGGACGAGACGCCACTCGGCGAGATCCTCCACAGCTTCGTGCTCCAGCATCAGCGCGGCCCCGCGCTCGAAGCCTGGGCCGAGGCACTCCTGTTCACCGCCGAACGTGTGCAGTTGCTGCACGAGACAATCCTCCCCGCACTCCGGCGAGGGAGCGTGGTCATCGCCGACCGTTTCGCCGACTCGACGATCGCGTACCAGGGCGGAGGACGGGGTATCCCACCCGGGGATCTGCTCCGCTTGCATGCCGTCGCATGTGGCGATGTCTGGCCGGATCTGACCCTCTACCTGGCGATCCCCGCGTCCACCGCCGCGCAGCGCCAGCGTGCTCAGCAACTCCCCCTCGATCGCTTCGAGGTCGCCCCGGAGACGTTCCACGCGGCCGTGGAGGCTTCCTTCGAACAGCTGGCCGCGGAGCATCCGCGCCGGTTCGTGCGCCTCGACGCCACCCGCCCAGCGATCATCGTCTCCCGTGATGTCGAACGGGTCATCGTGCAGCGCCTTCCCGCGGCTGCTCCGACCGCTCCTCCGGTCAGGTCAAGCGGCGGTGTCGGGTCGGGTTCCTACGGGAGCGCTCCGGTGGCCTGATTGGTCGGCAGCCGCATGCAGCGTCGTCATCGCTGACGACCTGGCTCCTCCCCGGCTGTCCTGAGCACCACATCCGTCGCCGGGACGACGCGTTCCACCCTGCTGCCCGCGAGATGCACCCGGACCCCGGGGACTCCCGGAGCGCCGGGATCCCAGCCGAGAGCATGGAGCTCCCGGGCCTCGCCCCATGTCTTCGCCTGACGCTGCTGCCGCCCGTCCGTGAAGGCGATGGTCCCCGGCCGCGTGGCGAAGCCGAATCCGACCTCGCCGCCCGTGCTGAGAAATGCGTGGACTTCCGTGAGAACGGTTGTGGCATCGAAGAGCTCATCGCTGCTTGCCAGCGAGATGGCGAGGCTCGGCATGTCACCGGACTTCGCCGCCTCGCGGACACCGGCACGTTGTACGACCTGCGCGGCGCGTTGGCGGCGGCGGCGCTCGGTGGCCAGCTCGGTGGCACGAGTGCGTATCTCGCGGAGGTGCTGCTCGTACGGCGCCATGGCGCCGATCGTGGCGCGCTCGGTGGCCTGCAACCGGGCTCCCAGAGCATCGAGGCCGTCATCGGTCAACTCGCGAAGTGCTTCGGGATCGACGCGGTCACCGAGGGGGGGGAGCTCCACCCTTGCGCACTCTACTCGTCGCCGGGCGCCGGATCGCGGCGCGTCCACGTCCTTTTGCTGTATGACGCACGCACGACGTCATCGCACCGAGGGAGGCACAGCTCGTGGGTCAGGTTCTCCATGACGCCATCCGCGTTGAGCGCGAAGGTGCGGTCATCACCCTCACCATCGATCACCCACCCGCGAATGCGGTCAACGGCGACGTCGTCTACGGCCTCGCCGAGGGACTCGCGAACGCCGAAGCAGATGCATCCTGCCGCGCGCTGGTCATCACCGGAAGCGGACCGAAGTTCTTCTCTGCGGGCGCGGACATCACCGGGTTCGGCGCAGGCGCCGACGCGATCGGCAAGGCCACCGATCTCACCCTGCTCATCGAAGCGTCACGGCTGCCGGTGATCGCGGCCGTGAACGGGATCGCATTCGGGGGCGGCTGCGAGCTGACCCTCGCCTGCGATATCCGTCTCGCCGCGCGCACCGCGCGGTTCGGTCAGCCGGAGATCAAGCTGGGCATCATCCCGGGCTGGGGCGGCACGCAGCGACTGCCGAGACTGATCGGCGCCGCGAGGGCGACCGAGCTGCTGCTGACCGGTGACCCCGTCGACGCCGAGCGCGCCCTGGCCATCGGCCTGGTCGCCGAGGTGGTCGAACTCGGTGAGCTTCCGGCGGCGGCACAGCGCTGGGGTGAGCTCCTCGCCTCGAGGGCGCCACTCGCGCTCGCCGCCACCAAGCGGGCAATGCGTGCCGGCGCGCAACTTCCGATCTCGGACGCGCTCAAGGCGGAGCGCGGCGAGTTCGTGGCCCTCTTCGCCACCGAGGACGCCCAGGAAGGCATCTCGGCGTTCATGCAGAAGCGAACCGCGGAGTGGAAGGGCCGGTAGTGTCCGCGTCCGTGACCGCGATCGTCAGCCCGATCGCGCTGGTGCTGCTCGCCGGCGCGTCTCTCACCGCGAGCGGGTTGCGCTGGCGAAAGCTCCTCGGTGCGATGCGACGCACCACGCGCCGGGAGGATCGCCTCGATCACCCGGCTTCGCGGGTGCGCGCGTTCCTTGTGTACGTCGTCGCGCAGGGACGGCTGTTGCGATGGCCGCTCGCCGGTGTGCTGCACGCCTTCATCTTCTGGGGCTTCGTGGTGCTGCTCACCGCGATCGCGCAGGGGATTGTCGAAGCGCTCTGGCAGGGATTTCAGTTCAACCTGCTCCCCGGGAGCGGGGCGATCGCATTCCTGCAGGACCTGTTCTTTTTCGTGGTGGTCTGCGGCATCGTCATGGCACTGTTCAACCGCCTGGTGATCAACCCCACGCGATTTCGAGGCAGCCACCGCGGCGACGCGATCCTCATCCTCGCGTGGATCGGAGTGCTCCTCATCTGCATGGAGCTGAACTACGCGACGCGCATCGCAGAGGGCGCACCCGAAGCGCTCGGTCAGTGGCGGCCGATCGCATCAGCGCTTGCCTCGATCTTCCGTCCGCTCGGCTCAGGGAGCGAGACGCTCATCATCCTTCACGGCATCTTCTTCTGGGCACACCTGACGCTTGTCTTCGGGTTCCTCGTGTACCTCGGGTACAGCAAGCATCTCCACATCATCACGTCGGTACCGAACGTCTTCTTCAAGAACGAAGGGCCGAAAGGAGCGTTGCGCACGCTCGACCTCGACGCCGTGATGAACGCGGAGAACGAGGCGGATCAGCACTTCGGCGCCGGCGCTCTCGAGCACTTCTCGTGGAAGGACACCCTCGATCTGTACACGTGCACCGAGTGCGGCCGGTGTCAGACCCACTGCCCCGCATACAACACCGGGAAGCCACTGTCTCCCAAGACGTTGATCACCGACCTGCGGGACCTCGCGTACGAGAACCTTGCGGGTGGGTACGCCGCCACCAGGCACGACGCCCACATCGCGCAGTCGGGTGGCGACGGCACGAGCCACGACAGCGCGGTGATGTGGACGAGCGGCGACCATCACCCTGGCGCGATCCACGATCTGCCCGGTCATTTCCAGCCGTCGTGGCTCTCCCCCGATGAGGTCGCAGCGGCGGTGCCCGCCGCCGGCACGCGGCCGCTGATGGGCGGCACCATCCTCGAGGAGACGCTCTGGTCGTGCACCACATGCGGCGCGTGCATGGATCAGTGCCCGGTGCTGATCGAGCACGTCCCCAAGATCATGGATATGCGCCGGCATCTCGTCCTCGACGAGTCACGCATACCGAAGCAAGCGGAATCCGCATTGCGCAATATCGAGAACGTCGCGAACCCGTACGGTCTTTCTCACCAATCCCGTGCGGACTGGGCGAAGGACCTCGGGGTCTCGTTCATCGCCGACAAGCCGGATGCGGAGTACCTGTACTGGGTTGGGTGTGCGGCCTCGTTCGATGAGCGCGCCCGGACGATCGCCGCGGCGCTCTCCAGGATTCTCCAGGCTGCCGGCGTTGACTTCGCAATCCTCGGCACCGAGGAGAAGTGCACCGGTGACCCGGCACGGAGGATCGGCAATGAGTACCTCTTCCAGGAGCGTGCCAAGGACAATGTGGCGGTGCTCAAGAAGCACAACGTGCGCAAGATCATCGCGTCATGCCCGCACTGCTTCAACACCTTCGCCAATGAGTACCGCGACTTCGGCGGCGAGTATGAGGTCATCCATCACACGCAACTGATCGACCGGCTGCTCAAGGAGGGACGGATCACCCTCGATGCGGCGAAGGCACAGGAGGAGACGATCACGTACCACGACTCCTGCTACCTGGGACGGTGGAACGACATCTTTGCGCCGCCGCGCGACATCCTCGAGCGCATCCCGGGACTCAAGGTGGTGGAGATGGCGCGGAGCAAGAGTGAGGGGATGTGCTGCGGCGCCGGCGGCGGCAGGATGTGGATGGAGGAGGACCAGCCTCGGGTCAACCACCGACGCGTCGAACAGGCCGTCGACACGCACGCCACCAAGGTTGCGACCGCGTGCCCCTTCTGCCTCGCCATGTTCGACGAGGGCATCTCCGCCAGGCAGATCGGTGACACCCTCGCCGTCGACGACGTTGCGGTCTACGTCGCGCGCGCGCTCAAGGACCCTGCCGCAGGCTGACGACGCGGTCGCGAGGTCCGAGCTCAGATGGGCCGGGGGAGCCGCTGGTTGTGGAGCGTCTGAAAGCGAGCACCGCAGTCGGCGCACTTGAAACCGGGCTGGTCGTACCCCGACTGGCGGTCGCCGAAGGTCAGTGGGATCAGTCGCGTTCCCGCACAACGCGTGCACGGAGGGTCGACGGGGCCGCGCACGGTCAGGGGCATGACCAAGGATGGCACGTTGGCGGCGGTGGCGCATTGACCGCCGGTCAAGGCACACTTGGCTGTCCGGCGGCGCCGGAGGACACGTCCTAGGAGGCACAGCAATGGCAGACACCGACGTCGTCGACGCGTACAGCCCCGAGTGGGCCGAAGCGTTCAAAGCCGAGATCAACAAGTCGTCCGTCTACAAGCAGGCGGCCGCCGGATGGGAGGGGACCGTCGGGTTGGTCGTCCTCGCCGAGCCCGACAAGAACTTCCCGGATGACCGAGGCGTGTTCCTCGACCTCTGGCACGGCGAGGCGCGCGACGTCCGCGTCGGCACGCGAGAGGATGCGCAGCAGGCCAAGTTCGTGATCACCGGTGCCTACTCGCGGTGGAAGCAGGTGGCTCAGAAGGAGCTCGACGCAACCAAGGGGATCATGCTCGGGCGGCTGAAGCTGAAGGGCGACTTCCCCACGATCGTTCGGTACACCAAGGCATCGCAGGAGCTGACCAACTGCACCACGCGAGTTCCGGTCAGGTGGCCGGACGAGGCCTGACCGCATGACCGAGTCAGTCCCGGTGAGCGCAGCGCAGGGACGTCTCCTCGTTGTCGGGGCGGGGACCATGGGCGCGCAGATCGCGCAGCAGGCGGCGCTGCACGGCATCGATGTCTCGCTGGTGGACGTCGACGCCGAACATCTCCAGCGAGCGATGGCATCGAACCTTCAGCTGCTCGACCGCCGGGTTGAGAAGGGCAGGCTCGACCGCGCGGATGCCGACGCCGCCGCCGGTCGCGTGACGGCGTCGACCGACCTTGCGAGAGCGGCATCGGAGTCCGCCTGGGCGATCGAGGCGGTTGTGGAGCTGCCCTCGGTCAAGCGGGAGATCTTCGCGGAGCTCGACGCCCACCTCCCGGCACGCGCCGGCATCGCCACCAACTCGAGCAACATCGTCGTGTCACGGCTCGCCGACGCGACGGCGCGCCCACAGCTCTGCTGCAACATGCATTTCTTCCATCCGGTGCTGGTGATGGACCTGTGCGAGGTTGTGCGCGGGCCGGAAACCTCGGACGAGACGTGCGCACGCGCGGTCGCCTGGTCGCGGAGGATGGGTCGCACGGCGATCGTCGTCGAGAAGGAGATCGACGGCTTCATCGTCAACCGCATCCTCGGCGCCGCGTCGCGCGAGGCGTTCTCCCTGCTGAAGGGGGGAGTTGCGTCGGCTGAGGACATCGACATCGCGGTCCGCAAGGGGCTCAACTGGCCGATGGGACCGTTCCAGCTCGCCGACTTCTCGGGACTCGACACGGTCCTGACCATTCGCCGGGACCGGATGGAACGCGATCACGCCCCGGGCGATGTGGCGACCGTGGCCATCCTCGAGCGCATGGTTGCTGCAGGGCGCCTCGGCCGCAAGAGCGGTCGCGGCTTTTACGACTACGCGGTCGATCCGCCAGAGCCCCTCCCGCCTCCGGACTGAGCCAGGGCGACCCGCTCCGGAGTTCCGGGGTCGGTTCTCGCGAGAGGCAGCATCAGCGCCGCCGCACCGATCCCGAGCAGGCCCAGCGGCACGAGCCTCCCGGGAGGGGCAGGTGCGGCGTTGCCGGTGTCGACGAGGGCGAGCACGCCGAGGATCGCCCACGCGGCGATCAAACGGATGGTCACCAGACCCGGCCACGGCGCAGCGTCGGCGACCGCCGCGCGAGCGGCGCACCACGCGAAGGCCGGAGCCAGGATCACGAGGTCGTGTGGCAGCAGGTGTGGGGATGCGACGAGCGAGAGTGCAGCAGCCCCGGCAAGCGAGACCTCGAGCGCTGCCGGGATCCCGCGCGACCTCGCGCCGAGCAGCCAGCATCCGGCAAGGGCGAGCAGCGAGCCGGCGATCCCGATGACCACTGCGACTGTTCCCCCTCCCAGCCACGACGCGACCAGGCCGGGGATGCCGAGCGTGCTCGCCCCCGGGGTATTGCCCGCAGCGAACCCGAGGGCCGAGATGAAGCCACCGAGCCCACCCGGACCGACCAGCACCAGAGATACCGCCGCCACGACTGCGCAGCCGGCAAGAGCGCCGGCGAGAGCCCGCCAGTCGCGGCGAGCGACGAGCCAGACGCCGAGCCCGATCGCCAGGTGCGGCTTGGTCGCCGCAAAGGCGAGCGCCATCCAGAACCCCGCCACAGCCGGTCGGTCTCTTCGCCAGGTCATGTATGCGGCTGCGAGCCCGAGCGCCGCCACCCCATCGATCTGACCGAGGATGAGGAACGCGTAGGTTCCGCCGGCCGCCAGCGCCATGAGCACGGTCGCTGCACGCGGTGAGCGGCCCGAGGGGGCCGGCCACGGACCCGCCCGGATTGCGATCCACACCGCGAGCGCCAGGAGGAGCAGCTCGATCACGGACCACACCCGAAACGCGGAGCCCGGGTCCAGCAGGGTGAGCGGGAGCGCGAGCAGCGCAGTCGTCGGCGGCGTGATGAACGGAAGGTTGATCACCGTGCCGGGGGGAAGCAGGCTCAGGTGCCGCGCGTGCTCGTCCTGCTGGTCGTACATCTGGGCTCCGTCGCCGTCACGCAGCAGCAATGCCGCCACATAGGAGGCCGAGAAGTCGGTGCCGCGCTCGCGGACCGGGGTCACCCGGGCCCAGGAGATCGCGTAATACGCGAGAAGGAGGGTGCTGACGGCGGCCGCGATAGCGACCGCTCGGCTGGTTCTCACGGCGTCTGGACGCTAGCATCGAGTTCGCGCGAGCGAACGCGGCGTTGCCGTATTGCTTCCTATACTCGGCCGACGATGGCGAGCGCATTCACCGGGATCGACCACGTGGGCATCGCTGTCGCCGACCTGGACCTCGCGGTCGCTGCGTACGAGCGTCTCACCGGGTCAGCCCCGGCGCACCGCCAGGTGGTCGCCTCCGATGGCATCGAGGCGGTGATGTTCCAGGTGGGCGACTCGCGCATCGAACTGCTCGGCAGCACCGGGCCGGACTCGAAGATCGCCGGCTTTCTGGCGCGGCGTGGCGGCGGGCTCCACCACGTTGCCTATGCCGTCCCGGACGTCCAGGCCAGCCTCGACAGCTTCGCCGAGCTCGGGCTGCAGCTCCTTGACACCTGCCCGAGACGGGGTGCGGGCGGAAGGCTCGTGGCGTTCCTCCACCCGTCGGCGGCGGCGGGCGTGCTCACCGAACTGTGCCAGCCGGACCAGGAGAACACCGGGTCGCGCGCATGAGCGACCTCCTCGGAGTAGCGACCGAGTCCGGTATCCCGCTCGACCCCTTTTACGTCGATCAACCGGACGGGCCACCCCCGCCCGGCGACTACCCGTACACGAGAGGGATCCGCGCCGAGGGCTACCGATCGCGGCTCTGGACCATGCGCCAGTATGCCGGCTTCGGAAGTGCTGAACAAACCAACGAGCGATTCCACTACCTGCTGCGCGCCGGGCAGAGTGGACTCTCCGTGGCGTTCGACCTCCCGACGCAGATGGGCTACGACAGCGACGATCCGGTCGCGCACGGCGAGGTCGGCAAGGTCGGCGTTGCCATCGACTCGCTCGAGGACATGGAGCTGCTGATGCGCGGCATCCCGCAGGACCAGGTCACGACGTCGATGACGATCAACGCTCCCGCGGCGGTGCTCCTCCTGCTCTACGAGCTCGCGGCCGAGCGCAAGGGAATCGACGCCGCGACGCTCGGGGGGACGATCCAGAACGACATCCTCAAGGAATATGCGGCGCGCGGGACCTACATCTTCCCGCCGCGTCCCTCCATGCGGCTCATCACCGACACCTTCGCGTACTGCGCCAAGCGCCTCCCGCGCTGGAACACCATCAGCATCAGCGGCTATCACATCCGCGAGGCGGGCGCCACCGCACCGCAGGAGATCGCGTTCACGCTGAGCAACGGCATCGCCTACGTCCAGGCGGCGATCGACGCCGGCCTCGACGTCGAGGACTTCGCGCCGCGACTGAGCTTCTTCTTCAATGTCAGCAACGACTTCTTCGAGGAGGTCGCCAAGTTTCGTGCCGCTCGCGCGCTCTGGGCCGCGGTGATGCGCGAACGCTTCGGCGCACGCGGAGAGCGGAGCCTGCAGCTGCGCTTCCACGCGCAGACGAGCGGTGCGACGCTCACCGCGCAGCAGCCACTCAACAACGTGGTGCGCGTGTCCTTGCAGGCCATGGCGGCGGTGTGCGGTGGCGCCCAGTCGCTGCACACCAACAGCTACGACGAAGCACTGGCCCTGCCGTCAGAGCAGGCGGCCGAGATCGCGCTGCGCACGCAGCAGGTCATCGGTCACGAGACGGGCGCCGCCGGCGTCACCGACCCGCTCGGTGGGTCACACCTCGTCGAAGCGCTGACCCACGAGCTGATCGAGGAATCGCGAGCGCTGATGCGCCGCGTCGAGGAACACGGCGGCGCCGTTGCGGCGATCGAGGCCGGCTTCTATCAGGAGCAGATCCAGGACGCCGCGTACCGCCATCAGCGCCTGGTTGAAGCCGGCGAGCGGGTCATCGTCGGCGTGAACGAGTTCACCGAGACGTCGCAGCCTCCGGTGCCGATCCTCCGCATCGACGCCGATCTGGAGGCGGCCCAGATCGAGCGGCTCGCGCGGTTGCGTGCCGCCCGTTCGTCCGCCGCCGTGGCAACCTCGCTGGACGCGCTGCGGGCGGGCGCGAAGGGGACGGACAACCTGCTTCCGCTGATGCGCACCGCCCTCGATGCGCACGCCACCGTCGGCGAAGTGTGCGGCGTGCTTCGCGAGATCTTCGGCGTCCACCACCCGGTGGTGACGGTGTGACGTCGAACCCACCGTGGCGCCCTGGTAGCCTGACGGCGTGACCAGACAGGTGCGCAAGGGCGTTCCCCCCGTCGGCGCGAGCGACGCCGTGACCCCGTCTGTCTCGCCGGTCGACGCCGAGGGTGCATCGACCAACGGGTCGAGTGGCGGCACGGACAAGAAGATCAACATGCTGCGCAAGCGCCGTTATGACGCCGTGCATCGTGGGGGTGCGGCGGAGCGTTCCCAGCATGCCAAGGGCAAGCTCACGGCCCGCGAGCGTATCGATCGTCTGCTCGACCCCGGAACCTTCACCGAGCTCGACATGTTCGCGCTCCACCGAACTACCAACTTCGACATGAGCGACCGCCGGATCCGCGGCGACGGGGTGATCACCGGGTGGGGAACGATCGGAGGCCGGCAGGTATTTGTCTTCAGTCATGATGCTTCAGTCTTCGGCGGCTCGCTCGGCGAGGTGTTTGCCGAGAAGGTCACCAAGATCATGGATCTCGCGCTCCGGACCGGGTGCCCGTGCATCGGCATCAACGATTCGGGCGGCGCGCGCATCCAGGAGGGCGTCGTCTCCCTTGCGGGGTACGCGGAGATCTTCTACCGCAACGTCGAGGCAAGCGGTGTCATCCCGCAGCTCTCGCTGATCGTCGGTCCGTGCACGGGCGGTGCTGTGTACTCGCCGGCGATGACGGACTTCATCTTCATGGTGCGCAAGGTCGGCTACATGTTCATCACCGGCCCCGACGTCATCAAGGTGACCACCGGTGAGGAGGTGACCTTCGAGGAGCTCGGCGGCTCGGACGTGCACAACCAGCGAAGTGGCGTCGCACATTTCATCGCCGACACCGAGGACGAGGCATTCGGCCAGATGCGCGAGCTGCTCGCGTACCTGCCGCCGAGCAACCGCGAACAGCCACCGTACCGGCCGACGCTCGACGACCCGCATCGCGAGGATCCCGAGCTGCAGACGATCATCCCCGACAACCCGAATCAGCCCTACGACATGCGCGGCGTCGTGACACGCATCGTCGACGACGGCCAGTTCCTCGAAGTGATGCAGTACCACGCCGAGAACATCATCTGCGGCTTCGCCAGGCTCGATGGGCACTCGGTCGGCGTCGTCGGCAACCAGCCACGTGTGCTCGCCGGCGCGCTCGACATCGCCGCGTCGATCAAGGCGGCGCGCTTCGTGCGCTTCTGCGACGCGTTCAACGTCCCGCTCGTGACCCTCGTCGACGTGCCCGGATTTCTCCCCGGCACGGACCAGGAGTACGGCGGCATCATCCGTCACGGCGCCAAGCTGCTCTACGCATATTGCGAGGCAACGGTCCCCAAGCTCACCGTGATCACCCGCAAGGCGTACGGCGGCGCCTACGACGTCATGTGCTCCAAACACATTCGCGCCGACTACAACGTCGCCTGGCCCACCGCGGAGATCGCCGTCATGGGACCGCAGGGCGCAGTCAGCGTGATCTACAAGCGCGACATCGCGAAGGCGGCCAACCCGGAGCAGCGGTCAGAGCAGCTGATCGACGAGTATCGCGAGCAGTTCGCCAACCCGTACTACGCCGCGGAGCGGGGCTACGTCGACGACGTGATCGAGCCCCGTCAGACGCGTGCCGCGCTGATCGGCGCGCTGCGCATGGCGCGTGACAAGCAGGTGCGGAGACCGCAGCGCAAGCACGGCAACATCCCGCTCTGACAGTCAGCGCGGATTGACGCGGCGCCCGCCGGTGCGCACGGCGGAGTCCTTGAGGCTCGCGGACAGCGGCACGTACGCCTTCGCGTACGCCTTGTCGGTGCGGCCCTGGGCATGATGGATGGCAGGCACCGCCGCTCGCACGAGGAGCACCTGGAGCGCGGCGGCGACCGGCACGGCAAGCAGCGCGCCGATCAGGCCCTGGATCGCGCCGCCCACGAGGAGCGCGAGCACCACCCCGAGTGCCGGCAGGGACACGACGCGGTTCATGACCATGGGCACGACCGTGTTGGCGTCGACCAACTGGATGACCAGGAGCACGGCGAGCACCAGGATCGGATATTCCGGGCTGACCGTGAACCCCAGCAACACTGCGGGAACCACGCCCACGATCCCACCCACCATCGGGATCGCCGCGCTGAGACCGGCGAAGATGCCGAGGATCACCGGATCGGGGAGGCGAAGCAACCAGCAGACCACCCCGACCACGAGCCCTACGGCGAGGCTGTTGATGGCAACGGCGCGAAGGAAGCCGCCCATGCGGAATCCCATCTCTCGAAAGATGTCAACGACGAGGTCCTGGTGGGCCTCGGGAAACAGGTCGACGGTGAACGACTTGAGCCGGTCGCTGCTCACCAGCCAGAGGAAGCCGACGACGAGCACCAGCACGGAGTCGACGACGATGCTGAAGATCGTTCCCCCGATTGCGAAGAGGACGCTCCGCGTGGCGCCGATGACCGAGCTCACCTGGCTTGCGACGTCGACATTGAAGTGAAACTGCCGTTCGACGCCGGTGAACCAGTTGAGGAAGTCCTTCTGATAGGTGGGGAAGCTGGTGGCGAGCGACGATGCCTCACTGACGATCGGTTGCACGAGCAGCAGGACCATCACCGCGATGAACGCGAGCACCGCGATGTAGACCGCGAGGATCCCAACGGGGCGGGGGATCCGCCGGCGTTGTAGCTCGGCGACGAGTGGCCGTATCCCTTCAGCGAAGACGATCGCGACGAGCACGACCAGGACGATGCTGACAATGGTGGCGAGGAACGCGACGAGCGCGACGACGCCGAGCACGATCAGCGCCGCGGTGACGAGCGTGCGCACCGAGATCACGTTGACGCCGTCGCGGCGCGAGGTCGTCTGCGGCTCGCTCGCGACGCGGTCGGCAGCATCCCCGGCTCGAGGTTCAGCCGGCTCCTGCGCCGGACCTGGGACTGGTGGAGTCTCGACGACGTCTGCCAACCGAGTCAGCCTAGCAGCCTCCGGCGGCTGTGGAGACACGAGCTTTGCGTACCCTGTCGACGTGAGCGAACTCGAGACTCGTGCCATCGGCGGAGGCGTCCTCCAGGCGACGGTGGTCGGGCTGGGCTGCAACAACTTCGGGCGCCGGGTCGACGCGCAGGGCACCGCACGAGTCGTGCACGCGGCGCTCGAGGAGGGCATCACGTTCTTCGACACCGCCGACCTCTACGGGAACGGTCAGAGCGAGGAGATGCTCGGCGCGGCGCTGAAAGGACGTCGCGACAGCGCTGTGATAGCCACCAAGTTCGGGCACCAGGCGCTGGGTCCTGAGCGCAGCGGGGGATCGCGCCGCCGGATCCGGATCGCGGTCGAGGACAGCCTGCGGCGACTCGGCACTGACTGGATCGACCTCTACCAGATGCACACACCCGACCCCGAGACACCGCTCGAGGAGACCCTGGAGACGCTCACCGAACTTGTGAGCGAGGGCAAGATCCGCTGTGCGGGGTCGTCGAACCTTGCCGGGTGGCAGATCGCCGACGCCGACTGGATCGCCCGAACCCGCGGCCTCACGCGGTTTGTCAGCGCGCAGAACGAGTACAGCCTTCTCGACCGCGCCGTCGAGGAAGCGGTGATCCCGGCGTGCGCGCATTTCGACGTCGGGATGATCCCGTACTCGCCGCTGGCCAATGGGCTGCTCACGGGCAAGCATCGGCGCGGTCAGGCGCCGGTGCCGGGCACGCGGCTTGCCGCGGTTCCCGGTGCCGACCCCAGCCGCTGGCTCACCGACCGCAACTTCGACATCGTCGAAGCGCTCGAGGCATTCGCCGCTGAGCGCCGAGTGTCGGTGCTTGACGTGGCGATCGGCGGCCTCGCCGCGCAGCCGCAGGTCGTCTCGGTGATCGCCGGGGCGACGACGCCGGAGCAGGCACAGGCCAACGCCCGCGCCGGCCGGTGGCGCCCGAGCGCCGCGGACCTGGAGGAGCTGGACCGAATCGCTCCGCGTCGATGATGCGCCGCTCATTCTCTAGACTGGCCCGCCGATGAAGCTGCTCGAATACCAGGCGAAACAGCGCTTCGCGGCCGCGGGCATTGCGGTGCCGGCCGGCCGTCTGGCGCGGACACCCGCAGAGGCGGGGGCCGCCGCTCGCGAGCTCGGCCGCGTCGCCGTCAAGGCGCAGGTGCCGATCGGCGGACGCGGCAAGGCAGGCGGCATCGCCGTCGTCGACACCCCCGAGGAGGCCGAGCGGGAGGCTGCCCGTATCCTGGCCATGGACATCCGTGGCTACCCGGTGCGCAGCGTCTGGTGCGAGACCGGGCTTTCCATCGAAGCTGAGCTCTATCTCGGGATCACGCTCGACCGTGACCGCCGCCGCCTCGTGATCATCTTCTCGGCGGCGGGCGGCATGGAGATCGAGCAGGTCGCGGTCGAGGCCCCGGAGCGGATCGCCAAGCTGTGGCCCGACCCCTTCGCGGGCCCGCAGCCCTATGAGATCCGCCAGCTGGCATTCGCGGGACTGGCGCACGCTCCAGAGCTACGCGACCGCGTGCCGAAGCTGGTGAGCAGCCTCGTCACCATGACCAGTCATCTCTGGGAGGTCGCGGCCTCGCTGGACGCGCTCACGTGCGAGATCAACCCATTGGTGCTGACGCCCGAAGGCGCGCTCGTCGCCGCCGACGGCAAGCTCGAGATCGACGAGAACGCCGACTACCGCCACAAGGACATCGCCGAGGAGCTGGCTCGCGACGAGACCGGCGAGGACGGGCGCAGCGGCGACGATCCCTATGAAGTCGAAGCGCGCCGCCGTGGACTGACCTACGTGCACCTCGACGGCGACATCGGCTGCATCGGCAACGGGGCCGGCCTGACCATGAACACGCTCGACCTCGTGAAGCAGCACGGGGGCGAGCCTGCCGACTTCCTCGACATCGGCGGCGGCGCCAACGCCGAGCGGGTCCGCAACGCGCTCGAGATGGTGCTCCTCGACCCCAAGGTGCGAGGCGTGTTTGTCAACATCTTCGGAGGCATCACGCGCGGCGACGAGGTCGCCCGCGGCATCATCGCCGCCCGTGATGAGCTGCACATCACCAAGCCGCTTGTGGTGCGGATGACCGGCACCAAGGAGGAGGAGGGACGCCGACTGCTCGAGGCCGCGGGGATCGTTCCGGGAAAGAACGCCACCGAAGCGGCCGCCGCCATCGTCGCGCTGACCAAGGGGGGGAGCGAGTGAACTGCGCTGCGCGGAGTGGGGAGGGCATGGCCGCAGTTCGTGCCCTCCCCACGTGCTCTGGGAGAGTCTCATGAGCGTTCTTGTCGATCGGTCCAGCCGCGTCCTGATTCAGGGGATCACCGGGCGTGAGGGGAGCTTTCACACCGGGCAGATGCGGGCCTTCGGCACGAACATCGTTGCGGGTGTTTCGCCTGGCAAGGGCGGGACCGATCAGGGCGGGGTGCCGATCTTTGACACCGTCGCCGACGCTGTTGCGGCTACCGGGGCGGATGTCTCGGGGATCTTTGTTCCGCCGGCGTTTGCGGCCGACGCGATCATGGAGTCGGCAGCTGCCGGGGTTGAGCTGACTGTCTGCATCACGGAGTTGATTCCGGTGCACGACATGATTCGGGCACGCGACTTTGTGATTCGGACCGGGCATCAGTTGCTCGGTGCCAATTGCCCGGGGATCGTGACGCCGGGTCAGTGCAAGGTGGGGATCATCCCCAACCACATCAACATTCCCGGGCCGGTTGGGATCGTCGGGCGGAGTGGGACCCTCACGTACGAAGTGATCCAGGGCCTTGGGCAGGGTGGGATGGGGCAGACCACGTCGGTGGGAATCGGCGGGGATCCGGTGATGGGCCTCAGCTTTCCTGATGTGCTTCGGCGGTTCGCGGACGATCCCGAGACGCGGGCGGTTGTGCTGATCGGTGAGATTGGTGGCTCCGACGAGGAGAACGCCGCGGCGTGGGTCCAGGAGACCGGATTCGACAAGCCGGTGGTGGCGTTCATCTCCGGGCGCACCGCGCCGCCGGGCAAGCGCATGGGGCATGCGGGGGCGATCATCAGTGGGAATACCGGCAGCGCCCAGAGCAAGCTCGATGCGCTCACGGCCGTTGGCGCCGACATCGCCGACACGATCGAGGACGTCGTACGCCTCACCGCCGCGAGATTGTCAACACACGTTGGCTGACGGCTGCGTGCTCTGCCGCGGGGTGGCGGGAGACGCCGAGCTGGGGCGCGAACTGATCTGGGAGGACGGTCTCTGGCGGCTCACGATGAGCGTCGGTCCCGGCGACGTGACTCCTGGTTTCAGCTACCTGGAACCCAAGCGCCACATCCGCAGCGTCGCCGACATGGACAGTGAGGAAGCCGCGACGTTCGGGTCCGTGCTGGCCCGCTGCACCTCCGCACTCCGGGAGGCGGCAGGGACGGAACTCGTCTACGTCTACATCTTTGGTGACCATGTCCCGCATATGCACGCCCACCTGGCACCTCACCTCGAGGGGGACGCTCTCAACGGCTCCATGCTCAAAGGCGAGGTCGAGGAGCGGACCCTGCCGTCAGGCGCGATTGCACTCGTGAGCAAGGACTATCCGGAGATTGATGCAGAGCGGCTGCGCGCCGTGGCGGACACGGCGCGGGACCTGCTCAGCCGCTGAACAGGCACGCCGACATCGGCGCCCTCCCGCCGCGCTACCGTGAGAAGCATTGAACTTTGATCTCAGTGACGAGCAGCGTCACATTCGCGACGTGGTACGCGACTTCGCCCAGACGGAGATCGCGCCGCGGGCCGCCCATTACGACGAGACCGGCGATTTCCCCTACGAACTCGTCGCCGGCATGGCGCGGCTCGGGCTGTTTGCTCTGCCCTTCCCGGAGGAGGTCGGTGGCGCAGGCGGTGACTTCATCTCCTACTGCCTCGCCATGGAGGAGGTCGCTCGCGCCGACGCGAGTTGTGCGATCACGCTCGAGGCGGCCGTGTCGCTCGGCATCTCTCCGATCGTTAAGTTCGGCACGCCCGAGCAGCGGGAACGCTGGCTCGGGCCATTGATGGCGGGCGAGCGTGTCTGGGCATTCGGACTCACCGAGCCTGATGCCGGATCCGACGCGGCGGGGACACTGACCAAGGCGGTGCGCGACGGTGACGAGTGGGTGATCAACGGTCGTAAGGCGTTCATCACCAATGCCGGGACCGACATCAGCGCGGGCGTCACCATCACGGCTGTCACCGGACGGCACAACGGGCACAAACAGATCACGACGATCGCCGTTGAGCAGGGCACGCCCGGTTACACGCAGGCGCCCAAGTACCGCAAGCTCGGCTGGCACGCATCCGACACTCGCGAATTGATGTTCGACGACTGCAGGGTGCCGCTGAGCAACGTTGTCGGCGAGGTGGGCGGGGGTTTGAACCAGTTCCTGCAGATACTCGAAGGTGGTCGCGTGGCCATCGCCGCGCTTTCCGTCGGTGTCGCCCAGGCATGCCTCGACGCATCGCTGGCGTATTCGTCGGCTCGACGCCAGTTCGGCGTTCCGATCGCGACGTTCCAGGCGACGCAGTTCAAGCTGGCGGACATGGGGACACAGATCGAGCTGGCCCGGCTGATGACCTGGCGTGCGGCTGCGGCAATCGACGCCGGCCGGAGCGCCGCCCCCTGGGCGTCGATGGCGAAGCTCCACGCGTCCGAGGTCGCCACCGCCTGCGCCAATCAGGCGGTGCAGATCCATGGCGGCATGGGATTCATGGAGGAGTCGCCGGTGGCGCGACTCTATCGCGACGTCAAGGTCAACGAGATCGGGGAGGGGACGAGTGAGGTGCAGCGCATCCTGATCGCGCGCCACCTCCTCCGGCCGTTCGAGGTGCTGGAGGGTGACGATGGGAGCTGAATCGGTCATCGTCGCGGCGGCGCGCACGCCCTTCGGCAAGCTGGGTGGTGGCCTCGTCTCGATGTCCGCGGTGGACCTGGGGGCACGGGTCATCCGCGAGGTGCTCGAGCGGACCCGCACCGATCCCGCCTCGGTCGATCAACTGATCATGGGGACGGTGCTCGCCGCCGGGCAGGGGCAGGTGCCCTCTCGACAGGCGGGATTGCGCGCCGGTCTGCCGGCCACCGTCTCGTCGTTCACGGTCAACAAGGTGTGTGCGAGCGCCCTGAAGGCGGTGAATCTCGGTGCGCTCCTCATCCGTGCGGGTGAGGCGGAGGTGGTCGTCGCCGGCGGCATGGAGTCGATGTCGCGGTCCCCGTACCTGCTCGAGGATCAACGCTTCGGCAGCCGGTTCGGAGATCGCGTGGCGGTTGACAGCATGATCCGGGACGGGCTGTGCTGTCCCGTCGACGGCGTGCTCATGGGCGTGCACGGCAGCGATGTGGCCTCCGAGCTCGGGGTCAGCCGCGAGGAGCAGGACGCCTGGGCAGTGCGCTCGCAGATGCGCTACCAGGAGGCTCTCGCGGCAGGACGGTTCGCCGAGGAGATCGTGCCGGTGGGCGTCAACGGCGCCACGGTCAGCCGGGACGAGCAGCCACGCGCGGACACGACGATCGAGAAGCTCGCCGCGCTCCGCGGGGCGTTCGGCGACGGCACGACCATCACGGCCGGCAATGCCCCCGGGATGAACGACGGGGCCACCGCCGTGCTGCTCATGAGCGCCGAACGCGCGCGCGCCGAAGGGCTCACACCACTCGGCACCTGGCTGACGTACGGAGAGTCCGCCGCCGAGCATCCATATCTCGCGACCGTGCCGGCGCTGGCGGTGGAGGCCGCGCTCGCCAAGTCGCACGGCGCGGTGGATGCCGGCAAGCTCGAGCTGCTGGAGATCAACGAGGCATTTGCGGCGGTCGCCATCACGAGCACACGAATGCTCGAGGTGGACCCGGACCGCGTCAACGTCAATGGCGGAGCGATCGCGGTGGGGCACCCCATCGGCGCGAGTGGGGCGCGGATTCTCATGACGCTGCTCTACGAGCTGCGTCGCCGGGGCGGAGGGTACGGCGCCGCGGGGATCTGCAGCGGGATCGCCCAGGGAGAGGCAACGCTCGTCCGTGTCGACTGAGATCGAGGGTGCCGGTCTCGCCCGTCGTGTCGCTGCCTTCATCGACGAGGTCATCGCGCCGGTCGCCCCGGCGATGGCTCGCGGCAACGGTCCGTCCCCGAAGAGGATCGTCGAGGCTGCGGGCGAGGCCGGTCTCGCCGGCATCCTCACTCCCGAGGCATTCGGGGGCGCCGGTGGAAGCCACGCGGATTTCATTCGCTTCATCGAGGCGGTTGCGCGCGCCGACGCGAGCTGCGCGGTGATCCTCGATGTGCATCTCTCCGTCGGCACCGAGCCGCTGCTTGTTTTTGGCAATGATGACCAGAAGTCACGATATCTGCCGCGGCTCGCCGGCGGGGAATGGCTCGCGGCCTTCGCGCTCACCGAGTCCGCGGGCGGCAGTGATGCGGTGGCGCTGCAGACGCGCGCGGTACGAGACGGCGACACGTATGTCCTCGATGGCGCCAAAGCCTTCATCACCGGTGCCGGGGATGCGGATCTCTACATCGTCATGGCGCGGACCGGCGCGGGCTCCCGCGGCGTGAGCGCCTTTCTCGTCGAGGCCGGCTGGCCGGGCGTGAGCGCCGGGACCCCACTCGCCAAGATGGGACTGCACGGTTCCTGGACCGGGGAACTCATCCTCCACGGCGTCCGCGTTCCAGCGGCGAACCGCCTCGGCGATGAGGGTGTCGGGTTCACCGTTGCCATGTCGGCGCTGGACAGCGGCAGGGTCGGCATCTCCGCGCAGGCCGTCGGCATCGCTCAGGGGTCGCTCGATGCAGCGCTGGCATCGTCGCGCCGCCGTCGCGACGCGGGGCTCGACGTCGACACCACTGCGCTGGCGGACATGGAGGTTCGCACCGCCGCCGCCCGCGAGCTCACTCGCTACGCGGCGGCGCTGGTGGACGCGGGCCAGCCTGTGACGCTCGACGCGGCGATCGCAAAGCTCTACTCGACCGACACCTGCGTGGCCGTGGCGCAGGCCGCCGTCGACCTGTGCGCTCCAGAGTCCGGTGCGGATGACCACCCCGCGTCCGTGCGCTTTCGGGATGCCAAGGCCTGTCAGATCTACGAAGGAACCAACCAGATTCAGCGCGTGGTCATCGCCCGTCATCTCCTGCACGACTGACGGCCGGCGACTCGACCCGGACGGCTTGATAGCATCAGCCGCATGGACATCCGTCTGAACGACGAGCAGACCATGATTCGCGACACGGTGCGCGACATCGCTCGCGAGCGAATCGCTCCGCGAGCCGCGGAGATCGACCGCACCGGGGAGTTCCCCTGGGACATCGTCGAGCTCTTTCGCAAGCAGGACCTCTTCGCACTGCCGTTCCCGCCCGAGTACGGCGGCCTGTCCGGCAGCGCGCTCACGCTGAACGTCGCCATCGAGGAGATCGCAAAAGTCTGCGCCACGAGTGCCCTCATCCTTACCGTCCAGGCACTCGGTGGCTATCCCGTGATGCTCGCCGGGAGCGAGGAGCAGAAGGCGCGCTTGCTGCCTGACCTCGCGAGCGGCGCAAAGCTCAGCGCCTACGCGCTGACCGAGCCCGGTGCAGGGAGCGACCCCGCGGGGATGGAGACGCGTGCCGAGCGTCACGGCGACGAGTACGTCATCACCGGCAGCAAGATCTGGATCACCGGCGGTGGCATCGCCGACACGATCACCGTCTTCGCCAGGACCGACCCCGACGAGCGGGCGAAGGGGATCAGCGCTTTCGTGCTCGAGGACGCGCAGCATCTCAAGGGTTTCTCCGCGAGCACGATCCACGGCAAGCTGGGCATCCGTGGGAGCAACACCGCGGAACTCCAGTTCGACGAGGTCGTGCTCCCCGCCGCGAACCGAATCGGCGAGGAGGGCGACGGCTTCCGCATCGCGATGAAGGTGCTCGACCGCTCCCGTCCCGGGGTTGCCGCCCAGGCGCTGGGGATTGCCCAGGGCGCACTCGATTACGCGGTCGGCTACGCGAAGGAGCGCAGGCAATTCGGCAAGGCGATCGCCGAATTTCAGGGAATCCAGTTCATGGTGGCTGACATGGAGGCCCAGACCGCCGCCGCTCGGGCGATGGTGTACTGGGCATCGCAGCTCATCGACGACAAGAGCCCCGACGTCGGCCATTTCGCCGCGATCGCGAAGCTGCTCGCCGCGGATACGGCGATGAAGGTCACGACCGACGCCGTGCAGATTCTCGGCGGCTACGGCTACGTGAATGAGTACCCGGTGGAACGCATGATGCGCGACGCGAAGATCACCCAGATCTACGAGGGAACGAGCCAGATCCAGCGTGTGGTGATCGCCCGAGACCTGCTTCGCGCGTAGCGCCACAGCGCCGGCGCCCGCTACATCGTGAGGACGATCTTGCCCCGCGCCTGACGTTGCCCGAGAAGATTCAGTGCGGCCGCAGCCTGCTCGAGCGGATAGGTCGCACCGACGATCGGGGCGACGGTGCCGGCCTCGATCATCTCCGTGAGCGCGTCCTGCGTCTTGATGAAGAGCCCCGGCTCCACGGCGAGAAATGCACCCCACGCCGCGCCGACCACGTCGATATTGCGAAGCAGAACGCGGTTCACCTGAACGCTGGGGATCCGACCCTCGGTGAAGCCGACGACGATGAGACGGCCCTGTGGCGCCAGACAGCGGACGCTCTGGTCGAAGCGCTCCCCACCCACGGGGTCGAGGATGGCGTCGACGCCGAGGCCGTCGTTCTGGGCCCGCAACGCCGCGACCCAGTCCCCCTCGGCGTCGAGAACCCGGTGTGCGCCGGCGCGTTCGGCGATATGCATCTTGTCGGGACCGGCGGCGATAGCGATCACCTCGGCGCCGAGCCCGCGAGCCACCTGCACCGCCGCGGTGCCAACTCCCCCCGCGGCTCCGTGGATCGCGACGCGCTCGCCAGGGCGGACCCGTCCCCGGCGGGCGAGCGCGAAGTGAGCCGTGTGGTAGTTCATGACGAATCCCGACGCCGCTTCGATGCTGAGTCCCTCCGGGATCCTGAGGGTCAGCGCCGGTTCGGCCAGCGCGACGTCGGCGAAGCCACCCAGCATGGTGAACGCCATGACGCGGTCGCCCGACCTGAACCCCGACGCCTCAGGAGCGGAGCGTACCCGCCCCGCAACCTCCACCCCGGGCACAAATGGCAGTGGCGGCTTCATCTGGTATTCGCCGCGGGTCAACAGGAGATCGGGAAAGCTCACGCCTGCGGCGGCGACCTCGATGACCACGCGGGCGGCGTCCTCGGGCTCGTCGACCTCAACCAGATGCAGCCCCGACGGACCCTCGAGACTCTGAACCTGCTGCGCGCGCACCTCACTCCTCCTCTCCGGTTGTGGCCGCTGATGATGCCACTCTCGCCTCCGGACCAGCGGACCGTGGGGTAGGCTTGTCCCTCCCGGCGGGTAACTTGCAGCTGATTTTCAGCGTTCCCCAGCGCGCCGGCCCCGCATCAGGCACGCGGCGGTCAGACACCCTTTCGGAGAGTCGAGAGCACCCCTCAACCATGGCAACCATCAGCACATCCACCGTCCGCCGCCGTCGCCGCTCGCGATACAACGTCATCCCGAGCTGGATCACGCGAAAGCGAGCGGTGGTCTCGGTGATCGTCATGTTCTCCCTCCTCGTCGTGGCCGGCGGCGTCTACGGGGTGCGTCTCTCGCTCGCCCTCGCCAAGACCTTCCACACGAACCCGATCAGCGCCGTCGTCGGCGTCCTCGGAGGGGGAGGCGGCTCGGCCATCGATCAGGAGCGTGAGCGGTACCAGCGGATCAACGTCGTTCTGTTCGGCTACGGTGGTGATCAGCACTCGGGAGCCTTCCTGAGCGACTCGATCATGGTGATCTCGATCCTCCCGGTGCAGGGTCACGAGCCCCAGATTGCCGAGATCTCGATCCCGCGCGACTGGTACGTGACCATCCCGCTCCGCAACGGCAAGTCAACCCAACAGCGGATCAACTTCGCATACGCGGCGGGGATGCTCGGCGAAGGCCCACAGCCCTCGAGCGCGGTGGACGCGGGCGCGGCGGTCGCGGATCCGCTGCTCACGCATCTCCTCGGCATCGGGATCGACTATTTCGTCGGTGTCGACTTCGGTGCGTTCAAGCAGGCCGTCGACGCGGTGGGCGGCATCACGATCGATGTGCCGGCCGCATTCACTGACAATCAGTATCCCGCCGGTGAGTGCGACCTCGGCAATTGCGCGTACGAGACGGTGCACTTCAATGCAGGCGTGCAGCACATGAACGGAGCGACCGCACTCGTGTACGCCCGATCACGCCACGGCAATGACGGCCAGGGATCCGACTTCGCGCGGAGCCGCCGTCAGCAACAGATCATCGTGGCGCTGAAGAATCAGATCGAGACCGTCGGCGGATTCGGCAAGCTGCCGGACGTGATCGAAGCACTTGGTGACAACGTGCTCACCAACCTGACAATCGGCGACGCCGAATCACTCTACGGGATCGTCAACGACGTCAACCCGGCGAGCATCGAGCACATCAGCGTCGACGACACGAACTTCCTGTACGACTGCGGTTATCCCACCCACTGCGGCAGCTATTACCTCTACGCCAACGACCAGAGCTTCAGGTCCCTCGCGCATTACGTCGAGAACATCTTTCCGTCACCGGCCGCACTCGAGGACAGTGCGCACGTCACTGTCGTGAACGGCAGCGGGCGCAACAACAATGCGAGCGCGCGCTGGGCGTCGTTGATGAACATGGTCGGCTTCGCCACGACGGCCGGTGGCAGGGCCCCCAGACAGGTGGCAACAGAGGTGATCGACAACAGTGGCGGGACCGATACCGCTGCCGCGCAGTGGCTGGCCGGCTTCTTCGGTGTCAGCGTGACCACGGTGCCGCCACCGACGGCGGCCGCGACGACGCCGCCGGCCACTCCCGCGGCCGCCGCGCCGGGCGGTGTCACCGTCATACTCGGCAGCGCTGAGGAGCAAGCGTTCCTCGGTGACCCCGGAGTCGGTGACTAGCTCCGCAGAAAGGTAGGCAAGAGTGGGACAGAGGATTGCCGTCCTGACGGGCGGCGGTGACGCACCAGGACTCAATGCCGCGATCCGTGCCATCGGCCGTCGCGCGCTCATGGCCGGAGACACGCTGTTCGGCGTCCGCAACGGATGGGCCGGACTCATCGGCGACGGCGACGTGATCACACTCGAGCGCTCGATGCTGTCCGGCATCCTGCAGCTCGGCGGCACCATGCTCGGCAGTTCGCGTGTGAACCCGATGAAGCTCGACCGGGGTGTGGATCAGGTCCTGCACAACCTCGAGAAGCTCAAGCTCGACGCACTCGTCGCGATCGGCGGGGATGACACGCTGAGTGTCGCGGCGCGCCTCGCGGAACAGCAGGCACGAGTCGTCGGGGTGCCGAAGACCATGGACAACGACCTCAGCGTCACCGACTACTGCATCGGCTTTGACAGCGCTGTGAGCGTGGTCACTGAAGCGCTCGACCGTCTGCACACCACAGCGACGTCGCATCACCGCGTCATGGTCTGCGAGGTGATGGGTCGCGACACGGGGTGGGTGGCGGTGATGGGCGGCCTCGCGGGTGGCGCCGACATGATCATCATCCCGGAGTTCAGCGTCACCGTCGACGAGGTGGTCGCTCGGCTCGAGGCGCGCCGCCGGGCCGGCAGCGACTTCAGCATCATCGTGGTGGCCGAAGGCGTCGAGATGGACGGTCTGCAGTCGAAGGACGAGGCAGAAGGTGCACGCGATGCGTTCGGACATGTGCAGCTCTCGCGTCGCGGCGTCGGCGAGAGTCTCGGTCGGATCATCGAGGAACGCACCGGGCACGAGACGCGCGCAACCGTGCTCGGACACGTGCAGCGCGGAGGCTCGCCCACCGCGTACGACCGCATCTGGGCGACGCGAGTCGGCGCGAAGGCATACGACCTCGTGGTCGAGGGGCTGTTCGGTGACATGCCGGTCGTCACGAACGGCGCGGTCGATGTCGCGAGCATCGCCGATGTCGTCGCCGAGCAGCGCCGGGTGCCCCGCGAGCTGTACGAGCTCGCCCAGGTCTTCTACTAGTCCTAGCGGGCCATCACCGGCACAGTGGTCAGCGGCGACCAGCTCGGCGGCGACGTTGCGTCGAAGTCCAGGTTGGTGGTGACCTGGAGCGGCGGCGCCGGTGCGGCGCCCAGCGCGCCGGCGATCCACCAGAGCTCGAAATGCCCGGTGGCGTCAGCAGGGTCGTAGTAGACGAGTCCGCTGCCGTCCGGCGCCCACTCCGGGTCCGCGCAGAGACAGTTGTTGACGAGCGTTTGCGGCGGCCCCAGCTTGCCCGCGTGCAACGTCGCGACCTCGAGACGCGTGCTCTGCAGTCCCGTGCCGCCGATGCAGATCATTGCGATCCTGGTGCCATCAGGGGACGGCGCCGGCTGTCCGCAATCCTGAGCGGGCGTGGTGAGCAGGATCGGCTTGCCCTGTGGCTTTGTCTGTACGGCGATCTGGGAGTACGCATTGCCACTGCCGATTGCGAACTTCGAGTAGATGACCGCGCCGCCGGCCATCGGCGACGGATCGACGTCGCCGCCGGTGAATGGATTGGAATCGCTGACCTGCGTGGCAGCGAGCTTTCCACCGAGCGTCCCAGACCAGACGGAGAAGTCCACCGCGTACGTCGCCGAGTCCTTCGGCTGGTCATAGCTGAAGTAGATCGTGCCACTGCCCGGGACCATGTGTGGATAGAACATCCAGTGGTTGAGATAGACCATGTTGAGATGCGGATTCGCGTTGTTGCTCAGTTGCTGAAGGATCTGTCCCTGGCCGTTGAGCAGGTAGAGATCGGAGTACTCGGCAGCGCGAAGCACCGCAACGATGTCCTGCGTATTCGGCACGTAGGCCGGCTGCATCCAGAGACCCTTCGACGTCGAGAGGTGCAGGTCCGTGAAGAACCCATCGCTGAGGCGATAGATATCTCCGTTCTGCGCCAGGTAGAGCGTGCCGGGCAGCACGATCTTGGGACGCGTCGCGGTGGGGATGAAGACGCTCGACTCGCCTGGGATCGTGTGCTTCTTCGACGCGATGAACCGGTTGACGCCGAACCCGAACCCGGCCATGAGCGCGAGGACCAGGGTGACCGTGAGTGCCCGTCTCATCGTGTCCCCGTCAAACCGCGGGGAAGTACAGGTGCGTCTCTGGGAGGATGAGATTCCAGTCCGGCAGCAGCACGTCCTCGTTGTCGCGCTCACCGGTCGACGTGTACGGGGACGCGAGGATCACCTGCCGTACGTTCTGCAGTTGAATGTTGCTGGCGATCGGGAGCAGCGACGCGATCTCGCTGATCGTCATGTCGGTCGAGAAGTCGTTGCCCATTGCTGTGGCAATGTCCGGAAGGTTCGCGATGCCGAGCAACTTCGCCTTGGCGCGCAACGCGAGCAACACCTGCTGCTGACGCTGGGACCGGCCGAAGTCGCTCCGCAGATCACCGTGTCGCGAGCGCACATACATCAATGCCTGCATCCCGTTCATATGCTGCGGACCGGGCAGGACCGCGACGCGCTCATATGCATACGGGTCCCTGCCGGTGAGGTCGGCAGGATAGAAGTCGTCCATGACCGGGTTGGTCGCCACCACGTCGATGCCGCCGACCTGGTTGATCAGGTTCACGAGACCGAGCAGCCCGATCCACGCGTAGTGGTCGATATGGATGTCGAAGTCCTCCTCGACGGTCGCCACCGCGGCGCTCGCGCCACCGTGCTCGTAGGCGGCGTCGATCTTCGCCATCCCACCGGTCGAGAGCGGCACCCACATGTCGCGGGGAATCGATTCCATGACGACCACCTTGGTCGTCGGATTGACCCGCGCCAGGATCATCGACTGGGTGAGGACGGTGCCGCTGAATTTGGCGTCGTTGTCGGAGCCGAGCAGGAGCACGGTGAAGGGCGCGCCCGGTGGTGCCTCCACCGGCTGCGCCGACGCGCTGGCGGATGGCGACGAGCCCGGCGAGGCGCTGGCCGACGCGGTGGTTGTGGGGAGGTTTCGGTCGATGGCGTGCCCGGTGTCCTGCAGCGCCGTGACGATCGCCGGCATGAAGTAAGCGAGCGCGCCGATCGCGCCGGACAGGACGAAGCCGAACGCGATCAGGAACCCAAGGGCGATGCGGGTACGCCGGACGTGATGGTGCCGCACGGAGGCGCGTTGTCGTCTCACCTGAGGCTTTATAACGAACTCGGCTGACGACAGGGTTACGGTCGGCGGGTTGCGCTCGAGCCGCCGGTAGACTGCGAGCGATGTCCGACGCCGCCCTCGCCGAACGCCTGATGGCCGGCGAAACTCGCGCTCTGGCGCGTGCGATCCGCATGGTCGAGGATCGGGACCCGGGCATCGCCGATCTCCTCCGCCAGGTTCGCGAGCGAGCCGGCCAGGCCCGCGTGGTCGGGGTCACGGGTCCTCCCGGGAGTGGCAAGAGCACCCTCTGCGATCAGGTCATCGAACGGTGGAGGGCGGGCGGCCATCGAGTGGGGGTCATCGCGGTGGACCCTTCGAGCCCGTTTACGGGAGGCGCCATCCTGGGTGATCGCGTCCGAATGGTCCGCCACACACTCGATCCCGGCGTCTTCATCCGGAGCATGGCCGCTCGAGGGCATCTCGGCGGGCTCGCCGCCGCGGCTCGCGAGGCGGTCCGTCTCCTCGACGCCGCCGGTCGGGACCGCTGCCTGCTCGAGACAGTCGGTGTGGGCCAGTCCGAGCTTGAGGTCATGGAAACCGCCGACACGACCGTCGTGGTCACGACCCCGTCCACGGGGGACGCCGTTCAGATCATCAAGGCAGGGATCCTCGAGATCGCCGACATCTTCGTGGTGAACAAGGCCGACCTGCCAGGGGCGTCCAGGGTGGTCCGCGATCTGAAGGAGCTGGTCCGCCACGGCGCGCTTCGCACCACCTGGGCACCGCCAGTCCTGACCACCGTCGCCGAGACCGGAGACGGCGTCGACGAACTGGTTGCGGCGATCGACCAGCACGGCGATGCGATCGCCGCTTCAGGGGAGCTCGAACGCCGCCGGATCGCGCGCCTTCGGGCCGAGGTCGAGGCGATCGTGGTCGAACGGGCAGCCGAGCGGGCGCGCCGCGCGCTCCATGAGGGCACAATGAGTCGAGAGCTCGAAGGCGATCTGAGCCAGGTGGACCCGTACGCCCTGGCCGAACGCATCCTCAACGGGCACAGCAGGGAACCAGTCGAGCAATGACCCAGACGATCGACCGGGCGGGAGTGCCACCCGGCCACCCCGACGAGCCGCGGCAGCGGGCAGCGCCGCCAATCCCCCCGGACACGCTGGGCGGGCTGCCGCTCGCGACGTGGTATGGCCCCGAGACCTCCCCGATCAACGTGGAGCGCGACCTGGGCGAGCCGGGATCCTTCCCGTACACGCGCGGCGTCCACCGGACCATGTACCGCGACAAGGTCTGGACGATGCGCCAGTTCGCCGGCTTCGGGAGCGCGCGCGACACCAACGAGCGCTACCGCTTTCTGCTCGACCAGGGCCAGATGGGCCTCTCGGTTGCGTTCGACATGCCGACGCTCATGGGCCACGACTCGGATTCGCCGCATTCGCTCGGCGAGGTCGGCCGCTGCGGGGTCGCCGTCGACTCCGTGGAGGACATGCTCACCCTCTTCAGTGGCATCGACGTCGGCGCAGTGACGACGTCGATGACCATCAACTCACCGGCACCCATCCTGTTCGCGATGTATCTCGCGGCGGCCGATGAGCAGCGAATTCCGTACACGAAGCTGGGCGGCACCCTCCAGAACGACATCCTCAAGGAATACATCGCCCAGAAGGAGTTCATCTTCCCGATCCGGCAGTCGATGCGGCTCGTCACCGACGTCGTCGAGTTCTGCACGCGCAACGTCCCGAGCTGGAATCCCATCTCCATCAGCGGCTATCACATCCGCGAGGCGGGGAGCACCGCCGCCCAGGAGCTTGCATTCACGCTTGCCGACGGATTCGCCTACGTCGAAGCGGGGATCGAACGCGGACTCGACGTGGACGAGTTCGCGCCGCGGCTGTCGTTCTTCTTCAACGCGCACATCGACTTCTTCGAGGAGATCGCGAAGTACCGCGCCGCCCGCCGCATCTGGGCGCGCCACATGCGCGAGCGGTACGGCGCCAGGGACGAGCGCTCACTCAAGCTTCGCTTCCACACACAGACAGCCGGGTGCTCGCTGACCGCGCAGCAGATCGAGAACAACGTTGCCAGGACCGCCTTCGAAGCGCTGGCGGCAGTCCTCGGCGGCACCAACTCGCTGCACACCAACTCAATGGACGAGGTGCTGGCGCTCCCCACGGAGAAGGCGGCGCAGATCGCGCTCCGCACGCAGCAGATCCTCGCGTACGAGACGGGCGTTCCCTCGGTTGTCGACCCGCTTGCCGGTTCGTGGTTCATCGAGGATCTCACCGACCGCATGGAGCAGGCGGCCGAGGACTATTTCGCGGCGATTGCGGAGCGAGGCGGCATGCTCGACGCGGTCGCAGAAGGATTCCCGCAGCGCGAGATCGCTGACGCGGCGTTCCGGTATCAGAGTCAGCTCGAGACCGGAGAAAGAGTCATTGTTGGCGTCAACGTGTTCGAGCACAGCGTCGACTCGGTGCTGCCGCCGACGCTGGTGATCGACCCGGATGTCGAAGTGTCGCAGGCCGCGCGTCTCAAGGAGTTGCGTGAGCGTCGCGACAACACCAGCGTTGCCACGCGACTCGATGCGCTCCAGGAGGTGGCTCGCGGCACCGACAACCTGATGCCGTCGATCATCGACTGCGTGCGCGCTCGCGCCACCGAGGGCGAGATCGTCGAGGCGTTGCGAACCGTCTTCGGCACCTACCGGGAGACGCCCGTCTTTTGACCGTTTCTTAACCCCTCCATAAGAGGGAGGTGGCTAGGCTCAAACGATATCGTGGGAGCCAAGCACATCCTGGTGGTCGAGGACGAGGAGGTCATCCGAGAGACCCTCCGCTTCAACCTCGTCCGCGAGGGATACCAGGTCAGACAGGCCGCGAACGGCATCGAGGCGCTCGAGAAAGCCCGCGAACTGCGTCCGGACCTGATCATCCTCGACCTGATGCTGCCCGAGCTCGGCGGGCTCGAGGTCTGCCGCATCCTCCGCCAGGAGACGACGACGCCCGTGCTCGTCCTGAGCGCGCGCGACAGCGAGCTGGACAAGATCGTCGGTCTCCGGGTCGGCGCTGACGACTACATGACCAAGCCGTTCTCGCTTGCCGAGCTCACCGCCCGGGTGATGGCCCTGCTTCGCCGGGCACAGGCTCCCGCCGACGAGCGAGGCGTCGTCGAGGTCGAGGAGTTCGGCGATTTTCGATTCGATCGCGGTGCGAGATCGGTTCGCATCGGCGAGGATGCACTGCGCCTTTCACCGAAGGAGTTCGATCTCCTGTCGTTCCTGCTCGCCAACCCCGGCCGGGTGCACTCCCGCGAGCAGTTGATCCGTCGTGTCTGGGGGCCGAAGTTCTTTGGAGAGCGCAAGACCGTGGACGTCCATGTGCGCTGGCTTCGTGAGAAGTTCGAACCCTTCGAGGCGCTGCCGTTCAGGATCACGACAGTCTATGGCGTCGGATACCGTCTCGACCGCATTCAGCGGCAGCGCGAGCCCGCCGAATCGGACGCCGCCATCGCCGGCCGTCAGTGAGTGCCGAGGAGTAGCCCCTGCATATACTTGCCGCTCCCGCCCGAGCCCGGACCAGGGAGATGGTCGCCGTCGAATCGCCGCTCGCCGTCATCGACATCGGGTCCAACTCGGCCCGAATCGCAGTGTTGCGGCTCGACGATTCCGGTCAGCTGGACATCGTTGCCGACGCGCGAACCTCGCTCCAGCTCGCGCGCCGCATCGACTCACGCGGCCGGATCGAGGCAAGTGCGGTCACCGAGGCGGTCGCCGCAGTGCGAGATTTCCGCGCAGTCGCAGCGGCTGCAGGCGCCGAGCGCACGATCGCGGTCGCGACCGCAGCCATGCGCACCGCGACCAACCGGGACAGCGTGCTGGCCAGGCTGGAGGCCGACACCGGGCTGACAATCAAGGTCATCGACGGCGAGGAAGAAGCGCGATACGCGTTCCTTGGTGCCGTCCACGGTCTGCCGATCGACACCGGATACCTGGTCGACGTCGGCGGCGGGAGTTTCGAGCTTGCCTATTTCGAACGCCGCCGAGCGCTCCGCTGGTGGACCTTCGAACTCGGAGCGCTCGTCGCGACGGACCAGTTCCTGGGCAGCGATCCCCCGCGAGCCTCGGAGATTGCAGATCTGCGCAACCACGTGATTCAGACGCTCCACGACGCGGGCGTCCCGCCTCTTCCGGAGGACGGCGGCATGGTCGGCACCGGGGGCACGGTGCGGAACCTCGCCAAGATTCACATGCGATCGGTCGCCCACCCCATCGCCCGGGTCGACGGGTACGTGCTGCAGCGCCGCGAGGTCCGCGACCTCACATCGCGACTCACGACTCGGAACCGCGCGTCCTTGCGGACGGTGCCGGGCCTCTCGACCGACCGCGCGGACTCGATCGCCGGCGGCGCGCTGGTCGTGATTGCGGCCATGGACGCACTGGGGGCAAAGAGTCTCATGGTCTCCGGGCACGGGCTTCGAGAGGGCATCGCCCTCGCCGATCTGAACCTGCCGCTCCCCGAAGTGCACCAGGTCCGGCGCGGGTCCGTCGCAGCGCTCGCATCGCGGTTCTCGACGTGGGACAAGCGCAGGGCGGCCCGCCGCATCGAGATGACCAGAGCGATCCTCGGCGTCTCCGATCCGACGATGCCCGCGGAGATGCGCGAGGTGCTCGACCACGCGACGACGCTCCTCGACGTCGGCCAGAGCATCAACTACTACGACCGCTGGAGCCACGCCGCCGGGGTCACGGCCTCGGCCGACCTCCAGGGCTTCACGCATCGCGAGGTGGCGCTCATCGCCACCACCCTGGCTCGGCTCGGCAAGGGGCGGAGCAATCTGCCCCGCTACGCCCGGCTCTGCACTCGAGACGACATCAAGCGCATCGACCGGCTCGCCGTGATCCTCGAACTGGCCGATGAGCTCGACCGCCGGGTCAACGGTGGCGGCCCGCCATCCTTCCGATTCGACGAGCGCCGCAACCGGGTCGTCGTTGCGACCGGACTTCCCTACACCTGGGAGCCGGAGGACCTGACCCGCCGGTTCCGGACCCGCCTGGGCCGGACGCTCAGCCTGCGTCCAGCAGAGACCGCCGGCGACCGAGTGAAGACCGCGGAGCCTCCCAATGGTCGATCGGCTGGTAAAGGTCCTCGACGAGCGTGATCAGGATCGGCGGCGCGTGGCGCATGTGATGGTGGCGTTCGGGGGACACTAGAGTCCCTTGAAGATGAGCGAGCCATTGCTGCACCCCACGCACCCGTCACTCAACGACGAGCTGACCCATCTACGACGCATCGTCGCCGACATGGGTGAGCTCGTCGACGCCGCCATCACGCAGGCGACGAGCGGGCTCGCCGAACGCGACGTGAGCCTGTGCGCGCGCGTCATCGCTGACGACGCCCTGGTCAACGACCGTCAGCGCGAGCTCCGCGAGCTCTCGTTCTCGCTGATCGTGCGTCAGAGCCCGGAGGCACGCGAGCTTCGCGAGATCATCGGCCTGCTCAACATGTCCTCCGAGCTGGAGCGCATGGGCGACCACTGTGTCAGCATCGCGAAGCTCGCACGCAATCTCGCCGATCTTCCGGCGCTCGAGACCTACGTCGATGTCCCCAAGATGGCCGCGTACTGCAGCGACCAGGTTCGCGGGATTCTCGCGGCGATGGTCTCGCGCGATGTCCTGCAGGCGCGTCGCATCGCTGCCGGGGATGATCGCGTGGACCGCATCTACCACCGGCTGTTCGACGACCTGATCCAGATGATGACCGAGGACAACACGACCGTCTTCCGGGCCACCAACCTGGTGTTCATCGCGCACCACCTCGAGCGCATCGCCGATCGGGTGACCAACATCGCCGAAGATCTCGTCTTCCTCGACTCCGGCGCCATCGAGGAGCTCGGCTGATGGCGCTCTCCGAGCCTGCGGAGGCACCCGATGACGCATCGCCTCGGCGTCCGGCCAAGGGTCGGGGTCGCGCGGTTGCGCTGGGCGACCGCCATCGATACATCAATCGCCACCTCAGCTGGCTCGATTTCGACACCCGGGTGCTCGAGCTCGCCGAGGACGCATCGCGCGTGCTTCTCGAGCGGGCGAAGTTCCTGGCGATCTCGAGCAGCAACCTCGACGAGTTCTTCCAGGTGCGAGTCGGTGGCCTGATCGAACAGCGGAGAGCAGGCGTGGCCGCTCTCAGCCCGGACGGCATGACGGTGGAGGAGCAGCTTTCCGAGATCCAGCGTCGCGCCATCGACCTCACTGCGCGTCAGATGCGTGCTTTCCAGGCGATCGTCAAGGGCCTCGGCGAGGTCGGGCTTCGTTTTTCGAACTACGGATCGCTCGATCGTGGGGATCGTCAGCACGTCGATGCCGTCTTCGAGGAGCGGATCTTCCCGGTGCTCACACCACTCGCGGTCGACCCGGCGCACCCCTTTCCGTATATCAGCGACCTCTCGCTGAACCTGGCGGTGGTCGTCGGCGCGCCGCGGGACAGCGAGCAGAGGATCGCGCGCGTCAAGGTGCCGCCGCTGCTGCCGCGATTCGTCGTGATGCCTGACGGCGAGCGCTTCGTCCCCGTGGAACAGGTCATTGCGGCGCACCTCGATCGGCTGTTCCCCGGCATGCGGGTCGTGGGGCAGTACCCCTTCCGGGTCACGCGCAACGCGGACCCGGCGCTCGAGGAAGAGGAAGCCGAGGACCTGCGCACGGCAGTCCAGGAATACCTGCGGCGCCGGCGCCGCTCGCCACAGGTCGTGCGCCTCGAGATCGACGACAGCATGTCGGAGGAGGTCAAGGAGCTGCTCATGCGCGAGCTCGAGCTCTCCGGCGAGGATGTCTACACCGTCGCCGGGCCGCTCGACCTCAGTGGCTTGTGGGGCCTCTACGATCTCAGCCGGCCCGATCTCAAGGAGCGCCTTCCCGCCCCGGTGATTCCGCCGGCGCTCGTCAAGCCGGCGGGCGACGAGGGCGAGGTGGACATCTTCCGCGTGATCGATGAAGGCGACATCCTCGTCCATCACCCATACGAGTCATTCGCGAGCAGTGTCGAGGCCTTCGTCGACCAGGCGGTGAGCGACCCCGATGTGCTGGCCATCAAGCAGACGCTCTACCGCACCTCGGGGCCCGACAGCCCCATCGTCCGCTCCCTGATCCGTGCCGCCGAGTCGGGCAAGCAGGTGGTCGCGCTCGTGGAATTGACGGCGCGTTTCGACGAGGAGGCGAACATCACCTGGGCGGCGGAGCTCGAAAAAGCCGGCGTCCACGTGGTCTATGGCGTCGTCGGGCTCAAAACCCATGCCAAGGCGACGCTCGTCGTGCGGCGCACCGGCACCGGGATCCGTCGCTACTGCCATATGGGTACCGGCAACTACAACTCGAAGACCGCGCGCCTCTACGAGGACATCGGACTTCTCTCCTCGGACGGCGAGCTCGGCGAGGACCTGACCGATCTCTTCAACTACCTCACCGGCTACAGCCGCCAGCGTCAGTACCGGCGCCTCCTCGTCGCTCCGGTCACGCTGCGGAGCGGGATCGTCGAGCTGATCCGCACCCAGACGCACAACGAGGGCCGGATCATCATCAAGTGCAACCACCTGATCGATCCGGAGGTCATCGAGGCGCTCTACGCGGCGTCGTGTGCCGGTGCGCGCATCGACCTCATCGTCCGCAGCTCGTGCGGCGTGCGTCCTGGGATCACGGGCATGTCCGAGAACATCTGGGTCCGCTCACTCGTCGGCCGATATCTCGAACACTCCCGCATCTACCACTTCGGTGACGACCGCTGGTACATCGGATCGGCGGACCTGATGGGTCGCAACCTCGACGGGAGGATCGAGACCGTCGTGCCGGTGATCGATCCTCGCCTCCAGGCCCGCCTCGCAGAGGTGGTCGAAGTGCTGCTGGCGGACGACATGCTCGCGTCGGAGCTTGGGGCCGACGGAAGCTGGCGCAAGGTCCCCACCGTGCGTGGACTCGACGCCCAGGAGGAGCTGCACAAGCTCGCGGTCGAGCGCGTCACGCGGTGACCGCCGCGTCCGAGACCGAGCCCGAGCGCGGACTTCGTCTCGAGGTCCCGATCACCTTCTCGCCGGTGTCCCTCGACGACATCGACGCATATGACGCCGCGATCACGGAGCCCGTCGGCAAGCATCGAACCACGCACTGGGATACGGCCGATCTGCGTCTGGCGCGCTGGGGCGTTGCGCTCGAGTACTCGGCGAACTCCGGATGGGTCCTGCGCCTGCCCGCGACCAGCGAGGGGATGGCAGCGCCGGACGGCGCCGAACTGCACTTCGATGGTGGCGCCGAGCATCCTCCGGACCAGGCGCTCGACCTCGTGCGTGCCTACGCGCGACACGAGCCCATTGAACTCGTCGCTCGTCTGGTCACGGCGACCGAGCAGACGTCGCTGCACGATGCGCAGGGCGCGCTCCTCGCGCGCTTGGTGGACGACACGGTCTCGGTGTACTCGGGGCCTCGCATCACGCAGCGCTTTCGCGAGATCGCCGTGCTCAGCGACAGCGGCCCGCTGCTCGACCGGATCGCCACGCGATTCGAGGCGGCTGGAGCGCAGCACGCGCGACCACGCGCACTCGTGGCGCGAGCGCTCGGGCTCGGGGGCACGCCACCGCCGGAGATCGGCTCGGTCACCCTCGGTGGCGCCGCGACGGCGGGGGATGTCGTACGCCGGGCGCTGAGCTCGTCCGTCGTCCGCCTGCTCCGGCACGATCCTGGTGTCCGGCTGGGCATCGACGCGGAGGACGTGCACCAGGCCCGGGTCGCCACCCGCCGCCTTCGCAGTGACCTGCGCACGTTCAGACCGCTGCTCGACGAGGCGTGGGCCGAAGCGCTCCGCGACGACCTCCGCTGGCTCGGCGGCGAGCTCGGCAGCGTCCGGGACGCGGAGGTGCTTCGCGATCGCCTCCGGTCTGCTGCGACCACGCTGCCGGCGTCGGATGGCCGCGCAGCCACGGCGATCGTCGCCCCACTGGTCGGCCAGGTGCGAGCCGCCCGGCGCCATCTCCTCATCGCGATCGACACCGACCGCTACATCGACGTGATCGATCACCTCGTCGCCGCCGCCAGAGCGCCCGTTCTGACGGAGCTGGCGGCCGCGCCGGCGCGTGAAGTCCTGCCAGACCTGGTTCGGAAGCCGTGGCGCTCGCTGAAATCGGGGGCGATCGCCGCTCGCGGCGATGTGCCGGACGAGCAGCTCCACGACCTGCGCATCCGGGCCAAGCGCTGCCGGTACGCGGCTGAGGCCGCTGCAGCGGCGACCGGCAAGAACGCGGCGAAGTTCGCGCGGGAGGTCGCGGGGCTCCAGGAGGTGCTCGGCGAGCTCCACGACGCCGTGGTCGCCGAGGCATGGCTGCGCGAGCGATCCGCAGCGCCTCGCGTCCACGAGACGGCGCTCTTCGCCGCCGGGGAGCTCGTGGCACTCCAGCGGGATGCCGCCGAACGGGCGCGCACGGACTGGCCGGCGGCCTGGAAGCGCGTCGAGGAGCGATGGGCCGGTGCCTGGCGCTGACGCCACGAGTTACCTCGTTCGCCACGCCAAGGCCGGTTCACGCGAGCGCTGGACCGCGCCCGATCGCGACAGACCCCTGAGCCCCCCGGGGCGGCTTCAGGCCACAGCGCTCGCCCGCCTGCTCGGTCCCACGACGCGCAGCATCAGGTCGAGCCCATACCTCCGCTGCGTGGAGACAGTCGCCCCGCTGGCGGAAGCCGCGGGACTGCAGCTCGAAGCCGACGATCGCCTCGCAGAGGGTGCTGATCCGGAATGGGCGCTGGCCGAGCTGGCCTCGGTCCCGGGCGCAGTCCTGTGCACGCACGGGGACATCATGGGATCCATCGTCCTGAGCCTCGCGGGCGCTCACGTGCCGATGATCGGCGGGGTGCAGTGGGCCAAGGCGGGAACCTGGGCGTTCGACATCCGCGATGGGCAGATTGTCGGCGGGCTCTACCTGCCGCCCCCGGACTGAGGCTCCCAGGCGATCCCATCGCGGTCGCCGGCCACACGAATGAGAACGCCGGCCCAGGTTCGAAAGGGCCGCCAGGCCTCGGCGAGCGTTGAGAGCTCGTCAGGGGTCACGGGATGATCGAGCCTGTAGAACTGACGGACGTAGGACGGGAGCCGGGGCTCCCCGAGCGTCACGATGTCGGTCGCTCCGGTCGAGCGCAGCAGGATGAGTCCGGCGTACGTCGGGCCGATGCCGGGGAGCTCCTGGAGGGCGCCCATAGCCGCCTCCGGCGCCATGTCGAGCAGCCGTTCTGGTTCGAGCAGGCCGTCCAGGGCGGCCCGTGCGACCGCGTGGAGGCGGTCGATCCGCTGCGCCTCCAGGCCGGGGAAGGAGTCGACCGCGAGAAGTTCCGCCGGCGTCGGGAAGGCTTCGACATCGCCGCTCGGCAGCGTGAATGTCCGGCCGTGCGCCTGCGAAAGACGCTTCCGTACCGCCGTGGCCTGGGTTCGATGCCGCCGCTGGCTGAGGATCGACCAGGCGGCGGCTTCGTACGGCGAGTGGAAGAGCACGGGACGGAGCCCCGGAAGCTCGCGCTGCAGCTTTCCGATCACGGGGTCACGCTCACCGATCGCCTCCCACGCCAGCCCGGAGTGGTCCAGCGAGAGCACCCGGCGTACCTGGTGCAGGACCAGATCCGGCTCTGCCTCACCGAACACCCGGCAGTGCAGCGCGCCATGGGCATCCTGGGTGACAAAGGCGGCGGCCTGATGGACGAGGTCGTCGGCGACAAAGGCGAGCGACATGGTGTCGCCGTCGGGCCGTGGCCGGCCGGTGTTGGGACCGAAGCCGAAGCTCGCGGCAGCGGCCAGCGAGAACGCCCCCTCCGGGGTGATCGTGAGCTCGGTGGGCACTACTGGCGAAGTCGGACGATCAGGTTGATCACCACGGTGAGGACAACGCTGATCACGACGCAGAACGCCACCGGGAAGAAGAACGAGAAGCTCCCGTTGCTCACCGAGATGCTCCCGGGCAGTTGGGTCACACCAAGGCGCGTGAGCAGGACGAGCGCGCCACCGATCACCACGATCACCGCGCCGACGATCAGAAGCAGCTTCCCAACGTCACCGAGTGCCATGACGACACTCTAAGGTAGAGTCCGCGAAACGCATCCACTTCAAGCAGGTCCGGAGAGGCCGGCAAGGGATCGCGGCGCCGCTGCGCGGCCGCCCTTGCCCGAACCCGCCCGGGCTGGAGGCCAGGCGTCATGACGGCAACGACTGCGCGAAACCGGATGCTCGGCCATGTCATCACCGCCGAGCAGTTCGATCGCGGGTTGCTCGACCATCTGTTTGTCCGGGCCACCGCGCTTGCCGACGTGCGCGACGACCGGCTCGCCCATCGGGTCATGGCGACGCTCTTCTACGAGCCCAGCACCCGGACACGCCTGAGCTTTGAATCGGCGATGCTCCGTCTTGGTGGCTCCGTGATCGGGACCGAGGCGGCGCGCACCTTCTCCAGCGCCATCAAGGGAGAGACGCTCGAGGACACGGTGCGCATGGTCTCGACGTATGCCGACCTCATCGTGCTGCGCCATGACGAGGCCGGCGCAGCGGCTCGCGCCGCGAGCGTGGCGTCCGTGCCGGTGGTCAACGCGGGGGATGGACCAGGTGAGCACCCCACCCAGGCATTGCTCGACCTGTACACGATCGAGCGCGAGCTCGGCCACGTCGAGGGGGTGCGCGTCGCCTTCTGCGGCGACCTCCGCTTCGGCCGGACCGCACGTTCCCTCGCGCTGTTGCTCGCGCTCTACCCGGGCGTTCGCCTCGCTTTCATCGCACCCCCGGTCATACAGCTGGGCGGCGACATCCTCGCGCGGCTGGAAGCGCGTGGTGTCGAGTGCACCCTCGCCGAGCAACTCGCCGACGTGATCGACGACGTCGACGTCGTGTACCAGACGCGGGTGCAGAAGGAGCGCTTCACCGACCCGCTCGAGTACGAACAGGCGAGGACGGCGATCCGCATCGACGGCGCGATCATGCGACAGCTCCCCGCCACGGCGATCGTGATGCACCCGCTCCCGCGGGTCGATGAGATCGCCCCCGAGGTCGACGCCGATCCGCGGGCCGCCTACTTCCGCCAGGCGGCAAACGGCGTTGCCATCAGGATGGCACTCCTCGAGATGCTGCTCGGATGAGGCCGGCGGCATGACCGGACAAGCGCTGCCGCTCGACGACAGCCCGCACCTCCTCGATGCGAGCGCGATGCAACGCATCACGGTCCGCCTCGCGCACGAGATTGCCGAGCGCCATCCGCAGCTGGAGGGCGTCGTCCTGGTCGGCATCCCGACTCGTGGCGTCCCGCTGGCCCGTGCTGTCGCGCACCAGCTGGCGAGCCTCGGGCACGCTCCGCCGCCGGTTGCCGCACTCGACCCGAGCGCGCACCGCGATGACCGCCCTCGCCCGGCGATGCCCCATCCGGCGCTGTACGACATCGACGGAGGTCCTGCGCCGCGGGTCGACGGGTCTGTGGTCATCGTCGTGGACGACGTGCTCTTCACCGGCAGGACCATTCGCGCGGCGCTCGATGCGCTCGTCGACTGCGGCCGCCCAGCGGCGGTCGAGGTGCTGGCGCTCATCGACCGCGGGCATCGCGAGGTGCCACTTCGAGCGACGTACGTCGGCAAGAATGTGCCGACCGCCAGTGGTGACCGCGTCTTCGTGCGCCTGCGCGAGGTGGACGGCGTCGACGGCGCGTGGCTGCGCCGGAGTGCGCTGCCATGAACGCGATCCTCCGCGGGGTCCGCGTCATCGACCCACTCGGCCGCCTGGACGCCCCCGGGCAGGACGTCTGGCTCGACGGCGGCAAGATCCTTGCGATCTACCACCACATCGACGCAGCCGGGGTGCCGGTTGTCGATCTGACGCCCACTGACGGCGCTGACCCGTGCGTGCTCTGTCCGGGGTTCATCGACCTGCACACGCATCTGCGCCAGCCCGGCGACGACGACGCCGAGACGCTGGAGAGCGGATCGAGAGCTGCCGCCGCGGGCGGATTCACCTGCATGGTCGCGATGGCGAACACCTCGCCACCGATCGATACGCCGGAACGGGTCGCGGAGGCGCGGCTTGCGGCGAGCAATCTACCGGTATCCATCCTGCAGGTCGCGGCGCTGACCCGCGGTCTCGACGGCAATGACCTCGTCGACATGCGCAAGTGTCTCGAGGCCGGAGCGATCGCGCTCGGTGATGACGGACGCAACGGGGTGTCCCCCCGGCAGCTTGCGATAGCGCTCGCCGAGACGGCACACCTCTCGCGTGCGGTGTTCGTGCATCCCGAGGATGAGGAGATGATCGCCCAGGCCAACGCGACCCAGGGCCCGGTGACGCGCAGTCCGATCCGACCGGCTGAAACCGAGACGCGCGCAGTGAATCTCGCGATCCGCGCGCTCTCGCACGCGCGCTCCGGACACCTGCACCTGCAGCACCTCTCAGCCGGCGGCTCGGTGGCGTCGTTGCGCCGAGCACGTCACCAGGGTCTCGCGGTGAGCGCCGAGGTGACGCCGCATCACCTCTCGATGTGGCTTCCAGTAGCGGAGGAACCCGATCCCCAGTCGTTGCGCAAGGTCAACCCACCGTTGCGCTCGGAAGCTGACCGCAACGCGCTCGTGCAAGCGCTTCGCGACGGTGTCATCGAGGCGGTGGCCACCGACCACGCGCCGCACCGTGCCGCCGAGAAGTCACCGGCGTACGACGACGCGGCGCCGGGCATGATCGGACTCGAAACTGCGCTCGCAACCTGCATCACCATCGGCGGGATGGGCGGGGAGTGGCTGGCGACGCTCGTCGAGCGACTCACCGTCGGGCCACATCGGATTCTCGGCCCCACGTCCGGGGTTCCGGAGCCACGTCTGCGGATCGGTGAGGCGGCGACGTGCACCCTGTTCGACCCCAACGCCGAGTGGACTGTGGGCGAGACCCCGCTGCACTCGCGATCGCGCAACACGCCGCTGCTCGGTGCGAGGCTGCGCGGCACCGTCCTGCTCACTCTGGCGGGCGGACGTGTCATCCATCAGGACCCGGCGCGGGTGCCGGTGATCTCGGAGCTCGTCACCAATGGCTGAGGTCCTCGGGCGTCTCGCCCTCGAATCCGGCGCGACGTACGAGGGGGTGCTTTTCGGTGCGCCGTTGCAACGCGCCCACAACGGCGAGGTGGTGTTCAACACCTGCATGAGCGGGTACCAGGAGGTCATCACCGACGCGTCCTACGCAGGCCAGGTCGTCGTGATGACGTATCCGCTCATCGGCAACTACGGTTGTCGCGACGACACCGCTGAATCAAGCCGTGTCCAGTGCCGCGCGCTCGTGGTGCGTGAGCTCTCCGCCGACATCGGACATGCGCGTGGCGAGCGCACCGTCGATGAGGAATTGCAACGCAACGGGATTCCAGGGTTGCGCGGGGTCGACACGCGCGCGTTGACGCGCCATCTTCGCGACCACGGCACCCTGCGCGGCGTGATCGCCGCGTGCTCCGAGATGGCCGCATCCGAGCAGGTGGAGCTGGCTCGATCGGCACCGTTCGTGAGTGACGAGGACCTGGTCGGCATGGTCTCGATCGATGAGCCGTTCCGCGCTTTCACGGAGCCGCTCGACCCGACCCTGCACCGCGGAGTCGTCCTCTCCGGGAACGAGCACACGGGTCGCGGTCTCCGTGTTGTCGTGCTCGACTACGGCGTGAAGCTCAACCAGGTTCGCGCGCTCTGCAGCCGTGGCGCAGAGGTCATCCTCGTCCGCCAGGACGCGCGTATCGAGGACGTGCTCCGTCACGAGCCCGACGGGATCGTCCTCTCCAACGGGCCGGGCGATCCTTCGCGACTCCCGCACGCCGTCCAGCTGTGCCGCGATCTGCTGGATCGGCGCGTCCCCTTGCTGGGCATCTGCCTGGGGCACCAGATCCTGGGCCAGGCTGCCGGCGCGTCCACGTCGCGCCTCGGATTCGGGCACCACGGCGGGAACCATCCCGTGCGCGACACCGAGCTCGGGACCGTGTACGTCACCTCGCAGAACCACGAATTCCAGGTCGACGCCGCGTCGTTGCCCGAGGATTCCGGCTGGTACGTCTCCGAGCGAAACCTCAATGACGGCAGCGTCGAAGGACTGCGACATCGTGAGCTGCCCGCGTTCTCTGTGCAGTACCACCCGGAGGGGGCTCCGGGTCCGCAGGACCGCGCTGGTGTTTTCGACGAGTTCCTGCGGATGTGCGCGGGGCGGCGAGAAGGGGGTGGGGACTCGCTTGCTCAGACAACGCTCCGCGGTGCGCCCTCGCGCAACGAGCTAGCATCGCGCTCGGTCGAATCGCTACGCGAACTCGCCACGAGCCCCCACCCCCTTCTCGCCGAGGACGTCCGTGGTAGTGGCACCAGCGATGAAGGTGTGTCCTCCGCTCCCGTCCTTGCGGTCGTCGGCGAACTGGCCGAACATGCCCTCGCTTCGCATGGGTCCGAAGCTACGTCTGCGGGCGTCGAGGGAACGGGGGATCTCTCGGCGGAAAAACCGAAGTGTGTGCTCGTGATCGGGTCGGGGCCGGTGATCATCGGGCAGGCTGCGGAGTTTGACTATGCGGGGACGCAGGCGTGCCGGGCGCTGCGGGAGGAGGGGATCCGGGTTGTGCTGGTGAACAGCAATCCGGCGACGATCATGACGGACGACTCTTCGGCGGATGCGGTGTATGTGGAGCCGTTGACGGTCGAGGTGCTGGAGCGGGTGATCATCGCGGAGCGGCCGGATGGGTTGCTGGCAACGCTCGGGGGGCAGACGGGGTTGAACCTGGCTGTTGCGCTTGATGATGCGGGGGTCCTGGAGCGACATTCGGTGCGGGTGCTGGGGACCGGGTTGCACGCAATCAGGACGGCGGAGGATCGCGAGCGGTTCAAGGTCTTGCTGACCTCGATTGGTGAGCCGACGCCGGACTCGGCAACGGTGGCTTCCCTGGCGGAGGCGCGGGCGCTGCGTGAGCGGATGGGGCTTCCGCTGGTGGTGCGGCCGGCGTTCACCCTTGGGGGGACGGGGGGCGGCCTGTGCGAGACCGAGGAGCGGTATGCGGAGACGGTGCTCACCGGGCTTGCGGCGTCGCCGATCAGCCAGGTGCTGGTGGAGCGGTCGGTGGCCGGGTGGCGGGAGATCGAGTACGAGGTCATCCGCGATGCGGCGGGGACGTGCATCACGGTCTGCAACATGGAGAACCTCGACCCGATGGGCGTGCACACCGGCGATTCGATGGTGGTTGCGCCCGCGCAGACGCTGACGGATCGTGAGCATCAGCAGCTGCGCAGCGCGGCGCTGCGCATCATCAATGCGCTCGACATCCGGGGCGGGTGCAACGTCCAGTTCGCGCTTGCGCCGGGCTCACACGAGTATTACGTCATCGAGGTGAATCCCCGGGTGTCGCGCTCTTCGGCGCTTGCGTCCAAGGCGACCGGGTACCCGATCGCGCGGGTTGCCGCGAAGATCGCAGCGGGGAGGCGGCTCGACGAGATTCCCAATGCGGTGACGGGCAAGACGTGCGCCGCGTTCGAGCCGGCGCTCGACTACTGCGTGGTCAAGATTCCGCGCTGGCCGTTCGACAAGTTTCCCGAGGCCGACAGGCGGTTGGGGACGCAGATGAAGTCCACCGGTGAGGTGATGGCGATCGAGCGCTCCTTCGAGGCGGCATTCAGCAAGGCGCTGCGATCGCTCGAACAACCGCAGCCGGATCCCGCGGTGCTGCACGAGCCGGTGCTCATCGATGTCGCCAACGACCGGCGGGCGGCCGCGCTTCTGGAGGAGCTGCGCGGCGGCGCAACGCCCGAGGAGCTGACGAGGCGCAGCGGCATCGCCGCATGGTTCCTGCGCCGCCTCGGCACCATCGTGGCGTGCGAGGAGCGCCTGCGCTGGAACGGTCTCGATGATGACTCGCTCCGCGGCGCGAAGCGTGCCGGGCTGACCGACGCACGCATTGCGGCGCTCACCGGGATGGAGCCGGAGGCCGTGCACGAGCGTCGGCGGGAATTGGGGTTGCATCCCGTCTTCAAGTGCGTCGACACGTGCGCCGCCGAGTTCGAAGCCGCGACGCCCTACTACTACTCGACGTACGAGACCGAGGACGAGGGACCCGCAGCGCCGGCACCCGCGCCGAACACCGTCGTCGTGCTCGGCAGCGGTCCCATTCGCATCGGCCAGGGCATCGAGTTCGACTACTGCAGCGTGCACGCGGCGATGGCGCTCCGCGCCCAGGGTGTCGACGCGGTGATGGTCAACAGCAATCCGGAGACGGTGAGCACCGACTTCGACTGCAGCACGCGTCTGTACTTCGAGCCGCTCGACGAGGAGGCCGTCACCGCGATCATCCGCGAGGAGCAGGCGTCCGGCGTCGTCGTGCAGTTCGGCGGTCAGACTGCGATCAATCTTGCCGAGCCGCTGGATCGTGCAGGTGTGACGATTCTCGGGAGCAGCATCGCGAGCATCGACCTTGCCGAGGACCGCCGCGCGTTCGAGGGCTTGATGCGCTCACTCTCGATCGCACAGCCGCAGGGCGCCGCGACGACGGACCTCGATGAGGCGCTCGCGATTGCCGACGACATCGGTTTCCCGGTTCTGGTGCGACCGTCGTACGTGCTCGGTGGCCGCGCGATGGAGATCGTGCACAGCCGCAGCCAGTTGCAGCGATATCTCGAGGCCGCGATGGCCGCACTGCCCGCCGAGGGTGGGCGTCGCCGCGGGGCGGTGCTGATCGATCGGTACCTGTTCGGCACCGAGGTCGACGTCGATGCCATCAGCGACGGCGAGACGGTGGTGATCCCCGGGCTCATGGAGCACGTCGAGCGCGCCGGAGTCCACAGCGGCGACTCGATGGCCGCCTATCCCGCGCGGTTCCTCGGCGACGATGTTCGCGGGCTCATCGTCGACGCCACCATCCGCATCACCCGGGCGCTCGACGTTCGCGGTCTGTGCAATATCCAGTTCGCGGTGCATCGCGGCATTCCCCATGTGCTCGAGGTGAATCCGCGCGCGTCGCGGACTGTGCCATTCCTGAGCAAGGTGACCGGCGTTCCGATGGTCGAGCTCGCCACCCGCGTGATGCGCGGCGCCACGCTCGCGGAGCTCGGATGGACGACAGGCCTGGTCCCAGCGCGCCCGCTCGTGGCCGTCAAGGCACCGGTGTTCTCGACGGTCAAGCTGATCGATGTCGACACAGCCCTCGGTCCGGAGATGAAGTCGACCGGTGAGGTCATGGGGATCGACACCGACCTCGGTGCCGCGCTCGAGAAGGCGTTCGTCGCCGCACTCGGGGAGATGCCGGCCACCGGTGGAGCGCTGTGCAGCGTGGCCGATGTCGACAAGGCCGAGGCGTTGCCGATCATCGCTCAGCTCAGCTCACTCGGCTTCACGATCTACGCCACCGCAGGCACCGCCACGGCCCTTGCCAGCGCAGGCATTTCGGCCGTCTCGGTCGGCAAGATCGGGCATGGCCGGCCAAACGTCATCGACGTGATCGAGGACGGCCGGGTCTCGATCGTGATCAACACGGTCTCGAACTTCGGCACCGACGAGCTCGACTTTCGCGAGGACGGCGGTGCCGCCGCGGCCGTCGGACGCACCGTGAAGGACGGCTACCGCATCAGGCTCGCCGCTGAGCAGCGACGGATCCCGTGCTGCACGTCGCTCGACACCGCGGCCGCGCTGGTGGATGCGATCGGCCGTCACACGTCGGGGAAGAGCGTCCGGGTCGCGACCGTCCGGGAGTATCGCGATGGCGTGGTTCAGGCGGTTTCGTGACCGCGGATCTCGGCAGGGCGGCCCTCGAGACCGGTGAGGTGCTCGTCGTGGAACGGCTCGGGGGCGGACTCCTCGAGCTGGTCGTGCGGCTGCCGCATCTCGCCGCCACGGCGATGCCGGGGACGTTTGCGCAGCTGCGATGCGGTCGGGGCACGACACCGCTGCTCCGCCGTCCCTTCAGCGTCGCGTGGACCCAGGACGACACCTGCGGATTCATCTTCGAGGCAGTCGGCACGGGCACCCGTCTGCTCGCCGGATTGCAGCCGGGGGATCCGCTCGACACGCTGGGACCGCTCGGACATGGGTTCAGTGTCGTCGACGCAGGATCGGTCGTCCTGATCTCCGGTGGGCTCGGGTGCGCGCCCTTCCCGCTGCTGATCAGCGAGCTCCGGCGCCGCGGTGTTGAAGACATTCTTGTCTTGAACGGAGCTCGTACTGCGGCGCGTCTCTATCCTGCCGAGCGTTTCGCGCGCCCCGCAGTCCCGGTCGTCGCCGAGGCGACCGACGACGGCACCCGCGGTCACCACGGCCCGGTCACCGACCTGCTCCGCGAGGCGCTGGGCGCGAGTCCTTCGGCTGTCTACGCGTGCGGCCCGAACCCGATGCTGGGCGCCGTGATGCGAACCATGCTCGAGTCCGGAGCAGCGCTTCCGCCGACCCTCGAGGCCTCACTGGAGGCTCCAATGGGGTGTGGCTTCGGGACCTGTCTGGGTTGCGCGTTGCCGGTACGTGGCGAGGACGGATCGACGGTCTGGAGGCTCTGCTGCACCGACGGGCCGGTAATGCCGATGCGTGACGTGGACTGGGAGGTCGTGCTCGCCCTGCCGGGCGCCGACGTCGCATGAGCGGTCAGCGAGACGGCAGCGTCGACCTGGGACGCGGGCTGACACTGCCGAACCGCGTCGGTCTGGCGAGTGGGACCGCCGGATACGGATTCGAGCTCGACCAGTTGATCGACATCAACCGTCTCGGAGCGCTCTACACCAAAGGGACGACGGTGCTTGCGCGCGAGGGCAATCCGCCACCGCGTGTCGCCGAGACCGCGGGCGGGATGCTCAACAGCATTGGTCTGCAGAACCCCGGTGTCGATGCCGTCGCCACTGATTACGCGCCACGCTGGCGCGGCTGGACGATTCCGATCATCGTCAACGTCGCGGGTGGCTCGGTCGAAGACTACGTGCACTGCGCCACGGTCCTCGAACCGGTCGCCGAGGTGGCCGGCATCGAGCTCAACATCTCCTGCCCGAACATTGCGCAAGGGCTGGATTTCGGTCGCGACCCCGCGGCCGCGGCGCGCCTCGTGGCCGCAGTGCGCGCGGTCACCGAGCGGTGCCTCATCGTGAAGCTCAGTCCGAATGTCACAGACATCGCCGCCGTCGCACGCTCGGTCGAGGATGCCGGCGCCGACGCGGTGTCGGCGGTGAACACTTACATCGGCAGGAAGATCCATCGCGCGAGCGGACGATCCGTCCTGCCACTCGGAACCGGCGGGCTCAGCGGACCCGCCATCCAGCCGCTCGCTCTCGCGGCTGTTGCCGCAGTCTGCGACGCCGTCCACATTCCGGTCATCGGGGTGGGTGGCATCGTTGACGCCGCGTCGGCACGGGACTTCCTGATTGTCGGTGCCGTCGCGGTCCAGGTCGGGACTGCGACGTTCGTCAACCCGGAGACCGCCCTGCAGGTGCTGGACGGTCTCCGGGACTGACTACTCCTGACTAACGCCCCGGCGTCAGGCCGGGGAGCCGGACTCCACCGGCGTCGGGCTGAGGTGGCCGTTCAGCGCCATGACCGGCTCAGGTGGATCCATATCGATCGCCACCTCTCCATGGAGCAGCAGGTCTCCGACCTCGAGCTGCTGATCGGTCATGCGCAGTGGCACGATGAAACCGACGATCTTGATCACGATGAAGGTTGCGATCGCGTCGTACACGATGATGAAACCGAGTGCGAGCGCCTGCAATGCCAGCTGCTTCGCGTTGCCATAGACGAGGCCGGTGACCGCAACCGATGCGGTCCCAGCCGTGCCCACGTACACGACCATGTTGGGCGAAGCGAACACACCGGTCATGAGACCGCCGAAGGCTCCGGCCACACCGTGGGTGTGGAACACGCCGAGCGTGTCGTCCACCCGCCCGGTGAACATCCTGGTCTTGCCGAGCACGTTCATCGAGATCCAGGGCAGGATGCCCGCACCGATGCCGATGCCGAATGCCGCGTAGCCGTTGATGTAACCGGCTCCAGGAGTGATGGCGACCAGGCCGGCGATCATGCCGCTGATCATCCCGATGATGGTCGGCTTCTTCAGGAACGCGATGTCCATGAACATCCATGTCAGGAGTGCGGTCGCGGTGCAGAGGTGCGTGTTGAGCACAGCCGCCGATGCGTCAGCGTTGGCGAAGTACGGGTCTCCGCCGTTGAAGCCGCTCCAGCCGAGCCACAGGAGGCCACCTCCGGCAACGGCCATCATGATGTTGCTCGGCGTGTTGTTCAAGCGGTCCTTCATCACCCGCGGACCGATCACAGCCGCGGCGACAAACGCTGAGACCGCTGCGGCGACATGGATGACGTAACCACCGCTGTAGTCGACTGCGCCGAGGGAGCCGAGCCATCCACCGCCCCAGAGGCTGAACGCTCCGACCGAGTACACCAGCGTGATCCAGAGCGGCACGAAGAGCGCCCACGCCTTGAAGCTGATGCGTCCGAGCAGCGCACCGCCGAGGATGATGACCGTGATCGTCGCGAACACGAACTGGAAGTACACGAGCGATGACATCGGGAAGCGCAGCGCCGGGATCAGCCCGGTGAGCAATGGGATGCTCGCCTGCTGTTCGAGGTCATTCGCTCCGGCGATGGGATGTGGAATCCCGACGAATGTCGTCGCTGCCCCGCCGATATGCAGCGGGGTGCCGAACGACATGTCGTATGCGAAGAACATCCAGATCACCAACGTCATCGCGAAGGCGTAGATCACCATGAGCGCTGAGTTGACAGCGAATTTCCGCTTCATCAACCCTGCGTACAGGATCGCCAGGCCGGGGATGCTCATGATCCCGACCAGCGTCGCCGACGTGAGTTGCCACGCGGTGTCGCCGGAGTTGAGCCAGCTTGGAGCCTCGTTCAGGGCCGACAACATATGGGACACCTCACCTCTAACTCTGCTGATGTGCATGTGCACGGCACGCGCCTTGCCACGGAACTTTGTCAGAGCAACGGGTGCCGTTCTTCGGCCGCGACGCACAGATCCAAAGCCTGCCTTCTGTACGCCGCGCACGAGTCACACTGGTCGTGGCGCACAGGAGAGGCCGCGATCGGCGGCCTCGCGTCAGACGGCGGTGCGGAGGTAGGTTGGGAAAGGTGTCGACGGCTCGGGCGTGGCAACGCTGAGCGTCGGGCCTTTCGCGGCCGCCTCGAAGTCCTGCGCGGCGACCGGCCTGCCGGTGAAGTATCCCTGCGCACGGTCGCAGCCCAGCAGTGCCAGCAGCTCGAGGGTGGCCAGCGTCTCGATGCCTTCGGCGACGACCACCAGACCGAGCGCGTGGCCGAGCTCAATCGTTGCCCTGACCAGCTTGAGATCCTGCTCGCGTCCGTTGGCACTCAGGCCGCCGATGAACGTGCGGTCGAGCTTCAGCTCAGTGATCGGCAGCCTGCCGAGATATGCAAGCGACGTGAATCCCGAACCGAAGTCGTCGATCGATACCCCCAGGCCGAGGCTCCGCAGCTCTTCGATGACGCTCTGACACGCCGCGAAATCGCGAATGATCGTTGTCTCGGTCATCTCCAGGACCAGTCCGGACGCCGGGACGCCATGGCGACGCAGCGTCCCCTTGACGACATCGATGAACCCGGGATCGAGGAGGTTCGACGACGACACGTTCACCGACATCGCGATGCGGCTTCCCGCCGCGCGCCAGATGGCGCACTGTGCGATCGCCTGGTCCAGGACAAGACGGGTCAGCGGTCCCATCAGGCCGGCTTCCTCCGCAAGAGGAAGGAACTCCAGCGGCGGGATGAGTCCGAGGCGTGGATGCGGCCACCGCACCAGCGCTTCGGCGGCAACGATCTCCCCGTTGCGGAGGTCCACCTGCGGCTGATAGTGCAGGACGAGGCGCTCGCCCTCCACTGCCGACCGAAGCTCGTCGACCAGGGCGAGCCGGTTGCCGCCGTCGTCGATCGACGCTGTATACACCTCAAACGGTTGATGGGTCAGCTTCGCCCGGTACATGGCGACGTCGGCGCAGCGCATCAGCCCGACGCTGTCACCGGCATCCCCCGGCGCTGACGCGATGCCGATGCTCGCACTGATCCGGATGCTCACCCCGTTGAGGATGAAGGGCTGCTCGAGGAGCGCCGTGAGGCGGCGCGCAAGGCCGGCGGCGTAGGACGGATCGCTGTCGAGGAGCACCGCGCCGAGCTCGTCCCCGCCGATCCGTACCAGAACATCGGTGTCGCGGAGCGAGCTCGTGAGCCGTGGTCCGAGCTGTCGCAGCAACTCGTCCCCAGCAGAGTGACCGAAGGAGTCGTTGATCTCTTTGAAATGGTCGAGGTCGACGAAGAGAAATGCCAGGGAGCGGGGTGGGGTCGCGGGGTCGGCATTGTCCTCGAAGTACGCCTCGAGCAGGGTGATGAGCTGTCGCCGGTTGCCGAGGCCGGTGAGCTCGTCCGTGACCGCCTGGCGATGGCGCTCCTCTGTCAGCGAGCGCAGCCCGCGTACCGAGAATGCGAGGCGTATCCCGACCACGATCAGTGTCGCCGCGGCGAGCCCAATCGCGATCGGGCCCACCTGATGCTGGAGTGCGCCGACGAGCAGGATGACGAGTCCTGCGAGGGCGCCGGCACCGGGAAGCAGGAAGCCCGGGAGCTTGCCGGCATTCACCAGTTCGCGACGCCCGGGCGGAACCCAGACCGAGATCGACATCAGGGTGATCGCGATCGGCCACGCGATGCCGTTCAGTACCGTTCCGACCTGGCCGCTCGAACCGAGCAGGTTGAAGGTGTCGCCGATCGCATTGACACCGCATGCAGTGGCGAAGAGCAGCCAGGGGAGACGTCGCCCAGGGAGCACCGCTGTGCCGCCGACCACGAGAGCCAGGAGGAGCACGTCGCCGATCGGGTAGATGAGGAGAACGGCCACACCGGGTGCGCTCAGACCCGCCGCGCCGACGGAGTGCACGACGGCCTGGAAGGCGAATGCCGCGCAGAAAGCGGCTGCGCCCAGGCCGGCGATGGCGCCGTCGAGCCAGGTCGCGGGGAGGAGTCGCTTGATCTCCTTGCGAAGCATCAGCACGATCGCCACATAGGCGAGCGGGTAGAAGACCACGTAGGAGGCGTCCGCCAGCGAGGGAACGGGCGCCGTCGCGCCGCCCCAGGTTTCCCAGGTGAGCACAACGTCGCCGATCGCCCAGGCAAGCACGGCGCCCCCCAGCACGAGGGGCACAGCCCGGCCGGGTCGGCCGCTGAATCCGCGGGCAAACAGCATGCCGACCAGGATCAATTCGTAGATGCAGACGCCCCAGCCGTCGACCCACGGCCATGAATCGGTTGGGGACCGGAGGACCAGCGACGCGATGTACGCGATCAGGATCGCGGACATGACTGCGTAGGCCACCCAGAGTGCTCTCGGAGCCGACCTGGACGACCTGGGAAGGGTCGGGAGCGCCCGCCTTTCCGGAGGGGCCGCGGAACTCACCTGAGCAGCTTTGCCGATCTCCTGTTGAATTCCGGTTGCGTCTCTGGAACGACAATGAGTTCTGGCGGCAAAGGACGGGCCCGCCACGCGAGGCGCGCAAAGAGCCAGGCAAGGGGGGCCAGGCAAGGAGGACAGGAATGACACGAGTTGGTCGGGTGAGTGTCAAGATCGTCGACGGTGAGGCTTGTTTGGGGAGGCTGCTGCCGCTGATGCGGGCGTATTGCGACTTCTACAGCGTTGAGCCGCCCGATGCCTCGCTCCTCGCCCTGTCTCGCGTGCTGATCGCGGACCCGATCCGCGAGGGGGTGCAGTTGCTCGCGACCGCAGATGGGGAGGACGCCGGCTTCGCGACGATCTTCTGGAGCTGGGAGACGTCGATCTCGGGCCGGATTGGCGTCATGAACGATCTCTTCGTGACCCCGGCATCTCGCGGACGCGGGGTCAGCTCGGCGCTGATCAACGCCTGCCTCGAACGCTGCCGGGAGCGTGGGGCGGTTCGGATGGTCTGGCAGACCGCGGTCGACAACCTGGCAGCCCAGGCGGTCTACGACCATGTCGGCGCGACCCGGGAAACCTGGGTCGACTACTGGCTCGACACTGCCGCTGCGACGGGCCGGCGCTAGGCGCGGCGCCCTACTTCTTCGCCGCCTCGTAGTACGGGTTCGCCCCCTGGGCATGGTCGGTCGTGTCCCGAACCTCGGTGATCTCCGGGAAACGCTCGAGGATCGCCACGCGCACGCCCTGCCCCAGGGTCACCTCGGCCATGCCGCACCCCTGGCAGCCGCCGCCCATGTGAATGAACGCGACACCATCGTTGACGTCGAGCAGGTCGATGTATCCGCCGTGGGTGGCGACCGACGGATTGATCTCCTCGTCGAGAAGCTGCTGGACGTTTCGCGCCAGCTCGTCGGTCCACAGAGGATTCGGGTTGTCGACGGTCAGCGCGCCGCGCGCACGATCAGCGTCGATCGTGATGCCGTCGAGGTAGGGGGCGGATGCAAGCGGCATCGTGAAACGCACCCCGGAAGACCCGACGACCACGAGGTCGCCATCACGTTCGTCGCCGGGATTCACCAGCGAGAGGTCGTAGCTGAAGGCGCCGTCGTGTCTGCCGGTGATGGCGATGCGCACGCCCGCCTCCGGCTGCCGGCGATTGGCCCGCACCTGCTCGATGCGGGTCAACGCGAAGTCGGTGAGTGAGATCCTCGGTTCCTTCACAAGCATGGTCATGGTACGTCGGTGTGATCGCCGGCGTACGCTCACCGAATGCCGAGGGTGATGCTCATCCTGCCGACCGAGACATATCGGGCAACGGCATTTCTCCACGCGGCTGAGGAGCTCGACCTCGAGGTTGTGGTCGCCTCGAACGAGGCTCCGACGCTTGCGGCGCTGATGGAAGGACGTGTGCTCACGCTCGATCTGCACCACCCCAAGGAGTCGGCGGAACGGTCCGCCGCCTTCGCGTCCAGGTGGCCGATCGACGCTGTGATCGGCGTCGACGAGGGGTCTGTGGTCACCGCGGCAACAGTCGCCGAACGGCTGCACACACCGCGGCGAAATGACGTTACGGCAGTGCAGGCAACGCGCGACAAGCGTTTGCTGCGCAAGCGCCTCGCCGGCACGGCCCTTGCGCAGCCACGATATGTTGCGATCGACGTCGATGCAGATATCGCCGCGATCGACGCGGCGATATCTGTCACCGGCCTCCCCTGCGTCATCAAGCCGGTGGACCTCGCCGCGAGCCGGGGTGTGATTCGCGCAGACGACCGCGCCGCAGTGCACGCAGCACTGCAGCGCACAGGCGCATTGCTGCGCGAGATCTGCACGGATGGATCGGTGTCGCCAGTGCTCGTCGAGAGCTACGTCGACGGCGTCGAAGTTGCGCTGGAAGGCCTTGTGCGAGAAGGGTTTCTCGAGGTCATCGCCATGTTCGACAAACCCGATCCCCTGGTCGGACCCTTCTTCGAGGAGACGATCTACGTGACGCCGTCACGCCTGGACACCACGACCCAGAAGTCGGTGATCGACGCAGTCCGCACGGCGGTCTTCGCGCTCGGGCTCCAGCACGGACCGATCCACGCAGAGGTCCGGTTGGCCGGGGGATTCCCGGTGGTCATCGAGGTGGCCGCGCGCTCCATCGGCGGACTCTGCTCGCGCGCAATCCGCGTGGCATGCGATGACGCACCCGGCGAGATACGTTCACTCGAGAACGTCATCCTTCGCGAGGTGTGCGGACTGCCGTTGGGCAGGATGCACACGGTGGACAGCGCGTCCGGTGTGTTCATGTTGCCCACACCGCAGTCCGGCATCCTGAGGGAGGTGCGCGGTGTCAATCGCGCCGAGCAGGTCCCGGGCGTCACCGGTGTCGCGATCTCCGTACCCATCGGTCATCCGGTGCGTCCGCTTCCAGAGGGTGACCGCTACCTCGGATTCATCTTTGCCCGCGGTGAGACGGCTGCGGACGTCGAACACTCGTTGCGTGCGGCGGAAGCACTCATCGACCTCGACGTCACCGCCCCGGAGCTGGCACCGCTGGGCGACATACGTCCGTAGCCGGGAGGAGGCACCCATGACCCGTGGCTTGCGCCGCTGGTGCATGCCGTGCCCCCTGGAGGAATCGAACCTCCCTCAACCGGTTAAAAGCCGGCTGCTCTACCGATGAGCTAAGGGGGCGGAGCCAGGATTGTATTGCCGCCCATGCGGGACGCCCTACCATCGGCACTCGTGACCGACGAGCTTCCCGGGTTTCCCGAGCGATTCCCTGTCCGAGACGACGGTGTCAGAAGCTGGCGCTACCGCGCGGTGTCGCTCATCTGCAGGACGTCGCTTCGCGGATTCTTCGGCCGCGGACTCCAGCTCGATCCGATGTCGTCGTTTCCCGGCGAGGGGCCACTGCTGGTCGTGTCCAACCATCTGAGCAACATCGACCCGTGGATTTTCGGCGGTTTCGGGCCGGGGATCCTCTACTGCATGTCGAAGCGCGAGCTGTTCAACAACCCGATCGTGGCCTGGATTCTCGCGGGCTGCAATTGCTTTCCCATCGACCGAGGGACGGCCGATCGCCGGGCGCTGCGGATCGCGCTCGACGTGCTCGCTCGTCGCGGCCGCCTGCTGATCTTCCTGGAGGGCACGCGCTCGGCGACCCCGGGGATGCGGCGCGCTGAGGCGGGCGTCGGTTTCCTCGCGCGCCGCTCGGGTGCGTCGATCCTGCCCGTCGGCATCTGGGGTACCGAGGAGGCGCTCGCCCGGGGTCACAGGTTCCCGAGACGTGTGCCCATACGACTGAAGTTCGGTCCCGTTTTCCAACTCCCGGAGCGGGTGCCGGGGGAGCGGCGCGACGACCAGGCGGTCGCCGATCTCATCGGATCGCGAATCGCCGAATTGCTCCCGCCGTCCTATCGCGGTGTCTACGCATCCGTGGGCGACGCCGCGTCCGCGACCGTCGCTGAACCGCGGCTAGCATGACCCCCATGGACGGCACCATTCATGTTCAGGAGAAACCATGACCAGCTCGACCCAGGGAATCAAGACGGTGCTGCATCCCGTGTCCGACGTGGAGAAGTCCAAGCCGGTGTACACCGCCCTGCTCGGCGTCGCGCCGACGGCCGACGCCCCCTACTACGTCGGCTACGAGGCCGAGGGCCAGCAGATCGGGCTGGTGCCGGGGGGTGGCATGACCTCGCCGGTGGCCTATTGGCATGTGGCGGACATCGAGGCGAAGCTGGCCGAGGTGACCGCTGCCGGTGCCACGTTGAAGGAGTCTCCGCGTGACGTCGGTGGCGGCCGCCTTGTGGCCACCTTCGCAGATCCCGATGGCAACGTTCTCGGCCTGATTCAGGACCGATGACTCGGGACCGATAACCATGGCCACGAGCGCTCCGCCGGTCAGTGACCTCGACGGGCGGCGACGGGCTTTCCAGGAGTCGGCCGACCGGGCGCGGATTTGGCCGGCGTCTTTTTCGTTGCCGCCGCGCCGGCGTGTGCAGGGCTTTTGACCGGACCCTTGACCGGACCCTTGCCTGAGCTCTTTGCCGGACTTTTGGCGGGGCTCTTGGCCACCGCTTTGGTCTTGGGCTTGGGCTTGGGCTTGGGCTTTGCAGCCGGCGCTGCCTTGGCGGCCGGCGCCTTCGAGGCAGGTGCCGACTTCACCGCGGGCTTGGATGTGGTCCGGGCGGCGACGACCGGCTTGCCACTCTTCGAGGGAGCGGCCGCGGTCGCCTTGCTTGCGGCAGGGCGCTGCGAAGCTGGACCTGCAGCCGCTGCACGAGGCTCCGGGCGCCTGGCAGGCGCCGGTGCAGCCTTGGGCGCTGGCGGTGCAGCCTTGAGCGCTGCCGGTGCAGCCTTGGGCGCCGGTGCAGCCTTGGGCGCCGCAGGCGCGACTGCCGCCGGCAGCGGCTCCGGTTCCGTCGGCGCGGGCGCAGCCGCGCCGTTCACCGCCGGACGCGGGCCCCGGTCACCCACGCGGACGGGCTCGACCATCAGCTGCGTCAGCTCGGCATGGCGTTCCGGGGTCTCGGCGGTCTCGAGACAGGTGAAGGCCACGACCTCCTTGGTGTCCCGGTGCCTGTCGAACCGGACGATCGCCGTCTGGCTCAGGACGGTCTCGACGATTCCAGTCGAGCCGACCGGGTAGTCGCCGATCGAGGTCCCTGTCCGGGGACGCGTGTTCGAGGTGAGGATCACGTGCTCGCCCACGCCGAACGGCGGCGGGGGCTCCTCGCGCGCTCCGGGTGGTCTCCCCGGTGTCGGCGACGGTCGTGGCGCAGGCGCGACCACCACCGGTGCGACCACCGCAACGACCTCCTCGTCCTCGTCATCCTCATCGTCATCGTCATCGACCTCGACGACGACGCCGATCTCGATCTCGATCTCGTCGGTGTCGTCCAGTTCGACGGCATCACCCTCGAGCGCTTCCGCGGCGGGGGCCTCCGGCTCGTCCTGGTCGGCCTCGGCGGGGGGGTCGTGTGGTTTTTGGGGCATTCAGGCTCGTCTGTGGCGGATCGGTAGACTGGGGTGCAGATGATCGCGCGATCCAGGGCGATCCCGCTGTCGCAACATACCCAGCAGCGGCTCCTTGAAATCCTCCCGGGTGCACTCACGTGGTTTGCACTGCTCGTCCCCGTGGTTGCCGCGTTCGCGATCAGGCTCAATGACCCTGGAATGCTCTGGATCCTCGGAGTCGGTGCGGTCCTCCTCGACGCCTACTGGCTGGTCAGGACCACGGTCACGGTCAGGGGTGTCCGCCAGACGCTGAAAGCGCTCAAGGCCACGGAGATCGTCGACTGGTGGCAGCGCTGCCAGGACTTCGAGGCAGCCTTGCCCGCCGGAGCGCCGGCACCGTCAGAGGTGACCCAGTGCGCGCTCATTCCGACGTACACCGAGTCGTACGAGGTGCTCCATGCGACCGTCTCGGCGCTCGCCGCGCAGAACTACCCGGAGCACCTCCGCGTCTGCGCGATCATCACCCGCGAGACCGACATCGGCGGCATCGAGAACGTCGCGCGCTTGCGCGAGGAGTTCGCCAGCTCGTTTCGACTGTTCCTGCACATCAAGGATCCATTGCTCCCCGGAATCGTCGTCGGCAAGTCGGCGGCAATGGCGTACGGAGGCCCGGTGCTGAAGGCAGCGTGCGACGAGTTGGGGCTCGATCCAGCGCGGACCATGGTGACCGACCTCGACTCCGACTTCCGTCTCCATCCGCAATATTTCGCATACATCACGCTGCAGTTCTGTATGGCGGAGGACCGGCTCGTCTCGATCTGGCAGCCGGTTCCGGTGTTTCTCAACAACATCTGGCGGGTGCCCACCGCGGTGCGTGTGATGGCGACCGCTGCAACCCAGTGGCAGATGTTTCTCCACCAGAACCCGCACCGGCTGGTCATGTTCTCCTCGTACACCATGTCGCTCGACCTGCTTGCGAGCGTGGGCTACTGGGACTCGGACGTGATCCCCGAGGACTCGCGATTCTTCTGGAAGGCGTTCTTCCACTGCGGCGGCAAGCTCAACACGAGGCCGGCGTTCCTGCCTGTGTACGGCGACGCCCCGCGCGCCCGAGGCTACGCGGCCACGCATGCCTCCCAGTACAACCAGATCAAACGGTGGGCATGGGGTGCGACCGATATCCCTTATGTGACATCACGAATGCTGAGTCACCCGGAGATCCCGCGGCGTATGCGCGCACGGCGCTACGCGAACCTCATCTTCAACCACCTCACCTGGGCGACGCTGCCGTTGCTCCTCTTCTTCGGCGGTGCGTTGCCCGCGTTCATCGACCTGGACTACAGCCTCTCATCGACGTCCGCGTTCCTCGGGAGCCTGAGTGCGAGCATTCTCACGATCACACTGCTGAACACACTCCTGCTTGTCCAGGTCGACTATCGGATCTGTCCGAAACCGCGCGAGTGGCCGTGGTGGCGAAGGCGATGGGCAGAGCTGCAGCTGTTCACGTACCCGGTGGTCGGGCTGGCGCTCAGCGTGATCCCCGCGCTGGAGGCGCAGACCCGGCTCATGTTCGGCGCGTACCTCGAGTACCACGTGACGGAGAAGGAATAGCGGTGACGCTCAGGGCTTCAGGACCGCGCGGTAGACGTCGAAGGTCATCTCCGCGGCCCGTTGCCAGGTGAACGTTTCGACCCACGCACGGCCGGTCGAATGTCGCCTTTCGTGCTCCTCCGGGTCGTCGAGGAGGCGGTTGACGGCGGCTGCCATTGCAGCGGCGTCTCCGTCCCGCACGACACACGCGGCGCCGCCGCTCACCTCCGCTATCGATGAGTTGTCGAAGACCACAGCCGGTGTGCCACAGGCCATCGCCTCGAGTGGTGGCAGGCCGAACCCCTCATACGCCGACGTGAACACGAAGGCTTCGGCGGCTGTGTACAGCGAGACGAGGTCGTCATTGGTCACGTGTCCGATCACGCGCGCGTGCTCGGCGAGCCCGGCGCGAGCGAGCTCCGCGGTGACGGATTCGATGAACGTTCCCTGATCACCGGCGATGACGAGCGCGACGTCATGGTCGCTGCGGACACGGCGGACGACATCGGCGAGCAGTGCGATGCGCTTGCGCGGGTCGAAGGTACCGACGGCGAGCAGGAATGGACGGTCCAGGTGCAACTGCTCACGCAGGTGCTGCACGGCCTCGGCAGTCGCCGGCCGGAACGCCGGATCGATTCCCTCCGGGATCACGCTGACCTTCGTGGGACTCGTCTTGGTGAAACGGAGGATGTCGCGGCGGGTCGCGTCGGAGACGGCGATGACGGCGTCAGCGTGGCTGAGCAGGCGCAGCCCGAGGAGGCGGGCTCGGCGGACCCAGGGGTAATCACGAGGCATGACAAACGGGATCAGGTCGTGGACCGTGACCACCACCGGAAGCCGGGTGCGCACCGGCTGACCGAACTCGATCGCGTGGTACAGGTCGGCGCCGACCCCTCGGAGCGCATTCGCCACGAAAAGCGTGTCAGCGATCGGTTGCAGCGTCGGGTGGACGACTGGGATGCGGCGTGCCGAGGGGAGGACAGCGCTCGTCACCTCCGCCGGAGGCTCCGCGTGTGCGGAGAGCAGCAGGCTCACCTGTGGTGGCGCTGCAAGCTCGGCAAACCCCGCCAGCAGCCCGCGCTCGTAGCTCCCGATCCCGCGCACCGAGGATGCTCCCTGCAGCGGCCGCCCGTCCATGACCACCCTCATCTCGGGGGTCTCGCTCGGGAGGGCACGGTCACAGAGTGTGTCGGATAGACTGGCCTTGGTGACGATTCAAGAGCGGGACGTGATGGATCGGCTGCGCTCGTTGATCCGCGATGTGCCCGATTTTCCCCGTCCCGGCATCGTGTTCAAGGACATCACCCTGCTGCTCGGCGATGCGGCCGCATTCACCGCGGCGGTGTCCGCGCTCGCCGCGCCGTATCTCGAGGCTCACGTGGACATCGTGGCCGGCATCGAGTCGCGCGGATTCATCCTCGGTGGCGCCGTGGCGGACCGGCTCGGCGCGGGTTTTGCGCTGGTCCGGAAGGAGGGGCGGCTGCCGTCGACCCGAATCTCGCAGGCGTATTCGCTGGAGTACGGTGAGGCCGTCATCGAGATGCACTCGGACGCGATCCAGCCCGGTCAGCGCGTGCTGATCGTCGACGACCTGCTCGCAACCGGCGGGACCGCCGGCGCCGCGGCGGCGCTCGTGGATCGCCTGGGTGGCGATATCCTGGGCTTCGCCTTCTTGATCGAGTTGAGCGCACTCGGGGGATCGGCCGCGCTCGGCGGGCGCCCGTACACCGCGCTGCTGCACACAAAGACAGATGGAGGAATCGAGTGACCAACGTGCTGAAACTGGCGGAGTCCGACGTCGCCGACATGAGCCTGGCCGGCGAAGGGCAACGCCTCATCGACTGGGCTGCCCGCGAGATGCCGGTGCTCCGCATCATCCGGGAACGTTTCGCTCGCGAGCGCCCGCTCGAGGGTCTCCGCCTCGGTGCGTGCCTGCACGTCACGAGCGAGACGGCCAACCTCGCGATCACGCTGAAAGCCGGTGGCGCCGACGTCAGCCTCTGCGCGAGCAACCCGCTGTCGACTCAGGATGCCGTTGCGGCAGCGCTCGCGCGTCAGCACGGGATTCCAACGTTCGCCGTCAAGGGCGAGGACCCCGCTCGCTACTACTCGCACATCCAGGCGGTGCTCGACGCGCGGCCACAGGTCACGATGGACGATGGCGCCGACCTTGTCGCGGAGTTGCACAAGGGCCGCACGGAGCTCCTCGGCGACGTGATCGCCGGTACCGAGGAGACGACCACCGGGGTCATCCGGCTGCGTGCGATGGCGCGTGATGGCGCCCTCCGCTTCCCGATCATCGCCGTCAACGAGGCGCTCACCAAGCATCTCTTCGACAACCGGTACGGCACGGGACAGAGCACGATCGACGGGCTGATCCGGGCCACCAACGTCCTCCTCGCCGGCAAGACCTTTGTTGTCTGCGGGTATGGCTGGTGCGGTCGCGGGCTCGCGAGCCGGGCAACCGGGCTGGGCGCGCACGTGATCGTCACGGAGGTCGATCCGACACGTGCGCTGGAAGCCGTGATGGACGGCTACGGCGTGATGCCGCTCGCCGAGGCTGCGCCGAGCGCCGACATCGTGATCACGGTGACGGGAGACATCAACGTCATCGACCGCGGTGCCATCGAGCGTTTCAAGGACGGCGCCATCATCGCCAACAGCGGACATTTCAACGACGAGATCAACCTCGCCGCGATCGACGACATGTCGGTCGAGGTCACCGCGCCCCGTACGTTCGTCCAGTCCCACCGGCTGCGTGACGGACGGACGATTCACGTGCTCGCCGAGGGGCGCCTGCTCAACCTCGCCGCCGCCGAGGGCCACCCGGCCGCAGTCATGGACATGAGCTTCGCCAACCAGGCGCTCTGCGCGGAGCACATCGCAAGGCACCATGACGACCTGGCGCTCGCCGTTCACGACGTGCCCCAGGATATCGACCGCGAGGTCGCGCGCCTCAAGCTCCAGGCGATGGGAGTCAGCATCGACACGCTCACCGACGAGCAGCAGAAATATCTCGCGTCCTGGGAATCGGGGACCTCATAGCCCATGGCCATCAACGCTCCATCCCGACCCGAGCTCAGCGTTCTCACCAATGGCGTGACACTGCTCAACGCACCGTCGAGCAGCCGGAATTCCGGGGTGTTCCTCATCGTTCGCGCGGGTTCGCGTGACGAGTCCGCGCAGACGTCCGGGCTCGCGCACTACCTCGAGCACATGTTCTTCAAGGGCACCGAGCGCCGGCCCACCACGAAGATCATCTCGCGCGAGATCGACCGCCTCGGCGCCAACACCAACGCGTACACCGACACCGAGGAGGTGGCGTACTTCGCCGAAGGCCCGGCCACCGCGATGCTGGAGCTTGCGGACGTCATCTGCGACATGCTGAGCAGGCCACTCTTCGCTGCCGAAGAGATCGAGCGCGAGCGCAACGTCGTGCTCCAGGAACTGTCGATGCGGCTGGCCGATCCGGACGGCTGGATCTGGGATCGCCTCGGAACGGTGGCGTTCGGTGGCGACCAGCCGATGTCCTGGTCCGCGGCCGGATTCCCCGCGGTCATCGAGAAGGCGACGCGCGAGCAGCTCACCGAATATCACCGCGCCTTCTACGCACCGGCGTCGATGTGCCTGGTCATCGCCGGTGGCGCCCGGCTCACCGAGGACCAGGCGCTCGAGTTGCTCGCGGACATCCCGCATGGAAAGCCACGTGCACGCAAGAAAGCCAAGTGGGGTCTTGGGGATCGCTACACGGCGAATGTCAGGCCCGTGACCGCCCAGGAAGAGCCGCAGGTGCACATGGTGTTCGCCGTGCCGGGGATCCCGGCGAGCGACCCGCGCCGCACGCAGCTGTCGGTGATGACCCACGTGCTGGGTGGCGGCATGTCGTCGCGGTTGTTCCAGACGGTGCGGGAGCGCAACGGTCTCTGCTACAGCATCTACGCGCACCATGCCGGCTTCGACGACACGGGGCTCTTCGCGATTGCGACGGCGACTCGCCCGAAGGATGCCCGCAAAGCCACGACACTCGCGTTCAAGGAATTCCGCAGGATGGCGTCGAAGCGTGTCGCCGCGGACGAGCTCGCGGCCGCGAAGTCGGCGATGATCGGCCGGTTGCTGCGCTCGACCGAGACGTCAATAGCCAGCGCTCGTTTCTACGGCAGTCGCTGGCGCGCGGGACTGCCGCTCGAAACGCCGGACGCTCGCGCCGAGGCGATCATGAAGGTGACTGCAGCCGAGGTTCAGGCGATCGCCGAGGAGATCGCCGGCGGCATCGATGACGTCCGCATGGCACTGGTGGGACCGACCGACCAGGGTGAAGAGTTGCTTTCGGCAATCGAGTCGACAGCGCCCGACTGACCGCGCCCGTCAGGGCGCGAATCCTCGTGCTCCCGCGATGGTCCGCGTGCATCGAGCAGCTCCGCGGCTCGAAGCGCGTCTCGGTGCTTCGCGCAGCGATGCCGTCAGGACGAGTGGAGCGCGCGGTCGAGACATTCCGCCACGCGCTCGACGTCGCTCGTGCGAAGCAAGGGATGGACCGGGAGCGAGAGGCAGCGCGATGTGCAATCGCGCGCGACCGGCGTTTCGTCCCGATGCACGTTGGGATGGTCTCGGTAGGCGCTGTGGTCCCAGACAAGGCCGGGGTAGTACACCCCGGTGTCGACTCCCGCCGACGACATCGAGGCAGCGACGCGGTCGCGGTCGACGCCGGGCTCGAGCAGGACCGTGTACTGGTGCCAGACGTGGCCCCGTCCGGCAGGCACGGACGGAGTCGTCACCGCGGGATTGGTCTCGAGCAGCGACGTCAGCATGGCCGCGTTGTGCCGCCGCGCCCGAATGATCTCGTCGAGGCGTTCCATCTGGGGAATCGCGATCGCGGCCGCGATATCCGTCATCCTCCAGTTCTGGCCGATCATGGCATAATCGTACCGCGCGCGCATCCCCTGGTTGCGGACGACTCTGAGGCGTTCCGCGAGCATCGCATCGTCGGTGGTCACGCATCCGCCCTCGCCGCTGGTCACGTTCTTGGTGGCGTAGAAGGAGAAACAGCCGACTCCAAAGCTTCCCACGCGACGGCCGCCGACGTCCGCTCCGTGCGCCTGTGCCGCGTCTTCGACCGTCGCGAGGCCATGCGATGCGGCGAGCGTCATGAGCGGCCGCATGTCGCACGGAAGGCCGTAGAGGTGCACCGGCACGATCGCGGCCGTCGCCGGTCCGATCAACGCCGCAACCGACTCGGGATCGAGGGTGAAGTCATCGCGAATGTCGGCGAAACGGACGCCGGCGCCGCTGCGGAGGATCGCGTTGATGGTTGCGGCGAAGGTGAACGGAGAGGTGATCACCTCCTGACCGGGGCCGATGTCAAGGACGGCGAGCGCCGCGTCGAGTGCGACTGTTCCGTTGCTCACGGCGACGGCGTGCGACGTGCCCGCCATCGTGGCGCAGAGCGCCTCGAAGCGCTCGACCATTGGGCCCTGCGCAAGGTGACCGCCGCGCAACACGGAGAGGACCAGCGCCTCGACCTCCGGACCGAGCTGCGGGGCGGAGATCCGGATTCGGACATCCACCGGGGCATGGGTGGCGGTCACGACGCCGCCACCTCGCCGCCCTGCCGGAGCGGACGCTGCTCCTCAGCCAGGCGCCGGCGCAGGGACAGCAGTCCCCCGGCCATGGCCACCGAGTCGCGCAGCGGCGACACCGTGGACCGGCCGGACGCGGTGTAGACCACCGGAACCTCCACCGGCGTGACCCCGAGGTGCACGGCCCAGAGGTTGATCTCCGCGCCGATCAGGAAGTCGCCGGCACGCAGTCGAGGCAACAGAGCCTGCGCAAGGGAGCGCTCGATGAGCACCGACCCCTGGGTGTCGAGGTCGAGCCCGATGAGCCGCGAGCGAAGCATCCCGAACCCGGCCGACATTGCGCGCCGAACCACCGGTGTCTCGATCTGCGAGTCCAGGTGGGTCTTCGATCCCATGACCAGCAGGGGTCGCGGGCGCATCCCGAGGTAGCCGTCGAGGTCGGTGAAGCCGAAGGGGAGATCGGCGGCGGTGAGCACGAGGGTCTCGCCCCGCGCCAGGGCCATGCCCCGGCGCCAGGCGAACCCGAGGCCAGTGGCGGAGGTCGTGACCCGGACGGCCACCTCCTCGCCGTCCAACGTCGAGGCCAGCGAGAGGCAGAGTGGCCCGGAGCCGTCGGTCGACCCGTTCTCCACGAGGATGATCTCCGACCCCGGAAGGTGGCCGAGCCGTTCGACGAGCAGGCGCACCGTCTTCCGAAGATCGGCGAGCTGGTTGTGGACCGGGATCACGTAGGTGACGCTCGGATCGCTCATGAGCACTCCTCGATGGCCGTTGCGACCTCGTGAGCCGGAAGAATCGAGTTGCGTTCGGTGCAGGCGTCCGCGCGTCCGGACACGAGGTCGAGGAAGTGTGCGAACTGGAGGGCGAGTGGCTCGCCGGTGTGCCGGACGAAGGGGATGTCGATCACCGTCTCGGCGCGGTACCCGGCCGCCTGCCCGGCGCCGACCCCCTGCCCATGGGCGCGGTGCCGGTACACCGTCAGGTCCTGTCGCAGCAGGTCGACGTCATAGAGCGCTGACGCCGTGGACACCAGCTGGGAGCGCACCTTTCGCTGGCTCGCGCGGCTCGCTGAGAGGGTCGCGAGCGCGCCACCCGGGAACTGGAGAATGCAGTCCGCAACCTCCAGGATCGGATCTCGGCCCGCCGTGCTCGTGGCACCGCACACCCGCGATGGACGCGCACCGCCCATGTAGCAGAGGGCGAGGTCGATCTCGTGGATCAGCAGGTCGAAGACCACGCTGAGCGTGCTGCGAGGGGTCTCGGGCGAGTGCCGGAGGCCGACGATGTGCACCGGCTCCGCGTCGAGGAGGCTGCGCATGGTTGCCACGACCGGGTTGAATCGCTCGACGAAGCCGCACATCAGCGGCACGCCGCGGCGCTCCGCGCATGCGACCAGCGCTCGGCTGGTGGCCAGGTCGGGCGTCACCGGCTTCTCGACGAGAATCGGCTTCCCGAGCTCCAGGAGCGCACGCGCCGCATCCGCATGAAAGGCGGTGGGCGTCGCGATCACGGCCGCGTCGCAGCCGGCCGCGGCGTCGAGATCCTGGGCAAAGGCGCAGCCAAGCCGGTCGGCAAGCGGTCGAACCCGCTCGGGATCGGTGTCGATGATGACCGCGAGCTCGGCGCCTTCGGACTCCGCGATGACCCGCGCGTGGTTGGCCCCCATCACACCGGCGCCGACCAGCGCAATTCGGGCACGAGCACCCATGGGCGCAGTCTCAGCCGGCCGGGCCTCCCAGATCGGAGATTTGCAGCCCTGTTGCGAGAGCGCCGCGCTCTCGCAACAGCGGGAGGAGCAGAGCCGCCATCGCGAGGGAGGAGGCGATCGCGCCGCAGAGCAGCCCCAACTCCACGCGGAGGAACAATGAGGTGCCCGTCGCGGTGACGAGAAAGAACACCACCGCTCCACAGGTCCACCCCAACGCGACCCGCCGGTAGCCGGAGAGCGAGATCAGGACGTACCCGAAGATCTGGGTGAAGATGAACACGATGCAGCTCGCTGACAGCAGCGCGAAGTCGAGATTGCTCAGTTCAAATCCGTGGCCGAAGAGGATCCGGGTGACGGTCGGACCGAGGACGGCGAACCCGACGATGGCAACCGCGCCGAGCCCTGCCATGAGCAGCAGCAGGCGGGTCAGGAGCGCCTGGAACTCGCGGTGCCGTCCGCCGGTGGCGAGCGTGGAGAGCTTGGGCAGCAGCGCCGACTGGACGGCCTGGAAGAGAAAGATCGGGACGTAGGCGACAATCCGGCTCAGCTGGAACCTCCCGGCGGCGGTCTGCTGCGCCGGCGTGGCGAGGAGCTGGACGGCGACCGCGCCGACACTGAGCAGCAGCTGGGTGAACACCGAGGCGATCAGGAGAAAGCCGAGCGCGTGGGTGATCTCTCCCCATGGCGCCGGCGGGCCCGGACGGAGGAGCCCGCGTCTTCCGATCGTCGCCAGCCCGATCGCCACGAAGGAGGCGACGATCAGCGAGATCCCGTACGGACCCGCGGTCTTGACGCCGATCACGGCGAGGACGGCGGCGAAGGCGACACGCAGCGCGCCCTCGCCGCCGAGCAGGACGCCATAGGCGCCGAAGCGGGCATTGCCGGCCAGTGCGCCGCGGGCGAGGAATTCGAGGAGGTACGCCGCGAATCCGCCGAGGAGCCCGGCGAGCAGCGCCGGATCACCTTTGAACACATGCTGGTCGATCGGGCTCGCGGCCGCCAGGGTGGCGACGATGAGCACCACGGCGAGGATCCCGCCCAGCAGCGCAGCACGCATGAAGACCGGCCGTCCGCCTTCGCCGCGCACGCGTCGCGCCGCGATTGCTCGCCCGGTCTCCTGCTCGAGGGGGAGGAAGAAGCCAGGACCGCAGACGAACAGCAGCGCCCAGAACACCGAGAGCGGGGCAAACCTGGCGGTGCCGAGCGCCCGCGCCGCAACCACGAGGAAGCCGTACTGCATGAGCCCGGCGAGCCCGAGCCCGAGCGCCACAGGAACCGTTCCCACCGGCAATGGCAGGGCGCGCAGCCGATCGAGGACCTTCATGACCAAGCCTGGGGCGAGCGCACCCCTACGGGTAGATGCCTCGCACCGCGGTGGCGTCGGCGACGCGCTTGACCGCCACCAGATAGGCGCCCAGTCGCAGCGACACGTGATGGCGATCGGCCTGGTCGCACATCTGGCCGAACGCCTTCTGGAGGATCTTCTTGAGGCGGACGTTGATCTCGTCCTCCTCCCAGAAGAGTGATTGCAGATCCTGGACCCATTCGAAGTACGAGACGGTCACGCCCCCGGAGTTGGCGAGGATGTCCGGGACGACGGTGATCCCGCGCCGCTCCAGGATGCTGTCCGCATCCGGCGTCGTCGGGCCGTTGGCGCCTTCGACGATGAGCCTCGCCTGGATCCTTCCGGCATTGCGTGCGGTGATCTGATTCTCCATGGCGGCCGGGACGAGGACGTCGACGTCGAGCTCGAGGAGCTGGCTGTTGGTGATTGGCTCGGTGCCGGGAAACCCGTGGACGCCTCCGTGCTCCGTGCGGTACGCGAGCAGCGCCGGGATGTCCAGCCCCTCCCGCGAGTAGACGCCACCCGTGACATCGGCGACTGCGCAGACGGTGAAGCCCGATTCGTGCATGAGCTGGCACGCCCAGCTGCCGACGTTGCCGAAGCCCTGCACTGCGACCGTGGTTTGCGAAGGCTCCATGCCGAGGCGCTTGCATGCCTCGATGGCGATGATGTTCACGCCGCGCCCGGTAGCACTCGGGCGGCCCTCACTCCCGCCGATCTCCAGCGGCTTGCCCGTCACCGACGCGGGGACGGAGTAGCCGGCCTGCATCGAGAGCGTGTCCATGATCCAGGCCATGATCTCGGCGGTCGTGTTGACGTCCGGCGCCGGGATGTCCGACTCCGGTCCCACCAGCACGCTGATCTCGGCCGCGAACCTTCTGGTGAGCCGCTCGAGCTCGCGGTGACTGAGGGTCGAGGGATCGACGGCCACACCGCCCTTGGCGCCGCCGTACGGGAGGTTCGCGAGCGCGCACTTCCAGGTCATCCACATCGCGAGTGCTTTCACCTCGTCGATGTCGGTCGCCGGGTGGAAACGGAGGCCTCCCTTGGCCGGCCCGCGGGTCACGTTGTGCTGGACCCGATACCCCTCGAACATCCGCACACTGCCGTCGTCCATCTTCACCGGGAAGCGCACGACCAGCTCCCGTCGAACCTCACGCAGGACCGCGCGCAACCCCGAGGAGAGATTGAGGATCTCGGCGGCGTTGTCGAACTGGCGCTGCGCGTTCAGCCAGGGGGAGTCCACCACCGCCGGCGCGGCAACCGTGCTCACGGGCACGAGCCTATCAGGCTCACCGGCGCTTGGACGCGTGTGGCGCGCACCACCGCCGCATCTATACTGCCGCCGATGTCAGAGAGCGCCGAGGTCACGCCCAAAGCCGCGAGTGAAGCCCTTGCCAACGGCGGCGCGATGCTCATCGACGTGCGCGAGCAGTCGGAATACGACGAGGTCCATATCCCCGGATCGGTCCTCATTCCGCTCGGAGAACTCCCCGCGCGCCTCGCCGAGGTACCCGTCGATCGCGATGTGTACGTCCATTGCAGGATGGGAGGGCGCAGCGCCCGGGCCGTCGACTACCTCCGTACGTTCGGGCATCCGAACTCCTACAACGTCACGGGCGGCATCGACGCCTGGCAGGACGCAGGCCTGCCGGTGGAGCGCTGAGCGGGCGGACGCACCTCAGCGGACTGAGAAGTTCGTGGATCCCAGGAGTGCGCCCCGGTAGGTGATCGTGACCGTGTAGTCGCCGGGCGCGAACGAGGCTCCGGGCGGCGTCAGCGGGACAACCGTGTCCCCGGACTGGGCGAGCACGTACGCGTTCTCGGTGATGATCTGCGCCGGTCGTCCCATCGCGACCGTGATCTCGACCGGCTCCTGGCCGGCAGCGCCTCCCGAGTTCACCTCGATGTCGACCACCGGTGTCTGGGCGGGAAACGAGATCTGCGTGGTGGGTGACCCGCCATCTTGAGCGGCTGCCGTCGCGACCGGCCGAACGCCCGTGAGGGAGATCTGCCCGGCGGCATGGGTTGGAGGGTGGACCGCCCCCATCCCACTGAACAGGCGGATTGCAACCCCGGCGATCAGGAGGATCCCGATCAGGCTCGATCCGATGATCGCCGCAGCGACCCTCGACGGGTGGTGCTCCAGCAGCGGCGGTGGCTCGGGCGGCCGAAGCGGCATCGTCGAGCGAGCCGGCGCACCGCGGTCGGCCGCCGGGGCGGGGATCGGTTCCATGGCGGCCGCGAGCGTCCATGGCCGCCCGACCGACTCGAGCGGCGGTGGCGGGGGTGATGGCGCCTTCGCGTGGGTCACCGGAGGGCCCAGCTGCTGCGCAACGTCAGCGACGCCGTCGATCGCGCTGGCAAGACGGCCACGGAGCAGCGATCTCTGGTCAGGCACTGCTGACACCTGCGACTGAGCGTTGCGGAAGGCGCATCGCCAGGTCGGACGATCCCGGGTGTGTGCCCCGCCACGCGACCACGATCAGACCGGCGAGCAGCACGAGGGCGACCGAGCTTTCGTTGAGCGACACAAGTGGATTGAACAGCGAGACGGCGGTGTATGCCGCCGCGAGCAGCACCGCGAGCACCGGGGCTCGTGGTGCCAGCACGGCGAGTGGGATGGCGAGAAGCATCAGGCTGTAGTCACCCAGGTGGGGCGAGAGGACGATCGACAGTCCGATGCCGATCGCGACCGCCGGGATCACGTTGCGGCGAAGAACCTCGCGCAGGACCACCATGGCGGCAACGGCGATGATCGCAAGCGCGATCGCTGCAGCCCACGCTGCCGGGTTGCTCCCCAGCGGTCTCGCGATGAGCGCCGGGACGGAATTGCTCTGGAGATCGAGGTGCGCATACGCCGGGGCGGTGACCAGACCGAACGCGTCGAGGAGATGGCCTGGGCCAGCGACCGCGATCGATCCGAGCAGGACGATGACGGCACCGACGGCGAGCGCTCCGAGCATCCGCCACTGGCGGATGACGATGAGCACGGGGGGCACCAGCCAGATCAGCTGCGGCTTGAGCAGCAGGGGCACGAGCAGCGCGCCGGCAAGCAGCGAACGTCGATGATCGATCGCCTCGATGGCGAGGGTTGCCGCGAGCAGCATGAGCCCGTCGGACTGGCCGAGGAGGATCCCGGTACCGGCCTCGAGCGAGAACACCGCGGCGACGACCAGACAGGCCGCCAGCGGACCACCGAGACGCGGGGTCGCGCGCCTCGTGAGGATCGCAGCAGACAGCGCCATCGCGACAACGTTCATTGCCACGAACACGTCCGTGCCGGTCTGCAGCGGCAGCACCGCGAGAGGCTGGATGAGCCAGGCGAGCAACGCCGGGTTGACGAACGGCACCGGGAACGTGCCGCTGCTTGCCGGGGTGTAGCCAAGCAACTGGGCCTGGGCGGCTCCAAGCGAGGACGCGCAGTAGACGCACGAGGACCCCCCGTGGACCACCCGCCCGGCGGAAGCGATCGCGAGGAAGTCGACGGCTGAGCCGCCGCCGAATGCGGTGTGCAGGTCGGCGATGGATCTGACCACCAGGAACACGGCGCACAGCGCTGCCGCGCCGATAACCCATCGCCACCTCGAGGGTGCGCTGACCATCCGGAACCCAACCTATCAGAGCCAAAACGAATTCGAACCGTATGTGCGAGAACCGTCACCCGAGGGATACCCGCGTGTTCGAGCCGGTGCTAGCATGCGCCGGGGTGAGGAGCGCATCGGATACGGCCGACGACGAGTCGACGCAGGGTGGGAGCGAGGCATCGGCTGCGCATGAGGGCACCGTGGCAGGCGACTACGGTGCTGACTATTACGGGCACTACGCCTCGGAGGGAATCAGCTACGAACGCAGCGCCTTCTGGCTCGACTTCTTCGGCACCATCGCCGACCGGCTGATCGAGGACTTTCAGCCCAAGACGGCGCTGGATGCGGGCTGCGCGATCGGGCTCCTCGTCGAGGCGCTGCGCGACCGCGGTGTCGACGCCGAGGGCATCGACTTCAGTGATTTCGCCGTCGGCCATTCGAGCGCGGACGTCCGTCCCTTCCTGACGGTCGGATCGATCACCGAGCCGCTCCCCAAACACTTCGACCTGATCACGTGTTTCGAGGTGGTCGAACACATGCCGCCTCGTGACGCCGATCGTGCCATCGCGAACTTCTGTGCCTTCACCGACGAGGTGATCCTCACGTCGACGCCGATGCACTACCGCGACCCCACCCACACCAACATCCATCCGCAGGAGTACTGGACCGAGCGCTTCGCGCGCCACGGGTTCATCCGCGACGTGGACTACGACGGCGCCTACATCGCGCCATGGGCCGCCCGCTACCGGAGGTCCAGCGCGCCGATCCATCGGGTCGTCGCGGACTACGACCGGGCGTACTCGAGGATGCTCCACGAGCTGCAGGAGCGCAACGCGCTGGTCGTCGACCAGATGCGCGAGCTCACGGAGCTGCACGCTCGTCTGGACGCGCTCGAAGGCACGATGGCATGGAGTGCGCGCCGATCTGTCCGGCTCGCCATGAAAATGGACGGCGCCGTCGCCAAGGCGGCGCCCCACGGAACCTCGAGGCGGCGCTTTCTGCAGCGGGCGATGCAGACGGTCGATCGGTTCACCGGGCGCAGACCGGCCGGCTGATCAGCCTGCGCCTCGGTGGGTGACCACCACAACCGTAGGATCGGGCGGTGCCCGACCCCATCTCCCTGCCGGCGCTTGCCCCGATCGCCACTGTCGTGGTGCTCATCGAGGTAGCGGCCGGGACCACGGTCGCCGCCTACACGGTGGATCTCGTCGGCAAGGTGGGTCGTGGATTCGTCGGCAGCACCTCGCTCATCTGCGCGGGGCTGATGGCCCTCGACCTGCTCATCGAGGCACTGCTGCCGTCGGGAACGTCGCTGCTCGGAACAGCCCTGCCGCTCGGCGCGCAGGCGTCGCTGTTCCACTGGTCGATCGCCTTCACCGTCGCGCTCCTCGCCTACGCGTTCTGCTGCGCGGTGATGACCGATATCGCACGGCGGGTGGTGGGTGTCGCGACCATCGGCTTCGGCGCGATGGCGATCGCGAAGTCCGCGGCCGCCTTTGGGCCGTCGCTCGGCGGGGTGGGGACCGCGGCGGTGGCGTTCGTCCCGGCGGCGCTGGTTTCCGGCAGTGCCCTGGCCGGGATGTTGCTGGGCCACTGGTACCTGGTGGCTCCCAACCTCTCATTCCGTCCACTGCGCCGCGCGATCGACATCGTGTTCCTCGCGGTGGCACTGCAGGCGGCGGTCATCGTCGTGGTCATCCTCACGTCGGGATCGATCGTGCGGCACGAATTGCTCTGGTCTGGTGACGCCGTGCCCTTCTGGCTGCTGGTGGTGGGATCCGGGATTGTGTTCACGACCGGCGTCGCCCTCCTGACGAGGCATTTCGCCCGGATCCGCGCCAATCAGCCGGCGACCGCGATGCTCTACGTGCTCATCATCAGCGTGGTGATGGGGGTCGTCCCGGCGCACCTCCTGTTCTTCGTCACCGGGGCGCCGATCTGATCAGGAGGTCTGGGCGTGCGCACCGGTGAAGACGTCGCCAGGCTCCAGCGGTCCGGTGAGCCCCGTGTACAGATCCAGCCCACCGCCTGAAAACACCGCGTACTCGATCGCCTTCGCGGCGCACGCCTTGACGAAGGCCGCGATGTCCGGATCGCCGGCGACGAAGACCCAGCTCGGGTCGAGTGCGGTCTCGGCCTGCTGCTGGCGGTCGATGAAGCCCGCGTCGCCGCCGTACTCTCCGATGGCGAGGCTGTCGTCGCTGTAGTACGACAGCAGGCGTGAGAGGGAGTAATCCGCCCACATCGCGCCGGGATGATGCTGCCGGAGGAGCGCGAGACCAGGGGCAAGATTGGACGGGATGGGCGTGCCGGACGTCGTGACGGGCTGCGAGGATTCGAGCGTTCCGGTGGCCGTGATCGCGCTGACGACGAGCCAGAGCGCGGCGACTGCCGCGGCGGCGATTCGCCATCGCGTGCGCTCCACGAGGATCGAGACGGCACCCAGTGCCAGCGGCAGCGTGATCGGGAGAAGGCTCTGCGCAGCGCAGGCGTCGCCGTTGATACCGGCCAGCAGCACCACGGCGGCGGTCACCGGAATCACCAGCAGCATCAGGTCGAGCTGCGAGATGCCGGTCCAGTGCCCGGTCGCGAGGTATTCCAGTGTCCGGCGTCTCGTCCAGAGCAGTGCGAGCAGCAGTCCCGCGACCGCAGCATCCGCGGCGACGGCCGGGAAGACCGCATGACCGCAGCTCGCGACGAAGCCGGTCAGCATCGGCACCTGCTCGTGAACCAGGTTGGCGGCGCGCGTGGACAGGCTCACCGAGTCCCGCGGGACCGCGCGGAGGCTGAAGAGCCCGTTGGGTACGTTGGCAACGAGCCACGGCAGCATGCCGACAATGCCTCCCGCAAGAGCGGTTCCCGCACCTCCGAATAAGGCGCTCCAGCCGATCCGCGGCCCGCGCAGCAGCAATCCGAGGGCGATCGCCACGATGATGCAGACGAAGAGCAGGTCGGACCACAGCGCGATCCCGGCCGCGAAGCCGAGCAGCGCCCACCACCGTTTCTGGCGACCCCGTCCCCAACCGATGTGCGCCGCGATCGAGACACATACCATCTCGAGGAGCAGAAGTTCCGCCGAGCCGGGATACAGGCGAGTCGACCAGTACACGCCGAACAGCGGGAAGACGGCGACCGCGAGCGCTCCAACCACGGCATGCTCACGCCGGCGAAACGCGATGCGACCGAACCACCAGGCGCCGAGGACGGTCAGCGCCCCGACGCTCGCCAGGGCCACCCGAATGGCCGAAAGGCTTGCCCCGAAGACCGCGACAAAGGGAGCGACCAGGTACGCGTCCGTCGCGCCCTGGTATTGCCCGTCGGGATCCATCATCACGAACTGTCCGTGCAGGATGTGCAGCGCGCTGACGCCGAGGGTCGCCTCGCCTGCGTCGAGCGGCGTGCGTAGCCCCAGAACGAGGCGCACGGCGAAACCCAGCGCCATCGCACCGACCACGCCGACGCCGGACTCCCAGACGCGCGGCCGTCGCACCTGGGACTGCGCGGCCCTGACCAGCGTGCTACCCGGCGGTCTGGCGGACGGCGGTGCTCGACGGCACGTCCGTGTCCTGCCCCACCTGCCACCGGCCGTGCATCTCGAGCACACCAACGTGCCCACTCATGGCGTTGATGTGAAAGCTCGCGGCAGCGTTCGCGTGGTCGTAGGTGTGGGTCCCGGTGATGTCCTCCAGCGCGACCTGAACGATGTAGCCACCGGCCAGGAGCGGGAGCGAGTCGATGGTGTAGCGGATCGAAACGATCTGCCCCGGCGAGCGGCATGACACCGTGACCTTGTCGAGGAAGGTATTGGTCCCCGCGAGCATCAGTCCATCCGCTCGGCGGATGGCCATCCCGCACACGATGTCGCCGACGTCGCGATGTGCGAGCAATCGCATATCGAGGGTCATCGGGCCGGCGGTGTCGAATCGACGGCTGCTCTCCCCGTTACCGTCGGTCAGAGTCACGGAGACGAACTCGACGGCGCGTGATCCCCACTGATTCGGATCCCCACGGTCGAGCTGCGACGCCACGTCGCGCTCAGCCGCAAGCGCATGCTCGGCGACTCTCCTGTGGTACGCGGCGCTGACCTCCGCGGCGGGCCCGTCCGCGATGATCTCTCCACGATCGAGCAGGAGCACACGGTCGCAGTACTCCTCGAGCGCGGTGAGGTCGTGACTCACGAGCACGATCGTCTTCCCCTCACGCTTGTACCTGCTGAACGTGTCGAAGCACTTCTCCTGAAAGCTCGCGTCGCCGACGGCCAGCACCTCATCCATGACCAGCAGGTCGGTTTCAGCGAGGATGGCCACGCTGAACGCCAGCCGCACCTGCATGCCGGAGGAGAAGTTCTTGAGCTTCTGTTCCGCGAAATCCTCGAGCTCGGCAAACGCGAACACCTCGTCGATCTTGTTCCGCAGTTGCGCCCGTGTGAGACCAAGCATGGCGCCGCCGAGAAAGATGTTCTCTCGAGCTGTCAGCTCCGGATTGAATCCGACGCCGAGCTCGAGGAACGCCGAAAACTCCCCGTTGATGCGAGCGTACCCGGAGTCCGCCTTGTAGATCTTGCAGAGGATCTTCAGCAACGTGCTCTTGCCGCAGCCGTTGGGACCGGCGATGCCGAGGAACTGGCCGGAGGGGATGTCAAAAGAGATGTCGCGCAGAGCAACGAGGTCGCGGTAGCGCGACGAGCTGCGCCAGTGCGTGACCCGGTATTTCAGCGTGGTGCTCTTGTCGAGCGGCAGGCGAAATCGCTTGCGGAGATGGGAAACTTCGACAACAGAGCTCACAGCGACTCTGCGAACTTCGGTGTGAGCTTGTGGAAGACGGTGAAGCCGAGAATGAACACGGCGACGCTGATGCCGATGGGCACGTACGCGAGTGGCCCGATCAACGATGCCATCGAGGCGATCTTATCTGGTTGGACGAGCACATGCCGGAGGTCGGTGATGATCTGCGCGATGGGATTCAGGCCCGCGAGCTCGGCCAGCTTCTTGGAATGGGACTCGATGAGCTCGAACGGGAACACGACGGCGGAGCCGTAGAAGAGAACAAGCGACACGATCTCCCAGATGTGTCCGAGATCTCGGAAGAAGACGAACAGTGACGAAAGGAGCAGCGCGAGGCCGAGGACGAGAACGAGAAGTTCGAGGTAGTACAGGGGTGCGAGCAGGCTGAGCCACGTCAAGTCGAGGTGACCCAGCGCGAACGTGACGATGATCACGAGCACCGTGTTGATCGAGAACGTCAGCATGGCGCTCGTCGTCGATGCGACGACAAGGATCCACCGCGGGAAGTACGCTTTTCGAATGAGATCGCCGTTGCCGGCGATGGCATTCATCGCAGTCGACGTGGCCTCGGTGAAGAAGGTCCAGGCGACGATGGCGACGAGGAGCTGGACGGGGAAGTCGGTCGTGCCAGCCCCGGCCTTCAGCAGGATGCTGAAGACCAGGTACATGATCCCGAAATACATCAGCGGCTTCACGAGCGACCACACGTAGCCGAGTGCGGAGCCCGTGTACTTGAGCTTGAAGCTGGTGATGGAGAGCTCACGGACGAGGTTCAGGTTTCGCTGGAACACGCTCCGAGGGCGAGGGATGCCTTCGAGGAGGCTGCGGTCACCTGCGGCGACGGTCACGACGGAGCCACTCGCCGCAGATACCCGCGCGGATTGAACGTCAGATGATATTTCTGCCTGGCCTCGTCGATGACGAACTGGTGGTTGGCTTCGAGGAAGGCTGACACCGCCTCCATCGGCCCGGGCCCGAATCCGTCGAGGACCGGGTGGTTGTTGATGTTGGTGTCTTCGACGATCAGATATGACCCGAGCGTGACCATGTCGGCGTATGCGGACAATTCGCGCTCGACGTGAGGTGCGCGATGATCCGAATCCAGGATCACGAGGACGTTCCCCGCGGTGGGAACCATGGCGCGGACCTGCGCGATCACCTCCGGGTCGGTCGATGACCCGAGGATGTAGGTGATCCGGGGATGCACCGGACGCCCCGGTTGCGACTCGATATCGATGGTCACGATCTCGCCGCAGCCGAGAAGATCACAGATCGACGCGAGGAAGTTCGCACTGCCGCCGTGCGCCGTTCCGCACTCGATGATCAGCTGAGGACGCAGCTCCTGCATGATCTCTTGGTAGACCCACAGATCGAGGGGACATTTCCACGCGAGCACGCCCAACCAGTAGGTGGCGCGCCAGGTTCCGGGGTCGTTGTAGTAGAGCCGGTGAAACCGATCCACGATCGCGTCGCGGACACCGCTGCTGGGCTGAGCGTCGGGCTCCTGCGCGGCGAGCATCTCGAAGCTTCGCGTGACCAGCTCTTCGACGGCCGGCCCCGCGGCGCCGTCGCGGTGGGTCACTCCCGCCTGCAACACGGGCCGCAGCGCGGCGACCAGCTCAGGTGTCAGGCCGTGTTGGGTTGCCTGCAACCGTCTTCCCAGCGTGCGCAGGTACCAGGCCGCCATGGCGTCGGCTCTGGGCTGCGCCAATGCGACAGCCGACTTCCTCGCCCTCGACAACGCACGGCGCGGCATTCCGGCGGGCGCTGACTGGCGGCTCATGATGAAGACGGCTCCAGGTCGCTCACCACGGGATCGTAGATCCCGAACCCCGAAACAGGCCTCCCCCGGCAATGACGGTCACCCGGAATCTCCGAAACGAATTGCACGTGGCTGGCGTCCCGCTCGAGTTCGAGCATACTAAGCGGCGGCGGATCGCGCGCGCCGCGCCTACCATCTGCGTTCGATGTACACGAAGATCGCGCTCGCGAGAGCAGGTGGCTGCACCCCGTGACCGCGCCTCGCGACGAGATCGAGAAGCTTGCCGATGACTTGCGCGCGGCGCGTCGACACATCACCGAACTGGAGGCCGAGCTCCAGGCGCTGCGGGCCGAGTTGTCGGACGCCACCGGGAGCGCCTCCGCCCGGATTGCCGTGGCCGTGGTCCGCAAGGCCCGGCGGGTCGTGCCACCGGAGTCGCGCCGCCAGCAGACCCTGCACAAGGCGGCCTCTCGCACGCTGACGCTCGTCGACCACGGCCCCTCCGCACTCGCGGGGCTCGTCCAGCGGGATCGTGCCCTCCGGCGGGCGATCGGGGTGGCCGACACGGCCGCAGCCCGCCGGCGCCAGTACCGGCGCTGGCTCGCGCTGCACACCCCTGGCGATGCGGAGCTCGCGACAATGCGCCGCCTCTCCGCGGCAGAGACCGCTGCTCCGGTGATCAGCCTCGTCATGCCGGTCCACAACCCCGAGCGATCCTGGCTCGAGGCTGCAATCGAATCAGTGCTCGGACAGGTGTCTCCGCACCTCGAGCTCTGCATCGCCGACGACGCGTCGACGCAGCCGCACGTGCGCGAGGTGCTCGGCCATGCGGCCGCCGACTCTCGGGTCCGCGTCGTGTACCGGGATGAGCAGGGTGGCATCGCCGCCGCGTCGAACTCCGCGCTCGCCCTCGCGACGGGCGACTTCGTCGGATTGATCGATAACGACGATGTGCTGCGGCCGCACGCGCTGTACGCGATGGCGGCATATCTCCGCGAGCATCCCGATGCGGACGTCGTGTACTCCGACGAGGACAAGCTGCTTCCCGACGGGGAGCTTGGTGCGCCGACGTTCAAGCCGGACTTCTCGCCGGACCGCCTGCTCGCAGAGAACTACATGAACCACTTCACCGTGATGCGCCGCACGCATGTCGCCGCCGTCGGTGGGTTTCGCGATGGTTTTGACGGCAGCCAGGACCACGATCTCATGCTGCGCGTCACCGAGAACGCAACGCACGTCGGACATGTGGCGGATGTGCTGTACGCGTGGCGAATGGTGCCTGGCTCGACTGCGGTGTCGCCCGCATTCAAGCCCCTGGCACAGGACGCGGGACGCCGGGCTGTGGCGGATGCGCTGCTGCGACGTGGCGTTGACGGACGCGTCGACCTCGGTCCGAGCCCCGGGCTCTACATTCCTCGCTACCTCATCACCGGTACGCCAACCATCGACGTGATTGTCGTATCGCGGACGCGGGTCGCTGCCGCAGACTGTGTTGCGCAGATCCAGGGATCCTCGACATATGCGGACTGCCGCGTCACGTCCATCATCAGTACGGACAACACGTCATCGGCCATCAACGACGCCGTTCGGGGACTGCGCGGTGATCACCTCGTCCTGCTCGACGCATCGAGCAGGGTCATCACGCCGGAATGGATGCAGATCATGCTGGAGCTGAGTCAACGTCAGGACATCGGCGCAGTGGGGCTCCGCCTGCGGTATCCGGATGGCTCTGTTGCCCACGAGGGCATCGTGCTCGGACGCCTGGGCCTGGCGCACAGCGTCGATCAGCACCTGCACGTCATCAAGGAGATGAGCGCGGTCTCGGGTGCCTGCCTGATGACCCGACGCGCTGTGTTCGAGGCGGCGGGCGGCGTCGACGACTCGTTCGCGCATGCACTCTGGGACGTTGACTACTGCCTTCGGATACAGAAGCTCGGTTTTCGCGTGCTCTGCACCCCGCTTGCTGAGATGACGTGGGGTGACGCCACTCGTACCGGGGGCGCCGGCAGGGCCGGTCAGGACGCACGGACGTTTGCCAAGCGGTGGGGCGGCGTCGACGAGCTCGACGACCCGTATCTCAATGTGAACATCCTCTGGCCCACCCCCTTGAGCCTGCGCGTCGACTAGTTAAGCCAGGCTCTCGAGTTGCGCGGAATGGTTCCAGTGGCCGAGGTGGACCTGTATAACAGTGTCGGCGGCGTCAACGCGATCATCGATATCGAGGGCTGGTTCCAGTAGCTGTGGCATGGATGACAGTGCTCCCCGAGATGGACGGGGTGCTGAACGCAATGGCCTCGAGCCCACTCGCGGAGCGTCTTGGCTCGATCGACGGCGTCATGGTCAAAACGTTCAAGAAGTGGACCGATCAACGCGGGTACTTCATCGAGCAGCTCAAACGTGGCGATCTGGATGACCATGGCCGGCCGTTCATTCCCGACCACCCGTTCGCCCAGATGTCCCGAAGCCTTGCCTACGCGCGTGGTGGCAATCCACCCGAGCTGATCAAGGCCTTCCACTGGCACAAGCGGCAATGGGATTACTGGGACATCGTCCAGGGCGACGCGCGCGTCGTTCTCGTGGATCTCCGCCACGATTCACCGACAGCCGGGCGCATCCAGTCCGTGATGCTCGGCGAGAACGCTCCACGGATGGTGGCCATCCCGCCGCTGGTGGCGCACGGCTACCAGTGCGTCTCCCAACGTGACGTGATCCTCAACTACTACGTCACTGAGCCATACAACGCCGAGGATCCCGACGAAGGCCGCATCGCCTGGGACGACGCTCGTATCGGCTTCGACTGGACCATCGAGAACATCTGACATGCGCCTGCTGGTGACCGGTGGCGCGGGCTTCATCGGGAGCGAGTTCGTCCGAGTGACGCTTCGCGACCATCCCGATGACTCGGTCGTGGTCCTCGACAAGCTCACCTATGCCGGCAATGAGCGCAACCTGGACAGCGTCCGTACCGACGAGCGCTTCCGTTTCGTCCGTGGCGACATCTGCGATCAGGCGACGGTCCGTGACCTTGCGTCCGGTGTCGACGTCATCGTGAACTTCGCGGCAGAGTCGCACGTTGACCGGTCACTCGAAGCACCAGGACAGTTCATCCTCACCGACATCTACGGGATCTTCGTGCTCATGGACGCTGCGCGCGAGCACGGGCACCAGCGCTTTCTGCAGGTGAGCACCGACGAGGTGTACGGCGATGTGACCACCGGCATGAGCGTTGAGGGCGATCCGCTCCGTCCGCGCAGCCCGTACAGCGCGAGCAAAGCCGGCGGTGAGCTCCAGGTCCAGGCGTACCGCAGCTCGTACGGTTTCCCGGCGATCGTGACCCGCGGCTCGAACACCTACGGGCCATATCAGTACCCCGAGAAGATCATCCCGCTGTTCATCACCAACGCCATCGATGACCGCCCGCTGCCGATCTACGGCGATGGCGGCGCGGTCCGCGACTACCTCTACGTGGAGGACCACGTTCGCGGTATCGACTGCGCTCTGCGGCACGGCGAACCGGGTCTCGACTACAACGTCGGCGCCGGCGGAGAGACCGACGGCGTCAGCGTCGCGGACATGGTGTTGCGTTTGCTCGGCAAGCCCAGTTCGCTCAAGCAGTTCGTGCGCGACCGGGCCGGTCACGACCGTCGATACGCGGTCGACTCGACGCGCCTGTCAGGGCTGGGATGGCGTCCGACGCTGAGCTTCGAAGCCGGCATGGAGCGGACCGTCGCATGGTTCGTGGAGCACGAGGAATGGTGGCGACCGCTCAAGTCTGGTGAATTCTGGGAGTTCTACCAGCGAAACTACCAGCCGGCTGTCGAGACGCACGCCACAACGCCGTAGCCCGGCGCCGCTGATGGGCAAGAGCTGGATATCGACGGTGCGGTCGCGATCCCCGCGCACCGCTGCGGTACTGGGGGTCACGCTCCTAGCCTGCGCGCTCCTGATCTCGCGACGCGTGGATGCATTCACCAATGCCCAGTTCTATGCGGAAGACGGGTCGAAGTGGTTCGCAAATGCATACGCGGACGGCCCGTTGGGCGCACTCGACCTGTCGTACAACGGGTATTTCCAGCTGGTTTCCCGGCTCGGACCGGTTGCCGCTGCTCCGTTTGGGATCCGCAACGCGCCGCTCGTGTACAACATCGTCGGCCTCCTTGTGCAGGTGGCTCCGGTCGCCTACCTGTTGAGCTCGCGATTCGACTCGGTGGTTCCGTCCTTCAGAGCGCGCCTCGTCGTCTGCGCCGTGTACGTCCTGATGCCATCGACCGAGCTCAACGTGGACATCACGACCGCGCAGTTTCACCTGCTCGTTCTGGCATTCCTCGTGATCGTGGCCGCCGACCCAAAACGATGGTACTGGATCGCATTCGATGTCGCCGTCGTGCTGCTCTGCGGATTGTCCGGGCCGTTTGCCGACATCCTGCTGCCGGTCGCAGCGCTCTGGTTCCTCGTCCGCCGGCGAGCGTTCACGTTGGTGATCTGCTTTGCGCTCGCGGTAACGGTTCCCATCCAGACGTACGCGTACCTCACATCGACACGTATGCATGAGGCGCTCGGCGCCAGCCTGCACAACCTGTTGCTGATCGTGTGCAACCGCATCATCCTGGCGGGTCTCTTCGCCGAGGAGGGCGGCACGCACGCCTTTCTTGCCGGGACCTCGAACGGAATGCTGCTCCGCGGAGTGATCTGCGCCCTCGCCCTGCTCATCGTGGCGTACGCCATATGGCGAGCGCCGGTGGAGCTGAAGCTGTTCGGCCTGACGGCGCTCGGCGTCGCAGCGAGTGGTCTCGCCGCGCCGCTCGTATCGAATACCGGAAGCGCGTGGGCCATCATGACGTCCTCGCGAGCCGGGGAGCGGTACTTCCTCCTCGCGCAGGTGGCATGGGTGATCATCGTGCTGTGGGCCGCAACCCGCCTGCCGCGCCTCTGGATGGAGCGATCAGCGCTGGCAGTCTGTGCGGTGACGTTCGCTTCCGGTTTGATCACCGCGTGGCCGTATCCTCCGTTTCAGAATGACCACTGGGCGCAGGAGGCTCGAACGATCACGACCGCAAAGCCCGGAACGAGACTGGTGCTGCCGATTCCGCCCGGTGGTGGCTGGGTCATTGACATCACGGCGAAGTGATCGTTGTTGGGGTGGTATCTCAATGCGATATGATTCGACTCTGAAAGAGGTCAAACGCGCCAACACCGCGTTGGTGCTGGCCCCAAGGGATGGACGGAGTTGCCAGACACGGCTCGCACGCAACGCGTGGGTCTCACCACCGGCCGGGGTTCGATCGAGTCGTTGCGAACCGTAGTTGTGATGCCCGCGTACAACGCGGCCAAGACGCTCGAGACGACGCTCGCGAAGATTCCCCCGGGCGTTGTGGACACGATCATCCTTGTCGATGACGGCAGCCGGGACGGCACCGCGGCGCTCGCCGTGTCGCTGGATCTCGTGGTCATCTCGCACCCGCACAACGCCGGATACGGAGCCAACCAGAAGACCTGCTACATCGAGGCGCTCCGGGATGGCGCCGATGTCATCGTCATGCTCCATCCGGACGGTCAGTACGACCCCGCAATCCTCGATGACATGGTCGAAGTCATCCGGAGTGGTCGTGCGGATGTCGTGCTCGGGTCACGATTTCTCAACCCCGGTGGTGCTCGAGCGGGGGGCATGCCGTGGTGGAAGCGTCTCGCCAACCGTTTTCTCACCGGCTACGAGAATCGCGTGCTGGGGCTTGGACTGACCGAGTATCACACCGGCTACCGCGCATACAGCCGGAAGTTCCTCACCACCGTGCCCTTCCTGCGTAATTCGAACGACTTCGTCTTCGACACGCAGATCCTCACTCAGGCCGCGTCGTTCAAGTTCACGGTGGCTGAGGTTCCTGTCACCACCAAGTACTTCGAGGATGCGTCGTCGGTGAACTTCCGGGTCTCACTGATCTATGGACTGAAGACGGTGTGGACCGTCAACCGGTTCGTCCTGCACCGTCTCGGCCTCCGTTCGCGTCGTTACTCGCGCTGAGCGGGCTTCTGACCGCATACACCGCGATCGTCGCGCTCCGACGCGCCGAAGCAGCGAGCGGTGCCACGATCACGGCGGCCACGCTGAGCGGAACGGCGAGGCCCACCGCCACGCCGGCGAGCACGCGACTGCTCTGCCGGCGCCGGAGCCGTGCCTCAGGACGTCGCAGCACGTCGTAGAGAAGGTTGGGCGGCAGGCCGAGCCGGTTCTCCACCGTCTGCACGAAGCTGAAGAGGTCGTATTCCGGGACGAGGTAGCTCACCTTGACCGGACGGAGCCCGGCGGGCTCGAGGATCGCGGTCAGCGTCGCCGAGGTGAAGTGGACCAGGTGCCTCGGGACGTCGAGGTGGAACCATCCGGCCCGCCCGATCCTCGCCTCCGGAGATCCGAAATTGGGCACTGCGATGAGCAGGACGCCCCCCGGGCGCAGGAGGCGAGCGATCCCGCGGACGGTCTCCTGGGGGGCATGGAGATGCTCGGCGACGTGCCAGAGCACCACCGCGTCATAGGTGGCTCCTTCGGCCACCAGGTCGTCGACATTGACCGCGCTGACGTCGAGATGGAACACGTCGCGCGCCTGCTGCGCCGCGGTTGGCGACCGCTCCGTTCCCCGCACCCGCCAGCCGCGTGCGCGCATCTGATTGATGAGGACGCCGGGGCCGCAGCCGATGTCGAGAACGCTTCCGGTGCCACCGAGCAATCGCTCGATCGTCCGGATCCGGCTGCCGTGGACCACTGTGAGGATCCGGTCCATGCCACCCCGGTAGCGCTTTGTCGTGCTGTGGTACCCCTTGGGGTAGTAGCCGTCGAGCTCCGCGTCGGACGGCGCCGGAGCGGTCCGGGCCAGGTCGCAGCGGCGGCAGCGAACGACCGTGAAGGCATCCCCGGTGGCGGGATCCCTTGCATCGAACAGCGTGTCGGCCTCGGCACTCGGATGGCCGCATGCCGTGGCGACGGTCATTGGGCGATCGCCAGATCGCCGCGCCGGCCCGAGCGCGTACCCGGCTCGACGAGGGCGAGCGCGAGACCGGTGAGGATCAGCACTCCCCCGAGCACCGTGGCGAGTGACGGCAAAGAGGCGAGGATGAGCAGGGCGAGCACAGCGGTGAGCGGCGGCTCACCGAGGAACGACACCGAGACGAGGAGGACCGGAACATGACGCAGTGCCCAGTTGTACACGGTGTGCCCACCGATCGTGCACACCAGCGCGAGCCCGAAGCATGCGAGCGCGACGTGCGGCGAGGGGAAGTGCGCACCGCCGCCCAGCACCGCCGTCAGCGCTGCGATCACGCACACGACCGCGTAGACGATCGCCGAGTAGCCGGCGACACCGAGATTGGCGCGGACGCTGCGCCCGATGAGCAGGTAGCCGGCGAGGCACAGCCCGCCTGCGATGGCGAGGAGATCTCCGCCGAATGCGCTGCTGTCAACCCGGAAGTCACCCGCGCAGGTGACGATCATGCCGGCGATCGCGAGCCCGCCACCGGCGAGCATCTGGCGAGAAACGCTTTCTCCCAGCAGGCGTTTCCCGAGCGGGGTCACGACAATCGGATGGAGCGATACGAGCAGCACGCTCGCGGCAACCGACGTGTACTTGAGCGACGCGGTCCAGAGCAGGAAGTGTCCCGCCAGGAAGACACCGCTCGCGAGCACGAGGCCGACCTGCTTGCCTCCTCTCGGCAGGGCACCGCGCCGTGCGTCGCGAAGGACCCACGGTGCGAGCAGGACAGTCGCCATGCCCATGCGGAGCCACACGATCGTCGCTGCGTCGTCGTTCGCTTCCTTGATGAGAATCGCCGAGAAGGACACCGCGACGGTGGCTGCCACCAGCGCCCACCCCGCAGAAGGCGTGCGCCCGCGCGCCACCGCGACGCTCACCTGTGGCGCTCGCGATCCCGCGCCCTGAGCAGCGCCGTGTACCCGCCGAGCACCTCGCGGATGCCGCCGTCCTCGATCGCCCACGTCCGCGTTGCAACGGCGTCGATGAGCGCCCGGTCGTGGGTCACCAGGATCATCGCGCCGGGGTACTTGACCAGCGCGCCCTCGAGCACCTCCTGGGCTGGGATATCGAGATGATTCGTCGGCTCGTCGAGGAGCAGGAGGTTCGTCTCCTCGATCGCGAGCTTGCCCATCATCAGGCGGGCGCGCTCACCGCCACTCAGGTCGCCGACGAGCTTGAGCGTGTCGTCGCCGCTGAAGAGCAGTGAGCCGAGGAGGGTGCGTGCCCGCTCCTCACCGACCGGGTGTGTGGCCAGGAGGTCGGCGAGCACCGTGCGGTCGTCCTGACCCGCGGGCACGTCCGCGTCACCGTGTTCGATCGACTGGCCGAGGTCCTGTCGATACAACCGGCGGACGCTTCGGGGACCGAGGGTGAGCGTCCCTTCCAGCGGAGGCAGATCGCCCGCGAGCGTGTGCAGCAACGTCGACTTCCCGCTCCCGTTCGGCCCGATCACCGCGATGCGCTCTCCAGGCACAATCGTCAGCGGCGGCACCAGCAGGAGCGGCGCATCCCTGCCGATGATGAGGTTGACGCCCTTCAGCGTGACCCGCGATGCAGGCGCACTGCTGAAGCGCAGCCGGGGCTTTCTGTCGACCGTCGGTGGCGCGACCCGCTCGAGGCGGTTGAGACGCGTCTGCCGGCCTCGCGCCTCACGCGCGCGCTGTCCAGCCTTGTACTTGCGGATGAACTCTTCCTGATGGTCGATGTACGCCTTCTGCGCGGCGAACTCCCGCCGCCGGCGCTCGCGTCGTTCGACTCGGAGCTTGGTGTACTGCGTGTAGTTGCCGGGGTACTCCTCGATGGTCCCTCCTGCAACTTCGATGACCTGCGTGCACACGTTGTCGAGAAAGCGTCTGTCGTGGGACACGAGCACGAACGCCGTCGAGACACCGCGCATGAAGTCCTCGAGCCACTCGATTGCAGCAAGGTCGAGATGATTGGTCGGCTCGTCGATGAGGAGAAGATCCGCGTCCTGCACGAGCAGCTTGGCGAGCTCCAGACGGCGTTTCTGCCCACCGCTCAGCTGCGACGGATGGCGTTGCTGCGTCTCGGTATCAAGGCCGAGTCCTCCGAGCGCCTCGCGAGCCGTCGCCTCGAGCTCGTAGCCGCCCTGGTCGATATAGCGATGCTGGACGTCGCCGTAGCGCAGGAGCATCTGCTGCGCGTCCGGTCGCGAGCCGTCGGCGAGGAGTGGCTCCAGCGTGGTCATCTCGTGGTGCATCGCGGCGAGGTCCTCGCGCGACGCCATCACCTCGTCGAGGATCGTCTCCGCAACCGGTTCGGGCGCGTCCTGGGGGAGATACCCGATACGCAGTCCGCGCTGCCACTCGACCTCGCCCTGCGTTGGCTCGAGCGCGCCATTGATGAGCGTCAGCAGCGTGGTCTTGCCCGCGCCGTTGGCACCGACGACCGCAATGCGCTGGCGTGTTTCGACGCGGAATGTGACACCTTCGAGGATGCTCTCGGCACCGAAGGCGACACCCACGTCGCGGAGGCTGACCAGGGACAAGCGGCTACTGCCCCCCCGCACCCTCGCGGGCGACGATGCGCCGCACGATGGCGACCGAAGAGGCGTACGTCGAGTCCATCCCGAAGTACGAGAGGCCGCGAGCACCGAGCGTGCGGGCCTGCGTGTACGGCGTGTCGGATGCGTAGTGGATGACGCCGAAATCGATGGGCAGCTTGGAGAAGCTCACCGGCTCACCGGTCGGGTATCGGACTGGTTGGGTCATCTCGTACACGGCGTTGCAGTATGGACCAGCCTCCATCTCCACCACGGTGAACGCCTCACGGTAGTAGAAGTCGAGATAGCCGCGGTTCTGCAGGAACGTTCCCTTCACGCTGACCGCGCGCTGATTGTCCAGTCCGCTGCCGAAGCGCAGATATGGGGCGATATCGGAGACGGAGAACGCATTGTCGAGCCAGTACGTCGAGCGGCTGTGCTCGTCGTGGACAACGCTGCTGATCATCACGTCTCCCACGTCGGCGTTGAGCGTGGCGGCCTTGCCGAGGATGTACACCCCGCGGAGGTCCACCGTCTCGGCGACCTCGCGCAGGATGTTGTACGCGGCGAGCCCGAGCGGGTAATCGATGTTGACGATCACGGCCCTGCTTGCCGAAAGCGCGGCGGGATCGATCGGGAGGACACGTTCATCGCAGTGCGCGGATGTGAGCCGGTCGAGCGGGATCACCTGCGCGGCGACGTCGAGGGCGGTGCGGCTCATGACGCCCAGCGCGCCCGCCTCGCGCTCCTCGCGGCGGAGTGCAGCACGCTCGGATTCGGGCAGGAGGCGAAGCCGCTCGCGCGCCGCGTAGTAGAGGAAGTTGTTCCAGTTGCCGAGAGCTGTGCCGTCGCGGAAGCGCTGCAGCTCGTCGCGAAGCTCACCGCCGCCTTCGCGATCCACCGCCGCGGTGAGCTCGTCGACATGGCGGGGCGCCACGCCGGTGAGCAGGTTCGCGATCGCGTGTGAATTGCTGCTCACGAAATATACGGGACGGTCGAGGAGTGACTCGGACCGCATCAGCCCGGTTACCTGCTGCCACCACCTTCGGGTCACACGGGCGTAGCCGACCTGGGTGCCGCCGATCATGCGCACCCGAAGCGACATACCGTGCTCCGCGATCTGCGCGAGCCGCGCCCCGAACGCCACGCCCCAGATCTCGTAGAGCTGCAGCCAGTCGTCTTCGCGTCCGCCGCAGGCCGTGACGATCTCCCCGGGCGTCACCGTCTCGGCGAGCTCGACCCCAGCCCCGCGGAGCGCGACCCCCAGCTTGTTCACCTCGATCTGGAGCGCCACCATGGTTGGGATCAGGTCATCCACGTCCGACGCGCTGGCGATGAGCACGGCGAGAGTTCCTTCGCCGTCGTCGTACCAGCGCCGCCGCCGGCCCGGAGCGCTCACCTCGGTCCACTCGCTGAACGCGCGGAATCCCCGTTGGGAGAAGACCTCGGCGGATTGACCCATCACCACGAGTCGCGCACCCAGGATCGCGTCCGGAAGCCTGCGTATGGCGTAGAGCAGGGCTCCGAGGTCGAGATCCTGCGATCCGGCGAGCGGGTGGAGGCTCGATCCCATCGCCCTGTGGGAGTGCTCGAACACTCGCAGCTGCGTCTCGCCGCTGCTGCGCAGGATGGTCGTGTACGTCCGGTGATACACCTCCACCGCGTCGACGAGCGCGGTCTCCTCCGCCGCAGGCTCTCCCCGGGACAGGCTGGAGAAGGGAGCCTGCGGGGCAGGCCCGCGTCCCAGCTCGTGCAGCACCATCGGCCCCATTGTCGCCGCTGGCTGTACGTCGGGCACGCCGGGGTGGCTATCCTGCCCCGGCTGTGGGACGAATCGCCGTGACCGGATCGGTCGCGTTTGACACGATCATGGAGTTCGGCGGGCGCTTCGGCGACCACATCCTTCCCGACAAGACCAACGAGCTCAACGTCGCATTTCTCGTCGAGCGGCTCGAGAAGCGCCGGGGCGGAACCGCCACGAATATCTGCTTCTCGATGGCGCTGCTCGGCGAGCAGCCGCTGCTCTGCGCCGCCGTGGGCGCCGGTGATTTCGTCGAGTACGCAGCGGCGCTGGAGTTCGAGGGTGTGGACACGTCCACCGTGCTGAACTGCGACGACGTCAGCACCGCGACCGCATTCATCACGACCGATCGGGGCGGCAACCAGATCACCGCGTTCTACCCGGGCGCGATGACGCGCGCGGCAGGCGTCGACCTGAGCGCCCTCACCGACGTGTCGGAGGTCGTGGTGGGCGCCGATGACTCCGGGGCGATGTCCCTGCACGTCGAGCAGGCGGGAGCCCTCGGCGCCCGGCTGATCTTCGTGCCGGCACAGCAGATCCCCGCAATGCGCGATGAGGACCTGCGCCGCGGGCTCGAGCAGGCCTGGCTTGTCGGGGGCAACGACTACGAGTTCGAGATGATCCGAGAGCGAACTGGTCTGTCGATCGACTCCCTCAGCGCGGCGCGGCTCGTCGCTGTGACGCGCGGCGCTGCCGGCAGCGAGCTGCGCAGCCCCGATGGCGTCGCTGTCATCCCCGCGGCACCGGTGAGCGACGTGCTCGATCCGACCGGCGCGGGGGACGCCTATATCGCCGGCCTGGTCACGGGTCTCCGGGCCGGCGCGTCGCCCGACGTCGCCGGACGCATGGGGTCGCTCGCGGCGGCCTACGTTGTCGAGCAGCACGGACCGCAGCGGCACCGCTTCGACCTGCCGGCGTTCCGGGCCAGGTATGCCGTGGCGTTCGGCTCCAGCCTGGATCTGCCGTCCAGTAGCAGCACCGAGTGATCGCATTGGACAGGGGCTCGCGGGCGAGTCCCCCGCGTGAGTAGAGTGACCGGCATGGAAGATGCGGTCATCGTCAGCGCAGTACGGACGCCGGTCGGCACGTTCGGAGGTGTCTTTGCCGACGTCCCGGCGACGAGACTCGGAGCAATCGCCGTCGAGGAGGCGCTCCGCCGCGCCGGCATCGATTCGGTCGACGAGGTCCTGATGGGCAACGTGCTCCAGGCCGGGCTTGGTCAGAACACCGCGCGTCAGTCGGCAATCGGCGCCGGACTTTCCGAGAGCGTGCCGTCGACCACCATCAACAAGGTCTGTGGCAGCGGACTCAAGACCGTCGCGCTCGCAGCGCAGGCGATCCGCGCGGGCGATGCCGAGTGCGTTGTCGCAGGCGGCATGGAGAACATGTCGCGAGCGCCGTATCTCATGGAGAACGGCCGGTACGGTTACCGGCTCGGCCACGGTCAGCTGGTCGACGAGATGATCCGCGACGGCCTCTGGTGTGCCTTTGACGACTGCCACATGGGCAGCACTGCTGAGAACATCGCTCGCGAGTACGAGGTGAGCCGCGAGGACCAGGACTCGTTTGCGGCGGGGTCGCAGCAGAAAGCCGAGGCGGCAATCAAGAGCGGCCGGTTCAAGGACGAGATCGTCGCGGTGCCCGTGCAGCGCAAGAAGGAAACCGTGCTGGTGGACACCGACGAGCATCCCCGGCCCGGGATCACGGCTGAAAGCCTTGCAGCGTTGCGAGCCGCCTTCGCCAAGGACGGGACCGTCACCGCCGGCAATGCCAGCGGCATCAACGACGGCGGTGCCGCTGTCGTGGTCATGAGCGCATCGCGCGCGAAGGCCGAGAACCGCATTCCCCTGGCTCGGATTCGCGGGTACTCGAGTGCCGGCGTCGCCCCGCGGATCATGGGGATGGGCCCGGTGCCCGCCGTGCGCGCGGCGCTCCAGAAAGCCGGCGTCGAGCTGCGAGACATTGACCTCTTCGAACTCAACGAAGCATTCGCCGCGCAAGCGGTTGCAGTCGGTCGCGAGCTCGCCGTTCCCGAGGACCGCCTCAACGTCAACGGCGGCGCCATCGCCATCGGACATCCCATCGGTGCGAGCGGCACCCGCATTCTCGTGACGCTGCTCTTTGAGATGGCCAAGCGCGACGCGCATCTTGGCGTCGCGGCACTGTGCATCGGCGGCGGACAGGGAATCGCGATGGTGCTGGAGCGAGGCTAGGGTCCCGCATGGCTGAGTTCGTTCGCGCCGACCTCGCCGATGCCCGGTTCGAACGTGTCGACCTCGTCCGCGCGAAGTTCCGCACTGTGGATCTCGCGGACGCACAATTCCGCGACGTCAACATGAGCGGAGTCACGATGCGGGGCGTCGAATTGCAGAACGTCACCATCAGCGGCGACATCGAGAACGTGACGATCAATGGCGTCGACATCGGTCCCCTTGTCGATGCCGAGCTCAACAAGCGCTATCCGCTGCGGGCAAAGATGCGCCCGACGGACCCGGCCGGCTTCCGTGAGGCGTGGGACATCCTCGAGAAGCTCTGGGACGAGACAGTTGCGCATGCACGACGCCTGCCGCCCGAATTGCTGCAAGAGCAGGTCGGTGACGAGTGGTCATTCATCGAAACGCTGCGCCACCTCGCGTTCGCCACCGACTGCTGGATCCGACGCGCGATTCTCGGCGATCCGTCGCCGTGGGATCCACTGGGCCTGCCGTGGGACGAGATGCCAGCGACGCCGGGCGTGCCACGGGACCGCGACGTCCGACCGTCGCTTGATACGGTGCTCGCGCTACGGCGCGACCGTCAGTCCACGGTGCGCCAGCTTCTCGATGGCCTGACCGACGAATTTCTGAACAGCGACACTGAGCCTGTCGAAGGACCAGGTTGGCCGGAATCCCGCAGCTATCCCGTGCGCCAGTGCCTGCTCGTCGTCCTCAACGAGGAGTGGGTGCACCGCTTGTTCGCCGAGCGAGACCTGGACATCCTGGAGTCAGGTCTGGCGTGACCCCCCGAATCTGTCGGCCTGGTACCGCAGTGTGTTGACAATCTCTCAGCGGCTCGACCCGACCGCTCCGCGAGCTACTTGCATTCGCCGACATAGCTGAGGTTTCGGATGACGGTTTGACCTGTCGACAACGTCGCGGTGGCGGTTGGGGGCCTCAGGTTGCTGCCCGACCAGTGCCCGACCAGGACGTAGGTGCCGAGGGGAAGACGGAATCTGTAGGTGCCGCCAGGTCGTACCGCTTGAGTCGTGATCGCCGGCGCTCCGGCTGTCGGGACTGACCCGGCGAACACATCGACAGTCCCCGCCACGAATGCCGTCGATCCCGCGTCGGCAGCCAGGCCGAAGCAGGGATCGATGCCGCCCGTGATGGTCCCAGAGGTCATCGACAAGCCTCCGACGAAGGTGCCTGGTGAGCCGCAACCGGCGAGTCCCGCACCAACCGCAAGAGCGCCCAGCGCCAACCTGACACGCACCTGAACAGCGTACGCGCTCGGCGCGGCGATACCAACGGGAACCGTCGGACCGCCACCTTATTTTGAGGCGCAATCCCCCCAGACATTGGACGACCGCCTGCGGAGTTACAAGGTCGCCCGGCGAAGACGCTCCCACGCCTCGTCGGCGAATTCCTCGGGGTCGCCGCTGCGCATGACGCTGTCGTCCTTCGTGTCGAATGCTCGTACCCAGACGCCAGCGGCCCATGCGGCCCGGAGCTCGTCCGGCGTGAAGGCACGACCCCGCGCACCTTGATACGCGTCGAGAAAGCGTTCGCTCTCGTCGACTGACGAAGAGCTCTGCACGTCAGTTCTGGTGAAGACCGCGGACGCGGCGCCGGCCACCGTTGCTTCCGGGCGGGCTGCCGCGCTGTCCCAGTCATGCACGACCAGCGGCCGGCCATCCTTCCAGCGAATGTTCTGAGATTCCCAGTCGACATGACCAATGACGGCTGGAGCGACAAACGCGTTGAGAATCGCGCGAGTTCTTTCACCAATCTCGTCCAACCAGCGTGGCTCGGGATGTACGTTGAGATCTCTCTCGCCGTCATCGCCAAGCGGCCATACCCCAGCCTCGGTGTGATCCCATGCGACCCACGGCGGGGGCGGATCAAGGCGGTCACCGACCGCGACGTGTGCGCATCGATCGACGAGCTGCCAGAGCAACTCTGCGAATCTGCTCGGTGACTCCGCATCGCGCTCGAGCAGCAATCCACCTGACACATATTCCTCGGCGGTCGCCGTGCGACCATCGAAATCTGTAGGACCGGCGATCGGCATCGGACAGGGAAAGCCGGACTCCCAGAGGTGACGCTGCACTTCGACGCAGCCGCCGATCGTTGGGCTGCTGTGCCTTACCTTGACCACGACAGCGCGACCATCAGTCAGCCGAAGTCCAACGACTTCGGAGAGGTGGCCACTCGAGAAGATGACGTCAACGGGTTTCGCCGAAAGCCACCGTACGCACCAGCGGTCGAGCGCAACCCTTCGCTTCACCCAGAGATCCATAGCAGTGTCGGCCGGCAGAGAGGGTTAGTTCGCTTCCACGCCCGCGAACAGGTCCGTCTCCGGGAGCACGGCGGGCTTGCGGGAGATCGCCAGCTGGAAGTACTCGTCCGAGAATTGCCGCAACACCTCGTCGGGCATGGTGAGCTGTGGCCAGTCTTCCGAGATCTGACTGTGGTGCGCACGCAACGCGTCGCGCTTGCGTGCGATGACGTCGACGCAATTGATGGTCGTGGTCACGTCTTCGTCGGGCGTGAGGAACGCCATCTCGTCGGGATTTGACTCTCCGAACGGCGGCTCTATCCCGGCGGCTTTGGCCGCCTCGACGATGCGCTCGAACTCGGACCGCGGAAAGGCGGTGTAGTAAAGCTTCTGGACGCGCCACGGCTCGCCGGCATCCTTGTACATCGGCTTGAGACGCGCAGCTTCGACAGCAAGCAGAGTCGCGCGGTGCGTCTGCACGTGGTCGGGGTGGCCGTAACCTCCGTTGCCGTCATAGGTGACAACAACGTGCGGACGGAAACGGCGGATCTGGGCGACGATCTTTCCGGTCGCCTCGTCGAGTGGAGTCATCCAGAAGGCGTCCGGGAGGAAGTTGGTGGGTGTGCCGGCCATCCCGGAATCGCCGTAGCGCAAGAACTCGACCTCATCGACCTTGAGGATGCGGCAGGCCTCGCGCAGTTCGCCCTCGCGAATCTCGGCGAGGCGTGGACGCGTCGTCTCCTCGGGCATGTCCGCGGCAACGATCGTCGCCAGCTTGCCGTCGGTGCAACACACAACACATGTCCTGACACCACGATCGGAATAGGTGGCGAGTGTCCCGCCCATCGTGATCGTCTCGTCGTCGCAGTGCGCGTGCACCGCCATGAGACGCAGCTGGGGATCCGCCATCACTCCTCGACGATGGTCACCGACCGCATCACGTCGTCCTTGCGAATCGCGCCGACGACGTCCATGCCTTTGACGACCTGTCCGAAGAGGTTGTACGACTTGGTCAGCTTGTGGCGGTCGTCGACCGTGCAGATGAAGAACTGTGAGCCGTTGGTGTGCGGGCCCGAGTTCGCCATGGCGACCGCTCCCGCCTCGTACTCACCCTGGACGGGCTCGTCCTCAAAACGGTATCCGGGGCCACCTCGACCTGTCCCCTCGGGGCAACCGCCCTGGATGACGAAGTCATCAACAATGCGGTGGAAGGTGAGGCCGTCGTAGAAACCGTCGCGGGCGAGGAACACGAAATTGTTGACCGACTTCGGCGCGCGGGCCGGGTCGAGGGCGATGACGATGTCGCCCCGGTCTGTGGTGATGGTCGCGTTGTAGCGCTTCGCAGGATCGATCACCTGCTCAGCGGCTGTGTACTTCTTGGGCATCGAGGCAGTCTACCCGGGGTGGCCGGGTAGACTGCCGGACCGCCGGTCGGATCAGAGTGTTGCGCTCGATCCGGTGACGGCAGCGGGGGAGCCCGTCGACGTGGGGGACGTCGAGACAGATGGGGTCTTGGCGAATCCGCCGAAGCGAACCCGCAGGTAGGTGCTGAGGTTGAGATTCATCAGCTTGCTGATCCCGGCACTCGCGTCGGTGCTCAGGGTCGTCGCCTGGGTCTGGGTGATCTTTCCGGCGGTGACCGCCTTATTGATGCGCGTTGTGATCTTGGCCATCACAGCCGTCTCCACGGCCTGCGTCTTGGACCCGTCAATCTGCGCGAAGGTCTCGCCGTTGAGGAGGTCCTTCAGGATGACGGTCCGGCTGAGACCGGTCTCGGTGACCGACTCCCGGAAGATCGCAACGGCGATATGCCGAGCTGCAACAGCCTTGGCCAGGGGGTGGCCCGTCTTGGTGGAGCTCGGAGCGGGCGTGGCCGCCAGCGTGGTGGCGTTGCCACCTCCGATGCCCGCCGCCAGGGCCGGGATGATCGAGACCGTCGCGATGCCTGCCACGGCGACAACCGCAAATGCGGCCGCGCTCAGCGCGACCCTCTTGGTGAAGAAATTTCCAAACATCGCCGTGCTCCTCAGGTTTCGAGTGTTTTATGGTGGGTGGTGTCCTCATTCTCACTGGCCGCCGCGCGCGTTCCCTGAGCCGCTCCTGAGACGTGGGGTCAGCCCCCGATCCGCCTGCTACACGGAGGCATCACGTGGACGGTGCCGCGCTTCGGCCGGTGATCGGGCTCTTCGGGGCATTCGATACCGGCGAGCTCGGTGAGGTGGCCCTGCGCAGGGTCATCGAGCGCGAGCTCATCCGGCGCCGCCCGGACATCGAACTGGTCCTCATTGCCCCACTCGGCGCCGAGCACCCCATCCCGGCGGATGACGGACGTCCGGCTCGCCCGCTCGGCGCAGCGGCGACTGGCACTCCGCTCAGTCTCGACGCGCTCATCATCGCCGGCGACGTGCTCGGCGACGACGAGCACTGGGCCGGGCGCTATCCGGTGCCGGTTGCGGTGATGTCCGGTCGTGGCGTCGCCGCCCTGGTGCTCACCGGAAGGCGGGAGGGTCTGGCGAGCGACGCATCGGTGACGTGGTTCGCTGTGGGTTCGGGCGGAGGCGACCTGGATCTCACCGACCTCCAGGGGAAGGACGTCTGGGCGAGGGACCGGGCCACGCAGGAGCGCCTCGGGGGCACGGCCGTGCAGTCGGGAGACCCCGTGCTCCTGGCGGGGCGTGCCTTCGCACCGGAGGTCCTTCGCCGGCGCACGGACCTGCTCCGCCTCTGCGGCGCCATCCCCGCTGGACGCCGGCTCCTGGTCGAGATGGCGCCGAGTGTTGCCTCCTCCGGCTCTCGCGACAGTCTCGTGAGCGCGGTTGCGGCGGCGCTGCGTACCGACCCCAAGCTCTCGGTGGTCGTCGTGACTCTCGATCCCACACGACGGTCATCCGCCGGTTCGACGCTCAGCGTCCAGGGGCTGTCCGCCGAGCGCGTGCATGACCTGCCGGAGTGGGTGGGGCTGGACGACATTGGCGCCCTCATCTCCGGCTCGGTTGCCATGGTCGCGTCATCTCCGGCAGGAGCGCACCTTGCGGCCGCCCTGGGCGTCCCGGTCGCGGCTGTCGACACAGGGCTCGGTCCGAGATTTGATCCGGCCATACCGGTGCTCGGCGGAGACCTCACGCCCGCGATCGCGGCACTCATCGCCGGCAAGCACGTGGCGAACATCGACACTGCGGTCCAGACACTCGACGGCGCCTTCGCAGAGCTGGCCGAACGGCTGCCGCGAGCCGCGGAATCGCCACGCGCCGCGCTCGAACCCGACACCGGCACGTCGGCGCTGGCGATCCTCCAGCAGCGCCTCGTCGACGAACGCGCGGCGCTGCAGGCCGAGCTGTCCCGGGTCCAATCGGAGCTCGACCACCTCCGCGCGTCGCCGGAGCATCGTCTCGCCCGGCCGATCCGCGAGGGCTACCGACGGTGGCAGCGACGCCGAACGTGATCCGGTTTCCCGAGGTAGCCCGCCCGGACGTGACCGTGGTGATGCTGACGTACAACCGGTGGGATCTCACGAAGGAGGCGCTCCGGTTGCTCGCCGAAGTGACCGAGCCGTGCTACGAGGTGGTGATCGTCGACAACGCCTCCACCGACGGCACGCTCGACGAGCTCGACCGCGTCAGCGGTGCCCGCATCCTTCGCAATCCTCGCAACCTCGGCTTCGGCCCTGCCAACAACCAGGGTGCCGCGATGGCGCGTGGTCGGTACCTGCTCCTCCTCAACAGTGATGCATGGGTGCGGCCCGGATGGCTGGCGCCGCTGATGGACGTCGCGGACGCTGATCCGGGGGTTGCGGCGGTGGCCTCGAAGCTCCTCTATCCGGACGGCCGGCTCCAGGAAGCGGGCTCGATCATCTGGCGGGACGGGAGGGTTCGCCAGTACGGCGACGGTGATCTCCCCAACCGGCCCGAATACAACTTTCGCCGGACGGTGGACTATGCGTCGGCGGCATGCCTCCTCGTCCGGCGTTCCGCCTTCACATCGGTTGGCGGCTTCGATCCGCGGTTCGCTCCTGTCTACTACGAGGACGTCGATCTCTGTCTGGCGCTCGCGGCCGCCCCCGGTCGCGTCGTCTTTCAGCCGCGATCGGTCGTCGAGCACGTTCGGGGCGCCTCGACCGGCGGCGGCGTGCAGAGCGCGCGCATCGAACGCAATCGACGCCTGCTGCGCGCTCGCTGGCAGTCGATCCTTGATCGCCGCCCTCCCGAGAGCTGGCGTGTCGAGCCGAGTGCCATTGCCGGGGGACGCGATGCGTTGGCCTGCGAACGGATCCTGATGCTGACGGGCCCGAGGCCCGACGCGGCCGGTACCCCCGAGCAACGCCGCCTCCATTCCCTGATCCAGGCTGCGGCGCGGCGCTGGCCTGAGGCACGCTGGACGGTGGCATCGCTCGACGGCACGCCGGCGACCAGGCCCGACGACCTGAGTGATGCGGGTATCGAGGCCGTGACCGGCGCTCCTTCCTGGGAGCAGTGGCTCGCCGGGCGCCGATATCACTATGGCGTCGTCGCGGTGGCGGATGGGCGCTGGACGGAGGGCGGATTACGTGACATGGTGAGTGCCACGCAGCCCCAGGCGGTGCGTGTTCCGGTGGCCGATCGGGTCGATCTCGGGGCCGTCGCGGCCGCTCTCGGCCGCCCCGATCCGGGTATTCCGGCGTATGTGCGTTAGAGTTTCGATCCCGAGGCGACAAACACGGAGGCGTTCATGAAGGTCGTCGTCTGCGTCAAGCAGATCCCCGACCCCAACACGACCGGACAGCTCGACCCGACCACGCATTTGCTCAAGCGCGAGGGGGTCGAGGCCGTTCTCGATCCTGGCGATGAGTTCGGAGTCGAGGCGGGCCTCCAGCTCGTTGAGGCCCAGGGTGGCGACGTGACCGTCGTTTCGATGGGTCCAGAACGTGGCGTCGACGCGGTCCGGAAGGCCCTGGCCATGGGTGCTGCCAAGGGTGTGCTGATCTCCGACGACGGGTTGCGGGGTTCGGATGCGCTGACGACAGCGCGCGTCCTCGCCGCGGCGATCCGCCGCGAGGGCTTCGATCTTGTGATCACCGCCACCGAATCGACCGACGGGTACTCGGGCGTGGTGCCGCAGATGGTCGCGGAACTCCTCGACGTCCCCGCGGTGACATTCGCGAAGACCCTCGAGGTTGACGGCACGACATTGAAGGTCAAGCGGCAGACCGAAGCCGGGTACGATCTCGTCGAAGCAGCCCTGCCCGCTGTGGTCAGCGTGACCGCCGGCGTCAACGAGCCGAGGTATCCGTCCCTGAAGGGAATCATGGGAGCCAAGTCGAAGCCGCTCGACCGCCTCACCACCGGGGATCTCGGTCTCGACGGCGCGGGCGGTGGGACGGCCGGCCAGAGCATGACCGGAGTCGAACCCGCGCCCCAGCGCGCGGCTGGTTCGATCGTCAAGGACGATGGCGAGGGGTACAAGCGAATCGCCGACTTCCTCGCTGAGAAGAAGGTGATCTGACCGATGGCTCTGGGCAAAATCTGGGTGTTCGCCGAGATCGCGGGCGGAAAACCAGCGCCGGTCGCACTCGAGCTCCTCACCAAGGCGCGCTCGCTGGCCGGAACCGTCGAGGCGGTCGCCTTCGCGCCTGACGCCGCCGATGCAGCAGCCGAGCTCGGCGCCCACGGTGCGACGACGTTGTTCGCCGGAACCGATCCGCTCTGGGGTGAACTGCTCCTGGGTGGCCCTGCGGCCGACGCGATGGCCACCCTGATCGCCGAGCACAAGCCCGATCTCGTCCTCTTCGGAATGACCTACAACTCCCGCGACGTGGCGGGCCGGCTGGCCGCGAGGCTCGGCGTCCCGGTGATCGCCAACGGCCTGGACATCAGCGACACGGACGGCGTCACCGTCCATTCGTCGGTCTTCGGCGCCACCCAGAACGTCGCGACGCGCTTCGAGGGCAGCGCTCCGGCGATTGCGATCATCCGACCGAAGTCATTTGTCGCCGAGCCGGGTGGTGGTGGTGCCGCCGCGGTGACCCCGGTGACCTCCGCGATCGACGAGAAATACAGGACGGCCAGGGTCACCGACCGCGTCGCTGACGTTGCGGCCGGCCCGAAGCTGGAGGAAGCGCCGATCGTCATCAGTGGCGGACGCGGCCTCGGCGATCCGAAGAATTTCGAGCTCCTCGACCAGCTCGCTGCCGTGCTCGGCAACGCCGCCGTCGGTGCGAGCCGGGCGGTGGTTGATGCGGGCTGGGTGCCGTATGCAATGCAGGTCGGGCAGACCGGCAAAACAGTCAAACCCGCCGTCTATCTCGCCTTTGGCATCAGTGGAGCGATGCAGCACACCGTTGGCATGAAAGGCGCGAAAGCAATTGTTGCGGTCAACAGAGACGAGAACGCGCCAATCTTCAAGCTTGCCGACCTCGGGATCGTCGGCGATGCCTTGAAGGTGCTCCCCGCGCTCGTCGAAGAGTTGCAAAGGCGAAGGTCATGAGCGCAGCACTGGATCGATTGCAATTGCCCGACAGTCCGGCGCCGAAATTCGCAGGTATACTCGGCTCTGCGATGGACGACAAGGTAATTGTCGACCTTCTGGGCCAGGTCGGAAACCTTTTCACGTCGAGTCTGGAGCTGAAGGAGACGATCGACTTCATGCTCAAGGCCGCCGCCGACCTCGTCGACTGCGATGCCGCCACGGTCTTCCTGCTCGATGAGGACGGCCGTGCCCTGTCTGCTATCGCGACGTACCCGTTTACCGACAACCTCGGTCAGGTCGCGCGATTCGAGCTCGGTGAGGGCATCGTCGGGTGGGCGGCGCAGCGTCGCAAGCTCGTCTCCGTCGCCGATGCAACCAAGGACCGGCGCTTCAAAACGCTGGGCCTCGCGTATGCGCCTCGATCCTGCCTGGTGATGCCGCTCGAGTCGCCGCAACGCCTCGTTGGCGCTCTGACGCTCGCTCGACGTGAGGTGCAGCCCTTCACCAGCATCGAGCAGGCCTTGATGCGGATCATCGCCAGCCAGGCGGCGATCAGCATCGATAACGCGAGGCTGTACACAGCGCAGCGCGCTCAGCTTGGCGAGATCGCCACCCAGAAGCGTGAGGTCGAAGTCGCCAACGCGCAGATCGCCGAGATCTCCCGGCTGAAGAGCGAATTCCTGGCGAACATGAGCCACGAGTTGCGCACCCCGCTCAACGCGATCCTGGGATTCAGCGAAATCCTCAAGGACAACCTGGTCGACCTCACGCCGCAGCAACGCCAGGAGTGTCTCCAGAACATTCACGCGTCGGGGAAGCATCTGCTCGAGCTGGTCAACGATGTGCTCGACCTCAGCAAGATCGAGGCCGGCCGTATGGAGCTCGCCTACGACCGTTTCGGCGTCCAGGATGCGGTCAAAGAGGTCCACAACGTGATCCGCTCGCTGAGTGAGCGGCGCGACATCGACCTCAGCATCGACGTGGTTCCGACCAACCTGGAGATCCGGGCGGACAAGAGCAAGTTCAAGCAGGTGCTGTACAACCTGCTGAGCAACGCCATCAAGTTCACCCCGCAGGGCGGCAAGGTCTGGGTCTCCGCGCGGGCCGATACCGAGGACCTGATCGTCGACGTCGGCGACACCGGGGTCGGCATTCCCGCCGAACACCACAAGCGCATCTTCGACGAGTTCTACCAGCTCGACCACGCGACCACGCGTCAGGTCGAGGGCACGGGACTCGGCCTGTCACTGACCCGGCGGCTCGTTGAGTTGCACGGCGGCAGCATCTCGCTCGAGAGCGATCCCGGTCGTGGCTCGGTCTTCACGTTCCGGCTACCTCTGACAGGAATTGAGGTGCTGAACGGCCATCGGCACAACCGGATCCTGCTCGTCGAGGACAATGCGAGCAACCGCGACCTCGCCAAGATGGTCCTCCTCGGCAGCGGGTTCGACGTCGATATCGCCGTGGACGGCGAGGAGGGCCTCCACAAGGTGAGGTCCAAGGTCTACGATCTCGTGCTCATGGACGTGGAGCTGCCTGGCATGGACGGGTTGACGCTCACCCGTATGCTCAAGGCGGACCCAAAGACGGCGGGCGTTCCCGTGGTCGCGTTGACGGCGAACGCGATGAAGGGCAATGAACAGGAAGCACTCGCGGCCGGTTGCTCCGGCTACATCACCAAACCAATTGAGGTGGCCAACTTCGTGAAGCGCATCTCCACATTTATCGAGGTGCCTGTCTGATGAGCGGGGCCGGAAAGACCATCCTCATCGTCGAGGACGACCCGCCGAGCCGCGAGGTCGTGCGCCTCGCGACAAGCGCTCAGAATCACACGCTCATCGAGGCGGCAACTGGCGTCGAGGGATTGAACCTCGCTCGCGAACAGAACCCGGACCTGATCATCCTCGACGTCAACCTCCCCGGAATGAGCGGGCTCGACGTCTGCCGGCGCCTGCGCGCCGAGGGTGCGCGGGTCCCGATCATCATGCTCACCGCGAAGAGCGACACCATCGACGTGGTGGTCGGTCTCGAGCTCGGTGCCGACGACTACGTCACCAAGCCCTTCGAAGTCCGCGAGCTCATGGCACGCATCGGAGCGCACCTCCGGCGCAGCGAGATCTCCGCCCAGGAGCAGCCCCGCGACCGCTTCGAGTTCCCCGGCCTCACCATCGACCTCGGGCGGCGCCAGGTGTTCCGTGACGGTGAGGAAGTGATGCTCACGCTCACCGAGTTCAACCTCCTCGCGCTGCTTGCGTCACGTCCGGGTCAGGTCATGAGCCGCGGAGAGCTGCTCCGGCGCGTCTGGGGCTACGAGGTCGAGATCGAGACCCGAACCGTTGACGCCCACGTCTACCGCCTCCGCCGCAAGATCGAGCCGGACGCGGAGAAGCCGACCTACATTCACTCGGTGCCGGGGATCGGATACCGCTTCAGCGGCTAGTCAAGAGAGCCGCACGTACACACCGGCCAGATCGAGCGCGGACCCGCCGTCGCAGGCGAGCCGCAGCAAGCCCTCTGGATCGTCCTGCGACCCCACGACGACCGTGCTCTCCGCAGGGATCCACTGACCATTGATGGCGAGGCTGTCATTGGCCGCGGCTGACGGCGTTGCAAACTGGAGCGTGACGGTGCTGCCAACCGCGACAGCGATGTCCGTCGTCAATCCATCGCAACTCATCACCTTTGGTGCGGGGATGAGCGATACCGACCCCGCGGCGGGCTGGAACGCCGTGGTCGTCCCGGCGATCCCTGCACTGTCAACGCTCGCATAGGTGGAACCGAGCCGGAACAGATGCTGGCTCACCTCACCGAACCACTCCCAGCGTTCCAGCACGCCAAGTGCGATGGATGAAAATCGAACGTCCTGCGGCGCAGTGTAGAGATAGGTGTATCCCTGTCCTGGCAATGCGTTGAGCAGCCGGCCTGTGACGATCACGGGGTCGAGCATGATCCCCCGTCGTCGCGCGTAGTACGGTACTGCCGGAGACCACGTGAGACCGTCGAACACAATGAGGTCTTGAGCGTTCGTACCCGCGTCGATCTCGCGTGCCTGCGGCAGCACGTTTTCGGGATCCGCCACACGGTTTGTGTAGATGGGCGCAAGGAAGTCACGCTGAGCAATCAGGGTAGAGCCCAGCGATGCGAGAATGGCGGCCACGGTCGCGACCCGTAAAGGGGCGGGACGCCAGTAGCGAATGACTCCGTCGAGCGAGTAACCCAGGACAGCCGCAACTGCAGGAGTCACCGCGGCCAGGTAGTACTCCTGGGCGACATACAGATTGAAGAACACCAGCACGGGAAGGGCGCCGGCCAGGAGGATACCGATCCACACCGCCCGCTTCTCGCGGAGCCAGGCGATGCCGCAGAGGACCACGAATGCCCACAGTGGCAGCCCGGTCACGAGCGTGTCGAATGGATGAATGATGTCGTACCAGGCATGGACGCTCACGCGCTGGGCGATCGTCCCGAAGTTCCAGACGACCAGAGCCTCGCTGGTGAGCCAGCTGGTAGCGGGGCTCGACGCCTTGATGTCGTCGGCATGATGCGTCCAGAGAACGCACGCAATCAGGGGAATCACGAACAGCACCAATGAGATATTGAGTCGCTCACGAAGCCAGACCCGAAGTGGCGGCCTCGGCCCGCGAGACCAGTACAGCAACAGCGGAACCATCCAGAAGACCGCGCTGGTCACCTTGACGACCATGGCGAGCGCGCCGAGAACGATGGCGAGCGCTGCAAAACGCTTCTGGCGCTTGTCGATCCAGATCATCCCGGCCCAGACGTATGCGACGGAGAAGGCCGTCGCCATGTATTCGATCATCGACGCCCGGCTCCACCAGATATTGAACGGTGACAGCAGGAAAACGAGGAGCGCGATCAGTGCCGCAGTCCGCGTCGAGAGATGGCGAACCAGCCCCCACAGCGCGAATGCTGTTGCCATGAAACAGATCAGCCCGCTCGCTCGGAGCGCAAGGTCGGCGGCCACGCCCAGGTTCATCACGATGGCAGCCATGGCCTGGAACAGCGGGAACTCGAACGGGACCTGCCATGGCCTGCCCAACACCGGGAGCTGGGGGTTGAGCAGATTGATCCCCTGCTCGTGATAGATGAGGGCTGGATACGCCGTCTCGGTCTGCCGAAACGACGAGATCGCAGTCAACGGTTGGCTCAGATGCGGCAGACGAATCAGGAGTCCGAGAGCCAGGAGTCCCAGTACGATTCCCGCCTCTCGGAAACCGGGGGTGGCCCAGAGGCTCCGACCCCCTCGAGCGAATCGCCGCATGGGGCCGCATTATGGGCTTGACGTCTTGTCCCTTCGCTGCGGGGCGGATCACGTTTCCACACACAGTGGTCGGCCGCCCATCCCCCGGGGCCAGACCGCAAAACGGCCGCTAAGCCCTCAGTAGATGAATCCCACGATGGAGGAGTCCGAGGAAGAGATGGTGCGGTAGTCGACGCGTCCCCATCCTCCGCCGTCGGCGTGATAGTTCATCTCGGAGATTTCGAAGGTGCCGTCGAGATTCACGTGCTCGACGTAGGCGACGTGTCCGACCCACCCGATGTTGAAGACCACGATCGCGCCCTCCACCGGGACGTGTCCTTCGGGCCGCTTGCCCTGAGCGGCGGCCCACCAGTTGATGGCGTTCCCACGCCAGTCGACGGCGCGGCGGGTCGCCACGTAGTAGGTGCACTGACCGTAGGGAAAGCCATCGTGCAGAGGGACCTGCGGTGGGACTGACGGCACACCGTCCTGCGCGTCGACGAAGTACGAGGAGATGAGCGCGCCGGCCGGGGCCCGCGAAAGCGGAACCTGCAGGTACGAGCCGGCGAGCATCGGGGAATTGCTGCTCAGGGCGTTGTAGTCGAGAATCACCGCCGGATCGAGATGGAGACGAGCGGCGAAGGCCGTCGGGGTCTCGTCAGGGAGCACCAAGACGAGCGCGCCAGGTCCGGGAGGGATCAGCAGGGTTGAGCCTGGCTTGGGCACGACATATGGCGTGAGCTGGTTGCCCCATTGGATCGTCGACGTGGACACGTGATACGTGGACGCGAGTGAGGACAGCGTCTGGCCGGGCTGGACGACCACGGTCTTGACGGGCTCGACCGCAATTGCGGTCACCGTCGACATGTTCTCGACGACCGCATTGATCTGAATGGCGGCGAGGTTGCGGAGCATGGGCGCGCCCGGAACGACAGCGGGCCGCGCAACGAGCACCACGAGCACCGCCGCAGTGGCGATCACCCAGAGGTGCCGTACAAGCCGATGAACGTGGGTCGCGATCGCTGCTCCCCTCGTTAGTGCAGTGACACGGAACGTGCCCGGGGTGAATTGCCCTCTTCCCCGGTGGTCGCGGCCGACCGTACCAAAACGGGCTCTGCGCCGTCAAAGTGAGCGCGGTGAACGCGTCAGCGCCTCCTGTGCTCGCGACCGTATGGCGGGGCACCGTGGTCGAGGCTCGAATCCGCGGCCACGTCGCGGTGGTCGACAGCTCGGGGAGCCTTTTGACGTCAGCCGGTGCGCCGCAGACGGAGACGACGCTCCGGAGTTGCGTGAAGCCACTCCAGGCGCTGCCTTTCCTGCGCCTTGCTGCGGATCGTCTCGGGGCCGGTGACGCCGAGATCGCGATCGCGTGCGCCTCGCACCAGGGCGAGGATGTGCATGTCGCAACGGTCCGCGGCCTGCTCGCAAGGGCGAACGTCCCAGAGGAGGCACTCGGCTGTGGGCCGCAACTCCCGTCCGACGAGGCCACCGCTCGCCGTCTCCTTGCCTCCGGTCGTGTGCCACGGCCAATCCACAACAATTGCTCGGGGAAGCACGCAGCGATGCTCGCGACCTGCGCGGTGATGGGCTGGCCGCTCGATGGCTACATGGAACCGGCACACCCGTGCCAGCAGGCAGTCACCGCTGCAATGGAGGAGATGCTCGGCCTGGATCTTGATTCGGTGCCGCGTGGCATCGACGGGTGCGGGCTGTTGACGTTCGGAACGCCACTCGATGCCATCGCCCGCGGCTTTGCCGTGGCCGGCGCAGACCCGGCATTCCGGCGCGCTCAGGACGCGATGGCCGCCTTTCCGTTTCTCGTCGCCGGGAAGGGACGGTTCGACACGGCGCTGCTCGAGGTCTCGGGCAGCCGGCTCACCGCAAAGATCGGCGGCGCGGCGGTATGGGCGGCCGTCGCACGCCCGGGCGGTCCCGGGATTGCCATCAAGCTCGAGGCCGGCGGCGGAGAGGCGATTCCGGTGGTTGCTCTGTCGGTCCTGCAGCATCTCGGGGTGCTCGAAACCGATCTTCCCGACCGGCTCATTCCCTTCGCGCAGCTGACGCTACGCAACTGGGCCGGGCGCGACTCCGGCGAGATCCGCGCCGAACCTGACGCCATGTCAATCAACGCACAGGCAACGGCAGCGACTCGCTTTTGACGGAGGGATGGTCCCGGTGTATCGTTCGGTTGGGATTAGTTGATACTGATGTCAATTTCTGAACGGAACGGCGCGTCCGCTGCGTTGGGCGCGTCGAGGAGAATAGGGATCGGTGCCTGATCAGAGCCATGTCGGACGCCGTTACTCGGCACCCGGGCAACTCGTCGCAGCCGACCCAGCCCGCTCCATGGCGCATGCGATCGCCGGCGCGGACGTCGTCCGCGAAGCCGGCGTGGTGCCGCCGACCTTCGCAGCCGTCTACTGCCTCGGTCCGACCCTCGCCAAACTCTTCAGCGATCCGGACGTCGGCATCGACCTTGCCGGGCTGATCCACGGTGAGCAGTCGTTCGAATGGCCGGCCCCGGTGCATCCTGGAGACGTGATCGACGCCACAGCCGAGATCACGAGCATCGACACCAAGCGTGGGATGACGTTCGTGCGTCTTGCGATGGAGGCCGTCCGACCCGCGGATCGCGTTGTGGTCTGTCGCGCCACCTCCCTGATGATCGTCCGGGCGCCGGCGTGAGCGCGCCGGCAGCATCCGACGTGGTGATCGGCGACAGCGTCACGCCCTTCTCTCGAACGGTCACCCAGGAGCAGATCAACGCGTATGCCGACGCGTCCGGTGACCACAATCCGATCCACCTCGACCCCGACTTCGCCCGATCGGTGGGGTTGCCCGGGACCATCGCCCACGGCCTGCTGGAGATGGGCATCCTCGCCGAGGCGATCGCCTCGTGGGCGGGCGGGAGCGCCAACCTGCTGAGCCTCTCGTGCCGGTTCAGCAAGCCGTTGCTGCCCGGCGACACGATCATCTGCTCCGGATCCGTCATCAGCGTCGACGATGCGGGAGTTGCCACTCTGTCGGTGGCGGCGGCCTCGGATCGCGGCGACCGAGTCTTGACCAATGGCCGGGCAACCGTCCGGCTCTCACGCTAAGGGACCAAGAACATGGGACTCGACTTCTCGCTCACCCGCGAACAGGAGGAGATCCGCGCGCTTGCGCACGAGTTCGCCGAGAAGGAGATGCGCCCGGTCGCCGAGCGCTACGACGAGGCCGAGGAGACACCGTGGGATGTCATGCGCAAAGCGCACGCCCTTGGTCTCGATGCGACCGCGAGCTTCCCGGAGCAGTACGGCGGTGGTGGCATCGACCTCGTCACCAACCTCATCCGTGAGGAGGAGCTGTCCTGGGGTGACGCTGGGATCGCGGTCTCGATCGGCGCCAGCGGTCTCGCCGGCACGGCGATCATCGCGATGGGCACCGAGGAGCAGAAGCAGAAATACATCGGCATGCTCACCGGGCCGGAGTTGAAGATCGGCGCGATGGGCCTCACCGAGCCGAACAGCGGCTCGGACTCGCTCGCACTCGAGACCACCGCAAAGAAGGTGGACGGCGGCTACGTGCTCAACGGCACCAAGCAGTTCTGCACCAACGGCGGCATCGCGGACGTGCAGGTCGCGTTCGCCACCACGGACAAGTCACTCGGACCAGTCGGGGTTGCCGGCTTCGTCATCGAGAAAGGCACCCCCGGGATGCGCCAGGGCCGCAAGGAACGCAAGCTCGGCGTCCGCGCATCCCATACCGCGCAGGTCATCTTCGAGGACTGCTTCATCCCCGACGATCAGCGCCTCGGCTACAACAAGAGTGGTGAGGAGACGGGGCCAGGGCGGGTCGGCGCCATGATCATGCTCGAGGTCACGCGACCGATGGTCGCCGCCGGCGCGCTCGGCATCGCCCGGGCCGCATTCGAATTCGCCCGCGATTACTCGCTCCAACGCGTGGCATTCGGCAAGCCGATCTCGAAGCACGAGGCGATCGCCTTCAAGCTCGCCGACATGGCCACGGAGATCGACGCCGCGCGGCTGCTCACCTGGCGCGCAGGTTGGATGGCGATGAACGGGGTTCCGCTCGCCCGCGGCGAGGGCTCGATGGCGAAGCTGTTCGCCGGCGACGTGGCGATGAAGGTCACCGTCGACGCCGTCCAGATCCTGGGCGGCTACGGGTACATCAAGGACTACCCGGTCGAGCGCTTCATGCGCGACGCGAAGATCTACCAGATCTGGGAAGGCACTGCCGAAATCCAGCGCCTGGTGATCAGCCGCTACGTGCTCGGCGAGCGCACCGCCACCGCCGCGCGCCCGCGTGTGGTCGAGGACGCTCCGCCGATGCCGGTCGCCGCCGCTAGCTGAGGGGTCGCTGTACGACGTTGATTGCGGCGCTCAGCGGTGCGGCTTGACCGGGGAGTCGATTGCGGCCCTCAGTGGTGCGGCTTGACGGGGGAGCCGGCCGCTCTGCTCAGCTTGTCCGCTCGCTCGTCGCGCAAGCAGATTGTCGCGCTCCTCGCTCGCTCCCAAATTCGCTGATCGTCCGGCTCCCCCGTCAAGCCTGGGACGAGCAGAGCTTTCGGCTCCCCGTCAAGCCTGGGATGAGCAGGGCTTCCGGGTCCCCCGTCACGCCTAGGTGGACCTCGGCGTCCGGCTCCGTCGTCAAGGCGCACCACAGCGCCCAGTCGTGAGCCTGTTCTGCAGACCGAGCGCTAAGCTCTTTGATCTCCCGCACTCATCCGATCTCTCAAGGAGCTTGCATGTTCGATCTCACCGGTAAGGTCGCCGTCGTCACCGGGGGATCGCGCGGTCTTGGGAGAGCGGATTGCCTGGCGCTTGCTCGTGCGGGCGCAGACGTCGTCGTCACTGACATCCTCATCGAGTCGGACCCGGCGCTCGAGCAGACCGCCGAGGAGGCACACTCCGCGCTGGCGCAGCTGTTCACCTCGCAGCACGTCGTCTACGCGGAGAAGACGAGCGAGGAGATCCGTCAGATGGGCCGGCGCTCGGCGGCGATGAAGATGGACGTGACCAATCGCGAGGCGATCCGCGAGGTGTTCGCCACCATCAAGAAGGACTTTGGGTCGATTGACATCCTCGTGAACAACGCGGGCACGCTCGACCACATCGCACAGATCGAGCATCAGAACGATGAGCTCTGGGATCGAGATCTGCGTGTCAACCTGTCCGGTGCTTTCAACTGCACCAAGGCGGCGTGGCCCTATATGCGCGAGGCGGGTTGGGGACGGGTCATCTACATGGCCTCGGTTGCGGGCACCCTCGGCGGTTTCGGTCAGGCGTCGTACGCGGCGACCAAGGCATCGGTCATCGGGCTCGGCAAGTCGATGGCGCTGGAGGGCGCGCGCTTCGGCATCACCGCGAACATCATCGCTCCGGGCATCATCGGTACCGAGGCGTGGAAGATGGGTGATGCGAAGATGAACGATCGGATGGTGCTTCGCACCGCGATGCGCAGCGCCGGTGAGCCCGAGGACATCGCAAACGCGATCGTGTTCCTCGTGTCACCCGAAGCGCGTTACATCACAGGACAGGTGCTCACCGTCGCGGGAGGCATCGACCTCTTCGTCTACTGAACCCGACGCCGTGAGCCTCACGCGTCAACCGGTCGACATCGGCGTGACGTACTGGTCGCGCGAGGTGGGTCCGTACATCTGGCACGAGTACGACGGTGCACGCACGGAGGGCGAGTTGCGTGCCATCAAAGCCGCAGGTCATCGCACCGTGCGCACGCATCTGCTCTGGGACGCGTTCATGCCGACACCCACGCGCGTCGAGCCGGCGCGTCTCGGCAACCTCGAGAACTTTCTCAGCGTTGCGGCGGAGCTGTCGTTGCAGGTCGTCCCCACGCTGTTCATGCAGACACTCGGTGAGTGCGTGATGCTGCCGTCATACGCGATCGATGTCGACGCGCGCCGTCGCGGGGTGCGCGCGGTGACCGATGCCGTGACCCAACCCGGCGGAGCACGATATCTCTATACGGATCAGCTGATGCTGGAGGTGTGCGTGCGTTGGATTGACGAGCTGCTCGGCGCGTTTGCGGGACATCCGGCAATCTCGCTCTGGGATCTCGGACACAATCCCGCAGGCGGTGTACGACCCCAGCGGATCGCACATGTCCACAGCTGGGTATCCTTGATCGCCGAACGGATTCATGCTCGCGAACAACGTTGCATGCTCACGCTGAGCGCAGACGACCTGGTGACTGCGCGCGCGGTTCGTCCGGGAGATGTCGCGAGCCTCGTCGATTGCATCGGACTCGACCTCAGCGGCAGCGCACTTGCGCAGGTTGGTGGCGAGCTCGAGCCGGCAGCAGCGACATTTCTCGCGCAACTGTGCGAGTCGCTGAGTGAATCAGCACCGCTCGTTGCGCATCTGCATGCAGGTGTCGACGTCGACGCCACACGCACGGATGACAGCGCATCGGAGACCGACGCGCAGACACGACGGTTCGTCGCGGGCGCTGTCGACGCGCTCATCGATTGCGGTTGTACAGGACTGATGGCAGCGATGTGGAGCAGTCCGGGACCGCGCGCAGCGGAGGTGCCACCGTTTGACCGGCAGCACCATCTTCGCGTCGCCGGCGTCGTGGATGCCTCCGGTGTGGAAACCGCATTCGGCAGCGTCTGGGCTGCGGAGGCGCAACACGAGCGCGAATGTTCGCTCCCGAGCCCGTTGCCCGAACGCATCGACGTCGATGACTACTACGCGAATCTTCCGGAGAGCCTGCACGAAGTCCGCGCAGCCTGGGAACGCGGCTCAAGTGAATACCCTGCTATGCTGCGGTGAGCACCGGAACGGCGGGAAATCGTCATCCTTCGGTGCTTCCATCGCGGTCTTTTGCGGGTTCCCGTTGCTGACAGGGGACGTTCCCATAGTGGTCGTGAACGCGGTGGGCGTCCGTGTCGGCGAGAGTCCTGGAGGACATGCTGTGACCGCTGGAAGAATCAAGAAGATTATTCCCGACCGTGGATTTGGTTTCGTCCGTGCAGACGACGGCAACGAGGTGTTCTTTCATCGCACCGAGCTGACCACCGTCGACTTCGACGCCCTCCAGGAAGGCGAGCAGGTGACGTTCGACATCGTCGACTCGCCCAAGGGCCCGCGCGCGCGCAACCTCCAGAAGGTCTGATCCTCGCGGGGTAACCCGCTTCGATCTCTCTAGCCGTCGCTCCGCATCGAGCGCAGCCGGGCGACTGCGGCGTCGACGCGCGCCGTCTCGCGTCCGCGAAGCCGGATGATCAGCCGTCGCTGCTCGACCTGCGGGTAGGAACCGACCGTGACGTCGGGGAACTCCGCCTGCAGCGTGAGCATCGGCTCGGACATCTCGGACTCCGGGACCGATCTGTAGGTGACCTCGCGCACGACCGGCGCTCTCCCGCCACCGAAGTAGCCCGGGATGAGTTCCTCCTCCACGATGGTCACGAACTCGCGCGGGATGCCCGGCAGCACGAATAGATAGCGGTCTTGGCCGATGTCGATCGCCAGTGGTGGCGCCATGCCGCGCCGGTTGATCAGGACCGTCGCACCAACGGGGACGATGGCGCAGCGTCGGTTCGCCTCTGAGACGACCGGGTTCTCGATCCAGCCGGCAGCGTGCATGCGCTGCGCCATCGCCTCGATGTTGGCGTAGGCGATCGGATTGAGCTCGAGCGGGAGTCCGAGGGCGTCGCCCACAGCCTGGAAGGTTCGGTCGTCGGGGGTGGGCCCAATCCCGCCGCAGACGGCGATTCGCGAGATCTCCGGGTCGTCGACCGCTCGTCTGATCGCCGCGATGATCGCTGCCGGCTGGTCTGCGACCACCTCGATGTGGGCTACCGGGCGTCCCGCGGCGAACGCCAGGCGCGCCAGAAAGCTCGAGTTGGTGTCCTGTGTGTGGCCGCTGAGGATCTCGTCGCCGACCGTCACGATGGCGGTCAGGCCAGTGGCACTCGGCACCGGTTCAGCATAGGCGTTGGTGCGTGGGATGACCGGCCGGGTACAATCTGGCGGCCCCGGGGCGGCGCGGATCAGAGCCGCCCGGGCACTCACTCACTGTCCTGAGGAGACCTGAGCGCAATGCCGACCCTCGACCGCGCCATCCTGCTGCCCATTGCGGCGGCGGGTCTGCTGGCACTCCTCTTCGCCGTCTTTCTGATCTTCTGGGTCCTGCGGCAGCCCGAGGGCAACGACCGGATGAAGGAGATCGCCAAGGCGATCCAGGAGGGCGCACAGGCGTACCTGAACCGGCAGTACACGATCATCGCCGGGATCGGCGCGGTGATCTTTCTGTTCCTCACCTTCACTCTCGGCTGGAAGACGGGTGTCCTCTTCCTGATCGGCGCGGTCCTGAGCGGCGCGGCGGGGTACGTCGGCATGAACATCTCGGTGCGCTCCAACCTGCGCACTGCTGAGGCCGCTCGGGGTGGCGTCAACCCGGCCCTCCAGCTCGCGTTCCGCGGCGGAGCAGTCACCGGCTTCTTCGTCGTCGGCTTCGGGCTGATCGGCGTCGCTCTCGCCTACGGGCTCTTCCAGGACTTCAATGCCCTGGTCGGCTTCGCCTTCGGCGCCTCGCTCATCTCGGTCTTCGCCCGCCTCGGCGGCGGCATCTACACCAAGGCCGCCGACGTCGGCGCGGACCTGGTCGGCAAGCTCGAAGCCGGGATCCCGGAGGACGACCCTCGCAACCCGGCGGTCATCGCGGACAACGTCGGCGACAACGTCGGCGACTGCGCCGGCATGGCGGCGGACCTGTTCGAGACCTACGCCGTCACTGCTGTCGCCACGATGCTGCTCGGCAGCCTGCTCTACAAGGTCGGCGGCAAACCCGACCTCGTGTTCGTCTTCTACCCGCTGATGCTCGGCGCGGTGAGCATCGTCGCCTCGATCATCGGCACGTTCTTCGTGCGCATGGGCCGTGGCACCTGGATCATGGGTGCCCTCTACAAGGGCTTGATCGTCTCGGCCGTGGTGGCCCTTGCCGGGTTCCTGTTGATCACCGTGCTGCTCAACAACGGCGGCTACCTCAGCCACTTCGACCACCCGGTGTTCAACCTCTTCTGGTGCGCCGTGATCGGCATCGTCATCACGGTGCTCATCGTCGCGGTCACGGAGTTCTTCACCGGAGCGCAGTTCTGGCCGGTCCGCACGATTGCCAGGGCGTCGCAGACCGGGCACGCCACCAACATCATCGCGGGCCTCGCCATCGGCATGGAGGGAACGGCGATCCCGGTGCTGATCATCGCGATCGGCATCCTTGCGTCGGCTTCACTCGGCGGCCTCTACGGCATCGGCATCGCTGCGACGGCACTGCTGAGCATGACCGGGATCGTGGTTGCGATCGACTCATACGGGCCGATCACGGACAACGCCGGCGGCATCGCCGAGATGGCGGACCTGCCCGAGAGCGTGCGCCAGGTCACCGATCCTCTCGATGCGGTGGGAAACACCACGAAAGCGGTCACCAAGGGATACGCGATCGGCTCTGCCGGGCTTGCCGCACTGGTGCTGTTCGCGAGCTACACCGACATCCTCAACAACACCCTGCACGGCGCAAGGCTGGCGAGCGTCACGTTCGACCTCACCGCCCCGCCCGTCATCGCCGGGTTGCTGCTCGGCGGCATCATGCCGTTCCTCTTCGGTTCGCTCGCGATGCTGGCCGTTGGACGCGCTGCGGGTGAGGTGGTCGTCGAGGTACGGCGCCAGTTCAGAGAGATCCCCGGGATCATGGAAGGCACCGCCAAGCCGGAGTACGGCAAGTGCGTTGCGCTCGTGACCGCAGCGGCGCAACGGGAGATGATCATTCCGGGCATCCTCCCCGTGATCGCCCCGCTCATCGTCGGTTTCGTGCTCGGACCGCAGGCGCTCGGAGCGATGCTCCTCGGCACCATCGTGGTGGGCCTCTTCGTGGCTCTGCAGATGACGACCGGTGGCGGAGCGTGGGACAACGCCAAGAAGTACATCGAGGAAGGCAACTTCGGCGGCAAGGGTTCGAATGCGCACGCCGCGGCCGTCACGGGTGACACGGTCGGCGATCCGTACAAGGACACCGCCGGACCTGCGATCAACCCGATGATCAAGGTGATGAACATCATCGCGATCCTCGCCATCCCCACGATCGCGCTCCACCACCTGTTCTTTTAAGCTCGACGCCGGTCACGCCGGCGCTCCAGAGGCGCTGGATCTTGAAACGTCGGCATACTTGCTGCCATGGCACAGGGCGTCGCTCCGGTTGACGATACGAGCGACGCTCACTCGCCTCCCGGGCATTCGCATCACCGTGATCTCCAGGGTGGTGCCGCACGTGCGGCCGTGTTCGGCATCAGCGATGGTCTGCTCACCAACATCTCGCTGATCCTCGGGGTCGCCGGAGCGAACCCCCTGCCATCGGTCGTCGTGCTCGCTGGGCTCGCAGGCCTGGTCGCGGGCGCGTTCTCGATGGCGGCAGGCGAGTACGTCTCGATGGCGGCACAATCCGAGCTTCTGCAGCGCGAGCTCGAGATCGAGCGTCGCGAGCTCGAGCGTCACCCCGAGGCCGAGACGAGGGAGCTGGCGGCCGTCTACCGCCTTCGCGGCGTCGCCGACGCGGATGCACACCGGATCGCCGAGGCGATCATGAAGGACCCGGTTGTCGCCCTCGAGGTCCACGCGCGAGAGGAGCTCGGTTTGCGGCCGGGGAAGACCGGAAACCCGTGGCAGGCGGCCGGATCGTCCTTCGTGATGTTCTCGATCGGTGCTGTCATCCCCCTCTTCCCCTGGTTCTTCGTGAGCGGAACGGCCGCCGCCCTGCTCTCGATCGCGCTCGGGGCCATCTCGGTCCTCGCCGTCGGCTGGACGGTGGCCATCTTCACCGGCCGCTCACGCGTGCGGTCCGCCCTCCGCCAGCTGGCATTCGCCACAGTCGCTGCCGGGGTTGCGTTTGGGGTCGGCCACCTGGTCGGGAATCTGATCAACGTGCGATCGGGCTGATCCATTTCTGTCGCGTCATACGAGGGACAGGGACCGGCGACGATAGAGTGAGCGCTATGCGAAGAGCGGCAGGGGTTGGTGTCCTGGCGTTCGTGTGCGCCATCGCGCTTCCCATGCTGTTGGCGCGACCGGCTGTCGCGTTCACGAGTCCGACCCTCTCAGCGCCCAGCCCCGCCTCGGGCGGCCCAGGGACGTCCGTAACGTACGCGTACACGTGGAATACGACCGACTGCACCGTCTCCAACGACAGTCTTGAACTCCAGATGAACTGGGACAACCCACCCGAGTCGATGACGATCACGGCGTCGTCGGTTCCCCCGGGGACGTGCAGCGGCACTGTGACCGGTGCCGTGCCCAACAACACGTCGAGGGGGGATACGCACTTCCCGACGGCGTTTCTTTTCGACAACACCTCCGGGAGCGCTGTCGGACAGAGCGAGGCGACGGCGACCACTGCCTTCACCGTAACGCCCGCACCCACTCCGACCCCAACCCCGACGCCGACACGGACACCGCCGCCGCCGACCCCGACACCCACCCACAAACCAGTACCCACGCCGACCCCGGTGCCGACCGCGACCACTGCGCCGCCGACGCCAACTCCCACGCCGCTGCCGACACCGACTCCTTTCGTCATCGGCGGCGGCGGCGGTGGATCGGGCGGCGGCCCGCCCGAGGGCGGCGCGGGCTGTTCCGCGGGCATCGGGCGCAGCCCAACGCCGGGCGAGCTCGAGTCGGACTCAACTTCGCTGGAAGGTGCCGGCGCTGACCCGACACAGCTGGAGATGCGCCTGCTCTCTTCGGACGAGTACTTCGGGGACGCGGGCAACAACCCGCTCGGCTTCATCACCCGCCTCTACGACGACGTCCTCCGCCACGATCCAACGCCCGTTGAGATTGCCACGGCGCTCAATATCGTGGCCGGAGGGACGGATGCCGGTCGGGCGCAACTCGTGCAGGACGTCGTTCTCAGCCCCGAGGCCAGGGCGATTCGCGTGGACCAGGCGTTTCACGCACTCCTGAAAATCTACCCGAACAGTGCCGACCTCGCGCTCTGGGTCAACCGGCTCACGGGACTTGCGAGCCCGGGCCTCTCGAGCAACTCCATGGTGGAGGAGATTGCGGGGTCCGCAACCTACTACACCCTGGTTGGAGACACCGCCTCGGCGTTCATGACCAACCTGTTCGAGGATCTGCTCAACAGGCCGCCGACGTCGGCCGAGCTTGTCACGGATGCCGGGCTCGTGAAAGAGGTCCAGGCCGGCAGCGCCGCCGCGAGGCTCGCGATCGCCGAGGAGGTCGTCTCAGGTGCCGAGTTCCGTGCCGACGAGGTCACCTCATTCTTCGCCAACTACATGCACGCGACCTGCCGCGAGCTCGTGGCCGAGGAGTGCACGACAACGCTCGGCGCCCCGACGTCGATGCAGCTGTCGGCCGCGCTCAACGCCCTCTCGAGCGGGAGGAGCGAAGAGGACATCATCGCCGGCATCCTGGGCAGTGACCAGTTCTACGCGGACCAGGGGAGCACGCAGACGGGGTTGATCACTGGCGTCTACCAGGATCTCGTCGGCCGGGCGCCGACCGATGCGGAGGTGTCCGCCGCGCTCGACACGTACACGAACGATTCCACCGGACATAACGCCTTCGCGATGGCGATGGTGGCTTCGCTTCCCTATGAGGACCTCGTGGTCTCGCTGGACTACCAGCAATTCCTCCTGCGGGCGCCGCTGACGTCGGAGCTCGACGCCGGCCAGGGCATCCTCGGCGGCAACGTCAAATCGCTTCAGACGCCGGACGATCTGCTCATCGAGTCGATCGCCTCAACCCCGGAGTTCTATGCGGACGCCGGCGGGACCGATTCACGATTCATTGCCCGCACGATCGCCACGCTGCTCCTGCGCCCGGGCGTCACCTCCCAGGAGCTCGCCTTGCTCGACCTTCCGGCGCCCCACGACGCGACCTGGCAGGCGGCGGTGGCGCAGTCGCTCGTCGACGGCGCCGAGTACCGCGCGGACTTTGTGCGTGGCGTCTACGCGAAATTCCTCACGTACGCGCTGTGCGCTGTTGTCGCACCACCCGTCGGCGATGCCGGGGAGAAAGGTTTCTTCAGTCGCGTCCCGGGGGGCTGGTTCGGCCTCGGCATCTTCGTCGGCGTGCTCGTCATGGGAGGCGCCGCTGCGGTGTTCTTCACGCTCGAGCGGCGCCGCTTCTCGCGGCTCTACCCGAACGAGGTGCCCCGCCGCCCCGAGTGACCAGGGCGTGTGGCCCCGACCGGTCCTCTAGACTCGTCCAAGGGTGGACGAGTATCAGCTGGAAATCCAGTCGTTGCGCCGGACGCTCGCCCGGCTGCGGGAGGAGGAGGCCGATTCCGCGCTGATCGAGGAGTACGAGACCGAGTACCGCAACCTCAGCTCCCTCTACAAGGCGGCCACCGACACGTACGACGCCGACCGAAGTGAGCCGCGGCTCCCGGATGCGCTCGCGTCGCTCGGCTTCGGTGACTGGACGCTCGGGAACGTGTACAGCTTCGTGTACGACGCCTCGATGGAGCTCCCGGTCGACGACGGGCGCGAGCTCGCCCGGCGTATCGACGAAACCGACTATGCGGCCTCGTTGCTGGCGGTGCTCGACGCCGAGGACTGACGCGGCGGGATTTTCTTGCCGGGATTGAGGACACCGTGAGGGTCGAGCGCCGTCTTGATGCGGCGCATGAGCTCCACGGTGCCCGGCCCGAGCTGCCGCTCGACGTACTCCAGCTTGGCGGCGCCGACGCCGTGCTCCCCGGAGAGTGATCCGCCCATGCCGAGCACCGTCTCGAAGAGCTCGCCGGCCGCAGCATCGGCACGTGCCCTCTCGCCCTCGACCCGGGGGTCGATGAGGAAGGTGGCGTGGACGTTGCCGTCGCCGAGGTGGCCGAAGTTGACGACCGGAAGCTCGTGCCTGGTGCCGAGCTCTCGGGTGTGCGCGACCAGTTCGGCGACGCGGTCGCGGGGCACGACCACATCCTCGTTCACCTTGCCGATCTGCACCTTGGCGACCGCTGCGCTGACCGCCTTGCGAGCAGCCCAGAGGCGCTGCGCCTGGCCGGGCTCGGTGGCGCGCTGCAGCTGCGAGGCGCCGGCGCGTGTGATCGCGGTGCAGGCGGCCTCGGTGTCCGCGCCGACGGTTGCCGGGTCACCCTCGAGCTCGACGATGAGGAGCGCGGCACTGTCGCCGCCGATGTTGCCGCCTCCTGCCTTTCGGACCGCGTCGAGGGCTCCGGCGTCGAGGAACTCCAGCGCTGCGGGGACGATGCTCGCGGCGCTGATCTCGGCGACCGCGGCCGCCGCCCGCTCCATCCCTGTGAAGGTGGCGGCGAGGGTCGAGCGCGTTCTGGGTGCAGGGATCAGTCGAAGCAGCACCTCGGTGATCACGCCGAGCGTTCCCTCGGAGCCGACCAGCAGCGAGAGCAACCCCGAGGCCGATGTGTCGCCCCCCTCACCGAGGCGCACGATCCGCCCATCGGACAGCACTGCCGTGATGCCGGCGACGAAATCGGCGGTCACGCCGTAGCGGAGGGTGTGCGGTCCAGCCGCGTTGCATGCGACGTTGCCGCCGATCGTGCATGTCGCGGATGAGCCCGGATCGGGCGGGTAGTACAGGCCCGCTGCCGCCGCGTGCGCGTGGATGCCGCCCGTGATCGCGCCCGCCTGGGCATGGATGCGGAGCGCCTCAGATTCGAGCCCGAGAATTCTGTTGAGTCGGGCGAGGCTGAGAATGACGCCGCCGCGCGATGGAGAGGCGCCCGCCGCGTACCCCGTGCCCGCGCCTCGCGGCACGATGGGAATCCGGTGAACGGCGCACACACTGACCACCCCGGCCACCTCCTCGGTGGATGCCGGGAAGACGACCGCGTCGGGAAGGTGGCGCTCGCCGGACGCACCCCACGCGTCATACGCATACGCCGCGAGATCGGCGGGGCGTGTGTAGACGTGTGAGGGAGCGACCTGACCCTCGAGATCGCGAATCACGCGGCGATCGAGCATGCCCGCCGCATTGTAGAGAGCGCATCAATTCCGGCGTACCAGTTGCCGTCGAAGCCGCCCAGGGGGAGGCCCGGTGGCGTTGAATAGGCAGGTGAGACGAGCTGTCCTGTCGTGCCTGCTCGGCTGTGTCGCGATCCTCACCGTCAGCGGATGTGGTTCGACCCCGGCGCCGATCTCGCCCCGGCCGACCATCAACATCGCGCCGGTCCGGCTCCTGATCGCGCCGCCTGCCGTGAGCGCGCTCGCCAACGCCTTCGACGACCAGTTCATCGCCAAGGAGTACGAGGAGCAGTGGGGCGAGCTGGCGCCGCAGGCCCAGGCGATGTGGCCGTCGGCGAGCGCTCGCACGGCGATGCTGACTCGCAAGTTCGCTCGGGCGACCGTGCTGAGCGTCAGCCTCGGCGATCCCGACCTCGAGCAGACCTGGACCGCGCCCGAGTCACCGTCGGTGCAGGTCGACGACGTCTGGAGCTTTCCTGTCGAGGTCGTCTTTGCGCACGCGGCAACGCTCCGCCCGGCCGGCGTCGCGAGTCTCTTCTCGATGACCAGGTTGGATATCGCGTTCGATGCGGCCTCAGGTGTCGCGGCGATGCTCGGTGAAGGGCCGGAGTCGCTGGATGCGCCGATCATCCTGCCGGCAGCGATCCCCGCGGTCAGTCTTGACGTGCCGATCCTCATGTACCACCTCGTCGACCAGATCCCTCCACGGTCGATCGAACCGTCGACCTGGGGGTGGCGTCTCGAGATCGGTCTCACGACCTCGCCGAGCGCGTTCGACGCGCAGATGGCATATCTCTCGAGCATTAAGGCCACGTCGATCTCGCTCCAGCATCTTGCCGATGCGTTGCTGTATGGGTTGCCGTTGCCACCGCACCCATTCGTGATCACGTTCGACGACGGCAGGTTGAGCCAGTGGACGAATGCGGTTCCGCTCCTGCGTGAGGATGGGTTCACGGCGGTGTTCTTCCCCTGCACCGGACTGATCGGTGGCAAGGTCGGGCCGCAGACGTACATGACGGCTGCGGAGATTCAGAATCTTGCCGACACCGGGTTCTCGATCGAGGACCACACCGTCAACGACGATACCGACTTCTTCTCCGCGGGTCCGCGCGTGCTCAATGTGCTCACGGATCGCACCAGGACCGACCTCGAGAACCTCACGGGCGACCCGGTGCAGTTCATCGCCTACACCGGTGTGTGGCCGTGGCCGCTGAGCACGCAGGGAACGAGTCGCGAGGCGTCGATGTTCGCCACGCTCGCGAGCTACGGATACATCGCCGGAGTCCAGGATCTTCGCGTTGACAGCGACATCGACACCAGCTCCGCGATGTGGCAGTGGCCACGCGTCCGCGTCGGCCTCGGAACGACCCTCGCGTTCTTCGCGCACTGGTTCCGCGCTCAGCCGGTCTGAGCTTGGCGTTGGGTGACCCTGGGTATACTCGACTGCAGATGAGTGATCCCGGGGCGCTTGACGCCCTCGAGCGCGCGCTTGCCACCGTCATCGATCCCGAGCTGCACAAGCCGATGCTGCAACTCGGAATGCTGCGTGATCTCGCCGTCGAAGGCGGTGTGGCATCGATTCGCGTCGTGCTCACGACTCCCGCGTGTCCGCTGAAGGACCGCATCAAGGACGACATCGATGCGGCGGTGATCGGCGTCGTTCCGGGCATCACACGTGTGGAGATCAGGTGGGATGCCGACGTGAGCACCACGCGTGGATTGCCCGGTCGTCAAGAGATCCCCGGGGTGCGCAACGCTCTTGCCATCAGCGCCGGCAAGGGCGGGGTCGGCAAGACCACCGTGGCCGTCAACGTCGCAATCGCGCTGCGGCTCGCGGGTGCACGCGTCGGCCTCCTCGATGCGGATGTCTACGGACCGAACGTCCCGATCATGCTCGGGATTCGCGAGCGGCCGCATGCCGGTCCGGACGGAAAGATGCAGCCGCTGGAGGCGCATGGGCTCAAGGTGGTGTCATTCGGCACCATCCTCGATCCCGGTCAGCCGGTGATCTGGCGCGGTCCGATGCTCGCCAAGGCGCTGCGTGAGTTTCTCTATGAGGTCTCGTGGGGAGAGCTCGACTATCTCGTCATCGATCTTCCTCCGGGAACCGGCGACGTCCAGCTGAGTCTCGCGCAGAGCATGCCGATGACCGGCGCGGTCATTGTCACCACACCCCAGGACGTGTCACTGGCGGATGTTGCGCGAGGCATCGAGATGTTCCGCAAGCTCAATGTCCCGGTGCTCGGTGTCGTCGAGAACATGAGTGGCTTCATCTGCCCGCACTGCAACGAGCGGACCGACATCTTCGGATCGGGCGGTGGTCGCGACCTCGCCGCCCGCTATGAGCTGCCATTCCTTGGAGCCGTGCCACTCGACCCGCGCATCCGCGGGGCGGATGGCGACGGCCGTCCGATCATGGCCGCGGCACCGTCCAGCCCGATCGGCGAGGTGTTCCGCGACGTCGCGTCGCACATCGCCGCCCAGGTGAGCCAGGAGAACTTCAGCTCGGCCGCCGGGCCCGTGATGCCCTCCGGCCCGCGCCTGCCCGTCGCCGGCTGACGTTCATGCGCCGATGACGGCGTTGACGGCGTCTCGCACGGTTCGCAGCGCCGAGATATCGTCAGTGAAGACTCGGATCACCTGGTTGTGCTGTGGCAATCGCGCGACGAGTTCGGCAGCTCGAGCAGCTTCTATGGTGTCGTTGAGCGGATCGTAGATCCGGACCATGCCGTCGTCGGTCATGGGGTTCTGGGGCGCGATGCGCGCTATGGCAACATCGACTTCGACCCGCGCATCGAGATGCGCCGACGCCAGCTGCGTATCGACCCGTTGCTGCAGCGTCGACGTGTCGGTTCCCTGGTGGACGACACTCTCGTAGGCGAGATGCCAAGGCAGGTCGCGCGCGGCAATGCGCGCCCACGCGTCGGCGAGCCGGCGGCGCTCGCTGCCCGGCGCATCGCGCTGCCAGCGTTGCACCGCAACGAGTACTGACCAGTCGTTGAGCAACTCGTACTCGTCGAGATGCTCGAGCGGATTGCCGTGGAGCAACTGCGCGATCGTGTCCGCGAAGACCTCGCGCATGGAGAGGTCGAACCGCCGCCCGGTGCGGTGATGGTAGACGTGCAGGTACATGTAGAGACGCGACGCGAGGAACATCTCGAGCGCGCCCGCGGCATGCGCGTGAAGCACGATGCTGTCGCCGCTCACAAACGTGTAATGGATGAGGCGCTGTACCTCCACGGGTCCGAGGCTGATGCCGCACATGTACGCGTCACGCGGGACGTAATCCAGGTTGTCGACTGTCGCCGGGCCGCAGAGGATCGGCTTCAATGCGTGCAGCCATGACGGCGGCGTGTAGCCGTCAATGTCCGCATCTGCCATCACCCACGCAACCCACATCGGGTCGATCTGCTCGCCGGGCGCGAAACGCTCGGTGGGACTCGCGCGGAGCGAGCTGATCATGTCGGCGAGCTGATTGTTGACGAGGTGACGACCGATCACCTCGTGGTCGAGGTTCCACTGCGCGAGCACCTCGTGGTCGAAGAAGTGACCGAACGGTCCGTGTCCAACGTCGTGCAGCAGTCCGGCGATGCGGAGCGTCTCCTCAACGAGCCCGGGCGACGGTGCGTCGGGAAAGGCTGCACGCAGCGAGGCGTCAACACGACGCGCGAAAAGACTGGCGAGGTGCATCGCGCCGAGCAGATGGGTGAATCGCGAGTGCTCGGCACTCGGAAACACCCACCAGGCTGATTGGAGTTGGTGCACGCGGCGGAGGCGCTGCAGCCAGACCGTGTCGAGGAGCTGACGCTCGCTCGCCTCACCGGGTTGATCCTTGGTGATCTCTATGTAGCCATAGAGAGGATCGGCGATGAGGTTGACCTGGCGGAAACGCTCCGCCGCGCCGAGGGAGCTACTCGTCCTCGTCCTCGTCCTCGTCACCCTCTTCTTCGTCGTCGTCATCGGCGAGCGAAACGGGCTTCCAGCCGCGGAGGTCGGTCATCGAGGATCTCCTGAAGGGGTCGATCTGCCGGCTGTCCCGGTGAGCCAATTTTATACGCCATCGCCCGTGCCGGACGCCCGGACAGTCGTGAGGTGAACACAAGGTTAAGTCACGAATCGGTCACCTCTGTGACAGCGGCGTGTCACTACGGGGATTCGCTCCTAGAATCGACGTGGTGCGGCGCACGTTCATCACTTCGTCCGTACTGATCGTCGCACTGGCCGTCGCGTGGTCAGGGACATCGGCGTCCGCACACACGGTCGCGGGCCCGTCGGCGCTCGCAGCGTCAGCACAGCACTCGCAGGTGCCGGCACAGGGGCGCGGAACTGCGCGCACGATGAGTGCCGCGGTGACGCCCGGGTCGTCGCCAACGCTTCTCGAAAGTTTCAACGGGCTGAGCGAGCTCAACGCGGTCGCAACCGGTTCGGGAAACCCGTCCGCCGGCGCGCCGCCCGACCCGAGCATTGCGGTCGGCGCAGGCTACGTGGTCGAGGCGGTCAACAGCGCGGTGGACGTCTTCACACGTGCAGGAGCTGCGAGTACCCCGGTGAGCATCAACGCGATGATCGACAACACCTCAGGGTGGAATGTCACCGATCCGCAGGTGGTGTATGACCCCGTGTCCGGGCTCTTCATTCTCATGGTACTGCAGTACAACCCGGCGGCAAACTCCTGCGGCAGTCAGATCGCTGTCATGGTGTCGCAGTCGAATCCTGCGTTGACCTGGACGTCGCGCGGCACGATCAACCTCGACCCAGTACTGAGCAACGTCGAACTGACGAATGTTTCGCTGGGGCTCACCGCGAGCGTGGTCACCGAGTCGAGTGATTACAAGTTCTGCTCGACCGGTATCCCGGACGCGAGTCAGACGGTCATCATCCGCAGAGCGGATCTCGTCACCGGCGCCTTCACGAGCAATACGTACGCCTTCCTCGAGCCGGGACCGCTCGGCCTGCAACCCGCGCAGGCGCTCACGTCGTCGTCAGTGGAGTATGAAGTCGCCAACGACTATGTTTGCGGACCTCCGGCAGGACCTCAGATCGGAAGCATTGCGGTCATCGCAATCAATGGCCTGCCGACCGCCGGCAGCGTGTCCTGGACGTGCACGACGGAATCCGAGACGAGTCATACGAGCGTTCCTCCGGCAGCGACGCAGGCTGGGACGTCAGCCACACTGGCGACGGGCACCGATCGGTTCCTGAGCGTCGTCTGGGAGAGCGGCACGCTCTGGGTCGCCGGCAACACGGGGTGCATGCCCACCGGAGACAGCCAGGTGCGGTCGTGTCTGAATCTCGTGTCGATTGCCGCCAGTTCCACCGGTTCGGTGACCGGAGCCACGCAGTTGCCCGCCGAGGGTGTCAGCGGCTCGTACCTCTACGACCCTGCGATCGGGTTGGACAGCTCTGGTGACGTGATTCTCACGTTCGACGAATCGTCAGGTTCTGCTCCGGAAACGATGATGGCGGCGGCCATCACCGGTGGCACGTGGAGCAGCTTCAGCTCGTTGCAGCCCAGCGCGGATTTCTACGACCCGGCTGGATGCTCCTCGCCGTGTGCGTGGGGCGCGTACTCGACGGCCGTCCAGGATCCGACGCATCCGACAGACGTGTGGGTGCTGTCCGAGTACAACAACGGCAACACCGGCACGGGCTGCGCCACCATGAACACGTGCTGGAACACGTTCGTCGGGCGGTACACATTTGCAGGACCGACCATCACGGGTCTCTCGCCGTCGTCGGGACCTGGTTCCGGCGGACAGCTGGTGACAGTCTTCGGTTCCGACTTCGGACCCGGCAGCGCGCTCACATTCGACAGTGCGCCGACGGCGATCACCAATGGGTCACTTACCCCTGACAGCTTCACGTTCACGACGCCGGGTGGAGCATCCGGGACCGTGTACGCGCAGGTCCAGGATTCGCTGGGGACCAGCAACCAATCTGGCTACATCTACGTGGGGCTGGCGAACTACGTGCCACTCACCCCATTCCGCATTCTCGATACCCGTGCTGGGGCGACGTGCGTGCAGTGCGTCCAGGATCCAACGTTCGGACCGAACACCACTCGCAAGCTCCTCCTCGTGGGCGTTCCGGGTCTCTCCGACCCGATCCTTTCCACAGCCACCGCCGTGGTGCTCAACGTCACAGAGGTCGCGGGCACGGCGAACAGCCTGTTGACGGTGTATCCGTACGGAACGGCCATGCCGGTCGCGTCCAATCTGAATTTCGCCCCCGGGAAGGTCATTCCGAACCTGGTCACGGTGATCTTGGGCATGGGTGGCGCTGTGAACATCTACAACGCTTTGGGAACGGTGAACGTGCTCGCCGATGTGGAGGGGTACTTCGAGCCTCAGCCGTCCACCGATGTCACCGGCGAGTTCCATCCAATCTCGCCGACGCGTGTCTGCGACACGAGGAGCACGTCGTCGACGCCATTCTGCAAAGCGCACGGCGCGCTTGGTCCGGGCGCGACGATGGTCGTCAACGTCACCGGTATCGGCGCGAACTCAATCCCGACCAATGGCTCGGCGGCCGCCGCGGTGGTCAACCTCACCGGTGTGGCGGGGTCGGCGAGCACCTATCTGAGTCTTTTCCCCACCAATTCGAGCGGGCAGTGTGTCATCACCGGGACGTCGACGCTCAATCTCTTCGCCGGAGTGGCGGAGGCCAACCGAGTGATGGTCGAACTCGGTCCCGCGTCTGTCGGCGCTGTCCCTACGTCGCTCTGCGTGTACAACGCCGCAGGGATCATCAACGTGGTCATTGACGCCAACGGCTGGTTTGGCAACAGCAACGCCACGGCAGGTGCGCAGTATCAGGGGATCGAGCCCACGCGAATCTGCGACACTCGGAGCGGCGGTGGCGCGTGTCCCAAACGCGCTCTGGGGACCGACGTCATCGCAGTTGCCGGTATCGATGGGATACCGCTCATCAGCGCAACCCACCCGCCCCTTGCCGTGATCGCCAACTTGACCGCGATCGCACCCACGGAGGCGACCTACCTGGTCACGTACCCGGCGACCAGTTCGTCCCCGCCGGGCGCTTCCGACATCAACGTGACCCCGGGAGAGGTCCTCCCGAACCTGGTCGTCGTGCAACTTGCGCCGCCGAATGCGAGTCCTCCGGCCGGGGACTACCCTGGGGACATCTATCTGTTCAACCCGCTCGGGAGCGTCAACGCCGTCATCGATGTCGAGGGCTGGTTCCAGTAGCGCGCTGACCTGACCTGACCGTCATGGGTGGGCGAACTCGATCGTTGCGACCCTGTGACGGCAACGTCAGATGACCTCTGGCAGTCTGGGCTGGCATGCATTCGTCCTTCCATCGACTCGCGCTTGCCGCGCTGATCGCTGGATCCGCGAGCTTGGCTCCCCTGGTGAGCGCAGGAGCTTCGGCACCCAGCATCGCCGCCGGCGTGGCACCCGTTACCGCCCCCGTTGCCGTCCAGAGCAGTCTCGGGGCCATCGGCGCTGTGGTTGCACTGACCACCGCGGTCCAGGACACGCGGCTCGGCAGCGCGCCCCCGGCAGCACCGACTGTCACGCAGGGCATGTTCGCGGCCGAGGTGGCGGGGACCGGCAACTACGGAGAACCGCTGATCGGCGGCTGCGCCTGGGCCACCTGGGTGACCAACTGCCAGAACCTCACCGCCTACGGGAACGGATCCTCATTCAACGATGTCGGATGCGGCACACCCTTCGGCTGTGAGTTCGGTTCGGAGTTCCAGTGCGAAGAGCTCGCGCAGCGATACGCGTACTACGCGTGGGGCGAGCCTGCGATCTGGGGTGGCGGCTCCGCCTACACCATGTGGGGAACCGGACCGACCCTGCCGATCCCACTCCAGCAGTTCCCGAACGGCGCCGGCGTGCCGCCGATGCAGGGTGACCTGATCATCTTCGCGCCGGGCTGGCTGGGCAGCTACTGGGACGGTTCCGGCCACGTCGCCATCGTGCGCGACGTCGGGCCGGGCTATGTCGACGTCGTCGAGCAGAACGCGACATCCTCGGGCACCGATCGCTTCCCGCTGAATGGTTCCTTCGTCACCGCCAACGGATACACGCCGATCATCGGCTGGCTCCGAGAGACCGAGCAGGCACCCGCCGAATTGACAGCGTCCAGCGTCGCCGGCACCCCCCAGAGCGTCTCCGATCAGCCCGGGGACATCGACGTGATCTGGCGGGGCAGCGACGCAAAGCTCCACGACATCGCCTACCGCCACGAGGCATGGCAGACGCAGTCCGTGTCCGCGATCAGCCCGGCCGACGTCGCGTCGGACCCGGCTGTCGTGTCACCGGCTGCGGGTCAGGTGGATGCCTTCTGGGAGGACTCCTCGGGCGACCTGTGGCAGGCGCAATCGCAGAGCGGGTTCTTCGGCGCGGAGACGTGGCTGCCACCGCAGGAGCTCCAGGTGGGGACGCTCGCTGCCGGGTCAGCTCCGGCAGCCGTCAGTCAGGCACCCGGCGAGATGGCGGTCATCTGGAAGGGAACTGACGGTGAGCTCTGGGTCAACACCTTTGCCGGATCGTGGTCCGGCGCGACCCCGCTGAACTCCGGGACCGTGCAGGGTGATCCGGACGCAGTGGCGACGACGAGCGGGACCATCGGCGTGGTGTGGCGCGACACCGCGAACAACCTGTGGAGCGATCTCGGGAGCGGCTACGGATGGCTCGGTGCCCACAAGGTCGGGACCGGTGCGCTCGCAAGTGATCCAACTGTCGTGACCTCGGGGCCGGGAACGGTCGATGCCATCTGGCGGACACAGGCAGGATCGATCTGGGCGGCCGGAGTCACAGCGAATGGCGGCCCAGCCCAGGTGGAGATCGACTCTGCCGTGAGCATGGGCCAGCCCGCTGCCGCGGGAACGGCGGCGAGCGGCGTCACGGTGGTCATGGAGCGGGTCAACGGCAGTCTTGCAGCGGCGATCTACGACCCCGAGAACGGATGGGTCGGTCCGGAACAGCTCAACCAGGTCACCGCCAGCCCGCAGCTCTCGGCGGTGAACTGGTATGGCAACGCGGTCGCGGCCTTCTGGCTGGGGAGCGGTGGCAGCCTCTGGTGGTCCGCAGCCTGCGACGGCTGCGCGGCGCATCCGCCGCCCGTCTTCAACCCTTCTTCGTAGGGCGTTCGGCAGCGGACGCGCCCGACGTTCGCCTGTGGCCGGAGGCGATGATCCGCATGTGACCATGCTCGCCGAACTGGCAGCGACCGGCGATGCGATTGCGAAGACATCGTCGAAGTCGGAGAAGGTTCGGCTGCTCGCGGGCTTTCTCGCCGCGACGGCGGAGGACGAGCTGGCCCAGGCTGCCCGGTATTTCGGAGGCAGCGTTTTCCCGGCCGGCGATCAGCGAACCCTGCAGGTCGGCGGTGCCGCGTTCTCGACGGTGCTTCGCAACGTCAGCGGTGCGGATGACGCGGAGATCAGCGCAGCATGGCGGCGATATTCGGATGCCGGTGACGTCACCGGCGACCTGCTGTCCCGTATCGATGGAAGGGAGACGGGAGGGATCTCGATCCGTGACCTCGACGACGCCTTTGCCGAGATCGCCGGCGCGCGTGCAGCGAGCGCGCGGACTTCGCTCCTCAGCACGCTCCTTGGACGCGCAAGCCCTGATGAGGCGCGCTACATCGCCAAGCTGATCACCGCCGAGCTGCGCATCGGGTTGCGCGAGGGCCTGGTGGAGGAGGCGATCGCTGTCGCGTTCGGAGCCATGCCTGCTGCGGTCAACCGCGCCGTCATGCTCACCGGCGATCTCGGCGAGGCCGCCCGTCTCGCGCGGACGGGACGCCTCGACGAAGCGGCGCCGCGGTGGTTCGTGCCGTTGCGGCCCATGCTCGCCTCGCCGGTTGCCGACGCCGCCGAGGCGGTGGCGCGACTCGGAGAGGACGTGTGGGTTGAAGACAAGTATGACGGAATCCGATGCCAGCTCCATCGACGTGGCGCCGACGTCGCGCTGTACAGCCGGGACCTGAAGAACATCTCGGCACAGTTCCCGGAGATTGCTGGCGCTGCCGTGCACCTCACTGCGGATGTGCTGCTCGACGGTGAGATACTCGCGTTCCACGAGGGCCGCGTGATGCCGTTTCATGCACTGCAGACGCGGCTCGGGCGAGTGTCGCCCGATGCCGCGGTGATGGCGTCGGTGCCCGTCATCTACGTTGCCTGGGACGTGCTGATGATTGATGACGACGTGCTGATCGATGTCCCGCTGCGCGAGCGGCGCGCACGCCTCGAGGCGCTGATGGTGCCCCATCCACTCGCGCTTGCACACCTCGAGCGGGTTCGCGGTGAGGCCGAGATCGACCGTCGTTTCGACGACGCCCGGGCACGTCTCAACGAGGGCCTGCTCCTCAAGCAACCGGAGTCGGCGTACACCCCTGGACGCCGCGGATTGAACTGGCTCAAGCTCAAGCGACCGCTCGACACGCTCGATGTCGTGGTCGTCGGCGCGGAGTGGGGTCACGGCAAGCGGCGGGGCGTCCTCAGCGATGTGACCTTCGCGGTGCGCGTCGATGACACCGACCACCTGGCCACGATCGGCAAGGCGTACACCGGACTCACCGATGCCGAGATCGCCGAGATGACCGCGCTGCTGCTCGAGCTCACCACAGCCGACCACGGTCACTACCGCACCGTCGCACCGCGGATCGTTCTCGAGATTGCCTTTGACGCGGTCCAGGTGTCGGCGCGGCACAAATCGGGGTACGCCCTGCGCTTTCCACGTATCGCACAGTGGCGGCACGACAAGACGCCGTCGGACATCGACACGCTGGCGAGAGTGCGTGACCTCGCGACGGCCATCGAGCGCGAGCGGGTGCAACTCGTCGACCAGACCGTCGTCTGATCAGCTTTGCTCGAGGAACGCTCCGAAGAGTTCCGGGGTGTCCATCGCCGGGTCGCCCACCTGGGAGAAGGCATCGAATCGTGCGCGCAGCGCCGCGTACTGCTGCACGAGCGCACGGTCGTCGTACGCCTCCATGGGATCCCACGGGTGGAGGTATTGCACCTCGCTGATGCCTGCCTGGAGCATCTCCTTGAGGCAGCCGAAACACGGTTGCGTGGTGGTCGTCATCGACGCGCCGAGCGTCTGCTGCCCGAATCGGGCGGCGGTGAGCAGGGCGTTCTGCTCGGCATGCACGCAGATGCAGATGTCATATCCGCCACCGCGAAGTCCGTCGTCGTCGCGACGCGAGCAGCGATGGCAGCCGCCGTCGGAACAGTTCGGCATCCCGAACGGCGTCCCGTTGTACCCGGTGCTCAGGACCCGTGCGTCGCGGGTGATCACGGCGCCGACACGGCGACCGAGACAGTCCGCCCGTGTCCGCGCCGCGAGCGCGATCAGGAGGAAGTACTGATCTTTGCTCGGCCGGTGCGGGGCCGGAGTGGTCATCTCGGTCATCTTCCTATGGTGGCCGACGACCGTATCCCCGTGCGGTCGCCGTCCGCAGACTAGAGTCTGCGCCGGGGCGGGTAGCTCAGCCGGTTAGAGCAGGGGGCTCATAACCCCACGGTCCCAGGTTCGAATCCTGGCCCGCCCATCTTTTGACTGTGTTAGTTCGGGTGAAGCGTCGCTGAAGGCGTTCGGCTGATGTGTCACACACCTTCGGCTGACGTGTCCCAACGGCTCCGGCTGATTGGCCACAGTCGCGCCCGTGAGGAACATGAGCGTGACTGAGCAGCGGTATCAGGCAGTCTTGGCGGTCCTCAGCGAGGGCCGCACGATCTCGGAAGTGGGTCTCCAGTGGGGCGTGGACCGGCGGACGGTGCATCGCTGGCTGGGGCGATATGAGGCTGCGGGTCTGGAAGGGCTTGGCGATCGATCGCACCGGCCGGTCACCTGGGTGCCGTCTGGTGTTGTGCGACATGTCAATGACCGAGGGTTGCCGCTCACATAGCCTGGGTTGCAAGCGAGGCGGCCGCCGGTTGTCCGGCGACCGCCTCCCTGCTGAGGTCCGGGTCAGTCCAGGATTACGACCCGGCGAGCGCCGGTACGAACAGCGCCGCGTTGACCGTCCCCCAGCCAGTCGCATCGTTGTAGCTGCCGTTCGCTGCGAACCCGTGCACCGTCACCAGCTTGCCCTTGCTGTTGACAAAGCTGTAGGTGTTATTCCCGCTGCTGATCGGCACGATGCCGTTGTCGCCTCCCGCTTCGGCGAGTGCGTAGAGCCTGGGGTTGAGGTCGCCAAGGCTGTGTCCCGCCAGTTGGTCGGCCAGTGCGACGATGCCCGCGAACTCAGGCGATGCCTCGCTGGTCCCGCCCACGATGCCCCAGCCGCCACCGGCGGGCGCGGACTGGTAGAAGTCGACACCGCCGTTCACTGCCGCGCTCATGCTGATGTCAGGTGTCCCGCGCGAGTCGCCGACGACGCTGGCGACCCCGTTCTGAAACGCCGGCCTCGAGAAGAAGATTGAGTGGCCCCCGCCGCTCGCACCCAAGGTGCCCGGCGTACCGGGGGAGAACAGCGAAAGCGGATCGTTCCAGACGCTGGCCGGTGAGATGGTCTTGCCAGAGTCGCTGAGGTGGAGCTGGGTCCCGCCGACGCCGGTGACCAGGGGATCCGAAGCCGGCCACTCGGTGTTCGCAAAGGAGTAGCAGCAGGGGAAGTTCGTGCACTCCTTGTTAGAGGGCGAGCAGCCGTTGCCGGTGGCTCCTTCATCGCCCGAGGAGCCGAGCACGGTGACGCCGTGCTTCGCGGCGTTGATATAGGCGCTGCGAAGCCCAAACGCTCCTGGATCCGCCACGAAGGTCTGCTCGGTGGCGGCAAAGCTCTGGGAGATGACGTCACCAAGATGATGGTCGACGACGTAGTTCTCCGCTGCGACGAGGTCCGGGAAGCCGTTGACGCCCTCGGTCTCCGAGGAGGGGCTCTCGACCAGCACGATGTTGGCGTCCGGAGCGATCACGTGCGACCACTCCACGTCGAGGCTGGTTTCAGTGCCCCAGCCCTCGCAGTCGCCAACCCCGTAGGGGTCAGCGGTGCACGGAGGCACGGGTCCCACCGGCTGGATGACTCTGAACGAGGGCGGCGCCGGCAGCCCGAAGGCCTTGTCGAACGTCGCCAGGTCGTGGCGGATGGTCGGCGAGCCAAAGGCATCCACGATGACGATCGTCTCGCCACGACCGTTGATCCCCTTGGCGTAGAGATGTCCAAGGTTGTAGGCGTCCTGGAGCTGGAAGGGTTGGTAGCAGGCGAAATCCACCCCCGCAACCACGGCACCGCTCTCACACTGGGCGGTGGTGGGCGGTTGCGCCGGGTCAGCGCTGGCGAGCACGTTCCCCGCAGAGAGCGGCACCATCCGCAGCGCCGCCACGGCGGCGGGGGCGGCAATGGTGGCCGCTCGCACCCATGACCACCACACCGGCGGCCAGCATCTTGGCAACGGCATTCCCGCGCATATCTGATCCCCTCAACACGATCCTGACGCGTCACATACAGACGGCTCGAGTGGAGGTTACCGCCGCGAGACGATCCTTCGCAAGGCGCCTGTGGGCAACTCCTCAGCGGATCGTCACCGGCACCGGGGCCGACGCGATCCCGTTCGCTATGACGACGAGGATGCTCGCCCCGACCGGCGTTGAGTTTGGAACGGTGAAATCGGTCGAGGAAGCCGCGCCGGGCGCGATCGAGACCGACGTCCAGTTGCTCGTGCGGGCATAGGTGACGACCCCGGTCCCCGAGTTGGTGATCCGCACCAGGGGGAAGTTGGTGTTGTCCTGCACATCGTCACCGTAGGCAGCGCCTTGGGAGAGTCCGGACAGCTGGATGCCGGACAGGCTTGCGGTCTTCCCAGGTGTCAAGGCCGTGGTGCTGATCGATGTGATTGATGGGGACCACGCCGGGTTGGGCGTTCCGCCGGCCGTGTAGACCAACATCTGGTTGCTGCCGTCGTTGAACAGGACCTGCCCGTTTGGCAGCGCCAGCAACCGCGTGTAGTACGGGGCGTCGTTGGCCGCGTTCGGGACATCCGGTACCGGGCTCAGTGTGTTCGACACGGCGTTGTACAGGAAGAACGCAAGCGGGGCGTTGTACGCGCACGGACCGACATCGAACAGCACGTTTCCATCCGGCAGGATGGAACCCGGCCCGTCCGTGGAGTCGTATTGCATGCCTCCGATCGTGGGGATCGAGGGACTCTTCACCCATCGGCCGGCCGCATAGTCGTAAAGAGCGGTGGCAGCCGGGGTGTGGGTGGTGCATGCAGCGGGGGCAGTGTCACTTGACGTCCCGGCACCCACGACGAAGGTCTTACCACCGGGCAACACCACCTGCGGCCCGATCTCGACCTCAGGGGTGTTGACGGGCGATTTCACCGTGTTCCCCGCAAACGACCAGCTCAGGCTGTTCGGTGTGAACAACTCGGTCGTTGGAGTCAGCCACGTGTCAACGGTCAACAGCTGACCGTTCGGCTCGAGGTTCCACCCTTCCTCATCATTTGGGTCATTTTTGCCCTGTCCGGGCAGGGCCAACCAGTTCAAACCGGTTGCGTTGAAGAGCGCGAAGTCCGAGCTCAGGATGGGGCTCGATGACAGGCAGTTCTGGCACGCCTGGGCCAGCATGTACGTACCGTTGGCGAGCACGTCGCTCTGCGCGTCTCCAATGTTGGTCCAACCCACTGGCGGTGCGACTGACCTCCATGTGTTCGTGAGCGGGTTGTAGATAGCGCCCTGGTTCGACCACACCGCGTTCTCGCCGATGTATTCGCCGCCCTCAACGATCATGCGCCCGTCGGGCAGGATCGCCGACGCGAAATACAAGGGCGTATACGCCGCCGGCATTGAGGCGATCTGGCTCCACGTTCCATCGACGTAGCTGCCCTTCGAGTTCGGGGTGAGCTTGTACCAGGCGCTTGTACCGCCCGTGGTGTTGTTGTCCGGCTCATCGTGCACGAGGACAGTTCCGTCGCTCTCCAACAGCATCGTGCCCGGCGTCCCGAACGGCGGCGGGTTTTTCAGCGCCGCCCACGGTGACGCTCCCGTTGCAGCGAGGTCCGGAGCAGACGCCGCCGGCTTCGCCCGCCCCAGCGGCGGGCCGGCGACGGGACGGGCGCCTGCAAGCGACTGGGCCCCTGTGAGGTGGTCACCTGCGATCGCCACCCCGTTGGCACTCATGAGGCCGACGAGCGCGATCGTCGCAGCCAAGCCGACGCTGACCTGAGGTCGACGACCCAACTCCATCAGAGCCCCTCCCGTCACTTGCTTCATTCAAGCTGCCAGCCACCAGCGCGGTAGCACGGCGATGCTACCGCCTCTGAATCTCGCCGGGCAAGCCTGGTCCTGGATTGGTCGCCGCGAGGAGGCGGCGAGCAAAGGCCTCGGGAACGACAATGGCCTCACCAGCGCGTGATATATGCTGCGCGCCGTTGAGCGTGACGTGCGCTTCGCCTGCGGTGGCCAATTCAGGCTGGGCGGCTGTCGCTGCGCGCCGGCGTTTCCCGATTGGTCTGACGTTCCCTGAACCACGCGATCGTCGCGTCCAACGATGCGTCGATCGACGTCGGCGTCAGCCCGAAGGTCGTCGTCATCGCCGACGAATCCATCACGAACGGTTGGTTGAATTGATACATGGTCTCGTGCAGCTCGCGAATCGTGGGGTTGAACACACCGAGGACTGTCAGAACGAACGGAGGAATCGAGCTCACCTTCACGTCCTTCATCCCTGCCGCGACGCCCAGCGCCTGGATCATCTGGCGTTGGGAGAGCGGTGGGTTATTCGGCGCATGCCAAGCGCGCCCCCAGGCACGTTGGTCGCCACCGATGGCGATAAGAGCGCGCGCAACGTCATTGATATACGTCCAGCTGTGCGGGAGGTCTGTCTTGCCGACGACCTGGACCCCCTTGCCTGCCAGGATTCGTGGGATCACCCGCTCGCCCATCTGGCTGAGAAGGACCGCGGGACCGTAGTAATCCGACGACCGCAACTCCGTCGCACGAACCCGGCTTTGGTCATGCGCTGCCAATGCCTGGTCCCAGATCATGGCGCGGACATGCCCCTTTGCTCCGGTCGCATCGAGCGCATCCGTCTCCACCATCGGATGATCGACGGGACCGTATCCATACAGATTGCTCACCAACACCAGGACCGCACCGGTCGCCTCAGCAGCCGACAACATCGAGACTGCCAGCGGCGGCCAATCGGCCACCCATCGGTCGTAGGGCGGGTTGCCCGCGCTGTACATCACCGTCGCCCCAGCTGCGGCAGCCAGCAGGGCCTGCGGGTCGGACGCGTCGGCCGTGACCCGCTCGATGAGCGGATGCACGGGACCACCGCCACTGCGGGTGACCACGCGAACGTGCTCGCCCATGTCGGCCAACATCGACGCCGTTGTTGCGCCAACCGGTCCCGCGCCGACGATGACGTGCAGAGTCATTCAGACAGGCGGCGGCTGCGGTACCAGCGTCGGGAGCGCTGCCGGTGGAGTGCTCGGTACCGGCGGGGTTTCGGATCCACCGGGATCGAATCGGAAGGGCGGGTATTCGTCGCGCATCAAGAGGACGTAGACCAGGACACGGAAGACCCACCGGTTGAGTCCCATGACGAAGTCGAAGATCCCTCGCGGATAGCGCTGCGTGAAGAGCAACGCGAATCCGGCGATGAGCACGAGGATGAGGATCAGCCCCCCCGCGTGCACTGCGATTCCGAGCCCCCCGGCAAGGATCGCCACGATGATGTATTGCGGGATCGCCAGCAGCCACCACTTGATGAGCACCAGACCGCGCGAGAGGTGCTCTGGATAAGGCACATCGAGGGTTGCCGGATACTCGGCATCCGCCTCGAGGCTGAAGGGCGGATAGCGGTCGGTTCCAAGCGCGTTGTAGCCGTAGAAGGCGACGCGCCATGCCCAGCGCAGCACCGCGACGTTGAAGTCGAAGAGGCCGCGCGGATATCGACCGTTGACGAGAATGGCGAAGAAGGCGATCACGGTGAGCACGTACATCGCGATGAAGAGGAAGAACAGCACGACGTAGTGCGGGATGAGAAGGATCCACTTCACGAGCCACAACCAGCGATTCAACGGCTCTTCGAGTCGGCCCTCGATGTGCAGCGGGTATCCGAGCTGTGGCGCGTTGGAACCGACTGGGGGTGGGAACGCAGCCGGCGGAGGCGGCGCCGCGTTCGCAGCGAGCTGTCCAGGGGAGTGCGCGTTGAGCCTGGTGATCCCAAGAACCAGCAGTACCACCGCGAGTAGCAGCGCGATAACACCGGCGATGAGGAGACCGAGCGCTATGGCGAACAGGAACGGTGCAGTCGCCCCCACCGTCACGTCGGCGGTGATCCCGCGGGAGCCGTCGGCGTTCATGAGCACCACGATCCATTGGCCAGGGACGACCGTCCATGTCAGCGTTTGATTTCCAGCTCCGGAGGCTTGCGCCTCCCAGAATGTCTCTGTCGTCGGCACGGCCGGCGCACCACCGCCGTGAGCGGTGTAGTTGAGCTGGTACGGAGAGAACCGGAGCCCGGTCAGTTGATCGTAGGCGACGCTGTCGAGATAGTTCAGCGCGGCAGCTCGCGGTGCGATGCCGATGAAGATGCCGGCCGATGCCGTGCTCGAGGCGGTGATACGCACGTTGCCGACTGCGTCTTGATCCACCGGCCAGCCGTGTCCCGAGTAGTTGAGATCAAGACTCGGCGTGGCGATGGCATACGCCGGTGCGGAGATCAGCCCCGTTCCGGAAGTGAGGTAGCCCGCGGCGTCCCGCTGCGTCTGGTCTGCCCACATCAGGACCCCGCCACCGACCAGCAATCCCAGTGTGACCAGTGCGAGGACACTGCCGATGACGACCATGACCACACCGCCGACGCGAGAGTCGCGAGTGGTCGGGGCGGCTGGAACGGATGTGGTCATTGGTGATCCCTCACTTGGTGATCTCAGTCAAATTGCGTATGGCCAGGTCCGTTGTCGGTACGCTGGCGCACCGAACCCCCCGAGCGAACAGCGCTCTGTGCAATCCCTGCGTGTGACGAGTGTCTTCATGCCAGGTTTGTATCCGGACACACGGTCGGTGGAAGGTGGAATCACGCGCGCTCATGACTGCGTGCAGTGCCGGGCCGTTCGGGTGAGCCTGTTCGCGATGGACCGGTCCGAGCCTTCGATCGGCATGAGCAGCCAGCCGGCGATGTAGAGGGCGATGCCCGCGCCGCCGAACACTGAGAGGACAGCGATCGCGATCCGGACGATCGTGACATCAACATCGAGGTACTCGGCGATTCCGGCGGCGACGCCGGCGATCATCCGATCGGCGGTTGGGCGGTGGAGGTGGCGGTGGGTCGAGGTCGGTGTGTTCATGACCCCACCGTAGAGCCGCTGCTGCTGCAGAACAATCCGTGGGATCCCGGATTCAACCCTGAGATGTCCGATCCCGCCTCAGGGTCTTCCCCAATGGTCCCGCAGGCTGACGAGGCCCATGATGGCCACATGGCAGAGCAGACCCAGGCCAAGCGACGGAAAGGTTCCTGGCGTCGCCTCCCCGAACAGCGCCGGCTCGGTGGCGTGGCTGCAGGGGTCTCGGCAAGGACCGGCGTCGACGTCACGATCGTGCGAACCGTCTTCGTGGCCCTCGCGTTCGCCGGAGGCTTTGGGATCGCCTGCTATCTGGCGGCCTGGCTGCTCATTCCGGCCACGGGGGAACGGACCAGCATCGGCAGCGCGGCGCTGGCCGACCGGAACGGGATCACTCTCGCGGCCGGGCTCGGATCGCTGGTCACGGCGCTGTTCGTGCTGCTGTCGCTGGTCGGGGCAGGGTGGATCGGCTCGCTCGCCTGGTCATTCGTGATCAGCGTCATCGCGATGGTGCTGATCTCGAGAAACGCTCCCGCGGACGAGCAGATGACCTTGCGGCGTCTGGCCGATCCCTTCATCGGCTTCACGGGTGACACACGGCGCTCGCGAATCGCGCTCCGCGCCCTGATCGCTGCTGTCCTGCTGATTACCGGAGTGACCGTCCTGCTGATCGGGCACACGACGACAGCACTGCTCCGCCCCCTCGCCGGCGTGGCACTGGTCATCGCCGCGATCGTTATCGTGCTGGGCCCATGGTGGTTGCGCGTCGGTCGGGAGCTCGTCGCCGAACGTCAGGCCCGCATCCGCGCTGAGGAGCGCGCTGACATCGCGTCGCGCGTCCACGACTCGGTGCTGCAGACACTCGCGCTGATCCAGCGCCGCGCCACCGAACCGCAGCAGGTGATCCAGCTCGCTCGTGCCCAGGAGCGCGAACTGCGCTCCTGGCTCTTCGATGGGCGCGCGCCCGGATCTATCGCCGCTGACACCACCTTCGCCGGCGGCGTGCGCCTGATCCAGAGCGACGTCGAGGCCCAGCACGGCGTCACCGTCGAAGTGGTCAGCGTCGGGGACTGCCCGCTCGATGACGACCTCCAGGCCCTGCTCGCAGCCGCTCGCGAAGCGACGGTCAACGCGGCGAAGTGGTCCGGGGTGGAGGTCATCTCGCTCTACGCCGAGGTGGAGGCGGGTCAGGCGTCTGTGTTCATCCGCGACCGGGGTCGAGGGTTCGATCCAGCCGCCGTCTCAGCCGACCGCAAAGGCCTGTCCGAGTCGGTCCACGCCAGGATGATCCGCCGCGGCGGCAGCGCCGAGGTTCGAAGTGCTCCCGGCGACGGCACCGAGGTCCGTCTTGCAATGCCGCGCTCAGCCGCAGTGGGTCAAGCGGCGACCGCGTGAGCGGCTCGCGGAGCGCCCCTCCCCGCGTGTTCATCGTCGACGACCACGGCCTGTTCCGGGCGGGAGTACGCGCCGAGCTGGGCGACCGGGTGGAGGTGATCGGCGAGGCGGACGACGTCGAACCGGCCATCGCAGCCATCGCGGAGTGTGAACCTGACGTGGTCCTTCTCGACGTGCATCTCCCGGGGGGCGGCGGACACGCAGTCGTGACCGCGCTGAAGACCACCCACCCGCACGTTCGTTTCCTCGCGCTGTCGGCCTCGGACGCGCCTGAAGATGTGATCGCCATCATCCGCGCCGGCGCGCGCGGCTACGTGACCAAGACGATTTCCGGCCCCGACCTCATCGATGCGGTGTACCGAGTGGCGGATGACGAAGCGGTCTTCTCACCGCGACTCGCCGGTTTCGTCCTCGACGCCTTCGCAGCGTTGCCGGCTGCCGATCAGCAGCGACCGTCGTTCGACCCCGAGCTCGACCAGCTGACACCCCGCGAACGCGACGTGCTCCGTCTCATCGCGCGCGGTTTCACGTACAAGGAGATCGCCCGGGAGCTGTTCATCTCCGCGAAGACGGTGGAGAGCCACGTGTCGTCGGTGCTGCGCAAGCTCCAGCTCTCGACGCGACATCAGCTCACGCGCTGGGCCACGGAACGCCGCCTGTCGTGAGGGTGGGGCATCCACATCCCTGACGGCTCTGCCGCGCTGAACTAGAGGTCCGCCAGCTCGCTCACCAGGCCGTTGGCCTTGGGGGTACCCAGACCCGTGGTCCAGTCCCAGCCCTTGGACGCTTTGCAGTCGGCACTCGACCCTGCCGAGCCCTTGGTGATGTCGGTGAAAAAGGCCCTGTCGATCTTGCCTGGCCCCAACTTGCCGGCATCGCTCGCCGCGAGATAGATGCCCGAGTTCAATCCGCTCGCAGCCAGCACCGACTTGCCGAGCGCTCCTCGAGCCTGGTCGGCGTCCGCCACGAGACCGGCCCACTGCGGGATGCCCGCCGAGACGCCTGCCTCTATGTACCATGCGCCGTCCATGACGATCGGGTAGTCGACCGCGTTATAGGCGACGTCGTTGTCCGTCCGGAACGAGCCTGCGGACCAGTCCAGCTGGTAGCCGGGCAGGGGTTCCTCTGCATTGGCGTACCCCCCGCTCTTTGTCCAGGCCTCCTGACTCGACTTGGTGCCGTCGATGGTGAGCTCGGTGCCACCGACCGAAAGGACGTACATGGAACCCGACGGGTACACCTGCCCGGTGTTGTCCGGGCAGCCGTAGTCACCGGAGCCGCTGACGAAACCGGCGGTCGATACATCGAAGTGCGAGTTGTCGGTCGCGTCGATGCCGGTCTGGTCCCAGGACATTGACACCACGGTCGCGTGCATCGACACCGCCTTGTCGACCGCGAACAACAGCTGCGCGCCGCTGTCACCGGCCGCCTCCACGAACAGGATGTCGGCACCCTCTGCCGTGACGTGTGCCCATTGGATATCGAGCGAAGCTTCGCCCGCTGTCGTCTGGTTCATGTCAGGTGGCTTCACGCCGGTGGCGTAGGCGACTTCGAAGCAGGGGGTGGCATGGATCGTGAGGCTGACCGTGCAAGGCGTCTGCGCGGTCAGCCCGTTCATCGGCTCGAGATAGCTGTAGGTCTTGAGGAACTGGGCCATGTCCGATCCCAGGTTGTCGTCGCTGTCCCACAGCACGATGCCGATGATCTGACCCCGCCCGTCGATGGGGTTGCCATGCGCGTCGCTGCCCATGGCATTGAAGCCGTACGTGTTGCGGATCTGGGTTGGTGCGAACCCTGACGGAGCGGCATACGGGCCACCCGTGATCTCGCTGAGGACGTGGGCCACCCCTGGTGTGCTGGCCGCCGCGCCTCCCGGGGCCTGGACCCCGGCCGAGACACTTGCCCCTATCAAGAGACCGGCGAGCGCCGTCACTGACAAGGCAAACCGACGTCGTTGAGTCCCCTGCATGCTCCAAGCCCCCTCTGACTTCCTATCGAATCAAACGCAGACAATACGTCAAACGTGTCGGAAGCAACAAATCACTGACACGTTGCCGAGCGAACTCCTTGCATAACGCGTGACGCGTTTGCTACGATCAGTCGCATGGAAGGGGGACTCTCCAGGGATTCCGTTGATCGTCGTGGCGGCACCGGGGCAACCGCGAGGATCGCGAGATTCGTCTCGCGACACACGATCATCGCCGCATTCATCGCCGTCATCGCGACCGTCTTTCACGTGACAGGTTCGACAGGCCCGCATGCAACGGCAAACCAGTCGGTCCTCGTCCTGGCGATCGTCCTCGCGCAGATCAACATGCCGCGCCGGCACCTTCAAGGCCTCATCGCGGCACCGTCTCGCGCCCTTCGACCGGCCTCGTTCGATCCCGCGACGCAGGAATGAGCTGATCCGACCGCAGGAGCGGCGCAGCGCCGTTGCCACCTCCTATGCTGTGGGCAGGACAGGACGCGTCCAGAAGAGGCACGGACAATGGGTTTTCTCGACGACTTGAAGAAGGCTGCGACCGACGCGCAGCAGGCTGTTCAGCGGGGGGTGGACAACCTGCAGAAGCCGACGGCTCCACCGGAGCCGCCGCCCGTTGACGGATCGCCCGCCGCTGCCGCACCGCTGCCGCCGCCAGTTGCGTCTGCACCTCCTGAATCGACCGGACCTCCGGTTGCAGCCCCGTCCGCGCCTCCCGACGCCGGCGCACTGCCCGGTCCATCCGGGATTCCCAACGCGGTCACCCTAACCCCGCCGCCGGCGGCGGATTCGTCATCGCCATCGCTGATGCCGCGGGCAGTCGATCCCTTCTCGCCTCCTCCGGCAACCGGGTAGGCTCCGGCGATCCCCTCAGAGCGTTCGCCTTTGGGGGTGGACGGTTTCGCCGCGCTCGAGCATCGCCACGAACTGTTCGATGCGTCGCGCTCGCGTCGTCGCCTGTTTGACGCCGCCGATGCGGAACAGAATCGCGTAGCGGTTCTGGCTGGTCAGGATGTCGAACATCGCCTGCGCGTCCGGGTTGGCGCTCAGAGCGGCTGCGAGGTCGGCCGGCACCTCGATCGCAGTCGAGCCTGTGTACGCGACCTCCCAGCGCCCGTCGCGCTGGGCGCGCTCGACCTCGGCCTCACCGGCCGGAAGCATCCGGCCCTCGGAGCGCAATGTGCTGATGATTCCGACGTTGCGTGCGGACCATCTGCTGCGCGATCTCCGTGGCGTGAAGCGGCGACGGAATGTCGTGCTGTCCCGGACCGCGGTCTGACCGTCGATCCAGCCGTGACACAGCGCTTCCTCGAGCGCCTGCGAGTACGTGAGGCTCGTCGGCTGGGTGACCGCTTTCTTGGCAAGCACCAGCCACACGCCGGGCGAGGTCATGTGGTGCTCCCCAAGCCAGCGCCGCCATGCGGCGGCATCCGCCACCGTGAGCTCCGCCGAGAAATCGTCCATCTAACCGTCGATCGCCGCCAGAGCCGCTTGCGCTTCCTCACGGACCGCTCGTGGAGTAGCGGCGCCGGCCACCACAGCGTCGAGGAGTGCGCGGCGCGCGGTGTCGAGCGCCTCCGCCGCCGGGACCACGATGTCCGGGGCAACGCCAACCGCCTCCCAGTCACCGCCCGTGACAGGACTGATCGATCGGGCGATCGGCAGGCGCAGTTCGACATTGTTTCCAAGCGACACGACGGTCGAGGGGTGCGCGCCGCCACGCGTGACATCGCCGACGATCGTCGCGCGCTGCAGCGCTTGCAGGTCGTACGCGAGCGCCTCGCCACCCGAGAATGTCGAAGCGCTGACCAGCACGAACACGGGACGGTCGAGGTATCTCGGTCCCGGCAGATATCCGGACGTCCAGTACTGGCGCGTCGGTCCGTTCGGCCCTTCGACGATGTCACTCAGGTGGACCTCGCCATCTGCGAAGAGGAAGCTGGACAGGTACGCCACACCGTCGGGAGCGCCGCCTCGAGCTGCGCGCAGGTCGAGGATCAACGCCGACGTGTGCTGCACCAATTCGAATGCCGCGGCAATGACTCTTCCCGCTGCGGCGGCATCCGGGATGACGGTCAGCTCGATGACGCCGATGTTGCCCGCCAGGCGTTCGACCCGCTTCACGCCGTGGTTTTCGAGCCGGAACGTCTCTCGCAGCTGAGCGACGAGGTCCTCGTCGCTCTGCGGGGCGACACCGCTCGCATCTGCCTCGTGCCAGATGAGGCGGAGGTGCCTGTCCGCACACGCCTCCAGGAGATCCTCGTTCACGAGAAGACAGAGCGCTTCGTCGCGCGCGGCGGCGTACCGACCGGATTGCAGCCTGGACCGCAGGAGCAGGGCAGCCGCCGCGGCGCGATCCGGGAAGATGTACGCCAACCTGAGTTGATCGACAACCGACTCGATCAGCGCCGGTGCGGCGAGCGATCCGGTCATGCCATGTCCTCCTACTGCCGGCTGCATAGACTGGTTGCTTCTAGGGTGATGGATCTGATGTTGTGGAGTGGGCGATGTCCTGCGACTGGCTGTTCGTCGACGGGTCCAGCCTCATTTTTCGTGCCTTCTATGGCGTGCCCAAGACCGTCAGGTCGCCGGACGGCCGGCTCATCAACGCGGGTCGCGGCTTCCTCGAAACCCTGACACGGTTGATCGGCACCAGAGAGCCACGCCACCTCGCGATCGGCAGTGATGCGGACTGGCGCCCGGATTGGCGCGTCGCGCTCATCCCCGGCTACAAAGCGCAGCGGGTCGCCGAGCCGATCCCGCCCGCGCTCATCCCCCAGATGCCGGTGATCGACGCATTCCTCCGCGCCATCGGCATCGATGCGCTCGGCGTCGCGAACTACGAGGCCGAGGACGTCATCGCGACCTGGACCGCGAAGGCGACGGGCACTGTGCAGATCGTCAGTGGTGACCGCGATCTCTTCGCCCTGGTCGAGGACCCGCGGGTCACAGTGCTCTATCCGGAGAAGGGTGCGTGGGCGCTCGTCGACGAGGCGGAGGTCACGCGCCGGTACGGAATCCCCGGGCGTCGATACGCGGATTTCGCGATGCTTCGTGGCGATCCGTCTGATGGCTTGCCAGGGTTGAAGGGAGTCGGCGCCGTCGCCGCGGCGTCGATGATCCGGGAGCACGGCGGTCTCCCGGCATTGCTCGCCGCGCGACGCCTCAGCGAGGAAAATCACGACTACCTGACGCGTGCCATGCAGGTGGTCCCGCCGGTCATCGATCTGCCGATCGAGCTCCCGCGGGGAAGCAGGCGCCAGTACCCCGACGACCCGGAGTCCCTCAATTCCCTCATGGCGGAGCATGGTCTGCAGGCTGCTGCGAGCCGCCTCGTCGAAGCGCTGCACGAGCAGGTGCGCGAGGCCGAAGGATGACACGAGTTCGCGGCGATCGCGCTCTCCTGGTGGGAATCCTGATCGCGGTGCTGTCCCCGCCGCTGCTGACGCTCGTGCTTGCCCGGTTGCCGGTGTCCGAGTCGCGCGCGTACGTGTTCCTCTACCTCGGGATCGTCGTGTCCCTGGGTCTTCTCACCGGCCTCGTGCCCGCGCTCGTCGCGGCCGCGATGTCATCCGTGCTTGCCGACTACTTCTTCCTGCCGCCGGTCGACAGTCTCAGTCTCGCCAACCCGAGTGACGTCCTCTACCTCGTCATCTTCTTTGTGGCCGGCGGCGCGATCGGCGGAGTCGCAGCGTTGCGGCGGCGTTCGATCATCGAGGCGCGCGCACTGTCGCGAACGCTCGCCGACGCCAACACCGAGCTCGAGCGTCTGTACCGCGAGCAGGCGGCATCGGCGCGCACCGCGGTGCGGCTCGCGCAGACCCAGCAGCAGGTTTCGGCGCTGCGCGACGCCGACCGTGTCCGGCGAGAGCTGCTCCAGAACGTGAGCCATGAGCTGCGCACGCCGCTGTCGAGCATCCTCACCGGAGCAACGGTGCTGCTTGCACGGAGCGACGTCGCCACGCCGGTGCGAGAGGGCCTCTCGGGCATCGTCACGCAGTCCCGGCGGCTCGACAGGCTGGTTGGCGACATGCTCGACCTCGCGCGCATCGAGGGGCACGCGCTCGAGCTGCGCCTCGAGCCGACCGATGTCGGCGAGGCAGCCGAGGCGGCAGCCGCCCGTCTCAGACAGAGCCACCCCACCCGTGTCGTTCAGGTCGAGACGGAGCCCGGGTCGCTCGAGGCTGTGGCCGACTGGGACCGCCTCGGCCAGGTGCTCGACAACCTGCTCGTGAACGCCGACCGCTATGCACCCCCCACGTCGCCGATCAAAATTCACGTGGCTCCGGGCGCGCGCGGCACGATCGTGACCCGGGTCATCGACCACGGCCCCGGCGTGCCTGCCGGCATGAGAGACCGCATCTTCGATCGCTTCGTCCGGGAGGAGCCCGCGGTGGCTGAGGGCACCGGGCTCGGTCTCCCGATTGTCAAAGGGATCGTCGAGGCGCACGCCGGACACGTCTGGCTCGACGATCCGGAGAGCGGCGGTGGCGCGGTGTTTGCATTCACGCTCCCGGCCGAGCCCGCCGAGCAGGTGAAGGCGGCGCCGGCTGAGGCCGATCCCGCAACGATCCCCTAGCCCTGCTCCCGGGGCCCGGATCCCGGCCGTCCCTGGAGCGGATCAGGCAGCTGCTTCCTCATGCGGGTTCGGGAGCACGTGCACGTCGACGTCGGTCAGGAGTTCGATGAGCTTGCGCAGCGTCCCGCGGCGGCCTCGACCTCGGGTGACCACGATCTCGGTGGCGAGGATCCGCCTCGCGTAGTGCGTCAGCGCGCTCGCGGGATCGCGCTCGTAGAGCGTCACGAACGTGCCGTCGGCCTGATGGGTGAGCGCCGCATAGGCGCCGAGGAGCTGCATCTCCTGCTCGGACCGTTTTCGATCGCGGACGGTGACCGCCGTCATCTTGCCGTCGAGCCGCGCCGCGAGCGCTGCGGTGCCGGCGATGATGTCGTCCATGCCGCGGCGCGGTGGGACGCACAACATGACGCGCGGCTTGACCTCCCACGGCGCCTCGATGCCCCGGTCCCGCATGTACGCGACCAGGCGGCGGTCGGTGTGCTCGGCGAGCATGCGAAAGGCGAGTTCGCGGAGCGATGCGAGCACCTCCGGCCGGAACGCACGGGTACGAGCCTGCGCTGCTTCACTCGCCGGCACGATCTCGCCTCGTCGCAACCGTTCATCGAGCAAGGACGGAGTGATGTCAACGATCTCGAGCTCGGTCACCTGGTCGAGAAACGCGTCGTCGACGACGTGCGCCGGTTGCGTGCCGAGCAGCGCCCCCATGCCGTCGACGGTGCTGCGCACATCGGTGAGGTGGAGCGTCGCGATCAGCATCATGCCGGTACGCAAGAGGCGAGGGACCGACTCGGTGATCGGCCGTCCCTGGGTGTCGACGCCGGCAAGATCATCGAGACACGCGACTTCCGGGTTGCGCCGCAGCAGTGCGTCAACGTCCACTACTCCCGCGAGTGCCGGCGACGATGGGCCGCCAAGAATCTCCAGGTCACCGAGCGCGACCTCGCAGCGGCTGCGCCCGTCGGTCTTCACAGCAGCGACGACGACATCGGTGCCACGCGCCCGGCGCCGGTTCGCCTCGTCGAGCATCGCCACGGTGGTGCCGCAGCCGCGGGCGTAGCCGAGGTAGACGCGGAGCCCCGAGCGGATTGCGCTCGCATGCAGGGCGCGGAGCAGCATGTCCGAGTCCGGCCGCTCGGTGGCAAATGGCGCGTCGCGGGCGGCGACAGCCGGGCGTGCGACGACATGCACGCTCACGTCAGGCAGTTCGGCGATGAGGCGGTCGACGAGCCCTCGCCGCAGCCGGCCACGAACGCCGGGGTGGGCCGCCTCGCCGACGACGACGTGCTGCACCGCCAGCTCCTGCGCAGCGGCGATGACCGTGTCGGTGACCTTCCCCTCGCGCTCGAGGAACCCACACTGGAGCAACTCCGCGAGCTCCTTCGACTTGGCTCTGCCGGCGGCCGTCTCATCGTCGTGCCGGCCGAGCACGACGAGCACCGTGCAGAAGCCGCCGAACCGTCTCGCGAGACGGCTCGCTCTGCGGATGAGCGGGCCGCTGCTCTGTCGGCCGCTGACCGCGACGAGCACGGATTGCGGCGACGGCCGGATTGCGCCTCGCGCGCGACCCACAGTCTGCGCAACCAGGCGGAGCGCGATCTCCCGCAGGGCCGCGAGATTGCCCGGCCGGAAGAAATTCGCAAGGGCCGTGTCGATCTTCTCGGGCGCGTAGATGTTCCCGTGACGCATCCGCTTGCGCAGCGCCTCCGGGGAGATGTCGATGAACTGGATTTCGTCAGCATTGTCGAGAACCCGGTCGGGAAGCGTCTCGCGCACGGGAATGCCGGTGATGTGCTCGGCGAGATCCTTGACAGATTCGAGATGCTGGACGTTGACCGTCGTGACGACGTCGATCCCGGCATCGAGGATCTCGTCGACGTCCTCGTACCGTTTCGTATGGCGCACGCCGGGAACGTTGGTGTGCGCGAGCTCGTCGACGAGGACGACCTGCGGATGGCGCGCGAGCACGGTGTCGAGGTCCATCTCCTCCATGAGCTTGCCGCGGTACTCGACTTCGAGACGCGGGACGACCTCGAGGCTCCCGATCGCCTGCTCGGTGAGCTTGCGCCCGTGCGTCTCGACGAAACCGACGACCACATCCTCGCCCTGGGAGCGCCGGTCGTGGGCCTCGCGGAGCATGGCGAACGTCTTCCCGCTCCCCGGCGTGGCGCCGAGGAACACGCGGAGGTGGCCGCGCTGGTGCGTGGCCGTTGGGGCCTCCACCGCGCCCGCTGCGATCGCGTTGCTCATATGACTAATGATGCTCGCGAACCGCGACTCGCAAACGCGTCAGCCGGCGAGCGACGACTGATCGGCGTCGAGGGCGAGGTTGAGTTGGAGGACGTTGACGACCGGCTCGCCGAACACCCAGAGGATGCGGCCCTGCACCTCGGATTCAACGAGGTCGTGCAGCTTGCCAGGGCTAAGACCGCGGGCGTCGGCGACCATGTTCACCTGCGCGAGGGCGGCGGCCTCGCTGACGTCCGGGTCGAAGCCGGTGAAGTCGGAGGTCACGAGGTCGATCGGAACGGGCGCGGAGACGCCGGCCGCTTCATAGGCGGCGACAGCGTTCTTGATCGTCTCCTTCAGCACCGGGTTGGACGGCCCCAGGTTGCTGCCGGCGGAGTTGGCGGCGTTGCAGGGCTGCAGAGCGTCGGTGCTCGCGTTTTCCGTGTACGAGAGTCGCCCCTGGAAGTACCTGGTGTCGATCGTGATCTTCAGGCTCCCGTCGGAGGCGACCGTTTCCTTCGGGCAGCTCTGTCCGATGAGCGTCGAACCGACGACCTTGCCGTCCACCGTGATCAGACTGCCGTTCGCATTGCTGTTGAACGCGACCTGCGAAATGCCCGTGATCACGAACGTATAGACGAGGGCGAGTGCGGCGGTGAAGAGTGTGAGCCGGAGCCCGATCAGGAGTTGCTTTGGCAGCTTGCTCATTTTCCCTCGCCTAGACCAGGTGCAGCGCGGTGATGATCACGTCGATGACCTTGATGCCGATAAATGGCGCGATGATGCCGCCCAGCCCGTAGATGAGCAGGTTGCGACGCAGCAGTGCCGCGGCGCCGACGGCGCGGAACCGCACGCCGCGCAGCGCGAGGGGGACGAGCGCGATGATGATCAGCGCGTTGAAGATCACGGCGCTGAGGATTGCGCTGTGCGCCGAGTGCAGACCCATGATGTTGAGCACCGACAACGGCTTGAGAGCCGTGTACGCGGTGAACATCGCCGGGATGATCGCGAAGTATTTGGCGACGTCGTTGGCGATGCTGAAGGTCGTGAGCGCGCCCCGGGTGATCAGCATCTGCTTGCCGGTCTCCACGATCTCGATGAGCTTGGTGGGATCGCTGTCGAGGTCGACGAGGTTGCCGGCCTCCTTCGCTGCCTGGGTGCCGCTGTTCATGGCGACGCCGACGTCGGCCTGCGCAAGCGCCGGCGCGTCATTGGTGCCGTCACCGGTCATGGCGACGAGCTTTCCCCCGGCCTGCTCCTGACGGATGAGGTCGAGCTTGTTCTCCGGCGTCGCCTGGGCAAGGAAGTCGTCGACTCCGGCTTCGGCCGCGATCGCCGCGGCGGTCAGCGGGTTGTCGCCGGTGATCATCACGGTGCGCAGGCCCATCCTCCGAAGCTCGGCGAAGCGTTCGGCGATCCCGGGCTTGACGATGTCCTTGAGGTGGATGGTCCCGAGCACGACGTGGTTCTCGGCGACGAGCAGTGGCGTGCCGCCGCTGCGAGCGATCGTCTCGACCTGTTCGGTGACGGCGGTCGACACGCTGCCCTCACCGCACCACGTGGCGACCGAGTCGCCGGCGCCCTTGCGGATGCTGTCGCCGGCGCGGTCGACGCCGCTCATGCGGGTTTCTGCCGTGAATGGCACAAAGGTCCACGCTGGTCCCTCGGCCTCCTCGGGTGCGCCGAAGCGCCGCGCCAGGGCGACGATCGAACGGCCCTCGGGGGTCTCGTCGGCGCGGCTGGCCAGGTCGGCGGCACGGACGAGCTTCTCCATCGCGATCCCGGGGGCCGGGAGGAACTCCGTGGCCTGACGGTTGCCGAGCGTGATGGTTCCGGTCTTGTCGAGCAGGAGGGTGTCGACGTCGCCCGCCGCCTCCACCGCTCGGCCCGACATGGCGAGCACGTTCTTCTGGAGCAGGCGGTCGATGCCGGCGATGCCGATGGCGCTGAGCAGACCGCCGATGGTGGTGGGGATGAGGCAGACCAGCAGCGCGATGAGCACCGGTACGGAGATCGACGCGCCTGAATAGATGGCGAACGGTTGCAGGGTGACGACCGCGATGAGGAAGATGAGCGTGAGGCTCGCGAGCAGGATGTTGAGCGCGATCTCGTTGGGCGTCTTCTGACGCGAGGCGCTCTCGACGAGCGAGATCATTCGATCGAGGAACGTCTCGCCCGGGTTCTGGGTGATCTCGATCACGATCCGGTCGCTGAGCACGCGAGTCCCGCCCGTGACCGCGCTGCGATCGCCGCCGGCCTCGCGGATGACTGGGGCGGACTCGCCGGTGATCGCGGACTCATCGACGCTCGCGATCCCCTCAAGGATGGTGCCATCACTCGGGATCACGTCACCCGCCTCGCAGACGACGACGTCGCCCTTGCGGAGATCGATCGCCGAGACCGCGCTCTCCTTGCCACCGACGCCGCCTTCCAGCCTGCGCGCGATGGTCTCGGTTCGCGTGCGGCGCAGCGCCTGTGCCTGTGCCTTGCCCCGGCCTTCGGCGATCGCCTCTGCGAAGTTGGCGAAGAGGACCGTGAACCAGAGCCACAGGGCGATCTGCCCGATGAAGCTCGTGTCGGAGCCGCTGGTCACGATGCTCGCGATGAACCCGTACGTCGTCATGGCGGCGCCGACCTCGACCACGAACATCACAGGGTTGCGAATCATCGTCCGCGGGTCGAGCTTCACGAAGCTCTGACCGATCGCCGGAATGAGCAACGCCGGATCCGTGACGCTGCTGCGCCGGCGCGTGGGGCGATGCGTGGTTGCGAGTGCCATCTCAGTGCCCCGCAATGAGCTTGAAGTGCTCGAGAATCGGGCCGAGCGACACGGCGGGGAAGAAGGTGAGCGCCGCGACGATGATGATCGTGCCGATCAGCAGCGCCACGAAGAGCGGCCCGTCGGTGGGGAAGGTTCCCGAGCTCGCAGGGACGATCTTTTTCTTCACGAGGTTGCCGGCCATCGCCATCACCGGGATGAGGAAGAGATAGCGCCCGGCCCACATCGCGCCGGCGAGCATCAGGTTGTAGTACGTGGTGTTGCCGGTCAGGCCGGCGAACGCGCTGCCGTTGTTACCGGTCGTCGACGCGAACGCGTAGAGGATCTCGGTGAGCATGTGCGGCGTCCCCTGCGTCGAAATTGGACCTGCCTGTCCCCCGGTGGTCAGCACGGCGATCGCCGAGAATCCGAGGATGGAGGCGGGCAGGATGAGAATCGCGATCGCCGCGAATTTCACGTCGCGCGCCTCGATCTTCTTGCCGAGATACTCGGGGGTTCGGCCGACCATGAGGCCGGCGATGAACACTGCGAGGATCGCGAAGACCACCATCCCGTAGAGACCGGAGCCCACGTCGCCCGGGGTGATCTCGCCGAGCTTGATGAGCACGAGCGGCACCAGGCCGCCGATCGGCGTGAGACTGTCCATCGACGCGTCGACCGAGCCGGTGCTGGTTCCCGTTGTGGCCGTGTTGTAGAGCGCCGACTGGATCGGGCCGAAGCGCGCTTCCTTGCCTTCCATGTTGCCGCCCGCGGAGGTACTGGTCGCCACCTGCGATGCGCCGGTGCCGACCAGCGCGGGATTGCCCTGCTGCTCCTGCCATGCGACGACCCCGAATGCGCTGATGAGGATGATCCCCATCACCGAGCCGAGCACGATGCCCTGCTTGACCTTGCCGACCCACCTGCCGAAGGTGATGGTCAGACCGAAGGGAATCACCAGGCAGGCGACGATCTCCAGCGAGTTCGTGAAGCCGTTGGGATTCTCGAAGGGATGTGCGGCGTTGGCGTTGAAGAAGCCGCCGCCGTTGGTGCCGAGGTCCTTGATCGCCTCCATCGACGCGACCGGGCCTTGCGCGATCGTCTGCAGGCCGTTGGTCAGCGTATGCACCACCGAGTAGCCGCTGAAGTTCTGGATGGCGCCGTTCGCGACCAGGATGAGCGCGATCACGGCGCTGATCGGCAGCAGGATGTAGAGGATCCCACGCACCATGTCGACCCAGAAGTTGCCGAGCGTGCTCATGGTCCGGCGCGCGATCGCACGGATGACCACGATCGCCACCGACATCCCCATGGCGGCGCTGAGGAACTGGTGCAGCACCAGGGCGACGATCTGCGAGAAGTAGCTCATTGTCGTCTCGCCCGAGTAGTTCTGCCAGTTGGTGTTGCTGGCGAAGCTCATCGCAGTGTTGAACGCGAGTGTCGGCGACACCGCGGGGAGGTTCTCCGGGTTCAGTGGCAGGTGATCCTGGAGGCGGAGCACCGCGTACGTGAACGCGATGCTCACCACGGTGACAGCGAGGATCGACACCAGGTAGGCGATCCAGCCCTGTTCGTGGTCCTCGTCGACGCCGATCAGCTTGTAGGTGAACGTCTCGACCGGGCGGATGACGCGGCTCAGCCACACGCGCTCGCCGCGGTAGACCTTGAGCATGTAGCCGCCGATGAACCACGCACCGACCGCGACCGCCGCGTATGTGACGACCGCGGCAATGATGTCGAAGACCATCAGAAGCGCTCCGGGGCGATCAGCGCGATCACCAGGTAGATCGCCACCAGCAGCGCGATCACCGCGGAGACGATGTATCCGGTGAGCTCTCCTCCCATGTCAGTCAGACCCTCCGCAGCCCGTCGGCAAGGAGGTACGCGGCCACGAGCATTCCGGCGAAACAGAGCAGGACGAGCAGGTCAAGTGGCATCTGATCTCGAGCTTCCCGGTGAGACCGTCAACGAAGCGTCAACGTCATCGCGATGAGCCGTGGCGACCGGCTCCTCACGCAGAGACACGTTCGGCACCGAGCGCCGTTCCCGCCTGATCGGCGAGCGTCACCGCAGCCAGCAGTTGCTGGTGCGACACCCGCGTCCCGGGCTCTGCAACAAGGACGAACCGTCCGATATGGCGGTGCTGATGTTCGACACGGACAGTGATCTCCTTGCCCGGGAGCCCCAGCGTGTCGAATCCCCACCAGATACGGCCCCAGCTGACGTCGCCGTTGCGCTCGATCACCGGCCCGATTGCGGTGGGGAACGAAGCATCAAACCAGCACTCGCGCAGGTGCAACATGTCCTGCAGTTCCAGTGCGATCGCGTTGACGACCTCGGGCGCATCCATCCCCGACGCGAGCATCTCGGCGATCGTCTGGATTCGCGCGAGCGTATCGCGTGACTGCGAGAGTCGCCTGCGGTGCTCGCGGTTACGAGCGGAGAGTTGTCCCACGACGAGACCGCCCACGAGCAACAGGACCGTCGTCTCGATATCGCCAGGGCGCGAGATGGACAGCGATCCGTAGGGCTCCGTGAAGAAGCCGTCGAAACTCAGCGCCGCGGAAACCGCGGCGATCGCCGCCGTGAAGCGCGTGCCGAGCGCGGCAACGATCGAGACCAGGACGGCGAGCCCGAGTGCGACGGTTGCTGACGGAATGTCGCCCCGCAAGGGCAGGAGTCCCGCGGCGAGTGCGATCGGCGCCCCGACCGCGAGGACGACGAGCGCGATCGGCCGGAGCCGGGACCATGCCAACACCACCCTCGCCCACGTGGACTCGGGTGGTGTTGGGGAGGTGGCCGCCGGCAGGCGGATCGGGGTGAGGTCCGACGCCATCAGAAGGCGACGATGCCAGGCAAACCGTCAACAGAGCGTCAACGAGGTGGGCCGAACCGGTAGCCCTGACGGCCGACCGTCACCACCACCTCCGGATGCGTCGGGTCGTCCTCGAGCTTGACGCGCAGGCGCTGCGCGAACGTTCGGAGATAGTTGCGCTCGTCCGCGTACTGAGGTCCCCAGACGCGCTGCAGCAGCGTGCGGTGGTCGATGGTCGCGCCCGCGTTCCGCGCCAGCTCGGCCAGCAGCAGCCACTCGGTTGGCGAGAGGCGCACCTCCTGGCCGTCGCGGGTCACCGATCGGGCGCCGAGGTCGACGCGAACGCCGCCCTGCGCGACCACGCCGCCGGCGCCGGCGGGAGGCCGGACCCGGCGCAGGACGGCGCGCACCCTGGCGAGCAGCTCATCGGCTCCGAAGGGCTTGGCGAGGTAATCGTCCGCGCCGAGATCCAGCGCGCGCACCTTGTCGGTCTCCTCGCCGCGGGCGCTGATGACGATGACCGCCGGGCGGTGGCGATTGTCCATCTGCTCGAGGATCTGCCAGCCGTCGACGAACGGGAGGCCGATATCGAGCAGGACGATATCGATGCTGTGCGGATCGCGAAGCCTCTGCGAGGCGGTGATGCCGTGAGACGCAAGCGATGTCTCGTAGCCGGCCGAATCGAGCGCACCCGCAAGGATTTCGCGAAGGGCCGCATCGTCCTCGACGACGAGGATGTGTGCCGGGCGCTCGTCGGTCAACAGGAGCCGGGACCGACCGGGGCGCCACCCGGGATCACGGTGATCGTCTCCGTGAAGGTCGCGGGCGGGTTGAAGGCCTGGTGGCTCGGGGAGACCAGCTCCACCTCAACGGTGTGCCGGCCCGATGCAAGAGCCACCGGCACGTGCCACACGTCGACAGTCGGCGCCTGGACGCCGTCGAGGATGATCGCCAGGTAGTACTGCGCCGAGGTTGCGGGTGCCAACTCGCCACCTGCTCGAACGCCGCACACCGTCAGTGTCAGCGGCGCGCCGACGGAAGCTCCAGGTGTGGGCGACACGATGCGGACAGCGTACGGTGCCGCCACGAGCAGCGCGGGGCTCAATATCCAACTCGCAATCAGGCCCCCGGCGCCGCAGAGCGCCGCGATCCCTCCGGCGAGCCGGTATGCACTCCTCCGAACCGCAAAGACCACGAGCCCGCCGCCGAAGATCAGCAGCGCCAGCCCCCACTGCAGCGGCAGTGGGAGATTGCTGACGATGTGCGCGATCACCGCCGCCTCGGTCAGGCCGGCGCGACGGTGAAGAAGATCGTCGGGGTCACATCTCGCGGGTCGAACGGGAAGTGATCCTGGGCGACGTACTCCGCATACATCGAGTATTCGAGCCCGGATTTCACCGTGATCTCCTGCGACAGCGTGTAGCTCATGTAGATCAGCTGGTTGTTGATGTACAGGTGAACGTGGCCCTTGGTCGGCGAGACGATCGCGCTCAGAACCGGTGTGACGATGCCGCCCGTGATCGACACCTTGACGAGCACCGAGGTTCCGTTCACGACCTCGCCGTTGGTCGGCGACAGCAGCGTGATCTTCACCGGCGACGACGGCCGGTGGCCGAGACCACCGACTGGCGTCGGGTAGGGGGTCGGCGCTGCGGTGCCCGAAGGCGTTGGGTCTCCCGCGGCCGTGGCCGATCCGCATGCGGTGATGCACACCAGCAGCACGGTCAGGAGGACGAGCAATGGACGTCGCATAGTTCAGTTCCCTGCCCACGTCATTATGCGCGGCAGTTCGCAGTTGCCCTCGGGGGGGCTGTGCGGGCTCACGCCCACGGGGTGCTAGCTGTAGTTCCCACGGACGTTGTTGACAAGGTGAGAGCCCTTACCTGACGGTTCGGACTGTTCAACGGTCCCGTTCCGAAGGAGGGCTCTCGATGAGTCATCGTATGCCGCGGCTGACGTCGTATGGGAGAGAGGTGCTGGTCCGGCGGGTGCTGGTGGAGGGCTGGCGACCCGTGGTTGCGGCGGAGGCGATGGGTGTCTCCCGGGCGACGGCGTACAAGTGGCTGCGACGCTATCGGGACGAAGGTTGGCGAGGGCTTGAGGACCGGAGCAGCCGACCCCTGCGCAGCCCGAGACGACGTGCGCTGAGTGAGGAGGAACGCATCCTCGAGTTGCGGCGACGACGCAAGCTCGGCCCGCATCGCCTTGGGGCCGTCCTCGGTATTCCGCGCTCGACCTGCTACGCGGTGCTGCGCCGCCGCCAGGTGCATCGCTTGGACTGGATCGATCGGCCTACCGGCGAGGTGATCCGCCGCTACGAGCGGGCCACACCGGGAGAATTGATTCACATCGACGTGAAGAAGCTCGGTCGCATTCCCGAGGGCGGAGGTCATCGCGTCCGTGGACGCTCCACCGAGGAGCGGCGATCCAGGACATTAGGCGGCGGCATGGGCTACGACTATGTCCACGCCGCCATCGACGACCATTCTCGGCTGGCGTACGCCGAGATCCATGCAGACGAGCGCGGCGACACCTGTGCCCAGTTCCTGCGCAGCGCGACGGCCTTCTTCGCCAATCACGGGATCCGCGTGCAGCGCGTGATGACGGACAACGCCATCAACTACGTCAGAGCTCATGCCTTGCAAGCAGCGCTCCTTGAGGCCGGCGCCCGTCACGTCCGGATCGCTCCGTACCACCCCCAGACCAACGGGAAAGTCGAGCGCTTCAACCGAACGCTGCTTGAGGAATGGGCGTACGTCCGCCCCTACTCAGGAAACCGCGAACGCCTCGACTTGCTCTCCAGGTGGCTGCACAGCTACAACTACCACCGGTCCCACACCGCCCTGCAAGGCCTCCCACCCATCGATCGCGTCAACAACCTATCTGGGAACTACAGCTAGCGCAGGCGGTAGGTGGCGGGTCGCTCGTCCGTGACCGAGACCTTGGGGGCGTTGCGCTCGAGGATGCGGCGAACCTGCTGCGGCGTGAAGCTGCCACCGAGGCGCTTCCGGATCGCGGCGACCGCGAGAGGTCGCGTGGACTCCTTGAGAACAGCTAGGACCTTGTCATCTGGCGTGCTGCGCGTCGTCGTGTGCTTGCCGTTGGACGCGGCCGCTGCGGCCGGCACAGCCGCCTTCGCGGGATCTGGTGCGATTGCTTCAGCGGAGCGACTCGGTGGCTCTGCGACTGCGGCGACAGGCGCCTCGGTGCGCGCGGGGAGATCGATCCGCGCCGGGCGTGTCGACCCCTCACCGTGGAGGCGGCCCCACATCGCGGGAAGGTCGTCGAGTACCTGACGAACAAACGCGGCAGAGCCACTGACCTCGATCTCGCGCTCGCCGTCACGCAGCCGCAGTGAGTGCGACATCGGCGCGGCGGGAACCTCGACGCGCGGCGCGGGGCGGAAGGGTGGCCGGGAATCATTGTTGAATGACTGGCGGGAATCGTTGTTGTTGAAGTTCGGCCGGGGACCCGAGAACTGGCGGGGGCCGGAGAACGAGGGACGGTCCGAAGAGGGGCGTCCCTGATAGGGGCGGTCGTCAGGCATTGGTCTCCTGGTTGTCGCTGGGTTCGTCGTGGTTGTGGCCATGGCTGCCTCTGCCGCGCGGCGCGGGCTCAGCGACCACAGGGGTGCCGACGACATCGGTTGCCGGGTCAGGGTCGGCCTTGGCCGCGCTCGTCAGGTCGGTGATCTCGATATGGGGATCGTCGTCAGGCAGGGTGATCTGCGGGAGATCGTCGTCACCGGATGGCGCCGGTCCGAAGAGCCGCTCCTGGATCTTGCCGCGCAGCGGCGACTGGACGAGCGCGAACACTCCACCGATGACCGCCGCCCCGATCAGGAGGTTGCGCACGCGGTGCGTCTTCTTCTTCTTCGGGCGGATTGCAGTGCTGAGCTTGTCCGAGACATCCGCGATCCGCTCCCGTGCCGCGTTGCCCGCTGCTCCAACCCTGTTGTCTCCGGCGAGATGCTCGGCGGTCTCCGCCAGCGTCCCTGCCGCGCTCTGGAAGACCTGGCTCAATCCCTCCGCGCCGCGCTGCACCGTCGGAAGCGCTGCGCTTCCCGCCCCACGGGCGATTGTCACCGCGTGATCGGCAAGATCGCTGATCGTATCGGCCGCGCGGCCCGGGTCAAGCACGGCGGCTCTGGAACGTCGACTCCGCATGCTGCAACAACCTCCGTTCACCTGCCACCTATGGCGCCAGACAAATGAAATGGCACCAATAAGATTGATTCGAAAATTGATTCTACGTGGGTTGCACGTTTCAACGCTCCGCTCAACGCTTCGCACGCGTCGCGGTGACGGCGGTCAGGCTGCAGACGACAGCGGCGCTGCGATGTCTCGAAGCGTGATCGGGGCCGCCTCGCGAGCGAGTGCAGTGTCGAGCGGTGCGTCGAGGAACCAGCGAATGCGCGCGGCAGCGACCGGTCCGACCAGCCGTGCCAGCTCGGGCTCCGACGCTGTGTAGATCGCTCGCAGGGATGGGAAGGAGCGAATCAGCTTCACGAAGGCTGCCGGCTCGAGCCCGTCCACCGTGGCAAGGTGGTTGACTCGGCGCCGGGCGAGCGAGCCGGCCTCATCGGCGTCGAGCGGGAGTTGAAGCTCGATGGTGCGGATGGGCATACGCAGAGTATACCGAACAGATGTTCGACTTGTCAAATCAACCCGATCGTGCGTACGCTTGTGGCAATGCCTCTATACGAGTACCGCTGCAACGACTGCTCGGCCGTGTTCGAGTTGCTCCGCCCCATGGCCGATCGTGAAGTCGCCGCTGTCTGCCCAAGCTGCGAGAGCCGGGCCAGCATGCCGCTGATCAGCCGGGTGGCGGTCCACGCCGGCTCCGGCTCGGACGAGTCGCCCGCGGCCGGTGGCGGCGGTGGTGGTTGCTGCGGGGGCAGTTGCGGCTGCGCCAACTGACCGAGGGTCAGCCGGGTCCGGCTCCCGGAGCCGCCGGAGCCCGCTGAACCGCAGTTCCCGTCAGGTCCAGTTCGGTCTGGAGCACTGAAGCGAGGAACACGCGACGGTGCGCGGGGTGGGGACCGTGCTCTCTGATCGCCGCTCGGTGCTCTGGGGCGCCATAGCCCTTGTTGCTCGCCCAGTTGTAATGGGGCGCCTCATCGTGCATGCGTGTCATGAGGGCGTCGCGATGCACCTTGGCGATGATCGACGCAGCCGAGACGGCCGGCACCTTGCGGTCGCCGGCGACGAGCGAGTGCAGCGGACGCGACACGGGGATGCGCAGATTGCCGTCGCAGCAGTACCCGTCTGCGTCCACGGCGTCGACGAGCCTCCGAAAGATCTCGACGTTCGCCCACCCGAGGCCACGAGCGTTGATGTCGTCCACGCTCACCTCGGCGACCGCCCAGGCGACCGAACGCTCGCGGATCACGGCTCCGACCAGCTCGCGCTGTTTTGCGCTCAGCAGTTTGCTGTCGCGGAGCAGCGGGTGGCGAAAGCGCTGCGGCAGGACCACCGCCGCCGCGACCAGCGGCCCGGCGTACGCGCCCCGCCCAACCTCATCCATACCGCACAAGCGGAAAGCGCGCCAATCGCTGACCGCGAAGGTGGTTCGGATGTAGTCGGGAACGCGGAACCGCGGCATCGGCTGGCCGAGAGTGTAGCCCTCGGGTTTGTTACGGTGACGGGGCAACGTCCACCCCTGGGAGGCATATCGCGTGAACGAGGTGGTCTGGACCGACGTCGCTCCCCGAGATGGGCTCCAGAGCATCGACGACACCATCAGCACCGAGGCGAAGATCCGGCTGGTGCGCGGACTGCTCGACGCCGGCGTGCCGCGTGTCGAGGCAACGTCTTTCGTCTCCGTGGACTGGGTGCCGCAACTCGCTGATGCGCCCGCCGTCCTCGCCGGACTCGAGCATCACCTCGAGCGAATTCGCGTGCTCATCCCCAATCTTCGTGGTCTCGAACTTGCCCTAGCGCACGGCGTGCGCAACGTGCTCGTCACGATCGGTGCAACCGACTCCTTCAACAAGCGAAATGTCAATCGAACCGTTGACGAGTCGCTCGACGAGATCTCCCACATCATCGAGCTTGCGGGTGAGCGCGAATGCACTGTCGACGTCGCCGTTTCGGTGGCGTTCGGTTGCCCGTTCGAGGGGACTGTCGCGCAGGCGCGGGTCGTCGAACTTTGCGCCGACCTGGTGACGCGCGGAGCGGTGGAGGTTGGTGTTGCGGACACGATCGGTGTGGCGACGCCCGTCGATGTCACCGCCATGTGCGCCAACGTCGCCGGTGCAGTGCCCATCGACCGCCTCTCCCTCCACGTGCATGACACACGCGGACTCGGTGTGGCGAATGTGATCGCCGCATTCACCGCGGGCGTTCGCCGCTTCGACGGATCGGTTGGTGGCGTCGGCGGCTGCCCGTTTGCGCCGCGCTCCACCGGCAACGTGTGCACCGAGGACGCGCTGCAGGCTCTGCACGCGCTCGGCGCGCAGACGGGGATCGATGTCGGCGGGTTGTGCAAGGTCGCGGAGACCCTGGCATCCGACTTGCGCCGCGACCTCCCGGGCAAACTGTACCGTGCGGGAATCTGGAGTGGCTCTGCTCAAGAAGCCGATGTGGAGACGCGGGTTGGCTGAGTCCGACCTGGAGCGGCTGCAACGTGCGCGTGCCGGTGGACCGTCGCGGCATCGCGAGAAGGTCGCTCGTCAGAACAAGCTGATGCCGCGGGAGCGGATCGGATTGCTGTTCGACCCCGGCACCGAGTTCGTCGAGGACGGACTCCTCGCCGGCACCGAGGATCCGGAGCTGGCCGCGGAGGGGGTCGTGACCGGCATCGGCGTGATGCATGGCCGGACGTGCGCTGTGATGGCGAACGATCCCACGGTCAAGGCAGGATCCTGGGGCCCGCGAACCGTCGAGAAGATCGTCCGCATCCAGGAGACGGCGGAGCGCCTGCAGATTCCGCTCGTGTATCTGGTCGATTCAGCGGGTGCGCGCATCACCGAACAGGTTTCGATGTTCCCCGGGCGGCGCCACGCCGGTCACATCTTTCATATGCAGGTTCGTCTTTCCGGTCAGGTACCGCAGGTGTGCGTGCTCTTCGGACCGAGCGCCGCAGGGGGCGCGTACATCCCCGCGTTCTGCGACATCGTGATCATGGTCGAGGGAAATGCGTCGATGTACCTCGGTTCGCCGCGCATGGCCGAGGTCGTCGTCGGTGAGAAGGTGACCCTCGAGGAGATGGGCGGTGCGCGCATGCACTGCACCGTGAGCGGGTGCGGTGATGTGCTCGTCGCCGACGAGCACGAGGGCATCGCTGCGGCACGAGGCTATCTCGGCTATCTGCCTCAGTCGTGGCGCGAGTCGCCACCGGTTGCTGCGGCGATTGCCGTCGCACCGGGGTGCGAGGACATCAGCGATGTGATCCCCCCGGAGGCGTCGAAGGGCTACGACGTCATGGGTTTCATTCGCGGCATCATCGACGACGGATCGTTCTTCGAGATCAAGCGGCTCTTCGCGCGCGAGATCGTCTGCGGTTTCGCTCGCATCGACGGCCACGCAGTCGGAATCCTGGCGTCGCAGCCTCGCTTCAAGGGCGGCGTGCTCTTCGTTGATTCAGCGGACAAGGCGACCCGCTTCATCATGTGCTGCGACGCCTTCAATGTTCCGCTGCTCTTCCTCGCCGATGTGCCCGGGTTCATGATCGGTACTGCCGTCGAGCGCCAGGGGATCATCCGGCATGGCGCCAAGATGATCGCCGCACTCGCGCAGGCGCAGGTGCCGCGAATCTCGGTGATCCTGCGCAAGGCGTACGGCGCCGGGCTCTATGCGATGAGTGGGCCGGCGTTCGAGCCCGATTGCACGCTTGCGCTCCCCACCGCGCAGATCGCGGTGATGGGACCGGAGGCGGCGATCAACGCGGTCTACTACAACAAGATCCAGGACACACCGGAGGCCGATCGCGCCCTGTTCGTGAAGCATCTCCAGGACGAATACCGCGATGACATCGATATCTTCCGGCTCGCGTCGGAGCTCATCGTCGACGCGGTGGTGCCACCGGCGGAGTTGCGCTCGGAGCTGGTCCGTCGCTTTGCCGCATACCAATCGAGGCGCCGCGCGGATGTCTCGCGGCACCATCCAGTTTCGCCCGTCTGAGCCGAAGAACGCTGGCGTGCGTTGATCAATTCGGGGCTCGACCACTGGCTGTCCACGCTCGGCTACATCGCGGTCGCGCTGTTCGTCGGCATCGAGGGCATCGGGGTTCCGCTTCCCGGCGAAACCATGCTGATCACGGCTGCGGTCTTTGCCGCTGCAGGGCATCTTTCCATCGCGGGCGTGATCGCCGCGGCAGCAGCGGGCGCGATCGCCGGCAATTGCATCGGCTTCGGGATCGGATGGTTTGGCGGCTACCCACTCCTGCGACGTTTTGGGAAGTACGTGCGACTGAACGAGCCCCAGGTCAAGGTCGGCCGCTACATCTTCATGCGGTACGGGACCAAGGTCGTCTTCTTCGGGCGCTTCGTCTCAATCCTGCGGACGTATCTCGCGTTCCTCGCCGGTGCCAATCGCATGGCCTGGCCACGATTTCTCGCTGCGATCACGGCGGGAGCAATCGTCTGGGCGACCGCGTACGGCGTGGCGGCGTACGCGCTCGGAAGTCAGATCTCGCACCTCAGTCTTCCAGTCGAGATCGCGTTCGCGGCGCTCGCGGTGCTGGCGATCATCGCCGGGATCGTCTTCATCAGGTTCCAGGGAAAGCGACTCGAAGCGCGGGCGGAGGCTGCGTTCCCCGGTCCCCTCGAAGGGTTCCCGAAGCACGATCGCCTCGAGGACAGGCGAGGTGGATCAGAAGGAGGGGTTGGCCACTGACCCGCCGGTCGTCCCGGGTGAGCTCGGCGCCGGCGCGGAGATCAATTCGGCGCGCCACACCAGGCGGTCGTAGTCCTGCCACCACGGATCGCAGGTGATCATCGTCAGCTCGTAGCCGGCGGTCGGCTCCAGCTGGGTGACCTGGCTCGGGGCGAGATCCCACCGGTTGGTGACCTTGTAGACGAAGGTCTGACAGGCGCGGTTCTGGATCGAGATCGTGTCGCCCACGTTGAGCTCGTTGATGTACTGGAAGTCCGGCTCGCGGTGAAACGCGATGATCACGTTCCCCGCCTGGCCGGGGTTCGGTGTCCCGGCGTAGTGGACCATCGAACGCGAGTTGAGCAGCGCCCAGGTGCCGTTGCCGGCGACCGCCGCGTAGTGGTACTGCGCGGGGGCGCCGAAGTCCACGAGCGCGAAGTCGGTGACTGAGCTGTCTCCGCATGCCGGTGAGCTCGATGCCGCCGGCGCGGGAGCCACCGCCGGTTGCGTGGTGCTGCCCTTCCAGTGCTTGAGCGCGGTCGAGTCAGCGGCGCCGCGCTGAAACACCCCGATGATCGGTCCGGCGATCAGGACGCCGCCGGCGAGGATCGAGGCAACACCAAGAGCGAGGAGCACCATCCAGAGCCGGATCGGCTTGCGCGCGGGCCGGCGTGACTGCCTGCCTGCGTCAGCGGTGAGATCGGAAGCCATCACTGACAGGATAGCCAGCATGCCGTGGCCACGCGGTCACGCCAAGGCGACGGCCCGTGGGACCCACCGCCCGATCGATGACGACTAGCGGTTGCGAGGGTTCCTGGGCCGCTTGCGGCCGTAGGCGACACCTTCAGCGACGGGATCGAAGGCTGCCCCCGGCCCGGTGGCCGGGGTGATGCCTTCGCCCTGCACAAACACTTTGCGAGAGCCGACGTCGATCAGGTACGCAAGAGACTGGCCGCCCGACTGGTCGGGGATCATCGAGACATCAGCAACAGTGCCGGTGCGCCGGCTACCGCCATACGGGAAGCTGACCCTCGTCCCTACCGCGATTGGGCCGCCTTCACTCACCGCGGCGCGGCGCGGAAGCAGTCGCTGCAGTAAACGGGCTTGTCACCGCGAGGCTGGAACGGGACGCGCGCGACGCCGCCACACCCAGCGCAGGGGACCTCGTACATCTGGCGCGGGCCGTTGCTGCGGTATCCGCCACCGCCGCCACCGCCGCCACTACCGCCGAAGCCGCCGCCGCCGCCACCACCGCCACTCTGACGGCGAGCCGCTCTGCAGCTGGGGCAGCGAGAGGGGGGGTTTGTGAGGCCACGAGAGGCAAAAAAGTCCTGCTCGCCCTCAGTCCAAATAAAGTCGACGCCGCAATCGCGGCAACGTAGAGTCTGGTCTACCGACACGCGCCTTGTTCCTCCGTCCGGCGCGTTGTGATACGGCGCCCGGGTTGGTGATAGTTACGAGGTAACAGTACACGGTCGAGAGGGTCCTCGCAAACGGACAAATCCGTGACAACCCAGCCTTTCCATCGCGCTGTTACGATCGTGCGATCCCTGGACAGGAGCAGGCCGGAGGCGCACAGGGCATCTCGGTGGCTGCCGGTGGGGATGGAGGGTTGCTCCAATGCCCGCAACGCGCCATCGCCTCTTCACCTCTGAGTCGGTCACTGAGGGGCACCCTGACAAGGTCGCTGATCAGATCAGTGACGCCGTCCTGGATGCCGTGCTGAGCAAGGATCCGCTCGGACGCGTTGCCTGCGAGACGGCGTTGAGCACCGGGACGGTCCTGGTCTTCGGTGAGATCACCACCGAAGCCTATGTCGACATCGCGGGCCTGGTCCGCCAGACGATCAAGGAGATCGGTTACACGCGGGCCAAATACGGCATCGACTGGGAGACCTGTGGCGTCCTGGTCGGCATCGACGAGCAATCGCCCGACATCTCCCAGGGGGTCAACCACGGCGGCGCCGGTGACCAGGGAATGATGTTCGGCTTTGCATGTGATGAAACGCCCGAGCTGATGCCGGCGCCAATTCAGATGGCGCATCAGCTCGCCCGCCGGCTCGCCGTCCTGCGGCGCGACGGAACGCTGCGATGGGCTCGTCCGGATGGCAAGACCCAGGTCACCATCGAATACGACAGCGACGGGCGCCCGCGCCGCGTGGACACGGTCCTCGTGAGCGTGCAGCACGGCGAGGAGGTGACTCAGGAGCAGATCTTCGAGGACGTCCAGCATCATGTGGTCGAGAAGGTGATCCCCGCGGAATGGCTCGACGCGAATACAAAGCGCTACGTCAATCCAACTGGGCGCTTTGTGATCGGTGGCCCGATGGCGGATGCCGGGCTCACCGGACGCAAGATCATCGTCGACACCTATGGCGGATACGCGCGCCACGGCGGCGGCGCCTTCAGCGGCAAGGATCCCTCGAAGGTCGATCGCAGCGCGGCGTACGGAGCGCGATGGGCGGCGAAGAACGTCGTGGCGGCGGGTCTCGCGTCGAAGTGCGAGATTCAGGTCGCGTACGCGATCGGCGTCGCCAAGCCGGTTTCGGTGCTTGTCGAGACGTTCGGGACGGAGAAAGTGCCTGCGGACACGATCGCGTCCCTCATTGATGAGTACATCGATCTCTCGCCCTTCGGGATCATGAGCGCGCTGGAGCTTCGCCGCCCCATCTACCGCCAGGTCGCCGCGTACGGCCATTTCGGTCGGAGCGACCTCGACCTGCCGTGGGAGCGCACCACGCTCGCCGAGCAGTGGGCCGAGGACGCCGGCACCGAACCGCTCCTCGTCGCGGCCGCCACGGCCTAACCGCAGCGGGAGGCGACACGGCAGTACGTGGGCTTCCACATCCTCGTGCTGGCCGGCGGTAGTGGCACGCGTCTCTGGCCGCTGAGCCGCCGGTCGACCCCGAAGCACCTGCTCCCCCTCGCCCCGGGTGGCGTGACGCTCCTCCGATCAACCCTCGAGCGGGTCACCGGGCTCGCTGACTCGATCCGGGTGGTCACCGCCGCCGACCAGGCGCCGGGCTGCCACTCCGCGCTCACCGGCCTCGGCATCGCGCGCGACACCATCATCGAGGAGCCGGAGGCCCGCGGGACAGGGCCGGCGCTCGCTCTCGCCGTGGCGCTGATCGAACGCGCGGACCCCGAAGCGCTCATCGCGAGCGTCCACGCGGATCACCGCGTCAGCGACCGCGACGCCTATCGCGCCGCGGTGGTCGCGTCGGCGGGATGGGCTCTCGCGACGGACGGTCTGGCCACGGTCGGGCTGGTCCCGACAGCGCCGGTCACCGGGTTCGGGTACATCGAGGTCGCGTCGGCCAGGGAGCCGCACATCTGGCGGCCACCCGCGGGCACTCCGCCCGAGATCGCAGCCCGGGCGGCCGCGCTGCCGGCATTCGAGTCCGCCGGATTCAAGGAGAAGCCCTCTGCGGAGATTGCTCGCGACTACGTCGGGGACGGCCGCCACTTCTGGAATCTCGGGCTCTTCGCCTGGACTGCGCGCCGATTCCGCTCCGAGCTCGCCGCGGCGGACCCCGAGCTCTTCGCGACGATCGATCGCGTGGCTGACGCGCGCCTCGGCGGCGACCACGAGCTGGCGACCCGGCTCTATGCGGGGCTCACGCTCCAGGCCGTCGAACCACTCGTCCTCGAACGTACGCAGCGACTCACCGTAGTCCAGGCCTCGTTCGGCTGGTCTGACCAGGGTTCCTGGCTGGACGTCGGGCAGTCACGTGCGGCAGATGGCGACGTCGACCGCGACGGCAACGTGGTCGAAGGCGACGTGATCATGGCCTCGGCTCATCACTGCACCGTGGTCTCGCGATCCGGGCGCATCGTTGCCGTCGCAGGTGTGGACGGCATCGTCGTGATCGACACCCCCGACGCTGTGCTCGTCGTCCCTGCCGACCAGGCGCAGCTCGTCAAGGCGATCGTGGAGGAGCTCCGAGCCTCCGAACGTGACGACCTTCTTTAGCTGCGAGAACCGCGCATCCGTGCGCTTAGAATGGTGGCGATGACGCCGAACCCGATCAGGTTCGGGACCGACGGATGGCGGGCCGTGGTCGCGGATGACTTCACCTACGCGAACGTGCGCGCCGTCGCCCAGGGCGTCGCTGGGTACCTCGGCAACGAGTCCCGCCCGGTGGTCGTGGGACACGACTCGCGCTACTGCGCCGAGATGTTCGCTCGCGAGGTCGCGCGAGTCCTCGTGGCCAACGGGCTGCAGGTCGTGCTGCTCGACCGGGTGACCCCCACGCCGGCCGTCTCATGGGCGATCACCCAGCAACACGCCGCAGGCGGCATCGTGGTCACGGCGAGCCACAACTCGGCCGAGTTCAACGGGATCAAGTACAAGCCCGACTTCGGCGGCTCCGCGCCTCCGGAGATCGTCGCCGAGATCGAGCGTCACTCAGCCGCGGCGCTCGAGAACGGCGTCACGGAGATGGCCTACGACGAAGCGGTGGCGACGGGCAGGTTGCAGACGGTGGATCCGCTCCCGGATTTCTTCGTGCAGCTCGGACGCATGGTCGACCTCGAAGCGCTCCGCGGCCATGGCCTTCGCGTGCTCCACGAGGCCATGTACGGCGCCGGCGCGGGGCTCATCGCGCGAGCCCTGGGGGGTGGCGAGACCACGGTGGAGGAGTTGCACGGCGAGCGCAACCCGGGCTTCGGCGGCATGCATCCCGAGCCGATCGATCGCTACATGCCCGAGGCGATGGAGCGCATGCGAACAGGCGCCTTCGATCTCGGAATCGCCAACGACGGTGACGCCGATCGCGTCGGGATCATCGACGAGACGGGCCGGTACATCAACCAACTGCAGGTGATGGCGCTGTTCGCCATGTACCTGCTGGAGAAGCGCGGGCTTCGCGGGGACATCGTCCGGTCGGTCACGACCTCGGGCATGCTCGACGTGCTCGGCGAGCGCTTCGGCGTCACCGTGCACGAGATGCCGGTCGGCTTCAAGTACATCGGCACGAAGATGATGGAGACCGATGCAATCCTTGGCGGCGAGGAGTCCGGTGGATACGCGTTCCGCGGTCACATCCCCGAGCGCGACGGAATTCTTTCCGGGCTGATGATGGCCTCGATGATCGTCGACTACGGCCTGCCGCTGTCGGGCATCCTGGCGCACCTCGAGGATCTCGTCGGCCCGCACGCGTATGACCGCCACGACATCCGCTTCCCGCGCGACGGCTATGAGGAGCGCAAGGAGCAGATCTATGCGCGCATGCAGCAGAACGAGCCGGACAACCTCGCCGGGAGCAAGGTGATCCGCAGCCGCACCGACGACGGATTCAAGTTCTACCTTGATGACGGCTCCTGGGTGCTGATGCGCATGAGCGGGACCGAGCCGTTGATGCGCATCTACGCCGAAGCCACGAGTGGTGAGCGGGTCGAGCAACTGATTGCCGCGCTGGAGAATCAGAGCGGAGTCAATGCGCGAGTTGCCGTGGGCGCATCGGAATGACCAGGGTCGCCGCCGTGTCGGGACCGATCAGCCCCGCCGGGAGCGGGCGCGTCGAGAAACCGTGGGGATACGAGATGCGCTGGGCGGTCACGGAACGCTACGCAGGGAAGCTGATCCACGTCGATCGCGGCCACCAGCTGAGCCTCCAGTACCACGTCCAGAAAGAAGAGTCGATCCACGTCCTCTCCGGCGTGATTGACGTCCAGCTCGAGAGCAACAGCGGCGACCTGGAAACCCACCGGCTGACGGCGGGGATGAGCGCGCACATCCGCCCCGGTCGCACGCACCGATTCGTGGCGGTTGAGGACACCGATCTCGTCGAGGTGTCGTCACCGGAGATCGACGATGTGGTGCGCCTCGAGGACAGCTACGGACGGGCCGGCACCTCGGCTCCCTGAGCCGGGATCTGCCGAGTTCTCCACCGTTTCCACAGGCCGCCGTGGATAATCGAACAGGTTTTCGCCGTCGGGGTCATGGCTATCTCGCCGACCAGGCTCGATCCGCCCTGGGCATCACCGGCGAGGTCCGGGTGCTCGCCGAGATTCCCCTGCCGATGGTGCACACAGCCTTCGGGCTGGCCGTCGCTGCGGCCGAGGTGCTCCTGCGACCCGAGGCGGTGGGCCTGGGCCGAAGCGCCGCCGCCGACGCGGGCCTCGCCATCCTCACCGGCCTCATTCTGGTCGCATACGACTTCCTCATCTACCCGTCCGAATCACGGCCCGGACCGGTCGGCACCGCGCTCCCGATGGCTGCCGTGCTCTCGTTCGGAACGCTGCTCGCCATCGCGGTCCTGCCGCTCCCGATCCGGATCACCGGCGGCGTGATCGCGGCGGTGGTCATCGGTGGGGTTCCGCGCCTCGCCGGTCGCCGAGCTCTGGGTCGGGAGGGATGGATCACGCGATTGATCAGGGACGCCTCGGGGATTGCCGTCCTGGCGCCGGTGCTCCTTGGAGGCGTCTCACCGACGCTGCCCATACGCCTCCGGCTCGCTGCCGTCTTCGCCGTGGTGTTCTTCGTGAGCCTCGACGGGCTCCGAACCGAGCGCCTCTCGATCCGCCTGACGATTCTGTTCGCGCTTCTCGTGGCCGCGATCGTGGCCGGGGGTGCGGCGGAGGTCGGCTCCAACGACGCTCACACCGGTTTACGCGCGGCCATCCTGCTCGTGCTCTGGTACGGCGCGCGCGGGGTCGCGGGCGCAGTCGGCGGGCAGCGACGCCGGCGAGGGCTCATCGCCGAGTACGCGGTCTTCGTCGTCGCCGCGATCGCCGGGGGGGTCTGGATCAACGTCGCCCGCTTCTGAGCGGTGGCGTATCAGGAGAGGCGGAGGCTCTGCCCGCTCGCAATCCGGGACGGCGTCGCATCCGCCGAGTGAAGGCGCTCAACCTGGGCCTGCGACTTCTGCACCTGCTCTGAAAGATCACGGACGGTGATCTTCATCGCATCGAGCGCTCGCAACTTGTAGGTGTCGATCTGATCCAGCGCTGCGAACACGTTGTCCCAGGCCCGCTGCAGCGAGGCCATGTCGATGCCAGGGCTCGCTGCCTGGCCTTCCACGCTGGTCGTCTGATCGCGGAGCACCGCGGACGTGCTCTCGATCATCGCGCTGGTGGTGTCGTTGACGGCCTTGACCTGCTCGCTGACCAGCTTCTGGTTGGTGAGCGCCTGCGCCACCATGACCGCGGTCCTGAGCGCCGCAACCGTGGTCGTGGTCGCGGTTCGAACCGCTCGGACCAACTCGCGGTTGTTGACCTCGACGACGCGGAGCGCCGCGTACCCCTGCACCGCGACCGCCAGCTGGGTGAGGATCTCCTGCCGCCGGCGCCGGACCGGGTAGAGGATGTCCTCCTGGAGGACCTTGGCGCGCTCGGGGTCGCCGATCGCCACATGGTTGATCTGCGCCTCGAGCCCGTTGTCGAGCTTCTCGGCCATGTACGTGTACTGGCGGAGCGTCTCCATCTGCGACCAGAGCGCCTTCTGCTCCTGTCCGATCGCCGCGTTGTCCTTCTCCAGCTCCGCGCCGCCCTCGCGAAGTGCACCGACGATGCCCTGGATGTGGCTCTGCGATTTCTCGTACTTCGCGAAGTAGGCGCGCACCCGATCCCCGAAGGGAACGACGCCGAGAAGCTTTCGCGGTCCTCCCTGGGTCAGATCATGCTTGGCCGGGTTGAGCTCATCGACGGAGCGGCGGAGATCGAGCAGGCTTTTCGCGATCGGCGCGTCGCCCTGGCCGAGTCCGCGCATCGCGCGGGCCGGTCTGTCGAGCAGGCGGTTGCTCATATCCGACGTGGACCTGATCTCGCGGTCCGCGAGGCTGTCGATGTCGTCGACGCGACGGCGGTAGTCGTCACCGTGGACGTCTATGGACCTGAGGCCGCCGACGAACGTGGCCACCATGGCGTCGATCCGTTTGGCGGCGTCGGGGTCGATGGTCACCTCGCGCTCGGCCTCGGCCGGCCCCACCGTTGTGGCGGCCTCTGGTGGCGAGAGGGAGAGCTCGGGTAGCTCTGTCGTCACTGGCTCACATGCTCCTCGCTGGTGTCCGTCCCGGGGGAGCCCGGGGCGGTGATCGTGACAGGAGTCTGCCGCTTGCGCCGCCCATTTCCGTCACCGTTCGCATGCGCGGTGCCATTGGCGACACCATTGAGAAGCTGCGTTTCCGGTGGGGAGCTCGCCGCGCGCGTGATCGCGGGGAGCAGCGAATTGCGAGCGAGGCCGGTGAGTGCCCCAGCCTGCTGGATGATCTCGGCCAGGGCCCCCGTCACGCCCTGAGCCCCGTTGAGGACGGTGAACTGGTCGATATGCTCGAACGGGGATGCCGCTGCGGCGACGATCTCCGGCAATTTCTCGGCGATCTGCTGCGCGATCACCGCTTCCTGGTTCTGACTCAACGCCGCGGCCCGCCGCTCGATTCCGGCAGCCTCCGCCTCCATCCGAGCCCGGATGGCATCCGCCTCGGCGAGGCCCTTGGCCTTGATGGCGTCCGCCTCGGCCTGGCCGGTGATTCGAGTTGCGTCTGCCTGCGCGGTGGCCTGCATCTGGAGTGCCGCGGCCAGCGCCTCCGCCTGCAATTTCGTCTGCGTGGCGACCGCCTCGGCCTTCAGGCGAACCTCCTGCGCCTCGGCCTCGGCCTGGCGGATGCGCACGTCGCGTCCGGCGGCGGCCAGCGTGGTCTGCCGGTACGCCTCAGCGTCGGCGGGGCGGCGCACGTCGACCTGGAGTTGCTGCTCCTTCTGCTGCGCCTGCAGCTCAGCGACTCGGGTCTGCTCCGTGACCACCGCCTGATGAGCCTTCGCCTCGGAGAGCGGTCCCTGCTGTCCGGCGAGCTGGGTCGCCGTATCGACCTCGGCCTGGTATCCCGCCTTCTTGATATTCGTGTCGCGCTGCGACTCCGCCATCTGCGCCTGTGCGATCTGCTCCTGACTGACAGCCGCGCGCTCGGCATTGGCGCGGGCGATGCGCGCGTTCTGCTCGACCTCGGCTTGGTGCGGCGCTGCGAGGTTCTCGATGTAGTTGGACGGGCTCGTGATCGACTGAATCTGGAAGCTGTCGATGACCAACCCGAAGGACTCCATCTCCTGCGAGCAGCGGTCGCGGACCTGCTGTGCGAACTTGTCCTGGTCGCTGATCATGTCCTCGACCGTCATCGAGCCGGCGATCGCGCGGAGATGACCGACGAAAACGTTCTGCACCTTGGTCTCGAGCTCCGCGGCGGGGCGGTCGAGGAAACGCCGAGCGGCGTTGGCGATCGACCGGTAGTCGTCGCCCACCTTGTAAACGATCACGCCGCGCAGGTCCACTCGGATCTTCTGCTGCGAGACGCACGGGACACCGATCTCACTCTCGTGAGCTTCGAGCGACAGGCGACGTACCCGCGTGATGCCGGGAGCAACCAGGCAACCGCGTCCGGTGACGATGCGGAATCCCATGCTCTCGCCGACGCCGTCAGGACGCTGGCTGGTGCGGAAGCCGGAGACGATCAGCGCCTCGTCCGGCTCGGCGACCCGCCACGCCGCCCGAAAGAGCAGGACCAGCAGCAGCAACCCGCCGATGATGATCCCCAGGATCACGTAGGCCAGCTCAGTCATCGCGGCAACCTCATGGTGTCTGTCGGCGCCACCTCAACGGTGCGGCCGCCCAGGCTACCCACCACAAGGACCTGGGAATGTTTGGTGATCGTTGCGGCCTTGTCCGACGCGCACGCCAGGAAGCGTTCGGTGCCTGCGCGCACCTCGATGAGCACCTCACCGAGGTGTCCAGGGGTGATGTCGGCGGTCACTCTCGCCAGCTTGCCGACCACGTCCAATGCCATCGTCCAAGCTCCTTACTGAAAGGGACTGTACCCGCGGTTTCGGGGCTCGAATCCTGCGGCGGCCGGCGCTCAGCAGTGGCCGGAGGGGCAGTTTTTGAAGCCCTTACCGAGCGAGTTTGCGCCGTTCCGCGTAGAGGGCTGCGTCGGCCCTCGCGATGATCGAGTCCGCGGTATCCGCATCGCCGACGGTCGTCATCCCGACGCTGACGGTGTGGCCGGTTCGCGCGGCGTACTGCTGGCGGATGTCGGCGAGCGTGCGCTCGGCGTCCTCGGGTGCGACATCAACGAGCGCACAGAGAAACTCGTCGCCCCCGTAGCGGATGACGAGGTCGTAGGAACGAACCCGCTTTCGGATCGTGGTGACAACCTCGATGAGCACGCGGTCGCCTGCCACATGGCCCTGCGTGTCGTTGACGAGCTTCAGGCCGTCGACGTCGAGAAAGATCACGGCGATGCCCTTGCCGCCGCTGCGGCGGGACCTGTCGATCTCTCGCTGGAGGGCCGCGAGCCCGGCGCTCCGGCGGAGAGCGCCGGTGAGGTCGTCGGTGGCAGCGACCTCGACGAGCTTCTGCGTGTAGGTCGCCATCGCGCGGAGCCGGTCGAGTGCGGTGCGAAGGTGCGCCGCATCGAGTCCGGCCAGCGCCTCGGGGCGGAGCCCGAGCGCGGTCGCGAGGACCTTTCGGGTCACCTCAGCCGAGAGCCTGCGGCCGCTTTTGAACTCCGCCTGCATCGTCCAGCCCACGAAATCTCGAGTGGGCTGCTCATCCGCCGGGGGCGCGGCCGGATCGAGCGGGGCGCGCTTGGTCTCTGAAACCGGCGTGGTCTCACCGATCGGTGGCATCACTTCCCTCTGACGTCAACCAAGTCTGGTTGGTTTCCCTCCTCGCAGGATTACATACCCAGATAGGCTCTTTGGACATCCGGTGACGCGATGAGTTCCGACGAAGGCCCGGAGAGCACGACGTTTCCCGTCTCGAGCACGTAGCCCCGGCTCGCCGTCTTGAGCGCGAGGAGCGCATTCTGCTCAATGAGCAGGATCGTCGTCCCCTCGGCGCTGACCTCACGGATCACCTCGAAGATGGCGTCGACCAGCACCGGGGCAAGACCCAGCGAGGGCTCGTCGAGCAAAAGGATCGACGGCCTGCCCATCAGCGCCCTTCCGATCGCGACCATCTGCTGCTCGCCGCCGCTCAGGCTGCCCGAGAGCTGGCTCGACCGCTCTCTGAGGCGTGGGAAGAGCCGGTAGACGCGATCCATGTCCTCGCGGATGCCTGCTCGGTCGCGTCTGCTGTATGCGCCCATCTCGAGGTTTTCGCGCACCGTCATACGCGAGAAGAGACGGCGGCCCTCGGGGGCATGTGCCACGCCGAGGCGGGCTATCTGCTCGGCGCCGAGCGTCTGGACCGGGGTGCCGCGCAGCCGCACCTCGCCCTTGGCAGGGCGTACCAAGCCGCTGATGGTTCGCAGAGTCGTCGTCTTCCCCGCACCGTTGCTCCCGATCAGCGCCACGATCTCGCCCTTGCCGACGGTCAGTGACACACCGTGAAGGACCTGGACACGGCCGTAGAAGACGTCGAGATCGCGCAGCTCGAGCAGTGGTTCTGCCGGAGCCGGCCCGGCGTCTTCGTGCGCCGCCGGCGTCGCGGTCTCAGTCATGAAACCTGCATCTCACTCGCGCCGCTTCCAAGGTACGCCTCAATGACGCGAGGGTTCGCTCGCACCGCCTGCGGGGCACCCTCGGCGATCTTCTCGCCGTGGTCGAGGACGACGATTCGGTCGCTGATGCCCATGACCACCCGCATGTCGTGCTCGATGAGGAAAATCGTGAGCCCACCTGAGCGCAGCTCGGCGATCAGCTCCATCAATTCACGTTTCTCGCGCTGATTGAGGCCCGCGGCCGGTTCGTCGAGGAGGAGAAGGCTCGGGCCGCTGGCCAGTGCGCGAGCGATCTCGAGGCGCCGCTGCAGTCCGTAGGGAAGGTTGCGCGCGTAAGCGTCGGCGTAGCGCTCGATTCCGAGCCGGCGCAGCGTCGCGAGCGCGCGTTGCTCGACGTCGCGCTCTTCACGCCGTTCGCTCGGGGTTCGAAAAACCGCGTCCCAGACCTTTGCATGCATGCGCGAATGTTCGCCGACCATCACATTGTCGACCGCTGTCATGAAGGAGAAGAGACGAATGTTCTGGAACGTCCGTGTGATGCCGAGCCGCGTGATGCGATGCGGTGGCATCCCCGTGATCTTCTTGCCCTTGAACCGGATGGTGCCGTCGCTCAGGGGATAGAGACCGGTGATGCAGTTGAACGCGGTCGTCTTGCCGGCGCCGTTGGGTCCGATCATGGAGACGATCGCGCCCTCCTCCACCTCGAAGCTCACGTTCGAGACGGCGCGGAGGCCGCCGAACACCTTGGTGATGCCGTCGATCTCCAGGAGCGCGCTCACGCCTGACCCTGTAATGCGGCGAGCGATTCCGTCTCCGACTCCGTCGCGGCGACCAACTCCACCTTGCGAGCGCGACTCGGGAGCAATCCCGCCGGCCGAAGCAGCATGATGCCGATCAGGATCAAGCCGTAGAACATGTACTGGTAGCGGCTGAAATCCACTCCTGCGAGTTGCGTTGCCCCGGTAACGCGAGAGAGCGTCGTGGTCCACTCCGTCATGTACGGCAGTACCCAGTTGATCAGAAAGGCGATGAGAATCGCGCCCACCGCTACGCCTGCAATGTTGCCGATGCCGCCGAGCACGACTGTACTCAGCACGGTGACCGACACCGCGAACTGGAAGTTCTCGGGTGCGACGATGCCGAGCATCGCCCCGAAGAACGCGCCCGCGAAACCGCTCACCGATGCTCCGATGGCGAACGCCAGGAGCTTCGTGCTCACCGTGTTGATTCCTGTAGCCGCCGCCGCAATCTCGTCCTCACGGATGGCGACCCAGGCACGCCCGAGGCGCGATCGCTCCAGGTTACGCAAAGCCACAACGACGAGCGCCACGAGCACAAGGAGCATCCAGAAGTAGTACTTGGTATTCGCGGGGATGGCGCCGAGCTGGGCGAGGTTGAAACTTCCGAAGGAGGCGGGATAGGCCTGCAGCCCGTTGGGACCACCGGTGGCGCCGAAGACGTTATTGGTCGCGAGGTCGGGGATGATCTCGCCGAACCCGAGAGTCACGATCGCGAGGTAGTCGCCGCGCAGGCGCAGCGTCGGGGCGCCAAGCACTGCGCCGAAAAGCGATGCCACCGCCGCGCCGAGAAAGATGATCACCCAGAACGGGAGGTGCAGCCCGTAGTGCGGTCCGGACAGTGCGGCCGTCGTGTAAGCGCCGATGGCAAAGAACGCCGCGTATCCGAGGTCCAGGAGTCCCGCGAACCCGACCACCACGTTGAGGCCGAGTGCGAGCAGCACGTAGATGGCTGCGAAACGCGCTCCCCAGCCCACGAAATCGGCTGATTGATTGAAAATCATCGGAAACGCGGCGCCGACGGCGAACGCGACTGCGGTGAACGCGATCCCCCCGTGGTGGCTGATCCAGCCGCGCATACCGTATGCAAAGGCGCAGAGCGCAAAGCCCGTCAGCGTCATCCATACGGCGTTATCCGTGACCGCAAAGGGCGAGAGATTTCCGAAGAGCGGCTCCTCGTGGAAGACGCCGATAAGGATGGAAATGGCGGTAACGGCTGCGACGCCGCAGATGGCGATGACGGCGCGTTGATTGGAAAAGCGAAACGGGGTTCCGCGATGGGTCGCGAGGCAGAAGACGTCGTAGAGCGCTCCGCCGATCAGGCCGAGCATTCCAAGCCCGACCACGTAGAGACAGGCCGTGCCGATGCCGGTGAATGTCAGCACCGCGTCCATCGGGCTGAAACCAATACCGTTGGCCGTCAGCTCGACGTACCACGGCAGGAACCACCCGCACACGATCAGGGCGATGCCGGACAACGCGATCACCCAGAGCACGCCGGTCTCCTCGTGCTCGGCGTCATCGCTGACCCCCAGGATCTCCGCGGCGACATCGTCGGGGGCTGTCACAGCCACGTCGCTGGGGACCGCGCTCTCGGTGACCTCGTCAGGCACGGTCGGGCACCTGCACTCCGAGAAGGCCCGACGGCCGGAGCGTGAGAATCAGGATCAGGATCGCGAAGATGATGGCGTCGCTCCAGCCGCCGCCATTGGGCAGCAACGAGCCGGAGAACACCTCAATGAGCCCGATGATGAAACCGCCGATGCCCGCGCCGACGATGTTGCCGATGCCGCCGAGGACGGCTGCGGTGAACGCGACGATGCCGAACCGATAGCCCTGATTCCATACGATGGTGTGGTAGTGGGTGGCATACACCACACCAGCCGCGGCCGCCAGCGCCGAGCCGATGAAGAACGTCGCGGCGATGGTTCGGTTGATGTTGATGCCGCAAATCAATGCGGCGTCACGATCCTGCGCAGAGGCACGCATCGCTTTGCCGAGCCTGCTCGTCTGGATGTAGCGCTGCACCCCGATCATCAGGAGGACCGCCGCCACGATGACAAACAGGTCGCCCCAGTCGAAGATGACCCCGCCGATGGTGAATGCGATGCCGCCGATCCAGGAGTCCATCCCCGTCGCATAGCTACCGCCGAGGCCGCCCGACGGGACGAAGAACGCGAACATGATCCCCTCGAGCAGGAAGGACATTCCGATCGCCGTGATGAGCGCAGCGAGCCGCGGGGAGTTGCGCAACCGGCGGTATGCGAGACGTTCGATCGCAACCCCGGTGAGGCCGGTGGCGATCATGGTGAGCGTGATGAGAATGGCGATCGCCGCGACGAGGCCAAAGAATCCGTGCTGAGTCGCCAGTCCGTCGATGGGGAGGTGGAGGTCATCCGACCAGGCAACGATGGTGATGGCGTAGAAGGCACTGAGCGTGAACACGTCGCCGTGGGCGAAGTTGATCAACTCAATGATCCCGTAGACCATGGTGTACCCGACGGCGATGAGCGCATAGATCGCCCCGACCTGAAGGCCCGTGAGGATTTGATCGCCGGTCTCGGTGCCGCCGTTTGCCACCACCGAGATGACCACCAGGGCGAGAAGGATCGTGACCGCAATCGCGGGGAAGGAGAGACCGCGCAGGGTCGACCACATGCGGTCTGCCGTGTCCGGCTGAACGAGAACTGCCTCGCCGGTGTCGTCTTGAGACGGGCTCATCCGCGACCCTCGACGTCGTAAGGAAGCGGCGGGAGGCTGTGCCTCCCGCCGCTCTTGTTCACGTGGCTGTGGGTTCCGCTTGCTAGCCGGCGGTGACGCTCAGCGCCTTGACAGCTACCGCGGCACCGTTCTGGATCTGATACAGCGTCAACGCGATGTTGGTCGTGTCGCCGACGCTGTTGAACGACGTGTTCCCGATCACGCCGGCGTACTGAATGGACGCCACATTTGCCCGCACGGACGCGCGGAACGTCGTCGGGTTGGCGGGAATGGTGCCACCGTTTGCCGAGATCGCTTCCTTGATCGCCGTCAGGATGATGTTCATCGCATCGTATGCATTCGCGGTGTACGCGAAAACCTGTCCGCCGACGAGGCCGTTGGATGCGGTCGCGTATTTCGAGGCCTTGTACTGGGTCAGGAATGTGGCCGCGGAGGAGATCTGGCTCAGGAACGGGGCGGCAACCGTGTAATAGACGCCGTCGGCGTCCTTACCCGCCTGGGTCAAGAAGAGGTTGTCCGAAATACCGTCGCCGCCGATGAAATTCACGCTGCCCATTCCGACGGTGGGGTCGAACATCTGCTGGCGGATGATGCCGCCGCCATTGCTCGAGGTTCCGCCGAAGAAGATCAGGTCGGCGCCGAGGCTCTTCGCCTGCTGCAGGTAGCTGATGAAGGACGTGGTCGTGCCAGGCAGACTCTGGTGTTTCAGGATGGTGCCACCGCCGGCGGTGAAGTCCTTGATGAACTCCGTCGCAAGCCCGACGCCGTACGACTCCTGGTCATCGAACACGTACGCCTTCATGGCGCCAAGGGCCTTCGCCTCTTGAGCAAGACCCGCGCCCTGCTCCGTGTCGGTGGTGCAGACGCGGAAAAACGTGATCGTGCCGGTGGGTCGCAACGAAAGGGTGTTGACGGTCGGATCAGCACCAACTTGCGTGATGCCCGGGTTGGTGCACGATGGGCTGATCATCACCAGGCCTGCCTGATTGGCAATCGGGGCTTCCGCCTCGCAGACGACCGAGTTGAATGCCCCGACGACCCCCACGACTGCGTCGTTTGCAGCAAGTGCGCTCATATTCGCGGCGCCGAGGTTCGGATCGTGCTTCCCGAGCGCCACCGATGCGTCGTCCTTGGTGATGAGGTTCACCGTGCAGCTGCCACCAAGCAGGTGGTTCGCGTTCGCCTGGTCGACGGCCAGCTGTGCCCCGTACTGTGTTGGCAGTCCGTCAGAGGCGTCGCCGCCGCTGGTTGGCAACTCGGTGGCAACCGTCACCGAACCGGTGCAGCCGGTGGTCTTGGTGCCGGTGGAGCTTGTCCCGCAGGCCGCCATCAGGCCAAGTACGGCGATTGACGCAATCGACAAAAACCCTTTCGTGGGGTTGACCATGTGTTGGTTTCTCCTCTCTCACACGAGGCAGTGCTGATGAAGGGACTTGTGTACACGCGAGCACGTGGAGTTGTCAATCGCCCATTGGTACGACCTTGACCCGGCATCGGCTCGATTTGACGATCCATTGCCCACTCCAGGAAGCCCGATCCAAGGACTCTCCCAACCTCGCTAGGATCCTCGTTATGGTCTTCGCCGCCCTTGCGAGTGTGCTGAGTGCAGCGTTTGCGGTGGTCGTGTTCCTCAGGTTTCGTCGGAGCCGTCGCCCCGCTTTCGCCGCGTGGACGCTCGGCCTGCTGATCTTCGCCGGCGCCGCCGCGTTCCAGGCCGCGGGGGAGACCGCTGGCTGGACCGCGTTCAACTTCCGAGGCTTCTACCTCCTCGGCGGGGTGCTCGGAGTCATCTATCTCGCCCTGGGCACGATCTTCCTGATGGCGCCCCGGCGGGTGGCGTGGGCGTGCGTCATCCTGCTCGCGGCGATCACCATCGTCCTCGCCATCGACGCGGCCGTCATCCCGGTCGACACGGCCAAGCTCGACACGGCCAAGGGTGTCCTCGGCGGCGCGATCCAGCAGGGATCACTCCTCTTCATCGGAGTCGTCTTCCTCAACATCATCGGCACGCTCGTCCTCGTGGGCGGATCCGCCTGGTCGGCATATCGCTTCATCCGTGACCGCGCCGGCATCGATCGGGTGATCTGCAACGTATTGCTCACCATCGGCGCGCTGATCATCGCGGTCGGGTTCTCGGCAGCCAAGACGCTCGGGATCGGCAACCTCGATGTCCTCGGCGCCTATGAGGCGGCCGGCATCGCGATCATGTTCGCCGGGTTCCTGGCTCTGGGCAGAGTCGGCGTGCGCCAGAAGGCGCCGACCGGGTCCGCGGCCGCCGCGTCCGGCTCGTGAGCGGGATGCTCGCCGCAGACGCGGCCACCTGGCGCGAGCGGGACTCCGAGCTCGTCTCGCCCGCCTACCACCGGTACTCCGACCTCGTTGTCGAGACTGCCGAGGGCGCCCATCTGCATACCGTCGACGGGCGCGACGTGCTCGACTTCGGGTGCGGCATCGGGGTGACCAGCCTCGGCCATCGTCACCCCGCCGTGGTCGCCGCCGTGCACGAGCAGGTGGACCGTCTCTGGCACACGTCGGTCACCGCCTTCCATCCGAAGATGATCGATGCCGCCGGCGCGCTCGTCGCGATCACGCCACCGTCGCTCGACCAGGTGTTCCTCACCAATAGCGGGGCAGAGGCCGTCGAGAGCGCGATGAAGCTCGCGCGTCGAGCGACCGGGCGCAGCGACATCATCGCGTTCGTCGGTGGATTCCACGGACGGACCTACGGCGCCCTGTCGCTGACGGCGAGCAAGGCGACATACCGACGCGGGATGGGCCCATTGCTGCCGGGGATCCATCACATCCGGTATCCGTACTGCTTCCGGTATTGCACACATCCGGCAGGCGGGCCGTGCGACCTCGCCGAGCGCGAGCTGGAGCTCCTCTTCTCCACGACCACCGCTCCCGACACGGTCGCTGCGATCATCGTGGAGCCCGTCCAGGGTGAGGGCGGCTACGTCGTGCCTCCCGCATCGTTCATGCCCATGCTCCGCCGGGTCTGCGACGAGCACGGCATCCTGCTGGTCGCCGACGAGGTGCAGAGCGGCTTCGGCCGCACCGGGCGGATGTTCGCGGTGGACCACTGGGGCGTCGAGCCGGACATCATGTGCGTCGCCAAGGCGCTCGGCAACGGGATGCCGATCGCGGCGATCATCGCGTGCCACAACGTCATGCGCGCATGGCACGAGGGCGAGCACGGCACGACGTATGGCGGCAACGCGGTTGCCTGCGCGGCGGCGATCGCGGTCATCGAGACGCTCATCCGCGACCACATTCCGGAGCGGGCAACGCGTCTCGGCCGCCATGTCATGGAGCGTGTGCGCACCCTCCAGGCGCAGGTGCCGGCACTGGCCGATGTGCGCGGTCTCGGGTTGATGATCGGCCTCGAGTTCATGCAGGGAGGCGAGCCCGCGCGGGGTCTCGTCGACCGGATCTCCAGCAACGCGCTGGCCCGGGACCTGCTGCTGCTCTCGTGCGGCATCGACGGCAACGTGATCCGGCTGATTCCCCCGCTCACGATTCCCGAGGCGGAGCTCGACGCGGGCCTCGACATCTTCGAGGCAGCGGTTCGAGAAGAGGCTGCGCGATGACGGCCGTGTACGAGGCCCTCGAGGTCGGCAACCTGATCGGTGGCACATTCCGCCCCGCCGGGGACGGTCGCACGTTCGAGTCGCGCAGCCCCGCCCACAAGGACGACGTGATCGGTGTCTTTCCGCGCAGCGGTGCTGCTGATGTCGGCGCAGCGGTCGCGGTCGCGCGCTCCGCATTCGACGGCTGGCGCAGGACCCCGTGGCCGTCGCGTGCGGCCATCATCCTGCGTGCCTCGGAGCTGCTCGAGGAGCGCAAGGAAGACCTCGCGCGCCTCATGACCCGGGAGATGGGCAAGGTGCTCACGGAGGCCCGCGGCGATGTCCAGGAAGCGATCGACATGGGCAAGTTCATCGCGGGAGCGGGTCGCCGAGCCTTCGGCGAGACGGTCCCCAGCGAGTTGCGCGACAAGTGGGCGATGACCATGCGCCAGCCGTTCGGCGTCGTGGGCTGCATCACGCCGTGGAACTTCCCGATCGCGATCCCCTCGTGGAAGATATTCCCGGCGGTGATGGCCGGCAACACAGTCGTCATCAAGCCTGCCGAGGACACCCCGCTCTGCGCACTGCGCTTTGTCGAGGCGCTCGAGGACGCAGGTTTGCCGCCCGGCGTGGTGAACGTCGTGTTCGGATTCGGCGAGGAAGCCGGTGCCGCACTGGTCGAGCACCCCGACGTCGCCGCGATCTACTTCACCGGGAGCGTCGACACCGGCCGGATCGTGTCCGAGACGTGCGGCCGGATGCTGAAGAAGTGCTCCCTGGAGCTCGGGGGCAAGAACGCGATCGTCGTGCTCGACGACGCGGACGTCGAGCTCGCGGTGGACGGCGCGCTCTGGGGCGGCTTCGGGACGTCCGGTCAGCGCTGCACGGCGTCATCGCGCCTGATCGTCGAACGCAGAGCCCTCGATACCTTCACCGCTCGCCTGGTCGAGCGCGCCTCGGCACTCCGTCTGGGTGACGGGCTCGACTCCACGGTGGACGTCGGACCCGTGATCAACGAAACCCAGCTCAAGCGGATCCACTCGTACAGCGGCATCGGCCGGGGCGAGGGCGCATCGCTGCTGCTCGGAGGTGAGATCGCGACCGACGGAGATCTCGCCAGCGGGTGGTTCTACCGCCCGACGGTGTTTGCGGGCGTCACCACCGGCATGCGCGTCGCCCAGGAGGAGATCTTCGGCCCGACGGTGGTCATCATCCCGGTCGGCTCGGTGGAGGAGGCGATCACCGCCGCCAACTCGACGCAGTACGGTCTCAGCCTGAGCCTGTACACCAACGACCTGCGCACCGCATTCCATGCCATCAACGACCTCCACTCGGGGATCGTGTACATCAACGCGCCCACGATCGGCGCCGAGATCCAGCTTCCATTCGGCGGCACACGCAACACCGGCAACGGGCATCGGGAAGCGGGCGGCCACGTGCTCGACGAGTTCAGCGAGTGGAAGTCAATCTATATCGACTACAGCGGACGCCTGCAGCGCGCACAGATCGACACGGAGTGAGGCCAGCGTGAACGGACTCGACGAGCGGTTCACGAGATACGAGGGCAGACCCCTGCGGTACCTGACCGGGGGTTCCGGCCCGCCGTTGCTGCTCTGCCATGGCTTCATCGGATCGGCTGAGAACTTCGACGACTGGTTCGACATCCTCGTCTCGCGCCGCACGGTGATCGCGCCCGATCTGCCCGGGTTCGGCCACTCCCCGCCGCTCTCCGGTGGACACACGGTGCCCGCGCTCGCCCGAGCGGCGCTCGCCGCCGCCGCCGCCGAGCGAGCCCAGCAATTCGACGTCGCGGGGCTCTGCCTCGGGACCCCGATCGCGCTCGCCATCCAGCGTGCTCGCCCGAAAACCACCGGCCGGCTCATCCTGCACACTCCGCTCGTGTCGCCGGCGCTGGTGCGGCGGCTGTTCCACGCCCAGGTGAACTTCATGCTGGCGCCCTTCGTCTATCCGGGCATCGTCTGGCTCGCCCACCAGCGCACGACCAGCGACCTGTACAAGCGCTTCATGGTCGAGGGCAAGGATGTCGACCCGGTCGCCGCGAAAGCGAACTTCGAGAACCAGCTCCTCTCCGACCCGCGTGCCGCCCGCGAGTGGCTGCACGACGCGTTGCGCCGCGACGACCTCGCCCAGGTTCGGGGATCGGGGCACCAGACCCTGATCCTCGTCGCCGAGCACGATCGCATCGTCAATGTGCCTCGTCTCGAAGCAGCCATGGCGGGTGTGCCCGACGTCTCCATGGACGTGATCCGTCAGGCGGGACACGCATGGAGCCCCGAGCTGTCGCGCCGCCAGCGGGAGCTGATCGCTGCATTCCTCGACGACCTGCCGCTCCCGGCAGCGAGCAGTGGCGGCGCCGTCGCCGCTGCGTAGAAATGGGGAGTGCGGCGTGACGCGGGAGGATCCGAACCCCGCACCCGGCGCGGAGGCCGACCGCGCGATCATGGCCTTCATCCGCGAGTCGCGGAACGCCACGGAGCTCCCGCGTGTCGGGCCGTTCGCGCTGTTGCTCAACGACGTGACCCGGCTGCGTTTTCTCAACTACGGGATCCCCGATGACGGAGCAGATCCGGACGACGCGACGGTCGTCTCGCTGGTAGCCGCCTTCCGGGCCGCCGACCGTCTGCCGCGCGTCGAGTTTCTGCCCTCTATGGCACCATCACTCGAACCGGTGCTCACGTCGCATGGGTGGGTCGTCGAGGACCGTCTTCCGCTCATGACCTGCACAGCGCGGACGGTGCGCGAGTTGACGCCGCCGGAAGGCGTCCTTGTGCACCCACCCTCGGATGACGCGGTGCTGCTCGAGATGGCCCGCCTGCAGTATGAGGTCTTCGACGATCCCGAGCCCGCTGACGAACGCACCGTCGCCCGGTTGCGCGGCTCGCTGAACCGTGGCGGCCTCGCGCTGATCGCTGTCGACGCGGACACTCGCCGGGTGGTCGGTGCGGCGCAGTCGGGCGTCCCCGCGGGTGGCGCGACGGAGGTCGTGGGGGTGGCGGTCGCCGTGTCGCATCGGCGCCGTGGGCTCGCCGCCACGATGGTGTCGATGCTGTCCCGCCAGGGCTTCGACTCCGGCCTGACGACGGTTTTCCTCGAGGCCGCCCAGGGGGCCGACGGCGCGTATCGCGATGCCGGGTTCCAACGAACGTCGACCAGCGTGCACATGTCCCTGGCGGGTGACACCGACGCCTGAGCCGGTCTCGATCCCGGAGCGCCGATGGCCGCCGCCGGCGCTTCGGGTGCGGCCGTTCCGCTGGTACTGGGCGGCGCAGTGGCCGACGCTGCTGGGAACCTGGATGCAGGTGGTCGCGCTCGGGTACCTCGTATACCAGCGCACCGGCAGCACGACGGCCGTTGCGGCCGTGGCAGCCGCGGACGGCATTCCGTCCGTGATCCTGTCGCTGGCGGGAGGTGTGCTCGCCGACCGCCTGCCGCGCCGGCGGATCCTGCTGGTCACGCAATCGCTGCTCGGCCTGAGCGCGGGAACGCTTGCGCTCCTGGTCGCGACCAACCACGCCAGCTTTGCGGCGATTCTCGTGGTCGCGATCGTGTTCGGCGCCACCGACGCCGCCGACCTCCCCACCCGCCAGGCACTCGTCGCTGACCTCGTGGAGCGCCACCTCGTTGTCAATGCGGTCGCCCTTGGCGCGGCGGCGATGAGCGCGACGCGGATCATCGGCCCGTCGGTGGCCGGGCTGCTCATCGGCTTCGCGGGTCCCGCGGTGTGTTTCGGTTTTCTCTCGGTCGCGTATCTCGCCCCAATCGTCGTGCTGCTGACGGTGATCCCCGACGTCGCGCCGATGCAACGACGAGCCGGCGCGACCGCGTGGGGCGAGCTGGTCGCCGGACTCCGCGTCGCAACCACAGATCCGCTCATCCGTGGCGTTGTCATCGTCGCGTCCGTGCTCGCCTTCTGCGGCGTGTCATACATGCCGTTCCTGCCCGTACTGGCCAGAACACAGTTGCACGTCGGACCCGAGGCGCTCGGCATCATGTACAGCGTCGGCGGTATCGGCGGCCTCGTCGGTGGCCTGGCGATCGCGTCCATGGGACGAGGGGCAGGGCGGCTGCAACTCATGCTCGTCGGCGGGATCGTGTATGCCGCCAGCCTTTTCGTCGTGGCGCACGGCCTCGTGCTCGGGGTCACGCTCCCGGCGCTCGTGGGCATCAGCTTCGCGTTCGTGGCCGTGAGCACGTCGATGACCACGCTGCTGCAGACGGATACCGACCCGGCGCTGCGCGGGCGGCTGCTCGGGATCTACGCGACCATCTTTGCGGGACTGCAGCCGCTGGGCACGGTCGCCTACGGATTGATACCTCGCTCTGTGGGGTTGTTCAACGCCATCGGCGTCGGGGCATTGCTGGTTGGGGCGACGACGGTGGCGGTTGTGATCACACCGTCATTCAGAGCTCGGGTGAGCGGGCTGAGCGTCGGCCGAGCCGGACCGGCCACAGCCCCGGATACACTGGGCTGAGGATGTTGCAACCACGGGGCGGGATGGCATGCATGGTGGCGTGCGCGCTCTCCGTGGTCGCATGCGGCTCCGGCCCGGTGGCTCCGGCCAAGCCTTCTCCCGTCATCGCGCGGGTCGGCAACCAGAACATCACGCTCGCTCAGTTCAACGTCCGCTACCAGACGACGATCGTGAGCATCGAGCAGGGCGGTGGCCCCAACGAGAACGCCGCGCAGACCACGGCCCTGCGGGCCGACATCCTGCGAAGCCTGATCATCGACACGGTCATCCGCGAGGAGGCCATCAAGTTCGGGCTCGAGGCGACCCCGGCCGAAGTCCAGGCGCAGGTTGCCACCGATGCCCAGCAGGCGGGCGGCATGGCCGCGCTCAAGACGGAGCTTGCCGGCGCCGGCGGGTCAATCGCTCAGCTCGAGGATGAGATCAGCTCCGACCTCAACGAGCAGCGGGTCGAGAACCTCTTTGCGCAGCAACGCGCAGTGATGGTCGAGACGATTCTCGCCAAGGGCGCGAACTTCGAGACCACGGCCAAGACGTGGTCGGATGACACTGGAACGAACACCAAAGGCGGCGATCTCGGCCTCCTCACCACGGCCAACCTCGCCACGTACGACCCCGCCTTCAGCGACGCGGTGAAGGCCCTTGCAGTCGGGGCATACACCACGACGCCGGTGCACGACGCCGGGGGGTACGACATCGTGATGCTCTATGCGAAGTCGGCCACGGGGTGGAGCGTGCGCCACATCCTGGTCGCGGCGCCAACGCCGTACTCCGTGATGGACCGGCCCGACTGGTTCGGTCAGGTGGTCTTCGCTGCCATCAACGAACTCTGCGTGGCAAATCAGATCACCGTCTCGCTGACCAACGCCGGCGGCAATCCGTGCGTCACGCCGAGCCCGACACCGTCGGCTGCAGCGGCGAGCCCAAAGCCCACCACGACGGCACAACCGGCTGGGTGAGGTGCTTTCTCGCGGTTCCCCTCGCTGAACCCGGGCTCACTGCGGCGCATGCGCTCGAGAACGAGCTCCGCGCGCGCGTTCCCGAGGTTCGCTGGGCCCGTCCCGAAACGCTCCATCTGACCGTCCACTTCTTCGGTGACATCAAGGAGGACCGAACGGCGACGGCGATCGACGTCGTGACGCCCATCGCGAGGCGCACCAGTCCGTTCGACGTGGTGCTGGATCGGCTCGGCGCGTTTCCGCCACGCGGCGTGCCCCGTGTGCTGTGGCTCGGCCCGGGCGGCGACGTCGGTCCGCTCCGAGCACTGGCGCTGGAATGTCGCTCCGCGCTCAGCCGCGCAGGCTTTGCCGTCGAGGATCGCGAGTACAACGCGCACTGCACGCTCGGCAGGCCACGATCCCCGTGGAGTGACACCGCGCGTGCAGCCTGGGGTGTGGCGACGGCTGCGGACGCACCTCAGATTCGCTTCAGCGCGGCACGCATGGTGCTCTACGAATCGCGCCCCGCGCGAGGAGGCGCGACATACACAGAACGCAATGCCGTTGCCTTCTCCGGAGCCTGACGGAAGGTCAGCGGTAGCGGGGATCGACGAGCTCGGTGTCGAGCCCGTAGTGCTCGATTGCCGCGGCAACCACGTGACGGGGGAGCTGTTCCTGGTGTGCCAGTCCGTCGAGCACCGCAACGGCGACCGACCCCGCGTCGACCTCGAAGTGCCGGCGCAGCGCCACGCGCGTGTCGCTCCGTCCGTAGCCGTCGGTCCCGAGCGGGATGAACGATGCCTGCACGAAGCGTCCGATCTGATCGGGGACGGCCTTCATGTAGTCGGTCACCGCCACGATCGGGCCGCCGTCTGCGCCGAGCTGCTCGTCGACATACGCCACGCGCGGCTCCGCATCCGGATGAAGCCGGTTCCAGCGCTCGACATCCAGCGCGTCCTGACGCAGCAGTTGGTAGCTGGTCGCGCTCCACACCTCGGCAGCGACATCGTGCTGCTCGAGCAGCATCGCCTGCGCCTCGAGCGCCGCATTGACGGCGCTGCCGCTCGCGAGGATGCGCGCGCGGTGCGTGCGCTCGCCATCCGCCGCCTTGTACAGGTAGAGCCCTCGCAGGATGCCTTCCTCGCTGCCCTCGGGCATCGGCGGCATCGGGTAGTTCTCGTTGTACAGCGTGATGTAGTAGAAGATGTCCTCGCCGTCGACGTACATGCGCCGCATGCCGTCGCGGATCACGGTCGCCAGTTCGTACGCGAACGCAGGGTCGTAGATACGCACATTCGGGATCGCGCTGAAGAGCAGCGGTGAATGTCCATCCTCGTGCTGCAGGCCCTCACCATTCAGGGTGGTGCGTCCTGCGGTTCCTCCGAGCATGAAGCCGCGACCACGCGAATCGCCGAACGCCCAGATGAGGTCGCCGACCCGCTGATAGCCGAACATCGAGTAGTAGATGTAGAAGGGGATCACCGGCTGGCCGTGGGTCGCATATGCCGTTCCCGCGGCGGTGAAGCTCCCCATCGCGCCCGCTTCGGTGATGCCTTCCTCGAGGATCTGCCCATCGACCGCCTCGCGGTATGAGAGCACCATCCCCGCGTCCACCGGCTCGTAGCTCTGCCCGAACGGCGCGTAGATCTTCACCTCGCTGAAGAGCGCGTCCATGCCGAAGGTGCGGGCCTCATCGGGAATGATCGGGACGATCCGGTTGCCGATGCCGGGGTCGCGCAACAGGTTGCGCAGCAAACCCGCGAACACCATGGTCGTCGACGCGGCGCGCGTCCCGCTGCCGGTGATGAACTCCGAATAGAGCGCGTCTCCCGGCAGTTCGAGTGGCTTTGACCGCACCAGCCTGCGCGGCAGCATCCCGCCGAGTGCGCGGCGCCGCATCAGCAGGTACTCGACCTCGTCGGACTCGGCACCCGGGTGGTAGTACGGCGGCTTGGCGTCGGCGAGCCGCTTGTCGCTGATCGGCAACTCGAGCAGATCGCGGAACGCCCGCAACTCCGCTTCGCCGATCTTCTTGATCTGATGCGTCGAGTTGCGCGCCTCGAAGCCGGTGCCGAGTGTCCACCCCTTGACCGTGTGCGCGAGGATCACCGTCGGCGCGCCGTGCTGCTCGAGCGCGAGCTTGTACGCGGAATACACCTTGCGATAGTCGTGACCGCCGCGGCGAAGATGCCGGAGGTCGTCGTCGGACAGGTGCTCGACCATCTTGCGCAGACGTGGGTCCGGGCCGAAGAAGTGCTCACGGATATACGCGCCACTTTCGGTCGCGTACTTCTGGAACTCGCCGTCGGGCACGCGGTTCATCTGATCGACGAGCACGCCATGCACGTCGCGGGCGAGCAGCTCGTCCCACTCACGCGCCCAGATCACCTTGATCACGTTCCAGCCGGCGCCGCGGAAGATGCCCTCCAGCTCCTGGATGACCTTCCCGTTGCCGCGCACCGGCCCATCGAGACGTTGCAGGTTGCAGTTGACGACGAAGGTGAGGTTGTCGAGCTGCTCGCGCGCCGCAAGTGAGAGTGCGCCGAGGGTCTCCGGCTCATCGCATTCGCCGTCGCCAAGGAAGCACCACACGTGGCTCTCGCTCGTGTCGGCGATGTGCCGGTTGTAGAGATAGCGGTTGAAGCGCGCCTGATAGATCGAGTTGAGCGGCCCGAGCCCCATCGACACCGTCGGAAACTCCCAGAACTCCGGCATCAGGCGCGGGTGCGGATACGAGCTCAGCCCGTTGCCGCCGGTCTCCTGACGGAAGTTGTCCATCTGCGCCTCGGTGATCCGGCCTTCGAGGTAGGCGTGCGAGTACATCCCCGGCGCGGCGTGCCCCTGGTAGTAGATCTGGTCGCCTGAGTTGCCGTCATCCTTGCCGCGGAAGAAGTGGTTGAAGCCGACCTCGTAGAGCGATGCCGCCGATGCATACGTCGAGAGGTGGCCGCCGATGCCGTCACTTCGCTTGTTGGCTCTCGTGACCATGACGGCCGCGTTCCAGCGCACGATGCGGCGGATGCGCCGCTCCATCTCCTCGTCGCCGGGGAACCAGGGCTCCTCATCCGGGGGAATCGTGTTGATGTACGGCGTCGAGACCAGGGATGGCACCGGGACCTGAAGGCGGCGGGCGCGCTCCAGGAGCTTGCCGATGACAAAACGGGCCCGGACCGTGCCTTCGGACGCGACCAGCGAGTCGAGGGACTCGAGCCACTCGCCGGTCTCCGCCGAGTCCGCGTCGGGAAGCTGATGGAGGAAGGCGTCGAACGTCATTCGAACCGAGGATATACGGCCGGGGTGGCCCGGCCGTCTATCGGCGGCCCCGGGTCCGAGGAAGCTGCCGGCAGGCAGCGGCTCTTTTGGCGGCCGGCCGAAGTCCAGTTCCGGCACAGCGTGCACGTTGTGCGGCGTTTGCACCAACCTGTGGTACTGTCATGGCAAGTGCTCGCGCATCGGCGAGCCATGCCTCTTGGTGAACCCTCTCTCCGCCGGTCAACGGCGGGTCTCAAGAATCCGGCACACGACACTCGAGCGAGGGGATTCTGGGACAACGGGAATGATCCGGGTCCCGAGGTAACACGGTGACAACGTTTGAATCCATCGGCGTGCGTCCGCGCACGTCCGCCGCTCTCCGCGAGAACGGTTTCACAGAGCCGAACACAGTGCAGCAGGAGGCGATCCCGCCACTGCTCGCACGCCAGGACTGCGTGATCGAGGCGCCGACGGGGTCCGGAAAGACCCTGGCATACGTCGTTCCGCTGGTCGAGCGACTGGCCGGACATCAGGGCCACGGCGCGCGAGCGCTGATCGTGACCCCAACCCGTGAGCTCGCGACCCAGGTCAACGCGGTGATCCGCAAGGTGGACCCGGCGCTGCGCACGGTGATCTGCATCGGCGGGGTCGGGTACGGCCCACAGACCGGCGGTCTTCGGAATGCGCCGGACGTGATCGTGGGATGCCCCGGACGGCTCCTGGACCTTGCGAGCAATGGCCTCGCGCGACTCCGCGACATCGAGTACCTGGTCCTCGACGAGGCCGACGAGATGCTCGATCAGGGCTTCGCGAAGGACGTCGAGAAGATCATCTCGATGTGCCCCGCGTTCAGCAGCAGCGCTCGCCGGCAGACGGTGCTCGCCTCGGCGACGATGCCCGACTGGGTGCAGCGGATGATCACGAAGCATCTCTACGAGCCCGCGCGCGTCCAGGTCGTCAACGAGCAGGTTCCCGCCCTCGAGCACGGCGTGATGGCCGTCATCAAGTCGCAGAAGATCGATGCGCTCTCACGGCTCCTGCGCCGCCAGAGCGCGGCCGAGCTCAACCAGACGATCGTGTTTCATCGCACCAAGCATGGCGCCAAGAAGCTCGTTCGCGATCTGCTCCGCATGGGTCACACTGCGGGCGAACTGCAGGGCAACCTCTCCCAGAATGCGCGTGACCGTGCGCTGGATTCGTTCCGTGCGAATCGCACTGAAGTGCTGGTCGCGACCAACGTCGCGGCGCGAGGCATCGATGTCGTGAACGTTGGGCTGGTGATCAACTTCGAGCTTCCCGAGACGCCGCAGTGGCTGACCCACCGGGTGGGCCGCACCGCGCGCAACGGCAACGAGGGTAAGGCGATCACCTTCCTCAGCGAGGAGGACGGCGAACAGTGGCGCAAGCTGCGCCGTCTCGGTGCGCCGGCACTTCCGGAGATCGACGGCACGCTCCTGCTCACCACCGGTGAGTGGAAGCTCGGAGCGCCGCCACGCGAGACTATGCCAGCGCCTGCTCCAGGTCGGCCGTCAAGTCATCGACGTCCTCAATACCGACGGACAGGCGCAGCAGCCCGTCGCTGACGCCGACTCGGGTCCGGGTCTCCGCCGGTATCGACGCATGGGTCATGAGGGCCGGGCTCTCGGCGAGCGATTCCACCGCACCCAGTGACTCGGCGAGCGTGAACACGCGCAGGCGTTCGAGGAACGACCGTGCGGCGTCGCTCGACGACACTTCGAAAGACACCACGCCGCCGTAATACCCACCCATCTGGCGGCGCGCGAGTGCGTGTCCCGGGTTGCTCTCAAGCCCCGGGTAGTACACGCGCGTCACGGCGTCCTGACCCTCGAGCCAGCGGGCGATGGCAAGCGCGTTCTCGGACTGCCTGATCACCCGGAGTTGCAGGGTCTTGAGTCCGCGCAGCAGCAGCCAGCAGTCGAACGGTGACGGCACCGCTCCGACGGCGTTCTGGTGAAAGCGAAGGCGCTCCTCCAGCACGTCATCCGACGTGAGCACGGCGCCGCCGAGCACGTCGCTGTGTCCTCCGAGAAATTTCGTCGAGCTGTGAATAACCAGGTCGGCGCCGAGCTCGAGAGGACGCTGCAGCACGGGGCTCGCGAAGGTGCTGTCGACTGCAACGAGCGCACCCGCACCGTGGACGCGCTCGCTCACCGCGTCCAGGTCGACAACGCGCAGGAGCGGATTGGTCGGGGATTCGAGCCAGACAAGACGCGTGCGATCGGTCATCGCAGCTGCAATCGCATCGGGATCGGTTGGATCGACCGCCGTGAAAGTCAGCCCGTAGCGCTGGAACACCTTGTCGAAGAGCCGGAAGGTGCCGCCGTAGACATCGTCGGTGAAGACCACGTGATCACCGGGATCAAGGAGGAGCATCACAGCTGCGGTCGCGGCGAGGCCGGACGAGAACGCGAGACCGTGACGCGCACCCTCGAGTGACGCGAGGCATGCCTCGAGGTTGCTCCGGGTTGGGTTGCCGGAACGCGAATACTCGAACCCCTTGTGCCGGCCGGGCGACTCCTGCGCAAACGTGGTCGCGAGATGTATCGGGACGACCACAGCACCGGTCGCCGGATCCGGTCCCTGCCCGACGTGCAGGGCGCGCGTCGCGAGGCCGTGCTCCCGGTGATCCACGCCGGTCAGCTGCGCCCGCGACGGGCGACGAACTCGAGCAGGTCGCTCCTGGTGATGACGCCGACCGGGAGGTCGCCCTCAACGATCATCAGAGCCGGCTCGCCGCCGAGCAGCGCCTCGAAGGCCTCCTCGATCGGGGCGCCCGCGGCGACACGCGCAAAGGGCGGGTCCATCGCCGTGGACACTGACGTGGTGACCACCGCCGGGTCGCGGTAGATGCGGTCCAGCAGGGTCCGCTCCTGGATGCTGCCGACAACGCCGCCGCCAGCGCTGCTGCCGTTCTCGGTCACGAGCAGCTGGGAGATCCCGTACTGCTGCATGAGGTCGATCGCCTCACCGACCGACTTGCCGGCGCCGACGCTGACGAGCTCGGGAACGCCGTCGGTGTGGGAATCGATGACCTCGCGGACGCGTGCGGGGACGAGCCGCTGCAGGTAGCCGTTCTGGCGCATCCACTCGTCGGAGAAGAACTTGCTCAAATAGTTGCGGCCCGTATCCGGAAGGAGGACGACGATGACGTCGTCCGGCTTGGAATCGACGGCGACCTGGATCGCCGCGTGGAGCGCGAGACCGGCCGATCCGCCGACCAGGATCCCCTCCTGGCGCGCGAGCTTCCGTGCCGCCACGAAGCACTCGCGGTCGGTGACCTGGATGAACTCGTCGACGACCTCCCGATCGAAGGTGCCCGGCCAGAAGTCCTCCCCGACGCCCTCGACTTTGTACGGCGCGATCTCGCCGCTGAAGATCGAGCCCTCAGGGTCGGCGCCGATCACCCGGACAGCGGGGTTCTGCTCCTTGAGGTATTTGCCGACCCCGGTGATCGTGCCCCCGGTGCCCACGCCCGCGACGAATGTCGTGATGCGGCCGTCGGTCTGGCGCCAGATCTCCGGCCCGGTGGTGCGGTAGTGCGCCTCGGGGTTGCGCGGATTGAAGTACTGGTTCGGCTGGAACGCACCGGGGATCTCACGGGTGAGCCGCTCCGCGACCGAGTAATACGACTGCGGTGACTCCCGTTCGACGTTGGTGGGGCAGATCACCACCTCGGCGCCGTAGGCGCGCAGCAGGCTGATCTTCTCGGCCGACATCTTGTCGGGCATCACGAAGATCATCTTGTAGCCCTTGATCGCCGCTGCCATGGCGATCCCATGCCCCGTATTGCCGGACGTGGGCTCCACCACCGTGCCGCCCGGCCGCAGGAGCCCGCGGCGTTCGGCGTCCTCGAGCATGGACAGACCGATGCGGTCCTTGACGCTTCCGCCCGGGTTGAGCTGCTCGAGCTTGGCCAGGATGAGAGGACGGAGCCCCTCGGTGACCTTGCTCAGCCGGACCAACGGGGTGTTGCCGACCAGGTCGAGGATGCTCTCGACGTACTCCACTGCCTGGCCATTCTAGTGCGCGGTGCAGGAGGACCCCGAATGGTGCCTCCCGTGCGCGGACTCCACTCCACCGGCCTTTTGTGACGGCATACTGGGAATGCATGGACCAGGCTGGCAGCCACGACAACGCCGGGTCGCGGACACACGTCCCTGGCTACACGCTGGATCGGGGGATCAGCATCGACCGAGCCGGCGCGCTCGTCGACGCCCACGACACGGTGAGCGGCGCCCAGGTGGTCATCCGGCTCCTCAGCCCGGCGCTGTCCACCGACTCCGCCTACCGCCGCCAGCTCCGCCATGACATGGGGGTGCTCGGCGCGCTCCGCCATCAGCATCTGCTCGCGGTCATCGCCTTCGACGACAGGAACGCCGCGATCGTTGACGAGTGGGTGGATGCGGTCACGCTCGGTCACCTCATCGATGTGTCCGGCCCGGTGGCCGCCGCCGCCGCGCTCGTCGTCTTCGACGACGTGCTTGCAGCACTCGAGGCGCTCCACGGGGCGGGAATCATCCATCGCGACGTCACGCCCGAGGCGGTGCTGCTCGACAACGGTGGCACCGGGATCCTGCGCGATGCCGGCGTGCCGGCGCCGCCACTCCGGCGTGGCTGGCGCGCCGGAACGCCGCAGTACATGGCACCGGAGCTGTGGGCGGGACGTCCGCACACGGTGTCGACCGACATCTACGCGGCGACCGGCGTCCTGGTCGATGCGCTCAGCGGCCGCCCGCCATACCTGGGGACCGATCTCACCGGGCTCGGCGTCCAGCACACGCAGGGCGCACTGCCGAGCGAGGCCGTTCCGCCCCTCGCCCGGGAACTGGTGATCCGCGGACTGGCCAAGGATCCGCGCGACCGGCCCGCCAGTGCGGGGTTGTTCCGCCGCGACGTCGAGGTTGCGGGAACGGCATTCCTCGGCGCGACGTGGCGCGACGTGGGACGCGCCTGGCTCGCGGTCGTCGTCGCGGAGCGCCTCGCTGATCCGGTCCCCGCGTCGCTGCCGGTCGAGTTGCTTGATGATGACGACGACGCGCCGCTCCACGGAGTGGCGATCGACACTGCGTCGGATGCGCCGCGCCCGGGCGGCGTCGGCTGGAAGGTCTGGTCGGTCGCTGCCGCCGCGGTGATCGCACTCGTGGTGATGGTCGTTTTCGCGGTGCAGGCGCTCGGAGGTCCCGGGGTGCAGGTCTCGCCGACGGTGCCACCGGCGCCGGTCTACACCGCACCGACCGGGAGCGCAGTCCCGTCTGACGGTGTGCCGACGAGCATCGACAGCGCGGGCGACGCGCCTTCGTCACCGACGGCGTCACCCACCGCCGGTCCCACGCCGACGACAGCGCCGAACACGATGCCCGTCACGATCGCGCCATCGCCGACCCCGACACCGACACCCACGCCGACGCCGTCACCGAGCCCGACTCACGGTCACCACCCGCCGACCCCGACGCCGTCGCCGACCTGAGAGCGTCCGCCCTCAGCGCGATGTCGTGAGGTTGTAGACGTCGCCCGCGTAGTCGCGCATCATCCGAGCCGCTGAGAAGCGCGGGCCGTTGGTGCGCAACGAGGCGCGCATCCGCTCCACCCAGCCGCGCGGGATGCCGTGCTCGTCGCGCTGATAGAAGAGCGGAACGACCTCGTGCTCGATGATGTCGAACAGCGTGGCCGCGTCGCGCGAATCCTGCATCGCGTGGTCGAAGAGGATGTCGCCGGGGATGGCCCATCCGTTGGTGCCGTTGTACGCCTCGGCCCACCATCCGTCGAGCACGGAGAGATTGAGGCCGCCGTTCAGCGCAGCCTTCATGCCGCTCGTGCCGCTCGCCTCGAGCGGCGGTCTGGGGACGTTGATCCACACGTCGCACCCGGCGACCATGCGGTCGGCCGTTGCGAGGCTGTAGTTGTCGAGAAAGGCGATCCGGCTCATCGCGCCGGGCTGACGCTCGAACGAGAACAGACCCTGGGCCGCGTGCTTGCCCTCCTCGTCCTGCGGATGTGCCTTGCCCGCAAGCACCATCTGGGCTGGTCGATCCTTGTTGTCGAAGACGCTCGCGGCGCGCTGCGTGTCCAGGGTGAGCAACTGGATTCGCTTGTAGCCGGCGAGCCGGCGGGCGAAGCCGAAGGTCAGTGCGTGCTCGTCGAAGCCCTGCTCGGCTGCCTCGACGTACCACCGGGGCTCGTCGCGAGCGAGCCGGTTGGCGACGCTGCGCACGCGGACGTGTTGGACGAACTCCGCGCGCATGGCGTTGCGGACCGCCCACAGCTCGACGTCCGGTATGTCGTCGACGCCACGCCACGTATCCGCGTCGGCGGCGCGTGCCTCCCATCCCGCACCGAGGTAGCGATCGAGCAGCTCGCGCATGCGCGGGGCCATCCACGTCGGCACATGGACACCGTTGGTGACGTGCCCGATCGGGACGGTGTCGGCCGGTCGCTCCGGGAAGAGTGACTGCCACATCTGGCGGGCGACCTCGCCGTGACGGCGGCTCACGCCGTTGCGCGAGCGGCTCATCTTGATGCCGAGCGGTGTCATGACAAACTGCTCGTGGGGGTTGTCCGGCCGGGTCCGGCCGAGATGCAGGAAGCCCTCGAGGTCGAGCCCGGCCTGCTCCGGGTAATCACCGAGCACCTCGACGATCTCGCTGACGTCGTAGCCCTCGTTGCCGGCGCTGACCGGTGTGTGAGTCGTGAAGACAGTTCGCTCCCGCGCGGCGGTGAAGGCCTCGTGCCGCGAACGGCCCAGCGACATCTCCCGGCGGGCGATCTCCAGCGGCGCAAGTGCCGCGTGGCCCTCGTTGAGGTGGACGACGCACGGGTCCAGGCCCATCGCGTCGAGGACGCGCATCGAGCCGATGCCGAGCAGCGCGTACTGGGCGAGCCGGGTGGGCCGGTCCGCCACGTAGAGCCTGCTGGTGATCCACTGATCGATGGCGGAGTTCTCCGGTCGCTGCGCGTCGAGGAGGTAGAGCGGCGTGCGACCGATGTCGAGCCGCCAGACCTGGACCACGACGTCACGCCCGCGCAGCGGCACGGTGACCGTCAGCGGCGCATCGCCGTTGTAGACAAGAGCTGCAGGAACTCGCTCGGGGTCGACCTGGAGCCAGTACTCGAGTTGGTATCCGGATCGATCCATGCGCTGCTGGAAGTAGCCCTGACGGTAGAGGAGCCCAACACCCACCATGGGCAGCGCCATGTCCGATGCCTGCTTGAGGATGTCACCGGCCAGCACGCCGAGGCCGCCCGCGTAGATCGGGAGGGATCGGTGCACCGCGAACTCGGCGCACAGAAACGCCACCGGCCGTTTCGCACTCGCCCTGCCGGTCATCGCCGGACGGCCCAGCTCACGGTCCAGCGAGCTGACGAGCTCCGTGAGCCGGTGCACAAGGGTGGCATCGCCGCCGGCACGCTCGAGCGTCGCGGACGACGTCTCGTCGAGGAGGCGAATGGGATTGTGGTTGCTCGCCTCCCATCGCACCGGGTCGATCATGCGAAAGACGTCGTCACCGCCCTGCCACCACGACCACGCGTAGTTGTACGCGAGCCGTGCCAGCGCCTCGAGTGGCGACGGCAACCGGGCCGCAAGGTCCGCAGCGGCGCGATCGATGTCCGCGCTGCCGTCGGCCAGCGCGGGGGTTGCGAGCTCGGTCACTCGATACCGCCGGACGCGGCCAGTGCATGGCGCAATGCCGCGATGCCGCCGTGCGGGCCGCCCGTGTGCCGGAAGACCGCCGTGCCGGCGACGAGGACATTGGCGCCCGCATCGACGCATGCCTTCGCATTGGTGGCGTCGACACCGCCGTCGACCTCGACCTCGGTGTCCAGCCCCTGGCGTTGCACCTCGGCGCGGATGTGCCCGACCTTGCGCAGCGTTCGCGGTATCAGCGTCTGGCCGCCAAAACCGGGATCGATCGTCATGACCAGTGCGAGGTCGCACGCCTCGAGAACGTCGTCGAGCATCTGCGCCGGCGTGCTGGGATTGATGGCAGCCCCGGAGCGGCAGTCGAGCGCCCGGATCGACGTCAGGGTGCGATGCAGGTTGGGGCACGCCTCGTAGTGCACGGTGATCGCGTCCGCGCCGGCGCTCGCGAAGGTGCTCAGATGCGCGTCGGGATTGACGATCATCAGGTGCAGCTCCAGCGGCAGTGACGTCGCCCGGCGGAGCACACGCACCGTGTCGGTGCCGAAGGTGTAGTTGGGGACGAAGACGCCATCCATCACGTCGATGTGGATACGTTCGGCGCCGCTGTCCTCGAGGTCATGCGCAGCCTTCGCCAGGTGTCCGAAGTCGGCGGCGAGCAGGCTCGGGGCGATCCGGACAGCGTCGCGGCAGGGCTTCCACGTCGATCGCGGCATCCCGCGGATTCTGGCAGACGTGGGTCAGCCGACTGCCGGAATTCTCCGAGCCGTCACGCCGCCGCGGCAGCCGCGTCGAGGAACCATGCCAGCATGCCGTCCGTCGGGCGGATCTGGGAGGCGGGGACCTCGCCTCTGGCGGTGGCCGCAAGCGCCTCGTGCTTGGCGGCCCCGGTGACCAGGAATCCGACTGCAGCGGCCGCGTTGATCGCGGGGTAGGTCAGCGTGATCCGGTCGAACGGTTCGTAGTCGGCGAGCCCCCGCGTCGCCCAGCGATCGGTGACCTGCAGTGCCGGCGTCCCCGGAAACAGTGATGCCGTGTGACCGTTCTCGCCGAGTCCGAGGAGGACGAGGTCAAGCCGCGGGGCGCCGTCGGCGGTTGACCGCAGTGAGCGTGCGAGCAGGTCGGAATACTCCATGGCGGCCGCATCCAGATCGGTACCCTCCGCATGCATCCGATGCACACGGCCCGGATCGATCGGCACGCGACTCAGGAGTGTGGTCTCGGCGAGCGAGTAGTTGCTGGCCGGATCGTCCGGTGGGCATGCGCGCTCGTCGGCGAAGTACACGTCCCACGTGGCCCACGCAATCCGGTCCTTCCATTCGGGTCCTGCCAGCATCTCGTTGAGGAGGCGCGGTGTGCTGCCTCCCGAGAGCGCGATCGAGAAGCTCCCGTGGTCCTCTGACGCACGCCGCGCCTGTGCCGCAATCCAGCTCGCAACCGAGTCAGCGACGTCATGCGCGCTGCGGCTGACGATGCGTTCGCCGACGAGACCGTTGAGCGGATCGGGTGTGGCCATGTCAGGGACGGTGCCAGGCGCGTCCGTCACGCGCCATGAATGCATGTGCTTCCTCCGGGCCCCATGTCCCCGCTTCGTAGTTGGGGCTGTTGGTCCTGTCAGGCGGGTGCGCTCGCCATCCATCGAGAATCGCCGTGCAGAAGCGCCACGCCTCCTCGACCTCATCCTCGCGTGCAAAGAGTGTCGGGTCGCCGAGCATGCAGTCGAGCAGGAGGCGCTCATACGCGTCGGGCGATTGCTCCTGAAACGCAGTCCCGTACATGAAGTCCATGTTCACCGACTCGATGCGCAGCGCCTGGCCTGGAATCTTCGCGCCGAAGCGCAACGTGATCCCCTCGTCAGGCTGGATCCGCAGGATGAGCAGGTTGGGATCGATGCCGTCCTGCGGTACCGCACCTGCTGCGAGCGGAACGCTGCCCGCGAACGGAGAATGCGGGACTCGACGAAACTGGATGACGATCTCGGTCGAACGTTTCGGCATGCGTTTGCCGGTGCGCAGGTAGAAGGGCGTGCCGGCCCAGCGCCAGTTGTCGATGTCGACCTTGATCGCGACAAACGTCTCGCGCAGGGAGTCCGGGGCAACGCCGGCCTCCTCGCGATAGCCGGGGACATGCTCGCCGTTGATGATGCCGGCGGAATACTGCCCTCGCACCGAGTGCGAGAGCGCGTCGTCCGGGTGGATCGGCCGCACCGCTCGCAGCAGCTTCACCTTCTCGTCACGAACCATTTCAGCCTGGAAGTTCGACGGCGCCTCCATGCCCATGATCGCGACCAGTTGCATGATGTGGTTCTGGACGATGTCGCGCAGCGCACCCGCCTCCTCGTAGTACGAACCCCGACCTTCGACACCGATCTCCTCCGCCACGGTGATCTGGACATGGTCGATGTACTGCCGGTTCCACAACGGCTCGAAGATCCCGTTGGCGAAGCGGAAGACCAGCAGGTTCTGCACGGTCTCCTTGCCGAGGTAATGGTCGATGCGATAGATCTGCTCTTCGAGCAAGGCGGTGTGCAGGCGCTCGTTGAGCTCGCGTGCTGTCGCAAGGTCACGCCCGAACGGCTTCTCGATGATCACCCGCACGAAGGTGCCGGGCGCCTGCGTGGTGAGCCCGGCGACGTTGAGCCGGTCGATGAGCGGCGTGACGGCGTTCGGCGGCGTGCTGAAGTAGAGGAGGCGGTTCCCGGCAGTACCGCGTTCGCGATCCGCGGTAGCGAGTGCGTTCTTGAGGGTTTCGAATCCGTCTGGTGCGTGCATGTCGAACGTGACGTACCGCAATCCTGCGGCGAACTTCTCCCACGTCTCGGTGCTCAGGTGGACACGACCGTATTTCTCGACGCCCTCGCGCATGTCGGCGCGGAACTCGTCATCGGTGAGCTCGCTGCGGCCGGCGCCGATGACGGTGAATCCATCCGGCAGTGCCCCTTCAGCCGCGAGCGCATAGAGCGCCGGGACGAGCTTGCGCTTGGTGAGATCACCGCTCGCTCCGAAGATGACGACACAGAACGCGACCGGTGTGCGCGGCTCCCGGCGGCGCTCCCGCAGCGGATGCTCGGCGATCAGTGTGATGCCGGCGTCCCCGCACCGGTCTCAGCCTTCACGGCGTGCCCACCGAACTCGTTGCGGAGGGCCGCGATGACCTTGTTGCCGAAGCCGTCTGGCAGCCGTGACTGATAGCGCGCCATCAGCGACATGGCGAGCACGGGGGCGGGTACCGAAAGCTGCATCGCCTCCTCGAGAGTCCAGCGTCCCTCGCCCGAGTCGTCGACCCAGCCACGCAACTGGTCCAGCTGCGGATCGCGCTCGAACGCCCGCTCCGCGAGCTCGAGCAGCCACGAGCGCACAACGCTTCCCTGGTTCCAGAGGTGCGCGATCCCGTGCAGGTCGAGCTCCCCGAAGTCCTGCTTCGCCTGCATGATCGCGAACCCTTCCGCGTATGCCTGGAGCATCCCGTACTCGATGCCATTGTGGACCATCTTCACGAAGTGTCCGGCACCCGGCGGTCCGACGTGCAGAAAGCCGTCGGGTGGCGCGAGCGTGGTGAAGATCGGAAGCCAGTGGTCGACCGTCTCCTTCTCGCCGCCGGCCATCAGGCAGTACCCGACCTCGAGGCCCCAGACACCCCCACTCGTCCCGGCGTCGATGAAGCTGATGCCGCGCTCGGCGCTGCTCGCGGCGCGTGCGATCGAGTCGTGGTAGTTGCTGTTGCCACCGTCGATGATGGTGTCGCCCTTCTCGAGGAGCGACTGCAGTGCCGCGACGGTGTCATCGGTGACCTTTCCCGACGGCACCATGATCCAGACGCCGCGCGGCTTGTCGAGGGCCGCGATCAGCTCATCGATGCTCTCGGTCGTGGTGGCGCCGAACGCTTCGACGCTCGCGCGTGCCTCGGGGTTGGGATCGTATGCGACGACCGCGTGGTCACCGTCTCGACGGAGCCGATGGACCATGTTGGCGCCCATCTTGCCGAGCCCGACAAAGCCGATCTGCATGGTGGTGAGTCCTTCAAATGTGATGGCAATGGAGTGGCGGCGCTCAGTGCGCCGCCGTGGTTGCGCTGACTGCATCGGTGAGGCTGGCAAGCCCCGCATCGAGATCCCCGGCGATGTGGACGCGAACGACGCGACGGCCGTGGGATCGTAGCGACTGGAGATCGCCGGCCGACTGCGCGCGCTTGAGCACGGAGAAGGTGTATGGCGCGCCCGGGATGCTGACGTCCGTCCCGTCGTCGGCGGTGATCTGGATGTACACGCCGGTGTTCGGGCCGCCCTTGTGCAGCTGGCCGGTGCTGTGCAGGAATCGCGGACCGAACCCGAGCGTGGTGGCAAGCTTGCGTGAGTCGCGGATGGCGACCCGGAGACGCTGCAACGCGTCCTGGTTGCTGTCGTCGGGTGTCACGTACGCCATCAGCGCGACGTAGTCGCCGGGATTGGCGGTGTCGAGATGCGCGGCAAGAGCACCCGATGCGCTCGTCCCCGACACGTCGCCATAGACGCGCAGCGCGCCGTCGGTGACTGCTGCGGTCTCTTCCGGCAACGATCCGGTCTGCTCGTACTGCTGCAGCACCGCCTGGGTGTTGTCCTTCGACTCCTTGACATTGGGCTCATCGAAGGCGTCGATGCCGAGATGCGCGCCCGCCACCGCAGTCGCAAACTCCCACCGGAAGAACTCTGCGGCGAGGTCGTATGTGTCGACAAGATCGAATCGGATCACGGGATGTCCAGCAGCCTCGAGCGCATCGACGGAGCGATCGAACTCGGCGTCGTCGCCGATCCGCAGCGCCACGAACAGCCTGTCATCGGAATACACAGCGGGATCGCCGATCGGCTCGTCGCCGATGGGGATGATTCCCTTGCCCTCCTTGCCCGTACTCTCGGCGATCAGTTGCTCCGCCCACAACGAGTACGCCTCGATTTGCCTGGGCGCGAGGATCGTCACCTTGTCGCGCCCCTGGTCGTGGAGTGCTCCCATCAGCGTGCCGAGCGCCAGGCCGCAGTTGAGGTCGCCGGGGACGCCGGCTGTGCAGTCCCTGCGCATCTCGGCGGCGCGCGTGAGGAGCAGCTCGCAGTCGATCCCCACAATCGCAGCGGGGACGAGACCGAACATGCTCAACGCGGAGTAGCGGCCACCGATGTCCGGCGGGTTCTTGTACAGGTGTCGGAACCCGCGTTCGCGAGCGATCTCGGCGAGCCCACTTCCCGGGTCCGTGATGGCGATGAAGTGTGACCCCGTATCGTCACCGAGCTCTTGAGTCCGCACCGAGAAATGCGCGAGGTGGGAGAGCGTCTCGACCGTGGTGCCGGATTTGCTCGACACGATGTACCCGGTCGTCGCCGGATCCGTCGCGCCCGTCACTCTCGTGATCGCGAGTGGGTCGGTGGTGTCGAGCACGTGGAGTGTCGGCTGGCCCTCCGCACTCCCGAACGAGAGGCGCAGGACCTCAGGGCAGAGGCTCGAGCCGCCCATGCCGAGCAGCACGCAGTCCCGCCATCCGGCCTCGCGGACCTCGATGGCCAGTGCCTTGAGGGCTGGGAGGTGCTCGTGCATGGCGCCGATGACGTCGAGCCACCCGAGGCGGTTGTTGATCACCAGGGCAGCGTCGGCGTCGCCGGGCTTCCACAGGTTCGGGTCACGGTGCCAGACGCGGGTCGCGACCTCGGTCGCCTCCGGTGTGTCCAGCGGCACCGCTGTTGCGCCGCTGTTGAAGTGCTGGCGCTTCGCGTATCCCGAACCCATGGTGTCGATCTTTTCGGCGATGCCGCGGATCAACTGGTTGTACGAGTCAGCGAACTGTTTGACGCCGTCATCGAGCAACTTCTGGGTGACCGCTTCCATGTCGATCCCCGCCTCGGCAAGCTGATCCATCACCCGATGGGCGCCCGCGTAGTCGGCCTTGACGGTGTCACCGGCCACGACGCCGTGATCCAGGAACGCCTCGATGGTTGCGGGCGGCATGGTGTCCACCGTGTCCGGACCGATCAGCGCCTCGGCATACACGACGTCGCGATAGTTGGGATTCTTGGCGCTCGTGCTCGCCCACAGCGGACGCTGCACGTGGGCGCCGGCGGGGCGAAGCGGTGCGAAGCGCTCGCTGTCGAAGTGCTGTTCGAACAGCTCGTACGCCAGCACCGCGTTGGCGATTGCAGCCTTGCCGAGCAAACCCTCGACGAGCGCATTCCCTGGATCAGCCGCGAGCTTCTCCTCGAGCAATGTGTCGACGAGCGTGTCAACGCGGCTCACGAAGAACGACGCAACCGAATGCACGTCGAGCGACTGACCGTCCTTGTGCCGAGCCTCGAGTGCCGAGATGTACTGCTCGATCACGCGCTCGTGCATCGCGAGCGCGAAGATCAGCGTGACGTTGACGTTGCGGCCGTCGGCGATGGTCCGATGGATGGCGGGCATTCCCTCGAGCGTTGCGGGAATCTTGATCATGAGATTTGGTCGGTCGACGCGCTCCCACAACGTCCTCGCTGTCGCGATCGTCGCGTCCGTGTCGTGCGAGAGCGACGGTGGCACCTCGAGGCTCACGTATCCGTCGGCCCCTCCGGTGCGATCGTGCACGGGTCGGAGGATGTCCGCGGCGTGCTTGATATCGCTGATCGCGAGCTCGGTGAACACGTCGTTGGGGTCATCGATCCCGGACTCGATCAGCTCGCGAATCTGATCGTCGTAGAGGTTTCCCTCGGCGATCGCCTTCTGGAAGATGGTCGGGTTGCTCGTCAATCCGGTGACGTTCTCTTCGGCGACGCGGTGTTGCAGCTGACCCGTCGTGACGAGTTCACGGCTGATGAAGTCGAGCCAGACGGACTGACCGTGCTCGCCCAGCTGCTGCAGCGGGGTTGTCATGAGCCGGCCTCCGCGGGAGCGCCGACCAGGGTGTGCACGGCGGCGACGATCGCGTCGGCGTCGATGCCCGCGGCGGCCATCAATTCCTCCGGGCTGGCGGACCCCGGGAGGCCGCGCACCGCGAGATGGGTCACGCGGGGTGGGTTTTCCTCCAGCGCGAGCGCCTCCATCACCGCGGCGCCGAGACCGCCCTGCGGGTAATGGTCCTCGACGACAACGAACCGTCCCGCAGTCGCGTCGCTTGCCTCGCGCAGGGTCACGACGTCGACCGGCTTGACCGAGTAGAGGTCGATCACCCGGCACGCGATGCCGCTCGCCGACAACCGTTCGGCCGCGCCGAGGCATTGGTGCAGCGTGACGCCGGCGCCGATCAGCGTCACGACATCACCGGTCGACTGGCGCACCACCTTGGAACCGCCGATCGGAAACTCCTCGTCGTTGTTGTAGATGACGGGGTAGGCGCCGCGCGTCGTGCGGACGTAGCTGATGCCTTTGAGGTCCGCCATCTGCGCAACGAGTTTCGCCGCTGACACGGCGTCGCTCGGATACAGCACGGTGGAGGTGTGCACCGCGCGGAGCGATGCGATGTCCTCGAGTGCCATCTGCGACGGGCCGTCGGCGCCGATCTCGCAGCCGGCGTGTGAGCCGGAGAGACGGATGGTCACCTCGGACACGCCGGCCATGCGGACGAAGTCGTAGGCGCGTGAGAGGAACGCCGCGAAGGTCGAAGCAAAAGGCGTGTACCCACGGACGGACAGACCGACAGCGCTCGCAATCATCTGCTGCTCCGCGATGAACATCTCGAAGAAACGGTCCGGGTACGCAGCTTTGAACTCATCGGCGTGCGTGGAGTTGCTCACCTCACCGTCGAGGGCCACGACGTCGTGACGTGCGCCGAGCGCACGCAGCGTGTCGCCATAGGCCTTTCGGGTCGCGACCTTGTCACCGAGCTTGTAGGTCGGGAGCTCCACTGCAGTGTCGGTCGCGCTCGACGATGCCGACTCGAGCGCCTCGGGTGGCCGGACGTCGATGCGCAGGTCGCGCTCACCGCCCAGTTCCGCGATTGCCCGGACGGCCATATCCGGCGGCAGCGCCTTGCCGTGCCAGCCGTCCTTGTTCTCGATCTCCTTGAACCCCTTGCCCTTGATGGTGCGGGCGATCACGACGCTCGGGCGATCGCCGCCGGAGCGCGCGGCGGTCAGGGCCTCATCGATCTCTGCCAGGTCGTGGCCGTCGATGACGATGGCCCGACACCCGAACGCTTCGACGCGGCGTCGATACACGTCCAGGTCCCACTCGTACTCGGTGGGGCCGCGCTGTCCGAGGCGGTTCACATCAAAGATGGCTGTGAGGTTGGAGAGGCCGTAGTGACCGGCCTTGTCGAGCGCTTCCCAGATGGAACCCTCGGCGAGCTCGCTGTCCCCGCAGAGGACCCAGACGTGGAAGGGGAGGCGGTCGAGATATTTGCCGGCAAGGGCAACCCCGACGGCGACCGCCAGGCCCTGGCCGAGTGACCCGGTGGCGACGTCGACCCACGGGATGATCGGTGTTGGATGACCCTCGAGCCTCGAGCCGAATGTCCGGTAGGTCATCAACTCCTCATCGGTCACGGCGCCGACCGCCTTGTACAGCCCATAGAGGAGCGGCGACGCGTGGCCCTTGGAGAAGATGAGGTGGTCGTTGTTGGCCAGGTCCGGGTGGTCGAAGTCGTAGCGAAGGTGGCGTGCGGCGAGGACGGTGATCAGATCGGCCGCGGACATGCTCGATGTCGGGTGGCCCGACCCTGCTTGGGTGCTCGCGCGGATCCCATCGACGCGGATCTGCTGGGCAACCTCGCCCACGAAGTCGAGCGAAGGAAGCGCTCCTGTGTCGACACTGCCGGTCACCGCCATGGAACCACCTCCGTTGAGCCTTCTGAACTTGAATCATGCCGCGACAGACCCCTCGGGCGCGGTGGGGTATTGGTGAAGGCCGCATGGGGTACAGTCACGGCTCTGGCGCGCGCCTATAGCTCAGTCCGGATAGAGCGTCTGACTACGGATCAGAAGGTCGGGGGTTCAAATCCTCCTGGGCGCGCCAGCCCAACTCAGCGCGGGGCGACATCAGGGGTGAGCCGCGCCGCGCCGTGCTTGGCTCGAGGAAGGCTCGCGAGCACCAGAGCCAGCGACGCCAGGGTTGCTCCCGCGGCGCCGATGAGAAAAACGTAGAAGCCGGGCTCGGTCGTGAACGCTCGTCATCTGCGGCTACTGCCGCTTACTCTCGTTGCGATTACTTGCGTCGCTGCCGCGAGTTGCGCCTCTTCAAATACCGGCACGCTGATGTAAGCGGGCACGGAAAATGCACAGACCTGATCACCAAAAGTGCGCAGGCCCGGAGGCTCACGCAACCATAGAACCGGCGGTATAGCCACGCCAAGGCGCGCACGCCTCGATAGCGTGCAGAGTTGCGGGATGAGCACTCGCCATCATCCTGCTGCTGTTTGTGACTGTCCGTGCGGTCCGCCGAGTTCCACCCCGGACTCCATTGGATTATCGCGTGGGCGCCCCAGGCTTTTTGCTGACGGTTGGCCTCGTTCCGCTGTTCGTTCTGATCTTTCTCGGCCGTCCCGTCGTAGAGTGCAGCCCAGCTGGAAGTAGCAGCGCTATCCCGGTCTGGGCATGGTCAGGAGATGGCAGCCGCAGCATCGCCGTCTCGGGGTCAGCTTCGGGCTCATCGGACAGCAGCGTCTCAAGCGGTACCGAAACGGTGGGCGCGACGACCTACTCATGGGTCTGCGACGGCAGCACGGTCGTTGAATTCACGACGCACCGGTAGGCCAGACGGCAGCACCGGCTTGAGATCCGGCCACCGGCGCAGGCGACTTGCTCGCGCGTCAGCCGATCTGATGCACACGACGTGACCGGGGTCGTCCGGCGTGTGGCTCGTCAGCGAGAACGACACGCTGCTGCTGCACGTCACCGTGGTCTGGCAGTGCCAGGTCGCCACCGTGTCCGTTCGATGCGTTGGATGCAAGCGGGGGCATTGAGCGAGGCCCCATTGCGCTCGTCCGCAAGCGGGCGGAACCGGGTCCCGTCGTCGCGCGTAGACGTCGTCGAGATGTTTCTCGGCGAACCGCGTAACCAACCATTCCGCGGTACGTTTGAACGAGCGCTCCTGCACACACTCCACCGGAGGGTTCCCCCAGTGACCCGGGTTCTCAAGCTCGCGGCAGCAGCCACAGGCGCCGCAGTCATTGCAATCGCAGCATTCCTTCTGCATCCTCGCTCGGGGGCCCGCCGCAGGGCGGCAGCTCGTCGCGCCACCGTCGGGGTCGCAACCATCCTCGGGTCGGCCGTGGACAAGCGTCCGCGCCGGTCCGGCAGCAACAGCTGGGATGAGACCCTCGCCGACAGAGTTCGTGTCGCGCTCTCGATGGGATTTGGTGACCTCGCGACGGGACTCGAGATCCGGGCGAATCGCGGTGTGATCACGCTGCGCGGCGAGGTTGACGAGCTGACCGACATCACTCGATTCGACGCGGCGGTTCGCGAGGTCGGCGATGTGGTCGACGTCGACAACCTGCTCCGTCTTCGGATGCGCGATCTGCGTCCGCGCGTTCTCTCTGCGTAGCCCGAGCACCCCGCAATCGGCGACACTCCGTTCGTGTCGCTGCCCTTCGACCCGCCGCTCGAGCCGATGCTTGCTCGTGCCGCGCCTGAGATCCCGCGCGAGGGCAGCTGGCTCTACGAGCCGAAGTGGGACGGGTTTCGAGCGATCGTGTTTCGCGACGGAGATCGCGTCCACATCGCGAGCCGCAACGCGCTGGCGCTCGAACGATATTTCCCGGAGCTGATCCAGCCACTCCGGGCGGCGCTTCCCGATCGCGCCATCGTTGACGGCGAGGTGGTCATCGCCACGGAACACGGGCTTGACTTCGACGCCCTCCAACAGCGCATCCACCCCGCCGCATCCCGCGTGCGCATGCTCGCCGAGAAGACACCCGCCTCGGTGGTTCTGTTCGATCTCCTGGCAATCGACGCTGACGATCTGCGTCAGCGGCCGCTCGAGGAGAGGCGGAGCCGGCTGTTGCGTGGGATCACGAGCAGCCCAACTGTCGGGGTCACGCCGCAGACCACGGATCCGGACGAGGCGACCACCTGGTTCACGCGTTACGAGGGGGCCGGACTCGACGGCGTCGTGGCAAAGAATCCAGCCGGCGTCTACGAGCCCGGCGAGCGGCGCTGGGTCAAGATCAAGCACCTCCGTACCGTCGACTGCGTCGTCGGCGGCTACCGAGTGGCCAAGGACGGCAAAGGCATCGGGTCATTGCTCCTCGGCCTCTACGACAGTGACGGCGCGCTCCACCACGTCGGCCACACCTCATCGTTCGACGCCGCCGAACGCCGCGCGATCCTGGTGCAACTCCAGCCGCTCGTCGGCGGCGAAAGCTTCGGCCACGGCCGCACTCCGGGCGGTCCCAGTCGCTGGCAGAGCTCCGCCGACAGCGCATGGACGTCGGTCAGCCCCGACTTAGTCTGCGAGGTCTCATTCGACCACCTCCAGAGCGGCCGCTTCCGCCACGCGTCGCGGTTCCTACGCTGGCGTCCCGACAAAGCGCCGAAGTGGTGCGATTTCGATCAGTTGTCTGCGCCGGAGGAGTTCTCCCTTGACGACATACTCGTAGTGAGATGACTGAGGCGCGGCGGACGCTGTGTGGTCAGGCGGCAGGGGGCGGGCGGCGCCGTGCTCAGCTTGACCGCTCCCTCGCTCGCGCAAGCAGATTGTCGCGCTCGTTCGGGAGCGGTCAAATTCGCTGGGCTCCGCCCGCCCCCTGCCGCCTTACACCCTCTGTGCCGGACTTGATCTCACCCGGGTCCCGTGCAATGAGCGTAGAGTGCCGCCGCGGCCATGGCCGGTACTGACTACAGCTCGTATCTGCGTATCGACGAGCTTCTCGATCTGCAACACCCCCTCACCGAGGGTGCGCATGACGAGATGCTCTTTGTGGTCATTCATCAGGCCTATGAGCTCTGGTTCAAGTTGATTCTCCACGAGCTCGATTTCGCGACCGCCGAACTCCAGGCCGGCCGGCCGCAGCGAGCCTTGGCGCCGCTCCATCGCACCACGCGCGTCGATGAGTTGCTGATTGCGCAACTGCGGGTGCTCGAGACGTTGACACCCGAGGGATTCCTCGAATTCCGGGATCCACTCAAGCCGGCTTCCGGATTGCAGTCCGGGCAGTTTCGCGCCATCGAAGTTCTCGGCGGCCTGAGTGGGGCGACGCCGGCGGGTACCTCCCCGCTGTCCGATCACGATCGCGAGGAGTTGCGGCGTCGTGCCGGGCGGCCGACGTTGTTCACGGCGCTGTGCGCTTCGCTGCGGGCGCACGGCTTTGACGCTCCAGACGGTGTGAGCCCTGAACTTGGCGAGCGGCGCATCGGCGCGCTCGTGGCGCTCTACCGTGATCACGCCAGCCCGGAACGCGCGGTCCTCCATCGAGTGTGCGAGTTGTTGCTCGACCACGATGAGGCGATCGCCCGCTGGCGCTTTCACCACACGCTCATGGCGGCGCGCGAGATCGGCTCCCGTCCCGGTACCGGCGGCGGCGGCGTCGCCTATCTCGAGACGACCAATGCAATGCGGTTCTTTCCCGAGCTCTGGGAGGTGCGGAACCGGCTGTGACCCGCGACCTTCCGGCCAACCTCGACCGTAACGCGTGCGCAGCGCTCGACGCAGAGGACGCCCTCGCTGAATTCCGTGATCGCTTCCTCGACGACGGAGCGACCATCTATCTGGACGGCAACTCGATGGGGCGTCTTCCCAAGGCTGCGGTGACGCGCCTGCACGAGATGGCCGAGCACGAATGGGGGACGATCCTCGTGCGCGGCTGGACGGAGTCGGGATGGATGGAGTCGCCGATGCGCGTCGGCGACAGCATCGGCGAGCTCATCGGGGCATCCCCGGGCGAGGTGCTCGTTGCGGACACCACATCCGTGGGACTGTTCCGGCTGATGACGTCAGTGCTGCGCGCACGCCCACAACGCCGGGTGATCGTCACGGAGCGCAGCAATTTCCCGACCGACCTGTATATCGCCGGCGGCGTCGCGGACCTCCTTGGTGCTGAGGTGCGCGTGGTCGAGCGCACAGCCCTCACCGAGGCCCTCGACGGCGACACGGCGCTGCTCATGCTCACGGAGGTCGACTTCCGGACAGGTGCGCGCCACGACATGGGCGCGCTGACCGCGGCCGCTCATGCCGCCGGCGCGCTGGTGCTGTGGGATCTCTCGCACTCTGCGGGCGCCGTCGAGATCCAGCTCAACCGGCATCACGTCGACCTGGCGGTTGGATGCGGCTACAAGTACCTGAACGGCGGACCTGGTTCCCCCGCGTACCTGTATGTCGCCAACGCATTGCAGGCGGAGTTGCGCAATCCCATCCAGGGGTGGCTGGGACACGACAATCCATTTCTGTTCGACTCGGAATACCGACGCGCACCCGGGATCCGCGGCTGGATGAGCGGCTCACCCCCGGTGCTCGCGATCGGCGCACTCGCCGTCGGCATCGACATCCAGCTCGAGGCCGGTGCGCGCTCCATCGGAGCGAAGGCCGGTCTGCTCACCGAGGTCTTCATGCGATGCGCGAGTGCGCGCCTCGGACACCTTGGTTTCGAGGTCGCCACGCCGGAGTCAGCGAAGCACCGCGGCGCGCAGGTGTCGCTGCGCTATGCGGACGGGCTCGCCGTGGTGCGCGCCGTGGCGGACCGCGGAGTCATCGGCGATTTCCGACCGCCGGACATGTGCCGCTTCGGACTGGCTCCGCTGTACACGCGTTTTGTCGATGTGTGGGACGCCGTCGAGCGAATCGCCGAGGTCGTCGAGAGTGGCATGAGCCGTCTGCCGAAGTACCGCGAGGAAGTCGCGATCCCCTGAGATCAACTCGACAGTCGGCCGGGCGCCGGAGCTCAGGGCTTCGTCGCTTCGCGGGGTGCTCGCCATGCTGAAAACACCGACCACGCGACGATGAGCACCACCATCGCGACGATGATCCAGATCGCGTAGTTGCTGATCGTCTGCGCAACGGCCACCGCAGGCTGACCGATCGCCCAGCCCGCGCCGACGACGAGGCCGATGTACGCGAGCGTGCCGATCAGGTCGGCAATGATGAAGAGCAGAAACGGCATTCCGGCCTCGCCCGCGGCCATGTAGAAGAGCGGCGAGGGTGCCGGCAGAATCGGTGCAAGGACAATCGTCCACACGCCGTACTTCTTGAAGAATCGCTCGCCACGTGCTGCTCGTCTGCGCCAGCGGGGATCCGACTCGCTCAGGTAGTTGATGAGCCCGCGTCCGTACCGCTTGCCGGCCCAGAAGAAGAACGGGTCGGTCATCATCGAGATGGGGATGGGCGCGATCAGCGCCAGCAGCAGCGGAACCCGTCCGACCCTCGCAAATCCGCCGGCGGCCACCATCGATGCGATGCTCCCGCGGAGCGCGCTGAGCAACACCGGGTTGCGGCCGAGGAGCAACGGGGTGAGTGGCAGCCCGGCGTAGTAGTAGATCGTGTTGGCGATGATCGGGCCGACGCAGAGCACGTCCTTGACGCCGATACGAGGTCGCGGCTGACGTGGCTCCGCTGCAGGGTCGACGATCAGGGTCTCGCGGTCCACCGACCCATTGTCACCGGTTGTCCGAGGGGACGCCCGTCACGCGACGTCGCGGACCGGGACCTCAACTGCGACGGCGGGCTCGGAGTTGCGGCTCTGACCGACCAGCAGGAGGACGACCGCGCCCACGATGAGCGTGGCGGCCACCAGCGTGAGCGGCGTCACCTGCTCGCCGAGGACGATCGCCCCGAGTGCCACAGCCACCACCGGGTTCACAAAGGCATACGTCGACGCCGCCGTGGCCGAGACGTGGTGGAGGAGCCAGATGTAGGCGACATACCCGACGAGGGCGCCGACGAGCACCAGGTAGACGAAGGAGGCGATCGAGGCGAATGACATCGCGCCGAGGTGCAGGTGCGCAACTTCCCCGTCGGCAACGCCGGCGATGACGAGGAGCACCCCGCCCGCGATCATCTCCATCGCGATTGCCGTGAGTGGCTGCCGCGGTGCGGGCGCGCTGCGCGCGAACAGCGACCCGAGTGCCCAGAGGATCGGCGCCAGGAGGACCACCAGCGTTTGCCAGTGTCCCGCTCCAGCGCCGCCCGGGCGGACGAGAAGGATGATGCCGGCGAGCCCCAGCGCAATGCCGACGGCAGCCGTCCAGTTGATCCACCGGCCGCCGAACGCCGGTGCGAACAGAGCCATCCAGAGCGGGACCGTGGCGATGATCAGCGCGACGAAGCCGCTCGGCAGGTATTGCTCGCCCCAGGACACGCCGCCGTTGCCGACGAGCAGCAGGCACCCACCGATGATCACCGCGGATCGCCAGTGGATGAGCGTGAGCCGCTCGCGGGGCGCTCCAGGGCGGTGGGAGAACGCGAGCAGCAGGAGCCCGGCGAGGAGGAATCGCGCTCCCGCCATGAGCAACGCGGGAATCGTCTCGATCGCGATGTGGATCGTCAGGTACGTCGAACCCCAGATGACGTACACCGCCGCGAAGGCAATCACGATCTGAGCGCGCGACGCCTGAGGACGGGAGATCGGCGAGATGGACACGTTCTGGCTCATTTGTTATGATACAAAGCGATGAACGTACCGATACGTTATCACATCACCGGACGGCGAGCGTCCGAGATCGCGGAGAGCGTCGAACGCGGCATCCGCGACGGTGAGCTCACCGCCGGAACGCGTCTGCCGACGGTCCGGTCGCTCGCATCCCATCGCGGGATCAGCACCGCCACCGTCGCCTCCGCGTACCGGGAATTGCGCCGGCGCGGACTCGTCGCCGGCGCCGGCCGGCTCGGGACCACCATCGCGCCGCGGGTCCCGCCCGCTCCGCGCGGCAGGCCCATCGTGCCGGCCGGCGTCGTCGACCTCCTGTCGGGCAACCCTGACCCTGCGCTGCTCCCGGATCTCGGACCGGCATTCGTTGCTCTGCCACACGAGCCGGTCCTCTACGGCGCTGCCGGGTCCGATCCCGAGTTGCTCGCCCTGGCCGCTGCGCGCCTCGATCGCGACGGCGTGCCGAGCAGGCACATGACGGTGGTCGGCGGTGCGCTCGACGGCATCCAACTCGCGCTCCAGGCCCACCTCCGGCCCGGCGATCGGATTGCTGTGGAGGATCCCTGCTACCCGGGGATCATCGACCTCGCATCGGCGCTCGGTTTGACCGTGCTCCCGGTCGCGATCGACGATCGTGGACCGACTCCCGAGGGTCTCGCCCGGGCGCTGCGCGGCGGCGCCGTTGCCTGCGCGATCACACCCCGCGCCCAGAATCCCTTTGGATCCGCGGTCGACGCCGATCGCGCAGAGGAGCTCAGGACCGTGCTCGCCGGTCATCCGTCCGTGCTGGTGCTCGAAGATGATCATGCCTTCGATATCACAGAACGGCGGTGCCACTCACTCTGTGAGCCGGGTCGCGTCCGTTGGGCCCATCTGCGGTCGGTGTCGAAGTCGCTGGGACCGGATCTTCGTCTTGCCGTGATGTCCGGCGATGCCACCACCGTGGCGCGCGTCGAGGGCCGCCGCCTGCTTGCCGCCGGCTGGGTGTCGCACCTCCTGCAACGGCTTGTGGTTCGAATGTGGAGCGACCCGGAAGAGGGCGACTGCCGGGACGAGGTCGCGGCCACCTACACGCTCCGCCGGGAGGCGCTCCGCACGGCGCTGCGTGAGCGTGGCATCGAGTCCCACGGCAGCTCCGGCCTCAACGTCTGGATCCCGGTCGCGCACGAGGATGCGACGGTCGCTGCGCTCCAGAGCTGTGGCTGGGGGGTGCTCGCCGGGGACCGGTTCCGCATCGCCAGCGCGCGCGGCATTCGGGTCACGACATCGCGGCTCCAGCCCGTCGACGCGCTGCGGTTCGCGGCCGACGTCGAGGCGGCGCTGACCCCGCAGCCATCGCGACTCAGCTGACACCAACAGATGCCAGAGCAGCCGTCCGAGCACCTGCACGAGGACCGAACTCGTGCTCTGTCATTCGGGGGCGTGGCCGCGCTCTACGACCAGGCCAGACCTTCGTACCCACCGGCGCTCATCGACGACCTGATGGCGCTCGCGCCGCGACGCGTCCTCGATGTCGGGTGCGGCACCGGCAAGGCTGCCCGGCTGCTCGTCGAGCGCGGCTGCGATCTCCTGGGGATCGAGCCGGATCCGTCGATGGCGGTTGTCGCGCGCAGCCATGGGATCAGCGTCGAAGAGTCGACCTTCGAGAAGTGGGATGCGCGGGGACGGATGTACGACCTCATCGTCTCCGGGCAGGCATGGCACTGGGTTGACCCGTTGCTGGGCGTTGCCAAGGCGGGGTCGTTGCTCCATCCGGGCGGGCATCTCGGCGTGTTCTGGAACCGTGGCCGGCCGGGTGAGGAAGCCACGCGAGCGCTCAAGGCTGTGTATCTGCGGGTCGCGCCGGAGCTCGCCACCACCAACGTCGCGCTCAACCTGACTGAAGACCCGGCCGATCGATACGAGGAGTTTCAGGGTCGCGGGCTGTTCACGGACGTCGAGGCACGTACCTATCCGTGGGACACCGTCTACGACAGCGCGGGATGGATCGATCTCGTGGCCACCCATAGCGATCATGTCCGCCTCCCGGATGCCCGCAGACGCGCACTCCTCGAGGCCCTCGGTGATGCCGTCGACGCGCTCGGCGGCAGCCTGACCTACCACTACTCGACATTGCTCGTGCTCGCCACACGGCGGGTGTGACCGTCGCCGTACCATCCGCCACCTGATGAGCAGACCCGCGTGAGTGACATCGCCGACGAGGCAAGGGCACTCGGCTTGCGTCTCCAGTCAAGACGGTGGGACGACCCCGCTCATACCATCGACACGATGGACGCCGCCATTGCAGAGCTCGCCGGCCTGCGGAAGGTCGCGGTGGACTCGGAGGACTTGGACGCACTCCAGGAGGTGCTCGCGGACCTCACCGAGATGCGCCGCCAGCTCGAATCGTGAGCGTCACCGACGGCGTCCAGATCGGCTTCGGCGCGCTGATCGTGCTCGTGACGATCTACGACGTCTTCCAGTCGGTCGTCATGCCCCGGCCCGCAGTCGGCCGCGTGCGTCTCAGCTTCTGGCTCATCCGTGGTGCCTGGCGCGTGTGGAAAAGGATCGCAGACCTGCCCAAGAAGCTGCAGAACCGCGAGACGGCTCTCGCAGCCTTCGCGCCGATGATGCTCGTGGCGCTCCTCGTCCTCTGGGGATTCAGCCTCATCGCCGGCTATGCGTTGATTTTCAACGGCCTCCATGCCGGCCTCCAGCCACAGCCCGACTCGTTTGGCACGACGCTCTACTTCTCGACCGGCCGGATGCTCGCGTTCTCCGTCGCCGGTATCGAGGCGACGGGCGTGGCAACGCGAGTGTTCGCGGCCATCGAGGCGGCGAGCGGCTTCGGGCTCTTCGCCCTGGTGATCAGCCTGCTGTTCTCACTCTTCAGTTCCTTCCAGAAGCGCGAGACCGCCGTGGTTGCGCTCGATGCACTCGCCGGTGCACCGCCCTCCGGTGTGCAACTGCTCGAGACGTGCGCCAAGGACGCGATGCCGGATCAGCTCGTTGCAACCTTCGACGAGTGGCGGCTGTGGACTGTCGACGTCATCGAGAGCCATCTCTCCTATCCGCTGCTCTTCTACTTCCGTTCCAGCCATGACAACGAGGCGTGGGCGAACTCCTTCGGCGCGGTCATGGATGCCGCCACGCTGGTGCTGACGACCGTCGACGGTGGCCCGGTCGGGCATGCGCGCCTGATGTACAAGGTCGGTGCGCACTTCGTGGCCGACATGCGTGACCACTTCCGCTATGAGGGCGAGGCGGTGGCCGGAGTCGAGCGCGAGGAGTTCCTGGAAGCGTGCACCCGTCTCGAGCACGCTGGATATCAGCTGCACAACCTCGACAGTGCATGGGTGTCCTTCAGCCAGATGCGCAGCAAATACGGAGCCTGGCTCAACCAGACCACCAAGGGACTCGACGTGCCGCCGGCGCCGTGGATCGGCGATCGTTCGTACCTGCCGCACCGCGAACGCGGAAGGTCGGGACGCCGTCAACGGCGAGTGGCCTGAGGCGTCATCTCGACGTACCCGCCGCACCGGCGAACGGGCAGCGGCGGATAGCGCGGGAATCTCGGGTCGGTGTCCGCCAGTCCGCAGCGCACGAAGGACGATCGCGCGCCGGTTATCCGACCGGCGTTGACGCAGCGTGCGCACAGGCCGGGATCCGGCGGGGGAGTCACGTGCATGTGTCTATCGTGCACGTGCCGGGGAACCGAGCGCTTACCATGCGCGGGCAATGCCCGCCATCACAGTCACCGAACACATCGACAAAGCCGTACGCAAGATCGACAAGTCAACGGCGATCGATCACTGGGATCGCAACCTCGGGCGGTACGACGCCGAGGAGTTGATGACCGAGGTGCTCGGCCGAAAGCTGACACCGGCCATCCTCGACCGCGTTCTCGACGGCACGTCGAAGAAGCGGTACATGGCGATGGTTGCGCGACGCGTCAACGGCGAGCCGATTCCGCGCATCAAGGGCCACTACGCTTTTCGCGGACTCGATCTGTTGATCCGTGACGGCGTTTTCGTACCACGTGCATCGAGCGAGTTGCTTGCCGATGAGGCAATCAAGGCGCTGCGCCGCCGGCGGGGCCAACGCGTCGCCGTCGACGTGGCAACCGGCGCCGGGCCGGTGGCGCTCGCTGTCGCCAACGAGGTGCGCGGCGCCGAGGTGTGGGGCGTCGACATCTCGGTGGAAGCCGCCTTGCTCGGCAAGGACAACGCACGCCACCTCGGTCTCGGCAATGCCCATTTCCGTGCGGGCGATCTCCTGGATGCGTTGCCGCGCCGCCTGCGTGGCGAGATCGATGTCTTCACCATTCATCCGCCCTATGTCCTGCGCGGCGACCTGAAGGAACTGCCGCGCGAGATCCGGGCCTTCGAGCCGCTGCAGTCGCTCACCGACGGCTCTGACGATGGGCTCGGTTTGGTGCGGCGCCTGGCGGCCGAGTCGCACGAGTGGCTCAGACCTGGTGGGGTCCTGCTTGTCGAGGTGGGAACATATCTTTCGCGCAGGACGCAGGCAGCACTTCGCGCGGCTCAGCTCGTCGATGTCGGGTGGACGAAGGACGATCTCGGTGTCACGCGCGTCGTCTCCGGACGCACGCCGCGGGGGGACAGGCGGCGGGGGTGACCCTCAGTGGTGGAAGCGCTGTCGGTCCGCGTCGGGTTGCGACGGAGCGCCGCGTTTCAGCAGGCTCACCTCGCGCTTGAGGTCATCGACGAGCAGGTCGGACAGGTCGCGTGAGAACCCGTTGCGCACCACGACGCGAAGCACGGAGTCGGTTTCGAGGTTGGCGCACAACGTGTACGCGGGCACCTGCCAGCCACGTTTGCGAAGAGCGTCCGACACGTCGTACACGGTGTAGCCGGCGTCCGGTTCGACCATGAAGGCGAAGACCGGGAGCTCGTTCCCGTCGGTGAGCAGCCGGAACGGGCCCAGCTTGGCGATCTCCGAGGCCAGGTGCATCGCCGTATCCTGGCATGCCTGTTGGACACGCCGGTATCCCTCGAATCCGAGGCGGATCAGCTGGTAGTACTGCGCGACCACATTCGCCCCGGAACGGGAGAAGTTGAGCGCGAAGGTCGGCATGCTGCCGCCGAGGTAGTTGACGTTGAAGATGAGGTCCTCCGGCAGCGACTCGCGATCCCGCCAGACCACCCAGCCGACACCCGGATAGACAAGGCCGTACTTGTGTCCCGACGTGTTGATGGACACGACACGGTCGAGCCGGAAGTCCCAGACCAGATCGGGCTGGAGGAATGGCGCGATGAAGCCCCCGGATGCGGCATCGACGTGCACAGGAACATCGGGGCCGCCGCCGCTGGCCAGCTGCTCGAGCGCGGCCGCGATTGCGGACACGGGCTCGTAGCTGCCGTCCTGCGTCGAACCGAGCACTGCGACGACGCCGATCGTGTTCTCGTCGCAGAGTGGTACCGCCGTCTCGGCCGTGAGGTGCCGGCGCTCACCTTCCATCGGAACGTAGCGAGGCTCGACGTCCCAGTAACGGCAGAACTTCTCCCAGCACACCTGCACGTTGATGCCCATCACGAGATTCGGTGTGTCGACGGGCAGCCCGGTGGCGCGCCGGCGCTGGCGCCATCGCCATTTCAGGGCAAGGCCGGCGAGCATCGCCGCTTCACTCGACCCGGTGGTGGAACACCCGACGCCGGCGTGAGCTCCCGGTGCATGCCAGAGACCGGCGAGCATGTGCACGCAGCGGCGCTCGAGCTCGGCGGTCTGGGGGTACTCATCCTTGTCGATGACGTTCTTGTCGACGGACTCGTCCATCAGCCGCTGCGCCTGCGGCTCCATCCAGGTTGTGACGAACGTCGCGAGGTTGAGGCGTGCGTTGCCGTCGAGCATCAGCTCGTCATGCACGATCTGGTACGCGAGGTCCGGCGGCAACTCCCCCTCCGGAAGATGCAGCTTGGGGACGGTGCGTGTCTCGCCTGCCCGCGCGTAGAGAGGGTTGATCGCGATGGTCGCATCGGCCGTGTCATGGCTGCGGTGATGGATCGGCATGGTCAGTCCCCCAGTGCCACGTCACCTGCGTCCGGCGCGATCGCCTCGACGATCGGCGCGGACGGCCTTCCGCTCAGCTCGGTCGCCGGATCCGGGACCGCCCGCACACCCGTCAACTGGGAATCCAGCTCATCGGTGCGCTCCGTGGCGCGGAGCAACTGGTGTCGCAGCGTCTCCATATCGTGCTCGAGGGCGACCTGTGCGTCGATGACGCGGAGCAGCTCATCGCGGAGGAGCGATGCCTGACGAGCCGGGTCGGGATCGGAGGTGATGACTGCGATGCGTTGCTGCTCGTCCTTCCGCCAGCGGGTTGCGAGCAAGGTCGCAGTGCCGTCCGGGGGGCGGTAGGAGCGGGCGCCGGCTTCGACCACGCGACGAATGATGGCAGGCCCGCTGGCGGTGTTGAGCCGCTGGCGGAGGTGCAGCGGATGACGTGGGGGAGGGTCGGTGAGCCGGAATCGAGGCCAGTACACGCGCACCGCGCCGTCGTAGACCGAGAGCAGGGCCAGCCGCCTGGTGAGGCGATGGGAGTCCTCGACGCGCGGCATGACGTACACATGCGCGAGACCGCACAGCTCACGGGCCGCGAGGGCTGGATTGCCGGCGTTGGGTGGGTAGACGCCGTCCTCCTCTTTTATCGCGCTGAAGAGCACGACCGGGAGTCGACGGCCCTGATCGAGCAGACACGACTCGACAAACGAGTCAATCTGCTCGCTTCCGACCACGACTTCAGCACTCGAGCGAAGGCGCTGCGTTCCCGCGGTTGCACCGGCGTTGACGAAATCGTGGAGGAGCGCGATGAGCGGTGGCGCCAGTGGTGAGGGCGGCACACGAAGATGACGCATGTCCTGCTCCACCGAGACGCCGACATCCACCGCGTCGCCCGTGCGCACCGCATCGACGGTGGTCAGCCACAGTATCGACGGGTCCCATTCGTCCGGCCGCTGCAGGGTGACGCGACACAGCGATCGGTTATCAGAATCGCAGCGCAATGCCGTGACTGTTCGACCATTCTCGCGAAACTCGCCCTCGGCGAACGAATCCGCTGCAGTCTTAAGACCTTCGGACGAGGTCGTGTATTCAACTGCAGTCTTAAGACCATCGTTTGCCCAACTCCACATTCGCTGAGCTGCAACTTCGAAAAGCGCAACTCCGGCCACCCCCTTATGGTCGAGGGTGAGTCTCGCCCCAAGGGCGCGGAACATTGCGCGTCATCGTACATCGTCGACGGCACCGCGTAATGCGGCGATCATGCCGAGCGCATGACGCTCTTCCTGCCGCAGGTTGCCAAAGGCCACGCGGATCGCATACTCGCCACGCAACTTTGTGTGACTCACGAAGAAACGCCCGCCACTGTTGATGCGTTCGACGATTCGCTGGTTGAGCGTGTCGAGTGTTCCGGGATCGTCGAGACCGGGTGGATGCGCGCGAAGACAGACAACGCTCAGTGGTGCCGGCGCGAGCAGCTCGAAGTCCGGTTCGCCCTCAACCCATTGCGCGACCATCGACGCGTACTCGCAGTGAGCACGAATGCGTTGTGCAAGCGCGTCAGTACCGAAATGTCTGATGACCATCCACAACTTGAGCGCGCGCATGCGCCGGCCGAGTGCGGTCCCGTAGTCCATGAGATTCGGAGCGTCCTGGTCAGAGCCGTCGGAGGTCGTGAGGTACTCCGGCACGATCGAGAATGCACCGCGCAGGACATCCGGTCGCCGCGTCCACAGAACGCTGCAGTCGATTGGCGTGAAGAGCCACTTGTGGGGATTGACGACGATCGAGTCGGCGCGCTCGGCGCCGTCCAGCACCCAGCGCAGCTCCGGCACGATCGCGGCGGCACCGCCATACGCGGCGTCGACATGCAGCCACAGCCCGTGCTGCTCGCAGAGCGCAGCGATTGCGGCGACCGGATCGACACTGGTGGTCGAGGTCGTCCCGGCGGTGGCAACCACCGCGAACGGTCGGAACCCCGCGGCCACATCCTCGCGAATCGCCTGGCGGAGTGCGACCGGGTCCATGCGAAATCGTTCGTCGACCGGGATGCGACGCAGCCCGTCCATGCCGACGCCGAGCACGATGCCGGCCTTCTCCACCGACGAATGCGCCTCCGTCGATGCGTAGTAGCGCAGCCGGGGCAGCTCGGGGCGTCCGGTCATGCCCAGCTCGCGGATGCGCAGATCGGTCTGCGCCTCCCGCGCGGCCGCGAGCGCGTAGAGGGTGCTCGACGAGGCAGTGTCGTTGATGACACCGAAGAGCGGTTGCGTAAGCCCCACCATCTGACGAAGCCAGTCGAGGGTGACCTGTTCGAGCTCGGTCGCCGCCGGCGCGGTGCGCCAGAGCATCGCGTTGACATTGAATGCGGCAGCCAGGGTCTCGCCGAGGATGCCCGGCGCCGACCCACTCGAGGCGAAGTAGGCCATGAACCCGGGCGACTGCCAGTGCGTGGTTGCCGGGACGAGCAATCCTTCGACGTCGGCGAGGATCGTGTCCACCGATTCGCCGTGCGGCGGCGGCGAGCCCGGAAGCGACCGGCGAACGCTTCCCGGCGCAACAGGGCTCAGGACCGGGTACTGCTCGACGTCGCGAAGGTAGTCGGCCGTCCAGTCGGCCACCCGGTGGGCCGCCTCGCGGTATGCCGCCGGGTCCATGTCGCCGCTCGTGATGTCATCTCTCATTTGGTCGCCAGATCGTGACGTCCGGGCGCCTCGCCGCGCTGAACGAGCGGGCGCCATGGGCACCGAGACGCCCGGTGCACAGCGCTAGACTGACACCGTGACCGTATCCCTGACCGTTGCCGACGTAATGCACAAACCGGCGGTGGTCGTGCCGACCACCATCACCCTCGCCGAGGCTTCGGTGATCCTGGACGGCGCCAATGTTGGAGCGGCCGCCGTGCTCGACGATCGCGGCAGGCTGCGAGGCATGCTCAGCGAGCGAGACCTGCTCCGCTCGGTCGGCCACGGCATCGATCCCCACACCGCCAAGGTCGAGGAGGTCATGACCAAGGACCCGGTGACGGTCTCGGTCACCGACACAGTCGAGAAGGGCCTCGAGGTCTTCCGCGAGCGGCGCTTCCGCCATCTCCCGGTCATGGACGGCGAGCGTGTGGCGGGGATTCTCTCGATCCGTCACGTCGTTCGCGTCGCGCACATCGAGGAGGTCCAGCCCGCGGGGTCGGCGCCCCCTGGACTCGCGCCGCGCGGGCTCGAGGGTGTCGCTGTCGCCGAGACCTCGGTCGGCGACGTTCGCGGCGAGGAGGGCTTCTTCCACTACCGCGGCTACAACGCCACGGAACTGGCGCGCCGATGCTCGTTCGAGCAGGTCTGGCATCTGCTCGTCGAAGGCGAGCTCCCGGACGATGCGCAACTCAAGGCCTTCACCAAGCTCGCCGTCGAGGCGCGCTCGGTCCCGGAGCAGATCGTGAATCTGCTGCCGGACATTGCGGCGCTGCCCGGCTACACACCGCTGATGGCGTTGCGCTCGGCGGTGTCACTCGCCGGCGCCGCTCTCGAGCAGCAACCGACGCTCGACATCCCGGCAGAGGAAGTCCGCAAGGAATGCCTGAAGATGGCCGCGATCGTTCCCGTGCTGCTGATGCGGCTGCACCGGCACCACCTCGGACTCGAACCGGTCGAGCCGGATGCGGACCTCGGCTACGTGGGCTCGTACATCCAGATGCTCACCGGTGAGCGCCCGCACGACCGGGCGATCCGCGCCCTCGAGCAGTACCTGATTCTCACCATGGATCATGGCTTCAACTCTTCGACCTTCACCGCGCGGGTGATCACATCGACCGGTTCGGACATCGGATCCGCGCTGACCGGGGCGATCGGCGCCCTCGCCGGACCGCTCCACGGCGGTGCACCGTCGCGTGCTCTCGCGATGCTCGATGCGATCGGCACCCCGGACAAGGCGGAGGCGTACCTGCGCCACGAGATCTCCTCGGGCGAGCGCCTGATGGGCTTCGGTCACCGGGTGTACAAGACGGACGATCCCCGCTCGACGCTGCTGCGCGAGGTGGCGATCGAGCTCGGTGGCGCCCAGGCGGAATTCGCCGTGCAGGTGGAGCAGACGGCGCTCCGTGTGCTCAACGAGCTCAAACCGGGCCGGCGCCTGTACACGAACGTCGAGTTCTACGCCGGCGTCGTGATGAACAGCGTCGGTATCCCGCCCGACATGTTCACCCCCACATTCGCCTCGAGCCGGACAGTCGGCTGGACGGCGGCGATCGCGGAACAGGCCGCCAACAACCGGCTCATCCGCCCCTCTGCGCTCTACGTCGGGCCACAGCCGCCTCGGCCGTTGCCCGATGGCTATGGCGCGGCAATCAAGAGCGCGGAACTCGCCCGCTGATCTCGGGGTAACGCCGGCGTAACGGGCGCCATTTCTTTGGCGAGCACCGAAACAACCTCGTCACCCAACCATAACGTGTCGCCGTCGCGTGTGACTGATGCTGCAGGACATGATTCCGGCATTTTTCCCAGCGTTGGTAGCCCTGGTGAGGTCGATGACCGTGCCCACCAGCCGGCGGCGCGATAGCGAACGTGGTCAGGGACTCGTCGAGTACGGGTTGATTCTCATCCTGATCGCGATCTTCGTCATCGTCGTTGTCGGTGTGGTCGGACACCAGACCAACAACGTCTTCTCCAACGTCAGCAACGGCCTGAGCGCGTAGGTTAGGGCGGCACTGCGGCAACGCAGGCATCGCTTCCCTTCCTTCGGTCTGTCGCCGTGGCGTCTCGTAAGGTTGCGTCCAGTGGACTCGCAGGGCGCGCCTGATCGCGACGGAGCTCTCGGTGAGAGCGCGCCCGTGCGCCGGCTTGCCGGAGTCGTGTTGTGCGGTGGGCGGAGCAGCCGTATGGGATTCGACAAGGCGACCCTTCGCTTCGAAGGGGAGACGCTGCTCGATCGGGCGCTGGCGCGCCTCGATACCGTCTGCGACCCCGTGTTTGTTGCGCCCGGCGATCTGGCGTTGACGGTTGTCGGCAGAGCTTCGGTTGCGGACGCGATGCCTGAGTCGGGGCCGCTCGGCGGGCTGGTCATGGCGCTGCGTGCTTCGCCGCATCGGTTGCTGGCCGTCGTCGCCGTCGACCTCCCCTGGGTCGATCCCCGGTTGATCAGCCTGCTCGCCGATTCAATCGGCGCTCACGACGTGGCGGTATGCGAGTCGGCCCACGGCATCGAGCCCTTACACGCCGTCTACGCGACATCCCTGCTGAAGGCCGCCGAGACCGCCCTCGGGAGCGACGACAGATCGCTGCGGCGCCTGATCGTGCGGTCCAACGCCCTGTACCTGTCTGAGGACGAGTGGCGCACGGCCGGCATCGCCGACGCGTTCACCCGCAACGTGAACACCCCCGGGGACCTCGAGGAGGTCAGTCAGGGCCTTCGCCGATGAGCGACCGAACCACCTCGGACGCCCGATCGAGCGCCGCAGCTTCGCTGATGCCCGCGGCGACGCAGTCCTGGACGAACCGGCCGATCAGGTAGGCGGCGAGCGGGGCGTTCTGGCGCTCGGTTGCGTGCGCAACGTCACGCGCAATGCGGAGCAGCCGCGCCCGTCCCACGAGATCGATCGGCTCCAGGCCGCCGGTACCGCCGCGGACCACGTCGAGCTTCGAGGCGAGGTCAGCGAGGATGTTGCCAGCCTCTGGGATGTCGGCCATGGCCTCGAATGATGTCGCGCAAGCGCCGCGAGTCGTCGGGAATCGCGCCAGACAGGACCCACGGCGCGCGGGTGCGAGATCGCTATGGTGGTCGGCATGACCGTGCGCCACAGGCGGGTGATGCAGGTTGCGGCAGGCGGTGCCGTCACCTGGCGGAACGATGACGTCAGCACCGAAGAGCCCCTCGAGATCCGGATCGGCGAGGTCTCGCTCTCGGTGACGATGCGCACGCCGGGAGACGATTTCGACCTGGTCGCCGGATTCCTCATCACCGAAGGCATCATCGGCGGTGCGGCTGAGATCACCGCCATGCGGATGTGTCCGGACGCGGCGGCCGCCACCGGTGAGCTGAACATCGTCGAGGTGACGCTGTCTCCATCCGCTGCGTCGCGCGCGCTCACGCCGCGGGCGTTCTACATGACCTCGTCATGCGGCATGTGCGGCAAGGCGAGCATCGAAGCCGTGCGCACCAGGTCGGCATATGACGTCGCGGCCGATCCGCTGCGCGTCACGCCGGAACTGCTGCTCGCGCTTCCCGCCGTACAGCGCTCGGCGCAGCGTCAGTTCTCGCGCACCGGCGGCTTGCATGCCGCGGCATTGTTCGACAGCCAGGGTGCGCTCCTCTGCCTGCGCGAGGATGTCGGCCGGCACAACGCCTTTGACAAGGTGATCGGCTGGGCGGCGACGCAGGGGTTGCTGCCACTGCGCTCCCACGTGATCCTCGCCTCCGGGCGCGCGAGCTTCGAGCTCACGCAAAAGGCGCTGATGGCGGGAATCCCTGTGCTCGCAGCCGTTTCCGCCCCCTCGAGCCTTGCGGTCGAGCTCGCCGCCGACTCCGGGATGACGTTGATCGGGTTTCTTCGCGGTGAGCAGATGAACGTCTATGCGGGGCACGAGCGGATCATTCGCGAATGAGCGAGCTCACCACCGAAAAGCGCTGGCGCGGCGCCGAGATCACCGTCAGCGACAGCCGCCGCGGCGTCGACTCCGATGACCGGAGCGGTGACGTGATTGTGGCGCGTTTCGCCCTGCTCCCGGCTGATGTCGTCGCGCGCGAAAGCGTGCCCGATGACATCGAGAGCATTCGCGCAGCGGTGCGCGAGTGTACGCAGTCGGCCGACATCGTCATCCTCTCGGGAGGCACCGGTCTCGGTCCCCGTGACGTGACGCCGCAGGCGCTCGTCCCGCTGTTCGACTACGAGGTCCCGGGGATGGCGGAGGTCATGCGCCAGCAGGGCCTCGCATCGACGCCGCACGCGATGCTCTCGAGGCAGGTTGTCGGCGTGATCGCGCAGTGTCTGGTGCTGTCACTTCCCGGGAGCCCAAACGCTGTCGCCGAATGCCTCGACGCGGTCTGGCCGGCACTGCCGCATGCGCTTGCACTGATCTCGGGCGACACGCGTCATCCCGAGACGGCGCCGCCGCCTGTCTAACCGGGCCCGGGCCGATCGAGCGACCCGCTCCGGCCGCCCTCCTTGTGGACCAGGGTCACGTCGGTGATGGATGCCCAGTGGTCGATGGCCTTGATCATGTCGATCACCGTGAGCCCCGCGACCGCAACGGCCGTCAGGGCCTCCATCTCGACGCCGGTGGCCCCCTCGACACGCGCTGTCGCCTCGATCACAACGCCGGGTGTCGCCGACTGGTCGAGGGTCAGGTCGACGTCGATGTGGCGCAGCGGCAGGGGATGACACAGGGGGATCAGATCCGAGGTCCGCTTCGCGCCCATGATGCCGGCGAGCCGAGCCGTGTCGAGCACGCTGCCTTTCGCGATGGCGTCGCTCGCGATTCGATGCACCGCCTCTGCGCTGCAGTTGACTCGGCCCCGCGCGGTCGCGCTGCGCTTGGTCACCGCCTTGTCGCTGATATCGACCATACGTGCGCGGCCGGACGCGTCGACGTGCGTGAGATGTCGCTCGGTCACGAGGTGGTCTCCTCGACGCCGTGGCGGGCGTCGACCCAGTGCGCGCCGTCGGCTGTGTGTTCGCGCTTCCACACCGGCACCGTGCTCTTGATCAATTCCAGCGCCTCCTGACAGGCTGGAAACGCAGCGTCGCGATGTGGGGCAGCGACCACGACGACAACACTTGCGTCGCCGATCAGGAGCGATCCGGTGCGATGCACGATGGTGATCGTGCTGATGCCGCCGCGAGCGAACAGCTCCTCGCCGATCCTGCGCATCTCGGCTTCCGCCATCTCCGCATACGCCTCGTAGTCCAGGCGATGCACGGCGACGCCGTCACTATGGTCGCGCACCCTGCCGATGAAGGTCGCGACGGCGCCGTCGCGTGAGGTTCCTGCGCTCGCGATCACCGACGCGATATCGATGGGCACGTTGGTCATCCAGACGCGGACCGGCGACGTGTCGTCTCGGCCACCGGCAACAGGCGGGATGAAGGCGATCGTGTCGCCGCTCGCGACCGCTGTTTCCCACGCGCAGTATCCGAGGTTGCGCGCCGCACGGACCGACGCAGCACCGACGGCAGCAGCGGGATGGCGGCGCACCAACTCGTCCCACACGTCCTGCACCGTGGCTCCGTCGAGATGGACCTCGCTCACGCCGATACGCTCGCGCAAGGGGCCGAAGACCAGGACGGTGATGTCGTCCAAGTCAGCCGCCGATATAGGACATCTCGATCCGTTCGCCCTCGGCGATGCCAAGCCCGCGCAACTCGGAGTAGCGATCGTCGCGGCGCTTCCACCGGTCGGCGATGACGCGGCGCAGCGCATCGTCGTCGGCGCCCGACCGCAACGTCTCGCGCAAGTCGATGCCCGAGGAAGCGAAGAGACACGTGTACAACTTGCCGTCGACGCCGAGGCGCGCGCGCGTGCAGTCGCCGCAGAACGGCCGGCTCACCGATGTGATGACACCCAGGTCGCCCTTGCCGTCCGCGAATCGGTATGTCTTCGCCACCGCCGACGGATCGGAAGTCTCGTCGAGCAGCGGATGGATACGCCGAACCCGCTCGAGGATCTCCTCGCCACTCACGACGTCGGTCAGGCGCCATCCGTTGGTCTCTCCGACGTCCATGTACTCGATGCAGCGCAGGCTCAGCCCTTCACGCCGGGCAAAGTCGACGAGGTCGATGAGCCCATCCTCGTTGACCCCGCGTTGGACCACACAGTTGAGCTTGACCGGCGCCAGCCCGGCTTCGCGTGCGGCGGCGATCCCGTCGAGCACCTCATGGATCTCGATCTTCGAGTCGCTCATCGAGGAGAAGACCGCAGGGTCGAGCGAGTCCAGGCTCACCGTGACGCGGTGCAGACCTGCTTCGCGAAGACGCGGTGCCCACCGTCGCAGCAGCGCACCGTTGGTGGTCAGCGCGATGTCCGGGATGCCAAGTTGGGCAATGCCGGCAACAATCTCGACGAGGTCTGTGCGGAGCAGTGGTTCGCCTCCGGTGAGACGGATCTTGGTGACACCGAGCGATGCGAAGACGCCGGCCAAGCGCACGATCTCGCCCGCGTCGAGCGCCTCGGCTCGGGGAAGAAACCGATAGCCGGGTCCGAACCGCGCCTTCGGCATGCAGTACGGGCATCGGAAGTTGCAGCGATCGGTGACCGAGATGCGCACGTCGCGCAGGGAGCGTCCAAACCGATCGGGGCCGACGGTGACCGCCGGCAGCGCGGAAACCGTGGTCATCGCAGGGGAATCGCCTCGACGACGGTGCCGGCTTCGACGACGTCGGGACCCACGGGAAGCACGAGCATGCAGTCCGCGCGCGTGAGTGATTGGAGCATCGAGGAGCCCTGATCGCCGGAGCTGTGAGCGCTCGGCAGGTCGTCGTCCATCGAGCTGCGAAGGACCGCGCGTGAGTACGTCTCCAGCGCAGCGGGCTTGGTCATCGCCTCGCCGAGACGCACCCGTATGCGCCGCCGATGCAGCTCCCTGGCGCCCTGCATCCTGCGGATCACCGGTCGTGCGAAAAGCTCGAACGTCACCGAGCTGCTCACCGGGTTGCCCGGCAGGCCGATGAACACCGCGCTGCCCAACCGTCCGATGAGCACCGGCTTGCCGGGACGCATCGCCACCCGCCAGGTCGAGATCGTGCCCAGGTCGGCCACCACCTCGCGTACCCAGTCGTGGTCCCCGACGCTGACGCCGGCGCTGCTCACGACCACGTCCGACGCCGACGCTTCTTGGAGCATCCTCCGCAGCGAGTCCTTCGAGTCGCGCGCGATGCCGAGGAAGGTCGGGCTGCCACCGGCCTCGGCGACGGCCGCGGTGAGCATCGGAGAGTTGGAATCGACGAGCTGCGCGGGGCCGGGAGCGGTGCCGGCCGGCACGAGCTCGTCGCCGGTGGCGAGCAGTGCCACCCGGGGCCGGGCTCCGACCAGCAGGCGGTGGTGTCCGAGTGCGGCGGCGACCCCGATGTCGACGCTGGTCAGTGCCTGACCAGGGAGGATCACCTGGTCGCCGCTCCGGATATCCGCGCCACGCGGGCGAACGCTCGTGCCCCGTTGGGTTGCGACCTCGATGACCACCATCGCTCCGTCACGATGGGTGTCCTCCTGACGCACGACGGTGTCCGCGCCCTCCGGCATCGGCGCCCCGGTCATGATCCGCATGGCGGTCCCGGCGACGTGTGCCCCCGGAAGTGCTCCCGCTCGCGATTCGCCGATGACCGGCAGTGTTGCCGGTGCGCTCGCGCTCGCTCGTGCGATGTCGTGCGCGCGGACGGCATATCCATCCATGGCGGAGTTGTCGAAACCCGGAAGATCCGATCGCGAGGAGACCGTCTCCGCAAGGATCCGCCCGAGTGCCACGTCGAGGCTGATGGTTTCCGGGGCGAGCACGCCAACCTGGTCGAGCAGACGCCGTTGCGCGGTGGCGACTGATTCGAGGTCGTTGGAAACGGCGTGCGTCAACATCGTCAAGTCCTCATCCTCCACCGTCGTCGGGGGTCCGACGACCATCATAGTCGTGGTTACCGAAAGGAGATTTCATCCTGACCGGGCGGATGTCTGAGGTGCTTCGGTGCCGGTCGTACTGGCGTACTCTGTACAGCGTTCGCTTGTGGACGCTCTCAGAGAGAAATTGGGTTCGACTCCCGGAGGTTTTGGATGTTTCCTGCCGCGTTCGACTACATCGCGCCGGGGGGGCTCGACGAGGTGCTCAGCCTGCTCCGCCAGCACGGCGATGACGCCAAGGTGCTTGCCGGCGGGCAGAGCCTGATTCCTTTGCTGAAACTACGATTTGCGGCGCCGGCGATTGTTGTTGATATCGGAAGAGTCGACGGACTAGAGGGAATCGGTCGGGAAAACGGGCATGTGCGTATCGGCGCGCGGACCCGTCACCGCGATGTGGAGGCGGCAACGGACCTGCGCGGGACGCTCGACGTGCTCCTCGACGCGGCTCCGCTGATCTCCGATCCGCTCATCCGAAATATGGGCACCGTCGGCGGCTCGATCTGTCACGCGGACCCAGCGGGCGATTGGGGCGCGGTGATGCTCGCGGTCGGAGCGGAATTCGTCGTCAAGTCCGCAGGTGGCGAGCGGGTGCTTCCAGCGGCCGGGTTCTTCGAGGGCCCGTTCACGACCGGACTGCATCCGGATGAGGTGATGACCGAGATCCGCATCCCCGTCGGCGCGGGACGATCCGGTGGGACGTATCTCAAGCTCGAGCGCAAGGTCGGTGACTTCGCGAGCGTGGCCGCCGCTGTCCACGTCGTGCTGGGCGGAGACGGCAGGATCGCGAGCGCCGGGATCGGCCTCTGCGCGGTCGGCGCGCAGAGCATCAAGGCCACAGCGGCGGAAGCCGCGCTGGTCGGTCAGACCCCGTCGGACGAGGCCATCGCAGCGGCATCCCGGCTCGCGGCCGAGGCAGCCGCACCAAAAGCAGACATTCGGGGGAGTGCGGAGTACAAGCGCGACGTTGCACGGGTTTTCGTGCAACGCGGACTGCACACCGCGATCAGCCGCGCACAGGGGGCATCCGCATGAAGGTCACGTTCGAGATCAACGGAGCTGAGAAAAGCGTCGATGTGGAGCCACGCACACTCGTCGTCGATCTCATCCGCACCAAGCTGGCGATGACCGGAACGCATATCGGGTGCGACACCAGTAACTGCGGGGCGTGCACGGTGCTGCTCGACGGCCGGCCGGTCAAGTCCTGCACGCTGCTTGCACCGATGCTCGAGGGCAGGAAGGTCACGACGGTCGAGGGCCTCGCCAAGGGCGGCAAGCTCGACTCGATACAGGCGGGGTTTCACGCTGAGCACGGCCTGCAGTGCGGCTTCTGCACCCCGGGCATGATGCTCGTCGGCAAGGCGCTCATCGAGGCGAACCCGCATCCCACCGATGACGAGATTCGCTGGGGTATCAGCGGCAACATCTGCCGCTGCACCGGCTACATGAACATCGTCAAGGCGATCCAGCACGCCGCCGCTGCGAACGCTGCTGAGAACACCGCAGGAGTAGCGTGATGGCAGTCGACACGAAAGGAGCAGCTGAAGCCGCGCGTCAGGCGATGGGAGGCATCGGCGTCTCGCTCGCCCGAAAAGAGGACGCGCGCTTCATTCACGGCCAGGGGCACTACGTCGATGACGTCGTGCTCCCGGGCATGCTCCACATGGTCGTCGTACGCAGCCCCTATGCGCACGCGCGCATCAAGGGCATCGACTCGAGCGCTGCCATGGCGATTCCCGGAGTGATCGCGGTCGTCACGGGTGAGTTGCTCGCGCAGCACAAGCTCGCGTGGATGCCGACACTCTCGGGCGATACGCAAGCCGTGCTCGCGACCGACAAAGTTCGATTCCAGGGACAGGAAGTTGCCTGCGTCATCGCGGAGACGAAGTACATCGCCGAGGACGCTGCCGCACTCGTCCGCGTCGACTACGAGCCGCTGCAGGCGATCACGACGCCACAGCAGGCGATCGCCCCCGGCGCCATCGTCATCCGCGACGAGAAAGAGGGCCAGACCGACAACAAGATCTACCACTGGGAAGCCGGCGACAAGGACGCGACCGACGCCGCGTTCGCGCGCGCCGCAAAGGTGGTGAGCCTCGAGACCTACTATCCGCGCTGCCACCCGTCGCCGCTCGAGACCTGCGGGTGCGTCGCGGACCTCGACCCCGTGACCGGCAACGCCACGATTTACATGACGAGTCAGGCGCCGCACGCGCATCGCACGCTGTTCGCGATCGTCGCAGGGCTCCCCGAAGAGAAGATCCGCATCATCTCGCCGGACCTCGGAGGCGGCTTCGGGAACAAGGTGCCGATCTATCCCGGTTACGTGGTCGCCACCGCGGCCTCGCTGCTGATCGGCCGCCCGGTGAAGTGGATCGAGGACCGCACCGACAACCTCATCTCGACCGGATTCGCCCGCGACTACTACATGGACGGCTCGGTCGCCATCGACGAGAACGGGAAGTTCATCGGACTGCGCGTGAATCTCCTCAGCGACAACGGGGCGTTCTTCGCGGATGCGCAGCCGACCAAGTTCAAGGCCGGGCTTTTCCATATCGTCACGGGCTCCTACGACATCCCCGCCGCGCACATCGTGGCCAACGGTGCGTACACCAACAAGGCACCGGGCGGCGTTGCTTACCGCTGCTCATTCCGGGTGACCGAGGCCTCGTACTTCATCGAGCGCCTGGTGGAGAGCGCTGCGGTCGAACTCGGCCAGGACCCGGTGACCACCCGGCTCAACAACTTCATCCAGCCCGAGGCATTCCCGTACCAGTCCGCCTCGGGATTCGAGTACGACAGCGGCAATTACCCGGCAGCGATGAAGGTCGCGCTCGACATGCTCGGCTACGACGAGCTCCGCAAGGAGCAGGCCGAGAAGCGCGCCAAGGGCGAGCTGATGGGCATCGGCGTCGCCAGCTTCACCGAGGTTGTCGGTGCGGGCAAGGGCAAGGACTACGACATCGCCGGCCTGCGCATGTTCGACTCGGCAGAGTTGCGCGTGCATCCCACCGGCAAGGCGATCCTCAAGCTCGGCGTCAAGTCGCAGGGTCAGGGCCACGAGACGACCTTCGCCCAGATCGTCGCCGAGGAGCTCGGGATCCCCGCGTCCGACATCGAGGTCCGCGAGGGCGACACCGACAACACGCCGTTCGGTCTCGGCACCTACGCGTCGCGCTCGACACCGGTCGGCGGCGCCGCCACAGCGGTGGTCGCTCGCAAGCTGCGCGACAAGGGCAAGATCATCGCCGCGCATCTGTTCGAGGCGGACGTTGCGGACATCGAGTTCGATCACGGCAAGTACAACGTCAAGGGCTCGCCGGACAACGTCAAGACGATCCAGGACATCGCCTTCGCGGCGTACACCAACATCCCGGACGGTATCGAGGCCGGACTTGAAGGTGTCACGTACTACGACCCGCCGAACATGACCTTCCCGTTCGGGACGTACCTGGTGGTCGTGGACATCGACAAGGGCACCGGCCAGGTCAAGGTGCGCCGCATGGTTGCGGTTGACGACTGCGGGGTACGCATCAACCCGATGATCGTTGAAGGACAGATCCACGGCGGGCTCACCGAGGGCTTCGGTATCGCCTTCATGGAGCTGATCACCTTTGATGACGAGGGCAACTGCATCGGCTCCAACTTCATGGACTACCTGATCCCGACCGCGTGGGAGACGCCGCGCTTCGAGCTCGGCGAGACGGTCACGCCGTCGCCCCACCATCCGATCGGCGCCAAGGGTGTCGGTGAATCGGCAACGGTCGGGTCGCCGGCCGCGTACGTCAATGCGGTCATCGATGCGCTGTCGCATCTCGGCATCACCAACATCGACATGCCGGTGACGTCCGACAAGGTGTGGGCAGCGTTGCGCGGCGCGGGGGTGACGGAATAGACGACCGCCTGCTGCTCCTGCTGGCCGAGAACGCCGCGTCAGGGCGTCCGTGCGCACTCGCGACCGTTGTGCGCACGGAATCGCCGACATCGGCACATCCCGGCGACAAGGCCGTGATCACCGATGACGGCGAGCTGCACGGCTGGATCGGCGGCAGCTGCTCCGACGCGCTCGTACGCCGCGAGGCACTCGTGGCCATGAACGACGGCTTGCCGCGGCTGGTGCGCATCCGGCCGGACGTCGAGGCGCTCGAGACGCGCAACGGGGGTGAGCTGACCGTGGCGACGACGTGCCCGAGCGGCGGAACCCTCGACATCTTCATCGACCCCCATCTGCCGAAGCCGCTGCTTGCCGTCATCGGCGAGAGCCCTGCCGCGCGAACGCTCCTCGAGCTCGGCCGCGTCGTGGGCTTTCGCACCTGCGGGATTCATCCCGGTGCGCACACGGCGGACTTCGCCGGCGCGGATCGTGTGCTCGACAGCCTCGACCTCACCGCGATCGCGCACGAGAAGGACTGCTGGGTCGTGGTCGCAACGATGGGTCACTACGACGATGACGCCCTTGAGGCCGCGCTGACACTTTCCGCGGCCGACGTCGCGGTGGTGGCGAGCGTGCGTCGGTCCGCGAGCGTTATGGACACGCTGCGCGCTCGCGGCGTCCCCGAAGCGCAGCTCGCGCGGGTGCGCGCTCCCGCCGGCCAGCGGCGTGCCGGCGCGCAGGAGGAGATCGCGCTGCACGCGCTCGCCGAGGTCGTGGCGCTGCGCCACGAGCGCATGACCGCGAACCCGGTCGCGCCGCCGACGGCGCTCGCGGGATTTGCTGTCGACCCGGTCTGCGCCATGACCGTCGACACGACGAGCGCCACGCACACGGCGACCCACGACCACGAGACGTACTTCTTCTGCTGTGCCGGGTGCCGGGAGCAGTTCGTCGCGGATCCTGCGCGGTTCCTCAGAGCCACCGCCGGCTGAGTGACCGCCTCGAGATCGGCGGGGATCATCCTCGCGGCCGGGGCGTCGCGACGGATGGGGGAGCCGAAGCAACTCCTGCCGGTGCGTGGCAGGCCACTCCTCGAGTCGGCGCTTGCCGCCGCGTGCGACTCGCCGCTCGACGAGGTGATCGTCGTGCTGGGATCCCACGCGGATGAGATCCGGCAGTCGGTGCGGCTCGGCCGCGCCCGAGTCGTGGTCAACGCCGAGTACGCAGCGGGCTTGAGCACGTCGCTCAAGGCCGGGATCGGCGCGCTGAGCGCGGGCGTCGAGCGGGCGGTGATCATCCTCGGCGATCAACCCGACATCACTGCTGACGTCATCGACCGGCTGCTCCGGGCGCAGACATCGTCCGGGTTGCCGGCGGCCGCCCTGAGCTTCGACGGGCTGCTGCATCCGCCGGTCGTGCTGGCGCGCGAGCTCTGGGGCGACATCGAGGCTCTCGAGGGCGACGTCGGGTTGCGAGCCCTCGTCCGGGCGCATCCCGAGCTGGTCGCCGCGGTGGAGGCCGACAGCCCCGGGGGGCATCCGATCGACATCGACACTCGCGAGGACTTCGAGCAGCTCGCCGCTGAACCTGCCTGACCTCTGCTAGCCTCGGCCGGTTCAGCTTGCAACCTCGGAGGTAGGTGCGGTGCCAGCACTCGTCATCGTCGCCGACCGGCTCATCGACGGCACCGGGCGGGACCCGATCCAGCGGGCCGCGGTGGTCATCGAGAAGGGCCGGATCACGGCATCGGGGGCGCGCTCATCGCTGACGATCCCCGCCGACGCGGACGTTCTCGAGGACGACGATCTCACGGTGCTCCCCGGCTTCATGGATATGCACGTGCACCTCGCGACGTCGGGAACCAACCTCGTGCGCTACCTCATGACCTCGCCGTCGCTGGCGCTTCTCGAGTCGGTTCCCAACTGCGCTCGCACCCTCGCCGCCGGAGTGACCACGGTGCGGGACGCGGGCAACACCCCGGCGGGCGTGCGGCTCGCGGCCGAGGCAGGCTATTTCCCCGCGCCTCGCATGGAGCTGGCTATCGGCCTGCTCAGCCAGACCGGCGGCCACGGCGACGATTACATGCCGTGTGGCGCGCATCTCGAATCGCCGTGGCTTGATCTGCCGAACGGCGTCGTCGATGGCGTCGACGGGATGCGCCGCAAGGTCCGCGAGGTGCTGCGGGCGGGCGCCGACTGGATCAAGCTCTGCACCAGCGGCGGCGTGCTCAGCCCGGGCGATCTTCCCGACCATGCCCAGTTCTCCGTCGAGGAGATCCGGGTCGCGGTCGAGGAGGCCGCCGTGGTCGGCAAGCGCGTCATGGCGCATGCCATGTCGCCGGCGGGGATCCGCAACGCGCTCGTCGCGGGCGTCACGAGCATCGAGCATGGGTGCCTCATCGATGAGGAGGGGATCGCCCTGATGAAGGAGAAGGGCGCGTACCTCGTCCCGACGCTGGTCGCACCGGGCGACGTGATCGCCGGCGCGCAAGCCGGTGGAGGCGGACTTCCCCCGGAGATGATCGAGAAGGCCGAGCGGATCCAGGGGCTGCACCGTGCCGCGGTGTCGGCGGCGATCGCCTCGGGGGTGAAGGTCGCGATGGGCACCGACGCGGCGGTCGGGCCGCACGGAGGAAACCTTCGCGAGCTGGGTCTGATGGTCCGCTGCGGAATGACCCCGATGCAGGCGATCGTGGCTTCGACCAGCGTCCCGGCGGAGCTGCTCCGTCGCCCGGATCTCGGTACTCTGGCGGTCGGCACGCTTGCCGACGTGGTTGCCGTTCGTGGCGATCCGCTCGCGGACATCGACAGCCTCGCCGACCCGGCGCACATCCGCCTCGTGATCCAGGACGGCCGCGTGGCCTGCGACTTCCGGAAGCGCGCGGTGCTGGCTCAGTCCTCGTCGGCGTCGTCGCCGAGTGCGGCCTCGTAAGGCGGGATCCGCCAGGCGGCCTCCTTGCCGAGCAGCCCGCCGTGGCCCAGCGACGCGAGGTATGTCGCGTCGAGCGGCAGGCCGGCGTGAAGACGGGCGATGAGCAGGTCGAGCGCGCTCCGGCGCGAGAACATCCCGCACGACGCCACCCCGATAACGGGCCGGCCGGCGAGATCGGCGATCCAGTAGCTGCTCCCCGGGTGCATCGGCAGCCCGCGCCGGATCGATGTTGCCCCGGCCGCGAGAAGGCTCTGCCACGTCACGTCCAGCGGATCGACCGAGGCCACGCCCACGGCGAGTACGATGTCAGCCTCGGCTGCCGCGTCCACGAGCGCGTGCCGTACCTCCTCGGCATCGTCGTCAACGTACCGGACGGGCAGGACGCCGCCGCCGAACCAGGCGCTGCGCATCCCGAGTGAACGCTCGAACCGTGCCCGAGCGTCCTCGGTGAGCCGTTGACGGACGATCGCCGCCACTCGCAGCGGGAGGAACGGACGGACGCTCAGGACTCCGCTGCCATCGGGCGCCGGGCGCGCGACGCGCTCAGCCGCCTTGAGCGAGCGCTCGTCGATGGCGAGCGCCGTGATCTTGACCCCGGCCAGAGTCTTGCCTTCGTCCACATGCAGACCGTCCGGAACTGTGAAGACGGTCACGCCGTCGACCGCGTTCACCGCTTCAAGCGCAGCGACGTCCACCGCGACCATGCCGCGCCGTGCCGCCACGAGGCGTACCTGCGATTCCACAGGAGCCCTCGCCGCGGTACCCGGGCCGGCGATCGCCGCCGCGATGCGCACCGCGGCGGCGTCCTCGCCGACGTCGCCCTCGTCGAGCCAGAGCACGTGCAGTTCGGCGGGGTGGGCGCCCCGCAGCGCCGGCTCGTCCTCGGCGGAGAGCCTCGTGCCCTTGGTGAGGACCGGGCGGCCGCTGCCATCGAGGACGTCACGGCAGAGCACGGCGCCGGCCCACCCGGCTGGGGGACCATCGACCGCGGATCCGGGAAGGACCTCGAGTCTCACCCGACCGGGGCGGCGGCAACCGCGGAGAGCGATCCGGCATTCCGGCCCCGGCGCACGGCGATGATCTCGGCAAGGATCGCGATGGCGATCTCCTCGGGGGTCGCCGCGCCGAGGTTCAGCCCCACCGGGCTGTGGATGCGCGCGATGTCGGCGTCCCCGAAGCCGGCCTCGCGGAGGCGCACCACCCGCTTGGCATGCGTGCCGCGGCTGCCGATCGCGCCGATGTAGCCGGTCTCGGTGCGAAGCAGCGCGGTGAGCGCAGGGTCCTCGAATTTCGGGTCGTGGGCTAGGCAGACGGCGGCGTCGCTCGGGCCGAGATCGAAACCGGGCAGTGCTTCGTCAGGCCACGCGGTGACCAGTCGCTCGGCGTCCGGGATGCGCTCGGCGTTGTTGAACGCGGTGCGCGGGTCCACCACGGACACGGTGAAGCCGGCCGCCCGAGCCATGGTCGTCAGCGCGACGGCGATGTGCACCGCGCCGATGACGACGAGCTGTGGGGAGGGGACGATCGGATCGACGAACACCCGCATGCCCGAGATCTCCTCGACCCCGGGAAGGCCGGAGGCGATTCGCGGACGCGCGGCTGCGACCGTCTCCGCCACCGTGGCGGAGCCGCCGAGGCTGCCGACGAGCCCGCCGTCAGCCGTGGCGGCTGCCCGGTTGCCGGCAGCGTCCCCATCGAGGGCGGTGAGGAGGGCGACGGGTCGCGACGTCTCGATCGCGCGCCGGACCTCCTCGATCACCGGGTCCGAGCCATCACCCTCCAGCGTCTCGACGAAGATGTCGACCTCGCCACCGCATGAGAGGCCGACAGCCCATCCCATCTCGTCGCTGATGCCGTAATGGAGCAGACGCGCTGGGGCTTCGCCGGCGATCGTCGCCTGCGCCTCGAGGACCACCGCGGATTCGAGACAGCCCCCACTCACCGAGCCGGCCATGCGGCCGTCACGGCTCACGAGCAGGCGAGCGCCCACGGGACGCGGGGTCGAGCCGGACGTGCCGACGACAGTCGCGATGGCAACCAGCGGGTCGTGCTCGCTCCATTCGTTCAGCGTGGGAAGCAGATCTCGCATGCAATGAGTATCCGCTTCCACGGGCAAATGCCACAAGCCACCGAGCTCGCCGGGCAGTGCACAATTCGTGGAATGCAAATCGAGAATTCCTTCGCCGTCAAGGCGGCGCCCGATCGCGTGTACGAGTTCCTGCTCGACGTGAACAACGTCGTGCGCTGCGTTCCGGGTGCGGAGCTGTCCGAGGTGGTCGACCCGAACACCTTCAAGGGCAAGGTGCGGATCAAGGTCGGTCCAGTCACCGTCAGCTACAACGGCACCGCGCGCATCACCTCGCGTGACGCAGAGACGCGCACGGCAACGCTCGAGGCCGAGGGGCGCGAGACCACCGGCTCCGGAACGGCTCAGGCAAGCACAGTCATGGCGGTCGCCGCCGACGGCGAGAGCTCGACGGTCACGCTGACGACCGATTTCACCGTCGTCGGCCGCGTGGCCCAGTTCGGCCGCGGCATCATGGAGGACGTCTCGCGACACCTCGTCGCACAGGCTGCCGAATGCATCCAGTCGACGCTCGAGGCACCTGCGCCATCCGCGGCGCCGGCCGCTGAGGATCCTGCATCGGCGGCAGACGGATCGGCCGCGACCCCACTGATATCGACCCCGCCGCCGGCGGCCTCCGAGCCGGCGGCGCTCGACGCGCTTGCACTCGGACGCGCCGTCGCGAAGGAGCGGCTCAGCCGGGTCAAGGTACGCCCGCAGACGATCGCGATCGGCCTCGCGGCCCTGTTCAGCCTGCTGTTCCTGCGCCGCGCGCGGCGATCCCGGCGCCGCCGCCGCGAGACGACCGACTGACGCGACGAGGCAACTGCGCCAGCAGCCTCCCAAGGGCGTCGAGGGCATCGACGTTGTGCGCGCTCAGAAAGTCGTCGCAGTAAGGGAGCGCAGCGGCCATGCCGCGCGTCTCCGGCTGGTATGCCGAGCCACCGAGCAGCGGGTTCAGCCAGATCAGCCGGTAACAGCTCCGGCGAAGGCGAGCCATCTCGCGCCCGAGTTGATCGGGGTCGCCACGGTCCCAACCGTCGCTGATGATCAGCACCACGGCGCCGTGACCGAGAACGCGGCGTGCATGGTCACGCTGGAAGGCGTGGAGCGCATCCGCGATGCGCGTGCCGCCGCCGATGTCGTGCACCTGACTTGCCACGTGGTCGAGCGCGGCATCGATGTCGCCGTGGCGCAGCAGGTGCGTGATTCTGGTCAGATGTGTCGAGAACGCGAAGGTCTCGACGCGCTCGCGCCTGCCGATCGCGTGCGCGAACACGAGGAGATGGCGTGAGTATCGATCCATGGAACCGCTGACGTCGCAGAGGACGACGATGGGCCGCCGCTTGGTGCGTGCACTGGCCCGTGCCAGGCGTTGCGCGTCACCCCCCTGACGTGCGGCGTCGCGCATCGTGCGCCGCAGCTCCACCGTGCCGCGACGGTCGGCGCGGAGCCGCCGCGTCCTTCGCTCGGCGACCCGCCACGGAGACTGGCGGAGCAGCCGGCGCACCGCAGCCGTCTCGTCCCAGCTCATGTCACGAAAGTCGCGCTGGCGGAGCAACTCCTCGGCGCTGTAGCCGGTACTCGACGCCGGAGGGCCTTCCACCTCGCGGGCGACACCGGGCGACGACAATCCAAGCGCGTTCATCCAGGCGAGTGCCTGCTTTGGATCCAGCGCGAGCGGGCGGCTCCGCCCGGGGATCGATCCGGCCCTGCCTTCTCCGCCGGGCCTGGAGAAGAACAGGTCGAATGCCGCGTCGAAGACCGCACCCTCCTCCCGGCGGGTCACGAACACCGCCCGGAGTGCATACCGGACCTCGTCCGGACGTTCCAGATCGACAGCGAGGAGTGCCTCACAAGCGTCACGGACTCGCTCCGGGCTCGTGGTGAGGCCGGCATCGCGGAGCAGACGCGCAAAGAGCGTCACGCTCTCGACGGGGTCAGGAGCGTTGCCGATCACCGTCCCGCCGGAAAGGCGATGGCCTCCTCGCTGCGCTCCAGATCCTCCTGGTGCTTGATCGCCGCACCCATGGTCTCGCGAAGCGCCGCGGGGGTCGCGTCCGTGTGACCGAGGGCTGCGAGCGCGCGTGCCCAGTCGACTGTTTCTGCCACTCCTGGCACTTTGTAGAGGTCGAGCCCGCGCAGTCGCTGGGTCACCTCCGCGACCTGCCTCCCAAGCCGCTCGGAGACCTCGGGAGCGCGCACGCGGACGATTGCCACCTCGCGCTCGAGGTCCGGGTAGTCGATCCAGTGGTAGAGGCAGCGCCGCTTGAGGGCGTCGTGGACCTCGCGCGTGCGATTCCCGGTGAGGATCACGAGCGGCGGATGCTCGGCGCGGATCGTTCCCATCTCCGGAATGCTGATCGCGTAGTCGGCGAGGATCTCGAGCAGGAACGCCTCGAACTCCTCGTCGGACCGGTCGATCTCGTCGATGAGCAAGACCGGGGGCACGGCGTCGTGGTTGTCGATCGCGTCGAGGAGCGGCCGTCGCAGCAGGAACTCCGGCCCGAAGACATCCTGCTCGGTGCGGACGCGATCCTCGCGCTCGCCCACGAGCCGGATGTGCAGGAGTTGCCGTGCGTAGTTCCACTCGTATGCAGCGTGAGCGAGATCGATGCCCTCGTAGCACTGCAGCCGGATCAAGCGTGCGCCGAGACCTGCGGCGAGCGCTCGGGCCGCCTCCGTCTTGCCGACACCGGCCTCGCCTTCCAGGAAGAGCGGCTTGTTGATGCGCATGGCGACCAGGATCGCGGTGGCGAGACGGCGATCACACAGGTAGTCGTGCGCCTGGAGCAGGTCGACGACCGCGTCGACCGAAGCCGGCTGCGCGGCACCGGCCGGTGCGTTCATACGATCAGGGTGACGGGTCCGCGGACCTGTGGTCAAGCGCGTGCGTATCCGCGTCTGCGCTTGCCATGCCCATGCGTGACGTCGCGCCGTCGAGGACGGCTTGCAGGCCGCGCTCGAACTGGTCGTTCAGGCTCTTCTCGTCCATCGCCGGACCCGGCGCGGACGCCCGATCCCGCGGATCGGCGTCTCCCAGGAGCGCCGACATGTGTGGGAACTCGCCGGTCCGCAGTTGTGCGAGGCCGAACTCGATCATCGCGCTGACGATTTCGGGATTCGAGCCGGCGACCTTCATGCGCACACGCGCCTCACTTGCGTGGAGGACGTTGCCAAAGACGTAGTCGTCGACGAGGCTCAGCAGTTCGAACTTCGCCGCCGGCGCGAGGCCGGTGTCGTCGACCGCGGCGAGCGACTGCTCGAAGTGGCGCATCGCACTTGGGCCGAACTGCGACGATTGCAGTGCGACGAGCGCCCAGGGATGGCCGACCAGCGCTGCGCGGGTCCGTCGTGCAACCGCAATCAGCGCATCGCGCCAGCCGGTCGGCAACTCGCCGGGAGGGACGAGCGCCTCGGCCATCAGCGCATCGTCCATGAGTGCAACGAGATCGTCCCTGCTTCGGACGTAGTGGTAGAGGCTCATCGTGCCGGCGCCGAGTTCTGACGCCACTCGACGCATGGTCACGGCATCGAACCCTTCGCGGTCGGCGATCCCCAGCGCCACCGAGGCGATCTGCTCGCGCGTGAATCGGGGCCTCCGCGACCCCGGCTCGGGTCGTGCCCAGATGGGGATCCCTGGGTCGCCGGTTGTCATACGTACAGAGTACTGCTAGAGTATACGTACAACATACGATTATACCGGACGATGTACGTCTAACAGGGAGCGATGCGGGTGCAGCCGACCGGACTCGCCAGCGATCCGATCATTTCGGTGGCCGGCCTCTCGAAGTCATTCGGAGCCACGCCGGCGCTCGTCGACCTTGACCTGCAGATCGCCCGGGGAGAAGTTCGAGCGCTTCTTGGCCCAAACGGCGCCGGCAAGACAACGGCCGTCCGCATCCTCGCGACGCTCCTGCGGCCGGACAGCGGTGAGGTTCGCATTGCAGGGTATGACGCCCTCGCGCAGCAGAGAAAAGTCCAGGCGCTCATCGGTCTGTCAGGGCAATCGGCGTCTGCCGATGACAAGCTGACCGGACGCGAGAACCTCACCATGTTCGCGAGGCTCCAACGCCTCAGCAAACACGACGCGCGCGCCCGCGCCAGGCAACTCCTCGAAGAGTTCGGCCTCGACGAGGTCGCCGGCAGGGCGGTGAAAACCTACTCCGGGGGCACGCGGCGCAGGCTCGACCTCGCTGTCAGCCTGATCGTCGCCCCGCCGATCGTCTTCCTCGACGAACCGACGTCGGGGCTCGACCCGTCAGCCAGGCACACGCTCTGGGCCGCGATCCGCGCGCTCGTCGACCGGGGGACGACCGTGCTGCTGACCACGCACGATCTTGACGAGGCGGATCAACTCGCCGATGTCATCACCATCATCAACAAGGGACGCGTCATCGCGGAGGGTACGTCCGCCGGCTTGAAGGCCCAGGTCGGCGGTACTCGAATCTTGATCACCGCATCGACGCCGGAAGGCCTTGCACAGCTGGCTTCGATGCTGAGCGAGCGCGCGCCCGTCGCGGATGAGCGCACGCGAACCGTGAGCGTCGCCGGTAATGATGATGGCGCTCACGGCCTGCGCGAGCTCGGGCATCTCATCGACGACATCGCCGCGTCGGACGTCGCGATCGAGGACTTCGCGATTCGCAAGCCAACACTCGACGATGTCTTTGCGACGTTGACGGAGCCCGATGTCGCCGGGGCCGCGCCCGAGAGGGTGAGGCATGACGGCGAGGAGCGTCGCGTTCCGACCCGAGGAGCGGCCTGCGGTGTACTGGGCGCTGAGCGATACCTGGGAGCTTGTCAAACGCAGTCTCCGCCACATACGCAACGACCCTGACCAGCTCGTCGGCGTGACGGTGCAACCCGTCGTGCTCGTGTTGCTCTTTCGATTCTTCCTCGGCGGCGCGATACGCATCGGTGGCGGCGAGAGCTACATCAACTTCGTGATGGGCGGGATCTTCATCGAGACCGCTGCGCTGTCGGCGGCGACGACCGGAACGAGCGTCGCAGCCGACATGACGCTCGGAGTCATCGACCGATTCCGGTCCCTTCCGATGTTCAAGTCGTCGGTGCTGATCGGACACGTCGTCGCCGATGTCGTCCGGAGCGCAGTCGCGATCGTGGTCATGATCCTCGTCGGCTTCGCGGTCGGATTCCGCCCCAGCGCCGGCGTCACAGGCTGGGCCGCTGCAATCGGACTGACACTGTTGGTCACGTTTTCTCTTGCGTGGGCATCCGCGGTCATAGGCCTGCTCGGACGCAGCGTCGAGGTCGTGCAGCAGCTCGGGCTCGTGCTGTTTCTTCCGATCCTCGCAAGCAGCGCGTTCGTCCCGACGAGCACCCTGCCTGGGCCGTTGCGAGCGTTTGCCGATGACCAACCCTTCACCCAGGCGATCGACGGGGTCCGTGCCCTGTTGTTGCATCAAGACACCGGCGATCACGTGTGGCTCGCACTCGTGTGGTTCATCGGGATCGCGGCTCTGGCGTTCGCCGTTGCGTCGTACCTGTTTCAGCGCCGGGCGACGTCCTGACCACGCTCATCCGGACATAAGGCGCCGATCAGACCGAGTAGACGTCGATCTCGGTCGCCTTGACCACCGCGAAGACCTCGCCGCCCTCGGCGAGCCGCAGGTCCGCGGCAGCGGCCGGCGTGACCTCCGCGACCAGCGGAAATTGACCGGTGAGACGGATTCGCCAGCGATCACCCTCGGGGTCGATGCCATCGACCGTGCAGCGCAGCACGTTGCGTGGACTCCCGTCAGGAGCACGCCGGTAGAGAGCGACCGCCCGCGGCTGGATGGTTGCCAGCGCGGGACCCTGCACGTCGGTCGCCACGGTGAGCGACGACCCGTCGTCGAGCAACATCGCCCCGCTCGACACTGCCCCGTGTAACAGGTTCAGCCCTGCCATCCGCGCGATCCAGGCGGACCGCGGTCGAGACGAGACTTCGGCAAACGGTCCGTCCTGGGTGACATGCCCGTCCTCCAGCACCACCACGCGCTCGGCAAGGGAGGCAGCCTCGAGCGGATCGTGGGTCACGATCAGGCGCACCCCGGCAAACGTGGCGAGGTGCTCGCGAAGCGCGCGGCGAAGATCGAGCCGGGCTGACGCGTCGACAGCAGCGAGCGGCTCATCGAGCAGCAGCGCCTGCGGGTCGGTGACGAGAACACGCGCCAGCGCGGCGCGTTGCGATTGACCGCCACTCAGGGCGGATGGCCGGCTGGATGCGTACTGCACCAGGTCCACACGTTCAAGCCACTCGTTCGCCCTGGCGTTTGCCGTCCGTCCGTCCACACCCCGTGCGCGCAGCCCGAACGCCACGTTGTCGAGCACGCTGAGGTGCGGGAACAGTCCGTGGTCCTGGAACAGGAACCCGACCCGTCGAGCCTCAGGTGTGAGCCAGGTGCGCGTCGCAGTGTCCTCGAACACCGTTCCGTTGACCTCGACGCGTCCCTCGTCGATGGGAAGCAGCCCCGCGACAACCCGGAGCAGGGTGGTCTTGCCCGCGCCGTTGGGGCCGAGCACCGCGACGGTGATGTTCGATTCGATGGAGACGTCGCAATCGAGGTGGAGACTCCCGAGCCTGGTCCGAACCTGGGCGTTGAGGGTCATCGCAGAGCCCCGAGCCAGCGGTCACGCAACACCACGAGCACCAGGATCGAGATGGCAAGCAGGAGCAATGAGAGCGTGATCGCTTCGCCGACCTGCCCCGATCCTTCGAATGAGCTGTACGCGGCGATCGGCAGCGTTTCGGTGGTGCCCGGGAAGCTCCCCGCGAACGTGATCGTCGCGCCGAACTCACCGAGCGCCCTTGCCCAGCACAGTGCAGCACCGGCCGCGATCGAGGGTGCCGCCAGCGGCATGGTCACGCGCCAGAACCGCCGCCACGGGCGGGCACCGAGGGTGGCGGCAACCTCCTCGTAATGGTCGTCTCGCGATCGGAGGCCCGCCTCGACGGTGATCACGAGGAACGGGAAGCCCACGAAAGCCTCGGCCATCGCGGCTCCGGCGGTGCTGAACGGCAGCACGATTCCGAAGACGTGCTGGAGCACCGTGCCGATCGGGGTGGTCGTTCCGAACGCCGTCTGCAGCGCGATGCCGCCAACCACCGGAGGGAGCACCAGCGGAAGTGTCACGAGGCCGCGAAGCACACGCCGACCCGGCGACGAGGTACGTGCCAGCAGATACGCCAGCGGGACGCCGATGACGAGAGCGATCGCGACCGCGATGATCGAGCACTCCAGCGACAGGCGGAGCGACGTGAGCACGTCGGTCGACACCAACTGCGACGGCAGCGTGCTCCAGTCAACATGCGCGAGCAGCCCGATCAGCGGCAGCGCGATGAAGAGAACGGCGACCGCCGCCGGAATGACGAGGCCGATCAGGGGGCGTCGCGTGACGCCCCTGGTCACGACGCCGGTGCTGGCAGGAATCCGTCCGTTGTCAACTGGGCCCTGATGGCGCCTGCAACGGCCGACGTGACGAACGCCTCGGCTGCCGTCATGTTGGTGCTCGCCGTCAGGGCCGCGATCTCATACGTGCCGATGTGGTTCTGCGCGGCTGGGATCGGCACGCCGGTCACCTTGCCGGGCGCGCCGATGACGTCGGTCACGAACACGAGCGCCGCATTGGCATCGCCGGATTCGAGCTGCTCGAGCACCGCTGCGTCGCTGAGCTGGAGGGACACCGGATGGAGGTGAATCGAGTCAGCGGTTTCGATGTCGGTGACGTATTCGCCGACGGGCACACTCGGATCTCCGATCACGAGCTTGACGCCGGGGTTGTTGAGGTCGGCGAGGCTCTTGATGCCCAACGGGTTTCCTGGAGCGACCGCGATCTCGAGCTCGTTCTGGCAGAAGGCCTGCGGCGTCTCAACCAGTCCCTTGGCGGTGAGCTGCGCCATCGTGTCGGTGTTGGCGGTTGCGATGACATCGGCCGGAGCGCCACCGATGATCTCGGTGACGAGATCCTGCGAGCCCGCGAACGAATACGTCGCCTTGAAGCCCGGACTCTCGATCTCGAGGGCCTTTTCGACGGTGTTGAACGCGTTGGTCAGTGAGGATGCGGCGAACACGGTCAGGTTGCCCGTGAGCGGGTTCGGCGTCGACGGAGGGTTCGTCACATTCACACTCGTGCTGCCGCAGGCGGCAAGCGCCAGAGCGGCTGTGGCTGTGATCAGGAGTGGGCGGGTGCGAATCTTCATGACTTCCTCGGCTGTGTCTCTTGCGACGGGGGCAACTCGATGACGACATTCGTGGCCTTCACGGAGGCGACGGCGAGCATTCCCGGCTCCAACCCGAGGTCCCTGACTGCCTCACTGCTGATCAGTGAGCTGATCCGGAACGGCCCGGCCTGGAGCTTGACGTGGGCCATCACGCCGTCGGTGTTCACGTCGGTGACCAGTCCGAGGAAGTGATTCCGCGCGGACTCGGTGACCGGCATCGTCGGGTGGTTGCTCGCGAGCTCCACCGCAAAGCGTGCCAATGCGGCGCCGTCGACAAGCCGGTGCCCGCCGTCGGTCCGCATGGTCTCGATGCGGCCCGCGTCCGCCCAGCGGCGAACGGTGTCAACGCTGACGCCGAGCAGCTCTGCGGCCTGGCCCATTTTATATGTCGGCACGGGCCGCGACTTTAGCGCAAAAGCGGCCTTCCTCTCAACTGGGCCTCGCGATTGCGGCCCGGAAGCGCCGGGTTCTACTCGTTCGCGACGACGGTGATCGCATGCACCACGTCACTGACGAAGAGCGGTGCCGGATAGACCACACGGAGATAGCCCTGCGGGTCGATGACATCGAGGTAGTTCGTCTTGGGGGGTTCGAGCGGTTCACCCCATTTCAACCAGGTGATCTCGAGTGTCGGGTCCGGTCCGAGCAGCCAGTGCCACCCCGGTGACCACTGGGTCGTGAGGTTGGTCTTGATGAACTGGGCGACATCGGCCGCCGTGCGGTCGGGCATGACGCTCACGATCAGCAGAAGGGGCTTGATTCCCTTGGGCAGCGCCTGCTCCACCGCCACGATGTCACGACCGAGGATCGGACAGAGGTTGACGCAGAGTGGATCCATGAACGCGAGCAGGACGACATGGCCCTTCTCATCAGCGAGCGAGATCGCAGTGCCGTTCTGATCGACGAGCCCGGTCAGCGGCGGAGTGGTCTGGCGAGTGAGCGGAGCGCCGATGACATTGGTGGAGGGAGAGATCGCCACCTGAGCCGCCGCCGCCGTCGTGCGCGGATGCATCGTCAACGACATGAGCACGCCGATTCCCAGGCCGCCGGCGAGCGCCAGGATGACGATCAGCGCCTTCCCGCGCTTGGATCGAGTCAACCCTCCGAGGCTCCCCGAGGACTGCATCCACATACCTCGCTCTCGGCTACGGCTGCCGGCTGGTCCCTGCGAGCGCGTGCCCATCTCCTTCAGGGGTTTGCGCGGCGCCAATTATGGCTCGCACCGTGGCGCTCTGCGACGCGTGTGATGCCCCGGCGTATGCTCGCGACGTGATCCCGCAACGGCAGACGAGAGTTGCCGCGTCGGGCGGTGTGCTCCTGGCGCTTGTCGGCCTGTTCATCGGCCACACGCTCGAATACCTGCGCGTGTGGGGAGCCGCCGGGGTCGTTGCATCGATGACCAACCCCGTCCACGCGTACATGCTCCCGGTGGGCGGGATCCTGGTGTTGCTCAGTGCGATCTTCGCCTTCCGCCTGGCTCGGGCCTGGCAATCCCTGAACGACCGGCTCGACAGCGCGGCCGCCGGTCTGCGGCGCGTCTGGCGTGGACGCTCGGAGACTGCCGCTGCTCCGGCGCTTCGGTCGACCGCGGGGACACGGCTCGTCGCCATCTGGCTACCCCTCGCGGCAGCGCAGATCGCTCTCTACCTGGTGCAGGAGAACGTCGAGGCGCTTGCGAGTTCGCATCCGCCTCCGGGTCTCGGCGCCATCACGGGGATCCACTGGGCGGCGCCGTTCGTCCATCTCTATGTGGCGCTGCTGCTCGCATGCCTCGTCCGCATTTGCCAGGTAGTGCTCCACCGGCGTGAGGTGGTTGTCGAGCGCGTGGAAGCGCTGGTCCGCGCCATCGTTCGACGTCGCGGCACCGTGGCTCCGATCGTCAGCCGGCCGTTCGCCCGCCCCGTCTCTCCGATCGAACGAGTCGGCAGGCACCTCTGGCGAAGGCCACCTCCTCTGCTCCTCGACATCTGACCGGCGTCCGTGAGCTTCTGGCTCACCTTCGATCGTTCATGAACTGAGGAGACATCAGGTGGCGAAAACCAGCCTTCGAGCGACCGCAGTCATCGCTGGCGCGCTCATCGCACTTGCGGCATCGCCGGCCGTCGCATCGGCGCACTACGTCTTCACCGCGGGCAAGTACCGGATTGCCATCGGATGGCAGAACGAGCCCGCCTTCGGAACCGACACCTTTGTTGGAGAACAGAACGCGATCCAGGTGTTCGTCGACGTCGCGTCGGCGGACAACCCGAAGGGCACTCCGGTGAGCACGCTGAACCAGGACTGCACGCATCCCGATTTCCAGGTGACTGTGACGGTGGGGACGACGACCAGCAGTCCCTTCTGCCCGGCGCCCGCATATGACCCCGACACCGGAAACGGGAGGCTCGACGAGTACGACTACGCGTTGATCCCGACTGTGGTCGGGAACTACACCTTCCACATCTTCGGCAGCATCGACGGGACATCGATCAGCACCACGGTCACCTCGGGGCCGACGACCTTTGATTCGATCGCCGACTCCAGTTCCGTGGAGTTCCCCGTCGCGGTCCCGGCCGTTGGCGCGGTCTCGACAAAGGTTGACGCCGTGAATCAGCGCGCGGCGAGTGCGCTTGCGAGTGCGCAGACGGCCGCAACCACCGCAAGCGACGCGAAGAACAGCGCGTCGAGCGCAACCATCCTGGCGATCGTTGCGATCCTCGTGGCGATCGTGCTCAGTGGACTCAACCTGGCGATCGGATTGCGGCGCCGGAGCACCTAGGTCGTGCGCGCACGACCGGCGCTGGTCGTCGCAGCGATGCTCGCGGTCGGGGCAGCCATCGGGCTGCCCTTGACCGTGGCCGCGCATGCGCTGCCTCAGAGCGCGATCCCTGCCGAGGGCTCGGAGGTGCAGACCGCCCCCAAAATCGTCGAGATCACCTTCGGCGAACCGCCCGACCCGAAGCTGTCGAGCATCACGGTCGTCAACAGCTCAGGGATCAGCGTCGACGCCGGACCCACGGTGGTCATCCCCGGCCATCCGCTCGAACTGGAGGTGCCGCTCAAGCCGATCGGCAACGGCGTCTACACGGTGACCTGGAAGACCGTGTCCGAGACCGACGGCCACCTCGCCACCGGGGCGTACGCGTTCGGCGTCGGCGAGTCGGCCGCAAGCGCCAACGCCCACGCGGCGAAATCGGTGGTCTCGCCACCGCCGTCGATTCTCGCGGTGGTTGCGCGCTGGCTGTTTTTCGTCGGCGTCATGGGAATCGTCGGCGTCGCTTCGACGTGCCTGTTCGCTCTTCGCTATCTCCCCGGTTTCACGAGTCGAATGCTCGGCGGCGCGTGGTTGGTCGGCGCTCTCGGTGTCGCCGGCATCATTGAGGCTCAGCGCGAAGCGGCCGGGGTCAGCCTGGCAACGCTGCTCGGCACATCCCTCGGGACAACGGCGATCGAACGAATCATCGCGATTCTGGCGACCGGAATCGCCGTCGCGGTCGCGTGGCGCCTCCCTGCCACCATCGCCCGAACCGGCGTAGCTGCGGCCGGCATCGGCGCGGCTGTGGCGATGTGGGTGGATGTCGCGTCGAGCCATGCGGGCGCTCAATCACCGGTCGTCGCCAACCTGTTCATCCAGTGGGCGCACATCGTTGCGAGTGGGGTGTGGATCGGCGGGCTCCTCGTGCTCCTCATCGCCGTGCGCGGTCAGGCATCGGAGCTCAAGGGGGCGGCCGTCCGGCGCTTCTCGACGACGGCCGGAATTGCGATTGTCGTGGTCGCGCTGAGCGGAACCTTTCGTGCCGTCATCGAGATCGGCACGATCGGAAATCTCTTCGGCACCGCGTTCGGATTGCTCGTCCTCGTGAAGGTCGCCCTCTTTCTGATGCTCGCCGGCCTGGGTGCCGTCAATCGCTTCGGCAACGTCCCCCGAGCCTCGACCGTGCTTCGCGGGCTCCGCAGAGTCGGGTCAACCGAGGTGCTCATCGGCGCCGCCGTCGTTCTTGTCGCCGCCGCGCTCGTCAATGTGGCGCCGCCGGTGGCTTCCGCGGCGTCGACGACCGCAGCCACGACGAGCCAGCTCGTGGTCAACGGCAGCGACTTTGCCACCACGGTCAAGCTGCGCCTCACCGTGTCACCGGGCACCGCCGGGTTCAACGATTTCGATGCTCGTGTCACCGACTACGACAACGGTGCACTCGTGCACGCGAGCTCGGTCGAGCTGGAGTTCACACAGCCGCTCCGGCCCCAGCTCGGCGAGTCGACGCTCACGCTCGAGCGTCAGCCCGATGGCACCTTTGCGGCGCGCGGTGGCAACCTGGCCATCGCGGGCATCTGGGAGGTCGCGGTGATCATCGAGAACGCCAGCAACTCCACCGAGGTGCATCTGCAGCTGACGACTCTCGGCCCGGCCCCGTACGTCACGGCAACGCCGTTCCAGGGCCTGCCGACGCTGTACTCGATCCAGCTCCAGAACGGCTGGCTCGCGCAGGTCTATCTCGACCCCGACAAGCCTGGGGCTGACGAGTTCCACGTGACCTTCTTCACCAGCGCAAACGAGACGAGCGAGATCCCAATCGCCTCGGTGACCATCGGGATGACCGTTCCCGGAGGCACGCCCACCATCCTGGTGCCCACGCGCCTCGACCCGATCGGTCATTTCGTGGCGGCAGCGACGGTGCCGGCAGAGCCGACGAGGTTCGACATCATCGCCACCACCAAAACGGATGTCGCCATCGCGACCTACGTGACGATCATCCCCGGGAAATGACGTCCGTCAGCGGATCGACGAGGTGATCAACTCCGCGACCACCGCCGGCTGCTCGAGATAGGGGAGATGCGCCATCCCCTCGAAGATGTGAAAACGCGACTTGGGGAGCCAGTTCGCGAGTTCCCTCCCGCGCGCGATCACGAAGGGCAGATCCAGGTCGCCGCAGGCGACCGTCACCGGGACGCTGATCTCCTCGAGCCGCGACCACGCCGAAAGGCCGCTCTTTCCCGATTCCTCAGGCATGTCGTTCTTGAGGGCGATGGCATTCATGGCGAGCGCGAGCTCGCGAGCCGGACCGGAGACGCGTCCCTCGGGTCCACGCGGTCCGTCGAGCCAGAGCCACATCTCGACCCGATTGATCTCGTCGAGCTCGCCGGACGTCTGTGCGTCCTCCCACAGGCGGACGAGTCGGTCGGTATCGGCATCAAACGTGCTCGGTTCGGGTGCGCCACTCACCGCCGGCGCGAGGAGCACCAGGCCGGCGACGCGTTCGGGAGATGCGAGCGCCGCGTCGATCGCGATCTCCCCGCCCATCGAGCTTCCCACCAGCCAGACCGGGCCGGTCGCCACATGGTCGATCACCGCGTTGAGGTCATCGACGTGCGAGAAGCCGTACGTGGCCCCGGACGTCTCTCCGTAGCCACGCATGTCGTAGGCGACGACGCCGGTTGCCGGCTGGAGGGCCTCGGCCACGGCGTACCAGGATCGGCGGTCGGTGACGCCTGAGTGGAGCAGGACCACCGGTTGCCCGTCACCCGCCCAGCGCTCGGCCGCGAGGCTGGCGCTGCCCTGCTGCACGGTGAACTTCTCGGATGCCACGGGCTCATTCTGACCGGAGTACGGTGACCGCGACGTGTTGAGCGTGGGGATCGACGTGGCCAGTCAGGACGCTCGCACGGCCATCTGCTCGATCCGATGGGAGGACGGCCGGGCCGAGATCGAGCCACTCGGCGCACCCGGCGCGTCAGACAGCGAGATTCGCCGCTGCGTCGAGACGGCCGATCGGATCGGGGTCGACATCCCTCTCGGCTGGCCGTCAGCATTCGTGGAGGCCGTCGGCCGGCACCATCGAGGTGAGGCCTGGCCGGATCAGGACGGCGCCGCGTCGATGACGTCCCTGCGCCTCCGCGAGACCGATCGCTGGCTCACCGACCATGCGCGACGCCCGGGGGAGCCGGGTGCACGCTGCCACCCCATGAGCGTCTCGTCGAATCTCATCGCGATCCCCGCGATGCGGATGGCTCGCGTGCTTGGCCCGGTGGACCGGAGCGGCGCGGGCAAGGTGATCGAGGTGTACCCCGCTGCCGCCCTGTTCGTCTGGGGACTTCCGTACCGGCGATACAAGGGGGTGCGGCCGGATCGCCGGGACGTTCGTCACGATCTGGTCCGGCGGCTTCGCGCGTCGGCGCCGTGGCTCACCGCGACGCGCGATGAGGACTGGGAGCGGATCAAGGACAACGACCACGAGCTGGACGCGCTCATCGCCGCGCTCGTGGCGAGAGCGAAGGACTGCGGGTTGTGCGACGAGGCATACGACACGACGTCGGACCACGCTCGCTCGGAGGGATGGATCGCCCTCCCGCTTGGTGATGCCCTGGATCGGCTCGCGCCGCGGTGCAACCCGTCGCCCGCTGACGCGGGCTGAGGCTCAGCCGGCGAGCAGAACCTTCGGGTGAACGCGGGCTCGATGTCCGCATGCGATGCATTTCAACTCGGCGCGGACGGGTCGATGGCGGCGCTGAGTGATCCGGTACTCCGCCCTCGCGTAGGGGACGGTGAGCGGGATCAACCGGTCCGCGCCGCAGCGTGCGCATCGAATCGGGGGGTCGACATTCGCGCGTTCCACGGGGCAATATTCTGCAACGGCATCCCGGGATGATGTCAATGGTGCATGCGCTCCGCGGGTATTCCGGTGACACCCCGACCACCCCGATGAGTACCGCGGGCCGCCCGAAAGACAGCCGCCAGGCCCCGGATGCGTACCATCCGGGCACAATGAGAGGAATCCCGCCACAGATCGCGCCGGTCGCTCCACGAAGGCGCGAGGTGGTTGCGTTAACGCTTCAAACTGTGCAATCCTACCGCGGGCGGGTCACGTCGTATGGGTCATGTCCGCAGGGGTTTGCGTGTGAGTCCAGCTTGAGTTCAGTGAAGGGGACGCCATGGGGCGATTGAGAGCCATCGGGCGCGGAAGGCATCTCGGGACGGCGGTGCTGACCTGTGTTGCCGCCGGAGCCATGGCGGTGGGCGGTCCGCTTCTCCAGGTGCAGCCTGTCGCTGCGTCCGGCACCATCCCAACGGGGTTCCAGGACTGGCCGACGCACAACCACGACGCGCTCCACAGCGGCGTGTCGTCGGAGACCGTCCTCTCCACAGCCACCGCGTTCAAGTTGCACTGGAGCGAGCAGACCGGCGACCAGAGCTTCACATCGCCGTCGGTCGTGTACAACACGACGCTCAACGAGTCGCTCGTCTACAGCGGCAACATGGATGGCCTGTTCACCGCCTACAACGCCGCAACCGGTGTGCTCGTCTGGTCGTACCAGACGGTGAAGGTGGCCAGTCTTTCCAAGGAGATCGAATCGTCCGCGGCGGTCTCCGGCAACACGGTCTACTTCGGTGACGGCGATTACCACGAGTACGCGCTCAACGCCACGACCGGCGCACTCATCTGTGAGTCGCCGTCGATGGGCGGTGTCAGCGCGTCGTCGCCGGTCGTTGGCGATCCGAACGGAACCGGTCCGGTGGTGTACTTCGGTGACTCCGGCCCGAACGGCAACCTGAGTGACGGCGGCCATCTCTGGGCGATGTACGGCGTGGGCAACACCGCCGGAACCCAGTGCGCCATCGACTGGATGTTCGATGACTTCGGCAACCCGCCGGGAAGCCAGACGGGGCTGTCCGGTGTGTGGTCGTCGCCCAGCTATGCGCAACTCGCCAATGGCACCAACGTCGTCATCACCGGCAGCTCCGACAACGACGACGCGATCTACGAGTTCAACGCGAGCACCGGGGCGGTCCTCTGGCGGTTCCAGGCCAACGTCGGAATCGACTCGGACGTCGGAGCGCCGTCGACCATCGCCGAGCCGCACACCATCGGAGCCGCCGGCAGCCAGACGTATGACGACGGCGTGGTCTACGACATGGACAAGTCGGCAATCATGTACGCGCTCGACCTCCAGACGGGCGCGCAGATCTGGGCTCTCAACGTCAAGACCACGTTCGGGACGGGCAATCCAGCCCAGTCCGGCGCGGCGCTCGTCGGCAACTTCATCTACGCGGGCTACGGCGCCGGCGTCTACTCGCTCAATGCGACCACCGGCGCGGTGAACTGGGTGAGCCCGACCATTGCCGCCGTCATTTCCTCCGTGTCCGTCAGCGGCCCTTCCGGGAGTCAGATCATCGCCGTCGGTGACCTCGCGGGCAACGTCGACGTGCTCAGCCTCGCCAGCGGCGCCGTGCTGTACACGTACACGACCGGCGGATTCATCTACTCGTCCGCCGCGTTCTCGACCGGGCAGTTCTTCATCAACAGCACGGACGGCAAGCTCTACGCGTTCGGTGCATCCAATGGGACGCCGTCTCCGTCAGTCTCGTCGGTGGACGCCGATCAGGGAGCTGTCGGCAGCACCAACCTGGTCACGGTCACCGGCAACGCTTTCGCCGGCGCGACGGACGTGTTGTTCCATAACACGGACATTCCCTCGTCCAACACCTTCCCGTGCCTTGGTTCCAGCGGTGGTTGCTTCGACGTCACGAGCCCCACGCAGATCAAGGTTGATACACCCACCAGCCTGACCGCAGGCACGGTCGATGTCATTGTCGTGACCGCCGGAGGCCCCAGTCAGACGAGCCCCGCCGACGAGTACACGACGGTCAGCCCGGGTGCGTACACGCCCATCACCCCGTTCCGCATCTGTGACACGCGGACGGACCTGACCAACCAGTGCGAGGGCAAGACGCTCGGCGCCGGGGCGACGTTGCCCGTCCAGATCACCGGAGCACAGGTACCGCTCGGCGCAACTGCGGTCGTGGTGAACCTCACCGGTATCAATGACTCGGTGACGCCAACATTTCTCAGCGCCTTCCCGACCGGTGAGGCAGTCCCCGCCGTGTCGAACATCAACCTCTCGGGCAGCCAGGTCGACGCCAACCTTGCGATCGTGCAGTTGAGCTCGGCAGGGCAGATCTCGCTGTACAACGCGGCCGGCCGCGCAGACGCCGTCGTCGACGTCGACGGGTACTTCGCCGCACCCGGTGCGAGCCCGGTGGCCGGCAAGTTCCACAGCATCCCGCCGCTCCGGATCTGCGACTCGCGCGGCGGGGCCAACACAGAATGCGCCGGTGCCGCAAACAACCCGATCCAGGCTAAGACGTGGCGCAAGGTCGTGCTGTCGGGCCTGCCTCCGGGCGCCTCGGGCGGTACGCCGTCGATTCCAACCACGGGCGCCGAGGCGGCTGTCTTCAATCTCACGGCCACCGCAGCCACGGAGCCGACGTTCCTGTCCGTGTCGGCGCCGAACTCCAGCGACGCGTGCCCCGTGAGCGCGCCGGCGTTCTCCAACATCAACACACCGGCCGGCATCAGTCTGCCGAACCGCGTGATCTCAACGCTCGGGCCTGACCAGGACGTGTGCGTCTACAACGCCGCCGGCAGCGTGAATATCGTCATCGACGTCAACGGCTGGTTCGGCAATGGACACGAGAGCGCCGCCGGTACGCTCTTCTACTCCGTCCCGCCCACCCGTATCTGCGATACCCGCGACGGTTCGGGCGACCTCTGTGACGGTAACTCGCTGGCCGGCCTTGAGACCGAGCCGATTGATGTGGCAGGCGTCTTCGTGGTGCCGGCCGAGGGCGGCTCGACCGCTCCCGTCGCGGTGGTGGCGAACCTCACAGCAGTTGCCGGATCGGCTGCAACCTACTTCACCGTATGGCCGAGCGATACTGCGCAACCGCGTGCGTCGGACCTCAACCCGAGCGCGGGTGAGACGATCGCCAACCTGGCGATCGTCGGAATCGCGACGACCGGCGGAGAGAGCGGCGACGTGAGCCTCTTCAACGCTGCCGGAAATATCGACGCCCTGCTCGACGTCGCGGGCTGGTTCCAATAGACGAATCCCCTCGGGGTCTGACGCGGTCATGAGAACGCCTCGCGGCGCCGCTCAGACCCCGATAAAGGGGTTGCAAACGCAGACAACCACGTATCCTGAGGTGGCTGGGGGACAGTCACCGGCGAGAAGGAAGTAGCACTCAGAATGTCCGGACGCAAGGCTCTTGCAGCGTTTATCGGCGCGTGCACGGCGGCCGCACTGGCGGTTGTTGTTTTCACGGCGGCACCTGCGTCGGCAAACACGGTCACCGTGACGATCACCAAGACGGTGTGCGGCGGCGGCGGAACGAAGTATTGCTACTCGCCGGAAGATCCGACCGAACCAGCCGGCGTAACCATCGAATGGATCAACGACGACACGACGGTGTCGCACACCGTTGCCCAATGCCCGAACATCTCGATCTGTCCCGGAACGCCGCCACCCTCCTCGGGATGGTCGTGCGGCACGCTTTCCGTGAAATTGGCTGGCGGAAGCGCATCCTGCACCTTCAACACCCCAGGCAAGTACTACTACTACTGCACGCTGCATGGCTACTCGGCAATGCACGGCGAGATCACCATCACCGGCAGCGGGCCGACGCCCACACCGAAACCGACGCCGACCCCATCGCATTCGACAAGCCCGACACCAACCCCATCGCATTCGTCGGGTCCGACACCAACCCCGTCATCCGGCGGAACGGCGCCGCCCACTGCCGTGGGCGCCACGCCGACCCCGGTCGGTGCAACCGCTGCGCCGGGTCAGACGCCAAGCGACGGCAGCACGCCGACAGCCGGCTCCTCAACCTCGCCAACGGGGACCACGGCTCCGGTGGTGGGGACCCAGCCTGGCAGCGGGGGAGGTGGCTCGGGATTCCCGATCGTCATCCTGGTCATCGTGGTCGTCGTGGTGATCGGCGGCGGAGCAGGCGCGGCCGTGCTCATCCGCAGGCGTTCGACCACTCCGAGCGTCTGACTAAGCTGAGGTCCACGGTGGTGGGTCTCAGAAGCGGCGTGACGGCGCTGCTAGTGGCCGGTCTGCTCCTCGCCACGCCGATCGTTGCCTCAGCGCACGCCGAGCTCGTCCTCTCTGTGCCCGCGGATGGATCGGTGCTCGGCGTGACCCCGGGCTCGGTGTTGCTGTATTTCAGCGAGCAGATCAACCCCAGCCTGTCTGAGGCAACGGTCACCGGCCCCGGCGGCGAGACGGTCACCGCGCCACCGGCGGCGGAACGCCTGATCCAGGTTGATCTCGACACCAACCTGCCCGGCACGTACCACGTCACGTGGAAGGCGGTCAGCGACGTCGACGGCCACACCACCAGTGGCGCATTCAGTTTCACCGTCGGCGAGCCGCCGGGTGTCGCGGTCACCACGGCGACGGCCGGCCCATCCGCGACGAACTGGGTGGTCACGGTCGCACGCTGGATCGAGGACCTGGCGCTCATCCTCGCGGTGGGATCGCTCTTCATCCTCTGGCTCGGACGGCGAGATGAACCGCTCCCCTGGGTGCAGCCGGAGTTGCTGCTCGTCTTCGGCGTTGCGCTCGCCGCCGGTGTTGTGGTGGTCACCGGCGAGGCGGTGGCGGCCACCGGCGCCAGCCTCCATGGGGTGGTGACCTATTTGACGACAGGGTTGGCAGGAACAGCGCGGGTGACCCGAGTGCTCCTGGAATGCCTTGCCTGTCTCGCCGTCGCCAGACGCGCGTACGCCGTCCTCGGCGTCATCCTCATCGCGCTGGTGGTGGCGCTTGCGGCATCCGGACACGCGGCGTCCTCGGTGCTGAGCGTGGCGCTCGATTCGGGTCACGTGCTGACGGCGGGCGTCTGGGTGGGAGGGATCATCGCCATGGCGACACTCCGTCCGCCCGACGGCTGGAGTGCCGGGGGACGAGCACTCCTCACGCGTTTCACCCCGTGGGCGCTGACCGCTTTCGCCGCAACAATCGCGCTCGGCTTCGTGCAGGCCGTTCTCAATGTCGGGACGTGGTCGGCACTAGTCACCACGAACTACGGACGCGTGCTCATCGCCAAGTCCGCTGCTGTGCTTTTGTTGATCCCACTGTCCCTGCTCGCGTGGCGGCGTCGATCGCCACACCTCCGCGTCGAGGCGGCGATCGGCGCGACCGTGGTGCTCGCGGCATCGCTGCTGGCGGCGTTTCCCCTGCCGGTGGACAGCGGGACCGCGGCGAACACCGTCGATCTCACCGCGGACGCCGGGTTGCCGCACGGCACCGACCTGACGATTGGCGCGCAGGCAGGGCAGACGCTCGTGGGTGTCACCGTCGACCCGGGCCGCCCGGGCAGCAACACGTTGACCGTCTACGTGCTCTCGGCTGACGGTGCTGCCGCTTCCGCCGCTCTTGCCGTGAGCGCCTTCGTGGACGGCCGCACGACGCCCCTTCGTGGCTGTGGTGATACCTGCCGCGGGGCCACTGTGCAGCTCGCCGGTGGCGATGCGCTCTCGATTCATGTCAGCGGTCCCGAGGGTGGCATCGCATCGATACGGCTTCCGTCGCTGCCCGCACCCGGTGGCACCGCGCTGCTCGACGCCGCGCTCGCGCGAATGAAGAACCTGAGCAGCGTCACCATGCACGAGACGCTCACCGGCGGCACGGGACTTCCCACCGACGTGACCGACTACGAGGAGGTGGCCCCCGATCGGTTGATGTGGACGGAGCCGGGCGGTGCCGCTGCGATCTCCGTCGGTGGCGCGTTCTACGCGCGCGAAACCGCCGGTGCGCCGTTCGTCGCCCAGACCGGGCATGATCCCGTCTCGGAGCCGAGCTTCGCGTGGCAATTCTTTCCGACCGCGACGGCCGTGCACCTGATGGGCATCGCCACGGTCGACGGTGTGCGCACGACCGTGGTCGGCTTCTTCGCCGGGGAACCGGGGACGCCGGTGTGGTTCCGTTTCTACATCGACGCAGCCGACCAGGTTGAGCTCGCCGATATGTCGGCGCCCGGTCATTTCATGACTCAGAGCTTCGCGCACTTCGATGCGCCACTGGCGATCAATCTCCCGTAGCCGGCAGCGTGCCGCTTGACGCAGCGGTGCCGCGACGTTAGGCTGAGGAGAGTCAGAAGGGTTGTGAGAGGCAGGGGGAATCTTCATATGAGTTCTGGAACTTTTCGTCGTGTGCTGGTCGCCGGCGCGGTCGCAGCGGTCGGCACAGCCGGAGTCGTTCCGAGCTTTGCAACGGCGTCGCATGCGGCGGCGTTGCCGGTCCCCATTCCGGCCATCACGGGTAATGTCGTCGGACACCTCGCGGGCTCGCAGGTGCCGACCACCGCGAACTGCCTGGCCAGCTTCGGCATTCCCTGCTACTCGGGCGTGCAACTCGAGCAGCACTACGGATTGACGTCGCTGTACGCGCAGGGGCTCACCGGCGCAGGAAAGACCATCGTCATCATCGACGCCTTCGGGTCGCCGACAATTCAGGCCGACCTCGAGACGTTCGACTCCGCGCAGGATCTGCCCAATCCGCTGTTGACGATCATCCATCCGGTCGGTGCCATTCCTCCATTCGACCCGACCAACAGCGCCATGGTCGGGTGGGCGGAGGAGACGACGCTCGATGTGGAGATGTCGCACGCCATCGCGCCCGGCGCGCACATCCTGCTGGTCGAAACACCCATCGCGGAGACCGAGGGATTGACGGGGTTCCCCGCGATCGTCCATGCGGAGAACTACGTCGTCGACCACCATCTCGGTGACGTCATCTCGCAGAGCTTCGGCGCGACGGAGGAGACGTTCCCCTCGGCGGCGTCGATCTACAACCTGCGCAGCGCATATGCGAACGCATGGAACAACGGCATCACCGTGCTCGCGTCGTCGGGCGACACCGGCGCCACCAACGACTACCGGGATTCGTCGTGCTGCTACGCGACCCAGGTTGACTCGTGGCCGTCCACCGACCCGCTCGTGACCTCCGTGGGAGGCACGCAGATCCACGTCAACGCCGCCGGCACCGGGCCCGCTCCAGTGGCGGGCGACAGTGTGTGGAACGACCCGAACAGCCTCTTCAACCCCGGCGACCCCACCACGCTCGGCGCGAGCGGCGGCGGCGTCTCCAGTGTCTTCACCCGCCCCGAATATCAGAACAGGGTGCGCTCCGTTGTCGGCACGCAACGTGGCACGCCGGACATCTCGATGAGCGCGGCGGTGGACGGCGCGGCGCTCGTGTACATGAGCTTCGAGCCAGTCGGTCCGGGATGGGAGCTCTTCGGCGGCACCAGTGAAGCCTCGCCGCTCTTCGCGGGTATCGTGGCCATCGCCGCGCAGGACGCGGGACACGACCTCGGACTCATCAACCGCAAGCTCTACGCGCTGGAGAACAAGCCGGACTCCGGCATCGTCGATGTCACCAGCGGCGACAACACGCTGGTCTTCGACAACGCGCATATGCGTGGCGCGCTCACCACGGTCGACGGCTTTGACGCCGGCCCCGGCTACGATCTCGCGAGTGGTCTCGGCACCATCTGGGCACCGCTCTTCGTGCCGGCGCTCGCAGGGAAGTAGCGCTCGCAGTGGTCCGCGCCTCGTGGAGCGGCACGGGGCGCGACCCGATCGGATCCGTAGAGGGCACTGAGGTCGGCATCTTGCGCCGCTCGAACCAGGTGTTATCGTTGAAAGCCCGCCGGCTTGAGGACACCGCAACGATGCTCACGGTTCACGACCGCCTCGCCATGGCCCAGGGACTCTCAGTGCGCGGCTCCGCCATCCGTCTGCACTTCGATTCGATGCCCTCGCCGGCACAGACGCCGCCGCCCGGCGTTGACCGAAACGAAGTCCCCAAGCCGCGCCCGGGGATGCGTCTGGTCGAGCTCGAGCGGGCGCGCCGCAAGCAGATCGAACACTGATCCACCTCGACGCAGCGCGGTTGCTCCTGGTGGCCGCCGCCGCCCTGGTCGCCGGCGCCGTGAACGCCGTCGCGGGGGGAGGGACGCTGTTGTCATTTCCGGCCCTGCTCCTGCTCGGGTTTCCCGCGTTGACGGCGAACGTGACCAACACGCTCGGCCTGCTCTCCGGGTATGCCGGCGGGAGCGTTGCGTATCGCGCGGAGCTCAGCGTGCAGCGCGAGCGCGTTCGCTTCCTCGCGCCGATCAGCATCGTGGGGGCGGTGGTCGGCGCGATCCTGCTGACGCGGACGTCGAATCATGTCTTCGCGGCGATCGTCCCGTGGCTCATCCTCGCTGCCTGCGCGTTGCTGCTCCTCCAACCACTGGTGACATCGCGGCTGCAGTCTCACCGGGCCGAGAGCGAGCAACACCGCTCGCCTGCTCTCGCTGTTGCACAGTTTCTCAGCGGCGTCTACGGCGCCTTCTTCGGCGCCGGACTTGGCGTGATGATGCTCGCGGTGCTTGGCCTGTTCATACGTGATGATCTGCAACGGCTCAACGCGCTCAAGGGCATGCTGTCGCTGATCATCAACGTGGTCGCCGCGATCTATTTCGCCTTCTTCGGACCGGTGTCGTGGCTTGCCGTTCTCGTGATGGTACCGATGAGCGCCGTCGGTGGATTCACCGGCGTGGCGCTTGCTCGCCGCCTCCATCCGACGGTGCTGCGCAGCGTGGTGGTAGCGTTGGGAGCGGCGTACGCGCTGCACCAACTGCTGTAGGGCTCGGACTGTGGCTGGTGCTGGAGAGGTCCGAGCCTGCGCAGGCGGAGAGTTCCTCGCGTGCAGCGGCGCGCCGCACGCGCGCTGTGTACAGCCAACAGCCGAGCAACTTGCCGTTCTTGCATAAGCGCTCAGTGACTTCTGCCGCGCAGGAACAGAGGCGGCGCGCTCCCGCATAGTGCGCTGGTGAGCCGTAAGACCGTCAAGCTGGGCAGTGATCGCATCGACAAGCTCTTGCCGGTCCGCCACGCCGCCATCGGGACCGGCGAGATGGACGTCGTGACCGGCGCCGTCGAGACGATCACCGGCAGACCCCCACCGGAACTCGAGTCCTTCCTCAGCGACAACCCGGAAAGACACAACCCGGAACTGTGGGAGAAGGGCACAGGAATCGACTGATCAAGACGTCGCTCCGCACTTCGCCGATACCCGTACTATTGTACGGCGCATGGGGAACCGCCTTCTGGGTGCGGCTTGGCGAGCGGCACTGCGCCTGGAGACCTGCGATGGCTTCCCACCAAGGCTGTCGTATGGCCGAAATTGGCCGCGCTGACGACCTCTGACTACCGGGTCGTCTCCACACTGGTTCCTCGAATCGCGCTTGGGACTGTAGCCATTCTCGTCGCGGGGACGATTGCGACGGACAACAACAACGCCACAACGGCGAACCTCAACAAGCCGATCTATCTCTGCGTTCTCGTCATTGCCTTCGCCGTCACCGTCATCTTTCTCCGTAACCATCGCTCAACAGGGTTTGATTCAGCCGTGGCGCTGCTCGCGTCGTGTGGGCTTATCTGGGGCATCTGGACGATCGAACGGCCTCAACTGCTCCATGACGGCGTCTGGGAGGGGTTCGGTGATCACGTCGCAGTCGCCGCACTTGTCCTCCTGCTGTGCATCGGCTCTCCGCTGAACCTGAGTTTTGTCGGGGCGTTTATCAAGCTGTTCGGATCAGGATTAGGTTCGGCACCGATGCAGGTCCCAGGCCCGGTGCTTGTGGTGATGCCAATCGTCGTTTGCTCGGCCGCCACCGGGTGGGTTCTGATGAGAGCCCACCGTCGGGAGGGGATGCCAAAGAATCCTGTTCTTGACCAGGCGACCGTCACGCTCACGTTCACGGGAACATGGTCTGTCTTCGGCCTCCTGTACTACGTGAATCGTGCCTATGCGGAGGGTCAGCTGCAGACCATGCTTCTGCCATGCGCTGTTTGCATCGGAGCCCTGCTGTCCATCGCGATGCACTCGGAGGAGGTCCGTGCCCTATGGCAGGAAAAGCTGGCGCTCACGAGGGCTCAGTTATCCGCGAAGGTGAAGTTGATTCCAGTAGCTCTCCTGGTCTGTCTCTGTTTCTCCTCTGCCTTGCTCACGCCCGATCCCGTTCTTGCAGCGAAGAGCCTCCTCAACCCACCGTCCGCGAGTGGATTTGCCAACTATGACCTTCCCACGATCACCCAAACGGTCGACGCCGCACAGGAGTACACCGCAGACAAACCCGGAGAGCTCACCTACCTTGGTGAGAATTTCAATTATGTGTCGCTCGTGACCCACGTCCAGAGCAACGCAGTTCTCTTTCCAGTCCCGCCCGACCGTTTGGTGATCGCTGTGATTCAAATTGACTGTCAGTACATCGAAACTCACCACTCGCGGTGGATAGTGCTCTCGTCACTCGGACTCGCCGTCTTCGGTCCCAAAGCATGCGGTCTCTACCACTCGGTAGCTTTCACAGGTGTGCCGTACGGTCAGCTGCAGGAGTTGAGGTGATGCAGAGTGTTGAGGCGCACCGGAGTGGGCTCTGCGATCTCGCCACGACGCCGTCATTAGCGGTAGCACCCACTCGGCGGTCGCGGGCACCGCACGCCACTGCGCGGGCGTCGGCGAAGCCCTCGGTCGGCAGGCATCGGACCGTTCGCGGTCCTGCTGACACCGTCGAGATTCGACCCGGCATCGGAAGCCCTCGTGTCGAATACAAGCCCGTGCCGCTCAGTGGCGCGCTGTATCCATGTTTATCGCCCCAAAAGTGGTCGGCGAAGTGGTCAAAACGGGGCCTCGCCGACGGCAGGAGGGGGTATACCGCCGATTCCGATGGCACGGGTTCAACCTGTCGGCGGACCAATTCGAGCACAGGCCGTCGCGCACCCCAGTACCGATGCGTCCGCCGCAGTTCGAGCACTAACGCCTCCACGGTCGCCGGCGTCTGGTGCGGGCACGTGACCGGCCGGTGCGATCGATCGCCAAGCCCTTCCAGACCCGCAGCCTCATATCGTGCCAGCCAGCGATGCACCGGTCGCCGGTCCACGCCCCACTGGAGACCCACTTCCGAGATCGTGCGGCCCTCGCTGAGGACCGCCAAGACTGCCTGATACCGCTGCTCAGTCACGCTCATGTTCCTCATGGGCGCGACTGTGACCAATCAGCCGAAGCCGTTGGGACACGTCAGCCGAAGGTGTGTGACACATCAGCCGAACGCCTTCAGCGACGCGTCACCCGAACTAACGCAGTCGATCTGAGCCGACGGGGAGATTCGAACTCCCGGCCAATGGTTTACGAAACCATTGCTCTACCACTGAGCTACGTCGGCGTGGTACTGAAGCCTACCAAGCGGCCGCGCGACCACCGCGCCGGCCGTTCCTGGAAGCGGCCGATCGACGCGACCTCACGCCCGATTGCGGGATCGGCGCGGCGGCCGATTCGATCGAACGGCATGATCGTGATCTCGAGCTCACGAGCGCGTTGCTCCACGCGCCAGCCGCCGAGGATCCAACCGTCCACGCAGATCACCGGGCGAATCCAGCCCCCGCCACCATCGTGAATCCATGCTTCGGCTTCCGGACCGCCATGGTGCTCGCGACGGCGGTAGCCAAGGAGAAACGTGTCGAAGTGACCGAGGAGCCGCACCACCGGGCCGGGGGTCCCGGGATCCGTGACCGCGGGTCCGAGAGTCCAGAGACCCCGTACCGGGCCGGGGAACTCCGCCAACTCTGAGCCGACGGCCGTCATCGCGGCCCGGATCAGCCCCATTCTCAGGTGCGACCAGGCGGCGAAGTCGGCCTCGCTTGCGGGGCCGTAAGCGCCGAAGTAGCGCCGGGCCAGCTCCGCGAGGGCAGCCTCCCCGCGCGGGCCCTTCGACTGCGGCACCCAGTCGTCGAGCAGCACGAAGCTGTCGTCGCGGCCCATTCGCGGACCCGAGCAGACGATGCCGAGCGCGGCAGCATGAAAGATCAGATGCAGCATCATCTGGCCGACCGGCTCCTCGAGCACACCGGCGCTGACCAGGCACTGGCGGATCTGACGCCGTGCCATCGGGCCATCGGCGAGGGCGTTGCGAATCACCGCGACGCCGCGCGCGCAGGTCGCATCGTCGAGGCCGAGGTTTCTTCGCCGGCTCGCACCGAGCTGGTCGATGGCGGGTCCGAAGACATCGATCAGCCAGCGCACGTCATCGGCGGCGCACAGATGCAGTGTGCCGCGCATCAACCACGTGCGCACCACCGAGCGCTCCTGTTCGAACGCGCGATCCACCGCGGCGGCGGTGAGTCCGGTGCTGCGGACGCGTATCTGTTGCCGCGCAGCATCGAATGCCTGCGCCTGGATGACGCAGACCGATCGTGCCACGGTGGCGACGTCCGCATCCAGACGCGACGAGTCGGTGAGGTGCTGGGAGCGCATCCGGGCCAGTCGAAGCGGCAGGAGCGTCTTGTCGGGCATCGTCGCGATCTTAGAGTCCGGCGCAGGCCGTCCATCGCGAGCGATCCGCTATCGTCGCCCGACTATGGCGACAACACCGGACCGGCCACATATCGTGGTCATCCTCGGCAGCACGCGCGGCAACCGCTACGGCGAGACGGTCGCCCGGTGGTTCATGAGCCGCACCGAGGAGCGCCCCGACCTCACGTTCCAGTTCGTCGATCTCCGCGATTGGATGTTCCCGTACTACGACCGACCGCTCCCCGCGACCATCGCCGAGTACGACGAGCCGGCACTTCGGTGGGCGGAGATCGTCGGCCCTGCCGACGGCTTCGTGATCATCACGCCCGAGTACAACCACGGTTATCCGGCCGTGCTGAAGAGCGCGCTCGACGCCGTGTATCGCGAGTGGGTGCGCAAGCCCGTCGCCTTCGTGAGCTATGGCGGCTGGTCCGCCGGGACGCGCGCGGTGGAGCAGTTGCGCACCGTCGCCATCGAGTTGCAGATGGCGCCGATTCGGGCCGCCGTCGCCCTGCAGTTCACGCAACGCCTCTTCGACGCCGATGGCAACCTGCACAGCCCCGACATGCTCAACACGGCCGTGACAGGAATGCTCGACGACCTCGCGTGGTGGGCGCACGCACTTCGCGTCGCGCGAGCGGCGACCGCCTCCTGACTCAGAAGAAGTCCGGCATCCACGGGAGGCCGCCGGCGACGAGCCCGTCCATCGCGCTGAGCGCGGATTGATCACCCTCCAGCAGACCCAGGCGCACGGCGTCCTGCGCCCGCAGGGCGCTCGAGTACCACGCCGAGAGCGCGCCGATGCCGCACCGGACCGCCCCGCTGCCCCCGGGCGTGACCCGGCCGGCTCCGCCCTCGACCTCGAGCACGAAGCGTTCGACGCCGGTGACGGGGTCGGTCACCTCGAGTTCCACGCGACCCGCGGCCCGGGCCGGCCAGCCTCGCGCGCGCACCGCCGCATCGACGTCGACGATGCGCTGCATCCAGCAGATATTGCCCTGCACCTCGAGGGCCCGATGCGGCTCGGGGAGGAGCCAGAGCAGTGGCGAGACGTCGACCAGGGCTGAGTGCCCGAAAAACACGTCGCTGCTCTGCGACTCCTGGCCCCCGAGAAACCCGAGCAGACCGCGCAGCGCGTCGCCCGTCGTGAAGATGAACTCCTGCACACGGATGCGGATCCACCCGCCCGCTTCACGCGTGGAGTTGTAGCGCACGTAGCCGGTGAGCCGGTCTCCTTCATACCAGCCATATTCGTAGCGCGGTGTTGCCGGGTCGCCAGGATCCCACTCGACCGAAAGGAACCAGTCGGCTCGATCGAGTGGCCCGTCCCATTGCGCCAGGTGGTCGCGCCGCATCGCTTCCACGGCAGCGCGGTCGGGCCTGCTGCGGACCGTTCCCGCGCCAGAAAACCCGGTCAGCGCTACGGTTTGGACGATCTGCCGGAGGGTTTGCGAGCAGACCTCCCAGCCCCAGCGCCGGTAGAGGCGCACCGTCGCAGCATGGAGGGGCGCAAGCGCTGCGCCGTTCTCACGAGCCAGCGTGATGCAGTCGCGCATCAGCGCGCCGGCAACACCGCGGCGTCGCCAGGCCGGGTGCACGGCAACGGCGGTGACTCCATGTGCGGGTACCGACCTGCCACCAAAGAACTGACCGCCTGGCAGGAGCATGTAGCCGCCCACGACCTCGCCATCCAGGTGCGCAAGCCGGAGCGGAGCGTGCGGTGCGGCTGCGAGGAGCCAGTGCATGTTGCTCGAGGCGACGCCGGCGAACGACTCCGCGTCGACCTCGGCGAAGCGCCGCAGCTCCTGCTCGCCCTGCACGTCGCGAATCTCGATGGTGGACTGCTCTCGTTCCATGAGCGCCGGAGTGTATCGCGCCCCACGAGCACCCAACCCACGACGCCGGGTCGTCAGCCGCCGCGTCGCACGGCACCGTTTGGGCTGGGCCCGGACTCGGGATACCCTTTATCCATGGATACCGTCGCCGACCCTGTCGAGCCCGCTCCGGGCCATCTCGACGCCTACGACCACGCCACGGTCGAAGCACGCTGGCGGCGGATCTGGGACGAGCGTGGCGACTACCGGACCCAGCTCGACGAGCCCGAGCGTCCCTTCTACAACCTGATGATGTTCCCGTACCCCTCGGCTGAGGGGTTGCACGTGGGGCACATCATCCCGTTCGCCGGCGGCGACATCTACGGGCGGTGGCGGCGCCTCATGGGCGACACCGTGTTCGAGCCGATGGGCTTCGATGCCTTCGGCATCCACTCCGAGAACTACGCGATGAAGATTGGTGAGCATCCCGCCGTGGTGATGCGCCGCGCGGTGTCCAACTTCCGTGAGAACCAGCTCGGGCGCATCGGGTCGATGTTCGACTGGAGCCACCAGGTGAACACGGCGGAACCCTCGTACTACCGCTGGACCCAGTGGCTGTTCGTCCGCCTCTTCAATGCCGGTCTCATCGAATGGCGCGAGGGTGCCGTCAACTGGTGTCCGTCGTGCCTCACCGTGCTCGCCGACGAACAGGTGGAGCAGGGTCGCTGCGAGCGCTGCCACACAATCGTGCAGACGCGGTATCTCCGCCAGTGGTGGATCAAGATCACCCGCTACGCGCAGGAACTGCTCGATGCACTCGACACGCTCGACTGGTCGGAATCGACCAAGAGCATGCAGCGCAACTGGATCGGGCGCAGCGAGGGCGCAACCATCCTCTTCGATCTCGAGCGATGCAGGCGCAAGGACGTGACCGTCTACACCACGCGACCGGACACGCTCTTCGGTGCGACGTTCCTCGTCATCGGCGCGGACCACCCCGAGCTCGAAGACTTCGTGCCGGCGGACCGGATGGGCGAGGTCAACGCCTGGCGGAACAAATTCCCGCCGTCGTCGACCGAACCTGACTTCTCGATCGGCATGGAGCTCGGGTCGTATGCGATCCATCCGCTCACCGGTGCACATCTCCCCGTGTGGGCAGCGCCGTACGTCCTCGGTGGCTACGGCACGGGAGCCATCATGGCGGTCCCCGGGCACGATGCACGTGACTGGGCATTCGCGCGCGCGCACTCGTTGCCGGTGGTCGAGGTCGTCAGCGGCGGCGACGTTGCCGAAGCCCCGTACAGCGGCAGCGGAACGCTGGTCAACAGCGGCGAGTTCACCGGTGAGACTGCCGAAGCCGGTCAGCGGCGCATCGTCGAGCGCCTCAGCGAACTGCGTCGCGGGCAGTCGAGTGTGCAGTACAAGCTGCGCGACTGGCTCATCTCGCGCCAGCGCTACTGGGGCCCGCCGATTCCGATCATCCACTGTCCGAAGGACGGCCCCGTCGCGGTCCCGGAGGAGGATCTTCCCGTGCTGCTCCCGGACGTCGAGGATTTCCGGCCGCGCGGCACTGGGCTCTCACCGCTCGCGACCGTGGAGGACTGGGTGAACGTCACATGTCCGAAGTGCGGCGAACCGGCTCGGCGCGAGACCGACGTGAGTGACACCTTCCTCGACTCAGCCTGGTATCACCTCCGGTACCCGTCGACCGACTTTGACGACGTCCCCTTCGACAAGGAGCGGACGGACACGTGGCTGCCGGTCAACATGTACATCGGCGGCAACGAGCACGCGGTGCGGCATCTGCTCTACGCGCGTTTTGTGATGCGCGCTCTCCACGACATGGGTCTGGTCCCCGCGCCGGAGCCGTACACGCGGTTCCGCGCGCACGGGATGATCATCATGGACGGCGCCAAGATGTCGAAGAGCCGGGGCAACGTGCTCAATCCGGACGAGTACATCGAGCGCTACGGCGCCGACACCGTCCGGCTTTTCATGATGTATCTCGGCCCGTACACGCTCGGCGGCGACTTCCGCGACAAGGGCATCGCCGGGATGACCCGCTTCATCAACCGGACGTGGCGCGCAACCCAGCTCGCCACCGGCGACGACGTCACCGACGAGGTCAGAGAGCGGCGCCGCCATCGATTGATCAAGCAGGTCGAGGACGACATCGCCGAGCTTCGATACAACACCGCGATCGCATATCTGATGGAGTTCGCGCGCGACCTCGACCACGAATGCGCTGATGGGACGGCGCGCCGCGTCGACGCCGACACGCTGTTGAAACTGCTCGCGCCCTTCGCGCCGTTCGTCACCGAGGAGCTCTGGGAACGCACCGGACACGACAGTTCCGTCCACGAGCGCGGTACCTGGCCACCCTACGACGCCGAGCTTGCCGCTCCCCAACGCGCCAGCATCGCGATCACCGTCAACGGCAAACGCCGAGGCGAGTTCGAGGTCGACGCAGGCACGTCGGAAGCCGGCTTGACCGCGCTCGCGCTCGCCCATCCACGCGTGGTGGAGTTGCTCGACGGCCGTGCGCCGCGCAAGGTGATCGCGGTGGTCGACCGGATCGTCAACATCGTCACCGTCTGACCTCGAGGCGCATCGGCGCGTGGTCGATGCCGTCCTCGATCCAGTGATCTCCACAGACCTCGAAGCCGAATCGGGCATACCAGTCGATGAGATAGGCCTGCGCGCTCAGCACGATCGGCGGCTCCGACATCTCGATCGCGCGTCGGAGCAGCGCGCCCGAGTAGCCGCGTCCGCGAGCCGCGGCGAGGGTTGCCACGCGGCCGATGCGTCGCCCCGTCTCGCCATCGTCGAGCAGCCGGAGTGTGCTCACCACGCGGCCGTCCGCGTCGGCGATCCAGAGGTGCACGGTGTCTGCCTCGGCGTCGCGAGCATCGATGTCCCGATAGACGCAGTGCTGTTCCACGACAAAAACGTCCTGACGGACCGAGAGAATCCCGAGGAGCGTCTGTGCGGTCAGCTCGTTGAGGTGTGCTGCGCGCACCTCCGGCTCGGACGTTGGTTCCATTACGCCGCTTGAGGTTCGACCACCGCTGTGCATGACGAGCAGCGGTGCGCCGCCTTGGGGATGATGCTCAGGCACTCGGGACACGCGCGCGTGTTGGACTCTGCAGGCGTGGCGGAGCGCGTGCGCGCCTGCAGGCGGTTGTACGGCAGCACGAAGACGAAGTACACACCCGCTGCGATGAGGGCAAACGCGACCACCGCTGTGAGGAACGTGCCGTATTCGATTTTGCTGCCATTGACGGTCAGCACGAGTGTGTCGAAGTTGGGCTTGCCGAACGGGATCGCGATGACCGGATTGACCACGTCAACCACGAATGCGGTGACCACGGCCCCAAACGCGCCGCCGATCACGAACGCGACGGCGAGCTGTACGACGTTGCCCTGGTTCAGAAAGTCACGAAAGCCTTTCACGACGTCCTCCTTGTCCCGCCCGCCGATCACCCGGCCTGCGATGCACCGGCCCCCACGCGGTGCAGCATCGTGACACACACGCCGGTCCAGCATCGGGTGCCCGACACGGTGTACGAGCCACGAGCCGGCGGCAGCGGATCACCAGGCTCGTAGACGTACCACGGTCCTTGCGCGCCGTCGGAGACGGGTGGCACCGTGTGCAGCACGACGTCCGGAGGATAGACGGCCGTCCCCCAGAACCAGGGAACGTTGCCGGCCAGCACGCGTGCCTGCGCGGCGACGTCGCGGTCCGCGTAGTACAGGACGAGCAGGTACTCGCTCGGGTACGCGGTCACCGTCTCACCGGTCGTCATCGTCCGCGCAATGGCGGCGAGCGCAAGTGGGGTTTCCGGGTTCGTGATCGCGAGGACGGTCGCAGCGGCGACGGCGGTGGTCAGTGCCGCAGCACCGAACGCGACGCGCCGCCAGGGCAGGGTCGCGAGCCCGGCGCCCATCAGCGGATACAGCGGCGCCCAGGCCGTGCTGAGGTACTTGCCGTCCTCGAGGGGGTGGTAGAAGCTCGCCAGGAGCATCACACCGACGCCGATCGCAACGGCGAGGGCGAGCAACCGCGCAGCCTCGGCGCCGGCCGCAGTGAGCCGGCGGCGACACGCAACCAGCGCCACGAGCACCAGGCAACCGGCGGCGTCACCGGCGAGCTCGAGTGCGCGGAGCGCGGCAAAGCCGCTCACCCATGTGTTGAGTGGCGGCCCGGTGAAGAACTGCTCCAGCCCGCCGAGAGCGCTGCTGATGCTCAACTTCGGCACCCAGAACGCGCCAGCACTGTGACTGAGCTGCGCCCTCGCGGCGATGACCCAGGGGATCAGGCTCGCCAGGGTTGCCGCGCCGAGTGCTGCGACGAGCACAACCGTCCCGAGCTTGCGCCGGTGGATGACCGCCACGGTCACCACCTGGGCGAAGACGGCGAACAGCGCGAAGTACACGGTGTAGACCGCAAGGATCGCGAGCGCCGCGTACAGCGCCAAGCGGAGCACCGACGGCCGCTCGAGCGCGCGCAGCAGGCAGAGCGTCGACGCAAGCACGAGCGCCGTCGCGAGCACGTACATGCGAGCGTCGAGCGAACTCACGATCAATGCCGGGGCGACCGCCCCGATCACTGCCGCCCAGATTCCGCCGGCGTCGCCTGCCATCCGCCGTCCCAGCGCCGCGACGATCGGAATCGCCGCACTCCCGACGAGTACGGGGAACAGGCGAAGCATCGCGGGACTCGTCGAGACCACTGCGAAGAGCCGCTCGACGAGGTAGAAGAGGGGCGGCGCGCTGTCGTTGCGGACCACATCCATCATCGATCCCAGCGTGCGTTGCACCGCCAGCGCCGTGAACGCCTCGTCGCGCCAGAGCGGCTGATATCCGAGCAGGGCGAGGCGCGCTATCAGCCCGGCCCCTGTGATCAGCGAGATCTTCCCCGCATACCCGCGCAGCATCGATCCCACCATAGAGCCGACTCCACGACGGCTGCGCACCCACTGGTCAGGGGAGCGACGGCACCTCCGGCTGGGGAACGACCTCGAAGACGACCGGATTGCCCTGCGGGTCGGTCGCGTCGACCTGGGCCTCCGCGGCGATGCCCGATCCGGCGGCGGCCGCGATGTCGGCTCGCGAAGGCGCCACGATCAATGTGTACACCGCCGGGTTGGCGACCCTGGTCATCGGGGCAACGATCGTGGGCAGCCGGCCGGCATCCAGGAACTGGACGTCCATGGCGTCATAGCTGTCGAGGATCACCAGTGTCGACGGTCCACCATCGGTCGCGTTGTCCACCGCGGCGTTCGCCAGGGCGACGTCGGCGAACGTGAACGCCGAGTAGCGATCGGCCACCGGGCGCTCGAGGTAGGTCACCGCCGAGGCGATGCCCAGGGCCGTCACCGCGATTGCGCAGACCGTCCATGCGTTTCGGGTCACCGGCCGCTCCGGCCACGAGACGCCCGAAGCAACGCGCCGGAGCAACGCGACGCCCTCGACGCAGCCGAGGCCGACGCAGGCGGCCACGTACGGCTCGAGGCCAAGGGATCGAAGGAAATGCGGCGCGCCGCCCTCGTTGGCGAGCAGCGGGGGGAGCAGGAATACGGGCAGGCCGAGGAGCACCAACGCGTACCCATGGTCATCGCGCCGCCGCCAGCAGTGCCAGATGCCGAGCAGGAACGGCACGACCAGCACCGGTCCGAGCAGTGGCAGCGCCGACACGTCGTGGCGAGCGTTCGGATCCCCGGTGAAGAGGAACATGCCGAGGGTCTTGAGGACGTGGACCGGATAGCTGTCCGTCGACATGGACCCGCTGTTGAAGACCGAGACGAACGCGGCGCGGCCGAAGTAGGCCGAGAAGTCGGTGATGGCCGTGTACACCATCGGCGCGACCACCACCGCAAAGGCGACACCTGCCCAGAGCAACGTGGCGCTGAGCGCCCGGAAACGCTCGCGGTCGCGCGCCCGCATCCAGATCAGCCAGAGGATCGCGAGCAGCGGCAGCAACTTCAATGGTTGATACGTCCAGAACCCCAGCGCCACTGCAATCCCAGCGATCGCGCCACTCGCGCGTGAGGGTCGGTCGCCCCAGCGCAGGAGCGCCGCCAGGGCCGCCGCCCCGACCAGCACGGTGAGGATGTTTCTGAACCCGTCGCGGGAGACCGCGATCATCCAGAGCGAGCCGGCCGTCCAGGCCATCGCCATGAGTGCCGGTGCGCGGCCGAAACGGCGGATCGCGAAATACGTGGCGATGACTCCCGCGACGCCGACGGCGGCAGCCGTGCCGCGAAGCGTGAGCACGGACGAACCGAAGACCTTGAAGACCGCGGCGACGATGTACGCGTAGAGCGCCTCGCGCCCGCCGTCGCTGTTGAAGAACACCGGGTGGTAGCCCGGGATCGTCAGCAGATTCTGGGCGCTGATGCCTTCCGCTGCCTCGTCGGGGTAGAGGCCACCGGGCTGGCTCTGCAGCGCCCAGAAGCGCACCACGATCGCGGCGATGATGATCAGGACGGCGACAGCAGCCTCTACTGCCGTCGCCGTCCCGAGGCGTCGAACGACGCCGGTTATGCGGGTGATCCGGCCCCCGTCAATTCGAGGCTGGATCGGTGTAGCAGCGTCCTGGTGGCGGCGATGCGGCACGCCAACATCTCCAGAACGTCGTCGAGCTGGTCCCGCAGTACGGTTTCCAGCTCGATAGGGTGGTTGTCGATCTCCCGCAGCAGCGCCGACAGCCGGAGCGCCTTCTGGTCGATTTTCGCAACGACCTCCTGCGGGCCTGCCGTTGCGGTCAGATGATTCGGCTCCATCCAGATCCTCCGTCTGCGGGTAGGGGATGTCATCTAGAGTAGGCACCTGGGCCGGGGTTGTCCAGCGATGATTCGGTTGCAACGCATTTGCCCTCGGCGGCGTTCGCACCGGTGCTCGTAACCCCGCCGTTCTGCGCCGAGTTCCAGGGTGTGATGACACATATGAATACCTCGGCGCGGTTCGCGACGGTCTGTGGCGGAACCGTTTTCCTGCTCGCAGCGTGCTCCGCATCTCCTGGGACTTCGTCGTCGAGCCCGAACTCATCGCCATCCGCGACCGCAACCTTTGTGGCCACCTCGCCGCCGTCGCCGACGGCCACAGCGGGCGACACGCCGACGCCGACACCCACGGCGACGCCGTCAGATGCCGGCACACCGGCGATGCCCCCGACCGTGACCGCGTTGTGCGCTCCGAACACCGCAGAGTACGCCTGGAAAGTCAGCTCCAACGAAGCCCTCGGCGACTACGACGTCGACGTGAGCTTCAGCGCCGGTGCGACATTCGGACTCAGTGAATCCAGCGCAACGCAGCCCTTCACGTTCGACACAGCCAGACCCGGGGGTGTCGGGTCATCGTATGGACAGGTCGTGAACCTGGAGTGGCATGACGATCCGGGAATCGGCATGAGCGATCCCGCGAACTCCAACCCCTACCCATGCGTCACCCCTACGCTCACCGTAACGACGGACTGCTCGTACGCCGGCGGCCTTGGTGACGGGAATGTCTCCTTCAGTGGTGGTGTCCAGGGCATGTTGTTCGACGTGTACGGGCCAGAAGCCCATGGCTCCTTCCCCTCGGAGGGGCCGATCACGACGGCCGACGGCGGCATCGGCGTCGGCTATGCATCGATGGATGCCGGCTCGTATGAGTTCGCATACGTCGTTCCCGGGAGCAAGCCGACGATTGACGGCTTGTTCACCGTTCGAACCTGCCCGCCGGGCGGAGGGTAGTCGAGAATGGGCGCAGCGTCCAAGGGCTAAACTGGGCGACGGCCGGTTCGACCGAACGGGCGCGGATGGCGGAATCGGTAGACGCGCGGGACTTAGGATCCCGTGGGGTGACCCGTCCGAGTTCGAGTCTCGGTCCGCGCACGGCGCCCACACCAGAAACATGAGTACCCAGATGACCGACACTCCAGGCAAGAGCCCGGCAATGACCGTCACCCTCGAACGCAAGGCCGCCTCGCAGGTCGCACTCCAGGTGGAGGCCACCGCGGACGAGGTCGAGGCTGCCGTCCAGGCATCGCTGCGGCGTCTGGCCGGCCGGGTCCGCATCGCGGGCTTCCGACCCGGCAAGGCTCCGACCGCGATGGTGGAGCGCGCGATCGGCTGGGAGACGATCCGGCACGAGACCATCGATCACCTCGTCCCCGATCTCTACCGGCGCGCCGTCGACGAGACAGGCGTCGAACCGGTGGGCGATCCCGAGTTGGATCTCGGCGAGCTCGAGCGCGACCAGCCGCTGAAGTTCACAGCGACGGTGACCGTCAAGCCCGAGGTCGACCTTCGCGACTACCAGACGCTCCGCGTCCCCATGGAGACCACCGAGGTCACCGACGAGAGCATCGACCAGGCGATCCAGGAGGCCCGCCGGCGTCACTCCGAGGTTGTCGACGTCGATCGCGCGGCGCAGGCCGGCGACGTCATCCGGTGCACGCTGGTGATGCGCCGCGGCGACGAGGTCCTCACCGGCGGGGATGGCGAGGAGCGCGAGCTCGAGCTCGATCGCGAGCTGGTGATCCCCGCCATCGTCGACGGCGTGATCGGGCTGACGGCGGGGGAGTCGCGCTCCTTCGAGACCACCCTCCCCCAGGACTACCGTCAGGAGGAGCTCCGCGGCGCCACAGTCACGATCGATGTCACGGTGCATGCCGTGCGCGAGCGGACGCTGCCGCCCGAGGACAACGCGCTCGCCGTGCTGGACGGGCACGGGCCCACATTGCAGGACCTCAACGAGCACTACCGAACCGCCCTCGCCGTCGAGGCAGCCGAGCAGGATCGTGAGCACCACGAAGGTGCCGCGCTCGAGGCGCTTCGAGACTATGTCCGGGTCGACGTTCCCGAGGCGATGATCGAGCGCGAGATCGATCGCCAGCTCGCCGATCTCGAGTACCGGCTGGCGTCACTCGGGCTGCCGCTCGACCGCTACATCGAAATGAGCGGGCAGACCGTGGAGGCGCTGCGTACCGAGCGTCGCGAGGCAGCGGCCAGCCGCGTCCGGCTCGAACTCGCGCTTGACGCCCTCGCAGTCGCCGAGGGGATCGAGGTCGACGAGGGTCAGGTGGAGCGTGAGGCGCGGGCGGTCGCCGAGGGACGGAAGGTCGATGCCGACCAGCGCAGGCGTCTCGAGGACCTGGCTCGGAGGGATCTGCGTCGCCGCGCCGCCGGGCAGCGGTTGCTCGAGATCGTGACCCCGGACGATTCGAACTTCGTCTCGACCTGACGCGTGATCTCCGGTATGCGTGGGTAAGCTGTCCCGCGGATGAGCCAGCCGGTGATCAGCGTCCACGACCTCGTCAAGACGTACGGGAAGGTCGAAGCGGTCCGCGGCATCGACCTCGAAGTCGGCGCCGGCGAGATCTTCGGGTTTCTCGGGCCCAACGGTGCCGGGAAGTCGACGACGATCAGCATTCTCTGCACGCTCATCCGGCCGACCTCGGGGGTTGCCGAGGTCGCGGGCATCGACGTGCTCAAGGATCCGAGCGCGGTCCGCGCTCGGATCGGCCTCGTCTTCCAGGACCCGTCGCTGGACGGTCAGCTCACCGGGCGCGAGAACCTCGATTTCCATGCCTACCTCTATGGCCTGCCCGCGGCGACGCGCAGACAGCGCATCGATGACGCCCTCTCGATCGTCGAGCTGACCGATCGTGCCGGCTCCACGGTGCTCACGTATTCAGGTGGGATGCGGCGCCGCCTGGAGATCGCGCGCGGCATCCTGCACTACCCGCAAGTGCTCTTTCTCGATGAGCCCACGCTCGGTCTGGACCCACAGACGCGGAACAAGATCTGGGACTACCTGCACGCAGTCCGGACGCGCGAGCACATCACCATCTTCATGACGACGCACTACATGGACGAGGCCGAGTTCTGTGATCGCATCGCGATCATCGATCAGGGCAAGATCGTTGCGCTCGGCACACCCGCCGAGCTCAAGAGCAAGGTCGGCGGCGATGTGGTGAGCATCGCCACCCCGGACATGGCGGGCGCGGCCGAACAGCTGCGAACGGTCATGCATCTCGAGTCGACACAGGTCGACGGGACGTTGCAATTCGAGGTCCCGGATTCGAGCTCGTTCATGCCCCGCCTCTTCTCCGAGCTGACGGTCCCGATCACCACCGTCAGCGCACGCCGGCCGAGCCTCGATGACGTATTCCTCAAGCTCACCGGGCGTGCCATCCGCGAGCAGAGCAACACATCGCTGGACACGATGCGAAACATGGGCAGGATATGGGGAGGTGGACGTCGATGAGTGAGCAGGTGCTGTCCGCGCCGACTCTGCCACGCGCGCAGTCGGTGAACATCCGCGGCGCCACGCTGCGTGCCATTTACATCATCTGGAAGCGCGATCTGATCCGCTACGGACGCGACCGCATGCGCCTGCTCGCGTCGCTCGCGCAACCGATTCTCTTTCTCTTCGTTTTCGGGAGCGGGCTGAGCTCGACGCTTCGCGGCACCAGGGGTGGCTTCGGCGGTCCGGGATCGTCGCTGCAGTACGTGCAATTCATCTTCCCCGGCATCATCGGGATGTCGGTGCTCTTCACCTCGATCCTCGGCGCAATGTCAATCGTGTGGGACCGCGAGTTCGGTTTCCTCAAGGAGGTGCTGGTCGCGCCGATTCACCGCTCCGCGGTCGCCATCGGCAAGACGCTCGGCGGCGCGACTCAGGCGATGCTCCAGGGTCTCGTCATCCTCATTCTCGCCCCGCTGGTCGGCGTGAAGCTGACGTTCGTCGGCGTTGTTGAACTGATCCCACTGATCTTTCTCTTCGCGTTCGCACTGAGCGCGCTCGGCGTCGCGGTCGCGGCCCGGATGCGCACGATGCAGGGATTCCAAGTGGTGATGAACTTTCTGATGATGCCCATGTTCTTCCTCGCCGGCGCGCTCTTCCCGCTCGGCGGCAACCTGCCCACGTGGCTGGCGGTGCTCACGCACCTCGACCCGGCGAGCTATGGCATCGACGCGCTCAGGCGGTCCGTGCTGAGCGCGTCAGGAGTGCCCGCAGCCATCCTTGACAAGCTCGGGCTGAGCCTCTTCGGCAGCCCCCTCTCCATCTGGACGGAACTGGCGGTGCTCATTGCCTTCGGGGTGCTCATGCTCGGCCTGGCCGTCTATGGATTCCGGCAGCGCGACTAAAAAAGCCACCTCCAAAAAAGGCCACCTATAATGAAATCCGTATGAATCCGACCAATCTGATCCCGTACGTCATCGAGACCACGAATCGGGGCGAACGCGGGATGGACATCTACTCGCGGCTGCTCAAAGACCGAATCATCTTCATCGGGACGCCCATCGACGACCAGGTCGCCAACGTCGTCATGGCGCAGTTGCTCTTCCTCGCCGGTGAGGATCCCGAGAAGGACATCTGGCTGTACATCAACTCCCCGGGTGGGTCGGTGTACGCGGGGCTCGCCATCTACGACACGATGCAGTACGTCGAGCCGCGTGTCGGCACGATCTGCATGGGCATCGCCGCGTCGATGGCGGCAATCCTGCTCGCGGGTGGCGCTGCAGGCATGCGCCTCAGCCTGCCGAACACTCGCGTGCTCATCCATCAACCATCCGGTGGATTCAGCGGTCAGGCAACGGACATTCAGATTCACGCGCAGGAGATTCTTCGCGTGCGCCGTCGCCTCGACGAGATCCTCGCGCATCACAGCGGCAAGCCCATCGAGGTCGTGAACCACGACTCGGATCGTGACTTCTTCATGAGCGCGGAGGAGGCCAAGGACTACGGCCTCATCGACGAGATCATCCAGGGTCGCATCAAGAGCGGCGGAGCGCCGAACGGTGAGAGCAGCAACGGTGGACGCCCACCTGGAGCTCCGCCCGAGACAGAGGCACCCCAGGCGGGTGGCGGCGCAACAGCGCACGCGTGATGCCGTGGTCTGCCGGTCGCGGTAGGAATTCGGAACAAATCCAAGGGGAATGCGGTGACTGAACGCGACGACCGGCGGCGGCACACACGTTGTTCGTTCTGCGGCAAGGGTCAGGAGCAGGTTCGGAAGCTCGTCGCAGGTCCGGGCGTGTACATCTGCGATCAGTGCATCGACCTGTGTCAGGAAGTCCTCGAGGAGGACAACCGGTCCACGACGACGAAGCGGGGCAAGCCGGGGACCATCCCGAATCCCCAGGTCATCGCCGCGTCACTCGACCAGTACGTGATCGGTCAGGAGCACGCCAAGAAGGTGCTCTCGGTTGCGGTCTTCAACCACTACAAGCGCATCGCGCACGCGAAGACCAACAGCGACGTCGAGTTGCAGAAGTCGAACGTGTTGCTGGTCGGTCCCACCGGCTGTGGCAAGACATTTCTCGCGCAGACGCTGGCGCGCATCATCGACGTTCCGTTCAGCATCGCCGATGCGACGAGTCTCACCGAAGCCGGCTACGTCGGTGAGGATGTCGAGAACATCCTGCTCCGACTGATCCAGGCCGCCGACTTCGATATCGCGCGCGCGGAGCGCGGCATCATCTACATCGACGAGATCGACAAGATCGCGCGCAAGAGCGACAACCCGTCGATCACCCGCGACGTGAGCGGCGAGGGGGTTCAGCAGGCGCTGCTGAAGATCCTCGAGGGCACCGTCGCCAATGTGCCCCCGCAAGGCGGCCGCAAGCACCCGCACCAGGACTTCATCCAGATCAACACGACCAACATCCTCTTCATCTGCGGCGGTGCCTTCGACGGCCTCGAGAAGATCATCGAGCACCGTCTGGGCAAGCGGGTCATCGGCTTCAACAGCAAGCCACGGGGCACGCGCACCAAAGAGACCACCAAGATGCTCCGCGAGCTGCAGGCACAGGACCTCCTCAAGTACGGCCTGATCCCCGAATTCGTCGGCAGGCTCCCGATCACCGTCGCGCTGGACTACCTCGATGAGGAGGACATCATTCGAATCCTCACCGAGCCGAAGAACGCGTTTGTCAAGCAGTACCAGAAGTTCTTCGCGCTCGACGACGTCGAGCTCGTCTTCCACGACGATGCGCTGCGTGCCATCGCGCAGCGCGCGCTCGCCCGCGGCACCGGCGCTCGCGGGCTCAAGTCGATCATCGAGGACGTCCTGCTCAACAGCATGTTCGAAGTGCCGAGCCGTCCCGACATCAAGCGCTGCGTCATCACCGAGCAGGCAATCGTCGACGGGGTGGAACCGCTCCTCCTCACCGAGGAGCCCAAGCGTCGCGTCGGTGCGACCGAGGAGGCGGCGCAGGGGCGTACGGCCTGAGCGTGCATCGCCGAGCCATCGCCGTCGCTGCGGTGGCCGTGGCGGCGTTCTTCGCGGTGACCCTGATCACGCTGACGCATGTGATCACCAACAGCGCGTCCGGCTGCTCCATTGCCGCTCCGGCCCCGAGCCTGCCGGCGTCGCTCCGCGCGCTTGGCGGGTTCGACCAGTCATTCGATGCGACCAACGCCGGGGAGCTTGTCCAGGTGGGCCAGAACGCTGCCGCCGTGGTGAGCCCCGATCTCGACGGAGCCACAGCCCTCGATCCGGTCAACGTCGCCGCGGCCGTCGCCGGCCGGCCCGCCGCCGTGGTGGTGCCCTTCGCCGCCCAGGAGACGAGCGGAGCGCGACTCGTCGGATTGGTCTCGTTCTACGTGGGCTGCGGGGAGAGGGCGTACTTCGGATCGGTGATGGACATCTCGCAAGCAGGCCCCGATGCCCCGGTCACCTTCCCGGCAGTGGGGGAGAGCGAGGCGGCTCAGCGGCTCGACACGGCAACACCGCACCTTGTCTACATCAGCTCGCCATTCACCCCGGAATGGCGCAATGACCAATCGGGCGCGACCGTCCCGGCGGGCGAGTAATACCCGGTCGGCCCATATACTCAATCGCCCAATGGAAAAGCATTTCGACTGGTCCAGCGTGGAACCGAAGTGGCGCGAGCGCTGGCGTGAGCTCGAGGTCGGACGTGCCGATGTGGCAAGCACGAAGCCGGCGTATGTCATCGCGCTCCCGCCGCCGAACATCACCGGCGCGTTGCACATGGGACACGCGTCGACCTTCTCGATCCAGGACACACTCTGCCGGCAGCGGCGCATGCGTGGTTTCGAGGTCGAATGGTGTCCCGGCACCGACCACGCCGCCATTGCCACGCAGAACGTCATAGAAAGGCAGCTTGCCGACGAGGGGACCACGAAGGAGGCACTGGGTCGCGCCGCCTTCCAGATCCGTGTCGATGCGTGGTACGAGGAATACGGCGGCCGCATCTACGAGCAGATGCGACGGATGGGCTACACGTGTGACTGGGAGCGCTCGCGGTTCACGCTCGACGACGAGTACGTGCGCGCGATCAGGCTCGTGTTCAAGACTCTTTTTGATGAGGGCCTCGTCTATCGCGGACCCCGAATCGTCAACTGGTGCCCGCGCTGTCGCTCCGCGATCAGTGATGAGGAGATCGACTGGCAGGAGCACACCGACACGTTGTATTACTTGAAATATCCCGTTGAAGGTGGACTCGGCATCACCGTGGCAACGGTTCGCCCGGAGACGATGCTCGGGGACACCGGCGTGGCCGTGGCCCCCGATGACCCTCGGTACACGGCGCTGATCGGCAAGCATGTCACGCTGCCGCTCACCTGGCGTGTTGTGCCGATCTTTGCCGACGCCGCCGTGCGGCCGGAGTTCGGCACCGGAGCGCTCAAGGTGACGCCCGGTCACGATCCGATCGACTACGAGATCGGCGCCCGGCATTCACTGCCGATCGTCAACGTCATCGCACTCGACGGGACGATGGACGTGCCCTCGCTGCCGCAATTCCACGGCATGCCCGCGGAAGAGGCGCGGGGGGCGGTCGCAGATGCGCTCCGAACCATGGGCGTGCTCGTCAAAGAGGAGCCGTACCTGCACGAGGTGGGTCATTGCGACCGTTGCGGCACCGTGCTCGAGCCGCTCGTGAGCGAGCAGTGGTGGGTGCGCATGGCGTCGCTGGCGGCGCCCGGAATCGGTGCTGTGCAAAGCGGTGAGATCACCTTCCATCCCGCGCGCTACAGCGACGTGTACCTGCACTGGATGCGCAACATTCGCGACTGGTGCATCAGCCGGCAGATCTGGCTGGGACACGCCATCCCGGCATCGACGTGCGCCAATGGACATCGTTTTGCGTGGATCGATCCACCGACTCACTGTCCCGAGTGCGGTGACACGTCCCTCACGAATGACCCGGATGTGCTCGACACATGGTTCAGCAGCGGGCTGTGGCCGTTTGCGATCTTCGGCTGGCCCGAGAAGACGGCGGACCTCGAGAAGTTCTATCCAACCGACGCGCTGGTCACCGGCCGCGACATCATCTTCCTCTGGGTTGCACGGATGATCATGACCGGCCTCAAGTTCACCGGCCGCAACCCCTTCAGCGACGTGCTGATCACGAGCACCATCCAGGCGGTCGACGGCTCGCGGATGAGCAAGTCGAAGGGCAACACCATCGACCCGCTCGACCTCATCGACCAGTTCGGCGCCGACGCCGTTCGCGCATGGGCGGCTGCGGTGTCGACAAGCGGTCAGGACATGCGTTTCGACGCCGATCGGATCGCGTCGTATCAGCGTTTCGCCAACAAGCTCTGGCAGGTGACCAGCGGGTTCCTCGTCGCCAAGGTGGGCGGCGGGTCGGTCGCCGAGCTCGACGTCTATCCACCCCGGCCGGAAACGCTCCGTCCTGAGGATCGATGGATGCTTGCCGAGCTCGCGGCGGTGGTTCGCGAGTGCGATGCCGGCTTCGCGTCGTACCGATTCCACGACGCCGTCGAGCGGCTCTACGACACGACGTGGCATTCGTTCTGCGATTGGTATGTCGAGATCATCAAGCTGCGCCTCGCCGACGCCGGCGACCACGAATCCCGCCGCGCCGCGGTCTGGACCGCGGTGACGGTGATGGACGTCCTGCTTCGCCTCCTGCATCCGTTCATGCCGTTTGTGACCGAGGAATGCGCACAGTTGCTCCCGAACCCGGCACCGACACTCCAGCAGCGATCGTGGCCGGAAGAGGATCCCCTCTGGAATGACGGGGCAACCATCGCCGCGCACAACGAGATCTCGGAAGCCATCGACCTGGTGCAGCGGATCCGGGCGCTCGGTCATAGCCACCGGGTCCCGCGTGGCAACCGCGATCGGATGCAGATCGTCGTGCGCGCCACCGACGGCCGGGGCACGAACAAGCACATCACGCGTTTGATCGGCGGTCTCGTCCCGGCCGTGGTGCTGGAAAGCCACCCACGCGGCGTCGATCCAGTGGTCGTGGTTTCGGGTAGGCTCCACGCCGAGGTGGTGATCGCCGACACCGCCGCCGACGCCAGTGCGACCGCACGTCAGATCGGCCTGCTCGAGGCAAACGTGTCGCGGCTTCAAGCACAGCTCGCGAACCCGGGATTCGTCAACGGGGCACCGGCCCCGGTTGTGGACGAGTCGCGCCGCCGCCTCGCCGAGGCCACCGCGCAGCTCGGCCTCTTGCGCGGTGGACCGTCAGGAGGGAGCGCCGATGCTGCTGGTTGATCTGGGGACGGTGCTCGCCCTCGCGGTGGTCATCGTCGTCGCGTATCTCGTGGTGCTCTGGCTCGCGCTTGCCTTCTACGTCGTTCGCGATGCGCGCCGGCGCACCACATCACCGGGCTTCACGTTGTTCGCGATGCTGCTCGGGTTCGCGCCGCCGTTCCTCGGCGCGCTGATCTATTTCATGGTGCGGCCGCCGCTCACGATGGAGCAGGTGCGCTCGCTCGCCATCGAGGAGCAGGTGCTGCTCGAGCCCCCGGTCGAGGGTGTGCCCACGCGGCCGTGTCCCACCTGCGGACGCGAGATCGAGCAGGAGTTCATCCTCTGCCCGTACTGCCGGACGCAGTTCGCGCGCCGATGCACGGGATGCGATCGCAGCCTCCGGCTTGGCTGGGGGGTTTGTCCGTACTGCGCCACAGAGGTCGGAGCGCCGGCGCTGGCCCGCACCGGGAGGTAGCGTCACGATGCTGGGCGGTGGGCTCCAGCTGGCATTGATACCCGCTCCGCTGGTGGCCGCGGCGATCGTCGTCTTCGCCCTCGCGCCGAGGCAGGCGCTGGCGGCCCGGGTCATCGCCGGCATCGGGATCGCCGGGACGATCGCCCTGATGGCTGTGGAGACGGCATTCCTCAATGGGACCGGCGGCATCGAGACCTCCCTTGGGACGCCGGTGACAGGGATCACCTATCTGCTGAGGCTCGATCTTCCCGGCGCCACGCTCGGGCTCGCTGCCGCCGGCGCCGGGCTGCTCCTCCTGCTGGACGGCGACCGCCGCACCCGCGAGGTGAGTGCGCTGCTCGTCTGCGTTGCGGGCACCACCCTCGCGGCGCTCGCCGGCAACATGGTGATGCTCGCCGGGGGTGTCGAGATCGCAGGGGTGGGCACGCTGCTCATGACCAGCGCCGCACGCGGCCGCCCGGGTCGGGGTGGCCTGGTCGCGATCGGCATCGAGCACCTCGCGTCACTCGGCCTGGTGGTTGCCGCCGTCCAACTGCTGAGCGTCGCCGGCACCACGGACTTTGCGGCGGTTCCTTCAGGAGCGATGGTGGCGACGGTTGCCGGCCCGTGGGCCGTCGCCGGCGTGATGCGCCTGCTGGCGCCGGCATTGGTGCCGATCCGCGGAAGCCGCACTCCAACCGCAGCCTGGGCCACGACAAGCGCCATCCCGTGCGGGGCCATCGTGCTCCTCCGGCTCCGCGAAGTCGCCGCCGGTCCGTTGCCGGAGCAGATCGCAATCGGGCTTGCGGCAGCGGGTGGCCTCGCCGCGGTTGTCGCAGTGGCCGTGGCGCTTCGACATGCTTCGGTGCCGGTGGTCGCGGGCCGGGCGCTCTGCGTCAGCGCCGCGGCGCCGGTCATCGCATTGACCGGCATCGCGGGAGCAGGAGCGGGTGCCGCGATCGCCGCCGGCATCTGCACGGTGATGCTCGTCACAGCCCTCAGTCCGGCGTGGGAGCACATCGGCCGCGGCCGGGGTGGGACGGCGCTCGCGGCGTTTGCGCTTGGCGCCGCGGGTTCGCTGCCGATCGGTTTCGGGATTATGGCGCTCATCCTCGAGCTCTCCGCGATCGTCTCGATCGGCCGGCCGGGAGCAGCCCTCCTTGCCGCCGTCGGCGTGACGGGAGTCCTCGGCGCGGCGGCGGCGGTTCGGGTCGCGGCGAGAGTCCTCACGTCGGGGGCCGGTCCCGCGCGCGACCATTCTCCGTCGGTGCTCGGTGTGCTCGCAGCGATGCTCTCGTTGGGCGCCGCCCTGGTGCCCGGGACGATTGCGACATCGCTGCTGACCGCGCTCGGCTCGGGAGGCGTCACCGAGCCGATCGGCGTTGCGGCGATCCGCAGCGATGCGGGCGACTGGTCGGGCGGCTACATCGTCGTCGCGTTCGTGATCGTCGCAGCCGGTGTCTGGGCGTTCGCAACACTGGCCGGCTGGTCCCGTGCGCCATCGCGAGCGCCGCTCGACGGGTCGGGGACGGGGCGACCTCGCGGAGTCGGGCTGGCGGTCGCCCGCCGGCTGCGACCGGCCGCGGTCCGGGGGAGCGTCTGGCTGAGGCAGACGGACGACTGGCTGCTGGTGCAGCCCCAGTTCATCGTGGTCCTCGGGGGAGCGGTCCTGGGCATCGTGCTGACCCAGTTCATTCACTGATGGGGGTTTCCGCACCCCTGCTCTCCGCTGCCGGGGTGATCGCCGCCGTGGTTGCCATGATGGTCGACGGACGGCGTGCGGTTGCGATCGCGGTGGTGTTCCTCGCCGCCGGACTCGCACCGACCGCGGCGACGTTCGTCGGCGCCCCGGGGGCATTGGTGCTCGGCGGGTGCGCGGTCGCCGCGGTACTGCTGGCCTGGGCCGGATGGCTGGGTGGACGCGTTCTTCCCTGGCTTTCTCGGCTGGATCCAACGATTCCCGCCTTTGCGCCGGCGGACCGCCTTTTCGGCCCCCGCAGCAGCAGAGCGTTCGGCGCCGCCGTCGCACTTCCGGTCGCCTCGTGGGTGAGCTTCAACGTCCCGATCGGGCAGATCGCGACGGTCGGCGGCCTGCTGTTTCCGATCGCGTACGCCTGGACATGTGGCGTGATCCGGTTGCTGGTGGCCAGGACGGTCGAGGATCTGGCGGTCGCCGTGGCGATGGTGGGTATCGCGACTGGAACCGCCTGGCTGCTCCGCAGCGGCAACGACTCGTTCCCCGGTGCGGTGCTCGCCTGTGTTGCCGCGCCGCTCGCGGCATTCCTGGCAGGGTGGCTCAACGGGCGAAGCTCGCGCAGGGCGGGTCGCGTGATCGACGTCGAAGCATGAGCCCACTCGTCATCGCCGCCGTCTGGCTGGCGCTCGGTCTCGTGTCATCGGCGGTCCTTCGCCGCCGCACTGCGCGCCTGGTGGCCCTGGTCCCGCTGGTTGGAGTGGGTTTGACGCTGCTGGTGACGCGATCATCGACCGCCGCGGTCCCGCTCGGAGGGCTCACCGGCATCACCGGGCTCGACCGAACCGGTGAGGGGGTGCTCGTCGCCGCCGGTATCTCCATGGCGCTCGTGGTGCTGTTCCAGCCGTCGATTGACGTGTCGGTGGGACGAGCTGTCGGCGTCGTCGGCGCCGCGGCCACGGTGGCGATGGCGAGCAGTGACCCACTGGTCACGGCGCTGGCGCTCACAGCGGCGGTTGCGACGCTTGTCCTCCGCTGGATCGGCCAGTCGCCGGGGAAGGCGACCCTTGCCGCAGGTCGCGTGGCGGGAACCGGCACCGCGGCACTCATCGCCGCATCGCCATTCCTGCCACTCACCGGATTCACGACCGGCGCCCGCCCGGTCGTGGTCGGCGTCCTGCTTGCGACCGGCGTCGCGGCGCTCCTCGCCGTGTACCCGCTCGGTGGCTGGGCAGCGGGAGTCATCGGGGCCCTCAAACCCGCCGAAATCGCGCCCTGGCTGGTGCTTCTCGTCCCGGTCGTCCTGATCATTGCCGAGCGCATTCCTGGTGGCAACCTTGGAGGCGGAACCCCCGTCTACGAGCACGTCCTCCTGGTCGTCGGGCTGGGCAGCGCCGTCTGGGGCGGGCTCTGGGCAGTCCGGGGCCGGACCGCCATGCGCTACGGGCGCGTCTTCATGGTGGATATCGCACTCTGTGCCGCCGCCGTCGAGGGGGCGTCGGTGTCGCCGGCGGTGACCGGGGCAATGATCATCCTGCTCACCCATTTGACGCTGGCGCCCATCCTGCTGCGATCCGAGGATGCGGGGCTGCGCTGGCCCCGCCGTGTTGCGTGGGCACTCCTCAGCGGCGTTCCGCCGTCGCCGGCGTTCTGGGGTCGCCTCCTCATCCTGGAGGCCCTCGCCGCGGGGAACGTCGGCTCGACGATCGCGGCCGTGATCGCGATGGGAGCCATCTTCATCGCGGCGGTCATGGCGTGCTCGACCACGGTTCGTGTCTTCCCGGAGCAGCGGTGGAGGACTCGCCTTCCCGATCTCGCCGCCTGGATGCTCATCGCCATCGGCGTGGCGGTCGGCCTCGCGCCGCAGTCGCTCGCCGGCTTCGTGTTCGGGCACTGAGACGATGGACCCACTCGGACTGCTGCTCGAAGTCGTCGCCCTCGCAATCTATCCAGGGGGCCTCTTCCTGGCCGGACTGGCGTGGATCACGTACCGCGGCGCCGGGCTCGGTCGCGGCACGCCACTCGACCTCCGCGGATTGGCGGCGGTCGCGGCCGCGGTCGTGGCTGCGGCGATGGCGCCACTGCCCGGGACGCCGGCCGCATCCCTCCCGCCCGACGGCGGGGCGACACCGAATCTCATCGCTGCAGTGCTCCTCGTCGTCGTCGCCGGAGCACTGGTTGCACCGGAGCCATGGTCCCGGCGACGACGCGTGCTCGTCGCCTTCGGTGGGATCTCGGTTGTCCTGCTAGGGCTCGGGGCAACCTCGTTCTCGAGCACCGATATCGCGGCAGTCACGGGTGGCGCAGCGGGCGCGGCCCGCATCCTCACTGTCGTCGCGGTCCTTGTGGCGCTGCCGATCGTGGTCAAACCTCAGCTGCCCGGTGCGTCTCCGGTGGCTCGGGCAATGGTGGTCGCGGCGTCGCTCGAGGTCGTGCTCGCCATCGTGATTCCGCCGGGCCAGCAGTGGCCGTTGGCGCCGCTCTGGGTCGTCGGCGTGGTCGTGTCGACGGCTGTCTACGCGCTCCTGTTGCGCATGGGACGCGCAGTCACCCAGGGAGAGTCTGCGTCCGTGTTCGTCGTCGCGTGGCTGTGCTCCGTCGCCGCCTCGGTCGTTGCGGTGGTCGCGGCGCGACCATAAAGCGTTGTGCGCGAACGCCGACGTCATCAACTGGGGGCGCCGTCGCGGTGCTAGCATGAGACGTGAGTTGGCGCGAGATTTCGATGCGGCCGTTGCGCGCGTGACCGCCACGTGATTGGAATCGTTCTCGCCTCCCGGTCGCCTCGCCGGCGCGAGCTCCTGACCCGGGCCGGGATCCGTTTCCGGATCATGGAGCCACCCGAGGACGTTTCGCTCCCCGCCGGAGTCAGCGCCGAGCTGGCCGTGCAGCTGGTCGCCCGCCAGAAGGCGGTTGCGGTGAGCAAGCTCGTGAGTCCCGGCACCTACGTCCTCAGCGCAGACACCATCGTCGTCGGCCCTCACGGACCGCTCGGCAAGCCGCGGACGCCGGAGATGGCTCGGGAGATGCTCAACGACTTGCGTGGCAAGCGCCACACGGTGCTCACCGGGGTGTGCGCGATGTGCACCGAGAGCGACCACGAGGCGCTCGGTGTGAGCCGCTCCGCCGTCAAGTTCTGCGACTTCACCGACGATGCGCTCGACATGTACGTCGCCTCGGGCGAGCCACTCGACCGTGCCGGCGCGTACGCCATCCAGGGCGGCGGCTCGGACTTCGTCGAGGCGGTGGCCGGCCGGATCGACACCGTGATCGGGCTCGACGTCGGCCTCGCGCTGCGACTGCTCGGTGAGATCGGCTACCCCGATCCCCTGCCCCGCACCACTGACATCATGCTGACCGCGACGCGGCAGCGGCGCCCGCTCGCGCCGCTTCGCACCGCCAGCAGGGTCTGACCGTTTCGCGGAGCGGGCGGGTGCGGCCACTGGCGTCCCACCTGACGGGCATTCTCGCGCTCTCGATACTCGCGCCGGTCGTCCTGTTCGTCACAGCGTGCAGCTCCGAGGCGGCGCAGCTCTCGATCACGCTGAGCTCCACCTTCGGAGGCTCCTACACGCCCGGATCCACCGACGCCGACTTCGTGGCGACGGTGCAGAACCTGGGTCCGGGCAACGCCTCCGGCGTCGTGGTCAACGCGATCATGCCCTCGTCGTTTGCGTTCGCTGCGACCAACCTCATCACCACCGGCGGAGCGGCGAACACGACGCCGCAGGACGCCCAGGTCGGGGTATCGAACCCGCACTGGGGGGTGTGGTCGCTCGCCTCACCGACGACGCCGAACGGCACGGTGACCTACGCGTTCATCAAGATCAATTTCGGGGTCAACATCGTCGCGCAGCCGAATACCTACTCGCTCGCGGCAGACGTGGTCGATGACAGCCTCACCGACACAGTCCAGAGCCACCCGCTCCAGGTCGAGGTCAACGAGGCGCCGCAGCTTGGAGTGTCTGCGTCCGTGGGCCCGTCCACAGTGCACCCCAATGGGCAGGTGACCTATCGGGTCACGGTGACCAACAAGGGCACCGGGATCGCGCCAACCGTTGAAGTCCTGGTGACGTTGCCTCCGGTGCTCCAGTATCAGTCGTCGATCATGCCCTTCGGTGGGAATGCCTCCGAGGAGTCACTCATCGAGCCGGTCAAAGGTGCCTACATCGTCTTCTTCGGCGGGTTCGAATTACCACCGCAGACAACGCTGGGACCGGGCACGCTCACCATCGAGTTCATCGCGCAGTGCATTCCCGATCCAGGCAAGGGCGTGTTCACCGTTCAGGTCTCGGTCACCGACGCCTCGCGCGACCATGTCGAGATCGACGATGTCGCCCCGCTCAACGTCTTCAGTTCATAGTCGCATCGCGCCGGCGAGGGCCCGTCACCACGCTCACGTGGTAACCTCGCGTATCGCGCCCGGTATTGGCCGGCGTTCCTCAGTGGAGTGAACCCGCTCCCGGCGAGAGAGGCAGATGTACGCAATCCTTCAACACGGCGGTCACCAGTACCGTGTCGCCTCGGGCGACCGGATCCTTGTCGACCGCATCCCAGTCGAGGTCGGGTCGATCGTGACCCTCGAGTCGGTGCTGCTCATCGGTGATGGCGCCGAGACCGACGTCGCCAAGGGCTCGCCGGTCGAGGCATCGGTCACCGCGACGGTGATCGCGCATCGGCGTGGGCGCAAGATCCGTGTCTTCACCTACAAGCCCAAGAAACGCCACCGCCGCACCCTTGGCTATCGCAGCCAGCTGACCGAGCTGCTCATCGAGGAGATCGGGCGCGGCAAGGCCGAGGCCAAGCCCAAGGCAGCAGCGCCGAAGCGTGCGGCTGCACCGAAGGTTGCCAAGGCAGACCCGATCGCGGCAGAGGCAGCTGAACTCGAAACCGAAGCCAGGGCGATCGCCGCCGAGGCCACCGAAGTCGAAGCCGAGCTCGCCGTCGCGGAGCTCGCGGTGGAAGACGCGGCGGCTGACACGGCCGAGCCGGCAGCCGAGAAGCCGGCGGAGAAAGCGGCCGCTCCGAAGCGGCCGAGAACGCCGAAACCCAAGAAGGACCCGGTCGATGGCGCATAAGAAAGGCGGCGGGAGCTCCCGCAACGGTCGCGACTCCAAGGCGAAGCGCCTCGGCGTGAAACGCCACACCGGCGAGGTCGTCCTCGCTGGGACGATCCTCGTCCGTCAGCGCGGCACCAAGATCCTCGCGGGTGAGCATGTCGGTGTCGGTCGCGATCACACGCTCTTCGCGCTGCGCACCGGCACCGTTGCCTACGATCACACCGGCCACGACAGGACGCGCGCCAACGTGCGAGCGATGCCGATCTTCTCGGTTGGCGAGATGATCGAAGAGGCCGACGAGGAGCCGGTCGCCGCGACCGGCTGAGCCACGGCCAGTCGCGGCTCGCCCTTCATCGACGAGGTCGATATCGATGTCGCGGCGGGATCAGGCGGCCGGGGAGCTGTCAGCTTCCGGCGCGAGAAATACGTGCCCGACGGCGGCCCGGACGGTGGCGATGGAGGTCGCGGCGGTGATGTGCTCGTGGTCGCGGACTCGACGGACACGACCCTGTCCGGCTTTCGCGAGCGGCGATCCTTCACGGCTGAGGACGGCCAGGCGGGTGCTCGCAGCAAGCGGTCCGGTCATCAAGGAGCGGATCTGACGCTCCACGTCCCGGTGGGGACGATCGTCCGCGAGGGTGATCTCGTGCTCGCCGATCTCGACCGGCCGGGTGCGGTGGCGCTCGGGGCACGCGGTGGGCGTGGCGGACGCGGGAATACTCGCTTCGCAACGGCGACGCGCCAGGCGCCGCGTGCTGGTGAGCTGGGAGATCCCGGTGAGAAGCGTCACCTCCATCTCGAGCTCCGCCTGATTGCGGACATCGGGCTCGTCGGCCTGCCGAACGGTGGGAAGTCGACGCTGCTGGCAGCCCTGACCGGAGCGCAACCGAAGATCGCCGCATATCCCTTCACCACGCTCCACCCAAATCTCGGTGTCGCGGAGTTGGAGGGCGGTCACACCCTGGTGCTCGCCGACGTCCCGGGGCTCATCGAGGGGGCCAGCCACGGGGCGGGCCTCGGCCTGGAGTTCCTCCGTCATCTCGAACGCACTCGCACGCTCGTCCACGTCGTCGATGCGTCAGCAGGCGTCGATGCGGCACGGGTCGCTCTGGCGACGGTTCGCGCGGAACTCGAGGCGTACAGCCCGGAGCTCGCCGGCCGTCCGTCGGTGGTCGCTTTCAACAAGATCGACCTCGCTGAGGGAGCGCGCGCCGCCGAGGAGCTCGCCACGGAATTCCCAGGGTCGTTCCAGATCTCCGCACAGCACGGCGACGGATGCCATGATCTCCTGCTCGCCGCCGCCGAACTGGCCGGGCGCGTGATTCGCGACGCACCGGGTCCTGCGCCGGCGGGGCTCCACCGCGTCTACCGCCCTCGTCCGCGGCGGGTGATCACCAACGACGTCGTCCGCGAGGAGGACGAGTTCCGAGTGGTGGGCGAGCTCGTGGAGCGGATGGTCGGTCGCATCGACCTCGAGAACGACGAGGCGGTCGCCCGTCTGCAGCGCAAGCTCGCGGCCGCGGGGATCGATGCGGCGCTCAGGGCGGCAGGATGCCGGGAGGGCGACACGGTTCGAATCGGTGACGCCGAGTTCACCTTCACCGACGACGGGCTGTCGTGACCATCCTCGTCTTTGGCGGCACCTTCGACCCGGTCCACTGCGGCCACCTCTCGATTGCCCGGCAGGCTCGGGAAGGGACCGGGGCCGAGGCGACCTGGTTCGTGCCGGCTGCGCTCGCGCCGCTCCGGGGGTCGCCCCAGGCGACTGCGGAGGAGCGCCTGGAGCTCCTCCAGGCTGCCTGCGCAGCCGATGGCGATGCGAACGATGCCGTGCTTGACATTGCGGTGCGCCGAGGAGGGGTCTCGTACACGGCCGACGTCATGGGCGCACTCCGAGCCGAGCATCCGGACCTCGACGCCGCCGTTCTGCTCGGAGCCGACGCTGCCCGGACCATCAACCAGTGGCACCGCGCGGCCGACCTGCTCCGCATCGAGCAATTCGTCATCGTCAACCGGACTGGTCCGCCGCCGCTCGACGCCGACGAGATCGCCCGGCTCGGCTACGCCGGCGCCCGGACCACGCTGCTGACCATTGACTCCCCCGACATCAGCGCATCGGAGGTCCGCGACCGGTGCGCCAGGGGAGAGTCGCTGCGCGGTCTGGTCCCCGAGGTGGTCGCATCGCTCATCGCCGCGAAAGGGATGTACCGCCAGAATCGGGACCATGCATAATGCAAACCGGATGACATCCACCGATCTGGCCGGCATCATCGCCGCCGCCGCTGCCGACAAGAAGGCGCGTGACGTGGTCATTCTCGACCTTCGTGGCAAGACGACCATCGCGGACTATTTTGTTATCTGCGAGGGTGACACGGACCGCCAGGTTCGCGCCATTACTGACAATATCACCGACGTCTGCAAGCAGAATGGTGTGCGAGCGCTCGCGGTCGCCGGTCTCAAGGATGCGTCGTGGGCGTGCGCCGACTTCGACGCGGTGATCGCGCACGTCCTGCTTCCGGGCGAACGGACCTTCTACGACCTCGAGGGCCTGTGGGGCGATCCGGCAGGCGAGCGCGCGGTCTGACCTGGTCGGTGATCCGGAGCCGTCAGCCCAGTATCCCTGTTGGCGGGTGGACGATCGCGCCGGTGAGGTTGATCACGGCGAAGAGCAACGCGACGGCGCTGAACGCAATCGCGCCCCAGAGCACGATCCTCTCAACGACCAGATGATCGCGGCCGCCGATGGACATCAGTGGCGGCAGGAAGCAACCCAGAAGAGCCCCGGCGATCAGCCCGCCGATATGCGCGTAATTGTTGATGTCGACAGACTGTCCGAAAACAAACGTCAGCACGACGTTGAGGACGATCACCGTGACCGCGTAGTTGCGCACCGTATGCGTGATCCCAACCGGCACGTTCTTTCCCTGCAGCCGGCCCACCATGAGCAGCAGGCCGATGAGCCCGGCGATCCCGCCTGATGCGCCAAGGGATATCGTCCCGGGTGTGATATCTGGAAGCGTCGGCCCGACGGTGCTGACCCCAAACCAGAACAGGCCTCCGGCGATGGCCGTGATGAGGAACACACCAACGAGCACCAGCCGCCCGTAGAGTTGTTCGACGAGCCTGCCGATGAAGAGCATGGCAATGCTGTTGAAGAGCACGTGGTAGACGTTGGTCGGGTCGTGGATGAAGGCGCTGCTGACGAAGCGCCACCAGTCCACGCCGGCGCCCGTGAGACACCCGAGCTCGGGTGAGATCGCCTCGTTCGGCAGGGCTCCCCACGAACAGATGTCGAGGCCGGAGGTGGACGTCGGGCTGCTGGAGATCGTTGCGTATTCGAGGATCCAGATCACCACGAAGATCGCGATCAGCCCATAGGTGACGTAGGGCTGGGTGATCATCGCCCGCCGCACGGGCGCGACGTACCCGCCGGCAACCGTCTGGCGCTCGGCGAGGTCGACGGCAGCGAGCGTTGGCACCGGTGCGCCGTCGTGGACGGCCCGGACGCGTGCGCGCAACTCGCCGACAGACGGCATGCCGGGGGGGATCGGCAGGACCGCGCCGGCGTTGGCGGTGACCGTGTCCACCCACGCGACACCGAGGCGAACCGGATCGCCGGGGGTCGTCGCCGCCGAGAGCGTCCCCGCCAGCGGGCCGAGGGCGATCAGGAGGATGTCGCAGACCTGAGCACCCTGTTGCTGGAGACGCTCGAGGCCCCACCGTCGCGCGGCGTCGCAGCGCGCCGCGAGGTCAGGCCCTGCCGCAGCCGCGTCGGCCGGGGGCTCGTAGAAGGCGACCAGCGCCGCGCGTGGCCCGTTCCACATCGCCGCCGCCAGCACGTAGTGCCCCAGGAGGGCGCCGAGGCGGCCGTCTCGCTGGTCGGCCAGGCGGAGCCGGTACCGCGTCACCAGGTCCTGGGCGATCGCCAGGGCGACCGGATTGGGTCCGGGCGGCGGAGCGGCGTAGGTGGGTGGTGCCGCGTCCGTCACTCGGTTCAGTCTACCGATCGGACCACCTGGCGCCTGAATCGCCGGCGCGCGTTTGGGCTATGGTCACGCCGTGCCAACGGGCAGGAGCGCTGCGACGATCCAGCCGAAGATGACCCTCGGCGCTCTCTATCGCTGTCTCCTCGATCGCCTGGACACACGGCACGGGATGCGCGTGGGGATCCACTTCGAGGAGCGGACGTCGGTCGTCGCCGAGCAGGCGGCCGCCGGCTCCGACGCCAAAAGAATCGAGCAGCGGACGTTCGACGCCGACCTCGCTGTTCGCGACGAGGAGGTCGTCGGCGCCACGCTCACCGCCGGAGCGTTGGGCGCAGAGACGCTCGTGGTCCGGATCGCCGAGGGTGTCGGCGGCAGCCGGTATTCCGTCGCCGGTGAAGGCTACGGTGTGCTCCGGACCCGTCCCGATGTCTTCAATCTTGGAGAGTTCGGGAGGAAGCTCGATGACGTCATCGTCGACGACGCGGTGATCGACCAGGAAACCCCCGACGGATCGGGCAGGATCGTCGTCGATGCCGAGATCGACGGCGACGCGTTCGCACGATTGCTGCGCGTCTTCGCGGGCGGTGGCTCCGAGAATCCGGAGTTGCCGTTGCTCTCCCACTCGGCCGTGCTCTCGGCCGCCTCCGACGTGACTCTCGATTACTGGTGGTCGCTGCTCGGGCTCGACGAGGTCGACGGGCGCCCGGCGCGCCACAACGTCGTCGTCTGCCATGTGCACGCCTCGTTCGCACCGCTCGTCGATGGTGATGCCGGCGCTGAGGCCGTGGAAGCCGACCCCGATCTCCCGATCCTCGAGGATCTCGACGACGTGTGGGAGCGCGCCCGCCGGCAGCGGACCGGCGTCTAGCCCAGTCTCCTCGGGGTTAGGTGGTCGGCGACGGCGAGGGTAGCGGTGTCGGGGTGCCCCCGGGCGATGGACTCGGGCTTGGGCTGGTCGTGGTCGGAGGCGGTGCTGCCGACGGTCCGGCGTAGGTGCAGGTCTGCGTCGGGAGGGGTGTTGGGCCGTAGTACGTGCAGTTGGTGGAGGCGCCGGGCTGGGTGCCGGGGAGATAGAAGTCGCTGTCATCGAACTCCTGCCCGGTGCTCACCGCAACAAGATCTGGCGGCTCCGTGTACCAGGTGTCCGGAACGCCCTTCAGCGCAGCCGACATGTATGCGTGCCAGATCGGAGCCGCGCCACTGTATCCGGAGATGATGCCGTCGAGGTGGCCGCAATCCGGGATGCTGGGATGGGCCGGCTTGAGTCCGTAATGCGCCAGGTCACGAGGGCTGAAGGGGAAGGTGGCGCCGCCGACCTCGTCGCCGTCGTAATAGTTGTGCCGGTTGATCTGCCCCGCCATGTACGCGTAGTCCTTGGGCTGGAGGCAACTCTGTTGCGCGTTGCCGACCCAGACCGCCGTCAGCAGGTCCGGGGTCCAACCGACCGTCAGGTTGTCCATGAAGTTGTCGGAGGTTCCCGTCTTGGCGCTCACCCGGCGCGGGTTCAGCGTCAGATATCCGTTGCGCCCGAACTCGCGGAGCCGGTTGTTGTCGTTGCTGGTGATCTCATCCATGATGTACGCGACGTTCGCCGGGATGACCTGGTGCCCGACCGCCGAGGGGTCGTATGTCCAGACCGTCTTCCCCGTCTCCTGGGCGACGATGCTGGTGACAGGCATCGGGTTGTGCTGCACGCCGAGGTCACCGAGGGTGGCGGCGCCGTCCGCGAGGTCGAGCAGCGTGATGCCGCATGTGAGCGATCCGAGCGTGGCGGCCCACTGGTCGGGAGACGGCCAGTTCACCGCCTGGCCGTTCGAGCCGCAGTTCTGGTCGAGCGATGTCACGCCCATCGCCAGCTCAGTGTTGGCGATGTACTGCGTGCCTGTCGCGTACTCGGTTTTGACCGCGGGGATGTTGAACGAATTCCCGAGGCATTCCTTGAGTGGGCAGACGCCGTGTGTGTGGCGGTCGTCGTCAAATGGACGGTACGGAGCGCTGCCGGCGATCGGGAACGAGTAATAGTCGTCGAGAATCGGTGTCGTCATGGTGAACTTCGTCGACGCGATGGCCGCCGTGTAGGTGAACAGCTTGGTCGTCGATCCCATGTTCAGCTGGACTGCCGCCGCCTCATTGACCTGGCCGAAGTACGGGTCGCTGTAGTCCCAGGACCCGACCATTGCGAGCACCTCGCCGTTCTGGGGGTCCAGGCTCACCAGCGCGCCGTCACCCATGTTCTCCTTGATGCGCTCCCCGGCCACCAGGTTGGTGACCGTGCTCTGGGCGAGGTTCTGCTTCGCCTGGTCGATCGTGGTATGGATCTCGTATCCACCGGGACTGGCATAGGCCGGGAAGTTCGCGTTCAGGTAGGTCTCGAGGTAGTCGATGAAGTCGGGGTCGTCGTTGGGCTCCGACGCCGTCCACGAATGGACGCTGAGCTGCTCGTCGTAGGCGGCGATCCCCTGGGCCTGCGTGATGTAGCCGCTCGCCTGCATCGCCTGCAGGACGGCCTTCTGGCGAGACTTGGCGAGCGGATTGATGGTTTCGTCCGCTGGGTGGATGAGGGGGTTGTACGAGGTCGGTGACTGAGGCAAGCCGGCCAGCATTGCTGCCTGTGCAAGGTCGATCTGACTCGCGCTCTTCAAGAAGTAGAGCTCGGCCGCGCTGCCGACTCCGACCGCGAAATTGCCGTAGAAGATCCGGTTGACGTACATGTCGAGGATCTCGCTCTTCGTGAAGTTGAGGGCGATCTCGTTGCCGAGCACGATCTCCTTGATCTTGTAGTCGATGCTCTGCGGCGGATCGGAGCCGCCGTACAGGCTGATCTTCGCCAGCTGTTCCGTGATTGTCGAACCACCCTGGAGCGAGGCGCCATGATGGGTGACGTCTGCGACCCCCGACTCCACCAGGCGGGCGAGATCCCAGGAGCCCTCGGTGTAGAAGTTGTGATCCTCGATGGCGACGATCGCTTCCTTGAAGTACGGGGAGACCTGCGTCAGATCGACGTGAACGTGGCGGTAGCTGTCGTTGTGGAAGACGTGGATGAGGGCTCCTGTGGAGTCGTAGACGTCCGTGTCGATCTGCGGCTCCATATCGGTGATGGTCGCCGCGCTGGGCAACTGGCTCTTGTACGCGCTGTAGCCGGCAAAGACCGCGCCGACGGTTCCGGCGCCGATCGCCGCGAACACCGTGATCGCGATGAGGACGATCCGCAACACCCGACCCCGTTTGCGCGGGGTGCGCAGATGCCGGTAGGCGCTGGCGCGCCGGCGTCGCAGTTCCGCCCTCGCCGCCGCCTGCGCAGCGCCGACTCCTGGGTTGTTCGAGCCGTTCGTGCGAATTGGGGCGCGGGAGCCGTTCGGCAGGCCCGCCCGGCGCCTGCGGGCTTCCGGGCTCTCGTCGAGGCTCAAACCGAAACCGTGGAATGCATTTGAGGGATGGTCTCCTGACTCCTGCAAGCTGGGTGGCCCAGCAGCAGTGCTGTCGAGTTCCTGGGTGAAACGACCCGGCGTGAGCCGGGTTACGCCGGACGCATGGCCACGGCGAGGATGAACAGGGCGGCGAAGAGCACGATGATGGCCGCTCCGCCGAGGAGCGCACCCGGGCCTTCTTCGATCCAGAAGGGTCCCACCCGGCGTCGACCGGGGGCGCCCTCGTCCAACGGTACCGCCATCGCGGTAAACCGTACCAGCAGGCTGCCTGGAACGGTCGTATGACAATCCGTCACGCGTGCCGGAACGTCAAACCGGCCCATGCCACAATCGGCGCCGATGGCAGTGATAGCGCCTGTGTCTGCGCCCGCGTCCAGTCCGATCGCGCTGCCGCCCGCTCCGAGGACTGCCGAGGAGACGGGACTGCCATTCAGCTTCGTCTGCGATCTGGTCCTCAAGGTGCTGTATTTCAACGGCAGCATGCTCGGTCGCGACATCGCGAACCACCTCTGCCTGCCCTTCTCATTCATCGACACGACGTCACGATTCCTGGCCGACGAGGGCTACTGCTCGTCGACCGGCGTGCACACCGCCACCCTCGATCCGGGCGAACCGATCAACGCCGGCATGCAGCACATGATCTCGACGACCGGCCGCCAGCGCGCCCGGGAACTGCTCGAAATCAATCAGTACGCGGGGCCCGCGCCGGTGCCGATCGCCGATTACACGGCGATGGCCGAGCGCCAGTCCCACGTGGACGGGCAGGTCAACCGCGCCCGCCTGCACGACGCCTTCAGCCATCTCGTCCTTTCAGAGGTCGTGCTCGACCACCTCGGACCCGCGCTCAGCGCGCGCCAGGCGGTGTTCCTGTATGGGCCTCCGGGCAACGGCAAGACGACCATCGCCGAGGCGGCCGCGTCGCTGCTCGGCGCGCCGATGTTCATCCCCCGGGCGCTGTATGTCCACGGCGAGGTGATCCGCTTCTACGACCCGATTCATCACGAGCCAATCGACCGTGAGCTGCCGCCGCACGATCGTCGCTGGCAGCTGGCGAAGCGGCCTGCTGTCAAGGTGGGTGGCGAGCTCACGCCGCGGATGCTCGAGCTCGGCTTCGACCACACGCTCGGCTTCTACGAGGCGTCGATGCAGCTCAAGGCCAACGGCGGGCTGTTCCTGATCGACGACTTCGGCCGTCAGCAGAACATGTCTCCGCGCGACCTGCTCAACCGGCTCATCGTGCCGCTGGAGAAGAAGGTCGACTACCTGAACATCCCACGAGCCGGGTCGAGCATTCCGGTGCCGTTCACGTGCCTGGTCATGCTCTCGACCAACCTGCGCCCGCAGAACCTCATGGACGAGGCGTTCCTTCGCCGGGTCCGGTTCAAGGTGCACGTCCCGGATCCAACCGTCGACGAGTACAAGGAAATCTGGCGGCGCAACTGCGTCGACAACAACCTGCGGATGGATGAGGCACTCGTCGACCGGCTCCTCGAGACGCACTACACGGCCAAGGGCCGGCCGCTCCACGGGACGCACCCGCGCGACCTGCTCAACCACGTGATCCACGCTGCGCTGTACCTCGGCAAGCCGGTCGAGCTCAACCAGGAGCTTCTCGAACTCGCCTGCGAGACCTACTTCGTCGATTCCGACGAGTAGCGCGCGGCGCGGCGGGCGCGACGGTGAGAATAGGGGAGGAGCGTTGACATGCCGAAATCCCATCAGTACGAGCTGACCGTCACGTGGACCGGCAACACCGGCACCGGTACCAGCGGGTACCACTCGTTCGAGCGTTCCCACGACGTGAGCGCCGAGGGTAAGCCGACGATTCCAGGCAGCGCGGATCCGGCGTTCCGCGGTGCGCGAGACCGCTGGAACCCGGAGGAGCTGCTGGTCGCCTCGCTCTCGGAGTGCCACATGCTCTGGTACCTGGTGCTCTGCGCCAAGGAGGGGATCGTGGTGTCCGAGTATGTCGACCACCCTGCGGGAACACTGGTGGAGACACCGGACGGCGGCGGTCACTTCGAGGAGGTGACGCTCCACCCGCACGTGAGGATCACGACGCCCGAGAAGTTGGAGCGTGCCGTCGCGTTGCATGAGCGCGCGCACGCGCTGTGCTATGTCGCCCAATCGGTGAACTTTGCGGTGATCACGGACCCGACGGTCGTGACCGCGGTCGAGGCCGCTTAGACCGGAACCGCCTCGGGGGATTCCTTTCGCACGACCGCTCCGGCCGGACGCTTCTCGATGATGTGGTCGATCATCCCGTAGGCAAGCGACTGCTCGGCGGTCATGTGGTAATCGCGCTCGACATCGCGGCCGATCTGCTCGGAGTCGCGACCCGTGTGGCGGTGATACAGCTCGATCAGGAGTGCTCGTTGCCGGAGGATCTCGCGCGCATGCACGTCGAGGTCCGTCGCCTGCCCCTGCATGCCCTGTGACCAGGGCTGGTGGATGACCACCAGCGAGTTCGGCAGCGCCAGCCTCCTGCCCGGCGCGCCCGCGGAGAGCAGGAGCGACGCACCGCTTGCCGCCATGCCGAGGCATGTCGTCTCGACCAGCGGGCGGACGTACTGCATCGCGTCGTACATCGCCAGCGCCGCGGTCATCGAGCCGCCCGGGCTGTTGATGTAGAGGTGGACGTCGCGCTCGGGATCCTCACCCTCCAGGAACAGGAGTTGCGCGGTGACGAGGTTGGCGAGGTCGTCGTCGATGACGCCGCCGACGAAGATGATCCGGTCGCGAAGGAGCCGCGAGTAGATGTCGTATGAACGCTCTCCGCGGGTCGTGCTCTCGACGACGGTGGGGACCAGGGTCATCGTGTGCCCTCCGCTGTGGGTGGAACGAAGCCAATGCGGCGGCGCTGCGGCTCCGCCTGGTTCATGGCAAGGAAGGCGCCGAACTGCGCCACCGTCCGCAGCGATGCAGCGTCCAGCCCTGAGGTCACCGCGCGAAGCTGGCGCCGGGGATCGGTCGGCCACGCCGGCTCCTCCTGGGGCCATGCCGCGAGCCTGCGTCCGAGGTCGCCGTACACGGCAGCGATCGGAACCGCAAGCGCGTACGTGATCGCGATCAGCAGGTCGGCGGACACATCCTTGAGCCCACGCTCGACCTCGGAGAGGTACGCGGGCGAGCAGCCGGCCTCACCGGCGATCTCCCCAAGGCTGCGGCCCTGGCCCTCGCGGTGTCCGCGAAGCACCCCGCCGAGTTCGCGGCGGACCTCGTCGGCCGTTACGCTCAGAGCAGAATTCACAACGCTCAGAGCATATCACCGCACCGCGCGGCCGGCGCGTCGGCGTTCCGGCTGGACAGGCCCAGGTATTCTGTGGTCGCGATGGCAACACTCCTCTCCGTGAATATCGGCAGGTCGAAGGCAAGCGCATACGCCGATTCCGGCGTGACCGGCATCGACAAGCGGCCGTCCGAAGATCCGGTTGCGCTCCGGGACCCGGGACGGGGGAGCGGGACGAGTGGTGCCGCCGGCGATGCCATCGGCGATCCTCAATCTCATGGCGGCACCGACCAGGCCGTCTACGCCTATGCGCGTGAGGACCTCGACCAGTGGCAGGCTGACCTTGGTCGCCCGCTCACCAACGGTGTTTTCGGTGAAAACCTGACCACGTCCGGCCTCGACGTCAACGGAGCGCTGATCGGCGAGCGCTGGCAGGTCGGTGACTCGTGCGTCCTCGAGGTGACCTCGCCGCGCATCCCGTGCCGCACGTTCGCCGGATGGCTCCAGGAGCAACTCTGGGTGAAGCGCTTCACCGAGCGCGGCGTTCCGGGGGCATACCTCCGCGTCATCTCGCCGGGGTCTGTCGGTGGCGGCGACCCGATCACGGTGCTCCACCGGCCCGAGCACGACGTGACCGTCGCGATGATGTTCCGGGCACTGACCACCGAGAAGTCGCTCCAGCCGCAGCTCGCGGCGGCAGGTGATGCGCTTCCCGAGTTCCTTCGCCGGCGTCTGGTTCCCTGACGAACCATGCCGCTCGGGGCGGGCCCGATTGTCGGTCTCGCCGGGTCGATCTCGCACAGCATCGAGAAATCCGGCTTCGCTGGGGATAGGATTTGTGCGTCCCTTGAAGTTCAGATCGCCGCCATATGCCCGCCTCAGTCTCGTCGCGTTGGCGGCCGTCATCGCGTTCGGGGCTCTGGCCACGACCTCGCGTCTTGCGATCGCGCCTTCAGCTGCCAAAGCAGCCACGCGCCCATCGTCGCGCGCCACGCCGGCTCCCTGGTACGACATGCAGGTCGGCACCGCCTCGATCAACTTCTGGACGCCGTCGGCGACGCCTTCCGGCGCACCGGCGATCCGGGGTCGCTCCGGCATCCTCGTGGACCTGGATACCGGTGAGATCCTCTGGCAGAGACTTCCCAATCTCGAACTGGCACCGGCGAGCCTGACCAAGGTCCTGACGGCACTGGTGGCGCTCGAGAACTTCAACCCCGGTCAAGAGGTGACCGTGACCGCGGAGGCGCTCGGCCAGTCGACGGCTGACACCCTGATGGGCCTGAAAGCCGGTCAAACGCTGAGTGTCGAGGAACTGCTCGACGGCATGCTGCTTCCCAGTGGCGACGATGCCGCCAGCGCAATCGCTGTGGACACGGTCGGCGAGGCGCGCTTCGTCGCTGCGATGAACGCGCAGGTGGCTGCGCTCGGCCTTGACGACTCGCACTTCACCGCGACGGCGGGGCTCGACGACCCCGGTCTCTACTCCTCCGCGTATGACCTCGCGGTCATTGCCGACTACACGTATCAGCAGTTCCCGCTGTTCGATCAGATCGTGGACGCGCGGACGATCAACCTGCCCGCGAGCGCACTGCACCCCGCATATCACCTGCGTAACCTCGACGCGCTGCTCCAGGACTATCCGGCCGCGGTGGGCATCAAGCCGGGATGGACCGGCAACGCCGGCGCGTGCCTGATCGGGATGGCGGTGCGCGGCGGACATCACCTGCTCGCGGTACTGCTGAGCGCCAACTACCCTGCGCGGCTCGAGAGTCAGCTCTTCGACTGGGGCTTTGCGCTCGACGGATTGCCGCCGTTGTTGCCGCCGGCTCCGAAGCCGACGCAGAGCGCGTGATATGACAACACCAGGACGCACCGCTGTCTGGCCATCGCTGCTGTATCGAGACGCCAACGCCGCCATTGCCTTTCTGGTCGGGGCGTTCGGATTCGAGGAGGTCGCCGTCTATCGCAACGATGACGGCACAGTCGTCGAGCATGCCGAGCTGCGCTGGCCGGAGGGTGGCGGCGTCATGCTCGGCAGCGCACGGCCCGACAGCGGGATCGCCGATCTCCCTCCGGGCGTTGGGGCGATCTACGTCGTCGTCACCGACCCCGATGCGCTGTACGTGCGTGCGACAGCACACCGCGTCACGATCGTGCGCGAGATACGCGACGAGGACTACGGCTCGCGCGGGTTCAGCGCGCGCGATCCTGAAGGAGTCATCTGGAGTTTCGGGACGTACGCCGGCGCCGCTACTTGACGACCACGAAGCCGGCAGCGATGGTCCCGTCGTAGGGTGCCGACGCGATGAGGCGGAGGTCGGGAAGGCGCTCGAGACAGCTGACGTTCCACAGATACAGCGGCGAGGCGATATGCAGTGAGCCGACAAAGACGGCGTCGGCCCTTGTGACCGCGGCCTCGGCCGCCGCGGGGTCGGTGCACGCGTTCTCGAGAGCGATCTCGTAGGGATCGTCGAGCGCAAGGTCGGAGTAACCGTCGGGGACCAGGGCGTTGAGGTCGGTCAGCCCCGCCATCCACATCCCGGCATCGTTGCCGCCGTTGGTCAGCACCAGGGATCCTTCCGGCAGCGACTTCGACATGGATGACATCACGGTGACGTCCGCAGGCGACACCAGCGATCGGGTTGCCACCTCGTTCTTGTACACCCCGACCTCGGTCGCCGCTCCGACGACCACAGCGAGCAGCGCAAGGGCACCGAGCGCGACGCCGGCACCGTCAAGGTGCTGTGCCACGACACCGAACGGTTCGCGAAAACTGTCTGGAACCTTCAGGCCCCGCACCGCGGCCACCCACGCAACGACGGCAACAACGGCGGCGATCGCGCACGGAATGATCCACTGCCGAAAATCGGTCATCTGGTTGAAGACTCCGAGCGGGTAGAGCACAACGGAGTTCGGTTCCCAGAACTTCACCCATAACCGCTCCAGCGGACGCCGTTCGATGACGGCGAGGAGCACCACGACAGTCGCGGCGATGGACACGCCGATCCAGCGTTGCCGAGTCCGCGACAGCGATCGCATGAGGTCCCAGAGCGCGAAGAGCCCGAACGCCAGCACCAGCGGGATCAGCCAGTACTGGGCGCCGAGGATACGGTCCGTGTCACCCCAGGGGTAGATGGCGTTCCACAAGCGGTGGAGGTAGTGGAGGTACAGGTCGTCCGCCATCAGCAGGAAGAGGAGGACCTGCGCAACAACTACCCAGAGCATCTTTCGACGGATGAGCATCGCGATGACTCCGATGCAATAGAGGACCAAGGCAACGGGGCTGATGAGATCGGTCTGAGCGATGAGCACCAGGATGTGGTGCGGTCTGAGGGCCATGTGGACCACCGGGACGACGTAGATCGGAGGCTCGGTATGCGCTATTGGCGGAACCGCGGGAATACGCGTGAGCACGGTCACGAACAGCGCGCCACCGAGCACCGCGACCGCCGACACCGCTAACCGGATGAGCGCTGTTCGTGGCGCGTGGCGGACGGTGATGACGACACTCATCGCCAGCAGTCCACACGCCACGACGATCGCGGTGAACACTTCGAGCCCATGGATCACCCAGATCGACGTGGTGATTGCAAAGAGCAGGAGCGCGTTTTCCCGCGTGACCTGTCCGCGGATGACGCGCAGCGACGCGACGATGAAGGGAATGATCAGCGTCGCGTCAACGACCTCTGGAAACCGTCCGATGATGGCCTGACCGGAAGGAAAGACGAGGCCGATTGCGAAGAACGGGACCACCACTGCGAGTGCCACCGATCCGGTTGCCTCGAGCGTCAGAAAGGTCAATGACAACGGGAGCACGACCAGTGTCGCTGTGATGATGGGTGCCATCGATTCCACCGGGGACGGTGCACCCACCCACGAAACCACGGCGGCGGTGGCCTCGAAACCTGGTCGTGCTCGAACGAAGTCAGAGCCTTCGAGCGGAATGGGAAACAGCGGGAGCACATCATGTGTTCGCACGATTGCGCTGACCAGCGATCCGTGCGCGGCCGTGTCCCAGTCGGGTGGGAGGACCTCGCCGTGCAAAGCCCACGCGAAGACACCGGCACTGACGACGCCGACGAGCAGGGCAGGAACAGGCAGCCACCACGGGTGCGTTCCTGGCGGTTGTGGCGCGGCGAGCCGCCAGCGCACGAGCGCTGCAATGCCGAGCAGCACGAGGACCGGCAGGACGGTGATCGGTTCGAACGGAACATGGACGTCGTGCAGCGCCAGTCCGTAGACACCGATGATCCCAGCCGACAACCCCGGCGCCATGAGCAGGCGCTGCCAGGCGCGCCACGTCGGGGCGAGCAGCGTCGCCAGCGCGAAGCCTGGGATGAACGCAACGGCAACCACCCCTGGAAGGGTCTGTACGAATTCCTGGAATGGCAAACTTGATCGAGCTCAGCGGCCTTTCAGCGTCGCCACCGCGAAGACCGTGCGCGCCATGATGAGCAGATCGAGTGCGACCGACTGTCGCTTGATGTAGTACAGGTCGTACGAGAGCTTGATGGTTGACCCGCCGATGTCACCGCCATACCCGTAGTTGACCTGGGCCCATCCGGTGAGTCCCGGACGCACCGACAGTCTCGTGTTGTAGTACGGAATGCTCTCGCGCAGCGCATCGACATACTGCGGTTGCTCGGGGCGCGGACCCACGACGCTCATGTCGCCACGAAGGATGTTCCACGCCTGGGGCATCTCGTCGATATGGAGTCGCCGGAGCACCGCACCGACTCTCGTGATCCGCGAGTCGTTCTCCTCGGTCCAGTGCAATTCCTCGTCCGAGCGCACTCGCATTGTGCGCAGCTTCAGGATCTCGAACGGACGCCCGAAGTGTCCGACGCGTTCCTGACTGTGGAAGACCGGCCCGCGATCCTCCAGCTTGACGGCGACCCACACGAACGGGAGCATGACGCCAAGGACGATCAGCCCCAGCGAGCCCGCAACGATGTCGACCAGGCGCTTGAAGACCGCGTAGATGCGCGACGTCTCCCCGCGTTGCTGGAGGGAGAGCAGCCAGGTCTGGCGAAGCCGTTCGACGAGCAGGCGACCGGTCAGCTCCTCGTAGATATCGGCAATGGATCGGACGACGAGCCCGCGGTCGTAGCAATCCACGAGACTTTGAAACAGGTCGGTCGGCAGGTCCTCCTCGGCCCCGAGGACGATCTGGTCGGCGGCCCGCCCGGCTGCCGCCGATGTCAACCGGCTGCCTGCGTCGACGTCGGCCGGGTGGATGGTGCCGACGACTCGGTACAGGCCCGCCAGGTGTTCCTCGACCTCGCCCCACACCCGGTCGATGCTTTCGGCGTCGGCGACCAGCACGATCCGGCCGGCGAAGATCGCCTGTGCGAACACCCGCCGGTAGAGCAACCTCCAGCACAGAACCGTGAGGGCCGCGACCGGCACCCAGATGAGGATGGTTGGTCGCGTCACCCCATAGGGCGCGACGAAGAAGACGACAAGCAGAGCAATCGTCTCAAGTGTCACCGTAGTGGCGACGACACGGAATATCGCCCGCACGCTGACTGCGGCGTGGAGGTTGTAAGCGTCCACGACCAGTCCCGCCGTCAGCCAGATGACCGTGACCAGAGCCACACCGAGCCAGGGAATCGTCAGCGCGGCGTGCTGGATCGGTCCTGATCGGAGGTTGAAGGCGATGATCAACGACGCCGCCACGAGGAGGATGTCGCCGGCCGCCAGGAGCAACTTCCGCTCTGAGGCCAGGATTCCTCGCCGGCCGGCCGCGACCGTGGCGCCCGGAACTTTCTGGGCGATCATCGAAGTAGCCTACACGCTGGTCGGGCGATTGCGCCCGTCGGAGGCCCAATTGTGGAGGCTGATTCGCACGCCATCAGGGAGTGTCCGGACGCGTCATCCGACGGCAATAATTGTCGCCGCCGAGTTGCTGAACACGACCGTACCCAACTGCAGGACCGCTGGGCGGTCATCGTCGCTGTCGCCGTCCTCAGGGTTGATGAGCAGGTAGCGGACTGAATACTCCTGCGTCATGGTGTCGAGCGCGGCCTGATCGGCATCGTCGAACACCTCGTTGTTCAACACCTGTCGCTCGCCGAAGTTGGCACCGGCAGCCGTGCGGTAACTCGTGGTGATCTCGTAGCGCACCGGGTCGTAACCCTCGATGAACACCTGTCGATCAGAGAACGCCGAGTAGTAGTAGTAGCGGCCATTGGTATCGGCTGAGTCGAGCCAGTGGTTGCTGACCGCGATCACGGCGTCGATGGACGAGTTGGCCTTGAGCCACCTGAGTGCCTTCAGCAGGTCGGGAGTCAAGCCGCGGCCTGCCGGCAATTCCGTCTGAGCGTACGTGACTGGAATGCTGCTCACGATCAGACCGGCGGTCGGTGCGAGTTCGATCGGTGAAGCAAGTGCTGATGCCGCAAGGATCGGGATCAGACCAAGCCCGAGCACGCCCGACGTGGAATGACGGCGCGCCCTCGCAATCACGAACCATCCGGCAACGAAGAGGATGCTTCCAGCGACGAGCACTCCGTAACGAGCCGCTGGGATCTGTGATTGGTTCGTCGACGATGTGGCTACGACGAGCGCGATGAGCGCCACGATCCAGCAGCCGGCCGCCAGTGCCGTACTGCGTCTCGATACCGGCAGCGCATGGCCGATATCCAGCCATGCCAGCCGCAGCCCATCGGCCGCCACGATGCACCCGACGATGTATCCCGTGCCCTCGAAGTACAGCTCGCTGTACCCGACCTGATGCCAGAGGTTGCCGATCAGCAGACCTGAACCCAACATGCAGAGGCAGAACGCGTAGCGACGCAACCTGGCGTGATGCCGGCGCCGGAGCAAGTAGAGCAGGCCGGCGAGCGGGAGCAACATGCCTGCAAGCCCCGCCGCATATGCCAGCGGCAGAACGATGACCCGAATGATGGCGGGAAGCGAACTCCGGGTGATGTCGATGACAGGCAGGGTCTGACCCAACCCGGCGAGCGGTCCGAACACGGTGAACGGAGCGCCGCCGCGATAGATGATCCAGAACGTTGCACCGAAGATCACCGCTCCGAGCGCAAGGGCCACGAGGAACTGCGGGGCGGGTTTGGTGCGACGGCTGATGCAGACGCAGACCGTGTACAAGCCGGTGCCCGCGAGGAGCACCGGAAGAATTGTCGCCTTCGCTCCGGACGCACCGATCATCAGGAGCGCGATCACAAACCAGGCGCCGAGGTCAGGGCGGGTGCGCCACGTCGCGGCACGGAGACGTTGCGCGACGAGGTACAGCAGTGGCAGAAAGAACATGATCCCGAACGGGAACGTCCAGCTTTCCCAGAGCTGACTGCTGAATACCTCGAAGAACGGTGACGAGCCTGACGCATCGGTGGTCAGGTCCAGGGGTCCAAGCAGAAACACCACAGCGATCGCGATCACGCCGACCGTCGCGGTGCCTGCGAATGCCCGGCCGACCAGCAGCACCTGACACCCGACGATAAGGAGAAGGGGCACGAAGTCGAGGCGCAGGGCGATGATCGGGATTCCGAGATGCGTCACCTGGCTCACCGCTGCCATGTGGAAGAACAGGAACCACTCGTACGGGAGCGGAACCCCCGACAGGCCTGGGTTCGTCGGCGGCCAGTGGTACAGCACCTCGGCGGTCTTGCTCATCTCGTACACGAAGTCGGGGATGTACGACACCGACATCCGCTCAGACGGCAGGGGCGCCTGCGGGATGAACATGAGCGCCATGTAGATCAGACCGACCGAAAGCGTCAGGGCGGCCATCCACATGACGCGGGTGGACATAGGGGGGGCAGACAATCGCGGCGCAGCCGGTGTGCGCCGCAGCCAGATCACCAGCCCACCGATCGCCACCGCAACGACCGGGTAGAGGAGGAAGAGGCCGCGCTCACCGGCCGCCGCGGTTGCACTGAAGGCAAGAATCTCGAGAGCAGAGCCGATGGGCATTCCGAGCCCTGCCGCCTCGAGGAGCCCCCGAGGGCGTCCTCTCAATGCCCAGAGCAACGTCACGCCCGGGAGAGCGACGAACCCGATCTCGTACGCGCCGAACCGAGCGATCTCATTGAGCGATACACCCGAAATGAGCCAGAGTTCCAGCGCCACCGCGATGACAAGCGCGGTGGGCGCGATTCTGCGGCGCAGCACCGGCGGAGTATCCGCCAATAGGGTGTGATACGCGGGAGCTTCGAGATGCGCGCGAGGCGTACCGTGCCGGGTGACACCATGCCGACAAAGGTTCCGGGAGCTGCCGCAGAAGCCGTCTTCGTGAGCGTGGTCCTGCCCGTGCTCGACGAGGAGCGCCACATCGCGGCTTGCCTGGAGTCGGTGCTGGCCCAGGACTATCCCGCCGATCGCTACGAGGTGATCGTGGCCGACGGAGGGTCGACGGATGGCACTCGCGACATCGTTTCGGCGTTCGCTGCGCGAGATTCCCGGGTGCGGCTCATCGACAACCCGGGGCGGTTGCAGGCCGCGGGACTGAACAGGGCGATTCTTGCCGGCAAAGGCGAAATCATCGCCCGGCAGGACGGGCACGCGGAGTGGGCTCCTGATCACCTGAGCACCTCTGTCGCCCTTCTGCTCGCCACCGGAGCGGACAACGTCGGTGGCCGCCAGGATGCGATTGGGGACGGTCCGTCGGGACGTGCCATCGCTCGCGCAATGAGCTCACCGTTCGGAGTCGGCGGCGCGCGCTTCCGATACTCCGACCACGAGGAGGAGATGCCGACTGTCTTCCTCGGCACCTTCCGTCGCAGCGCGTTCGAAAGGGTGGGACTTTTCGATGAGGCGTACCCGCCGCACGAGGACTACGAGCTCAATGAACGCATCCGCGCTACCGGAGGGCGGATCGTGTTCAGCCCCGAAATCCGGACGAAGTACTACGTCCGCAGCGGGCTGCGGGCGCTCGGCCGGCAGTACTTCCGGTACGGACGGGGGAAGGTGCGCGTGGCGCGCGCGAGTCCCAACGTCGTCCGCCCGTACCACCTGGTCGCACCCGCGCTCGTCGCGGGTTTGCCGCTCGGGGCAGCGATGGTGCTGTCTGGTCGCGGGCGCCGGCTTGCTCTTGCGGGCGCCGTGACGTACGGTGCCGCGTGCCTCGTCGCCGCCCAGCTGGCCGGGAGCGACGAACCGCCCCTGGTACGAGCTCGGATCCCCGCGGCATTTGCCGTGATGCACGTCGCCTGGGGGGCGGGATTCTGGGCCGGGGTGATCGAGGCCGCACGCGGGATCGAGACCGGCGGCGGCAACCCGGCGGCGCTCGCGCCCCGGCCGGAGACGGTGTAGACGGGTCGCGACACGTATTGTTGGCGGCTGTGACACCAAGGAGTTCCGGAATGCATGACCGCCCGAATCCCCTCTGCATGGTGGGTGCCGGGTACGTCGGACTCGTCACCGCCGTGTGCCTTGCCGACGCCGGCGTGGACGTTCGGCTCCTCGACATCGACCCTGGGCGGCTGGACATGCTCCGTCAGGGCAAGGCGCCGATTCACGAGCCGCAGCTCGACGAGCTCCTCGCGAAGGTGCTCAAAAGCGGGCACCTCGTGTTGTTCGACAAGGCTGCCGAGGCGATGCAGGGAGCGGCGGTGATCATGATCGCGGTCGGAACGCCACCGCTCAGCGACGGGCGCGCCGACCTGATGCAGGTGCGCGCCGCGCTGTCCGAGGCCGTGCGTCACGCGGGTCCCGAGACCGTGATCGCCATCAAGAGCACGGTTCCTCCGGGGACCACCGCATCGCTGCGCTCGCTCTGCCGTCGTAACGGCCGGACAGTACCCCTGGCCGTATGCCCGGAGTTCCTCGCCGAGGGCAGCGCCGTCCGCGACTTCCGCCAGCCGCCGCAGGTGGTCATCGGCGGCGACGACCACGACGCGTGCGAGCGTGTTGCGCGCCTCTTCGGGCACCTCGATGCGCCGATCCGGATCACTGACTCGACGAGCGCGGAACTCATCAAGTACGGCGTCAATGCGTTCCTCGCTTTGAAGATCTCGTTCATCAACGAGATGGCTCAGCTCTGCGAGTTCACCGACGCGGACGTGAGCTCGGTCGCGGACGGCATCGGGACCGACGAACGCATCGGCCGCGCATTTCTCGGCGCGGGGCTGGGCTTCGGCGGCTCGTGCTTCCCCAAGGACGTGCGTGCGCTCGATCAGGCCGCCAGCTATCACGGGCAGAGCTTCCAGTTGCTTCGTGCAGCCGTCGAGGTCAACCAGCAGGCGCGCAGCCGTTTCGTGGCCAAGATCCAGCGGGCGCTGAACGGCAAGCTCGCGAAGCGGCGGATCGCCGTGCTCGGCCTGGCATTCAAGCCCGGCACCGACGACGTCCGGCAGGCGGCTTCGATCGATGTGATCCGCCATCTCGAGGACCTCGGTGCGCTGGTGGTCGCGACCGATCCGGTCGCGATGGCCAACGCCCGTCCGCTGTTGCCGCACACCGAGCTTGTCGAAGACCCGTACGCCTGCGTCACCGGGGCTGACGCCGTCGTTGTCGTCACGGAATGGCCAGAGTACGTGGGCCTCGACTGGGCGCGCGTGGCGACGCTGGTGCGCCGCCGCCTCGTGGTGGACGGTCGCAACTGTCTCCCCGTCGATGCCCTTGTCGACGAGGGATTCACGTACATCGGCGTCGGCAGGCCGATTCGCAAGCCCGCACCCACCAAGGCGTCGCGACACGGAGCGACGCCGGCAGCGGAGCTTGTCGCGGTCCCGTGACCTGGACCCCTTCGCGCGTCGTCGTCACGGGCGGCGCGGGATTCCTCGGGTCACATCTGGTTGACCGGTTTCTCGCGGACGGGGCCGAGGTCATCAGCGTCGACAACCTCATCACCGGGAGGCGTCGCAATGTCAGCCACCTCAGCGGCGATTCGCGGTTCACGTTGCGCACCGATGACGTGTCGGGTGTCTGGAGCATCGACGGACCCGTCGACGCCGTTCTGCATTTCGCGTCGCTGGCGTCGCCACCCGACTATCTGCGCCATCCGATCGAGACCCTCGAGGTGGGCACGCTGGGCACGATGAACGCGCTGCGTATCGCCGAGGAAAAAGGAGCCCGGTTTCTGCTCGCATCGACGAGCGAGGTCTACGGCGATCCGGACGTTCATCCGCAGCCGGAGACGTACTGGGGCAACGTCAACCCGGTCGGCCCACGCAGCGTGTACGACGAGTCGAAGCGCGTCTCGGAAGCGTTCGCGATGGGGTTCAAGAGTGCCCGCAACGTCGACGTCCGCATCGCGCGAATCTTCAATACTTTCGGACCCCGGATGCGTGAGGAGGATGGCCGCGCCGTGCCGCAGTTCGTCACGCAGGCACTTGCCGGCGAGCCGATCACGGTGTACGGCGACGGTTCACAGACGCGCAGCCTCTGTTACGTGGACGATCTCATCGAGGGGTTGAACCGCCTTCTCCGCTCGGACTACGGGATGCCGGTCAACCTCGGCAATCCCCACGAGGTCACGATGCTGGAGCTCGCGGAACTGGTGCGCGAGATCTGCGCGAGCGCGTCGATCGTCGAGTTGCGACCGCTGCCGGTCGACGATCCGAAGCGGCGCTGCCCCGACGTGACGGTCGCGATCCGCGAACTCGACTGGCACGCGGAGATTCCGCTCGAGGAAGGGCTCAGCCGCACCGTCGCCTGGTGGCGCAGCGGTCGCGGAACGGACTGACCGCCTAGCTGCTCGCGGGAGTCGTACCGGCCACCGGTTTGCGGGCGATGGTCACGGCATCGAACGCGATGGTCAGCGGGTAGCCGGTGACCGCCTTGACCTTGTTGAGGGCGCGTCCCCTCGGCCCCCGTCCGGCGTTGTACGACTTGCCCGGATAGAACGCACGGGGGCGCGGCTCGAGGCTCTCGTACAACGACAACTCGACGGTGAGCCCCGCGTCCTCGCAGAGCGCTCGCATGCCTTCCGGATAGATGCGCCAGCAGTCAATCGGAGCCTCGTGGTACGGCCAGCTCACCGGATTGACGGTCAGCACGAGCCCTCCCGGCTTGCAGACCCGGGCGAGCTCGCGGAGCCAGATCCACGGTTTCCGAACATGCTCGATAACCTGTCCCGAGACAACGATGTCGAAGGTGGCGTCCGGCGCCTCGATCTCGTACTCGGACGTCATCCGGTACGTGAGCTCGCTCCCGCTCCCGGTTCCCCAGAGACGATCGCCCTGGGCGTCCACCTGGGACGCGAGATCAGCGGTGGACCAGGTCACGGACGCTGTGACCTCCCGCTGGTACGTGGACGGGTCTCCGTCCGGGCCGATCTCGAGCACATGGCTTCCCGCGGTGAACAGCGGCGCGAGGTGGCGGCGGAACAGAAGCACGCTGTTCAGGTGCACGCGCGCTCTCGTTGCGTCGTGTGGGCGTCACGCACCACGTCCCCACGCTTGCGCGCGAGCACGGCGGCATACAACCGCCGATACGCGTCGACGAACCCTCGCGGCGTGTAGTTGGCCTCGTATCGCTCGCGCGCCGCGCTGCCCATCCTGGCGCGGCCTTCATCGTCAGCGAGGACGGCGGCAATCGCGTCCGACAAGGCGGCTGGATCGCCCGGAGGCACAAGTCGTCCGGTCACATCGTCGATCACCTGCTCGGGGATGCCGGCGACCCGCGTCGCGACAACGGGGCGACTCGCCGCCATGGCATCGATGATGACGATCGGCATGTCCTCGTGACTGATCGATGGCAGCACGATGATGTCCGCCGCCGCGTACAGCGACCACCGGTCCTCCCGATGACCAAGGAACTGCACGCATCCCCCGATGTTCAGCGCCACTGCCTGCGCGTGCAGCGCGTCCTGCTCCGGTCCATCGCCGGCGATCAGCACGAGCAGTCGGTCGCGGATCTGCGGGGGAAGCAACGGTATGGCGTCGAGCAGTACAGCGTGGCCCTTCCGCTGCTCGAGTCGCGCCATCACCAGCAGGACGTGGCGGTCGCTCGGGATCCCGAGCGACCGCCTGGCGCTTTCGCGCGATCCGCCGTCGCCCGCCGCCGCGGCATTCGGGATCACCGTGATCTGCGCCGGCGGCAATCGCAGCACTGACTCGAGGGCTCTCGACGCAATCCTCGACGCGGTGACAAACACGTCCACCGATCGCACCACCATGCGGTCAATGGGGTAGTCGAGCAGGCGGCTCGGACGCTCGTACGGCACCGCGATGTTGTTCACCACGTATACCACCGCCGGGACGCCTGCGAGGCGCGCAGCGAGTGCGGCGGCGCCGCACGAGATGGCACCCGGGTATCCCCCGTTGTTGATGTGCACCACGTCGGGTTTTCCTGCGCGGAACAGCGCGAACATCCGGCCGATATCCCACGCCATGCAGAGCTGTCGCAGCGGCAGCAGCGAAACGCCGCCGCGCAGCGCCTTGCCGACTCTCGGTGAGCGGTTGCGGGACAGCGCGTGCTTGAGATCCGAGGGGTCGGGAAGCCGCAAGCGCGTGGCGCGAATCCTCGGACTCGCCTGCGCGCGCAGCCCGCCCTCGTACGCGGATCCGGCTCGGTAGGTGAACACCGGCTCCACGTCCACACTCTGAAATGCGGCTTCCAGGTGCACGAGCAGGGCGACCTCACTACCACCAAACCAGTAGCAGTCGGTGTGGTAATGGACGCGCACGGAGGGCTCGGCGTCAGGCTTGTGTGCGCAACACAAAGTGGGTGAGATGCGCGGGCCGCGGCGATGGACGCTTGTAGCTGCTCAGTCCGGTCCTGATGATCCGGTACGACCACTTGGTCTGCTCGAACACCGACCGCCACTGGTTGAATGAGTACGCGACGTCACCGAGGTAGGGGTCGTAAAGGATGCCGCTGCTCGCGATGGACGGCGAAAATGCATGGTAGTCGCCGCGGATGGACTGCATCGTGATGCCGAGGCCGACGCGCGCCATCTTGTACAGGTATCGCGCCGTCTCGAGGGGCGTCTCGTTGAGAAGCACCATCGCACCGTTCGGCTTGATGACGCGATGGCATTCTTCGAGCACGTCGGCCATCCGCGGCGCGTGGTGGAGCGCCGAGCTTGCCACGATGAGATCGTACGTTCCATCCGGAACCAGCAGCGGTGCGAAGAGCGCGCGAATCGGATGGATCTTCGATGCAATGCCATCCATGCGTTCGACCACGCCCGGCAACATGACCTCGAGGTTGCTTCGGCTCGAGTCGAGAGCATCGATGGTGGCGATCTCGTCAAAGCGCGAGAGGTAGGCCGAGAGCCAGCCCGTCCCTGCGGCGAGGTCAAGAACGCGAAGCTCACGACCACGCATGAGCGCCCGCCACGGAACAAACTCCAGCGCATCCAGGAAATTCCACTCGTGCGTCACAGCGTGGACCTGTTTTGCGGGATCAGTCCACACGTCCGCGTGTTGCGGGTAGAAGCGCGCGATGGAGGTCTCCCAGCTGCTCGCTTCCGTATCCGCTTGCTGCGCTATCCAGTCATCCACCGATGGCTCCGTCCTCCGTTTCGATCGCGACGAGACACGTACTGTACCCGTTGGTTTTCAGGTTAGCATTCGATCCCAATGGCCGTACCCGCCATCTTCGTTCACGACGCTGGCGAATACCGGCTCACCGATCCCGGCACCGTGGTGGCACTCACCGCGACCGCGTTTGAGGCCTGCCGCCGAAGCGGACTCTCGCCATCGGTGCTCGACGACCACACCAGCCAACCCGACCTGTGCCGCGAGCCGGTGACCTATCAGCGCTGGCTCATCGACTGGCTCGAGCGTCTCGATGCAGCGTGTCACCTTGATGGCGTTGCGCGTTCGTGCGCGCAGATGATCGTGCCGTCCGTGGACTCGCTCATCGTGAGCGCGCAAATGCTTGCCGGCGCAGTCGACGCGTTGACACCGAGCTCGATCACCTACGTTGGCAAGACTGGTCCTGTCGAGGCCACGGGCTATCACAACGGTCATCTGCAGTTCTGGCCGCGTCTCGGTGACGTGCCTCTCGCCGGCCGGCTCCTCCCCCTGATCGCAGCAGCTCGGTCCCTTCACTTCACTGCCCAGCCAGTTGACACAGAGGTGGTGACAACTGCGGCCGCATCACTCCGCGTTCGGGCTCGGCGCGAGCTCTCTCGTTCGTTCGGGCCGTTTCGTCGCCTGTACCGCGGACATATCGGTCGTCGACACGCATACACGACGCTGATGCTGTGGTACGCGGGATACGGAGCGGAGCTTTTTGCGGCGGACGAGCATGATGCCGGGCGCGATACGGTGTTCATCACTCGCGGCGGTGTGTCGACGCGCGTTATCGATCCGGCAATCCCACCGCGTCATGCGCCAGGCCGGCGGCTTGATCTGACGGTGCGTTCGGGGGCCGCGCTGCCGCCGGCGGCGCGTCCGCTTCTCACGGAGCTCGATGCATGGGCGGGCGTTCCCGGCGCCTCAGCCATTCTGGAGACGAGGCTGGCAGTGTTTCTGCGCGGCCTCTGCGTGGCGGTCGCGGTCGCCGCGCGACGTGCGAGGAGCGAGATCTCGAGTTTCCATATCGACCGTCTCGCTGCAGCGAATCCGAGTTCGCTGGAGGAGTTCACCTTCCTGATTGCCGCGAAGTCAGAGGGCATCTCTCGCGTGCTCGTGCAACATGGCGACCATCTGCTCTCGTATGGATCGTGGCTGATCACGCAGACCGTGGACTTCGACGAGTTCGCGGCAAGCGATCCGACGATGGCGGAGGAGCTCGGCGACGCTGCGGCGCAGCTCGGCGTCGTCCCACCGCGCGTGACCTACTACGCACCCCGGATCGCAGCACTCCACGGGACCGCTGCGACGCAGACGCGCAATGCCGGAACAGTCTGCTATGTGCCGTCGTTCCTGCTGGGTGATTCCCGCTACGTCGGTGGCTGCAACTTTGACGACGCCTGGTACTACCGCTGGCATCTCCGCGTGCTTGATCTGATGGCATCGCGACCGGACGTGCAGTTCATATGGAAAGGACTCCCGTCGAGCGATCAGGCGGTCGATCCAGTTCCGGCAGTCATCGCGGAGCGATCGCTTGCGAATGTCGCGTATGAGAGCCGGCCGTTCATGCAGATGATCGGCGAGGTTGGGCGGGTGTTCACCGACTACCCGAGCACGGCGCTGTACGAGACCGCGCACCTCAATAAGCCCATCCTGGCGCTCACGTTCCCGCGCTTCTGCGTTGTCCGACCGGCGGCCGCAGCACAGTTCGCGCAGGTCCTTCGCCCGTGCGACACCGAGGCCGAGGCACTCGCGCACATCGAGCGCTTCCTCGACGCGGATCCGGGCGACTGGACGCTGCCAATGGCCCGGGTGGCTATCCCTTGATCACCCGCAGGATGAACGTCAACTCGTCGAGCGGGAGCACCGACGAGACGTGTTGCTCGTAGCGCTCCGGCCAGCGGTTCGCGGCCCGAGCCAGCAGTCCACGCACGCCGGTCGCCGGGAATCGCTCGTTGAATGTCACGCGCTCAATTGAGAAACGTGCCGTCGAATAGTGGTACTGCTGGAAGAAGACGTGGTTCGGGTCGAAGTACCCGAGCGAGTCCACCGCAAACGCGTGCCGATGCGTCGGATCGACGGCGGCCCAGCGGGAGCGGAAGTACGGCACATCGATCCGCACCATGCAATCGGGCTTCCCGATCCGGTGAATCTCCTCGAGTGTCGTGACCACGTTGGCAAGGTGCTCGAGCACGTTGTCGAGATAGATCTCATCGGCGCTGGAGGTCTCGAACGGATAAGGAGCGACGTCGAGATCATGGATGACATCCGCGCCCGACGCCGGGTTGATGTCGACGCCCGTCGCGCCGGGCCGCTTCTTGGAGCCGCAGCCGAGATCGAGGATCATTCGCCCCGACCGGACGGCACGGCCGAGTTGCCATGATGGCTCGCGAAGTGAGTGGCGGTGTGAGCGGCACGCGTCGGCGTCCCGACGGCGCCGAAAGGATCCGGATCGGCTTCTACAGCCATGCGTCCCGTATCGGCGGCGCCGAAACCTATGTCCGAGACGTGGTGCGCGGGATCGACACCGACATCTTCGAGGTGCACGTCTTCGTACCCCCGTGGCGCGAGTTCATTGATTTCCTGGGCGTCCGTGAGCGGCGGGATCTGCGGTTGCACATGGTGAGGATAGTCGAGCCCGCCACCGCCTTTCCCGCGGCGAGATCGCTCGGGCCCACCAATCGTCCGCAGCCCAGCTTCGGCACGGAGTCGAACCCCTCGCGGATTCGCAGCCTCGCGCTCGGGCTGCACCTCTCGCCTTCGGCGCTGCGCGTGGGGCACGACACGCTTCGCTACGCGAGCCTGCCGGTCAACCGCCCGCGTCTCGAAGCCGCCTTCCGGCCGTACGACCTCGACATCGTGCACGCCATCAACGGCGGCTACCCGGGCGCGACGAGTGCGCTGGCGGCCGTCCTCGCCGGGTCACGCTGCGCTCGAAGCTGCGTCATGACGGTCTGCAGCACCGCGATGCCCCACAGCATCCTCGCCCCGGTGGAGCGGTTGGTCGATCGCCGTCTTGCACGCTCGCTCGACGCACTCATCGTGCCGGCCGAGCGACCGGCCGGCGCGCTCGTCGACCGCGACTTCCCGCGTTCGATGATGGAGATCATTCCGTGGGGAGCACGCTCGATTCCCTACGGCGTCGATCCCGGCGCGCGCGAGCGCCTCGGGCTGCCCGCCAACGCCCCCGTGATCGTCTGCCTGGCCAACTTCACGCCCACCAAGGGTCAGGCGGTGATCATCGATGCGATGCCGCAACTCGCCCGGCAGTTCCCGAATATCCGCGCGGTCCTGGCCGGCGACGGGCCGGAGCTCCCCGCGCTGAAAGCTCGCGTTGAGGCGCTTGGAGTGGCCGCCCTGGTGGAGTTCCCCGGATCGGTTCGCGTCCCGTGGGACCTGCTCCGCGCGGCCGACGTCTTCGTGCTCGCATCGGAGATCGAAGGACTGCCGTTGGTGGTCCTCGAGGCGATGAGCCAGGGTGTTCCGGTTGTGGCAACCGATGTTGGCGGCATGCCCGAGGCAGTGATTGACGACAAGACCGGATACCTCGTCCCCGCGGGGGATGTCGGTGCGTTGACGACATCGATCGCGCGAATCCTTCGCGACACGACCGTTGCGGCACGGATGCGGGAGGCAGCGCTGGCGCGCTTCGAACAGCGATTCACAATGGAGCGCATGCTCGAGGCGCACCGCGACCTGTATCTCAGGCTCGCAGGAGGCTCCGAGTTCTCCGGCAAATCGGGCGCCGGCCGCCGCTAGCGGTTGGGCGACGCCTGAGGGATGCCCTCGGCGTAGGCAGCAGCTGTCGCGGCAAGCCCCGTCGCGAAATCCGTTGGCACATAAGGGAGGAATGACTGCAATCGCGAGATGTCGAGGACGATGTCACGCACGTCGAACGAGCGCTCAGGTTGGTGATCAATGATCGCCTCCTTGCCGACGGCGTCGCTGATCGTTATCGCGACGTCAAGGACGCTCATCCCGATGCCCGACGCCACGTTCACCGTTCCCGTGTCGATACGATCGATGACCAGGCGGCTCACCACGCCGGCAACGTCCTCGACGAAGACGTAGTCCCGCAAAGCAGACCCGTCGCCGAAGATCTTGATCGACTCTCCACGGTTGATGCGGTGCAGGAAGATCGCGACAGCACCCTGATCGCCTCCGTGCGCCTGATGTGGACCGTAGACGTTGGAGCAGCGAAGGATCTGCAACATCGAACCGGACCGCCGCGCCGCCATTTCGGCGAACGTCTCCGCGGCGAGGTGCGATGCGCCGTACGGCGAAATCGGTCGCGCTGGATCCTCTTCCCGCACCGGCAGTCGCGCCGGGTTCCCATACACAGCGCCACCTGAGGACATGTAGGTAAGCCCGACTCGTGGTCGCCCACGAAGCGCCTCGGTGACCGCGACGAGCGGGAGCAGCATCGCCATTGCCGCAACCGACGGCTGGGCAGCAGCTGTGGGAGGGGAGTGACCGCCCAGCGCGAAGACGACGTGTTCAATGTCACGCAGCGCGTCATTGAGGAGTTCGGTGTCGCCCGCGTCGCCGACGATGATGTGTGCGCCCGCGTGCGTGCCCGCCTCGGTCCGCCACGTCCGCGAACGAGTGAGGCCTGTGACGCTGCGCCCGTCTGCGAGGAGTCTCCGGCCGACCGCGGCGCCGAGAAAGCCCCATCCGATGACCAGGACCTTCGCGGTGACCGGTTCCGATCCTGTCATCGCCGGGAGTATAGCCCGGGCCACGGAGACGTCCCCGTTTGCAAACACGGCGTCGTCAAGCCTCGTACTATCGTGCGTGCGCGATGACTTCCACGCTCGACCTCCGCGGCATGCACATCGGACTCACCGGCGGAGGAGGGCATCTCGGGTCCGGTATGGCGCTCGGCCTTGCGCAGGCGGGCGCCCGCGTCGTCATCACCGGACGTCACCTCGAGCGGTTGGAGGCAGTTGCAGCGCGAGTGCTCGCGGCGAAATGTTCCGGGTCCGTCGTTGTTGTTGTCGCGGATGTTTCCAACGCGGCGGACACCGAGCGCGTCCTCGATATCGTGGCCGAGCCGGCGGGTCGCGTCGACGGCTGGGTCAACAATGCATATGGGGGCGCCGGAGGACTCCTCGGCGCGCTGTCGCGGTCCGATGTCGAGTCATCCGTCGCATCGGCGCTGACGGACGTGATCATGGCAACTGAGCAGGTCGCCAACCGAATGAAGGCGCAGGGAAGTGGCGGGGCGATCGTGAACATCGCGTCGATGTACGGGATGGTCTCGCCGCAACCATCGACGTATGAACACTTTCCGGCCTTCCACAACCCGGTTGCATACGGTGCGTCCAAGGCCGGCGTGTTGCAGTTCACGCGCTACGCTGCCTGCCACTTCGCTCCGTACAACATTCGCGTGAACGCCATCTCGCCCGGACCGTTCCCGTCAGACGCCACCCAGGCGAACGAAGCATTCGTCGCCGAGCTGGCGCGCAGAGTGCCGCTCGGCCGCATCGGCAAGCCCGAGGACCTTGTAGGGCCGCTCGTCTTCCTGCTGTGCAGCGCATCCGGCTTCGTCACCGGTCACAACCTCGTCGTCGACGGCGGCTGGACTGCCTGGTGAGCGACACGCCGGACGACGCGAGGCTCGGCCTCGGCAGCGTCCAGTGGGGTCAGCGCTACGGCATCGCGAACACCGCCGGGCAACCGTCGTCCGATGACGTCGCACAGATCATCCGGATCGCCGGCGCGGCCGGCGTCCACACGATTGACACGGCGCGCGATTACGGGACGAGCGAGGCGCTCATCGGCGCGCTGATCCCTCGCGACGGGTGGCGCATCGTGACCAAGCTCACAGCACGACTGCCGGCATCCTCGCCCGATGACGCCGTGGCGGCCGCCTCGGCAAGCGTGACGGACAGCCAGTTGGCGTTGGGCGAGTCGGTGCTGGACACGCTCCTGCTGCATCGCTTCGAGCACATGACGGACTGGAACGGCGCCGTGTGGCGGGCGCTCGTCGCAATGCGGGCCGACGGTCGCATCCACCATCTGGGCATCTCGGCGCTCGGGCCGGACGAGGCATGGCGCGCACTCGAGCGTCCGGATGTGGACGTGATCCAGGTCGCCAGCAATCTCTTCGACCAGCGTCTCGCTCGCGGTGGGTTCTTCGAGGCGGCGATTGCGGCCGGGAAAGAGGTGTTCGTCCGCAGCGTTTTCCTGCAGGGGGTCGCGCATCTGCATCCGGACCAGCTCCCGAGCCACCTGCTGGAGCTCCGCGAACCCCTCGTCCAGATCAGGGAATTCGCAACGAGCCGCGGATGGCAATCGTTTGCGCCGTTCCTCTACTTCGCGTACGGCACTCCCGGAGCGGGCGTGTTGATCGGGGCCGAGTCGGTTGCGCAGGTCCGTCAGTGCCTCGCCGAGTGGCGCCACGCTCCGGAGCGCGCTGCAGCGGTGAGCGAGCTTGCGGCACAGATACCCGCGCCGCCCGAGCGCGTGCTCAACCCGTGGCAGTGGTGACCGTCTTGCGTGGTCGCAGCAGAATGAGCGCCAGCACCGCCAACACCAAGCCGGTCCCGGCGCAGCGGATGAGCGTGACAGCGATGTCGAGATGGCCGGGACGCAGTCCGGTCACTCCCCTGTCGAGCACGATCGTCAACGCCGCGGCCACGGCCAGGACCACGGCCATCTTGACGTAGAGCGATACGCGCTGCCGGCCCGCTTCCCAGATGTACGGCGCTGCTGTCTCGAAGATGACCACGACCACGAGGAACTGCACCCAGACGTCGTTGATGGCGATCGCCTGCGCGCCCCATCCGGCCCGAAGCACGACTACGTTGGCGACGACATTGACCAGAAGTGCCACAGCCCAGATCGAGAGGTGCCGCTTCTGGCGGTTGAAGCGCTTCGAGTCGAGCACCAGGGATGGAACGGTGGCGATCGGCAGCAGGAGGATCGTCAACGCGAGAATGTCGAACAAGCGGATGGATGGCGCAAAGCTCGGAAGAAACGCCATGACCATCGGGGCAAACCCGGCCTGACCCAGCCCAGTCACGGCCGCGGCGATCAGCGCCACCGCGATCGTGATGCGCTCTGCGTGGCGGGTCCACACCGGCCCGGAAGCGCCCCTGCCAAGCTCGCGCCAGATGGTGGGCAACAGCACCGCCTGGATGCCACCGATCGCGCTCGTGGCCACAGCGATCGGCGCCGCAGCGAACGTGTACAGCCCGAGGACGAAGGACGACGAGGCGATCGCGACCGATGAGCTGCCGACGAGGCGGTAGGCCCAGTACACCTCCGCGAGCAGACCGAGCGGGAATCCGACTCGAAGGTACGGGCGTGCCGCCTTCGTGTCGAAGCATGGACGGAGCTGCAGCGGCGGGCGAAAGACGAAGTACAGCGCGGCTGAGACGATCGAGTTGATCGCCGGCGCGATGAATATGCCGGCCGTCCCGATCGTCGCCACGAGCGCGACCAGGAGGATCGGCCCAAGCACTGCCTGCGCGACGGCCACCTTGCCCACCACGTCGAACCGGGACCGGGATGACCAGAGGGTCAAGAGGAAGCTGCTGCCGCTCGACGCGATCACCGCGACCGGCGCGAGGAACAGCCCGAGCTGCACGGCACCTGACGAAACGAAGAATCCAACGACCACGAGCGCGATGCCCGGCAGCGCCGAGACGACCAGCTCGAACGACACGCCGACGTTCTGCGCATGGCGTGCCTCGTCGGGCTGGTCGTGCGCGAGGTGGTCGATGACGGACCGGATCGAGCCCTCGAAGACGCCGCTTCGAACAAGGGTCGCGTAGAGGTAGATCAGCAGGACGAACTGCCCGTCGCCGTATCGGGCCGGCCCGAGCCGGTGCGCCGCGAGAAACCCGGCGCCGACGGCGAGCACGGAGCCGATGAGCGACGCGCCGGACAGCCCCGACGCCGACCGGAGAATTCGCCGCAACCCGAGACTCTCGATCGGGTCCGGCACCCCGGCCTCGACGGGCAGCTGGTCTGAGGTCACCACCGCCGGTGGCGAACAGCGTCGCCCATCCTGACCGCCATCGACGGCGATGCCAGGATGCCTGCCGCCTCGAGGGCGATACGCGGCGACCCGAGCAGGGACGCGAGCGCTGCACCTCTCGCTTTCCAGGGTCGATGCGCCCGGGCGTGCGCGTACGCGGCGGCCAGTGAGCGCCGGCTCCTCATCCACTGGAGCGACTCGCGCGCCGCGGCTCGCTGCTGATTGTCCCCGGCTTCTTCCACCGCGCGCTGCAGCACCCGGGCGTACGTATCGAAGATGTCCGTCCGGTGACTGAGCCCACTCGACTCGACGCGATAGAGGAGCGTCGGCGCGGTGGCCCCATGCACCCGCAACCCCCGGCGGATCATGCGAATCCAGAGATCCCAGTCCTCCGCGCCCGACACCCCGTCCCGGAAGCCACCGACCTCGTCGTACGCAACCCGTGGAAAGAGCGCGCCGATCGAGACGAAGTTGTGCCGCAGGATGTCGAGCATCTGCTGCTCGGGTGGCGGAATCGGGAAGTGGTCGCGCTGGGTCTCGTCGCGAATGCCCTCGCCGGGATGCCATCGGAGCGCATCGGCGCAGACGATGCCTCCGAAACGGGCGTGCAGCGCCGCGAGCGATTCGAGGTGATCCGGGAGCCAGACGTCGTCCGCGTCGAGCAGCGCGAGCAGTGGCGCCTCGGTGCGAGCGATGGCCGCGCGCCGCGCAGCCGCAGGGCCGGAGTTTCGCTCGAGCGTGACGACGACCACGGGGAGCAGGTCCTGCCATCGCCTCGCCAGCGCTGGGGTCTGGTCGTCGGAGTGATCGTCGCCGACCACCACGGCCGCGGGGAGCACGGTCTGCCCCGCCACCGACGCGAGGGTGGCACCAAGCGTCCGCGCCGAGTTGTAGGCAGGGATCACGACGGCGATGCCACCGGCGCCAGGCTGCCCTTGCGGCTCCGTCGTCATCGGGCCAAGGGTACCCGCAGGAATCCGCCGTGGGTTGCGCAGCCGATCTCTATGATCTCCACTCGTGAGCGCCCACAGGTACGGCAACGCGGAGTTCGGCATCGGCGACCGGCCTGTCGGACCTGGTCACCCGTGCTACGTCATCGCCGAAGCGGGCTCGAACCACAACCGCGACCTCGATACCGCCTACCGTCTGATCGACGTCGCGGCCGAGGCAGGCGCTGACGCCGTCAAGTTCCAGACGTACACTGCCGAGGGCCTGTACTCGCGACATACCCCGCACATGAGCTATCTCAAAGACCAGGGGCTCGTCGGCGAGCGCGAGTCGGTGTGGGAGCTCATCAAGCGGGTCGAGATTCCCTGGGAGTGGCATGCGGATCTGGCCGCCCACGCTGCGAAGGCCGGCATCGCGTTCTTTTCGACTCCTTTCCAGGAGGAGGCGGTCGACCTGCTTGAAGGCATCGGCGTCCCCGCATACAAGATCGCCTCCTATGAGGTCAATCACCTCCCGCTGATCGAGCGCGCGGCGCGCACCGGCAAACCATTGCTCATCTCGACCGGGATGGCCTCGCTCGGCGACATCGAGCGCGCCCTCGACACCGCCACCGCCGCAGGTGCGCGCGATCTGCTGGTCATGCACTGCGCGGTGAACTACCCACCGCGCTTCGAGGATCTCAACCTGCGTGCGATTGGGACGCTGCAGTCAGCCTTCCGCATACCGATCGGCTGGTCGGATCACACCCCGGGGCACACGGCGGACGTCGTGGCCGTCGTTCTCGGCGCGTGCGCGGTGGAGAAGCACTTCACGCTTAGCCGGGATCAGGAAGGTCCGGATCATCCATTCGCGCTCGAACCCAACGAGCTGGCGGCGATGGTCACCGCAATCCGTGAAGCCGAAGCGTCGCTTGGATCGAGCGTGAAGCGCGTGACCGAAGCCGAGGCCGAGATGTTCCGCCTCGGGCGCCGCAGCATCGTCGCGAGCAGAGCCGTGGCCGCGGGCGCGGCACTGACGCGCGAGGATCTTGCGATCAAGCGTCCGGGCTTCGGGATTGCGGTGCACGACATCGATCAGGTGGTCGGCAGGCATGCCGCGCGTGCGCTGGAGCAGGACGAGGTGCTGCGGTGGGACGACCTGGTGCGTTGACGCCCGGGCACGAACATCCTGCCGTGACGTTGCGTGCGGCACGTGAGGATGACGCTTCCCTGATCAGGGAGTGGCGCAACGACGCAGGTACCGTTCGAGCGAGCGCCAACGCCCGTCCCGTCACAGACGCCGAGCACGCGCGCTGGTTCGCGGCGACACTCACGAATCCCAGGCGACGGCTGTGGGTCGCGGAGGAGCGCGGGATGCCCGTCGGCCAGGTGCGCGTTGACCTCGACGGGGAGAGCGGCATCTTCTCTATCGTCGTCGCGCCTGCGGAGCGGGGACGCGGCATCGGTCAGGCGATGCTCCGCCGCGCAGTGGCGGAAGTCGAGCGTACCGGTCTGGCCACGACGCTGACGGCGCTGGCCCGTGTGGATAACGAGGCGTCGATTCACGCCTTCGAGCAGAGCGGCTTTCGCCGTCGCGGTGGGCCTGGGGACGGTTTCGTCACCCTCGATCTCGTGCTGGGCTAAGCGCCTTTCGCCGCGTCGCGCTGGGCGCGATAGCGCTCGTCTCTCGCAGGAAGCCCCGTCTGATCCCAGAGCGATGCGTCGGATTCGAAGTACGCAACCACGGCCGCGAGGTTCGGCGGCGGCACGGGGGGCAGCGCCATGAGTATCGTTCGGATACGGTCAAGATCGGCAGGAACGTCAACGGTCAGACGTATCGACGACAGGTCACGATCGTGGAGCAGATTCGCCGTCCGGTACTCGTCGGCATGCTCACGGAGTCGCGCGGTGACGTGCTCACGGTGATAGTCGAGTGTCGATTCGACGTCGAGGCGTCGCAGGCACTCGATGGTGATCACCTCCGCGTCGTATCCCTGTGGGAACGTCGGTGGCAGCTCGTTGCTCGCGTAGTCGGCTTCCGCTGAAGCGCGCAGGCGTACCAGCCGGTCGACGACCTCGGAGTCAACGAGTGGACAGTCGGAGGTAACCCTGATCACCACGTCCGCGCCGTGTTCCTCTGCGGCGAGGACGTAGCGACCCAGGACGTCGCTGACAGAGCCCCGCGTCACGAGGGCACCGCAGGCTGTGGCGAGCTCAACGACAGCGTCGTCGTCGGCCCCGACGGTGGTCGCGATAACGACATCTTCTACCGTCTCCGCCAGCGCGATGCGCTTGATGACGTGTTCCAGCATGGGCTTGCCACAGAGGTCCGCGAGTACCTTGCGCGGAAAACGCGTGGAACCCACGCGAGCCTGGATTACCGCGACGGTTCGCGAACCGGACATCAGGCAGCGTCGACCTGCGCAAGGTGCCGTACGGCATCGGCGACGCGCGATGCACCGCGCCCGTCGACGAGTGCGCGCCCCCGATCGGCCATGGCGTCGCAGCGCGATGGATCGTCAAGCAACTGCAGGCACTCAGACGTAAGATCATCGGAGCCGGCAACCACCGCGCATCCTGCGCCGGCCAGCGCGGCCGCCTGGGCGGACTGATTGGCGACCGCGTCGTTGATCACCGAGGGAATGCCGACACACGCTGCCTGCACAGCGGTGGTACCGGCAGCCCCGACGTAGAGCGTGGCCCGAGCGAGCGCTTCGGCGAGGCTGGCGGGGGAGACAAGCAGCCTGAGGCGGGGCTCATGGATACCAGGGATACCGTCGGCGTCCGGTCCAACAACCCTGACGATCTCAACGCTCGGGTCCCTCGCGAGGAGTTCTCCCGTGACACGTCCCGAGATACCGCCGATGTCGGTTGCTCCCGTCGACACCAGTACCGTTCTCGGCACTCGCCCCGTGCGCAGCACCGTCGCGCGCGCATCGGCGAATGCACTGCCAATGAGTGCGTACGCAGCGCCACCGAGGAACGCATCCGCGCCGGAGGGTCGCAGACGTTCGCCGCCCGGTGACGGATTCACGGCGAGGTTGCAGTCCGCAGCGAGACCGAGGTCGTCAACGATCGTCAGCGGCGCTCGATCGCGAATCCGACGTTGCAGTTCGGCGTCGAACACGTAGCCGTCGAGCACGACAAGGTTCAGCGACTGCGTGGCTGCGACGATCGCCTCGACTCGAGCAGCAGTCTCGCCCGACGCGACCACCACGGTGTGTCCACGATCCTCGACGCGCTTTCGCAGTGCCGTGTCGCCCTCTGGGAGCACCACGGACACGGACACATCCGGTTGCAACGCGTCTGCGAGCGCGAGCACGCGCTCGAGGTGTCCCAATCCGATGCCGGGTCCGCAGTCCGCAGCGAGCAGAGCCCGCAGGATCACGACGCCGTCGCGCCCGTCGCCGCCCAGGCCTGGATTCGGTGGAGCGCGAGGACGACATCGTCCTGATCCGATTCCGTCATGGTCGGGTACAGCGGCAGCGTCACCAACCGCTCGCTCATCCGCTCAGCTCGCGGCGCTGTGCCGGGAACGCCGCCACGGTCGCGATAGAGCGAGAGGAGGTGCACGGCGGGGTAGTGCAGCGTTGCCTCGATGCCCTCCGCCCGCAGTGCGTCGATGACGACATCGCGCTCGCAACCGAACGCTTCGGGATCGATCTCGACCACATAGAGATGCCAGGCACTTCGCCTCCCCGCCGGCCGCGGCGGCAACCCAACCCCGGGGATGCCGGCGAGCAGGGCGTCGTAGCGGTCCGCGAACTCGCTTCGCTCAGCGACGATCTCGTCAAGACGCCGCAGTTGCGACTCGCCGAGTGCTGCCTGCATTGTCGTGATGCGGTGGTTGTCGCCGAGCACGGTGACGTCGTACTTCCACAGCGTGCCACTGCGCTCGTCCGCGGTGCTGGTCATGCCGTGGTTGCGACGGCGGCGGATCGAGTCGGCGATCGCATCGTCCGAAGTCAGGCAGGCTCCGCCTTCGCCGGTGGTGATCTGTTTCACCGGATGAAAGCTCAGCGTCGTGATGTCGGCGAGTGAACCGACCGGTCGCCCATTCAGCGAGCCGCCAATCGAGTGGGCGCTGTCCGAGATCACCGGCAATGGGCGGGGGAGGGCGGCGCGCAGCGCGGGGACATCGGCGGGCAACCCCGAATAGTCGACGGTGATCACCGCTTTCGTCCGCGGAGTCACCGCGCGAGCGGCGCTCGCAGGGTCGAGGCAGCGATCGTCGCCGACATCGGCGAAGACCGGGATCGCGCCGAGCCGGAGGACGGCATTCGCGGTCGCGACGAACGTCAGCGGGGTGGTTACCACCTCGTCTCCAGGGCCAACGCCGAGTGCGGCGACCGCAAGGTCGAGCGCGACGCTGCCGTTGGCGACCGCCACGGCGTGGCGCACGTGACACCGTGCTTCCAGGGCGTGCTCGAAGGCAGCGACGCCGGCGCCGCCCGTGAGCGTCCCCGAGCGCAGCGCTGCGGCAACTGCCTCAACGTCGCTCCCATCCATGCGGTGGCGGCCGTACGCGAGTGGCTGCGACCTGATGGGGGCGCCTCCGGCGATGGCCGGGAGGCTCTCGCGAGTCATGCGCTCGTGCCGGCGTGCGCCTCCGCGGGCCATTTGTCGAGAAGCTCGCGAAGTTGGTTGACGTCCAGCCATTCCGTGTTGCTGTCGCTGCTGTAGTAGAACTCCTCGTCGACACGGGTGCCATGGTTGGTGGCACGCGTACCCCAGAAGGGATGCTCGGGGACGACGACGTAACACCAGTCCATGTCGTACGTGTGGCGCGCCTCGTCCGAGGTGATCAGCACCTCGTGGAGCTTTTCCCCGGGGCGGATCCCCGTGTAGCGGATCGACACACCGGGCGCGATCGCTTCCGCCAGATCCACGACGCGCGTGCTCGGGATCTTGGGGATGAACACCTCGCCGCCGGCCATGGTCGCCACGCTGTCGGCGACCAGTTGCACCGCCTGATCCAGCGTGATCCAGAAGCGAGTCATGCGCTGGTCGGTCACCGTCAGTTCACCAGTTGCCTTCTGGTTGCGAAAGAGCGGGACGACACTGCCGCGGGATCCGACGACATTGCCGTAGCGAACGCATGAGAGGCGCACATCGTTCGGGCCGGCGTACACGTTGGCCTGGACGAACAGCTTCTCGGCGCACAGCTTCGTGGCACCGTAGAGACTGGCCGGGCTCACCGCCTTGTCGGTGCTGAGTGCGACCGCGCGGGGAATGCCTGCCTCGATGCACGCTTCGGCGACGTTCTGGGTGCCGAGGATGTTGGTCTGAACCGCTTCGAACGGGTTGTACTCGCAGGCCGGCACCTGCTTCATCGCCGCTGCGTGGATGACGATGTCCGCGCCTGCCACGGCGCGCCGCAGGCGGTCGTGGTCGCGGACGTCACCGATCAGAAAGCGCAGCCTGTCATCGTCGAAGGAGCGCTGCATCTCCGACTGCTTGAGCTCATCCCGGCTGAAGATGCGGATGGTTTTGGGTTTCCAGTGATCGAGCGCGGTGCGCGTGAAGTGGTGACCGAAGGAGCCGGTGCCTCCGGTCAGCAGAATGGTGCGCCCCTCGAAATAGTTCAAAGTCGATCCTCATTGTCGGGCATAGGGTCGCGGGTAGCCTACGGGAGGTCCAGGCGGCTGCGTCGGCATCGGCTTCGCGGCTGGCCTGCGGGGAGTCCCCGGCGACGCCGGCGGTCAGACTGTCGTTTTCGGATGTCCGACTAGACTCGCTTCTGGTATTCGCGCTGGTTACGGGTCTCCAGCGGCGGGTCCTTCGACCACCACCCCCGCACGCAGGAGCACGCCATGGAACTCGCACTGCACTTCATGAACTTCACCCTTCCGGGTGGGAACAAAGCCCTCGGCCCCACGCTGGCCGCAACCGCCGAGGCGGCCGAGGAAGCCGGTTGCTCCACCTTCACGATGATGGATCACTGGTTCCAGATGGAGCAGTTCGCCACTGCCCAGGATCCGATGCTGGAGGGCTACACGTCGCTCGGCTTCGTGGCCGGAAGGACGAAGCGCATGACCCTGTCGCTGATGGTCACCGGGGTCACTTACCGGCATCCGGGCCTGCTCGCCAAGATCGTGACCACCCTGGACGTGCTCTCCGAGGGGCGCGCGATGCTCGGGCTCGGCGCCGCCTGGTACGAGCGCGAGCACCTGGCGCTGGGTGTGCCGTATCCCCCGATCGCGGAGCGCTTCGAACGTCTCGAGGAGACGCTGCAGATCTGCAACCAGATGTGGAGTGACAACGACGGCCCGTACGACGGCAAGCACTATCACCTCGCCGAAACCCTCTGCCATCCACAGCCGATTCAACAGCCGCGCCCGAAAATTCTTATCGGCGGCGGCGGCGAGCGAAAGACCCTGAAACTCGTGGCGCGCTATGCGGATGCGTGCAATCTGTTCGCGATGGGCACCGACATGGTGCAGCGCAAGCTCGACATCCTGGCGCAGCACTGCGAGGACGAGGGCCGCGACACGGCGGCGATCAAGAAGACCATGAACTACGCCGGCGATCCCAACGCGGACGTCGATGCCTTCCTGGCCGAGATGGAGCAGTACGCGAAGCTCGGGATCGAGATGGTGGATGTCCGGAACTCCGCGCCGGACCCGGTTGCCGCCGCCCGGCAATTCGGCAGGCTGGTTCCGCTGCTCGCCCAGATCGGACCGTCCTAAGGCCGAGCGGCGGTCACCGCCTTCAGCTCGTCGATCGACTCGCGGATGAGTTGCGGAAAGTCGCGCTCGTTCGTCTCCTCGACCCAGCTTTCGAACGCCACCTTGAAAACTGCGATCCCTGCCTCGGCGGCCAGGCTCGCGGCCGGGTCACTGACGCCGCGGTGCCGCAGCACGCCGGCCACCGCCGATCCGAGTGACGCGAGTTTGATCAGCTCGCGTTCCTGCAGCTCGGCGTTCGCCGCGATGACAGCCTGGCGCTTTCGAGCGTAGTCGTGGCGCTCCTGCAGGAGGGCGCCGGCAACTTCGAGGGCAGCGGCCACCGCGTCGATCGGGGTTGTCGACGCAGGAGCAGCGGCAACATTGCTCACGAGGAGTTCCTGGAGCGCGCTCGAGCCATAGAACAGCACCTCGCGCTTGTCGGCGAAGTGCCGGAAGAACGTCCGCTCCGTGAGCCCGGCCCGTTTGGCGATCTCAGCGACGGTGGTCTGTTCGAACCCGCGCTCGTCGTAGAGCTCCAGTGCCGCCAGCTCCAGGCGGCCGCGTGCATTCGGTTCCCATCGGCCCATGTGCGGATCGTACGCGATGACAGTAACTGACATCGCCTGCCATTATGATGTCAGCGAATGACATCACCACTTGGAGGCTCTCTCATGCGCATCTTCGTCACCGGCGTATCCGGCTGGATCGGCTCCGCCGTCGTTCCCGAACTCATCGAAGCCGGGCATCAGGTCATCGGGCTCGCGCGCTCGGACGCCTCGGCTGTTGCCATCACCGCGACCGGTGCGACCGTGCATCGCGGCACGCTTGACGATCTCGACGGGCTGCGCACGGCCGCCGCCGCGTCGGACGGCGTGATCCACCTTGCGTTCCAGCACGACATCGCCTTCTCGGGAGGTTTCCAGGCAGCCGCCGACGCGGATCGGCGCGCCGTCGAAACCTTCGGCGACGCGCTTGCCGGCTCAGACCGACCCTTTATCATCGCCTCGGGGACGCTCGGGCTCGCGCTCGGACGCCTCGCCACCGAAGAGGACGGCCATGATCCCATCGGAGACGTGCACGGGATGGGAGGTGGTCCAAGGACTCGGCAGGCCACTGCTGAGCTCGTGCTCTCGCTCGCTCATCGCGGTGTCCGCTCGTCGATCCTGCGGCTCCCTCCGACTGTCCACGGCGATGGTGATCACGGCTTCATGGCGAGCCTGGTCGGCATCGCTCGGACCAAGGGCGTCTCTGGATACATCGGCGACGGTGCCAACCGCTGGCCCGCGGTGCACCGCTTCGACGCCGCGCACCTCTGCCGTCTGGCTCTCGAGAACGCTCCGGCGGGATCGACATTGCACGCGGTGGCCGACGAGGGCGTCCCGGTCCGCGACATCGCCGGCGTGATCGGCCGGCATCTGGACCTGCCGGTGGTGTCCATCTCCGCCGAAGACGCAGGCGAGCACTTCACGTGGCTCGGCGGGTTCATCGGCCTCGACAGCCCGGCCTCCAGCGCGCTGACACGCGAGTTGCTCTCGTGGCAGCCGACGCACCCGGGGCTCATCGAGGACCTCGAGCAGGGCCACTACTTCAACAACCCACCCTCCTGATGCGGGGGCGTGGTCAGAAGGCGAGGTACTGGTGCACGGATCGCACTGCAGCCGAACCCTCACCCACGGCAGCCGCCACTCGTTTGGTGGATCCCGATCGAAGGTCGCCGACGGCGAAGAGGCCGGGGTGGCTGGTCTCGAACGGCAGCGGCGAACGGCCCAGCGCCTGCCAACCCTGACCGAGCTGGTCGGGGGTCAGTGAGAGGTCGGTCAGCACAAAGCCGTGCTCATCAAGGGCTGCGTAGCCAGTGAGCCATTCCGAGGAAGGGTCTGCGCCGACGAAGGAGAACAGTCCGGCGCATGGGAGGACGATCGTGCCGGCGGGGCCATCGAGATGCGCGGATCGCAGGGTCTCGTCCCCATCCAGAGCGACGACGGTCGTGCGTGTCCGAAGGGTGATGTGGGGGTCGGCCTCGATTCGATCGACCAGATAGCGCGACATGTCCTTTCCGACATCCGGGCCTCGAATGACGAGCGTGACCGCGCACCCGCCCTGGCTCAGAAAGATGGCCGCCTGGCCTGCCGAGTTGCCTCCGCCGACGACCACAACCGGCGACAGGCCGCACATGCGTGCCTCCGTGTCGGTGGCGGCGTAATACACGCCATTGCCTTCGAAGTCGCTCAGGCGTGAGGCCTCCAGTCGGCGGTAGGAGGCCCCGGTTGCGGCGATGACGGCCCGCCCGGCGACCTCGCTGCCGTCGCTCAGTCGCGCCACCACATGCCCGGCGCGGCTTCCAAGGGAGACGACGGTGCAGGGCGCGGTGACGCTGGCCCCGAACTTCTCGGCTTGGATGATCGCCAGTTGGGTGAGGTCCGCACCGGAGATGCCCATGGGAAACCCCAGGTAGTTCTCAATCCGTGAGCTCATCCCTGCCTGCCCGCCGGGGGCGGTCATCTCGACTCCGAGCGTGCTCAGCCCTTCGGAGGCTCCGTAGACGGCCGCCGCCAGACCGGCCGGGCCGCCCCCGACCACAACCAGGTCGAAGCAGCGCTTCGGCAGGCTCTCGACCGTGAGTCCGAGATACCCGGCCACATCGCCTGGGGTTGCCCGGCGCAATACGGTGCCGGTGGCGATGACGAACGGCAACTCCGTCGCGACGATGCCGAACTGCCCGAGCAGCGCCTCCACGTGGGGGTCACGATCTGCATCCAGCCACTCGTGCGGGACACGAGATCGGACCAGGAACTCCCTGATGCGCAGGGATTCCGGCGAGAACTGTGACCCGATGACCCGGATCGCAGGCGCGGCGCCCGTCATGAGCAAGCCACGCCGGGCCACGAACGCCGCGAGGATGGTGTCTCCGAGCCGAGGCTTCGTCGCCATCAGTTGTCGCAGGCGGTCGCGGGACACGGCGACAACCTCGCCTGCGCTGACGACCCGAGCCGAGACGAAGACTCGCAGCCCGCTCAGCATGTTCAGCTCGCCGAGAAACCGCCCGGGTCCGTGGCGAATGATGAGTCGCTCGCCGTCGTCGACCGCAACGACGATGGCGACCTCAGCGCTGACCAGGACGAAGAAGTCGTAGGCGACGTCGCCCTCGCGATAGAGGTAGTCGCCCTCCCGAACCTGGCGTCGAACCCCCAGCTGAGTGACCAACGCCATGTCTGCAGCGTCCAGGGTCGGAGTGGCCTCTTCCTCATCTCCCATGGTGTACGTAGTCTGGGACGGCCAACATTCGTTGTGTCGTTGCGTTCAGAACGGGGTGGGCGTGACACGGTGGGAGCGTCAACCACAAGGCACCGTTGACATTTACCTTCTGGTTATATAACCTTTGGGTAATGGATGCGAAAGATCCCCTGAGCCGCGCCTTCGCCGCCCTTGCCGACCCAACGCGCCGGGCGATCCTCGAGCGCCTTGCGGCCGGCGAAGCTGGCGTCGTCGAACTCGCAGTGGCCTCCACGCTGACCCAGCCTGCCATCACCAAGCACCTCAAGGTGCTCGAACGGGCCGGCCTGGTCGGCCGGGCCCGCGCCGGCCAGCGCCGCCCGGCACGACTTCAGCTTGAGGGCCTGCTCCCGGTGGACGACTGGCTCCGCTGCGCCCACGCCGAATGGTCCGACCGCCTCGACCGTCTCGAGGCCCGCCTTGCCGCCGAAACCGAATCAACCATGACGCAGGAGAACCCCGATGCCTGAAGCCCGCACCGCCGTGGACGTCCGATCTGCGACCCCGACCAAGCAGCTCGTCATCGAGCGCACCCTCAAGGCCTCGCCGGAGCGGGTCTTTGACGCCTTCACCGACCCGGGCCAGCTCAAGCAATGGTGGTGGCCCAACGGATTCACCTGCCCGGCCGCAGAGGTGGACCTTCGCGTCGGCGGGACGTACCGGCTCGCGATGGAGTGGCCGGAGTTCATCCCGACGGAAGCCCAGTTCTCCCACTATCTGGCTGGCGAGTACTACGAGATCGATCGTCCGAATCGTCTCGTCATGAGCGGTCGCGCCGTCAACGACGAGCAGGGCGAACTCTTCGCAACGCTCATCGAGCTGACCTTTGAGGCCTGCGATGGAGGCACCGCGCTCACCATGCGACAGTCCTACTTCGAGCCGATGCCGCCCGCCGAGGCGATGGCCGGTGCCGAGCAGGGCTGGTCCGAGCAGCTCGACAAGCTCGAGCGGCTTCTCGCGGGCTAAGTCGGCGTTGTCGAGCCTCCCCTCGGCGGCATCCCACCGGACAGTCGGCAGCGCAAGAGTGCAGATGTCAGAGTGGGGCGATATGACCGGCATCGAGCCCGAACTGTTGGTGCACGGCGCAAGCGCAGCCGTGGCCTTCTACCAAGCGGGTCCTTCGGCCATGAATGGGAGATAGGCAGACCGCTCGGTCTCTGCCACCGCCAGACGGTCCGAACCAATCCCAGTAGCAGGCCGCTAGGTGTAATGCCCATAGAGGTTGTTGACAAAGAGAGAGCCCCCGAGCTGAGTTTGGGTTGTTGAAATCCACCCAGACGGAGGCTCTCCGGTGTCCCATCCTAAGGCGGCACTCACCCCGGTTGGC